>Ga0209475_10000009_pt1 | contig 972853 bp, 918 predicted proteins | sample tdDd471_FD_187128 | JGI IMG/M metagenome (GOLD analysis project Ga0209475, IMG submission 187128) | Marine sediment microbial communities from the Atlantic coast under amendment with organic carbon and nitrate - tdDd47.1 (SPAdes)... | ecosystem: Environmental > Aquatic > Marine > Coastal >... | reverse complement strand
TGTGGTTCGCCGTGGAGAACTGGCTAAAACCAATGCCGAACAGGTCTATCAGGTGCATAAAACCATTGAAGGACCGGGGCTGGAAGTCGCAACTCCAGACGAGGCTCGAGCTATCCTTGAAGTGAAAGGTAAAGAGAAGGTGGCATTCTAACCACCTCCTCAAAAAGGTCGTGATTTCGGGTTGTTCTCTTTACAAAAAAAAGTGATGGCGGATTATCGCCATGCCGACACGGCCTGTTTTGCCTCGGGATTGACGGGACGAGCCAACATGCCACCAAAAGCCAGTTTGACTTCATAGACAGCACCATCGGCCATGGGCAAAAAGGTGGCGCTGCCATATTGCGCGTCAATCCACCGCCCCAGACCCGGGAATTTTTTGAGTAGCATCCATGTGTCAAAGTCGGTGGGTGGTTCAACCAGCTGGTGTGCACTGGCCGGTTCCTCAAGCTGTTGGCGAATATCGGTATAACGGCCACTTAAGCGATCGAGGCGATACAGCGATTTGAAGCCAAGGCTGGCCAGAGTCGGATTCCATTTCACTATGCGCGCATCCAGCTGCCACTGATCGCCACTCAGGTGATAGTGGTATTGCTCCCCGTTACTTTCCACCAGAATGACGCGGTAGCGCTGGGACTGCAGCTTCTGAAACTGCATGGTGACCACAGCCTGCTCGTCGAGCAGGGATCGATAGCTGTGCAGGTCATATCCAGCTAAAAATAACACCGCGCTACCCGCTAACAGTAGCAAGCCCAATGCGGAGCGGAGCGCAGAACAGCCGCCAGCATACCCTGCCCGATCAACGCCTTGAGCCCAAGCAACAGTAACAGAATGGCACCAACCATGATGATCGAGATGGGAAGTGACATGATCAACCCTCCGCTTCTCGACAGGTGGCGACAAAATGGCGGATAAGTTGGCCTGATAACGTATTTTCATCGGGGTGAGGAGGCAAATCACGGTAATGCCACCAGTCCGCTGCGACGATCTCTTCACCATCTACCTGAATATCACCGCTCAGGTAGTCGGCGTGAAAGCCCAGCATTAATTGTCCGGGAAACGGCCAGGGTTGGCTGGCAAAATAGGTCAGGTTCGAAACCCTGATACCGACTTCTTCCATCACTTCACGATGCAGCGCCTGCTCGACGGTTTCCCCCGGTTCAATGAAACCAGCCAGCGCACTGTAATAGCGTCCTTGCCAGCGGGCACTGCTCGCCAACAGACAATACTCGCCACGACGGATCACCACAATGACACAGGGGGACAAGCGCGGATAAAAGCGCTCCTCGCAAGAATCACAGGCACGGGAGCGATTCTCGGGAATAACAGTAGTCGCCCTGCCGCAGTGACCGCAATAACGGTGCTGCTTATCCCACTGCACGATCTGACAAGCTCTACCCGCCAACTGAAAACGGGTTTCATCCAGATCGCCCAGCAAAGAACGAAGCGCTACAAAGGACATTCCGGAAGGCAGCTCGGCAGTGGATGCATCCACTGCATAACAGGGTTGCCCGTCGAACACGCCCAGTAAATGTTTTGTCCCGTTGAGTGATGGGGCGAGAAACTCCGAGAAGAAAACGTCCCCTGAGCTCACTGTAGCGCAGGCAACCTGTTGTCCATTAACGGCAATTAGCAGGGGGGGGTTATGGATACCCTCAGGCAGAGAGGAACAAGGTACAAAGTGGTGTTCTGAATTACCCATCAGCGCTGGTGCTAGGCTGCTTCCAGAGTCAACAAGCATTCTTCAGCCACACTGAGCACTGCATCGTCAAAATTGCGGTTCCAACGACGGTTTTGCAGGTAATACTCGAGGCTGACAATAGCATCCGCAAATACCTCCATCGTCGAGGCCAGCGTCACGGTTCCACTGGAAGTGACGCAGCGATTTAGAATCTCCAGGCAGCGCCGGGCAACACTCTCGGCACGAGTGAGCTCCAGCATACCCATCGGCCCGAGAATCAGTTTGAAATTATCCAGCAGCGGTTCGGCGACTTCATCACCGGCTATACCATCACAGTAATCGGCCGTCATCTGCATGACCACTGACAGGTGATCACTGGCTTCCTGAAGTGCCCTTCTCTCCGCATGTTCAACAATATTGTTTTCCACGACCTGTTTGAGGCTGCGTGTGTTCACCTGGGTAATGCGGGACTCTGAAGGGGCTTGGGACTGCAACTCTGTCAGGATACAGTCCAGGTACAGCATCGTATCGGCCAGTTGCTCATAGAGCTGCATGGGCAATTGACCACCCTGTAAGCTTTCAATACCGGCAACATGAACCTGGCATCGTTGACTGGCAAGTTTCAGGTGGCTCTGTTCGCACAACTCGCCCAGCAGACCAAGTCCGGCTACCAGCACTTCACAACGTTCCGCTGGATCGGCAGCTGACTTCATGCCTTCATCAAGTTGCTGCCGGAGCTGATCAACTTGCTCGGCGATTGCCTCCAGCAATACACCGAGGGGCTTACCGCTATCCCCAGTGAAGCCGTTCCGGCTCTCTGCAACTTCCTGACTGGTAATGCCGGGCGAAGTAACACCCAGCTTGTTCGCCAGTTTCTTGGCACCGTCACTCTGCAATCCGGACAGGGCGAAAAAAGCCAGCGCTCTTTGCTGGACATGTAGCGGATAAAACGCGCTCACATCACGGTTCTCTTCCATAACACGCAACTGCTTTTCCACACTCATCAGTGTTTTGAGCAAGCTCTGCTCAAAACCCAGTGTGCCACGATGCATCGCGCTGTGAATTTCAAACAACAGGGACCAGTAATCGCGCTCGGCAGGTTCAGTGAGTGTCTTGCGCAACCGGTGTACGCCGTGGGCCATAACCTTGATAGCAGCCTTGCGATTTACTCCCCGGAAGGCGTGTACCAGTCCTTGCTGGAACAGACGTCTTACCGAAGCAACGACCTGCCGCTCATCCTCGGTTCGCAGCGAAACATTGAGCAGTGGTAAATTTTCCGGTGTGCAATCACGTACTGCATCTCTTTCGTCCATCACTGGCTTACCAGCCACGGTACGCAATTCGTTGATCTCCGGAAGCAACAACATCAAGTTGTCCTGCTTGAGGTTTGCCAGTTGCTGCAGGTAGGCAGAAAAGCATTGCAACGCTGCGTAAACAGCCTTGGCTTCATAGGAGCCAGATGCCAGTTGAACCGGGTTATCCGCCAACTCTGAAACCGCCTGCATAAAAGCAGTGGCACTGGGTAACTCCAGAACTTTCAAAGCCCCTGAAAGAGCCGTAAGGTGTCCCTTAAACTTCTCCAAATCGACGCAGTCAGCGGCATCTTCAAGCAATTGCATCAGGGCGAGCACTTCTTTTTCAAGCTCCTCCTGTACCATCGCAATAACTTGGGGATTTATTGGATACATTAACGCATTCACCCTTTATAATTGCGGGCCTAAAGTTTACAAAACCACGAGGCCCGGGATAGTTTTTTCGTCACCAGATGGTCTCCGATAATAACACCATAAGCTCCCTGCGTTTGAGCCCGAGATAGACCGAACAAATAAAAAGGAACCCTCCATGTCCCAATCCATGTTCCAGGCATTCACGAAAAATTTTCTTGGCAATTCACCAGACTGGTACAAATACACCATTTTGGGCTTTCTGGCTATTAACCCCGTTCTGGTTTTTACCGTTGGCCCTTTTGTGACCGGCTGGCTGCTGATTATCGAGTTCATTTTTACGTTGGCTATGGCGCTTAAGTGCTACCCACTGCAGCCCGGCGGCTTGCTCGCTGTTGAAGCCATTTTCTTGGGACTTGCCCAACCTGAAACCGTTTACCATGAAGCCATCGGAAATTTTGAAGTTATCCTCCTTCTGATGTTTATGGTGGCAGGCATCTACTTCATGCGAGACCTGTTGCTGTTTACCTTCACCAAGATTCTGATCGGTGTACGTTCCAAGGCTGTTCTGTCACTGCTTTTCTGTATCACAGGGGCCTTTTTATCTGCTTTTCTCGACGCATTGACTGTAACCGCTGTATTGATCAGTGTCGCTGTTGGTTTTTATTCGGTTTATCACAAGGTTGCTTCCGGTAAGGAAGTGCACCATGACCACGACCATTCCAGCGACGTGTCCGTGATGGAATATCACCGGGAAGATCTGGAGGGCTTTCGCTCTTTTCTGCGCAGCCTGATCATGCACGGCGTGGTGGGTACGGCACTGGGCGGAGTCTGTACCCTGGTAGGGGAACCCCAGAACCTGCTGATTGCCGAAAAGGCCGGCTGGAGCTTTATCCACTTTTTCCTCGTCATGGCACCAGTCACCATGCCAGTTCTGGTCTGCGGATTACTGACTTGCTTGCTGCTGGAGAAAACCGGCATTTTTGGTTATGGCGCAGTTATTCCAGAAAATGTTCGCACCGTCCTCGAAGAATTCAATGTTGAGGAATCCAAGAAACTGACCAACAGGCACCGTGCGACCCTAATTGTGCAAGCCCTGGTAGCCATTTTTCTGATAGTTGGTCTGGCTTTGCACTTGGCGGCCGTGGGCCTGATCGGCCTGACCGTTATTGTGTTGCTGACTGCCTTTAATGGTGTCACAGAAGAACACCAGATTGGCCACGCATTTGAAGAGGCACTGCCCTTCACCGCACTATTGGTGGTGTTTTTTGCTGTCGTCGCAGTGATTCATGAACAGCATCTGTTTTCACCGATTATTAACGCGGTGCTCGCCATGGACCAGAGCATTCAACCGGTGATGTTCTTTATCGCCAATGGTGTGCTATCCATGATCAGTGACAACGTGTTTGTGGCTACGGTATACATCAACGAAGTGAAGGCTGTATTTGAAGCAGGAAAAATCAGTCGCGAACACTTTGATCTACTGGCTGTTGCCATCAACACCGGTACAAACCTGCCCAGTGTTGCCACCCCGAACGGTCAGGCGGCATTTCTGTTCCTGTTAACTTCGGCGCTGGCTCCACTGATTCGTCTGTCATACGGACGCATGGTAATTATGGCACTGCCTTACACCATCGTACTTTCCGGTGTTGGCATTCTCAGTGTTGTTTTTATTCTTTAAGTTTTAAGGCTAGCCCTTAGACAACCAAAGACACGTGCCACTGGCCTGCTCAATGCGGGCCAGTTGTGCGTTATGGGCTTCGATTTCCTCATCAGATGCTTTGATCACTTTGAGTGGCTTACGATCAGCTGACAACCGTCTGATCGCTTCTCCCCCCGACACACCGCCACGGGCACCATGGCCACCAAATCCGAGGTCCACTTGGCCACCGGTCATCATCAGATAGACGTCGGCAAGAATCTCGGCATCTAACAATGCGCCGTGCAGATCACGCTGGGAGTTGTCCACATCGTAGCGTTTGCAGAGTGCATCCAGATTGTTTTTCTGACCAGGATGTCGTTGCCGGGCCATCACCAAGGTATCGACCACGGAACAGTAATCGAGGGTTTTACCATAGCCTTTCAGCTTGGAAAATTCATGATCGATAAAACCGACATCAAATGGCGCATTGTGGATTACCAGCTCGGCGCCCTCGATGAATGCCAGAAAATCTTCGGCGATGGCTTCAAACAGGGGTTTGTCGGCGAGAAATTCGTTGCTGATACCATGCACTTCCAGCGCGCCATCATCGACTTCCCGTTGGGGGTTGATGTACTGGTGGTAGTGACGGCCGGTGAGACGACGATTGATTACTTCGACACAGCCGATCTCGATAATGCGGTGGTCCTGTGTAGTTTCCAGACCGGTAGTTTCAGTATCCAGAACAACCTGGCGCATATGATTACCTTTGGGTAGTGTTAGCTGTTATCCATTAACGGGGAGTTCATCTATTCCCCGGTTGGCCAGTTGATCTGCCAGTTCGTTTTCACGGTGGCCGCTATGTCCCTTGACCCAGTGCCATTCCACCTCATGCCTGGCTACTTCCTCGTCAAGCTTTTGCCACAGATCGACATTTTTTACCGGTTTCTTGGCAGCGGTTTTCCAGCCACGTTTTTTCCAGTTCTCCAGCCAGCTGGTTATGCCCTGCCGTACATATTCGGAATCCGTCGTCAGGCTCACCTTACAGGGCTGAGTCAGCGCTGCCAGTGATTCTATGGCTGCTGTCAGCTCCATACGGTTGTTGGTCGTCATGGCCTCACCACCATAGAGTTCCTTCTCATGCCCTCCGTAGCGAAGCAACGCACCCCATCCTCCTGGGCCGGGATTGCCACGACAAGCACCATCTGTAAAAACTTCTACTTCTTTCAATCTACTTTCTTCCTGTGTGGGGACTTTCTCATAGCAGACTTCTCAATGCCCGGCACCAGCGGCGCACTGATTGAGCGCCACAGTCGAGAGCCCGTCGGTGTCAGCCTCGCGGTATATTTCCTTGCACGCACAATATAAAACGCGCCCCAGGGCAGCCGAAGCCTCTGACCGGCCCGCTCCAGTGGACCGGGTTCCTGACAACTGTCACCACACCCTAGAGGCCAACTGAAACATCCGGATACGGCTTTCTCAGGTTGCAGATTGAGCAGCCGTAACCAATCCAGCAGACGTCGGTTGCGCAGGCTATGGTGTCGCCAGCCCAGCTGGTTTGAAAAGAGTCTGGCCGGCCACTTGGCGAATCCAAACAGGCTGATCGGATTCAACACGACCAAGATCACTTGGCCGCCGGGAGTCAGCACTCTGGCGACCTCGCTCAACACCTCATGGGGATATTGCGAGAATTCCAGTGCATGGTGCAACAGAACCGTATCAATGGTCTCGGAAGGCAGCGGCAACGCATCAAAATCAGCCACGGCGCCGACATTGCCAGTGCCGGAGGGCGAGGCACTGATACAGAAACTGTGTAAGTGGTGATAATCATCACCCAACAGACGACAGGCTCCCGCACCCAGGTAGAGCATCCGGTGGGCCTCAGTGGTGGGCATTAATTGCTCGAGTGCCTGCTGTTCCCGACGAAGTAACAATTCACCCTGACGGGTATGAAACCAACTATCCAGCGCCTGTTGTGAATCGGCCAGCGGCAACACAGCATGGCGAAGGTCCAGATATTCAACTATCCCCTTGAACCACTCCTGTAATCGCATTCAGAAACCCGGATTAACCTTTTCGACCTTGTTGTTTATTATGGGTAATATGTTGTCCGAAAACTACCGGATCAATCCATGTCATTAATCATTGAGCGTATTGCCGCCTTTAGCGACAACTATTTTTGGCTGTTTCATCAGACTGACAGTCAGCTTGCCTGTGTGGTGGATCCGGGCGATGCCGCACCGGTTGAAGCCGCACTTAAAGCACACCGACTGACTCTGAATGGGATTCTGGTAACACATCACCACCCTGACCATATTGGCGGCATCAGGGAATTACTCCGAAATCATCCAGTTCCCGTCTACGGCCCGGGCAGCATCGAAGAAGTCACGCACCCGGTAACTGATCAAGACCACCTGACCATCGAGGGTACCCTGTTCGAGGTAATCGCCGTTCCCGGCCACACCTTGGACCACATTGCATTTTTTGCCCCGGAGGAATCCCTTGTTTTTTGCGGGGACACACTGTTTGCTGGAGGTTGTGGCAGATTATTTGAGGGAACACCGAAACAGATGTGGCAGTCCCTGCAAAAATTAATCGCTCTACCCCCATCAACCCGCATTTTCTGTGCTCATGAATACACCCAGGCAAATCTGCGCTTTGCACAAGCGGTTGAACCGGAAAACAAGGCCTTGGCGATAAGGGTAAATGAGGTTGAGAATTTGCGCCGTGCTGGCATGGCAACCGTGCCCTCAACGCTGGCCGAGGAAGTGGCGACCAACCCTTTTCTGAGGCCTGACCAGGCTTCTGTCCACCTGGCAGCAGAAGCCCATGAAGGTCACACAATTCAGGGCTCAGATGAGGTATTTCGCGTCATACGACAGTGGAAAGATAACTTTTAGGTGAAGGTATCTACTTCAACCTGAAGGGCTACTGACCGAGACTTTGCTCACAGCGGCAACAACTACTCGATCCCAAAGATTGCAGGCATGGGATCGCACCGTTAGAATTCTTGGCCAACGTGCTGGCTAACAAGAAAACTCCATGCCCCGATATTTCCGAACGACCGTACTAGTAGTTTTGTCGCTTCTCGCTGGCTGTGCACAGCAACCTGTCGAGCAAGCCAAAAACACCTCGCCAAACGCCGTTCCACAGAAAACCGTCCTGACACAATCCCCCAGCAGACCAGCCCTCCAGCAAAAGCCTTCAAAAAAACCGGTAATATTTACCTCCTACGAGACACCGGCCTCTATTGAAATAGAAGAGGATATTTGGCAACGCATCCGCAATGGCATGGTGCTACAGGAGTATTTCGAGCATCCCGGCATTGCCCCACAGGTTGACTGGTACTCCAATAACCAGACTTATTTCGACCGTGTAATGGGCCGCGCTGAAATGTACCTCTATTACATTGTCGAACAATTGGAAAGCCGGGGGATGCCCCTTGAACTGGCGCTGCTACCAGTTGTGGAAAGCGCCTACGACCCATTTGCCTACTCAAACAGTCATGCGTCGGGGCTGTGGCAGTTTATACCGGACACTGGTACCCGGTTTGGCCTGCGCCGTGACTGGTGGTACGACGGACGTCGCGATCCCATCGCTGCAACGGAAGCAGCCATTCAGTACCTCCAGTACCTTTACAATTATTTTGATCAGGACTGGCTTCTCGCTCTAGCCGCTTATAACTGTGGTGAAGGCAATGTTCAACGCGCGATGAAACGAAACCACAAAGCGGGCAAGCCCACAGACTTCTGGTCTCTTAAACTGCCCCGGGAAACACGCGCCTACGTGCCACAACTTCTGGCTGTCTCACGGGTGGTTTTAAGCCCCGAAGCGCACCAGATAGCCCTGCCCCACATTGATAATGCACCTTATTTCGATATCGTGGATATCCCCGACCAGCTGGATTTAGCGAAAGCGGCGGAATTAGCCAATTTGAACGAAGCTGAACTGCAACAACTGAATGCCGGCTATAGTCGCCTCGTCACGCATCCAGAGGGCCCACACCGCATCCTGTTGCCCATTGATCATACCCAGAGCTTCAAGCTGGCCCTGAATAGCACTCCAAGAGAACAGTGGGCCCCCATCAAACAACATGTTGTAAAGTCCGGCGATACTCTTTCGGAGATTGCCCGAAAAAATCGCGTTACTGTGAATCAACTGCGTCAACAGAACCATCTTAAGAGCGACCTGTTGCGGATTGGTCAACGACTTAAAATTCCTGGTTCCGGCGTGGATACACCCTTGGCAGGATACTCAAGAAGTTACCAGGTTAAGCAGGGCGACAGCCTGTGGAAGATTGCCAGAGATAATAAGGTCAGCGTTAAGGCGCTGGCCAAGTGGAACAACCTGAATATTCGCGAGCCGTTGCGACTAAACCAGGTCTTGAGCCTCTATACCGAGGGAGAGGCGCTGCCCGCCAAACAAAAGAAAGTCCGTTACAAAGTGCGCCGGGGAGATTCGTTTTACCGGATCGCCCAGCAGTTTGACCTCAGCATCAACGATATCCTGAAATGGAATAATCTGAATACCAAACACTTGCTGAAACCAGGGCAGCAATTAACGCTCTTCGTCGATGTCTTGAAAATGTAGGCTACTGTCAGCGGGTGGCGTCATAGCCCAGTTCAGTCTTTGCCTTAACCTCGTCAGCAGCCTCGGTTTCAACACACTTCTCAGGATCATCCCCACAGATTTCGCAAACGTAATCCTTCTCACCCAATGCTGCGCCCACACCACCACATGACCCTTTCAGAGGTTTTTTGCCGAAAATCACGCCGATAGCCATACCGGAAATGATTAACAGCACCAAGACAAACGCAAGAACAACTTCAAGCACAACTATTCTCCTGACAGATAAGGGGCAAAGGCCGACGAGTAATAGGCCTTGAACTCAGTCTCTTCTTTGACCAATAGATAAATGGCAAGGTCATTTTTTTCAGCTAAAGCGAGTGCTTCAGTGTGACCCAGCACCATCAGTCCAGTCGCCAACGCATCGGCAGAGGCCGTATCCTCTGCAATCACTGTCACTGAAGCCAATTGGTGTGTGATCGGGAAACCCGTGCGGGGGTCTATGGTATGGGAATAGCGCTTCCCTCCTCGCTCAAAGTAATTGCGATAATCCCCTGAAGTCGCAATAGCTGCATTGCCGAGAGCCAATGCCTGCTGCACTTCCCTGCGTTCCAATGTGGGGCTTTCGATCGCGATGCGCCAAGGTTGGCCATTCGCTTTTAGGCCGTTGGTCCGAAGTTCTCCACCCACTTCAACCAAATAGTTTACAAGGCCTTGGGAGGCCAGCAACTCGGCAACCACATCCACGGCAAAGCCCTTGGCTACCGCCGACAAGTCCAACTGTATGTCAGCGGTGCGCCTGGCACTTGCTGCACCGTGATCGACTGCCAATTTCCCAAAGCCAATACGATTAAGTTGTGCTCTGATTTTTGACAGCTCCGGCACCTTGTCCTGAGACGGGTCGGGGCCAAATCCCCACAGATTAACCAATGGCCCGACGGTGGGATCGAAGGCACCACCCGTTAATTGAAAAACCTGATCGGATATACCCAAGACACGCAGCATGGGCTGTGACAAGGACATTGTTTCACCGACTGGAGTCCGGTTTAAAGACATTAGCTCGGAGTCTGTCTGGTAAGTACTGAAGGTGCTGTCAAGCTCCTCAAGGGTACTCTGGATCGTCTTTCCGAAGTTGTCCGGCACTGGCACTTTACCGGGTACCACCTTGACCTGATAGGTAGTCCCCATCGTCAACCCACTGAAGACATATTGTTCCTGTGTCTCGGAGCATGCCACAAGTAACAATGAAGTAAGCAGAACAAACAAAAACGAGGCCCCTGGCCCCGTTTTTGTAATTCTTGTTATTAGAGAAGTAATCATTAACCACCGAAGTCATCAAGGAAGATATTATCTCGTTCAACACCGAGGTCGACCAGCATCTTGATCACAGCGGCATTCATCATTGGTGGCCCACACATGTAGTATTCACAGTCTTCTGGGGCCGGATGATCTTTCAGGTAGTTTTCAAACAGCACCTGATGAATGAAGCCGGTGAGCCCTTCCCAGTTATCTTCCGGTTGTGGGTCTGACAAGGCCAAATGCCATTGAAAATTCTCATTTTCTGACTGTAGCTCATCATACTCTTCCGTGTAGAAACACTCGCGCAGAGAACGGGCACCGTACCAGAAGGAAATTTTTCGATCGGTTTTGATACGACGCAGCTGGTCAAAGATATGAGAGCGCATCGGCGCCATACCGGCACCACCACCGATAAAGACCATTTCATTGTCCGTATCCTTGGCGAAGAACTCACCAAACGGACCGTAGACTTTTACCTTGTCACCGGGCTTCAGGTTAAACACCCAGGAAGACATGATGCCGGGAGGAATACCCTGTGAGCCGGGAGGCGGAGTGGCGCAGCGAATATTGAATTTCACCACACCTTTCTCTTCCGGGTAGTTGGCCATGGAGTAGGCGCGAATGGTTGTCTCACTCACGATAGACTCCAGATTGAAGAAGCCGAAACGCTCCCAATCACCGCGGTACTCTTCCTCGATATCAAAATCGCTGTATTTCACACGGTGGGGAGGACATTCCAACTGAACATAACCACCAGCGCGGAAATCCACATTCTCACCTTCGGGCAAACGCAGTGTCAGCTCCTTAATGAAGGTAGCCACGTTGGGGTTGCTGTCTACCGTACACTCCCACTGTTTAACACCAAAGACTTCTTCAGGTACTTCCACTTTCATGTCCTGTTTGACCGGGGTCTGACAAGACAGGCGCCAACCTTCATTGGCTTCACGGCGCGTAAAGTGGGCTTCCTCTGTGGGTAGCATGGCGCCACCACCGTCAGTCACAATACATTTGCACTGGGCACAGCTACCACCGCCACCACAAGCAGAAGGCAGAAACAGGCCAGCAGAAGACAGTGTCTGCAACAACTTATCACCGGCAGGTACTGTAATGGTTTTTTCACCATTAATATCAATGGTGACGTCACCTGAGCTCACAAGGCGAGCACGGGCGGCAAGAATGAACGCCACTAACGCCAACACCACTACGGTGAACATCACGACGCCGAGTATGATTTCCAGATTCATTATCTATCTTCTCCTCGCCGATTACAGATCGATACCGCCGAAAGACATAAAGCCCAACGACATCAGTCCGACAGTGATAAAGGTGATGCCCAGACCTTGCAGGCCAGCGGGAACATCGCTGTATTTCAACTTCTCGCGTACACCTGCCAGGGCAATGATCGCAAGCGCCCAGCCGACCCCAGCGCCAAAGCCGAAGACCGTACTCTCAGCCAGATCGTAGTCGCGCTCCACCATGAAGAGGGATGCACCCATGATGGCACAATTCACCGTAATCAATGGCAGGAATACGCCTAGGGCGTTATAGAGGGCAGGAACGTATTTATCGAGAAACATCTCCATGATCTGCACGATCGCCGCAATCACACCGATATAACTCAGCAGACCCAGGAAGCTTAGATCGACACTTTCCATGCCTTCAATGCCTGTCCAGGTCAGAGCTCCTTCAGACAACAGGTAGGTAAAGATAAGATTGTTAGCTGGTACGGTTATGGTCAGTACCACAATAACGGCAATACCCAAACCGATAGCTGCCTGAACTTTTTTGGAAATCGCCAGAAACGTACACATGCCCAGGAAGAAGGCCAAAGCCATGTTTTCAATGAAAACAGAGCGGACAAACAAACCGAGTAAATGTTCCATCAGGCAACCTCCCCTTTCGGTGTATTCGGAGCAATCTTGTACTCAGGAGCTTCAACCTGAGATTTTTTCCAGGAACGCAGTGCCCAGATAAACAGACCGATCAGGAAGAAAGCGCTCGGTGGCAACAACAACAGGCCGTTGGGCACATACCATCCATCGTTACTTGCCAGTGGCAGAATCTCAAAACCGAACAGTTTGCCGGAACCAAACAGCTCACGAATAAAGGCCAGTACCAACAGGATCACACTGTATCCCAGGCCGTTTCCGATGCCATCCAGGAAGCTGGGGATAGGCGGGTTTTTCATGGCATAAGCTTCAGCGCGCCCCATCACAATACAGTTGGTGATGATCAGCCCCACAAAGACAGACAGCTGCTTGCTGATGTCATAGGCCACAGCCTTGAGGATCTGATCAACCACGATAACCAGCGATGCAATAATGGTCATCTGCACAATGATGCGGATACTGGACGGAATGTGATGGCGAATCATCGACACAAACATGCTCGAGAAAGCTGTTACCAGCGTCAGAGCAACACACATCACAAATGAAACCTGGAGACTGGAGGTAACCGCCAGTGCAGAACAAATACCAAGGATCTGCAACGCAATCGGGTTGTTGTCGAAAATTGGATTTAATAAAACATCTTTTGTTTTCGTCGCCATGATCAGGCCTCCCCTGCGCGCAAGTTAGCCAGGAATGGAGCAAAACCGTTATCGCCCATCCAAAATTTAATCAGGTTATCGACACCACGACTGGTTAGAGTCGCCCCGGACAGCCCATCAACCTGATGGGATGCTTCGGGCCGGGTGTTGTCAACAGCACCCTTGATAACCGTCAGTACTGCTTTATTGTCTTCGCCGTAGGTTTCTTTACCAACCCACTTCGCTTTCCAACTGGGGTTATCTACCTCACCACCCAGCCCGGGGGTTTCGGCGTGCTCATAAAAGCCGAGCCCCGCAACCGTATTGAGATCAGACTCCAGTGCGATAAAGCCATACAGGGTAGACCACAGGCCGTAGCCCTTGATCGGCAGAATAACTTTATCAATACCGGAATCGCCTTCAACAATGTAGACAAGGGCGTAGTCGGCGCGACGACCTATTTTCGCGATGTCTTCTTCATCACTGAGGTCGGTTGACATGGAAGGCACTTTCGCAGATTTGCGCTGGTCATAGCTGGCCACATCAACAGCATCGGTAAATTTACCGGTTTTCATGTCGACAGCACGGGTTGTCACATTGGCGAACTGCTCATCCACACTAACACCGGGTTTCAACATACCGGCGGCGGCCAGAATGTTGGTTTTCCGATCAAGGTCCTTGTTCAACTGCTGTGCAGGTCGCAACATGACCGCCGCAGTCGAAACAAAAACTGAACAGACGATACAGAGCGCCAACGCGACGATAATAGTTTTGGAAGTCGAATCGTTACTAGCCACGTGCCACCCTCCGCTTGATATTCGCTTCAACCACAAAGTGGTCAATCAATGGTGCAAACAGGTTGGCGAACAGGATAGCCAACATCATACCCTCCGGAAACGCCGGGTTAACGACACGGATCAACACCACCATGACACCAATCAGACCACCAAACCAGAGTTTGCCAGTATCCGTCATGGATGCAGACACCGGATCAGTTGCCATAAACACCATGCCAAAAGCAAAGCCACCCATCACCAGGTGCCAATACCAGGGCACATTGAACATCGGGTTGGTATCAGAACCGATCAGATTAAAGAGTGATGACAGCGCAATCATGCCGATCATTACCCCTGCCATAATCCGCCAGGAAGCAATGCGGTTTAGCAACAACAGTGCACCACCAATAAAGATCGCCAGGGTAGATGTCTCACCAATGGAGCCGTGCATATTACCGAAGAACGCGTCCATCCAGGTCATCTGCTGCTGCAACACGTCCATACCCTGTTGTGCAGCCATGGACAGCGCCGTCGCTCCAGTATATCCATCGACAGCAGTCCAGACCGCATCACCTGACATTTCAGCAGGGTAAGCAAAGAACAGGAAGGCCCTGCCAGTCAGCGCGGGGTTTAGGAAGTTCTTGCCGGTTCCGCCAAATACTTCTTTACCAATCACCACACCAAAACTGATGCCCAGTGCCACCTGCCACAGGGGCATATCGGGGGGGCAGATCAGGGCAAAGAGAATAGATGTAACAAAAAACCCTTCGTTAACTTCGTGTCCGCGCACCATGGCAAACAGCACTTCCCAGAAGCCGCCGACAATAAAGGTCACCATGTAGATCGGTATAAAGTAGACCGCACCGTACCACATGCAATCCCAGATACTATTAGGGTCATGCCCTGCCAGCAGGGAAATCAGCGCACCGTGCCAGCCAGCGACATCAGTGGTGCCGGTGGCTGCAAGAATAGTGTTAGCCTGAAAGCCCAGGTTGTACATGCCGTAAAACATGGCGGGGAACGCCGCCAGCCAGACGGTGATCATAACCCGCTTCAGGTCAATGCCATCGCGAATATGTGATCCGTTTTTGGTCACCGAACCCGGTGAATAAAAAATGGTATCGGCGGCCTCATAGAGGGCAAACCATTTATGCCACTTGCCACCTTCTTCGAAGTGCGGCTCGATCTTGTCGAGATAGTTACGCAACGCTTTCACTATCAGCCCTCCTTCTCAATACGGGTCAGATTATCGCGAAGAATCGGACCGTATTCGTACTTGCCCACACACACGTAGGTGCAAAGCGCGAGATCTTCTTCATCCAATTCCAGACAGCCCAGCTTTTGTGCTGTCTCGGTATCGCCCACGATCAAGGAGCGCAGCAGCTGTGTCGGCAAGATATCCAATGGCATAACCTTCTCGTAGTTACCCAGCGGCACCATGGCACGCTCACTGCCGTTGGTATTGGTAGTGAAATCAAAGGTCTGACCTTTATTCAGGGATGAGAGGTAAATTGGCATTGCTGAGTGACGATTGCCACCCAGAGACAGATAGCGGAAGAACTCCCGCATACGGCCTTCCAATAATACAGACACTTGACTGTGGTAACGGCCCAGGTAGGCAAAATCACCTGCGGCATTGCGACCAGACAACACAGAACCCGAAATCACCCGGTTCTCGCCCGCTTTCAGTTGACCCGCTGTTAAATCGCTCAGGCTGGCACCCAGACGTGTGCGCAACAGTTGCGGTTTCTCTACTTGGGGACCTGCGAGCGCAATCACGCGACGGGTATCCAGCTGTCCGGTGGTAAACAGCGCACCAATCGCCATCACGTCCTGATAGCCAATGGTCCAAACAGTTTTCTTCACACTGACTGGATCAACAAAGTGGATATGGGTACCTGCCAGACCAGCTGGATGTGGCCCTGCAAAACTATTGACCTGAACTCCAGCCACTTCACCGCCAGCGACCTGGCTGCCTTCAGCGTGGCAGAGGTGTACTGCACCATCGGTAAGCCGCTTGAGAACCTTAAGGCCATTGGCAAAGTCATCGCTACGCTCGGCAATAATCAGTGCCGGGTCTGCCGCTAATGGATTGGTATCCATGGCGGTCACAAAGATGGAGTTGGGGGCATCAGCGGCGGGTGAGGGAATCTTGGAGTATGGGCGAGTACGCAACGCAGTCCACAAACCAGATTTCACGAGGTTGTCGACGACGGCTGAACGCTCCAGTTGCTCCAACTCGGCGGCGCCGTACTGGGCGAAAGTCTCCTGTTCATCACCATCGATATCAATCACAACGGAGTGCAACACACGTCGCTCACCGCGATTGATAGCGGAAATGACACCGGACGCGGGTGCAGTGAAACACACGCCTTCGGTTTTCTTGTCAGTGAAAAGTAACTGGCCCAGTTTTACCCTGTCGCCCTCTTTGACAGCCATGGTGGGTTTCATGCCCACATAGTCAAAGCCTACAACTGCGACGGAATTCACTTTGGGCCCATCGTGAATGACTTGCTCGGGTGAGCCCGAAATCGGTAAGTCCATTCCGCGACGGATCTTGATCATAGGTTGTGCCTACTGATGCGGTTTATGATTTTTCGCTCTACTCAAAGAGCCCCAATTTTTTATCGCTCGCCTGCGACAAAAGGCAACGGCGGTAACCGTCACCCGACTGCAGCAAAAACAGCCCACGTCTGGCCGACAATGCTGACCAACAAAACGCCGGGATTATAAAGGTCAGCGCCACCCATTACCAGTGCGAAAGGTAGGGCTATTCGCCCTGAGACCAGTATTTCCGCACCAGTGACAGCCCGGCCACAAAAAAGCCGCAACAAAGTGCGGCTTCATTTTTGTCAGGATTTCGGGTACATGGCCCAGGAAAGCCCAGCCAGTTTTTCCAGGCAGCGAACTACCTGACAGCTGTACCCAAACTCATTGTCGTACCAGCAGTAAAGTACGACGCTGTCACCACTGACGATAGTCGCCTCGGAATCAAAAATACAGGCATGCCTGGAACCAACAAAGTCGGTGGACACTGCTTCCGAGGAAATGGTGTAGTCAATCTGTTGCTGCAAAGGTGAATACAGTGCCACCTTGCGCATATATTCATTCAGCTCTTCTTTGGTGGTCTCACGGCCCAACTGCAGATTCAGAATTGCCATAGATACATTTGGCGTCGGCACCCGAATCGCATTACCGGTGAGCTTGCCACCCAATTCCGGTAACGCCTTGGCCACGGCCTTGGCTGCACCGGTTTCAGTGATCACCATATTCAGCGGTGCGCTACGACCCCGACGGGAACCCTTGTGATAGTTATCAATCAGGTTCTGGTCATTGGTGTAGGAGTGAACCGTTTCAACGTGGCCCCGCTCGATGCCATAGTCATCCATCAGCGCTTTCAGAACCGGCACGATGGCGTTGGTGGTGCAGGACGCTGCAGAAATAATTTTGGAATCAGGGGTGATCTCACCCTGGTTGATGCCGTAAACAATATTGGGAATATCACCTTTACCGGGCGCCGTCAGAATTACCTTGCCTGCGCCAGGGCACTTCAGGTGTTGACCCAGACCATCTTCATCGCGCCAGACACCGGTGTTATCCACCACGATGGCATTACTGATGCCGTATTCGGTGTAATCCACTTCTTCGGGTGAATTGGCATAAATCACTTGGATGGGATTGCCGTTACACACCAGGATATTTTTGTCTTCCAGGACACGAATGGTGCCATCAAATGCACCATGAACCGAATCCCTGCGCAGCAGACTGGCACGCTTGGCCAGGTCGTCTGCACTTTTGCCCTTACGCACTACGATGGCGCGCAAACGCAGCAGGTCACCACTGCCGGTTTTTTCCAGCAACAGGCGCGCAAGCAGTCGACCGATACGACCGAAACCATACAGCACAATGTCTTGAGGCTGCGGCAGTGGCTTACGCATACAGCCAATATCGTCACCCACCTCGCGCTGTAGGAAGGCGGTCACATCTTCACCGTTGCCAGATTCCTGGTACTTTACGGTGAGCTTGCCGATATCAATATGGGCAGGCCCCAAATCCATTTCGGCCAGCGCTTTGATCAGGGGAAAGGTTTCAAACTCGGAAAGCTCGTTGTGCTCGATTTGACGGACAAAACGGTGTGCCTTCATCAGCTCGATCACTGAGCGGTTCACCATATTCCGGCCGTACATATAGAGAGACACATTGTTCTCACGATAGAGCTTGCCAATCAATGGAATCATGGCTTCAGCCAGCGCTTCGCGCTCTTTCCAGTCGGCAAAAAAATCGGCGGGAACGGGGCGGTTTTGTTCAGTCACTTGGTCAACCTCTCGCTAAATTCAAGGAGCTTTGCGGAGCACAGTCCGTCGAGGGGCGCTATTATCGGTATTCAGTGTTTTCAGAGCAACTAAGACTGGTGAATATCTGGTACTTCAGTTCATCTATGATTGATTTGGGTCAGCAAAGCCCAATTTTCGATGCCGACTGGCACCATCCTAGAGAGGAATAAACGCCATGGTTGCCACATTCTGCGCCACAGCCTTGATCACCCGCTGATTTTTCTGTGCCGTGATTGTGGCAATCATATCCTGTAAGGCGATCAGCTTGCCGAACAGCCTTTCATAGCTCAGATTGCGCCGCTCCCCGCGCCAGCTGTTCATGACAATCAGGGGATTGTTATCGGCATCAACACCTCGGGCAATCCGCCACAAGGCAATCTCGATATTGCGAGCGCTGTGGTAAAGCTTTTGATGGTCTAGTTCCGAAAACAGGTAGAAATCATATTGATAATCGTAGGATTCTCGAATCATGTCAGTCAAACCGACGACAAGCGCAAACACACGATCACCCTTATAGGAAGGATCAACGGATAGCTCAATGGCCTGGGTCCCCGTCACCGGCAGCTCGGCAAACTGCAATCTGCCAGGCACGTCAAAAATCTGGGAGACACGCTGCTCAATCGTAGGGTCACTGCCTTTGTGAAGCTCTCTCGGGTTGCGCTTATAGAGCTTTACCGTCAACTTTCTCAACAAGGATTCCACTTCCCGGTAATGGGCGTCGGACACCATATCGATATCCGTCTTGGCCAGGTTTTTCACCTGGAAAGGAGAACTTCCACAGGCCACCAGCAGCAGGCATATCCAGCACAGCATGAGTTTGCGCGCGAGCGTCAAAACAATTCCCTAGTAGACATATCAATCTCCAAACGGCCTCGCTAAAATACCACACCTCAATTCCCCGACCACAAAGTACTTTTCCAGTATGTCGATTTTGTCACTTCCGCCACTCAATGCTCCCGGCGACAGACGCCTTTGGCAGGGAGTCTACGGAGCTGGCACCGCCCTCACCATTGCAGAGGCCAGCCAACAACACCGGGGACTAACCCTGGTGATTACCGACACAGCAAAAACGGCGATAGAGCTGGAAATAGAACTGCGGTTTTTTTTGGACGACAACTATCCGGTTTTCCACTTTCCTGACTGGGAAACCCTCCCCTACGATCTGTTCTCTCCGCACCAGGACATCATTTCGGAGCGGCTACGCACCCTGTTCCGGTTGCCACAGGCCAACACCGGTGTAGTGGTTGTCCCTGTCAGTACACTGATGCACCGCCTGCCACCCAGGGAATTCGTCAGCCAGCGCGCCTTTGACTACTCCACCGGGGATCACGTCAATCTGGACGAACTGCGCGGACAACTGGAAGCCGCCGGCTACCACTGCGTGGATACGGTGGTGGAACATGGGGAGTTTGCGGTACGCGGCGCCCTGATCGATATTTTCCCCATGGGAGCTAACCGGCCGTTTCGTATTGATCTGTTTGATGACGAAATTGAAACGTTGCGTACATTTGATCCGGAAACCCAGCGCACCCTGGAACAGTCCGACACCATCTGCCTGTTACCGGCCCGGGAAGTACCGCTGGATAAGATCGCCATCAAACGATTTCAGGACAACTGGCTGTCGCGGTTTGATGTAGATGAGCGCCGCTGTCCGGTGTTTCGCGATGTCAGCGAAGGTATTCCTTCCCAAGGTGTTGAATATTTTCTACCCCTATTTTTTGAGCATTGCGTCAGCCTGTTTTCCTACCTTCCGGAAAACTGCCAGCTCTTCTCTGCGGGCCCCATAGAGCAGGCGGCAGAGAAATTCTGGCAGGATGCCACCCAGCGTTACCAGGAATACAACGTCGACCCTTGCCGCCCGCTGCTGCCACCAAAAGATGTCTTTATCCCGGTCGAAGAGCTATTCGCGTCACTGAAAAATTACCCGCGCACTGCACTGCGCGACCAAACCACAGAGGGTAAGCCCAGCCTGTCGTTGGGCTTATGTGCATTGCCCGATGTCAGCGTGGACGCCAAAGCTGATGCCCCACTCCAGAAGCTCTCAACCTTTTTGGAAAACACCGAACAGCGTGTTCTGATCTGCGCCGAATCTGCGGGACGTCGCGAAAGTCTGCTGGAGCTGTTGCACCAGGCCAAAATAAAGCCCACGAATGTCAGTGACTGGCAAAATTTTGTCGCAGGCAGCGACACCCTTAGCATCACAACCTTTCCACTCATCCGGGGCTTCAGTCTAGAGACCCCTCCCCTGGCCGTCATTTCGGAAACAGAATTATTCGGCCAGCAGGTAATGCAGCGTCGGCGCCGCAGCAAACAACGGGAAGACGCGGACCAGGTTATTAAAAACCTGACGGAACTGCGTGTCGGCGCACCGGTAGTCCATATGGATCATGGTGTTGGTCGATACCTGGGCCTGCAGACCATTGATGCCGCCGGGGAGACCCAGGAATTTCTGACCCTGCAATACGCGGATGACGCCAAACTCTACGTCCCGGTATCGTCACTGCACATGATCAGCCGTTACAGCGGCTCAGAAGAAGAACTCGCCCCACTACACAGGCTCGGTAGTGAACAATGGCAAAAAGCCAAAAACAAGGCCCTGAAGCAGATACGCGACACCGCCACAGAGCTGCTGGACATCTACGCCACCCGGGCTGCGCGCAAGGGCTTTGCCTGCCGGGACCCGGAGGCGGATTACCGGGCTTTCTGTGCTGACTTTCCCTTTGAGGAAACCCCGGACCAACTGGAAACCATCGAAGCCGTCAAGAAAGATATGCTGGCGGAACAACCCATGGACCGTCTGGTTTGCGGCGATGTGGGATTCGGCAAAACCGAGGTGGCGATGCGTGCCGCCTTTATTGCTGTCGCCAGCGGCAAACAGGTCGTGATGCTGGTGCCCACCACACTGCTGGCCCACCAACACCTGGAAAACTTCCGAGACCGCTTCGCCAACTGGCCTGTAACCATTGAAGAGCTTTCCCGTTTCCGGACGGAAAAAGAACAGCAGCAAGTGCTCGAACGCGCAACCGTGGGCAAGGTGGATATCCTCATCGGCACACACAAACTGCTACATGCGAAGGTCAATTATCAGAACCTTGGCCTGCTTATTATTGATGAAGAACATCGCTTCGGGGTTCGACAGAAAGAAAAGATTAAAGCGCTGCGCGCAGAAGTGGATATTCTTACCCTGACGGCCACCCCTATTCCCCGGACACTCAATTTATCCATGTCCGGCGTACGCGATCTCTCGATTATCGCCACACCTCCGGTGCGCAGATTATCGGTAAAGTCTTTTATACGGCAGAGCGATCCGAGGGTCATTCGCGAGGCTGTGCTGCGGGAAATTCTGCGTGGCGGACAGGTCTACTTTCTGCACAACGAAGTCAAGAGCATCGCCAAAACAGCCCAGGAACTACAGGAACTGATCCCGGAAGCACGTCTGGAAATTGCCCATGGGCAGATGCGCGAGCGGGAACTGGAAAAGGTGATGTCCGACTTCTATCACCAGCGGTTCAATGTGCTGGTGTGCACCACGATCATTGAAACCGGTATCGACATCCCCAGTGCTAATACTATTCTGATTGATCGCGCCGACAAGTTGGGTCTCGCGCAACTGCATCAACTGCGTGGCCGGGTGGGCCGCTCACACCACCAGGCCTATGCCTACCTGCTAACGCCGGAACCCAAGGCCATGACTGACGATGCCGTCAAACGGCTGGAAGCCATCAGTGCCGCCGATCATCTCGGCTCGGGCTTCACATTGGCAACCCACGACCTGGAAATTCGCGGTGCTGGCGAATTGCTGGGAGAAGATCAGAGTGGCCATATCCAGTCCACCGGTTTTACCCTCTACATGGAATTGCTTGACCGCGCGGTAGATGCCATCCGCAAGGGAAAGTCTATTGAACTCGATATTCCCCTCAGTGAAGACATTGAAATCAATCTCAATATTCCGGCATTGATTCCCGAAGACTTCCTCCCCGATGTACACATGCGATTGATCATGTACAAACGCATTGCCAACGCACAATCCGATGAGGAGCTCAAAGAGCTGCAGGTGGAAATGATTGATCGTTTTGGCCTGTTGCCCGACCACCTGAAAAACCTGTTCAGAGTCACAGCCCTGAAACTTGAAGCGCGCCAACTGGGTATCTGTAAGGTAGAATCCGGGCCAAGCGGTGGACGAGTCGAGTTTGGCAGTGATACGGTGGTCGAACCGCTAACCATTGTGCAAATGGTGCAGAAAGAACCCAAAATTTTCTCTTTGCAAGGCGCCGCCACACTGAAATTTGCCATACCAACCAGCACAACCGAGCAGAGACTGGTTCAGATACAGGCACTATTGGAAAGACTCACTCCAAAGGAAACAGGACGTCAATGAAACCCTCATTCCGCCAGACTGCTGCCCTGCTGTTTCTATTATTGCCAACGCTTTCGCTGGCCGAAGAGACACTGCCCTGGTATCAGGTGGAAATTCTGGTATTTACACAACAGGATCTCTACGGCGACGAAAAACACCGCAATGACGTCGAACTGAGCTACCCGCAAAACTGGCTGACACTGGAAGGTTCCGAGCTGCGTATACCTCCTGCACCCCTGCTGGAATCCTCCGAGGTTACAACAGAACTTCCAGACAACATCTCTTCAGACAGTCTCGACGCTTCTGGCCCTGAAGGAATAACAAAAGCAGAGTCATCAACTGACAAAGCAAAATCTTTTGTGCTGCTCGATAAAAAAGACTATGAACTCGGTCCTGAAAATTACACCTTGGGCAGGGCTCCGGGGTACCGGGTGCTGTTGCACTGGGCATGGCGTCAACCCGGACTGGATATCGACAACAGCCCCTGGGTGCTGCTGGCCGGCGGTGAGCAATACGGCGATCATCACGAACTGGAGGGCAGCCTGCGCATCGTGCTAAATCGCTACTTGCACGTTCAGGCCAACCTCTGGCACACACGCTTTGGGCAGCCGCAACCCACAATGCCACTTACAGAGGCCGCCATCGAACAATCTGATCTGGTGACCGATGGCCAACAGAACACTGTCGATAACGCAGTTTCACCTACCTGGCCTGCCCTGCCTGGCCAGCCGTGGCGGGAAACTGTAGAAGCACCGCAATCGGGTACAGACTTCCCCGAGTCCATCAATCAGCCTGACACTCCCGCCTGGACATTTAAAACGCCAAAGTTTTCGATCAATGACCTTGTCACGCTGAACCAGTCCACGCGCCTTCAACTTGGGGAGCTGACCTATCTGGACCACCCTAATCTGGGTGTACTGGTGCTTGTGAACCGTTACGAGAATTCCGAGAAAAACACACCCTAAGGTATTTATTTTCCGTCGTTGCGGGTGCCCGGCCTCTTCGACATCTGCTCAGCTCTGTCCACAAAATGCCCCAACCCTGAACGCTTGTCCGCCGACTTGTTGGCTGATGACGATTCCCCACGGGATCGCTGTTCAATCACTTTCTCAGCACTGCTGCTCTCACAGGGGCGATCACTGAAGCTGGTTTTGCCCCTGCTGTCGACACATTTGAACACCTGGGCGCCTGCTGGAGTGATAGCCAGCAAAAACAGTGACGTCATAGCGATTCGTATTAAGGTCAGTGGTCTGACACTCATGACAAATCACTGCAAGCCGAGGCCAGCAAACGGCGTACAACAGGCATACGCAAGGCCATCATCGACTCTATTTTCTCCATGGAAATCGGTTCAGCGGCTAGACCCGCCGCCATATTGACCACCAGTGCCAAACACGCATAAGGAAGACCCAGCTCACGGGCCAGAGCAGCTTCCGGCATACCCGTCATGCCAACGATGTCACAGCCATCATTCGCCATACGCCTGATTTCCGCCGCGGTTTCCAGTCGTGGTCCCTGGGTGACCCCGTGGACACCTTCGCCATGGACAGGCAACCCACTGGCAATAGCAGCCTTTAACAGCGTTTCACGCAGGGGTTTGTCATAGGGCTCAGTAAAATCAACATGCTGCAAGGCCGCCCCCGCACCATCTGAATAGGTGTGCTCCCGGCTCCAGGTATAGTCGATGACCTGATCGGGAATCACCAAATCCCCGGGACACATTTCACCGTTGATGCCACCCACCACGTTGACGGCAAGCACCGCTTCAACACCCACGGCCTGCAAGGCCGCCAGGTTGGCCCGGTAATTCACCCTGTGTGGCGGAATATGGTGAAGCTCACCATGGCGGGCAATAAAAGTGACCTCGCAGCCTTTCAGACTGCCGCATACCAGCTGATCTGAAGGCTTGCCCCAGGGGGTATCCACTGCCTGACGTTGGGTGACCTCCAGCTCATCCAGGGCATATAAGCCGCTGCCTCCGATAATGCCAATTTTCATGAAGTCATATCACTCCCTGGGTGCTGCGGGTTATCTGACATTCTCCAACTGGGCACCCAACAGTTTAATGTCATCGGGCACATGAATCGTGGAGGTGGGGAATGCGATTTCTGCCCCGTGATCGGCAATGATGTCACTGATTTTCAACAGCACATCCTGCTTGATTTCGTGGAACAGTACCCACTGTGTGGTCTTGGTGAAGGTATAGATAAAAAAGTTGATAGAGGAGGCACCGAAAGACACGAAATTCACGATCATTGTCTGCTCTTGATCAATCTCTGGGTGACTGCGTAGCATCGCTTTGACGTCTTCGACGATCGCCGACATCTTGCCGATATCGTCGTAGCGAATGCCAATGGTCTCGTAGATGCGGCGGTTGAGCATCCTCGAAGGGTTTTCAACAGAAATATTGTTAAACACGGCATTGGGAATATACAGCGGTCGCTTGTCAAAGGTCCGGATGCGGGTCAAACGCCAGCCAATATCCTCCACGGTGCCTTCAATTTCCTTATCGGGAGAACGCACCCAGTCACCGACCTTGAACGGTCGATCCAGATAGATCATCAATCCCCCGAAAAAATTTGCCAGCAAATCCTTGGCGGCAAAACCCACCGCCAGACCACCGATACCGCCGAATGCCAACACACCGGAAATACTGTAGCCAAAAGCCTGCATGGCGATCAGGATTGCAGTGATGATCACCGAGGCACGCACCAGCTTGCCAATGGCCTTCACCGTGGTTTCATCCATCGGCTCCTGCATGTATTCCGGGTGTACCAGGTTACGCTCCACACGCCTGACCAGGTTAACCAGGAACAATGCAGCCAGGAAAATAATCGCCACCCGATTCACCGGTCCCACCAGGCTATACCATTCTGACTCTGCCGCCCTTGCCGCCACAGCTGCAGCCATGTTGACACCGAGTATCCATATCGCCCAGACAGCGGGCCGGCGACAGGCTTCGACCAGAGCGTCGTCCCAAACATTGGTAGAACGTGCGGCATGGGTTTCCAGAATATTGATAAATTTGTTCGCCAGATAACCAAGCATCAGGGCAATAAGCACAATCAGGAATATCTCTACCATCCACAGGTAGTCATCACTGATAAAACGTACCAACCAGTCCTCGAGTATCTGCATCGTTATTGACTCCGATTATTTCGCCTTGGCGGCGACCAGCTCTTCCAATTTGGCCACGGTTGACTGCCAGCGCGGGGAAGCGACCAGCGTTGTCCAGTCCGGTTGTTGGCGCCCCAGCATGCCTGACAACCTGGGGGATGGGTTGACGTCTGCACTTTCGAGGAAATCCAGCACTTCCAGAGCTCCGGACCGACTGTTACAAACCAGTACCATATCACAGCCAGCCTGCAGGGCACTGTCAGCCTTCTGCGCATAGCTCCCGGCAATGTCCGCCCCTTTCATGGACAGGTCATCACTGAAAATAACGCCCTCAAATTGCAACTCATCCCGCAGGACAGTCTGCAACCAGAATCGGGAAAATCCGACGGCATTGTCATCTATGTTGGGAAATACGATATGTGCCGGCATCACAGCATCCAGCGTATTGCTCAGTTCGACAAAGGGCCTCAAATCCCTATCTCGCAGTGCCTGAAGAGAACGCTGGTCGTAGGGTGTCTCCAGGTGGCTGTCAGCCCTGACCCCGCCATGCCCCGGAAAATGTTTGCCGGTAGCGGCCATACCCGCCTCGTGCATACCGGCAATAAAGGCTCCGGCAGCCTGAACGAGACAGATGGGATCATCAGAAAAGGAGCGGTCAGCGATGACTTCACAACCCTCTCGGTCCACGTCCAGTACCGGGGCAAAACTGAAATCAATGCCCGTTGCCAACAACTCAGAAGCCATCAGCCAGCCGGTATCATGTAGCAACTGTAGGGCATCATCTCCGGGGAGAAGGTCACCCAATACCTGCATCGGTGGTATCCGCGTATAGCCTTCACGAAAGCGCTGTACGCGACCACCCTCCTGATCAACGCACAACAACAATTCGGGGCGGATATCACGTATCTGCGCCACCAGTGCCATCATCTGCTTTCGACTGGAGAAATTACGTGAGAAGAAAATAACGCCACCAACCCCCGGGTGCCGCAGAAGGTGCTCCTCATCCGGCGTCAGCACCAAACCTTCCAGATCGAGCATCAACTGGCCAGGAATCATAGTAAAACCTCAAACAACGGGTGACAGGGGAAAAGCAAGCCATTGCCGGCCAGAAACCGGGGTAACAGATTAGACAAATTTTTCATTTTGAAAACAACCCGTTATTACAGATGGAACTTAACAGATTACAGAACCATTTTCGGGATAAGAATTAAATGCTTTTCATCACTGAAGTTACATCACTTTTTTAAACGTGGCCTCATACTTATCCTGTTTGAAGTCTTCATCACGTCAACGTCCGCTTATCCAAAACAGCTTGCCAGCATGGTGCAGAGCAAGTTCGTTGGTGATACTTTGATCAGTCCTAGAAAAAAGGAAGGGGGTGAATCATGGCTTCACAAGTTCCTGTCATTGGTGCCTGGTATCAGGATGCCACTGAAGATGAAATTTTCGAAGTCGTAGCCGTTGATGAACACGCCGGATCTATCGAAGTGCAATATGTCGACGGCGAAGTCAGTGAGATTGATCTCGATACCTGGCAACAATTGTTACTGTTAGCGGCAGAACCGCCGGAAGACTGGCGGGTATCCTATGAACTGAGTAATGAAGACAGTCTCTCATCAGACGATGTGTACGTGCCAGAAAACTGGAATGATCCCTTGATGGATATTGACTCAGATACGATCTACGGCCTGGATGACTATTGAGCAGAGCTGGTCATCTTTTCTCCCAGCAGTTATTCGGCAATTTCCTGAGCCTGTAGCATGCGCGCATGCTGCAGGATAATTTTTGCCGCCGATTCGGCATCATCCACCACCGTAAACAGATGCATCTCCCGCTCAGCAATACAACCATTCGCCAGCATGGTGTTTTGAATCCAGTCGACCAGGCCTCCCCAGTAATCACTGCCCACTAGAATAATTGGAAATGGCCTTACCTTGCTGGTTTGCACCAGCGTTAACGCTTCAAACAGCTCATCAAGTGTTCCATAGCCCCCCGGGAAAATGACAAACCCCACCGCGTGTTTAACAAACATGAACTTGCGCACGAAGAAATAGCGAAACTTGAGGGACAAATCCAGGTAGGAATTGGGGTCCTGTTCCGTTGGCAGCGATATATTTAATCCCACGGAGGTACTGGCACTGGCGTGACAACCCCGATTGGCTCCTTCCATAATTCCCGGGCCACCGCCGGTAATGACGGGAATCCCCTCTTTACCCAGCAAACTGCCAAGGCGCTGCGCCTCTTCATAGTAATGGCTGCCCGATTTAAAACGGGCACCACCAAAAATGGTCACCGCACTGCCCAACTTGGCCAGCGCCTCAATGCCGTCCACCAGTTCCGCCTGGATTCTCAATACTCGCCAGGCTTCAGGGATTTTAATTTCGTCCATAAATGCTCCTATCAATATTTGCTGGGCCAGACACGTGACTATACCAAGTCCTGTGTTTACCAGACCCTCTGCTAAGTATAGTGTCATCCGATAAATAACAGGGTGCCACCCGGCCAAATACTGTGTTTTAATACAGGCTATATTAATTTACAGTACTTTATATATTGTTGGCAGCAAGCCTGCCTCTTATTCAGCAGCCGAGGTGACAGCCATGAGCAACCCGTCTTTGACCGCACGCCAGCAACAGATTCTGGACCTGGTTAAGCAGCACATCGAAGAGAGCGGTTATCCCCCTACCCGTGCCGAGATCGCCTCTGAGCTTGGATTCAAATCCCCCAATGCTGCCGAGGAACACCTGCGGGCCTTGGCTCGCAAAGGTGTGATTGAAATGACCTCCGGAGCCTCCCGAGGCATTCGCCTCGTTGAAGAAACACCACCCGGTCTACCGCTGGTGGGTCGTGTCGCTGCGGGTGAGCCGGTACTGGCGATTGAAAATATTGAAGCTTACCTGGATGTAGCCGCCAACCTCTTCTATCCCCAGGCTGATTATCTGCTCCGGGTGCAGGGAATGAGCATGAAAAACATCGGTATTATGGACGGCGACATCCTCGCCGTGCATAAGTGCGAAACCGCTGACAATGGGCAGATTGTTGTCGCCAGAATCGACGAAGAGGTCACGGTCAAACGCTTTAAAAAAAGCCGCAAGCGCTACGAGATAATTCTGGAACCGGAGAACGAGGACCTGGAACCGATCCACGTGGACCTGAGAGAGAAAAGTTTTGCCATTGAGGGCTTGGGGGTTGGTGTTATTCGCACCCAGACCTGATTACTGCAAATGACGAAAACCCATACCTGAGCGAGGGTTATAAACGGAGTTAGTTGCCCACTTATGATCAGTGGAGCACGCGGTCCTTGTCGATACGGGGCGATTCAAGCTTCATGTTTTCTGCTCCGAGCTCTTCAAATACTTCGATGCCGGCATCGATCATGACCTTGGCCACATCCACCTTGGCACTCTCCAGAAATGCTTCCGCATCATCAGAAAAGCTGATCCGGATCAGGGGGGAATCATCATCAGTCCGCTGCAGGGCAATATCCCCGTCGGGCAGGATAACGATTTCAAACAGAGAAAGAGACATGAGGTCTACCAGTAGTGGTGGGAATGCAGTAAAGCGAGATTGTAACAGAGCCGAACCCGGTTATTAACCATCGTCCGGAAAAATTAACTTAGCACTCGAGCATGTGCTGGCGGTGACGTTCAACCACTTCCAGGAAGTCTTTGCGCCAGCCGGATAACCGCTCTGCCGTGAGTTCCTGGTCATCCTGATCACTGCTGACCTGAACCACCGCTATGGGGGAATGCTGGCTGACCTGCTCTGACTGCACCCGCATAACCTGGTGGCAAGCCGCCAATAGACCACTCAACCAACTGCCGCGCTGCTGTTCCAGATTAGCCAATTCGCTGGCCTCAGCCGGGTGTTTACCCATGGATTGCAGGGCACTGATCAACGTGTCTACATCCTGTATCTGCTCCGGCTCCCGGCATTTATAGGTGGCGGCCACTTCCCTGAGATAGAACCGGTAAGATATTTCCAGCTGGAGCAGTACTGACTGGGCCAGTGCCAGGACCTGCAGGCGATTTGTACTCTTCCCCTCACACTCAGCCAGTTGCTCCAGCAATAACGCGCTGAAACAAACGTGCTGGTTCACCACAGACAGGTACGGGTTCACGGCGTGTCTTTATTTCTTGCCTTTGCGGCCATCTGTTTCCTGCCAGCGGCCCTTTTCATAAAAGGCCTTCCAGCCGGTGGGCTTGCCCTCCACCTCCGACTGTACGTACTGCTCTGCCGTTTTGCGACTGTAGCGAACCACGGTGGGCAGACCATCGGGATCTTCTGTCGGGGCACTGAACAGGAAACTGTATTTGGGATCGATTTCATCACGATGTGGCAACAGCTCCGATACCAGAGGTGCGCGGGTCTCGCGATGACGGGGAAACTTGCTTGCAGCGAGAAACAGGCCACTGGCCCCATCGCGGAGAATGTAATGATCGTCGACCTTTTCACAGGCCAGCTCAGGCATCGGCACCGGGTCCATTTTTGGCGGCGCGGGCTGACCATTTTTCAGCAGCTTGCGAGTGTTACTACAGCTTTCATTGGTACAGCCAAAGTACTTGCCAAAACGGCCAGACTTTAACTGCATGTCGCTGCCACACTTGTCACATTCAATGAGCGGACCATCATAGCCCTTTAGCTTGAAAGACCCGAGTTCTACCTCGTAACCCTCACAATCCGGGTTGTTACCGCAGACATGCAACTTGCGGCCTTCGTCAATCAGGTAGCTGTCCATCGCCGTGTTGCAGAGTTTGCAACGTCGGCGCTCCATCAACTGGCGGCTTTCAGCTTCCTCATCCTCATCGGCATTGACGGCCTCGTCCCCTGGTGTCAGATTCAGTGTGCCCTTGCAGCGCTCCTTGGGTGGCAGGCTGTAACCGGAACAGCCCAGGAACACACCGGTGGTACCCGTGCGAATCATCATGGGCCGACCGCACTGCGGACAGGGGATGTCCGTATGGGAAGGCTGATTGGGACGCATACCGTCATCGGAGGCGTCAGCCTTGGCCAGCTTCTTGGTAAAGTCGCGATAGAAGCGGTTCAGTACCTCTTTCCACTCCAGTTCACCCTGGGCAATCTCATCCAGGTATTCTTCCATGGAAGCAGTAAAACCGTAGTCCATCAGATCGGTGAAATTTTCATTCAGGCGATCGGTAACAATGTCGCCAATTTTTTCCGCATAAAAACGGCGGTTTTCCACCCGCACGTAGCCACGATCCTGGATGGTGGAGATGATGGAGGCATAGGTAGATGGACGACCAATTCCCTTCTTCTCCAGCTCCTTAACCAGGGAGGCTTCCGAATAACGGGCGGGCGGTTTCGTAAAGTGTTGCAGGGGAATCAGCTTGTTGAGGCCCATGGCCTCACCCACGGCCATTTCCGGCAGCTCAATATCGTCCCCTTTCTGGGCTATCGCCGGCTGGACCTTGAGGTAACCGTCAAAACGGGTTACACGGCCTTTTGCACGCAGCTCATAGTCTGCGGCTTTGACAGTCACCGTGGTGCTGGTGAATTGAGCTGGGGTCATCTGACAGGCCACGAACTGTTGCCAGATCAGGCGGTAAAGTTTTTTAGCATCCTCTTCCATGCCCACAAGATCACCGGGGAGGATATCGATATTGGAGGGCCGAATGGCCTCGTGAGCTTCCTGTGCCCCGGACTTGCTGCTATAGACATTGGGCTTTTCCGGCAAGTAACGGTCACCGTAGCGTTTGCCGATAAATTCGCGGCAGGAGTCCACCGCATCAGCACTGAGGTTAGTTGAATCCGTTCTCATATAGGTGATGTAACCAGCCTCGTAGAGGCGCTGAGCCAACATCATGGTTTTCTTCACCCCGTAACCAAGTCGAGTGCTGCAAGCTTGCTGTAATGTCGAAGTAATAAAGGGGGCGGAAGGTTTACTGCTGGTGGGCTTGTCTTCCCGGCCGCTGACAACATACGCGGCATTGTTAAGAGCAGCCAGTGCGGCATCGGTCTGTTCTTTGTTAACGGGTCGGAAGTTGTCACTGCCCTGCTTCTTGACTTCAAATCGAACCTGATCTTCTGCCGCTGTCTCCAGGTCCGCGTGCAGCGTCCAGTACTCTTCGGGTTCAAAGGCACGTATTTCGCGCTCACGCTCTACAATCAGCTTGACCGCCACCGACTGAACCCGCCCGGCAGACAGACCGCGGGCTACCTTGCTCCACAACAGGGGCGACACCATGAACCCGACCACACGGTCGAGAAACCGGCGAGCCTGTTGGGCACTGACGCGGTTGGTATCGAGACGTCCCGGGTGTTCAAACGCTTCTTTAATTGCCTTCTTGGTAATCTCGTTAAACACCACCCGCTGATAGCTTTCAGGGTCGCCGCCAATGGCCTCCATCAGGTGCCAGGCAATGGCCTCCCCTTCTCTATCAAGGTCCGTTGCGAGATAAATATGATCGGCAGTTTTAGCGAGTTTTTTGAGTTCCGCGACAACTTTTTCCTTGCCGGGCAGAATTTCATAGCGGGCTTTCCAGTCGTTTTCCGGATCAATACCCATCCGCGATACCAGTTGCTCCTTGGCCTTGCGGGCACGGTGGGCTTCTTTCTCCTCGGGAGACATTTTCCGGGTTGCGGCAGCTGCTTTGGCGCGCTCTTTCGGGTCCACTGTTTTACCGCTTCCACCAGTCGGCAGGTCGCGGATATGTCCAACGCTGGACTTCACGATAAAGTCGTTGCCAAGATACTTGTTGATCGTTTTGGCCTTGGCAGGGGACTCTACGATAACGAGTGATTTACCCATGAATCTATTAAGAACTCAGTGAATTTGAATGAGTGTACCTGCCAGTTTTAGGGCAAGGACAGCTTTGTAAGGGGGCGAATATACATGCGCGGACAGTAGGTCGGTCAAGGAAATTCTTCAATTTCTTCCTTTTGACTTCCCTTGGAACCGGGACGAATGACGCTCATCAGCAGCAATAATTGCTCAGCTATGACAGCCACATCCGACTCCTTTCCGCGCTCCTGCCAATAGATGGAAAGTCCGGCGGCACTGGCCTCCAGCCCCTTCACTGAGGCCGGCAAATTGCGGATCACGTCACCAATCGGTACTTCGAGAACAGGGTTCGCCTCACGGCCCAACCATTGCCAGTTAGCCCAGGGAGATGGGTCGCCTCGCCTTGTATCCGATACCAGCAGCCACTTTTCCATTCGAGGCAAGGGTGTCTGCGGTGTTTTACCGCGCCATGGCAAGGTGTAACTGACATACTCTAGATGTCCTTCACCCTCTCGGGCATCGGGAGGGTTCACCAATCTGATATGAAATCCCTCGCGAGCGGCTGTCTGACGCATGGCAGAAACCAGCTTTTGCCGGGGCGTCTGTCGCAACCACAGCATGGGGGATACAATGATGGCCATGACGAGTGCTATTAACAAATAGGTCATTGTCTGCTACAACTTTTATATCTTTAATGATGATGTGGCAATTGGAGTCGCCTTATGTCCGCCTACAAACACGTCCTGGTCGGCCTGGATCTGCAGCCAGAATCACAGCAAGTCGTTGATCGCGTCAAGTCTCTGTTCTCAGGAAGTGATAGCCAGCTATCCCTGATCCATGTTCAGGAACCCCTGTCTTTCGCCTACGGCGGCGATATTCCGATGGATCTCACTGAAGTGCAAAACCAGCTTGAAGAACAGGCCAAGGAACGACTTGCCACCCTGGGTCTGGAGTTGGGTATCCCCAGAGAGCGTCAACATGTGATTATCGGTCAGCCCTCCCATGAGATGCACCACTTTGCCGAAGAAAATAATGTCGACCTGATTGTGGTTGGCAGTCACGGCCGCCATGGCCTCAGTTTGATTCTCGGCTCAACGGCCACGGGGGTTCTGCACGGTTCGCAATGTGATGTCCTGGCGGTCAGGGTCTAAAAGCTGGCATGGGATGGACCCTGTTCAAGCTTCGCTGATCTGATCTAACATACACAAACACGCCCCTTCCCTCACATTTAAACGGACTCCCAGAATCCCATGGATTGTCACCCGGGTAAAAATGCCTTATTCCTTTCTATCACCCTTTTATTTTGCCTTGTTAGCCATATTAGTGTCGCGAAAACACTTTCACTGGACGAACAGCGCGCGCTCTATCGAGCGGGCAAGATCGCCATCGCTAAGCACGATGAGAGTGAAACCCGCAGGATAATCGCCAATATCGGAGATTATCCGCTGGCACCCTACCTGGAATATCTGTGGTTAAGTGATCGCCTGCGTCAGGCCCGGAACAGCGAGGTCGATGATTTTCTCACCCGGCATAAAGACAGCTCCCTGGCCCGACGCCTGCGCTACCGCTGGCTGGAAACCTTGCGCTCTGGAAACAGGCCAGAAGCATTTCTTAAATACTACCAGCCGGAATCTGCGACTACCGCGCAACAATGCTATTACCAACTAACACGCATTCGCGGAGATGGCGGAGATGACGCCATAACCGATGCCATACAGTTGTGGAATGTCGGCAAATCCCAACCAAAAGGCTGTGACCGACTATTCGAATTATTGATCAAAAACAATCAGATAACTGAGGAAATAGCCTGGCAGCGCTACACTGCTGCCGTGCTTAATCACCAGTACCAGCTCGCCCGCTACCTGCAGCGTTTCTTTATCTCCGACAGGTTTCAACAGCTGGCCCGCAATTTTTACCAGGTCGATAGAGACCCCAAAACCATTGGCAACTACCAACTGTTTCAGCACCAGGGCAAATTCCTGGAGAATGAAGAAATACACGCCATCGTTATCCATGGTCTCACACACTTGGCACGCCAAGATGCCGTCATCGCCCTCAAACATTGGAATCGTTACCAACAGATCCATACATTTACCGATGAGCAAAAAACCGAGGTCATTTCTGATCTGGTGAAGGGTCTGTATTCACAGGAACACGAAAAGGTGGCCGACGGTTACCTGCTGGAAAACCTCAGTCTTGTAGAACCGGAATTACTTGAATGGCGCGCCAGAAAAGCCATGCGTGAATCCAACTGGGATCAACTCCACGAGTGGATTACCCGAATGCCGGAATCTCTCAAGGAAGAAGATCGCTGGCTTTACTGGCGAGCCCGCAGTAGTGAACTCGCTCAGGGCAGCATCCTTTCAACAGACAATGATTCTGCCTATCAGGTGCTGTCACGCGGTCGCAGTTTCTACGGCTTCATGGCCAGTGAGTGGCTCGGCATCGATTACGAGATGGCTTTTCGTCAATCTCCGGTAACCACTGAAGACATGCAGAGACTGAGCAAGCTTCCCGGTTTGCAGAGAACCAGAGAATTGATCTTCCACGAGGACTACATTTCTGCGCGCCGTGAGTGGTATCACACCAGCCGCAACTTCAACCAACAGCAATGGATTACCGCCGCACATATTGCCAGCCAGTGGCAGTGGCACAATGGCGCCATCACCAGCCTCATCAACGCCGGATTCTGGGACGATATCAACCTGCGTTTTCCCCTGGCCTTCAGAGACGTCTTCTACAACCATGCCAAGGCCACGAACGTCCCGGTTCACCTGTTATTTGCCGTTGCCCGACAGGAAAGCGCACTGGCTCAAGATGCCCAGTCACCTGCTGGCGCCAGGGGGCTGATGCAACTAATGCCCGCCACGGCCAAACAGACTGCCCGCAAAAACAGTATTCGTTACCGCGGCACCCGTGATCTTCTTGAACCCGAAATCAACATTACCCTGGGCAGTCGCTATTACCGCGAAATGCTCGACCGTTTTGACAACAATCGCATTCTCGCCACTGCCGCCTACAACGCCGGTCCACATCGAGTAACTCGCTGGCTGGAGGACACCCAGGGCAAGCTGCCCTTTGACGCCTGGATTGAAACCATTCCCTTCCGGGAAACACGTAATTACGTGCAGAACGTACTGGCCTTTTCCATGGTCTACGCCCACCACCTGGATAGCGATGATCGGATTCTCTCTGAGCAGGAAAAACAACGTCAGTTATGACAGAGCTTCTGGTCAGTACAGACCCGCTGGTCGATATTGGGGTCAATCTTAGCAACAGTGCCTTCAGCGATCAGTTGCCGGAGATTCTTCGGCGTGCACAACAGGCCAACGTCCGCCAGCTGGTAATCACCGGCACTTCTGTTCGTGAAAGTGAGCAGGCCGCAGCCATTTGTGAAGACTTTGCCCAGGACTTCCCAGGCATGCTGTATAGCACCTGTGGGGTTCACCCCCACGATGCCAAGACATTTGTCGCCGGAACCACCACATCCCAGCTCAGGAGCATCGCTCAGGCGCCGCACGTGGTTGCTATTGGCGAAACCGGCCTGGACTTCAACCGCAACTTCTCTTCCCCCAAAGACCAGGAGAAAGCCTTTGAGGCCCAGCTAGAACTGGCCGCCGAATTATCGCTGCCCCTGTTCATGCACGAGAGAGATGCTCATCAGCGGCAATTTGAAATCCTCAAACAATACCGGGATCACATCACTGACGGGGTCATTCACTGCTTTACCGGGGACAAAACGGTGCTTTTCAACTACCTCGACCTGGATTTACATATCGGGATTACCGGCTGGATCTGCGACGAACGTCGCGGCCTGTCGCTACAAAGCCTGGTCACCAGTATTCCAGACCAGCGCCTGCTTCTGGAAACCGATGCCCCCTACCTCCTCCCCCGAACCATGACGCAAAAACCGAAGGCCAAACGCAATGAACCGGCATTTCTGCCATGGGTATTGCAGACAGTGGCCAAGTGCAAAAGTCAGACAGAGGAACAGGTCGCCCACCAGACCACGCAAAATGCTGTCGCCTTTTTTCGCCTCGCCCAAAAATGATGACTGTCAATATTGCCACCCCGGTAGCGGCAATCATTATCCCTGCTAAACTGCTGTATTCGTATTCAAGGAAGCATCTATGAAACAGGTTTTTCTGCTGATACTCGGCCTGCTGGCATCGACATCCGGCTGGTGTGGCGGAGATCGATCCACCCTTCTGGAGCAGGAGGCAGAGCAGCTTGCCCAGGAGTTTGCAAAGACCCTGAAACCCCGATTAGTAAACGCCCTGCAACAGGGCGGCCCTGTTGAGGCCGTCAAAACCTGCGCCAACGTCGCGCCAGAAATTGCCAGGGAGTTAAGTCAGAACACTGGCTGGCTGGTGAAGCGGGTCAGTCTGAAAGCCAGAAACACATCAACGGCGATACCTGACAACTGGGAAAAGGCCATTTTGGAACAGTTTGATGATCGCCGAGCTAACGGGGAACCGGCGGAGACGCTATCGGCCACAACCCAAACGAACAGCGAGTTTCGCTACATGAAAGCACAGGGCGTCGGGCCACTCTGCCTGACCTGCCACGGCGAAACAGTAGCACCCAATATTAAACAGGTGCTGGATAGCTATTATCCCGATGATCGGGCAACCGGTTATCGTCTCGGCGAAATACGCGGTGCCATCAGTCTTAGCCGTCCCCTGTAATCACCAAACGTAGATCCCTCACCCTCCTTATAGAGAGTCCTGAGCCAAGCGACCCCGGAAGTAGACCCACCCATGCGCGACCAGCTATTAAGCAAATGGCAACATCACCACGACTTTCACCATACCAATCGTAGGGGCGAACAACGCACCCGCTACGTACTGATTCTGACGGCCATCACCATGGTGGCGGAAATCATGGCCGGCACCGTATTTGGTTCCATGGCCCTATTGGCCGATGGCTGGCATATGGGTACACATGTTGCCGCATTCATGATCACCATCTTCGCCTATCGTTACGCCCGCAAACACAATAACAACCCCGCCTACAGTTTTGGCACGGGAAAAGTGGGTGTTTTGGGAGGTTTTGCCAGTGCCGTCGCACTGGCCACTGTTGCGTTGATGATGCTGATTGAATCGCTACAGCGGCTTGTCACACCCCAGACAATCCAATTTAATGCGGCCATCAGCGTGGCGGCCCTTGGTCTGTTCATCAACCTGTTAAGTGCTGTGATTCTCAAGGATCACCACGGTCATGACCACGCCCACGGCGTGGGCTCGGATCACGACCACCACGCACATCATCACGATCACAACCTCTACGCTGCCTACATGCATGTACTGGCCGACGCACTGACCTCCGTGTTGGCCATCGCCGCCCTGCTCTGTGGCAAATATCTGGGACTCAACTGGCTCGACCCGCTGATGGGTATTGTCGGTGCAATCATCATTTCCCGCTGGTCATGGGGATTAGTCAGGCAGTCGGGCCCCATTCTGCTGGACGGCAGCCTTCCCCTTAAGCAACGGGAAGCGATACGTGAAACCATTGAAAAAGATGGCGAGAATCATGTCACAGATCTACATATCTGGCGGGTCAGTGAACATCGCTTTGCCGCTATCATCAGCATTGCCAGCACCCATCCCCGAGACGCAGAGTATTACAAGCAGGTTCTGGCCGGCTTTGAAGCGCTGGAGCACCTTACTATTGAGGTCAACCCAATTGGTCAGCATCCGGAAAACCAGGCGAAACAGGCCTGAAACAACCCTGTTGCCACACCAGGAGACAGTAATGATCGGGAAACCTAAAACGCTGTTGTCTTACCTACTGCTGTTGGCGAGCACCTGCCTGCTTCCCTCGGCATCAACTCTGGCTGAGCAACAGGTCGTGGAAATCGCTGCTGAAGTTGCGGGAGCCGCACTGTTCAATGAAGCAGAAAAAAGGTTGTTTGGCGACTACCTGAGAGGCCGTCACTATGACGATCAGGATGAGTACCATCAGGGAAAAACAAAAAAACTGCCCCCGGGTCTGCGCAAGAAACTGGAGCGCGGTGGTGAATTGCCTCCGGGCTGGCAACAAAAGGTCGCCAAGGGTGAAGTACTGGATACCGATGTCTACTACCATAGCCGGGACCTGCCCGACGACATCCTGAGACGACTGCCCCGGGATATCGATGGCACGTCAATCCGCCGTATTGATGACCGTATCGTGCGCATTATGGATGCGACACGGACTATCTTGGATGTGTTCTATTTAACCAACGGCAGCTACTAGCCTTCCCCAACCGCAGAAGGAAGCGGGCAATTCCAGGTGGATTCAACCTGATTTGGACATCTGGCCCACCGAAGTGTGCCCACAGCCTAGAGCCCTGATATGGATTCAGGAGTCAACATTATTAACTTTCAGCAGTCAGACCGGGGTGTGAATCCACGTAGCTCATCATGTCTTCAAATGACGGAAAGATTCTGTCCCTGCCCAGAGTATCCAGGGTACCCAGCCTTGCCAGACTCTGTTCCGTTTTCTCGGATAATCCCACCACCAACACATCACGGCCATTGGCCATCTCTGTTTGAATCAGCTCATCGAGAATCATGGCGGTCGAGGTGCCGACCAGGAGCGCGCCCGTCAGGTCAAAGATCATAGTCTGATGCGACATCTGGCTGGACAGGCGTCGCCTGAGCCCCCGACCCACACCAAAACTCAGCGGCCCCTTGAGTCGCAGCATCAACAATGCACCCTGCTGAGACTCCAACCATTGCTCTTCAGTTGGCCTGCTCTTTTCACGAGCATTGGTGCCATCGGTGAGGTGCACACTGTCCAACTGGATACTGGTCAAACGCTCCACCGTAATCAGATTTGACAGGAAAACCCCCACCAATACGGCTGTTATCAGGTCGACAAATACCGTCAGGCCAAGCACGAGCAACATCAGTGCGACCGTGTTCATGGGCAACTTGCCGAGACGGCGAAAGAAAGGCCAATCGATAATATCAAGACCCACCTTGATCAGGATGCCCGCCAGCACCGCCAGTGGCACATGGGCCGCATACTTGCCTGCACCCATCATCACCACCAGCAAAACCAACGCGTGTATTGCCCCTGAAAACCCGGTCTTTCCCCCAGCGCGAATATTCACCACCGTGCGCATGGTTGCCCCGGCCCCTGGCAGTCCGCCAAAAAAACCTGCCAGGGTATTACCAACGCCTTGGCCAATCAGCTCCCGATCAGAATCGTGCTGCTGCTTGGTCATGCTATCTGCTACCAGGGACGTCAACAGCGAATCTATGCTCCCTAGCACCGCCAAGAGCACCCCGGCATAAAGCAGCTCACCCAACACGTCCAGATTGATGACAGGCCAGTGCAGCGGGGGGAAACCTGTGGGTATATCGCCAATAATGGCAATGGCTTCCGGAGGCAACCATAGCGCAACCAGGGTACCTGTCAGTAGCGCGACCAGTGGTCTGGGCAGCCAGACATTCAATCGAGCTGGCCACAAATACACGACGGCCAATGCCAGCCCCCCTAACGCAAGTTCCTGCCAATTGATGTCTAACAGCCAGTCCGGCAAGCTCACCAGTGCAGCCATCAGCGAAGGGATTCCCCCATGGCCCAACAGAGGACCCAGCTGCAGGATAATAATGATGACCCCGATACCAGTCATAAACCCAGAAATCACTGGATACGGCACCAGAATAAAATATTTACCCAACCTCAACAGACCGAAAGCGATCTGAAATAGCCCGGCAATGATCACGGCGGTAAACCCGAGGTAGAGCCCGGTTTCGGGATATTTCGCCTGCATGGAAGTGAAAACTCCTGCCATCACTACCGTCATCGGGCCAGTCGGCCCGGATACCTGCGAGGGGGTACCACCAAATAATGCAGCAAAAAAACCTACCAGCACCGCGCCATACACCCCTGCCACGGGCCCTGCCCCGGAGGCCATACCGAACGCCAGCGCCAGTGGCAACGCCACCACGGCCGCTGTCAGACCGCCGGTAAAATCGGTTCCGATATGACGAAATGACAACTGGTTAAAGCGAGACTGACTGGACATGGCAACCCTCGGTGGAGGTACTAATTCAACCCAATAATGCTAACAAGATTGCCAGATGGTGCCCGAGAGCGGAATGTCGAATTTCTAATAATTATTATGAATATTGAGTAGACGACGCACCTGACCGGCACTAAACGGCCAGCCTTTTTCCCGGCCATCGGGAGTGACCACCACGGGAATACGAATACCGTATAGCGACTGCAGTTGCTCGTCGGTCGCGATATTGACTTCATGCAACTGCCAGCCCTCTTCGTGGAGTACGGGGTACAGTAATGCCTTGGCCTGCTCACAAAGGTGGCAGTGGGGACCGCTGTAGAGGGTTAGCACTTTCTCCATCAGCCACTCCCTTCCCGATGACGAATTAACCAGCAATTGTGAATTTTCTGATTGCGTTGGAAGTCGGGGTCAAAGGTCTGTGCAGTGATATTTTCCACCAGATAATCCGCTGTCACACTGTCACTCAACTCAAATTTTCGGTAGTTGTTAGAAAAGACCAGGGTGCCACCACGGGCAAGAATAGCCATCGCCTGTGCGATCAGGCGCGGATGATCCTGTTGAATATCCAGCACGCCCTCCATTTTCTTTGAATTGGAGAATGTCGGCGGGTCGAGAAAGATCAGATCAAACTCGCCCTGGCCTTTGGCCAACCAATCCAGACAATCTGCACGCATCAGCTGATGGCGCTCCTGGTCGAGCTTGTTGAGCACAAAATTGCGACTGGCCCATTCCAGATAACTGTTGGACATATCCACGCTGAGGCTACTGGCTGCACCTCCCAGCGCCGCGTGTACCGTGGCCGCTGCGGTATAGCAAAACAGGTTCAGGAAACGTTTTCCCGCGGCCATCTCGCCCAGCAGACGGCGAACCGGACGGTGGTCGAGAAAAAGCCCAGAGTCGAGATAGTCACTGAGATTGACTTCAAAGCGACAGGAACCCTCCGTGACCACGAATACACTACCATCACGCTGGTTGCGCTGTTGGCGGGACTTCACCGGTTGGTACTGGCTATCACCCTTCTGTCGACGCCGCTCCTTGAAAAACAGCTTGCCACGACTCCCAGGATAGAGGCTCAACAGCGCCTGCCGAACTTCACTGAGATGGCGATTGGCCTGCTCTTCATCGATCTTTGCCGGGGGGGCATATTCCTGAACGTGAATGGCCTCATCGTAGATATCCACGGCTACGGCATACTCCGGCATGTCCGCGTCGTAGAGTCGATAACAGCTGACACCGGATTTATCCAACCACGGGGCCAGCTTGCGAGCATTCTTTTTCAGACGGTTGGCAAACATCTGCGCCCCATCACTGAGGCTTTTCTGATACGGTGAAGTTTGCGATGGCTGCTCCTCTGCCCCGCTGCGCAGCTGAAACAGCAGTAACTGACTGGGGATGGTGCCATTAAAAAACTGATATTTTTTTTCTGCCCGCAGACGCAGCTCACCGGCTAGATCTGCGTTTCCGGTAATCACCACCAGCCGCCAACCGGGGCACTCCCGCTTGGCCACCTCACCCAGTGTCTGGTAGAGCGGCCGCAGCTCTTCCATATCACCCCAGCGCTCGCCGTAGGGCGGGTTGCAGATAATCAGGCCGTTATCAATTTCCCTGTGGGTAGGTTTCTTGAAGGCCTGAATGGGCTTGGCCATTACCCGCACCCATTTCTCCAGGCCGGCACAGGCAATGTTTTCCTGGGCGGCACTTACGGCGCGGGTATCTTTATCGTAGCCACGAATTTCCGGCAACTCTTTTGCAAGCCCTTGCTCACAGCGCGCCAACGCCTCCTGACGTAACTCCTGCCAAAGGTCCGGTTCATACTGCTTCCAGCCGTGAAAACCGAATTGCTCGCGGTTTAAACCCGGGGCGATATCGGCCACCATCATCGCCCCTTCAATCAGCAGTGTTCCACTGCCACATAAGGGGTCAAGCAGTGCACCACCACTGGCCGCGATTTCTGGCCACCCGGCCCGCAGCAACAACGCTGCGGCTAGGTTTTCTTTCAGGGGTGCAGGCACCATGGCTACACGATAACCACGCTTGTGCAGGCTATCCCCGGAAAAATCCAGGCTGATGTTGGCCTGATCCTTGGCAAGCCGCACATTGATACGCAGATCGGGGTGTTTTAAATCCACATTGGGCCGCGCTGAGTAATGACTCTGCAACCGATCCACAATCGCGTCCTTTACCTGTTGGGCGCCAAACTTGGTATGGCGAATCGCATCGTTGGTACCGATAAAATCCACGGCAATCGCTTCATTGGGCGTTAGATGCTCCTCCCAGGGAATAGCTGCCACACCGCGGTACAGATCATCGGCACTGTCGACGGGGGTTTTATCCAGCGGCATCAGGATGCGATTAGCCAGTCTCGACCAGAGACAGGCGCGGTAGGCGAAGGCCATATCCCCTTCCGCATAGACTCCAGCTACCGTTTCACGGGTTTTTACGGCACCCAGCTCGGCGAGTTCACTGGCTAACAATGCTTCGAGACCTTTAGGACAGCTGGCAAACCACATAGTCATCATTATCTACTTTCATCCTAATTTTGCTGAAGGGCCCGTATTCAGACAGTCTCGCCTTCAAGATGCAACCGGCTGATTACTTAGCGTAATTAAAACCCATTGCTTATAGACAAATAAAATCCTCGACAGCTGTGCCCAGTTTTGATGAGATAGACCGGCTGTACGAAAAAAACTAACAGGCCACAGCCAGTATAGAAGTCGGCAGTAGTGGCTCAGGAATGAGGAGTTCATGTCCTATGAGAAGACAAAAACGCGATTCATCCCACCGTGCATTTATTAAAGGATACCAAGCTGGCATCAGCGGCAAAAACAAATCTACATGTCCCCATACAGAAGAAACATCCCTCGCCCAGGACTGGTTTAACGGCTGGCGCGAAGGACGCGAAGATAACTGGAGTGGCTACAACGCACAAGCCTGTCAACAAAAAGTCATTAGTCTATAAAAGAAAAACAAACTAACAATTTCTCCCTTGGGGTTAACAACCCCTCATAAAGCCCAAAGGGCTTTGAAGCGGAGGCGGAGGCAAAAGCCTCCCTCCGCTTCCACCAACCACTCATCCCCCACTACTGTAACAAGTTACTAAACGGCACAGACTGGGGGTGAATCCTGCCGGTTTTCTGTGGACTGCACCAGATCCAACAATTCGCGCAATGCCACTGAGAACATGGCAAAGTCGTACACCGGCGCGGTGTGAAGCTCTTTCATCATATCCTGCCAGCGTTTGATCAGAGGCGATTGGGCCGCTTTCCAGATATGTATCACATTGTCGATATCTTCCATGACAGCAATATCTTTCAGCAACGTACCCGCCAGAGAACGCCGTTGGTTTTCCAGGTCATCCACAAACGACTCCCGAGCAAAATCTTCCCAGCGACTGGCAGGTTCAAGGTGCACTATCTGCTCGGCAAACCATTCCAGGTCCAGCTCAACACTGATTTTGTAATACAGCTCAAGCACCAGCCCCACCGGTTTGTCGCTGCTTGCTGCGAGGTCAACAATACCAAATCCGAAAAACAGGAAATTGGAACTGGACACCAACATGGCCACTTCTTCCTGAACCCCCTGTTCAACCAGGCGGGTAACTTCAGCTTGCCAGCTATTCTCCTCTTCCCCCCAGGCAAACAACGTCGGTAACAACAATTGCAGCTCGGCGAGTTTCGGGCCAAGGGTTTTTACTTCTTTCCCGGGGTTCAGACAGGACCGGCGGTTGCGCAAGACCCAGCGGGATGCTCGCCGACCCAGACGCATCAGGGCATAGAACAGTTCGAATTGCACCTCTGCCGGCACCTGGTAATCGAGCTGCTCCACTCGGTGCCAAAAATGCTGTAGGTGGAGGATGTCCCGCACCACCACATAGGCTCTGACCACGTCATCAACGGTGGCCCCGGTGGAGGCTACCTGGCGGAGAAAATAGTTAACCCCCATCAGATTGACGATCTCATTGACGATCTGGTTGGTTATGATTTCACGCCTCAGGCTGTGGTGCATCACCTGTTCGGGGTAATCCTTCAGCAAGCGCTTGGGAAACGCCCCCTCGATGGCTCTGGCGACATAGGAATCTTCTGCCGCATCAGATGCCAGCACCTGTTCCTTGATGAGAATTTTGGCGTAAGACACCAACACAGACAGTTCCGGATGGGTCAGCCCCACCGAACGTTTCACGCGATCCTTGAGGGTCTCATCATCCGGCAGGAATTCCAATGCGCGATCAATTTTTCCAGCGGCCTCCCAGTCGGTTAGGGTGCGCCAGTACTCAGAGAAGTTAGTCACGCAGCGATAGTGTGCCAGACTGATAGCCAAGGTCTGCCGGTAATTGTTGTTGAGTACCAGATCCGCCACCTGATCCGTCATCTCCACCAGCAATTGATTACGCTGCTTGGTGGTGAGGTCCTGGGACTGAACCAGCTCGTTGAGGAGAATCTTGATATTCACTTCATGGTCTGAGCAGTCAACGCCACCCGCATTATCGATAAAGTCCGTGTTGCAGGCGCCACCATTGAGGGCAAATTCAATACGCCCCCGCTGAGTCATACCGAGGTTGCCCCCTTCACCAAACACACGACAGCGCAATTCCCGGCCATTGACGCGCACCGGGTCATTAGCCCTGTCCCCCGCCTCCTGGTGACTCTCTGTCGATGCTTTGACGTAAGTACCAATGCCTCCGTTCCAGATCAGGTCCACGTCGGATTTCAGCAGCTCATGAATCAGCTCATTGGGTTTTAGGGCAGTCGCGTCCAGGCCAAAACGTGCTCTGACCTCTTCGGAAAGTGGCACTGATTTCGCCGATCGTAAATAAACGCCGCCACCTTTTGAAATCAACTCCGGGTTGTAGTCCTCCCAGTTCGACCGGGGCAAATCGAATAACCGTTGTCGCTCGCCAAAGCTGAGGGTGGCATCCGGGTTGGGGTCGAGAAAAATATGCTGGTGATTAAATGCAGCCACCAGGCAGATATGCTCGGAACGCAGCATGCCGTTGCCAAAGACATCGCCCGCCATATCGCCGATGCCCACAACGGTAAAATTTTCTTTCTGGGTGTTTAGGCCAATCTCCTGAAAATGCCTCTGCACAGAGACCCAGGCCCCACGGGCAGTGATGCCCATTTTCTTGTGGTCATAGCCGAATGACCCCCCGGAGGCGAAAGCATCTCCCAACCAGTGTCCGTACTCCAGGGAGATGTCATTGGCGTAATCGGAGAAGGTGGCTGTCCCTTTGTCGGCTGCGACCACTAGATAGGGATCGTCGTAGTCCCGGCGCACGACACAGGGCGGCGGAACAATCTCCCCGCCGACAATATTGTCCGTCAGGTCCAGCAATCCACGAATGAACAGTCTATAGCAGGCAATGCCTTCCTCAAGAAATGCTTCTCGACTGGGATTTCGCGGCATCTGCTTGGCGACAAAACCGCCCTTTGCCCCAGTGGGTACAATCACGGCGTTTTTCACCTGCTGGGCTTTGACCAGGCCAAGCACCTCCGTGCGGTAATCCTCAAGCCTATCCGACCAGCGCAGCCCGCCCCGAGCGACTTTTCCGGCCCGCAGGTGCACCCCCTCCATACGAGGGCTGTAGACGAAAATTTCAAACATCGGTCGCGGTTCAGGAGCGTCACTGATCTCCCGAGGGGCCAGTTTGACTGAGATGTAAGGTTTGACGGCACCCTCCGCATCCAACTGGAAGAAATTGGTGCGCTTGGTAGCGTTGATTAGTTGCAGGTAACTGCGTAGCACCCGGTCGGCATTGAGATTGCTGACCTGATCGAGCATGTCGGTGATTTTTTCATTAAGGCGCTCGGCCCGCCCGTACTCATCGCCGTGGGATTCCAGTAATTTCGGATCGAACAGACAACGAAACAGAGCCACCAGGTTACGCGTCAATTCCAGATTCGTCGCCAGCGTGTCGGCAATAAAATCCTGGCTGAAACTACTACCCAGTTGTTTCATGTAGCGGCCATAGAGTCGTAATAACGCCACAGTGCGCCAGTCGAGCCGCGCTCCAACCACCAGATGGTTGTAGCGGTCATTTTCAGTCTGCCCCGACCACACCGCGGAAAAAGCGTCTTGAAATGCATTGCGCACCAGCGACACATCGACATCCACATCCAGGCCAAAGCGCAAGGTAAAATCGTGCATCCAGATTTCACTACCCTGGTGAGGCGTAATCTCGTACGGGTGCTCACCGAGCACACGAAACCCCAGGTTTTCTAGCATCGGCACCAGCTCGGACAGCTCCAGCTGCTCGGCGCGGTGGAACAGCTTGAAGCGCATAACATTTCGTTCCGCACCCAGCGGCTGGTAAAAGCTAGTGGCAATCTGCCCTTCCCGCTCCAGACCATGAAACAGGTCAATATCGTGAATGGCTGAACGATGATCAAAATGGTCGCGGTAGCTGGCGGGAAATGCATCGCGGTAGGTACTGGCCATATTCCGGCCCAGCTCCTCTCCCCAATGTTCCAGAGCAGCTTCTTCCAGCTCATCCCCCCAGTCCTGGGTAAGGGAAACAATATGGCGTTCAAGATCGCGCTGATTGACTTCCCGGTAGCGGTCCGACTCGATCTTCAGCACAAATTGGGTTCGCGCCAGTATGGATTCAGAAAAACTGGTGTTGAATTCACACTCCTCAGCACCAAACTCTTCCTTGAGCACTTCTTCAATGTGGGTACGGATGGAGGTCCGATAGACGTCTCTAGGCATGTAAACCAGGCAGTTCACAAACTTTTCAAACGGATCGACGCGCACAAAGAGTTTCACGATACGTCGCTCGTTGATCTGCCAGATACCCACCAGAGTGGCGTAGAGCTCATCGGCTGAAGAGTGGAACAACTCATCCCGGGGATGCACTTCAATCAGTTGCCGCATCGCCTTGAAATCGTGGCTGCCCGGCAGGAACCCGGTGCGATCCAGGACCTGTTGTACCCGCTGACGGATCAGCGGAATCTGGAAAGGGCTGGCATGATAAACCGCCGAGGTATACAACCCCATAAACAGGTACTCACCCACCACATGGCCCTGTCGGTCGAAATGTTTCAGCACGATAAAGTCCGCGTAGGCCTGCCGGTGTACTTTTGAACGGCAGGACGACTTGGTAAACGCCAGCGGTGCATCCCCTTCATAAAATGCTTGGATACCAGCGCTCATTGAAGACAGCGGCGTCTTTTCGTCCCCCAGGTGGTGTCGCCTGAAGATGCCTAACTGCTGTCCCTCCTCAGCCCTGAGTAACGGATTATTCCGGCCTTTGAGAAGTTTAAATTCCGCCACACCATGAAAGATAAAAGCGCCGTCACGCAGCCATTCCAGAAAACTGGCCAGCTCATGGACATCCTCCTCTGGCAGACCGCCCGGATTGGTGCGGACTTCAGTGATGACCTTGTTGACGCGCTCCGTCATAGGTTGAAAATCATCCGTGACAACTTCTACATCCTGCAGCACATCAACAATTTCATGCTCGAGGGTTTGCAGGGCTTCCGTGGAGGTGTGCAGATCGATATCAATAAAGATCAATGCTTCGGGACGGCTGTTGGGGTCATCTGCGGTGGCCAGCAAATCCAGTAGATTGCCTTCCTCATCCCGTACCACGTTCAACAGGGTGCTTTTAATAACCTGTACGTCAATACCGATCCGATTCAGCAGAATTCGTACCGAATCCACCAGGAAGGGCATATCCCGCTGCAGAATAAAAATGGCCGTTGCATCATTAACCCAACCGTCCTCTTCCAGGGACGGGTTGAACACCCGCACTTTTGGCCTCAGGATGTCCCACTTATTGCTGAACAGGTAAAGACTGTGAACAAACCCCTCAATGTCCTCAATACGCTCCTCGGCCAACTCCTCTATGGGAAACAGGTCAAAGAGTCTGTGGGCAAAGGGCACCAGCTTTTTTGCCAATGCCGGAGAATAATGTTTATCAAACAGTTCCTCTAACCGAGTGAAAAAATCACTCTGCGAAAGCACCTGCATGAAGCCTCCCTTTTTTCATTATTGTCAGGATAGTAGTCGGTCATTATGTACCGAGTTTCATTATCACTGAACTTCATATGCTACCTACAGTCTAGGTTAACTTCGCAGGAATGCTCCTGTTTGGGTTAACAGCTCACAGGCATTACAATTCATCGCCTTATATCATCGAGAAGTATCAACAGCATGACGCACCAACAAAAAATTCTGCAACTCCGTGATTTTCTCAACAACCAGATCGTCGGCCAGCCACACCTGGTTGAGCGACTCATTATTGCCCTGCTGGCAGACGGCCACCTGCTGGTGGAAGGCGCGCCAGGGCTGGCAAAAACCAAAGCCATTAAGACCCTATCAGAAGGCATCAGCGGAGATTTCCACCGTATTCAATTTACCCCCGACCTGTTACCGGCAGATATCACCGGCAGCGATATCTACCGCCCTGAGGATGGCAGTTTCCAGTTTCAGCCCGGTCCTATCTTTCACAATCTGGTGTTAGCCGATGAAATCAACCGGGCTCCGGCCAAAGTGCAGTCGGCCCTTTTGGAAGCGATGGCAGAACGGCAGATCAGTGTCGGTCGCAGCACTTACCCCCTACCAAAGCTGTTCCTGGTCATGGCCACCCAGAATCCCATCGAACAGGAAGGCACGTATCCGCTGCCAGAAGCACAGATGGACCGCTTCCTGATGCACGTGAATGTTGACTACCCGGCAGCAGAAGCCGAACGGGAAATTCTCAAACTGGCACGCAACGAGGCGTTACAGGCGCCAAGAGCAGGTGTTGAAGAGGTGTCCGAAGAAACGCTGCTTGATGCCCGTAAAGAGGTGCTGTCAGTTCATATGGCAGAACCGCTGGAGGAATATATTGTTCAGTTGATTCTGGCCACCCGTAACCCCGGGCAATATGGAGACGACCTGGGCAGTTGGCTGGAATATGGTGCCAGTCCGCGAGCCACCATTTCCCTGGACCGCTGTGCCCGGGCCAGTGCCTGGTTGAATAACCGCGACTATGTCTCTCCCGACGATGTGCGCAATGTCGCCCACGATGTACTGCGTCACCGGTTGATACTCAGCTTTGAGGCAGAAGCCAGCGGCATCACTGCCGACCATGTGATCGATACCCTGATTGCCAACGTGCCTTCTGCCTGATCAATGACAGACCCGGACATCCATAACCCGGCTATCGCCGATGTCACCACTTTGGTAGGCTTGCGGTTTGGCACCCGGGAGCTGAATTTCTTTCCACGACTGATGGCACGTGCCGCCCTGATGGGAGGCCACCAGTCCCGCAGCCGCGGCCGCGGCATGGATTTTGAGGAAGTCCGGCAGTATCAGCCCGGCGATGACATCCGCACCATAGACTGGCGCGTGACGGCGCGCACCCTGACGCCTCACACCAAACTGTATCGGGAGGAACGGGAACGTCCGGTACTGATCGTCAGCGACCTTCGTTCCTGCATGTTTTTCGGGTCGCGCACACTGAAATCTGTGCTCGCCTGTCAGATCAGCGCCACCCTGGGGTGGGCCGGCCTGAATGTCAACGACCGGGTGGGCGGATTGATTTTCGGCACCCGGCAGGTTACAGAAATCCGCCCCAAGCGCAGTCACCACACGGTGTTGCAAATGATTCACCGCTTACGGGATTTCAGTGAAATGCTGCTGAAGCCTGAGGCTGATCAATTTAGCTTGTCGGATATTCTCAAGGATTGCCGCCGAGTGGCCCTGCCCGGTTCCACCCTGTTTCTGGTCAGCGACTTCCACGACCTGGACCGATCCTGTGAACAGCATCTGTTTGAGCTTGCCCGACATTGCGATATCACCCTGTGTCAGGTTATTGATCCACTGGAAAAAACCCTGCCGCCCCCGGCGCTCTACCAGGTCAGCAACGGCCAACAACGCTTTGTGCTCAACAGTCGCGATGGCAAATTGCGGCAACAGTTCGAGCGACAATTTACAGAGCGGCAGAACAAGCTGCGGCAATTGGCGACGCAACTGCGTCTCGGATTATTGAGCTTCACCACCACCGAGCCCGTATTACCCGTTTTACAGCGAGCATACAGTCGCAAGAATAAAGGGCGACGTCGATGAACCCGCAGGATCCATTGGCACAGTTGCGAGATATTCACTTGCCCGAAGCCGTGGGTTGGTGGCCGCCAGCACCTGGCTGGTGGTTGCTCACCCTGTTGGTACTGCTGATGTCTTATTACCTGGTGCGATTTCTGGTGCGTAATTACCGCAACAACTGTTATCGCCGCGAGGCCCTTGCCTGCCTGGCAACCATGGCGCGGCAGCCGGCAGAATCACTAACGGATCAGTGTCATGCCCTGTTAATGCTGTTGAGGCGCACGGCGAAAACCGCTTACCCGGGCTTTGGCCTGGAGTCAGAACGGGTCCCGGATATGCTGGACCGGATGAATCACGCTTGTCGTAAACCGGTGTTTGACGAGTCCTTGCAACAAACCCTCGGGGATCAGCTTTACCGGGCTGATGCGAACCTCCCACCATCCTGCCGGGTACAACTGGCAGAGGGAACGCGACGCTGGATAAAACAGCATCGCAGGGGGGCATCATGCTGACTTTTGAATGGCCCTGGCTGTTGGTTCTATTACCGCTACCTATTCTGTACCGGCTGTGGCGGCGACGTGCAAAGACCCTGGCCCCGGCACTGAAAGCGCCGGTCTACTGTACCCTGGCGGCGCAAACCAGTGTTGAACGCCGGAGTGGCTACTGGCAATGGCTGACCCTGACACTGTTGTTTGTTGCCTGGGCGGGAGCTCTACTGGCCGCCACCCGCCCCACCTGGATCGGCGACCCGGTAACACTCCCCAGCAGCGGACGGGACCTATTAATTGCCGTGGACATCTCCGGCAGCATGAAAGAAACTGATATGCGACTTGAAGGCGAAACTGTAGATCGCCTGACCGTGGTCAAACAGGTTGTAGGGGAGTTCGTTGAGCGACGCCAGGGGGATCGCCTAGGCCTGATTCTGTTTGGTACCCGCCCCTACCTGCAAACACCGTTGACCTTTGACCGACGAACCATGAACACGCTTCTGAACGAGGCGCAGATTGGATTTGCAGGGGAAAGCACTGCAATCGGGGATGCCATCGGCCTGGCTGTCAAACGACTGCAATCCCGCCCGGAAAACCATCGCGTGTTGATACTGCTCACCGACGGTGCCAACTCCGCCGGTGAAGCGCAACCTCAGGAAGCGGCAGAGATCGCCGCCCATGAGGGGATCACCATTTACACCATCGGCATCGGTGCCGAAGTCGTTGTGGAACGCAGTTTCTTTGGCTCCCGGCGAATCAACCCCTCTCGAGATCTTGATGAAACTACTCTGACCGCCATCGCCGATACAACCGGGGGCCGCTATTTCCGCGCCCGCAACCCGGATGAATTGCAACAGATCTACGCGCAACTGGACCAGCTCGAACCCGTGGAACAGGAAGCGGAGACCCTACGCCCCACCAAGGCATTGTTCTACTGGCCACTGGGTGTGGCTCTGCTCTGCAGCCTGTTACTGGCGCCACTCACAGCACGAGGTGATTCATGATCCCGCTGCTGACAGATTTTCATTTGCTTAGACCCCTGTGGTTGCTGGCCATCCTGCCAGCCCTGCTGGCTGCATGGTGGTTATACCGGCAGGAGAAGAACATCGGCAGCTGGCAACAGGTGATCGCCCCGGAGCTGTTGCCACTCCTGGTAGATGGCACCACCGTTAAACAGCGTCGTTCCCTGGTAACAGGTGCGCTGATCGCCTGGCTGCTGGCGACAGTGGCTATGTCCGGCCCCACTTGGGAACGCACACCCCTGCCCGTGCATAAACAGGAAAATGCACTGGTCGTCCTGTTCGACCTCTCGCCATCAATGCTGGTGCAGGACCTGAAACCCAACCGCCTGACTAGGGCACGGCTGAAACTGATTGAGCTGCTTCAGCAGCGTAAGGAAGGAACCACCGGCCTTATCGCCTACGCGGCGGAAGCATTTGTCGTCAGCCCGTTAACCGACGACGCGGCGACTGTGGCAGCACTGGTACCGGCCCTGGACCCCAACATCATGCCGGGGCACGGCAGCAACATTGAGTCTGCCATTAACCAGGGCATAGAGCTGGCACTGAATGCCGGACTCAACCAGGCTGACTTTCTGTTGATCACCGATGACGTCTCTGCCAGCGCCCGGGATGAACTCTCATCACTACTGGAGGAAATGGGTGAGTTCCGCCTTTCCGTGATGGGCATCGGTACCGCTGAAGGGGCACCGATTCCTCTCCAAAACGGCGGATTTGCCAAGGACAATACAGGCGCCATCGTCATCCCCAGACTGGATGCTGCTGCCCTGGGTTCATTGGCCAGCGGGCTGGGGGGACGTTATTCCGGTCTCACCGCCGATGACAAGGATATTCGCTATCTCTCCGAAGGCTTTGCGGCAGAACACGGATCGGCCAGCAAACAACTGGAGAGAACCTACGACAGCTGGCACGATCTGGGCTACTGGCTGGTGTTACCACTGCTACCCATACTGCTACTGGCTTTCCGTCGTGGCGTGTTCGCATCAATCCTGCTGTTGCCGCTGCTATCCGCCCCACAACCGGCCGTGGCATTCGGCTGGGATGACCTGTGGCTGACCCAAGACCAGCAGGCGGCGCAGGCATTGGCGGAGGGTGACGCTGAAAGCGCGCAACAGACATTTAAAGACCCCGACTGGAAGGCCGCTGCCGCCTATCGAAACGGTGACTTTGAAAACGCCGAAAAACTCTATGGGGGAGACACCGCCACTGCGCACTACAATCGCGGCAATGCACTGGCAAAGGCAGAAAAACTTGATGAGGCATTGGAAAGTTATAAGCGGGCACTGTCACTGACACCCGATATGCCAGACGCCGAATTCAACCGCGATCTGGTGGAAAAACTGCTGGAACAGCAAAACAACTCGCCACAAAACGACCAGCAGCAGAACAACGATAACCAGAACAATGAAAACCAGGAGCAGCAGGGATCGGACCAGCAGCAATCCCAGTCCGACCAACAAGATCAGTCCAGCGATCAGAGTCAGGACGGCTCATCCAACCAGGATCAATCATCGTCCTCAGACCAGCAATCGCAGGATAACCCCAGCGATACGGGCAAAAACCCCGACAAGCAACAACAATCATCTGACGGGGAACAGTCTCAGAATGGCGAGCAACAGAGTGAGCAACAAGGCGAACGGGATAAAGACCAGCAGGACGCCCAGCCACAACAGGAAAGTAGCGATCAACAGGGTGAACAGGAGGGTCAACAGCAACCCGTCCAGGCTCAGGCAGCTACTGAGGGTGAAATGAGCGAGGAGGAAAAACAGGCCATGGAGCAGTGGTTGCGAAAAATCCCGGATGACCCAGGTGGCCTGCTACGCGAGAAATTCCGTTATGAAGCGGAGAAACGCCAGTATGAACAACGCCGCGGTATCAATCGACCCGGTAACACGGAGCAGAGGTGGTAGTAACCATGGCCTTCACGTTTAACCGTCAGCAGATCTGTCAGTGGATCGCCGCCGTCCTGTTACTCTTATCCAGTCTTGCCTGCCAGGCCGACAGCCTGACGGCCACTGCAGATCGCACCCAGCTGAGCCGAGGGGAAACCCTGGAATTACAGGTTCGCTTTGATGGCCAAACCACCAGCGACCCGGATTTTTCCGTGCTGGAAGAGGACTTTGAAATACTTAGTCAGAATCAGCAAAACCAGTTTTCCATTATCAATGGTACGACGGAGTCCTATATCCAGTGGGTGCTACAGCTGCTTCCGAAAAAAACCGGCAGCCTGCTAATCCCCTCCCTTGAGCTCAAGGGGGTACAAAGCAGTCCCATTCGACTTCAGGTCGCACCCCGTTCCAATACCAGTAACGGCAGTGAACCCATTTTCATCGAAACCGAGTTGAGCAAGTCGTCGGTGTTTGTCCAGGAACAGGTGCTACTGACCCTGAGACTCAACACATCGGTACCCCTGTCCGGGCTCAGCAGCGAAGAACTGATGATCAAGGATGCCGCCATGGTGAAAGTTGCGGAAAACCAGTACCAGAAGCAGAACAACGGCAAGCTGTACCAGGTGGTGGAACTGAAATATGCCCTGTTTCCCGAAGCCAGTGGCAAACTGGTTATCCCCCCGGTGCGTTTCAACGCCGTGATGGCGGACCGGCGTGACCGTTTTTCCGGTTCCTTTTTTGGCTCACGGGGTAAACCCGTGTTTTTGCTGTCTGATGAACAGTATATCGACGTCAAGCCCCGACCCGACAACTACGGCCCCGGAGACTGGCTGCCCGCTCAGGGCCTGAGCCTCAGTGAAAGATGGAGTCGCCCGCTCGATGAACTGGTCGCTGGCGAGCCTGTCACCCGCACGATTCACCTCACAGCCCAGGGCCTGATGGACAGTCAGCTACCACCGCTAATTATCGATGCCGGTGATGGCTTCAAGGTTTACCCGGACCAGCCTCAGCTGGAAAATAATGTGGATCCCCAAGGGGTGATTGGATCACGGGTGGAATCGGTTGCCATCGTGCCTTCTCGTGCCGGGCAGATCACCCTGCCCCCGGTAAAGGTCCGCTGGTGGGATACACGCAGTCAACAGGTGCGGGAAACCCTGCTGGAATCACAAACCCTCACCGTCAAGCCAGCTCCGGGAACTGTTGCAACACCGGCAGATCCTGCTCCCTTGACCAGCGATATCGCAGTGACCAGTGACACTGTTGAGCTTCACGAGAATTCGTCGGACAACCGGCTGTTGTGGTTACTGGCTGCGACAAACCTGTTGTTGCTGGTTGCAGTCATTACCCTGCTGATCCTCTGGCGCGGCAGCCGCAAACAGCCTGCAACTGTCGTCAATCATGAGCCCAACCGTGAAAAAGAATCAGCCCTGTTTAAAGACCTCTGCCTAAGCGCTGACAAGCAAGACCTTCCCAGTTTCCGCGAAGCGCTGTTAATCTGGGCCGGAAGCTTCTGGCAGCGCCCAGTGCAGAAGCTCAGTCAGGTCTCACACCTGGCCAATGATGAGCAGGTTTCCCTCCTCCTGGAGGCACTGGACAAGTCTCTCTACAGCACAGCTGCTGATGATAAGGTCGACCTAAACAGGCTCTGCCAGCGGTTAAAGACTCTGCGTAAAACCCGACCGGAGAAATCACCCAAGGGCACACCATTGGCCCCACTTTATGGTAGCCATAGCTGAGAGCCTCCAATAAAAAAGGAATAAAATGCCTGAAAACCGGGCATTTCTGACCACGTTTGACCCGAATTTGTGCATCTTCAATCCAGGCGGGGTTTCCCATACTGAAGATAAAGTTGTGGTCATTTTTTGTGCGGCGATTCTTCCCTTTCGCCCCTCGCCACTGAGGGGGCCTTCCAGTAGAATGAAATCAGCTGTTCCATCCAGAGCGCTGTTTATGCCCCACAAGCTCATTCCATTCCCCCTCTTCTCTTCTGCCATGAAAGGATTAACACTATGCGCCGAGTCGTCTTCAACCAAAAAGGTGGTGTAGGAAAGTCCAGCATCACCTGTAACCTGGCTGCCATTTGCGCGAACAATGGCAAAAAAACCCTGGTTGTGGATCTGGACCCTCAAGGCAATTCAACACACTACTTGCTGGGTCAGGATACCAAGCCTGACCTCACCATTGTCGATTATTTCGCCCAGACAGTGTCGTTCAATCTGTCTCCCAAAAAGCCTGCCGACTTCGTTATCAAGACGCCCTACGAAAACCTGTCTGTAATTGCCTCAGACCCGGAACTTGAGAGCATCGAACAGAAACTCGAGTCTCGTCACAAGATTTATAAATTACGGGACCTGCTGAACAAACTGGACGGCGAGTTTGACCATGTCTTTATTGACACCGCACCTGCCCTGAATTTTTACACCACTTCGGCACTGGTCTGTGCCGACAGTGTATTGATTCCCTTTGACTGCGATGCTTTCTCACGCCACGCCCTGTACAACATTCTCGAAGTCATTGGTGAAATGCGCGAAGACCACAACGACCGGCTTGAAGTGGAAGGCATTATCGCCAACCAGTTCCAGCCAAGGGCCAATCTGCCAAGCAGAATCATTGAAGAACTACTGGCAGAAAAACACCCAGTCTTACCTGTTTACCTCAGCCAGTCAGTAAAAATGCGCGAGTCTCACCAGGCTTGTAAACCACTGATCTACTTCGCCCCGAGCCACGCCCTCACCAAGCAGTTTGTCGAGCTGCACGAGGTCATTAGTGGTGGAAAAAAAGCGGTCAAAAAAGCCGGAAAGAAAAAGAAAGAGACCGAAACAGCCTGAACCACTGTTGAACGCAGATAAGGCAAAAAAAAAGGAGAGCTGGACGCTCTCCTTAATAATGAACCCTTGAGATAGAGGGTTGAATGTCACTCATGCGTCTCAACGCTTTCAGCGTTTCAACGACGGCCATTATCCTGCCATCGGTTAACAGGGCAGTTGATACCGATCAACTGGGTTACCTTTTTATCTCTCATAGACTCTTGGACGCAATCTCGTAGGTATCCCGGGACAACCCCGGTTCAGCCAGAACTCGCGCCAACTCTTCCCGCATCAGCGCCTGCCGTGCCAGATCATAACGTCGCCACTTGGTGAGAGGTGTCAGCTGGCGGGATGCAATCTGAGGGTTGAGCTTGTCCAGCGCAATAACGTTGTCTGCCAGGAAACGATAACCCTCTCCCGCTTCGTCGTGAAAGTTGATGAGATTACTATTACAGAACACGCCGATCAGGGAGCGCACCTTGTTGGGGTTGTGGAAGTCGAAGGCCGGGTGCTCCATCAACACTTTCACCCGCTCCAAACCACCGGGCAAAACACAGGCGGCCTGGGTTTGAAACCACTGGTTCAAAACCAGCGGCTCGTGTTGCCAGTCATTATAGAATTTATCCAGAGCCTGTTCCGAAAGAGGCCGTGCCTCTTCCCGTGGATCATTGACCAATCCGTTCAGGGCCGAGAGGCGATCTGTCATGTTATCGGCTTCCATAAACTGGGTGTGCATCAACGATAATGAATCGTCTGAGGCGCCATTCAACAGGTAACGCAGAGACAGGTTTTTGAGGCTGCGTTTGGCCACTGCAGCACCGGACATTTCGAAAACCTTTTCGCTGTTTGCGAGGTAGGTTGCGCGCCACGTATCTCTCAATTCACGGCCAAGTTCGCGACACATAAAGCGCCGCACCTGGTGAATCGCTTCAACATCGATGACCTCAGCCAGTTCCGCCAGCAGATACTCGCTGGGCAACATTAGTACCAAGGCCTGCATGGCTTGGTCGGTATCTGTTTCGGCCAGAACTTTGGCAAAGGCTTCCACCAACCGCTTATCCAGCACCAGAGGGGTTCCTTCGCGATAATCTGTCACCAACGCCTGCATCAGCTGTATCGACAGCTGTTGACCGGCATTCCAACGGTTAAAGCCATCGCTGTCGTGGCCCATCAGGAAGCTCAGCTGGTCCAAAGTGTAGGGGTAACTGAGTTTTACCGGTGCAGAAAAACCGCGCAACAGGGATGGTACAGGGGCCTCGGTGATGCCCTCGAACACCACGGTCTGCTCTGGCTGGGTAATTTCCAGCACCTGGGTGGTGCTGCCCTTTGCATCCAGAGGCAGATCCCCTGACGGTGTAACCAAACCGACTGATACCGGTATATGGTATGGCTGTTTTTCCTGGCATTCAGGCGTGGGCGGACAGGACTGACTGAAATGCAGGCTGAATTGTTGCTGCTGCGGATCATAATCACTGGTCACCGACAAACGCGGCGTGCCCGCCTGACGATACCAGTTCATAAACTGGGTAAAGTCCCGCTGGCTAACATCGGCCATGGCTGCTACGAAGTCCTCAATCGTCACCGCCTGACCATCGTGGCGTTCAAAATAGATATCCGTACCACGACGGAACAGCTCGGGCCCCAGCAGGGTGTGGATCATGCGCACCACTTCCGAACCCTTTTCATAAATCGTGGCGGTGTAGAAATTGGATATTTCCATGTAGTAGGCCGGTTGCACCGGGTGCGCAGTGGGGCCGCTATCTTCTGCAAACTGCACAGTCCGCAACATGTTCACGTCTTCAACCCGTTTCACCGTTGCTGAACCCATGTCGGCAGAAAACTGTGAGTCGCGAAATACGGTGAAACCCTCTTTCAGGCTCAGCTGGAACCAGTCTCGACAGGTGACACGGTTCCCAGACCAGTTGTGGAAATACTCGTGGGCCACTACCGCTTCAACGCGTTTAAAACCGTCATCGGTGGTAGTGGACGGGTGCGCCAGTACGCAGGAGGTGTTAAAAATATTTAACCCCTTGTTCTCCATCGCACCCATGTTGAAATCGTCCACGGCAACAATCATGTAGAGATCCAGATCGTATTCGCGACCATAAACCTCCTCGTCCCAGGCCATGGCATTTTTCAGAGAATCCATGGCGTGGCCGCATTTTTCAATATCCTTCTCTTCCACATACAGCTTTAAGGCCACATCACGGCCACTGCAGGTGGTGAAGCTGTCTTCTACCAACGAAAGATCCCCGGCAACCAGGGCAAACAGGTAGGCCGGTTTCAGGAACGGGTCATGCCAGGTCGCCCAATGACGCCCATCATCAAGATCACCCCAGTCGTGCAGGTTGCCGTTCGACAGCAACACCGGGCATTCCGATTTACTGGCCACCACTGTGGTTGTGAATTCCGACATCACATCCGGGCGATCGAGGTAGTAGGTGATTTTCCGGAAACCCTGCGCCTCGCACTGAGTGCAATACATGGTGCGCGACTTGAACAGGCCCTCAAGGGATGTGTTTTCCCTGGGGCGGATCAACACTTCAGAAGTCAGCGTAAAACTATCCGGTACCCGGTGAATCAGCAGCTCTTCCCCGTTGACCTCGTACTCGGCCTTCGACAGGGCACGGCCATCCACTGCCAACTGTTGCAATTCAAGCTGCACACCCTGGAGGGACAGGCTTTTGCCTTGGTAGTTGCTCGCAGGATTGCGACGCATGGTCAGGTTGGCCAGCACAGTGGCATCTTTATCACCAATCTCCACCCGCAGCTCGGTCTTGTCGATCAAAAAGCGCGGTACTTCGTAGTCCTTCAGGTAAATATTGCCCGGTTGGGCGTCTTTCATGGCCATCATCAGATTGCTACTTCCACGTGGTAAGCTGTGTATTTGCGGATATTAATCACGCCACTGTCCAGGATCAGGTACTGTCCCTTAATGCCCTGTAGTGTGCCCTCCACCACCGGGTTTTTATCCATATTCAGGCTGGCAACCTTGCTGGGATAATTCAGTACCGGGTAGTCGATATCCACCACGCTGGATTGCTCCAGGCGCTGCAAGGACTGTATACCAAATTGCTCTTCCAGCTGACTGAGAGTTGTTTCACAACGGTCAAATAATTCGTCTCGTATAACGGGCAGATCAACAGCTTCAATCTGGCCTTTCAACATGGTGCGCCAGTTGGTTTTATCAGCCACATACTGTTTCATCGCTGTCTCAACAAGGCCAGATTGTTGCCGGGTTTTCACCCGCATAATCGGCAAAGCCTGAACTGCACCCTGGTCGATCCATCGGGTAGGCAACTGGGATTCGCGGGTAATACCGACTTTCACCCCTGAGGAGTTGGCCAGGTAGACAATATGGTCAACCATGCAGTGGCTATCTGCCCATTCAGGCTCACGACAGGTGCCCTCAAAATAGTGGCATTTTTCGGGACTGACGATACAGCTGTCGCACTGTGCCAGCTTGGCAAAACAGGGGTAACAGTAGCCCTGATTAAAGCTTTTGTTACTGCGACGCCCGCAGTGAATGCAGTGAATCTCGCCGGTAAACGTCATACGGATGGATTCACCCAGCAACCCATTTAAAGGCAGACGCTCTTCATCCAACGGCAACTGGTACGTCACCTGGCCCGCCGGGTCCGGTGGCAGTGCTACCTTCATTTTCTGGAGATGCCCTGAATAATCAGCCACCGGCTACTCCTGCCATTTCAGGGGCTGGGGATCACTACCCTTCTTCTGTTTTGTGGCACAGGGTTCGGCCTTCTGCTTTGGCGGCACATAGCCCACACGCTCCTCCTCGGACTTGTGGCGGGCATCGTAGGCAATAATGGCCTGCATGCTGTGCTCCCGCTGCTCCTTTGTCAGGCGCGAGCCATCGGGCCATTTACCCGTCTCCACAGCACGTTTCAGGTTGTCGTAAATGTCGGGTGTGATCGCATCGATCAATTGTTGAAAATCCATGGACATCCTCGGTGTAACCTCGGTACAGATAGGCGCCAGCCAGTGGTGACAGCGCCAATGGGATAGTGTGAAAAACAGCTGACGATTATAGCAATTACTGCCGCTCACCGCCGGATTCAACCTTGCCGGACCAGATGCCCAGCACCATGCCGCTCACCAGACCGGCAGCGTGGGCAGCATTGGCAATACTGCCTGACATCAGCAAATCGATGAGTCCGGTCATACCGGCAAACAGCCACACCAGCATAAACACCAGCAAGCCGCTTGGCAGCGCCAGTATTGGTCGCGGGGCTACCTTATTGCGCATCCAGACATAACCTAGCAGGCCATAGACGACGCCTGACATGCCACCAAACAGCGAAGGTCCGCTCCAAAGGTATTGGGCAATATTGGAAGCCAACGCCATCAACAGCACCACCATTAATATGTGCATGCTACCCGCCAGGGGTTCGACCCGGCGTCCCAGCTCCCACATCCAGACACTGTTGAAGGCGACGTGAAAAATGCCGAAGTGCAGAAAAATTGGCGTAATCAGTCGCCAATACTGCCCCTTGGCCATAGCCATGTCGGCGGTATCAAAACTGATGCTGTCGCCAAATAGCTCAAAATCCTGAAAGGTAAACCAGTGTATCAGGGGGAAGCCCCAATCCACGATGGCTGACCCCACAATGCTCAACAGTATAAGAACTACCACCACCGGCATTTTCTGCACTTGTTCCTTGAAACCCAACTGCGGCATGCCGGGAGGTGGTGGTGGCGGGTGATGAATGCTGTAATCCTGCAGCATCCTGACGACTTTCCGGACATCCTCTGAGGAAGCCACCCACAATTCCACCATCTCTCCGCGCTCACGAAGGCGGAAGCGAATACCTTGAGCCTCTAACTGGTGGCAAAACTCAGCGATATCGTACTGGGACGGAATGTCCGCAATCTGGACCCATTCTGGCTGTTGCTCTGTCATTGCGTCAGCGGTTCCGCTCCGAAATACCTAGGCGACTACCCCAGCCCAGTTTGGTGCGACAGGTTTCGTAGAAATCATGCCCAACGGGATGAATCAATTGAATCTGCTGGGCCATCTTGTGAATCCGGATCGTGTCTCCCGGCTCTGACTGAATATCATTCTGGCCGTCACAGGTCACCAGAGGATGAAGTTCGTTGCGTGAACCCACCCGGATCTCAATATCACTGTTGCCACCGACCACGATGGGACGGCTGGACAGCGTGTGCGGATTCATAGGTACCAGCCCAATCGCATCCAGGTTGGGATGCATGATCGGGCCACCCCCTGACAGGGCGTAAGCTGTAGAACCAGTGGGGGTAGAAACAATCAAACCGTCGGATCGCTGGCTGTAGACAAACTGCTCATCGATATACAGCTCAAACTCCATCATCCGCACAGATTTTCCCGGGTGCAGTACCACGTCGTTGAGCGCGCTGCCGGTACCAATCACCTGGCCAGAACGCCTGATAGACACTTCGAGAAGAAAGCGGCTGGAGATTATGAATTCCCCGGAAAGTACACGTTTGACCTGCTCTTCCATTTCGTGGGGCAGGATGTCGGTGAGAAAACCCAGTCGACCGCGGTTCACTCCCAGCAGGGGCACGTTGTGCTGTACCAGGTTACGGGCGGCACTCAGCATACTGCCGTCGCCTCCCACCATAATCACCAGGTCCAGTGGTACATCCAGCCTGCCGCATTCAAACACCGGCAACTCGGTGTTGCCGACAAACCGCGCGGTATTGATCTCGAGAATCACCGTGTAACCAGCTTCACCGAGATAGCTGATAAGCCGCTTGATGGAATCACCAATTTCCGGTGTCTCAATATTGGAAACCAGCGCGATCCGCTTGAAGTCAGTCATGAAGTTATCTGAATAGCCCGAAAAAGTATCGGATCATTATATACCAACAGTTTCCATAACTACCTTCAAAGGAGCTGCTGCCGGTTATCTCGGCATAATCGCGGACAAAAGCGGCCATATCCAACACAGCGCTCACAACCCTGAATATCATTCTGAGAACCTGACCTAACCTAACCGTTGAGCAGATCAATACGCTATCCCTTGAGGCAGATACGATTCGGGCCGCCATCCTGGCAGCCCATGACGCTGAGCCCTTCCTAGACCCACTCTTCCATCAGGGTGGCATAGGACTCGTCGTCCGGGATCTGCCGGGGCGGGTGCTTGCAGAAGAACGCGGAAGGAATCTCGATAATGCCACCCATATCGCGGTCTAAAGCAACCTTGGCGCAGCGGATGGTATCAATAGCAACGCCGGCGGAGTTGGGGGAATCTTCCACGGACAACCGCAATTCCAGGTTCATCGCCACATCGCCAAACAGTTTGCCCTCCATGCGGATAAAACAGACCTTATTGTCGTTCTGCCAGGGCACGTAATCGCTGGGGCCAACATGGATGTTTTCGGCTTCCAGTCGCTGGGGAATAGCCGCCTGCACGGCCTCCGTCTTGGATTCTTTCTTCGAGGCCAGACGCTCCCGATTCAACATGTTGAGAAAATCGGTGTTGCCACCGGTATTGAGCTGATAGGTGCGCTCCAGCTTCACGCCGCGCTTCTTGAACAGGTTACCCAGGGTGCGGTGCACGATGGTCGCGCCCAATTGCGCCTTGATATCATCACCGATGATAGGAATATGGCGCGCCTCGAAGCGCTGCGCCCATTCGGGATTGCTGGCAATAAACACTGGGATGTTGTTGACGAATGCGCAACCCGCTTCCAGGGCGCATTCAGCGTAAAACTCAGTGGCTTTCTGGGAGCCAACCGGCAGGTAATTCATAAGGACATCCACCCCGGCCTTTTTCAATTGGTCTACCACGTCGGCCTGGCTGGGTTCCGCTTCCGATGACAACAGGAATGTGCGGTCATCACCGAAATTGGCCATGTGTTCGGAGTAACCATCAAGCACCTTACCCATGGATACCTTGACGCCACTGGCGGGCAAGTCGCCACAAAACACTGTGGTGCAATTGGGAAGGGCGAACACCGCTTCGTTGACATCCATTCCCACCTTGCGTTTGTCGATATCAAATGCAGCGACCACCTCAATATCTCCAGGCTGGTAACCGCCAATTTCATAGTTGAGGAGACCAATACATTCCTCTGCACCCCTGGCACGGTAATAATAGATTCCCTGAATCAGGGAACTGGCACAGTTGCCCACGCCAATGACAGCAATTCTGATGTTCTTTCTTTCCACGACGACTCCTTAGCAAGCCTCACAAGGTCCACAAAAACTGGTAACAAAAAAAGGTTACTGACTTTTCAACAAACCGCCCCTGGCCGCAAACACCAGATAGCGGTGCAGGGGGTAATTAATAAGCAGGGCAACAGTCAGAGCGACAACAACCCGGGCAGGAAAATATGACAATGCTGTATGGGCCACCATAAGCACCACACCATAGGCATTGACTAGAGCAGCAACCAGGCACACAGACATATAGGTGCCCATCTGCCACAGCAACCTGTCTCCGGCAGCGCGGAAACTCCAGTAGCGATTAAGCGTAAAGTTCACCATGCCACCGACCATGGGACCAAGGGCAACCGCAATGGCCAACGGCAACCCAAGGAGCTGGTAACAGAACACCATAACTGCAAAATCCACAGCTGTGGCCAGCATCGCAGCGAACTGGGCGCGGTAAAACATCAGCCCACGTTCCCAGCGGAGAGGAACAGTGAACGAAAGCGCATCAGGGCGGACCAGTTTGTCAGAACTGCCAATAGCCATACCACCACCAGTAATGGCGAAAGACCGCCAGCTGCTGGATAAAACGTACTGGCGACCAGTGCCAGCAACAGGTAAACGTACCGCTCAGTGCGCTTCATGGCACCGCGTGGCACGCGCACCGCCATTGCCTCAGCCTTGGCCGTGGTGTAACTGATCATAAACGAACCATGAATTGCCAGCAGACTGGCGGACAAACTCATCACATCATGTCGAAAATAGAGGGCGCAACCGGCCAACAAAAAGAAATCCACATAGCGATCGATCGTGGAGTCCAATACCACACCGGAAGCATCACTTTTTCCCGACAGACGCGCCAGCATGCCATCAAGCATATCTGTCATGCCGGCAATTATCGCCACACAGAAGGCATAACCAAAGTGGCCAGCGGCAATACACAGACCGGCAACAAGACCAAAAAACACCGAACTCAGGGTCACCTGGTTGGGTGTGATGGAGAGCCTTGCCAAAAGGCGGGCCACAGGCTCCATCCCCCAAACAGCAAAATTCATTACCGCCTTGCCGAGCAGCACACTGCCCCCCTGGCGATCAACCCGCTCGTAGTGTTTAAAGTCTCTGTTTAAATATCCGCTGACGACATACACCAGCCCCAGTAACAGGACCAGTCCGAAGAGGATAAAAACGCTAAGAGACTCACTATTCATAGCTACCGCGAAATATTAAACTGCGCTCGTTTTATTGTATTAACACGGCCAAAACTATAACAAGAGCCACATGTTAAAGTATTCGCTCAAGGCGACTGCCCTATTTCCTATCACCATCTACCGCGGCTGTCTGTGGCTGTCCTCCCGCGCCTGGCGGGGGCACACTAACGATTATTATAAAAAGGCGACAGCACTCATCCTATATCTTTTTGGCGGTCTGCCACTAACCGTATTTGTACTTCTGGAACTGGTCATCTTCGCCAATGCACGGCTGATGGCCGGCCCTCTGGAACCTGTCAGTTCCCTGCCGGAGCTGGCCACGGGACACGTCGACCAGATCAAACTGCCGGGACACAGTCCACACCCCAAACCACAGGGAGTTCAGCTGGCTGACATATCTGGGGAACACCGTTATCAGCAGCTATTGGAAACCTACAGCCCCACTATCATCCAGAAAATCGGCCACCAACCACTGTGGGACGTTCCCACCGATATCTTCTTCGATAGCGACACCGACCCACGCAATAACGTAGACAATGCCCTGGCCCGGGGAACACTGCCCAGCGTGGTTTACGGGGAAGTCATCGCCGAGACCGACGACTCCTACTACCTGGCCTACATGCTGTACCACATCAAGGATTACGACTCTCCACTGCGTGAGGCCCTCTCCAACATGACCTATCACGATAGCGATAACGAGGGTCTGCAACTGCGGGTCGACAAGGCTTCCATGAAGGTGGCCCTGGTGGAAACCTGGTTCCACAACCGCTTTTTCCTCTGTAACAGTCATGGTGAATCCAGCGGCACGGAGCCGATTCAGTCCCGTGCGCTGTTCGAGGATGGCAACCATGTCATCATCTACACTCAGGCAATGGGGCACGGCATTCGCTGCGCCGAAGAACGCGATTTCCTCAAGCTGGCTACCCATACCAAAATCCTGCGCCACAACAGCAGGCATACGCATCGTGAACAGCTACGTGTGGATGACGGCAGTCAATTCTCCATCAGTTACCGACTCGCCTCCCTAAAGCCCTGGTACGAAATGGCGCGTAACTTTCAGCCCTCAGGCAAAGGCAAGCAAAGCCTGTTTGAAGACTCCCTGGTTATAGGTACTGACAGTCTGGGACGACAAGTGCAGGTTGGTAAGTATATTGCCGGCAGGGATTTTGATCGTCGCGGCTGGTCCCGGCCCAAACCGCCATGGTCCTGGGACGACCGCTGGGATGATATTCCGGTGGGAACCTGGCACCTCGACCCGGCCCGGGCATTCAGCAGCCATACCGGAGAGAAGCTATCCGACAATTACCTCTACAATGCCCCTGCCAGCATGATGCTCGACCAGCGGAGGGACACGTCCAAACAAGGCGTTACCCCATCAAATATAAACAGCGGTCGCCATAGCAACCTTGCTCATCAATCAGCGCCACAGAAGTCTCACGCGAATCGCGAAACATCGAAAATCAATCTCCAGGTTAAAAAATACATCAACCGCCTGATTAACTCCCTTGGTTGACGTTACTGACCGGTGGCAGCAGGCAGACCGCCTATACTCTCATTCATGACGACCCAACCCAATCTGTTGCGCAACCTCTCCCTGGTCGAGATCAGTTTTTACGGCATTGGCACTATTCTCGGTGCAGGCATATACGTTCTGCTCGGCGCCGTCATCGCGAAAAGCGGGCCCATGACACCCTGGGCCTTCATGCTCGCAGCCGTTGTGGTCTGTTTCAGCGCCTATTCCTATGCCCAGATGGCACGACGCTTCCCCCGCAGTGCCGGAGAGGCGGTCTACATTCAGGAAGGATTGCGATGCAAACAGCTGGCTACCCTGGCGGGATTCGCTATCTCTCTGGGAGGCATTGTCTCCGCCGCCACCATGGCCCGGGGTTTTAACAGTTATTTCAGTGTCCTTATCAACACCCCCGAGGGATTAACCATCAGCCTGTTGGTAGCGACTCTGGTCGGCATTGCCGCCTGGGGAGTTAAGCAATCGGTGACCCTGGCGATACTGACCACACTGCTGGAAATCGCCGGTTTGTTTCTGGTGATCATTGTCAGTAGCGATGAACTCAGCCGGGGCGGGATAGACTGGACCGTGATGGTACCACCACTGACATTGCCTGCTTTCTCGGCCATTGCCAGTGGCGCCTTTCTGGCGTTCTTTGCCTTTATCGGCTTTGAAGACATGGTCAACATGGCCGAGGAGGTCAAACACCCCGAACGCAACCTGCCCTGGGGTATCGCCATTGCAGTTGCAACCACCACCCTGCTTTATGCCACTATCGCCATTATTGCCCTGTCCACCATACCGATGAGCGAGATCGCCGGATCAGAGGCACCCCTGGCGTTGTTAATTGAGCACAACAGCACTCTACCTGTCAGTTCTATGGCTTTAATAAGCCTGGTCGCCATCATCAATGGTGCGCTGATACAGATTGTCATGGTCTCCCGGGTACTCTATGGCATGGCGCGGCGAAACCTCGCCCCGGCTTTTCTCGGCACAGTTCATCCCAGAACCAGAACACCTATACCGGCAACCCTGTTTGCCGGCTTCCTGGTGTTGAGCTTCGCCCTGTGGTTGCCGGTAACCACCCTCGCCGCCACCACCAGCGCCCTGATTCTGTTGGTATTTACACTGGTGAATCTGGCGTTATTGTTTTTAAACTACAGGGAAGGAAAACGGCGACCACTGCAGCTGGCCATACCATTCATGGGCACCCTGCTGTGCAGTGGTTTCCTGTTCGTCCAGTTATGGAGTCAATGATGCCATTACCCACAGACATGCAGTGTATTGAAATCAGCTCGCCAGGGGCCGCCGATGTCCTGCACCCGGTGAGACGGCCACTACCTGTTCCCTGTGATGATGAGGTGTTGATTCGGGTCATCGCCGCCGGCATCAACCGGCCCGATATCCTGCAGCGACAGGGCCTTTACCCGCCGCCACCCGGCGCCCCGGATCTTCCCGGCCTGGAAGTCTCCGGCGAAATTGTTTCCGTTGGCAATCATGAAAGTCGCTGGCAGGTTGGACAACAGGTCTGCGCGCTGTTGAGCGGCGGCGGTTATGCTGAATATGCCGTTGCCCACGAAGAGCTGTGTCTTCCTATTCCCGCTCCATTCACAGCCATACAGGCAGCGGCCATACCGGAAACGTTTTTCACCGTCTGGAGCAACCTGTTCCTCCACAACACCCTCAAGGTCGGGGAGAGCCTGCTCGTGCACGGTGGCAGTAGCGGCATCGGCACCACCGCCATACAGCTAGCCAATGCGATGGACCATCGTGTGTTCGTTACCGCCGGAAGCCAGGAAAAGTGTCAGCATTGTCTGGAACTGGGTGCAGAAAGGGCTATCAATTACCGAGATGAAGACTTTGTATCAGAGGTCAAGGCGTTGACCAACGGCAAGGGTGTTGATGTCATCCTCGACATGGTGGGCGGCGACTATGTACAGAGAAATATCCGTGCTGCCGCCTTTCGCGGTCGTATCATTTCCCTGGCTTTTCTAAAGGGTTCAAAAGTCGAAGTGGACTTGATGCCCATGATGTTAAAACAGCTGGTGCTCACCGGTTCTACTCTGCGTTCACGCCCGGTATCCGAGAAAGCGGAAATTGCCCGCTCCCTGCTGGATAAGGTGTGGCCTTTACTGGACAATGGCGTCATAGCACCGGTGATTCATCGCACCTTTCCACTACACAGGGCCAATGAGGCCCACCGCCTGATGGAGAGCAGCGAACACATCGGCAAAATCGTACTCACTGCAAACTGACACCTGGAGCCCCATGAGCAAGGACACCCGACTGGTTTACTCCACGGAAACCGGCAGGATCAATACGACTGAACCAGAACCTGCCCGAGACAAGGGCGACGGTATCGTTCGCATTCGACGGGAAACCAGTGGCAGAAAAGGCAAGGGAGTGACCACCATCAGCGGCCTCGACATGAACAATGATTCGCTGAAACAACTGGCAAAACGACTCAAGCAATTATGCGGCACCGGTGGCTCGGTAAAGGATGGCATCATTGAAATCCAGGGGGACCACCGGGAGAAAATCCGCGAGGCACTCACACAGCAGGGCCACACCGTTAAGCTCGCCGGAGGTTGAACATGACAACCACCGCCCCTTTCGGCTGCTGGTCTTCACCGATCGTACCGGAACTACTGACCAACGGCTTGCCCGGTTACGCGTTTCCACAGTTTGATAACGGCAACCTCTACTGGCTGGAAACTCGTCCCTGGGAAAATGGCCGCTCGGTGGTGGTCCGCCGCCGGGCAGACGGGGCCATCGAGGACGCCCTTCCCGCCCCACTAAGCTGTCGCAGCAAGGTTCACGAGTACGGTGGATCTCCCTACATCGTCAGCGACAATGTGATGTATTTTTGTCTCTACGATGACCAACGGGTCTACGCCCTGACACTCGATGACCCTGAAGCCCTGCCGCAACCCATCACCCCGGATGCCAAATACTGTTTTGCCGATTTCTGTGTCGATCAGCCCCGGCAGCGCCTGATCTGCGTTATGGAAGATCACAGTCAGCCCGGTGAACCACAAAATCTGGTTGCCGCTATCCCCCTGAGCGGAGATATGGCCCTGCAACGGCTGTGTGAAGGCGAGGATTTTTACGCCTACCCCAAGCTCGATAACAACGGCCAACAACTCTGCTGGATAAGCTGGAATCATCCCGATATGCCTTGGGACAATACCCGCCTGTGGTTATCCACCCTGGACGATAACGGCCTTCCGGGAACACCGGAAATGATCGCAGGCCAGGGCGATGAGTCAGTCACCCAGCCACACTGGTCTCCGGATAACCACCTGTATTTTGTCTCTGACCGGAACAACTGGTGGAACCTCTATCGCCTTGGGGACACTCACCAGATTGAAGCATTGCTACCCATGTCGGCGGAGTTTGCCACCCCGCTGTGGACACTGGGCATGTCTAATTACGCCTTTTTAGGTGATGGCACCATCCTTTGCAGCTATACCGCAGACGGCAGCTGGTTCCTGGCAACACTGTCACCGGATAGCCAAACCCTGAAACCCGTGGAAACCCTGTACACCCAGATTTCCGATATTTATTGCCACGGTGAGTGCGGCTGGCTGGTGGGCGCAGCACCACAACTTTCTGCAGAACTGGCGCAATGGACAGCGGATGATCGCAATCTGACAATCGTGGCTCGGGGGGAACCCCTGGGTATCGATGACGGCTTTCTTTCCCGCCCCCAGCCCATCAGCTTCCAGTCCGGGGACAATGCCGTTGCCCACGGGTTTTACTACCCACCGTCCAACCCCAATTACACTGCACCTGAAAACAGCAAACCACCCCTGATCGTCGTTTGTCACGGCGGACCCACTGGCGCTACGGGCACCAGCCTGAACCTTAAACTGCAGTATTGGAGCAGCCGGGGCTTCGCTGTGCTGGATGTCAATTACCGCGGTAGCACCGGCTACGGCCGCGACTACCGGCATGCCCTGGATGGCCAGTGGGGAATCGCCGATGTGGAAGATGTGGTGGCGGGCACCCGCTACCTAATAGAACAACAGCTGGTGGACCGGAAGAAAGTGGCCATTCGCGGCAGTAGCGCCGGCGGTTACACGGTACTGGCGGCCCTGTGCTTTGAAGATATCTTCCGTGCTGGCGCCTGTCTGTATGGCATTGGTGACCTGGAAACCCTCGCCCTTGACACCCACAAGTTTGAATCCCACTATCTGGAAAGGCTGGTCGGCCCCTACCCGGAACAGCAGGAAACCTATAGGGCGCGCTCGCCTATTCACCATGTGGATCGCTTTGATTGCCCGGTGATTTTCTTTCAAGGACTGGATGACCGAGTTGTGCCCCCGGAACAAGCACTGACCATGGTCAAGGCCCTGCGTCAGAAACAGATGGCCGTCGCCTATCTGCCGTTTGAAGGAGAAAGCCACGGCTTCCGCAAGGCCGAAACCATCAAAACGGCTCTCGAAGCGGAACTGTATTTTTACGGCCGCGTGTTTCGCTTCAAACCCGCCGACCAGTTACCCATCACCCCTATTTTCAATATTGGCCTGTAATCCGGTGGGAAGGTATCGTCCACCAACCCCCAGAAGCGCTCCCTACATTACTCCGGAGGGCGCCAAATCCCTTCGAGAAGAGCTACAGCAGCTGTGGAAAGTGGAGCGCCCTGCCGTGACAGCCGCCGTGCATGAAGCTGCAAAAAATGGCGACCGCTCGGAGAATGGCGATTACATCTACGGCAAGCGACGCTTGCGGGAAATTGACCGCAGAGTCCGCTATCTCAGCAAACGTCTGGATGAAGTCACCATCGTGGATAGATTACCTGTAGATAAAGACAAGGTGTTTTTTGGTGCCTGGGTGACACTGGAAGACGACAATGGCGAGGAATTACGTTACCGCATTGTCGGCGCCGATGAAATTAATCCCGCAGGGAAGAAAATCAGCATCGATTCGCCCCTGGCGAAACAGCTGCTGGGCAAGCGTCTGGATGACCAGGTTCTTCTGACCATCGAAGGTAAGCAAACGAGCTACATTATCGTGGAAGTGATCTACGAACTCCCTTAAGTATCGACGGTGTTCCCCTCACCTTCATCGGCTATCGGTGGTGTAACCAGAGAATCCAGTGGCAACTTCAAAAGATCAATATCTATATCTCCATGACACAGCACCCACCTTGAAGGTGTTGGCGTTAAGGTTGGTTTTAGCGAAGGGTTCTTTTTTTCCTGCTCATAACCGCCCCTCTTTTTTTCCATATACACATGATTGCACAATTCGCGGGTTTGCTTGACTTCAGGCAAGCTGCTGACGATAAAACCCTGTGTCAAAAACGGCGTGCCCAACCAGGGACGACCCAGTTCTGCCACAAACATACCGAGCTTCACCTCGGAGGAGGGGGTCCGGATATGGGCAGATTTGTCGAGAAATTTATTATCCATAACATTGCACTTCCAAGCAGTGATTTTCTCGGTTGGCGCAGCTAGCTGACTATTCGGCATCTCCGGGTTGAATATCATTGCCAGAGGTATTGAATGCTGCCACGGCCATCCTCACCGGACAGTTTTCCAGCAGTATTCCATTGTCGCCATCCTTCAGGACTTTTCGTATCAACCATTCTCTTGTGAGCGTACCCCGCTGAACATCCTGCAGGTCGATAAACTCCTCACCAATAGGCTGTTTATCCTGATCCAATACGAGTTTAAGCAATGGCAAGTGTCGCTTTTTCTCCATGGAAGACAGAACGATGGCCACATAACCGTTGATCAATTCAACAATGGTACCCGGGGGATAGGGTCCCATCAGTTGGATAAACTCCAGTGAATAATCTTCGTCAAAGTGCTTACCACGGTGCCGATAAATTTCTTTCAAGGCATCCAGCGTCGACCTTGCCTGATCATAGCAGCGGTCGCTGGTCATGGCGTCAAAAGCATCAACAATGGCAATAATCCGAGAATAACTGAACAGTTCATAGGCAAACAGTCCTCTTGGATAACCCTTGCCATCAACGCGTTCATGGTGATTCATCGCCACGTCGATAGCACTGCTGAGAGAGCCTTCGGATTTCATCAGCAGTTTACGGCCCTCTTCCGTGTGGGTTTTGATAATCTCAAACTCTTCATCGGTCAGCTTGTCGGGTTTATTGAGGATCTCGGGTGGTACTCGCATCTTGCCGATATCATGCAGCATGCCGCAGATACCCAGTTTCACCAGATCTTCTTTGGGCAACCGTAAATGACGACCGAAAGCTACCGCGAGAATACAGACATTCAGGCAGTGCTCCATAGTGTAGTAATCCACGTGCTTGATTTTCGCCATCCACAGCAGTGCATGAGGGTTGCGCAAAATACTGTCAACACAGTCAGTGACAACCTCTTTGGCGGCCTCGGTATCTACGGCATTACCCATGCGAGCCTGCTCAAGTAAATGGCCCACCGTTTTATTCGCACTTTCATAGGTCTGTCGGGCGACGGGGTGTTCTGTCTCAACGGACGCTGAAACAGCATGAGGCTGCGATGTCAGCATAACTTCCAGCGGTGATTGTTTTGTGTTGGAGCTTTTGCCTCTCTTTTGCATACCGCTTTCACCGGAACCATCCGCGTGACGTTTGGGCAAACCGAAGCTGGCTCTGAACGGATCTTTTTTTTCCCCCCAAGGGCGACCCCGCTTTTCCACATAGACGTAGTCACAGTGCTCTTTCAACTTGCGGATCTCAGACATATGCCTGACGACAAAGCCCTGCAACAGGAAGGGAGTTTCCAGCCACGGGCGATCCAGCTCTGCGACAAACATGCCGAGCTTGACCCCGGACACAGGTACCCGTGTCAGGTTAGATCGGTCAATAAATGGATTGCTCATTCAAGCTCCCTTTGGAACAGCATGGAAGTATAGCGTCTTCACAGGGCTAGTTTTATTACTTTTTCCTCAAAATGGTCAGCTGATGCGCTGAGCAACTTCCATTCGGAGGAACGGTACCAGTTCTTTCTCAAACCAAGGATTCTGGGCCAGCCAGCGACGATTCCGAGGTGATGGATGAACCAGGGGCAATAATCGGGGCAGGTAATCCCGCCAGTGCTTTACATGCTCAGTGAGGTTGCGGTGATGGTCGGCGAGGTAGTAGGACTGGGCATATTGACCGATCAAGAGCGTTAAACCGAGGTTGGGCAGGCACTCAAGAATGGCTTCGTGCCAGAGGGGAGCGCACTCAGGTCTCGGCGGCAGATCACCACTGCGCCCTTTTCCCGGGTAACAAAATCCCATCGGCATAATGGCGATACGTGAGGTGTCGTAGAACTGCTCGGGAGTTAAACCCATCCAGTTTCGCAGCCGTTCTCCACTGGGATCGTCCCAGGGGATACCACTGGCATGCACCCTTGTGCCCGGCGCCTGTCCGATAATCAGCACAGAGGCTGTGGAGGCTGCCCTCACCACCGGCCTCGGTCCGAGAGGCAGATCCTCACAGCGTTCGCAGGAGCGCACCTCTTCAAGGAGATTTTGCAGGGGAATATCAGACGTTGCCATCGTCCTGGCTGGCCCAGTAAGTATCGAGAAGAAAGCTGCCCAGGGTGCCGAGCACCAACCACAATGGCCAACTGCGCTCCGGAACTGTCAGCAATACCCAGGCAACACCCAGCATGACTAACAGCGACACCAGCGGCATTTTGACTTTCATGTTCATGGAAAAACCACGGTCGAATGGCAAGAGTCGGTTCACCAGCGGAGCGGCTGCAGAAAGCAGAACTCCCAGCCACGCCAAAGCAAACTCACGCAACAGCGCCACTAATGCGATGGCAGTGGAAGCCAACATCCAGGCAAGAAACAAATACGAACAGACGCGCTTTAACACGGGGCTCATGCGCCGGGCTGATCGGGCGACAGGGCATCCAGCCCCTTACTGATACCGCGCCGCAGATACTCCGGCAACACCAGCATCGCCGGGGTTACCAGCAGGGTCAGGATGGTCGAGAACATCAGGCCATTGACGATGGCCGCCGCCAGCTGCTGCCACCAGGAGGCCAGCTCGCCCCCGACCTCGATCTGGCGGTGAACAAAATCCAGGCTGACATTACAGGCCAGCGGCAACAATCCAACAGCGGTGGTCACGGTGGTCAACAACACTGGGCGCAACCGGGTCATGGCCGCCATTCTCGCCGCATCCAACGCCGAAATATTTACGGATTCACGGCGCAGGTGGTTATAGGTATCAATCAGGACAATATTGTTGTTCACCACAATTCCGGCCAGAGCGACGATACCGATACCGGACATGAGGACACTCAGGGGCTGCTGCATCACCAGCAGACCCAGCATCACACCCGCCGTAGACATCACCACGGATGACAGGATCAGGAACGCCTGATAGAAACTGTTAAATTGCATCACCATCAATATCAACATCAGGAACAGCGCCATCAGGAATGCGACGCCGAGAAACGCGATGGAATCCTCCTGCTCCTCGTTGGCACCACGAAAATCGATCTTTACTGATACTGGAATTTCTGCACTTTTCAACCATTCCCGTATTTCCCTGACTTTGTCGTCCGGCAATACACCATCTTCGGTATTGGCACGCACCATCAGTACTTCCTCACGGTCAATGCGCTGAATACTGTCGACCCTCGGCCTGGCGATTCGGGTGACGAAAGAACTCACCGGTACGGCGCCGTTAGGAGTGGTTACACGCAGCTCATCCAGGGCAAACAACCCTCGCTCCGACGCCGGGTAACGCACCCGGATCTCCACTTCGTCTTCCGCATCATCCGGACGAAATTCACCGATCTTGATGCCGTTGGTAACAAGCTGCACCATATTGCCGACCTGCAAGGTATCAACACCGAGCATTGCCGCTTCGGCCCTGTCGACCAGCAGTTCCCACTCGATACCTGGCAGCGGCAGGGTGTCATCCACATCCAGCAAGCCGCTGACCCCATGCTCCAGGTAATAGCGAATTCGTTGTGCGGTCTCGCGCATCGCCTGACGGTCATTGGAAGACAGCTGTAACTGGATATCCTTGCCCACCGGCGGCCCGCCCTGTACCGGCTCAGCCGACACGATAATGCCCGCCATGTCCGTGGTAGCTTTGCGTATTTCTGCAAACACCTGGTGACTGCTTACATCCCGATCACTGGCCCGATCCAGCTCCACCAGAATATTGCTGATCTGATCCTTGGCCCGTTCCAGGTTAGAGCCGATACCATTGCCCTGGCTGGCGGCATAGACCGCTTTCACATGGGGGATAGCCATCACCCTCTCCTCCACTTCGGCGGACAGGCGGGACATTTCAGCTACTGGCAAATTGCCTTGGGCTCTCACCGACACAATGCCGTAACGGTCTTCGGTATCCACAAAAAATGACACCCCTCGGCCAAAGGCACCGTAGAGCACGAAAATCAGCAACAGTAGCGAAAGCACGGCACTCACCGTCAATACCGGGCTCGCCAGCGCCTTGCTGATAAAGCGGCCATAGGCCCGCCCCAGAATACCTAGGTTGGCATCTTTTTCCGGTTCACGGCTGCTGTCAGCCTTACCACTGGACTTCAGTCCACGTGCAAATAACACCCCCAGCACAGGCACAAAAAACAGGGCATACAGGAGTGACCAGCTGAGAACAGCAAATACGGTGATGGGCAGGTAAGCCATGAACTCCCCGACTACTCCGGGCCACATCATCAGGGGTAAAAACACCGCCAGCGTGGTCGCGGTGGATGCCACCACGGGCAGAAACATGCGGCGCACTGCCGCCACATAGGCCTCCCTGGCGGTATATCCGGCCAGTGACTGCTGATCCGCATATTCCACCACCACGATGGCGCCATCGATCAACATCCCCAGTGCCAGCAGCAGCCCGAAAATCACCATAAAGTTAAAACTGTAGCCCAGCAGGTAAACAATGATGGTGGCACCCAGCAGAGAGAACGGGATACCTATCCCCACTAACAGTGCCGAACGTAGACCCAGTGCGGCCAGCACCACCACCATCACCAACGCGATGGCCGTGAGAATATTACCCTGCAGCTCATTCACCATCTGCAAGGCGAAGTCCGAGGCATCAAAAATGTAATCGATCTGCACACCCTGAGGCATCCGGGGAGAGGCGGCATCGACCACCTGCTTGACTGCATCCACGGCCAGAATGGCGTTGGCCTTGTTGCGCTTGAAGACCTCAATCGCCATGGCCCTTCGGCCGTTGATATGGCTGAAACTGGAACGATCTTTAAAGGTACGGCGTATATCCGTCACATCGGACAGAGTCACCACACCATCTGCATTAAATTTCACCGGCAGGTTGATCACATCTTCCCGGTCTTCAATCAGGCCCGGCACTTTGACGCCAAAGCGCCCACGCGCGGTGTCGTACTCCCCGCTGGGAATCAGCAGATTATTGGCAGATACACTCTTCAGGAGTTCCTCTGCGGTGAGGTTGTAGTGCTCCAGACGGGAGGGGTCGAGCAGCACTTCCACCACCTCTTCGCGATCACCGGAAAGATTGGCCTCGAGAATTTCCGGCAGCGCCTCAATGTCCTGACGCAGCTGCCTGACAATATGAAACAGCTCCCGCTCGGTAAGCTGATCGCCGGAAAACGTAATTACTACCGTAGGTTCAGGAGAGGCCGACATCTCCTTGACCAGAGGCTCATCGGTATCATCAGGGAATTCTGCCTTGGCACGGCTGACCGCCTCGCGGACATCCGCCAGAGCCGCATCCACGTCAATCTCCGGCTCAAATTCGACGATGGCAAAGGCCGATCCCTCCCTGGCCTGTGCAGTCAATTCCTCTACCCCATCGAGAGATTTCAACTCCGTTTCCAGAGGTTTCACCAGCAGGCGATTGGCATCTTCCGGGGAAATGCCCTGATGGGTCACCATCACCATCACATAAGGCACACTGACATTAGGGTTGAGATCAACACTGATCCAGGAGCGGGCAAACACGCCAGCAATCAGCACAAACAGAAGTAGCGAGACGGTCGCCCGGGAGTGACTGATAGCGCGTTCGAGAAAATTCATAGGGGGCGCTGGTCCGCCATGGTCCAGGTATCTTCCTCAGCCATCACCTGTTCACCACTGGAGACATATTCCTGGCCCACGGTAATTAGCCTCACTTTTTCTGGCAGGCCGGTAATCCAGACACCTTCACCGTCATCGCCCACCAGGTTCAGCTCGACAAACTGCACCCGATCCTGGTCATCGACAATCTTCACACCGGCCTCACCGGCATCACCCAAAGCCAGCAATGCTGCGGGGATACGATGGGCCATCACCTGGTCTGCAGACACCTGGATATGGCTGGCCACACCCGCGCGCAGTCGAAAATCCGGGTTTGGCAACAAAATTTCCATTTCGTAGGTGCGGGTTTGTGGGTCTGCGAGATGGCTGAGGTAGACCACCTCACCGGTCACTTGCTCGCCGGTAGCCAGCTTGACACTCGCCTCACTGCCGGCGGAGATCTGTACCACTTCACGCTCCGACAACCTGGCAACGACCTTTAACGGATCGATCTCCACCAGTTCCGCACAAATATTGGTGCGGTCCATGTAATCACCCACCTCAACCGGGCGGTCATCCACAAAACCGGAAAATGGCGCAACAATTCGGGTGTTGGCAAGATTAACCCGGGTTTGTGCCAGAGTGGCTTTGGCACTCTCCAGGCGCGCCTTCGCCTGGGCAATAGCCGATTCAGACTGATAACCCTTCTGCTTGAGTTTTAAGGCCCCCTGGTAATCGATTTCCGCCTGAGCCACGGTTGCTTCCGCTTCGACCACCCGCTGTGGCCGATCTTCCTCAGCGAGTTCACAAACCACATCTCCCTCGGCAACTGCCTGGCCTTTGGCCACCGGCACCGCGACTACACGGCCACTGATTTCGGCTTTAAGGATGACTTCACGGTTGGGAGACGTTCTTCCCCGAGCCAGAACCTGTCGGGAGTATTCCTGAGCTTCGCTCCAAACCACCCTCACTTTAGCCAGGTCGGACGTTTCGGTTTGAGGTTGTTGGGAGGCTTCCCCCTCGCCATTGGTGAGCGCACCACTGAGAAACCAGATAATGACGAGCACCAGGGTCACCAGCGCGATTTTTACATTGGCATTCAAATCAGTTCTCCGCCAAACAGTGGCTGACAGCATGCGGGTTTCACCACATCACTGGGGCTATGGTAATCGAGCACTAGCGGGAATGGAAAGCCATACCCATCCTTATGTCCAAGTGATTAGCTGACAAGGGTGAAGTTAAAGGCCTAAGCTCCTTTTGGGGAGCATGGCCAGATGGCAGAGCTGAATATGACCGTAACAATGATTTTGTAGGGTGCCAGATATATTTGGTGTAAACCGCTTTTCTGACGCAGATAGGTTTAGTAGCGGGTATCTCTAACTAGTTTCTGATCACAGCTACTTCTAGCTGTGATCAGACCAGTGCTTAGCTTAATTGGTACTTAGCGATAGCGATATCGTTAGCGCCAGGAGGAGAACATAAAATTCTTTCATACAACATCCCTAAATAAAGTCGACCAGGCTGTCAGAGCATAGCGCTGTATAAAGCGCTGATCGCCGCAATCACATTATCTTTTTCGCGCCAGCGTCAGGCCATCACCAATGGGCACTAGGCTGATATCCACGCGCTCATCCGATAATAACTTCTGATTAAAGGCGCGAATAGCACGGGTATCTGCATCCTGTTTTTCGGGATTAACCACTGATCCATTCCAGAGTACGTTGTCCACAGCAATCAATCCCTCCGGCCTTAACAACTGCAGGCAACGCTCGTAATAGGCCTCGTAGTTTTCCTTGTCGGCATCGATAAAGGCAAAGTCGAAATCCGCAGCACGCCCCTGCCCGATCAGTCTATCCAGGGTCTCCACTGCCGGGGCCAGGTGCAGATCGATCTTGTGGCCGATACCCGCCTGCTGCCAGTAGCGCCGGGCAATATCGGTGTATTCCTCACTGATATCACAGGCCAGCAGATAACCGTCATCTGGCAGTGCGGCAGCCACTGCCAGTGAGCTGTATCCGGTATAGACACCCACCTCGATCACCCGACGTGCACCGCTCAGTTGTACCAGCATCGCCATAAACTGGCCCTGCTCAGGGGCAATCTGCATATTGGCGTTGGGCAAGCGGGCGGTTTCCTCCCGCAGGGCTTTCAGTACCTCCGCCTCTCGCAGAGAGATATCCAGCATATAGCGGTACAGATCGGGACTGAGATTAATCGTCTGGTTGGACATGTCGTCCTCCTGTCGGCGAATGACGAGCCCACATCGACCGGAAGTGGGTCAGCTGTCCTGAGATTGCGGGGATTCAGAGGAATCCTCGTCATCAACAGCTGTAGGCTGCGGTCGAACACCGGCCCCCAGCATTATCCCCAGCCAGTAGGTTTCTTCGTGATTCTCCAGGGCAATCTTGACCATGATGGTCAGGGGAATGGATAACAGCATACCCACCGGGCCAAGCACCCAACCCCAGAACACCAAGGACAGGAACACCACCAGTGGTGACAGGTTAAGCCCCTTGCCCATCAATTTCGGTTCCAGGCCATTGCCCACCACCACGTTGACCACCAGATAACCGGCAGCTGTCAAACCCGCCACCAGCGGGCCCAACTGAATCAGCGCCAGCAGCACGGCCGGGACGGCGGCAATAATGGAACCGATGGTCGGGACAAAATTGAGCAGGAATGCGAGCAGCCCCCACATCACCGGGTAGTCCACATCCAGGAACCACAGCCAGATCATCACCAGCACCCCGGTAAGGAGGCTGAGCAGCGATTTGATACCCAAGTAACTATTGACGCTCTGGGTGAAACGCTGCAACGCCTCGCCGGTAGAACCATTGTCCTTGCGAGCCGACTGCAGCTTTTCACTGAAGCCCATTTCCTCGGCGAGGATAAAAACCACCGTCAGCAAAATCATGAAGGCATTGGTCATAACATTGCCAAAGGAACTCAGGGTGTTTCCCGCCAGTTGCATCACCTTGCCCGGGTCGAAACTCTGTCGCATCTGCTCCATGTCGAGGGTGATACCCCGTTCATTCATCCAGTTAAGCACCCCCACACTCATGGTTTGCAAACGTTCCTGGTACTGGGGCAGATTCTGGCGAAAATCATTGATGGAGGCGCCCACTAATATGCCAATCAGCCACCCCACCAAAACCACCAGGCCAATGATCAGACAGATGGCCAGCCCACCGGGTACCCGCAGCTGTTTCAGCTTGGCGAGAAGCGGGGAAAAAATCAGGGCGATAAATACCGATAACAGAAACGGCACCAGGAGGGTTTCTGCCGCTTTCAGCCCCGCCACAACCACGACGAACGCAGCCGCAATAATGATCCCGCGGACCATAGGTGATGATTCCCTTGTCATTCCTCGTCTCCTTGCAATTGCTCCAGCAATTGTCGAACTTCATCGATACCTTTTGCCGTAAGTAGCGGACCAGACCCGCCCATGTACTCGCGCTCGCTGATCTCACAACAGGCCAGCCGCAGGGCCTCAAGCTGCTCATTATGTCTGATCGGCACGCCCAAAAATACTTGCCAGTCATTTTCCGTCGCCTCCCCCGCCACCACCATGGCCAGCAAGGTCTCGACGTTATGCTTTTTCAACTGGTAGACCGGAGTGCCCACACGTACGAAAACAACGATCGCGACAAGCACGACGATAAACGTCAGCAATAGGGTCAGCAGAAAAGTCATGGCGCAATCAACAGTTTCAGGGCAACCACTAGGGTAACGACAATAATCACCGGCTGCACCAGTGCACCACCGCGACTGATCACCAGGTTTGAGCCCAGCCTGGCGCCAACTATCTGTGCCAGCGACATGGCGATGGCCAGCGACCAGATCACGTGTCCACCGAGAATAAAAATCGTCGCAGATACGCCGTTCACCGACAGTACCATAGCCTTCGTTTGAGCTGTGGCTTTACGCAGACCATACCCCATCAGCCAGACCATCAGAAACGGAAAAATGGAACCCATGCCAGGACCAAAAAAACCGCCGTAGAATCCCATCAACGGTGCCGCGGTCATGGCGAACTGCAGACTGGAAATTCGCGGCTCTCGGTGATCATCACTGATGCGCGGGGACATCAGAAAGTAAAGGCCGATGGCGATCAACAGGGCGGGAATCAATGTCGCCAGCACGTCATTACCCACCCGTTGCACCACCCATGTGCCCAGGCATGAACCGATCAGCGCCGTTGCCATAGACGGCAGCAATGGCTTGAGGTCGAGATGCCCTTTGCGGAAAAAATTCCAGGTAGAGGAAAGCGTGCCCAAGGTGCTCTGCACCTTATTGGTGGCCAGTGCGGTGATGGGTGGCAATCCGGCCCAAAGCAGTGCCGGCAAGGTCAGCACGCCTCCGGCCCCGGCGATGGATGAAATAAATCCCGCGGCAAAGGCGATAACAACGAGTAATACAAAAACAGCGGGATCAGGCAAATGAGTAAAACCCGTGACTAGTGCAGCACCGCAACCTTTGCAGCCCTGCCCGGTAATAACAACTTAAGCAGTTTTGAACTGCTCAAGCTCTGCTCTCAGGCGAGCAAGATGATCGGGGGTCGCCGGGGCATAGCCACCGGGCTGTTTCTCGATTTCATCGACAATACTTTTGATACGGTCAATGCGCTTTTGAAGAATTTCCATGCTCTGGTTGATAGCTTCGGCTTCGGGCTGAAACATGTCATAGCGACGCAAGTGTACCCGGGCGGTGAAGTCCCCCTCCGAGATGGACTCTATTTCCCGCACCATCACATAGAGCGGGCCGGCAATTCGATGACTGGCGATCAGACTGCCCCACCAGACACCACAGATCAGGAAAATCTCCACCACTGCCACAATGAGGGTGTGCCAACCGTTGAGCAGGAATCCCCGGTAATCGGGTAACAGGGTATTAACGATGATAAACAGATTGATCAACAGCACCGAAGCTGCTGCGGCAACCAGCGCATACTGATATTGAAATCGACCGTTAACAACGACCGTTTTGCGTCGGTTATCCATGATTTTCTCCACCAGGCAGGTGAGGTCAGACTATTACAACAGCCGCTAACGGGCAAACGATTATTACCCGGCACCAGGCCCCAAAGGCTGACCATAGCTGAATTCCACATAGTTGCCAGTGGGGTCTCGCAGCCCACAATAGTAACCGACCGGGAAAGGTTCCTCACGGGGCGGCCAAACCAGGTCTCCTCGCGCATTGGCTCGTTCCGCCAAGTCATCCACCGCTGCCCGGCTGTGCATGGCAAACCCAAAATGACGGTAGTCATCATCCGGCAGCGCCAGATTGCGGCCACCGTCCATCAATACAAAGATAAAATCCTTTTCACGCCCGGATTCTGCCAGCCAGACAATGCGCTGTTGTCCGTTGTTACGAGCATGGCAGATCTCCATATCGCAGTAGTATTGATAAAATGCGACACAGGCATCCATGTCTTCCACATGCAGCGCAATATGTGTGAGGCGGGGAAATACCGGGTCCATTGCTCACTCCGCAGAAAATGACCTACAGAGAGTATAGTGAACCCGGTAACCGGGTTTATAACTCCCGGGTGGCTCGGAACTGCAGTTCCGGGTAGCGCTCCTCAGTGAGGGCCAGATTGACCCTCGTGGAGGCCAGGTAGGTAAGATGCCCGCCCCCGTCGACGGCGACGCCATCTGGCACCTTGCGTTTCAACTCTTCGATTTTCTTGTTGTCGTCCGATTCTATCCAGCGAGCGGTGTAAACATTCACCGGCTCGTAGACAGCCTCGACCCCGTATTCATCCTTGAGACGGTAGGCCACCACTTCAAACTGCAACTGCCCCACGGCACCCACGACAATGTCATTGTTGTTGAGGGGAAAGAACACCTGGGTGCTTCCTTCTTCAGAAAGCTGTTGAAGTCCTTTCTGTAACTGCTTGGTTTTTAATGGGTCTTTAAGGCGAATTCGACGAAATAATTCCGGAGCAAAGTGAGGAATACCGGTAAACTTCAGATCCTCGCCCCCGGTAAAGGTATCGCCAATCTGGATGGTACCGTGGTTGTGCAGGCCGATAATATCACCGGCCACAGCCTCCTCCACCGCTACACGATCACCGGCCTTGAAGCCCACGGCATCGGCAATGCGGATATCCTTACCGATACGCACATGGTGCATCTTCATGCCCTGCTGGTAGCGACCGGAACAGACCCGCATAAAGGCGATGCGGTCCCGATGTTTCGGGTCCATGTTCGCCTGGATCTTGAAGACGAAACCGCTAAACTGCTCTTCTCCAGGGGTTACTTCCCGCTCCACCGCCAGGCGCGGTTGCGGCGCAGGCGCCCATTGCACGAAGTGGTCGAGCATTTCCCGCACACCAAAATTCGACAGTGCCGTACCAAAAAATACCGGTGTCAGTTGCCCGGCCAGAAACAGTTCCAGGTCGAACTGGTGGGTGGCGCCACGTACCAGTTCGATTTCCTCACGGATATCGTCAACATAGTAACCCAGCAGCTCAGTCGCCTCTTCGGAATCAATTCCCGCAACCTGAATATCTTCGGGAATGGTGTGTCCCTGACCAGGCTTGAAGACATGGATCGTATCGGTATACAGGTTGTAGACGCCTTTGAAGTCATGCCCCATGCCAATTGGCCAGTTAATGGGGGCCCCGGCAATTTTCAGCACCGATTCGATTTCGTCCAGCAATTCGATGGGGTCGCGAATATCCCGGTCCATCTTGTTGACGAATGAAATGATCGGCGTGTCACGAAGGCGGCATACGTCCATCAGTTTGATGGTTCGATCCTCGACGCCCTTAGCACCGTCGATCACCATCAGCGCAGAATCCACCGCCGTTAAAGTGCGGTAGGTATCCTCGGAGAAGTCCTCGTGCCCAGGGGTATCCAGCAGATTCACCATGGCGTCCTTGTAGGGAAACTGCATCACCGACGAAGTCACTGAGATGCCCCGCTCCTTCTCCATCTGCATCCAGTCAGAGGTAGCGTGACGGTCACTTTTCTTGCCCTTCACGGTACCCGCCACCTGAATCAGGTTGCCGAATAGCAAAAGCTTTTCAGTGATGGTGGTCTTACCCGCATCGGGGTGACTGATAATCGCGAAGGTGCGTCGATTCTGGAACTTGCGGCTCATGGGTATGTGTCTGTTGCAGATGTGGGTATCGAGAGCCGCGCATTGTAGCCGATGGCCACCACGCTATACATGGTTCTGTGCGATCTTTTCAACCAAACGGCTCTGCACAGAATCCCGGTGTGCCATTGTCTCTCCCCCCTCAGCGGCTATAATGCGGCGCTCGTGAATGCTGTACGATCCGATGACTTGTTTTACCTGCCCTGCATCGACGCCACCTGACCCGGTGAGTCCCGCCGCAACCGGCACTGCAACCATCCGCTGACAAACCCTATATCTCCGGGCGGCCGCGATTGGCCCATAGCATTTGTCAGCCACCAACAGCACCATTACCGCCTGGTGGCGCCAAGTCACCCACAAAAACTGGAATGTTTATGTCCCTCTACACCACCCGGCAACAATGGCTGGGCAATATCCGCGCTGATGTATTGGCGGGTACAGTGGTCGCCCTGGCCCTGATTCCTGAAGCCATCGCCTTTTCGATTATTGCCGGTGTCGATCCCAAGGTGGGCTTGTATGCCTCGTTCTGTATCGCTGTGATCACTGCCATTGTGGGCGGCAGACCGGGAATGATCTCCGCAGCCACCGGCGCCATGGCGCTGCTGATGGTGACCCTGGTCAGGGAGCATGGCCTACAGTACTTGCTGGCAGCCACCCTGCTGACCGGGGTATTACAGATCATTGCCGGGTTTCTCAAACTCGGCAACCTGATGAGTTTTGTCTCCCGCTCGGTGGTGACCGGGTTTGTGAATGCCCTGGCTATCCTGATCTTTATGGCCCAGTTACCCGAACTGACCAATGTCACCTGGCATGTCTACGCCATGACCGCCGCGGGCCTGGGCATCATCTACCTGTTCCCCTATCTGCCGGTGGTCGGCAAATCCATTCCCTCGCCGCTGGTGTGCATTGTTTCGCTTACCTTGGTCGCCATGGTAATTGGTCTGGATATCCGCACGGTGGGCGATATGGGGGAGCTACCGGACACCCTGCCGCTGTTTCTGTGGCCGGATGTGCCGCTGAACCTGGAAACCCTGAAAATTATTTTCCCCTACTCGATTTCCCTGGCGGTGGTCGGGCTGCTGGAATCAATGATGACGGCCACTATTGTCGATGACCTCACCGACACCCCCAGCGACAAGAATCGTGAGTGCAAGGGCCAAGGCATCGCCAATATCGGCGCCGGGATGCTGGGGGGCATGGCCGGCTGCGCCATGATCGGCCAGTCTGTGATCAATGTGAAATCAGGCGGTCGGGGGCGGCTCTCCACCCTGGTCGCCGGGGTATTCCTGATTATCATGGTGGTATTTCTTGGCCCGTGGATATCGCAGATTCCCATGGCGGCGCTGGTGGCCGTCATGATTATGGTGTCTATCGGCACGTTCAGCTGGCAGTCCATTGTCGATCTGAAAAAGCACCCCCTGTCCAGCAACCTGGTCATGATGGCGACGGTGGCGGTGGTTGTCTCCACCCACAATCTCGCCTACGGTGTGTTTATCGGGGTGCTACTGGCTTCACTGTTTTTTGCCAACAAGGTCAGTCATTTTATGTACGTAACCTCAGAGCTGGAGGCAACTGACAATCTGCGCACATACCGGGTGGTGGGACAGGTCTTTTTCAATTCCGCGGATAAATTCAGCGCTCAGTTTGACTTTAAGGAAGCTCTGGACAGGGTCATCATTGATCTGAGTCGCGCGCATTTCTGGGATATTTCTGCCGTGGCAGCGCTGGACAAGGTGGTTATCAAATTTCGCCGCGAGGGCGCCGCGGTGGAGGTAGTTGGCATGAATGAGGCCAGCACCACCATCGTGGACCGTTTTGGCCATCACGACAAACCTGAAGACATTGACCGCGTACTGGGAGAACACTGATGGGCACAACACAGCGAAGCACTATCCTGGCCGGAATCGATGGCTCCACCTACAGCGCAGCGGTGACGGATTACGCCGCCTGGGTTGCGATCAAGCTACAGGCACCCCTGAAATTACTGCACAACATCGAACACCGGGACACACCCCCGCTGATGGATCTCAGCGGCAGTATCGGTCTGGGCAGCCGGGAAGAACTTCTGGAAGAACTCACCAGCATGGAGGAACGGCGCAGCCGCATCCTGCTGGAACAGGGCAAGGCCATGCTGCAAGACGCTAGCCAGCGGGCGATTGAGCGGGGCTGTCCAGAACCGGAACAATTGCAGCGCCACGGCAGCCTGGAAGAAACCCTGGTGGAGATGGAGGAAGAAATTCGGGTGCTGGTGGTGGGCATTCGCGGCGAGGGACACGAAAACCGGACAAACCAGGTGGGCACCAAACTGGAGTCGCTGATTCGCTCCCTGCACAGACCGGTACTGGTGGTCAACCGTCCCTTCGAACACCCCCCCCAGCGCATCATGATCGCCTACGACGGTGGCGAAGTCTCCCGCAAGGCGCTCGACATGGTCAGTCTCAGCCCACTTTACCGGGGTATGGAATGCCATCTGGTGCATGTGGGCCAGGGGGAAAGAGAGTCCGAGCAACTTCAGGAAGGTGCTGCCATTCTGAAACAGGCCGGATTACAAACCACCTGCGCCGAGCTGAAAGGCGATGTAAAAGAGCAACTGGAAAGCTACTACCACCAACACAACATTGAGCTAATGGTCATGGGGGCTTTCGGCCAGAGCCGCCTGCGGGAACTGCTGTTCGGCAGTCTCACACAGCGCATGTTGACCAGCTCCAACGTACCCCTATTACTGCTGCGCTGATTGGGCAATCAATCGTCGCAGGCAGGGAAGTTAAGGACGACTTTGGTGCCCTGTCCCGGCTCGCTATCGATCTCGATTTGCCAGTTAAAACGATCGCAAATGCGCTTCACCAGGTTTAACCCCATTCCGGTACCGGAGGGCTTGCTGGTGTAACTGCGGTCGAAGACATGGGGAAGCTGTTCTGGGGGAATACCCACCCCGGTGTCGGCAAATGTCAGGCGATCTCCCTCCAGATCAACCCGGATACGGCCCCCTTCGGTGTGTTCAATGGCATTGAGCAGAATGTTATTGAGCGTGATCTTGACGATACTTGCCGGAACATCCAGCAGCAACGGAGAAGGTGCGTTCACCTGCACATCGATTCCCGCAGCGGCAATCCTGTCCCGGTTATCCTCCACCACCTCTTGCAACAACTCCGCCACATTGATCACCTCACCCTGATTGATACTGCCACCCCCCTCCCGGGAGAGAAACAGCGTTGCCTCAATAAACGCTTGCATCTCACCGCAGGCACGCTTGATACGTGCCAGGGCACGTTCTGCCAGAGGGGATTCCACATTAGTATCGAGCACATCCACTGCCCCCATCATCACCGACAAAGGGGTACGCAGCTCATGGCTGGCCGATGCAGTAAAAGAGCGCTCCCTTTCCACAAATTGATCCAGCCGTGCTGAGTAAGTGTCGAATGCCGAGGCAATCTGTCCAATTTCACTACCCCGAAACTCCCCGGCGATACGGACCCCCCGCTCCCCCGGCTCAATATTGGCAAGACGGTCGGTCAGCGACCGCACCGGAGACAAAATGATTCGCGAAGAACGGTTGGCCATGATCACCGCCGCAATTAACACCACCAGCAACCCATAAAACAGGGTCGCCAGCAAAGCGTGTTCCTGCTCCTCCCACTCGGTGACATCGTAGGTCAGGTACACCTTGCCCTGTGGCGTCGACTCCACCTGCAAGTGATAGTAGTGATGGTCAATATCAATACTGTGATAGGAACCAGGGGGCAAAGCACGCACGTATCCCGGCAACTCAGCCACATTATCACCCCGGTAAAAACGCCATTCCTTGAACAGCTCATGGGACAGAATTTCAGCCGATTGCGGCTCATTGATGAGGATTTCCAGGTGCTCGTGAACCAGGCGCCCAAAAGTCGACTCTTCCAGGCGTTGCTTGATCAGCAACAGGCAACCGGCAAACAGGGTGCTGACCACAGTGACAATAATGACCGTGGTAACAATAATGCGACGCTTGAGGCTATTTTGATGCATGGGGATATCAACCAAATACTGTTAACTCTCGGGTGCGGGTCAACCCCCTCCAAGCCGATAACCGACACCGTGGACGGTGTGCAGCAGCTTCTCATCGAAAGGTTTATCGATCACGTTGCGCAAACTGTAGATGTGGGTTCGTAAGACATCGTTATCTGGCGGCAAATCGCCCCAGATCAATTCCTCCAGGCGGTCCCGTTTGACCACCGCCGGGCTGCTCTTCATCAGCAACTCCAGCATCTTGCGCTGGGTGGGGTTCAGCTCAAGAGGCACACCCCCGCGGCTCGCCCGGAGGGTCTGCTGGTTGAACTCAAGATCAGACACCTTGAGCACAGGGCCGTCGCCAAAGTGACTCGAACGCTTAACAAGTGCATTAACTCTTGCCTCTAACTCTTTGACTGAGAAGGGTTTCACAAGGTAATCGTCCGCACCGGATTGAAACCCGGCCAGCTTGTCTTCGAGCTGGTCTCGGGCGGTCAGCATCAGCACCGGTGTGGCCCGGTGTGCCTCCCGAAGATGCTGGCAGACCGTCATACCGTCCATACGCGGCAGCATCACATCCAGCACAATAACATCGAAATCATGGTCCAGAGCCAACTGCAGGCCATGCTTGCCGTCGGCGGCAAAGTCCAGATTGTGCCCACGCGGCTCCATATAGTCGGCAATGTTCTCGGCAATATCCCTGTTGTCCTCGACCACCAGTATGTTCATCGCTCCCCCAATGTACCCGTTCTTGCCATCATAGCGGGTTTAATGACCGATACCGTCAGTACCCCAGAGCCTTTGCCAAAAAGTTGTCAAAAACAATGTCAATCTAGACATAATTTTGACAAGCCTCCGCCTACTATTCCCGACAGATTCACTGACAGGAATGAAAATCGCATGTCTCCCTCACGCAGTCCTTTGCTTTCCCGGCCAGCGCTGGTGATCAGTATGGCGTTATTACTGCTACCCGTAGGGGTACTGGCAGAGCTGCCCGAGCATGCCCTGTTAAAGAGCAGTGACACGCTGGACTATGGGTCGGTGTTCCTGGCCGCCATGGCGCGCAACCCGGAACAGCCACTGAGCAAGGCCTACCGGGATCGTGCAGATGCCCAACAGCGCTTCGCCGGTGACTGGCTTGCCAACCGCCCAAGGGCCACCGCCAGTTACTGGGATGACCAGCAGGCCGACAACCAGGGTATGCGGGAAATGGAAGCAGGTATTGAAATGGACCTGTGGCGCTGGGGACAGCGCCGGGACAACACCAGCCTCGGTGACCAATACCAGCAGGCAAGCGACAGCTGGCAGGACTATCTAGCCCTGAAAACCGCTGGCATCGTGCGGCAGAACCTGCACGAACTGAGGCGAACAGATACCGCCTACGCACAGGCCAGACAGGCGCTGGATGACTGCCGGGAACTGCTCAGGATCAGTGAAACGCTCTACAACACCGGCAGTGTTGCCAAATCCACACTGATGCAAAGTCGCGGCCTGGTGTTGGAGGCGGAACAGCGTCTATTGGAAAGGGAGGCAGAACTGGTGGACGCCCAGCGCAACTACCAGGTTCTCACCGGCCTGCACTTACGTCCATCCTCGACGTTCTCGGAAGATCTCAGCGAACAACAGGAAATCGGTCCCGAGCACCCCCTGCTGGGCTTTCTGCAGGATCAAGTAGAGAGCCAGCAAGTACAGGTGCGGCTGGCCCGACACGACAACGCCGGCAATCCCACCCTGTTTATGGGGATGCGCCGGGAGCGGGGTAGTAGCGGTGCTGAGGATATCGACAGTCTGGGAATCGCCATCACCGTTCCCTTTGGCGGGGGCAACTACATCTCGGCAAAAAGCAGTGCCGCCCGGCTCGCTGCCACGGAGGCAGAAGTCCGCTTCATGCAGACCCAGCGGCAATTACAGCAACAACTGCACGAAGTGGAACACCAACTGGAATCCACCCGCCGCTCACTGGAACTGGGCAGGGAACGCCAGGATCTGCACCGTCAGCACTGGCAGATGGCGAAAAAGGCTTTCTCCGTCGGGGAAACAGACATCCTCCCGGCCGTTCAGGCCCTTCAGCAGTACCGTGAAAGCCGCCTGCAATATCAACTGACCGAGCTGGCTTACCAGCGACTGATCTCCGAATTCAACCAAACCGTTGGAGTATTACCATGAAATCCCGCAAAGGGCCGTCGGAACCGACGACAAACCGATTTTCCTTCGCCCTGCCACTGGCCCTGTCCCTGGCACTGATGGTGGGCGGCACTGCAAATGCTGAGGAAACAGAAATCATTCCCCTGAGCCGGGATGAAGTGGTGCGCATGAGACTGGTTTTCCAGCCCGCCCGCAGTGCCGACCTGAAGGACGGCAACAGTGTGCCCGCCACGGTCATCAACTCGCCCGAACACAGCAGCCAGGCCATCGCCCTCTACAGCGGCACCCTGACCCGCTGGCACCTGATGCCAGGGGATACAGTCACTGCGGGACAACCCGTTGCCACCCTGAGTAGCCCGGAACTGATGGCTGTCGAGGAATCCTGGCTCAGGTCCTACAACAATCTGGAGCAGGCCCGTTACGAACTGGAACGGGACAATGAATTGCTCAAAGAAGGCATTATTGCGAATCAACGGCTACAACAAACCCGCCGGCGCTTCCAGCAGGCGGAATTCACCCAAACAGCCTACCGACAGCAACTGACGCGAGCCGGATTTACTCAAGCAGACATGGAGCAGTTGGCCAGCGGCAGTCGTCAACCCGGTGAGTACCAAGTCAAATCCCCAGCAACGGGCACTCTCAGTGAGCGGCTCTACAACGCTGGCCAGGCAGTGACCGCCAACACGCCTGTTGCCACCCTGCAGGCGGGAGCCGAACTATGGCTGGAAGCGGCTGTTCCCAATGCACTGGCTGCCAGCCTGGATGTCGGCGATCGGCTGCAACTGGCCCGCTCTGACGATGTGGTCGTCCTGAAATACAAGAATTCCGCTGTCAATCCCACCACCCAGATGGTGGATATCATGGCGGCCCTGGAACGTCCCCAGGGGTATCTGCCCGGCCAAACCCTGATGCTGACCCTGCCACCTCTGGCCAGGGGCGTGCTGGTGCCGGCTGCTGCAGTGACCCATTCCGGCGGCGCCACCACCGTCTACGTGCGCCGGGAAAACGGGGTTGAGGCCCGCGCCATCTCCTTGCTGCCCATGGGCAACCATTACCTCGCCACCGACGGCATCGCCCCCGGCGAGGAACTGGTGGTGGAAGGCGCGGCGCTGCTGAAAGGCATCCAACTGGGACTTGGGGGCGGCGAATAATGTTGAGTCGCCTGATCCAGTTTTCCCTCAGCCAGCGGCTGCTGATCGGCCTGCTGACGCTGTTGCTGATCGGTTTTGGCAGCCAGGCCATGCTGCACCTGCCGATCGATGCCTTTCCCGATATTTCACCCACGCAGGTAAAGATCATTATCAAATCCCCGGGGATGACCCCGGAAGAAGTGGAATCGCTGATCACCCAGCCCATCGAAGTCGAACTGCTGGGCATTCCCAAAAAGACAGTGCTGCGCTCCATTTCCAAATACGCCCTCAGTGCCATTACCCTGGACTTCGCCGAAGGCACCGACATCTACTGGGCTCGCCAGCAGGTGACTGAGAGACTAAACAATATCTGGAGCGACCTGCCCGGCAACATCAGCGGCGGACTCGCCCCGATGAGTACACCGCTCAGCGACATGTTCATGTTCACCGTGGACAACGACACCCTCTCCCTGCAACAGCGGCGTTACCTGCTTGACTGGACCATACGCCCCGCCCTGCGCACTGTGCCCGGTGTGGCGGACGTGAATGCCCTGGGTGGTTTCGTCAAAACCTACCAAGTGGCACCGCACCGTGAAGCTATGGCCCAGATGCAGGTGACCAATGCCGATATCGTCGCCGCCCTGCAGGCCAACAACCGCAACGATGGAGCCGGTCGTCTGGATCAGGGGGAAGAAGCCATTCTGGTAAGGGTGGCGGGCGCACTCACCTCATTGGAAGACCTGTCCGCTATCCGCGTCGACAACGCCCTCGGCCAATCAATCCCCCTCAGCCAGCTCGCCGACATTTCCCTCGGCAGCCTGGAACGCTATGGCTCAGTCACCGCCGATGGCGAGGATGAAGTGGTACAGGGTCTGGTGATCGGCCTGCGCGGCACCAATGCCAGAAAGGTGGTGGACGGGGTGCGGGACAAACTGGTGGAACTGCAAGCCAGCCTGCCTGAAGGAACATCCATCAATGTATTTTACGATCGCAGCGTGTTGATTGAGCGGGCGGTGGGCACCGTGGTCAAGGCCCTGTTTGAGGCGGTGGTACTGGTGGTGATTCTGCTGGTACTGTTCCTCGGCAACTGGCGTGCCGCAGTAACCGTTTCGCTGATCCTCCCCCTTTCCGCTCTGTTCACCTTCTTCATGATGAGTCGCATGGGCATGTCGGCCAACCTCATGAGCCTTGGCGGACTGGTGATTGCCATCGGCATGCTGGTGGACTCCGCCATTGTGATCGTCGAGAACATTGTGTCGTCACTATCCCGACAAGAAAGCCGGCAGCAGGCGCGGCAAAAAGACCGCGGCACCCCCCTGCCCCGACTGCACATTATTTTCCGGGCGGTGAAGGACGTGGCGGTACCGGTCACCTCCGGGGTCGCCATCATCATCATCGTGTTCCTGCCACTGCTAACTCTGCAGGGGCTGGAGGGAAAAATGTTCGGCCCGGTCACCCTGACCATTGTGTTTGCCCTGTTGGGTGCCCTGGCACTTTCCCTCACCGCCGTTCCAGTTCTGGCGTCATTTCTGATTCGCAAGGGCGGTGAACACGAACCCTGGCTCAGCCGCCAGTTGTTGCGTGCCTACGAACCACTGCTCGACAAGGCCCTGGCCAAACCGCGCTGGCTGGTGGGCGGCTCCGCCGGGCTGCTGGCAATATCGGTACTGGTGTTCCCGCTGGTGGGCAAAACCTTCATGCCCGCCATGGATGAGGGCGACATCATTGTGCAGCTGGAGTCGATCCCCTCCATCAATCTGGAAAACAGCACCCGTATCGTCAAACAGGTGGAAAAGGAACTGATGGACCATGTGCCGGAAATCGCGCGCATCGTCTCCCGCAGCGGCTCCGATGAAATCGGCATGGACCCCATGGGCCTCAACGAGACCGACGTGTTCCTGCAACTAAAACCGGTGGCTGAATGGCAGGCTGGTAGCAAGGTGGAAATCGAACAGAAACTGCGTGCCGTGCTGGATCGTATCCCCGGTATCAACTACGGTTTCACCCAGCCCATCGACATGCGGGTATCGGAAATGCTCACCGGCTCCCGCGGCGACATTGCCATCAAGGTATTCGGCCCGGACCTCACCACCCTGAATCGCTTGGCCCAGGCGATCTCTGTCCGGGTCGAGACCATCGACGGCGCCGTGGACACTACCGCCACCATCAATGAGGGCGCCCAATACCTGCAGATAGCCGTAAACCGCCAGCGGGCCGGCATGCTGGGGGTCGACGTGGAAGCTCTGCAAGATCGACTGCGGGCGGAGATTGAAGGACTGCCTTTGGGCAACATCATCGAACATACCGCCCGGGTACCGCTGATGTTGCGCTATCACAAACCCCAGGGAGATGGAGTGATGCAATTGCAGCACGACCGCATCAACCTGGCTGACGGCAACACCATCCCTCTTGCCGAGCTGGCAGATATCCGCCGTATCGAGGGGCCCGTGGGGGTTTCACGGGAATCCGGTCAGCGTTTCGCGGTGGTGCGTACCAACGTTGAGGGCCGTGACCTGGTGGGTTTCGTTGATGAAGCCAAGAGCGCCATCGCCGCCGACATCGAACTGCCCCAGGGCTATTCCCTAGCCTGGGGTGGCCAGTTCGAGAACCAGCAGCGAGCCGCCGCCCGGCTTGCATTGGTAGTGCCGGTGGCGCTGGGGCTGATCGCCCTGCTGTTGTTCATCACTTTCGGATCCCTGAAGCAAACTGCCATCATCCTTTCCAATATTCCCTTTGCCCTCACCGGCGGTTTGTTAGCCCTGTGGCTCACCGGCGAGTTCCTGTCAGTGCCCGCCTCTGTGGGCTTTATCGCCCTGCTCGGCATTGCCGTGATGAACGGAGTGGTGATGATGTCCCACTTCAACCATCTGAACGCCAAGGGCCTACCCATGGCCCAAGTAGTGAAACAGGGTGCCCTGCGCCGCCTGCGCCCGGTCATGATGACCGCCAGCACCTGCGCATTTGGCCTACTGCCGCTGCTGGCTGCCAGTGGCCCCGGCTCGGAATTACAGAAACCCCTGGCCATCGTGGTGATCGGGGGACTGATCAGTTCCACCCTGCTGACCCTGTTCCTGTTGCCAATCATTTACCGGCGCTTCCACAGCTCCACCCTAGATACCTCCGGAGAGACCGCATGACCGCCCTATTGGTACTGAATATCACACCCGAACTGGAAGAGGACCTGGTGGATTACCTACTGGACCGGGTAGAAGTTGGCGGTTTCACCTCCTACCCGGTGCACGGCCACGGGGAACAGAGCCGCCTCTCTATTGCGGAACAGGTGTCCGGTCGCCGCAAGCGGGTTCAGTTTGAAATACTCTTGCCGGAACAACTTGTGGATGAAGTGATCGCAGGACTCGCCGGAGAAGTCGGCAAAGGCATTCATTACTGGCAACTGCCGGTTATGCGCAGCGGGCATTTATAACGTCGTTAACGACGGTTGAAATACTGATGATCATTTTTGAAAGGCCGATGTTCTGCATAACCTGCCAGACTAGGGTAGCCAGGCCATGTGCGACATTATGTCGCATCGTCAAAGCTACTCCCTGAGAGTAAGATGCCCACCCATTGAACGGACAGCAACGAGCAATGGACAAGGTCCGCATGCTCTGAATACCCGACCATCTGTTACCATGAGCCCATGCTCGAAAAAGACTTTGATACTAACTCGGCAGCGCGTCAAAACCTGCGCCAGCTGAGCATCATCCGCAACATCGCTCTTGGGGGCCAGATTCTGGCCCTCTTTTTTTTCAGCCGCTTCCAGGATATCGGTCTGCCAGTCACGGTACTGGGGCTGGTACTGGCATTCTATGCCGTGGTGATCGTCGCAACCTGGTGGCGAACCTTTCGCTATCCTGCCATCACCCAGTTGGAATTTTTCTGCCACCTGATGGTGGATATCGCTTTTTTTACCGCACTGCTGTTTTTCAGCGGCGGGGCATCCAACCCCTTTGTCTCATACTACCTGGTGCCCATCAGTATCGCCGCCACTACCCTACCCCTGCGCTACACCTGGAGCGTGACTCTGCTGTCCCTCGCGGCCTACAGCTGGCTACTCAATAACTATCTGCCTATTCCGTCATTGGCACCCAGCCACCATCACGGCGATAGCGTAAACCTGCACATCCTCGGCATGTGGTGCAATTTTGCCGTCAGTGCGGCTCTGATTACCTACTTTGTCACCCGTATGGCCAACACCCTGCGATATCAGGAAGAACAGTTGGCCCTAAGACGGGAAGACCAGCTGCGGGACGAACAGGTACTGGCCATCGGCTCCCTGGCAGCAGGGACTGCCCACGAGCTGGGCACCCCGTTAAACACCATGAAAATTCTGGTGGATGAAATGCTCGAAGAGCCCTCCTCCCATCGCGAGGATCTGGTTATCCTGCAACAGCAACTGGCGCAGTGCCGAACCACCCTGAAGGCGCTTGTTGCCACAGCGGAAGGGGGCGGTGAAACCCAGCAAGCGATCTCTCTGCGGACTTACCTGGACAAGCTGTTTGATCGCTGGCAGGTTATGCGGCCCCGAGTTCAGGCACATATCCGTTACGCAGATGAGCTGTCGGAACAGACAGCACAGTTCCACCCCACCATCGCTCAATCCCTCACCAGTCTGCTGAACAATGCAGCCGATGTAAGCCCCGAGCGCGTCGAAGTCGAGGCGGGTTGGGATGACCGTGTTCTGGAGTTATGTATCCGTGACTTTGGCAAGGGTATTGAGCCATCGTTACGTGAAACACTCGGTAAACCGTTCAATTCCAGCAAACCGGACGGCTTGGGACTGGGGCTTTTCCTCTCCCGGGCCACCCTCGACCGCTATAGCGGTAATGTCAGTATCAGCCCCGGCGATGGCGGCGGCACTGTCACGCGGGTAATTCTGCCGCTAACATCACAGTCCTGAAACGTGGACTTACCATGACTCAACCAACCCTGCTGATTGTCGACGATGATGCGACCTTTGCCAGTATCCTGACCCGAGCTATGACACGGCGTGGCTACCGGGTGTTTACCGCTAACACTGGCGAGGAAGCCCTTGCCCTTTGCCTTGAAAATCAACCCGACAAGGCGGTGGTAGATCTGAAACTGGACGGCGAATCTGGCCTTAACCTGCTTCCGGCACTGAAGACCCTGAATCCAGCTATCGAAGTGCTCATCCTGACCGGTTACTCGAGTATTTCCACTGCCGTAGAAGCCATCAAAATGGGTGCCAGCAATTACCTGTGCAAACCCGCATCCGTAGATGACATCCTGGCAGCATTTGAGGGCACACAGCCAAATCCAGAAATATCCATTAATGAAACGCCACCGTCGGTGGAACGCCTGGAGTGGGAACATATCCAGCGTGTACTGGCGGAAAACAACGGCAATATCTCAGCCACGGCACGCAGTCTCGGCATGCACCGCCGCACCCTGCAACGCAAACTTCAAAAACGACCGGTCAGGCATTGACCCCCCCTATCCTCTACCACCAAAACCTTTAAAAATTCCTTCTCCCCTCCCGTGCCAATCGAGTAGATCAACACTATGCTTAAGCAGTAAATTCATCAAAAATGTCCGAATTCAACAGGAGGATTCATTATGACCTGGGTACTGATTGCCGACGCTTCAAAAGCACGCATCTTTAACACCACCGGCTCTAAAGAACCCTTGGTGGAAATAAAAGGCATGCTCCATGGTGAAAGCCGCCTCAAGGTCTCTGAACTGGTCAGCGATCAGCCGGGAAGACAGAGCGGCAGCAATCCATCAGGGAGTCACGGCGTCGCGGAAAAATCGGCGATCAAAGCCCGGGAACGGGATGCCTTTGCCAGGGAACTCTGTGACCTGTTGGCAACAGGGCGGGAGCAGGATCGCTTCCGGCGACTCTACCTGGTAGCACCGTCGCAAATGCTGGGAGCTCTTCACAAACACCTGGACAAACAGGTGAAGGCGGCCGTGCAAGGAGAATTCGACCTGCAGCTGGTCAAAGCCTCAAACGAGAATATTCGCAACCATCTACCTGAATACCTGTAAGCGAGCAGAGCGTGACAGAAAAAGAATCTATCCAGGCACTACCAGCCGAACGTCTCTACCGACGCTGTGATCCGGCCACACTGCCCTTCAAAGACACCACTGAACTGGAACACCTGGACAATTACTTTGGCCAGGATCGCGCCTTGGAGGCACTGCGTTTCGGCCTTGGCATCAACCACGAGGGTTACAACATTTACGTGATGGGTTCCTCTGGCATGGGCAAACATGAAATGCTCAGGGATTTTCTGCAACAACAGGTCACCGAAGGCCCCCGCCCCCATGACTGGTGCTACATCAACAATTTCAGTGCCCCCCAGCAGCCCAAAGTGCTAAAGCTCCCCTGCGGCATTGCCTCCTGTCTCAAGAAAGACATGGAGCAATGTGTTGAAGATCTGCTGGTCACCATTCCTGGGGTTTTTCAAAGCGCCGAGTACAAAGCTCGCCTCAATGAAATCTCCGAGGAATACAGCGATCGCGAACAAAAAGCATTTGCGGCCCTGCGTGACAAAGCCAAGCAGATGGATATTGCCCTGATGCAGACCCCCAGCGGCTACACCCTGGCACCGCTGGCAAACGAAGAGGTCATCACCCCGAAAGAATTTGAAGCCCTCAGTGAAGATGAGCAAAAAGCCATCGAAGAGAAAATCAACGAACTCAAGGAAGAACTCAAGGAAGTCGTCCTGCAAATGCCCCTCTGGATGAAGGAGGGGCGCGAGCGCATGAAAAAACTCAACCAGAATATTGTCCAGAATGCCGTCAATCAGATTTTCCGGGAGCTGGAAAACCGCTATGGCGAGCATGAGGAAGTGGTCAGCTTCCTCAGCAAGGTAAAACAGAATGTCATTGAAAATGCCGATGAGTTTCGGGAGGAAGAAGGCCAATCCAGCATGCCGGAAGACCTCAAGGCCCGGGTGCATGAATTTCCCATGTACAAGGTTAATGTACTGGTGGATAACAGTGACAGCTGCAGCCCGCCAATCGTCTATGAGGACAATCCCTCCCTCAACAACCTTATGGGACGGGTGGAGCATGAGGCTCAGTTCGGCACACTGACCACCGATTTCACCCTGATCCGCAATGGTGCCCTGCACCGGGCCAACGGTGGTTACCTGCTGCTGGACGCCGTCAAGGTACTCACCAACCCCTTTGCCTGGGACTCGCTGAAACGGGCGTTGCAGTCCCGGGAAATACGCATTGAATCCATTGACCAACTACTGAGCCTGGTCAGCACCAAGTCTCTGGAACCGCAACCGGTGCCCCTGGACCTGAAAGTTATCCTGTTGGGCGAACGCATCATTTACTACCTGTTACAGGCCTATGACCCAGATTTCAACCTGCTGTTTAAGGTACCGGCGGACCTCTCGGAAGACCTACCACGCAACGCAGAAAACACGCTGGGATACGCCAGGCTGATCGCTGCACTACAACATAAAAAATCCCTTCGGCCCCTGGATACCGGTGCTGTGGCACGGGTGATCGAGCAGGGATCGCGAATGCTAGAAGATGCTGAAAAACTGCCGCTGCACCTGAACAGACTCACAGACCTACTGTGTGAAAGCGATTATTACGCGGGTGTGGCGGGTGCTGAGCACATTTCTGCGGAGCACCTGCAACAGGCCGTCGATGCAGCCACTCGACGCATGGACCACTTCCGGGAGCGTATCCACGAAAGTATCCTGCGGGATATCCAGCTGGTGGCCACCAGTGGCACCCGGGTGGCCCAGATTAATGGCCTCTCGGTCTTCCTGTTGGGGGGATATGCCTTTGGTCAGCCAACGCGGATCACCGCCCAGGCACGCCTAGGCAGTGGCAAGGTGGTAGATATTGAGCGGGAGGTCAAACTCGGCGGCAACATCCACTCCAAGGCCGTACTGATTTTGTCAGCCTTTATTGCCAGCCGTTTTGCCAAAGACCGTCCTTTACCCATCTCTGCCAGTCTGGTGTTTGAGCAGTCCTACGGCGGGGTTGAGGGAGACAGCGCCTCTGTCGCGGAAATTACCGTGTTACTGTCAGCCATCGCCGACATACCGATCCGGCAGGAGCTGGCCGTTACCGGCTCGATCAACCAGCATGGGCAAGTACAGGCCATCGGTGGTATCAACCAGAAAATTGAAGGCTTCTTCGACATCTGTCAGGCCCGAGGTCTTACAGGTAGCCAGGGAGTTGTTATGCCCTCCGCCAACACCCAGCATCTGATGCTGGACAGACGTGTCATTGATGCCGTCACAGAGGGTCGTTTCCATATTTATGCCATCTCGACAATTGATGAAGCACTGTCATTGCTCACCGGGCTCAATGCCGGTGTGCCAGACACCCTGGGCCAATACCCGGCAGAATCAGTGAATGGCCGGGTGGCCGCCAAGATTGAGGCGTGGATCGCCGCTGCGAAAAAATTTGCGGCCCACGACAAGGGGGACGAAGACAGTGATGAGTAGCGCCAGGCGTCGTATTCTGATCGCACTGGACATGCACAGTGCCACGGATGCCGGGCTATCGACCTTGGTCAGCATCGCCCGTCGCCTGGATGCGACCCTGTCAGGCCTTTACATTGAAGACAGCCAGTTGATGTCAGCGGCAGGGCTGCCCTTTTCTACCGAGATTAATTACCTATCAGCTGAAGAGCGAATACTGGATCCTGAAGAATTGCTACGCATCAACCGGCTTGCCAGTGCCCAGGCCCGCCACCTGCTGGAGGAGCTGAGCGCTCGGGACAAACTGGAATGCACGTTTACTGTGGAAAGTGGAAAAGTCGCCATACAGTCCCTGTCTATTCAGGGTTGCGATGTTTTTCTCCCCGGTCGTAGCCGCAAAAGCCTAACTAGAAAGCAGGCAACCCTGCAGCTTAGGCAACTGGTACTGATCTACGAAAATTCCGGTATTTTCGAGCGCATGCTGGAAGTAGCACGACTTCTGGCGGCCAACGGCATGGTGTCCGACATCACCATTGTCAGTGAGACGCCTCTACCCCCAGAGATCACCGGGAAACTGTCAATAGAGGGCGTACGGTGGCATTTTCAGGCTGTATCATCCACACGTCCCGAACAACTCCGTGCCCTGAGACTCAATCCTGCATCACTGGTATTAATGCCAAAGGATCTGCTGATGGACCTGACGGAAAGACAGTGGTTTGAGCTGCTGGATCAGCTACCTTTCCCACTACTGTTAATGGACTAACAGATCTCCAAGAGTCAATTAAGCACCCGGTAACCGCGCCCACGCAGACAGTTTTTCACCACCCGTTCACGTTCCCGAGAACCCGATGAAACGCCTTTGATGGCTCCAGTGACCGCACCAACACCCGCACCGCGCTTGGCGGTATCACTGTCCCCGACCACGGCTCCGATAACACCACCGACCACTGCACCCCCGGCAGTCGAAGTAGCCGTGCGCTCGGCCACACGCACTTCGGACGCATAGCCCTGACACTCATTGAGATCGCTGTAATACCTGGACATATCCACGCCCTGACGATCAATGATGATGCCACTGCTGTCAGCTCCTGAGGATGCGCCGTAATGGCTGCAGGCGGCCAGCAACATCACTGCGACGAGCAAAGGAGTAATCTTCAACATGGAAATACCATTTTGTTTGGCCACACAAACAATATAACGTGCTACAGCGCAACCGGTTGACCTGAATTGGTTATTTTTGGGCACCCATCAGACCGCGGACAGCGGCGGGAATATCTGCGGGCAACACCACCATCTTGGCATTTTCAGACTCGGCAATTCCGCGCATAGCTTCAACGTACTTCTCACCGAGCAGATATACCGCTGGTAATTCCTTATCCTGGATACCGGCAGTTACCTTCTCAATCGCCTCTTTGGTAGCTGTAGCCAACACAACCTTGGCTTCCGCATCCCGTCGTGATGCCTCCAGGCGCCCTTCCGCTTCCAGAATAGCCGCGGTTTTCTCACCATCTGCGCGGGTAACCGTTGCCCGCCGCTGACGCTCTGCAGCGGCCTGCTCTTCCATAGCTTGCTGCATGGTGCCTGAGGGATTGATATCCTGAATTTCTACGGTTTTCAGGGTGATACCCCAGTCGGCAATATCGTCAGATATGGAGGTTTTCAGCTTACTCTTGATCTGATCACGGGAAGACAGGGCATCATCCAGGTCCATCTCGCCAACGATGGAACGCAGAGATGTCTGGACGAGATTGCGAATGGCCAGCTCATAGTCCTCTACCCCATAAACCGCCTTTTCGGGGGACACAATGTTGATGTAGGCAACGGCGTTAGCAATGATCACCACGTTATCCCTGGTGATAACCTCTTGTGATGGGATATCGAGAACAATGTCCTTGGTGGACACTTTGTAGGCCACTGTATCGACATAAGGAATGATGATGTTCAGACCTGGCGGCAGGGTTTTATGGTACTTACCCAACCTTTGAACCACGTGCTTGCTACCCTGGGAGACGATCCTGACACCCAAAGCAATTGTGATAACCACCAACAAAAGTAATGCAAAAAGAACAATAGACCCTTCCATTTTGATCTCCTTTCAAGGGACTTAATTTAATTTGTACTTAGCTACCGCGGAGAGGTATTTCAGCGGCTGTTAATCCAGCTTAACGACGATCAGAGTATTTCCCGAAAACTCTTTGATAAACACACGATCGCCCACAGCAACATCCTGTTCACAGATAAATTCCCATTCATCAGCACTCAGGACAGGAATGGCGAAGCGCACCACACCACGCCTTTCTCCGGCGGGCACTTTAATGACCTGTCCCGACTCGCCCACAGCCGCTTCCCGGGCAATACCCGCCGTAGTTTTATCGATCATACGTGGCTTGAAATACTTGAACCACAGAATTGCGAACAGGCAAGAAGCGACAATCCAGATAAGTAATTGCGCAGCTAGAGGCAACTCGGGCAAGGGCCACAGCGCCACTCCGACCACCAACGCACCCAGACCAAACCACAGGACGGTGAAACTGGGAATGAAAATTTCCATAATCACAAGAAGGATCCCCAGCACCAACCAGTGCCAGGTCGCAAGCTCAAATTCCATGTAGATGATTCCTCTTTTGATTCGGCAACTATCGATTCGGCAACCCTAGCGGCCGCGCACCCGGTTTAAAATATGTAGTACCAGTGGTGTCATCAGCAAGATGCCACCGGCCAACAGCAAGTAATCTTCCAGAGCTCCCTCTTCCATCAAGCCCAGAACGCCCATGGCAGCCAATACGGCCCCAATCATATCCAGCACAATGAGTAATACTGGAATATTTCTTTTATTTTTCTCTGTACTCTTCAACGTTTATACCAGATTGCGTAATTTAAGTTCTTCCGGGTAGGGGTTCATATACCAGGATTGGTCGATATAGTCGTCCGGCACTTTTCGAAAATGGTGCCTCAGCAAGGTAATCGGCACGATAAGCGGGATTTCCCCCAAGCGATACCTCTCAAATACCTCTACCAGTTCCTGCTTATCATCAGCATCCAGCTGTTTCTTGAGATAACCCTGAATATGTTGCAATACATTGACATGATTCTTGCGGCTCGCGACTTTTTTCAGGGTAGCCACCGCAAGGGCAATATATTCAGCAGCCACCTGTTCGAGATTGTCATTGCGGGCGGTAGCAGCAATTCGCCCCAATTCACGGGAACGGTTTTGATCGTGGCTCATGTAAATCAATTTATGCCGCGCATGAAACTCGGTCAGTTTTTTTACTGTCAGTTCATTGGCATATTCCGTTCGCCAGCGGTGATAAATGAAAACCCGCTGCACAAAATTTTCCCGCAATCCCGGGTCGCCCAGTCTGCCTTCCTCCTCCATGGGTAGGAGAGGAAATTTTTCCATAATGGCTGCGGCGAACACACCACTCCCCTCGGGGTGCGGCATATTCTTGTCGTTGTAGACCTTGACCCGCTCCATACCGCAACTGGGGGAAGCTCTTTTCACAATCATGCCAGAACATTGTTCAATCAGAGGAAATTGCTCCCGACTGTATCCGACCAGTTGATCTGTCACATCAAGGCCCGAGTCCCGACTGCCCACCGCCCGAATACCGCGATCTGTCGCCAGCAACCTGATAGCGGGCCTGGGCACACCCAGACCAATACCAACTTCGGGACAGAAATGGAGAAAGGAAAAAAAAGACGACAGCGTGCCATTGATATAGGCATCTCGCTTGTGTCCACCGTTATGGCGGACCTCATCACCCATCAGACAGGCACTAATACCGACCGGAATTTTTACCACGGATAACCCCCGGGACAATTGGCCTAACTATACCCTGTCTAATGTTGAGGTTGTACCGGGAAAAAATACTCAGCTGACCACTTTCAGACGTGGCGATTTTTCACCCTCTTCAGCAGATTCTGACTTATTAATCAACTGAGTGAAGGCAGCTGCTTCCATGGGTTTGTCAAAGTAATACCCCTGAAAGTAATTACACCCCAGTTGCTTAAGGATCGTGTGCTGTTCCTCCGTCTCCACACCCTCTGCAATCACTTCCAGGGACAGAATATGACACAGCTTGATAACCGCCTTAACGATGGAATAGGTATCTTTAGATGAGCTCAGATCGTTGATAAATTCTCGGTCGAGCTTCACAAACTGTACCGGCAGTTTCTGCAACATGGCCAGCGAGGAATAACCCGTTCCAAAATCATCCAGGGCAATGCGCAAACCGAAATCAATTAATTCCATGAGTTGCCCATGCACACGATCAAGGTTATTGATCAGGCTTTCCTCGGTAATTTCCAGGACAAGTTGTTGAGGGTTAATATCATATTTTTTGATGGTCTCTTTTACCTTCTGGGCAAACTGCTCATCTTCAAATTGTTTTGGGCTGATATTGACGAAAATTGCGCAGTCAGAACGCCAGTGACCCTCATTTTTCCACGTTTGAATTTGTGCACACACCGAATCGAACACCCAGACCCCGACCTCAGTCATCATAGGTAAAGAGGCCATGAAGTCGATAAACTCCCCAGCAGGCACGATTCGTTGTGAAGGCCGCTTCCAGCGCAACAAGGCTTCGGCAAAGACAAGATTGCCTGATATGTTCATCAGCGGCTGAAAATGCAACTCAAACTCACCATTTTCAAAGCCCTGGCGCAGCTCACGGACCATGGTGACGCGATATTCTGCCTCAACCGCCATGGAGTCATCGTAGAAGCTGAAACCCTTGCGCCCATAGTTTTTCACTTTGTACATGGCGAGGTCAGCCTGCTTCAGCAGATCATTCGAGCTGTAATGGTTGCCCCTGAACATAACAATGCCGCCACTAACCTCAATTTCGTATTCCAGGCCTTCCTGTTTACAGGCGGTTTTCCCCAGTTCCATAATCTTATCGGCAATGGTTAACACCTTAGCGCGTGCCTCTTGAGGTTTTTCTCCCAAGCCCTTAACCAGAATGACAAATTCATCACCACCAAAACGTGCCACGACATCTTCAGTGCGAACAGCCTTGCGCAGCAGATCAGCAAAATACTGCAACACAAGGTCACCCACATGGTGGCCTTGGGTGTCGTTAATGTCTTTAAAATTGTCCAGATCAAGAAAAATCAATGCACCAAATTGTTTGTGACGCTGGGAGTGCGAGATGGCGCAATCCAACTCTTCCATCATGCGGCGACGGTTAAGCAATGAAGTCAGTGTGTCCACCGTTGCCTGCCTCTGAATGATTTCCTTGGCCGTTACCTGAGAGGTAATGTCTTCAACAAACGATGCAACCCCTATCAGCTTGCCTTCTTTCAACAACGGTGTGTTGTGCCACTCGCATATTTTAACTGCGCCACTTTTGTCCAGAATTTCATGCACACTGAGGTTGCCGTCACTGTTTTTGCGCATCAACGCATCCCACATAACATTTGACTTTTCCCTGGAGCTATCAGGCACAAAAAAGTCTGGTTGCTTACCGATAACCTCCTGTTTGGAATAGCCAAACAGTCTTTCAGCACTGGGGTTCCAGTCGATAATGCGCTGGTTCTTGTCCCACTGCACTGCCGCCAAAGGCGCATTTTGCCAATGTTGCTCAAACAGATAGCTCAACTCTGCCCGCTTGCGCGCGGACTCTTCACTGTTCATACGTAACGAGACGTTTTTTTCCAGCAGCTGATGCAGCTGGATCATGACTAAATACAAGGTGGCCATGTAAATAAGATTAAAGGCTGTAAAGTACAGACCGCTTTCGTGGCCAGACAGGTAAACCTGTATGGTGCAGGGCAGCATGACCATGGCCACACAGATCAGCGAAGCCCGGATGTTGTAATTGAACAGAATACCGCTACTGGCAGCTGCACCAATAATAATTGAGAAGTACAGCCAATGGTCAGAGCTCTGGGCAAAGAACTGAATGACACTCGCAGATGACCAGATAAGCCCCACGGCAATGGATAACACCACCGCCAGATTGTTGATATCTTCAACTAGCCTGTCATTCATACCCAAAAACTTGTAGGTTTCTGACAAGCGGCGAACCAACAACCAACCACCGATAAGCAGAGTGATAGAAAAAATTGACCAGGCGATCAAGTGCCAACTGAACAAGTTGCTAACCCAGGCAAACGCCTGGACCAAGCAGAAACCCACAGTCACCCCAATGCAAATGGGTAAACGTTCCAGCAGTAGTTGTGCAATCTCGAAACGCGTTGACTGTGCTGCTAACTCTTCCGTGGTGTCCATTAGTCAATACCTGTTGTTTCTACTGCGTTATTTCTAATGCGTTGATTCTAGAAAACAGCTCATTTGAAAACCGCATGGAAAAGGAGTTTAACGACAAACGGCGTATTTCAGGCGTGAACAGATGGACGTTTGTGAACCTGCTCACAAACAAATTGTTATCTTTTAGACAGTTAGGGCGTCGACCAAAACAGCGCTAATGAAAATTGCAGAAGTCCATGGCCATGAGGATGGCATCTGCAGGGCCGGAGGAGGTCTGGTAGTAATTTCGGCGTACACAGATTTCCACGAGGCCGACATCCTCATAAAGCCTCTGGGCTGGCAAATTGTCGGCACGCACTTCAAGGAACAAACGCTCCGCTTTTACCCCCAGCAAATGAATCAGTTCATCCATTAACATTCGGCCGTAACCTCTGCCCTGCCATTCCTCCGCAACGGCAATATTGAGGATCTCAGCTTCACCCACGACGAGCGTATAAATGGCATAGCCAATCACTTGTGAATCTCGGGTAAGGCTCAGGCATCGATGTTTTTGCAGACTGTCCTGAAACTGTCTGCGGCTCCAGGGATGAGGCGTGACCTGTTGTTCAATACTGGCCACAGAATCCAGATCATCAACCATCATGGGGCGTATGACGGTTTGCGTTTCAGTCACGGGGCACCAACAGTTTCTGTAGGGCACGCCAGGCAACCTGCTTGGATGAGACCGTTGTTAACATATCCTGCAGGCTGGGAATCACTATCGCCCTGGCACCGCCGGGTAAATCCTCTATCTCACCCAGCACCGCTTCAAAATCAACTTGGGTCCCTACAGCTTGAGATGGCAACAACAACCGTGCGGGCAATTCTCCCATTAACAGTACCCGGAGTACGCCGCATTTGCGAATCCTTGTATCCAGAAAAACGCTGAGCATGGATTTTGCGCCCTGAAGATCTGAAGGCTCACCTGGTGTCAGGGGCCAATCAATATAGTCGGCAGCAGGCATTTCAGTTACCAGGCGATCTATGGCACGTAACAGGTTAAACAAAAGCTCCCTTTCTTCCGGCACGGGAACATGACCCGGAGGTAACCCATGGATGACCAGCAGGTCATCACCCTGCTGCCAGCAGGCTATGCGGAAAGGGTCAACCGGCAGGGCTGAATCTGACTGAATCGGAGAAGCTTCTCCCTTTTGAGGGCTCTCTTTGCTGACAACTTTATCCGGGCTGGTTTCCGGAGAGGCATCCCAAATAGGTGGGATGTCCTCTGCATCGACTGTTTTTGCCTGTGGCTTTGATCCCAACTGTGTCCTTGACTCCAGCTGCGGCTCTATATCCATATGGAAGGGGATATCAACCGCCCCTTCTTGCCTGGGGCGATATTGCACCACCCCCAGCGTATCCAGATACCAGTCACGCAGATTTGCCGACATACCCCGTTACCTTTTACACGCCGCCAAGCTGAGGATGAAGGCGGTCCGGACTTTCCAGCAGGTTCAGTGCGTTCAGGTAAGCTCTGGCACTGGCGACGAGAATATCGGTATCCGCACCCTGGCCATTGACGATGCGACCGCCTTTTTCAAGACGAACCGTCACCTCTCCCTGGGAGTCTGTGCCTTCAGTCACCGCATTGACGAGGTACAACTTTAATTCCGCTTCGCTTTTGGTGAGTTTTTCAATGGCCTTGAACACCGCGTCTACTGGCCCATCACCCTCAGCAGTGGAACGGTAATTCTCCCCTTTAAAGTTCAGGGTGAGTTCAGCGTGGGGAGCCTGCCCCGTCTTCGAAATCACCTCCAAATCGCCGAGAGTAATTTGCTCGCCGGTGGTTTCGCCCACCTGGATTTCAGAAACCAATGCCTGCAGGTCTTCGTCGTAAATCTCGCGCTTTTTATCGGCCAGTTCCTTGAAGCGCACAAATGCCTCGTTCAGGTCGGCCTTGCTCTCGAACTGAATGCCCAGCTCTTCGAGACGTGCAGAAAATGCAGCCCGTCCGGAGAGTTTGCCCAACACTATTTTGTTGGTGCTCCAGCCCACGTCCTGGGCCTTCATGATCTCGTAGGTTTCTCTGAACTTGAGTACACCGTCCTGGTGAATACCGGATTCATGGGCAAAGGCATTGGCGCCCACGATGGCCTTGTTGGGTTGAACCGGAAAACCGGTAATGCTCGATACCAGCCGGGAGGTGGGAACAATCTGTGTGGTATCAATGCGTGTCTCAACCGGAAAAATATCCTTGCGCGTACGCACGGCCATCACCACTTCTTCCAGCGCGGCATTACCGGCCCTCTCCCCCAGTCCGTTAATGGTACATTCCACTTGGCGAGCACCCTTCATCACAGCTGCCAGAGAATTTGATACAGCCAACCCCAGGTCGTTGTGGCAATGTACAGAAAAAATTGCTTTGTCAGCATTAGGGATGGTTTCAATCAATTTGCCAACCGTCTCGGCATATTCCTCAGGGAAACCATAACCCACGGTATCCGGCAGGTTGATAGTGCCAGCCCCCGCGTTAATCACCTGCTCGATAATTCGGCACATAAAGTCAAACTCGGAGCGGCTCGCATCTTCCAGAGAGAACTCGACATCACCAATCATGTTTCTCGCCAGTCTCACTGCGGACACCGCTTGCTCAACCACCTGATCAGGGGTCATCTGTAACTTGTACTTCATGTGAATGGGCGATGTTGCGATAAATGTGTGAATACGCCCGGAATTTGCCTTTTTTAGTGCTTCGGCAGCCCGCTCCAGGTCCAGGGGAGTCGTTCTGGCAAGACTGCACACGGTGGAATCCTTGACCGTTTCGGCAATGGATTTCACCGCCTCAAAATCACCGGGGCTGGAAACGGCAAATCCCGCCTCAATTACATCCACGCGCAATTTTTCTAGTGCCTTGGCCACCCGGAGTTTTTCTTCCTTGGTCATGGAGGCGCCCGGGCTCTGCTCGCCGTCACGCAAGGTAGTGTCGAAAATAACCAAGTGTTGCTTGTCCATTGATTGCTGCTCCAACTAGTACGCCCCGCTCACTCTAAGCATGTCAGGGGCAGGACAATAATGAGGTACGCGAATTCTCCCTTCGGGAGGGATCATTTGCAAACAGGATTCACGGTTATTACACCCAAATAACAAAGCACTTTGGACTACCGCAATCCAGCTTGGTAAAGCTGTTCTGACTGGACAAAGTCAAACCACCGTGTTGGTGACTTTTGCCTCTCTGTTAGACACCCAGCCGAAAAATCCTTCAGACGGACGTATGTCCGCGGGATTTTATTTTTTTCCACAGCCACACAGCTGGAGAAGACAAAGCGTAAGTTAGTGCCATGAGGAATAGGATACGGGCCGGATCGATGGTAATAATGACTATGGCCATGGCGATGCCCAGCAAGACGACAAAGGGCACCCGCCCTTTCAAATCCAGCCCCTTAAAACTGTAATATGGCAGATTACTCACCATCAGCAGGCCGGAAAGCGACGTAATCAATGCCGCAAGCCCAGCCAAATGGGAGCTGGGTTCTGCATCATAGCCGCTCCACACCAGGCCAGCCACAAGGGCCGCCGCCGTCGGGCTGGCGATGCCGACGAAATAACGGCTGTCCACAGAGTCAACCTGGGTATTGAAGCGCGCCAGGCGCAATGCCGCACAGGAGGCGTAAATAAAGGCCGCGGCCCAACCGATTCGTCCCAACTCATTGAGCATCCAGCTGAAAGCCACAACTGCCGGAGCGATGCCAAATGACACCATGTCAGACAGGCTATCGTACTGCACACCAAATTCGCTGGAGGTATTGGTAAGGCGGGCCACACGACCATCGAGCCCATCAAATATCATGGCCACAAAAATGGCAATGGCAGCAGCTTCAAACTTGCCATCCATGCCCGCCAGAATTGCATAGAATCCGGCAAACAGAGCTCCGGTGGTAAACAGGTTCGGCAACAAGTAGATACCCTTGTGGCGGGTACGTTCTGCGGTCTGACTTGCCACACCGGCTGTCGACTTTTCACCACCTTCCTGGGGGGACTGATTGTCTTGATCTGTCATAGATGATTTCCCGGAAATTGCCTCACCCAACGCTATGGATTTGCTGAACGCCCATTAAACATCAAAGGCCATGACAAAAAAACCGCGCCGTGGCGCGGTTTTTTCTGAAATGCAGCAACCTAGTTTTTCTCTTTATCAACCAGTTTGTTGGCTGCAATCCAGGGCATCATTTCACGCAAACGGCCACCCACCTGTTCAATTTGATGTGCAGCGTTATTACGACGGTAAGCTGTCATAGACGGATAGTTGGTAGCGCCTTCAGAGATGAACATCTTGGCGTACTCACCATTCTGGATGCGCTTTAGTGCATTGCGCATGGCGGCACGAGACTGCTCATTGATAACTTCTGGGCCGGTCACATACTCACCGTATTCTGCGTTGTTGGAAATCGAGTAGTTCATGTTGGCAATGCCGCCTTCGTACATCAGGTCGACAATCAGTTTCAGCTCATGGAGACACTCAAAATAGGCCATTTCCGGGGCATATCCTGCTTCCACCAGGGTTTCAAAACCAGCTTTTACCAACTCAACACAACCACCGCAGAGGACAGCTTGCTCACCAAACAGGTCAGTTTCAGTTTCGTCTTTAAATGTGGTCTCAATAATGCCGGTACGACCACCGCCAACGCCACAGGCGTAAGACAGAGCGACATTTTTGGCGTTACCAGAAGCATCCTGGAAAATAGCCACCAGATCGGGAATACCACCACCCTTGGTGAATTCACTGCGCACGGTGTGGCCTGGAGCTTTCGGTGCAATCATGATTACGTCCAGATCGGCACGGGGCACCACCTGGTTATAGTGAATGGCAAAACCGTGGGCGAAAGCCAGGGTTCCACCCTGTTTCAGGTTCGGTTCAATCTCGTTTTTATAGAGCTGGGACTGGAACTCATCTGGAGTCAGGATCATCACCAGATCTGCTGCTGCAACGGCTTCCGGCACACTTTTAACTGCCAGACCTGCTTTTTCTGCTTTTGCCGCTGACGCTGAACCGGGGCGCAGGCCCACGGTGACATCGACGCCGGAATCTTTCAGATTAAGCGCGTGGGCATGGCCCTGGGAACCATAGCCAATAACGGCCACTTTCTTGCCCTGGATAATGGAAAGATCGCAGTCTTTATCGTAATAAACTTGCATTTGTTTCACCTGTGTTTTTGTCAAACTAAACCATTCGGTACCGACTGCAGACCTGCGGCCGGCCCCTCTCTAAAATTGTTAAATGTGCAATGACTTGTCGCCCCGAGCCAGGCCGGATACGCCACTGCGGACCACTTCCAGAATGTCCGCATCGCCGATGGCCTGAATAAAGGCGTCGAGTTTATCACTGTTACCGACAATCTGTACCGTATAAGCACTGGCACCCACGTCGATAATCTGGCCACGGAAGATATCCACACACCGTTTAATCTCAGCACGTTGCGCACCCTGAGCCTTCACCTTGAGGAGCATCAATTCACGCTCAATGTGGGGGCCTTCCGTGAGATCCACTACTTTCACCACGTCGATCAACTTATGCAGATGCTTGGTAATCTGTTCGATGACGTGGTCGTTGCCATGGGTGGTTAACGTCAGGCGTGACAGGGTCTGATCTTCTGTGGGGGCCACAGTCAGGCTATCAACGTTGTAACCGCGTTGTGAAAACAGCCCCAATACCCGGGATAAAGCGCCTGGCTCGTTTTCCATCAATACCGAAATAATACGTCTCATCAGGTACGCTCCGTTTTGCTCAGCCACATATCGCGCATGGAACCATTGGGCGCCACCTGCATGGGATAGACATGCTCTGAGCGGTCCACATAGATATCCATGAACACCACGCGATCCTTCAAGGCAAAACACTCTGCCATCTTGCTTTCAAGATCATCGAAGTGCGTCACTTTCATGCCTACATGCCCGTAGGCTTCTGCCAGCTTGATAAAATCTGGCAGAGAGTCTTCGTATAGACTGGAGGAGTAACGGCTGCTGTACTGCATATCCTGCCACTGACGCACCATGCCCAACGCCTGATTATTGAGGTTGATGATTTTCACCGGCAAGCCGTACTGGGTACAGGTGGACAGTTCCTGGATACACATCTGGATACTGCCTTCACCGGTGACACAAGCCACCATTGCCTCAGGATGTGCCAGTTGAACACCCATGGCAGCAGGCAGACCAAAACCCATCGTTCCCAGGCCACCGGAGTTAATCCAGCGACGGGGCTTATCAAACAGATAATACTGGGCTGCAAACATCTGGTGCTGACCCACATCAGAGGTCACAAAGGCGTCGCCTCCAGTGACTTTGTAGAGGGCCTTAATGACATCCTGCGGCTTGATCAGGCTGCCACTGCTGGGCTCATAACGGGATTGTGTGTACAGCCCGTGTCGCTCACGCCACTCATCAATCTGCTTCCACCACTCTGCCATGGCTTCTTTGTCAGTGGATTTGCCGCTGTGCTCCAGTTGATCGATCATTTCCTGCAGGATCACATCACAGGCACCAACAATGGGAATATCCGCCGACACCGTTTTGGCGATAGAGGTAGGATCCACATCAATATGAATAATGGTGGCAGACGGACAGAATTTACTGATGGTATTGGTGACCCGGTCATCAAAACGTGCGCCCACGGCCAGGATCACATCGGCATGGTGCATTGCTGTGTTCGCCTCAAAGGTACCGTGCATTCCAAGCATGCCCAGAAACTGACGATCTGAACCCGGGTAGGCACCAAGACCCATCAAGGTATTGGTCACCGGCGCATTGAGCATCTTCGCCAGTTCAGTAAGTTGACTGGATGCGCCACCCAAAACCACACCACCACCGCTATAAATTACCGGGCGCTTGGCAGCCTGCAACGTCTTCACAGCGCGTTTGATCTGTCCGGTATGGCCCTTGGTCGTGGGCTGATAGGAACGGATCTTGATCTTGTCAGGATATTCGTAGGGGACCTTGATATTGGGGTCAGTGATATCCTTGGGAATATCCACGACAACGGGGCCAGGGCGACCAGAGCTAGCAATAAAAAAAGCTTTTGCAATAACGCCTGCTATTTCGCTGGGATCCTTGACGAGGAAACTGTGTTTTACGATGGGACGGGAGATACCCACCATATCAGTCTCCTGAAAGGCATCCTCGCCGATTTTGGCAGAGGGTACCTGGCCTGAGATAACCACCATCGGAATGGAGTCCATATAAGCCGTGGCAATGCCAGTAATGGCGTTAGTTGCTCCGGGCCCAGAGGTCACCAGTACAGCGCCCACTTCGCCAGTTGAACGGGCGTGGCCATCAGCAGCATGAACAGCAGCTTGCTCGTGACGGACCAGTAGATGTTGTACATCAGATTGTTGGAATAGCGCATCGTAGATATGCAACGCAGCACCACCGGGGTAGCCCCAGATATGCTTGACGCCGGCATCCTTCAACGCGCGAACGACGATTTCACCACCAGACAGTTGTTCCACTGTGCAAATCCTCTAAATGTCGAAAAACACAACACCGGGTTGCTCGCCAATCAAAAAAGCGACCACCGCTGTGACATCACAGGTATGCAAAGTGCAAATACGCGACCGACGATAAACGTGGTAATTCGGTGCGTCAGGCCCGTGGGTAAACGGTCCTGTCTGGATGCCCGGCGAACGCTGTTTTCGTTCACTTGGCAAGCTGGCTGACCCAGCGCGCAAGGACATAGACTGTACTTGCTGAGCAGCGGACTGTATTCATTTATTCTCTATCAGTCAAGTGGTTAGCTGTGTTGGGCCTTTGAAATTTGCTTATTATTTGGAAGCAGGTACTCAACATTGCGACGTTAAATCCGCTATGATGGAAAAAATGTGCCCTGGGATTCACAGCTTTAAAAGGTTTAAGGATATGAGCACTGTAAGCAAACTGATTGGTATACTGCTGGCCATGACCCTGTGTCTGCCACTACATGCCGCAAAAATTTATAAATGGCAGGATGACAACGGCTCCTGGCACTATTCCGAGAAACCCCCGCTTGAAGGTGCCCCTGAGACGATCAAGTTGAAATCAAAAAAATCTGATTCAGAAGAAACTGAACCCTCAGAAGAAACTAACGAAGAAATCTCTAAAGGAACTGAGGACAATCAATCTGAAAAAGCACCTTTACCCAAGTCACCAGAAGTACTGGCGACAGAAAAAGCCAGAAGAGCTGAGGACTGTGATCGGGCTAGAAAGAACCTCGACAAACTGACCCACCGCACACGTATCCTTATTGATGATGAAGAAAAAGGTGAACAACGCTACCTCACCGAAGAAGAACGTCAGGATTGGCTGAAGAAATCTGGAGATCAGGTCAAGGAATTCTGTCAGTAATTAGCACTCAACAAAAAAGGTGGAAGGTACTCCCTTCCACCTTTTTTTCGCCCATCACTCAGCAGAAAAAACAATGTCGTCCCCGGACATTTTGACACTGATGGTATTTCCCGAAGCATAGTGCCCAGCCAACACTTCCTGAGCCAGGGGGTTTTCCAGTAACTGCTGTATCGCTCTCTTCAGCGGTCGCGCACCATAAACCGGGTCAAAGCCAGCCTCACAAATTTTGTCCATCACTCCTTCAGAGAGATCCAGCGACAAATCCTGCTCCGCCAACCGTTTCGTCAAGATGCCCAGCTGAATCTCAGCAATGCCCCGGATCTGGCCTTTACCCAACGGATGGAAGACAACAACTTCATCGATCCGGTTAATAAATTCTGGACGGAAATGACCCGTCACAACCTCCATCACTGCATCTTTCATCGCCTGGTAGCGGTTTTCATTGGTGGTTGAATCGTCATCGCCTACAGCTGTCTCACCGCCATCAAAGTTAATGGTGTCGAAGGAACGATCTTCTACCACAGCCTGTATGCGATCTGATCCAAGGTTGGATGTCATGACGACAACCGTGTTGCGAAAGTCAACTGTGCGGCCTTGACCATCGGTAAGACGCCCATCATCCAATACCTGCAGCAGGATGTTGAAAACATCAGGATGGGCCTTTTCCACTTCGTCCAGCAGCAGTACGGAATAGGGCCTGCGGCGTACCGCTTCGGTCAAGTAACCACCTTCTTCGTAGCCCACATAACCGGGAGGGGCTCCCACCAGTCGAGCCACAGAGTGTTTTTCCATAAACTCGGACATATCGATGCGCACCATGGCATCCTGACTATCAAACAGGAACTCCGCCAACGTCTTGCACAACTCCGTTTTACCCACCCCGGTGGGTCCGAGAAACAGGAATGAACCATTGGGACGGTTGGGGTCTGACAGCCCCGCCCTGCTGCGACGCACGGCGTTGGAAACCGCCACAACTGCCTCTTGCTGGCCGATTACCCGCTTATGGAGCACATCTTCCATTCGCAGTAGTTTTTCGCGTTCGCCTTCCAGCATTTTTGAAACCGGAATGCCCGTCCACTTGGAAACGACTTCAGCAATTTCCTCTTCAGTCACTTTGTTGCGCAACAGGTGGGTTTCCCTTGCCTCTACCTCACCGGCAGAAGCCAGCTGCTTTTCCAGCTCAGGTATTTTTCCGTACTGAAGCTCAGACATTTTTGCCAGATCCCCGGCACGACGGGCCGCATCCATATCTATACGCGCCTGTTCCAGATCACTCTTGATTTGGGCAGCGCCCTGAAGGGATGCTTTTTCAGCTTTCCATATTTCTTCGAGGTCGGCATATTGCCTGCCAATCTCTTCAATATCTTTCTCGATTTTTTCCAGCCGCTTGCGCGAGGCCTCGTCCTCCTCCTTCTTCACGGCTTCCCGTTCCATTTTGAGCTGGATCAGGCGTCGCTCCAATCGATCCATCTCCTCAGGTTTGGAGTCAATTTCCATACGGATGCGACTGGCCGCCTCATCCACAAGGTCAATGGCCTTATCAGGTAACTGGCGGTCAGTGATATAGCGCTGAGATAGCTTGGCAGCAGCGACAATGGCGGAGTCGGTAATATCTACACCATGGTGCACCTCATAACGCTCCTTCAAACCACGCAAAATGGCGATGGTATCTTCCTCATTCGGTTCATCCACCAGGACCTTCTGGAAACGACGCTCCAGAGCGGCATCCTTCTCAATAAACTGACGATACTCATCCAGAGTAGTGGCGCCCACGCAATGCAGCTCACCGCGGGCCAGGGCAGGCTTCAGCATATTGCCCGCATCCATGGCACCCTCGGCTTTACCCGCGCCAACCATGGTGTGCAGTTCGTCAATAAAGAGGATGATGCGGCCTTCCTGTTTCGAAAGTTCTTTGAGTACCGCCTTCAAGCGCTCTTCAAAATCACCCCGAAACTTCGCCCCGGCCAATAATGCACCCAGATCCAGAGAAAGAATTCGCTTGTCTTTGAGTCCTTCGGGCACCTCGCCGTTCACAACCCGCTGTGCCATTCCTTCGATAATGGCGGTCTTACCCACACCGGGCTCACCGATCAATACCGGGTTGTTTTTCGTACGACGCTGCAGCACCTGGATAGTACGACGAATTTCATCATCGCGACCGATCACCGGATCCAGTTTGCCCTGTTCTGCACGCTCAGTCAGGTCAATAGTGTATTTTTCCAGGGCTTGTCGGCTGCCCTCTGCTTCCGGGTCCATCACGGCTTCACCCCCTCGAATTTTTTCCACAACTGCCTTGAACTTGGCTTTGTCGCCAAATTTCGATAATAACTTGCCCAGTCCACCTTTATCGTCAAAAGCAGCAAGCACCATGGCCTCGCTGGAGATGTACTGGTCGCCCTGCTGCTGGGCGACTTTATCAGCCAGATTAAACAACCTGCCCAATTCCGGAGAAATGGCTATTTCCCCGGTTGGGTTTTGAATTTTTGGTAACTGCTCAAGCGTTTGCGTCAGCTCCTCTTTCAAGCCCGCGACATTGAAGCCCGCCTGAGCGAACATGGGCTTGAGAGAACTACCCTGCTGATCAAGTAACGAAAGCATCACATGGACCGGCTCCAGGGCACTATTGTCCCTGCCCACCGCCATAGACTGGGCATCAGAAATTGCATTCTGTAAGTGACTGGTAAATCGATCAAATCGCATAGTCAACCTCAACTGTTTCTATAGCAGTGAAGGTTGGGGCGACAATACCCATTTCAAGGATAAGGTTAGTTTTAACTGATCCAGATCAAGCTGGCCATACGGCCTGTCTGGCCATCACGACGGTAAGAATAAAACAGATCGGCATCAGCAAATGTGCAAAATTGCCCGCCATAGATTCCCCTGACACCCAGTGCTTTCAGAGCCAAACGAGCCAGCGCATAGAGGTCACATTGCCAGTGATCAGGTCGGGTAGTACGGAAGCAACTTTCCAGTTCTAGGCGCGATCCCCACAGAGCCTCATTCTTCATGAATGCCTCGTAGACGTCTTCCCCAACCTCAAAAAATGCCTGACTGATGGCAGGCCCCAGCCAGGCCATCAGTTGTTCTGGTGGGCTACTAAAACGGGCAATTCCGTTTGCGATTATCCCATCCGCCAGACCTCGCCATCCCGCGTGGAGGGAAGCCACCTCTGTACCCTGACGATTGCACACAAGGATCGGCAGACAATCTGCCGTCATAACGGTACAAATCACACCCGGCTGATTACTGTAACAACCATCCGCTCGCTGAAAGGTACCGTTATCGGAGGCATCTACCACGTCTGTGCCATGCACCTGCTCAAGCAATTGAGGCGTAGAAGGGAACCGCAATAACGCAGACAGCATCTGCCAGTTCTGTTGCACCGCGACGGGATTATCCCCGACGTGATACGCCAGGTTGAGCGAATTCCAGGGCGGAGTAGACACGCCACCTCGCCGCCTGGTGGCATAAGCCCGGATGGATACCGGGCATGGCCAGTCGGGAATAATTACCGACACACGTTACTCTCGTTGATCTCGTTGCTGCGCATCAGTCTTTAACATCGCAAAAAGTCGGTTAAAGTCCTCAGGAGGCAGGGCCTGCCATTCCATATGTTCACCGCTGACCGGGTGAGACAGCGCCAGTTGAGTTGCATGCAATGCCTGACGCCTAAAGGCACGCAGTGCATCGTGTAATTCCTGTGTTGAGCCTTTGGGCAACTTGAGGCGCCCCCCATAGGTTGAATCTCCTACGAGAGGGTAGCCTATGCTTGCCATGTGAACCCTTATCTGGTGCGTACGCCCAGTTTCCAGTTTCACCCTGATTAAGGTATGTGCGGGAAACCGTTCAATGACACGATAGTGACTGACAGCCTCCTTGCCACCAAAATCCAGCACCGCCATTTTGGTGCGCGCCTGGGGATGGCGGCCAATCGGCTTGTCTACCGTGCCACCCCCGGTCATCACGCCCTGGACAATGGCCAGATATTCCCGACTGACGGTTTTCGCCTGCAACTGCTTGACCAAGGATTGATGCGCCACCAGTGTTTTTGCCACCACCATCAGACCCGAGGTCTCCTTATCCAATCGATGCACAATTCCGGCGCGGGGAATGTTTTCATTGGCCGGCAGATAGTGAAGCACACCGTTTAATAGGGTTCCCTGATAATTACCTGCCGCCGGGTGTACCACCAGTCCCGCGGGCTTATTGATGACCAGAATATCTTCATCTTCAAAGCAGATATCCAGCTCAATTGCCTCGGCACGCCATTCTCCCTCGGGCTCTAGCAATGCTCTTACCGAAAGCTGTTCACCACCAAATAGTTTGTCCCTGGGGCGACAGGATTTGCCATCCACCAGCAGCTCCCCATCCTTGATCCACTTTTGCAAACGCGAGCGGGAATAACTGCTGAACAACTCCGCCGCCACCTGGTCCAGGCGGGCGCCAGCCATGTGTTCGGGGACCGTGGCATTGAGCACGATAGGTTCGATCATTGAGGTTTTGATTCCAGTCAGGCTGTGGTTAAATAGCCCATCTTACAGCCATTGCACCAGCGAACAAAAAACTCTTTTTGCCAGCCCACATCAGGATTTTACCTTCCCATGCGATTCCCTACTCTCATTGTCATTCTTGTTTCACTGACACTCTGCAGTTGTGCCTGGCTGAACAAGGGCAAAGAGAAGGATGACGATCAGTCCTATACTGCCGACTACACCGAGAGGGATTTTTACGACATCATCCAGAAAGATCTCGGCTTTGGATCCTGGGAAAAAGCCATCAGCAACCTGGAAGCACTTGAAGCACAATATCCCTTTGGGGAGTATGCCGAGCAGGCTCAGCTGGAGCTGATCTATGCATACTACAAAATGGGGGATTATGAGGCGGCCATTGCCTCAGCAGACCGTTTTATTCGCCTTCACCCACAACATCCCAATGTGGACTATGCCTTCTACCTCAAGGGTCTGGCCTCATTTGTGCAAAGCAAAGGCTTTATCGACCAGTTTATTCCCACCGATGACACCAAGCGGGATCCGGGCACAGCGCGCAACTCCTTTGCCACTTTCAATGAACTCCTGAACCGTTTTCCAGAAAGCCCCTACGCTACCGATGCCCGGAAACGCATGGTATACCTGAGAAACATTCTGGCACGTCATGAGATACACGTAGCAAATTATTACTTCCTGAGGGGTGCGTACCTGGCAGCGGCCAATAGGGGGCGATTTGTCGTGGAAAATTTCCAGAAAACACCCTCAGTTCCCGATGGCCTTGCGGTAATGGCAGAAGCCTACTATCTCATGCAAATGTATGAACTGGCAGAGGATGCTACTACCCTGTTGGCAGCCAACTATCCCGATTACCCCCTGCTAGACAGTGACGGCAGCTTCAAGTATCAGGACGATCCAAACTATATGGCACCGACTTGGCTCAACAAGGTAACTCTTGGTCTCTATGACAAGCCCGAGCCGCCCCGTTTTGATACGCGCCATATTTACAATGAGCGCTACCAGGAAGAAGGTGAAGAAGGCGCCAACCCAAAAAACAAGTGGATCAGCTGGTTGACCCTGGGCATTCTGGACTAATTACTGCCATCGATCTTGCTTTTATCAGGTACGCAGCGGGTTGTCTCGACTCTCAACGCCCTATCCCCATGGGAATGCGTTATTCTTATTACCTCGGACCACTAGTCATTCAGAGTTAAGCCGATGGATATTGACAGCATTCGCGCAGAAATGAAGGTCATCCCTGAGATTGACCCGGCCTTTGAAGCCGCAAGGCGTATTGATTTTATCAAGTCAGTACTGCTGACATCGAAACTTAATACTCTCGTTTTAGGTATCAGTGGAGGCATTGACTCCACCACTTGTGGTCGGCTCGCACAATTGGCCGTTGATCAACTCAACAGTGAAAAACCTGATCTGCAGTTCCAGTTTATTGCCGTCCGGCTTCCCTATGGGGTACAGGCCGATGAGCATGAAGCCCAACTGGCGGTCAGTTTCATCCAGCCATCAAAGAGCCTCTCCGTCAATGTCAAACTGGGGGCCGATGGTATTCACGAAGAGGTTTTAGGCGCGTTGGGGACCGAGAACCTTGTTCCTGATGATGACGATAAAATCGATTTCACCAAAGGCAATACCAAAGCCCGTACCCGTATGACGATTCAATACGAGGTCGCAGGGCTGTTAAATGGTCTCGTGTTAGGTACCGATCATTCCGCCGAAAATGTGACGGGGTTTTTCACAAAATGGGGGGATGGGGCCTGTGACCTGGCCCCACTGTTTGGCCTCAGCAAACGCCAGGTTCGCCAACTGGCTAAGCACCTTGGTGCTCCGCAGGTGCTGGTGGAAAAAATACCTACCGCAGACCTTGAATGCCTGTCCCCGCAAAAAGCAGACGAACATGCTTTAGGGGTAACCTACGATGAACTGGATGACTTTCTGGAAGGCAAGCCTGTCACCAAAGAGGTCACTCAGCGCATCATTGAAATCTACAAGAGAACACAGCACAAGCGTCTACCCATTCCAACTCTCTATGATTAGGAAGGTACGTAGTTAACACGAATCGTCGTGGATTGTTTTCACCTTGAGCTGCATGACAGTAGTGAATTCTTGTCGATTTTAAGGCTTTGCAATTAGGACGACACCGGTGCCATGGCTTTAACCTATAGCTCCTTTGAAAACTCCAAGCAAGCGGACAGTTTACTCAGTGTTTACGGTTATTATCGTGCCCTGTTATCCATAGCCCTTTTGATCATGTTCATCACTGGAACGGCAAAGGGCATTCTTGGTAGCACAGATAAAGAGCTGTTTTTTATCGCATCCTCTGCATACACACTGCTTTGTTTTATGTCGCTCATTCCCTTAAGAACCACCAAAAGTCCGCCAGGCACCCAGTTGATGTTTTTTATGCTGCTGTCGGACATGGTGGCACTAACTGTGATGATGCACGCCAGTGGCGGTCTGGGAAGTGGACTGGGCTTTTTGATGCTTCCTACAGTAGCTGCAGGCAGTATCATCGTTGCCGGCCAACTAGCCCTGCTGCTGGCCGCCATTGCCAGCATCTGCGTCATGACAGAAACCCTGTCAACAATCATGCTGCTCGGCCGGGGTAAAGATACGATGTTTCCCGCCGGCATACTGGGCATCCTGTTGTTTGCAACGGCTGTGATTTTTCAGGTGCTGACACAGCGTATCCGTCATGCTCAGGAACTGGCCGCCCAGAAAATATCAGAAAGTGAACAACTGCAAAAACTTAATGAATCAATTGTCAAACGAATGCGTACGGGTATTCTGGTAATTGATAGTAAAGATGAAATACGCCTGATTAATAGTGCCGCGATTCAATTACTGGGCGGTCAGAATCCGGACAAGCCCCTTGCCGTTGGGCGACCTTTGCGGCTTGCCCTGCCACTGCACCAGCAGCTTGAAAAATGGCGTGCCTATCCATGGCTGCGCACACCGACCTTTAAAGGTTCTCGTTCTACCTCTGAACTACAGGCCAACTTTACCTCCCTGACACAGGGGAGGGAAAAACAAACACTGATCTTTCTCGAAGATACTCGCACGCTGATTCAACAGGCACAGCAGCTCAAACTATCCTCGCTGGGACGCTTGACCGGCAGTATTGCCCATGAAATTCGCAATCCGCTCGGCGCCATCAGCCATGCCTCACAATTACTCTCAGAACAGAACAGTGACCCTAATTCTGAAAAACTACTGGAGATCATTTTGAGGCACTGCCAGCGGGTCAACCAGATTGTCGAAAATGTTTTGCAACTTTCCCGCCAGAAAATGCCGGAATTCCAGAAAATCTGGCTATTACAATGGCTGAAGAAATTTCGTAATGAATACCTAGACACACAAAATAAAACATGTGTCATTGAAATTGAATCGACCACCAAAGACACACAGATTTTCTTTGATCCGGGGCATCTGGCTCAAATTCTTACCAACCTGATAGATAACGGGCTGCGCTTTAGTGAAAAGGAGACAGGTGAACGCTGGGTAAAGCTGGTAATTTCCAGAGATCCAATTGCCGACTTACCATTCCTAGACGTACATGATAGAGGACCCGGGGTGCCAGAAGACGACATTGACACTATTTTTGAACCTTTTTTCACTACCAATCATGATGGAACCGGCTTGGGGTTATACCTGTCGCGTGAGTTATGTGACGCAAACTACGCCTCTTTAAATTATTTTGGTGATAATGCTGATAACTGTTATTTCAGGATAGGATTCTCACATCCCGATAAATTATTACCGAGACCAAACTGATGCTGAAAAAACGTGTGCTGATCATTGATGACGAACCCGATATCCGGGAACTCCTGTCTCTCACTCTGGAGCAGATGGGCCTGGAGATTGTCACAGCAGCAAAATTATCAAAAGCGCAAAAATTGTTACTCAGTGAAGAGTTCGATTTGTGCCTCACGGATATGAAATTGCCCGATGGCAACGGCCTTGATCTGCTGGAGGAAATGCAGTCGCGCAAGCCCCACCTGCCTATTGCCATGATTACCGCCTACGGCAATATGGAAATCGCCATCGAAGCTCTCAAAAAAGGGGCTTTTGACTTTATTTCCAAACCACTGGAACTGATGCGCCTGCGCAGTCTGGTTCAGTCGGCATTAAAACTCGAGAAACCCCGGGATGATGAGGTCCCGGAAGAATCAGTCCTAATTGGTCAATCTGCTGCCATCGAACAGCTCAAACAACAAATTCGCCAAGTAGCCAGAAGCCAGGCGCCGGTTTTTATCAGTGGCGAATCCGGTAGCGGCAAAGAGCTGGTCGCCAGGTCGATCCACCACCTGAGCCCCAGGGCTAATGGCCCCTTTATCCCGGTTAACTGCGGGGCGATCCCCACGGAATTAATGGAAAGTGAGTTTTTCGGGCATAAAAAAGGCAGCTTTACCGGCGCATATCAAGAAAAACAGGGATTATTCCAGGCCGCCAATGGCGGCACTCTGTTACTGGACGAGGTCGCCGATCTGCCGCTTCTCATGCAGGTCAAACTTCTGCGTGCCATTCAGGAAAAATCGGTCAGACCCGTGGGTGCGGAAGAAGAAGTTCCTGTGGATATCCGAATTCTAAGTGCGACTCATAAAAATCTTTCCAGAGAAGTGCAAGCCAATAACTTTCGCCAGGATTTATACTACCGGATACATGTTATTGAGCTACCAGTTCCCCCGCTTAGGAATAGAACGGAAGACATTCCCCTGCTAACAGAGCATTTTCTTGACCATTTCGCCCTCAATGCAGGCGTTGCCGCCCCATCACTCTCTGAAGATGCGCTTGTAGCACTCCAACAGCACGATTTCCCAGGAAATGTAAGGGAGCTTGAAAATACTCTTGAGAGAGCCTTTACACTCTGCAATGGATCAATTATCACGGCTCTCGATCTACAATTACCCCCCCCAACAAACTCAACACTCACGACCAGCACTCCGTCAGGGGTGAAGCCTGGTCTCACTGACTTTGATTCAATAGATGACTACCTGGCGTCTATTGAAAAAGAACTATTGCTGAAGGCTCTCGAGAAAAATCGCTGGAACAAAACAGCTACCGCAAAGGAACTGGGTATCAACTTTCGACAAATACGTTATAAGCTCCAGAAATTTGGGCTCGACTAATACAAAATGAAAAGTGTATTCACACCACCCAGCCAAGTGCTAGATGGTGTGGAGCAACCCAACCTCATAGAGCCGGTGGCAACGAGGCTGCTAAATATCTGGCTAAGGACTTCTGCTAGTTTCAAAATCGGTGGTAAAAACGGTGCTCACCTGGCGGTGCTCGAAACTCACAGAGGGCCAACTAAACTACGCTCTTTGGTTAGTTGGTATGTTAGTCAAATCCCGGGGGTCCAGTCCTTAACACAACGGGGCAGTAACTAACGCTATTATCCCTGAAGCCACCACCTGCTTTCTTAAAAACCACCTTTGTTGGTATAGTTACCTTTATTGCACTCCACGGAACGGAGTTAAATATCTCAGGAAGAGGATTCTCATATGTCACGGGTAAAAGGATTTACCCTGCTGGAGCTATTGGTCACATTTACGCTGTTGAGTGTACTGCTGGGACTCGCTGTTCCGGCAATGTCTCTTTGGCTTCAACACCAGAAATCAACGGCTCTACAATACTCTCTGATACACAGCATTAACTTTTCGCGCACTCAATCGGTCACGCTACAAACAAATGTGACGCTGTGCCCTGGATCAGAAAATTGCGTGAATGAATGGGGCCAGGAAATACTCATCTTTGCTGATAACAATGGGAATGGGTTCTTGGAGAACGAGGAGCAGCTCCTGAAACACCTGTTTTTGGACAACTCGGCGCAAGATCTTAGTTGGAGCTCCTTCAGAAGAAAACCGTACCTCCAGTTTGACGCAACGGGACTCACCACAGCCCTGAACGGAACATTTCACTATTGCCCCAGAGACAGTAAAAACCCCTACGGATTCTCTATTTCCCTGGCGAAAACAGGACGAGTTCGAGTGAAGGACCCGGATTGCTAGGCCCTGCTTTCAATGCGCTTTTTCCGGGTATAAACCGTCGATCTAAGTGATAAAACCGCTGGTCAGATACGTATTGACCACAACTCGCTAGGCATATTAATTATCCATATACAGGCTCAACTATAGATCTTGTTTTTTCCTTAAAACAGGCGAGGTGGTGCGCAAGTGCAAAAAGGGTTTACGCTCATAGAGCTAATGGTCACGCTGGTAGTGTTAATCGTGCTACTGGGGCTTGGCATACCCAATTTTACCGAGTGGGTCAAAAAAACCCGTATCGAAACCGGAACCCGCAGCCTGACGGGCGCGTTAATGGAAGCTCGTAGTGAAGCAGTAAGTCGCCAAACTGTCATCACACTGGCTCCGGCAGACGGCGGCTGGGCAGCAGGATTATCCATGTACACAGATGCCGATACAGGCGGCAACAGTGCTTACTCCGCATCAGATGACACCATGATCAAGGAGCTCAACTTTTCCATGGGCGGCATAACCGTTGACACGGTTAGCAATGCTGATGACTTTATCAGCTTCAACAGTAACGGCCAGCTGAATGAATCCGGCAGCACTGTAGAGATGGCCCTTTGTGATGACCGCGGTGAAGAAGCGGGCGCACTGATAACCATTAATCTAGTGGGACGAACCAACAGTCGTCCCGGCACAAAAAACAACCCCCTCACCACCTGTACACCCTGATGAACAGATCAAGCACCCCCAATAAAAATACCCACGCCGGCTCAACACTGATTGAGGTGTTAATCGCACTGCTCGTCTTCAGTATCGGTCTACAGGGTATTGCTTCCCTGCAATACCAGGCGGTTAAGGAAAATTTCGACTCGTCACAGCGCAGCCATGCCGTCTGGATGGCTCAGGAACTCATCAATCGTATTAAGGCCAACCCTGAGGGCCGAGAAGCTGATAGCTACAATGCCGCCCCCGATTGCGATGACCTAGACAAGTGCACCCTGGGGGAATGTAATGGGACAGATATGGCCGCTTTCGATTTAGCGGAGATGTTTTGCACAAGCCAAGAAGTACTACTTAAGCCGCTGGATGATAAGCCGCTGCTTGAGGTCACATGCCAGGATGCCAACCCCCCCACTGGCGACGATGGCATACCCTGTTCACCGGGTTCCGATTTCACATTAACGTTGCAGTGGAGTTCAAAAGCGGTGAAAGACGACACTCAAAATATCACGGACGACGCGGACAGCACATTAACCATCCAAAAATTTGAACAGGTATTCAGGCCATGATGTCGGCCATTTCCAGGCAACGGGGCCTGTCACTGATAGAGCTTTTGATCGCCATGCTGCTTGGCCTGATCCTGACGGCCGGAGCATTGGGGATGATGCTGGCATCTCGCAACCTCAATCGCACCACCGACACGCAGTCACGAATTCAGGAAAATGGCCGCTTTGCCATCGAATTTCTCAACCAGGGTGTTTCTAAAGCCGGCTACCTGACTGAGCTGAGGGACGATGCCAGCAATAGCATTTTCCTGAATTGCGCTAGCGCTCAGTGTACGAAAGATGGCACGGGGACAAACAGTGATCAAATTGCGGTCGCTCTAGACCCGGAAGATGACGTGGACTGCGTAGGTAATACCGTTGGTCTTAACGACATTATTGCCAATGTATACACAGTTGTAGATCTTGATGGTGACAATGTCAGCTCTCTCTATTGCCGAGGCTACAACATCGACACCAACAGCTGGCTTGGTACTGGCCCACAACCTCTGGTCGATGGGGTGCAAAACATGCAAATACATTACGGCATAAATGATGACACTGCAGTGGTACGCAGAACAAAACAATACATTTCGGCTGACAGCGTAACGAACTGGAGCGCTATCAACACTGCAAGAATTGCCCTGTTAGTGAATAACGGACAGCCAAATGGCACCGGTGATACCGAGGCACAGTCTTTTGACTTACTGGATGTATCTGGAATTTCTTGTGCAGAACACCACGACTGCCAAGTTTATATCACCACCATCACTCTGAATAATGTGATCTACAACAATGCAGCACGATAACGCAGTTACTCTAGGAGAAAAATCTCCCCTTTATTCAAAGCAACGCGGCTCAGTATTGGTCATCTGCCTTGTCATGCTGACGATTCTGACCATTATTGCCATAGGAACAACCACCGACATTGGCTTTCAATCCAATATGGCCAGAAACAGCCAGTTCCGGCTCAATGCCTTTAATCGTTCCCTGAGTGAACTGAATGGTCAATACCGGGAAATGGTTCCAACACCACCGACTCCTCCGAACGAAGCACTCCTGCTACAGGCACTGAGTGATGGAAAAGTCACCCTGGCAACTAGTGACTTGACTCAGGCACCCGCTGAAGATGACCCATTTACTCCAGAATTTTCAATCATTTATCTCAATGAGGCCAAAGGACAAACTCCCGGGGAAATGATCGTTTCTGGCACCGGAACCGCCACTTATCGTTTTGAGTTCAACAGCATTGTGACACTAAAAAATACAGGTATCCGCTCTGACCAGAGCATTGGCATTATCCGAATCCCGCCGAAAGAATGAGCCAGATACAGTCTAAAGGTACTACGTTATGAACATTCGAAGAAAATTTATCAAGACGATAGCCAGCCTACTTGCCACCCTACTCTTCAGCGCGTCGGCAATGGCCTATGGGCCAGTGATGAGAGAATCCACCGAGGTGGTAGAAGAAGCCCGAATCACCATAGAAATGACCGATAAAGCGAATATAGCCGGCACACTGACCGCCAAACTACTGGAATGTAGTGGGTGCACACCCAAGAGCTATCACTTCGACAGTAATACGCTACTGCTCAATCAGTTTGGCGCAAAACGTCCAATCTCCGAATTAACGAATTGGAGTGGCAATAGGGCAATGTTTACCTTTCGTAAGGCCGATGGCCAGGTTGTGAAGGTTCAAATCCTTCCTTGAGATTGAGGACTAGATCATGAAACGGAAATACAGTATTACATGCGGCCCGCTACTCGTCTCACTAGTGATGGCACTACCGGTACTCGGGGACGACACCGAAGTTTTTTTTAGCCAGGATGTCCTCTCTGACACCGAGGCATTCCAGCCCAATGTGCTATTTATTTTCGATACCTCCGGCAGCATGGGTGACGAAATCGACACGCAGGAGGCCTATGACCCCTCCCATGATTACGGTGGTTTCGGCAATAACATGGTTTACGTCTATACGACGAACTACAGCTATCGCAATGTCAGCATAGATCCCAGCAGAAACAGTTGTAAAGCCATGCTCGACTATCTGGCTGCCAACTCAAATACCCCTGAATACATCGGTAAGGTAGCAGAATGGCGAGATGCCAGCGGCACCAGAAACGATGTATGGAGAGATCCCACCAATTCCAGTAATACCATTGAGTGTCAGGACGATGCTGGGGTACATGGTATCGACAGTAGCTCTAGCGATAAATATGCCCGCGATGGACGAAACGGTCCCTACGATTCCCGCCGCAACAGAGCTATCAGGTGGAACAGCAACGGCATAACTGATCGCATCTATGTCAATGCCAACTATCATTTTTACCTCCAAACCGTAGGGAACCAGTCACGGGTAAAAATAGATGTGATGAAGGAAGCAGCTATTGATCTGGTCGATGAGTTTTCCGGCCTCAATTTTGGACTGATGCGTTTTGACGGTTCAAATGGTGGTTATGTGTTACACCATTTCTCGGATATCGAAACTGACAGAACCAATATTATCAACAGTATCAATGCCCTGAATGCATCGGGAAATACCCCCTTATCAGAAACCCTGTGGGAGGCACACAAATATTTTATGGGTGGCGCCGTCGAATATGGCACCAACTGGCGTAGGGATCCCCTCGCCGTATCAGGGAGCAGCTACAACTCCCCGGTCGCAGACAGCACCAGTTCTTGTCAGAGTAACTATGTGGTTTATCTCACGGATGGGCAGCCCTATGCCGATTCCGGCCGGGATAACACCATCTCCAACCTGACCAGCAGCTGCTCACACCGGGATGGCACGTCAGATCCTGACCATACCTGTCTCGATGAGTTGGCGGGCTATATGGCCAGCTATGATTACAACGACAATCTTGATGGTGCCCAGAGTGTTAAAACCCATACCATCGGTTTTAATATTGACATGCCGCTACTGGAAGCAGCTGCACAAAATGGCGACGGGACTTATCACACAGTGAACTCGTCCCAGGAGCTGAAAACGGCATTTAATGAAATTATTCTGGATATTCTGTCATCTTCAACCACCTTCACGGCCCCTGCTGTTTCCGTGAATGCCTTTAACCAGCTTCAACACCGGGACGAATTATATTTCGCCATTTTCGAGCCTAATATCTACCCGCGCTGGCACGGCAATATCAAAAAATACAAGATCAATACAGATGGTGACATCATTGGCTCCGATGACCTGATCGCCGTAGACCCTGACACCGGTTATTTTAAATCAAATGCTATCAGTTACTGGTCAGCGACAACCGATGGGGATGCTGTAAAGAAAGGTGGGGCGGCCAACAGGCTCACCAACGGTAGAACTATCTATACGGTTTCAGGTGATGCCACAGCCAACAACATTCTGCTGAACACCACTGCCAATACTATTGCGCTGGACAATGACCTAATCACCAACTCGCTCTACGGCCTGGCAGATACCGCAACCGCCGCACAGCGCCAGAATCTTATCAACTGGATACTTGGCGTTGATGTGGAAGATGACAACAACAACAATGACCATACTGATGCGTCCCATTTTATGGCCGATGCGCTACACAGCAGACCGGTTGTTGTCGCCTATACAGGTGATTCTCAAGCCTCAACTCAAGAGGATATGCTCTTCTTCACTTCTAACGATGGGGCATTTCATGCGGTGGACACCAGCACTGGTGACGAGCTGTTTGCCTTCATTCCCAAAAACTTGCTACCCAACCAGCTTGTCTACTTCGACAATGATCCAGATGCAGATCGCTCCTATGGGCTTGATGGCCCCTTGACTATCTGGCGTGAAGAAAACCCCGATGATGCGGACATTACTATTGATGCCAGTGACGGCGACCATGTCTACGCTTATTTTGGTATGCGACGCGGAGGCGAAAATTATTATGCATTGGACGCAACCAATCTAAACGAGCCCAAGCTAATGTGGACAATTTTTGGAGGCAGCGCCGGTTTCCAAGATATGGGCGAAAGCTGGTCAAAACCTGTGCGCTCAAAAGTCCATTGGGATTGCGATCGTGATGGACAAAACTGTACAACCAAGGACGTTCTGTTCCTGAGCGGTGGTTATGACAGTGTTCATGACGACGCCACAGCCCCGACAACTGGTGACAAGGGCGCGGCTATTTACATGGTTGATGCCCTTACAGGGGCACTGTTATGGTCCGCTGGCAACAATGCTGACAACATTGATGAAGATGATGTTCACGCGCTGCATCTGCCCATGACAAACAGTATTCCGGGAAATCTTACTGTTGCGGATATGGATGCTGATGGTGTGGATGACATCGTTTTTGCTGTAGATATTCAAGGACATGTCTGGCGAATTGATATCGATAGCAGCACCACCAGCGCTGCTGATTTCGCCACCGGCGGTGAAATTGCCAATCTTACTGATACTGATGCGGGACAATTCCGCCGCTTCTATACAGGACCGACGGTCGCTCTATCACAAAAAATTGGCAAAACGCCCTTCTTTGTCCTGACCTTTGGTAGCGGCTACATGGCCAACCCGAAAAATACGGCCATCACCGACCGGCTTTATGTCATTTTCGAAAAAAATGTGTACGGAGCACCACCGCCTGATCCTGCGGACAATTGTAATCCAGCCACTGACACATGCGTTCCGCTATATACAGCCATAGATAACAGCGACTTGTTGGACCTCACAGACCCGACTAATGGCCCGGCAAATTCTGAGACAAACGCCCCTCACGGCTTTTATAAGGATACAACCGAGAATGGTGAGAAATTTCTTCGTTCACCGCTCACCATTGCAGGCAAAACGGTTTATACCTCCTACTTGCCCGAAGGTACTGCAGCTGTCACCACGACTTGTGGTGTAGAGTACCTGGGTGGGGGAAGGCTCTATGCGATGGATTTCGTCACAGGAGAAAACGTATTGTCCAAAGACTATATCGATCTGAAACAGCCAGGCATCCCGCCTGAAGTCGTGGCGTTATTCATCCCGGGCGCAGATGGCAATACCAGAGTGAAGTTCTTTATAGGTACTGAGGGCGTAACAGATCCAGGTCTGCCAAGCGGTGTAGAGATACTTAGAACCTACTGGCGGGAAAATAAATAATGATGAAACGTTCCCCCGGTTTTAGTTTGATCGAGCTTATAGTTGTGGTGGCAATCATCGCCATTCTGACGATGGTTGCCTACCCGTCCTATCTAAATTACATCAAGAAAACCCGTCGCGCAGAGGGCATAGCCTTGATCAACAAGGTTATGCAGGCCGAGGAACGCTACTTCGTAAATAATTCACCGCCAACTTACACCACGCAATTGACAGATCTTGGCTTTAGCGTTGACTCGGACCTTCCAACCGAAAATGGCTATTATCAGGTTAATGCAGAGGCCTGCGGCGATGGAATCGCTGATTGTGTAAACATTGTAGCCACGGCAGCGGGAAGCCAGGCAACAGATGGTAATCTAGAATACAACAGCCGGGGCGAAAAAAAGTGGGCCGGAAACAGCGGCTGGGACTGGCACTAAATGGAAAACTTTCTGGCTGACGTGTATTCGTAACAGCTATAAAAAGACCGGGGTTAGCCCGGTCTTTTTATAGCTGTTTGTTTGGAGGCTAAAAATCAGTCAACGCAACTCACGGGGTATTAAAAAGCTGATACTCTCTTCCGTTCCAGCGATTTCATGTGTCACTTCTGCCCCCATTGACTGTAAGATTCTCACGACATCCTTAACAAGCACCTCCGGTGCAGAAGCGCCGGCAGTTACACCGATCACTCGTTTATCCTTTACCCAGGCTTCCTGGATATCAGCGGCAATATCGATAAGGTAAGCCTCCGTCCCACAACGCTCAGCAAGTTCCCTGAGCCTATTGGAGTTGGAACTGTTAGGGGAACCGACAACCAAAACCAGATCACATTCCAGGGCAAGCTGCTTCACTGCATCCTGCCGGTTCTGGGTGGCATAACAGATATCGTTCTTTTTTGGCCCGGTAATCGCAGGAAATTTGGCAACCAGGGCGTCAATCACCTTTGACGTATCATCCATGGATAACGTCGTTTGAGTGACATAACTTAAACTAGCAGGCTGCTTTACGTTGAGCCTGGCAACATCCTCTTCGTTTTCCACCAAGTATATATTGCCACCTTGACTGGTGTCATACTGCCCCATGGTCCCCTCAACTTCAGGATGGCCCTGGTGCCCGATCAGAACGCATTCGCGACCATCCCGGCTATAACGCACCACTTCCAGATGCACTTTGGTAACCAAAGGGCACGTAGCATCAAAGACTTTGAGCTGTCGTTCTTCCGCTTCGCTTCTGACAGCTTGAGAGACGCCATGGGCACTGAAGATGACGATCACACCATCCGGAATTTCGTCCAGTTCGTCCACAAACACTGCGCCACGCTGCCTCAGCGAGTCAACAACAAACTTGTTATGGACGACTTCGTGTCGCACGTAAATAGGTGCACCGAATATATCGAGTGCGCGGTTAACAATCTCGATTGCCCGATCAACACCGGCACAGAACCCTCGGGGATTTGCAAGCCTGATCTCCATCAGTGGGTCACCGCTGGCACCACATCAACAATTTTGACGGCAAACGTGATCGTGTGCCCGGCTAGTGGATGATTAAAATCGACCATTACAGTGTCACTATCCACTTGAGTCACCACACCCGGTAGCTCCGCCTGGTTTGCATCGGCAAACGACAGCATCAATCCTGGTTCCAGCTCCACATCCTCGTCAAAATCCTTGCGGGAAAAGCGCTGGATATTACTTGAGTTATGGGGCCCGAAACCCTGCTCTGGACTGATATCAAAAGTCGCTTCTTCACCGGGATGAAGACCAAACAGAGCCTCTTCAAAACCTGGCAGCAGATTTCCATCGCCGACCACGAATGTTGCTGGCTTGGCTTCAAAGTTTGAGTCCACTTCCGAACCATCTTCCAGTGCCAGGGAAAAGTGCAAAGTGACTTTGGTATTTGGCCCCACTGACAATTCAGAAATATCTGACAGGTCACTCATGTTTTGTATCCTCCACCCCATTCTCCTTTCCGGATAACAGGCTTTCCAGTATCAGTAATATCGCTCCGCAGGTAATCGCCGAATCGGCAATATTGAATGCTGGCCAGTGATAATCCAGATAGTACACATCTATAAAATCGACCACATAACCGAGCACCATGCGATCCCACACATTTCCCAGCGCACCGCCCAACACCAGGGCAAGAGCCATACCAAGCAGCTTTTGTGAGTGCTTGATTCTCCACATCCACAGGATGATAAAGAGGCTAACAGCAAAACCCAGCAGGGTAAAAAACCAGCGTTGCCAGCCCCCGGCATTACTAAGAAAGCTAAATGCAGCACCTAAATTGTGTACCAGAGTGAGATTAAAGAACGGCGTCACACTCAGGGTCTCACCATACTGAAATTGACTTGAGACCAACTGCTTGGTCCACTGGTCAAAAACAATGACCACAACCGCCAGTAAATACCAACGTATAACAGACCAGCCTGGAGATGTCATTGGCACGCCAACTCAGGCATACAGGCGCTGCTCGCCCGCACCCTCAATGTTTTCTACACACCGACCACATAATTCCGGGTGCTCAGGATTGGCTCCCACATCCGATCGATGGTGCCAACAACGCACACACTTTTCATAGCCGGTCTTTTCGACAGAAAGCCTCAAACCCTCCATTTCTGTGGCTTCGGCGCTACCAGACTCGCTGATAGGTTTGAGCAGCGCATCAGAAGTGATCAGCACAAATCGCAGCTCATCACCGAGTTTAGCCAAGGCTGTTTCGAGCTCTGCTTCCGCGTACAGGGAAACTTCCGCTTCCAACGTCTTCTGGATGCCAACCTCTTTTTTGCCTTCCAGCGCTTTGTTTACTGCATTACGGGCCTTTGAGATTAGTGTCCAGTCTGCATCGGAAATACCGCCTTCCTCTACCTTGGGTAACGCCCACCATTCCTGCAGGAATACGGAGTCATGACGCTCTCCCGGGAGGTAGCTCCAGATCTCGTCAGCGGTGAAACTCAGAATAGGTGCAATCCAGCGTACAAAGGCTTCGGCGATGTGATAAATCGCCGACTGAGCAGAGCGGCGCGCCAGTGAATCCTTCTGACAGGTATATTGACGATCCTTAATGATATTCAGGTAGAAGCCACCCATATCCGTGACGCAGAAGTTGTGCAGCTTCTGGTAGATATGGTGAAACTGATAGTTCTCATAGGCGGCCAGAATCTCTGTCTGCAGCTTGTCTGCTCGTCTTACAGCCCACTGATCCAGAGCCAGCATTTCATCAATGGCCACCAGGTCTGTAGCGGGATCAAAACCATCCAGGTTCGAAAGCAGGAATCGGGCGGTATTGCGAATACGACGGTAAGAGTCAGCAGTACGCTTGAGAATCTCGTCCGAAACACTCATCTCACCGCTGAAATCGGTCGCCGCCACCCACAAACGCAGAACATCCGCCCCCAGCTCATTCACCACCTGCTGAGGTGACATGACGTTCCCGAGGGATTTGGACATCTTGCGACCGTCTGCGTCTACGGTAAAACCGTGGGTCAATACGGCTTTGTAAGGGGCGTTTCCCTTGATGGCGATGGCTGTTTTCAACGAGGACTGGAACCAGCCACGGTGTTGATCAGACCCCTCCAGATATAAGTCTGCCGGATAGCGCAATTGCTCACGGGCATCCAGCACCGCTGAATGGGTCACGCCGGAATCAAACCAAACATCCAGCGTATCTGTCACCTTGCTGTACTGATCAGCATCAGCGCCCAGAAGTTCCTCGGCATTCAGGTCATACCAGGCATCAATACCACCCTCTTCGACCCGCCTTGCCACGGCCTCAATCAGCGTTGGCGTATCGGGGTGAATCTCACCTGTTTCCTTATGCACAAACAGTGCAATGGGCACCCCCCATGTCCGTTGTCGTGAAATACACCAGTCTGGGCTATTTTCCAACATCGCTTCAATACGCGCCTGCCCCCAGGAGGGGTGCCAGGCTACGCCCTTGACCGCTTCTTTCGCTTTATCCAGCAAGCCGTTTTGGTGCATACCGATAAACCACTGGGGGGTTGCTCGGTAGATAAGGGGGGTCTTGGTACGCCAGCAATGTGCATAACTGTGGGTGATTTTTCCACAGGACAGCAGCTTGCCCTGTTCACGCAGCAGCTCGACTACCTGCTCATCGACCTTGTATACGTGCTCACCCGCAAAAATCTCAACGCTATCCCGAAAGCAGCCGTGATCGTCGATATAATTGAGGGTGCCAATGCCATACTTTCCACCCACTAGGAAATCGTCCATACCGTGATCGGGCGCGGTATGCACACAGCCTGTACCGGCTTCTGTGGTTACGTGACCTCCCAGCAACACCGGAACCTGACGGTCGTAGAAGGGGTGCTGTAACAACAGGTTTTCAAATTGGCTGCCTTTGGCCCTGCCCACTACCTGATAGTCCGTCACACCCCAACGGGCCATGACTGACTCCAGCAATTCCTCTGCCAGGAGATAACGGGCGACCCCACAACCGGCATCACACTGCACCAGGACGTAATCGAGGTCCGGGTGAATACTGACAGCCTGGTTGGAAGGCAGCGTCCAGGGAGTAGTTGTCCAGATAACAACGGCGATCTCACCCTCTCCTTTTAGGTTACCCATTGCGTTGGTGAAAGCGGCCAGGTCGACCACAGGAAAGGCCACATCGATAGAAAATGATGTTTTATCCTGATACTCCACCTCGGCTTCCGCCAGAGCTGAGGCACCGACCACACTCCAATACACCGGTTTGAAGCCACGCACTAGGTGCCCGTTTTCAATTATTTTTCCCAACGCGCGGATAATGTCAGCCTCGAATTTGGCATCCATGGTCAGATAAGGGTTATCCCAATCACCCAAAACACCCAGGCGTACAAAATCCTTCATCTGACCATCGACCTGACGTCGGGCATATTCTCGACATTTCTGCCGGAAGGTACGGTGATCGACCTTAACGCCCGCCTTGCCGATTTTTTTCTCCACCTGATGCTCAATGGGTAAGCCATGGCAATCCCATCCGGGCACATAAGGCGCATCGTAACCACCCAGCGTGCGCGACTTGACGACAATATCCTTCAAGACCTTGTTAACGGAATGGCCGATATGAATATCACCATTGGCATAGGGCGGGCCGTCGTGCAGGATAAATTTGTCTCTGCCCTGGCGCTGCTCGCGAACCTTCTGGTACAAGCCCGTATCCTGCCATGCCTTGAGCATGGCAGGCTCGCGCTGAGCCAGGTTGGCTTTCATAGGAAAGTCTGTGGAAGGAAGGTTTAACGTCGTTTTATAGTCAGTCATGTTTTACCAGCATCAATTGAGTGATCAGCAAAGTATTGCCGTGCCACTGCAATATCGTTGTGAATTTCTTCTACCATTTTATCCAGCGAGTCGAATTTACGTTCGTCACGCACTTTATACTTAAATTCCACCTCGATTCTGCGGCCATAGAGCGATCCGTCAAAATCCAGGAGATGTATTTCCAGTACCGGCTTAACGAGGTCACCCACCGTGGGCCTCACGCCCACATTGGCCACACCGGGCAAACAATCCGGGCCGGAAAATACCTCGACCACATAGACCCCGCTTAATGGCGCCCGATACCGATTAAGTTGCACATTGGCAGTGGGAATACCCAGCTGCCTGCCCAGCCTCTGCCCGTATACCACCCGCCCTGAAATTCGATAGGGGTGGCCCAACAGATCGCTGGCGAGTTTAAAGTCACCCTGATCCAGGGCCTCTCGAACACGGGTACTGCTGATGCGTTCTCCGTTATATTCCAGAGTCTCGGTATCAATGACCTCGAACCCTTTCACGCTTCCCACTTCTTGCAGCAAGCGGTAATTGCCGCTGCGGTCATGGCCAAAACAGAAATCATCTCCGACCACCAGACAGCGAATGCCCAGACCCTGCAGCAATACCTGATCGATGAATTGCTGTGCCGACAGACTTCTCAGCAGGCGGTTAAACTGCAGACAAAGAATACGGTCAACACCCGCCTCCAGCAGCGCCTCTATTTTTTCTCGCAACCGCATTAATCGTGCCGGAGCCTGCTCCCCGGAAAAAAACTCCTGGGGTTGTGGCTCAAAAATAATGGCCACTGATGGGAGCCCGTATTGTGCAGCCTTATCTTTCAGCTGTCGCAGGATGGCCCTATGCCCCTTGTGGACACCATCAAACGACCCAATGGTCGCGACACAGCCCTTATACTCAGGTCGGAGATTATGCAATCCGCGAATAAACTGTATTTTTGTACCGGTCACCGGTCCCCAACCACTGGCGGTTATCCCTGAAAAAATGAAGGCGGGAGTATAACCCAGCCTCATAGGCGAAAACAGGCACCAAACATAGCGCTAAACGCAATTTATAAGGGCCACAAATCAACCTGAAAAGGTATTTGAACAGTGTGTTATCCGTTCGCCTGGTGACGGATATGGGCGTAGCGCAAACCACCCAAAAACAGGCAAATGGCGTAGACCATGGCACCCGAGCCACAAATAATGGCCAACCACATGCCCCTTTGCCACCATGCCCATAATGACCACTCATTCAGGTAATAATCGTAACCAAACAGCAATAGGGCCATAACGCCACTGGCAAACACCAGGGTCAATGCAAATCGCCTCCAACCGACTTCCGGTGTGAAGACATTTCGCTTGTACAGCCCACCGAATAACAAGCCGGCATTCAGCATGGCAGCCAGGGATGTCGCCAACGCCAGGCCAACGTGGCCAATGCCCCAGTAGATGTGAAGAGGTACAGCAAAAGCGATGTTTAACCCCATATTAGTGACCAGAGCAATAACACCAATTCTTACCGGGGTTTTCATATCCTGGCGGGCATAGTACCCGGGAGCTAACACCTTGATGAGCATGAACGCGATCAGCCCCAAGGCGTAGGCTCGCAGGCTTAATGTAGCCATGGCTATATCCGTCGCCGTTATCACCTCTCCGTAGTAAAAAAGGGACAATAAAATAGGCTCCGCCAGGATGATGAGCGCAACCGAAGCGGGTACGGCAATTAACAGAATCATCCGCAAGGCCCAATTTAGTGTTCGATTGAACACCTCGGGGGCTGCCCCAGCATGCTGGCGTGACAAGCTAGGCAGAATTACCGTGGCAATCGCCACCCCAAAAACGCCCAGAGGCAATTCCGATAGACGATCTGAGTAATACAGCCAGGAGATGCTACCCGTTGGCAGAAAAGAGGCGATCATGGTGTCGAGAAGCAGATTGATCTGACTGACTGATACCCCGAATATTGCCGGGGCCATCAACTTCAGAATGCGTCTGACACCGTCGTCACGCCAGTCCACTCGCGGTGAAGGCACCATGTGAATACGCGCAAGAAAAGGCAACTGGAATAACAACTGCACCACCCCTGCCACTAATACCCCCCAGGCCAGGGCAAAAACCGGAGTATCAAACCAGGGCGCAACCAGCAGGGCCGCAGTGATCAGCGTCACGTTCAGCAATACCGGAGTAAAGGCGGGAACCGCGAAACGGTCATAGCTGTTCAGTACAGCCCCGGCCAGTCCCGTCAGTGAAATCAGCAGTAGATACGGGAAAGTGATGCGCAACATACTGCTGGCGGCAGCAAACTTGTCGGGATAATCCAGCCAGAAGCCGAAAGCAAACAGCCCTGTGACCAATGGGGAAGCCAAAACGACAATCAGTGTCAGGGTTATCAGCACCGAGCCCAACACACCGGCAACGCTATCGATCAGCGCCTTAACTGCTGCGGGGCTACCCTTTTCCCGATATTCCCCCAGCACCGGAACAAAAGCCTGCGAAAAAGCACCCTCGGCAAAAAGGCGCCGGAAGAAGTTCGGTATTTTAAAAGCAACAAAAAAAGCGTCTGCGAGCGCATCGGCGCCAATGACCCTGGCAAACACGATGTCGCGGGCCAGCCCCAGCACCCTGGACAGCATGGTCATGGCGCCCACGACACCGCTGGATCGCAACAGGCCGGGAGCCGGCCTGGCCTCGGATTCAGGCTTGGCATTCAGCCTGGAGAGGGATTCAGCATCACCCCGTTCAGCCTGTTTCTGGTCGTCGTCATGATGCTGCAAAACAAATGTCGCCTGTTCGCGAAAGCCTGCTGGAAAGAAGCCCAAATCATAGAGGCTTTATGGGCTGGATGGTAGGGACATGCACGCCCTCGACGGCGATATCCTCCAGAGTCAGTAAGCCCACTTCAATGACGGCCATACTGCACTTACAAATCGGGGCATTGTGTTGATCTATGGGGATAAACCATGTATATTCCCGCGCCTTGAATTCGGACTCATTTTTGAGAGGAGCACACAGGTGGCTAACTCACCCCAAGCACGCAAACGTGCGAAACAAAACGAAAAGTGTCGTCAGCACAATGCCGGCCTGCGTTCCATGGTTCGCACTTATATCAAGAAAACCAATGCTGCTATCGCCAGCGGTGAATTGGAAGCAGCCCAGGCAGCCTACGCAGCTGCTGTACCAGTCATTGACCGTATGGCTGACAAAGGCATCATTCACAAGAACAAGGCCGCTCGTCATAAGAGCCGTCTGAATGCTCAGGTTAAAGCACTGGCTGCTAGCTAAGCTTACTGACGCAAAAAACTGGAAGCAGCTGGCTTCCAGATATGAAAAAACCGGCCTTAAGCCGGTTTTTTTGTGCCCGTAAATCCTGTTATCGTCCCTTCAGCTCAAGCCGCCGGGCAATTTCGGTCATGACCAGCATATACAGTTCATCACCCAGGTAGACATCTTCAATCTTGTGGTCGATATTCGGGTTATCGTTAATTTCAATTACATACGCCTGCTTGCCCTGCTGTTTGATATCGACACCGTAGAGGCCGCTGCCAATAACCTTGGCTGCGCGCAAGGCGGCATCCAATACCTCTCGGGGCGCTTCATAGGTCGGCAGGGTTTCAAATCCGCCCGAGCTGAACCGCTTGCTGTCATGGTTATATATTTGCCAATGGTTTCGTGCCATGTAATAGCGACACGCGTAAAGTGGTCGGTTATTGAACACGCCGATTCGCCAATCATATTCGGTATACAGATACTCCTGCACTAACACCAGCGCCGTAGTTTTTAAAAGTTCTTCGAGATGGGCCGAAAGCTCTGCCCGATTATTGGCCTTGAACACCCCCTTGGAAAAAGAACCTTCTGGCACTTTCAATACCACAGGGTAACCAAACTCCTTTTCCACCTGGTCCAAGTCTTCCTGGCTGTGCGCAGACAGAACCGAGGTTTTCAGTGAGGGAACCCCTTTGTAAGTGAAGGCATCCTGCAGGAAAACCTTATTACAACAGCGCAGAATGGAAGTGGGGTCGTCAATAACCACCATACCTTCGATTTCTGCCTTGCGGGAAAAACGGAAAGTGTGGTGGTCAATGGCCGTAGTCTCCCGAATAAACAGGCCATCGTATTCTTCCAGACGGTGGTAGTCCTTTGCGGTGATTAATTCCGCATTGATATTGCATTTGGCTGCAGCCTTGACGAAGCGGCTTAGAGCCTCTTTATTACTGGGCGGCAACGCTTCTGCGGGATCGATCAGTATCCCCAACTCCCACCGGTAAGCCTTTTTCTTTTTCGGGCTCTGCCAGCGCTTTTCGTTGAACTTGAGCAGCGCCTCAACCACTTTGCTGCGTTCTGCTTTCGGTAACCTGTTCAGGGATATCGGGGAAATACTCTTGATTTGCCACACATCATCCCAGAACAACACCACTTTCAGCATGGGCACCGGGTAGACAGAAAAAAGCCGTTGACCAAACTTGGAAAAGGTAGGGTCAGAAGCAATGCCGAAATTGACATAGAAAGTCTTGCGTTCGCCACTCTTGCCAGCATTTGATCCCGCCAGCAGCAATTCACCAGTAATGCGCGACATATACAGTAACTTACTGCGAAGATCATTGATGGTGTTGACCGAAGGCAGGACCCGATGCCCCCTGGCCTCGGCTAATAGGGAGCAGTAATAGCCGCGACTCAGGTATTTTTCACTATCACAAAGATTGATCAGGCTAAGCTTTTTTTCTCCCTTCTTGGGATGTTCCTCAAGGTACTGCTCAAAGGTAATGACTCGGTCATCGATGCCCAGGCCTTCAATATCAGACAGGCTATCCACTACCAGCAACAGGTTTGTCATACAGGATTTCCGACTTCGTTAGGGGTCAATCAGGCAATGTGACCCATGTGGTTTAACAGGAAAAGTTTACGCGCCTAACATGGCATAGCACAGGGAATAGATACTATGAACCATGCAGAAAATTGCTTTTTTATTTGGCTGGCCATTAGTTGAACAGATCCTGCAACCCCAGCCCTTCCAGCTCAGTTCGAACCATTTCACGAATTTCTGCCGGATAGGGACAGGTCAGAGCCCGGGACACCAACGCTTCGGCCATGTTCAGTGGCAGGCTGCGAATCAACCATTTCACCTGAGGTAATTTTGCAGCACTCATGCTCAGGGTTCGCAAACCCATGCCGAGAAGCAGTACCACAGCCACTGGATCTGCAGCCATCTCACCACACAGACTGACCGAGAGGTTGTGTTTCGACGCTAGATCAAGGGTACGATTGATCTCCATCAGCACGGCAGGGTGCACATGATCATAGCGCCCCGAAACTCGGGGATTATCACGGTCCAGCGCCAACAGATACTGGCTCAGGTCGTTGGAGCCGATGGAAATAAAGTCTAGCTTCTCCGCCCAGAACGGGATCTGTGAAATGGCCGCTGGCACCTCCACCATCACTCCCAATTGGGGACGCAATATCGACAAGCCCTCGGTTTCCAGTTGGGCAATGGCATCTTCCAGCAACTGCAGAAAGTCATCGAGCTCACTGGTGGAGCTGACCATCGGTAACAGGATTCTCAGCCCTTCATTTTCACCAGCTGCACGAATCATGGCGCGCACCTGGGTCATGAGCAACTGGCTGTTATCCAGTGTAAAACGAATACCACGCCAGCCCAGGGCCGGGTTTTCCTCATTGTCTACCGGGAAGTATGGCAACGGTTTATCACCACCGATATCCAGTGTACGCATGTAGACCGGCTTGTTTTTATACGCCTCAAGCACCTGCCGATAGACACTCACCTGCTCTTCCTCGGAGGGAAAGCTGTCGTGCACCATAAAGGGAATTTCTGTGCGATAGAGCCCCACTCCCTGGGCACCGTTGTGGAGCCCTGGGCTGATATCGGCAAGCAGACCCGTGTTGGTATACAGCGTAATTTCCGTACCATCAGGCGTAATAGATGGCAACTCACGCAGCTTCTCCAGCTGCTTCATCAGTGATCGCCGGTCGTTGGCCAGACGCTGGTACTCTGCGATCACCATATCCCCGGGATTGAGGGTTACCTGGCCATTGTTACCATCAACGATAATACTGGCCTGATCCACCAGCCGGCGGATACGACCCGTTCCCATCACAGCGGGGATGCCCAGGGCATTGGCCAGCACAGCAGTATGCGACAGCCCTGAACCCTCAAAACAGACCAGGCCTACCAGACGCTCTGAAGGCACAGCTGCGATATCAGAAACACTGACCTGCGGGCCCACCAGCACAATATCCATATCCGGGGGGACATCTACAGGCTTGATGCCGCGCCAGGCATTGAACAACTTGTTACCAAGGTGATGAACATCTTCGTGACGAGCCTTCAGATAAGGATCGTCCATGGCCAAAAACAGTTCAGCAAAGTGCTGAATCGCATGACGCAGTGCGCCCGGCAACCAGTTCCCTTTTTCGATACCGGCTTCAACATAGGTAACAAACGCAGGGTCTTCCAGAAGCATTTTGTAGGCGCTGAAAATACCCGCAACGCTGCCGGTAATCTCTGTGCCCAGAGATTCCCGCTCATGGTCAATCTGCCCGCGAACCACCGCCAATAGTTGCTGCCAATCCTCCAACGTTCCTGGAACATCCTCACAGGGCGTGTCGACCACCGAATAAAGCTCACCATGATCGCTGAGCTTGATATGACCAATACCAATACCCGGAGCACCTTTAACGCCGCTGACGCGCTCGTTGTAGCCGACCATATCTCCATGGGCCAACGGGCTGTTGCCCAGTAGCAATGCCAGATGCGCAGCCAGTGTGACCAGAAAGCCCTGTTCTTCATCAGACAACTGGCGTATTTCGCGTCCCTGGACGACCAGAACACCAACGACTTTACCGGTATGAACAATGGGCACACCGCAAAAACTGTGGAAGCGCTCTTCCTGGGTTTCCGCAATGTAAAAATAATTGGGATGGAGTTCACCATCGGCGAGGTTAAGGGGATGGCGACTGGAGGCCACTAAACCCACCAGACCTTTTCCAGGTGGCAATTTGACTCGGCGAACCGCTTTAGCAGCAAGCCCATGGGACGCCAATAACATCATTTCCTGCTTGTCATTGGCCAGATAGAGGCTGCATACATCCACAGCCATGGTCTCACTGATAGACTCCACAATGAGATTCACCTGATCAATGGGTAAATCAGCCATCGCCACTGTCTGGACGATACGCGCTAATTCGTGAACCACACTTTTCATGATATGACCGGAATTGATGGGATAACTGGGCGAACGGGGCTAGCTGTTGAAAAACCGAGAATTAACTCGTGAGCCCTTTTTAACCTTATATATGATGATTGCCTATAAAGCACAAGTAAAAACTTTTCGAGCAGTTCTAATATCAATCTCTCCCCCAAAAACCACATCATCGCGCCCACCGCCAAAAAAGGTTTACAAAAACAGGACAACTCCCCAATAATTCGCCACCGATCAAGAGGCTATGCGTTCATGCTGGCAATCACACCACCCCCGTCATCGCCCGATGACTTGCTTTTTGCCCGTATTGCAGACGATCTCAGCCACCAGGGTTATACCGTAATCCACAATGCTCTGCCCGACGCTCTGGCCTCAAGTCTGTTTGACCAGGTCATGGACCTGGATAGCAGTGCCTACAATGAGGCGGGTATTGGACGGCAGAATGAGCTGACCCTGAACCAGTTTGTACGCCGAGACGAAATCTGCTGGATCGAAGGGCAAAGCCCCGCAGAACATGACTGGCTTAAATGGACAGCAGGTTTGCAGCAGTATCTCAATCAGTACCTTTTTTTAGGACTGTTTTCTTTTGAAAGCCATTTTGCCCGGTATCAGCCAGGCGACTTCTATCGCAAACATCTGGATGCCTTTCGGGGAGAGGCTAATCGCCGCCTTTCCGTCGTCACATACCTCAACCCCGGCTGGCTGCCAGAAGATGGTGGCGAACTGGTCATCTACGACATTGACTCGGATGAAGAAGTGGTGAGGGTGACACCAGCTTACGGGACACTGGTTGTGTTCCTCAGTGAGGAATTTCCCCATGAAGTGCTGACAGCGAAACGTCATCGCCACAGCATTGCTGGCTGGTTTAGGGTCAACGGTTCATGCAATGAGAGAGTTGATCCACCTCGCTAACAACCAGACGGACTATACCAACACCAGGTTATCCCTGTGGATCAGCTCCTTGTGATCACAATAACCCAGGATGCTGCTAATCAGCTCACTGTTTTTGCCAATGATCTTCCTGCTTTCTGCCGCGCTGTAATTGATAAGACCCCGGGCAATTTCATTGCCATCTTCATCGACACAACGTACCAGATCACCGCGATTAAAATCACCAACAACAAATTTCACGCCAACAGGTAATAGACTCTTGCCCTGCTGTTGCAGCACCTGCGTTGCGCCATGATCCAGGGTAACCGATCCACGCACTTGCAATCTGCCAGCCAGCCACTGCTTGCGCGCGGCGATGGGTTCCTGCTCCGCGAGCAGTAGGGTGCCCAATTCTTCCCCCTCTGCCAGTCGCGTCAAAATACTTTCAGCACGGCCCCCGACAATCAGTGTATTTGCACCCGACCTGGCAGCAAGACGGGCAGCCTTGAGCTTTGTCGTCATACCACCTCTGCCCAGCGCCCCCCCCTCTCCTGCAAGGGCTTCCAGGGCGGGATCGCCCGCTTTACCATGGGAAATCAGATTGGCTTTGGGATGCTTGCGAGGATCAGCATCGTAAAGGCCATGTTGATCCGTCAAAATCACCAGCAAATCCGCATCAATCAGGTTAGCGACCATCGCCGCCAGGCTGTCATTGTCACCAAAACGAATTTCGTCGGTCACGACCGTATCGTTTTCATTGATGACCGGAACCACCCCGAGACTCATCAGCGATTGCAGGGTATTGCGGGCATTGAGATAGCGCTCCCGGTTGGAGAGATCGTCATGATCCAGAAGCACCTGCGCCGTGTGGCGGTTAAATTGCTGAAACTGAAACTCATAGGCTTGAACCAGGCCCATCTGACCAACCGCTGCCGCAGCCTGTAATTCGTGGACCGATGACGGGCGCTTTCGCCAGCCCAAGCGAGACATGCCTTCGGCAACAGCCCCCGACGACACCAACACAACCTCTATACCCTGCTCCAGGAGCTGAGCCACCTGTGACACCCATTGCCCAATCGACTCACGATCCAACCCCCGGCCATCTGCGGTCAATAATGCACTGCCGATTTTCACCACCCATCGACGGGCTTTCTGGACAACGTCTCTGTCACTCATAAATAATCTTTGGCCACGGTTTAATCTAACTGTATCACTCGCTGAACTCAGCAATATCAGGAGCTGTAGATAACCTCAACATCATAATCATCGTCGTCAAAGTCATCATCATCTTCGTCGTCGTCATTTTGTTTTTTGCGGCGGCGCAGGGATTCAATCTGGGCTCTCGCCTCCTCTTGCATCTGGCGCTGCATCGCCAGCTCCCGCTCTGCCGCGTCTGGACTGTTGCGCTCCTCATCCCAACAGTTTTCCAGATGTTCCAGAATGTCGTGGCACAGCTGTTTGGTTCCGTCTCCCGACAACGCACTGACCCTGTACACTGGGCCCGGCCAATCAAGATCATGGATAACGGCATTGCAACGCTGTTCGCGCTCTTCTTCTGGCAAAAGGTCCACCTTGTTCAGTACCAACCAGCGCTCCCGACTCCAGAGCGTCGGGCTGAAACGATCCAGCTCATCCTCAATAATGGAAACGTTATCTGCCGGGTCAGAGGCATCCGGCGGCACCATATCCACCAGGTGCAGCAACAAACGGGTTCGGGTGAGATGCTTTAAAAAGCGAATTCCCAAGCCAGCGCCCTCGGCAGCACCTTCCACCAGTCCCGGTACATCTGCAATCACAAAACTACGGTACTTGTGGGGCTGCACCACACCAAGATTTGGCACCAGGGTAGTAAAGGGATAATCCGCCACCTTGGGTGTGGCGGCAGAAACAGCCCGAATGAACGTCGATTTCCCCGCGTTGGGTAAACCAACCAACCCCACATCAGCCAACACCTTTAGCTCCAGGCGAAGTCTGCGAGCTTCACCCTCTTTTCCCGGCGAAGTCTGGCGGGGTGCACGGTTAGTGCTCGACTTGAAGCGAGTATTCCCCAGGCCGTGATAGCCTCCGTGTGCCACCATCAACCGCTGCTCAGGCTCGGTGATATCCCCCAATACCTCTTCGGTATCTTCATCAATGACCGTGGTACCAACCGGCACTTTCAAGATCAGGTCTTCACCAGCACGCCCGGTACAATTGCGGCTGCCCCCACCCTGACCATTCTGAGCCTGGAAACCTCGCTGGAACCGGTAGTCCACCAGGGTGTTGAGGTTCACATCGCCTTCGAGATAAACCGAACCACCATCGCCGCCATCCCCACCATCGGGGCCACCCTTGGCAATAAATTTTTCGCGACGAAAACTCAGGCAGCCATTGCCACCCTTACCCGCTTGAACGTGAATGGACGTTTCATCGACAAATTTCATGACAACAGTATACCGTGCTGTATCCAGGGGGAGGCTGCTCCCTATGGGTCAGCCAATTTAATAAATGCTATTCACAACCACTTGAATTGTAACTGCAAACACAAAAAAACCCCGCCTAAGCGGGGTTTTTCAGTAGCTTCATGTCTTAGGCAGAAACTACATTCACATATCTACGGTTGTGAGGACCTTTAACTGTGAACTGAACTTCACCGTCAGCTGTCGCAAAAATAGTGTGATCGCGACCAATGCTTACGTTGTTACCCGCATGAAACTTGGTGCCACGCTGACGAACAATGATGTTGCCAGCAGTCACTTGTTCACCACCAAAGCGCTTGACGCCAAGGCGTTTACTTTCGGAATCGCGTCCGTTACGGGTACTACCACCAGCTTTCTTGTGAGCCATGATATTCTCCTATTTTCGATTAGCCAGCAGTGATGCCGGTAATTTTAACTTCGGTATACCACTGACGGTGGCCCATTTGGTTGCGGTAGTGCTTACGGCGTTTGAACTTGATAATTTTTACCTTGTCCCCACGGCCGTGGCTCAAAACCTCAGCAGTTACCTTGCCGCCCTCAACCAGAGGTGCGCCAATCTTGATGTTGTCGCCGTCTGCAACTAACAACACCTCGTTAAAATCGATACTTTCTCCGGTAGGAACTTCCAGCTTCTCCAGGCGAAGGTATTCCCCTTCCTGTACCCGGTGCTGTTTGCCACCGCTTTTAATGACTGCGTACATATAATGCTCCGTAATCGCTCATGCCTGTTCTAAGCCGGAAGAACGATTTCTCCACGGCCGGTTTTGCGAGGGCGGCAATTCTAAGTGAAAGTGATCTCTATCGCAATAGGCAAATGCCCAGAAAACAGGCCTTTGGCGGCTCTTCACTTGACAGTTTTAACGGCGCTCACTAGGATGCCATCGCACCTTTTTAGCGAGCAGCCATTACCTATCCCGCCCCGATAATCAACTGAAAAACAAGGCTCCGGCATGCTGCCATTTCACGAAGTGGTCAAATCCCAGTTTGACCAGGTCAACGAACTCATTGTCAACCAGCTGTATTCTGACGTGGGGCTGGTGGAAAACATCGGTCAATACATCATCGATGCCGGCGGCAAAAGACTGCGCCCCCTACTTGTTCTGCTGGCAGCCAATAGCTGTGGCTATAAGGGTGACAAACACATCGCCCTGGCTGCCATCATTGAATTTATCCATACCGCCACGCTGCTCCACGATGATGTGGTCGATACCTCTGACCTGCGTCGCGGTCGTGCCACTGCCAATGCGCGCTTTGGCAATGCGCCCAGTGTATTGGTTGGTGATTTTCTCTATTCACGCGCTTTCCAGATGCTGGTCAACATTGGCAATATGGAGATCATGCGTATCATCGCCGACACTACCAACATCATTTCCGAGGGTGAAGTCCAGCAATTGATTAATGCAGGTAACCCGGATACCACTGAACAAGCCTACGAAGAAGTCATTCGCAAAAAAACCGCCCAATTGTTTGAAGCAGCAGCCCATACAGGTGCTGTTCTAGCTGGAGCTGATGAGCATGGTTGCCAAGCCATGCGCCGCTATGGCTATCATCTCGGCATGGCTTTTCAGCTGGTTGACGACGCGCTGGACTACAACGGCACTACGGAAGCACTGGGCAAGAACGTCGGCGATGACTTGGCAGAAGGAAAGCCCACTCTGCCCCTGATTTATGCAATGCAGAATGGCTCAGTTGAAGAAGCTGAACTGATTCGTACGGCCATCAGCGAAGGCGGTCTAGAGCACCTCGATGCGATTATTCAAACCATACAGCGCTGTGGTGCCCTTGATTACACCATGCAACGTGCGAAACACCATGCAGATGAAGCTAAACGCTGCTTGTCAGGCCTACCGGTTTCTGCCGAATTGACCGCCATGGATGAGCTGGCCGACTTTTCTCTGAGCCGCTCTTTTTGATTCTTGGGCCTAATCTCAGTCAAGTATTCTGACATCGCTCTGGACTCCATCATTGCCACCTCACCAAAAGGTGAGACCTATGTAGGACCCGGTTCTTCTGGACTTAGCAGGGATATCGGCTAAAATTCGCCCCTCGAAGGGAAACCAACCACTCAGCAAAGGCAATACATCATATGACCATTTTTGTTCCACAATCGCAAAATGCCTATACCCGCGAAGAAATCGTGGCGTGCAGCAACGGCGATCTCTTCGGCGAAGGCAATGCCAAACTGCCGGCCGACAATATGCTGATGGTGGACAGAATCACTCGTATTCATGCCGGCGAAGGCGAATACGGAAAAGGTCTGATTAAAGCCGAGCTAGATATTCGCAAGGATCTCTGGTTCTTTGGCTGTCACTTTCACGGGGACCCCGTGATGCCGGGCTGCCTTGGCCTGGATGCCATGTGGCAGTTAACCGGCTTCTTTCTTGCCTGGAAAGGCAACCCGGGTCGCGGTCGCGCCCTCGGCGCTGGAGAGGTGAAATTTTTTGGTCAGATTCTGCCGGACGCTGAAATGGTCAGCTATCAGATCGATATCTCGCGTATCGTCGAGAGAAAACTGAAAATGGCGATCGCCGATGGCAAAGTCTTTGTGGATGGCCGAGAGATCTACACAGCAAAAGATCTCAGGGTTGGCCTGTTTGAATCCACTGACAACTTTTAATCCTATCTATTACAATTACCGGACTTGGTAGCCGGCATGGGGAGTAACCGATGAAACGCGTGGTAATTACCGGAATGGGTATTGTTTCCTGTCTCGGCAATGACAAAGAAACAGTCACTCAGTCCCTGCTGGATTGCCGTTCCGGCATAGTCTTTCGTGAAGACTTTCATGAAATGGGCCTGCGCTGTAATGTTGCCGCTACTCTGAACCTGGATCCTGCCGAACACATTGATCGCAAGATTATGCGCTTTATGGGTCCCTCGGCAGCCTATGGCTACATTGCGATGGACAGAGCCATCGCCGATTCAGGCCTTGAAGAAAATCAGGTTTCTAACGTTCGCACCGGGCTTGTCATGGGTTCTGGCGGCGTATCGGGTCAGATGTTTACCGATACGATTGATGTCATGCGTGAACGTGGCATCAAGAAGGCTGGTCCCTACCGTGTCACGCAAATTATGGCCAGCACGGTATCTGCCTGTCTGGCGACTCCATTTAAGATCAAAGGCACCAACTACTCCATCGCATCAGCCTGTGCTACTAGTGCGCACAGTATCGGTCACGCCATGGAGCTCATTCAGATGGGTAAACAGGACGTAGTTTTTGCTGGCGGCGCTGAAGAAATGCACTGGTCCATGGCAGGTATGTTTGATGCCATGGGCGCCCTTTCCAGCAAGTACAACGATACCCCTGAAAAAGCTTCACGGGCCTACGATGCCGATAGAGACGGTTTCGTTCCGGGTGTCGGTGCCGGCTGTCTTGTGGTGGAAGAATTGGAGCATGCCCTGGCGCGCGGAGCCAAAATCTACGCAGAGCTTGTGGGCTATGGCTCCACCTCTGATGGCTACGATATGGTCGCACCTTCTGGTGAAGGTGCCGTGCGCTGCATGAAAATGGCCATGGCCACCACAGAAGGCAGTATCGACTACATCAATACCCACGGGACCAGCACACCTGTTGGTGATTTGCAGGAACTCAAGGCGATCAGGGAAACCTTTGGAGATAAGGTTCCACCTATCAGTTCTACCAAATCTCTGTCAGGCCACGGTCTGGGTGCAGCGGGAGTTCAGGAGGCCGTATTCAGCCTGTTGATGATGGAGAATGACTTTATCTGTGCTTCTGCCAATATCGACACTCTTGATTCAGAGGCAGCTGACTTGCCAATCGCCACAAAACGCATCGATAACGCCAACCTGCAACGGGTGATGTCGAACAGTTTTGGTTTTGGCGGTACCAATGCCACACTGGTATTCCAGCGCTACAATTGATTTGAGTGGCCCCGCCCCAGCCAACCCTGGGGCTGCTGGCCCATCGCCTGCAACCTTAGGTACCACTTTTAAATGGCAGTAACACCGGTTCAAAAACCTATCTTTGCGCCTGCCATCGCTCTGATCGACTTTGTCATTGTTATTCTTGCCAGCAATCTGGCCTATTACCTGCGTTTTTTCGAAACCGGGTTGAACACTCATTACCAGATACTGACAGCTGGCGCTGGGGTATTGCTTGTCTTGTCCCTAACCATGACCGGCGTTTACGATTCCTGGCGGGGTCGAAATTTACTTCCAATAATCAAGCGTTACAGTATCGGTCTGATTATGGCCATGGCCATAATGGCTATTTTCCTGGTCTTCACCAAAACCTCAGAAGCCTTTTCTCGCTTGTGGATAGCCTACGCCATGCTGCTGGTCTGGTTGGGCGGAGTAGGCTATCGCAGCGGCCACTATGTTTACCTGAGAAGCCTTCGACGCCAGGGTAAAAACCTGCGTCGAGTCTTGATTATCTCTCCTTCCAGCCAGCTGTCAGAAACCAACTTTAAGTCTGAGGAACTACAGCTTTCCGGGTTTCAAATTGCTGGTTGTATTTCAGCAAAAGAAATAGAACAGTGGACCCAAAGTGGTCGCTTGATAGCAGAGCTCAATCAACGACCAGCGAATGAAATCTGGCTGGACATGCCGTTGAGCATGGGCAGTTTTATCAAGGACATTGTCTACGAGTTACGTCACTCAACACTGGATATCCGTTTTTTTCCTGATTTTGAAGATATCCAGCTTCTTAACCATAAGGTGTCAAACATTGTTGGACACTACGCTATCGATATCAGTTGCACACCCCTGAGTGGTTTCAACCGCGTCATCAAACGGCTGGAAGACCTATTTATCGGAAGCTTTATCTGCCTGTTGATCGCCCCCGTCTGCCTGCTCATCGCTCTCGCGATGAAGTTGACTTCGCCCGGCCCTATCCTGTTCAAGCAGTACCGCCACGGCCGTGATGGCCGCCGCTTTAAAGTTTATAAATTTCGATCCATGGAGGTCCATGAAGAGTCCAACGGGGCCGTTACCCAGGCTCAGCCGGGCGATCCCCGTGTCACCAGGCTGGGGGCTTTTCTACGCCGCACAAGTCTCGATGAGTTGCCGCAGTTTATAAATGTGTTACAGGGCCGCATGTCCATTGTTGGCCCTAGGCCACATGCCTTATCCCATAATGAGTATTACAAGGACCTGGTTGAATCTTATATGTGGCGACACAAAGTGAAACCCGGCATTACCGGGCTGGCACAGATCAGAGGTTATCGGGGACTGACAGACACGCTAGACAAGATGGAAAAGCGGGTGGAATGTGACCTTGAATACATCAATAACTGGTCCCTCTGGTTGGACCTGAAAATCATTTTCCTGACCATGTTTAAAGGCATATTCCACAAAAACGCCTTTTAGCCAATTACTGGAAAATTTTGACCTCCTGACCTTGCCGAATAAGACAGTGCATTAACCAGGGATGTCATGAATAATGAATGTTCCATCGCCATCAGGAGCCCTGACCGTGAAACTATTCGATTATCCCGGTGTTCCCAATCCCCGACGCCTTAGTATCTTCCTGTCGGAGAAAGGTCTTGATTTCCCTCGTACCCAGATAAACCTGATGAAAGGTGCGCAATTCGCAGAGGACTTCCGATGTAAAAGTCCGAATTGTGATGTTCCCGTTCTGGAACTTGATGATGGCAACTGTATCTCCCAGACAAATGCCATCTGCCGTTATCTGGAAGCTGAGTATCCTGAACCCCCTCTGTTTGGACGAAATGCACTGGAGATTGGCCTGGTAGAGATGTGGAATAACATCTGTTTTACCAATGGCTTTCAAGCTGTTGCGGACCTGTTTCGAAACGGACCTGACTGGTTTGAAGGGCGCGCACTCATTGGTCCCCACAACTACGACAAGATACCGGCCCTGGTAGAACGAGGAAAGCAGCGGATAACCAACTTTTACCAGGACATCGACCAACACCTTAAGGGTAAAGACTATTTTGTGAAGGGTTATTTCTCGGTCGCTGATATCACAGCTGTTGTCACCGTGGACTTTGCCACCTGGACAGGCATGACAATACCGGCAACTTGCGAGCACTTGCTCAACTGGCACCAGCGAGTATCAGAGCGCCCTAGCATCAAGGCAAATTCCTAGTGACCACCGCCATGACAGCAAAAGGTTTCCAAGGTACACTCCGCACTTGATTTTATAGATTGGAGCAAGGCATGGCCCGGGGTATCAACAAGGTAATTCTGATTGGCAATTTGGGCAAAGACCCGGAAACTCGCTATCTACCCAGTGGTGGCGCCGTGACTAACCTTACCCTGGCAACCAGTGAGTCCTGGAAGGACAAACAGACAGGACAGCAACAGGAACGCACAGAGTGGCACAGAGTCGTTTTCTTTAACCGTCTCGCAGAGATCGCTGCGGAATACCTGAAAAAAGGTAGCAAAGTCTATATTGAAGGCTCCCTTCGCACCCGCAAATGGCAAGGGCAGGATGGTCAGGATCGATACACGACAGAAATCGTCGCCAGTGAAATGCAAATGCTGGATAGCCGCGGAGGCACCTCCGGGTATGACGACATGCCGTCAACTTCCCAGCAGAGCCCATCGCAAAACAAGGCTCCCGCAAGCAACAGCATGCCTGATCCGGGCTTTGATAGTTTTGACGACGATATTCCGTTTTAGCGGAAAGAGAATCCTGTCAAATTGAATAAAAAAGCCTCTCTTAACAGAGGCTTTTTTATTGCAGTTTAATCTGATAGCCGCGGATTATATGGATCAATCCAAAGGGCGGCCCAGAATAGCTTCCATCGGCTCGTTGTTAAAGAGATCACGGTCTATTTTGAAATACACCAACCGGTGTTCAGGGATAATAACCACATCAAAAACACCCGGCACTTTGCCAACAAAATCTGATGCCACAATATGCTCTCCCGGCTGCAGGGAAACTACAAGGCTTTTTAAGTGACGGGGCGTCTTCATGGTCAGCGCCACAATCAACCACAGCAGAATGAGCCCTGCCGCCAACCAAAACACCTCTTCGTACCCATACTGGTGGGCAATATACCCCCCCGTCACGCCACCCAGGAAAGCGCCCAGGAACTGACTGGTGGAATAGATGCCCATCGCAGTCCCCCGACCTCCGGCCGGTGCAGACTTGCTTACCAACGACGGCAATGTTGCTTCCAGCAAGTTAAAGCCCATAAAGAAGACAAACAGGCCAAAGATAAATACCCATCTGTGAGTTATTCCGGAACCAAGCAATAGCTCACCAATACCAAGAACCAACACCGCAGCAATAAATACAGGCTTCATCTTGCGCCGCGTCTCGGCAAGGATAATAAACGGAAGCATACAGAGGAATGACAAACCCATCGCCCCCAGATAAATCATCCAGTGGTCACTTCGGGGAAAGTGCAGGCTCTGCTCAAGAAGAACAGGTACAGCAACCCAGCTCGCCATCTGGGCAAAATGTAAAACACCGATCCCGAGATTAAGCCTCAGCAGTTCGCCGTCCCGAAGTAGCTGCCCGAACATATTAGGGACCGCTTCGGCCTCAGCATTGTGAACATGTGTGCTGGGTGTAGGAATGAATAAAATTAATACTGCTATACCAATCACTGAAAGTGCCGCAGCAATCCAGAATAATCCGGATAAACCCCATTGATTCGCCAGCACGGGTCCCAAAATCATGGAAATAGCAAAAGAGATGCCAATGCTGCCGCCAACTGCCGCCATGGCCTTGGTGCGGTTTTGTTCAGTGGTGAGATCAGACAGCAACGCCATAATGGTACTGGCCACGGCCCCCGCTCCTTGCATCGCCCGCCCGGCGATCAATCCCCACATGGAATCCGTCATTGCTGCCAGCAAGCTTCCAGCGAGGAACATCAGCATACCGCCCACAATGACAGGCTTGCGGCCAATCCGGTCGGAGAGAAACCCCAAGGGGATCTGGAACACTCCCTGAGTAAGACCGTATACACCCAGTGCCAGACCCACAAGGAACGCAGAGCTTCCGGAATACTGGCCCGCATACAATGCCAGCACAGGCAGGAGCATAAACAGGCCGATCATGCGGAAGGCATAGAGAGAGGCCAAACCAATTAGGCTTTTACGTTCCAATGGGTTCATGGGAGTTACGGCTGTGCGTCAGAAAGGCCGCATTATAATGGGCCAGGACGTTAAGCAGTAGGGGGCGAAGATCATTTACTGTCGATCATAAATATCTTCAAACCTGACAATGTCATCCTCCCCCAGGTACGAACCCGACTGCACCTCTATCATTTCCAGGGGAATTGCTCCCGGATTCTCCAGGCGGTGAGTCTCGCCGATGGGAATGAACGTTGACTCATTTTCAGACAGAAGAAATTCTTCTTTGCCCTTGGTCACCAGAGCGGTACCACTGACCACAATCCAGTGTTCAGCACGATGATGGTGCATCTGCAAAGACAGCCTACCGCCGGGCTTCACGACAATTCTCTTCACCTGGAATCGGGGACCATTCTCAATAGAATCGTAGTAGCCCCACGGACGGAAAACCTTCCGGTGAACATCCGCCTCACTACGCCGCTGTTCACGAAGGCTGGCCACAATGGCCTTAACCTCTTGAACTCGGGATTTGTCCGCAACCATAAGTGCGTCGTCGCTTTCTACGACCACCATATCTCGCAGTCCGAGGGTGGCAATTAGTTTTCGGTCCGCCTGCACATAGGAGTTATGGGTATCCAGTGCCATAACATCGCCTTTAAGGGTATTACCTTGCTCATCTTTGTCTGATACATCCCACAATGCCGACCAGGAGCCCACGTCACTCCAGCCACACGCCATCGGAATTACCACCGCATCAGGGGTATTTTCCATAACTGCGTAGTCAATGGAATCTTCCGGGCATTGGAGAAATATCTCACGATTTGGACGAACGAAATCTGAATCAACTGAAGCATCAGCCATAGCGCTATGGCAGGCAGTCGAAATGTCGGGGCGGTATTTATCTAACTCCTCAAGAAAGCGACTGGCACGAAATAAGAACATGCCACTGTTCCAAAGATAGTTACCCTCTGCCAAATAGGCCTCGGCTACCTCCGAGGAGGGTTTTTCCACGAAGCTTAAAACAGCCTGTGCCGAGCTTTCTCCGGAAACTTCAGCACATTTGATATAGCCATATCCCGTTTCTGGTGAAGAGGGAACAATACCGAAAGTAACAAGCTTACCCTGCTCTGCAAATGGTAAAGCTGAAGTCACAGCATCACGAAAAGATTGGGGGTCTTGAATGGCATGGTCAGCAGCCAAAACCAGCAATATGGGATCTTCACCGTTAACTGCTTTATCTAAGGCATAGCAAGCAGCTAGTGCAACTGCGGGAGCAGTATTGCGGCCAGAAGGTTCCAGCAAAATTGTTCCTGGATAATTATCTAAAAAACGCAACTGCTCAGCCACAATAAAGCGATGATCTTCACCACATATAAACACAGGTGGAAGGTGATTAATTCCATCCAAGCGTGCACACGTATCCTGCAGCATAGTTCCATGACCCAGCAACGGCAGAAACTGCTTAGGATATAGCTGTCGAGATAATGGCCAGAGACGGGTTCCTGAACCTCCAGCCATCACAACCGGAATAAATGGCATAAGCTTCTCTCCAGTCAATAAGGGGGTGCTAGACAACCACATCAGATGAATAGCGTATAAACAGATGCATTAGAGGTTTGCTAGACAACGCTCCTCAGCACACACAAACTTAAAAAAGAATTTAATCTTCCCATTGCGAATTAGATTACTTATGTAAGAAGTTCATGGATTCTATTTAGGAGACATAATAGCTTGTCAACAAGCTCCTAAAAAACCAACCCAACATATCAGGTCAGACATATCAAAGTTTCCTGAGATTACACCTGTTAGCTAGGTACCAAGAATACGTGTCCCTCAGGCCTTGCTCCAGGGTAACAATACTCTTCCAACCCAAAGAATTAAGACGAGAAACATCCATCAACTTTCGAGGGGTACCATCAGGTTTACTTGTGTCGAAACGTAATAGCCCCTCAAAACCTGTTACCCTTGCTATCGTCTCAGCTAGCTCTTGAATAGAACAATCAACACCACTACCAAGATTAATGTGAGATAACATAGGCTTTGTATTCGTCTTATATAATTGATCATCCAACGCCATCACGTAGATACAACCTGCAGCCATATCATCTACATGCAAAAACTCACGTTTCGGTTTGCCTGTGCCCCATATAACAACTTCACGATCGTTATTCTCTACAGCCTCATGGAAACGTCGCATCATTGCAGGAACGACATGGCTATTCTCTGGATGAAAATTATCATTTGGGCCATATAAATTAGTGGGCATCACGGAGCGATAGTCACGCCCATACTGACGATTATAACTTTCGCATAGTTTAATGCCTGCGATTTTTGCTATCGCATATGGCTCGTTTGTAGGCTCTAACCGCCCAGTGAGTAGGGCTTGCTCCTTAATGGGCTGCTCGGCATGCTTAGGATAGATACAGGATGACCCAAGAAACAAAAGCTTCTGAACACCATTAGTGTGGGCACTATGGATGATGTTAGCTTCCATCATCAGATTCTGATAAATGAAATCAGCCGGGTATGTATCGTTCGCATGTATACCTCCAACCTTCGCTGCAGCGAGGTATACCTGGTCTATCTTATTCTCAGAAAAAAAATAGTTAACATCTTTTTGGTCGGTTAAATCCAACTCTGAGCGCCCAGCGGTTATCAACTGTACATCCTCGAGCACTTCTAGTTGTCTGACAACGGCTGATCCGACCATTCCTGTGTGCCCAGCGACAAATATACGAGCCATCGGCCACACCCTACTCTAATGTCACTTGTATATCGTGACCATGATCCTTTAAAAAAGCATGGCGACGAGCAACTTTTAGATCTTCTGCGACCATTTCAGCACACATGTCTTGAGCAGTAATTTGTGGAGTCCAACCCAACTTATCCTTGGCGTAAGTTGGGTCTCCCAATAAAGTCTCGACTTCAGAGGGGCGGAAGTAACGAGGATCAACCCTGATAATTACATCTCCAACATTAAGAGCAGGAGCCTTATCGCCGGTAATTGATTCAACAATGCCTGTTTCATCAACACCTGAACTTTCAAAGCGAAGTGTTATACCAAGCTCTAATGCAGCCCAACGTATAAAATCACGAACGGAATACTGGATACCTGTAGCTATGACAAAGTCTTCAGGTTTCTCTTGTTGTAGCATTAACCACTGCATCCGCACGTAGTCTTTGGCATGTCCCCAGTCACGGAGAGAATCCATGTTGCCCATATAGAGACACTGCTCTAAGCCTTGTGAAATATTTGAAAGGCCACGTGTAATTTTTCGGGTAACAAACGTTTCGCCTCTCCTCGGAGATTCATGATTGAATAGTATACCGTTACAAGCATATAGACCGTATGCCTCTCTATAATTAACTGTAATCCAATATGCATAGAGCTTAGCTACAGCGTACGGCGACCTCGGATAAAAAGGTGTAGATTCTTTCTGTGGAATTTCCTGAACAAGCCCGTAAAGTTCTGAACTTGATGCCTGGTAGAATTTAGTTTTTTTCTCGAGACCAAGTAGACGTATAGCCTCCAATAATCGCAGGGCCCCTAGTGCATCGACGTCAGCGGTATACTCTGGAGAATCGAATGAAACCGCCACGTGAGATTGAGCACCAAGATTGTAGACTTCATCAGGCTTCACTTCTTGCATGATTCGAACAAGGTTAGAAGCATCAGAAAGGTCACCATAATGAAGAATCAGATGTTTATTTTCTGTGTGTGGATCCTGGTATATATGATCAATTCTCTGGGTATTAAAAGTCGAGGATCGCCTTTTTAGACCATGAACTTCATAACCTTTATCAAGTAAAAATTCTGTTAAATAAGAGCCATCTTGGCCGGTAATACCTGTAATCAAGGCAACTTTCATTTTTTTATTTAACCCCACGAAATTTCACACGAAGAAATTGAACAAATAGCAACATAAGAAACTTAGAATTTGTGTAAGCGTATCTAGAGAAAAGTCTACGCGGTTCTTTTGATAAACGATAAAGCCACTCTAATCCAGCCTGCTGCATCCAGAGAGGAGCACGTGAAATCTCGCCAGCGTAGACTGACAAAGCCCCACCCAAACCAACCATACATCCAGAGATTAGATCTCTGTGCTCGTACATCCATTTCTCCTGTTTTGGGCAGCCCAGGGCTACAACTATAAGATCAGGGGAAGCAGAGTTAACCATATCAATAACATCATGCTTTTCTTGTGTAGTAAGGGGACGAAAAGGAGGAGAAAAAAAAGATACCTCTAAGCCGGGGAAATCCTTGCGCAGCTTATCACTGGTTTTTAACAGTACGTCATCAGTGGAACCATAAATAAATATTTTCAATTGGTGTTGCCTACACTCAAAGAAAATATCTTGAATAAAATTCATACCAGCAATTCGCTTTTGATCTATGTCATATAGGAGACTAAATGATTTTGCGACAGGCATTCCATCTGGCAATGATAAGTCTGATTGATTGACAATATTGCAGAAATGAGTGTCATCGTATGACTCGATAAGCATATGCACATTTACTAAACAGACGTAACCTCTTTTAGATATAGAAAGTGATACAACTTTATCTAATGCATTTCTGTATGAGATATTGTCTATGTAACAATTAATAATTTTATGTTTCAACATTCTGTCCGACTTAAAGTGTTTAAACGGATATAGGAGAGGATCAATCCTAGTGAGAGCCAAATATTCATATTAGTGATCGTTTCTCGATTAAGCATAATCAGGAAAACACCAGACAGAGAAATCATAGATGCGTAACCTAAATGATCAGGACTACTATTTGAGAAATGCTTAAGTGTAAGAATGTGATTGATTCTTAGGAATAATACCAAGAAAAGGGAAATTGTTAGAAAAAATCCAAGTAAACCAGTTTCGAGCAGTACTCTCACCCAGAGATTATGGATGGGAGGCCATCTGAGACCATTAAAAACATCCCAAGTGTCATTGCTTAAAAAAGCCCAATCTGGCAAGTAGTCAACCAAGTAATATCCAGACTGGCCAACACCAACACCAACAAAAAAGCCATGTTTTAACCAAGCTAAGAGTGCAGAGTAGGCGGCACCCAGCCTTGCCGAACTCGACCCACTTTCATTAACATTAAGGGTGCTAGCAAGAATTCCACCTACATGAGTATCTTGAAAAAGCAAGTATAAGACGAGCAAGCTAGGTACAAACAGTGCAAGTAATGTAGTCAATCTAATGTACTTGAAATACATAATATAAAGCGCAATAACACATTGAATCATGAAAACAATATAGGCTGTCCTAGACCATGAGAGGTAGACAACAACTGAAGAAATGAGAAAGGTAAAAGCTTTATTGACAATAGAACCTGCAGTAAAAAAAACATATGGAAAAGTGACTGCCAAATACATAGCCAAAAAAGATGGTTCTTGTGAAACAGAGTGCAGCCCTAGTCCCTGCCTGACGTTTAAGGCGTAATCAATAACCCCGTCTTCGTAAATAAATTGGCCAACATATAGGTAAATGTTTTTTGCGATAGAGTGGTAGTACACAAAATACTGAAAAAAAGAAAAGAAAATAACCAGAAAGAAAGTTCCCCTGAGTACTCTTAAGCAAGTCAAATAGTTTTTTTGAGTTGAGAGAACATCTCGCATCATAAAGGCTGACATAAAACAGATTAGAAAAAGTAATGATTGTGTTATAAACCTAAATAAGCCTCCTTTATTCATGTAAAACGCAGAAAGAATAACATCCAGGTTAGCTAAAAATGGAATAAGTAAAAAAAGAGAAGTGCATACTAAAAAAAGTGTAAGCGGTCTTTTTCTTATATATAGACGGTTCATCAATACGTCATACCACTTACGAGAAAAATAGATAAATGTAGCCACAAACAATGGATATAAAGCGCCTTCGCCTGAGGCTTCGCCAAGATAATGGCCGAAGATCGGAAGTGCATTAAAAGGTAATAACGCAAATGAAAGGAGAATAAAAAAATAAGTGGTTGTTAGTGCGACACTCACATAATCACCTTATCCAAATCAACCCTGTTAAAAATCTCTAACTTTCCCCCTCTCGTTGCGTTATAAATTTCACCTCCACGACTTTCAATGTATTTTTTAGCCATAGAGTAGGAAGACTCCATTTTACTTATAGCAGCCGGCATGACGATTTCACCTTCCTTTCGGTAATTGGGGTGAAAATGGCTGACATGGCTACTCTGGCGAATTGCAATACCAGGGGTTACCACACCCTCTCCAGAATAACTGTGGTCACAACCTATCAAGTAAATAGGATTTAAACCAAGATGGTAAGCAATTTGTATGTTCTCGAATGTGACAGTATGTCCTCCATAAGCTCCGTATGACATATCCCCAGAGAACCTCTTAGTAAATAATGAGAATGGCGACCGCCAATATACAACGTTTTCAGATCTCGGGGCGTCCAAGTAGTTTGGAATATGTACGGTTTTGAAATATTCTAAAGCCTCTTCATTAATTTTTGGCCATAAAATATGATCTGCAACGGTGTAGATCGTTGGCCGCCATGTAGTTTTATCAAATATTAAATATATTTTATTTGATGCAATGGTAATTTCATTTTTAAGTTTTTCTAAATCAGATGGTGACAAGCTAGGGCCATTACCAATAATAAATCCTCTTCTTCCCACATAACGGTTTTTTAAATTAATCCAATATTCTTTATCAGCACTAGAAAATCGACCAATTTTTTTATATTCTGTCTCTAGCTTTTGATAGGTTTTTCGTAAAAAATCAAGTGGTACTGACATCTAGATCACCGTGAACTTTAAATCAGGCAGAGAAGTAGAAATCACCTCAACACAGTCACCAGAGTTGAAACCAATCAAAGGACTTAACCCACCAGTGAAAATCCATTGGTTAGAGAGAAGTGGAAAACCCATATCTCTACTGCGGTTTATAAAAACACATAAAGTACTGACCAAACCATCTACCAATGTATCAGAGTTGGTAAAAAGCACATTAGAACCATTAACACAAAGGTTTATATTTTCAGCACTACCCAGTTCAAAGAAAGGAACGCTTTCACCCAAGACAACTTGCCCAGATGCGCAGCAATCAGCGATCAGTGAAGAAATACCAGCTTTGTGATAATCAGAAATGACCCCATAGGGAAATTCAACAGACAATGCTATCTCGTCGATAAATTCCCCTATATTTTCAGGTGTAGCCGCGATTCCTGTACTATGTCTAATATTGGTTTTAACAGCGATTTCAATTTCACCAGAGGTAAGGTGCAATTTTCTGTTTTCAGCAACAAGACCAGGATAAAAAATAGGGCCCCAATAACAACCATCTATACCAAAAAAAGTTCTCGTTGCAGCATTTGTCCCACCCAATTTCCATCCGACAACGTTATCCTTTGATAACGCTATAACTTTCTTTTGTACTTCATAACCATTATCAATCGTCAAGCCATAAAAAAAATTAGCAGCGCTATCTGATAATTTTCTATTTTCAACTCTAGCCTCTAATAACATATTGGCTAGTCGTGATACGTCTGGATTAATCATGTTTAATAATCTCGTAGAATTTCTGATTTCCAGATGGACTCCAATGGGTGTCGTTGGGTAAGTAATCAGACATGTCAAAACCGTATCTTTGAGTGGTTAGATCATATATTTGAACATTAGGATTCGCGGAAGTTATTGTATCTACATAAATTTCCCACAAAGCGTCATAATTAATGTTTATATGACGTAGTTTCTCGTTAGAAGTTGATAGAAACAGAATTTGTTCCTTAATAGGCACTCTGTATATCTTTACAGAATCAAATCTATTAAATAGCTCTTTAAAGTGCTCTAGTATTTTATAAGTATAACTCTCACAATTCGAAATATTGTAATATGAGTACTGGCTACTTACTTTATACCTTACAGTTTGCACCACTTCCGTTAAGTCGAACCTTTTTACTCTGTTTCTAACTGCCTTTAGACCCCAACGGGGAACAAGCCTAATTAGTGAAATATAATCTGAACGCCATTTTTTATATTTGAAAATATCCATATCCAATTCATCCGCGAGATAGAAGCCTAGTGCTGTTATCCAGATATTAGGGTGGTAGATATAGATAAGTTTTTTATAATCTCCTTCATAAAACTGATTGAGAGCATTCAAGTGATTTTGTGGTGAAACGGGCATCCCAAGATTAAAATAGTTATTTAAAAAGTCTTCTGATAACTCATACCAGTTACACCCTTCATCAACCCCAAATCCCATAGCATATGAAGTGCCTAAGATAACATTATCTGCATTGGGATTATATTTCCCATGATATCCAATTTCATTAGATGAGAAAGTGAAGCCAAGTTTATTTCGGTTAGTTTCTTTTATATTTTTTTTAAGTGAAAGACCAAGATACTTATCTGCGTTCAACAAGCTTAGCCATGCTCGTGCTGATAGAGGGTTTGCAAATGAAATAGCCTCTGACCTGTATTTATTTTTTAAGTTAAGCATTTCTTTTTCGAGTAAAAAATATTGTTGCAATTAGAGAAACAGACAAACTTAAAACATAAAAAAAACTCAAATAGATTATTGGTGTCCTGAAAAGTGATACAGAAAATGCAGAAATAATATAAATTATAGATCCAATCAATATTGAAATGAAAAATTGTTTGCTCATGTCAGAAGGAACCAGATAACTTAACCCTAGCCCATTTATAAGCGAGACCAAAACTGGAGACAAAGACATTATCTGAACAAACAGTACAATCTGGTTATCAATTTCACCTGAAAAAAACTTAACAATCTCACTCGAATAGAAAAAAAGTCCAGCACTACTGGCAAAAGCAAATAATGTCATTGCCGTATTGGAAGCCAATCTAAACTGATGGCTGCCCTCTTTATCTTTGGAGAACAAAGCAATAATTCTTGGAAAGACAACATCCCACGCAGGGAAAAGTATACTTCTTACTGCTGAGATAGATCTTTCGGCAATTGCAAACTCACCTGCTAGTAGCGGATTTCCAAGCAAACCTGTAATTAGGCTACCACCTACACTCAACAATATACCAGACACCCTAACACCAAAAAAATAAACACCATTTTTTAGGTTTTCTTTTATTGCCGAAGTTAAACTTGTCTTTTTAAATGAAACATCATACTTATTGATGATCAAATATAATCCCACAAGGAATGGTATAACCGCACCCAAGAAATAAGCCTGGACCGCTATAACGAAATCATCTGCCCGCTCGACGAAAAAGTAAATCGTCAATAAAACAATAATTTTTGAAAAAACCTCAAAAAAGGACATCCAAAATATATTTTCAACACCCCGGAAGAACCATAGCGGAGACGCACCCATGAAGAAAACTATTCCCAAAGCAAGCACATGCTCACCTACAGTCAGTTTCAATGCCCACAGAAGCGGTATAGACAAAAGTGATATAACGAAAAAAAGAAAGAGCTGCGCTGAAAATATTGAAACCACCGTTTTTGCTCTATCTTCTCCTTGAGCAATACTTTTGGTTCCTGTCACCCCAAAGCCATACTCAATGACTGTTGTAGACAACTGAATAAAACTTAATAGGGTAGCAAACGTCCCCCAATGGTCTCCCAACCGGCGAATCAATAATGGCAGCAACAGTAACAAAACGCTAGCTCGCGAAAAGTAAACCAAGTAAATCAATAATAGATTTTTTTTAAAGCTCATGTTTTTGAACTATCAAAAAGAGGTTAACCAACACGTATCATCACCGTTGGAAGACACATATGAAGCAGGCACATCAGAGTTAACTCCGTCAATACAGGCATTGTATACCCATTCCTTTTCGTGACCTTTCACTATAAAAAGCTTATATCTGGCATTATTAATGACCTGCATACTTAAGCTTACCCTCTCGTAAGGGTGATTAGGGGAATTAGTCGTTAATACCCAGGAAGAAGTATCTAGCACATGCTCCCTAGTAAACAATGAAGCCACATGGCCATCTGAGCCGACGCCAAGGAGCGCCATGTCAAATCTAGGAAGACTAGATCCAAATTTATGCCCAAGCAATTCTTCATATTCTTGTGAAGATTTTTTTGCTTGGCCGTTGAAATAGATTGGATAACATTTTGGCTTTTGAATTAATTTTTGTATGAGTTTACGGTCGCACTCCCCAAAATTACTGTCCGTTGACGTTGCAGGAACACACCTTTCGTCTATCCAAAAAACTTCAACACCGCTCCAGTCGACTTTATGTTGATGTGCCAAAATTTCTTCAAATATTTCTATCGGTGTTTTTCCACCAGTAAGTGCAAGTCTAAAAATTTTATCTTTTACGTTACAGTTTCGAGCTTGAGCGAGAATAAGTGAAGCAGCTTTTTTTGCAAATATCTCATTTGTCGATACAATTTGTTGCATAAGATTTTGATTTTTAAGATCTTCTACTTTTTAACAATGCTTCACACACTAAAAAATCTTTTTCCTCGCTGACTTTAAAACTTTTCAGATGATCAATTGGATAGAGTGTTCGAACTGTACCAATAGATGCGTAGCCAAATTTCTGGTACCTCTCTTTAAATGCTTTTGCATCCCAGATGGTTATAGCCCAATTTAAGATCTGCACAACAGGATTTGCCTGGCTGGGCGCCAACTCTTCATCTGGGTTGATGTTCACAGGGCTATCATTACAAAATGTCTGCATTTGGGTCGTAGAACAAGTAATCAACGTATCGCAATCGCCATGTTCATACGCTACTAGCGCTTCTTTGATATCATTCGCCTCGATGAGCGGACAGACAGGATTAATCATAATCAAAGTATCTGGCTCAAGTGCTTCTATTATATCCATATTAAACTGATCGCTTGACGCACTATCATCGGCTAGATTTTTTCTACGCTTATAAATCTTCATTTCTGGGAGTGATTTTTTAACATAGTCGATGATTTCTTGAGCATCTGTATTTATATATATATTGTCCGTTACGCCTGAATCTATCGAAGCCCTTGCTGCGTATGAAATCATAGGGTTACCAGCCATGTCCCGGATGTTCTTGCGAGGCACTCGCTTACTTCCCTCTCTTGCGGGAATATGTAAAACAACCTTTCCTAATTTTTTCACTTTATTTTCCATATAATTCTTTAAAATAATCTTCAATAATCATGTTTGTTAACTCATCAATTTCATAATATTTAAGTTCAACTTCACCTTTAGAAACAGGAATAATAAACCCATATTTCCCAGGCTTATTTTTTTTATCTTTTTCCAATGCATCAAAAAATTCACAAGATTCGAAATCAACAAAATCATTAGGCACAAGATTCAGTGATATAACGTGATGAAGTTTTGAAAATAGATTTTGATCAATCAACCCTTTTCTTAAAGAAAAATAATTGGCAATATCAAGGCCTATTGTTACAGCTATCCCATGAGGTATAGAAAAGTGTGTTGCTGCCTCAAGTGCGTGCCCGAATGAATGACCGTAATTCATCTTCAGTCGCATGCCTTTATCTAAAGCATCGATCTCAAGAATTTTATTTTTTAGATCTAGCGCTTCAATTATCAACAAATCCAATACAGCCGGTTCTTTTTGGTATCGAGCCATACTCTCAACAAGTTTATCAACAGCATTCTCGCCGGAAAGCAAAAAAACTTTGATTATTTCGCCTACACCAGACCTAATTTCATCGATTGATAAGGTCTTCAAAAATTCACTCTGTATGTAAATTCGCTTCGGGTTATAAAAATTGCCTAATATATTTTTCCATTCTTTAAAGTTGATTGAGCTTTTTCCACCAATACAGCTATCTGCTTGCGCCAATAGAGTAGTTGGGTACAACACCCAATCAATCCCTCTCATATAAAAGCTAGCAGCAAACGTAACCAGGTCCTGTATTACCCCCCCTCCGATGGCGACCACATACTGATCGCGCGTCACACCCCATAAGATCAATTTTTCACATATATATAATGCAGTCTCTGGAGTTTTTATAGCTTCTGATACATCTAGTGATATAATATTTCTTGAAGAAATTTCTAGTTTTTCTTCGTAAAGTTTTTTTACTTTCTTGTCAATTACAATTGCTGCCGCGCCATCAATATCAGCCTTTATTTTTTTCCAATCCTTTGAAAAAAATAAATCATATGTTCCAACATCGGCGTATATTTTCAAGTTACGCACAGACGAACCCACCATCAATAACCAAATTGTGCCCGGTAATATAAGTATTTTCAGAACTACATAAAAATATAACAGCCTTTGCAACTTCTTCAGGCTGGCCGAGGCGTCTCAGGGGTATTTTTCTGCACATATCACTCACTCCATCATCCCCTAATACGCGTCGAGTCAGCGTCGTTTCAATAAATCCAGGAGAAACTGCGTTTACTAAAACGTTTGTATCTAGAAAGTCTAATGCCATTGTTTTCGTAGCACCAATTAATCCTGATTTAGTTGCTGTATAGACACTTCTCTTTTCTTTACTAACAACACCAAATATAGAAGCGATATTGACTATACGCCCAAACCCTTTTTCTTTCATTTTCTTGGCAACCATTCCCGTCGCAACTAATGGCGCCTCTAAATTCACTCTAATTATTTCCTTCATCTCTTGTTGTGGGAAGCCTGTAATATCATGAACAAAATTAATGCCCGCGTTATTGACAAAACAATCGAAACCGCCGCAATAATCTATCATTTCCTTAAATTTGATTTCCCAGTTGTTGACAGAGAAATCTATTTGGTAGTATTTAATTTTCCCATCAAAATCTACTGAACGGATCCAATTAGGCGGCGATTCAGATTTTCCAGTAATATTTATTGATGAAGCCCCAGAATCAAAAAAAGCTTTTACAATTGATTCCCCTATTCCTTTCGTGCCACCTGTTACTAACACACTTTTTCCATGGAAATTAATATTCATTAATCTCTCTCAGAAGGTTATCAATAGCTGCATGACCCATTGCTAAAACCGCCTCCCTTGCATTTCCACCAATATGTGGCATGCACATTAGGTTCGGAATCTCCAGCAACGTTCTATCTGATGGTGGCTCGCTCTGATACACATCAAGTGCCGCTCCACCAATGCGCCCTTCAAGCAAAGATACTTTCAGCGCTTCTTCGTCGACTAAACCACCTCGTGCAATATTGATTACTATCGCGGTTCTTTTCATTTTTGAGAGTGCAGAAGCATCAATCATCCCTACAGTGTCTTTGGTTCGAGGAGTGTGCAAAGTGATTACATCAGCGTGTTCGTAGATATACTCTTTAGAAACGCTTTGCGCCCCGACCGATTCATAATAGGAGTGCTGATCAACAATATCATTGACCAAGATACGGCAATCAAAAGGACGAAGAAGCTCAATGACATCTTTGCCCGCATAACCAACACCAATAACGCCAACCGTCTTTCCAGTTAGCTGTACACCGCCGTCAACAAACCACTCATTATTGTATTTTAGACGATTAGATGTGATGTAAAGGTTTCTAAGCAGCGACAAAGTACAACCCAGAAACTCTTCAGAAACAGATCTTTTATTTACCCCTTTTGGATAAGTAACTAAGACCGCATTTTCCTCACAAGCTGCAAAATCGATATTGTCTAAGCCAACGCCGTACTTAGAGATTATCTTTAGGTTGGGACAATCCTTGATTAATTCGCCATCAACAGGGTCCAGCCCCACGATAGCGTGGTTACACTTACCTAGAAGCTCACGCAATTCTTTCGGAGTAAGCCTCCTTCCTTTTTCGTTTAAAATAACTTTGCCCGGATAGTGTTTCTTCGCATACTGAACCAACTCGTTATCACGAGAAAATGCAACTGCTGTTATCCCTAATGTAATATCACTCATCATAGAACCCGGAGTGCTCGTAAATTGTTTCAACAAGTTTTAAAGACGCATATGCATCACTGCTAGTTCCGTGCTTGATAGCTCCACCCTGAACAATCGCATCAATGAATTCTTTAATCTCTAGCTCCCACGAGTGATCATTTTCAAAGGATGTAGTTGTTTCTCTAGGCTTACCCATGGCGTAAGTTATATCTTCAAACTCTCTACGACCAACGATTAAGGTTTCCGGCGCATAGCTTCGTGTACCGGAAAGGATGCCATCCAAATTTATATAGCCTTCGGAGAAACACAGTTCTAAAAGAAATTTGTGGCGCCATTGAGTCGCTGATGAATGCATCATCGCCGTAACATTTTCATCATTTTGCATTACCACAAATGCATTATCTTCAGCCTCAATGTCCCAGAACGCATTCGTGACAAAACTATTTACCTTGGTAAATTCACCACCCGAAAAATACATCATAAGGTCTAGCATATGGATACCCTGATCTATCAGTATCCCACCACCAGACAAGCGCCGAAAGTTTCTCCAGTTCTTATGATAATCAATACTACCGGCTTTACCGTAGACTCCCCTCATCCACAACAGCGAACCCATCTCGCCAGAGTCAATTATCTTCTTTGCTTCAATTACTGAATAATGATATCGATGGTTAAATCCATATTTAAGCAACTTACCCGTTCGAGCTTCTACCTCGAGCACTTTGGATAGCTCATCTGTGTTTCGCGCCGGGGGCTTTTCGCAAAATACATGAACGCCGGCGTCAAGCGCGCGGATAGTAAACTCAGCTAAACTATCATTGAAGGTGCAGACAAAGACTGCATCCAAGTCGAGTCCTAACAATTCGTCAAAGCTGCTGCATAACGTAATCGATTCACAAACATTATTGAGCGGCTGGGCATCAAAAACACCTACAACTTCTACTTCATTCATTCCCGTCAAACAAAAGTGTCTTTGTTTACCGACACGACCATATCCGGCTATACCAACTCTCAAAGTCATCAAGCCATCTCTGAAATATAATAGCTATATATAATATGGTCGAAGATCATATGCACATCCTCTACTAACCCATACTCTCCTTTGGGCGCATCGACATGCAAGTTAACATCTGAGATAGACCTCAATTTTCCACCATCAAATCCGGTGATACCTACCACAGAGCACCCTACTTCTTTAGCATAATTAACTGCATTAATTATGTTTAGTGACTCACCACTACATGAAATTGCCACTACAACATCATCAGCTGTTATCAACCCTCTCATTTGCATTTCGAAGATATTCTCATAGCCAATATCGTTGGCTAAAGCGGTCACAACCGGCACGTTATCCGCAAGACTGTGAATGTCGAAATTACGAATATTCCTACGCCGAAGTCCAGCACCAAGATCATTCACCATGTGAGAAGCAGTTGCAGCACTACCACCATTTCCTAGAATAAAAATTCTAGCTCTAGAATCACGCGTACCTTCTATCAAGTTAATAAATTTTCCCAACTCATCCAGGTCTATTTGATCCAATAAATTCTTGAGTTTTTCCACATATCCATTAATAAAATTTTTCACTTGAGTCGTCATTTAAATCCTCTATTAATCGTATTTTTAAACTGACTATTATGGGTTTTTAACTTTTCAATTAAGGTCTATAAAAATCACTAACTCGTCTTCGGTATGTTTATTTACCATAGAAATTAATAATACATTCTTGGCCTTCTCTTGTTTTCTATAACCTAATGGGCTCCTCTTGCTTTCCAACTGAATGCCTAGGCCGAAACAGGCGAACAAACAGGAATTGGTTAATACAACAAGCAAGTTTCTTCACGACAAAGATTTATCAAATATGAGTCTCCAAGAAAGGAAGCAGGTGTAATACCATAATGCCTTAGATTCATAGACAAAGAAGTTTTTAGACTCTTACTGAACCTATAAAAACAGATGCCACCATAATGAAACTCTTTTAACTGGCTTGAACATTACTTTTTTTGAACATACTGCGAATCAGTGCAATAAAGACCCCTAGCATGCCTCCCACAATTAGACCGACAGCTATGAGGATTGATTTTTTTGGTTTGATCGGGGTGTCCGGCACTTTCGCACTACTATCCAATGTATAAACTGAAACATCGTCTAGATTGACATCAATTTCTTTCAGAAAATTGAGTTGATTTTCAAGATCACGTAACTGGTTAATAAAGGGGTCATCATTTTCCCTTTTTTCCAGGATAGAGAGTTCAGCCTTAATAGCCTTGGCGCCACGCATGTACAATAAGTTGTCATCAAAAAATTCAGCTAAATCACCATCTGAAGGCATCTTTCCGACACCCACCTGGGGCGTATCCAAGCCCACAGCTTCCGCCACCAGCAGAGCATCTCGCAGACGTACGATACGATCCTCGCGTAGCCTCCGAGCAGTAACGCGTAGTGCCTCAAGTTGCATTTCAATCACCTGCATTCTAACAGTTATCTCAGCAAGCACATTCTCCCGCATATCCTGCTCGGCCTTTTCTCCAACCATATCAACATAATGGTTGGCCCACTCAGCCGCCTGCTCCGGTGACTTATGTTGAATCACCACCTCGTAAAAGTCTGGTTTTTTCTTTGCTTCAGGAGCATGCACTTTTATTCCTATTGATGTAGGAGATGAGGTCTCTCGTATAAATGACTCTTTCAATGAGGAAGACAGCAGGTTAGTCTTGAACACTTTATAGATATCGGAGACAGTAAACTGCTCAATCACAGTCTCATTACGTCTATAGTTGTAGCTTTCACGTCCTAGGTTAAAGCCAGCGATCTCGCTCAAACGAGGGGGCATCACACTCGCCCTGGCTTCATAAAGAGGGGGACTAAGATAGGCATAAGCACCAGCAGCAGCAGTCACCACCAGGGTGATAACAATAATCAGAAGTTTTTGCTGCCAGAGGTTACGAAATAGTTCTACCAAGTCTATTTCATCTGAGCAAACAGGATACGCATTTCGCGGGGCTTGTTCGGGGTCCATCCGGTAAATCCTTCACTTCGGGTTAGCGACAAGGCCGCTGATTATAGCAATAGGCACCCACTTTTTGACATCGGAAATTTCCTTATAGCCCCTTCCTTATCTCGTGAAACCTCATCTGACGCTTTAGCCCCTTGCTTTCCCTCTCCAGCTTCCCCATCATTTCCCGCTTGCCTTTTCTGGACTCAACTTTGATGGAACACATCTCCATTCGCGGTGCGAAGACCCACAACCTTAAATCAGTAGACCTCGACCTACCAAGAGACAAGCTGATTGTAGTCACAGGACTGTCCGGTTCCGGTAAGTCATCTCTGGCTTTTGATACGCTCTACGCTGAGGGGCAACGACGCTATGTGGAGTCACTGTCTGCCTATGCAAGACAGTTCCTGTCAATGATGGAAAAGCCGGATGTCGAACACATTGAAGGGCTTTCCCCCGCCATTTCCATAGAGCAAAAGTCTACCTCACATAACCCCCGCTCTACAGTGGGAACCATCACAGAAATCCACGACTACCTACGGTTACTCTTTGCCCGAGTTGGCGAACCTCGGTGTCCGGATCACAAGGAACCCCTAGCGGCACAAACCATAAGCCAGATGGTTGATCAGGCACTCGCGCTGCCTGAGGACACAGGCCTTATGCTCCTGGCCCCCATTATCCGCGGCCGTAAAGGCGAGCATGCACATGTCTTCCAGAGCCTCAGGGCACAGGGATTTATCCGCGTTCGGGTGGATGGCCTGATTGTTGATCTGGATGATGTGCCAGAGCTCGAGAAGAATAAAAAGCACGATATTGATGTGGTGGTCGACCGCTTTAAGGTAAAAACCGACATCAAGCTGCGCCTGGCTGAGTCCTTCGAAACAGCCCTTAACCTGTCCGATGGACTTGCCGTGGTCACCTTCATGGACGGAGAACAAAAAGACCTGGTGTTTTCCTCCCGTTTTGCCTGCCCCATCTGTAACTACAGTATCGATGAGCTGGAACCCCGGATGTTTTCCTTTAACAATCCGGCGGGCGCCTGTCCCAGCTGTGACGGTCTAGGGGTAAAGCAATTTTTTGATATTGACCGGGTTGTCCAGCACCCGGAAGTCTCTATTGCAGAAGGCGCCATTCGCAGCTGGGATAGAAAAAACCTGTTTTATTTCAATATGCTGACTTCTCTGGCCGACCATTACGGCTTTGACATCAATACGCCTTTTCAGGAACTGTCGCCCCAGCATCAACAGGTTGTTTTATTTGGCAGCGGCGATGAAGTCATCACCTTCAATTACGTTAACGACAAAGGCACCGTCTTTAAGCGCTCCCATCACTTTGAAGGCATCGTACCCAACATGGAGCGCCGTTATCGCGAGACGGAATCCCAATCTGTGCGCGAGGAACTTACTAAATACCTCAGCACGCAAAGTTGCCCGGAGTGCCATGGTGCTCGGCTCAAAAAAGCGGCCCGCCATGTCTTTATCGATGAGAAAACCTTGCCCGAGGTAGGCAATGTGCCCGTGGGAGAACTGGCTGATTACTATGAACAGCTGACCCTCACTGGCAGTAAGGGACAGATTGCAGAAAAAATTCTCAAGGAGATTCGTGACCGCCTGCGTTTTCTGGTGGATGTAGGATTGAACTACCTGAACCTCAACCGCAGCGCCGAAACCCTCTCAGGAGGTGAAGCCCAGCGCATACGCCTTGCCAGCCAGATTGGCGCTGGCCTGGTCGGTGTGATGTATATCCTTGATGAGCCCTCTATCGGACTGCACCAGCGAGACAATGAGCGTCTTCTGGCCACCCTCACCCGACTGCGGGACTTGGGCAATACCGTGATTGTGGTAGAGCACGACGAAGAGGCCATTCGCGAGGCGGATTATATTGTCGACATCGGCCCGGGAGCAGGTGTGCACGGGGGGGAAATCATTGCTACGGGAAGCCTCGACAACATCATTAACGAACCCCGCTCCCTGACTGGCGATTATCTTTCCGGGCGAAAAAAAATCGAGATCCCAACCCGGCGCTCCCAAGCCACGAATGCACGACTGAAAGTCACCGGTGCCAGCGGCAACAATCTGCAGCAGGTCGACCTGGACCTGCCGATTGGTCTGTTTACCTGTATTACAGGGGTTTCCGGTTCAGGCAAATCAACATTGATCAATGAAACGCTTTATCCTTACGCGGCCACCGCTCTGAACAAGGCCACCACATTAAAACCGGCTCCCCATCAATCAGTCGAAGGCATCGACGCACTCGACAAGTGTGTCGATATCGACCAGAGCCCTATAGGTCGCACCCCTCGATCCAATCCTGCCACCTACACGGGCATTTTCACCCCCATCAGGGAACTGTTTTCCGGCACCCAGGAAGCCCGTTCTCGTGGTTATAAACCTGGCCGCTTCAGCTTTAACGTCAAAGGTGGTCGCTGTGAGGCTTGTGAAGGCGATGGCGTAACCAAGGTAGAGATGCACTTTCTGCCAGATATCTATGTGCCCTGTGATATCTGTAAGGGCCAACGCTACAACCGCGAAACCCTGGATATCCGCTACAAAGGCAAGAATATCCACGAGGTACTGGACATGACCGTAGAGGATGCCCGTGAGTTTTTTGATGCTGTTCCGTCCATTGCCCGCAAACTGCAAACCTTGATGGACGTTGGCCTGTCATACATCCGTCTGGGGCAATCAGCCACCACGCTTTCCGGCGGTGAAGCACAACGGGTTAAGTTATCCCGTGAACTCTCCAAACGGGATACCGGAAGCACGCTTTATATCCTGGACGAACCGACTACCGGACTTCACTTCCACGATATCCAGTTATTGCTGACAGTTCTGCACCGCCTGCGCGACCACGGCAATACCGTTGTTGTGATAGAACACAATCTCGATGTCATCAAAACTGCCGACTGGATTGTAGATCTCGGCCCTGAGGGCGGTTCAGGCGGAGGACAGATCATTGCCACAGGCACGCCCGAACAGGTCGCCAAGGTCAAAGGTTCTCACACAGGGCGATTCCTGGCCAAATTGCTGACTTGATCATTAATAGTCTGGTTTGACGCTATTTGGCAGCAGCTTAGCTGGAAGCCAAGGAGTCACTCTTCAAGCAACAGTCTTCATGAATCTGTGCACTGATTCATGCCAGCAGAACAATGTGCTGGCTATCTGAAAACTCTGAACACGATAACTGCCGAAAGCTGCCCCCAGAGAAAAATCAGCCGGCCAAATGAAATTCTATGGCTACAGGTTATTGCTTTTCGTGTTTATACAGTTAAGATACTGTATAAATATACAGACTGTGGATATAACCATGACAGCCACCCACATTATTGATCAGCTTCGTTCGCGCATCCGGCTACTACGCTATGCCAGTCGCTACCCCACTGCTGAAGCCTGTCTGAGAACAGGCACTCACCCCGTCACCCTTGGCCCAGAGCAAATGAGCCGATTTTTTGCGTTTGTCGCCAACAATGAGCGACGCCATAGTCGTTAAATGGATTAGATGTTAAGTGCATCTTCGGGTGATGCTCTGTCGTGAGGAATGGAAGACGAACGTAAATGCAAGTCCCGCTGCGGGAAAGGAATCTCAATCTGGTTGGCCACAAGGGCTTTATTGATCGCCAGCAGGTACTCTGACTTCACCAGCCCCGGGCGCTTGATGGCCTCGCCGCGCACCCACACGGAAAGAGCAAAATCCAGGCTGCTATCACCAAACTCCTTCATCACCACGAAGGTCTGACGATCCCCCTTCTCAAAGGTCAGTGGCAGCTCCCTGGCAGCGGCGGTGACAATCTCAATCACCTTGTCCGTATCGGAACCGTAAGCCACGCCAAAAGGGATAGAGAAGCGGCGTTCATCATCTTTGAGCGTCCAGTTATTGACCCGGCCATTGATAAACTCAGAGTTCGGCACGAGAATATCCGCATTGTCCATGGTCTTCAGCAGCGTGCTGCGAATATTGATTTCCTTTACTTCTCCCAACAACCCGGACTCCAGCTCTACGAAATCCCCGACTCGCAAGGACTTTTCAAACAGGATAATGATTCCGGACACGAAGTTGTTGGCAATATTCTGTAACCCGAAACCGATACCGACGCCAAGCGCCCCTGCTACCAGTAACATTCTGTCAAAACTCACGCCCAGACTGCTAAGAGCCATCAGGAAACCGATAACGAGAATTGAATAGCTCATAAGACGGGTAAAGGTATAGAGCTGGCTTGGGGAAATACGGCTACGGGAGCCAACCACTTTGGTCAGTGCCCGGCTCAACCAACGGGACAACACCAGCGTCACGGCGATAATCAGCAGAAAGCCAAACAGCTCACCCAATGTCAGGACATAATCGCCGATCTCCAGCAATTTCAGCTGAAACCAGTCATCCAGCCACTTCATTTTCACAGCAACCTCACAACCACTTCTTATATTTGAAAATCAGTAACAATGAAGACGCAATGGCCGCCATTGTGCCCAACAAGACAAAGTACCCACCTTCCGTGTGTAACTCGGGCATGTTGTCAAAATTCATTCCATAGACGCCAGCGAGGAAACCCAGGGGCACAAATATCGCCGTCAGCACAGTGAGTATACGCATGGTGCTGTTCAGCTCGTGAGATGTCAGGGAGATGTAACCATCAACCAGGTCTCCAGCCACCTCGTAATACATGGATGAGAGTGACAACAACCGCTCATATTTTTCATAAACATCGATCACCTGGTGACGATATTCCTCAGACTCTGCACTAAAAAGTGGCTCATCCACTTCACGCAGCGCTTCAAACACCCCGGCAAGATAGGAAAAGATTCGTCTGAGCTTACGCAGACGGGTTCGGTAACCGGTGAGTTCACGCATTTTCTGGTCATCCGGATGTTCCTGCAAGCCGTCTTCCAGTTCGGACAAGGTCGGCTCAAATCCCAGCAACAAGTCCAGATAGCGTCTTGCAGCCGTGGTTGCCAGCGCCAGCGCCATGTGAATACCACCCCGGCCCAGCATCTGTGGCATGGCAGCCTTACTCCACCATTCATTGATACTGACAGAAACGCCGCCACGGCGAGTAATCAGAAAGTTTTTGCCGGCAAACATGGCGATCTGCACAGTGCCAAAATCCAGGGACTGGCTTTCCGCATCCAGCCCCCTCAAAAGAATAAACAAATGATCGTCAAATACTTCCAGTTTTGGTGGATGACGCTTCCGTTGGGCATCCTGAATAGCGAGATGGTGCATACCAAAACTTTCCAGCAATGCACTTTCTTTGGCCTCATCTTCCCCATACAGGTCCAACCACAAGTAGCCTGCCCCAGACTGCCGCCATTCATCAATTAACTCACTGCCGCCCTGCGTTGGTTGGCCGCTGCTATCCAGCAGTGTGACTCTCATCATCGCAACACTCCTTTTCTGAACGAGTATATGTCAAGCCGTGATCAAGCCAATCATTTTTCATAAGGATACCTGCACTGTGCACGTGCTGTTACCATTAGCCCGATGGTGAGCATGTCTATGAAAGTTTATCTGGTTGGCGGCGCGGTCCGTGACAAGCTACTCGAATACCCCTACCAAGAAAGGGACTGGGTAGTTGTGGGCGCCTCTCCGGAAACCCTTCTGGATCAGGGCTATCGGCCCGTAGGTAACGACTTTCCAGTTTTTCTGCACCCACAAACCGGCGAGGAATACGCATTGGCCCGCACCGAGCGAAAATCCGGTGTGGGTTATAAAGGATTCCAGTTCTGCACCGACAGCAACGTCACACTGGAAGAAGATCTCAGCCGCCGCGATCTCACCATCAATGCCATGGCACAAGCTGAAGACGGCACGGTAATTGATCCCTATGGCGGTCAGGAAGACCTAAAGAACCGGGTGCTGCGTCATGTCTCCAACGCCTTTGTGGAAGACCCCCTGCGGGTGCTCAGGGTGGCCCGCTTCGCAGCCCGTTATGCCCACCTGGGTTTCACTGTGGCGTCCGAAACCATGTCCTTGATGACGGTGCTCAGCCAAAGTGGCGAATTGCAACATCTCACCCCAGAGCGGGTATGGATGGAGACAGAACGGGCAATGGGCGAACGCTCTCCCCGCACCTTCATTGAAGTGTTACGCGAGTGTGGCGCCCTGAAAGTGCTGCTCCCTGAAGTGGACCGCCTGTTTGGGGTTCCCCAACGGGCTGACTATCACCCGGAAGTGGACACCGGCTTACATATTCTGATGTCGCTGGATCAGGCTGCATTGCTGGAGTCCGATCCCGCAGTTCGTTTTGCTGTTTTAATGCACGACCTCGGCAAAGGCATCACCCCATCATCCATCCTGCCAAGGCATATTGGCCACGAAGAAAATGGTGTGAAGTTGGTTAATGGGGTCTGCGACCGCCTCAAAGTACCCAACCGCTTTCGGGAGCTGGCTGTTGCGGTAACACGCCACCATCTCCACTGCCACAAAGCCCCCCATCTCAAGGCATTAACAACACTGCGCCTACTGAAAGAAATCGGCGCACTGAGACAGGCGGATAAACTGCAGCAATTTGTCCACTGTTGCGAGGCCGATGCCAGGGGGCGACTAGGTTTTGAACAACGGGATTATTATCCCGGACAATGGCTGCAGAAGGCGTTTGCGGCAATACAAAACATCGACCATCAGGCTTTGATCAATCAGGGGCTCTCTGGCAAAAAACTGGGGGATGCCATTGAGCAACGTCGCCTGTCCATTCTCAATGAACTTCGGGAGCCCTGCCATTGACCGCACCCGTGCTGTTAGTGACCGGAGCTGCCCGACGCATTGGCGCAGCCCTCGCCCGCAGCTTCCACCAGGCAGGCTTCAATGTCGCCCTGCACTGCCATCAATCCATCGATGATGCCCAGCGACTGGCCAATAAGCTCAATGCTGAACGCCAGAACTCTGCCAACGTCTTCCAGGTAGCTCTGGATGACCTTTCCGCGGTCAAGAATCTGGCAAAACAGGTTCTCCTGTGGCAAGGCAGGCTGGATTGCCTGATCAACAATGCCTCCAGTTTCTATCCCACACCACTGGAAAGCGCCGACAATGAACAATGGAACGACTTGCTGAACAGCAATCTGAAGGGCCCCTACTTTCTCTGCCAGGCACTTGCCGGGCCTTTGCGGGAAAGCGCCGGCAGCATTATTAATATTGCTGACATTTACGCCCGTAGTCCTCTCAAGGGCTACAGCATCTACTGTATCGCCAAGGCCGGCAACGCGATGATGACCAAAGCACTGGCTACAGAGCTGGCTCCCATAGTGCGTGTCAACGGCATTGCCCCTGGCGTCATTCTCTGGCCCCACAGTGACGGGCAAATGAACGATGACCTGCAACAACAGGTGATCAGCAAGGTACCCTTGCAACGTATTGGCGACCCCGAAGATATTGCCCGCACAGCCCTGTTTCTGGCCACTCGCGCCAGTTATATCACCGGGCAGGTGATTGCCGTCGATGGTGGAAGCAGTCTGAATAGCTGATTTATTTGATCGAGCTCAACTATTTTCACTCTTCGCCCATTAATGCGGCTTGAAAAACCTCTTCAAAAGCCCAATCCCTTCTCATGAAACGGCGTGAAAGCAATTTGTTGACTATGCTTTACACGACCCAAACAACATCAACCGCTTTTATTTTGGAGGTGTGTTATGTCACTAGTACCGAGAAGCAGATTCTTCGACATGGATCGGTTTTTTGATGATTTTTGGGCGGCCAACGGCAATGAAGCCGATGCGCCAGAGTCTTTCTTTTCACCGCGGGTAGACATCGTAGATCGGGATGACCACTACGAAATCACCGCAGAAATGCCCGGCGTAAAAAAGGAAGACATCAGTATCACCCTGGAAAACGGCGTACTCCGGCTGGAAGCAGAAACAACCCAGGAGAAAAAAGAGGAGCGCAAAGGCAAAGTCATTCGCCAGGAACGGCGTTTTGGCAAATACGTGCGCAGTTTCAACCTGGGTGGCGATGTCCACGAAGAGGACATCAAGGCGTCATTTGACGATGGTGTACTCAAGCTTTCCGCGCCGAAAAAGGCCAAAGCAGCCCCTACCCAGAAACGTATTGACATCAATTAACCTGAAACTGTTTATTACATAGGGCCGGGCAATCAAGCCCGGTCAAATTTTTTCAGGATGGAGAACCTCCCCATGTCATCTGAAATCAATGGCATCAAACGCCAACTTGAATCCCGCAAGGAAGAGCTGTTACATCGCCTGGACAAGATCAAGCAGGATGTCACCAAGGCTCACTCCAATGACTGGTCTGAGCAGGCCCAGGAAAGGGAAAACGACGAGGTGATGAATGCGCTGGGAAATGAAGCGCGCCTGGAGCTGGTCAAGGTCGGACAGGCATTGGAAAGGATCGCAAGCGACAGTTACACAACCTGTCGTCACTGCAATGAGGAGATCTCACTGGAACGACTGCAGGCCGTCCCCTACACAGACTTATGCATTCGCTGTGCAGGTTATTACTGATCCCGAAAATAAAGGCAATCAGCCGTGACATCTGACAGCTGACGGCACCCCATCAGCTTCATATCCAGCTCAATTTCAGTGCGCAGCAATTGTATTGCCCTCGCCACTCCGGGCTGGCCTCCAGCGGCAAGGCCATATAGATAGGATCGCCCGATCATGCAGGCGTCAGCGCCCAAAGCCAAAGCCTTCAGCACATGGGTTCCACGGCGAATACCGCTATCCAGAATCAACTCAATCTGCCCACCCACTGCATCGGCAATCTTGGGCAACATCTCAATGGTCGCCGGCGATGAATCCAACTGGCGACCGCCATGGTTGGAAATCACAATGGCCGAAGCGCCAATATCCACAGCCCGCCTGGCATCTTCCACAGACATAATGCCTTTCACAACGAATTGCCCATCCCACAGGCTTTTCATCCATTCGGCATCTTCCCAGCAAACCGTGGGGTCAAATTGTTTCGATACGTACTGGAGCAGGTTAGACACCTCGCCAGATCCTTCCCGTATCTTATGGGCCACATTGGCCAGTTCGATGGCATCGGTAGTGAGGTAGTGATATACCCAGGCGGGATGCAACAGCACATCCAGCACGCTTTTTGCCGTCAATTTTGGCGGCAGTGTCATGCCGGTGCGCAGATCACGTTCGCGATTACCGTGGGCGGGCAAGTCCACCGTGAGACACAAAGCATCAAAACCGGCACTTTTCGCTCGCTGAACAAACTCGCGACTTAACTCCCTATCCTTGTGCACGTAGACCTGGAACATTTTTGGGCCATCGGTTTCCCGGCCAACATCCTCAATGCTGGTGGTGGAAAGTGTGGACAGTGAATAAAACGTGCCACTCTTCGCCGCCTCCCGGGCTACTGCACGCTCTCCTTCATGGTGGAACATGCGACTCATACCGGTTGGCGCACAAAGCACCGGCCAGTCGATTTTTTTGCCCAGGACAGTGGTTGAAAGATCAATCTCTGACACATCGACCAAGGCTTTTTGCATCAAACCATATCGATCAAATGCCGATGTATTGGCACGCAACGTGTACTCATCATCTGAGCCCCCGTCGATATAGCCGAACAGTGAAGCGGGCAGGCGTTTTTTTGCCAGCTTGCGCAAATCGTCAATATTGAAACAACGGGATAACTGCCACTGATGAATCATTTATAACCCCTCGGCAAGCCTGGTCGGAAAGCGTGTCAACTCTGAACCCCGCCAGTGAAAGGACACGGGCCACAGTGCCTGCCGATTGTGTTCGTAGTTTTGCCAAAGCTCCCCGTAACTCAGGGCGGCAAGCGGGTGCAGCTCGTCCGGGGCAATTTCCGCCAACGGCCATAGCACAAAGGCGTTAAACAGAATTTCCCCCCTAGGCAAGGCAACCCCATCCACCAAACCGACACATTGATCATAGGTCAGAATATCAATATCCAGGGTACGTCCACTGTAGCGCGGACAATCACGACGCCGCCCATGCCGATCTTCCAGTGCTTTTAGATAGCGGGACAACTCGCCTACCGACATCGACGTTTCAATACCTGCCACAAGATTCAGAAATGCATCGCCCTCAAAACCCACGGCTTCACTTTCATATACAGAGGATAATTGCACATCACCAAACTGCTCAGCCAAGGCATCCAACGCGGCATGAATATAGTGCTCACGATCGGTATTACTACCCAACCCCAGATAAACACGAGCCATCAGCTGCGTGCTCCCCGTTCAATCACCACACCCACATCCTCAGCCTGTGAAATAGCTGCCGGCTTGCCAATGCGCAGGCGCACCCAGGGCACCTCAAATTCTTGCATCACCAAGGCCGCCACCTGCTCAGCCATGGTTTCAACCAGCAGAAACTGACTGTCGCCAATGAATGCCTGCAAACGATCTGCTACAGCTTTGTAGTCAAGTGCATCCCGAATGTCCTCGCTCGCCGCTGCCCGACGGATATCGGTCGCCATGTCCAGATCAATGCTCACCACCTGGCGGACCTCTCTTTCCCAGTCAAAAATGCCGATGATGGTATCGATGCGCAGATCGCGGATGTACACAATATCCATGGTGGCTATAACTCCGGCAGGGGTGGCAGTGTATCCATGGACCAACGTGGCAAGGCGCTTATGGACAAGCCTTCCCTCTGCCCCGCCATTAAGCGTCGGCATCCCGCATAGGCGATCATGGCGCCATTGTCCGTACAGAACTCATGCCGGGCATAAAAAACCTTGCCGCCCACTTTGGCAAGACTGGCAGAAAGCTTTTCCCGAAGACGACTATTGGCGGAAACTCCCCCTGCAATAATCAGTGTTTTCAGGCCAGTCTGCTCCAGGGCACGCCGACATTTGATAGCGAGAGTATCTACCACCGCCTCCTGAAAAGCCCAGGCAATATCTGCCATGGTCTGATCATCCGGCAGCACATCGTCACCACGGTGCTCTGCGATGGTATTCAGGGTATAGGTTTTCAGGCCCGAAAAGCTGAAATCCAGGCCGGGTCGATCCGTCATGGGTCGGGGAAATTTGAATCGCTGCGGGTTGCCCCGCTCCGCCAGTCTGGCAATTTCTGGCCCACCAGGGTAATCGAGATCAAGCATTTTGGCCGCTTTATCAAATGCCTCGCCCGCCGCATCGTCGACGGACTCGCCGAGAATTTCATAGCGGCCAATACCCTGAACAGCGATCAACTGGGTATGGCCACCAGACACCAATAGGGCAACAAACGGAAATTCCGGAGGAGTGGCTTCCAGCATGGGCGCCAACAGGTGCCCTTCCATATGATGAACACCAATGGCTGGAACATCCCAGGCATAGGCCAGGGAGCGACCAACACTAGCGCCCACCATCAGGGCACCAATCAGTCCCGGACCCGCGGTGTAGGCCACACCGTCAATATCAGCAGGGGTCAATGCCTGCTCATTGAGCACCTGTGAAATCAGTGGTAACAGCTTGCGCACGTGATCCCGGGAAGCCAATTCCGGCACCACGCCACCGTATTCGGCATGGACCGCCACCTGACTGTAGAGGGCGTGGGCCAGAAGGCCCCGATCGCTGTCATATACGGCGACACCGGTTTCATCACAGGAGGTTTCAATACCCAGTACGCGCACTCGATTCTGGCCTATGCTTGAAGGGAGGGTGGAAAAGGGCGAATGATACGGTAAAAACGTCTCAAATTCATGTGGTTAGCCCACCCGCACGCAGGCCATAAAAGTTTTGCAACCACTTCGGGATACGTATAGAATACGCGCCCTTGAAGATCGTGCTGAATATCACGGCACTGAAAACTAATTGCATACAACAGGATCGAGGATACATGCCTTACGTTCGCGTTAAAGAAAACGAGCCTTTTGATGTGGCTCTGCGTCGCTTCAAGCGTTCATGTGAAAAAGCCGGTGTACTGGCCGAAGTTCGCCGTCGTGAGTTTTATGAAAAACCCACATGGGAACGCAAGCGCAAAGCCGCTGCTGCTGTGAAGCGTCACGCCAAAAAGCAATCACGCGAAACTCGGAAATTTACTCGCCTGTACTAATACCCGTTAGACAGTCTGTAAATTCTATCCATCAAGCGCCGCCACGTCGGCGCTTTTTGCGTTTGAGGAAATTCCCATGAGCGATACCCTAAAAGCACAGATCACCCAAGCCATGAAAGATGCCATGCGCGCCAAAGAGAAGGAGCGCCTAGGCGCGATCCGCCTGATTCTAGCGGAACTCAAGCGCATTGAAGTGGATGAACGCATTGAAGTGGATGATGCACGGGTGCTGGCCATTCTCGACAAAATGGTCAAACAGCGCCGGGATTCCATCAGCCAATACTTGGATGCCGGACGCCAGGAACTGGCCGATAAGGAACAGGCGGAAATTGACGTAATCCAGGCATTCCTCCCCGAGGCGCTTGGCGAGGCAGAATTAACCACCATGATTGATGCTGCCATTCAGGAAAGCGGCGCTGAATCCATGCGCGATATGGGCAAGGTCATGGGACTGCTGAAACCCCAGATTCAGGGGCGCGCCGATGTCGGGGCTGTCAGCGGCATGGTGAAATCCAAACTGGGATAACAGCGGGCTAGATCAGCCACCCCTTTACTGGTTAAGCTGTCACTTTCCTACCGGCCGATATACACCGCTTAGAAAAGTGCTGCGGCCGGTAAATTCCGTTTCACCATCATTTTTCTGGGAATGAATGGCCGGCAAAATTCCACAAAGTTTTATCGACGACCTGCTGGACCGGGTGGATATCGTCGATATTGTAGGCAGCCGCATTGATCTGAGAAAGTCGGGCAAAAATCACTCTGCCCGATGCCCCTTCCACGACGAAAAAACGCCCTCTTTCACAGTTAGTCAGGACAAACAATTCTACTATTGCTTCGGTTGTGGCGCCGGCGGGAACGCCATCGGTTTCGTTATGGACTACGATCACACCGCCTTCCCGGAAGCCGTGGAATCACTCGCCAGGCACGCCGGGCTGGAAGTCCCCAGAGAGTCTAACCATAACGACGCCGCCACGGAGCGCCGCAAAGGGCTCTACGCCGTGGCTGAGAAGGCCGATCGCTACTATAGAAACTGCCTGCGTCAGCACCCGGAAGCGAAAACTGCCGTCGACTACCTGAAAAGCCGCGGTCTGAGCGGCGAAGTGGCAAGAACCTTTGGCATTGGCTTCGCTCCTCCCGGCTGGGACAACCTTTTACAGACTCTCGGCCAATCGGATCTTGACATTCAACAGCTGAAAGATACCGGGCTGCTGATCGACCGGCAGGAAGAAGGCAAACTCTACGACCGTTTCCGCAACCGAATCATGTTTCCCATTCGCGACCTTAGGGGCCGCACCATTGGCTTTGGCGGACGGGTATTGGGAGACGACAAACCCAAATACCTGAACTCCCCGGAAACACCCCTGTTCCATAAAGGGCGAGAACTCTACGGCCTCTACGAAGCCAACCAGCAAATGCGTGAAGCACCCAGTTTGCTAGTGGTGGAAGGCTATATGGACGTGGTTGCCCTCTCCCAGTGTGGAATCCACAATGCTGTGGCAACTCTCGGAACGGCCGTTACTGCCGAGCATCTGGAAAAACTCTTCCGTCATACATCAGCCGTGGTGTTTTGTTTCGACGGCGACTCGGCAGGCAGAACTGCTGCTCTCCGCGCGCTGGAAACGGCGCTGCCCGTAATGATTGACGGTCGTTCTGCCCGTTTTCTGTTTGTCCCTGAAGGCGAAGACCCGGACACTCTGGTGCGTAAAATCGGCAAAGACCAGTTCCTGTCCCTGGTCGAATCTGCAACCCCGTTATCCCAGTATCTATTCGATTCCCTGTCAGAAGGACTCGATGTTTCATCCATGGACGGCCGCGCCCGTCTCAGTAAGCTGGCTGCCCCCCTGATCAACCGCATACCACAGGGCGTATTCAAGGCACTGATGCTGAAAACACTGTCTGAGAAAACCGGGCTGGATACGGAAACGCTGACTAGCCTGATTGTTCCTGCAACGCCAATAACGGATCGAGATATCAGCCCAGAGTATCCGGAGGACTTGGGTTACGAAACCTACCCCGATTACATGGACAACTCCCCACCGGAGGATTACGACCATCGACATTCCCCTACCAGAAATCAGGCTAAAGTAAGCAAGCGGGTCAAAATGTCCCCGGCGTACACCATGATCGCGCTGTTGGCTAATCATCCGGAATTAATCGCTCACTGCGCAGCTTTGGAAACATTGCAAAAGCTCGATGACGAGGGCATTGAAATTCTGTTGCCCCTTGTTGAACTGCTCCTTGAAAACCCCAATTACAGCCTCAATCATATCCTTGGGTACTGGCGTGGCGTGCACAGCGCCGACCAGGCTGAAGCCCTCGCCAAAATCGCCGCCACCGACCTTCTAAGGCCCGTGGCAAACAGCAAACGGGATAATCAGCGGGAATTCATCGATAGTCAGGATCGGCTATTGAGAAAAAGCCTTGCGCAACTGGCACCAGCTGAACTTCTCCGCCACCTGGCTGACAAAGAGGCTGTTGATGAACTTGACCTGAAACACCTCAACAACGCATGGCTCAAACTCTCCGCAGAGCAGCGCACGGTGGAGACAAAAGAGTTATTTAATCAAATACTTGGGAAACCCAGAGCGCAATAGCTGAAGACCGGAAAGAACGGCATTTTTTACCAAAACAGGTAACACAAACGCAGCTTCTTCCGGTATAATCCCGCGCTTAATTTTGCCCCCGGAATAACAGCAGATCATATATGAGTGGTACCGCACAGCAACAATCACGTATCAAGGAACTGATCGCCAGAGGCCGTGAACAGGGCTATCTGACCTACGCAGAGGTGAACGATCACCTACCAGAAGATATTTCTGATCCCGATCAGGTCGAAGACATCATTCAAATGATCAACGACATGGGCATCAGTGTTTTTGAGACTGCGCCCGATGCCGAACAACTGCTGATCACCTCCGGCGACTCCACTACTGACGAAATTGCTGCTGCAGAAGCAGCGGCTGCCTTGGCTGCGGTTGAGACCGAACAGCATCGCACCACAGACCCAGTACGTATGTACATGCGGGAAATGGGTTCCGTCGAACTGCTGACTCGCGAAGGCGAGATTGAGATCGCCAAGCGCATCGAAGAAGGCGTTCGCGAACTGATGGCAGCATTGGCTGAATGGCCTACCACAGTTGACCACATTCTCTCCGAATACGATCTCATCGAAAGCGAACAGCGCAAACTCAGCGATGTACTGATCGGCTACCTCGACCCCATGGAACACGTGCCTTCGGCACTGGCCCAGGCTGAGGCTGCAAAAAACCGTGAAGAGGAAAAAGCCCGTCAGTCCAATGACGACGACGATGACGAAAACGAAGATCAGGAAGACAGCGATGAGGCTGAAGACGATTCAGGTCTCGACCCGGTGGAAGCCAAAGAGCGCTTCGACACCCTTCGCAAACTGAATGAAAAGGCCAAAAAGGCCATCAACAAATATGGCTTGGGACACAAAAACAGTCTGGAGCCGATGCTTGCACTGAGTGAGCACTTCAAGTACCTGAAGCTTGCTCCCCGGCAGTTTGACCCCATGACCGATGTGGTTCGCGATGCACTGGTTGCCATTCGCAACGAAGAACGCACCATCATGACACTCTGCGTGCGCCAGGCAAAAATGCCCCGTGCCGATTTCATCCGGACATTCCCCGGCCATGAAACCGACGAAAAATGGATTACCAGCCTGCTGAAATCCAAAGAACCCTATGCCAAAGCCCTGGATGAACTCAAAGCAGATATCCAGCGCAGCCAGCGCCGCTTGAGACAGATCGAGGAAAACTCCGGCCTGCAAGTGGGACAGATCAAAGACATCAATCGCCGCATGTCTATCGGCGAAGCCAAAGCAAGGCGCGCAAAGAAAGAAATGGTGGAAGCCAACCTGCGTCTGGTGATTTCCATTGCCAAAAAATACACCAACCGCGGCCTGCAATTCCTCGACCTGATCCAGGAAGGCAATATCGGCCTGATGAAAGCCGTGGATAAATTTGAGTACCGTCGCGGCTACAAGTTTTCCACCTATGCGACCTGGTGGATTCGCCAGGCCATTACCCGCTCCATTGCCGACCAAGCACGCACCATCCGTATTCCCGTGCACATGATTGAGACCATCAACAAGCTCAATCGCATTTCCCGTCAAATGCTTCAGGAAATGGGCCGTGAGCCCACTCCCGAAGAGTTGGGGGAACGCATGGAAATGCCCGAGGACAAAATCCGCAAGGTGCTCAAAATCGCCAAGGAACCCATTTCCATGGAGACGCCCATTGGCGACGACGAAGATTCTCACCTGGGAGACTTTATCGAGGACGTCAACATCATGTCCCCGGTGGATTCCGCCACCAGTGAAAGTCTTACTGAAGCGACCCGTGATGTGCTGAATGGGCTGACCGCCCGGGAAGCCAAAGTTCTGCGTATGCGCTTTGGTATCGATATGAACACAGATCACACATTGGAAGAAGTCGGTAAGCAGTTCGATGTGACCCGCGAGCGTATCCGTCAGATCGAAGCCAAAGCACTGAGAAAGTTGCGCCACCCGACCCGTTCGGACCACCTGCGCAGCTTCCTTGACGAATAACAAAATCTCCAAAAAGTTTAACGCTGAATTTTTGGCTTAGCGCAAGCCGCACAATGAGTGAATGAGGTCACATACAACGTGTATGTGACCGAACGAACCAAGCGGTGGAATACTGCGATAGGCCAAGGCAAGTTTAAAAGGGCCCATAGCTCAGTTGGTTAGAGCAGGCGACTCATAATCGCTTGGTCGCAGGTTCAAGTCCTGCTGGGCCCACCATTTTTCTACTTGCCTCTACCTGATCACAATAAACCTGAAAACCAACTAGCATCACCGCCAACAAACAACCCCTCTTACGTTGATATCTGGAACCTGGTGCCAACGCTGCAAACTCTTCAATCTACAAACAAAAAGCCACCTACTGGCAAAGGTCATCTAGTCGCTTTGAAACCTCACGAAAGCCCAAGCTGCTAACAACCCGTTTTAAACGGCCAAAAAATGTATAAACCCCAATGGCAGTTGCCACCCGTAAAATCGCTTGGCAACATACTGGACTGTTTGATTACTTGATGAAATCTAAGGAATGGAAAGAGAAATGATGACAGCCAATGAAGCCATGCAGCGCCTGAAAGAAGGCAATCAACGTTTTGTCACCGGTGTGCGCAGTGTCGACACCATCGTCAAGCAAATGCAACGAGCTGATTTCGTCGAAGGTCAGGCGCCCTTTGCCGTCATTTTGGGCTGTTCCGATTCACGAGTCCCCGCAGAAATCGTGTTCGATCAGGGTCTGGGAGACCTGTTTGTCATCCGCGTTGCTGGCAACATTGTCGCGCCTTCTCAGGTGGGCAGTGTCGAATTTGCGGTTGAGCAATTTGGTACGCCACTGGTCGTGGTACTGGGCCATACCATGTGTGGTGCTGTCAGGGCCACCATTGATGAGCTCGAAAAACCTTCGACAGAAACATCCTATAATTTGCTATCCATCGTTAACCGCATCAGGCCAACGGTGGAACCACTGTTTCAAACAGAACTTAAAAACGATGCCGAAAAGTTAATGGCAGTATCCATTCGGGCCAATATTCTTGCAGCGGTCAATCACCTGCGGCACGGATCACAAATTCTCGAGCAGCTGGTTAACCGTGGGCAACTGGAAATTGTTGGTGCTGAGTACTCCCTGGAAACCGGGGAGGTTCTGTTTATCGATTAATTACGGAACCAGTCAGACTGTTCCCCTTATCAGGGTCTTTAAGCTGGCTGCCAGGCTGCGAGCTGATGTCAGGACCTCAAGCAACCTTGGCAACCACGGCATAAAGGGGATCTCCATACCTCGGACTGCGGTCCATCATTTCGATATTTTCATAACAGCCGGCTTCTTCCAGAAAGTGCCTGACCAGATGGGCCCGGTGCTCGTCCTGCAGGTGTAACCAGGCAGCCGTTGCCTTGGTTTCGAACAGGCGGTTGGAATAAGTGATAACCAAAGGCGCGCCACGCTTCATCACCCGACCCAAATCCCGCAGCACTTCGACCGGGTTCGTCAGATAATCGATAGAGACACAGATGCCTGCAGCATCAAACTGGTTGTCGATAAAAGGCAGCCTGGGCTGGCGATTGAGATCCTGAACCACCCAGTCATCCAACTGACGGTTGTTGGCCATTTCCCTGTCGTTCATCCCCAGTCCCACCACTTTACTGTATTGGCAATCCTCAGGCAGATGGCTGAGGAAACTGCTCATCAGGTCGAGGATGACGGCATTCTCGGGAAAGTACTCCCGATACAGTTGGGTAACAGCATCGATGGCTCCGGGATCAATATGACTGACAAAGCGGGGAACGCGATAGAAGGCTTGATCGTCGCCTTCATCATGTCGCCTGAAAGAATCCTCAGACAGAGTAAATTTATATCTTTTATCAAAACTCATGGTCGGAAGCCTAAGCCAGCTCAAGTACAAGGTAAAGATGTGTGAGACCAATTCGATTCCTAACGAACACATCCCCGCCTTGACCTTTTGAGCAGATGAACTGTACTTGTAGAGGATGGCAGCACAATCAATGGAGCGGACACTCCGCGAGTGGCGACCATGGCAAAACACCCCGAGCAATCCCATGCACTTGATAACCTGGTGGTTCATCACCTGAAGTTGTGCCGGGCAAAAGACGACGACGTGCAACGAGCCATGATAGATATCGGCAACCGCTTTCCCTTTGACCTGGTTTCTTTTGACGAACATGAATCTGTGCTCAGTCTCGCCTATGATGCCTCCCGCCATAATGAGGAAGGTATCAAGGTACTTTTGCGGGAACATCACCTGCACATCAGCCACGACTGGTGGACCCACTCCCCCGATGGTTACAACTGGTTGATCACACAGAAACAGCAGGGCAAACTCGGACACTGACCCACAGCTAAAAACGATTGGGCATATAACAATAAATCCAACTGAGGCAGCCTATGGAGCCGAAACATGTTCTTGAAGTAGTGGACATGGGCATCGACACCCACCAGGAACCCGTGGTTTACCTGCGGGAGGACTGCGACATTTGCCGGGCTGAGGGCTTTACCGCCAGCAGCCGTCTAACCCTCAGCGCCAATGGGCGGACTCTGATTGCCACCCTGAATGTGGTGGATAACCATGTGCTGGCTGTGGGCCGCGTAGGACTGTCAAAAGTTGCCATGCAACAACTCCATGTTAAGACTGGCGGTCGGGTTCTGGCACAGCACACCCCAGTTCTAACTTCCCTAAGCCTGGTGAGAAAAAAAATCTATGGCCACTCCCTGAGTGGGGATGAGATTACCCAAATCATCACCGATATCACCGCCCACCGGTACAGCGACATCGCCATCGCCAGTTTTCTCAGCGCCTGTGCCGGCAACCGCCTGGATGTGGACGAAATTACAGCCCTTACCAAAGCTATGGTAGCCTGTGGCAAACGCCTTGAATGGCCCGGGCAGAAGAGGATTTTTGACAAACACTGTATCGGCGGCCTACCCGGCAACCGCACTACACCCATTGTGGTATCCATCGTCAGCGCAGCTGGCCTGATCATCCCCAAAACATCGTCCCGGGCAATCACCTCTCCCGCCGGAACTGCTGACACCATGGAAACCCTGACTAACGTCAATCTTAAACTGGCTGAAATTCAGCGGGTTGTCAGCGAAACTGGCGCCTGCCTGGCCTGGGGTGGCGGCGTCAACCTCAGTCCGGCTGATGATTTGTTGATTCGTATTGAACGGGCGCTTGACCTGGATGGTGAAGGCCAGCTGATTGCCTCTGTGCTATCGAAAAAAATTGCTGCTGGCTCCACCCACACAGTGATCGATATTCCCGTCGGCGCCACGGCCAAAATACGAACCCAGGAAGAGGCTGGACGTCTGGCCTCCCTGTTTAGTGAAGTGGGTACAGCCTGCGGTCTGGTCACCCGATGTGTGATTACGGACGGCAGCCGTCCGGTGGGTTACGGCATTGGCCCGGTGGAGGAAGCGCGGGATATTCTTTCTGTACTGCAGAATTTGTCCGAGGCACCACAGGATCTACGCCAGCGTTCATTGATGTTATCCGCACACCTGTTGGATATGGCCCTGGGCAATGGTCTTCAGAACTGCCTGCAACAGGCACAACAGCTACTGGAGAATGGCGAGGCATGGAAACAGTTCCAGCGAATCGTCCGCGCCCAAGGCTGGAGCAAGGTTCTGCCAACAGCTCACTACCAGCACGACGAACCGGCAGACCGCAGTGGTGTGGTCACTGCCATCGACAATCGGCGCCTGGCCCGGCTGGCAAAATTGGCGGGCGCACCCTTTCACCCAGCCGCCGGACTGCGACTGGCTGTCAATGTCGGCAGTGAAGTTCAAGCCGGTCAACCACTGTTCACACTTCTGAGTGAAAGCAAGGGGCAACGGGATTACGCCATGGAGTTCTATCACGATAATGGCCCCATCTTTACCATCGATGAAACATCATGAGCCACTCATCCATCACCCCGCCCATTCTGTTTTCCCTGGATCAGCACCCCCTGATGCCACCCTTGTGCGACCAGCTACAGGGCTTGATCGGCTGTCTGGACACCCGCCAGTTCCCAGATGGCGAAACTTACCTGCGTGTAACCACGGAAGTTGCCGGAAAGGACTGCATCGTAGTGGCTAATCTGGCACATCCCAACGACAAGTTCCTGCCACTGATTTTTCTTTTAAATACCCTGAAAGAATTGGGGGCACGCTCCGTAGGGTTGGTGGCCCCCTATCTTTGCTATATGCGGCAGGATCGCTGCTTTAACGACGGAGAGGCCCTCACCTCCCGAACCTTCGCAGAGATATTGTCCCGACATATGGACTGGTTGGTCACAGTGGACCCGCACCTGCATCGCTATCACAACCTCGAGGCGATCTACACAGTGCCGTGCCAGCGGGTTGAAGGCGCCCACGCCCTGGCCGAGTGGTTACGTAATCAGCGGCAACTCTTGCTGGTTGGGCCTGATGCCGAAAGTGAACAGTGGGTCGCCCAGGTGGCTGCTGATAGTGGACATCCCTATGTGATCGGAGCAAAGCAACGGCATGGCGACCGGGATGTCGAGATACAGCTGCCCGACCTCAGCCCCTACCTGGGATTGACTGCGGTTATCATCGACGATGTCATATCCAGCGGGCAGACCATTCTGCAATGCCTCGCAGCCCTGCAGCAGGGTGGTATCAAGCGTGTGGATTGCGCAGCGGTACACGGCATTTTTGCCGACGGGGTGGACAGCACATTGCTGCAAGCTGGACTAAAGGAGTTGGTGACCTGCAATACCATCCCCCATGTCACAAACCGCATTAATGTGGCGCCCCTGCTATACCCTGCCATCAAGTCTCGACTTGAGGCATCTTAAGAAGAAGGGGGGAGGTACACCATTGCGTATCATCGAAACTCCCCCAACTGACCTGTCAGGTGTTACTTAGTTCAAGCCATAACAAGTATTAATAAGCAATACTGACTCATCAGACTTGAACCTCACACTAAAAACCCGTTTGATTGAGCCAGAGCATGTCGAGTTGGGATGACTCATACCTACACTAAAAGTATTAAGGGCAAAACGACCATAGCCGGATGAAAATACACAGCAGCCAAACAAACACCCAACCCAGCCGCCGCATTGATCCTCGATTGCAGGCCGCTTTCGACAATACTAACCGGCAGCACTTTATTCGCTGTGAAGACCAACAGCTCGTCGCCGGGCACAGTATTCCTTCCGAAAAAGCCCTCCGACAGATGTTGAGTATCCTGTCGTTTCCCGTTAACCCCAAAATCCTTCACGTCGGTGCAGGATTAGGTTATGCCTGTGCGGTGTTATCTAAAGTCGCCACCCAGGTGATTGGCGTGGAGAAAGACCCCGCGATCACCGATATCGCCAAAGCGCGACTCAAGCAACTTCACCTCGACAATGTCAGTATTATCAATGGCGACGGCCAGGAAGGCGCAGCAGAGTTTGCACCCTTCGATATTATTGTGGTGACCACACCCAAGGTCACCAAACTCACCACCCTGCTCGACCAACTGGCTCCAGGCGGTCAACTGGTCTGTGTGGAACATACGGCATCGATACTCCTAAGGCTGGTGATCTATACCCTGGATGAACACGGTCAGGTAACGCGCTGTGAGCACGGCAGTATTAATTTTTCACAAAAAGATGAGCAAAGCCTGATTGAACTTGGCATCGTCAACAAAGACATTCTCAACAGGGCACGGGATCGGGCCAAGGCCAACAAAACGCTAATCATTGACGAAGTAAGGGAGCTGGCCAATCTCGATGACCTCGCCCTTTACCGGTCCATGGCCAAACGCTACAACCTGGAGCTGGCCAATGTGGATATTCTCCTGCGACGCCTTGACCCGAAAATATTCAACAGCTTTTCACAGGCTTTTCTGGACCATCACCGGCTGATTCCTCTGTATACCGATGACGGCACCCTGAGGGTTGCGACCAGTGATCCCGAGGCCTCACTGGAAGAAATCCAACGGGTGTTTCCCCGCCATAAACTGGAAAAATTACTGGTAACACCAACGGATTTCCGCCGTCTCTGGTCGGCCACGGACCTATGTGTACAAGCACACACTTCAAGCCTGCCTGCCTATGAAGAAAAAGCCCTGAGCGACGCTGATCAGGATCTGCTGGGAAAATACAAACCGGAAGTCGGTGCCCATCTGGTCTCCCTGTTTGAGGCGCTACTGCTGGATGCTGTCGCCGAACGTGCCAGCGACCTGCATATCGAGCAATACCAGAAGCAGGTGCGCATTCGCCTGCGGGTGGATGGTGAGTTGCGCGATCTCCCCCATTACGAGATCTCTCCCGCGGAACTGCGCGGTCTCGTCAACGTCATCAAACTTCGGGCAGAGCTGAACATTGCCGAGCGCCGACTGCCCCAGGGTGGCCGTTCACGGTTGCGGGTTGGGGATTCGCTGTTCGACCTGAGGATTCAGGTTCAGCCCTCACTGCATGCCGAACACGTTGTCATTCGACTGTTGCCACAGAACTCCAACCTGATCAGTATCGACAAACTCGGTCTCTCTTCCCAAGTGGCCAGCCACTACAAACGCCTGCTACGAAACCCAGCTGGCCTGGTACTCGTCGTAGGGCCTACCGGTTCGGGCAAAAGCACCACGTTGTATGCCGGTCTGCAACTGCTGGCTGACGATGGCACACGTAAAGTCATCACCGTCGAGGACCCGATTGAGTATTCCATCAACAACATTCAGCAAACCCGTGTGCGACCGGAAATCGGCTTCAAGTTTGCCGACGCCATGCGGTCTTTTGTGCGCCAGGACCCCGATGTCATCCTGGTGGGAGAAATCCGCGACCACGAAACGGCCACCGAAGCCATAAGAGCCTCTCAAACCGGGCACGTGGTGCTGTCGACGCTGCACTGTAACGATGCGGTCGATGCCATGCAGCGGCTGTTTGACCTGGGTGTTCACCCCAATTCACTGGCCAGCGAATTGCTGGCAGTGATGGCCCAACGACTGGCCAAATGCATCTGCAAGCATTGCCGGGTAGAAGCTGAACCGGAAAGCGATATTCTGCAGGAGGTATTCCCCGACGGAACTCCGGACAGCTTCCGCTGCTACGTGGGCAAAGGTTGCGAGCGCTGCAACAACACCGGCACCCATGGCCGGGTTGCTGTCGTGGAATATCTGCAGGTGGATACCGAACTGCGCAATGCCATTGCCCGTCACATTCCGGTGGGAGAACTGCGCAAGCTGGCACTGGATTGCGGCCTGGTGACCATGCGTGACAGCGCCCTCGACCACGTCATCCAGGGCAACATTCCCTTATCTGAACTTCCGAAGATCCTGCCCGCAGAACGCATGGCACCAGAAGCCCGCTGGCAGTGGGAAAAACCGGACTGAGATCCAAACACATGAACGACAAAGCCATACAACGCCCCACGGCGGAAACTCTCTACCATCACGAACTGGAAAGACTTCGGGAGTGGGACTCTGGCCCAATACCACCCGGCTGGAATCTGTCACCACTGGCGGTGGAGAAGTTCGTACTCGGCGATGACGAACTGGATATCCAGCGTAAATTTGTCGCCCAGCGTGAACTGGTCACCCGCATTATTATCAGCCTGGCCACCAACCGTGGCGCCATGCTGATCGGCGAACCCGGCACCGCCAAATCCTGGCTGTCGGAACTGCTGTCTGCCGCCATATCCGGCCAGTCGACCCTTACCATTCAGGGCGGCGCCATTTCCCAAACCAGCCAGTTGCTTTACAGCTGGAACGAAGCGCTGCTCAACACGCAAGGACCCTGCGCCGAAGCACTGATTCCCAGTCCTATTTATCAGGGCATGCTTGACGGCCAACTGGTGCGCTTTGAAGAAATTGCCCGCTGCCCGCAACACATTCAGGATGCCATTCTCTCCATCATGTCAGAACGACAGATCATGGTGCCGGAATTGGGTAAAGATTCGGTGCTGTTCGCCCGGGAAGGCTTCAATATTATCGCCACCTCCAATTCCCTGGACAGCGGTATCTATGCAATGAGCGCTGCACTAAAGCGTCGCATGAACTTTGAAACCATCCCACCAATTCGGGACCTGGCAGACGAAATTGATGTGGTGATGCGCGAATCGGAAAAACTGATTCGCCTCTCCGGTGTGCAGGTGAAACCCGACGCCCTCACTATCGAAGTGCTGACCACCCTGTTCCACGAATTGCGCAACGGCCAGACTCTGGATGGTCGCAGTACCGACCGCCTGGCCGCCACCGTCATGTCCACCGCGGAAGCCGTGTCAGTAGCCCATGCTATGGGAGTGCATGCCTATTATTATGGTAGTGGCACCATGGCCCTGGATAACCTGGTGCACTTTCTGATCGGCGCCGCCCTGAAAGACAACAAAGACGACCGCCGTCGGATGAAGCATTATTTCGAAACAGAAGTGTCCATCAAGAAAGGTGAACACTGGCAGCAGGTTTATGATCAGCGGCAGTTATTGTAGAAGCCGTTTTGGTGAGTCGCTGCCTCTAGCCACAGCGACTAGGCACTGCCCACGTGACAGGGTCTCGTCCGAACGCAGTTTCGGCCGCTGTTTTTGGCCCAGTAAAGCCCTTCGTCAGCTCGCTTGATTAGGCTATCGATCGACTCTCCGGGGAAATATTCCGCCACCCCAAAACTGCTGGTGGCATGGATGTGTTCAGGAAATTCAGCCTCCTCCATTTTGGCTCGCAGCATTTCCGCCAGCGCCTCTGCACCCATGAGAGAGGTGTTGGCGCAAATCACCATAAACTCTTCTCCGCCCCAGCGACCGACATAGTCCGTTTCTCGGATATTGTGTTTAAGGCAACGAGCAATTTCGCGAAGCACCTGATCTCCCATCAAGTGGCCGTACTGATCATTAATCAGCTTAAAGTGGTCGATATCCAACAGAATGATGGAAAAAACCGGACTGCCTCTATTCACCAGCTTGCTTTCTTTCACCAGCAGAGCATCAATTTTATTGCGGTTATAGAGATTGGTGAGCGTATCGGTGATAGACAACAACTCAGCATTTTTCTTCTGGGTCATGTCCAGATACACAGCGCTATAACCCAGAACCTTGCCCTTGCCATCCTGCACAGGCTCCACAAAGACATCCATCACCAACTGACCGCCATTTTTTTGCTTCACATGAATCTCGCCCTGCCAGTTTTTTCCGGCAGAAGTGGCTTCTAACAACTGGCGAATCTTTAAACCATTATTCGATTCATCCATCAGGATCGTGTGAGGTTCCCCCAATAATTGATGGCTTTCATAACCGGTCAATTCGCAAAAAGCGATGGAAATGTATTGCACCTTCAACTCTCTATCTACCCGCATCACGCAAGTATGCCGATCGAGTATTGCCAGGTAACGTTCTGCTTTTTCCCTGGCCTCATTGGCATCACGGGTCTTTTGGTACACGATTTTTTGCAGCCGCTGATTGATGACAAACATCAAGGCCAGCACGACCATTGAGATGATCGCAAGGGGCACAATCCAGTGGAGAAAGACCGAATGAGCATCAGCAGAAAGAAGGTAGTCATCGGCAAAGAAACCGTTTAATTCAGCCTCGGCGGGTATTCTGCCCCGCTCTCGGTAAATATCCGCAATTCGGTCAAAGCGATGACGATTGATCAGACCAACATCCAGGAGATCAGGCTGGATCATCCGACGAATGGACTTGGCTTCATACACCAACTGTTCGCGGGTTTTCTCCGTTTGATATTTTCTCAGGATCAGATCGATGATCTCATCCGGGTGATCAAGTGCATATACCCATCCCCTGATCGTTGCCCTTTGAAATGCAGACACTACATTGGGATACTTGTTTATCATGCGTTCGCTGGTAAAAAGGCTATCACCGTAGAGATCAATCCCGTAATTGGCCGGATCAATAATATTAATCTTGATGTTTTTTTCGCGGTATAGATAAGGTTGGTTAGAAATGTAGGCGGACATAGCGGCAATATCGGGGTTCAGTAGCGCCCAATCATCAAAGCTGTGTGGTACAGAAATAATATCTTTTGGGCCCAGCCCCACTTCATTCAACGTGGCGGCGATCACTGCATCATCCTGATCCAGCTGATACATTAATGTTTTTCCAGCCAAATCAGCTGGGCCGAGAATGTTGTTTTCAGCAAGGCTGATCAGCACCATAGGCGAATGCTGAAAAATCGGGGTAACCATTACCACGGGTTTACCATTCATCCGGGCAACAATCAGGCTGGAATCTGCCACACCAAAATCCACGAACCCAGAGACCACGTCGTCTACCACGGCCGTCTCCGGATCGCGTTCCAATATATGGACGTTGAGTCCTTCCTCGGCGAAAAAGCCTTTTTCCAAAGCAGCGTAGTAACCGGCAAACTCAAATTGATGGAACCAGTTAAGCCGCAGACTCACGGTTGTTTCTGGTGCCGTCGCAACACCCTCTGCAGGCTCGGCCCAGGCAGAAGGAAGCAAGGAAACCATCAGCAGCAGGGATAACGCCAAGCGGGCAAGAGCACGAGACGTAGAAAACATCGGCAACTGTAAAAATCTTTGAATCAACACCAGCCGGATACCTTGATCGTAATATTCGGTATTAATTAAACAATATGACCGGTTGAAAGAGCCTTAGTGCGGTCTTTCTGATAATCAAGGCAGACAAATGGATAGAGATACAGAGGAAAACTCAGATACCGGATACCAGCGTCACTCAACCTCAACTTTTATAATTGTCGTCCCGTCGACACTCAACTTTGGTTGGTGGCACGGGAACAGGGCCAACATCCGTGTTTTCGCATCATAACCCGTTCTTCAATTCCTGCAAGGCACAGCGTGGAAATGCGTGTCACATAACGGCGGCACTCGCGGCAAACCAACCCGCAAATAGCATGTCTGCGACAATTTGTCGCTGAAGATCACAGCGGTATCCAGGCGGAACCGGACTGGCGTACCAACCGTCCCAGGCCAAGGCCATCCGCTTTTAATTTCCCCGGCATTCCGCCGTGATATTTCAACCCTCCCCCATTCCCGCTAGACTGTTCTGAGGGGAATGGGAGCGGGTTTGATGGCCTTCAGCATCGCGGAATACTCCAACCGACTGATACCAGTTGTGTCCAGCATTGGCCAGAGTAGTTTTTTTAATCAACTAATGGCTTTTCTGAAAAAACTGGCCCCCATTGATAACGCAGTCATTCTCTACTATCACCAACAACAACCAACGTTGAGCTACAACGACCTGCCGCCGGCCAACCGCCCAACCCATATTGATTTATTCCTGAGAGGCGCCTACCTACTGGACCCCTGTTACCGGGCGGCCCAGGACGGGCATGAGGGATTTTATCGACTGGACGAATTGGCCCCGGTGGGTTTTCGGAAGAGCGAATACTACAAAAACTATTTTCGCCACACCGGACTGATCGATGAGTGCGGTTACCTGTTTCGGTTAAACGCACAGGCGCCAGGAGATTGGCTGAACATTTCCCTCGGCCGGGATGAACACCATCATCGTTTCAGCTTGTCTCAACAGCGCTTGCTGCAGGATATTGCACCGCTGCTCCAATCTCTGTGCGAACAACATTGGCAAAGCACCGATCACAGCCAACACCAAGACGATGACCTGCACCGGCATTTATCTTCGGCACTGAGCCATTTTGGTAGATCGGTACTCACCGAAAGAGAGGCACAGATCATTCAACTGTTTCTGCACGGTCACTCCACCAAATCCATCGCTCAGAAACTGTCTATTTCGCCGGAAACGGTAAAACTGCATCGCAAGCACAGCTACGCCAAGCTGGACGTTACGTCCCAATCAGAGCTGTTCTACCTGTTCATCGATGCCCTTTCGAGTATGCGGCCGCCATTTGGTGGTGACCCACTGGAGGGGTATCTCGAATCGAAAACGTGAAGCCGGGTAATAAATATCGTGGGCACGTAGAGACACATCAGGATGAGGAATATTCAGAGATAAGCGTCGTATTCCAGGATAGACACCCTCCGGTCAAATTCCGCCAACTCCTGCTGTTTAGCCGCCAGAAACACCCGCTGAAATTCAGCACCAAAATACTCGCTGATAAATGCCGACTGCTCCAGACGCTGCAGGGAATCAGGCAAGTAACGAGGCAACTCTGCACCCGGCTGAGCATAGGCATCGCCCTCTATGGCCGGGGGCGGTACCAGTTGTTGTTCAATGCCATGGAGCATTCCCGCCAGAATCACCGCGACCACCAGATACGGGTTGGCATCGGCACCGGCCACACGGTGTTCAATGCGGCGGTCCGCCAGGTTACCGGTGGGAATTCGCAACGCCGTGGTGCGATTTTCATAACCCCAGCTGGCCGTCAAGGGTGCATGACTGCCGGGCTGAAAGCGACGGCAGGCATTGATGTTGGGGGCAAAAATAGCCATGGCATCAGCCATAGAAATCAGGCAACCCGCCACGGCCTGGGCCAGTAACTCACTGCCCTGCTCCGTGCCATTGTTAAAAACATTTCTGCCCTGTTGGTCGAGGAGACTGCAGTGCACATGCATACCGCTACCCGCCAACTCGCCAAATGGCTTGGCCATAAACGTGGCCAGTTTGCCATGTTCACGGGCCACGCCCTTGATCAGACGCTGCAACATCAGGCCATGATCTGCCGCCAGCAGCGCATCATTGCCGTGGTAGAGGTTGACCTCAAACTGAGAGGGTGCAGCTTCGGCAATCAGTGTATCTACCGGCAACCGTTGAGCGACACAGGCCTCCCGGATTGCCCGCATTAACGGTGCTTCATCCTCCAACTGATCCATGCTGTAGGTCTGGCCACCCACTGCGGGCCCACCATCGATAGCACGCTGGCTGTGGGTAGGTCGACCAAATGTGTCCCGCTCGGTATCGAACAGGTAAAACTCCATTTCCAGTGCCACCACCGGTATGTATCCCAGTTGTTTCAGGCGCTGCTGGATATTCCGCAACAAATCCCTGGGATCATAACCACAGGGGATACCGTCGGCCTGGCGAAGGGACATCAGCAATTGCCCAGTGGATGCCGACAACCAGGGCACGGGTGCCAGGGTGGCGGCCTCCGCCACACAGACGCCATCGGCATCGCCGGACTCGAATACCCAGCTTTCCGGATCGCGGCCCCAAATATCAAATCCCAGGGTGGTGAGGGGCAGCTTCAGGCCACCTTTAAAAGCCTTGTCCAGATGCTCACGGGACAACCATTTACCTCGCAGCCGACCGTTAAGATCCGGCAGCAACGCCTCAAAGGTATCTATCTGGTGATAGGCATCGAGAAATGCCAGCACCGCCTGTTGATCTGAAGATGTCACAACCAGAAATCCATCGTTGGGTTAGTTCCTTGAACGTTAGCACATGGCACCGCCGGAAACCCGCTCAAAGGCGCTCCCGGATAGCATCGCCAAATGCCCGAAACAGGGCACTGTAAAAAGGGTCTCGCTGGTACTGCCACTCCGGGTGAAATTGCACCCCCAGGGCAAAACGGCTGTGATCGAGCGATCGCACCGCTTCAATCAAACCGTCAGGGGCAGTGGCTTCTATTTCCAGGCCATCCGCAAGTCGATGGATGCCCTGGCCATGCACAGAGTTAACTCGCACCCGTTCCGCGCCAGCCAGCCCCCTCAACAGACCGTCTTCGACCAGGAGAATCTCATGAGCATAATCATATTGACCCTCCCTCGGCAGGCTACTGTCTTCCCGGTGATCAAGCATACCGGGCACTTCGTGTACACGCTGGTATAGGGAGCCGCCCAGCGCCACATTCAGTTCCTGGAAACCCCTGCACACCGCGAACAATGGGATGTCACGCTCGATGGCGCGGCGAATCAACGGTAGGGTTGTGGCATCCCGCTGGGGATCGAGCAGGTTGTCCGGTGGACTTTTCTCGCCGTAGAACTGCGGATTCACATTGGAGATATTACCGGTGAGAAACAGACCGTCCAGGCTATCCAGTACCTCATCCGGGAAACAGATGTCAGTGAGCGGCATCAGGTCTGTGCCACCACCAATGGCTGGCAGCAGCACCGGGCGCACGCCAGCTCCGTGTGCCAGGGCATTGATATATTTTTCACCACTACCATGCTGGGGGTGCAAGCCATGCTGGTATACATCACACGGAATACCAACTACCGGCCAAAGCTGCTGACCCATGACGCAATCCTCAGTTAAAGTCACCCTGACACACCCCATTGGGGGTGGAGACGTTTCAGCCATTTCGTGCTGAAATTCTCATAGGCCAAGTAAAAATAGAATAACCCCACAGGGTTGATCGGAGACTATTATGCCTGCAAACAGGGACGGCAAATACAGCCACACAGCAGAACTGAAACGTCAGGATGCAGCACACCACCTGCATCCCTTCACTGACTTTCAAGATTATGCTGCTCATCCCGGCAGAATCATCAGCCGTGCTGAAGGTGTCTATATTGAGGACAGCGACGGCAACCGCATTCTCGATGGCATGTCGGGACTATGGTGCTGCAACCTCGGCTACAGCCAGCCCGGTATTGTCGAAGCGGTGCGAAAGCAGCTCAGCGAACTGCCGTTTTACAATAATTTTTTCCAGTGTGCCAATGAACCATCCGTACGCTTGGCTGCCAGGCTCGCGTCTCTGACACCGGACAACTTCAACCACGTATTTTTTACCAACTCCGGTTCTGAAGCCAACGACACCAACCTGCGTCTGGTGCGTCGCTACTGGGATCTTCTGGATAAACCCAACAAACGCATTATTTTGTCACGCACCAATGCCTACCACGGCAGCACCATCGCCGCCGCCAGCCTCGGCGGCTTTGACTTCGTGCACCGCCAGTTCGAAACCCTCCCCTACGTGCACCACATCGCCCAACCCTACTGGTTCAAGGATGGCGGCGAGCTGTCGCCGGAGGAATTTGGCGTCCGCGTTGCCCAGGACTTGGAGCGCGCCATTGACGAGTTGGGTGAGGACAATATCGCTGCCTTTATCGCCGAGCCTATTCAGGGTGCCGGCGGTGTCATCGTGCCACCTGAGAGCTATTGGCCGGAAATGCGGCGCATTCTTGCCGAGCGCGACATTTTGTTTATTAGCGATGAGGTAATCTGCGGGTTTGGCCGTACGGGCCAACTGTTCGGCTGTCAGAGCTACGGCACCTCACCAGACCTGATCACCTTTGCCAAAGCGGTCACCAACGGCTTTCAGCCACTCGGTGGAGTGCTGCTCGGGGATCGGGTGGCAAATGTGCTGACCAGCGGAGGCGGCGAGTTTGGTCATGGCTTTACCTATAGCGGCCACCCGGCAGCCTGCGCCGCAGCACTGGCAACGCTAGACATTCTGGAGCGAGAACAGCTGGTTGAGCGAGTGGCAGATGATATTGGTCCCTATCTGCAACGACGCTGGCAAGAATTGGCCGATCATCCCATCGTCGGCGAAACCCGCGGCAAAGGCATGGTGGCAGCGCTGGAACTGGTACGGAACAAGCAAACCAGGGAACGGTTGGAAGATGGCGGCAAAGCCGGCGCAGTATGTCGACAATTCTGTATTGAAAGCGGACTGGTGATGCGTGCTGTGGGTGACGCCATGATCATCGCGCCACCGCTGGTCTGCAGCCACGAAGAAATTGATCTCCTGATCGAGCGGGCCACACATGCCCTGGACCTGACCGCCAGCCACTATCACCTTTGATCAGGAAATAGCCTTTAGCCATAAACACTGTATGGCTAGCAGTCGGCTATCCTTGAAGAGAGAGGTAACCATGGTCAACCAGAATAGTCTGTTCCGCTGGGACGATCCGTTTCTGCTGGAAGAACAGCTTAGCGACGAAGAACGGCAGATCCGCGATAGCGCCCGCCACTACGCACAGGACAAACTGTTGCCCAGGGCGCGTGAAGCGTTTCGCCATGAACACACCGACCGCGCCATCTTCACCGAAATGGGCTCGCTGGGCCTGTTGGGTAGCACCTTGCAGGGCTATGGCTGTGCGGGTGTCAATCAGGTGAGTTACGGCCTCATCGCCAGGGAAATCGAACGGGTGGATTCCGGTTACCGCTCACTGCTGAGCGTGCAGTCCAGTCTGGTGATGTATCCCATCGATCAGTTTGGTAGCGAATCTCAGAAACAGCGCTACCTGCACAAACTGGCCAGCGGGGAGTGGGTCGGCTGCTTCGGCCTCACCGAACCCAATGCCGGCTCTGACCCTGCCAGTATGAACAGCCGCGCCCGCACAACTGCCGACGGATTCCTACTCAGCGGCAGTAAAATCTGGATCACCAATTCACCCATCGCCGACCTGTTTCTGGTCTGGGCAAAAACGGATGACGACACCATCCGCGGCTTCCTGTTGGAAAAAGGCATGGCGGGACTGAGCGCACCAAAAATCGAGGGAAAACTGGCACTGCGCACTTCGGTCACCGGCGAAATTGTCATGGACGAGGTATTTGTGCCGGAAGAAAACCTGTTGCCCAATGTCTTGGGATTGAAGGGGCCGTTCAGCTGCCTCAACAATGCCCGCTACGGTATCTGTTGGGGTGCCGTCGGCGCTGCCGAAACCTGCTGGCACACGGCTCGTCAGTACTGTCTGGAGAGGGAACAATTCGGGCGTCCTTTGGCAGCCAACCAATTGATTCAGTACAAGCTGGCCTGCATGCAGACGGACATCAGCCTGGCACTGCAAGGTGCACTGCGGGCAGGCCGACTCAAGGATCAAAACCGCTTGTCCCCGGAACTGGTATCACTGTTGAAGCGCAACAACTGCGGCAAGGCCTTGGAAATAGCCCGGCTCAGCCGTGACATGCTGGGGGGCAATGGCATCTCCGAGGAATTCCCGGTAATGCGCCACCTGCTCAATCTTGAAGTGGTCAATACCTATGAGGGCACCAGCGACATCCACGCCCTGATACTGGGTCGTGCCCAAACGGGCATCCAGTCGTTTAACTGAGGTGTTTTATAGACATTAGCTCAGCACCACCACCATGGGCGGTGGAAAGCCGTTAAAACGCGTCGCACAACTGCTGGTATAGGCGCCGGTGAAGGGCAGAAACAACAGATCGCCCGACTGCATAGACTCAGGCAAAAGCTGGTTCCTGAGACAGATATCCAGCGAATCACAGGTGGGGCCAGCCAATGTCCAGCTGACCATTTCACCTACCCTCTCGCTGATCACGGGATAGCGAAAACGGTCATTCAACTCCATCAATCCCCCGTAGATACCGGTATCGAGATACAACCAGCGCTGACCGTTGCGAATCGCCGTTCCCACTACACGGGTTACCAGGCAGCCCGCCGACGCCACCAGGTTGCGCCCCGGTTCTGCAATCACGGTAAAGCCGTTATCCAGGTTGGCGAGTTCGTCATTAATACGTTTGCCAATGTCACTAATGGAAGGCACATCTGCGTGCATCTGCACCGGGAATCCACCCCCCAGGTTCAGCAATCGCGGCCGGTAACCCCGCTGCCTCATGGCACCAAAGGTACGTTGAGCGGCTCGAATCCCCTCCACCCAGTTATCGGAGTTAAGACACTGGGACCCCACATGGAACGTCACCCCCGCAAGGTCCATGCCGTATTGCATGCAGGCATCCATTACCGCTTCTGCCTCCCGGCCAATAACACCGAACTTGCCTTCAAGTGGCCAGGCAGCACCACGGTTACTGACGCTGATACGTAGATATAGACTGGCCTGTGGGGCATGGCGATGCATTTTTTCCACTTCAGCCACCGAGTCCACCGCATACCAGCGCACACCGTGACTCACGGCATAGTGGATGTAGTCATCGGGTTTGATCGGGTTTGAGTAAAAGATGTTGTCCGGGCCCACTCCCATGTCCAGTAACAGGGCAAGTTCTGATCGGGAAGCCACTTCAAAGTGGATGCCCTCTTCGTTCAGCACATCAAGAATACGCCGGTCGGGGTTGGATTTAACTGCGAAATGCGGACGCACCCTGGGCATCGCTGCTCGGAAACAGCGTGCATTGATTCTCAGCTGTTCGCTACTCACATACAGCAGAGGCTGCTGATACCCCATAATGGCAACCCGATTTCTGGCCGTAGTCAACACAGCGGGTAGTGCCACCGGCAAGGGGCGATCATCACGCCTCGCCTGTTTATTTGACATGGGTTCTTACCACTTAATGATACTTATTTTCAGTTTAGGTGGCGGGATGAAGGCTTGGTATGTGCAAGACCGACAGTTACGTCAACATGATCTATCCTTTTGATAAGAACACTGTCCAATGTGGTCAAATCGCGGCATAGCCGAAGGGTTCTGTGTATGGCTCCGGATCTGGATCAACGCCTGCTGGATCTACTCAGAAACAACAGTAGAGAAAGTATCGCCAACCTGGCGATTAAGTTGGGCGTCAGTCGCGCAACCGTAAAACAGCATATGGACACCCTTGAGCGGCGCAAAATCATCGAAGGCTATACCATCCGCTACCACCCGCAGCACCTGCAACAGATAAGTGCGTACCTGATGATAGAAATCGCCCCCAAACTCGCCGGCAATATCGTGCGCAGGATGGAAAAAATGTCCGCGGTAGAATCCCTGTTCAGCATCAGCGGCAATTACGACCTGCTGGCAGTGGTCAGTTGTGCCAACACCCGGGAGCTGGACCAGGCCATCGACATGATTGCCAGTCTTGATGGTGTAGAGAAAACCCTCACCAGCATCGTGCTGGGGGCGAAATTCCAGCGCTAGATCACACCTTCCCGGCGCAGAGCCTGTCGCTGCTCCTCATCTAGCCCCAGCAATTCTCCCAGCACCTCGTCGTTATGGCTGGCGACATCGGGACCCGGCCAACGGGTTTCCCCCGGGGTATCGCATAAACGCGGCAGCATGGCCGGGATTTTTAAGGGTTCGCCGTTGATCTGTACCTGTTCATAGAGACCCCGCGCATTGAAATGGGGGTCTTCCAGCATATCTGACACATTGTATATGGGCCCTGCGGGAACGCGTCCTTCATCGAGCCGGGATAACACCTCTGCACTGGGCAGGCTGCCACACCAGGCCGCCAGAGCCGCATCAATTTCCTGCTCATGTTTTACCCGGCCCGCGTTATCCGCCAGTCGTGGATCATCTGCCATTTCAGGACGGTTGGCTGCCCGCATCAGGCGCTTGAAAATGGAGTCACCATTTCCGCCAATTACCACGTATTTATTGTCCGCACAGCGGTAGGTATTGGTGGGAACAATGCCCGTCACCGTGGTACCAGAGGGCTCACGTACCACCCCGGCGCCATCGAACTCGGGAATCACCCCCTCGAGCAGGTTGAACATGGCTTCGTAGAGCGCCACATCGATGACCTGGCCGGTACCGCTGGACTGCCGCGACAACAGTGCCAGTGTCACTCCAAAGGCAGCATGCAAGCCTGCGATACTATCCCCCAGGCTGAGATTGGGCCTGACCGGGGCCTCACCGGGAAATCCATTCAGGTAACGGAAACCGCTGATACCTTCGCACACCGAGGCAAAACCCGGCTTACTGGCATAGGGGCCGTCCTGGCCATAGCCTGAAATGCGGGTATAGACCAGACCCGGGTTTATGGTTTTAAAACGCTCTGGCCCCAGGCCCCATTCCTCCATTACGCCGGGACGAAAGTTTTCAACCAGCACATCCGCACCATCAATCAGTCGGGCTGCCAGCTCCTGCCCCTTCGCGGATTTAAGGTCCAGGGTAATACACTTCTTGTTGCGACCCAGACTGCGCCACCATAGCGATGTACCGTCCTTTAGCTGCCGCCAGTTACGCAGGGGGTCACCACCACCGGGGGGTTCCACCTTGATAACTTCGGCACCGAAATAGGCCAACAACGAACCGGCAAACGGACCTGCCAACAGCTGGCCCAGTTCGATGACCCGATAACCACTCAACGGTTTAGCGGTGTTCATAGTTACGTTCCCTTATATCAGGATAGCCAGCAATAGCGGCACGGCCACCAGCGCCATAACAGTCGACGCCACGACAATCCCTGCCACCGCTGCGGGTTCCCGGTCATATTTGAGTGCCAGCAGGTAGTTAAACACGGCTGCGGGCATAATGGCCTGCAGCAAAACCACATTGCGCGCCGGGCCACTCATCCCCATCCAGGTCACGGCCAGCCAGGCAAAGGCCAGACCGCCGACAATCCGCAACAGAGATAGTCCCATACTTCGCCACCAACCGGTTGTGGATAAGGTGGAAAGAGAGACACCCAGCGTCAGTAACATCAATGGAATGGTGAAGTCACCTAACAGTTTCAGGGTGCTATCGACCCAGACCGGCAACTGCACATCGCTCGCCAGCATTATTAAAGCAATCGCAATGGCATGGATAAGGGGTTGTTGTAACAATCCCTTGAGCGTCTCCCAAAGCCCGGTATCCGACCGCGACATCAGCGCCACACCAATAGTCATCAGCGTCGTCATCTGCACCATAAAAAACGCTACCGCCAGCGCCAGCCCTTCCTCACCAAAAGCGAACAGGCACAGGGGCAACCCCATATTGCCGGTATTGGGAAATACGATGGGCGACAGCAGCGCACGCAGGTCACCGCCCATCAGCCGAATCACAAAAGCGCCCAGCAAGGCAGTCCCCGCCAGCACCACGCTGGCAGCTATGGCCACCTGGGCAAACCCCTCCCCTGAAATATCCGCTTGGCTAATGGCTGACACAACCAGGCAGGGCGCGCCAATATTCATCACCGCCCGAGTGACAAACTCCGAAGCATAGGGCACCCGGGAACGTCCCCAGCAAAAACCGAGACCGATGACAATCAGCACTGGCGCCACGACATTCCAGAGTTGCACTAGCATTATTTTTTTCGACTCCACGATTTTTTAAAAACGACAGCGTTATACTGGCCCTCGCCGCCAGTACTTGTGTCACCCAATTGGCGACATAACAGATCATTGATCATGATGGCACAGGCACTTGACGGGACCGGGAACGGGGAACGATCTACCGTTCACCTTCTCTAAGAAGACGATCAACCGACAGGCTTCCAGGCTATGGGTTTTACCCTGAAAACATCAGGTTTTTTTCTTTTACTGCTCCTGCTTAGCGGTGTAGCGATGAGCGCCACGCCCGAGGCAGCCCATCAGGAGGTGAAGGATAACGCACCCGCTGATAACGGTGAACTGCAGAGTACCGACAGCGAAGTCCTGCCCCGTCTCGAAACCGCGCTGGATCGCACCATTGCCAACTACCAGGCTGCCATTGCGGAACGCGAAGCCAACTACGGCCCCTTCGATCAGGAGCTGTCAGAAATGAGTTACGGTCTTGGCAACACCCTGTTTCTCAGCCTGCGCTTTCCGGAAGCAATGATGGCCTACCAGCGCGCCATGCACCTGGACCGAGTTAATCAGGGTGTCTACAGCCTGGGGCAGGAGCCGATGTTGCGGGGTATTATCGCCACCCAGCAAGCGATGGGTGAACCCGATGCCACCTCGGAAACCTATTTGCAGTTGCTCTGGCTTTACAGCAAAGCCTACGGTGACACCGACCCCCGCATGATCCCCATACTCGATGAAGCCAGCCGCTGGCACATGCAAGCCTACAGCGCCAGTGGCATGCGCGACGATGTCTTCCACTTGCACATGGCCAGGGGGTTTTCCACCCATGCCATCAATATCGCCACGGAACATTTCGGAGAGTCCGACCTGAGACTGGTGGGACTGCTTCAAAACACCGCGCTGGCCAATTATTACCTCGAACAGCACCAGAAAAGTTATCCCGGCGTTGCTGGCTGGGAAGACACTGAAGCCATGTTCGACCGCCTGCCAAACATTGAGTGGATACCCCAGGAATTGTACTGGCGTAGAAATTTTTCACGGGAAGGCCGCAAAGCCTGTAAAAAAATGATCAGTATTCTGGAAAACAACCCGGCAGCATCCCCCCAGGACAAGGCCCAGGGCTATGTCGCCAATGGCGACATGCTGTTGCTGTTAAACAAACCGGAACCAGCCATCAAATCTTACCAACGGGCCCAGTTGCTGCTGGAACAGGAAGCGCAAGACAAGCCCATGATTGAAGAACTGTTCGGGGCACCGAAAATGCTGCCGCAACCCCGATCTGCACCAATACCCTCAGTGCCCGAAAACATCAGCCAGTCCGTTGACGATGATACAAAGCTATCTTTTGCCGACTTTGTGGGGGAGAGTGTTGATCCCTTGCCCCTGCCGACCCCAAAAGAATATGTGATGGTCGCTGTGGATGTGTCGGAAAAAGGCTCACCCGATAACATCAATATTGTTAGCATACACGCCGACGAAACCGAGGGAATGGAAAAGCGCGCTCGCAGGGCCATCACTGGCAGCCGCTTTCGCCCTCGCTTTGAGAATGGTTCCCCGGTCACGACCCAGGCATTGCCGGTCAAGGTCTTGATGAATTAGGCTAATCCGCATGAAATATCTTTACCCATGGCTGCTGCTGTCTGTACTTCTGTTGACCGGCTGCCCCACCACACCCTCTTCCAGCAGCAGCTCTCAGAGCTCATCGTCGAGCTCCTCCAGCTCGCAGAGTGCCAGCGAAAGTGAGGAAAGTGAGGAAAGTGAGCAAACTGAAGCATCGGAACCGGAAAGCGCTGCGGCAGCCAGTGCTCGCGGCGCTGGCTCACCAGAAGATGAAGGCAGCCCTCAACTGCCAGAGCCTCCCGGCGGTGGACAACCAGGCTCCGCAGGTGGCCAGCTGCCCCCCGCTGGCGGCGACATCCTCACCGAGGAAGAAAAAATTTCCACCCTGGACGCACAACTGGATGCCTCTCTGGTGGGCTTCGACTCCATGCTGGGCGGTGAGCGGACCAGCTCAGGCAGCCAAATGGCAGAAGACGGTGAAGATGCCGGTTCTGCGGGCAGCGCAGGCGGTCCTCTTTCAGGGGAAGGTGAACTGGCCGGCGAACCCGGAGGTGGCGCTGTAGGCGGTGCTGGCGAAGAAAGTAGCGACGAGCAACCCTACGGCGGTTGGGGCAACAGTGATACCAACACCGAAGGCAAAGCAACCACAATTTATGGCCGGGATGGCGGCGTGGCAGGCACCTTACCCGGCAGCCAACTGCCCACCAACATCCCCAATGGCAGCGATGATGACATCGTCGCCCGCCAGATCCGTGAGGCTGCCATGCGAGAGCCGGACCCGGTGCTACGCGAAAAGCTTTGGGATGAATACCGCAAATATAAAGAAGGGCAATAACCGTGCTAGCTTTCCCGGTTGATAGGTCGCGTGCTGTGACAGCCTTGAGCTTTCGTGTAAAAGCCCTTGGCCTGTTACTCGTATTGCTAACACTGGCCGGTTGCGCAAACACCAACCGCGTCACCACCACGGTGATCACCCCACTTGAGCAGCCAGACGCCATCGCCAATGAATCCCTGCTGCTCGATCTGGCAGTGCTGCCCTTCGATCCAGGCCTGGAAAATATCAAGGCTGACGATACAACGGTATCACCCACCGTGCGCAGTGCCGAAGCCCAGTACCTTCCCAACCAACTGGCAGAAACCATTCAGAAAACGGCAGCCTGGGGCGCGGTACGTCAGGTTCCCAGCCGCAATACCGTGGTCGATGTCTATGTCGCTGGAAAAATTGTTGAGTCCACCGGCGAGACTCTGACCCTGAAAATTGATGTCAGCGATGCCAGTAATCGCCACTGGTACAGTAAAACCTACACGGAAACCGTTGGCAGTTACGCCTACGATCAGCAGAACCGGACACAGCAGGACCCTTTCCAGGGGCTGTTCAACCGTATCGCCAATGATTTGCTGGAGTATCGTCAACAACTTCCACCGCAACAGATCACCAACCTGCGGGCAGTATCCAACCTCAGATTTGCCAAGGACTTTTCCCCGGAAGCCTTCAGCAATCACATCACCGAAGCACCGGATGGCCAACTGCAAATAACCCGTCTACCGGCGGCTAACGATCCCATCCTGCAGCGGATACAACGCATTCGTGAACGGGACTACCTGTTCATCGATACCATGCAGGAACATTACGATACTTTTTCCCGGCAAATGGACACCCCCTACCAGGAATGGCGGGCTGCGAGCTACGATGAAATGGTCGCCGTGCAGGAGCTGAAACGCCAATCCCGCACCCGCACCATTGGCGGTATTGCGGCGGTGATCGGCGGTATTATCGCCTCCGGCAGCAACAGTGGTTCAGGGCGCGCTGCGGGTGCAGTGGCCATCGGCACTGGCGCCATGATGGTCAAAAGTGGCCTATCCAAGCGTGGCGAGCTGAAAATTCACGAGGATGCCCTGACCGAAATGGCCCAGTCCCTCGAGGCGGAAGTCGCCCCCCAGGTCATCCAGCTTGAAGATCGCACCATTACCCTGACGGGCAATGTGGAAGCCCAGTACCAACAGTGGAAAACGTTGCTGCGTGAAATCTACCAGGCAGAACGCGGCGGAATCTAAAGTCATGGCAGACAGTAACGATTTTGAGCCCATCAAACCGGCCGAATTTCCCCTGACCCAAAATACGCTGCAACCCGGCGAACCTGTGCCCTGGCAGCAGCGTCGTTCTACCTGGGTGGCGCTGGCCATTTGCGTGCTACTGGCGTTGCTGGTCATTTTTGTACTACCGGCCCTTGTGCCGACACCGAAAGGCCCGCCGGTGGCCATTGAAACGGGTAACAGCCAGGCTACCGCCCTGTCCGAGTCCCCGTTTCGGGATGCCCAACTGGGCAATGCCCGCCGCGCCGCTCAGGATGTACTAGCCAAAATTCTCGAGAAGAAATCATTTCTGGAACAAAAGAATATCCAGCAGTGGGGAGCTTCCGCCATGACGGACGCCCTGAAGGCCGCCACGGAGGGCGACCGGTTTTATCAGCAGCGCGATTTTCCCCAGGCACAAGCCCGCTATGAAGAAACACTGTCTAACCTTCAGGTCCTGGAGGACAGTATTCCACAACGCCTGGCCGCTGCGCTGACTGCCGGCAACACGGCCCTCAGTGAAAGCCATGCCCTCAAGGCACAAGAGCAGTTTGAATTGGCACTGGCGATCGATCCCGACAATCGCGAGGCCGAAATCGGTCTCTCCCGAGCCACAGTGCTCGACCAGGTTACCGACCTGCTAAACCAGGCGGATCTGGCGGTGCAAAACAGCGAACTTGAGCGTGCCCGCCAGCTATTCAACCAGGTCATTTCCCTCGATGCGCTGAGTAACAGAGCCAGAGACGGTCTGCAGCAGGTTACACAACAGATCAGCCAGCAGGCTTTTAATGAGGCCATGAGCCGTGGATTTAACGCCCTGGAAAGCAACCAGCTCACGAAGGCGAGAACGGCATTCAACGAGGCCCTGAAGATACAGCCGGACAGTGATGCCGCCCGCAAAGGCCTGGCGCAAACCGGAAACCGTAGCACTCAACAATCGATTCAGTCGCTGATGACCAAAGCAGAACAACAGGAGGCTGACGAGCAATGGCACTCGGCCAGAGACAGCTACGCCAAAACCCTGACCATCGACAGTTCGCTGATGGCTGCACGTCTGGGCCAGCTGCGTAGCGGCGCACGGGCAGACCTTGAAGATCGCATCATGAAAATACTCAACGACCCGTTGCGGCTTTCCACAGCCTCAGTGCGCAAACAGGCGACACAGGTATTGCAGGATGCCCGGGGCATCAAGAACCCCGGTCCCAGGCTGCGCGAGCAGATCTCCCGCCTGCAGAAAACCATCCAGACTGCCGTCACACCGCTGACCATCGAATTTCTATCTGACAACGACACCCATGTCACCCTCTACAAGGTGGGCGAGTTGGGACAGTTCAATCGCAAACAACTCGAACTGATTCCCGGAAACTATGTGGCAGTTGGCAGTCGCTCTGGCTACCGGGATGTGCGCGTGGAGTTTCAGATCACAGCAACAAACCGTGACAAGCCGGTGATTATCGTCTGTACGGAGCCGGTGTCATGAACGAACAGAAAAATGATCATGAGGCTATCCAGCCGCTGGCGTTCACGCCCTTGGCAGAAAATACCGGTGCGAAACGCTTTCGGTTAAAGCCCCTGCCAATGTTGCTGGGGCTGGCCCTGATTGCCAGCCTGCTGGTTATGGCCTTTCTGCTCAGCGCCCGCTCGGTGGTGGTCAAAATCGCTCCCGACAATGCCCATATCGATATCAGTGGCGGCATCAGTTTTGCCCTGGCCGATCACTACCTGATGCGGCCGGGCGATTACCAGCTTGTGGCAGAAGCAGAAGGTTTTGAAGTACTACAGTTACCGTTCACGGTCGGCAAGGATGATCATCAATTGCTTCAGCTGGAGATGCAGAAGCTGCCAGGTCATCTGGCCCTTACCACCGAGCCGCCGGGAGCCGAAGTCAGTATCAATGATGAGGCTGTGGGTGCCGCGCCGCTCACTATTTCTGATCTGACGCCAGGTGACCATACCCTGACTATTTCTGCACAGCGTTACCTTCCGGTAACCCGTGAGATCAACATTGAAGGCATGGACACCACCCAGTCACTGTCCGTGCAACTGGAACCCGCCTGGGGCCAGGTATCCCTGACCTCCTCACCACCCGGGGCAACCGTCAGTGTCGGCGATGAGGATCGGGGTGTCACACCCCTCACCACCGAACTGTTGGCCGAAGGCGAAGTGGTCAAAGTGGCTTTACCCGGTTATAAAACCTGGCAGCAAAGGCTAAGTGTCGCCATTGGTGAAACCCTGGCGGTTGATGATATCCAGCTAGAGCCGGCAGACGGGCTACTGCAACTCAGCTCCACCCCCAGCGGTGCCACAGTTACACTTAACGGCGCTTACCAGGGCACAACGCCTCTAGATATCGAATTAACGCCACAACAAACCCACCAGCTGACCCTGTTTTTCAATGGTTACAAAACGGCAAAACGCAGCCTGACCCTCTCCGCAGGCGAACAGCAAAGTATGTCGGTAAAGCTCCAGGCTAACCTGGGAGAAGTCCAAGTCGTGGCCAGCCCGGCCGATGCCTCGGTATGGATTGACGGTGTGATGCGCGGGACACAGGGGCAAACCTTCACCCTGCCCGCCAGGCAGCACCGGATTGAACTGCGCAGAGCTGGCTATGCCACAGCCACACGCACGGTCACCCCGCAACCGGGTCTCGACCAGGTGGTGAAAGTCACTTTGCTCACCGAGCAACAGGCTCGCTGGGCATCGGTCCCCGAGAAAATCACTACCGCCAACGGTGCCACCCTGCTGCTGTTCAAACCACGGGAACCCTTCACCATGGGGGCGCCCCGCCGGGAAAGTGGCCGACGGGCCAACGAAGTGCGGCGCGAGGTGCAATTGACCCGCCCCTTCTACCTGGCCAGCCATGAAGTCACCAACCGGCAATTCAAACAGTTTGCCCGCACCCACAGCTCCAGCCACGCGGGAGGTATTACCCTGGATCAGCCGGCCCAGCCCGTGGTGCGGATCAGCTGGGAGCAGGCAGCTCGCTACTGCAACTGGCTCAGCGGCAAGGACAACCTGACACCGTTCTACCGGGAAGAAAACGGCAAGATCAAAGGCTTTGAACCCTCTGCCAACGGTTATCGTTTGCCCACAGAAGCAGAGTGGGCCTGGGCAGCAAGGGCCACAAGTGGTGGCGAAAAACGTTTTTCCTGGGGCCAGCAATATCCGCCCGCCAACCACTCGGGAAATTTTGCCGACACCAGTGCCGGTCGCCTGGTCACCGAACCCATCAAGGGGTATACCGATGGCTTTGCTGTCTCGGCACCGGTGGGGAGCTTCCGCCCCAATCACCGCCAGCTGTATGACCTGGAGGGAAATGTGTCAGAGTGGGTAAACGACTACTACGGCATTGAGCTTGGCCTTGGCAGCAGCACTGAAAAGGACCCGACGGGGCCCGCCACGGGGGATTTGCGCGTAATACGTGGCGCCAGTTGGCGACATGGCAACATCACAGAGCTACGCTTGTCCTATCGTGACTACGGTGAACAGCCCCGGGATGACCTGGGTTTTCGCATTGCCCGGTACGTGGAGTAGACACCCATGTGGAGATTCGTGAAATACTGGTTACTGGCGGCTACGCTCCTACTTGCGGGATTACCGACAATGGCAGAGGAACCTGCCCCCCCGTCACCGGAACCCACCAAGGCAACCCGTGTAAAAACCAACAGCAATAATAATGACACCACGGAAAACAGCACCCCTCGCCCGAGAACTAAGGCACCTGAATTTGATCCGAGTGAACAGATTTCCGAGGATTTATCGGTTCCGTTCCCAGTGGATATATAGTGGTAGGGTTGAACACAATCAACATCGGCACCTGACCTGTTGCAGCTAAAGGAAACATCATGCGCAATAACACCTCATCGGAATTCCTCTACCAGTTATTTGCTCTGATACTGGCACTGATTCTGGTGCACACGGTTTATGTCACACTGATTCGACCCAATGCCAACCTGGTACTGGAACAACAACTCGCCCGGGAAGCCGCCGGGGAAAGCTACGTGGCGGAAAGATCTTTTTATGTGGTTGTGAAGGATTACGAGCAGGAAGCCTGTTTCATTCTGATGCTGTGGGCCTGTGCGATCATGGGTTACAAAGCGCGCCGCAGCCTCAATGAGCGCAAGCTGCTCACACAACCATTACTAACCGTGCCCGATGGCAGCCGCGTTTTACCGGAAGATGCACGTCAGTTGTCTCGACCCATCCAGGCATTGCCTGCCGTACAACAGGGTTATCTGTTGCCGCGCACACTGTTAGCGGCCTTACAGCGGTTTGGCTCCACACGGAATATCCAGGATGTCTCCCACGCAGTGGGAGAAGTATTGGACACAGAGTCCGACCGGCTCGACTCGGAACTCTCCATGGTGCGCTACATTGCCTGGGCCATTCCCTCGATCGGGTTTATCGGCACCGTGCGGGGGATTGGCGAGGCACTCAGCCAGGCCCACAAGGCGGTACAGGGTGATATCGCCGGTGTCACCGCCAGTCTCGGCGTGGCATTCAACTCTACTTTCATCGCCCTGGTCATCAGCATTGCACTGATGTTCCTGCTGCACCAATTACAGCTTCTGCAGGAACGGCTGGTGCTGGATACCCACAGTTACTGTGACAGCAATTTAATGCGTCACCTGAAAACTGATTAAGTCGGGCTCCCAGACTATGCCTACCGCCATTTTTGAATTGAACGACAGCGGCCTGTGCTGTGCCACCAGCCCGGATAATCTCATTGTCAGTCCCGGCTATGCCCTCCTCACCGATAACGGTATTACCACGGGACAGGCAGCCCTGGAAAAAGCCTATCTGGAGCCCCGACAGAGCTTCAGCCAATACTGGCGCCAGTTAAACCTGTCGCCCCTACCAATCAACAGCAGAGTCGCCAGACATCACGCCGATCTGGCCTATGCCCAACTGCTGCAGTTATACCGGGATACAGGCAGCCCCGAGCGAGTGATTTTTGCGGCACCGGGAAACTTTGACCGGGAACAGCTGGCTATCCTGCTGGGATTGGCCAACGCATCCCCCTTCGAAGCTGCAGGGCTGGTGGACGCCTCCGTGGCCGCCGCCTCTCAAACCCAGACCCGCGGCGATTCACTGCATGTGGACATCCAGTTACACCAGACGGTCATTACCCGTCTACAGGCGGACCAACAGATTTCCCGAACTGCGGTTGAAATTTTGCCTGAGCTGGGTATCAAGTGCTTCTATGACGCCTGGGCACAGCTTATCGCCGACCAGTTTATTCGCCAGTACCGCTTTGACCCCCTGCATACCGCCGCCGGTGAACAGCAGCTGTACAACCAGTTGCCGGGCTGGCTGCAACAGATGGAGACCCAGACAGAAATTGGTGTCGAGCTCGACAGCCCACAAGGCCGTTACCGCATCAACCTCAGTCGGACACAGCTTCTGGACAGCACCGTCGCGCGTAGCCAGCAATTTCAACGTCGCCTGATGGAACTCCGGAAGTCCAATGAAACCCTGCTCTACAGTCACCGCATGGCACTGCTGCCGGGACTGGTCATAGAAGATGCACCCACCCAGGTGTTGTCAGCAGACTCAGTAATTCAAGGCTGCCTGCAAAACCTGGAGCTGATCTGCGGCTCCGGTGACCTGCCTTTTATCACCCGCCTACCCCTGTCCAAATCACCTCAGCGGGATACGACACCGGGCAAGAGCGATCCGCAGGCAGCAACAACCCCATCCCCGGGCAACACCCCCAGCCACGTGCTCTACCGGCACCGGGCCTATGCCATCCACCCGGGTATGGGAGTGGCCATAAACGGCGACACACTGCTGATCGACTGTGAGACTGATGTGACTTTCCGCTTTACCCTCGAAGACGGAATTCTGGCGCTGGAAGGCGACCGGTCGCAGATCCAATGCTACGGAGACGTGAACAACCTGATCACTGGAGACAGCCTGCTGATCGGCAACCAGCATCTGGACCTTATCGAGGTGGACTGAGTTGCGGAAAAGCAAACACCGGGTAAGCGCCTTTAGTCTTTCTTTTCTGGACATCATGGCCTGTGGCTTTGGTGCCGTTACCCTGCTGTTTCTGATCCTTAAACACGATGCCAATGCCATTGCCACCGCTCAACCGGATCAGGCAGCCGAGGTTAACCTGTTGCAGGTGGATATCCGTGAAGGCGAAGCTGAACTGGTGGCCCTGAACAACAGCCTCGCTGAAATGGAAAAGCGTCTGGTGGAAGCCCAGGGGCTGTCAAACAGGGTGCTCAAAGAGATTGACGATACCCGGCGCGAACTCAGCATCCAGAGTGATCCGGAACAGGATATTTCCCTGCTTCGCAAGCAGGTGGAAGAGCTGGAGCAGGAAAATGCCAAGCTGCTGGAAGAAGGCAATGCCAACAACGTGCGGCGTTTTGTCGGACAGGGTCAACGACAGTACCTGACCGGACTGAAGCTGGGGGGCAAGCGCGTTCTTATTCTGGTGGATGGATCGGCCAGTATGCTGTCCGACTCGCTGGTCAATGTCATCCGCACCCGAAATATGAATGATACCGCCAAGCGCAATGCCGACAAGTGGCGTCGTGCGGTGCGCACTACCGAGTGGCTGGTAGCGCAGCTGCCTCCTGACAGCCGCTACCAGGTGTACGTTTTCAATACCGAGGCCAAGGCACTGACTGGCGATACTGGCCAGTGGCGCGATACCGCAGATCGCCAGGGTCTGGATAAAGTCATGCAACAGCTCAGCCGGCACGTGCCCACTGGCGGCACCAGCCTCATCAACGCCTTTGATGCAGCCAACGGCTTCTCGGGCAAACCCGACAACCTGTTTCTGATCACCGACGGTTTACCCACCCAGGGGCGCAAACCTTCCGGAGATCGCATTATTTCCGGCCGCGATCGCCTCAAACTGTTTGCCAAGGCCGTTGAGGTCATACCAAAGCGCATGCCGGTGAACGTCCTGTTGTTCCCCATGGAAGGTGATCCCTTCGCCGCCGCCAGCTTCTGGCAGTTGGCACTGAACACAGAGGGCTCCCTGTTGAGCCCATCGCGAGACTGGCCATGAACCGTGGTCGCCGTCGTGAACGGGGGCAAACCCCAGAAATTAGCATCTCCTTTCTGGATGTCATCAGCTGTGGGTTTGGCGCCATTGTGTTGCTTCTGCTGATTGCCAAAACAGTGGAGTCTACAGCCTTCGAACAAACCGATGTTTCCCTGAATGGCAGCGTAGCGGAGTTGCAACAACAATTGTTTGAAATTCGTGGTGAAGTCAGCGTACTCAACCGCGACCTGAACTCCAGAGAAGAACAGCTTTCAGAGATCCAACTGCGCATCGCCCGCCTGCAGTCTGAGCTGGCGAGCGTACGCCGTCAGCGGGACGCCATTGCACAGGTTGATACCACCGAACAGGACAAGCTGACACTGGCCCTGCAGACACTCACCGAAGAAATGAAGCGTTTACAGGCTCTGCAGAATCGTTCCGACAAAGAACTGATTGGTGGAATACCTGTAGACAGCGAGTACATTGTGTTTATCGTCGACACCTCGGGCAGTATGTTCAATTTCGCCTGGCCTAGGCTGCGACAGGAAATGATTCATATCCTCGATATCTACCCCAAGGTAAAGGGAATCCAGGTCATGAACGATATGGGAGGCTATATGTTTTCCAGCTATCGGGGCAAATGGATTCCGGACACGCCTGCGCGGCGCAGGGCAATCATTGAACGTCTTGCTCACTGGACACCTTTCAGTAACTCCAGTCCGGTGGAGGGCGTGCAGCATGCCATTCGCAGCTTCTACGCTCCCAACCGCAAGATCAGCCTCTATGTCCTAGGCGACGACTTTACCGGCGACTCCATCGATAACGTCCTGGATACCGTGGCAAAAATTAACCGCGAGGGCCGCAGCGGCGAACGTCTGGTTCGAATCCACACCATCGGCTTTCCGGTTCATTTCCTGGTTCGCGGTGGCAACCTGCAGACTGCATCAAGATTCGCTGCATTGATGCGAGAACTGAGCTATCGTAACGGCGGAACCTTTGTCGCACTGAACGGCCTTAAACCCGAATGATGCCAATGAACAAGAATCCGGCCACACGCCTTGTTTCATCCCTGTTGCTCCTGACCATTGTGCTGCTGAGCGGCTGCTCGACCAATGTGACGGTGAATGGCGACTACCCCAGTGCCCTGACGCGCAAACAGCCCCTCCACGTCGGCCTGGTCATGGACGATCAATTCAGCCATTACCAGTTTGAAAGTACTGATGACAAGCAACTGCCGGTCACCATGGCGCTGGGAGAGTCCCAGGTTAAACTGTTCAGCCGCGTATTCGCCGACATGTTTATCAGCACAACAACCTATAACAGCCCGCCGGCAAAGAACCCTGCCCTGGACCTGTTGATCGTGCCAGTGGTGGAAGAAGTCCAGCTCGCCACCCCGTTTGAAACCAAGCTCAACGTTTACGAGGTTTGGATTAAATACAGCCTCAAAGTGCTGGACGGCAACGGACAGCCCATTGCCGACTGGCTGATGAGTTCCTATGGCAAGACCCAGAGCCGTTTTCTGAAATCTGACGAGGAGGCGCTCAACCAGGCCACGATCTCGGCACTGAGAGATGCAGGAGCACGCCTGGTTCTGGAATTTCACAGGGTTCCGGAAGTGAAGCGCTGGCTGGCCAGTCGTCAGGCGGATACTCAGCTCAGCAGGAGCGATATCCCTTGAGAGCGCTACTGTTTCTGCTTGTCTCAGCCATCTTATTGCTGCTGACCGCCTGCGGCACCTCAACCCATGTTGACGAGTACCGTGTGTCGGAAACCCGCCTGCCAGTCAAAGCCAGTGAAAAAATTGTCATTATGGGACGGCGCCACGCCGGTGAGTACGAAACCGAACCAGATTTTATCGACTGTATTGGCAATAAACTGGTCACCGGCGGCCAGGTGGCGGTCATGCCGGAGCAACAGTTTCTCGACAGCCTGTACCCCTGGTTTGAACCGCGCACGGCGCCCCTGGGTCTCAAGCGCATGGGCGGCATGATGAGAGACCCCCTTATTGCCACACGCATTCGCAAGCTGGGTATTCGCTACATGATCTGGGTGGACGGCAACACCGAAACCACGGAGAAAAACGGCGGCTTCAGTTGTGGCCTGGCCCCCGGGGGCGGAGGCTGTTTCGGTTTTGCCTCCTGGGATAAAAACTCCAACTACGAAGCCATTATCTGGGACCTTTCCAAGCTCGATGAAAAAGGGCGCGTCAAAGTAGACAGCAAGGGCTCATCCTATCTACTGGCCATAGGCGCCCCCATTCCTTTTATAGCCCAGGTTCAGGGTGAAGCCTGCGAAGGAATTGGCACAAGACTACAAAGCTTTTTTTCATCGGCAAGCCAAAGCCGGGAATAATGATCTCTTCCAGCACCCGACACCGTTGGCATCCGCTTTACTATATCTATCCTGCCCTTAGCGCCAAAAATCGATACCGCCACAACCTCCTATAATGCCTCCCTTGGTGGGCTATCCAGCACTTCAAACCTACAGGTCAAGGCCAGGGTGAGGATCAAGTCTAATCACCAACCAGTTTAAGTTGGCCGAGGAACCAAAAACAGGGCAGCGAATCTAATTGGTCCACGCAAAATGCCAAACAGACTGTCCAAAAAATAATTCGCCATCCCGCGGTCATATTTGGTCTATATTTTATGCTTGATACCAGGAGGGAGTGCGCTGTGAAACTGATTCACAACGATAATAAGACGACAACGCTGGTAACTGCCGATGACCTTAAAGCGGTCAAGAGTCTTGATGCTAACCAGGCGCAAAAACCATTGAGCAAGGATATACACGATTTCAGAGAGACAGCCGTATATCTTGATGAGATCGTTCTGAAAAGCGACCTTGACTGGTTTTAAGCTTCTACAGATAAAGATTGAGTCAGCCTAATCGGGCGATACTGTACTGGGCATTCAACTATAGATAGAATAAAAAATTCCAGGGGTCGAAAGCATTGAGTCCCCCGTATCATAATAACAATTAAAAACTACCTAAAAACAAGAAGATGCGGAGTGGCCAGACATCGCTTCACCCATCCAAATAATAAGACTCCAAGGAGATAATTCTATGGCAGCAACTGAAGGCCTGCTACCCAGCACCCAGATCATCACTGAATACCTGATGAGCTATGTCGCACCACTGGACCCCCCAGTGCCGATTGATGACAGTTTGCTCATTGTTAACGTGCGTCCAGGCGGCTGGGTCAAGGGACCCAAGATCAATGGCCAATTCGTTGCGCCCGGCGCAGACTGGTTGCGCATCATGCCTTCCGGCGCCATGCGCCTGGATGTGCGCGGCCTGATTGAAACCGATGACGGCGCACACATCTATATCACCTATAACGGCATTATCAAAAGTACCCCGGAAGTCATGGAGAGACTCAATAACGGGGATGTTCTTACCGACCGTGATATTCCCTACTTCATCGCCGCCCCCACCTTTCAGACCGCCTCCGAACAATACGGCTGGCTCAATGACATTCAAACCATTAACAAAATGACGGAAATTCAGTTTGGTCCGGAAGGCTATGTCAAATATGATGTTTTTCTGGTCCGCTGATTGATAAAAAATCACGAATAATAAGTACTCACAGGAGAGTAGGTATGACTGAAACAAACCGCGTCTGGCGTTTGAGAAAACGCCCCGTTGGCGACATCACTGACGATGTTCTGAGCCTTGAAAATGAAGCCATTCCTGAACCTAGGGAAGGTGAAATTCTGTTTCGGCTGAACTACCTATCACTGGACCCAACCAACCGCGTCTGGATGAGTGACACGGAACAGTACATGGAACCAGTGGCCCTGGATGCACCCATGCGTGGCGTTGTCTGTGGCACAGTGATTAAAAGCAAAACCCCCGAATTCAAGGAAGGTGATATCGTCAGTGGTATTGGCATCTGGGCTGACTACCAGATCGGCTCCTCGGCCAGTGTCGGTCTGCTGGGCGATACCGGTGACGTTCCGGTCATTGAGGCTTTCGGTACCCTGGCACTGGTCGGGCCAACAGCCTACTTCTGTCTGCTGGACATTGGCGATCCCAAGCCAGGTGAAACGGTTGTGGTCTCCACCGCTGCCGGTGCCGTGGGCTCCCTGGTGGGCCAGATCGCCAAAATCAAAGGCTGTCATGTGGTCGGCTTGACCGGTTCCGATGACAAATGTCGCTGGATCACCGAGGACCTGGGCTATGACGTGGCTATCAATTACAAAACCCAGGATGTGGGCAAAGCGCTGGCTGAAGCCTGTCCAAACGGCATCGACGTCTACTACGACAACGTCGGTGGGAAGATTCTCGACGAGTGTCTGAAACTGATGAACCTGCACGGGCGTATCCCCACCTGTGGCCTGATCTCCCAGTACAACGCCACTGAACCGGTGCCCGGCCCCTACAACTATGACCTGATCCTGATGCATCGCCTGAAAATCCAGGGGTTCATCATTCTCGACTACATGGACCGCTACCCGGAAGCCCTTGAGGCACTGAGTGGCTGGATGAAAGAAGGCAAACTGAAAGCACGCCTGGATGTAACCGATGGACTGGAAAATGCCTTACAGTCCGTTAAGAAGCTTTATACAGGCGACAACATGGGCAAACTGATGGTGCGCGTCAAAGACGTCTGACAACCAAGCATTTTTGTGCCGCAGCAAAGGGCGGCTCCGGGCAACCGGGGCCGCCCTTATTAATGGTTTTTGAAATGAATTACTGGCTGTTTAAATCCGAACCGGATGTTTATGGCATTGACCACCTGGCTACCGAGCCCCAGCAGCAGTGCCGCTGGGATGGCATTCGCAATTACCAGGCGCGCAACTTTTTGCGGGATAAAGTACAGGTCGGGGACCAGGTGCTATTTTATCACTCCAGCTGCCCCCGCCCCGGTGTGGCGGGCATGATGGAAGTGGTGAAAGCGGCGTACCCTGATCCCGCCCAGTTCGATCTTGAAAGTGATTATTACGACCCCAAGGCAACGCAGGATAAGCCTCAGTGGTACGCGGTGGATGTAAAGCTGCGTAAAAAATTTGCCCGACATCTGCCCCTCTCCGCGCTGAAAGCTCACCCCGACCTGAAGGACATGATGTTATTTCGGCAGGGACGGCTCTCAGTGGTGCCAGTGACAATAGCAGAATGGCAAACCATTGAGAGCATGATAGCGGTTGACTAAACGGCACCCACAGAACTGGCAAAAATCCAGGCGGCACCACCTAAGGCAGCCACCACAATCCACCACAAAAACAACAAACTGAAACGAAACGGCTTGCGCTCTACGGAATGGATACCGGAATTCACGACACCGCGTATCCGCTCCAGATCCTCTTCAGAATACTCTTCTTCGCTTCTCATACCCATACGATTTCTACCCCTAAGTTTAATTCACTACTGCAACAACTGATCGATTGCCACATGAGTTGCTGCCTGTTCTACACAATTATCAGCCAGAAATGGCAACTCGGCGATCAATGGACAATCCAGCCTCTGTTGTAAACAAGCCAGATTGTCTTCGTAACAATCCATTTCAGGCGTGACCGAATTGGCTACCCAACCTGCCAGCACCAGGCCATCACGACGGATTGCCTCGGCGGTCAAGAAGGCGTGATTTATACAGCCCAATTCCATTCCGACCACCAAGATGACCGGCAGTTGCAGGATTTTAACCAAATCTGCAAAAGTTTCCCGCTCATTTAATGGCACTCGCCACCCCCCTGCCCCTTCAACCAGCAGCAGATCTGAGGGCAGCATCATAGAGCCGCGACAAAAACCTGCCAGGCGATCAGCACTGAGGCGGCGGTTTTCTCTGGCAGCGGCAATATGCGGAGCAATGGCCGGGGCCAGCGCCACCGGGTTGATCTGCGCATAACTCAGCGGCAAAGACGACTGTGCCTGAAGTGCCAGGGCATCCTCATTGCACAAACCCTCTTCGGTCAACTCACAACCTGCGGCCACGGGCTTCAAACCGATGGTCCGTAGCCCCTGTTGCCTGGCTGCACACAACAGGGCTGACGTCACCAGTGTTTTGCCGACACCGGTATTGGTGCCCGTGACAAAAAACCGCTTAGCCATCTTTTCTCGCGACTCCATAAATCACCTCCCAGGTCGCGGGCAGTTGACCATCGCTGTCACGGAACCGTTCGTAAGCCGCCATTAAACGGCGAATTGGATCGCGCCCGGTCATTTTTGGGTTACGGCCCTGATTGACATTGTGCGCACCCAATCCTTTCAGTTCCGACGTCAGGTGACGTAAGTCTCTGTACTGCAATATCTCAGGCTCTACCGTGAAATGTTCGAAGCAGAAACCTGCCTGGGCAAAAACTTCCTGCCAATGTTGCGCCGACTGAAAGCGATTGACATGTACATACCCATCCACGGTTGCCCAGGCATTGCGCAACTCATACAGGGTCTGTTCCCCCAACGAAGTAAACGCAACAGCGCCACCGGGCTTCAACACTCGCGCCAGTTCCGCAGCCAGTTGTGGCAACCGTTCACACCACTGGAAAGCCAGGTTGGAAAAAACCAGATCCACACTCTGATCCGGCAAAGACAGCGACTCCGCATCATCACAAAGCCAGATGGCACAGTCGCCGTGTTGCTGCTGTGCGTAGTCAAGCATCCCCTGAGCAAGATCAATGCCTTTCAGGGAAGCAGGTGAATAACGTTCTGCCAGCCGGGTGGTGAAGTATCCCGTCCCGCAGCCCAGATCCACAATCGACAACAGCTCCATAATCGGAGACAGCTGCTCCAGCAACTGCTGCCCTACCTGACGCTGAAGTCGGGCCACACTGTCATAGCTGTTGGCTGCCCGGCTGAAGGATTGCGCGATGCGTGTCTTATCCAGCCGGTAGCGGTCGGTCTGAATAAAATGGATTATCTCCTCTGCCAAACGCTGGGGGCAGCTGAGAAGGGGAATATGAGCAGTCCCATCCAATACAACCGACTGCTGAGCAGGGTTCAGTGCCTGTAGTGCCGCGGCCGTTGCGCTGGGAACCAGTTGATCAGCCCCCCCGAATATATGCAGGCCGGGGACTGACAGGCTGGCCAGCGCCGCGCGGTTATCCAGTAACTGCAACAAGTCCAGGCCGCGTTGCCAGGCGGCTTCCTGGGAATGGGAAGGAACCCCGGACACACCACGAAGTTGTCTGATCAGCTCACGTTCGTGGTCATCTCCCCGGCACTGCAAGCCCTGGAAACGTTTCAGGCAGAGCGCCGGTTGTTGTCGAAAGGATTCATTGAAGTCAGCAAACTCAGCACTGGTCATGGCCGAAGACCAGCCATCTGTTTGCACAAACACAGGGTTACTGGCGATGGTCAACAGATGGACGATACGGTCCGAATAACGGCTGGCCAGTGCAGTCGCCAGCATGCCCCCCAGTGACCACCCCACCAGGCTGCACCGTTCTGGCAGTATCGCCAGCAGGGCCGCCATATAATCGTCTGGATCATCGTTATTCAGCGCCGGGCTTTCACCAAAACCCGGCAAATCCACCAGCAGTAAATGAAAGTGCGGCGTCAGCAGGAGCAGCATTTCCTGCCAGATGCGGCTGTCACTCCCCCACCCGTGCAATAACACCAAAGGCTCTTCCTGGATCGGAGTTCCTTCACAGGCATGGTGATACACGGCGACTGAGCCATCTGGGAGATTTTTCAGGGGTGCCGCCATCACAGCCCTTCCTTTTGCAGCTCGGTAAGACTGCTATCGATGGCATCGACCAGGGCATCAACCTGCTCCTCCGTGTGCTCAGCACACAGGGTTACCCGCAGGCGGGCACTTCCCACAGGCACCGTGGGCGGGCGAATTGCCCCCACCAGAAAGCCTTTCTCGCGGAGCTTTTCTCCCACTTTCTGGCAAAGCGCGTCATTTTTCAGCAGCACTGGCTGGATCGGGGTCGATGAGTCCATGAGTTCCAGTCCCAGATCGGCAATGCCCTGTCTAAAGCGTGAAACGAGACTTTGCAGCTTTTCACGCCGCCAGCTTTCACGGCGCAGAATTTTCAGGCTGATACGGGTAGCCGCTGCCACTGAAGGTGGCAGCGCTGTGGTGTAGATATAAGTACGCGCATACTGAATCAGGGTTTCGATCAAGGCTTCAGAGCCGGCCACAAAAGCGCCGAAGGTACCGAAGCCCTTGCCCAGTGTGCCCATCAGGATTGGCAGCTCTTCCACGTCCAGCTGACACTGTTCCGCCAGGCCACCACCGTTCTCACCCAGTACGCCAAAGCCGTGGGCGTCATCCACCATCAACCAGCCATCGTACTGACGGCAGACAGCAGCCATCTCCACCAGCGGAGCAACATCGCCATCCATACTGAAGACACCATCGGTGACCACCAGCTTGCGCCCGCCTTCGGTTTTCGCCAGGCGCCGGGCGAGATCACTGACATCGAGGTGCTTATAGCGTTGGCAACGGGCATTGCTCGCCAAGCCACCATCGAGCAGGGAGGCGTGATTGAGGCGATCCTCAAACACATGATCTCCCTTGTCCACCAGGGCACGAATGGTCCCCAGGTTGGCCATATAGCCAGTGGAAAACAACAGTGCTCTCGGGCGTCCGGTAAAGGCCGCCAGCTCTTCTTCCAGGGCGTGGTGTTCCTGGGAATGGCCGTAGATAAGATGGGAGGCACCGCTGCCGACACCGTAAGTCTCGACACCACGGCGCAGACTGTCGATGACTGCCGGGTGGCTGGCGAGGCCTAGGTAATCATTGCTGCAGAAGGCCACACAGGTCTTGCCATCCACCTGTACGATGCTGTTCTGAGCAGACTGTAACAGGTGTCGCTGGCGGTAGAGGTTATCTGCCCGGCGCTGCGCCAACCGCTTCTGCAGTTGCTGATCCATGGATAGGGACATGTGAACTCCCGGGTGGCCAGTAGACAGCCACCCTCAGATAACTAGTTGGCCGCGTTGTAGAAAAGATGGTCACTTGCCGCTTCGGCCACAGCCTGACGCAAAGCCTGTTCCTCTTCATCACTGTCCCGCGCCACGTGGCGGGTTTCCGGCACAATACCGAGCCGGCCCAGCAATTCCATGTCCCGATTGGCTTTGGGGTTGGGCGTGGTGAGCAGTTTTTCACAATAAAAAATGGAATTGGCCCCGGCCATAAAGGCCAGCGCCTGCATCTGGTCGTTCATTTCCTCGCGACCGGCAGAGAGGCGCACATGGGATTTCGGCATGAGAATACGCGCCACAGCGATGGTGCGGATAAACTCAAACGGGTCCAGGTCATCCTGCTGATCCAGCGGGGTTCCCGCCACTTTCACCAACATATTGATCGGTACGGATTCCGGGTGCTGGGGCAAGTTGGCCAACTGCATCAACAGTCCGGCACGGTCCTTCTCACCCTCACCCATACCAACGATGCCTCCTGCACAGACTTTCATGCCCGCGCGGCGCACACTGTCCAGGGTGTTCAGTCGATCCTGATAGGTTCTGGTGGTGATAATTTCGCCGTAGTATTCCGGCGAAGTGTCCAGGTTGTGGTTGTAGTAATCGAGCCCGGCATCGGCCAACATCTGCGCCTGCTCGTCTTTCAGCATGCCCAGGGTCATACAGGTTTCCATACCCAGCGCCTTCACCTGGCGCACCATTTCCGCTACAGCGGGCAAATCCTTATCTTTGGGGGAGCGCCAGGCAGCGCCCATGCAGAAACGGGTGGCACCACTGGCCTTGGCGGCCCTGGCTTCTTCAATGACCTGCTCAACCGCCAATAACTGCTCTTTTTCCAGACCGGTATCGTAACGGGCGCTCTGGGGACAGTATTTACAGTCCTCAGGACAAGCACCGGTCTTGATGGACAGCAGCGTACTGAGCTGTACCTCATTGGGGTTGAAGTGTTGTCGATGCACCACCTGGGCCTGGAACAACAGATCATTAAAGGGCTGCTTGAACAGCGCCAATACTTCATCACGGGTCCAGTCGTGGCGGATATCTGAAACTTGGCTGGCGGGCATCAATCATCTCTCATATAGTCGGTGACAGCTCGTTATCATAAGTGAGCATGGATCACTGTCAACCAAAAAAGGATTTCTGGTTAACTACTATGGACGACCAGCAACTGGCAACTATGCTGCGCCGGGCAAGTTACCGACTGCTCCCCGGCCGTTGTCTGATCTGTGGCATGGCCAGCGGGCAGGCAGTGGACCTGTGCTCCGGGTGCGAGAGGGAATTACCGCAAAACCGGTCATGCTGTGCCGTCTGTGCCTTGCCCATCGGGTCGGAGATAGAGACATTGGCTCTGTGTGGCCAGTGCCAGAGCAACCCGCCACCCTTCCATAGCTGTCTGGCCCCACTGCGCTATGAATTTCCCATCAATTTGCTCATCAATCGCTTTAAACACCAGGGCAAATTCTCAGCTGGAGCCCTGCTGGCAGAGTGCCTGTTGCGTAACCTGAACCAGCAGGAGGAATTACCGGAGTTATTGATCCCCGTGCCGCTGCACTGGCGGCGTCTCTGGCAGAGGGGTTTCAATCAGGCCACCTGGCTAGCTAATTACCTAGGCAGACGGCTGGAAATACCTGTATACCATCGTGCTCTACAACGCACGCGATACACACCACAACAGCAGGGTCAGAGGCGTTCTCAACGCCTTAACAACCTCAAAGGTGCGTTTCACCTCAGTGGGGATGTATCTGGTAAAACCATTGCACTGGTGGACGATGTGGTCACCACCGGTAGCACCATCAATGAACTGAGCAGGATGCTGATGTCCGGCGGCGCCCGTCGCGTGAATGTCTGGTGCCTAGCTCGCACGCCGCTGGAAAAATAACCCTAGCGCCCCGATAATGATGTGCTGACCCCAAGTGACTTTTTGATGTTATGAGCCTATCCCTTTGGCAAGAAATCCAGCAGGATGCCGCTGCCGTCGCCAATGAAGAGCCGGTATTAGCCAGCTTTCTCCAGGTCACCATCCTGAAACATGACTCGATACTGGAAGCACTGAGTTTTTTGCTCGCAGAGAAACTCGGCTGTGATGCCACCTCATCCCTGACTTTGCATGAAGTGTTCGAAGAAGCTTTCTCTGGGGACCAGGATATGGAAGACAAGGTCAACTGTGACATCCTGGCTATCTACAATCGGGATTCCGCCTGCCAGAACCTGTTTTCAACCTTTCTTTACTACAAGGGTTTCCATGCGTTGCAGGCCTGGCGAGCAGCCCACTGGTTGTGGCAACAGAATCGCCAGTCCCTGGCGCTGGTACTGCAAAACCGTATTTCCGTCGTTTTCGGTGTAGATATTCATCCGGCAGCAGAAATCGGTCGCGGAATCATGTTTGATCACGCCACGGGAATCGTCGTAGGGGAAACTGCGGTAATCGAGGACTGTGTTTCCATCCTGCAGTCTGTCACCCTGGGCGGAACCGGCAAGGAAAGCGGCGACCGGCATCCCAAAGTCCGACGCGGCGTACTGATCGGCCCCGGTGCCAAAATTCTGGGCAATATTGAAATTGGTGCCGGTTCCAAAATCACCGCTGCCAGCGTAGTGCTCAATAATATCCCCCCGCACTCGGTGGTTGCTGGCGTGCCTGCCGAAGTGATCGGCACGATAGAAATAGATGCCCCTGCAGAACTAATGGACCAGGGGCTTTCTGGCTGTTGCGACTAATAATAAGAAGGAAGACGTCATGTCCAAGCTGAAAAATGAACCGGAACTGTTAAAGGAAGCATTGCGTATCGGCATGATCTATGCGGAAAAACGCGGCGCGGCGAAATTTGAAGCTTCAGACTCTGCCAATGAGAAGGTTGAGTATATCTACAAGTTGCTGGTTCACGACAAGCTGATTCAGCCTCTGGCCAAGGAGCAACATGATATCCCGCACATGAAACACAAATTGGCTTTATGGATGGCTCGTCAGTTGCCAGAAGGCCACACCCTGCTCGGCTGATTGTGGCAACAAGTGAACTCATAGCGGGACGATGAATCAAACCTTCTATAAATAAACCGTTGTATGATCGGCATCCATTCCGCATTCAACCATCCTGTAATGACTCGTTTAGGAGTATCTGTGAAATATTTAAGCGCCCTTGTAGGCATCTTACTTTCCTTTTCCGTGATGGCAGCCACCCTCGAAGAGGGGTACCAGGCAGTTCGCGGTGGTGAACTGGATAAAGGCTTTGCAATACTCAGTGAACTGGCCAAAACCGGGGATGCCGATGCCCAATTTGCGTTGGCAATACTCTACCGGGAGGGCTGGGGAACGGAAAAAGATCTCAAGACTGCGTTTGAACTGTATCTGAAGTCTGCCGAACAAGGTCACCCGGGCGGCATGTTTGAAACCGGCTGGGCTTATCAAAGTGGCGAAGGGGTGATAAAAGATTACGCTAAAGCCGTGCCCTGGTATGAAAAAGCTGCCAATGTCGGTCATCCGGCAGCCATGTATGCCCTTGGGGGCCTCTACTACAACGGGATGGGTGTCACGAAAGATGAAAAGCAGGGTAATGAATGGTTTAAACGATCTGCTCAAGCTGGCTACCAGCCGGCAATTCAATATCTCGAACAGGTCAATGCCATGAACCCCTGAAAGCCAGGGTCAGTCAGGTTACCCGCCCTGTAATCTGACGATTATTCATCTTTGGGGACCATTACGATCAGGCCATATCAAGAACTTTGGTGATCATTTGCAGATCTTTTTGCTGCAGATCATCCAGCTGGTATTGGGCGAGAACATTTCTGAAGGCCTGAGCCGCCAGGCCGAGAACTCCCTGTAACTTACATCGGCTGGCTATGGGGCACTGGATACCTTTGCAGTCAATCGGCTCCATGGTTTCTTCCAGCTCACTGATGATTTCCAATAGATTTTTCTGGCGTGTGTCCGGTTCCAGAACAATACCGCCATTTTTACCTCGGGCTGATGATATCCAGCCCAGCTGAGACAGCCGCTGACTGACTTTGTAAAGATGGTGGCGGTTCATATTGAAGCGCTCCGCCAGAAAATCCAGACCTACGCGAACCCCCGGGGGCTGACTGCTGAGATGAATCAGTACCCGCAGGCCATAGTCGGTAAATCGAGTTAACTGCATGCTTAAGCCGGGGCCTCAAACGCATCTACAAGAATATCGGTGAGCGCTGCGCCTTGGAGAAAACTCAATTTCTGCAGTTTCTTGACCATGCCCGGCGCTCCACAGAGATAAATCCGGTGTTGTTTAAGATCAGTGTGACGGCGACTGACAATATCAACCAGGTCACCCTGATGTAATTGCGGATCCTGCTCTGCTTCCCGCTTTACCACACGGTGATAGTGGAAATTTTCATGACGGCCGGCCAGATCAACCAGCTCATCCACCAGGTATAACTGGTCAGGGCTGCCGGAAGCGGAGTACAGGTGAATATCTCCCTGATGTTCATTGGCCAATGCCTGCCGGGCCACACCATACAACGGCGCCAGTCCCGTACCAGTGCCTGCCAACACAAGCGTTTGTTCTTCAGCACCGGGATTGTAGAAACAATGTCCGCGGGCCGAACTTAACTGGCAGCTGTCGCCTTCCTGCATTTCGTGCTCCAGCCAACTGCTGATCACACCATTGGAACGACGTCGCACGTGCAACTCTATATGTCCATCTTCCGGCATGCTGGCGATGGAAAAACTACGTCCGTCAGCCAGGTTTTTCCACACGCTGGTGTACTGACCGGCAAACCAGGGCATATCTGTTTTAAAACGTACTCTCAGCACCCCCTGGTTCAGGGGCTCCTTGTACGTCATCACCGCATCATAGCGGCGCTCAGCATCACCCAACGAAACCTCCATATCGGATTCGGGGTAACACTGGCAGGCCAGGAAGTAACTCTGTGCAATCTGTTGAGAAGAAAGCCCGGCCTGAGCTTTTTCGGGGATTGGGCTATCGTGAGCCACCATTATACAGGAGTGACAAAGTCCTGCTCGGCAACTATTGGGGACAGCAATATCCGCCCCTTCCAGGGCGGATAAAAGCGTCTCGCCTTCCGGGACATCAATAGCCCGGTCACTGTAACGAACGACTGCCATGCGCTATTTCAGCGATTCAGTACGTCATCACGAACACTGTTGGCCAGGGCCGCCACTTCACCGATATCTTCATCGCCGACGCCCAGTTCCTTGAGAGTCTCACCCAACAATTCGATCACCGCATCAACATGAGTGTCATTCAGACCCGTCAGATGCTTGTGCCCTTCACGCATATCCTTGCCGGTGTAGCTGTTTGGGCCGCCCAGCACCATAGTCAGGAAGGCTTTCTGCTTTTGGGACTGACCGGCCATATCAACACCATCAAAATATTGATTGATACGGTCATCCATCAGGACCTTACGGTAAAAAATATCGACGGCAGCATCTACAGCAGCATCGCCGCCCAGTTTTTCATACAAGCTCATTGGAACACCTCAAGTTAATTGTTGTATCAGGAATACAACAATTAACTTAGCAAACTCGGTGCCAAAATTTATTGCATTGAAATATAAAAGGTTTTTTTCCTACCACAGGCATTAGAGCGCCTTGCGGCCTGCCTTTGCCTCAAATTGGAGCAAAAACTGGCCGTGGCCGGGTCAAAGCTGGGCAGTAATTCGGGTTAAATCCAATCAGTCGATACCCCACAGACGGAGCTTATTTTCGTGTCATGGTATCCAGCAGGCCCATCACAAATGCAGAAATAACAAAGGTCATGTGCAGTACCACATACCAGAGGATCTTGTCGTTTGCGATTTCATGGGCATTCATAAAGATCTTCAGGAGATGAATGGAGGAAATGGCCACAATAGAAGCCGCCACCTTATTTTTCAGTGAGCTGGTGTCCAGTTTGCCCAACCATCTCAATTTGTCATTGGATTCATCCAGGTCCAGTTGCGAGACAAAATTCTCATAGCCAGAAAACATCACCATCACGATCAACCCGCCCACCAGAGAAATGTCTACCAGCGACAGTACCACCAGAATCAGATCCATCTCGGACATACTGAGGATCATAGGTAGTGTATGAATCACTTCGGCAAAAAATTTCACACCCAGCGCCAATAACGCGAAACTGAGGCCGAAGTAAATGGGTGCCAGCAACCACCGGGTGGCATACATAGTGTTCTCGAACATCTTTTCCATCATTACATCCTTTGCATAAAACGGTTAGCTCACAAGATTAAAGAAGTTTATCTAGGGGAGTTTATAAAGGCGACCGTCCTCCATGCCGATTGGCATGTTACCGGCTAAAAACCAAAAAAAAGGGCCATCTAAAATGGCCCTTTCGCTCTTCTTAGCAGATTACGCGACATGGCATTGTCGTGAACACTTGAAACAGCCGTTGACATGTTCGAAGTGTTTTTTAGCTTCACGAATAGCCGCGCGACAGGTGGGGAAGTTACCCAACGATTTCTGATCTACTGAATCAGGTAAATCCGGACACCAGGTGCCCATGTTGTGCACAATATGATCCCCATTTTCTTGTGCGTTTTTAGTCACAATATATCTAGCCATAGTACCCTCAACATCTTATTGTCGGTTAATAATCACTGCATTAACATGCTATTAATAATACATTCATCGCAGATGGAAAAATCCCCTCTTTTGTTGAATGCTGGAACAAAAATATAGCTTTTTTTGCCATAAATCAACACCTTAGAGAGACGCCAAAATTTTTTGGCCAGCCGGTTTTTGAGGTGTTTTATGTGTCATTTGGTCCGCCTTTCTTCAACAATTGACGCTTCTTTCAAGTCAGGACTCTGTCAGCATTTTGGGATTCCTGGCCCGGTTAAAATATAATCGGCAACCTCTAAGAAATATGACCCGATAACTACTAGAAAACTATTAAAAGGAGCTCCCCATGCCCGGCTTACTACCCGACACTGATCCGGATGGCCTGCTTGAATATTCCGTCGTCTTTACGGACCGTTCACTGAACCATATGTCCAAGCGCTTTCAATCCGTCATGAATGACATTTCCAGCACCCTTAAAGAGGTTTATAACGCCACTGCCGTGGTGGTTGTCCCGGGAGGTGGTACCTATGGTATGGAAGCAGTGGCGCGACAGTTCGCTACGGGGAAAAAATGCCTGATCATTCGCAATGGCTGGTTCAGCTTTCGCTGGAGCCAGATTCTCGAGATGGGACATATCAGCGATCAGAATATCGTCATGAAAGCCCGACCGGTAGATGACTCAGAAACCCCGGCCCTGGCTCCGGCTCCTATTGAAGAGGTTGTTGCCGCCATCCAGGCAGAAAAACCGAACATGGTGTTTGCACCCCATGTGGAGACGGCCTCCGGCATGCTACTGCCGGATGACTACATTCGCGCAGTTTCAGAGGCAGTTCACTCCGTGGGTGGCATGTTTGTACTGGACTGCATTGCCTCCGGCACATTGTGGGTCGACATGAAATCGCTGGGTGTTGATATTCTGATCAGTGCGCCCCAGAAAGGCTGGAGCGCATCGCCCTGTAGTGCGCTGGTGATGCTCGGAGAAGAAGCCCGTAAACGTATTGACGACACAGTGAGCAGCAGTTTTGCCTGTGATCTGAAAAAGTGGCTGCAGATTATGGAAGCCTACGAGAATGGTGGCCACGCTTACCACGCCACCATGCCAACTGATGCCCTATTGAAATTCCGGGACACCATGAAAGAAACCCAAGCCTACGGTTTTGAAAAGGTGCGCCAAGAGCAGATTGAGCTGGGCAAGCGTGTGCGAACCCTGCTGAGAGAAAAAGGTATCAAAAGCGTTGCCGCTGAAGGCTTCCAGGCTCCGGGGGTTGTGGTTAGCTACACCAAGGATCCTGATATTCACAACGGCAAAAAATTTCTTGCAGAAGGCCTGCAAATTGCTGCGGGTGTGCCCCTGCAATGCGATGAGCCGGAAGGATTCCAAACCTTCCGTATCGGTCTTTTTGGGCTCGACAAACTGCATAATATTGAGCGCACGGTCGCCAATCTCAATAACGCTATAGATAAGGTCATCCGTTAATTTCAGGACCACAACTGCCTTTTCAGCCGGGATTCTGTCCCGGACTGGAGGGTGGGCAGTGTTATACTCATACGCTGTTATCTCTACTGTTGACTTTTCGTCTCAAAAGCTCCGCTGCTATGTGTTTCGGCCTATCAAAAGCTTCCTCCACCATACTTCTCATTCTGCTAATCGCCTTGGCGACGCCAGGAGTTCTGGCTGAAGGTGATCTGGACGAAAATGAAGAAGTGGTGACAGAGGAGACTGAGGATGAGGACGAGGATGTAGCAGACATTGATGACTCCCTACCCCGTCAAACAACATCAACACAACCTACGTTCTCCCGGACCTATGGTAATGCCGAAGATATACAAGACAAACCACACAAGATTGCGCCCAATATTGACCTGAAGGAAGTAGCACCTGCCCAAACGTCAAAATCTTTTTTTAGTGAACCGGAGAATCCTGAACAACCTCAGGACATCCAGCCTGAACCCAGAACTCCCGAACTAAAGCCGGAAGCCGCTCCCCCTAACAGTATTACCCTGCTCGACACCGAGGTGTTGCCCGGCACCTCCACACGCATTGGTTGGTCACCTGGTCTGCAAATTAGTGGGCTCTCATCGCCAACCCCCGTGCTGGTGGTCAACGGTATCAAATCGGGTCCTACGTTATGTCTGGTGGCAGCCATACATGGAGACGAGCTGAACGGCATCGAAATTGTTCGCCGGGTACTGTATGACCTGGACCCTACCGAGCTCTCTGGAAAAGTGATCGGCGTTCCTATCGTCAACCTGCAAGGATTTCAGCAGGGCAATCGCTACCTGCCAGATCGTCGGGATCTGAACCGCCACTTTCCCGGCAAGGCAGATGGCCATGTGGCAGAACGCTTTGCCCACGCGCTATTTTCACAGGTGATCAGACACTGCGACATGCTTGTGGACATTCATACCGGCTCGTTGCGACGCACCAACCTGCCACAATTACGGGCTGATATGAATAACCCGGAAGTCGCTACGTTTACCGGCGGCTTTGACCGTATCGCCGTTGTTCACAGCACTGGCACCCGCGGGATGCTGCGAACTGCCGCACTGGCCATGGGTATCACCGCAGTCACCATGGAAGCTGGTGAATCTCTTCGCATACAGCAACACCAGATAAAGGCCGGAGTGAACAGCCTGCACAGTCTTATGGAAAAGCAGGGCATGATTTCCAGACTTTTCACATGGGGCGACCCAGAACCGATCTATTACGATTCCTACTGGATTCGAGCGGAGTACGGCGGCATTCTTTCCAGCAAAATCACCCTCGGCGCACAGGTCATCAAGGGGCAGGTACTGGGCGTGGTCACCGACCCGATAACCAACGCGCAATACCCCATCAAGGCGAAAGGCATCGGCAGGATTATTGGTATGGCGGTAGACCAGGTGGTGATGTCAGGTTTCGCCGCCTACCACATCGGCACGGAAGCAGAAGTCCCTGCAGAGTAGTCATGCCAGGAGCCTGGTCTTGCATACCCCTCAAGCAAAGACCTGCGAATTAGCTTTCTGACATACCATAGATCGAATTTTGTCTCCCATAAAAAAACCGCCGGCTATGCCCCAACGGGGAATAAAACCGGCGGAATTGACTGTAGCTGGCCGAATTGATGGTTCGGCTAAGCATTTTTCATCACCACTTCCGCTCTACGCCCACATACAGAGCACGGGGTTCTCCAGGGAAATAACGATCTCCACCAAAGGAAGTGTAATCCGCACGCTCTGCATACTTGCGGTCCAGCAGATTGGTAACACGCACATTGAGCTTCCAGTCAGGGTTCAAACGCCAGAAACTGTAAAGGTTGAAGATATTGTGCCCATCGTAACTGTGCTCATTTTCCGGGTCCGTGTAGTACTCACCCTGATGTACCCACTCCAGTTCGGCTCGGGCACCGGGTAAAAAGTTCCACCCAACACGGGCACTGCCAAAATCATGCGGTGCACCATCTACATCATTTTCATAGATGTCGGTACTGCCGGAAAACCTATGGTTGCTGTACTCGTGCTCGGCATAGCTGGCCGCCAGGGCCATATCCCACTGCTCGTTAAAGCGGTAACCAAGACCCACTTCTATACCCCGGGAACGGATCTCACCATCGTCTACATTAAGGCGGGAAGAATCCTGGAAAATCTCATGACGTTTCTTCATGGCGTACAGAGCGATTTCGTAAGACAGGCGATCATATTGACCACGGGCACCAATCTCAGCGCTCAGCACCTCTTCGGAGTCCAGGTGAGCCTTATCCTGGGCATTCTGCAACCGGTAGAGTTCTGTTGCCTGGGGCGCACGGAAACCCTGAGCCAGATTGAGGTAGACCTGATGGTCGTCCGCCAGGTCATAAATCAGACCAAATTTGGGTGACCAGCTTTCAAAACGATCAAAGCGGTCAGCCGGACGATTGTAACGACAGCCGCCAAATCCGCAGGGCACGCCATTATCATCTGTACGACCATCAAGCATTTTATTGTCGTAATCGTATCGAACTACTTCATAGCGCAAGCCCGCCGTCATGGACAGGCGCTCGGTCATCTGCCAGCTGCTATGAATAAACGGTGCGGCCACAATGGCATCCACCTCATAATCATAGTGCTTACCTTCCGGGATAGTGGCCATAAGGAAAGCACTACCCACAGTAGGCGCATCCTGGGACTGTTTGAGGAAAGCATCGGTGTATTCGAGATCCAGCCCTGTCACGATCTGCCAATTGTCAAAACGCTTGTGGTAGGCCGACTGTAAACCAAAGCTCTTCTGACCATTTTCCTCCAGAGGAGTACCGGGCAGAAAATGCTGTAGAAAATCCATATCGGTATAGCGGGCATACGGTGTGAAAGACAAGAAAGAACTGTCATCAAGGCGGTACTTGATATGGCTGGCCCAACGAGCACTCTTGGTATCCCTGAAGGCTTCAGGATTGGGGTTTTCATTTCTTTCACGTCTGTCGCGGTAGATTTCATCTCCGACGATATAACCAGCAGTCTCCTGATTTAAGTTGGTCATCGACAGGGTGCTCATCACCGACACTTTTTCGCCGTCATACTCATGACGCAGAGTCAGTTTCTGCTGATCAAAACCCGAGTCGTGGCGGTAGCCGCCGTCGTGACCCATGGAAAGGTCCGCCCTCAGGCCATGGTCACCCATCCTGCGCGATGCAGAAAACTTCATCCGCATGTAGTCATGGGGCCCGCCCTCGACACCGAGGCGGTATTCAGGCTCATCTGTGACTCGGGGGCTGATGACATTGATCACCCCGTTCATGGCATTGGCCCCCCACAGCGCACTGCCCGGACCACGAATCACTTCTATGCGCTCAGCCACCTCGGTGTGGCCGTCGAATAATTCGTTGATATTACAGAAGCCGGATGCCCGTAAAGGTACGCCGTCAACTGCTGTCAGCACACTGCCACAGCCTCCGGCCCCGGTCAGGATGGCAGAGCGCAGTGAGGGTAGGTATTCCTGGCCGTTACCCCGAGCGAAATTGGCGCCGGGCACACGGACCAAGGCTTCCTGAATATGAGTATGGCTGGTGATATCCAGCGACTGGGTATCTACCACGGTGGCACTGGCCGGCAGCATGCGTAACGTTTGCTCGTCCCGCGTAGCGGTCACCACAATGGTTTCCAGTACCGTCGGTCCATTGTTTGTTGCTTCTGTCTGACCACCAGCTTCTTCCGCATTACATACGCCCGCCGCAGTCAGTGCAAAAACCAACACAGAAAGTTTCTTTTTTGTCATTAGTGCTCACCCCTATACTTCTCTAGTTTACTTGCATGCCTGGATCTGCCAGCGCAAACCTAACCAGACAGCTGATGGCGCTCCCTTGCTGAGAAACAGCGGATCTTCTGTATCCGCCGCTCTGGTACCTCGTGGCTACCAAAAACCTCTGATGATTATCTTTATTTGTCCCATCACAATTTTACTGCACTGGCTCGATCATACGTCCTCGATGTCTACACAACCCGAAAATGATATGCCACAAAGAACAGAACACTCCGAACCCACCGATGGAAAAATTGTTTCTTGAAGAATTGTCTGCGTCACCACAGCCTCTAATCCGAGGTTGCCGGGTGCCTTTCTTTTTGCTTTTTTAATACTACATTATAGGATTTGACTCCCACCCACTGGCCATGAGGACTACTTCATAGCGCTCATACTTTCCTTGTGATCAACCTATCTCACCACCCATAGAATAGATGTTACTGTTTATCCTAGGGCCTAATGAATGGATATAAAAAAGAGAGGGCTGGGAGTCCCTCTCTGGAAAACTGGCGGCAATGGTTGATTGTTTTCCAAACATTGCCGCCGATCTATATCAGCCCTACCTAAACAGGCCTTATTGACTCAGAAGAAGTAAGTCACACCCAGGGAGAACAGGTCCAGCTCATCAACATCATCATAGACATTCTCAGCAGCCGGCGTGCCATCAACATCAATGTCGAGCTGCTCATATTTTCCGTAAATGATCATCTTGCTGCCGAAGTACTGCTCCAGGGCCATACCTGTACGGGTCAGCTCTGTACCGTCAATACCGGCTTCACCCATCGCTGCACTGTACTGATCCTTGTACAGACCGTACTCAACGTAAAATGCCGTATCACCCAACTTGGTAAAGGGCTTGCGAATACCCAGCTTGGTGAAATAAGCATCATTTTCATCTTCAGCGTAGTCAGAAACATCACCACCCGCCTCTTCATGCTGCCAGGTAAAGGTACCAAACAGGCCAGTTACGGTGTCCATCATACCCAGCTGCATGGTAAACATTTCCGAGTCGGTATCGCCCAATGCTACTGACGTCACGTCTGCCAATACTGGATCGCCACCAGCTGTCATACCCGTGTCTACAGAGCTGGTGCTAATAGTCCGTTCTGCAACGTTAGCTGCACCATTGGCGTTATAGGCGTAACCAAGGTGGAATCTGACCTCTACATCACCAATCTTGTCAGCATACTTGGCAGCAATATCGTAGATATCGTCATTGGCATAGCCAACGGCAATACTAACAGGACCAAACGCAGGCAGGTCATAACGGATACCGTTGCGGTATACCCCGTTACAGTCAATACCGATACCCAGGCCGTTGGTGGTCATACACTGGGCAAAACTACCCCAGTTGACGGCACCACCCAATGCGTCGCCATTAAGGCCGCGAATAAAGAAGCCGGAACCACGGAACAGTGCGCCCACGCCGGACCAGATGGTCATGGAAGGATCACCCAGAACGCCGATATTATCCGTCGGCATACTTTGCAGACCGATAGTGACCTTACCCCAGCTGCCGCCGAGATAAACGCTGCTGCCCAGCAGACCGATATCACCACCGTTGAAGTTATCGATGTTGTCCTGGTTGGAGAACACCAGCGGTGTGATCTGATTGCCGTTACCTGTGAAGTTCGGGTTACCGGAGAACGGTTCGATGGTGACATCAAAACCGGCGTCCAGACCACCGTTCAGTTTAGTGGACCCGGAAAACGTGATCCGGCTACCCAGCGTGGTACCGTTATCAGACAACTGCACCATGTCGCTGCCTTCACCATCATCGTAGTAAGACATGCTTTCATTGACCCAGCCGGATATATTCCAGGAAGGTCCCGCCGCCTCTTCGGCGAGAGCCGTCAATGAAAATGCTGTTGTCGATGACAGTATCAAAGTGCTTGCAACTCTGATTGCTGTTTTTTTACTCAACATAGAAGCTCACCCAAATATTGTTTTATTAGATGTAATGGGGCCATGCCTGAGTGGATCAGTGCGGCCTCATCCCTGCGCCTGTATTACACCGAAACAGCATTAACACTAATTCAAGGCAATAGACGCACATGGGAAATTACTACTAAGCAGAGTGAACTTTTATCCACTGATAGTATGAATTTATTAATCAATAAGTATTTTTTAATTTAGCACTGAGAAGCAGTGACAAGCATCTGTCGACCTGTGTCGACAACGATGGGAACAAATAGAGGGTTCCAAATAAACCGCGACTTCAAATGAAAGTGGCGGCTGGTAATCAATGGTTAATACAGAATGAAAATTAAACACTTGGGGCAAACATCCAATCAAAACCCCTGAGATGAGTGGCCATTTGCCCTGACTACGAGTATTACTTCTTCCTACAAGTCGTCCAGAATCTGTTTTCTTTTCAGGCTGTATTCTTCTTCACTAATCAGGCCTTTATTTTTAAGACTGTTTAGCGAGACCAGCCGCTCCTCAATGGTCCGTCCAGATGTAACAGGGCTGGCACCTGAGCCAGATCCAAACAGGCTCTGCATTTCCATAAGTTTTTCGCTTTTCGCCTGCTGGAAAGCCATCCTTTTACGCTTATCAAAGGCACTGGAAATTTTGTTGACGTCCACCTGAAACCAGTCAGAACGACGACCACTCGTGACAAATTTATTGGATATTCCTGGAGTATCGAAGGCTTTTTTATCGATCAGGTTAGGGCTAACCGATTCACTGGTGCGTTTTCCATGATCGAAACGGTAGTTATGGGTATCGGCACTTTTCGGGTCATAGGCTGACTCAAACCCGATATTTCTGACACGGTCATAATCACCCAAAACCAGATTCAACCGACCCCATTGGTAAAAGACGCGACCGGCAACGAAAAAATCAGCATTTGTCTGGCCCATCATCTGTGATTCGGGTTTTTCCAGAACAAAAATAATGTCCTGTTCAGTATTCGCAACGCTCAACCCTGAGGCCAATCCAGCACTCAGCCGGATAATTTGCTCCTCAGAGAAAACTGGAATCACCCCACGCCCAGTATCGATTTTCAACTGGGACAATGAGATGTTGATGTCCTCTGCACTGAGGTTTACAGGATGCTCATTCAAACCAAAGTTTGTGGAATCCTGAGGCACGATCTTGATATAGCGGTTGGGGCCATCCTGCCAGATAATCTTTTCCGACTTCTTTTCATCAACACCGAGAAAACCGATGTTCAGGCTGTCCAGAAGGTTGGCGGCAAAAACTGGTTCAACTTGGATAAGGCAAAGAAACACAACAAAGCACGCGGATAGCAGCCTTACTTTCATAACATCAACCAGTCCAACACTGTCCCGGAAAACCATTTATTCGCAGACCTATTCCGAGAACCAACCATTTTTTACGATGCATATTCCTCGTTCAGAATCGCATCCACATTGTTAAACACATCTGGAGAGCGCACCAGGCTCTCTCTGGGTACACATTGTAATCTACCGCGGGTAGACGACGACATCTTTCGGGAAACCTGTTCAATCCTGATCGCCAAAAGTGCACTGGCATAACGGTGCTTACCAGCCAGTTGATACAGGTATGACACAGATCCATTACACGCTGTAGCCAGCTCTGAACGTTCCCGCTTGCTGGCCTGCCTCAAAAATTCTCTAAGCTCCATATCGATGGTCCTCTGGATACATTCCGGATTGACACATCGTGCTCGCCTAGCACAACGTCTGTCGGCATAAGCCAAAGCTCTGAAGACAGTGTTGAGCTTGCCGGGCAAAACAAATAACCATGCAGCTTTCTGATGACCGCTGTCTGCCCAGTGAAACAGCAAGCACAATGCCCCCTGGCACGGGGTTAGCGCAGTTGTGTTAGCTGTTCCACCTTAGACGACATCGTTCAAAGCGGCCATACGCCTTTTCTACACAAAAGGTATGGATTTTTCTTTCTCTGGAATACTACTTTGGAGCAATCGTCCCCTCAATCTGCCTATCAAGCAGGCAACGACTTAGAGCTCTTCAAGTATCTGTTTTCTTTTGGTTTCGTATTCTTCCTCTGTCACCAGCCCCTTGGTTTTGAGCTCATTGAGGGTCGTCAACCGCTCCTCAGGACTCATTTTGGAGGCCGCTCGATTGCCATTAGCAATCTGGGGCAGGGATTGCCCAAATATTTCTTCCAATTCTTTGCGCTTGCGTGACAACTCCTGCTGTCGCTCCATCTCTTCTCGATGGGCATAAGCTTCTGCTGAAGCAGTCAGGTCGACAACAAACCAGTCACGCCTGATGTTTCCGTTTAGCACTTTGTTTTCAACGCCGGGAAGATTTTCTATTGAGCGCTCAAAGGGGAAACTGCTCTCAGGCTTACCGGAACGACTGCCATGCACGAAGTTATAGTTAACGATACCCGCATTGGTGGGGTCATATGCTGCCTCATAACCCCGGTTTCTCTCCCGTTGATAGTCACCCATGATGATATTTAAGTGACCGTCTTTGTAAAAAGCTCTACCAGCCACAAAATAAGAGTCTGTCTTTAACCCCAGCAGCTTCTGCTTGGACTTTTCCATCACGAAAATAATGTCCTGCTTTGCTGTGGCACTTTTAAGCCCTTGGGCAATATACGTAGCCATGGCTCTGATTTGTTGATCATCAAAAACCGGCCTGAGAGATTTGAACGAATCTGCATTACTGCCCTTGAGTTTGATTAGACCCAAGCCGACCTCTATAACACTTTTGTTGATATCCACCGGGTGATCACTGTCCCCAAAGTTCCGATCCGCTTGAGGAGCAAGTTTGAAATACTGGTTGGGACCCGATTCCCAGATGACAACCTCGTCTTCTTCATCATCGCCGAACAGATTAAAATCGACGCCGTCAAATAGTGAGAAGGCCAACGTCTGCTGACAACATAGGGCTAACCCAAAAACAACCAGCCATTGTTGTATATGTTTCATTGTTTACTACCTTTATTTTATTAAACCGCGAAAACGGCTTCCGCTCCCAAAACCAGCTTTGAAAAAACCAAACTAGTCTTTGCCAACAGGTCTTCCCTGTCCAAACCAGGTACCGAGTACGTAGCATCTGAGCTGCCTAGGTTGAGCATATTGTAGACAGCGTCTGTTTACTATCAGCAGACCTGAAAAATACAACATTAGAGTAACAGCACTATGTTGAACCAATCTCAGCAGTTTGCCTGATAAGAAATCATACCCTTTTTGCCATAAAGCTATAGTGGTCAAAAGTCGATGGCAGATCCTGCTTACGGATGATACTGCCTACCGAAACAATTTCCTTTACACATAAAAAAATGCGCCTCAAAAAAATCTTAAGGCGCTATAGGGAGGTAATGGTGAAAATACATAAAAACTTTTAAAGTCAAAGCATTAGAGCATACGAATATGATTACTATATTTATTTATGATCAATGCCATATTTCTTAAATATCTCCTGTAGCTCTCCGCTTTTGGTCAACTTATCAAGAATCTCGTTAACTCGATCGAGCATCGCCTGATCCGCTTTTCTCAGACCAATGGCCATGGGATAGCCATTAAATGAATGGATAAATTCAGCCGACGTTAGTGAAAAATCCACATCGGGATGGTTTTTCTTGTACCAACCAATACCCGTGTTGGCGACAACCGCCGCATCCACATCGCCATTGGCCACCGCATCCAGCATCTGATGATCTTCCACCAAACTGACAAACAGCTGTACCTTGGGTCTTTTTACCAAAATTGAGTGGGCAAGTGATGCGCTAGGGGTCGCGACTTTCAATCCATCCAGGTCCTCAAGACGGGTGATGTTCAAACCTGGTTTGGACACCACATACATCTTGACATCAAGATAGGGCTGGGTCTTTTTGACAAAACCTTCTCCATCATCAAGGACCGCAACCCCCATAAAGGCATCGCACTGGTTGTACTTGGCTCGGTGCCGGAAAGTCACCCATGAATAATCCAGCGAAACACCTAGCTCACGCGCAACCAGCTTTGCCATCTCGACATGAGCGCCTGGCAGCGGGCCATCAGATTCTGAAAAAGGCAGCGCGTGACGATTGACGCAAATTTTAAAGATATTCTTATGTTTTATTTCTGAGAGTGTTCCTGCCTGTGCAGGCAAAAAAGTCACCAGCGGTATTAACAATAGGCCAAACCATACGGACAATTTTCCCCTGTTCACAGCGATTTCCTCCAGCTTGTGCAACAACTAAAAAGGCTTACGGACGTGTACGCCACTTACTCGCACTTCTCCAGGTCCTTTAACGTCATGATGTATGAGACCAACTCCCAACGGGTTTTTTCATCGTAGCTGTTTTTCCATGACGGCATGACATAAGCACCACGTTTCTTACCATTAGAAATGGTTGTGAATAGATACTGCGGGTCGTAGGTACGGCATTGCATTTTGCGAGCCTTGCCACCAATGCCCTTGGCACCATGGCAATACACACACACTTGGTTGAACAGTCCTTCACCGGCTGCGGCCGATTCTGGCGAAGCAATTATCTGCTGCGCTTGCTCTTCAGTAATGGCTTTGCCTTCTTCTTCAGTAGGCATTCCACCAGCTGTCACCATTCCTGTGCTGAGCCCAAAGGCAAGCAACACCACCCAAAGGCACAGGCTAACTACGCGATTAATTTTTCCCGCCACACTAACAACAACGGGTTTGCGCCATTCTTTTCCTTGGCGACTTCTTTGAACAATCATTAAACAACCTCATCTGTTCAACGGTAGGGAAAGAGGGGGCTATGCCCCCTCTTTCAGGTAGAGAAAGCCAATCAGTCTTCCAAGGTAAATGCGATCAATGCCGCACCACCTGGCAAACCGACCAGACTTGGGAACGCACCAGTAGCAAAGCCCAGAGCCAAGCCACCAAGGCCACTTGGGACAAGGATGTACTGCTTGCCGTCAGCACCATAGCTGATAGGACCGGAACGGAAACCGGAACCAGCATTGAAGCTCCACAGTTCTTTACCGTTATCAGCGTCATAGGCTTTGAAGATACCGGTAGCATCACCGTTGAACACCAACCCGCCGCCAGTTGTCAGCACGGAGCCCATACCTGGTACCGGGTAATCGATACTCCACTTGACTTTACCGGTGATCGGATCGCGAGCATCCAGACGAGCAGAACCTGTTTCTTCACCAGGAGGTGGAATCAGCTCCAGCTTGGAAACGCCAAAGTACACGCCAGCCCAACCCAATTTTTCCGGATCCTGAGCGGCGGGAACCACGCGGTTACAGAATTCCCAACCGTTGGAGTACCACAGCTTACTTTTCGGGTTATAGGCCGCTTGGTTCCAGCTGCGAGCTCCCAATACAGAAGGACAGAAGATATCTTCCTGACCGGGAACAGGGTCTTTACGACCAATCAGCTTGCCAGTTTTGGGGTCAATGGAATCTACCCAGTTGGCGAGTTTGGCAAACTTCCATACGTTGAAAGGCTTACCAGTGGCTTTATCAAGCACTGATACGTAGCCACCTTTGTTAAGGTGAACCAGCAGCTCTTTGCCTTCGTGTTCAATGGTCATGATTTCGTAGGCGGAATCGTAATCCCAGCTATCGTTGGGTACTTCCTGATGGTGCCACTTGAGCTTACCAGTCTTGCCTTCCAGCGCCAGAATAGTGGCGGTATACAGGTTGTCACCTTTACGCCCTTCACTGTAGAAGTCCGGCGCCGCATTACTGGTGCCGATAAGGATAGTATCGGTCTTGGCATCGTAAACACCTGTCGTCCAGGCGCCACTACCACCGACTTTTCCGGAATCTCCGGGCCAGCTTTTCGGGTCATCTTTGATGGCGTTAAAGGTCCAGACCTTCTCGCCTGTCAGTGCATTGACACCGAAGATTTTACCTTGCTGCGGTTGGTCACCACCGGTGTGGCCACTGTAGAGAATGTTACCAGCCAGCTGTGGCGGGAAGGAAAAGTTACAACCCTGACAGTTTTGGAAATCTGTCATCTGAGTATCCCACTTGACCTTACCGGTTTTCTGGTCGAGGGCGATATAGCGGCCATCCAATGTACCCAGGTAGACCATGCCATGACCCACTGACACACCACGGCTCTGGGCAGCCCAGAAACTTTCAGCCGCCAGGGGATCCAGTTCAGGCTGGTAGTGCCACAGGGTTTTTCCGGATTTTCCGTCGACCGCAAACACATTGTTGTTTGCAGCAACGTAGTAGAGAACGCCATCAATAGCGATAGGCGTAGCCTGCAAGCCCATTTGGATATCACCGGGTTGGTGAATCCAGGCAACTTTCAGCTTGCTGACGTTATCCTTGTTGATTTGCTCCAAAGGGCTGTAGCGCCAGCCTTTTGAATCACGCAAATACTCAGGCCAGTCATTGGGGTTATCGGCTGCGGATACAGCCACTGATAGCATGCTCACCGCACCCAGCAAGCATCCCGCAACCAGCTTCGATTTTTTTAAACCTAGTAGTTTCATGATTTCCGCTCCAACTATCTCTCTAATTGTTACCGGGTTATCCGGTTATCACCCCGGATAACCCGGCTTGCATTTCTATTGATTATCAGAAGAAGTAAGTCACACCCAGGGAGAACAGGTCCAGCTCATCAACATCATCATAGACATTCTCAGCAGCCGGCGTGCCATCAACATCAATGTCGAGCTGCTCATATTTTCCGTAAATGATCATCTTGCTGCCGAAGTACTGCTCCAGGGCCATACCTGTACGGGTCAGCTCTGTACCGTCAATACCGGCTTCACCCATCGCTGCACTGTACTGATCCTTGTACAGACCGTACTCAACGTAAAATGCCGTATCACCCAACTTGGTAAAGGGCTTGCGAATACCCAGCTTGGTGAAATAAGCATCATTTTCATCTTCAGCGTAGTCAGAAACATCACCACCCGCCTCTTCATGCTGCCAGGTAAAGGTACCAAACAGGCCAGTTACGGTGTCCATCATACCCAGCTGCATGGTAAACATTTCCGAGTCGGTATCGCCCAATGCTACTGACGTCACGTCTGCCAATACTGGATCGCCACCAGCTGTCATACCCGTGTCTACAGAGCTGGTGCTAATAGTCCGTTCTGCAACGTTAGCTGCACCATTGGCGTTATAGGCGTAACCAAGGTGGAATCTGACCTCTACATCACCAATCTTGTCAGCATACTTGGCAGCAATATCGTAGATATCGTCATTGGCATAGCCAACGGCAATACTAACAGGACCAAACGCAGGCAGGTCATAACGGATACCGTTGCGGTATACCCCGTTACAGTCAATACCGATACCCAGGCCGTTGGTGGTCATACACTGGGCAAAACTACCCCAGTTGACGGCACCACCCAATGCGTCGCCATTAAGGCCGCGAATAAAGAAGCCGGAACCACGGAACAGTGCGCCCACGCCGGACCAGATGGTCATGGAAGGATCGCCCAGAACACCGATATTATCCGTCGGCATACTTTGCAGACCGATGGTCACTTTACCCCAGCTGCCGCCGAGATAAACGCTGCTGCCCAACAGACCGATATCACCACCGTTGAAGTTGTCGATGTTGTCCTGGTTGGAGAACACCAGCGGTGTGATCTGGTTGCCCATACCTGTGAAGTTCGGGTTACCGGAGAACGGTTCGATGGTGACATCAAAACCGGCGTCCAGACCACCGTTCAGTTTAGTGGAACCGGAAAACGTCACCCTGCTACCCAGCGTGGTACCGTTATCCGACATCTGTACCATGTCGCTGCCTTCACCATCATCGTAGTAAGACATGCTTTCATTGACCCAGCCGGATATATTCCAGGAAGGTCCCGCCGCCTCTTCGGCCAATACTGTCTGCGCCACGCCCACTGTGGACATTGCGGCAGCCAGCGTTGCAATACGAAGTACTGCAGCCTTTTTAGTCTTTTTCATTGGACTCACCCCAAAGGTTGTTTTTAGCGTAAATAGTGAGCAGAGCCCACGCCTCCACAAGCAGTGGGCAGCAAGGCTCTATCCCAGCATCCAAACTAAAACACCGATGGGTTCCAATCGCTATGAACTATTCTTCATGGACAGTTTCTTGCCCAACTTTCCTATAATCAAAGGCTGGAACGGATATAAAGATAATAAAGACAAGTGACATAGGGGCAGGCTGCAAACCTCTACTGACCATGCCACCCCAAACAATATAAAACTGACTCCACAACCAAGATCAACTCATGCCACATTTACGCCATATTTACCTGCTGTTGGCAGCTACCTTAATAATCCCGGCCATTGTCACGACTGCTAACGCTATGACTGTGCCAAGTGTAGAAATCGTGGCGGGAGAGCCAGAACCCACTCGCAGTGACCACGGCAACAGCGATTTGGATCAAGGTCACAATAACGTCGCTGAAAAGAACGCCGAAACAAAGGCTGAAAAGGACAACAACACCGACAGCCAAATGAGCAGCCCGGCTGCTCCAGATAAAGACACTCACGACCAATAGCCTAATAGCAACCTATTTCAGACAAGATACCGACCCAGACAATGTCAAAAGCCAGGTCTTTCGTGAATATCAAGATCAATTTTTTCACCGGCCTCGCCTGGTGCCTGCTTCTATTTGCCGCTTCAACCAGCCTGGTTTCTGCAACCGAAAACTCGACCAACCAACCCATCCAGACCCTGATCCCAACCTTGTTTGATAACGCTGACCGTGCGGGAGAAAAGCTCACGGATGTTGCCGCCTGGCCTGTATACGGCAATGATCAACTGGTGGGTTATGCCTTTCAGTCTATCGACTTGGTCGACCTGAGGGGCTTTGCGGGAAAACCCATCAACTTACTCATCGGCATTGATACTGCTGGCACATTAAAGGGAGTGCGAGTTCTGGAACACCACGAGCCGATGTTTAATCACGACCTGGTCGGCGCCATGCAGCGCTTCGTAAACCAATATAAAGGTCTGGACATTAAAACTAAGGTCATTATCGACAATAGCGTCAAAACTCGCCCAAATGAGACTGCCAGGGAAGTCATCAATGGCACAGCTCAATTTGACGGCATCAGCAAAGCAACCATCTCTCTGGCGGTTGTCAACAAAACGGTGCTGTCATCCGCCCTGCACGTGGCACGCCAGAAAATCGCCGCCTACCAACAACAACGTGTTGTTGCCAGAGAAGACGCCTACACTCCATTGTCCTGGCAGGAATTGCTCGATCAGGGACTGATTCGCAAATGGACCATCACTCGCCATAAAGTAGAACGGGCAACTGGCCTACCCCTGAAGCATTACGAAGATCCAAACCTTGACGTCAGCGACCCGGCGGCAGACCTGAACTTTCACTACGGTTACCTGAACTCGCCCCTCATCGGTAAAAACCTGCTCGGTGAGGCCAGCTTTAATAGCCTCAACAAAGCTCTTAAACCGGGAGAGCAGGCCATCGTTGTGTTTGCCGACGGGTTTTATGACTACCTGGGTGTTGATTTTGTCCCCAACACCGAAGTCAGAAAGTTATATATCGAGCAACAGGGACTAAGGATGCCCCTGTTTGACATCGACTTTTTTGACCACACCGTGATTGAGCAAGCACAGCTGAACACCGGCATGAGCAACGTGCATATTTTTAAAATTCCGGCATCCTTCGGGCTTCTACCCAACAAGCCCATGCAGCTCACCCTGAACCTTGATCTGCGACTGCCCAACGGGAGATTTCTTGAAGCTCGATTCCAGGACAGCTACACCCTACCCGAAGATCTATTCGAGTTGTTGCCGGAAGAGCCCATTGAAAAGGATGAAGCCATCTGGAAAGGTATCTGGAAAAACCGAATGGTGGATATCTCCATCCTGAGTCTGTCTCTGTTACTGCTCACCATTGTCTTTATTAAGCAGCAAGCCATCAGCAAACAGACGCAGGCCTTTCATCGTTTCCGCTGGGCCTTCCTGTTTTTCACACTCTTTTTTATTGGCTTTTACGCTCAAGGCCAGCTATCAGTCATCAATATTTATACCCTGCTGCTGGAAACCTGGAGAGGCTTCAACCTCGAATTCTTCTTGCTGGACCCCATTATTTTCATTCTCTGGATATTTACAGTGGTCAGCCTGGTTCTGTGGGGCCGCGGCCTGTTTTGCGGCTGGCTTTGTCCATTTGGCGCACTACAGGAAATGGCGGCCTGGCTCGGCACCAAATTAAAACTGAAGCAGATACGTATTGCCCCGCAACTGAACGCTCGCCTGATCAAACTGAAGTATCTGATTCTTATTGTATTGGTCGCCTCCGCGTTTTACTCCTCAGCACTTAGTGAGCAACTATCTGAAGTAGAGCCATTCAAGACCTCAATGACCTTTTACTTCGTTCGTTCCTGGCCGTTTGTCGCCTATGCCCTCCTTCTATTGCTGGCCGGTATGTTTATCCACAAATTTTATTGTCGGTATGTATGCCCACTGGGTGCAGGATTGGCCATTGTCGGAAAGCTGCGTATTTTCGAATGGCTTAACCGCCGCAAAGAGTGTGGCTCCCCCTGCCAGGTTTGCAGGCACCGTTGCGGTATCAACGCCATTGATCGGACAGGAAAAATTGATTACGACGAGTGCATACAGTGCCTGGAATGCATCGTTATTATCAACGATGACAAACAATGCGCCCCTGCCATGGTGGCCAACAAGAAAGCCCCCGTACAGCCGGTAAAGTTTGTTGAGCCAATGCCCGCCGGTGCCAGCTCATAACACGGGTATCCCGAACATCAGGCTGAAAATAAAAGAAAAGTCCGCCCATGTGGGTCCTATTTAATAAAGAAAGGTCATAGCCAAGACACAGGGACAGCTCTAGGCTCCAACTGTAAATCGCGATATCCTGAAAAACTTTCAGGGCTTGACCAACGACGATAAGAATATGAGCCTCAGACTTAAAATTTACCTTTTCTTCGCCATGTTGCTCATTATCACTCTGATAATGACCACCGGTATTCTCATCACCAATGCGCGCCAATCGGTGAATACCAAGGTGGAGAGCGCCATGACGGCTGCAGCCCATCTGTTGTCCGTAGCCATGCCACCCACCCCCTCCAGAAACTCCCCAACGGCACACCAGCGCATGGGAGACCTGGTCAAAGTGATGAGTGAAATTCGCGGTCTTTACATCATGGTGTATCGAAACGGCCAACTGCTGTATGCCGGAGGTCCAAACACGGACAATCTGACCAGACCCCCTGATCTGTTTATCAAGATGCTCTCCCCCACCATCAAGCCACTGGTGACGCGTTTTGCTGGCGGCATGCTGGTGATACACGCGGAGCCCATACTGGAGATCACTGAACGCTGGCAAGACATCCGAGCGCTGGTTACCTTTGGTGCCGCACTTTCGGTGTTTATTCTTCTCATTCTCTACGTGGGCATCAACCGCCTTTTGCGTCCGCTGGAATACATCTCCACGGCACTTGCCGGCTTTGGGAAGGGCAATCTGAATGTCCGTTTGCCTGAATTTTCCATTAAGGAAATGAACCATATCAGCGACGCATTCAACAGCATGGGCGAGGCGCTGCAGGGAAGCATTGAGGAAAACCAACGCATGGCCACCCTGGTCAAGCAATCCAGCGATGCCATCGTCTCGCTGGACCACACCGGCAAGATCACCTTTTTCAATGCCGCCGCCAAACAGATGTTCCCGGAGCTGGCATCCGGGTTGAACGGCAAATCATTTCTGCACCTGAAACTCGGAGGTTATGAAGAACGGATCATAAATATTATCGAAGAAAAACAGTCTATCGATAACATGGAAATCACACTCAACAAGGAAGACCAAGGCACTTACTCCATGTTGCTATCCATCTCGCCCCTGGCCAACACGGAAGACAAGTCTATCGGCTTTATTTGTACTGTTCGCGATGTGACAGAGCACAAGCAGGCTGAACTGGCAAAACACCAACTGCGCGAGTCCCGCCTGCTTACACAGCACATAGCCAACGTGCAGGAAAATGAACGACGCAACCTCGCCAGGGAGCTGCACGACGAGCTGGGGCAATGCCTGACAGCAATTAAAACCGACGCTGTACTCATCAGGAACCGCAACAACAATTCCGACCCGAAAATCAGCCATAGTGCACAGGTCATCATTGATGTAGCCAGTCATATCTATGATGTGGTTCACCACATGCTGGCGAGACTACGCCCCACATCCCTTGACGACCTGGGGCTGGTGCTCACCCTCCAGGACACTATCGAGACCTGGCAGGAGAGACAGCCAGACATCAAATTTCACCTGCAGCTCTCCGGCAACCTGAACAACCTGGACGAAGAAATCAACATGACGATCTTCCGTATCATCCAGGAATCTATCACCAATGCCGTGCGACATGCAGACTGCTCTCAAATCACCGTATCAGTGGCCCATGTTCACAATGAACGCAAGCTGTACCTGGATATCTACGACAACGGCAAGGGAATGCAAATCAAGGATTTCTACTCTGACGTGGATTTTGGAATACTTGGCATGCAGGAGAGAACCCAAAACCTGAAGGGCGAATTTAAGCTGGTCAGCCAGCCTCGTGAAGGCGTTAAAATAAAGATCAAAATACCACTCACAGTGGAGCATGTACTATGAGCTTTGCCAACCTCACCGTATTGCTGGTCGACGACCACGAACTTGTCAGGGCAGGCTTTCGCCGTCTCCTTGAGGACGGAGAGGGTATCAAAGAAGTGTTAGAGGCCGACAACGGCGAGCTGGCCGCATGCCTCTACAAAAAACACCACCCCGATGTGGTCGTGATGGACATTTCCATGCCCGGCATTGGTGGACTGGGTGCCATTGAAAAAATCATCTGCTATGACCCCAAGGCCAAAATCCTGGTTCTGAGCGTCTATGAAGACAGTATTTTTACTAACCAGGCATTGAAAGCCGGGGCTAAAGGTTTCATCCCCAAAAGAAGCGCTCCAGAAGAAATGTACAAGGCGCTTCATGAAGTGTCAGAAGGCAAGATCTACCTCAGCTCCAACATCGCCCAACAAATAGCCGTTATGAAGCTGAGCGGGATGACCAATGTTCTGGAAAATCTCAGCCAGCGGGAATTTGAAATCTTCAGACTCCTCGCTGAAGGCAAGACAGTCAACGACATTGCTGAGATTTTTAACCTGAGCCCGAAAACCGTCGGCACCCACCACACCAATATCAAACAGAAGCTCAATGTCTCTAACTCGGCAGAACTTGCCCGCCTTGCCATTCGACATGGCTTGATCGACGCCTGACAACCGCAACTAAGCCCCGCCTTCGAAACCAGCTTTTCTTTCCCCGGAGCTGACTTCTAACGTACTCATTTTTTCACTTTTTTCGCTTAGCTAACCAAGCAGCCAGGGCAACCACCGTCAGCTCTAAGCCCTTTAATGACGGGCATTTCTGGATTTTTCAGCCGTCATCATCTAAAACCTGAGAAGGTCTTCAGGAAAATCCTTAGTCATGTAAGGGGTATTGCTGATGTAACCAAGGCCATCTCAGTGCAGAATCTTGTCCAAAATCGGGCGCTCAAATGGGGACATATGAGTGAGATAACACCCCGTAACGCCGAATAAAAAAACTATTGGCAGTAGTAGAGACATTTCAGGGGACATGTCACTGATCAACACAACACCATAGGACGATAGGACCTCAGTCACCCTGAAATAAAAAAATATAAAACATCCCTGGATAGATAACTATAAAAGAGGAACAGGAAAGTGACGGCTAGAATGACGTTTTCACGAGTTCTAAAAGAAATCAGGCAGTCGAAGGGTTATTCACAAGAGCATCTGGCGTTCGAAGCAGGATTGTCCATGCGCTCTATTTCATTACTTGAGGGAAATAAGCAACAGCCAACCATCACAACCATAGAAAACCTGTCAAAAGCACTGGGCATCACTATGGTTGAGTTTATTCAGGCTGTTGAAGTAGGCGTTCACTGATTTCAGGCGTGCCCGGCTCAACGTACGGGCACCAAAATCCGTCTCACGGGGTTGCCTAGGGGCAACGTCAGCTCGGTTCAGTCGACTCAATCATCTCGTCCAGCAGGGCAATCACGCCCTGCTGCTGCAGTAACAGCGAGTCGAGCAACGTATGACCTCCAACCTCGGCTGCCATTGACTCAAACTTGCTCTTGCGAGTATTGATAATATCAATGCGTTCCTTAAGTATTCTATTCTGCTCAGTCAGTTGAGTGAGCTTGGGGTGGACACCCGCCCGGTTCATAGAATCTCTTTCCCGCTTGGTAAAAGATTTACCACACTGGATACAGACAAAATCTCCTGTCTTGGAACCAAACAGAATTTCATCGGTAAAGCCCGGGTGATCACAGTCTTTGTCACCCCAGGCCTCGCGCAGGGCCTTAACCTCTTCGTACTCCATCGCTCTTCACTCCAACTCGCTTATTCTCCGGATGAGGGCAGTGCCTCTCCCGTTATTAATTCATACCGGTTTGCGGGTTAAACCCAGCAGATATGCCGGGACCGCAGGGGAGAATTATGTTACATGAAATATTTAACATGTTCAGCGGGGAGTACGATGAAACTGGAGTGACAGATCAGCTCCCTGGAGACACTCCGCCGCTGAAGACATCCCAGAATTCCACCTTGGCATTGGTGCGGGGGAACGGCTCTTCGGGGACAGGCACATCCAGGAACTCACACAACGGCTGCCAGCCCTGGGTCACCTCAAAGATCAGGAGCCGTTCTGGGGAAATGGTGCGTTTTACATCGTCGATCCGCTGCTGAAACGCGGCAAGCACGGCCTCTTTTTCAAGACTACCCCCGAAGGTCTGCTCGCGGATGATATTGTCCGCCATATCAATCACCGAGCGAGGATATTCCTCAGGAATCTGGCCCTTGACTTCGAGCAGCGTTTTGATGGTGGCAGAAAAACTTTCCCACCACAGTTCCGGAGGGCGCACACTCAACACCACTTTTGCCTCAGGGTAAAAGTCCGCCAGTTCTTTCCAGTAGTGGGCGCTGGGCCAGTCCACCGAGGCGCTATAGCCTTGAAAGACCTCGCTCCAATCCACTTTTTTACCCTTAGCCGCCCGTTCCCAGAAAAGTAACTGCCAGGGATTTTTGAACACTTCCTCCATATGATGGCAAGGCGATAGGCCCAATGTTTCCAGAGCTTTTTTCAGAGACATGGTGCCAGTGCGACCAAACCCGGCACCAATCACAGATAACGACATAGAACACTCCCGGTTGTTATTAGATAAATTCACAGCGCCCTGGAGCACCATCGTGGTAGGGTATTTTTGACCACCTCCCGTTACAGTGACGACCATCCCTATTTGCCTGCTGTGTTGTAGGGGCAATTACGCCACAGGTCTATGAAGCGAAGCTCATTACGGGCGCTTATTTTCGCTGCTATATTCATTTGATTGCCGATAACAACCCCTGGTCGAAGCGGAACCTATTAACTTGACTTAAACAGATCTGTTTACCTACTCTGATATGCGGTCTACAGACTTCTACTTTCATAACAATAATGACCTCATACAAAGACGAGGAGACATCATGAACCAAGCACGCAATCCGAAAGGACTTATCTGGCTATTACTTCTGGCGGTATCCTGGCCCTTGAATACCCTCGCCGGTGGCAATGAAACAACCGCCATTGTTGTTGAAGACGTAGGCTTTGCTACCCCTGAATCCGTTGAGTACTACGCAGATGAAGATGTCTACCTGGTGACCAATATCAATGGCAGCCCGTTTGATGCAGCCGGTAACGGCTTTATTTCAAAAATCAAACCCGATGGCACGGTAATTAACCTGAAATGGATTGATGGCGCGAAAGACGGCATCACCCTGCACTCCCCCAAAGGTGCCGCCATTGTCGACAACCTGCTGTTTGTCGCTGATCGCAACCAGGTACAGATTTTTGAATTACCCAGCGGAACCCAGAAAGCCTCTGTCACCATTGAAAGCAGCGTGTTTCTTAACGGTATCACCCCCGCTGGCGATGGCAGTGTTTATGTGACAGATAGCGGTTACCTGGAGGAATTCAAAGCCTCAGGAACTGACGGTATCTACAAAGTCAGCGCCAATGGCGACCATCAATTGATCATCAATGATGCCGATATGGGACATCCTAATGGCGTGCTGGTAAAGGGAGACGAATTACTGGTGGTGAGCTTCGGTTCAGGAGAGTTATACAGTGTTGATAGCTCCGGTGGTATCAACAAGTTGCCCACACCACCCAGCGGTAATCTGGATGGGCTGGTTGAGCTGCACAAGGGCCAATACGCCATGTCCAGCTGGGGCGGCTCAGCCATTTATGTCTACCACCCCGATGGCAGCTTCAGCACCCTGACAGAAGCAGTAGATGCCCCGGCCGACCTCGGCATTGACACCAAGCGTCAGCGTTTGCTCATTCCCCTGTTCAAACAGGACAAAGTGATAATCCAACCCTACTGATTAGCCACCAGTAACCGCTTGGCCATCTTACGAGCCATCTTTGCGGCGCTGCGATCACCGCGGGTCTGGGCGTAGACCACAGCCCCGTCGATCAGCAGCGCCAGCTCCTCTGCCAACGATCCGTCGGGGTCATTGGTGAGATTTTCTCTAATCAGCTGCTCCATATCCCGTTTGTGACGTGCAGCAAACTGGTGAATCACATCCCCCGGCCCACTGTACTCGGCACTGGCATTGATAAAGTTACAGCCGAAAAAACCATCGCTGCTAAACCAGTCGTCCAGCACATCGAAAATGGCCAATACCGGCTCACCCCCTTCACTGCGGCCCTCATCAACCGACTGTTCCAACGTATCCATCAACTGCTGGTGACGCTGCTCCAGCACCGCCAGAATCAGTTCCTCCTTGCTGCGGAAATATTTGTACAGCGTGGCCTTCGACACCCCGGACTCCGCCAGAATCCAGTCTATGCCGGTGGCGTGGTAGCCGTGTTCATTGAACAGACGGTAGGCGGTATCAATCAGGTGCTGGCGGCGCGGTTGCATAACAACAAGGTCCTCTTACAACAATTTGTGAAGTATAGCGCCAACGGCTTGACATAAACAGATCTGTTCACCTACCCTTAGATGAAGGTATACAGACCTGTACACCCCGATTCTTTAAACGAAGAGAAACCAGAGGACAGCATTGTGAACCAGGCAACCAATATCACCCGGGGCATTCACCATCTCGGCTTGACCGTGCGCGACATCCACCAGACCGGCAACTTCTTCAAGCAACAACTGAATTTCACCGAGGTGGGTGGCGATCCAAACTACCCGTCCATCTTTATCAGCGACGGCACCGTGATGCTCACCCTGTGGCAGGCAAAAGACCCTGATACCGCCACCCCCTTCGACCGCCACCACAATATCGGCCTGCACCATTTCGCCCTGGCGGTTCCCGATAAAGCTGCACTGGAACAGTTACACGGGCAATTAGCCGATGTGGAAGGTGTGAATTTTGAATTCAGCCCGGAAGCCCTGAAAGGCACGGATTTCAACCATATGATGTGTACCATCCCCGGTGGCGTGCGGGTAGAATTCTTTGCACTCAACTGAACCGGACACCATGGGTAGCGACAGCAACGAGGATCTCAACAACCCCTGGCACCGCGGCGAACTGGCCGCGCGGGCCCGTGCCACAGGCAACAAGAGTGGTAATAGTGGGGATAAAGTCACCGCCATGGGGGCTTTTCTGATCCGCGACCATATGCCCGACCAGCATCGGCAGTTGTTCGAACAACTGCCAATGTTGATTCTCGGCGCCGAAGATGCAGCCGGTGACCTCTGGGCCACCGCCCTGTTTGGTAAGCCGGGGTTTATCCAGTCACCCACCCCCACCCAACTGGATGTGAACTACAAACCTCTCCCTGGCGACCCCCTGGCCAACAGCCTGCAAACCGGCAGCCATATCGGGTTGCTCGGCATTCAACTCATCACCCGCCGCCGCAATCGTGCCAATGGCGTCATCACCGCTAAGGATGGGCAGAGCTTCAGCGTCAACGTCTCCCAGAGTTTCGGTAACTGCCCCAAATACATCACCACCCGGCCCCCACCACCAGCAACCGAACACGAGAGATTTACCTGCAAGGCCTTCAGCCAGTGGCCCGAACAAGTTATCGACCTGATTACCCGTGCCGACACCTTCTTTATTGCCAGCGCCTTTGACGACGGCCAGCAGTCACGCAACCGGGGCGTGGACGTTTCCCATAGAGGCGGAGAACCAGGTTTTCTTAAGTTCGATGACCAACAGCGGCTGCTGATCCCCGACTATTCCGGCAACAACTTCTTCAACACCATCGGCAACCTGACCCTGGATCAGCGGGTGGGATTACTGTTTATGAATTTTGATACCGGCGAAACCGTCTATCTGATCGGCTCGGCAGAAGTCGTTTGGGGAGAGGATGAAGCCCTACCCTTTGAAGACGTGGCTCGAATGATACGGGTGACGATGAAAAAAGGGCTGAGAGTGGTAAGTAAGCCCGGAGATACCACCTAAGGCAGTATCAAGGACACCTCACCACACGAGTCGTCGTTGGTGGCCAGCACTCCCGCTGCACTCAAGCGGCAGTTTACTTCTTTACGTACCGAGTCATTGGTACATGCTGAAACGACTTACCACATTGTGTACAGACATAATCACCGGTTCTGGAACCAAAAAGATATTCATCTGTAAATTCGGGATGATCACAAGGTTTATCACCCCAAGCCTTGCGCAAGGCTAATACATCTTCATAGTGCATCTCTTCACCATCTAATCTTGCAATGTTCTGATCTGAGCCTTTGTCTCATTGTTGTTGGTGAATACTTTAGCAAATGAATCGATAACCTTCCTACAAAAACCAACACCAAACTCAAGGTTTTGCCAGGAAATACACAGCTATTTTACGCCCCAGAGCTGGGCCACCTGACACTGAATCAGCAGATGGGATTACTGTTTATGGACTTTGATACCGCCTACCTGACAGGTACCGCAGAAATGGTTTGGAGGGAGGATAAAACCCTGCTCATTAAAGGGGTAGGGAGAGTGATTTGGGTTTTCCTGAAGAGGGGAAGATTTGTTCACTTGGTCACAGAACAGTCGCAACAACCCACAATTTAGAGCAAAGCAAAGAATTGCTCCGCGTGCTCGCGCTTGTTATAAGCGTATGCACCATCATAATTATGTCCAAATCCGGCGAGCAACAGATATTGATAGGTATTCAATTTTTCTACAACCTATCTTGACGCCCACGAGCACCGCCCCACACGAAGCCAACAGCTTCGAGCTTTTGGATTTTTTCTGGGCTTAGCTTATCTAGCTGAAAAAATTGCCGCTGCCTATTTACCCATCTCCCAAGCCCTGTAGAACCGCCATATAGTTGAGGTACATCAACGTGTCCATTCTCATCCTTAAAATCGATCAATTCTTCATATCGCTCATTCCAGCCAGGTGTCTTTTTTTGCTTTTCAAAAGGTACACCGTATCCACGCAGCTTTTCCTCTCTTGCAGGATCAAGAGTTCCTTTTCGAAAAGCTGTTATCTGATTCCTAATCCAAGACCTAGTTGGTGCGTTGACCTTGTCCACTCTTGGAATGTTTAAGTGCCCAAATTTTTCGTGGTAATCAACTAGATCTTGAAATCGTTCATCCCAAGACTTTACCGCTGCTTGTTTAGGAGCAATAAATTCAAATCCTATCGATATTAGCTGCTGTAGATGTTCTGGTGTAAGGGCTTCATTTCGATAGCTTGCCCTTTGTGTTTTTACCCACCTTGCTAAAGGTGCGTAAGCCTTCGAGGTAACTGTTGGGCTGGTGTGCCCAAATTTTGCTTTAAATTGAATCAGTTCAAGAAAACTGGATTGCCATTGCTGCTCTAAAGAAATCGCGTAGCTATTTTCATATCTTCTGACACTTTTTGAGGGCTTCACTTTTTGATTTATATGTTCAAACTCAACCCCGACCTCCTCTAGAGCCAAAACTTTTCCATGATCTAGAATTCCCTTCCGATGATTCGTTTTTTGGCGACTTAACCAAGCTCCCAATCCTCTTCTCGTGGACATATTTAGATGACCATGAAGCTCCTTGTATTCTTTTAGTTCATTTAGTCTTTCAACAAAAACATCTCCTTGGCTTGAAACAGCTCGCCGCGAACTGGTTACCACGTGTGGTTCTAATTTTACGCCTAGCTTTGCCAACTCTTCATACTTACTTCTCTCTAAAAGCCCCTTTCTATCTAAAGTCTTCTGTCTCGACAACCACGCTCCCAAGCCATTTCTAGTCGGTATATTTAAGTGCCCATTTTCCTTTTTAAAATCCCTTAATTGAGACAGTCTTTCTATAAACACCTGATCTGATAAATGATATTTTCGTTTTCTTGGGGTGAAGTCAAATTCATATTCTTCAAGTAATTCGATTTCATGTTTTTCAAGATTTCCTTTTTTATATCGCTTTCTAATCGAATCGAACCAGCGTCCTAATCTTGGATTATCGCCGCCTTTCGTTGGGACTCTTGTGTGCCCATTCTTTTTGGCAAACAGTGCTAAATCCTCAAGCATTTCCAAAAAAACATCATCACCCTGGAAACTCGTGGTGATTCGAATCGGCTTGATAGAACGCAAAAGTTTCGCACGATGCCGCAAAAGTGGATCCCCAGACGAACTGTAGCTCTCTATTTCTCGCCTCTGTGCAGCTGCCCAAGCACGAAGGTTTTTGTCTTCATTATTTTTAGCAAACAATTTTGAGTCTTCCAAACCAACTAGCTTTTTATATTTGAAAAATTTATTTAACCAGTTCCTGTCCCTTGGCTCCCATATGAAATTTATTTCATCTAGTTTTTGGATTCGTTCTTCAGAGAGCACACCTTTCCGACGATCCCCTCGCTGAAACGCTGACCACTGGCCGATAACGGGATATCTAGCTGGCACATAAGAAGTACCATGGGTTTCAAAATAGGCTTTAAGATGGCCATATTTAGTATCCCAGTAATCATCTGCATTACTATCTACAGGATGCCAATCGAATTCTATTTGATTCAACAGTTCAACTTTTTCAGTTGATAGTGAACTCTGTTTGTATTCTTTACGTTGTTGTTTAGACCATGCGTATAAGGTTTGAAATTCCAAAGCACGTGGTACAGAAGAAGACCCCGTGCTTTCGTAGAGCGAAAGAAGATCTAAATACCTTTCATTCCATCTCTCTTCAGCTAGATCCCAAATAAAGCCAATGTTATCCAACTCTTCAAATCGTGCTTGATCTAATGTTCCTTTTCTTTGCTCCTTTCTCTGCGTGATCACCCATGAACGTAGTGATGCGTATTCAGCTTCATTTGGTATTGAATGTGTGCCAAATTCTTCGATGAAATCTAAATATTCTAAAAAACGTGTCTCCCAGCGTGATTCATTAAGGCTCCAAACAAAGTCCAGCTCTCCTAGTTTTTTTATTTGTTCGTTAGAAAGCTGTTCTAGCGTATAGAGCGATCGTTGTGTACGAACCCAATTTGCAAGTGGAATATTTTCACTCCAGTTTGCAGGAACATCAGAATGGCCATGCTCAGAGAAGAATTTTTTAAGTTCTGAAAAGCGTTCATACCAGATAGGGGTAAGGCGATTAACAATTTTAGTCATTATTGCCTGTTTAAGGTCTGAGAGCATCAATTCTGGGCCTTCTATGGATACTCGGTCTTCAAATCGCTCATCAATAAACCCTTTTACTTCATCGCGTTTTTCTCTAATTTCACATAGGCTTTCAGCTAGTACTTCATCTTGCTGCTGGAGAGCGTTCAATACATCAAACACCTCTGCAAAATCACTTTCATACATTGCACTTTCTAGACGTTCGTTCGAATCTTCTTCGAAATACATTGGAACTAGTACATATCCAACTTTTTTCAGGCCTTCTCTGTCTTTTCTCATCGCCCGGCCTGTCGCCTGAATTACATCAATTTTGCTTCTTTTAGGAGATAGAAATGCAACCATATCGACTTCTGGCACATCAACTCCTTCTGTTAGACATCTGGCATTTGATAGAAGAGCTAGATCAGATTCTTTAAATTTAGAGACTTTTTCGTTTCGCTCACTTGTATGTTGCTTACCATTCACATGGAACGACTGTATTGAGGGAATATGTGCTCGAACACCATCCTCTCCTGAAGAGACAAATGACTCAGCTGATTTAACCGTTGCGTGAAAGGTGATAATTTTTTTTACGCCATACTTTTCTATCGCTTTTCTAACAGCCAACTGATTTGCGACTTGCTTCGCTCTAACGAACTCATCTCCAACATCAACTTTGGCTCTAGAAAGTAAACCTCTATCAACTTCTTTTTTGGTTAGAATTGTAATAATTACTTGATACGGACAAATGATGTTTTTCTGAACAGCCTCGGCAAATGAAAGCCGATAACAGGTTTTTCCATAATCCATTTCATTATTCATCGAATAGGAAAGGGTGTGTTCTTCTTTCTCCGAATTTCTAACTCTAAAATGCTTTGGAGTTGCGGTTAGAAATAATCTTTTTGAAATGCGTATGTGTTCATCATTTAATGCAAAGGCAAATTTCTTTCCCTCCCTACCTGCCGTTTTATGCGCCTCGTCGAAAATGGCTAAATCAAACACATCACTGGCAGCCATTACCGATGCAATGAGATGTGCGGATTGGTATGTAGAGAATACGACTTTGCTTTCTAAATCACTGTTAAGGAATTTTTTAATCTCATCAGGGTTAGTAGAAACAGGAAAGTCTTGATCTGAGGAGAATATTTTAGTTTCTTCTCCTCTTGTAACCGATGGGTCAGAACATACACATAGAGGTGCCACATCTATTATTTTAGTTTGCGACATCCATTCATGAAAAATTTGTGAAAGAAGAGAAAGCGAAGGGACAAGAACAAGCGTACATTTTGATTCAATTTTTTCTGCTACCCACAGGCCAACAAGTGATTTTCCTGATCCGCAAGCCATAACGGCTGTTGCTCTTTTTGATACATCAAACTCTTTAGCAATTGCCTCAACGGCGTCTTTTTGATGTGATAACGGAGCCTTAAATGACCTGACTATTTTTGCTCCTTTCAACCAGTCATTTATAAGGTCGAAATCAGTGCGGCACATCCCTCCAAACTGTTCAGCTGTTATAGTGCAGACATCTGTTCGATCTTTTAGTACATTGTCTGGGAGTCTGTAACTATTCGTAATTATGTACTTAAAATTGTCTCTTTTTGTTAGTCCGAAAAAATTACCAAGCTTATCACCCCCCCAACTTAACTTCTTTTTGTCCGATTTGAATTTAACTTGATATGTAGCAATTTGATCAGTTCTAGTTCGAAAGACTCCATCTATGCCATAGTCATCTTTGATTGAGAGTTCGAGGGATGATTTTACTTCCTCTGGAACATTGTGCCATGTCCAAACACTCTCAACGCAATAAGCAGGTTGTGTATAAAGGAATCCTTCAACGAATACTTCAAACACATCCCCTTTCAATTTATTGTTATCTAAAGAAGATATTCTTTCTTCCAGATCAGAGAAATTACTTAATCCCTCAAAAATCTTCTCTCTCAGGCAAAAAGAAGCGGCTGGATGTTTCGGTTTTAACAATCTTCGTTCCTTCTTATTGTAATGAGGCAACATTCATTGCACTCATAAAATGTCCGTCTTAGGTCGAAAGCGTACTTACCAGACCCACCGCATAGCACGACGTATTAAAGAGGCCATGCCCTCTTTAATTTTCGGGGGTATCAATAATAACGTGTGAAGCTTCATAAGGCGGGCATCCCTGTAATTGTTCGCTGTTTCCCTATGGACCAATCATAAAACCATTGTTTCTATGATTTCTACCCTGTACACAAAGCGGCACAAAAACCAGGACATAAAAAAAGCCCCGCCAATATTGGCGGGGCATAAAAAGCTGCGATGTAAAAGCTATTTACGCAGTTTTGGGGAGCTTTGGGCGTGGTGTTGAATCACACCACCAGTTCATCCAGTGCCGACACTTCGAAATGTTTGATGTCTTCCAGACGGTTCTCGCGCACTTTGTTAGTCCAATTGGGGTCGGCGAGAATGGCGCGACCCACGGCAATCAGGTCGTAGCGGTCATCCAGTACACCCTGTTCCAATTGCAGTAGGTCAACGCTGCTGTTGGCATCGGGGTTTTCCTCACGGGTGAAGTGCCCCACGCGGAATTCTTTATCGAGCCCCACGCTACCGACGGTAATCACCGGCTTGCCGCTGACGCGCCTGGTCCAGGTTGCGAGGTTGTCTTCAGAACCCTCGAAGGCCGGTTCCCACATGCGGCGGGTGCTGGCATGGAAGAAATCCACACCGGCGTCGGCCAGGGGTTTGAGAATGGCTTCCAGTTCTTCGGGGGTATTGGCAATGCGGGCATCGTAATCGCCAAGCTTCCACTGGGAGAAGCGGAACACTACCGGGAATTCTGCGCTGACCACGGCACGTACGGCTTTCACCACTTCCAGCGCGAAACGGGTACGGTTTTCAAGGGAGCCGCCGTAATTGTCTGTACGGTGGTTGCTGCCGTCCCAGAGGAACTGATCAATCAGGTAGCCATGGGCACCGTGGATTTCCACACCATCAAAACTGAGTAGCTCGGCATCCGCAGCCGCCTGGGCATAGGCCATCACCGCCAGGTCGATATCGGTCTGGTCCATGGCTTTCACGGTTTGCACACCATCAACAAACACATCATCCGGCCCAGCACCCAAAAGTTCGGGGTTTGGCCAGCTACCGGGCATACGTGCAGCGCCTGTGTGCCATATTTGGGGAATCATTTTGCCACCGGCTTCATGCACGCCATCCACCACTTTTTTCCAACCGGCCAGTGCCGCTTCACCGTGGAAGGCCGGCACATCGGGATAACCGTTGGCCACGGGGTGACCAATGTAGGTACCCTCAGAGATGATCAACCCTACCCCGCCTTCGGCACGAGCACGGTAATACCGGGCAACTTCGTCGGTGGGCACGCCATTGGGTGATTTGTTTCGGGTCATCGGCGCCATAACAAAGCGGTTTCTCAGGCTACTCTTTCCAAAGGGAAATGGCTGAAACACGGTTAATGGTTGCTGGTTGTTACTCATGGTCATTTCCTTGTAGTTAAGCCGTTAAACACCGGTCGTTTTACTAGACCGGTCGTATACTATTTATGACAAAAAAACCTGTCGTGGTTAATACAATGTTTCTGTTAGTGAATGCCGGTAGGGTTAAGGCGCCGCTTGGTCGCTGCCATACACAGCTGTAATGAGTCGCCGGTGCGGTTGACCTTGTTGATGAGCGTGGCGCCCATCCACATGGCATACAGTTCACGGGCCAGTTCTTCGGGCGTGACTTCCAGCTTGAGCTGACCGGCATCCACAGCCTCGGCGATACACTGGCCAATTCTCGCCTGAACACCTTTCATACCCTTCTCAAGCACTTCACGCATCTGCTCGGACAGGTCCGACACTTCAGCACAGAGTTTGACCACAATGCATTTTTCTTCCAGGCAATCACTGGTCTGGGTTGTCAGCCAGTAATCAAACAGATTCATCAGGCGTTCCAGTGGCTCGACGTGCTGGTTACCCAGGCAGTCGTTGATCATGACGAGGTAATCGTCGAAATATTCTTCCAGCAGCACCCGGCCAAAATCATCTTTGGACTTGAAGTAGTGGTAGAAGGAGCCTTTAGGCACCCCGGCGCTGTTAAGAATCTCATTCAGACCCACGGCGGCATAGCCTTTACCCAGAATGATATTCCGGGCGGAATCGATGATTCTCTGGCGAGTGTCGGCAAATCGGGCCTGTGTTTTTTCTGATCCCATGGGTGGGCACCTTAATACAGACTAGACCGATCGTCTAGTAACTTTTTTGATGGATGATAGAGCGTTTTATTCCCTGCGACGAAGCCAGCCTTTTAGTCGCGGTGGTTGGCCCGCTGGCGTATTAGCGAATAGCCCCAGGAGCCGAGCGACAGAATGACATACAGTGCAATAATAAACATCAGCTGCCGGGGCTGATGCAAGGCTTCATAAGCCAGAATTAGCACAGTGCCCAACGCCAGGCCGACAATGGACGTCAATGTTAACCACCTGGAAGAGCCTGTTTCATGTCGCATTCGGTCATTGGCCAACGCCATCAGCAGCGAGACTAACAGGAAAGTGATACTGCCGAATTCCAGGATTTCCTGCAGGTCCCCCGCAAGTATCAGCACAAAGGCCAGGCAGGACATGGCAATAATGGCGTTGACGGGAATATGACCAACACGTTTTTGCAGTATGGCCGGAAAGTATCCATCCGAAGCAATCACGGCCATCTGGCGGGAAGCACCGAATACCGTGCCGCTGATGGCACTGCTGGTGGCTAACAACGCCCCCAGAATAATCAGCTCCGTACCCCAGTGGCCCAACACGTTATTGGCGCCAGCTGCCAGGGCATATTCCTTGTTGTCGATAATATCCTGAAAGGGAATGGCCAGAATGGCACCCAGTGAAATAACCACGTAGATGAGCGCCGCCAGGAAGATTGCCGAATAAATGGCCCGGGGAATATTTCTTTCAGGCTGCTCCATTTCATTCACAGCATTTACCACCAGCTGAAACCCCTCGTAGGCGACAAAGGTGATGGAGGCAACCATCAGGATGCTGAGCAGCCCCACATCCGTCGCCTCGGAAAACAGCACCGGCAAGGTAGTGTTGCTGTTGTTGATCAGCACAAAGGAGATCACCACCAGGATAACGAGCTTGCTGTACACCATCAGGTCTTCAATTTTACCCATGCCCTTGACGCTCCAGACATTGATCAGGGTAAAGACCAGTAGCACGGCCCCGGCAACGGCTTTTCGCAACCAGATGTTGTCTGCCTCTGCAAACCCGCTAATGGCGTAGGAAGCGAAGGTGTAAGCGTAGAGCGCCAAGGTGCTGATGTAACCGAAGATCACCCACCAGCCGATGAGCGATGCGGCGAAGTGGGAGTCGGGATAGGTGCGTTTGTAAAACGAATAGGTGGCGCCCTCGTCCCGGTAGTAGACACCCAACTTGATATAGGAATAAGCCGCCATGGCCGCCAGCACGCCACCGATACAAATGGCAATGGGCGTAAACGGGCCCACCATCGCAACCGACAAGCCGAGCACGGTAAAAATACCGCCACCGACCATACCACCCAGGGCGATAGCGATAAGCTCAGGAATACCGAGATTTTTACCTCTGGGCCGGTGACATGAGTGGTGTTTATGTTTGCCTAATCCCATCATGCCTTATCCGCCAGGAATGAACCTGCGTTATTCCCCGTCCTGGCGGTTTTTCATCATCGCCGCCAGATTTTCAAAAGGATTAAAGGTTGCTGCCTGCTTTTCCTTCTCCGGCATCACCTCACCGTAGCCCGCTTCGAGGTATTTTGAATGCTCGTTGTCGTGACAATAAAGGCAGAGTAGTTCCCAATTGCTGCCATCGCCGGGGTTGTTATCGTGATTGTGATCGCGGTGATGCACCGTCAACTGACTGAGATTCTGGCGGTTAAATTCCCGGCCACAGCGGCCACAGACCCAGGGATACAGTTTAAGCGCCTGTTCCCGGTAGCCTTTCTCTCGGGCCTCACGCGCCGCCCTGGCCTGGGCTACGGTTTGATCGAGTTTGTCTGAACGGTTGTTTGTCGACATGGTTATTCCTTGTAGTGTTGAGTCTGTGACGACCTCCGTAATTAATCAAGCACCTGCCTCTTTATCAACAAACTGTCAGCTGTCATCAATTATGCGAACTACAACTTTTCCCATCCCTGCAAACACGGTAATTTAGGTTCACCTGAACATAACCATAAAAGTGAGTCACCATGGCTTTGCCCACCCATGTTCGCATCGTTGAAGTTGGTCCCCGGGATGGACTGCAAAACGAACCCCTCTCAATCAGCACCGATGTCAAAGTTACACTTATTGAAAAACTTGCCGCTGCCGGAGTGAGCTACATCGAGGCGGGAAGTTTTGTGAACCCCCAATGGGTGCCACAAATGGCGGGCAGTGACGAGGTGTTTCAAAAGGTGTCCCGACAGCCGGGTGTGACCTACGCAGCACTCACACCCAACCTGAAAGGCTTTGAGCGGGCGCTGGCAGCAGGTGCCACCGAGGTAGCCATTTTTGCCGTCGCTTCCGAAACCTTCAGCCAGAAAAATATCAACTGCACCATCGATGAAAGCCTTGGGCGGTTTGAACCCGTAATGGCCGCCGCCAGGGACGCGAATATCCGCGTGCGTGGCTATGTTTCCTGTGTGGTGGGTTGCCCCTACGAGGGCGATGTTCCGCCTGACAAGGTTCGCCATGTGGCAGCTCAGTTGATGCAGATGGGCTGCTACGAAGTGTCCCTGGGTGACACCACCGGGGTCGGCACCCCCGCAGATATTCAGCGGGTAATTGATGCCTGCAGTGCGGAAATTCCCATCGAGCAGCTGGCCGTTCATCTGCATGACACCTACGGCCAGGCACTGGCAAATATTTATGCAGCCTTGGAAATGGGTATCTCTGTGGTGGATAGCGCCATCGCTGGCTTGGGCGGCTGTCCCTACGCCAAGGGAGCATCCGGCAACGTGGCTACGGAAGATCTGGTTTATATGCTCAACGGCCTCGGCATTGAGCACGGTGTTGACCTTGAGGAATTACTGGAGGCCGGTAGTTATATCACCACCAAACTGGCCCGGGACACCGGATCAAAAGTGGCAGCGGCTCTGGCTGATCGTTAGTCATGATCAGGTAGTCGTTTCCCGCAGAGCCAGTTTTTCCCGCAGACTCTCAACACCGGGCTTGTTGTCCAGTATTTCTTGCGCAGTAAGTCCCGCCAGCTCGTGTGGGAAAACCAGCCATTTATCGGTTTTGTGCAGGTAATAATCCGGCTCCCGCCGGGTGCGATTGTTGCCGGGTTTGAAGTAAGGGGTGGCCAGGCGAATCTCCGGCGGGTTGTCGTCGCACTGCGCCAGAATATCGGCAACCACCTGCTGCAGGCTCAGGCCGGTATCGTAGACATCATCGACGATGAGTATGGAATCGGCCTCGCGCAGGCGGTCAATCACATACCCCAGACCATGAACCTGTACCGTTTCGGCATGCTCGCCCATGGCTGTGTAAAACGAAGTGCGGATGGCGATATGGTCGGTGACGATGCCGAAGTACTCCAGCAGTTCCTGCACGGCTATACCTACCGGCGCACCACCCCGCCACACGCCGATAATGAAATGCGGGCGAAAATCACTTTCCAGCACCTGTAAGCCAAGCCGGAAAGCGTCATCCAGCAATTGCTGGGCATCGATGTACTGTTTGTCCAAGAAGCTACGACCCCTTCACACGACTACTGCAAAAAACTGATTATCCACGTTCGCTGGCATGGCACCAGCGCTAACGCCATAATAAAGGCGTTGTCGTTACCAGTAAGTCCTGATCATGACTGATATCGATCCACAGCAGTTACTTATTGACCTGTTTAAAATTGCCGTTGCCACCGCCGACCCAGCGCTGGTATTACCGCCATTTCTTCCCGCTTCGCCACTGCCCAACAACCGTCCTTTGATCGTGGTGGGTGCGGGCAAGGCCGCCTGTTCCATGGCCGCCAGCCTGGAACAGCACTGGAAAGGTCCGCTAAAAGGTCTGGTGGTTACGGCATACGGACACAGTGAACCACTGGAGCGACTGGAAGTGATTGAAGCCAATCACCCGGTGCCGGATATGAACAGTGAACTGGCGGCGAAACGCATTTTGTCGCTGGTCAGCAACCTGTCAGCGGAAGATCAGGTCATCTGCCTGATCTCCGGTGGCGGTTCATCGCTGTTATCCATGCCTGCACCCGGACTGTCCCTGGCGGACAAGCAGAGTATCAATCGTGGTCTGCTGAAATCCGGTGCCGATATTCATGAAATGAACTGCGTGCGCAAGCACCTTTCCGGTATCAAGGGAGGTCGACTGGCTCAGGCCTGTGCTCCGGCCAAACTGCTGACTCTGGCGATATCCGATGTGCCAGGAGACGACCCGGCGGTGATTGCGTCCGGCCCTACGGTGGCAGACCCGACCACATCCGATCAGGCCCTGGCCATTCTCGAAAAGTACAACATCGAAGTTGGTGACGCTGTCACCAAGTGGTTGAAGTCTCCGGATTCGGAAACCCCCAAACCCGGCGATACTGCCCTCGCCCACTGCCGCTTCAGAATGATCGCCGCTCCCAGCCAGTCGCTAATGGCAACCACCGTGCGCGCCAAAGCCGTAGGTCTGGAAGTATTGTCCCTGGGTGATGACCTGACAGGAGAGTCCCGTGAACTGGCGCAACAGCACGCCTCACTGGCCCTGGCCATCTCGCGGGGGGAAGGCTCAATTGAGGCACCCTGCGTGATTCTTTCCGGCGGGGAAACCAGCGTCACGGTAAGGGGGAATGGCAAGGGCGGTCGTAATGGCGAGTATCTACTGGCACTGGCGGATGCCCTGAAGGGAGCGCCGGGAATTTATGCCCTTGCGGCAGATACCGACGGCATCGACGGTGCCGGGGACAATGCCGGAGCCGTACTCAATCCCGACACCTGGCAGCGGGCCATTGACCGAGGCTGGGATGCCGCCACCGAACTCGACAACAATAACTGTTACCCGTTTTTTTCGGACCTCGGCGACCTGCTGATCACCGGCCCCACGCGGACAAACGTCAATGATTTCCGGGCCATTCTGATCTTGCCGCCGACGCGCTTTGATTGATCTGCTGCAATACGTTTATCCACCGAGTTACGCTAGACTGCCACTTGCTAAACCACAACCGATGAACTACAACCGAAAGGTGCCACCTTGTCCGATATGCGCAAACTGACCCATCTGGATGAACAGGGCAATGCCCACATGGTAGATGTGGGTGACAAAGCGGTCACCCATCGCGAAGCAACCGCCGAATCACTGGTGCGGATGCAACCGGAAACCCTGAACATGATCAGCAGTGGCGGCCACAAGAAAGGTGATGTGCTGGCCGTGGCGCGCATTGCCGGCATTCAGGCAGCGAAAAAATGTTCTGACCTAATTCCCCTCTGTCATCCCCTGATGCTCACATCCATCAAGGTGGAATTTCAATTACTGCCGGACAGCAATCAGTTGCGTATCACCGCCAGCTGCGGTCTGGATGGCAAAACCGGCGTGGAAATGGAAGCCCTTACTGCAGCCTCTGTAGCCGCACTGACCATCTACGACATGTGCAAGGCGGTGGACCGCGGCATGGTGATCGAGTCCACCCGCTTGCTGGAAAAGGCCGGCGGCAAATCCAGCCACTGGAAAGCGAACCCATGAAGATTCTTTTTTTTGGCAGCTTGCGGGAACAGCTGGGCACCGGCGAAATGCAACTGCCCCTGCCCGCGGGCGTCACCACCGTCGGCCAGTTGCTGGACGAACTGAGAGAACAGGATGAGCAGTGGCAACAGGCCCTGACCGGCACCGTGCTGTGCGCCATCAACCAGGTAATGAGCGTTGACACTGCCAGCCTCAGCGATAACGACGAACTGGCCCTGTTCCCCCCGGTGACCGGCGGATGATTTCCATTTCCGTACAGCGGGAAGATTTTGATGTGGGCGAGGAATACCAGCGCCTCAAGGCTGATTGCCAGACAGTGGGTGGCATTGCGCTGTTTACCGGCTTGGTGCGGGATATCACCGGCAACCCCCTGACGTCACTGCAACTGGAACACTACCCGGGCATGACCGAAAAGTCCTTGCAGGCCACCGCTGAAGAAGCCCTGCAACGCTGGCCAGTAGCCGATATTCGTATTGTGCATCGCATTGGCGAGCTGAAGCCCGGCGACCAGATTGTGCTCGTCGCTGTGAGCGGTGAGCACCGGGGTGCAGTGTTCAGCGCCTGCGAATTTATTATGGATGTGCTGAAAACCTCGGCACCGTTCTGGAAAAAAGAAGTTCACCGTGACGGTAAAGGACACTGGGTGGAAGCCAAGACCAGTGACCAGCAACGCGCCCGCCGATGGCAGCAGGACTAAACGGAGATTCGTGATGAAACCATTACCCCACGCCTACGCTGCCAGTGCTTTCGGCACCCCCGACAGTCACATGGTTTCCACCTTGCAGAATGGTTGCACTCTGGAAGTGGCGCCTCCGGAAAATTTTGACGGCCCGGGCGACACCTGGACACCAGAGGAGATGTTACTGGCCAGCGTCGCCAACTGCCTGGCACTGACCTTTAAAGCCATTGCCAAAGCGGGTCGACTGGAATGGCAGGAAATTCACTGTCACAGCGAAGGGGTCCTGGACAAAGTCGAACGCCATGTGAAATTTTCCCGCATTGAGACCACGGCGCGACTGGTAATTACATCCGAAGCAGACCGCAGCAAGGCGCAGCAGTTACTCGAGAAAACCGAGGCCAACTGCTTTGTCAGTAACAGTCTCGACTGCGACAAACAATTCCACTTCGAGATAGAGACGGCGGACTGATCAGAGCTCAACCCTGTCGCCCATATCCGGCACCGAGGCTCTCCAACCCAGTTCTTCCGACAGGCTGATGCGGAACTGATCCGATGCACTCTCTTCACCGTGGGTAACAAAACAGTGTTTCGGTGCCGCTGGCAGTTGCTGCACCCAACGCAATAATTCCAGGCGATCGGCATGGGCAGAGAGAAAGTCCAGGCTCTCGATGCGCGCCTTGACATCAAAGTAGCGGTTGAAAATCTTGATTCGCTTTTCCCCCTCCACCAATCGCGCGCCACGAGTGCCTGGGGCCTGATAACCGGCAAACATCACCGTATTGCGGTGATCCCCCACCATGCGCTGCAGGTGGTGCAGCACCCGACCGCCGGTAGCCATACCGCTGGCGGACAGAATGATGGCCGGGACATTGACGTTATTAATGGCGATGGAATCCTGAACATCGCGGGTAAAAGTCACATCCCGAGATAATTGCTGGCAGGACGCTTTGTTCAGACGGTGATAGCGGTGATGCCGCTGCATCAATTCCGTCACACTGATGGCCATGGGGCTGTCCAGAAAGATAGGTACATAAGGTATTTTCCCCCGGCGACGCAGCTCGGTGATCAGGTATAACATGGCCTGGGCACGCCCCACGGCAAATGACGGAATCAGCAGTGAGCCACCCCCGGACAGGGTGTCATTGACAATTTCAGCCACTGCCTCCCAGACATCTCGATTGTCATGCAAACGGTTGCCGTAGGTGGATTCCACCACCAGATAATCGCAGTACAGCGGCAATTCAGGGGCGCGCATCACCAGATCATTACCACGCCCCAGGTCCCCGCTAAACAGGATGTGCTTGCCCGCAGCTTTCACATCCAGGTAGGAAGAGCCAAGGATATGGCCATTGGGGTAAAACCCCACCTCAATCTGACCCATAGTGATACCGGGATGGGGACTTTCCGGCATGCTGAAATCGACGACCTCGAAATGCTCCAACGCTTTGCGGGCATCATGCTGGGTGTAGAGGGGTAATGCCGGCTTGTGCTTGCTGTAGTTATGCCGGTTGCGAAATTCCGCCTCTTCTTCCTGCAACTTTGCGGAATCCAGCAGCAGTATGCGGCACAGATCCCGGGTGGCTCGGGTACAGTAAACCGGCCCGTCAAATCCATCTTTTACCAGCCGGGGAAGGTAACCGCTGTGGTCCAGGTGGGCGTGGGTGAGAAATACAGCTTCGATGGTGGCAGGGTCTACCGGAAAGGGTTTCCAGTTGCGTTCCCGCAAATGCTTGTAACCCTGAAACAGGCCGCAGTCGATCAGGACTCTCTGCTCATCCACGTCGAGCAGATAACGTGAGCCGGTGACAGTGCCTGCCGCGCCGAAAAATGCCAATGATACCTGACTAGCCATAGCCCCTTCCTTCTTCTGACCAACTGCACCCGACGCAATCCGCCCCATGCTTCTTTGAGCATAGAAGCTGTCAGCGCGGACACCAAGGTATCCAGATCAAAGGATGGTGAATTGGGTTAGTAGAGTAAATCCGGGAAGGGTAAAAACAGCACCTGATCCCCTTCGGCAATGGCCTCACCGAGCTTATGGATTACCAGGCCATCACCGCGGCAGACGCTGGACAGCACCCCACTGCTCTGGCTGCCTGCCAGCTCCGCCCGTTGGCGGCCCTGATCATCCGGTACCAGCCTGGCTCTCAGATATTCCTGCCGTTTAGCGGAATTGGGACGGCTGAACCCGGCGACAACGGGGATAGTTAATGGCGAACACTCACTGGCACCCTGGGTTTTTAGTAGATAGGGACGCGCGGCAATAGCAAAGGTAACAAACACGGAGACCGGGTTTCCCGGCAGGCCAATAAAGGGAACGCCCCTGACGTGGCCATAGGCCAGTGGCTTGCCCGGCTTGATGGCCACACGCCATAAATCGAGGCTACCCAGTTTATCGACACAGGCTTTGACGTGGTCTTCTTCACCCACAGAAACCCCGCCGCTGCTAAGAATACAGTCTGCCTCTGCGGCAGCTTTCAGCAAGGCCTGTTCGGTGGCCTCGGGATCATCCGCCACAATGCCGATATCCACGCAATCGAATCCCAACGCCTGCAACAGGCCCAGCAACATGTAACGGTTTGAGTTATAGATATGACCGGGGATAAGGGTTTCACCGGGCTCAACCAGCTCGTCGCCGGTGCAAAGCACGGCTACCCTGAGGCGGCGATACACCGGCAGTTTGGCAATACCAACGGAGGCCAGCAGCCCCAGGTCCTGGGGAGTTAAACGACGACCCTGTTGCAGAACGATGGCGCCTTTCTCAATGTCCTGTCCTCGGGGGCGGATATTGGTGCCGGCCACAATGCCGGCATTGATAGTTACCGCCCCGTCATCCCATTTGCACTGTTCCTGCATCACCACGGTATCGGCACCGGGGGGCACCTCCGCGCCGGTGAAGATGCGCGCAGCACTGCCGAGTTGCAGGGACTCGGGCACAACACCCGCCGGAATACGCTGACTGATGGGCAGGGTGGTCTCCGCGTCGGCATTGCAATCGGCAAAGCGCAGGGCGAATCCGTCCATGGCGCTGTTGTCCGCCGGGGGCACATCCACCGTGGAAAGCTGGTCCGCTGCCAATACCCGGCCCAGGGCCGACATCAGCGCGACGGTTTCAATATCAGTGATCGGCTGAGCCGCAGCTAACAGGCGCTCCAGCGCTTGTTCGACGGTCATCAGTCCCGGCTGGTCACAACAGTTCATGTACGACTCTCGCATTGATCGGCCACGGCCACGTGGGGAATAAAGTTGCAGGGGCGGGTGCGCGCGTCCAACTGCTCGCCGAGGATCTTATCCCAGGCGGTACGGCAGGCATTGGTGGAACCGGGCATGCAGAACACCAGAGTACGGTTGGCAAGGCCCGCCACCGCACGGGACTGCACCGTGGAAGTGCCGATTTCAGTGAAGGAAATCTGCCGGAACAGCTCACCGAAGCCCTCCACCTGCTTGTCGAACAACGGCAACAGCGCCTCCGGGGTGGAATCGCGGTCAGTAAACCCGGTGCCACCGGTGACCAGCACCACCTGCACCTCCAGATCGGCAATCCAGCGCGACACTTCGGCGCGCAGACGGTAGATATCGTCGGGGATCAACACCCGGTCCGCCAGTACATGGCCGGCTTCGGAAAGGCGGTCCACCAGCAACTGGCCGGAGCTGTCCTGCTCAAGCGAGCGGGTGTCGGAAACCGTGAGCACGGCAATGCGTAGGGGGACAAATTCTTTGGCGGCGTGGGACATAATTCTCTCTTGTCTTCAGTTCGGTTGATTCGGGTGATCGCCTGGCGTCGTGGCCGTCAGCGGGTGGCCGATACCAGTAACGAAATCATCAGCAGCCCAAATAATACAAAGGAAAGCATTTTCCAGAACAGCAGCATGTCTTTTTCCACCGGCTGCTGGGGGTCTTCCTTCAGAAACTCAGGGTTGGGTTGCTTCAGGTCCCGCAGGAACCCCTGCAGGTTGTCATAACGGTGCTCCGATTCAATAGCGACGGCCTTTTCCAGCGCCCGGTCGAACCACAGCGGTATTACATCCCGGTGATGATAACTCGGGATGTAACGCAGGCACAGGAAGTCCGCCCGGGAGCGGCACTTTTCCATACGCGTGCCGTAGGGCAAAAATCCGGTAAACATTTCGTAGACGATCACACCCAGCGAATAGATGTCCCCACGGATACCGGTATTGATGTGAAAGCGGTAGGAGGGGTCGGCATAGTCGAGAGTGCCCAGAGCAACCTCGCGATTTACCGGGGTAAAGATTTCATGGATACCGGGGGCGTACACCGAACCGAAATCGACGATTCTAACCTCCAGCTCCGATGTCACCATGATGTTACTCGGCTTCAGGTCCTGGTGCACGGTCTCCTTCTCGTGCAGTGCCTCCAGCCCCGAGGCTATCTGTTCTACCAGTACGATCAGGTCGCGGGGTCGGCGCTCCTGGTGGTGGCTTAACCATTTATCTAGGGTTTCTCCGGGAACCAGTTCCATCAGGTAGTAAAGAAATTTGCGTTCACCCTTCGGCGCAATCACCTTGACCACATTGGGATGATCAACGCGGATTCCGACCCACTCTTCCATGATAAAACGCTCGATATAGGCTGGGTCATCACAATAGTTGCGGGACGGGGTTTTCATCACCAGCTCGTCACCACTGTCCAGATCCCTCACCCGGTACAACTGACTACGCTCACTGGCGTACATCTCCTCCAATACCTCGTAGCCGTCGATTTTCAGGCCGGGGGACAGGTCCGGTGGAAACGGCAGGCGGGTCAAGCGTTCATTGAGATCCTCAATGTTTTCCAACCCCAGGTGGTCGATGCGCAGCAACACACAACTGAGGTTATCGTTGCTGCCGGCGGCCCGGGCGGCGGCGACGATCTCTGCACAGGCGCGCGGGTAGTCGTCCGGATAGCGCTCGATCAGGCCCCGCAGCTCCTCCGGGGACAGGAAGTCGTGCACGCCATCGCTGCTCAACAGGAAAATATCACCGGGCTTGAGCGTGACGACACCGGCATCGACATTGAGGCTGGTATCCATGCCCATGGCACGGATCAGGTAATTCTGCTCAGCGGAAATACCGGCGGTGTGATCCCGGGTCAGCTGACTAAACTGACCGTCTTCGACGGAAAGGCGATGGATGCGGCTGTCGCCGATGTGAAACAGGTAGCCCAAGTGGGACTTGATCACCAGCACGCTCAGGGTGGTGACATAGCCCCGCGCCTCGTCGTGGATTTCGTGGCCCAGGTTGTAGAGCTGGCGGTTCAGCGGCGTGAGAATCTTCTGCAGGGCGTGCTTGACGCTCCAGGTCTCCGGGGTGGTGTAGTAGTCGTTGAGCACCGAGCGTACGCAGAGCTCAGCGGCCTCCTTGCCCGCTTCGGCAGTGCTGACGCCGTCGGCCAGTGCCAGCACTACCCCCTTGGTATTGAGCAGGTGATCGTCGGGGATGCGGTAACCCACGGCATCCTCGTTGACCGCTTTGACACCGGCATCCGAGCAACTGCCTACCGTGGCGCGAAACGCGTTAGCCATTTGCACTTGGCCCTGCTTCACGTCTATCACCCCCTCAATGCCGTTATCTGCCATATCAACTTACGTCAATCAGCTCCACTGTGCCATCGGGCAACACTTCGGCCATTTTACCGGAAGGTTCATTGAGGAAGATCACCGCCAGGAAGATCAGGCCCGCGGACGCGGCAATCAGCAGAAAGAAGGTGTTGTAGTCGACGAAGGACAGGATGGTCAGGTAGGTCACCGCGCCGACATTGCCGTATGCCCCAGCCATACCGGCAATCTGGCCGGTCATGCGACGCTGCACCAGAGGCACCATGGCGAATACCGCACCCTCACCGGCCTGCACGAAGAACGAACAGCACATGGTGGCAATTACCGCCAGGGGAATCCACCAGCTACCGTCGATAAGGCTCAGCAGGAAGTAGCCCGCCGCCAAACCGGCAATCAGGATCATCAGGGTCTTGCGACGGCCAAAATGGTCGCTCAACCAGCCGCCGCCGGGGCGTGCAGCCAGGTTCATGAAGGCGAAGCCGGAAGCCAACAAACCCGCCTTGACCGGATCGAGGCCATCGAAGGTTTCCAGAAAGAACAGAGGCAGCATGGAAACCACCGCCAGCTCGGAACCGAAGGTGACAAAGTAGGACCAGTCGAGGATTGCCACCTGCTTGAACTGGTAGCGCTGCATTTCCGGAATGCCCTCCTTTAAGTGCTCGTGGTTGACCTTCCAGATCTGGTATGCCTGAAACAGGTACAGCAGTACCAGGCCGATGTAGATGCCGTCAGCCGCCCCTGTGGTGAGCAACCCCAGGTTGGATGGTGACAGTTTCCAAGTCAGTAACGCCAGGGCGATATACATGGGAATGTTCATTGCCAGGTAAAACCAAAAGTCCCTCCAGCTGGAGACTTCCAGGCCACCGGATTTTTTCGGCTTGAAGTAGGTGGAGCCCTTGGGCGTGTTGCGGGCGTGCAGGTAGTAGAACACCCCGTAGGCGGAGGCGATGACACCGGTGAGCCCCAGTGCATAGCGCCAGCCGTCGTCACCGCCAAACATCAGGGCGATGGTGGGCAGAGTCATTGCCCCGGCTGCGGAGCCAAAGTTGCCCCAACCACCGTAGATACCCTCTGCCAGTCCCACCTGTTTGGCCGGAAACCACTCGCCGACCATTCGAATACCGATGACAAAACCGGCGCCGACAAAGCCCAGCAAGAAGCGGAACAACGCCAATTGCTCGTAGCTGTTGGATGTGGCGAATAGCAGGCAAATAGCTCCCGAGAGCATCAACAAGCCGCTGTACACGTGCCGCGGACCAAATTTATCCACCAGGATACCGATCAGAATACGGGCGGGAATGGTCATCGCCACATTGAGAATCATCAACGCTTTGACCTGTTGCCCGGTCAGATCAAAAGCCTCCTTGATGACCGCCAGCATGGGGGCGTGGCTGAACCAGACCACAAACGTCAGAAAAAACGCAACCCAGGTAATGTGCAGCGTTTTGATCTTCGGGTCTTTGAGGTCCAGCAAATTAATTTTTGCCTGAGACATGGTGTTTCTCCTCGTGGGGACTGCGCCTGACTAAAAACCCCGGCAGAGGCCGGTAGGCTGAATCTACCCAGAGGATGTGGCACACCAGTTGATCCAGGTCATCGTCCGCCATGCTGGAAAATGGCCTCATGCGCGATAACTACCACCTAGGGAGTATCAACAAAATAGAAAAACAACTTTTATTACAAAGAGATAGAAAACACCATAAACCCCTTCCCCTACAACCTAAGGCACCCATCTATTTGGTGGTACTCCTTTAGATACGCCGACCTATACTCCACTTTTGATGCAAGTCAATTGCAAGCCGGAGCATGCATACCAGAATCGGTATTGCTATTTATCCGGTCAACCGAGGAGTTGCGCCATGAAAACCATCTTTGCAGCAATCGACCTGGACTCGAATGTAGACAACATCATAGAGGCAACCAGAGACCTGGCCAGGCAATACGGGGCCGAACTGATACTGGCTACCGTGGAGCCCGAGCTGCCGGGTATGGAGGGTGCCCCCGACGAGGAAGTGGAAACAGAAATAGAGGCTTCCTACAGTGGCGCCATCACGCAACTACAGAACATGGCTAGCAAGCTGTCCGCCCAGGGTATCAACTGCCGGGCCGTACTGCTGGAAGGCAAGGCGGTTGACCAACTGGTGCAGACCGCCGAACGCCTGAACGCCGACCTGATCGTACTTGGCAACCGAGGCCACAGCCCTTTTTACGACACGCTGATCGGCGGCACCGCTCCCGGTGTGATTCACCGGGCCAAACAGAAAGTGCTACTGGTACCTGTAACGAACTGATTTTTCTTCCAGCAAAGCTACCCCCTACTCCAGGGATTTCACGTCCGACCAATTGGCTGGACGTTTTTTTCAACCACAGGAGAGACCATGGAACTTGTCTGCCCCGCGGGCAGCCTACCGGCCCTGAAAGCCGCCGTGAACCAGGGCGCGGATGCCGTCTACATCGGTTTCCGGGACGCCACCAACGCCCGCCACTTCACAGGCCTCAACTTCAACGACCGCAAAGCCCTGCAGGCCCTGGAATATGCCCGCCAGCGCGACGTCAGACTGTTTGTCGCCATCAATACCTATCCGCAACCCAACAATTGGCGTGAATGGCAAAATGCAGTGGACCGGGCCGCCGAACTGGGCGCTGACGCCCTGATTGTCGCCGACCTCGGGGTGCTGGACTATGCCCACAGCAACCACCCCGAGCTCAACCTGCATTTGTCGGTGCAGGGGTCGGCCACCAACGCTGCGGCCCTGACCTTTTATCAGAAACAGTTCAATATCCGCCGCGCGGTGTTGCCGCGGGTGCTATCCCTGGCACAGGTGCGACAACTGGCTACTGTTAGCCCGGTGGACCTTGAGGTGTTCGGATTTGGCAGCCTCTGCATCATGGCGGAGGGACGCTGTCACCTGTCCTCCTACGTCACCGCTGAGTCTCCCAATACCTGCGGGGTGTGTTCTCCCGCCAGTGCGGTGCGTTGGCAGGAGACCTCCAGTGGTCGTGAATCGCGTCTCAACGGTGTGCTGATTGACCGCTTCAAAGCCGGTGAAAACGCCGGTTACCCCACACTCTGCAAAGGCCGCTTCAATGTCGACGACAACATCTACCACGCCCTGGAGGAACCCACCAGCCTCAACACCCTGGAACTGATACCCCAGCTGGCGGAGATCGGCATCAAGGCGGTCAAGATTGAGGGACGCCAGCGCAGTCCCGCCTATGTAACCCAAGTGGTTAAAGTTTGGCGCCAGGCCCTGGACCACTATCTCGAGGCAGGCGCCGCCTTTCACCCGAAGCGGGAATGGTTCGAGGTCCTGGCCCGGGTCTCGGAAGGTAGTCAAACCACCCTCGGCGCCTACTCGCGTCCCTGGCAATAAGGCGGAACACAATGAAATTATCCCTCGGGCCAATTCTCTTTTACTGGCCGAGACAACAAGTCGAGGACTTTTACAGGGAGGCACATAACTCCCCAGCGGATATCATCTATCTGGGAGAAACCGTATGTCCTAAACGTCGCGAACTGCGCGCTCAGGAATGGCTGGAATTGGCGGCACCGCTGGCCGAGGCCGGCAAACAGGTGGTGCTCTCCACCCTGGCGCTGATTGAGTCCCGCGCCGACCTGTCAACCCTGCGTAAGCTCTGCGACAACAGTGGCTGCCTGATGGAAGCCAACGATATGGCGGCTGTGGAATTGCTCTCGGAAAGAGGGTTGCCCTTCGTCGCCGGACCCTCCATCAACCTCTACAACAGTGGCAGCCTGCGCGTTCTGCAACGGGCCGGCATGATGCGCTGGGTAATGCCGGTGGAGCTGAACCGCCACACTCTGGCGGACATTCTCAAGGAAATTCGCCAATTGGGGCTCACCGGAAAAATCGAAACCGAGGTGTTCAGCCACGGGCACCTGCCACTGGCCTACTCGGCCCGCTGTTTCACCGCCCGCGCCCGCAACCTGCCCAAGGACGACTGCAGGTTGAGCTGCCTCGACTACCCGGACGGACTGCCTCTGCGCACCCGTGACAACCAGATTCTCTTTAACCTGAATGGCATCCAAACACAGTCAGGGCGGGTCTATGACCTGCTGCCGGCCTACCGGGAGATGGCAGCAATGGGTGTAGATGTGCTGCGCATCAGCCCCGCTGCCGCCGATACGTTCACCACACTATCACGCTTTGACCAGGTGCGCGCTGGCGCAACAGCCCCGGCACAACCGCTTGCCAGCGACTGGCAGACAGAAGAGGCCTGCAATGGTTACTGGTACGGCAAGCCGGGAATGGAAATTCTGAGCGAAGACGGTTGAAGCGCAGGGCAGATACCTTGAAACAAAAGCCGTTGAGTTAAGCCGCTGGCAGCTTACGCCACCTGGCTGGCCAGCGAACCGGCGCCGCTTAGCAATTTACGCAAGGGGGTCGGCAGGGTTTCCAGGCCAACACTGTCCAACAGGTTTTTGACGGCGAGACCCAGCTCGGTGTCTCCCTCCAGGCTCAGCTCTCGCCTGAAAAACAGGGTATCGGGATCTTCGCGCCCTGAGGCGAGCAACACAAACGCCCTGGCCCGCCCCTGGATACTGGCATCAGCGGGGCCATCCAGCGGTATTACCTGCAAGTGCGAATGGCGGCCAACGACGCGCCAGCCAATGCCCATATCGGTCAACCGAATCGCCAGGGTGCGCCCTTCGAGAAAGTCCAGCTCACCCTCTTCAATGGCTTCCGCCAGTAACTGCTGCAGACCGTTTTGCAACAGCCACTGCTGCAGGCTGAACGGCGCCCGACGACAGAGTGGAAAAACCAGGTTTTCGGCACGCGCCAGCCAACGGGCGCGGCGACTGGGGGAAGATGACATGGAAAGCTCCAGCCCGAATCTGTTCACTTCAATTTTTCTGGTGCTCAACTGCCCACACGGCGGCTTCTACCCGGGAGCGCAGTCCAAGTTTTTTCAACAGGTGTTTGACATGCACCTTCACCGTGGCCTCGGTGATATCCAGCTCGCGGCCGACCATCTTGTTACTGAGACCACCGGAAATCATGCGCAGGATCTCTTTCTCCCTACGGGTCAGAGAGTCGTAACCGGAGTCCTGTTCGCGGCGGGCGTTGTCGCGAAAGGCCTTGGCCAGTACTTCTGTGAGTTCGTTGGACAACACCATCTTGCCGACACAGGCATCGCGAATTCGCACCACCAGCTCTTCCGGGTCCATATCCTTAAGCAGGTAACCGTCGGCCCCAGCCTTGAACGCCGCCACCATATCGGTGCTGTCGTCAGATACCGTAAACACCACGATGCGGCAGCTCACCCCCGCCTCGCGTAACTCCCGCAAGGTTTCGATACCGTCCATACCTTTCATACTTAGGTCGAGCAACACCAGATCCACATCCTGACCCTGCACCAGATCGATAGCGTCACGGCCGTTGCTGGCCTCGCCAACCACCGCCATATCATCCTCCAGCTCCACCAGCTGACGCACACCCTTGCGCAGCAGGGGGTGATCGTCCACCAGAATCAATTTGCTCACGGACTCATTCATGGTCGCCTCTTTTACATCTGCCGGATTGTCATGGCCGGGCTAGTTTAGTGTGCCCCCGCTCAATATTAATTGATCTGGCGCAGGTGAATAGTTGATCGTTTTACTCAGGAAAAGGCCTCCGGCACAAAGCTTAGCACCACCTCAGTGCCACCCCGCTGCCGCCGATGGATATCCAGGCTGCCGCGCAGCTGTTGCGCCCGCTCGCGCATGGTGGAAAGACCATAGTGATGCTCCTTATCCGGGTCTGCGGCAATGCCGACACCATCATCCACCACACGGAACATTGCGCGGTTTTCTTCGTCGCACTCACACCGCAATTCGATGTGACTGGCTCCAGCGTGCTTGAAAGCATTGGTGATGGCCTCTCGAACAATCTGCAACACGTGGATGTCCTCGTTGGGGGTCAGCAGGCAATGTCCCAGATGAAACTCCAGCACCACCTCGGTCTGCGCACTCTGGCGGTCGAACTCATCCACCGTGGCTTTCAACGCCTGGTAGAGACTGGGAGAGTCCAGCTTCAAGCGGAAGGTGGTCAACAGTTCCCTCAGGTGGCGGTAGGCGGCATTGAGCCCCTGCTGCAGATCCTCCAGGCCCTCGCGCAGCTGCTCCTCCGGGGCCTCGCGATCAAACAGACGTACCAGCCGCGCCACCTGCATTTTCATATAGGAGAGTGACTGGGCCAGGGAATCGTGTAACTCTCGCGCAATAATGGAGCGTTCCTCAAACAGCATCAGCCGCCTGCTCAACCCATCCCGATACTGCAGGGCCATGGCCGCCGCCAAATGTTCCACCACCGCTTCAACAAGCCGCTGCTGCCAGGGCTCCAGCTCCAGATTCGATCCGGTATTGAGGTACAGGAAACCAAAATTGTCATTGGCATCCTCTATGGCAAATGACATTTCCCCCTGGATCTTGCGCTCGTCTCCTGGCTGCATGAAACAGCTGCGGCAGTCACCGATCAGGCAATCGTACTCTTCCCCGGCGGGCAAAATCAGGTCGTACTTATCGGTATTGGCCTCGTTGGTCAAACACAGGGAAATCCGGGGAATAGCGGTCAACGCCTTGAGGTCGGTGATAATCTCGCTGAATGTCTGGCGCCCGCCGACCCCTTCCGAGAGGCGCTGGGCAGTGTTGTAGAGGAAGTCCAGCATCTGGTTGGAACGCTGCAACTGGGCAGTTTTCTCGTCCACCATATCCTCCAACTTGCGGTAGTGACGCGCCAAATTGGCGGACATGTCGTTGAAGGTGCTGCACAGCAGGCCGATTTCGTTGACGGCCTCGTAGTAGGTGCGGTAGGAAAAGTCGCCGACGCTGGTGTGCTCCGCCGCCCGCACCAGGTCTTTCAACGGGCGCACCAGATTCTGGTCTGTGCGCATGACGATGAATACCAGTGCCAGGAACGACAGGAAGATACTGAGGCCTTCATACATACCCAGCAACTCGATCTTCTCCTCGGTGTTCTGCTGGATGCTGAGCACCAACTGGTCGATATCGCTGACGTGCTCTGCCACATGACTCAGGTATTCCCGGCTGGCGACCGCCAGTGCCTCCGCGGTCAACGGCTGGCCGGACATCAGCGACTGCAGTAGCGGCGCCATATGGTTTTCCCAGTTGTCCACCACCCGCCGATAGGCGCGCTGCAGGTTGGCTTCCCTGCTCTCGCCGGCCACCCGCGCCATACTCGACTGATACAGTTTCTCGGAAAATCTGCGGCGCTCTTCCTCAAGGGTATCTGCCAGATCCTGCCCATTTTCCAGCCCTCCCCCGGCCCGTTGCAGGTGCACGGCGATACGGTAGGTCTGCATCCGCATCGACCCGGCAATATTGATCGCCTCGGCGTCGTGCTGGGTATTCAGGGTCACCAGCAGGGACACCAGCATACTGGACAAGGCCAGCAGGCCGATCACCAGCATCGGGATCAGCACCTGGATCGCGATCGATTGGGAAAAACGTAATTTCCTGCCAGCCAACATCGTTGCCATCGCTCTTACCACCAAATACCCACTTTCGGAGCAGTCAACTGCACTCACCCCGGCAACTATAAACAACCTTATGTTATTTAAGGTTTTTTCAAAGACTTCGCTCTACCACCTAGGTGGTATTTATAAAAAAACCCACCAAATTCAAGCGCTTCGGTGATTGATGCAGGTCATGTCCGGGACTACACACTGTTACTACATTCAGCCCACATTCGAGAGCAAATGAAAAGCCCATGACCGTAATCAATCCACACAAATGGTACAGCCTCGGCATCTGCACAGCGGCCTTCGCCGCCCACTTTGCCGCCTGGACGCTGTTTGCCATTATCGGGGTACAGATCCGCGCAGACCTGGGGCTAAGCGATACTGCCTTCGGCCTGCTTGTCGCAGCGCCGATCCTCACCGGAGCCCTGGCGCGTCTGGTCAGCGGCGTGCTGGCAGAACACTACAGCGGTCGCCTGGTATTTTTCGTGCAATCGCTGATTGTAGCCATGGCTCTGTTCGTCTTGCCATATGCCAAGACCTTCGCCCAGTACCTGGCCGTCGGCCTGGTGCTTGGTGTGGCGGGGGGCACCTTCGCCACGGGTATCAGCCTCGTGTCCAGTTGGTTTGAACGCTCCCTGCAGGGTACCGCCATGGGCATCTTCGGCGCTGGGAACGCGGGCGCCGCGATCACCAACCTAGCGGCGCCCATCATCCTGCTCAAATACGGCTGGCAGGCGCTGCCCAACATCTACGGCACCCTGCTGCTGCTTATCGCCCTGCTGTTCTGGTTCTCCTCGGACAGCAGCGAGGGGCGCCGCGCCAGGAAATCCTGGAGCGAAGAATTGCGACCCCTCAAGGAATTGCGGGTGTGGCGCTTCGGCCTCTACTACTACTTTGTGTTCGGCGGCTTTCTGGCGTTGACCTTGTGGCTGCCCCAGTACTACGTGGGGGAATACGGCCTCGACCTAAAAACCGCATCCTTCGTCACCCTGCTGTTCACCCTGCCGGCCGCCATTGTGCGCGCCCTGGGTGGCTGGTTTGCCGACAACTTCGGCGCCCGCCGCATCAACTGGTCGGTGTTCTGGGTGTGCCTGGTGTGCCTGTTCTTCCTTTCATACCCGCCCACCACCATGACCATCCACGGCATCGAGTACGACCTGCTTCTGGACATCCACATCAACCTCTGGGTGTTCGTGCTGCTGACCTTGGTGATGGGCCTGGCAATGGGCTTCGGCAAGGCCAGCATCTACCGAATCATCTATGACTACTACCCGGACAACGTCGGCGTGGTGGGCGGCGCGGTCGCCGCCATCGGCGCCCTCGGCGGCTTCTCTCTGCCGATTCTGTTCGGGGTGGCCGCCGACCTCACCGGCATCCGCAGCTCCTGTTTCATGCTGCTCTACGGGGTGCTCGGTGGCTGCATGGTACTGATGTTTTACGCCATCAAGCTGGATGAATTCCGGCACCGCCTGGATCAGGCACGGGCCGACGACTTTTTAACGCTATAAGAACGTAACCACTAGGAGAGACCACTATGGCCGATCTACAAAAATGGGATGTCGAGGATACCCAGTTCTGGGAATCCGAAGGCAAAAAGATTGCCACCCGCAATCTGTGGATTTCGATTCCCAGTCTGCTGTGCGGCTTCGCCGTGTGGCTCTACTGGGGAATTATCACGGTGCAGATGCTCAACCTGGGCTTTCCCTTTGCACAGTCCGAGTTGTTCACCCTGTCCGCCATCGCCGGCCTGACCGGCGCCACCCTGCGAATACCGAGTAGTTTCTTTATCCGCTTGTGCGGCGGGCGCAACACCATCTTTTTCACCACCGCACTGTTGATGATTCCCGCCCTGGGCACCGGTATCGCGCTGCAGGACAAGGACACCCCGCTGTGGGTATTCCAGGCGCTGGCACTGCTGTCCGGTTTCGGCGGCGGCAACTTCGCCTCGTCCATGTCCAACATCAGTTTCTTCTTCCCCAAGAAGCAACAGGGGCTGGCACTGGGGTTGAACGCCGGGTTGGGTAACTTCGGCGTCACCACCATGCAGATCCTGATTCCGCTGGTGATGACCTTCGGGCTGTTCGGCGGCGACTCCATGATCCTGCAAAACACCTCCGGCACCCTGATCGGCAAAATTCCCGCCGGCAGTGAAACCTGGATCCACAACGCCGGTTATATCTGGCTGGTGTTGCTGATTCCGCTGGCCCTCGTCGGCTGGTTCGGCATGAACAACATCCGCTCCCAGGAAGTGTCACCCGAGCTACCCAACCCGGTGGTCAGCTTCGGCATGATTGCCGGCATGCTGCTGATCGGGTTCATCACCGCCGCGGTGGGCCTGTGGCTGCTGCTGCCGGAATCCGCCAACGGTTCCGGTTTCGGGGTGCCCAAGGAAATCGTCATGGTGCTGGTGATCGGCTCCACGGTGTTCTGGCTGAAGATGCTGCCCGGCGCCATTCGCACCAGCCTGACTCGCCAGTACAAGATCTTCAACAACCCCCACACCTGGGTGATGAGTGTCATCTACACCATGACCTTCGGCTCGTTCATCGGCTTCGCCGCCTCCTTCCCGCTGGCCATCAAGGTCATATTCGGCTACCAGCATGTGATGGTGGACGGTGTGATGACCCATGACACCATCAACGTCAACGGCCCCAGCGCCCTGATGTATGCCTGGATGGGCCCCTTTATCGGCGCCCTGATCCGCCCGGTGGGCGGCTGGATCGCCGACAAGCTGGGCGGCGCACTGGTCACCCAGATCTGCTCCGTGGTGATGGTGGGCAGCGCCCTGGGCGTGGCCTACTACATGAAGGCCGCCTACAACTCGGCCAGCCCCGAAGAGTTCTTCCTGCCCTTCTTCCTGCTGTTCCTGGTGCTGTTCGCCGCCACCGGTATCGGCAACGGTTCCACCTTCCGCACCATCGCCATGGTGTTCCCGAAAGAGCAGGCAGGCCCGGTACTGGGCTGGACTTCGGCAGTGGCTGCCTACGGCGCCTTCTACATCCCGAAAGTGATCGGTGAACAGATCACTGCCACCACTCCGGAAGTGGCGCTGATCGGCTTCGCCGCCTTCTATGCGGTCTGTATCGGCATCAACTGGTGGTTCTACCTGCGCAAGAACCGCGCCGAAACCCTGGTGGATTGCCCCAAATGCGGCGAGCACTTCGCCCTGCACAAGGACGGGGAGTTCTATAACCCGTAACAGGAGTAACCCACCGCGCCGGCGGCCCAAGGCCGTCGGCCACCTGAGATAGAGCCCGCGTCGGTGACATACCACCGCCGACCAAGAGAGAGAGTAACGCTATGAGCCATTTCCTCGACAGCCTGCAATTTTTCAAGAAAACCGTGACGGGAGAATTTGCCGACGGTCACGGCGAAACCCGCAACCAGAACCGCGAATGGGAGAACAGCTACCGCCAGCGCTGGCAGCACGACAAGATCGTGCGCTCCACCCACGGCGTCAACTGCACCGGCTCCTGCAGCTGGAAAATCTACGTCAAGAACGGCCTGATCACCTGGGAAACCCAGCAGACCGACTATCCGCGCACCCGCCCGGACCTGCCCAACCACGAGCCGCGCGGCTGTCCCCGCGGCGCCAGCTATTCCTGGTATATCTACAGTGCCAACCGGCTCAAGTACCCGAAAGTGCGCAAGCCGCTGTTGAAGCTGTGGCGCGATGCCCGCAAGCAGTTCGACAACCCGGTGGATGCCTGGTCCTTCATCGTCGAGGACCCGGTGCGTGCCGCCAGCTACAAAACCAAGCGCGGCCTCGGCGGCTACGTGCGCTCCTCCTGGGACGAGGTCAACGAGATCATCGCCGCCGCCAATGTCTACACCGCCAAACAGTACGGGCCGGACCGCATCATCGGCTTCTCGCCGATTCCCGCCATGTCGATGGTGTCCTACGCCGCCGGCTCCCGCTACCTGTCGCTGATCGGCGGGGTGTGCATGAGCTTCTACGACTGGTACTGCGACCTGCCGCCGGCCTCGCCGATGACCTGGGGCGAGCAGACCGACGTGCCCGAGTCCGCCGATTGGTACAACTCCAACTACATCATCGCCTGGGGCTCCAACGTGCCCCAGACCCGCACCCCCGACGCCCACTTCCTCACTGAAGTGCGCTACAAGGGCGCTAAAACTGTCTCTATCACGCCTGATTACTCGGAAGTAGCCAAGCTGACCGACATCTGGCTGAACCCGAAACAGGGTACCGACGCCGCCTTGGGCATGGCCTTCGGCCACGTGATTCTCAAGGAATTCCATCTGGAGAAACCCAGCGAGTACTTCACCGAGTACGTGCGTCGCTACTCCGATATGCCGATGCTGGTGACCCTGGAAGAAAAGGACGGCAGCTACCGGCCCACCCGCTTCCTGCGTGCCTCGGACCTGCAAAACAACCTCGGCCAGGACAACAACCCGGAGTGGAAAACCATTGCCATTGATGAAACCAGCGGCGACCTGGTGTCCCCCCAGGGATCCATCGGCTACCGCTGGGGCGAACAGGGCAAGTGGAACATCGAAGATCGGGAAGGTGGCGAAGGCCGCGAAGTGAAGCTGCAACTGTCACTGATTGGCGGCGACATCGCCGCGGTGTCCTTCCCGCACTTTGCCGCCGACGAGAGCAACGAGCACTGGAACTACTGCGAGCATGATGAGATCCTGCCGCGCCAGGTGCCGGTGCGCGAACTGCAGCTGGCCGACGGCCAGAGCGTGAAAGTGGCCACCGTCTACGACCTGACCATGGCCAACTACGGCATCGACCGCGGCCTCGGCGGCGGCAACGTCGCCACCAGCTACGACGACGACATCCCCTTCACCCCCGCCTGGCAGGAGAAGATCACCGGTGTGCCCCGCGACCGGGTCATCCAGGTAGCCAGGGAATTCGCCGACAACGCCCACAAGACCCGCGGCAAGTCCATGATCATCGTCGGCGCCGCCATGAACCACTGGTACCACATGGACATGAACTACCGCGGCCTGATCAACATGCTGATCATGTGCGGCTGTGTCGGCCAGAGCGGCGGCGGCTGGGCCCACTATGTAGGCCAGGAAAAACTGCGCCCGCAGACCGGCTGGTTGCCCTTGGCCTTCGGTCTCGACTGGAGCCGCCCACCGCGGCACATGAACTCCACCAGCTTCTTCTACAACCACAGTTCCCAGTGGCGCCACGAGAAGGTCAGCATCCACGAGGTGCTGTCGCCGCTGGTGGACAAGGCCCAATGGCCGCGGCACATGCTCGACTACAACATCAAGGCCGAGCGCATGGGCTGGCTGCCCTCCGCACCGCAGCTCAACCGCAACCCGCTGCAGATTGCCCGGGAGGCAGCGGAAGCCGGCATGGAACCCAAGGACTACGTGGTACAGAAGCTGAAATCCGGGCACCTGAAGTTTGCCGCGGAACAGCCCGACAACCCGGCCAACTTCCCGCGCAACATGTTCATCTGGCGCTCCAACCTGCTCGGTTCCTCCGGCAAGGGCCACGAGTACATGCTCAAGTACCTGCTGGGCACCAACAACGGCGTCATGAACGAGGACAACTTCGCTCGCGGCAGCGACCTGATTCCCCAGGAAATCGACTTCAAGGAAAAAGGTGCCGAGGGCAAGCTGGATCTGGTGGTGACACTGGACTTCCGTATGTCCTCCACCGCGCTGTACTCCGATATCGTGCTGCCCACCGCCACCTGGTACGAGAAGGACGACCTCAACACCTCGGACATGCACCCCTTTATCCACCCGCTATCGAAAGCCGCCGACCCCGCCTGGGAAGCGCGCTCCGACTGGGATATCTACAAGGGCATCGCGAAGAAGTTTTCCGAGATCGCCGCCCTCAATGACAACCTCGGTGTGGAAACCGATATCGTCACCGTGCCAACCCTGCACGATACCCCCGGAGAGCTGGCACAGCCGTTCGAGGTACAGGACTGGAAGAAAGGCGAATGCAAGCTGATTCCCGGCAAGACCGCGCCAAACATCGTGGCGGTTGAGCGGGACTACCCCAACACCTACAAGAAATTCACCTCCCTCGGCCCGTTACTGGAAAAACTCGGCAACGGCGGCAAGGGCATCGGCTGGAATACTGACGAGGAAGTGGAACTGCTGCGCAAGCTCAATTACCACGTCACCGAGGAAGGTATTAGCAAAGGACAACCACGCATCGAAACCGCCATCGACGCCGCCGAAGTAGTGCTCAGTCTGGCACCGGAGACCAACGGCAACGTGGCAGTAAAAGCCTGGGACGCCCTCGGCAAGTTCACCGGCCGCGACCACAAGCACCTGGCAGAGCCTAAGCACGAGGAGAAAATCCGCTTCCGCGACATCCAGGCGCAGCCGCGCAAAATCATCTCGTCCCCCACCTGGTCCGGGCTGGAAGATGAACACGTCAGCTACAACGCCGGTTACACCAACGTCCACGAGCTAATTCCCTGGCGCACCATCACCGGTCGCCAGCAGTTCTACCAGGATCACCTGTGGATGCAGGCCTTCGGCGAGCAGATGGTGTCGTACAGACCGCCGATCTGCACCAAAACCGTCGACCTGGTGAAGGGCAAGAAACCCAACGGCAACACAGAGATCGTACTCAACTGGATCACTCCCCACCAGAAATGGGGTATCCACAGCACCTACTCCGACAACCTGTTGATGCTCACCCTGTCCCGGGGCGGGCCGATTATCTGGCTCAGTGAAATTGACGCCAGAAAAGCCGGCATCGAGGACAACGACTGGGTAGAGGTCTTCAACGTCAATGGCGCCATCGCCTGCCGCGCGGTGGTCAGCCAGCGGGTCAAGGAGGGTATGGTGATGATGTACCACGCCCAGGAACGCATCGTGAACACCCCCGGGGCGGAGACCACCGGCACCCGCGGAGGCCACCACAACTCGGTAACCCGGGTGGTGATGAAGCCGACCCACATGATCGGCGGCTATGCGCAGCAGTCCTACGGCTTCAACTACTACGGCACCGTCGGCTGTAACCGTGACGAGTTCGTGGTGGTGCGCAAAATGAACAAGGTGGATTGGCTGGAGGGCTCGGATACCGACGACCTGCCGCAACCACTTCCCCAGGACGTTTAAGGAGGCATCACAATGAAAATACGCTCACAAGTTGGCATGGTGCTGAACCTGGACAAGTGTATCGGCTGTCACACCTGCTCCATCACCTGCAAGAATGTCTGGACCTCCCGGGAGGGCATGGAATACGCCTGGTTCAACAACGTCGAGACCAAACCCGGCATCGGCTATCCCAAGGAATGGGAGAACCAGGACAAGTGGAACGGCGGCTGGGTGCGCAACCGCGATGGCTCCATCAACCCGAAAATCGGCGGCAAGTTCCGGGTGCTGGCGAATATCTTTTCCAACCCCGACCTGCCGCAGATCGACGACTACTACGAGCCGTTCGATTTCGACTACCAGCACCTGCACACCGCGCCGCTGGGCAAGCACCAGCCCACCGCGCGGCCGCGCTCGCTGGTGTCCGGCCAGCGCATGGAGAAAATCGAGTGGGGTCCCAACTGGGAGGAAATTCTCGGCACCGAGTTCAAGAAGCGCAGTGCCGACCGCAACTTCGACAACATCCAGAAGGACATCTACGGCGAGTTCGAGAACACCTTCATGATGTACCTGCCGCGGCTGTGCGAGCACTGCCTCAATCCCACCTGTGCGGCCTCCTGTCCCTCCGGCGCCATCTACAAGCGCGAGGAAGACGGCATCGTGCTGATCGACCAGGAGAAGTGCCGCGGCTGGCGCATGTGCGTGTCCGGCTGTCCCTACAAGAAGATCTACTTCAACTGGAAATCCGGCAAGTCGGAAAAATGTATTTTCTGCTATCCGCGTATTGAAGCAGGCCAGCCCACCGTCTGCTCCGAGACCTGCGTAGGCCGTATCCGCTATCTGGGCGTGCTGCTCTACGATGCTGACCGCATCCTCGAAGTGGCCAGCACCGAGTCGGAACAGGACCTGTACAAGAAGCAGCTGGAGATCTTCCTCGACCCCCACGATCCAGAAGTGATCGCCCAGGCGCGCAAGGACGGCATCCCGGACTCCGTAATTGAGGCCGCCCAGCAGTCACCGGTCTACAAACTGGCGGTGGACTGGCAACTGGCCCTGCCACTGCACCCGGAATACCGCACCCTGCCGATGGTCTGGTACGTGCCACCGCTGTCGCCGATCCAGTCCGCGGTGGAGGCCGGCCACGTGGGCATGAACGGCATCATTCCCGACGTGGACTCCCTGCGTATTCCGGTCAAGTACCTGGCCAACCTGCTCACCGCCGGCGACGAGGCGCCGGTACTGCTGGCACTGAAACGGCTGCTGGCGATGCGCGCCTACAAGCGCGCGCAGATTGTCGAAGGTTTCGACGACCAGAAAACCCTCGACGACGTGGGCCTCACCGCCCTGCAGGTGGAGGATATGTACCGCTACCTGGCCATCGCCAACTACGAGGACCGCTACGTGATTCCCACCGCCCACCGGGAAGAGGCCATGTCCGAGGCCTTCGCCGAGCGCGGCGGCTGCGGCTTCTCCTTCGGCAACGGCTGTTCCACCGGCGAGTCGGACATCAACCTGTTCGGCACCAAGAAAACCACCCGGCGGGATGTCATTCAGACCGTCCAGGTATGGGAGAAATAAGGTATGGATATTCTCAAAGTCATATCCCGGCTGATGGACTACCCAAAAGCCGAATTGCAGGGACAGGTGGCAGAGCTGGAATCAGCCATTCTGGATTCGCGGGAGATTTCTCCCGCCATGCGCCAGCGTCTCACCGGCCTGCTGCACCAGATCTACGACGGTGACCTGATGGATGCCCAGGAACTGTACTCCGGCCTGTTTGACCGGGGTCGCGCCCTGTCGCTGCTGCTGTTTGAACACGTGCACGGTGAATCCCGCGACCGCGGCCAGGCCATGGTGGACCTGTTGGCGCTTTACGAGCAGCACGGTTTTCACATTGAAGTGCGGGAGCTGCCGGATTTCATCCCACTCTACCTAGAATACCTGGCCCACCGGCCAGACCTGGAGGCCCGCGAGGGGCTGGCGGACGTGGCCCATATCCTCGGCCTGCTGAGTGCTCGCCTGAAAGAGCGCACGTCAGACTACGACGCGCTGTTTGACAGCTTGCTGATGATCAGCGGTGTACCGGTGGACCTCGAAGAATTGCGCAGCAAGGCCGCCGGCGAGCAGCGCGACGACACCCCCGAGGCACTGGACAAGATCTGGGAGGAGGAGGCGGTCACCTTCGGCGCCGGGGAGAGTTGTCCCTCCAATGCACCGCAACCGCCAAAACGATCCCCTAACGACAGCGTCGCTGTGCGCTGGGCAAATTGAGGAAGCCATCATGAATATCAATACGCTACTTTTCGGCCTCTACCCCTACCTGGCACTGCTGGTCTGTGTGGTCGGCTGCTGGGCACGCTACGACCGCGAACAGTATTCCTGGAAAGCAGGCTCCAGCCAGGTGCTACGCACCCGTGGCATGCGCCTGGCCAGCAACGCCTTCCATGTCGGTATCCTGTTTGTGCTGGCCGGTCACTTGGTGGGCCTGTTGACACCTGAGTTCATCTATCACCACGTGATCTCCACCCCCAATAAACAACTGCTAGCCATGGTCTCCGGTGGACTATTCGGTGGCATCTGCTTCATTGGGCTGACCATGTTGATCCACCGCCGTTTCAGTGATCCCAGAGTTCGCGCCAGCAGCAGCTTCTCCGACCTGCTGGTACTGGTGCTGCTCTATGTTCAGCTGATTCTGGGCCTCAGCACCATCTTTGCGTCAAGCCATCATATGGACGGTTCGGTGATGGTGATGCTGGCCAATTGGGCACAATCACTCGCCATACTGCAACCGATGGAAGCCGCAGCATCCATTGCGCCAGTGTCACTGGTGTACAAGCTCCACGTCTTTCTTGGTATGACCCTGTTCCTGATCTTCCCCTTCACCCGCCTGGTGCACATCATAAGCGGCGTGGCGGCACCGGTGAAATACCTGCTCAGGAACTACCAGATCGTGCGCCAGAAAAGAGCTTCATAACCATCAAGACCCGGTGTCCGGCCCAGCCGGATACCGGGCAATACGTTTGCCAACATATCATTAGGAGATGGCCATGAGTTGCCCTTCCCACGCTACAGCCCCTTCACCCGCCGCCGACGTACCGGAAATCCGTGTCAATGGCACCCCGATATCGGCGGATGATATCGCCCGGGAAGTACAGTACCACCCCGCCGGATCCCCCGAGGAAGGCATTCACAAGGCCGCCGAGGCGCTGGTGATCCGCACCCTGCTGTTGCAAAAGGCCAGGGAAGTGCTCGCAGAAAGTGCCGAGCTGTTATCCGAGGAGGCCTTGATCAGCGCCCTGCTGGAACGGGAGGCACCGGCGGAATTTCCCAGCGACGAAGAGTGCCATCGCTATTTCGACGGCCACCAGGAAAGTTTTCGCAGCCCCGACCTGTTGCAGGTCAGCCACATTCTGATTGCCGCAGCCCCCGACGATGAGGCCGGCCTGCAGCGGGCTCGGCAAACCGCTTCGGAACTGTTGGCGCAATTGCAGCAGTTCCCGGAGCAGTTCGCGTCACTGGCAAAAGAATTTTCCACCTGTCCATCCAAGGAAACCGGCGGCAACCTGGGCCAGATCAGCCGCGGCCAGACCACCCCGGAGTTCGAACAACAGGTGTTCGCGCTGGCAGAGGGGTTGGCCGGGCAGCCCGTTGAATCTCGCTACGGAGTGCATCTGGTGCAGGTGGATCGCAAGATTGCCGGCGTGCCCCTGCCCTACGAAAAGGTGCACGATCAGGTGGCCGCCTACCTGGCCGAAGTGCGCCAGCGTATGGCCATCAACCGCTACCTGCACCAGTTGATTGATGCCGCGGAGATCGAGGGTATTGAGCTGGGCGGGGCTTTAATTCAATAATAAAAGGGCGCAGAAAAGATGCTGAAAAAACGTTTTCGAGACAGCTAAAGAATTAGCGTTGACCTAAACACTCTCTCAGCTTTGCAAGCAATTCACCATGTTTTTTGGGGTTATTCTCTTTAGCTTCTGAATATTTTGTAGTTTCCATCGCACAGAAGCCATGGACTCCAGTCCATCTATAGGAGACAACGCCCAATCTGGCTCTCCGCTCTTAAAGCTAATCAGGAATCTTCGGTCATTCTCAGTCAGCTTGTGATCGAGTTCTTCCAAAAGACCTGTTCTAGTTGACTCGTAATCTTCATAGGTAAAAGGAAGAGGAGACATTCCATCAAATTGTGTATCAAATGCCTCCCTTTGGTCCTGGAAGTTAGGATTGAGAAGCTCGTTCATGGGCCTACTGTGGCCAACAAGAGCTGCTATGAACCCTAATTTGACTTCGTCCGTTATGCCTTCATCTTTGAGTAACTGCTGAATATCGAACAGGTCACGAGGATGTTGCCTGTCGAGCGCCGCACATATTTTGCCCCCATACAGCGCCCCTTTTGAAACAACATTGATAGCGGCGAATAGTCCGAATTCAACCTGAACCGCTTCCGCTACTTGCACCAACTCAGGCTTCCACAAGCAACCCCTAATAGTGGTATTGACCTCGATCTTGATTTCAGTCCGGTCTAGCCTGCATGAGAGCTTAGCTTCCTGTCCGTCACTTTGAGACATCGTGGTCACCAGAATACCTTCTATGTTCTTCTCCAAATCTTTCTTTATTCGTGCAAGACCATCCGCGATACCTTTTAGGGCTTCACTTCTGTCTTCCATGGGAAGATAGGTAAGGTCTATGTCTACGGATAGTCTTGGAAAACCTCTGTGAAAGAGATTGATCGCTGTCCCGCCTTTGAGCGCAAAGACTTCTTGTTCTGCCACATAGGGCAGAACCATCAGGAGTAATCTGACTTGCTCGCGGTAATCGGCTGAACTCATATTGCAACCAGTTCCTTTGGTATGCTGATACGATGCTTTGAAACATAGACACCGTTCGGGACTATGCTACGGTCTCCTTGTCCCAGACTTACTTTCTTCCTATCTACAAATTGCAACCATTTGTGACCGGCCTTTTCCGCCATATATAAAAACAGACGTTTGACCTTGATAGAATTACATCCCTCAAGAAGATTCTGTACCATCTTCGGCCTCAAGTTGACCAGCCCTTCCATTATCTCGTAGGCCTCTACAAGGCTCTGATCTTTGGGGGTCAGATACAGGCACTCCATTATTGCCCTTTCAGGATCGGAGATTTTGAGGTTAAAAGGGGAAGCAGGGGAAGAAAAGCCCATTCTTATCACTTCACCGACACCCGTCCCTTCCGGTAAAAAACCTGTCTTGATATGTCTTATCTTGACACCCCAGTCATGGTTTTTAAACCATACCGGTAGCTTTACTCCTAGGGGGGAATACAGATAGACGCTTTCCTTACCAAACCGTAGATACTGGCTCGATCCTTGTTTGGCTAAGGCGGTGAGACCTCCCACATGGACCTGCATTCCTGCTTGTTCTTGTAAGGCAAAGAGCGCTCCCTCCCACTCTACCTGTTCGCCCGAGTGCTTATAAGCTCCATGGCCGACCGATTCCAACCACCCACTCCTACGATAGTATTTTTGCAAGTCATGAGATATACCATGGGCCTCCAGCCATGAAGCCAGACACACAGTATTGGCCTTATGAAGGGCCAGTAATCTCCTTAATTTATTGCCGTTATTGGTAGCCATATTACCCATATAGGTTTATTTATAATGAATCGCCAAGCGAACAAGCACCGAATTACATTAAATATATACTAAACAGGGTAACTTTACTACCTTTATAGAATTATATTTAATGTCGACAAGTGGGAGCAGATCAGACTTTTTACCGGCCTGGACATCAGCGACAGCAGCATCAACTGGTCGATGCAACGGTGATCGAGGGAATCGAGCTGAGCGGTGTCTTAACTAAATAGTCAAAGACATGTTTCTAGGCAGGCACGGCAACGCAGATAGTTTTCTTCCTAACCCGGCTTGCCATCCACCCTGGGGCTCACCAGCATCGGGATATAAAACAGCGAGAACAGCACAAATGCCAGTATCCAGCTCAATTGCGACAGACCGACCCACAGGCCGTAGTGGGCTGGCGCCAATAGCGGCACAAACACCCGCAGCAGGGCCGCGCCACTGAGCAACAGGAACATCCAGGTTACTGCGGCGGGCGGTGCGAACACGTTGCGCCCGGTATGTCCCAGGCAGACCCGGGCCATCATGCCGAGGGGCATCAGGCCGATGCCCCCCAGGGCGAAGGCGTGCACCGCCAGGAAGGGTGATACACCGAACAGATACGCCGCGACCTTCAGGGCAAACCCCACCACCACCAGGCCGTAGGCCACATGTAGCACCCACAACAGCGGCTTGCGCCAGATACCCTTTGTGTACCAGCCCGCCAGGCGAATGGCATGCAACACCAACAGCAGTGCTGCCAGTACTGTCACCTCAACACCACCCGGCCTCGCCAGCTCGGCGGCAATAAAGGCAATCAATAGCGGCGGAGTGATGCGATCAAGCCAGCCGTAGTTCTTCAGGGTCAGCTTGTAGCCCACGCCCCGTTCGGTGAAGAAGGGTATAACCCGTCGCCCCATCATCAACACCAGGGCGATGATGATGTAGAAGCCCAGGTACAGCCCCAAGCGCACGCCGTCGGCGAGGACACCGAAGACCCCCAGGTAAAACAGCGCATTGCCCGTCAGCAGCAGTACCAGTACTGCGATTACCGGCAGATTACGCTTCGACTTGGCGATAACGATGGGCATGGCCACCGCCGGAACCAACAACGCCATAAACAACAGGTCTGCAGCAGCCGTCCACAGTATCGGAATCCACTCACCGGCCAGGGGCAGCAGCCGCGCGGCCAGCCACAAGAAGAATAACCCGAACAATATCGCCCCTTTAGGGGTCTGCAAGCCGGTCCAGTTTGTCACCGCCGTAAGCAGGAATCCGGCGATCACCGCCAGTGCATAGCCGTAGATCATCTCGTGGGCGTGCCAGGTGATCGACGCCAGTTCATTCAACGGCGGCAGTATTTGCAGTGGGAAGATCGCCGCCCACAGAGACATGGACAACACCGCAAACAGGGTGGCGCCCATAAAGAACGGCCGGAAGCCCAAGTTGAGCCAGGCTGCGGCACTCTCGGCCTGAGGTTCCTCGATCTGGATCATCTCCCTTTAACCTCCAGTCGCATTCATAAAGCGCAATACCTGCGGTTTGTCGTCGTGGTAAAAATAGTGCCGTTCCGGTTTCAATGCCATGGCATTGACGATGGCCTCCTGTAGCGCGGCCATATCGCCGGGGTAGCGGCGAATGACTGCACGCAGATCTACCGAGTGCTCGTTGCCGAGACAGAGTAGCAAGCGCCCCTCGCAGGTGACACGCACCCGGTTGCAGCTGTCGCAAAAATTGTGACTGTGGGGCGAAATAAAGCCAATACGGCTGTCACTGCCAGCGATCCGGTAATAGCGTGATGGACCGGCGGAAGCCTCGGTGCTTGCCAGCAGCGAATAGCGCTCGCCAATGCACTCGCGCACCTCTTCACTGGTGACCAGTCCACCGCGGCGGTCACGGCAGTCGATCTGCCCCAGCGGCATTTCCTCGATATAACTGATATCCAGTCCGCGCTCCAGGGCAAAGTCGAGCAGCGGCAGGATCTCGTCGTCGTTCAGGTCCCGCACAATGACGCTATTCAGCTTGATGCGCTCAATACCGGCATGCTGGGCGGCCTCGATGCCTTCCAGCACCCGAGACAGTTTGCCGGTGCGGGTGATGGCTGCAAAGCGCTGCGGATGCAGGGAGTCCAGACTGATATTGAGGCGGCGAACGCCCGCCTCCAACAGGGCTGGGGCCATGGTTGCGAGCTGGGAACCGTTAGTGGTGATCGTCAGTTCATCAAGCCCTGGCTGCGCAGCCAACTGGTTCACCAGGGTCATCACCCCCCGGCGCACTAGGGGTTCACCACCGGTGAGGCGGATGCGGCGAACGCCGAGGGAGACAAAGGCCTGTCCCAGGAACGCCATCTCCTCCAGGGTCAGTACCTGCTGGCGCGGCAGGAACTGCATGTCCTCGGCCATGCAGTAGACGCAGCGGAAGTCGCAGCGGTCCGTCACCGACAGACGCAGGTAGTCGACGACGCGGCCGAAACGGTCCTCCAGGATAGTCTGGGATTTACTCTGCATGGCTCGGGCTCCAGTCCAGTTTGGGACTAAAAATGCGTTTTCTTCAGGAGGTCTCCAGTTTAGGAGTCGGCATAGCCGATTCGTTGATCGAGGTCAAATTTAACCCTGTAACTAGCTGTTAAGTTGCCACAAGAAGGATAAAAATTCCTTCTAAATCATTAAGTTAATACCTAAGCGGTACCCCATCCTACCACTTTGGTGGCAACTTCAGAGAATGACCTTTTTTGGGGACACGATGATGAAAAAAGCTGTTGCAACAAAATCGAAAACCACCCTGGCTACGGCCATGATGATGGCGGCTCTGGGTATGGCGGGCGCAACCTCCGCCACAGCCGAGGAGGCCGCCAGTTTTTCCGAAATTTTCACCAAAAGCGATACCAAGTTTAACTTCCGCTATCGCTATGAATATGTGGACGAAGATGTCACCGGCAAGGATGTCGCCAAGGCCTCCACCCTGAAATCCAGGGTGACCTGGTCCTCTGCCAGCTTCAGTGGCTTCTCCGCCCTTCTCGAAGTGGATGATGTCAGCCAGATCGGCAGTGAGAGTTATGCCACGCCGTCCAACGGCAAGGCCTCTCAGTACCCCATCGTCGCCGACCCCGATGGCACCACCGTCAACCAGGCCTACCTGCAGTACAAGAACGACTACTTCACCGGCAGTGCCGGTCGCCAGCGTATCCTGCACGCCGGCCAGCGCTTCGTCGGCGGTGTCGGCTGGCGCCAGAATGAGCAGACCTATGATTCGTTCCGCCTGCAAGCGCCCATCGGCAAGGTCAGTGTGGACTACAGCTACATCTGGGATGTGGACCGCATCTTCGGACCGGACACCAACGGTGGCCAGCCGCGTCGCTTCGAGTCCGACTCCCACGCGCTGTACGCCTCCTTCTCCCCCGCCGAAGGCCACAAGATCGGGGTCTACGCCTACCTGCTGGACTTCGACAACGCCGCGGCGCTGTCCTCTGAGACCTACGGCGTGGAATACAGCGGCAAATTTGGTCCGATCACCGTAGCCGCCGCAGCCGCCACTCAAAGCGATTATCAAGATAACCCGACCGACTACGACGCCGAGTACTACATGGCCGAACTGGGTACCTCCATCAAAGGCGTGGGCCTGGGCGTAGGCTACGAACTCCTGGGCAGTGACGACGGCGACAAGGCTTTCGCCACCCCACTGGCCACCCTGCACAAGTTCCAGGGCTGGGCAGACATGTTCCTGGTGACCCCCAACGGCGGTATTGAAGATCTGTACTTCAAGGTCACCGGCAACGTGGCTGGCGTTAAACTGGCCGCCTTCTACCACGACTTCGAAGCGGATGAGAAAGCCCTGGATGGTATTGATGACTACGGTGAAGAATTTGATGCCGTGGCCACCTATGCGGTCAACAAAAACCTCTCTGTTCAGCTCAAATATGCAAACTACAATGCTGATGAAAAAGCTGTCGACACAGAAAAGGTCTGGTTCAGTGTGATGCTGAATTTCTGATCAGGTATTGGTCTGAACCACATGCCATAACGCCGGTTTCGCCCAAGGGAAACCGGCGTTATGGCTTACATCCACGCCCGGCAACACACGTGTTTAAAGTGCCGGGGGACTGCATATAATGACTGCCGCATGTTCATGGGGTGCCATACGGCTGAGACCCCCGCTGTCACCTCAACGACAGGGTGAACCCATTGAACCTGATCCGGTTCGTGTCGGCGTAGGGATGGGCTTTCATCTGCATCATTGCCTTCTTATCTACGCCCCACAACGCACATTCATGTGGGGACGACCAATGAATTCCAATATGCCTTGTTGGATACAATGATGATCGACAAGGTGACCATTGAGCATTTCCCCAACCGGTATTCCCGCCCTGCGCCGATACACCCAATGTCGATCGAGAGGAATGGCTGGAGCGGTGGCCTGGCATTACCACAACTGGGGTGAGTGGTGGGGCGATGATCACCGCCATTACTCTAGCCAATGACCCGGAGCAGACCAGTAGGGACTTTCAGACATTATTGGCAGCAACCGTTAAACCGGAGTAGGGTTTAGCCATGAACGACAACAAAACCACTTTCAGCGCTAGCGAATGGCTGCGCTACACACGCCATATTCAGCTTCCGGAGGTGGGCGCCGCCGGGCAGCTGAAACTTAAACAGGCACATATCCTGGTAATCGGTGCCGGCGGACTGGGCTCGCCGGTGGCGCTGTACCTGGCCGCGGCCGGAGTGGGTCACCTGACTCTGGTGGACGGCGACGTGGTGGACACCAGCAACCTGCAGCGGCAGATCATCTTCGAGCACGACCAGGTGGGGCAATCCAAGACCACCGCCGCCAGAGCTCGCCTGCTGCGCCTCAACCCGGAGATCTGCGTCGACGCCGTCGAAACCTTTCTGACGCCCGACAACGCCGGCGAGCTGGTGGCCACCGCAGATCTGGTGGTGGACTGTACCGACAACTTCAGCGCCCGCTACCTAATCAACGACCACTGCTGCGCCCGAGGCAAGCCCTGGGTATTTGCCAGCATCCAGAAATTCTTCGGCCAGTGCGCCCTGTTCGCCCCGGGCGGGGCCTGTTTCCGCTGCCTGTTCCCTGAGGCGCCCGCCAACGTGGAAGACTGCAACAGCGCCGGGGTGATCGGTGTGTTGCCCGGTCTACTCGGGGTGTTGCAGGCCAATGAGGCTATAAAGTACCTGCTGGGACTGCCGACACCCCTGCAAAATAACCTGCTGCTGGTGGACGCCCTCCACCTGGAGTTCCGTTCCATCCAATTGACCCGCAGCGACGACTGCGCCGCGTGCAATAACCCTGCAAGTGCACCCGAACTGCCGCGACAAACTGCCCCGCTCTGTGCTGCCGATAGAGGCAAACACAGCGTGTTGAGCCCGGCTGAGTTCCGGGAGCGCTTCCGGGCGGGAGACTGTGTGCTACTGGATGTGCGCGGCCCGGCGGAGCGCCAGGCCTTCCATATCGGCGGACGGCATATCCCCCTGGATGAACTGCCACAGCGACTGGCGGAACTGGAGGGTGAGGAAACGGTACTCTGCTACTGCCAGAGCGGTGTGCGCAGCGGCAAGGCGGTGGCCCTGCTGCAACAGCAGGGTTTGAATGGCGTCAGCCTGGACGGTGGTTTATTAGCCTGGCTGCGATGTTCCCGGGAAAGCCTGGAAAACAACTAATTCCCCGCCCGCCGTAGAGCGAGGACTGGCAGGTGGGGATTGTGCCCGCCTTCTCATCACCTCGTTTATTCCGCCCAGCGGTAGTCCGCAAACACCTCATCCAACTCAGTGTGCGCCACATGGTTGTTATAGTTGCTGAGGGTTTTCACCGCGATGGCTACAATCACCTCCAGTATCTGTTGCTCACTGTAACCGGCCGACAAGAAGTACTTCACCTCCTCCCGGGATGGTGCTCCCCGTTTATTGAGCATGGTGACGACAAAGTCGTGCAATACCTGCAACTTGGGATCATCAATGATCGTCTCATTGCGGATGGCTGCGGTGACATGGGACGGCACACCGGACATTTTGTCCGCTATCATGCTGTGGGCACCGACACAGTAATCACAGCCGTTTTCCCGACTGATGGTGAGGAAAATGACTTCCTGCTCGACCGGAGAGAATGTCCCCTCCTCCCGGAATAAACGGTAGCCATTCAGATACATCTTCAGCAGTGCTGGGGCGTTGGCCATATGGGTATACATATTCGGCAAAAAGCCGAAGTTATTTTTCTGTTCCTGCAAAATGGACTTCACAGTTTCCGGCGCACTGGCCAATTCGACGGGCAGTTGCGTCAGTTTATATTCAGATTTCATGGGTTTTATCTCCTATGTGGACCGATTGGTACTAAAACAGGCAGTTAAGGACCAATCGGTCCTTAACTAGCCAAAAAAATTTACTGCAAGGTATCCATAATGAGTTTTGCGATTGGTTCGAGATCCGCCCTGCTGGCACCGGCCTTCACCATGGTGCGCAGGCCGCTCACCGATGAGAAGTAATACCTGGCGAGGTCTTCGGTGGGCAAAGTGGTGCGTATCTCGCCCCGTTCCTGGGCCAATTCAAGCGCCGCGGTAAAGACTTTCATCATGTGTTGTGAACCCCTTGTTACCGCTGCGCTGACCGATGCATTTCGCTGAGCAAGTTCATTGGCGGTGTTCACCAACAGGCAGCCTTTGCGCCCGACTGTCTTGGATGCCTCATCAATCACACCCTCCAGGTAATCCGCGAGAAATTGCCTGGGAGACTTTGTGCGATGCAGCTTGTCCAACAAATCGTTGGCCATGGTCACCTGGAAGTATTCCAGGCAGCGAATAAACAGGGCTTCCTTACTGCCGAAGGTCTGGTAGAGACTGCTCTTCGACAGCTTCATAACCCGTAGCAAGTCTGCCAGTGAGGTCGCTTCATAACCGGCGGACCAGAATTGCTGTGTGGCGCATTGCAACGCGCGGTCGATATCGAATTCTCTGGGTCTGCCCTGATTCATGGTTTAATTATGAACCGATCGGTCCAATTGTCAACGGATACCCCGGATCCATGAACAGAATAGGTTCTCAGCCGCCGGTGGTATTCATAAAGCGCACCACCTGGGGTTGCTCCGGGTCGTAGAAGTGGTGGCGTTCGGGCTTGATATCCATGGCCGCAACAATCGCCTGTTTGAGGGCATCCAGGTCGCCGGGGTGGCTGCGCAGCACCGCCCGCAGATCCACCGAATGCTCGTTGCCCAAGCACAGCAGTAACCGCCCCTCGCAGGTGACCCGCACGCGGTTGCAGCTGTCACAGAAATTGTGGCTGTTGGGGGAGATAAAGCCGATACGGCTGTCGCTTCCCTCGATGCGGTGGTAGCGGGAGGGCCCCGGGGAAGCGGCATCGCTGGCCAGCAGTGGGTAGTACTCGCCGATGTGCTGGCGGATTTCCTCGCTGCTCACCAGCTCTTCCCGGCGCTCGTCGCGACCGGTATCCCCCAGGGGCATCTCCTCGATAAAGCTGATGTCCAGCTGCCGCTCCAGAGCAAATTCCAGCAGCGGCAGGATTTCATCGTCGTTGCGACCGCGCATGATCACGCTGTTGATCTTGACCCGCTCGATCCCGGCCCGCTGGGCGGCAGAGATACCCTTCAACACCCGGTGCAGTTCTCCGGTGCGGGTGATTTCGGCAAAGCGCGCGGGATTGATGGAATCCAAGCTGATATTGATGCGCCGCACACCGGCGTCTGCCAACTCATCGGCCACATCCGCCAGTTGCGAACCGTTGCTGGTGAGCAGCAGCTCGTCCAGCCCCGGCAACTCGCCGATGCTGCGGATCAGCGACAGCACATTGCGCCGCACCAGTGGCTCGCCGCCGGTGAGCCGAATGCGGCTCACCCCCAATTCGACAAAGGCCCGGCACAGGAAGGCCAGCTCCTCCAGAGTCAGCAGCTGCTGGCGGGGCAGAAACGTCATCTCTTCCGCCATGCAATAGACACAGCGAAAATCGCAGCGGTCGGTCACCGACAGGCGCAGGTAGTTGATCACCCGACCAAATCGATCGGTCAGCAATGGGGCCTGGGGATCTGTCGCCTGGGATTCGGGCATGGTCGTATCAAACAGGGAATGTGCGCAGCAGCGTATCCGATTGATACCGCAGGTCAAGTTCAGGAAACATGCCCGAAGCTACTGATCCGCCCCGCCAACGAACAAGGCCCTGGCCTGCTGCCACTCCTCCGGGGTGTTGGTGTTGATCAGTACCTGTGAGTCCGTAACCGGCAGTTGCTGACCACCTAGGGCGACCAGCAGTTTCTTGACTGATCGGGGCTTATCCGAACCGGGCGCAAATACCGCCTCCAGATAGTCCAGCACCTTCTGGCTGTTGGGCAAATAAAGGGGCAGATAACAGTCCCGGTAGCACACCGGCACCCGACATTGTTCGCCTTGCTCCAGTAGCGGACGCAACGCATCAGCCGTCAGTAAGGGCATATCCACCGGCACCACGAGCAGCGCACAAGGCTGGAGCTGGCGCAGAGCTGAGTAGATCCCTCCCAGAGGGCCAGATTGGGGTTCCAGATCGGGAATACCGCTGCCGCCACCACTTACAGCCACCTCCAACCCCAGTGATTCCAACAGTCGTCGGGAAAATGCCAGCATGGTCTGCTCACAACGGCGCAGCTGAGCCTTATCCATCCCCATTCGGGAGGATAGACCACCGGCCAATACCAGCCCCATGCAACCTGGCTTTATTTCAGACACCTGTATCTAAATCCTGCAACCGCCAACTGAAATAACAGCATACCGCGTTCACCAGCCATAAAAAAACCGCGCACGAGGCGCGGTTTTCATGGTGCTGCGGCAAATTGAAATTATTTACTGTTTTCCAGAATGTAATCAACAGCGGCATGGATTTCATCGGCAGAACAGTCCATACACAGGCCTTTTGCCGGCATACCGCGAATACCGTTAACCGCATTGCTGTAGAGAGCATCAACGCCCTGTGCAAGACGAGGCTCCCAATCGCCAGCGGAACCCAGTTTGGGGGCACCTGCTGCGCCACTGGTGTGACAGGCGGTACACTTGCTGTTGTAGATTTCTTCACCGGAGCGCGGACCAGATGCGGCCGCTACAGGTGCTGCAGGGACATCTTTCTCGAGAACGACTTCACCTTCGGGGGCAAGACGCTCAGTCATGGCTTTTTCCTGTGCACTGGTGAGCTTGACCTCTTCGCTTTCAGAACCACAACCCGCAATGCCCAACGCCAGCAGCAGTGCAACAGCAGCCAGACCCGTTTTTTTCAATTGGCTCATTCTCGCCTCCATCAAATTCGTATTAGCGGCCAAAGACAGTCGCGCATTATAGCGACATAAGCCGCTACCGTGAACGCTGTTTTCGGGAAAGTTTTCAGAGACTAGAACATTGACGGCTGGCGACCAAAAAGTTGCCGGGATAGCGCCACTCGCTCCGCAACCGTTTCCGGCATGCTTGGGAGCTTATCAATGGTCTTCAGGCGTTTGCCCAACCCCGCCAGATTGGCAATCTGGATGGCCAGCCCCGGCCGGGCATTGAGTTCCAGAATCATCGGGCCACGGTGTTTATCCAGCACAATATCGGCACCGAAATAGCCCAGCCCAGTCATTTCATAACAGCCACAGGCCAGCATCAGCAATTGCTCCCAGTGCGGCAACTGCAGGTCTTCGAAGCCATAGCCGGTATCCGGGTGCCGGTTGACCTTGATGTTGTTCTGCACCGCGCACACACTGTGGCCCGTTTCAATATCCAGCCCGACACCCACGGCACCCTGGTGCAGGTTGGCCTTGCCATCTGATTCGTGGGTGGCACAGCGGATCATCGCCATCACCGGGAAACCTCGATACACAATCACACGAATATCGGGCACGCCTTCGTAGCTGTAATGACTGAGCACCGGATCAAAAATGATCATGTCTTCAATCATCGCCACATCCGGCTTACCCCCCAGACTGTAGAGGCCGCTCAGAATATTGGAGGTATGGCGCTTGATGTCCCGGAGGCCAAGCACCGCCCCGGAGGACTTGGTAAACGACAGGCCATCACGCTCGGAAATCACCAGAATCCCTTTGCCGCCACTGCCTTGCACAGGCTTGATCACAAAGCGCTGCAACCCCTCCAGCATTTTTTCCAAAAACTGGATCTCATGCTGAATTTCCACCACACCGTACAACTCTGGCACGGTCAGGCCGTGCTCCTGTGCAATGCGTTTCGTCTTCAGTTTGTTATCCACCAGGGGAAACAGGCGACGGGGATTACGGCGGCCGATAAATTCAACATTGCGGCTGTTCATGCCGAGAACGCCGTGCTCGCGCAACTCCCGTGGAGAGATAAACAGTTTCACTGCCAGTCTTTCCTCAGGTAGCGAAACCGGTACAGTTCGGTCAGCCTGTAACCGGTGTATTTACCCAGCAACAGGACCACGCCGAGCAACGCGATCATCAGCTCCGGAAAATTAAAGGTCAGGTGTTCGATCAGCTCCACGGTCATTACCAAGTAGGCCAACACCGCCGCCAGCAGACTGCCACCGCCCTGAATCAGCACTTCACGTGGACCCTCCTCTTCCCAGAGAATAGACATGCGTTCAATGGTCCAGGAAAGAATAATGGTGGGCAGGAAGGTGACCGTGAGTGCCTGGTTGTAGCCCAGCTTGTAGCTGACAATACTCAGGGCGGCCATCAGCAGGATGACCAGAATCACCACCGCCGTGATCCGCGCCACCAACAACAGGTTGAGATGGGATAGATAGGAGCGTATCCACAGGCCGGCACCAACCACCAGCAGGAAAATAAACAAACCCGTGAGCAGCGTCGTCTGGATAAACGCCAGTGCGATCAGAATGGGCATAAAGGTTCCGGATGTGCGAATTCCCACCAGAACCCGCATGATCACCACCACCAGCGCACCGACAGGAATCAACAGTAATCCCTTGAACATGCCCTGCTGTTCCACAGGCAGGGCATAAATGGAAAAGTCGAGCATCAGCTTGTCACTCGACTCCTGCTCCATGGAAAGCACGGTCTTTACCGGTAGGGTATTTTTTACGAGGGCAAATTCCAGCTGCGAACTTTTACCGCCGATGACATCCAGAATGAAACGTTCACCCCGCTCCCAGACAAAGAAATTATCAGGCAAACCCGGCTGTGCTGTGCGTGGGTTGAACAGGTACCAGCGGCCACCATCAAATACTTCCACCAGCGTCGACATTTGCTGACGTCTACGCCCGTCTTCAAGAAACACACCCTTCACCCGCTGCGCCGGAATCCCTGCGAATGCCAGTACATCCATGATCACCCCGAAGCGACCTGCTTCGTAGTCGGCAAACAGGAAGGCCGCATCCTGATCCATGTTGTCGTTCACCAACTGCTGAAGTAACAGGGAAGTAAAACTGACTGGGCCGGAAGAGCGCTCTCTCAGGTTGGCAACCACCCGGGTCATCGCGGCGCGACGGTCATCGGCCAACTCCGGTAACACAATGTCGGGCACTGGGCTTGCGCCGAGACCAAACTCATCCGCACGATAGGTCTGCAGTTTGTAATAAAGCGTGGTAGGCCGATCCAGAGACTGACGGGTCCACTTTGCCTGACGACTGCCATCGGCGGCGCGCTCGATAGAAAACCCGAACCCGGAAGAAGCGTAGTGCTCATCCAGCAGAATCCATCCGGCCCGCTGCTCAGGTAATGCCATGGAAATTTCCACCGGCCCCGCAGTGGGACTGAAGGTTATTTTCGATTCCAGCGTCCACACATCCTGACGCTCACCCGGCAACAGCGGGAAACCCAGCTCAAAACGCTTGTACAGGGTCAGCCCCAAGCCAATGGCAATAAGGATTCCAGCGACCAGGGTAATTTGCATTCTCGATGACATAGGGGTCACTTCAGTGTGTGTTTACGGCTGACATCGACGATAGCGGTATCCGTCAGCAGGTTGCGGCCAATCAGCAGCGGGAACTCGAAGTCTGAGCGGTCCGTCAGTGTCACCTCGACCATTTCCTTGATATTACCCATGGAGAGCCATAGTTTGATCACGTAACGTCGCTCGAAATCGCCGGTCTGGCGCTTGATTCGCACCGTTCTCTGGCGCTTGCGCTCCATCTCTACCTGTTTGTTGGTTTTCGGGTCCAGCACCGTAAAGCGCACGTAACTAATACCGTCCCGCTCGACCATGTGGATATTTTCCGCGTGCATGGAAGAAGACTCGGCCCCGGTATCGATGCGGGCCTCCAGAATCATGCCGGGCGGTTCAACCATCACATCTTCCACCTCACCGATGATCGGCAGATTGAGCTCACCCCCGGTCTTTGCAGGGGGTGGAGTCTTATACACCACTTTCTCAATCACTTTCGGAGGCGGGCACTCCACAGGCTCAGCCAGGGTGCATGGCGGTGGCAACGGGCATACCTGCCCCGGGGGAGAGACCGTCTCTACAGGGGGGCTTTCGCCCGAAACAGTCGGGCTTTCAGCCTGCTGAGATGTTGGCCCCTGAGGCTGCACCTGGGCACAACCTGACAACATTAACCAGACCAAGGCAGATATCACTAACCCCGCTTTCACTAACGCAGAACTCCTTAAACAGACAGGGCCGACCGGCCACTCTTTTTTATGTTCGCCGCCTGAATATTTGGCGGAATAGGGCTGCATGTCACGTCAGCCATTCAATAGACTAATAGCGGAGGACGCTATATCATTGCGCCCTCTCAAGCAACGTCTGCCGCTTCGCACGTACTGAAGACACGCAGTTCAAGTGTAGTTTCCAGAAAATGAAGTTGCCAAAAAGGCCTTCTTCACCTGTACTCAACCTCAGGACAGCATCACTGGAAATCGCAACGGTAACGACTTGATGATGCCATGCCGCCACAACAAGGCGCATTCTAAAGCACCCGTAGCTCAGCTGGATAGAGCGCTGCCCTCCGGAGGCAGAGGTCAGAGGTTCGAATCCTCTCGGGTGCGCCATTTCAAACAAAAAACCCGGCCTTGTGCCGGGTTCTTTGTTTGATACGCCCAAAAAGTGTTCGAACCGGTAAGAGGTTCGACAAACGCGGGAGCGTTTGGACCAAGCCGCATCGCGGCGCAGCCCCAAAGGGGTCAAAACGGCCAGAAGCCGTTTTGAGTCAATCCTCTCGGATGTTCTATCTCATTACTCAGCAATGTCTAATGAAGCCTATTAAGCTGTTGAGTTAACGCCGCCTCCACGCGCAGCTTTGTAGTTGAGGCGTATCTGCAACGTAAAAGCAGTCGCGGTGCTTGGCATTGTTATGAATTGCCAAGATATTCATCTAGGGTCATACCAACTGGTACATCTGTTGATCCATCGCCGAGCTGCCGACGCATTGTGCGCGCGAATGCATCAATCAAGCCTTGATCTGACTTGCTTCGCAACTCCTCTAGATATTGGTCAAAGTGTAGACGCACGCTCCTAGCCACGAGGGGCACATTAAGAATTATCGATTCCACTCCTTGTGAAGTGTCGATTGTTCCATCAGGGCGTTTGGGATAGGTGGCGTAGATCGGTTTTTGGCCTGCTGGACTGTAGCTTACTCGGAAACCCAACATTCCTTCATGTGCCAGCCCGCACCGTACATGCTTGTATATATGACTTGCAGTAACTTCAACTCCAGGCTTATCCGATTTAAATACACGACAAAACCCTTCAATAAAGAAGTTTCGTGACTTTCCTTCACTGCTTTCACCGGTGTAGTGACTTTCAATTGCTTCAAAATACGATGACAGCAATGTTGCGGCAGCGACGTGTCCGTGTTCATTGTTTAAAAGCATTTCCACAGGTTCAAATACATACCCAATCCACAGGTCCTCAAAAACATCAATTAAGTCATCAATTGTTGGATCATCAAGCTTTGAATGATCGAATTTAGGACTTAGGTAATACTTCACATTCTTTCCTTTTCATAACAGTAAATCCAAAAACCTAAGACGTTATAACACTCCCACATTAATAACACAGAAACCCTCAGCTCCCTTACCAGACTACTACGCCAATTAGATAACGTTACACATCTTCCACGCTCTGCTCAGTGTTAAACCAGCAAACAGATTTTTTAAGCCAAGCCTCTCCCCTCTCTCCCCTCTCTCCCCTCTCTCCCATCCAAACCACCAAACCCCACCACTCAAATTACCCACAGGAATACCTCCCAGAAACCCCAGTAATAACGCGGCCTTCAAACCAGATTGCAATTGTGCATCCACGGGAAATGTGTAAGTCTCTTCAGGTCCCCCGCCAGAGCTTTGAGAACCCGTCATGTCCATTAAGGCTGCTGTTCACCACCTCACCCACTACATCTATGACAGGCCCGTCACCGTCGGCCCGCAAATCATTCGGTTACGACCAGCGCCCCACAGCCGCACACGGGTGATATCTCATTCCCTGAAAATCAGCCCAGCCGAGCATTTCGTGAATTATCAGCAGGACCCCTACGGCAACTGGCAGGCTCGTTATGTGTTCCCGGAGCCGATCACGGAATTAAAAATCGAAGTGGATATGGTGGCCGATATGACGGTCTACAACCCCTTCGATTTTTTCGTGGAAGAAAGTGCAGAAGAGTGGCCATTTCATTACAACACCGATATCCGGCCAGATTTGGTTATTTATCGCGTGCCGGGCCGGGCCGGGCCACGACTGAAGGCGTTTCTGGACAGCATCGACAGGTCGCCCAAAAATACCGTGGATTTCCTGGTGGAGCTCAACGCCCGTCTGGCCAAAGAAATCAACTACGTGATCCGCATGGAGCCCGGTGTTCAAACACCTGAGGAAACACTGGAACTGGGCATAGGCTCCTGCCGGGACACCAGCTGGTTGCTGGTGCATGTGCTCCGACACCTGGGCTTTGCGGCCCGCTTTGTGTCAGGCTACCTGATCCAGTTAAAACCAGATCTGGTGTCTCTGGACGGCCCGGCTGGCACGGATCACGACTTCACGGACCTGCACGCCTGGACCGAAGTTTACATACCCGGCGCAGGATGGATCGGGTTTGATCCCACCTCAGGCTTGCTTACAGGGGAAAGCCACATCCCCCTGGCGGCGACCCCCCATTACAAGAATGCCGCGCCCATTTCCGGCATGGTGGGTTATGCCGAGGTAGAGTTCGATTTTGATATGACTGTCGAGCGGGTGTCGGAGCACCCCCGTATCACCAAGCCCTTTTCTGAAGAATCCTGGGCGGCCCTGGATAAGCTGGGTCAGAAAGTGGATACCGTGCTTGGAAAAAGCGACGTCCGCCTGACCATGGGCGGTGAGCCCACTTTTGTGTCCATCGACGACTTTGAGTCCGCGGAATGGAACACCGACGCCATTGGCCCCACCAAACGCATACTCGCCGACCAGCTTATCCGTCGTTTTCGCGATCGCTTTGCCCCGGGCGGTTTTCTGCACTACGGGCAAGGCAAATGGTATCCCGGCGAATCGCTGCCACGGTGGACGTTTTCCCTATACTGGCGCGGCGATGGCAAACCGATCTGGCGTGATGCTGACTTGATTGCCAAGGAAAATGGCCCCGGAGACAAGGCCACACCCGAAAATGCCGAGCGCATTCTCAAGGATATGGCAAAAAGGCTGGAACTGAGCCCCGACTATGTACAGCCAGCTTTTGAGGACCCGGCAGAATGGATTATCAAAGAGGGCAACCTGCCGGAAAATGTTACCGCCGCCAACTCCAAGCTGAAAAACCCGGAAGAGCGGCACCGCATTGCCAGGGTCTTTGGGCGCGGACTCAATGTGCCGTCAGGTTATGTACTGCCCATTCAGTGCTGGCAATCCCGCGCCAAAGGTGGGGGCCACAAATGGCGGTCAGAGCGCTGGAAAACCCGGCGCGAACATTTATACCTGATTCCCGGCGATAGCCCGGTGGGTTTCCGCTTACCGTTGGAGACCCTTCCCTATTTGACGGCGTCCCAGTACCCCTACACCAATGTTGCCGATCCCACGGAACACCGGGAACCGTTACCGGAATTCAAAGACGAGGATATGCCGGAGGGCGAACAGCCCGGCAGGCCGCAACCCAGGGCCTCATTTTCACCCAACGAACCCCATTCCGATCGGGTAGAACAACATGCCATGGGTGAACTGGAAGGTGGCTTTGTGCGCACCGCCATGTCTGTTGAACCCAGAGATGGTCGACTCTGTATCTTCATGCCCCCGGTGGAGCGGATTGAGGACTACCTTGAGCTGGTGGATGCGGCAGAGAAATCCGCCAAGAAGTTAAAACTACCGGTACATATTGAGGGTTACTCACCCCCAGATGATCCGCGCATGAACGTTATCAAGGTGACGCCAGATCCGGGAGTTATCGAAGTTAACATTCATCCTTCCCACAACTGGGAAGAATGTGTGGCAACCACCGAAGCGATCTACGAAGAAGCCCGCCAGACGCGATTGGGGGCAGAGAAATTCATGATTGATGGCCGCCACACCGGTACCGGCGGCGGCAACCATGTGGTTGTCGGCGGTGCTACGACCATGGACAGCCCGTTCCTGCGCCGACCCGACTTGCTGAAAAGCCTGATCCTGCAATGGCAGCGGCACCCGAGTCTTTCCTATCTGTTCTCGGGCCTGTTCATAGGGCCAACCAGCCAGGCCCCAAGAATTGACGAGGCTCGCCACGACAGCCTGTATGAGTTGGAAATTGCCCTGTCGCAAATCACCAGCCCTGAAGAAGGAGTACCACCACAACCCTGGCTGGTGGACCGGCTGCTACGCAATATCCTGATTGATGTCACAGGCAATACCCACCGGGCAGAAATCTGTATCGACAAGCTCTATTCTCCCGATGGACCCATGGGACGGCTTGGCCTGGTGGAATTCCGCGGCTTTGAAATGCCGCCGGACCCACGGATGAGCCTGGCCCAGCAGGTGCTGATCCGGGCACTGATTGCACGCATGTGGGAGTCCCCCATTGGCGGCGAACTGACACGCTGGGGCACCAGTCTGCACGATCGCTATATGCTGCCCCACTTTATCTGGGAGGATTTCCTGGAGGTACTTCGCGACCTGAAAGAGCACGGTTTTGATTTCCGTTCTGAATGGTACGAAGCACAGCAGGAATTTCGATTCCCCTTCTGCGGCGAAGTGGAGTATGAAGGCGTGCACCTGGAATTACGGCAGGCTCTCGAACCTTGGCATGTGCTGGGTGAAACCGGTGCCATTGGTGGCACAGTGCGCTACACCGACAGCTCTGTTGAACGGCTGCAAGTGAAGCTTACTACCTCTGATCCCGGTCGATATGTGATTGCCTGTAACCAGCGCCGGGTACCGATGACCAAAACCACGTCGTCGGGTGTTGCCGTCGGCGCGGTTCGCTATAAGGCCTGGCAGCCTGCGATGGCTCTGCATCCGGTATTGCCCGTCAATGCGCCACTGACCTTCGATATCTTCGATACCTGGAGCGGTCGGGCGCTGGGAGGTTGTGTCTATCACGTCGCCCATCCCGGTGGCCGCAATTACGAAACATTCCCGGTGAATGGCAACGAAGCAGAGGCCAGACGCCTTGCGCGATTTGAGGCAAATGGCCATACTCCCGGCACGTATATGCCCCAGCCGGAAGTCCCCCACCGTGAGTTTCCGATGACGCTGGACCTGAGACGACCTCCCGGACTGTAGAAATGTCGCAACAAGGCAAAAGAGCCACGAATGATCCGGTAGCCAGCTTGCTGGCGGGCTACCGGGCCATGAAGGACGTGCCCGATGAGCTGATTGGCCCCGACGGAGCCATTCGCCCTGTCTGGAGCAGTCTGATCGACGCAGTGGCGCGGATGACGCCAGAAGAAATTGCCTTGCGCAAATCTCGCGCAGACCAATACCTGGCCGATGCCGGGGTTTTCTATCGTCAGTACGGCACAAAAGATGCCGCCGAGAGAGACTGGCCCCTGAGTCACATGCCGGTGCTGATCGACGAAGAAGAATGGAAGCACATTAGCGGCGGACTCATTCAAAGAGCCGAACTACTCGAGCAGGTAGTGGCCGATATCTACGGCGAAAACAAGCTGGTGGCCAACGGTCACCTACCCGCCGCCCTGGTCGCCAACAACCCCGAATGGCTGCGCCCCCTGGTTGGTGTCAAACCGGCATCTGGTCATTTCCTGCATTTTGTAGCGTTTGATATCGGGCGTGGCCCCAACGGAGAGTGGTGGGTCATCGGCGACCGTACCCAAGCCCCGTCCGGTGCTGGCTTTGCATTGGAAAACCGTATCGCCACCACCCGGGTATATGCAGACCATTATGCACGGGCAAAAGTTTTCAGACTGGCAGGATTCTTTCGCGCTTTCCGCGATGCCCTGATGGGACTGCGGGAAGGTGAAGATAGCCGCGTAGGCATCCTGACACCAGGGCCGATGAACGACACCTACTTCGAGCACGCCTACATTGCCCGCTACCTCGGCTTTATGCTGTTGGAAGGTGAAGACCTGACCGTGCGCAATGGTCAGTTGATGGTCCGCACTGTCGCCGGGCTTCGTCCGGTCAGCGTGCTCTGGCGCCGCCTCGATGCCAACTGGGCCGACCCCCTTGAGCTCGATGAAAGTTCCAGGCTGGGAACTGCGGGCTTGCTGGGGGCCGTGCGCTCCGGAAATGTCACCATGGTCAACGCCCTGGGTTCCGGCGTGCTGGAAACCCGCGCCCTGCTCGCTTTCCTGCCCCGTATCTGTAGGGCCCTTACCGGGCAACCACTGATGCTGCCGAATATCGCCACCTGGTGGTGTGGGCAAGCCAAGGAACGGAATTACGTTAAGGAAAATGCTCAGCGAATGACCATTGGCAGTGCTTATGCCACCCGTCCGCCGTTTGACCTGGACGATGTATCCGCTGTAGCCGGAACATTCAATCGCGACATCAAACAAACCATTGACTCATGGATTGATGATGGCGCACAGCATTTGGTCGGCCAGGAAGCCGTCACGCTCTCCACCACCCCCGCCTTTGATGGCGACCGGCTGGTACCAAGGCCAATGAACCTGAGGGTTTTCCTGGTGCGAACCCCGGACGGCTGGCAGGTGATGCCCGGGGGCTTCGCCCGCATTGGGCCATCCAGTCACTCTGCGGCCCTGGCGTTGCAGAGAGGCGGTTCAGTCGCCGACGTCTGGGTAATGAGCAAGGAGTCGGTGCCAACGGAAACCATGCTTGGCTCCTCCACTGGGCCTTTTACCCGCCAACAACCCGGCGTACTGCCCAGTCGCGCCGCAGACAACCTCTTCTGGCTCGGTCGCTATGTGGAACGCGCCGAACATACCATTCGTCTGTTGCGGGCCTATCATATTCGCCTGGCTGAGTCCGGGTCAGAATTAACCCCCCTGTTGGAGCACCTGGCTGAGTTCCTGGAAGAGATGGATACCGATGTCGAAGAGGGACTGCCCACCAGCGTGGTTAACACCCTGGCATCTGCCAATTATGCTGCAGGCCAGGTCCGAGACCGGTTCTCCGTGGATGGCTGGCTGGCACTGCATGATCTGGTGAAGACGGTCCGCAATATGACGCAAACCGTATCGCCTGGGGACGATATGGCAAGGGCCATGAGCATACTGCTGCGCAAACTGTCAGGGTTCTCCGGTCTGATCCACGAAAACATGTACCGGTTCACCAGCTGGCGCTTCCTCAGCATTGGTCGAGGTCTCGAAAGAGCCCTCTCACTGACCAACATGCTGTCGTCCTTCACCCATGAACATGCACCCGATGGCTGCCTGGACATGGCCATTGAAGTGGCAGACAGTGCCATGACCCACCGCCGCCGTTACGCCGTTGCCACCAACCGCGAAACCGTTATCGACCTGCTGGCCCTGGACCCACTGAACCCCAGAGCTATCATTTATCAGCTCAACGATATGTCCAGCCATATCAACTTCCTACCCAACAGTGACCAGAATCGGCAATTAAATCCCTTGCAGCGCACCATGCTGCAGACCCATACCAGCCTGGAACTGCATACTCCGGAAACCCTGAGCAGTTCGGCTCTGTATGATCTGGGGGTTGAGATTGCGAGCCTGTCTGATCACCTCAGTGCGTCATACCTGCGTTAAGGCAATAGGAATGCTCTACGACATCAGCCTGAAAATCACCTACAAGTACGACAACGACGCCAATGCCAGCCGCCATATCGTTCGACTGGTTCCCGCCGACCTGCCCGGCGAACAGCGACTGGTAGCCGGCACGTTGACCGTGCGGCCAAAACCGGATGAATGGATCAATCGGGTGGACTTTTTTGGTAATAACAATGTGGAACTGGCGTTCCTCGACCTGCACCGGGAGATCACCTTTTCCGTCCAGGCTCGCATCGAACGCATGGACAGCATCGCCTACCTGAATATGTCCCCTCGCCTTTCGGAGCTGAACAGGGAAATTGGGGCATATCAGGATGTGGGCCCCTGGTCACCCCACCATTTTCTGGGACCATCCCTGAGAGTGCCCATAGAAGCATTAACCACCAAATATGCCAAAGAGTTGCTGGCCAATGATGTCAGCGTTCTCGATGCGATCAAGATCATCGGTAAGGCACTCTATAAAGACATGCGCTATGACCCTGAGGCCACTACCGTGGAAACACCCATGCTCGAGGCATTCCAGAATCGTCATGGCGTATGCCAGGATTTTTCACACGTGATGATTGCCTGCCTACGCGGCATAGGCATACCTGCCGGTTACGTCAGCGGTTTTCTGCGCACTATCCCCCCGGAAGGCAAAGAGCGTCTTGAAGGTGCCGATGCCATGCATGCCTGGGTAAGGGCCTGGTGTGGCAGCAACATGGGCTGGGTTGAGTTTGACCCAACCAATGACATGATGGCGAGCAGCGATCATGTCGTGATCGCCCGCGGACGCGATTACTCCGATGTGGCACCTATCAAAGGGGTGATGCGTACCCATGGCGAACACACCAGCAAACAGTCTGTAGATGTCTTGCCCGTCTCTGAAAAAGCATAAACCCAAGACAGCCTTGAGCGGACAAACAGCCCTGAGCGAACAAACAGCCCTGAGCGAACAAACAGCCTTGAGCGAACAAACAGCCTTGAGCGATAGAACAGCCCTGAGCTGACATAAGGCCCTGAATGGGTCAGAAAGTTTCTGAATTCCAAACCCTGTCGCAAAATCTCACTGTACCTCCTGGTATTTTTCTATACACTTATAGATTCTATAGCCTTATAGAATTTGAATTATCGAATGACTACAGCCCGTGCCACATCAACCCGCTATCAACAACAGCATCAACGCGCAATAGCAGCTGCTGCCTCGGTGTTTGCCAAAAAAGGGTTTCATGGTGCCACGACGCAGGATATTGCCAACGAAATGGGTATCCAGCAGGGAAGTCTCTACTACTACTTCGACAGTAAGGAAGCAGCGCTGGAAGAGGTTTGTCTGTTTGCACTGCGGGATTACCTATCTCGCATGGAGGTACTGGCGACACAGCCGGGTTCAATTACCAACAAACTTGGCAAGGCGATTCAATCCCACCTGGCGAGCTATCGAACACACCATGAGGCCATGAAAGTTCACAATGAACAACGACTATATCTGGCGGATACCCGGCGCGAACAGCTCAAGACTCTGGGGTCAAGGTACCGTGAGCTTCTGGAACAATTGTTCAGTGCAGGGGTTAAAGATGGCTCCCTGAACCCCCAGCTCGACTGTCGTTTCAGTGCCCGCTCATTGATAGGGCTCTGCAATTACTGGGGTGTCATGTTACTGCGTGACACCCGTCTCGATATTGAAGACATTGGCGCACGGTGCCTGGAGCTAACCCTCCAGGGTTCTTTGCCACCCAGGATAGAACAACATCTATAAACCACGACAAAAGGACTGACAGATGACCCAGCAAATCGCTACAAATGTTCATTGGCACCACGGAGAAGTCACACGCGAAGACCGCAACCGCCTGATGGGACAGAAAGGCGCGACACTCTGGTTTACCGGTCTGTCCGGCAGTGGCAAAAGTACGGTGTCCGTGGCACTGGAAAACACGCTTTTCCAGCACGGCAAACTGTCCTACCGCCTGGACGGCGATAACATCCGCCTGGGCATCAACAAAAACCTGGGGTTCAGCGCCGAAGACCGCACGGAAAATATCCGGCGTATTGGTGAAGTGGCGAAACTGTTCGCCGATTCCGGCATCATTTCCCTGTCGAGTTTTATCAGCCCTTACCGGGCCGACCGGGACCAGGTCCGTAAGCTCCACGAAGATGCCGGCTTTGATTTTATTGAAGTCTTTGTAGACTGCCCTTTGGCCGAAGCTGAAAAACGCGACCCGAAAGGACTCTATAAAAAAGCCAGGGCCGGTGAGATTAAAAACTTCACGGGTATTGACGACCCCTACGAAGCTCCGGAAAATCCCGAAATTCATTTGCGCACAGCCGAAATGACCCTGGAACAGGAAGTCGACACCATTATCGAATTCCTGAAAACCCGCAAACTGCTGGCAGTAGACTAAACTGCCCCGGCTATCGGCCCAAACACTCTCGATTGCATGACATCACAGGAGACTCCATCGTGATCAAGCCACACGGCTCAGACACATTGAACCCGCTTTTTGTCTACGACACAGAAAAACACCACCAACTCTTGAAAGAGGCAGAAGGTCTTCCTTCTCTGTTGATTAATTCAGCGGCTGCAGCCAACGCAGTGATGCTCGGTGCAGGTTACTTTAACCCTCTCCGCGGCTACATGAACCTGGCAGATGCGCTCAGCGTGGCAGAAACCCTGCACACCACAGATGGTCTGTTCTGGCCGGTTCCAGTGATCAACCTGACCGATGATATCAGCACTATTCAGGGTGCATCGCGCATTGCCCTTCGCGACCCCAATACCGAGGGCAACCCGGTGATGGCCATTATGGATATTGCCGCCATCGAAACCGTCAGTGACGAGCAGATCCAGTCCATGGCTCAGCAAATTTTTGGCACACTGGATCCTGAGCACCCCGGCGTGGCCACATTCAGCGGGCTGGGCAACAACCTGATCTCAGGTGATATCCAGGTGTTGAGCTTCAGTTATTTCCAGAATGATTTTCCTGATACCTTCCGCACCGCAGTGGAAATTCGCCATGAAATCAGCGAACGTGGCTGGGAAAAAGTGGTTGCCTTCCAGACCCGCAACCCGATGCACCGCGCCCACGAAGAACTCTGTCGCATGGCCATGGAGCGCCTCGACGCCGACGGCGTCGTAGTGCACATGCTGCTCGGCAAGCTGAAGAAAGGCGATATTCCAGCCCCCGTCCGCGATGCCTGCATCCGTACCATGGTTGAACACTATTTCCCAAAAAATACCGTCATGGTCACCGGTTATGGCTTCGACATGCTCTACGCCGGACCTCGCGAGGCTGTACTACACGCCGTATTCCGCCAGAACATGGGTGCTACTCACCTGATTGTTGGCCGTGATCACGCTGGTGTTGGTGATTATTACGGCGCCTTCGACGCGCAGACCATCTTCGATGACAAAGTACCGGCTGGTGCCCTGGATATTCAGATTTTCCGCGCCGATCACACCGCCTTTTCCAAAAAGCTGGGCCGCGTGGTGATGATGAACGAGGCCGAAGACCATGAAAAAGACGATTTCATTCTCCTTTCCGGCACCAAGGTTCGGCAAATGCTTGGTGATGGAATTGCTCCTCCTCCGGAATTCTCCCGTCCTGAAGTGGCTCAGATTCTGATGGACTACTACCGTTCCGAAAACGCTTAAACCACGAATTGGCAGACACATGGCAGTGATCGACGTTTTTAATGGCGATGCCGATGGCATCTGCGCGCTGACCCAACTGCGCCTGGCCACCCCCTGTGACAGCGTGCTGGTCACAGGGGTCAAGCGGGATATCGCCCTGTTACAGAACGTTACTGCCGCAGCCGGTGACTACGTGACGGTGCTGGATGTTTCCCTGGACAAAAACCGCGAACCACTGGCGGAAATACTAGAAGCAGGGGCCAAGGTGTTCTATGTGGACCACCACTACCCTGGTGTAATCCCCGACTCAGACAAACTGACAACGCTCATCAATGAAGCACCTGAAATCTGTACTAGCTTGCTGGTAAACAGCCACCTCAAAGGTGCTCATGCGGACTGGGCCGTTGTCGGCGCTTTTGGAGACAACCTCAACAAAAGTGCTTTAACGCTGGCGAACTCTCTGTCACTCAATGCCGCAGATACTGAACAGTTAAAACACCTGGGTATCTATATCAATTACAACGGCTATGGATCCGCCCTGGAAGACCTTCATTTTCATCCGGCAGAACTGTTTCAGCTGTTAAGCAGCCACAAAAATCCGCTGGGTTTTATCTCTGAAAACCCCGATGCGTTTTCCCGTCTCGAGCAGGGTTACAAACAGGATATGGCCGCCGCTGCGTCTGTTCAGCCGGAAAAAGCCGACGCCCACAGCGCGGTATTTATCCTGCCGGACCAACCCTGGGCGCGGCGGGTGAGCGGCGTATTCAGCAACGACCTCGCCAATCAGAACCCCGATCGCGCCCATGCAGTACTCACAGAAAAAGCAAATGGCAATTTTCTGGTCAGCGTCAGGGCACCCCTCAGCAACCGCACGGGCGCAGCAGACCTCTGCCGCCGTTTCCCCACCGGTGGTGGACGGGAAGCTGCTGCCGGCATTAATGACCTGCCTGCGGACCAGCTCACCGACTTTATTGACGCCCTCCAATCCTCCTACGGGAAAGTGTAAATCCTGTACTTCTGGTTGCCTGACTCTGACAGAGTGACTACTGTTAACAGGCTGCAAAGCCAAGCCGCGTACACCATACTGGCTGACCAAAACAATAAAAAACCACATCTGTAACAGGCATCAGGATATGTCACCCGACTTACTGCAACAGTTATATCAATTGCTTGGCCCCAAGGGAGTCGTGACAGAGGGTATTGAGCAGCGAACCACCGATGGCTGGGGAAATAATGATTGTCTGGCCAGCGTCATTTTGCGCCCAACCAGTACCCAACAAGTCAGCGATATCATGAAGCTCTGCAGTGCTGAGGGACAAAAGGTCGTCACACAAGGCGGTTGCACCAACATGACCCATGCCTGCGATACCAGTCGTGATGAACTGGTGATATCGATGGAACGGATGACGGTCATCGAATCGGTGGATACCAGTAACCGCACCATGACTGTTCAATCCGGAGTGCCATTGCAACACATTCAGGAACGCGCCGAGTCGGAGGGACTGTTCTTTGCGCTGGACCTTGGTGCCAGAGGTAGCGCCACAATTGGTGGAAACATTGCCACCAATGCCGGTGGTAATCAGGTTATTCGTTACGGGATGGCTCGCGAGCAAGTATTAGGACTCGAGGTCGTGCTGGCGGACGGACGCATACTGAGCAGCATGAACCAGATGCTGAAAAACAATGCGGGGTATGATCTGAAGCATCTATTCATCGGCAGCGAAGGCACGCTGGGGATTGTCACCCGTGCGGTACTGCGCCTGAGGTCCAGGCTCCCCGTCGCCACCACGGCCCTGGTAGCCACAGACCAGTTCTCAAAAATGTCGAGATTGTTGAATCATATGGAAAGTGCCCTGGGGGGGGAAACTCGGGGCATTTGAAACCCTGTGGCAGAGCTATTACCGCATAGCCTGTGGAGGTGAACAACAAACTTCACCGCCGCTGCCAGTGGATTATCCCTTTTACATACTGCTTGAAAGTACCGGCATCGACGCACAGCAGGACCGTGAACAATTTCTTGCAGCACTGGAAACAGCCATGGAGCAGGAACTGATCTGTGATGCGGTACTGGCGGAAAGCCAGCATCAGCAACAGGGGCTGTGGGCCGTACGCGACAACATTCCCTCACTACAACCCTACCAGCCGATAATCCTGTTCGACATCAGCCTGCCCTTGAGCGAGATGGAAAATTATCTGGAAGAAATGGAAGCAAATATCCGGGAATTAGACAGTTCCCTGTTTATCGCCACCCTGGGACACTTGGGGGACGGTAACCTGCATGTGGCCGTGCAACTGGGCAACGATCAGCCAGAACGCCGTAAAGCCGTAGAATTGGCTGTATACGGCCCATTGCAGCAACGCGGTGGATCAATATCGGGAGAGCACGGTATCGGGCTGGAAAAGAAGCCCTACTTGCACCTGTGCCGCAGTGAGGTGGAAATCCAACTGATGGAGCAGTTGAAAAAGCTGCTTGACCCACAATGCCTGCTCAACTGCGGCAAGGTGATCTGATAAAACAAACAGCTAATTGAAAAACATTTGCGGGGCCGACTATATCAGTCATCACCAGACAAAAAAGGGAGGATAACTACAAAACGGTCCAATCTCTTTGGTAAGGCTGGATCACTCTTGTTAAACCTGCTCGATTTCCACCAATGTCCCACAAAAATCCTTGGGGTGCAGGAACAGCACAGGTTTGCCGTGGGCACCGATCTTTGGCTCGCCGTTGCCCAACACACGGGCACCGCTGGCAACCAATTTATCCCTGGCAGCGAGAATATCATCCACTTCATAGCAGATATGGTGCATGCCACCATCCGCATTTTTTTCCAGAAATTTAGCCACTGGTGAGTTTTCGCCGATGGGCAGCAACAGCTCAACCTTGGTATTGGGCAGCTCCACAAACACCACCCTGACACCGTGTTCGGGCAAATCCGTGGCGTCTGACACCTTGGCGCCCAAGGCATCCCGATAGGTGGCTACCGCTTTTTCCAGGTCGGGTACCACAATGGCAACATGGTTCAGCTTTCCAATCATCGATTCATTCTCCTGTTCATTACCCAGCGTCCATCTCAGTGACGAAACGCATCAATCAATTTTTTTGCGGCAACTGTGGCCGGCAGTTTTCCTTCAATGACGTCTTGTTCCAGTGCGTGGACCAGCTCCTTCACCGAATTGCTTTCTTTCAACTCCGTTAGCAGGCTGTCGGCGGTTTCACTCCACATCCAGGCCCTGGCCTGTGCGGCGCGACGGGCATTGATCTCACCGGCTTCGCCCAGTGCCTTCCGGTAACTTTCCACAGTTTCCCAGACTTCGTTGACGCCCTGCCCCTTGAGAGCGGAAAGCGGTTGCACCTGTACTTGCCAATGCCTACTGCGGGGATGCAAAAAGTGCACGGCCATACGGTAATCCGCCACGGTGCGATTGGCCGCAGCCTGTTGATCGCCATCGGCCTTGTTGACCAGAATCAGGTCGGCAAGCTCCATGATGCCGCGCTTGATACCCTGCAACTCATCGCCACCTCCTGGCAACAGCAGTAACAGGAACATATCGGTCATCTGAGCCACGGCAGTCTCTGACTGCCCTACACCCACGGTTTCTACAATGATCACATCGAAGCCGGCGGCTTCACACAGCAACAGAGTTTCACGGGTGCGGCGGGTAACGCCACCCAAGGTCTCCCCTGCAGGGGAGGGTCGAATGAAGGCACTGGCATTGCGGGACAGCGTTTCCATACGGGTCTTGTCACCCAGGATGGAACCGCCACTCAGAGCTGAAGTAGGGTCGACCGCTAGAACGGCGACCCGGTGCCCCTTCTCGATGACATGGTTGCCAAAGGATTCGATAAAGGTGGATTTGCCCACACCGGGAACACCGGTGATACCCAAACGGATGGAGTTCCCGGTATAAGGCATCAACAGTTCCAGCAGGCTGGCAGCCTGCTCCCGGTGATCAGCTCGGGTCGACTCCACCAGGGTAATACCCTTGGCCAGAGCTCGACGATCACCTTGCCGAATTTTTTCAGCGAGTACTTCCGGGGTCATCTGCAAACGGTGTCTCCGACATTCCGGTTATGGCAGTAGCCATTGTAACTGTCGTGAAACCACTGCCAACCTCAGAAACCCTCAAATCTATTCAAATTCGACGATGGGTTGATCCACCATCAGGCTATCACCCGCTTCGGCAGTCACGGCTTTGACCACACCATCAGAAATGGCGCGCAGACTGTTCTCCATCTTCATGGCTTCGATCACAGCCAGCTCTTCACCGGCCTTAACTTCATCACCCACTTTGACATTCAGTTTCACCAACAGGCCAGGCATGGGTGAAATCAGAAACTTGGAAAGATCCGGCGGCTCTTTGATTGGCATGTGCTGGCTCAATTCAGCCGTCTGTGGTGTGACCACGTAGACTTCTTTTTCAGCACCGCGATGGAACATCTTGAACAACCAGCCATCTCGATCTACCTGGATACAGACCGGCTTGCCGTTAATAGTGGCCTTAAACAGCGGTTCACCGAGTTTCCAGTCGGTATCCACCAGATATTCCTTACCCTCCGTCTGGGCGACCACAGGAGTAACCGTGGTATCGACGGATACGCTGAAATTGGCCTCGCCGTTATCCGTCATCACGATCCAGTCATTGGAAGGACGGTATTCATGGCTGGGCAACTGGCCGGAAATATTGGCGCAACGATCACGGAATTTCTTGTTAATCACGGCAGCGGCGATCACGCAAATTGCGGGATCATCCTGGGGCACCAGATCGGGACTGAAACCGTCCGGATACTCCTCGGCAATAAAATTAGTCGTCAGATTTCCGGCGACAAAGCGCGGATGCATCATCAACGCATTCAGGAAACTGATGTTGTGGCTGACGCCGCGAATGTAATAGGCGTCCAGGGCATCCACCATGCGCGCGGTGGCTTCTTCACGGTCTTTACCGTAGGTGATCAGCTTGGCGATCATGGGGTCGTAAAACATGGACACTTCGCCACCTTCATAGACACCGGTATCCACGCGAACTCCCTCACCAGTGGGCGGACTGTAACGCACCAGACGACCAATGGATGGCATGAAGTTGCGGAAAGGATCTTCGGCATAAACGCGGGTCTCAATGGCCCAGCCATTGAGTTTGACTTCGTCCTGGGTCAGCGGCAGCTTTTCCCCAGCGGCAACACGAATCATCAACTCCACCAGATCCTGGCCAGTCACCAATTCAGTGACCGGATGCTCCACCTGCAGGCGGGTATTCATTTCCAGGAAGTAGAAATTCATGTTGGCGTCGGCAATGAATTCCACGGTGCCTGCCGATTTATAGTCCACAGCCTTGGCCAGGGCAATTGCCTGCTCGCCCATGGCCTTGCGCACTTCCGGGGTCAGGAACGGTGATGGCGCCTCTTCAATCACTTTCTGGTGGCGGCGCTGAATGGAACATTCACGCTCACCCAGGTAAATGGCGTTGCCATGGCTGTCCGCCATCACCTGAATTTCAATGTGGCGCGGCTCCTGGATAAATTTCTCAATGAACACGCGGTCATCACCAAAGCTGGAACGGGCTTCATTGGTGGCGCGCTCGAAACCGTCGCGACATTCCTCTTCGTTCCAGGCGACCCGCATACCTTTACCACCACCGCCGGCAGAGGCTTTCAGCATCACCGGGTAGCCAATGCCGTTGGAAATTTCCACGGCGTGCTCGGCATCTTTGACTACGTCGGTATAACCGGGAATGGTATTCACACCCGCTTTTTCAGCGATCAGTTTGGAGGTGATCTTGTCACCCATGGATTCGATCGCCACAACACCGGGGCCAATGAACGCGATACCGGCCGCGTCCAGGGCTTCACAGAAGGTTTTGTTTTCTGACAGGAAACCATAGCCTGGGTGCACGGCATCAGCACCGGTCTGCTTGCAGGCATCGATAATCTTGTCGATCACCAGATAACTCTCTGCCGAAGCAGAGGGCCCGATGTGAACGGCTTCATCCGCCATGGTGACGTGCAGGGCATCACGGTCGGCATCGGAAAAGACAGCCACCGTGCCAATACCCATGGCCTTGGCGGTACGGAATACTCGACAGGCGATCTCGCCCCGGTTTGCTACAAGAATCTTCTTAAACATAATCTGATCTTCTTCTTGAAATTCTGTTATCCAATGTGTGCAGTCAATTCAACATCCGCCTGTTACAGGGGAATGTTGCCGTGCTTGCGCCAGGGATTTTCGAGTTTCTTTTCACGCAACATCGACAGTGAACGCGCCACCCGCTTGCGCGTGTGGTGCGGCATGATCACATCGTCGATAAAGCCGCGTTTGCCGGCGATAAAGGGGTTGGCAAACTTTTCACGATATTCCAGTTCGCGGGCGGCAATTTTCTCGGGATCGCCAATATCCTTGCGGAAAATAATTTCTACCGCGCCCTTCGGCCCCATCACCGCGATCTCCGCCGTTGGCCAGGCGAAATTCACATCGCCGCGCAGGTGCTTGGAAGACATCACGTCATAGGCGCCACCATAGGCCTTGCGGGTAATAACGGTGACTTTCGGCACAGTACATTCCGCATAAGCGTAGAGCAGTTTGGCACCATGCTTGATGATGCCACCGTATTCCTGACTGGTGCCGGGCATGAAGCCGGGTACATCCACAAGGGTCAGCACGGGAATATTGAAAGCATCACAGAAACGGATGAAGCGAGCACCTTTCTTGGAGGCATCGATATCGAGACAGCCCGCCATCACCATCGGCTGGTTGGCGACAACCCCAACGGTAGAACCTTCAACACGGATAAAACCAATCACCAGGTTGGCGGCGTAGTCAGGTTGCAGTTCGAAGAAATCGCCCTCGTCCGCGACCTTCACAATTAATTCCTTCATGTCGTAGGGCTTGTTCGGATCATCGGGGATCAGCGTGTCCAGAGACATTTCAGCCCGATCCGCTGGATCTTCGGTAGGCCAGACAGGTGGCTTTTCCTTGTTGTTGGCGGGAAGGAAACTGATGAAACGGCGCAGTTTTACTAGCGCCTCCACATCGTTTTCGAAGGCCAGGTCCGCCACACCAGATTTGCTGGAGTGGGTCACCGCACCACCTAGCTGCTCGGCAGTAACCGTTTCGTGGGTCACGGTCTTCACCACTTCCGGGCCGGTAACAAACATGTAGGAGCTGTCTTTTACCATAAAGATGAAGTCAGTAATCGCGGGCGAATACACGGCGCCGCCGGCACAGGGACCCATGATCATGGAAATTTGTGGCACCACGCCGGAAGCCATTACATTGCGCTGGAACACATCCGCATAACCGCCCAGGGAGGCGACACCTTCCTGAATACGTGCACCCCCGGAGTCATTCAGTCCGATAACGGGCGCACCGACCTTTATGGCCTGATCCATCAGCTTGCAGATTTTTTCCGCGTGGGTTTCAGACAGCGAGCCACCAAACACGGTAAAGTCCTGGCTGAAGACAAACACCAGACGACCGTTGATGGTGCCATAACCGATCACAACACCATCACCCGGAGTGTGCTCTTTTTCCATGCCGAAGTCGGTGCAACGGTGTTCGACAAACATATCCCACTCTTCAAAAGAACCGGGGTCCAGCAGCAAATCAATACGCTCCCGCGCTGTCAGCTTGCCCTTGGCGTGCTGGGCGTCAATACGCTTCTGGCCACCACCCATGCGGGCCTTTTCACGCTTTTCATCCAGTTGCTCGATAATTTCGTGCATGGTGCTCTCCTGTTTCTAAACCGCCAGTGTGGATGGACTGGCCGTGTCTGAATCTTTATGTCGTTGTTTCAGGCAACACCGCCCGGATCGGGTAGTGTTGCCTGGCAGATAGGGTTAGTGCTGGCTAAGCAGCTCTATGACTTCCGCAGCCGCCTTGGGAATATTGGTGCCGGGTCCGTAAACAGCCGCCACGCCAGCGTCATACAGCGCCTGATAGTCCTGCGGTGGAATCACGCCACCACACACCACCTTGATCTCACTGGCACCCTGCTCCTTGAGCGCGGCGATCAGTTGAGGAACCAACGTCTTGTGTCCGGCAGCCTGAGAAGACACACCAACCACGTGAACATCGTTCTCCACCGCCATGCGGGCGGCTTCTTCCGGCGTTTGGAACATGGGGCTGATATCGACATCAAAACCGATATCGGCAAAGGCTGTGGCAATGACTTTTGCACCGCGGTCATGGCCATCCTGGCCCATCTTCGCCACCAGCATGCGCGGACGACGACCCGCTTCGCTGGCAAACTCTGCGACGCTGGCCTGAATGGCCGCGAAATCTTCATCGCCTTCGTAAGCAGAACCGTAAACACCGCTGATGGTGCGTGTTTCTGCCTGATGACGACCCCAGATTTTTTCCAGCGCCATGGAAATTTCACCTACGGTGGCGCGGGCTCGTGCAGCATCCACGGCTAGTGCCAGCAGGTTACCCTCCCCGGATTCCGCGGCTGCAGTCAGTGCATCCAGTGCTTTATCGCAAGCTGCGCTATCACGCTGGGCACGGATTTTTTCCAGCCGTGCCACCTGGGATTCGCGAACTGCCGTGTTATCGATATCGAGAATATCTACGGGGGGCTCTTCCGCCAGCTGGTATTTGTTGACGCCAACAATAACTTCTTCACCGCGGTCGATACGGGCCTGGCGCAATGCCGCCGCCTGTTCGATACGCAGTTTCGGCATACCGGACTCAACGGCTTTGGTCATACCGCCCATTTCCTCAACTTCATCAATGAGTTTGCGGGCTTCCTTGACCAGCTGGTCAGTCAGGCTTTCCACATAGTAGGAACCGGCCAGCGGGTCCACCACATTGGTAATACCGGTTTCTTCCTGAATTACCAGCTGGGTGTTACGGGCGATCCTGGCAGAGAAGTCGGTGGGCAGCGCCAGCGCCTCATCCAGGGCGTTAGTGTGCAGTGACTGGGTACCACCCAGCACCGCTGACATCGCCTCAATGGTGGTGCGCATGACGTTGTTGTAGGGGTCTTTACTGGTCAGGCTGACACCGGAGGTCTGGCAGTGGGTGCGCAGCATCAGTGAGCGCTCGTCTTTGGGCGCAAACTTCTCTTCCATCAGGGTCGACCACAGAATACGAGCCGCACGCAATTTGGCGATCTCCATAAAGAAGTTCATACCAATGGCAAAGAAGAACGACAGTCGCGGTGCAAATTTATCAACATCCAGACCGCTGGCAATGGCGGTGCGAACGTATTCAATGCCGTCGGCAATGGTGTAAGCCAATTCCTGAACATTAGTCGCACCGGCTTCCTGCATGTGGTAGCCGGAAATGGAAATGGAGTTGAACTTGGGCATATTTTCCGCGGTGTAGCCGATGATGTCGGCAACAATGCGCATGGAGGGTGCAGGCGGATAAATGTAGGTATTGCGGACCATGAATTCCTTGAGAATGTCATTCTGCAGGGTGCCCGCCAATTTGTCCGGGGTAACCCCTTGTTCTTCCGCAGCAACAATGTAATTGGCCATCACCGGCAGCACAGCGCCGTTCATGGTCATGGAAACGGATACTTTGTCGAGGGGTATGCCGTCAAAAAGGATTTTCATATCTTCGACGGAATCAATGGCCACACCGGCTTTACCGACATCGCCAACGACGCGCTCATGGTCAGAGTCGTAACCGCGGTGGGTCGCCAGGTCAAAGGCAACAGACAGCCCCTGTTGTCCAGCCGCCAGGTTGCGACGATAGAAGGCATTGGACGCTTCCGCCGTGGAAAAACCGGCGTATTGACGCACCGTCCAGGGACGCCCTGTATACATGGTTGCTTTGGGGCCTCGTTTGAAGGGCGCAAAACCGGGTAGATTGTCCTGGTAATCCAGATCAGCGACGTCTTCCGCTGTGTAGATTGGTTTGACGGCAATACCCTCCGGGGTCTGCCACACCATATCTTCCGGCGACTTGCCTTTGGTTTCTTTACTGGCCAGATTGGCCCAGTCGCTTAAAGATGGTTTTGAATGATCGGTCATGGAAAGCTGCCTCAAGTAAACTCAACCCAGCGCAACCTTATTTATAAGGTGGCTGTTTTTTTCGATATAGTTGGGTATAGCTGAATTTCCCGCCAGGCACCATAAATGGGCTCTGACTGCCACCAAAATGCGCTTTTTAGCCGAGCGCTATTGAGGTGGGAGTGCACTATGACGGAGCATACAGGTTGAAACAAGGGCAAAATAATTCGGCAAAACTCACAAAATATTTCACTATTTCTGAATAAATCCAGATATTTTTGCTAACCTATACCCCAAACTCACCATACATAGCAGAGACTCGTCATCGCTACCATTTCACACCATCATGTTGCATCCAGTCTGCTCGGCATCCAGCGCAAGCAGCAGGATCACCACGTATTGCTGGCCAGAGCCGGTATTAACCCGGCCATCGTCGAAGGCTCCACAGATCGCGTACACACCGATCAGGTCGCCCGTCTGTTCCGCCTGGTGCAGCAGCAACTTAACGACGAGTTCATGGGCTTCACTGCCCGCCCCTGTAAATACGGTGTTTTTGCCATGGTCTGCGACCTGGTCAGGCACTGCAAAACCCTGGGTGAAATGCTGGAAAAGGTGGTGGAGTTCTACAACCTGATCACCGATGAAATCCACATGCAGCTGGATTACACAGACACCAGTGTCTGCCTGAATATTGCCCTGAGGCAGCCGACGCTGGACAGCGACCATTTTCTGACCGAGTTTCTGCTGGTTATCTGGCACCGCTTCCCCAGCTGGTATATCGGCGAAGCTATCCGACTGCGGGAAACCCATTTTATCCATGCAGCACCGGGACACCGCAACGAACTGCGCATCATGTTTCCCGGCAACGTACTGTTTAACCAACCCGGCAACGGTTTGCTGTTTGACCAGCAGTACCTGGACAAACCCCTGGTAAGAACCAACCGCGAACTGGAAACGTTTCTGGCCAACAATCCTGCCGACATCATGACCATCCCCGGCGAAGACAACAGCCTGGAAGCCCAGATTGAACGGATGCTGTTACGCTTTAATCACTCACGTCTTGTTTTTCCCAAAACGGAAGAGCTGGCACAACAGATGGGCGTACTGCCGCTGACCCTGTATCGCCGCTTACAGCGGGAAGGCACCAGCTACCAGAAAATCAAGGACAATATTCGGCGCGAGGTGGCCATCGACAAGCTGGTCAATGACAACCTCTCTGTGGATGAAGTATCGGATATTGTCGGCTTTGAAGAACCGCGCTCATTTACCCGGGCCTTTAAGCAGTGGACGGGGTTATCCCCAAGAAATTATTGCAAATACCACCGGGGCTGATAACTACAGCTCAAGCCCGCCACCCACAACGATCGTCTGCCCACTGATGTAGTTGGACTCCGGCAGGCAAAACAGAAATACGGCATCAGCGGCTTCTTTGGGTGTTCCGGGTCGACCCAGAGGAATCAGGTCTGTCATCAGGTCGCGGATCTGGTCACTGACCCCGACCCGAATGTCCTTACCCTCAATATTGATGGTTGGCTCATCACTGGCAGCGCCTGTGAGGCGTGTCTGAATAAAGCCGAAGGCCACGGTATTAACATTCACCTTGAAGCGGCCCCATTCCTTACAGAGGGTTTTAGTCATGCCAACCACCCCAGCCTTGGCCGCCGAGTAAGCCAGTTGCCCGGCATTCCCGCCCAATCCCGACACCGAAGAAATGTTGACCACCTTGCGGAATACCTCGCGCCCGGCCTCTGATTCAAGAGCATGGTAGGACTTGATATAGGGCTGAGCTGCTTTGAGGATACGGTAAGGGGCAGTCATGTGAACGTCGATCATGGCGTACCACTGCTCGTCGTCCATTTTCTGGATCACATTATCCCAGGTGTAACCGGCGTTATTGATGACGATATCCAGACCATCAAAAACATCCACGGCCTGTTTGACGAATCGGGTGCCAAAATCCGGTTCAGTGACACTCCCTATCACAGTAACCACCTGACTTCCCAAAGCTTCTGCATCCGCGGTTAATTGAGCCAGCAACTCCCCGTCCAGATCATTCACCACCAGATTACAGCCCTCAGCGGCCAGCTTCAGAGCGATCTCTCGACCTATTCCTCGACCCGCGCCGGTGACCAACGCGACTTTACCCGCCAATTTTTTCATTCGGCTATTTTCTCAATTTTATGATTTCAACACAGTGTTAGAACGGGGGAACACAGGCTACTCGCGCCGATTAGCATGCCCCCCGTCTGATGGAGCATCTGCACAAGTATAAAGACTTTACCCTGATTTAAAGCCTCCGCCGAGCAGTATCAGGCATCTCGGTAAAAGGCCGGACAGAGTAAGGCACAGGTTATGTGCAACCCCCGCTTCTCGCACAGCTTAACAATAAGCGGCGCATAGGCAGGTGGTATACCGCCATCTCGATTCAACCAGTTCCAAATATGTTGTTGACGAACACTTCGTCCGGTTTGTTGTGACAGGGCTCTGGCCAAAGCTGTTTGCCCACCCAATGCTTCTACAACTGATTGCAAGGCTTCTATTGGGGTCATCCATTTCACTCCCTGATCTTAGGAAAACAATAACGCGAACCCAGTCGCACTACAACTATGGTTGTCTACACTTTTACAACATATGTTGTAATATTGCTCGCCATGAATGACATGGCGTATCGCATCAGAACCACCCGGCAGCAAGCGGGCCTCTCTCAGGCCCAACTAGCCACTGAAACCCGCTTGACCCAGCAGATGATTTCAAAGCTGGAAAGCGGGCAATCTCGCTCCACGTCCGCTATTTTTTCAATTGCCAGAGTCCTGGGCGTGTGTGCAGAATGGTTGTGGCTTGGCGGGGATAAAACCATCAGCCAACCTTTCGATCATGATCTCGCCCGCGCCTGGCAAAATCTTTCCGAGGAACAACGCGCAGAAATCAGCGACCACATCATGAGCCTTAGCACCGAGCTCCCAAGCAAGTAAAAGCCCAGAACGGCCTCCAGAACGATCTATTGAGAAACCAGTTATTTTCCTTGCCTCGTTCAATTCTTAATATCGATCTTTCTAACAACGTATTTAGCCGCTTTTTATACCTACCGAATCAGGAAACGGATCACCTCGGCCAATTGCACCAGGCTATTCTAGTGCTGGGAAAAGGGCTGGCGGTTTCCTGCCCCCTATACCCCTTGCTCACTATCCGCATTACACTTTCAGCGACTTGTCCTCTGCCTGCAGGCTCTACTAGGCTTACCCTATGACCCTAACACTGAATAATCCAGACTTACTGAGAAACCTGGCCCATATTGACGGGCAATGGGTATTCGCCAAAAGTGGCAAGACATTCCCCGTCCACAACCCCGCCGACAATTCATTAATCAGCGAGGTGGCATATTGCGGTAAGGCTGAGGCAGCGCAGATGGTGGACGCCGCACATCGCGCCCAACAGCAATGGGCAAAAACCACCGCCAAGGAACGAGCTACTTTTCTACGTGACTGGTACAACCTGCTGCTGGAAAACCGCGAAGACCTCGCCAGAATTCTCACCGCCGAACAGGGCAAACCCCTGGCGGAAGCTCGCAATGAAATCACCTACGGTGCCAATTTTCTGGAGTGGTTTGCAGAAGAGGCCAAACGCATATACGGCGATTTAATACCCGCCCCGTCCAGCGATAAACGGCTGATGGTGATAAAACAACCCGTAGGTGTGGTCGCTTGTATCACCCCGTGGAATTTCCCCAGCGCCATGTTGGCGCGCAAAGTGGCACCGGCTATTGCCGCGGGCTGTGCCGTGGTCTGCAAACCCGCCAGTGCCACCCCACTTTCGGCACTGGCACTGGTTGCCCTGGCCGAACAGGCAGGCGCACCTCCGGGACTGATTAATATTGCTGCCGGTGATACAGCCGCTATCGGTGATGAACTGACCACCAACCCGCTCGTGCGCAAAGTGACCTTTACCGGTTCCACCGAGGTGGGCAAACAGCTGATGGCGGCCTGTGCCAGCACCGTTAAACGCACCTCCATGGAACTGGGGGGCAATGCACCCTTTATTGTGTTTGATGATGCAGATCTGGATGCCGCCGTGGCCGGGGCTATGGCCTCGAAATACCGCAATGCCGGGCAGACCTGCGTCTGCGCCAACCGCATTCTGGTGCAGGCCGGGGTTTACGATGCCTTTGCCGAGAAACTTCACACCGCCGTCAAAGCACTGCAGGTGGGCCCCGGCGATCAGGACGATGTCACCCTGGGACCACTGGTGGATAAAAAAGCCGCGGAAAAAGTCTGCAACCTGATCGACGATGCCGTCGCCAAAGGTGCCCAGGTAATGACCGGCGGCGGGCTCGATGCACTGGGGGGCAGTTTTGTCCAACCCACTATCCTGACCGGCGTTAACAACAGCATGCGGGTATTTACCGAGGAAATTTTCGGACCGGTGGCACCGCTGTTTAAATTCGACAGCGAGGAAGAAGCCATCCAGATGGCCAACGATACCGAGTTCGGCCTGGCCGCTTACTTCTACTCCCGGGATATCGGCCGTATCTGGCGGGTTGCGGAACAGCTCGAATATGGCATTGTCGGCATTAACGAAGGCATTATTTCCAACGAAATGGCGCCCTTTGGCGGCGTCAAACACTCGGGCCAGGGGCGGGAAGGCTCCAAGTATGGCCTCGACGATTACCTGGAAATCAAATACCTCTGCGTCAGCGGTATCGACGCGTAACCGCCCCGCAACGTTATAATCATCCGCCGCACAACAAGGGGCTTTTACCGTGAAGTTGAACTACCAGATACAGGGTGCCGGAACACCGATAATCCTGATGCACGGCATGTTCGGTTCCCTCAGCAATCTTGGGCTGGTGGGCCGGGCACTGATCGACCACTACCAGGTGATCTCCGTCGACCTGCGCAACCATGGTGAATCCCCCCATGCCATGGAAATGGATTACCCCTGCATGGCCGATGATATTGTCGAATTAATGGATCACCTCGGCATTCCAAAAGCCCACCTGCTGGGCCATTCCATGGGTGGCAAGGTGGGTATGCAGGTGGCACTCAACCAACCTGAGAAGGTGGACAAACTGATCGTGGCCGACATCGCCCCGGTGGACTACACACCCGATCGCCACGGCGGTGTGCTGGAGGGCCTGAAATCCCTGGCGCAGGCCCGCCCTACTTCCCGACAGCAGGCCAATGAATTACTGGCGGAACATGTGGAAGACTCTGGAGTACGCGCCTTTCTGCTCAAAAACCTAGTGCGTGCCGACGACGGCCATTTCGATCTGCGGCTGTATCTGGAAGGTATTCTCGCCAACTATTACGACACCCTGACGCTGGCACCAACAGGCACCCCCTTCAACGGCCCCACCCTGTTTATCAAGGGTGCCGATTCCGCCTATATTCAGGACAAGCACCGGGAAACAGTCATGCGACTTTTCCCCAATGCCCAACTGAAAATCATCAACAATGCCGGCCACTGGCTGCATGCGGAAAAACCCGACACTTTTAACCGCATTGTTGAACAGTTTCTGGCGGGCAATAGCGACTAAGCAGTACAGCTGATTGCCATTTCCCTTTTTCAGAAGCCACAGGCTTTATAAGATCGTGGAACTCAGGCTAACCCATTGAATTTTATCAAGGGTGGGTTATATTCAATGGGCCAAAGGATTTGTCTTTCAACACAGGAAGTGGCTTGTTTTGTCTCCAATAAAATTCCCATCAAAACCCCTTACACACCATGTAGTTGAAGGCTTTCAGCCAGACCACAGAGTTGAGTATTCCTGTGTTATAAGGCCAACCTATTATAAAGCCATAGGCTTTAGAATTTACTGTTAGCCACAAAAATAATGTGGAGTAATACCTTGGAATATAAATCATTTATCTGGCGATAAAACATGAAGCACAAGATTTACATCTTCTGGTTACAACAAGTTTAATCTTTGTAGCAGGCAAAGGAGGCAGGGGCGCAATGATTACTGGAATAACAACGGAGAATACTGAGCTTGCCACTGTGTGCAGGATCGAAATATTTACTGATGAGTTAAAGGCTGAAATCAGAGCTAGATTGGCTGCCATATGTCACGGCAAGGACAAGGTCGAAGCTGGGAGTGTAATTGCTTCATACAGGGAAACGCTCAGAGTGTTTCTCAATATCTACGCTAACAAATCTGAGAATACCCGAAAGGGGATGATAGGAGAGTTGCTGACCCACATTCTCCTGCTTAAGAAATTTCCAGATTTTGAGTCAGCAAACCCATACTTCAATATGGAAGAAGCCAGTATCAAAAAGGGCTTTGACCTTATAGTCTTCGACCAAAGTTGTGCCGATTTAAAAATTGTCGAGGTCAAGTCTGGTGGTGCGGGAGCGCATGGGGCAGACAGTGCTAATAAGTCGCTATTAAATATAGCCAAAAATGATTTGAAAGGAAGGTTAAACGACAACAAAATCCATATCTGGATGAATGCGATTAATGGTGCGAGGATCGCTCTATCTAGTGGAAAAATCAAAGACGAAATCAATCGCATATTGGAAGAGTGCTACATGGAAGTGGCCAATGATGCTCCGGATAGCACGTCTAAAAAAGTAATACTCGTTTCCGTATTATATAAGGCGTGTGCTGAGCCGATATCAATTGATGCGACGCATGAGAAAGCTGAACGGATCATCGGTGAAGGATTGTTTCAAGAAGCGACCGTCTTTTCGATTCAGAAAGAAACTTGGGAACATATTGTTGCATTCCTTGAGCAGGAGGCAGCAGAGTGAGTTCGATATCTCTTCGGTCACTTCGCAACACGAGCCTTTCCCAATTGTACTTTAAGCTCTTACGGCGTGAGGATCTCGATAATCGGGAGAAAGAGGCAATACTTCAAATCGCTCTACTGCTTCTGAATACTGGCGATGAAAATTGTCAAGAGCTTGGATACAGGATTGTGATTCTTTACTCTAATCATTTTTCTGATTACAAGCCTTTGTACGATGTTGCGATTAATAAAGGCTTTATACCAGTCGCTAAATCAATCGAAAAAGTCGAGGCATTGTCCCACTATTTTCAAAAAGATTTCTTTTCCCTGTTCTTATCGAGTTTTTCAGAGACCTATCGAGCCAATGGAGTTTATCAAACTTCAGAGCAAGCAAGCCTGTCGCGATATTTTTCGGAAGAAGCGGATCGCGGAGTCGCAGTTGTTGCTCCGACATCATATGGAAAGTCTGAGTTGTTCGTGCGCTTTTGTAACAGTAATGTCGGAAAAACAATAGCGATTATCGTTCCAACAAAAGCACTCTTGTCTCAGATGAAGCGCAGGGTACTCCATGGTTCCGATGAACTAAATATAACTCGTAAAATTATCACTCATCCTGAAATGTATAACGAAGGAGACCGAGGATTTATAGCAATTCTGACTCAAGAGAGGCTCTTACGAATTCTTCAAGATGATGCTGCGTTAGTCTTTGATTATGTCTTTGTTGATGAGGCGCACAACCTGCTTTCTGGTGACAGCCGAAATACACTGTTAGCAAAGGTTATTACTCTGTTGGGACGACGAAGTGAGGAGACAGCATTTAGTTTCCTTACCCCATTCCTAGTGAACCCCCAAAACCTCCACACCCGGTTTGTAGACCCAAATTTTTCGGAGTTCCGTATCGGCGAACACTTAAAGACAGAACGCTATTATGCTATAGATCTTCGAGATGATGGCGACCGATTACTCAAGCTTTACGATCAGTATTTGAATGAATTTGCGGAGTTGGGTTCCTTGCACCAACAAAACGAAGTGCAGTTCTTACAGGCGAAATCCGGTAAGAAAAATATTGTTTATTTGAACTCACCTCCCAGGCTTGAAAAACTCGCAGGTACATTGGCGGCTCATGAAGAGCCGATCGAATACGATGAATTGGATGCTGTTTGTGAGGATATTTCAGAATTTCTCCATCGAGACTATAGTTTGCTTGATTGTCTGAAGAAGGGGGTGATTTATCACCACGGCTCTGTTCCAGATGTTGTAAAGCTTTTTATTGAAGAGCTATATTCTGTCATTCCAGGGATGAGATATATTGTATCTAGCTCGACACTCCTCGAAGGTGTAAATATTCCCGCAGAAAAACTGTTCTTGTTGGAGTGTAAGAAAGGACCATCTAACCTAACGGCATCTCAATTCAAAAATTTGGTGGGTCGAGTATGTCGTTTCGGTGAAATTTTTAATGACTCCGCAGGATCTCTGCATCTGCTTGAGCCAGAGATATATATTGTTGCTTCCGGATACATTCACAGGAATGCAAATATAGAGAAATTTCTAAGAGATCGCGTAAAGGTCGATAAGAAGATTAAAGACGAGATTGAAAATGTTCTGCTAGAAAATACTGAGATAACGGATAAAAACGAGGGGCAGTTTGAAAAAGCGGTGGAGGTATTGGAAAACCTTTCCCCCGGGGTAACCGGCAGGGAGGTTCAATACGCTGAGACGCCCGTCGGAAAGGTATGTTATCTGAACAACATCATTGAATTTCCAATCCTAGAATATGAGTCGAAGATTGCAGAGTATTTGGATGAAGTACGCTCCGATGAGCATGTGATTAATGATCTTGAAGAGCTTATGGATGTTATTCATCATGCTTTCATTAACTATATTCCCGATGACAGTTACAAGAATCTCCAGCGCTTGAAAGAAGAGCCAGCTAAACGCTTTTATCGAATGTTCCTCTCATGGCGTATGCGAAACGCTTCTTACAATGAGATGATTAAGCGCTTTCTGGATTACTGGGCAGAGATACCCGATACATTAGTTTATGCTGATAAATGGGGCGATACGTCACGTGATGGAAGCTACAGCGAGAGTTGGGTCAATATTGACGAGAAATCAAATAAGGAGCGTGTGAATCTGGCAATTGTTCGGATTAAGGAAGAGCAAGATTTTTTAGATAACCAGATAATTAAGTTTATCGAAATATTGAATGACCTTGAGCTTCTTGATGAAGTTTTCTACAAACAGATAAAGTACGGGACAGCTGACGAAAATAAAATCACTATGATAAAGAATGGGTTCAGTGCCGGTCTCGCCTCACTGGTACTAGAAAAGTACTCCAACTACGTTGAAATTGATGTTGAGGCAAATATTGTGAACCTCAGAACTGAGGTCCAAGAGATTATGAAGAGAAATAACGAGAGTAGGATTTTTATATTCGAGACAGGATTCAATACGCGTGGCTAATGCTGTGGAAGAGGCATTTGAAATTAGAAAAAATAACTAACTCGATTTAGTCTCAAAATCGCATAATGCAGGCGTTATGCGTAAAAAGGGGCCGTTTGAACCATGAAGCCAAGAATCAGCATGATCACTCTCGCGGTTCGCGATCTGGCCGCAGCGATAACCTTTTACGAGAAGGGGCTGGGCTTCCCTAGAATGGATTCTCCACCCGAAGTAGCCTTTTTTACGCTGAATGGCACCTGGCTTGGTTTATATGATCGGAAAGCATTGGCAGAAGACGCCCAGGTCCCGGCAGAAGGTAATGGGTTCGAAGGCTTTTCACTGGCCCATAACGTGGCATCAGAAAATGAAGTTGATGAGGTAGTGGCACAGGCCGTGGCTGCCGGAGCAACACTGGTAAAAAAGCCTCAGAAGGTATTTTGGGGCGGCTACAGTGGTTACTTCAAGGATCTTGATGGCCATCTATGGGAAGTGGCCTATAACCCGCTGTTCTGGGTCGGCCCAAATGATGAAAGTGAATAGCAAGACTCTAATTATTGACCCGTGACTGTTACGGGCCCCAGCCCTTCGAGCTGCGCCCGACTTGCCTGCGTGTTAGCTGTTTTTTTAAGCGACAGCCACACAAATTCCTTTTATGATTGCCGCGCTCACAGTGAAGCCGATGATCCGTTGCCCTTTCAGACCCCGATCCCCCCGACTCCCTGGAGTGCTGCGCTTTTTTCCGCAGCCTGAACCCGGGAAAGGGGCTTCTCCTTAACCGATGGTATCCTTCGGTCTTTTGCGCCAAACGATGTTGTGTGGGTGACACCCATGTTGAGTTATCGCCACGGTTTTCATGCGGGTAATTTCGCCGATGTACTGAAGCACATCGTGCTGGTGGAATTGCTGGAATACCTGACCCTCAAGGACAAACCCTTCGAGTACATCGACACCCATGCCGGTGCGGGCATGTATCGTCTCGATACCCCGCAAGCTGGTAAGACGGCAGAGTTCCAGGATGGTATCGCGCGGCTCTCTGCAGAGGGCTTTCCGCAGCTTCAGAAGTATCTGTCACTGGTTAGCAGGGCCAACGGTGGCAACAACCTTAACTGCTATCCCGGCTCACCCTGGCTGGCACAACAATACCTGCGGGAAAAAGATCGCGCCTGGCTTTACGAAGCCCACCCGGCGGATTTTGCAGCCCTACAGCAACTGATGGCAGCTGATCGACATGTTCGTTGCGATTCCGGCGATGGCTTTAACGGTCTGCTGGCCCACCTGCCACCCACTGCCAAACGGGGGTTGGTGCTGATGGACCCGCCCTACGAAATAAAAAGTGATTACCAGAAAGTGGTGGAGTTTCTCAGCAAGACCCACCGAAAATTTGCCAACGGTGTGTGCGCCCTGTGGTACCCGGTGGTGGAACGGACGCGTATCGAGACTCTGGAGCGGCAACTAAGCAACAGCGGTATTCGCTCCATCCAATTATTCGAGCTGGCAGTTCGGGCAGATAGCCCCGAGCGGGGCATGACCGGGTCGGGCATGATTGTGATCAACCCGCCCTGGACCCTGTTCCCCTGTATGCAGCAACTACTGCCGGAGCTGCTCGACACCCTGGGCGAACCGGGCGGCTTTTATCGCTGTGAGCAGCTGGTGGCGGAATAATCCGTATTTAGAACAACGGAATTAAGAGGCGTTGGCTTCTAATTCGTCCGGATTGGAAGCCCGCAGCGACCGACGCAGCACCAGGTAGCCCACCACGCCGGAAAGCAGGGAGCCGACAATAATCCCCAAGCGCTCGTCAAACAGCCTGTTCACAGCCGAAGGCTCAAATGCCAGGGAGCCGATAAACAGGCTCATGGTAAAGCCAATGCCACACAATGCGGCAGTGCCATACAACGCTGACCAGCTGACTTTTTCAGGCAATGCGGTAATACCCAGTTTCACCGCCAGCCAACAGAAGCCAAACACACCGATCTGCTTGCCGACAAAGAGGCCCAGGGCGATCCCCAGAGGAACTGGATGTAGCAACTGCTCCATGCCGACGCCACTAAGGTTGAGACCGGCATTGGCAAATGCAAACACCGGCAGAACAAAAAAGGCCACCAGCGCATGCAGGTCGTGCTCCATAATTTTGAGAGGCGACACACCGGCAGGTGTCCTCAGCGGGATAAAGATGGCCATTAACACCCCGGCCAATGTGGCATGTACGCCGGACTTCAACATCGCCACCCACATAATGGTGCCGGCGGCGATATACAGGCTTTTTGACTCTACGTTAAAACGGTTCAGAAGAAACAGCACCGGCAGGCACAGGCCAACCACCACCAGCGCGGTAAAGGAAATATTGTCCGTATAGAACACCGCAATAATCAGGATCGCGCCGACATCATCAAAAATGGCCAGTGAGGTGAGGAAAATCTTGATAGACACTGGCACCCGGGAGCCCAGCAGTGACAACACCCCCAGAGCAAAGGCGATATCGGTGGCTGCCGGTATGGCCCAGCCACGCAGCCCAGCCTCATCGCCCTGATTAAACAAAAGATAAATCAGTGCGGGAACCGCCATGCCACCAATCGCGCCCACACCGGGCAGCACAATGTTGCGAACCTCTGCCAGCTCTCCTTCCATAAGCTCGCGCTTGAGTTCCAGGCCCACCAGGAAGAAGAAGATGGCCATCAAACCATCGTTGACCCAAAGCAACAGGGGTTTGGAAACAAGCAGCTCGCCAACCTGCACGGCTACGGGCGTATCGAGTATCAAGTCGTAGTAGGGTTGCAGCGGCGAATTGGCACAGATCATGGCAGCCACTGCCGCCAGGATCAGCACAATACCACCGGATGACTCCATTCTCAGAAACCGGGAGAGAACAGACTCATCCCTATCCACCATTACTTCCTCTACATGATTACCCATCGTGCACTCCGCAATATTTCACTCACTTTATCCATTGAGCAACCACTTGTCATTGCCTAACCGGCTTGTTGAAAATCAATCAGACTTCGGGGATGAAAGTATGGGCTGATGGTCCGGGAAAATTAACTGTCCGGTATCGAACCCCAACTGTTGCGCCTTTTCTGTGAAAGTCGATAGCACACCGTCATCCACCTCGGGAGATCGCGCCAGCAGCCATAAATAATTTCGGTTGTAACCGGAGACAAAGGCGTATTGATAATGTTCATGGTCCAGCCCGAACACCACATAAGAGCTGAAAAAGGGTCCAAAGAAAGAGACTTTGAGGTGTGCTACCCGGGGATCGCCGGTGAAATAAGCTCTGCCCTCGGCAGACTTCCACTCCCCTGCGGCAGCATCGTAACCCCGGTTGATCACCCGTATGCCCCCGTCGGCCCTGAGGCTGTAGTCAGCGGTCACGTGGGACAACCCCCGTTCGAAGGAATGATCCAGGCGGGCTATTTCATACCACTGTCCCAGGTAGGCTTGCCGGTCAAAGTTGCCCACCGGCTCAACGCCATCGGGCATGCCTAAACAGCCGGTCAGAACCAGTGCCAACATGCAAATAGCAAAGTATTTGGGGGAAATTTTCATCCGGTTACTCTAGCAAACTTGTAACCTCTCTTGGCGGATTCTTTGGGAGAAAGAATAGTGACAGACAAGAGAGCTGATGAGTCAGTTACAGGCTAAGAATACACCTTGTGCTACAAGGCTACTGATAGACCACATCGGAATACATGGGAGCCAGGCGTCCCAGCAAAGCATTCCGCGCAGCAATGGGGGTATTTTCCTCCTGCATGGCATGAATCAGGTGCTGCACCAGTGCATCGAATTCGGCGCCACTGATATTGAAACCTTTATGGCTGTTGCGCATGGTGTCACCGGTGTATTCACAGGGGCCTTCACTAACGACACACAGCTTGTCGATCAATCCCTGGCGAAACAAACTGATATCCGTATCGCGAAAATGTCGGGCGATGGTTTCATCCCTGGCCATTTTCTGTAACAGGTTATCGACAATTGCAGTAACTCCGGCGTCACCACCCAACCTGTCATACAGTACGGGCTGACTGGTTTGACTAGCACAACCTGAGAGGCCGATCACCCAAACGAACAAGATGGCCTGTAGCAACTTCATAACGCGGCCTCAAAAGACAGGTACCAGCCTTTCTGGTTATCGAGCCCAGCAATGCTGCCAAGATCGGCGTATGCCAACACAACAGAGAAGTTCTTGTTGGCGAACCAGCCGATAAAGAAATCCTGCCAATCGTCCTCTCCGGAAAAATCCAACTCATCGGGTTTTTCCCGGTAGTCCATACCCATTACCAGGTTGTCCGTCAGCAGCAGCGCAACGGCGACTTCATTCATCAGTTCATAGTCATTGTTATCCGCACTACCAAACCCTAACAGTCCTCCCTGGTTCGCCTTGGTCGCTCGCAGCGTGCCGTTAACCAAGACATTGCGCCCCATAAAGGCATCAAAAAAAACCTTGCTGGCGGCGACGTAGTAATCGATACCGCTATCATCCCTGGCTCCGACTGCTTCCGGCAGGAAGAAATCATCGACTGTTTTGTACTGCAGCCCCACCGAAATTTGCGGCATGCGGGTGTAGAGCAGCTCTCCAGCCACTTTGTATTTAACACCGTAAATATCCTGCTCAAGGTAGCCACCGATGGTATCCAGCTTCAGCCTTTGTCGGGCATATGAAAGTTCAATGCGGTTATCGTAAGAAACCGACGCGCCGATCACTTTCAGAGTGTAATCATCCACAAACACGCCCGTCGCCACCGCTGTGGCCGACCACTCATCACTGCTGCCGTAACCGTTAATGACCGCCCAGGGGACAACCCCGCCACCGGCACTGCCTTCAATACTGGTGGCACCTCCGGTAGCCGTCACACGGCTGCCGTCGGCCACGGCCCACTCTGTACTGCACAGCAGAAACAGTCCCAACAGCCAGACGGCATTCACTTTAAGGGATACTCTCATGATGACCTGCCTGTTGTTCTGTCAGCTGATTAAACTGGTTGACCCATTGGGTAAATTCCATGGCTTCTAACGGCCGCGAATATACGTAACCCTGAACAATGTCGCAGCCCTGTGTTTTCAACAGGTCGACGGTCTCCTGCTCTTCCACACCTTCTGCGGTGACGGTAAAGCCCAGGCTATGGGTCAGCGCGATACTGGTTTGCACGATCATCGCGTCATGGTCGTTGGTGAGCATATCCTTGACGAAACTCCGGTCAATTTTCACCTCGTTGACCGGCAACATTTTCAGGTAAGCCAGAGAAGAATGGCCGGTACCGAAATCATCAATTGCAATAGAAATACCCAGATCACGAAAGCGCTGAAGCACACCCACCGCCACCAGTGGATCTTTCATCACAGCTCCCTCGGTGACCTCTATCGCCAGATAACGGGCCGGCAGATTATGCTCTTTCAACATTTGATCAATGATTGCAGGCAGGCTTTCATTCACCAGGTCATGGGCAGACAGGTTAACTGCCAGTTTGATTTCCATGCCCTTTTGTTGCCAAACCGCCAGTTGATTTATGGCCTCGGTTAACACCCACTGACTGATCAGGTCGATATTGCCGGTACTTTCAGCAAGCATGATGAACTCATCCGGTCTGATCTGACCCATTTCCGGGTGCTCCCAGCGAATCAACGCTTCGGCCCCGGAGCAGAAGCCATTCTGGATATCCACTTTGGGCTGATAGACCAGGTAAAAATGCCCCTGCTCCACGCTGCGACGCAGTTCGCTGATAATGGACAGTTCACGCTGATATTTCTCATCCTCTCCAGAGCGGTAGGCCACAATGCGGGCATCCTCCTGACAGGCCTGCATCAGCGCAATTTCCACCCGACGTAACAGCGCACCGACAGAGCCTCCGTGTTCCGCCAACGACAATGTACCGGTGCGGATTTTGACGGAGATATCGGTGTTTCTGATGGTGTAAGGCGACTCCAGAATATCCAGCGCCCGATGCAACTCTTCCTCGGCTATGCCCCCGTTATAGAGCAGCAGGAAGGCATCGCCATCCAGCCGCGCCAGAAAGTCCGGGGCCGGACTCAACTGCTCAAGTCGCCTGGCAAAAAGCACCAGCAGGGTGTCGGCATTGGCAAATCCAATGGTGTCATTGATGTGACGGAAATTTTTCAGGTCCATCAGCACCAGCGTGCCGGAAAGTTGCTGCCCCTCCGCTGCCAAATGACGCTTTGCAGCAAAACGATTAAAGAGGCCAGTAAGACTGTCGTGAGAGGACTGGTAAATCAGATCCTGCTCCCGTGACTCAATGTTGTCCCTCATCACCGTCAGGGTGTCTGCCAGTACCTGCAGTTCTACCGGAGCCTTATGAATTGGTGACGGTTTCTCTCCCTGGCCGATTTGCCGGGCAAACTGCACCAGGGTGTTAACAGGGCGTACCAGGCTGCCCGACAGCCACATGGTCACAATTAGCGATAGACCCAGCGTAACGGCAAATATCGATAACAACGTATTCCGCAATTGCAGGAAGTTTTCTTCCCACTTCAAATTGGATAGGTGCAGCACCGCCCAAAGGTCTGACGCCCGGTCATTAAGCCTCACGGCAAAGGACAGAAAGTGTTCAGGAAATCCTTCAGCCGCCAGTATTTCCAATCCGGACAAACGTTGCATACGGGGCACTATGTAGGCTTGTGCGGTGGCACCCAGGGTGGACTGGATTGCGTACCGCCCATTTCTATCACGACTGATAAAACTGATATCGACCCCGGTAATCGCCTTGGCTTGCTGAGCCACCTGTTTATCCAGCATAAAGCCCATGCCAACCCAGGCAATCAATGTTGGCGCTTTTACAGGCTGCATGACAAATTGATAACTGCCATTGTCAAATGCAAGGGTCTGCCCTATCCCGGACGTACTGCTATCTGTCGCCAGCTTAAATAGCGCATTGACATCGCTTTCAACAATGCCCGGCAGGCTGGAGAAAACCAGTTCCCCTTGCGGAGAGAGTAAAACAGCAGCATCTGCACCAATGCGACTGCCATGATTTTCGAGTACGGAAAGAATGGTCTCATTTTCCCCGGTGGCAATGGCACGCTTGAAACCGAAGTCCGCGCTTAAGACAGACAGTGACTGGCTGAGCTGCTGAGAGCGATTGGCCAACACTTCACGAAACACATTGATACCGACATCCAGGCTTTTCTCCTGCTGAACTGATTGCTCCCTGTGGGCAGCATTGAGGACAAAAATAGCTGTCACCAACTGCACCAGCATCAGCAGCACTACCAGCGACATCACCAGTCGGTTGCGGAAGCTATTCATCGCCGGCCGCTCTCATAACCCGAAACCACCAAAACCGGCAGGTGGGGGAGCCGGTTTTTCCTGTCGTTGGATGTCGATTACGATTTGGGAATCTGAGGAGGCCGCGGGCAACGTCACGGTTGATTCCAGCTGTTCGCCGATCTGCCACGGGTGCCAGACTTTCAGGCGGAAATTACCCTCTGGCAGCCCGGCCAATACTGCCGCACCATCAGTATCAGTCACCGCCACATAAGGGCTTTCCGACACATAGATAAAGGCCTGCATGTAGTCATGGATATTACAGCCAATGGCGACCACCCCAGGGCGATCAAACACCACCGGTTCCCTCGGTGTTCCCACATAGAGTTTCAATTCGAACGGTTTAGCGGGAGAAAAGGAGTAAACATGGTGACGGGTTCGGTCAAGGTTGGGGAATGTGACCTGTTCATCCTTTGTCACCGCCATCACAAAAGGTATAAAGGTGCGGTTTTTCTGACTCATGTTGTGGAGAGGTGCGGTCTCTGGGTCGGCTTCTGATGGTATTTCAGACAGCAACTCGACCACGGCATCCTCAACCGGCAAGCCATCGGCACCTATGACAGTGACACGGTAGTTTGCTGCCGTGGCCATAACAGGCAGCAAACTTATTGCGATTAGAAGCCACGCCTTCTTAACTAATTTTCTGACATGGCTTGTCGTGTCACGTTGGTTTAATAGCAACTATTGGTACTCCGAGAGCGGCAAACAGGCGCAAACCAGATTGCGGTCTCCATATACATTGTCAATCCTACCGACTGGCGACCAGTATTTCCCTTCCTTGAGTGTTACCAGTGGGTATGCCGCCTGCTGTCGAGAGTAGGCACGCCCCCAATTATCATCAACCAGTTCATCTGCCGTATGTGGCGCACCGCACAAAACGTTGTCATCCAGGGGGTACTCGCCCCTCTCTACGGCGGCGATCTCTTCGCGGATCTGCAGCATGGCATCGCAGATATGGTCAAGCTCCTCACGGGATTCACTTTCAGTGGGTTCGATCATCAACGTGCCGGGACCGGGAAAGACATGGTCGGGGCATGAAAATCAGGCGTTTGGCCACATAGTTGGCATTGATGATTCCGCCTTATTTCACTCACTTTATCCATTGAGCAACCACTTGTCATTGCCTAACCCGCATGTTGAAAATCAATCAGACTTCGGGGATGGAGGTATGGGCTGATGGTCCGGGAAAATTAACTGCCCAGCATCGAACCCCAACTGTTGCGCCTTTTCTGTGAAAGTCGATAGCACACCGCCATCCACCTCGGAAGATCGCGCCAGCAGCCATAAGTAATGTCGGTTGTAACCGGAGACAAAAGCGTATTGATCATGTTCATGGTCCAGCCCAAACACCACATAAGAGCTGAAAAAGGGTCCAAAGGAAGAGACGTTGATGTGTGCCACCTGGGGCTCACCGGTGAAATATGCCCTGCCCTCGGCAGACTTCCATTCCTGGGCTTCAACATCGTAACCCCGGTTGATCACCCGGATGCCGTCGTCGTCCCTAAGGTTATATTCAGTGGTCACATGGGTGAGACCCCGTTCGTAGGAATGATCCAGGCGGGCTATTTCATACCACTGTCCCAGGTAGGCTTGCCGGTCAATGTCAGCAACCCCCACAGCCACTTGCAATGACGTCCCATATTTAACCCCTTACCGATTGCGTGATGAGTTTCACAAATACGGAGAGCTATTCATCACAAATAATCTCCTGCCAATCTTTTGACATTTGCCCTATCTTGTTCTCTATACTATTTGTCTATCGCACATTATATTCCGGTGTCCGTCTACCAGATGTGGTGACAACATTGTAGGACCCACATCGTCAAATCAACTGCGGAAGTGTCAAGTATCTAGGACGGATATGGAAAGAAAAGGAAATTCTGATGGAGAAGTGTAGAGTACTTATCGTCGAAGACGAGAATATCGTTGCCCTAGACTTGTGTCGGCGACTTGCTCACCTCGGGTACGAGATCGTTGGTACCGCAGCAAGCGCCGATAGCGCGCTCAAGCTAGTCGAGAGAAAGTATCCCGACATCATTCTCATGGATATTCGCATTAAGGGCAATGTGGACGGAATTCAGCTGTCAGAAAACGTCCATCGTGATTTTAATATCCCCGTGATTTTTCTCACCGCCTACGCGGAAGAGGCAACTCTGGTCAGAGCCCGGGCAACCAGACCCTACGGCTACCTGCTAAAACCCTTTTCTGAGCGAGAACTCCATGTCGCCATTCAGATCGCCCTAGAACGCCACTGCGCCGAACGCCAATTACAAAGAAGTGAAACTCATCTGAAACTGGCACTGAACGCAGCCAACCTCGGCACCTGGGAAATGCAGAATCGCGACGCTCCCATAACCATTGGTTACATGCCCCCCACCCCCACATCGACAAACACCGATTGGAACGTCATCTCCCAAGCGATTACTACTTGCCAGGACCAGGTCGTCAATCTTCATATTGACAAGCTGCGCCGACACAACGGTGCGGAGATCTCTATCGAATTCGCGGTTGGCGAACAACCCGAAGAGCAACAATGGCTGACCTTATACGGCAAGTCGTTTGCCGGTGGTGAAACACACCCACGTGCAATAGGCATTATTCAGGACATCACGGAACGTCACCGAACAGAAGAGAAACTGAAGCAGGCGGCCATGGTGTTCCGGTGTAGCGGTGACGGCATTGTCATCCTGGACGGCAACAGGTGCGTCACCGATTTCAACCACGCATTCACCCGTATCACCGGTTATCCTCTTGATGAACTAAAGGGCCAGGAATTACCGCTACTGTCTACGGAGGTACTTGGCGAAGTCCGTTATCACGAACTTTGGCAACGACTTGCCGAAACCGGTGCCTGGCAAGGGGAGGCCGGGGGCCGCGACAGGGATGATAATGCCATGGACGCCTGGGTAACCATCGGCAGTGTTCCCGACTACACGGGTGCCACCAGCCAATATGTGGTCGTGATCTCGGATATCAGTGCCATTCACAGTATCCAGGAAGAGCTGAGCCGAATTGCCTATTATGACAGCCTCACCAAGCTGCCAAATAGAAACCTGTTCATGGATAGGCTCACCCAGGCTCTTGCCAAAGCAGGGAGAGACAAACAACGACTGGGCATCCTCTACATCGACCTGGACCACTTTAAACGGATCAACGATACCCTGGGACACCAAGTCGGGGATTCCATGTTGCGCGCAGTAGCCCAACGGCTTCGTGGCGATCTTCGCGCCACCGACACTCTCTGCCGAATAGGTGGCGACGAATTTATCGTCATCATGGAGTCAATCAGCAGCCTACAGGATCTGGAAACCCTGGCGAGAAAACTGCTCAACACCCTGAACAAGCCCATGATGCTGGGAAAAACGGAGATAGTTCCCGGCGGCAGTATCGGTATCAGCCTGTACCCCGATGATGCAGGGGAAATGGATGATCTTATAAAGATGGCGGACACAGCCATGTACTCCGCCAAAAATAATGGTCGCAATCGCTTTGCTTTCTATCGCCCGGAAATGACTGCAACCGCAATGCATTACCTCACACGGGAAAATGAGATCCGTCTGGCTATTAAGGAAGGGCAGCTGCGCCTTTACTTCCAACCTCAATTTGAGGCTAGTGACAACACCTTGGTAGGCATCGAAGCCTTGTTGCGCTGGCAACACCCCCTGCAGGGATTGCTGTCTGCAGGAGAAGTTATCCCCATCGCCGAGGGTAGTTCGCTGATTATCGACATCGGACACTGGGTTATTGAGGAGTGTTGCCGCCAAGTCAGAGATTGGCTGGATCAAGGACTGGATCCACCGCGAGTGGCATTCAACCTATCTGTGCGGCAGTTGCAGGACACCAATATTATCCAGGCGATAAATACATCCCTGACCAACCACCACTTGCCCACCGATTATCTGGAGGTGGAGGTAACAGAGTCCTGCCTGCAAGACAACGAAAGTTGCCTTCTTTGCCTCAGGGAGCTGGAGCGCATGGGCCTCAGTATTTCGATCGACGATTTCGGCACCGGCTACTCCTGCATGAGCTCTCTGAAAATCCTTCCCATCCACCGCCTGAAAATTGATCAGGCTTTCGTCAGGGATATACCCCATAACGAGAGTGACACCGCAATTGCACGGGCCATTATTGCCCTTGGGCAACAGATGAACATGAAGGTGATTGCAGAGGGTATCGAAACAGAGGAACAGGCGAATTTCATGCGCCTCTCGGGCTGCCATGAACTTCAAGGGTTCTTACTGGGGCGCCCCATGCCCGCCGACAAACTCGCCAAAATCTTGCCCCTCCGGACGGGCTAGATTGAAGCAGGAGTTCATTCAAGCAGTGTCATCGAGGGACTCACATGGCGGCAACCTATAACAATATCACCAGCAGTGAAGACATCATGCGACTGGCCTTTGAGGCCTCTCCCGACGGCATGATCGTGATTGACCGGAAAGGTAAGATCGTCTTTGTCAATTCGAGCATTGAAGCACTGTTCGGATATCAGCGTGAAGAACTGCTCGGCCAGGAAGTAGAAATCCTGGTCCCCGAGCGCTTCCGGCGACAGCATCCGCAACTGCGCAACCACTATCTTGAAGCACCCCAGACTCGCGCAATGGGCAGCGGAAGGGAACTATACGGTCGTCATCGAGATGGCCGGGAGTTCCCCGTAGAAATTGGCCTCAATTCCATAGACGGTGTCAATACCCCACTGGTCTTGGCGGTGATCATTGATATTACAGAGCGACTTCGAGCCCAGGAGATGATGCGACTTGCAGTGGAGGCTGCCCCCAACGGCATGATCATTTCCGACGGAGAGGGGCGCATCACCATGGTCAATTCTTTGACTGAAAATATGTTTGGTTATTCCAGAGAGGAATTGATCGGCCAGGAAATCAGTATTCTGGTACCACGCCGTTTCCAGCAACATCATCCACGATTGCGCAGAAAATATTACCAGCACCCTGAATCACGGGCCATGGGCAAAGGGCGCGACCTCTATGCGCTGCACAAGGACGGCTTTGAATTCCCGGTCGAAATCGGCCTCAACCCCATCGAAACTGCACAGGGTATCGTCATTCTAGCTTCGGTGGTTGATATCACCGAACGGAAACAGCATGAGGAGAGACTAAAATCAGCACTACACGAAAAAGAAGTATTGTTGTCCGAGATCCACCATCGAGTAAAAAATAACCTGCAAATCATCGACAGTCTGATCGGTATGCAAACACTGAACATCACCCATGAAGAGCCAATGTCAGTCCTGATCGAAAGCCAGAACCGCATTCGCACTATGTCAATCATTCACCAGATGCTGTACCAGTCACAGGACTTTTCACGAACGGAGACAGCTGCGGCAGTATCCAGCCTGGTCAACAACCTCGCAACATCTTACGGTATTGACGGTAATCGCATCCAGCTTGAAATCGACATAGACGATGTGCCTCTGCCTATTGACACCAGCATTCCCCTTGGTTTGATCATCAACGAATTAGTCTCCAATGCCATGAAACACGCTTTTCCGGAATCGTGTAGTGGTAGCATCAATATCAGCCTGAAGCCCATCCCAGGTGGCAATATACTTCTGGCTGTCACCGACACCGGTGTCGGAATACCCGATGATGTGGATTTGGATATGAGCGACTCACTAGGATTGCGATTAGTCGCAGCCCTCACCGATCAGCTGGACGGGGAGATGTCTGTGCAGCGACGGCAACCAACGCGCTTCGATCTATGTTTTCCCCTGCAAAACGAGATTGTCTGAGTCACACAATAAAGCCCAACAAAAAAACGCCCCAAAAAGGGGCGCCGGAATAGTAGGTTTTCCTAAGAAAATAGTGAGAGTTGGGGCAGACTGGCGGATGGATTGCCTGAGCAGAATAAAAAATGGCTTGGTAATCAAGAAGTAAAACAGCTGATAGTCCAGACCGGGAATTCTGTAGGCCTGAAACCGGCCTGCACCCACTAAGATACTATGCAAAAAGTGTGACAAGAATGTGTAAGTGAAGAAATATTCTTCCCGACCACACAACACTGCTTTGCTTTCTGGGGGTTGGCGGGAATACCTATTTCATTAGGTAACTGGCACAACCAAAAAGCGGGCCCATTGGCCCGCTCGGATCTTTCACACACTGATCGCCGTTACAGGTAATCGGACACCGGCAAGCAGGCACAAACCAGATTTCGATCGCCGTAAACATTGTCGATACGACCCACCGGCGACCAGTACTTGGTCTCTCGCAGGGAAGCCAACGGATAAGCCGCCAATTCGCGCGGGTAACTGCGCTGCCAATCATCGGCGGTGACAGTTTCAGCAGTGTGTGGTGCGTGGCACAGCGGGTTGTCATCCAGCGGGTACTCCCCTCGCTCCACCGCTGCAATTTCTTCACGGATCTGCAGCATGGCGTCGCAAAAACGATCCAGCTCCTCGCGAGATTCACTCTCGGTGGGTTCGATCATCAGGGTGCCGGGCACCGGGAAAGACATAGTCGGAGCGTGGAAGCCGTAATCAATCAGGCGTTTGGCCACGTCGTCCACGGTAATGCCCGATGACTCCTTGATGGCGGCAAGATCGACAATACATTCGTGAGCAACCCGGTCATTAGTGCCGGTATACAGAATCGGGTAAGCGTCCTTGAGTCGGTGGGCCACATAATTGGCATTGAGGATTGCACCCTCGGTCGCCTGCTTCAGACCCTCGGCACCCATCATACGGATATACATCCAGGTGATGGGCAGAATACTGGCACTGCCCCAGGGAGCTGCGGATACGGCCCCCACTGGGGTTGCTTCCCCGTTACTGACATGCCCAGGCAGGTACGCCGCCAGATGCTGTTTGACCGCCACGGGGCCAACACCGGGGCCACCGCCGCCGTGGGGAATACAGAAGGTTTTATGCAGGTTGAGGTGTGAGACATCGCCACCAAACTGCCCTGGCTGGCACAGGCCTACCATGGCATTCAGGTTCGCGCCATCGATGTACACCTGCCCACCGTGGCCGTGGATAATTTCGCAGATCTCGGTGATACCCTCCTCGAACACCCCGTGGGTAGACGGGTAGGTCACCATAATAGCGGCCAGTTGTTCGCTGTATTGTTCGGCCTTGGTACGCAGATCATCCAGATCGACGTTGCCGTTATCGTCACAGGCAACCACTACCACTTTCATACCGCACATCTGTGCCGAGGCTGGGTTGGTACCGTGAGCGGAACTTGGGATCAGACAGATAGTGCGCTCGTGGTCTCCGCGGCCTTCATGGTAGGCACGAATGGCCAGCAGGCCAGCGTACTCACCCTGGGAACCGGCGTTGGGCTGCAGAGAAACGGCATCGTAGCCAGTGGCGGCACAAAGCATGGCCTCGACTTCAGCGATCATCTGTCGGTAACCCTGTGTCTGGTCTTCGGGCGCAAAGGGGTGAATGGCACCGAACTCAGGCCAGGTTACCGGCAGCATTTCAGCGGTGGCATTCAGTTTCATGGTGCACGAACCCAAGGGAATCATGGCCCTGTCCAGGGCAAGATCCTTGTCCGCCAGACTGCGCAGGTAACGCAACATCTCTGTTTCCGAGTGATACTGGTTGAACACCGGATGAGTGAGAACTTCGTTGATGCGCAACAATGCCTCCGGCAACCCACTGGCCGCAGAAGGTTCCACTTCGGCAACGGTGAGAGATGAATTGGCATCGAGCAACTGCCAGAGGGTTTCCACATCTTCTGCTGTGGTGGTTTCATCCAGTGAAATGCCCAGGCAGGTGTCGTCGATCACCCGCAGGTTCACGCCCCTAGAGGCAGCCGTCCCATGAACAGCGGCGGTATTGGTACCGGTTTCCAGAGTGAGGGTATCGAAAAAGCTGTCGTTCAGAACTTTCACGCCCAATGACTCAAACCCTTTGGCGAGAATCGCTGTCAAGCAGTGAACCCGCTCGGCAATGCGCTTCAGGCCCTGCGGGCCGTGATACACGGCGAACATGCTGGCCATCACTGCCAACAATACCTGCGCGGTACAGATATTACTGGTGGCTTTCTCACGTCGGATATGCTGTTCCCGGGTTTGCAGGGCGAGACGGAAAGCGGGCTTACCGCGACTATCCACGGAGACACCCACCAGGCGACCGGGCAACGAGCGTTTGAAATTATCCCGGGTAGCCATATAGGCGGCATGCGGGCCACCGAATCCCAGCGGCACACCAAAACGCTGGGTAGAACCAATGGCAACATCTGCACCCAGTTCTGCCGGGCTCTTCAGCAACAGCAGGCTGAGAATATCTGCCGCCATCACCACCAGGGCTTTGTTATCGTGGGCCTGGCCGATCACATCACTGAAGTCACGCACGGCACCATCGGCACCGGGGTATTGCAACAGCACCCCAAAGCAATCGTGTTCACCCAGCGTTGCCGGATCGCCCACCACTACGTCGATATCCAGTGGCTCCGCACGGGTCTGGATAACCGCCAGGGTTTGCGGCAGGCACTGTTGATCCACAAAGAACGTACGACCCTTGGATTTGGCCATGCGCATACACAGTGTCATGGCCTCGGCTGCTGCCGTGCCTTCGTCCAGCAGCGAGGCGCTGGCGAGATCCATACCGGTGAGATCGGTAATCATGGTCTGGAAGTTCAGTAGTGCTTCCAGGCGACCCTGGGAGATTTCCGGTTGGTAAGGCGTGTAAGCGGTGTACCAGGCGGGGTTTTCGAGCACATTGCGCAAAATGACGTTGGGGGTGAAACAGTTGTAATAGCCCTGCCCAATAAACGATTTCATAACGCGGTTTTTTCCCGCAATGGCTTTCAACTCAGCCAAGGCCTGTTGTTCATTGCAGGAAGCACCCAGCGCTAATGGCTGTGTTGAACGGATGCTACCGGGCACCACCGCGGCAATGAAGGAGTCCATATCGTCGTAGCCCATTGCCCCAAGCATTCCCTGTTGGTCTTCGATGGAGGGACCAATATGGCGGTAGACAAATTCATTGCTGTAGTTCAGTTCAGCCAGTGATTTCACGGATACACATCTCCAGGAATAAGCGGGTTAAAAGTCTTTCAAACTCAGTTCTGTTTCTTGTTAAACATCGTCAGCGAGGCCGCTGAGACAAGGCAAAAATGGCCGAAAAAGCGGAGGTTATAGGGTATAACTGAGCATTTTGAGGCCATTTTTAACGCAGTATCAGCAATGCAGGTAGATGTTTAACCGCAACGGTTTAGCCACGATAGTATCGCTGAGGCACAAACGGCATTTTGGTGACCGTCACCGCGCGCGCCTTACCGCGCACCAGAGCATTCAGCGTGGTGCCGACAGCAGCATACGCGGCTTCCACGTAACCCATGGCCAGTGGTGCGCCCAAGGTCGGTCCAAAACCGCCACTGGTCACTACGCCCACTTGGTTGCCATTTTCATCCACCAATTCGGCACCTTCGCGAACCGGTGCACGGCCATCAATCTGCAGGCCGACGCGTTTGCGGGCAGCCCCTTCCGCGATTTCACGGAAGATGACATCGCTACCGGGAAAGCCCCCGGCTTTTTCGCCATCCGCACGGCGTGATTTACTAATGCTCCACAACAGGGAAGCCTGAATGGGGGTGGTGGTGACATCCAGGTCATGACCATAGAGACACAGCCCCGCTTCGAGGCGCAGCGAATCCCTGGCACCCAGGCCGATAGGGGCCACCTGTTCGAAGGACAGTAGCTTGCGAGCCAGGGCGTCAGCCGCTTCAGCGGGCACGGAAATTTCAAAACCGTCTTCTCCGGTGTAACCGGAACGGGTAATAAAACAGTCTGCCCCGTCGATAGTGACATGGCAGCCATTCATGAAAATCAGTTCACAGGCTGCCGGTGCCACCTGAGCCATAACGTCTGCTGCAGCCGGTCCTTGCAGTGCCAACAGGCCACGTCCATCCAGGTAATCGACCTCGAAACCAGCCAGATGCTTCCGTAGGTGCGCTAGATCCTGCTCCTTGCAGGCGGCATTGACCACCAGAAAAAAGGTATCTTCGGACCAACGTGCAATCATCAGGTCATCGAGAATGCCGCCTTCATCATTGGTGAACAGGGCATAGGTCTGACGATTGATGGGCAAGCTCTCCAACTCCACCGGCACCATCGCCTCCAGAGCAGCAGCCACCCCCTCACCACGAACCACCACCTGCCCCATGTGGGAAACATCGAACAGCCCGGCTTTGTCACGGGTGTGCAAATGCTCGGTCATGATGCCATCGGGGTACTGCACCGGCATATCGTACCCGGCAAAGGGGACCATACGGGCGCCAAGTTCCCGGTGTAAGGCATTGAGGGGCGTGGATTTCAGGTCAGTATTCTGTTCTGTGGTCATAGCGGGAACCCGGCAACATAGGGAAAGAAAAAAGCCATGTTAGCGGTCGGACTAGAATTGGTAAAATTAATAGTTAAAATCATTCCATTACATTTGTTAATAGCATCTACACCATGAAAAACCTACCCACAGACCTGTTGCGCGCTTTTGTTACCGTGGTGGAACTGGGCGGATTTACACCGGCCGCCGACTGGCTCGGCAGGTCCCAACCCGCCGTCAGCCTGCAAATCAAACGCCTGGAACAGCTGGTGGGCCAGACCCTGCTGATCCGCAGTGGACAGCAACTGGAGTTGAGCCGGGCCGGTCAACAACTGTTCCGCTATGCGCGCCAGATACTGGCACTAAATGACGAAGCCGTTGCCCAGTTCAGTAAAACCGCCGTCAGCGGCAAGATTCATTTCGGAATACCCAGTGAGTTCGCCACCACTCTGCTGCCGAAAATTGTTGGGCGTTTTGCACAGGCATACCCCAATGTCACGCTGGAAGTGACTTGCGCTCTCAGCAAACAGCTTCTCTCCGAAACAGAAAGGCGGCGCTACGACCTGATACTGGCACTGCACGATGACCCTGCCATGGCGGGCCACAACCTGGTCAAGGAAGACGAATTGGTGTGGGTTACCGGTGCCGATCACGATGCACACCTGCAATCTCCACTACCACTGATCGCTGCCCCCGAAGGCTGTATTTACCGCAAGCGGGGCATCCAGCGATTACAAGAAAGCCTGCGTGACTGGCGAATTGTCTACACCATTCCCGACCTCACCGGCATTCAGGCGGCCATCGAGGAAGGCCTGGGCGTTACTGTACTGGCCCGCAGCACTGTGCCGGAAAACCTGCGCGTATTGAAACCCACGGAGAAACTGCCCAGACTCGGCAGGGTCGGTATCAGTCTTATTGAGCAGAGCCCGGAACCGGGTGAAGCCATCGCCCGACTGATGGACTTTGTGAAGGCATCCCTGTAATGGAAAACAACTCCGTGAAAGATAATATCGTTCTCATCGGTATGCCCGGTACCGGCAAAAGCACAGTGGGCATTTTGCTGGCCAAGGCTCTGGGCAAGGACTTTGTGGATTCCGATATCCTGATCCAGGTGCGCGAAGGAAAGACCCTGCAGCAGATTATGGATGAGAACGATTATTTGCACCTTAGGGACATTGAAGAATCGGTGCTCTCCGGCATCAACGGCCACCCCCTGGTCATTGCCACCGGCGGCAGTGCCGTCTACAGTGAAGCTGCCATGAATCACCTCCGTCACCACGGCATCATCATTTACCTGGATACGCCCTTGCCTGAACTGCGCCAACGTATCACCGACTACGACACCCGTGGTATTGCCCGCCGCCCCAACCAGAGTTTTGAGGAACTGTACGCCGAGCGTACAGCCCTGTATCGCCGCTATGCGGACATTACAGTGAAGACGGAATACGCCTCTGCCGAAGAAGTGCTGAACCGCATACGGCAGTCGCTGACTGACCGGAACGCCCCATAAGACAGGCGAAAAAAAGCCGGGTATTCCCCGGCTAATCTCCCCATTCATGCGGATATTTTTTTGACTGGAGTTAATTCATCCGCACTTCGAGTCCCCACAATTCAGGCAGGTCATACAACCATCCATAAGGATCACTGCCTTGGTCATACATTTCTGGCAGAGCTGAGCACTTTCGGGAAACGGGTTACTGGGTTTCGCGACAGGAGCCGCCGGAGCGCTGGCCGCTTCATATTCGGCGCGCTTTTCCGCCAGAATCGCTTTCTGGTGATCACCCAGTTCCGGGGTCTGGATCATGCCGATCTTGGTCAGGTGATCTTCAATGGCCTCGCCAATTTCCGCCACCAGTGAGGGCATGAACTTGCCACCGCGCTTGAAGTAACCGCCCTGGGGATCGAACACCGCTTTTAGCTCTTCCGCCAGGAAGGTGCAATCACCACCCTTGCGGAATACCGCAGAGATAACCCGTGTCAGGGCAACCACCCACTGGAACTGGTCCATGTTTTTCGAGTTGATGAAAATCTCGAAGGGGCGGCGCTGCTCGTGGTCAGTGCCCTGGTTAAGCACGATATCGTTGATGGTGATATAGAGCGCGTGATCGGACAGCGGCGTCTTCACCTTGTAGGTGGAGCCGTGGAGTTCTTCCGGGCGGCCGAGATTTTCGTGCATCTGCTCAATGGAGCGATCCAGATCAGATGCGGCGGATTTTTCTTCCGGGAGGGCCTCGTCATTTGACGACGTGACCACCTTGTAGCCGATGATTTTCTTGTCGAGTTTTACAGTCATGTCAGTTGTTCCGCTCAGAATTTGCCGTAGTAGCCTTCTTTCAAGGCATCAAAGAGATTGGCGGCCGTATGGATCTCGCCGTCGTATTCCACTTCCTCATTGCCCTTCAGTTCGACGGTGGAGCCGTCTTCCAGGGTAAAGCGGTAGGTGGTGTTTTCCAGGTCTTTATCTTTCACTAACACGCCCTGGAAGGCCTCGGGATTAAAGCGGAAAGTCGTACATCCCTTGAGTCCATTCTCGTAGGCATACAGATAGATATCCTTGAAGTCCTCAAAATCGCAGTCAGTGGGGACATTGATAGTTTTCGAGATGGATGAATCTACCCAGCGCTGGGATGCGGCCTGAACATCCACATGCTGCTTCGGTTTGATATCTTCACTGGAGACAAAATAGTCGGGCAGTTTTTCCGCCGGGTCATCACTGAAGGGCATGGCGCGGGGATTGACCAGCTCCCGGTAGGCCAGCAACTCATAGGAGAATACATCCACTTTCTCCTTCGACTTCTTGCCCTCACGGATCACATTGCGGGCGTAGTGATGTGCAAAGCTGGGCTCAATACCATTGCTGGCATTGTTGGCCAGCGACAGGGAAATAGTGCCGGTGGGCGCAATGGAGGAATGGTGGGTAAAACGGCAGCCGACCGCGGCAATCTCGTCCACCAGCTCCGGCGCCACCTCTGCGACCTTCTGCATGTAACGGCTGTAGCGGGCCTGCAGAACCTTACCTTTAAGCTTGTCACCTACCACAATGCCATCGTTGGCCATTTCCGGGCGCAGGCGCATCATGGCTTCGGTGACTTCGAACTCTTCGTCCATGATCGGGGCCGGTCCTTTTTCCTTGGCCAGTTCCAGCCCTGTGTGCCAACCGGCCAGCGCCATCTCGCGGGAGACACGCTCGGTCAACTCCAGGGATTCCTTACTGCCATAGGGCACCCTGAGCATGGTCATGGTGGAACCGAGACCAAGGAAACCCATGCCGTGGCGGCGCTTGCGGGTGATCTCGTTGCGCTGACCTTCCAGTGGCAGGCCGTTGATCTCGACCACGTTATCCAGCATGCGGGTAAATACTGACACTACCTCGCGGTAGTTATCCCAGTCGAAGCGTGCGCGGTCAGTGAATGGATCAAGAACAAATTTGGTGAGATTAATAGAGCCCAACAGACAACTGCCGTAGGGTGGCAGGGGCTGCTCACCACAGGGGTTGGTGGCACGGATATTTTCGCAGTACCAGTTATTGTTTTGCTGATTCACCTTGTCGATCAGAATAAAGCCCGGCTCGGCGTAGTCGTAGGTGGAACTCATAATAACGTTCCACAGCTGACGCGCCTTCACTGTACGGTAGATACGGCACGCCACCAGACCCTCATCGTTGGCAATGTAACCTTCCGTTGACGGGAACTCACGCCAGACAATGGTTTCATCGGCGGGATCGACCGTTCCCTGCTCTACCTCTTTCGGCGAGATCGGGAAACAGAGTGACCACTCATCATCCGCCTTGACCGCTTCCATGAACTCTTCGGTCACCAGCAGTGACAGGTTGAACTGACGCAGGCGACCGTCCTCGCGCTTGGCGCGGATAAAGTCCACCACGTCCGGGTGACTGACATCAAAGGTCGCCATCTGTGCACCGCGGCGGCCGCCGGCGGAGGAGACGGTGAAACACATCTTGTCGAAGATATCCATAAAGGACAGAGGACCGGAGGTATAGGCACCGGCACCAGACACATAGGCACCTTTCGGGCGCAGTGTTGAAAATTCATAGCCGATACCGCAACCGGCTTTCAGGGTCAGCCCCGCCTCGAGATTCTTTTCCAGGATATCCAGCATCGAATCCTGAATGGTGCCGGACACCGTGCAGTTGATCGTGGAGGTGGCGGGCTTGTGCTCCAGCGCACCGGCATTGGAAATAATCCGGCCTGCAGGAATGGCCCCGTTGCGCAGTGCCCAGAGAAAACGCTCGTACCAGTGTTCCTGTTTTGCCGGTTCTTCCACCTCGGACAGCGCACGGGCAACCCGGCTATAGGTCGCATCGATGGTTTCATCGACCGGATTACCGCTTTTATCCTTGAGGCGGTATTTTTTATCCCAGATGTCATCTGAGGCTGGCTGGAGTTTGATTTCGATGGGGGAAGGCTCGTCTGCGGTTTTGAGGGCTTCTATCGACATGGCGGTGCTTGTTTCCTTGTGCGTATGTGACTTGAGCAATCTTTGAAGGTCCTGCAGAGGAAAGCGTAGCTGCAACTTCCCCCCCAATTTACCCGGTTTCGGCACTCTTGAGTCGCCTTATGATGAACAGGTAAATAGTTGCTGAACTGGATGGAGTATACAATATCTAGTGCCGTTGACCAGAGCAACCACTATAGGTAGTAGTTTCTAAAAATCGAACTGATATTCCAACCCATTGCTAGCAGCCACTCAGCCGCCAGCCCGCCGCAGGCAACGCTCTTTGACAAACAACGAAAAATCGTCACGGGAAAATCCTGACCCGGTTACCAGATGAAGTGACCATAAAGGCCTTACTCGGTCAAAAAAATTGGAAAAAAGTCTCTGGCACCCCCCTTCCTTGGCAAATGGAATCTCATCACGGATAATGCCTCCCTCATTAGAAATTCATCTCCAGTAGAAGGTATCCAAATGAATATCACTGAAAACGCCGTCGTGCTCTTTCATTACACACTCACCGACGAGGAAGGCGTTCAGCTGGATTCGTCTACCGATGATGCGCCTCTGGCCTATATTCATGGCCACAAAAATATTATTCCTGGCCTTGAACAGGCGATGGAAGGCAAAACTGAAGGCGACTCCATGAAAGTCACCGTTCCCGCTGCCGACGCCTATGGTGAGTACCAGGATCACCTGGTACAGGAAGTGCCACGCGAGGCATTCCAGGGTATCGAAGAAGTGAACCCGGGCATGCGTTTTGAAGCGCAAACCCCCTCCGGTCCCGTATCTGTAGTGGTAACCGCCGCCTCTGACGAAACAGTCACCGTTGATGGCAACCACCCGTTGGCGGGCAAAGACCTGACCTTTGACGTCAAGATTGAAACTGTCCGTGAAGCCAGCGAAGAAGAACTGACTCATGGTCATGTTCACGGTGCCGGCGGACACCAGCACTAAGTCTGCTCACCCCCATAAAAAAGGCCAGCTGGAAAGCTGGCCTTTTTTGTTGCCCGGTTTTGTTAGCAGCAACTTCACACTACGAAATCAACTCCGCCACCAGATCGTACTCTTCCGCCTCGACCACCCGGGCTTTCACCAGGTCACCGGGCTGTAGACCAAATTCACCATCCAGGAATACATTGCCGTCGATCTCCGGCGCATCGGCACTGGAGCGGCCAATGGCGCCTTCGTCATCGACTTCGTCAATCAATACCTCGATGGTGCTGCCAACCTTGCGCTGCAAACGCTCTGCACTAATGACCTGCTGGGTTTCCATAAAGCGCTCCCAGCGATCCTGCTTCACATCTTCCGGCACAGCACCGGGAAGCTCGTTGGCCGGTGCACCGTCCACCGCCTCGTATTTGAAGCAACCAACGCGGTCGAGCTGGGCTTCCTGCAACCAGTCCAGCAGGTATTGAAAATGCTCTTCGGTCTCACCCGGGAAGCCAACAATAAAGGTACTGCGCAATGTCAGGTCGGGGCAGATTTCCCGCCAACGGCGAATTCGCTCCAGTACCTTTTCCTCATTGGCCGGGCGCTTCATTGCCTTCAGCACGTCCGGATGAGCGTGCTGAAAGGGAATGTCCAGATAGGGAAGAATCTTGCCCTCCGCCATCAGCGGTAACACATTGTCCACATGGGGATAGGGATAGACATAATGCAGACGCACCCATACCCCCAGCTCACCCAGGGCTTCACAAAGTTGCTGCATATGGGTCTTCACTGGCTTGCCCTGCCAAAAGCCGGTGCGGAATTTCACATCCACACCATAGGCGCTGGTGTCCTGAGAGATCACCAGCAACTCTTTGGTGCCCGCATTCACCAGGCGCTCTGCTTCATCCATCACATTGCCGATCGGTCGGCTCACCAGATCGCCGCGAATGGAAGGGATAATGCAGAAGCTGCAACGGTGGTTGCAGCCCTCGGAAATTTTCAGGTAGGAATAGTGGCGCGGTGTCAGCTTGACGCCCTGCTGCGGCACCAGGTCCACATAGGGATTGTGCTCGGCACTGGGTGGCACGTATTCGTGCACAGCGCCGACCACTGCCTCGTATTGATGGGGGCCGGAAACCGCCAACACGCCCGGATGAACATCACGAATGGCTTTTTCGTCACCACCCATGCAGCCGGTCACAATCACCCGACCGTTTTCCGCCATGGCCTCACCGATGGCATCCAGGGATTCCTGTTTGGCACTGTCGAGAAAACCGCAAGTGTTAACCACCACCACATCGGCATTCTCATAACTTGGAGACACTTCGTAACCTTCCAACCGCAGTTGGGTGAGAATACGTTCAGAGTCCACCAGCGCCTTGGGGCAGCCGAGAGAGATAAATCCAACTTTGCCTGACATACCTGACCTGTTGACTGGCACTGTACTTCAACGCACAGCACCCGAATTAATGGAAGCCGCGGATTCTACAGCAAACCCTCTCTGACTGCCCGCAGAATGGCTTTACTGGGCGGTCCAACCACCATCCACGGGCAGGCTTGCACCGGTAATGGTGGCAGCGGCATCTGAGCACAGGAACACCGCCAGGTCACCCAGAGCAGAGGGCTGGGTCGCCTTGGGCACCGGCTGTTTGGCAATAATGGTACGCCGCTTGCCCTCTTCAAAAGTGACGCCATCCCGATCCGCAGTTGCTTGAAATTGGGCCGCCACCAGTTCGGTATCCACCCAACCCGGGCAGATGGCATTGGCGGTAACACCTTTTTCTGCGTTCTCCAGCGCCACCACCTTGGTGAGACCAACAATGCCGTGCTTGGCCGCAACATAAGCTGCCTTCTGCAGGGAAGCCACCAGGCCGTGTACTGAGGCAATGTTAATAATGCGGCCCCAGCCGCGCTCCTGCATACCGGGCACCAGCAGGCGTGTGGTGTGAAATGCGGAACTGAGGTTGATGGCGATGATGGCATCCCACTTCGCCACGGGAAAATCTTCGACAGAGGCGGTGAACTGAATGCCGGCGTTGTTGATGAGAATATCCACCTGACCAAACTTTTCCAGCGAGGCATTAATCAGCGCTTCGTTACCCTCGGCAGTGGAAATATCAGCATCACTGAACAGACACTCGACACCAAAGCGGGACTCAAACTTCTTCGCCAGAGCAACGCCTTCTGCAGGGTCCATCAGACCGTGTAACACAATATTGGCACCGGCATCTGCCAGGCGCTCAGCCATGGCATAGCCAATGCCACTGCTGGAACCAGTCACCAATGCAGTTTTACCTTTCAACATAAATCACCTCACGAAATGGATGGTGTCAGCCCGGGGTAGATGGTGGGCGAACAATTGGATTGACGATTGCAAAATCTATGGGAGCAAACAGTTTAAGCCATTCAGCCGGCAATACAAAAAAGCCTTTGCTGCCGGTGACTGGCATAAAAAAAGGCCCCCGACAGGGAGCCTTTTTTGACAGCGCCAGAGAATCAGAACTGCATTTCCGGCACGTTGTCGGGAACAACCAGCTCACCGCCAGTCTTTTCCACGATCTCTTCAACGGATACGCCAGGCGCACGCTCCACCAGGTGGAATTTGCCATCATAGATCTGAATGAACGCCAGATCGGTCAGTACATTCTTGATACAGCCCGCGCCGGTCAACGGCAGGGTACACTCCGGCAGCAGCTTGGAGTTACCGTATTTGTCGGCGTGGGTCATCAACACGATGATGTTATCAGCACCGGCTACCAGGTCCATTGCGCCGCCCATACCTTTTATCAGCTTGCCGGGAATCATCCAGGAAGCGATGTTGCCGTTCACGTCCACTTCGAACGCGCCAAGCACGGTCAGGTCCACATGACCACCGCGGATCATGGCGAAGGACTCAGCCGATGAGAAAATGGAAGCACCAGTGGCCGTGGTTACAGTCTGCTTACCGGCATTGATCAGATCGGGATCTACCTGATCTTCTGTTGGGAACGGACCCATACCCAACAGGCCGTTTTCGGACTGCAGCATAACTTCCATACCTTCCGGCACATGGTTCGCCACCAGCGTGGGAATACCAATACCGAGGTTTACGTAGTAACCATCCTGTAGCTCGCGGGCAACACGGATAGCCATTTGATCACGAGAAAGTGCCATGATTGTCTCTCCTCTTAACCTTCGCGAACGGTGCGGATTTCAATACGTTTTTCAAACGTACCCTGAATCAGACGATCTACGTAAATACCGGGGGTATGTACATACATCGGGTCCAGTTCGCCAGGTTCAACAATCTCTTCCACTTCCATCACGCAGATCTTGCCAGCGGTGGCGGCCATGGGGTTGAAGTTCATGGCTGTGTTGCGGTAGATCGCGTTACCGTAACGGTCTGCTTTCCACGCTTTAACAATGGAAAAATCGCCCTGAATAGACTCTTCTAAAATGTATTTTCGGCCGTCAAACTCGCGCACATCCTTGCCTTCACCAATATCGGTACCGTAACCGGTGGCCGTGTAGAACGCAGGAATCCCTGCGCCCGCAGCGCGCATTTTTTCTGCCAGAGTGCCCTGGGGCGTCAATTCCACTTCCAGCTGACCAGAGAGCAGCTGCTCTTCAAACAATTTGTTCTCACCCACATAGGAAGAGACCATTTTCTTGATCTGACGATCTTCCAGCAGAATGCCCAGACCAAATCCATCAATACCACAGTTGTTGGAAACAATAGTGAGGTCCTTGGTGCCCATTTTCTTGATCTGCTTGATCAGATTTTCGGGAATACCACAAATACCAAAACCGCCGGCAATCACGGTCATGCCATCTTCGAGACCTGCCATCGCTTCTTCGTAGGTGCTCACCACCTTATCGAAACCCGCCATGAACTTTTACTCCTCAATCGTTTTTATGATTTACCCCGCAGACAATACATCTGGCCTGCAAAACCGTTAAAGCATCCTATAGCGCAATATATTTATCAAGCGTAAAATTTTAATCAAATGATTAACCCCCCTTATAAATAGAAGTGGACACATGGATATCACCATTAAACAACTCAAGGCATTTGTGACCGTTGCTCAAACGCGCAATTTTGCGGAAGCCGGGGAGCGCCTGCACCTGTCCCAACCCGCACTAAGTATTGCCCTGAAAAACATGGAAGAAGTGGTCGGTGGCAAGCTGCTGGCACGCACGACCCGCACCCTGTCACTCACCCCGGAAGGCGAAGCTTTCCTGCCAGTGGCACAGCGCCTGCTGGCCGACTGGGATAACGCCCTCACCGACCTGCACAACCTGTTTGCCATGCGTCGTGGCAAACTGAGTATCGCTACCATGGCGTCCTTCTCCATCAGCAAGTTGCCCAAGGCACTGCACCACTACCGGGATCAGTTTCCGGACATCAACATTACCGTGCAGGATGTGGTGGCTGAGGAAGTGATCGACATGGTGCGCAAGGGTCGCGTGGAGGTCGGGGTCACCTTCGACCTGGAAGAGTCTGAAGACCTGCATTTCGAACCACTATTTGAAGACAGTTTTTTTGTGGTCACGCCCCACGACCACCCGCTGCTGAAACAAAAAACGATCCGCTGGGCAGAGCTTCAGAACTACCCTTTTGTTACCCTGCAACGACCCTCAGCCATGCGCCAGATGATCGACGACACCACTGACAGTTGCGGCATACACCTGACTGTCGAGTTTGAAGCCCACCAACTGGCATCTATTGGCTCTATGGTCGCCAATGGACTCGGTATCAGCGTAGTTCCCTCATTGGCTATTCAGCAAATGCAGCTGCTGGGTGCAGAAAGCCGGCCACTGACAGACCCGGTAGTCAAGCGTCAGGTGGGCATTCTGACACGTCGCCGCTACCCATTATCCTCTGCGGCCAATGCACTGGTGGAAACCCTCAAGTCCCAGATCACCGCACCCTGACGACCTGTGGAAAATCTGGTAGGGTGTCCGCCCCAACGATCAACAACTGAATAAATAGCATGAGTGATTCCAAAAAGTTTGACGCCAGCATGAACCCAGACGAGCTGTACCTGGAAGAAATTTTCACCGACCAGAAGATCGGCAGCATCCGTCGCCTGACCCCGGTCACCGCCGACGGCGAGCGCGACCCCAACCGCGAAATTGCCTACATGGGTTCCACCCAGGTGATGAGCCCCATGGGTGCGCTGCCCATCAACTTCCTGATCGAGGCCACCAGCATTGGTGAAGCGGCAGAAAAATTTGGTGCCGAAGCCGAAGCCGCAGTTGAACGCACAGCCAGAGAGCTGGAAGAACTGCGCCGTGAACAGGCCTCAAAAATTGTTGTACCCGGCCAGGATGGCGGCATGGGAGGAATGGGCGGCATGGGTGGTATGGGTGGTATGGGCGGCCCCGGTGGACTGGGTGGTTCCGGCATTATCACCTGATACCCATGCCCCCTTTCACCACTTGAGTAGGCGCTGTCCACCAGCGCCTCAAGAGCCCACGAATATTACCTAGAGTGCTGCGTGCATGGCCCTGAAAGCCACTGTGTTCAAAGCCGAGTTAGCCGTATCCAATATGGATCGCGGTTATTACCACTCGCACGCCCTCACCATTGCTCGTCACCCCTCGGAAACCGATGAGCGCATGATGGTTCGCCTGCTGGCTTTTGCACTGAATGCCAACCCACAGCTACAATTTTGCCGGGGACTGTCCAACGATGAAGAGCCGGACCTGTGGCAGAAAAACCTGCAGGGGGATATCGAGCTGTGGATTGAAGTGGGACAGCCGGATGAGCGACGTATCCGCAAAGCCTGCAACAGGGCCGACACCGTACTCATCTACCCCTATGGCGCACGTACTGCAGAGCAGTGGTGGCAAAATATCGCCCCCAAGCTGAGCCGCTTCGATAATCTCGAGGTGTACTATTTTTCCCCGCAGGACACCGCGTCATTAACCTCCCTGGCAGAGCGCAGCATGTCTCTGCAGGCCACCATTCAAGACGGCATGATGTGGTTTGGCAATGACATCACCACGCTGAGTATCAGCCCTGAAAACTGGTTTCGCTGAAATCTGCGGCCCTGCTTGCCGATACTAGTGATCAATAAAGGGATTCGCCCTCAATCGTTCAACGGCCAGATCAATAAATGACCTTATCTTGGCGTTAGCCTTTCGCCCGCCAAAATAAACGATATTCACCGGCAGAGGTGCCAGTTCAAAGTCGCGCAAAATTCGCTTTAAGGTCCCTTTTTGAAGCTCTTCACCCACTTGATAGGACATCAGGCGGGTAATCCCGAAGCCTTGGAGGGCGGCACTGATCGCCGTACCGTTCTGACTACAGTACAGCCGAGGAGAAATTCTGACAGATTCGTTACCCACGGCTGTATCAAACTTCCAACTGGTCGTCGGTTCCACCGTCGAGGCAAGAATAATCGAGTGGTCTGAAAGCTCGGTCGGATGCTGGGGTATGCCTCGCACTTTCAGATACTCGGGTGAAGCGCAAACAACCCGCTGTACATGTCCCACACAAGTGGCATACAGGCTCGAGTCCTTGAGTGGGCCAATCCGGATAGCGACATCCAGCCCCTCTTCTAACAAGTTGCTGATGCGGTCATAAAACAGCGCCCTCACTGTGACCGACGGATTATTTTGCAAATAGTCCGTCATAATTGGCGCAATATGCATCTGCCCAAACAGCACGGGGGCTGTCACCGACAGCACGCCCTTCGGTTCTGCATAGCTCCCCGCCGCCATCGCTTCCGCCTGTTCGACTTCTTCCAGAATGCGCCTGGCATCATCGAAAAACCGGGCACCGGAATCCGTCAGTCGCACATGCCGGGTGGTCCGTTCAAACAGCCGCACACCCATTGTGCTTTCGAGTCGGCCAATGGCGCGCGTCACCGCTGGTGCGGACAGCCCAAGTTTTCGGCTGGCGCCACTGAAACTGCTGGCATCCGCCACTTCCACGAAAACCCGCATTGCCTCAAATTTGTCCACGCGAAAGCCTCCTCCGCCGCACCAATAATTTCATTATATGCAACAAATAATTAATTTTTACACCAATTATCAACTTAATGGTTAACTGTAGTATGAGCTCTCAACTTTGATAACACAGGAGCTCAACATGTCTCGTATCCCTACTCCCATTTCAATCGACGCAGCACCGGAGGCGTCAAGACATTCACTACAAGCCGTTAACAGCCTGCTGGGCAGCGTACCCAATTTGTTCCGCATTCTGGCTACCAGCCCCCAGGCACTTGAAGGCTACCTCGGCCTGAATGGCGCACTGAGCAAGGGGTCACTGAGCGCCCAGACACGAGAGCGCATTGCCCTCGCTGTCGCGGAACTCAACGGCTGTGATTACTGCCTGGCCGCACACACCTATCTCGGCACTAACCTGGCCAAACTGAGTATTAGCGAAATCAAGGCCAATCGCCTGGGCACATCCACTGACGCGAAGGCAGCCGCCGCTGTCAAATTTGCGGTCAACATTGCCAGAAACCGAGGCAAGGTTTCCGACACCGATGTTCAGGTGGTACGCGACGCCGGCTACAGCGATGCCGCCATTGTCGAAATCATTGGGCACGTCGCCCTTAACACCTTCAGCAACTACATCAACGAAGTACTGGGAACTGAAATTGACTTTCCCGTCGCCGACGAACTGGTTGCCTGAGACCGCACGGGTGGCGCCTGCGCCACCCGACACTCTGATATATAAGGGAGATCACCGATGCCCCGCCCCCCTGTACCGCCATTCACCAAAGCCACCGCAATTGAAAAAATCCGCCTGGCTGAAGATGCCTGGAATAGCCGCGATCCCCACAGGGTTGCCCAGGCCTATACCCCTGACTGCCCATGGCGCAACCGCGCAGAATTCGTCACCGGCCGTGAGGAAATCGTGCAACTGCTGACACGCAAATGGATCCGCGAACTGGAATACCGCCTGATTAAAGAGCTGTGGGCTTTCAGCGACAACCGCATCGCCGTGCGTTTCGCTTACGAATTCCACGACGATTCCGGGCAGTGGTTCAGGGCCTATGGCAACGAAAACTGGGAATTTGATAACGACGGCCTAATGCGCCGCCGCATCGCCAGCATTAATGAGCATCCCATTAACAGCGACGAACGAAAGTTTCACTGGCCCCTTGGCCGGCGACCTGATGATCACCCCGGCCTCAGTGATCTGCACCTCTAGTAAGTCCCGATGAGGTATGAGAATGCAGCAAGCAATATGGGTCGTGGATATCGAAGCCAGCGGCTTAAGCCCCGCCAGCTATCCCATTGAAATCGGCCTTGTTAATGGGCAGCGGGAATACCAGAGCCTGATTACGCCTGCGCCATTCTGGACGCACTGGAGCACCAGCTCCGAACAACTTCACGGCATTTCACGTCAACAACTCTACAGTGAAGGAGTCTTGCCGATTATGGTTGCAGAAAAATTAAACCGTTTGTTAGGGACTGCAACGGTCATCTCGGATCACGCGGACTGGGACAGTTTCTGGTTACAGCAGCTTTTTCACTGCGCGGGCATCAAACCGACATTTTCTATTGCGGATATCACCACCCTGCTGAATGAGCACCAAATGGACACATTTAAGATGGCAATCGACAAGCTGCACAAAACCGGTAACTACAAGGTTCACCGGGCACTGAACGATGCACGGGTGATACACCGAGCGCTCTTCTGCGCCCTATCCAGCTAAAGGCTTTCCTAATGGCTGAGCGGCTGGATCAGCACACATGGCTACGGAATCTAAACCATCTAATCATGGAAAAAAGTGAATCCACTCGCCGTATAAATTCCTCGCTGTTTACAAACATCGAGCAATAAGCGGGCCCTACCTTTTTCAAACTGCATATCACTCTTATAACGTACAGGGTGATAGCTACCTTCGTCACATTGGGACTTGCTCATAACATCAACTATTTCAGGCTCCTGGACCGACACCAAGCCACCCAAATGACGAAAACCGGCAAAAGTAGCTTCCAGCTGTGCAGGCTTAAGGCGTGAGCGGCTGTCGTCGGTGATGTGTTGTAGCCATATTTCCGTATCGAACAAGGAAAACTCCTGCTGTAACTCTTCCAGAGCCAGGAAGACGCTAGCCCCATGAAAAACCTCATGTGCCAATCGCTCTTGGAGAGCCGTCAACATGCCCAATTGATAGGTTTGATCCTTGTAATCCGGCTGTTGCTCTAGGCAGCGCTCATAGAGTGGAATAGCCTCCCGCCAGACCCCGGCGTCGCGACCGGTTGCATAGGCCTTTGCACAAATGGAATGCCAATCCTCACCCTTGAGTTTCTGAAATTTATCGATGTCCTTAATGGCTCGGTCGTATTGATTAAGGGTGGCATAAGCATAAGAGCGCCTCAGATACACTTCCGCGTCAATGGGATTAGTCAGCAGTGCTTTTCTATGGGACTTGACGGCCTCCTGGTAGTTACCTTTGCGGTAGTGCATCAATCCCATCCAGTAGTGCCCGCGGGAATAGTTTCCTTCCCCGAGAGCATCCTTGAGCAACACTATCGCATCGTCCTCTCGTCCGGCGGCCGCTGCCCCACTCACCAGATCCCACTGTTTGATCCATTTTAAATCCGACAGATGCGAATTCTGATCTATGTACGGCGTGACCTTTTCGTAGGCTTTATCCAGCTCTTCATAACTACCACCCCAACGGGGACGCAGACTGTGAAAATAGCTCTGCCAGATAGCCGAGTCCGCAGGATTGATGGCCAGCGCTGCGTCAAATGCCTGATAAAATTCAACCGATTTGGCCGGGGCTACCGCAGATTTATAAGCCGCCAATAACGAACCCTTTAGATCCTGCAAGGGATCGTCAAAGCCACCTGCAATTATTTGCCTTAGCTCCTCATTTATAGCCAATCTTTCTGCATTTTCCCGGGTGCCATATAGTTTGATCAGCCCAGCATGCGCCTCCATGAGTGTGGAATCGAGACTGATCGCCTGTTTGAAATCATCCAGAGCCTGATCATGACGCTCCCGCATTGCAGCAAACTGTTCGTCACTGGTTAAGGATGCCCTTGCCGCGCCGCGTTCCCGATAACCCAAATTACTCAGGTATCGGCCCCGTAACAGATAACTGTAAGGAGAGTCAGAAAAATGCCCGATGAAATTGTCGTAAAACTCGCGATCTTCTGGGAACGGCAACGCAGTGCCATTTAGCATGCGGCTCACATGCCAAACTTGAAGCTCGCCACGTTTATAGCGCTCGTAATAATCGTCTATGTGCTGAAAAAGCCCGACATATTCTTCCGAGATAAGCAGCTCGTGTCCTCTTAGATTGAGGTCGAACTCCTCGTCGATAGTCGTCTCCGCTTCGCTGGCTGACAGGTCGCTTCCGCGTTTCTCCGGATTATCTGCCTCATTTTCCATCACTCGGCCAAACAACCAATAGCCAGCAACCAGAACTAGCAATATCAACAACCAAGTTGTTCGATTAATCCCTTTCATTTAGTTCCTTCCATGAAAACCGCACAAGTCAATTAAAGTAACCCTAGATTAAGACGGATTAACTTTACCGGTATCCTCACAACAATTCCCACACAAATACCGACCAAAAAAAATGACAGATCTATTTACTCTCATACCTAAGGCAAACCAACAGGTAGCCGTCTCTCTGTATCGAGCTGGCCTTAAACCTGCCCCTGCCAAAGGGAGCCGCAGCGCCCTTCCAATTTGTTGGTATAGGCCGCCTGCCTGCCACTCAACCGCCTCATCAGCTGCGACAGACTTTCCGGCTTCCCCGTCGGCTCAACGATCAGGTGAATGTGATTTGTCATCAAACACCAGCCATAGAGCTTTATGCCTAACTTCTGTTTCCACTCCAGCAGCTTTTCCAGGTAAAACTGGTAATCCTCATCGGCCACAAACACGGCATTGCGGTTATGGCCTCGCTGAACGATATGGTGCGGGCATCCCGGCACCAGCACTCTTGCCTTCCTTGGCATAGAACCTACCTAAAAATAGATCTGTCCCCTTTTGCCCAGTCCCCTTTTGCCCAGATCCGTCCCCTTTTTTCGCTTTTACTTTAAAAAAACATCATCATGATTGGATAAAAGACGATACAAACAGCAAGAACACCACACACACAAGAAATTACTACCCAAATTAAAAATTTTTTACTCAAAAATTCAGTCCAGTTCTTCGGAAAAATGACTAGCTTTACAAAGTTCATTGACGTGTGTATAGAGTGTTGCGACCAATATTCTCCAAAAATTTCATTGTGCCTCTTAATACTTTTTTTCTTAACTAATGATTTAATTTGGAAAAAAGAGCATATACCGAGCCCCCATACAACAATTACTAACATTTTTTCTAGGCTCACTCTAACCTCCCCCCCCTTAGTAGTCTGATAAGACATTCACAGTCAGAATCGTCAGAATCTTCTTCTTTAGGACAATCTAGGAATTTTCCACTAACGCCAATACCTGTGTGAAAAGACGCTCCCCCTACAATTCCCGCATCAATACGAGCACTAGCACTTCTAGTTCCTACTTTGCCCTCAAGACTTACCCCTCTAATTCCCTTTCAAAGGGCAGCCACTCTGTTGCTCATGTCCCCTTTTGCTCAATTGCTACTCACCAAATATCAATTTAACAAGAACACTTAAAAGAGGATAAAACACTATTGAAAAACCAATAACATTAGCTATATAAGCAATCATCACCCAAACTATGAATTTTTTGTCGTCAAATTCTATCCAGTTTTTTGGAAAAAAAACCAACTTTAGATAATTTGATGTTGTATGAATAGAATGCTGTGTCCAATGCTTTCCAAATATTTCATCATGTCTAGAAATACTTTTTCTTTTAACCAAAAATTTAATCTTAAAAAAGGCCAAAAAAGCCATACCCCAAATGATAATTATTAATAATTTTTCTAGACCCAAGTTGAACTCCAAAATTCTCAAGAAATCATTTTTTGCAGGGTTGATCTTCTTCAGACTCAGGACATTCTACAGGCGCACCACTAACACCTATACCTGTATGAAAAGCTAGACCAGCTACAACCGCAGCATCAAGACTAGCACTTGCACCACTAGTGTCGGTTTTTACTTCCCCAGTTATACCCAAACCTACACCAGCTGAAATATTTACATGAGTATCAACATTCACATCACGACCTGTATCACCCACCGATCCTTTCCATATATTGAGAAAAAGGGGACGGATCTATTTTCTTCTTACGTCCTGTCACTAACCGGCCTTCCTCTACCTCGGCGCTCAATGCGTATCCCCGTCCTTCGTTCCACTTCATCCACAAAGCGGCTATTCCCCGTCAGCTGATTGCGCTGCAACCCCTCGCGGATCAAGTTGACCTCCGCTGGCTCACTGGGCTCACCCAGAAAACGGCGATAGCGCATCAACCGTCCCTGCACTGTATCGCCCAACGCCAGATAACCTTCGTCCATGTCCAGCAATGCCAATGTCTTTATCCCCGCCCGCTCGCGATAGCTCGGCCAGGGATACGCTTCCACTGCATTCACCATCCCTGCCCGCACCGGGTTTAGCTCAACATACCTCAGGCAAGCCAACAGGTAGCCGTCTCTCTGTATCGGGCTGGCCTTAAACCTGCCCTGCCAAAGGGAGCCGCAGCGCCCTTCCAACTTGTTGGTATAGGCCGCCTGCCTGCCACTCAACCGCTTCATCAGCTGCGACAGACTTTCCGGCTCCCCCGTCGGCTCAACGATCAGGTGGATGTGATTGGTCATCAAACACCAGCCGTAGAGCTTTATGCCCAACTTCTGTTTCCACTCCAGCAGGTTTTCCAGGTAAAACTGGTAATCCTCATCGGCCACAAACACGGCATTGCGGTTATGGCCTCGCTGAACGATATGGTGCGGGCATCCCGGCACCAGCACTCTTACCTTCCTTGGCATAGAACCTACCTAAAAATAGATCTGTCCCCTTTTACTACTGTCCTGGCATAGAACTCACCTAAAAATAGATCTGTCCCCTTTTACTCTCTTACTAAAAATCAAAGAAAATTCTTATAATAGGATAAAAAACAATACACACAGCAAGTACATCGCAGATATAACAAGCTATTATCCATGTTATAAACTCTCTACTTTTAAACTCAGACCACGAACTCGGAAGAAAAACCAATTTCAAGTAATTCCATGTCGTATGCATAGAATGATCTGACCAATGTGCACCGAAAATCTCATCGTGTCTCTTAGGGTTTTTATTATTAACTATTTTTTTCACCTTAAAAAAAGCATAAAACCCAAACCCCCAAACTAAAATAACTAACACTTTCACTGGACTCAAAATCAACTCCAAATCAATTTTTCACTAAGGTTTACAGTCAGAATCAGATTCTTCATCTTCAGGGCAATCTAAAAATTTTCCACTTACACCGATACCCACATGCAACGATGATCCACCTATAAGACCTGCATCAACACTCGCACTAGCACCACTAGTTCCTACTTTGCCCTCAAGACTTACCCCTCTAATTCCCTTTCCAAGGGCAGCCACTATATTTGTATCAACGTTAACACTTCGACCAGTATCACCAACAGATCCTCTCCAGAGATTGGTAGAAACAGATGAACCACTTTCCGACCCCACTACAGCCCGACCAGATACACCTGCCCCCACACCTACGGACACTCCACCAGTAAGTCCACTCGCAGACAAGGTTAGACTCTCATTAAATGAGACTCCTGCGCCAAAGGTAATACCTAATGTGATTTCGTTATCCCCTAGCTGGGCAAGCCAATCACACAAAAATAATCCATAGATATCCACGTTGCGCAAGGGGCTCGACGCAACGTACCAATATGTATTTAAACCCCCATCAGTCCCTATCGGATCACTCTGCATATACCTTCCCATACCGGGATCATAATCCCGGAAATAGTTGTAGTGCAGGCCGGTTTCCACGTCGTAATACTGGCCCGGGAAGCGCAGGTTGATGGTGGTGATGCTGCCGTCACTGTCCGGGTCGTCGTTGGCGGCGGTTTGCCCAAAGGCGTCGCTCTGCCATTGCCACACCAACTGCTGGTTCTGGTTGGTGGCTTTGCGCGGGGTGTCCAGGTGATCCGGGTGCAGGTAGATCACTCGGTCGTCCGTATCATTTGCCGCCGGTTGCAGCATGGCAATGGGCACGGTGCCGAGCCAGATGTAGTGTTTGGTCTGCTGGACGGTGCCGAGGTCGTTGTAGGTGGTTTCGCTGAGCAGTTGCCCCGCCGGGTTGTAGAGGTAGGCGGCACTGCGTGCATTGCTGCTGTTGTCGGCAAATAAGTTGACGCAGGTAGTGGTAGATTCCTTCACCGACCTCATTCCTTCGAATCTTTATCCCTTCCCGATGATTATCGGCCACCTTCCAGGGTTGATCAATTCCTAGACTTTATTCTTGATGACACACAGTATTTGGGCATTCCCTATACTCCAAGTTCAAGCTTCAGTAGTGTATGTACATTTTCAGTCAATCAATAATCGGCTGTACCAAGACCCAGGGCTTGACCACTACTGACCACACCAGGGCATCGGTTTCCAACCAGGTGACGGCCTGTTCATCACTGACTTGTCCTACCTGTCCGGCGGTCATCCAAGCCTGAATCTTCTCTTTGTTGTCCTGGCAGATTTCCCAGGCCACATCGATCAGGTCCAGTTCCGGCGCCACGTAAATGGTGGAGCCATTGGCAAAAAACTTTTGCAACTCTTGCCAGCCAATTTTTGCTGTTTCCTGTAGTAATTCTTCTTTCAACATTGCTCTCTTTCCAAAATAGTTCTCTCACTCAAACGCTTTGCCCGGCGGCTACCCCGGAGGCCCAGGCCCATTGAAAATTAAAGCCCCCCAGATGGCCAGTGATGTCCAGTACCTCGCCAATAAAATACAGGCCAGGCTGCAACTGGCTCTCCATGGTTTTGGAGGATACCTCCCGAGTATCGACACCGCCCAGGGTCACTTCCGCGGTGCGATAGCCCTCGGTGCCGGAGGGTTTTAACTGCCAGCCATTTAGCTGTTTCGCTACCGCCAGCAACTGTTTGTCCGGCCATTCCGCGAGGGGCGTTTCCGCACGTTCTGACCACCACAGTGCCTGTAATTCCTGAACCAGTTTGCGTGGTAACTCCCTAACCAGCAAGGTGCGCAATAATGTCCTCGGCTGTTGCGACTTCATGGCCATTAGCCAAGATGCCACATCTGTGTCAGGAAGCAGGTCAATGTGCACTTCCTGCCCTTCACGCCAGTAACTGGAGACTTGCAAAACTGCCGGACCACTAAGCCCACGGTGGGTAAAAAGAAGATGTTCCCGGAAAGATTTACCACCGGCGGTCACCCGAACTGACACCGACAAGCCAGAGAGCTTCTCTGTCAGCAATTTAAAACCGTCGCTAAAGGTAAAGGGTACCAAGGCTGGTCGCAACGGCACCAGACTGTGGCCAAACTGCTGCGCCAGCCTGTAACCGAAGTCGGAGCCGCCCAGTGTCGGCACCGACAAACCACCGCTGGCCACCACCAGTGCGTTGGCATGAAACTCCCCAAGACTGGTCTGCAACCGGAAGCCCTGATTGGCCTCCTCGCAAGTCACTTCGCGGATCTCGCAGCGGGTCTTCACCTGTACACTCGCCGCATCTGACTCCGCCAATAACATATCGAGAATATCCTGGGAGCGGTGATCGCAGAACAACTGGCCAAGAGTCTTCTCGTGGTAGGCGATACCGTGCTTATTGACCAGTTCAATAAAGTCCCATTGGGTATAGCGACTCAGCGCCGACTTGCAGAAATGGGGGTTCTCGGACAGGAAGTTATCGGGCTCTGTATAGAGGTTTGTGAAATTACAGCGCCCGCCACCGGACATCAGGATCTTCTTGCCCGGTTTATTGGCCCGCTCCAGCACGAGTACCCGGAGGCCGCGCTGTCCGGCCACCGCGGCACACATCAAGCCAGCCGCGCCTGCGCCAATGACAATCACATCCCAAGGTTTCACATCAGTGTCCAAAAAAATCTCAAAGGGCGCATTCTATCGACCGCGCAGTGCGGGTACTATAGCGGCGCAATCTTTACCCAACCTGTTGAGAGCATCTGCATGTTTAAAATGAACGAATATTTTGATGGCACGGTGGTTTCCATCGGCTTCCAGACCGAAACCCTGCCCGCCACCGTCGGCGTCATGGCACCGGGCGAATACGAATTCGGCACGAGCAAGAAAGAAGTGATGACCGTGGTGAGCGGTGCACTGACTGTGAAACTGCCCGGCCGAGACGACTGGCAGACGTTTAACGCCGGCGACAGCTTTGAGGTGGCCGCCAATCAATCGTTCCAGTTACAGGTGGCAGTGGATACGGCTTATCTTTGTACTTATGAGTAAATCCCAACAGCCTGCCTGAAAGCGTTTTCGAGGCAGGCGATACAAGGCAAGAAAAACCGAAAAGGCGGAGTTTAGCGGGTCTCTTCAACAGACCTATTGAGCACCTTGAGGTTTTTCTTAACGCCGTTGCGGCCACGCAGAAAGCGTTTCAGCGGGCTGTTAAAGGAATTTCTGCACATACCAGCAGGTTGCTCTCACCCTGAGCCCTTGCTGGTTTGCCCAGCTCAGTCCGGCGCGCACCAGTTTTTCTGCTAAGCCATGATTGCGGTACTCCCCCGGCACATAGGTACGGGAAAAATTTACCGTATTATCAGGCAATAACTGGTACTCCAGCACCGCGCGTCCCCGTTCAAGCTCAATCAGGAAACACCCTTGCTGGTCATCGTGAACAATTTCAGCATCCATCTTTCGAGCCCTCCGAAATCAGTGCCAGCTTTTGCTGTCGCCCCAATTGCTTGATAGCCGCTTCCCGTTTCGAAGCCATGCTGCGATCCTCTGCGGGTTCAACGTACACCACTCTTTTTGGCTGGCGCCCATTGAAGTAACGGGCACCCAACTTGCCATCCCGATGCTCCGCAAAGCGGCGCGTCACATCGGTGGTAATACCGGTATAGAGAGAGCCGTCGCTGGCCTCGATCATATACACAAACCAACTCATTCAGGCCACCACCAAGTGGTTACCGCACTGACGGCAGAGATAACGGGCCTCGCCACGTTGAATCTTTAAGTGACGTCGCGTGCCCAGACGATGGGGCTGGCATCCACAGTGGTAATCAAACTGCCTCTCCCGACGCACCGGGATACCCTCCAGGTCGAATCGGGCGGTGGCGCGGCCATCGACACCAAAGGCATTCATAATTTTGCGCCACTCGGGGCCGTGGGGTTTGACCCGACGAATGCCGTAGACGCAGTCTACCAGATAATGGGCCACCTCATGGGGCACAGTCACGTGCAGCCCGTCCTCGAAATACTTGGCAAAAATCCAGGGGTTGTAACGAATTAGCCGTTGCCGACCCTTAACGCGATACATGCCAGCGGTACGCCCTCGGAGGTCGAAAGCCACTGGCACATCGGCAAAACGACGGTCCAGCAACTCGCTTCCCAGCCCGATAAAATGTCGGGTCTGTTCCAGTACTTGCTGTTGACGCTCTTTACCAATGGGAGTGATCGTTTCCATGACCGCAGTATAGCGGCTCGCGCCCGGCGGCCATACCAGCTCCCGGGACTACACGCATACCAACACCGACCTTGGAAGACGCTATAATGTCCCGTTGTTCCCCACAACGGCCCACAATGGATTGCCACATGCTTTATGACCTGCACTGCCACAGCACCTGCTCCGACGGCTCCCTCGAGCCGGAACAACTGGTGCAGCGGGCAACCGATGCAGGGGTGGAGGTGCTGGCCATCACCGATCACGACACCACCGCAGCCTTCGGCCGATTACCGCCATGCACAAACTCACCCATACAGGTGATTCCCGCCATCGAGTTCTCCACCACCTGGCGGAAAATTGGCGTGCATATCGTCGGCCTGAATATCGATCCTGACAGCGACGCGATGCGAGCCGGCTGCCACTACCAGCAACAGGCCCGCAAACAGCGTGCCGAGCAGATTGCCGAAAAGCTTCATCATCTTGGCCTACCCGACACTTTAGAAGGAGCAAAGGCACAGGCTGGCAGTGATATTGTGGGGCGCCCGCACTTTGCCCAGCACCTGATAGAGATCGGGGCGGTCAGCAATATGCGTCAGGCCTTCAAGAAATACCTTGGCTCCGGCAAGCCAGGTGATGTCAAACAACTGTGGGCCACACTGCCACAAATCATTCAGTGGATTCGCGATGCCGGCGGCACCGCCGTGCTGGCTCACCCAGACAAATACAATCTCACCCGAACCAAGCTACTCGCCCTGGTGGATGACTTTATGGCAGTGGGTGGTCAAGGCATGGAGGTGGTCTCGGGTCGGCAGCCCCCACCACTGACCCGCGATCTGGCCAAGATCTGTGAGCAAAAAGCACTGTTGGCTTCCTGTGGTTCAGACTTCCATCAACCGGACCAGCCCTGGGCAGAACTGGGCCAGTTCCCCGGTTTACCGGATACCTGCCGTCCGGTATGGGATCACTGGTAGAATGGCTGATGACCATGGCAAATAAACCACCCTTCAAAAAACCACCAGACAAGTCCCAGCTACGCAGAGAACTGCAGCAGCAGATACAGGACTACCTGACCCATGGCGGCGAAATTCACAAAATCCCTCGCGGTGTCAGTGGCCGTGACAACCCCCTGGAGGGTTTGCCCATGGCCTTTTTCAACCAACCAAAAGCCGAGCGCACGCCTATTCCTGAAGTGGTCGCTGCATTGGATGCCCGACGCCAGAAAAAATCCAAGTCGGGAAAAACAACTTCTGGCAAGCCGAAAGAAAAAATCATCTACGACGACTTCGGAGAACCTATCCGCAAAATCTGGGTGGAGGAATAACTACCGGACCTGGCTCGCTTCACCACCTGGGCTATGATCAAATGATCTGACATGCGCTTGATTGACTGCATGTGGGATGTGAACTGATAGCGGGCTTTTCGGGACTGGCGATGAAAATAACAAAGCAAAACCTGGATGCAGCGGTTCAGGAAAACATTATCAGTAGTGAACAGGCAGAGAAATTATTCCTGTTCCTGAAAGAGAACCCCTCCGCTGGCCCCCGATTTGATTTTACCCATGTGCTCTATTACCTGGGGGGGCTCATTGCCATCAACGCGATGACCCTTTTTATGACGCTGGGGTGGGAAATGTTTGGGGGCTGGGGAATCCTGGCAATGTCTCTGGCTTATGCCGTTCTGGCACTGAAATTGACCCATACATTTCAGCAAAAAGGTTACCCGGTTCCTGCGGGAATCTGCGCCACGTTTGTAGTTGCCCTCACCCCACTGGCTATTTATGGCCTGCAGCAAGGGCTGGGCATATGGCCTGATGATACTGCTTACCGTGAATACCACCGTCTGATCAAATGGCACTGGCTCTATATGGAGTTAGGCACGCTGGCCGTGGGTGTTATCGTGGCATGGAAATACAAGCATCCGTTTCTGATCATGCCGATCGCAGTCACTCTGTGGTATATGTCGATGGATATTGCCGCCATGCTCGCTGCTGGCAGCCCGGACTTTGAGCTCAGGGCGATCGTATCCATGTACTTCGGCCTGGCTTTTGTTTGCCTCGCCTTCTGGGTGGATATCCGTGCCAGAAATACCGCAGATTATGCCTTCTGGCTTTATATCTTCGGAGTGATGACGTTTTGGGGCGGCATGACCCTGCAATATTCCGACAGCGAACTCGCCAGGTTTTTCTATTTCTGTATCAATATCGTCATGCTGGGCATTGGAGTCGCTCTGGTGCGTCGAGTTTTTGTGGTATTTGGTGCAATTGGCTGCTGTATCTATCTGGGACACCTGGCCTACAGAGTCTTCGAAGACAGTTGGCTATTTCCGATCATGCTAACAGTTCTGGGATTCACCATCATTTATCTGGGCGTACTTTGGCAGAAAAATGAACCTCGGATTACCGCGAAAATGCGCAGTGTTTTACCCCTACCGCTAAGAGAGCTTCTGGAGGCAAGATCCCGATAATCGGGCATACAGCAGCCTGGAAAATCGTACCTCGAGACGTAATAGAATTTATCATCCCCCTCGCCTATGCCAGCCTGATCTGGTTCACCATCTGGTCGAGTATTGTTCACGCCGGCATTATGTTGGCCCAGGCCCTGGCCGATCATTCTGAACACGCCAACATGATCGGTGATATTCCCGCATTATTCCTGGTGGCAGCCGTACTCTGGTTCCTGATGCCCAAAAACAGTCCGGCCCAGTAATGGGCTTTCAGCGTTAACGCCCTCGTTAACCCATAAATGTTGGGGTACCATCTGTGATTTCTAAATTCTGAGGAGCTGCCACCGTGAACTTCCGGTTAACATTGATCCTGCTGACTCTGCTGGTCACCAGCGTTTCCCACGCCGAACAGACCGCCATGGCGGATATTAAAGCACCCACCGACCTCGACAATATTCACGTGGTGAAGCTCTACAGCGACAAACATGCCTCGGACTTTATTGTCTTTGTGAAGAAATCAGTCCCATTGCACAAGCATGCCTTTCACTCCGAGACCATCTACATTCTCGAAGGCACCGGCATCATGCGACTGGGTGATGAGACGTTTGAAGTCAAACCCGGCGACTTTATCAAGGTTCCTGAGAGCACTCCCCACGCAGTTAAAACAACGTCCGAGATGCCTCTGAAAGCACTTTCTATTCAGGCTCCCGAGTTCTTCGGCAAAGACCGGATACCTGTCAAATAACACAAACCATACAGACTGTTTACCCGCAGCGGTCATCGACATTGTTCGCATTGTGGCAGTCTGCAAAGGTATACTCTGGCGAAACAATAATCACAAACCATTAAGGGGTGGATAAAGCGTGTTAAACACTTTGAAGGGCGTCTTTGCGCGCCAAAACTATACGGCCGGTCTGCTACAACTTTTTATTGCACCACTGCTGATCTGTCTGGCGAGCCCGTCATTGGCAGCGTTGAAGCTGGAACACAGTGACACCCTTTGGATTAGTGTGGGTGGCGGCACGCGCCTACAACAAACCTCCCGGAATAATGATGCCGACGGCAGTGATGAGTTCACCATCAACAGCCTGCGGACATACTGGGCTGGCCAGTTACATGAATACGTCAAGTGGAGTATCAACACGGAGAAATATGAAGGTGACTCCGTGATGATGATTGATGCCATTCTGCAATTTGAACTCGATCCTGCATTCAAACTCTGGGTGGGGCGTACCCTGGTCCCCACCGACAGACCGGGACTGAATGGCCCCTACACCGGCATGAGCTGGAACCAATACCGTCAGCCACTGTTCCCCGCAGACTACGATGGTCCTGCAGGGCGACTCGGCCGTAGTGAAGGTGCCGTGGTATTTGGCCAACTGGATAAACTGCAATACCTGGCAGGGATCTTTGAAGGCACCGACGATTATGGCAACGACGATGACAACCTGCTGTACGCCGCACGCTTTGCCTACAATTTCAAGAATGTTGAGCCCCTGGTGGGTTACTACACCGCCGCCACACACTTTGGTAAAGCTGGCGATATTCTGACAGCCGCCGTCACGGTGCAAAGTCAGAAGGATAGCAGTGGTAGCGAAATTGACCCTGGTGATTTTTTTGGCTATGCCTTCGATGTGTTTTCCGAAACCGTGCTGGATAACAATGCTGTACTGACACTGGAGACGGGTTACAAGAATATGGATGGCGACCGAACCTGGGCTACGCCACCCACAGATGGGCTGGATGAGTGCTTCTGTCTGTTTGAAGGGGACTCGTACTATGCTACCGCTGGCTACCTGTTTGCCAAGAAAATCGGTCCGGGGCAATTCCAACCCTATGCCCGCTATATGAAAAATGACCCAGTGGATGCGGACACCAGCGACACCACTGAGTGGGGACTGAACTACGTGATCAACGGTTACAAAGCTACCGTCAACCTGCATTACGTAACTGGCGATGCCAATGCACTGGGTTATCCTGGTAGTGATACCGACATTGTTTCAATGGGTGTCATTCTGCAGTACTACTAAAACGCAAAACGGGGGTTGAACCTGCCGCTCAACCCCCGCCATTTCCGGCACCAGTGCCGTTATTTTTTCACTTCCCACAGCCCGTGTTCCCATGAACATGGCCGTGGTCGCGCTCTTCCTGCGTTGATTCGCGCACATCCACAATTTCCACCTCAAAGGTCAGAGTCTTGCCCGCCAGAGGGTGGTTGATGTCGATATCCGCATTGAATTTGCCTACCTTGAGGATAGTCACCGGGCGCAAACCTTCTTTGGTACGCAGGGGAACCATCATGCCAGGCTCCAGCTTGCCTTCATAATGCAGGTTTTTCAGCCCCACACGCATTTCGTTGTCAGTTAACAGTCTTCCATAGGCCATTTCAGGCGGCAGGGTAATGCTGTACTTGTCTCCCGGCTCCTTGCCCAGCATGGAGGCTTCGAGCGGTTCAATCATATTGCGGTAGCCACAAATAAAGGTGGCGGCTTCCTCATTCTGGGAAGTCTCGACGACTTCGCCGTTTTCATCTGTCATGGTGTAGTGGAAAGCCACCACAGCATTGTCTTGTACTTTCATAACGTCAGTAATCCTGGATCGGCAAATCGGCGCACATTATGGTGGCCTCTGACTAGGCTGGCAAGACCTGGTAAAAACCGTTGGAAACACTGACGGTCAACGGCATATCAAACAGCGACGACAGGTGATTATCAGTCAGCAGGTCGGTCTTGCGGCCATCGGCCACCACCCTGCCATTGGCGATAAAGACCACACGCTCTATTTCAGGGGGAATCTCGTGTATATGGTGGGTAGCGAGAAGAATGGTCTTTCCACGCTGCAACAGTTCGCGGATGCTATTGAGATAATGATAGGTGGCATTCAGATCCAGCCCGCTGGTGGGCTCATCGAGAATCAGATGCTCAGGATTGTGGATTAGAGCGCGACCGAGCAAACAGCGGCGCTGCTGACCCGTGGACATCTGTTTGTAGGGTCGTCCCGCCAAGTCAGAAATACCGAGATCTGCCAGTACTGCCCTGCCCCGCACCAGTTGCTCGTCTGTAACATCCTGGTAGTGGAACAGGCCGATGGAGTTGTGCAAACCGGACACCACCACACCGAGCCCACTAACATCCGGCACAAAACCCTGTTGCAGGTCAGCGGACACCAAGCCGATTTTTTCCCTCAATTCCCAGAGTATGGGGCGATCCTGGCCCAGGATTCGCACGTGGGACTCATCATTTACCACCGGGTACAGCTCACGGGTCAGCAGTTTAAGTAAGGTGCTTTTACCGGCGCCATTGGGCCCGATAATGGCCGTGCTCTGCCCCTGCTCTACCGACAGTGAAAAGCCATCGAAGACTTTTTTATTGTCGCGGTAAACCGTGGCGTTATGAATATCAAGAAGCCTGGGTGTTTTCATTTATTCTGATCCAGCGCTGTACAGCAAAAGACTGCCGGCTATTTTACCTGTTCGCCCTTTGCCTGTTTGTCGGCATGGTAGGAAGACCGTACCAGCGGACCTGAAGCGACTTGGCTGAAACCGATACTGTGGCCATATTCCGCATACTCGGCAAATTCATCCGGGTGCACGAAACGGTCAACGGGCAGATGGTTTTTGGAGGGCTGCAGGTACTGCCCAACGGTCAACATATCGACATCGTGGGCGCGCAGATCATCCAGCGTGCGCATCAGCTCGTCCTTGGTTTCACCCAGCCCCACCATCAGTCCTGACTTGGTAGGTACATTGGGGTTCAGGCGCTTGTATTCCTGAAGCAGTTTCAGGGACCAGGCATAGTTGGCACCCGGACGGGCCTCTCGGTACAACCTCGGCACGGTTTCCATGTTGTGATTGAAAACATCCGGTGGCGTGGCGGTAAGAATCTCCAGGGCAGGCTCCATACGACCACGAAAATCCGGTACCAGAATTTCGAGTTTCAGCGCCGGGCTGAGGAGTCGAGCTTCCCGAATACAATCTGCAAAATGCTGGGCACCCCCATCGCGTAGATCATCACGGTCGACGGAAGTGATCACCACGTAACTTAACTGCATTTCGTGGATGGCCTTTGCCAGGTGTGCCGGCTCCTCCGCATTCAGAGGATTGGGTTTACCATGGCCCACATCGCAGAACGGGCAGCGACGGGTACAGATTTCCCCCATAATCATGAAAGTTGCCGTACCGTGACTGAAACACTCGCTGAGATTGGGACAGGCTGCCTCCTCACAAACCGTCGCCAGCTTGTTCTTGCGCAGTATGTTTTTGATTTCCTGTACCTTGGGGGACGAGGAGACCCGGATACGCATCCAGTCGGGCTTGCGCTGGATTTCCTCTGTGGGGATCACCTTGACCGGGATCCGCTCCACCTTGTCAGCACTGCGTAGTTTCTCGCCCTGTTGAAGGCGGCGGGTGCGTTTTGGCGGAACTACGTTGGTATCAGTCATTACAGCGGAATACCTCAAAAATTCGTTTCAGGGTGCAGACGCCTGCTGTGAAAGCAGCAGTGGATGCTCGCCTTCAACACGGTGTGCATTATACCCCAGCTTGCTGGTCAAAATATCAGCAAGGTACTCCGACACCTGTTGCAGGGTGACCTTGTTCTGTAACAGGTCGTTCATCTGGGTCATGGGCACGCCAAGCCCGCAGGGATTGATGCGAGCCCAGGGACTGAGATCCATATCAACGTTGAAATTGAGCCCGTGGTAACTGCAACCACGGCGCACCCGCAGTCCCAGAGAACCGATCTTGGCACCATTTTCAACGTAAACACCAGGGGCATCAGGCCTTGGGGCGGCTGTAATACCCCAGTGTGCCAGTGTTTCCACCAGCGCAGCTTCAATGAGCGAGACCAGATCGCGCACCGTGATACCCAGTCGTTTCAGGTCAATGAGCAGGTACCCGGTAATCTGGCCCGGGCCGTGGTAGGTCACATGGCCACCGCGATCACTCTGTACCACCGGAATGTCACCAGGCATCAGGATGTATTCCTGTTTACCCGCCTGCCCCTGGGTAAACACCGGCTCGTGCTCAAGCAACCAGATTTCATCCGGTGTCTCGGCATTGCGTGTAGAAGTGAGTGTTTTCATCGCTTCGAAGGTATCGGCATAGGCACGACACCCCAGGTAGCGGATGATTAGAGGCAAGTCAGGTACTGTCGACATATAAACGGGTTGGATTCCAGCTCTTACAAGACCATCTGTACCAGCGGGTGATCTTTCAGGTCGGCAAAGATGGCCTGAAGCTGTGCTTCCCCGGTTGCAGTAATCGTGACAGTGATGGATTGAAAGTTGCCTTTACGGCTGTCCCGTACAGTTATAGCCGTCTGATCAAATCCCGGCGCATGGCGCTCCATGGTTTCAATCACCAGGCTGGGCAGTTCGCCACCAGCACTACCAACCACCTTGATGGGGTAATCACAGGGAAATTCGATTTTTGGAGCTTCAGGTGTCGACATCAGGCAAAGATACCTATGAAGAATCGCTTAATGGCATCCCAGAGGCGGGAAAAAATTCCCGCTTCCTCCACTGACCTGTCTGCCACCAGGGCTGTTTCCAGCAGGGGTTCACCCTCAAAACTGATGGTCAGGCTACCCAGCGACTGGCCCTCAGTAAACGGCGCTTCGATGTCCTCATCGGACACCACCTGGGCTTCCAGTTGATCTTTTGAGCCGCGGGGTATGGTCAGGTACTGGTCCTCAGGCACCACCAGGTTGACGCTGTCTTCAACGCCGTACCAGACCCGGGCGTTTTCTTTCAGAATGTCGCCAGCACTGTAGACTTTGCCAGTTTCATAGTAGCGAAAGCCAAATGACAGCAGTTTTTGTGACTCCCTGGCACGGGCCTCTTCACTGCTGGTTCCCATCACCACTGAAATCAGGCGCATGTTATTGCGCACTGCCGATGCCACCAGGCAAAACCCTGCCTCTTCGGTGTGGCCGGTTTTCAGGCCATCCACCGAGCTATCCCGCCACAACAGGCGGTTGCGGTTGGGTTGTTTGATATCGTTGTACTCGAAGTATTTCTCAGCATAGATATCGTAGTGTTCCGGGTAATCCTGTATCAAGGCGCGTGCCAGCAGAGACAAATCGCGAGCCGTTGTTAGGTGGCCGTCTGAGGGCCAGCCAGTGGCATTGTGGAAGGTTGTGTTTTTCATTCCCAGCAACTGGGCCTGCTGATTCATGACATCGGCAAAAGCACTTTCACTACCTGCCAGATATTCTGCCAGTGCCACGGAAGCGTCGTTACCGGACTGGATGACCACACCGCGCAGCAAATCCATCAGCGGCACTTGAGTCCCCTCACGGACGAACATTTTTGAGCCACCCATTTTCCAGGCTGTGACGCTGATGGGGACCATGTCCTGTTCCTTGATTTTGCCGTTGTGCAATTCAGCGGCAACAATGTAACTGGTCATCATCTTGGTCAGGCTGGCGGGGGGCAATTGCTGATCTGCGTTGTGCTCCACCAGGACTTTCCCGGTGTTGGCATCCATCAGTATCCAGGCGGAAGCAGCCAGTTCCGGTGGTGCCGGAATAAGAATTTTGGCTTGAGAGAAAGCCGGTAACAGGGACAGTAACAACCCGATGGAAAGAATTTTCTTCAGCATAAGCAACAGTTTTTTAATTGGTGTAACGATGGATGGATGTACCGGAAAGGAATACGGAAATTCTAGCACGAGGCCAGCCGGTCTTTCAGGTAAAGTTATTCGTAGACCACAAAGGGACTGATATTCTCCCGTTGCTGCAGCAAATTGCGCAGATTCAACAGCGTGTCATTATCACTCAACGGTCCCACCAACACCTTGTACAGCGTTGTTGGTTGGCTTTGTTGCCTTACCACCACTGGAACCTCCGTTAGGCTCTGCACTTTCTGCGACAACGTCGAGGCGGCGGTGTGTGTGGAAAAAGCGCCCACCTGGAGGTAAGTGTTACCCGGCAGGCTATAGTCATCGGCACTGGCCACCGGCTGCGCCGAAGGAATCACACTGGGCTGACTGTAGATATGCGGCTGTTCCACAGAATTTTTCTGGTACTTAAGCGGATCGATCGCTTCCACAATTACCTTCGCCGTACCCCTGTCTGAATACCCCAGCTTCTTTGCGGCAACATAAGAGAGATCAATAATGCGGTCGCCGTGGAAGGGACCGCGATCATTGACCCGGACAATCACACTGCGACCATTTTCGACATTAGTGACACGTACATAGCAGGGTATCGGCAAGGTTTTATGTGCCGCTGTCATTTCGTACATGCTGTAAGGCTCACCATTTGAGGTATTGCGGCCGTGGAACTTGTTGCCATACCAGGAGGCCATACCCTGCTGCCTGAAACCAAGACTGGAAGGTAGCACTTCGTAGGTTTTACCAAACACGGTGTAGGGACTTTTGTTACCGGCCTTAGTCACCGGCTCAACCTTCGGCACGGCATCGGGAATATGTGCGACGTCCACATCCTTGGGCGGCGGACCATCACCATACCCGTACCCGCCTTTACTGCTGCCGCTACCGCCGCAACCCTGAAACAGGAGCACAGTGACGGCCAGCACCGCCCACGGAGTAAAACGACTAGAGATTGCTTTCACCAACACGCTCCAGAATCAGCTGACTCAGCTGGTGTACCGCCATGGCATACATGGTGCTGCGATTATAACGGGTGATAACGTAAAAATTATTCAGCCCCAGCCACAGCTGCTCACCGTCCTCGGCTTCCAGCGTAAAAGGCAGGGCTTTGCTGTCTGCGGGCAACTTATCTTCGACCTGTATTCCCAACTGCGACCATTCAGCCAGGGTTTTATCCAGCGCCAGCTTATTCAATAACGTGTTATCCAGGTCACCCTTGGCGCGCGCACGGGCTACTACGGGCTCATTCATGACCCAGCCATGTTTGGCAAAATAATTGGCGACACTGCCGATGGCATCGGAGCGATTATCCCAGATGTCAGCGAAGCCATCGCCGTCAAAATCCACAGCGAAACTGCGATAGCTGCTGGGAATGAACTGACCATAACCCATGGCGCCGGCATAGGAACCAGTCAATTTGAGGGGATCCTGGCGCTGCTCACGGGCCAGCAGCAGAAACTCTTCCAGCTGGCGGGTAAAAAAGGCACTGCGGGGCGGGTAATCAAATGACAATGTCGACAGCGCATCAATAACCCGGAACCCGCCCTTGATCCGCCCATAAAAAGTTTCCACGCCGATAATGGCAACAATCACTTCCGGTGCCACATTGTACTGTCGCGACGCCAATTTAAGGGCTTCACGGTTGTGACGCCAGAAATCAACCCCTTCCGTAATACGTTTCTCGGTGATAAAAATTTTGCGGTAGTCCTTCCAGGGTTTGACCTTTTCTGCCGGCCTCTCCATGGCATCAATAATGGACTGTTTCTTTTCTGCATTATCGAGCAGCGCATCGATTTCACCGCGATCAAAACCGTGTTCTGCCACCATACGATCAGCAAAGGCTTTGGCCTTGGGAGAATCCAGATAACCGGCTTGCACCGAAACAGACAACAATGCAGCTAACGCAAAAACCATTCTTTTTTTCATATTTTTATCAAGGGCTAGGCCCTTACCCCTCACCAACCTCAATGATCAAATGGATCGTTTTTTCTCTGTACTGACCGCCATCAGCATACCAAACCCCAACATCAGGGTCACAATGGAAGTGCCACCATAGCTCACCAGAGGCAAGGGCACCCCCACCACGGGCAAAATGCCGGAAACCATTCCCATATTCACAAACACATAGACAAAGAAAGTCAGCGTAACACTCCCCGCCAACAAGCGTCCAAACATGCTCTGGGCCCTCAAGCAGATGATGATACAACGGACAATGATCAGCAGATACAGCCCCATCAATAACATCACACCCACCAGACCAAACTCTTCCGCCAGCACCGCAATAATAAAATCCGTATGGCTTTCCGGCAGGAAATCCAGTTGCGACTGGGTTCCCAGCATCCAGCCCTTGCCGTGCACACCACCCGAGCCAATGGCAATGGTCGACTGAATAATATTCCAGCCGGCACCCAGTTTGTCTGCTTCCGGATTAAACATCGTGAGAATACGCTGGCGCTGGTAATCGTGTAGAACGTAATACCACATCACCGGCAGCAGGGCTGTCGCAGCCACACCCGCAAATGTAAGATACCGCTTTGGCAACCCCGCCAGGAACAGGGCAAAAAAACCCGAAGCGGCAATCAAAATGGCGGTACCCAGGTCTGGCTGTAATATCACCAGCACCGGCGGCAGGGCAATGAATATCAGCGCCGCTATCACGTGCATGAAACGTGGCGGAATTGCTCTCTGTCCAAGGTAGCTGGCAAGCATCAAGGGCACCGCCGCCTTGAGGATTTCCGATGGCTGAAAGCGAATGCCACCAATTTCCAGCCAGCGCTGGGCTCCTTTTGCGCCGACCCCCATAAACAACACCGCCAGTAGCAACAACACACCACCGAAGTAGGGCAAAAAAGCCCATCGGGCCATCAGTCTTGGCGGCACCTGAGCGGTCACCACCATCACTGCGCAACCCACCGCGTAGTTCACCAGCTGGTGCTGAACATAATAGAGACTCTGACCACTGGCACTGTAGAGAATAAATAAACCGACCGCTGCCAACAGGGTTAACAACAGGAACAGCGGCACATCCAGATGCACCCTCTGCCATTGGCTAGGCGCACCATAAATGGCGGCGCCGCCGGAACCCATACGGCGAACAAAATCACCCTGACTCATCGGCCACCTCTACCAGAGCATCGGGGTAATAGGCCATGTAGGCGTCGATTAACTTGCGCGCTACCGGGGCTGCAGTACTGCTGCCGTGCTCACCATTTTCCACCAGTACGGACACGGCAATTCGAGGGTTTTCAACCGGGGCAAAGGCGATGAACAGGGCGTGATCGCGGTTACGTTTGGCCACTTTTTCGGCGTCGTATTCCTCGTCCTGCTTGATACCGACCACCTGGGCCGTACCCGTCTTGCCAGCAATATGATAGTTCAGTCCCTTATTGATGCCCTTGGCTGTTCCCCGCAAACCGTGCACCACTTCCTGCATGGCCGTGTGCACGTAGTTCCAGTTATTTTCCGAGGCCTTAATAATCCCCGCGGGTGGAGGAATGCTGTGCTGTTTTCTCACCAGTTGCGGGGAACGAATCTCGCCGCGACTGGCCAGACGTGAGGTAGCCACAGCCAACTGCATGGGTGTCGCCAGGGTATACCCCTGCCCGATACTGGTATTGACCGTATCGCCGGGATACCAGGCAATTCCCTTGGCAGCCCTCTTCCAGGGTCGGGACGGCATGATACCCGCGCGCTCTGAGGGCATATCCAAACCCGTTTTCTGGCCCAGTCCAAAGCGTGTGCCGTACAACGCCATGGTATCAATAGTCATTTTGACACCGACGTCGTAAAAAAAGGTATCGCAAGACTGGATGATGGCATCACTAAGATAAATGCGGCTGCCATGCCCACCCTTTTTCCAGTCCCGGTATTTTCTTTCATCGTTTTTAAGTTGGTAAAAACCGGGGTCATAGATGCGGTAATCCTGGCTGATGGTGCCACTCTGCAATGCCGCTAACCCGTAGATAGGCTTGACCGTTGATCCCGGCGGGTATTGACCCTGTAGCACACGGTCAAACAACGGCCGATCAGGGGAATCCAACAGGGCACGGTAACTCTCGACACTAATCCCGGTAACAAACTCATTGGCATCAAAACTCGGAGCACTGGCCATGGCCAGGACACCACCAGTGGCCACTTCAATGGCCACTACAGCCCCTCGCTCACCGGCCAGGCTTTCGAAGGCAACGTGCTGAAGGCGACTATCCAGATAAAGATGAAGGTCCTTGCCGGGCTCGGGAGCAGTCTGCTCCAGTTGTCGCATCACCCTACCCCGGGCGTTGGTTTCAACGGTCTGGTAACCCACTTGTCCCAGCAACTCATCTTCGTAGAATTTTTCCAGACCGGTTTTACCCACCACTAAGGTGCCACTGTAACGCACAGGGTCCAGGTCCTGAATTTCCTGATCATTGATGCGCCCCACATATCCCAATACGTGAGACATCTCCGGTCCCAGGGGATAGTGGCGCAGCAACTGTACGGTCACCTCCACTCCGGGCAGGCGATACTCGTTTACCGCGAGCACACCCTGTTCCCGTTCATCCAGATTAACCTTGAGGGGCACTGGTTCGTAGGGACGCCGACGACGTTGCATTTGCTTCTGGAAACGTTCCAGCTCAACCTCAGACACACCCACCAGCTGATCCAGCTCGGCAATCAGGGTATCGAGGTCCCCGGCGCGTTCCTTGACGATAGACAAATTGAAACTAGGACGATTGTCCGCCAGCAGAACACCGTTGCGGTCATAGATCAGACCTCGGGTCGGCGGCATGGGCTCCACGAGAACCCGATTTCGATCTGACAGGGTCACGAGACCTTCGTGTTCCAGCACTTGGAGGTGGTAATAGCGCCAGAGTAATACCCCGGCCATGATCAACACTACCAGCAGGGTAAACAGCAGCCGTCCCACGTACAGGCGGTATTCCTGTATCGGGTTCTTGATGGCGCGATCTTCATTCATGGACAGTGATTGTACCCGCAAGTTGCCATCTATCGACAACAGAGATAGCACTGAGTGCCTACGCTTTTGTCGGCGCACAAAAAAACGGGGCACAAGCCCCGTTTTTTATCGCTATTGAAGGTATTACTCGTTGGGCTGAGCAGCATCTTCAGCCGACACCTCGGCAGCGGTTTCCCCTTCATCCTCGAGGAGTTCTTTCATGGACAGTTTGATTCGGCCACGGGCATCAACATCGAGCACCTTAACGCGAACCTGCTGACCTTCCTTGAGGTAGTCAGAGACATTTTCCACACGCTCTTTGGCAATCTGGGAAATGTGCAGCAAGCCATCGGTTCCCGGCATGATGGTCACAAAGGCACCGAAGTCGACAATGCGCGCCACAGTTCCTTCGTAGACCTTGCCCACTTCCGCTTCGGCAGTGATTTCCTCAATGCGGTAAATCGCATCCTTGAGGCTATCACCGTCGTCGCTGTAGATACGGATTGTGCCACTGTCATCGATATCGATAGTGGCGCCGGTTTCCTCAGTCAATGCACGGATTGTTGCACCACCTTTACCGATCACATCGCGGATCTTATCGGGATCAATTTTCATGGTGTGGTAACGAGGTGCAGACTCAGCCACTTCCTCGCGGGCTTTATCAATCACCTTGTTCATCTCACCCAGGATATGCAGTCGGGCCTGCAGAGCCTGACCCAGGGCGATATCCATGATCTCTTCAGTAATACCCTCGATCTTGATATCCATCTGCAGTGCGGTAACGCCTTGGGCAGTACCGGCCACTTTAAAGTCCATATCGCCGAGGTGGTCTTCATCACCGAGAATGTCGGTGAGAACTGCAAAGCCATCGGGCTCTTTGACCAGGCCCATGGCGATACCAGCAACAGGTGCTTTCAGAGGCACGCCAGCATCCATCAATGCCAGGCTGGAGCCACACACGGAAGCCATGGAGCTGGAGCCGTTGGATTCAGTGATTTCAGACACGACGCGGATGGAGTAGGGAAACTCTTCCGTGTTAGGCAGCACTGCGGCGATACCACGGCGAGCCAGACGACCATGACCGATTTCCCGGCGACCGGTGGCACCCATGCGACCGCACTCGCCCACCGAATAGGGAGGGAAGTTGTAGTGCAGCATGAACGGGTCTTCACGACGGCCTTCCAGAGCATCAATCATCTGTGCATCACGCATGGAACCGAGCGTGGCAACGACCAGTGCCTGGGTTTCACCGCGGGTAAAGAGGGCCGTACCGTGGGCACGGGCCAGAACGCCGACTTCAACGTCAATACCGCGAACGGTTTTGCCATCACGGCCATCAATACGGGGCTCACCACGAATAATGCGACCACGAACAATTTTCTTTTCGAGCTTTTTGAACGCATCGCGCACGTCTTCTTCAGACACGCCAGACTCTTCATTGGCCAGTGAAGCGATAGCTTGGCTACGCAGGCTGTCGAGTTGTGCAACACGCTGTTGTTTATCAGTAGTCCGATAGGCCGCATCCAGCGCTTCACCAATCTGTGCCTTGAGAGCATCGGCCAGAGCTTCGTTGACAGGCGCTGCCTGCCACTCCCAGCGGGGTTTGCCTACTTCGCGGGCCAGTTCATCAATCACTTGAATCACGGCCTGCATTTCCTGGTGAGCGTAGAGCACAGCGCCCAACATGATATCTTCGGGCAACTCGCGGGCTTCGGACTCAACCATCAGCACAGCTTCGCGGGTACCAGCTACCACCATATCCAGATCGGAGTCTTCCAATTCAGAATAGGTCGGGTTCAGCAGGTAACCTTTTTCACGGTTGTAACCCACACGGGCACCACCGATGGGGCCGTTGAAAGGCACACCGGAAATTGCCAGTGCAGCAGATGTACCGATCATGGCCACAATATCGGGATCGACATTTTTTTCCGCTGACATCACGGTACAAACAACCTGCACCTCATTTTTGAAGCCATCGGGGAACAGCGGGCGAATCGGACGATCGATGAGGCGAGAGGTCAGGGTTTCTTTTTCAGTCGGACGACCTTCACGCTTGAAAAAACCGCCGGGGATCTTGCCGGCCGCATAGGCTTTTTCCTGGTAATGCACACTGAGAGGGAAGAAATCCTGCCCCTCTTTTGCGTCTTTGGCACCAACAACGGTGCAGAGTACTGCTGTCTTGTCCATGGTACACATCACTGCACCTGTGGCCTGGCGTGCAATCCGCCCGGTCTCCAGCGTGACAGTGTGGTTACCGTATTCAAATGTTTTAATTACGGGATTCACTATTTTTCACCTATATCCTTACGCATGAACGGCTCCCGTAGGAGCCGTCAGCAATTCTATTAACGACGCAGTCCGAGCTTTCCAATCAGCTGAGTGTAGCGGTTTGCGTCCTTACTTTTGAGGTAGTCCAGCAGTTTACGGCGCTGGTTTACCATGCGGATCAAACCACGACGAGAGTGGTGATCCTTTTTATGATCACCGAAGTGACCTTGCAGTTTGTTGATATTGGCAGTCAGTAGCGCCACTTGTACTTCCGGCGAACCGGTATCGCCCTCAGCCTGGGCGTGTTCTTTAACAATGGCTTCTTTTTCAGCTGCAGTTAACATGGTTTTTTCTCCAATATGCGGGTTTCGATTCGGGGTGCCCGCGCATATTTACAGGTACCCTAGTAATAAAGGCGGGTGTCAATCACTGCTCCCCGCCCAACAATTGCTCTCAATGAGCAAATTCCACCGTTGTCGTCCCCAAAGGGCTCAACAACTAAAATACGACCAATCGTTTGGGCGCCACTCGCCCGTCGTCGGTGACCTCCGCCACCCCCAGAAACAGGGCACTGGTCTCACCCGGGGATATGCCCCCATTTTCGTCCCTGTTTTCAAAGACGCGCACTATATCGCCTTCTTCGGTCTGTTGATAGACCTGCGGCACCATTACTGCCTGCCCCTGACGGAAGTAAAAGGCTGCATCTTCTGACAGCCCGATCGCCGTCAAGTGCCTAATCCCAGCGTCCATGGTGAGCAACCGCGTGTCCAGGGCCTGTTCACCCTCACTCTCGCGCAAAGCCTCAAGGTCCGGCAGGCTGATAGCCTGGGATTCATCAAAAGGACCGGCTGCCGAGCGATGTAAGCTGGAAACATAGGCTCCACAGCCAAGCCGTCGCCCGATATCTTCTGCCAGTGTGCGCACATAGGTGCCCTTACTGCAGTGAATTTCCACATCCGCTTCGGGAAACTCACCTTCTCTGAACGACGTGAGTTCCAGCGAGAAAATGGTTACCGGCCTCGCCTTGCGCTCAATCTCGACGCCCTCGCGGGCCAGCTTGTAAAGCGGTTGCCCATTGTGCTTCAGCGCTGAATACATGGACGGCACCTGTTCGATGTCGCCCCGAAATTCTGGTAGCACGGCCAACAGCTTTTCTTCTGTCAAATCAGGTGCGCCATCCTCACTCACCACCGCACCATCTGCGTCACCACTGGCAGTGGCAATGCCAAACCGGAACGTTGCCCGATAACACTTATCCGCATCCAGCAGAAACTGAGTGAACTTCGTGGCTTCGCCCAGGCACACAGGCAATACCCCGGTGGCCAGGGGGTCAAGACTCCCCGTGTGTCCTGCTTTTGCCGCACCAAACAGGCGACGGACTTTTTGCAGCGCACTATTGGATGATAGTCCCAACGGCTTATCCAACAGCAAAATGCCGTTAACCGGCCTGCCCTTACGACGACCCAATGCTTATTCCTCCCCGGAAGAATCCGGGTCGCGGTGTCGTTGTTTATCGCTGTTCACGGCGTACTCAATCAGTGCCGATAATTCCTGGCCGCGTTTACCGCTGAGGTCATAGATAAAACGCAATCGCGGGGTCACCCGCAACTGCATACGCTTGGCGATTTGGGAACGCAAGAAACCGGCTGCACCGTTGAGCAACTCGGCGGCTGCCTCGCTCTCTTCCGCTGACTCGGCGCCCACCAGATTCACAAACACTTTGGCACTGGACAGGTCACGACTGACCTCGACGGCAGTGATGTTGACCATCCCCAACCTCGGGTCGCGCATTTCATCGCGAATCAGCTGTGCCAACTCCCGTTGAAGCGCATCGGCAACCCTGTCATTACGGGTAAATTCTCTGGGCATAAAATCAGTCGACCTGAAGTTACCGGTTAGCGGCTACGGCAACCGTTAAAGTTGGCGCGCCACTTCCTTGATGTCATAGACCTCAATCTGGTCGCCATTCTTGATATCGTTGTAATCTTTCACACCGATACCACACTCCATGCCGTTACGTACTTCGTTCACATCGTCTTTAAAGCGGCGTAGAGACTCGAGTTCACCTTCATAAATGACCACGTTATCCCGCAACACGCGGATTGGCTTGTTGCGATAGACAGTGCCCTCGATCACCATACAGCCAGCCACGGAGCCAAACTTGGGCGAACGGAATACATCGCGCACTTCTGCAATACCGACAATCTCTTCCCGTTTTTCCGGAGCCAACAGACCACTCAACGCCTGCTTCACATCATCGAGCAGGTTGTAGATAACACTGTAGTAACGAAGGTCAACATCTTCTTCTTCCGCCAGCTGACGGGCAGCGTTATCAGCACGCACGTTAAAGCCAATCACGGCGGCGCCTGTTGTAATCGCCAGGTTAATGTCGGATTCATTGATTCCACCAACACCTGAACCGACCACATTGACTTCCACTTCGTCAGTGCCTATATCGGCCAACGCTGAGAGAATCGCCTCCAGGGAACCACGCACGTCGGTCTTCACCAGCACCTGCATGACACCTTTTTCTTGCGCTTCGAAGGTGGCAAACATGTTTTCCAGTTTCGATGCCTGCTGACGTGTCACTTTCTCCTGGCGCGCTTTTTCCTGGCGCATTTGCGCCAGTTCGCGGGCCTTGCGCTCATCTTCAACCACCAGGAATTCCTCACCGGCGGCCGGAGGCACATCCAGACCGAGAATTTCCACCGGGATGGATGGCCCGGCTTCCGTGGCAGGGCGACCGGCTTCATCGGACATCGCACGAATTCTGCCAACACTCTCACCGGCCAGCACCAGATCACCCTTGCGCAGGGTTCCTGCCTGAACCAGGGCCGTTGCCACCGCGCCGCGGCCTTTTTCAAGGCGAGACTCAACGATCACACCTTTACCCGGGCCGCTTCTCTGGGCGGTCAATTCCAGCAGTTCTGCCTGCAGCAGTACCGCATCCAGCAAGTCGTCAATGCCCTCACCGGTGTGGGCAGAGACTTTCACAAACTGTACGTCACCACCCCACTCTTCAGGGATCACATCTTTAGTCGCCAGCTCATTGATGACCCGATCAGGGTCAGCGGCTTCCTTATCAATCTTGTTAATCGCCACCACAATAGGCACACCGGCAGCCCGGGAATGCTGAATGGCTTCCTCGGTTTGCGGCATCACACCATCATCGGCGGCCACCACCAGGATGACCACGTCGGTGCTCTTGGCACCACGGGCACGCATGGCCGTAAAAGCAGCGTGGCCGGGGGTGTCGAGGAATGTCACGGTACCCTTGGGTGTATCCACGTGGTAGGCACCAATGTGCTGGGTAATACCCCCCGCTTCCCCGGAGGCCACTCGGCTTTCACGGATGTGGTCCAGCAATGAGGTCTTACCGTGGTCGACGTGTCCCATGACCGTTACCACAGGTGGGCGAGGCTCAAGATTTTCTTCTACTTCCGCCTGCAGCGCCCTGATCATCTTCAGCTCAGTCTCTTCCTCAGAGACTGGTACCGGGGTGTGACCCAACTCTTCAACCACCAGAATAGCGGTATCCTGATCAATCGCCTGATTGATCGTGGCCATGGTGCCCATCTTCATCAATTCTTTGACGACAACAGCGGCTTTCACATTCATGCGCTGCGCCAGTTCACCCACTGATATTTCTTCAGGCACCTCTACTGCGTGGATGATTTTGTCTGTGGGCTTCTTGAATTTGTGCTTGTTCTCAACCTTGATAGGAACCGGTGTCCCAGAGCGCAGGCGTGGCTTTTTCTGGTCGGCAGTGTCGTCAGACTCGTCCACCACAGCCTTCAGGATATCTTCTTTCTTGCGTTTCGGGTCCTTGATGGCACCCCGCTTCTTGGCCTTTTTGGGCGCTTCCTCAGAATCGTCAGCTTCGTCGTCTTCTCTGACGTGCTTTTTAACGTGCTTGTGGGCGTCAGTAACCACAGGTTCTACCACGGGCTCAACGGCCTCTGGCTTGGGCTGCCCTTCCTGCTTTTCTTCCACAGCAGTTGCTTCCTGCTGTTTGCGTGCAGCTTCTTCCTCAGCTTGCTGGCGCACTTCTTCCTCAGCCTTGCGACGAGCTTCGATGGCCGCCTGACGCTTCAGCTCCATGTCATCAACAACACGGCTGACCTGTGGCTCTACAGCTGCCTGTGCTTCCGGCTGAGCACCTGTTTCAGATGTTAGTTCTGCGACCTCCTCCACATCACGTTTCACGTAGGTGCGTTTTTTGCGCACTTCTACATTCACAGTTTTGCGTCCCGCACCGGTTTTCAGGGTGCTCACGGTCTTACGCTTTAACGTGATTTTTTTTGGATCGCGGGTTTGCTCGCCGTGCAACCCTTTCAGGTATGCCAGTAACTTCTGTTTTTCCTCATCGCTGACAGGTGCGTCAGGAGAGTTGTGGGGCAAACCTGCCTCCTGCATTTGACTCAGCAGGCGGTCGACGGATGCTCCGACAACCTTGGCAAGTTCGCTTACAGTGACTTCAGCCATCAGTGTTCCTCGATTTTCCGCCGTATCGTTTAGTGGTCGCCCTCATCGGCGAACCAGGGTGCCCGTGCTGTCATAATCAGTTCAGCGGCGCGTGCCTCATCGATATCAGCAATATCCAGCAGGTCTTCTACTCCCTGCTCGGCCAGATCTTCCATGGTCACAACACCCCGGGCAGCCAGTGTGTGAGCCAATTCATCATCCATCCCTTCCATGGAAAGCAGGTCTTCTGCCGGCTCCGAAACCTCTTCCTCAGAGGCCAGCGCCATGGTCAGCAGTGCATCTTTGGCGCGGGCACGAAGCTCTTCGGCTACTTCCTCATCAAAACCTTCGATGCCCGCCAGCTCTTCCAACGGGACATAGGCCACTTCCTCTACGGAAGTAAAGCCTTCTTCCACCAGCACCATACCCACGTCTTCATCCACATCGAGACGCTTCATGAAGGTAGATACCAGTGAACTGGATTCTTCCTGTTGCTTGCTTTCCGCTTCGTCGGTGGTCATCACATTGATTTTCCAACCAGTCAGCTCGGATGCAAGACGGACATTCTGTCCATTGCGGCCAATGGCCATGGCCAGGGATTCTTCCGCCACGGCCACATCCATGGAGCGGGTTTCCTCGTCCACAATAATGGACTCAACTTCTGCCGGGGCCATGGCGTTAATCACCAACTGTGCCGGGTTATCGTCCCACAGCACAATATCGATTCGCTCGCCGTCGAGCTCATTGGACACCGCCTGAACACGCGCACCGCGCATACCCACGCAGGCTCCCACGGGGTCGATGCGGCCATCATTGGTCTTCACCGCAATCTTGGCACGGGAACCGGGGTCACGGGCTGCCCCACGAATCTCAATCACCTGCTCGGCCACTTCCGGCACTTCGATGCTGAACAGTTCAATCAGCATTTCCTTGCACTTACGGCTCAGGTAGAGCTGCGGACCACGACTCTCGGAGTTGATTTCCTTGAGAATGGCGCGGACCCGATCGTTGATACGAAAGACTTCTCGGCCAACCAGTTCTTCGCGAGGCATGACTGCCTCAGCATTGTTGCCAAGATCCACAATAATGTTTTCACGGGTCACTTTTTTGACAGTGCCGCTAATCAGGCTTCCCACCTGGTCGCGGTATTGTTCCACCACCAGAGCACGCTCGGCATCGCGAACTTTCTGCACGATGACCTGCTTGGCAGTTTGGGCAGCGATGCGACCAAAACCGATGTTCTCCACCTGCTCTTCAAAAACGTCACCAGCTTTGAGTGCCGGGTCTTTTTCGTGAGCCTCTTCCAAGGTGAACTGGGTGCCCAATTCGGCGAGGGTGTCGTCATCCATCACTTCCCACCAGCGGAAAGATTCGTAATCGCCGGTATCGCGGTCGATGACGACACGGATGTTTGCATCTTCGTCATAGCGTTTTTTGGTCGCCGTGGCCAGGGCCTGTTCGATGGCCTCAAAAATCACGTCCCGGGAAACACCTTTCTCATTGGAAACGGCTTCCACTACCATCAAAATTTCTTTGTTCATTCAGTCAGCCTCACAATCGCCCTCAAAACCGGGGTACGACATTTGCCTTTTCAACGCTATCCACAGGAAACAGGTACTCGTGATCATCGACGACCAACAGAATATCCTCTCCCTCAACACCATTCAGGCGACCCTTGAATTTTCGCCTGCCTTCGTAGGGGAAGCGCAGCTTAAGCGCCACATCTTCACCGACATACCTTTGGAACTGCTCCAAATTGTAAAGGGGCCGCTCCAGACCCGGGGATGAAACCTCCAGGGTATATTCTCCACTGATGGGATCTTCAACATCCATTAGACTGCTGACCTGACGACTGACTTTTTCACAGTCCTCAACCGTCACGCCTTCCTCGGCCCGATCAATGTAAATACGCAGCAGCGCCGAGCGCCCTGACGACAAGTATTCCAACCCCCAAAACTCACAGCCCAGGGCTTCCACCACCGGGGCGATCATTGCTTTGAGCGTTTCCTCTTTTGTCGCCACGGCAACCTCATGATTTCACAATCAAAAAATGGGCACACGGCCCACTTCATACTGCTTTTTTGGTACCTAACAAAAGGCCCCTAAGAAGGGGCCTTTTGACAGCGCCTAAAGCTGGCGCCCGGTATCAGCAACATTCGCTGACACCCATAATTGGTAGCGGGGGCAGGATTTGAACCTACGACCTTCGGGTTATGAGCCCGACGAGCTACCAGGCTGCTCCACCCCGCATCAAACTGCATGGCCTTTCAGCCGTGGAGACTGAGCAAGTCTCCTGCACCCACCAGGTCATAACTCCCGGTTTCGCCCGAAGCCTCCAATTGGCTGCTTCAAGGGCCGTGAATTATAGGGATGCCCCCACATGCGGTCAAGGACAATCACGCCTATCAAGCCTCTTTACTTAAGATTGTGTTAAGAGTGCGTTCGTATAGTGGGCTGCAACCCTGACAGACCTTTGGATTCAGCCATGCGACACGTTGCGACCAAACATCCCATACTCTGGGCTTACCTGTTTGTAGCCTTATTTTCTCTCAGCTACCAACTCCCGATCTATGCAACCGGCATGTCCGGATTCCCCGGTTTACGTGACGTGTTTTTAGCCAGCTTTGCCTGGCTGATTCCGATGCTTCTGGTACCCCGCTATAGCCGCATATGGCTGGCACTGGCGGGGCTCGTCATCTGGCCGGCAGCTCTGGTCTCGTTATTTTACTTTGTCATTTACGGGCAGGAGTTTTCCCAGAGCGCCATCTTTATTGCTTTTGAGTCCAATGTCGCGGAAGGCAGCGAATTCATTCTTTCCTACTGGAAATGGTGGTTCACCCTCTTGCTGATCGGCTTTAGCGCCATTCCCGTCTGGATATGGCGACAGACCCAACCCCTTCAGATGAGCCGCCGTGCACGTATGACCTACGCAATGGTGTTCACCCTGATCGCTTTCTGGCCGTTTATTGGCACCGTGCTCTTTGATCCCGGCAAAACAGTACACAATGCCCTGGAACATCAGCTGGCCAGGGTCGAACCATCCGCCCCCTGGAACCTGGTTGTGGGTTACACCAAATACCGAGAACAGATGGCTGGGATGGAAGAACTGCTGGCCCAGAACCGGGAGGTGAAACCACTGCAGCACCTAGCCACTGATAGTGACAAAGCGTTGCCGGAAACAGTGGTACTGGTTATTGGTGAATCCACCAACCGCCAGCGTATGAGTCTATATGGCTATGAGCGCCAGACCACACCACGTCTCGATGCCCTACGCGATGCCGGTGACCTGCTGGTGTACCAGGATATTGTCACCCCCCGACCCTATACCATCGAAGCACTGCAGCAAATTCTGTCGTTTGCCGACTCTAAGCACCCGGAACGTTTTTTTACCCAGCCGACACTTATCAATATGATGAAACAGGCGGGCTACGACATCACCTGGATCACCAACCAGCAGACTCAAACCCGCCGCAACACCATGCTCACCACTTTTTCCCAGCTGGCAGATCACCAGGTATACCTGAACAACAACCGGGAACAGAATGCCAGCCAGTATGACAGCGCAGTGCTGGAGCCATTTACCGAAGCACTCAACACATCTGCCGCGAAGAAGTTAATCATTGTGCATTTGCTCGGCACCCACCGCGCATACCACTACCGCTACCCGCAGGAAGAAGCGGTATTCAGCGGCCGAGAAGATGTCCCCGAATGGATTACCCCGGAGCTGATGGATGAGTACAACAGTTATGACGACGCCATCCTCTTTAACGACAAGGTGGTCTCGACGCTGATCGACGATACCCGCCAGAAAGGTGGCAACAGCCTGCTGGTGTATTTTTCTGATCACGGCGAAGAGGTCTACGATAACCCGGACGAACTGTTTACCGGCCGCAATGAAGGTGATCCTTCCTCGGCTATGTACACTGTTCCTTTTATTGTCTGGGCCTCCCCCGAGTTCAGACAACAGCGGGATATGGCGTCATGGCAGGCAGCTGAAAACCGCCCCTACTCCAACGCCTACTTCATCAACACCTTTGCAGAAATGGTGGGGCTGAGCTTTGACGAACTCGATCACAGTGCCAGCCTGATTTCTGATCATTACCGGCCAATGCCTCGATGGATTGGCGATCCAAACGATCCCGGCTCGCTGCGTGATTACAGCAGTATCGAAGACAGCGAGAACCAGCTACAGGTGGTTAAAAGACATGAAGAGGAGCCGATCAAAGCGCTCTAATGGCGCTTTGATCAGGAAGAGATGAATAAAGTGACTGAGATTGAGTATCAGGGTGCAGGCTTGGCCGGCAATTCGTAACTGACCTGATACTCATTGAAGAGCGGCGCCATTTGACTGTCATCGATCATGGTTTTAACCGCAGCATCCACTTTGTTGGTCAGCTCCGGAAAGGTAGCTTTAACAGCAATGCCGATATCCCAGGCGCGGCGGGGCCAGCTAACGATGCTTTCATCGGAGATAGCAAACTTCTGGCTATCCATCTGCCTATCTAAGTCGTCACCCGACGCCTTTACAGACCATTCCACCTGACTGCGCATACCGGCAACCGCATCAATCTCGCCCTTTTTCAAGGCGCTCACCGCCTCATCGATGGATAAAAAGTGCGTCACCTGCTCGACCAGGCGGCCGCGCAGTGCTGTGGTGAGGGTCAGGTCTGGAACACTATCTACTTCAACGCCAACCTTGTGGTACATAAATGGTGCCAGGTTGACCAGCTCAGCCAGTTTTTCCGTGTTCCGCGCTACCGTCCATCGCTCTTTGTGATAGGGGGCAACAATACTGACCTTGTCATTATCGTAATTGATGTCGTAGGGAACGCGCAGCATGATATCTGCAACGCCACCACCCATGTAGTGACCCTTCCACACGGCATTGCGCAGGTCATCATCCAGGGTTTCATCCGCGATCAGCCAAAACCAGGCTGGCTGCACACCCAACTGCTCGGCAATCTTCTTGCCGACTTCAACGTCGATCCCCGCCGGTGAGCCTTTTTCCAGATAGGAATAGGGCGGAAAGTCCCGGTACACAGCGATACGTAGAAAACCGGTTTCCTGGATATCCTCCAGTGATCTTGCCTCGACAGAAACTGCCGCAAAGAGCAGAAGAAAAACCGCTAACAGGGACTTCATAGCCACCCCTTACAAGTCAGGATCGTATTGGGTTTCCAACCAGGCACGGATGGCCCAGAGCGCTTCCTGACTGAGGACTCCCTCAAAGGACGGCATATAAGGAATACCATTGCGGGTCGCACCGTGGCGCACCCGGTAACTAAACCACTCGTCACCATCGATACCGGGCTCCAACTTGCGCAGATCCGGGGCAATGCCACCGGATATAGCTTCAAGGCCATGACAGCGCGCACAGTTCTGGTTATAGCCAGAAGCGCCAATCTCGATGGCAAGATCATTGCCGGAATATGGATTTTCCTCTCGCCACTCCTCTCCCAGAGGCTCCAGGCCACTGGCATCAACAGCCTGCGGGGTCACATCACCGTGGGCAAAGACAGAACTGCTTGCAGACATCAGCAAGCCCCAGGCCCCGACGGCCAGGGCAAATGATTTGTAACTCATAACTCGTACCCTCAAAAATGATTCCGGCCTTTTTATACAGGCTCAAATTAACTATAGGAGACTCTGATAGCAAAGATAATAGATTCACCTTTTGCGGGATATCTGACTTAGGTATGAGTCCGTTAGGCATTTCGTTCCATACTTTCGATGGAGATCGCTAGACTAAAGTAGGTCAAACAAACCATTGCCCTATTGCTCTCAGTCGGAGACCATTTATCTGTGCTTGTGGGCATGCTGTCGATACCATGCCCACATGCTAGACTTATGGGCAAACAGGCCACTTTAGGCGGGCATAAAAATGTATGAAATACTTGTAGCAGATGATCACCCCCTCTACCGGGAAGCCATCATCAGCGTCATTCAACATTCATTTCCCGACGCGATAACCCACGAAGCTGAAGATTTTGATGCGGCGCTGAAAATTGTCGAACAAAACGATCAGCTGGACCTGATCCTGCTCGACCTGAACATGCCCGGAATGACAGACCTCAATGGGCTCATTCACCTGCGCAATGAAGCGCCCGACATTCCCGTGGCGATCATTTCGGCAGAAGATAACCGGGATGTCGTGCTGCGCTCTGTTACCTATGGCGCGGTGGGGTTTATCAGCAAAGTTGCCAGCGGTGAAAACATTGGCGATGCCATTAAAAAGATCATGGCCGGACAGGTTTATCTGCCATCCGACATTGTTCGCAATACCAAAGCCACTTCACGGCCCGCACCGGAAGAACCCCAGGCATTTGACACCAAGCAAATTTCTTCCCTGACCCGACGCCAACTGCTGGTGCTGGAAAGACTGTCCAAAGGTGAATCCAACAAGCAGATTGCCTATGAGCTGAATATTGCTGAAACCACGGTGAAAACCCATGTGTCAGCTATTCTCAGCAAGCTGAATGTGCACAACCGCATGCAGGCCGTTCTCTGTGCCAGCAAGATCAACTTTGATCAATACCTGCATCGCCAGCACTGAGCCACAGAATAACTCCCGCACTAAATGGATTTTTTGGGGGCACCCTGAAACAGGTGCTGCAACATCACTTTTAACTTGTGAAGCTTGATGGGTTTGTTCAGCAGATGGTACCCGGACTTCCTGACCTTCTGTTTCAATTCCTGTGAGTAGTTCGCGGTAATCATCAGCGTGGGAACCGCCTGCCCTAACTGCTGGTGCAGGGCCTCCACCGCATCAATACCCGTTGCGCCATCATCTAAGTGATAGTCGGCAATAAACAGGTCGGGCATAGCCTCGTGCAACGCTTCCACATCTATATCATCGAGACCGGTGGCCGTCATTACCTCACACCCCCACCCCTGCAACAGCACTTCCATACCCTGGCAAATACTGACATCGTTATCGATAACAAGAATGCGCTTACCCAGGAGGGCACTGCCTTGCTCTTCCGGGTGGGTAGATACCCTGGCAGGCGTTGGAACCTGACGTTCGCCATAGGGCACCAGAATAGAGAACACGGACCCCCGTCCAGGCTCGGAATGGACATCTACCGGGTGCCCGAGAATGCGAGAAATCTTATCGACAATCGCCAGCCCAAGCCCAAGCCCATTGGTACTGCGACGTTTGTTGGAAGGCAGCCGCTTGAACTCCAGAAAGATGTCTTCCAGCTGCTCTGCGGGAATGCCAATACCGGAATCCCAGACCTGCATCAGCAACCCCTCGGGGCGACGCCGACAACCCAGCAGGATATCGCCGCTGTCGGTGTAGCGGATGGCATTGGAAAGGAAGTTTCTCAATATCCGCGCCAGCAGCTGACGGTCGGTGAGAATGGTCACTGACGAAGGTACAAAACGGAAATTGAGCTGACTCCTCTCCGCCTGCTGGTGGAATTCATTGGCCAGATTCTCCAGCATCACGCCACAGTCAAAGGGCGCCAGGTCTGGCGTGACCACACCGGCATCCAGCTTGGAAATATCAATCAGGGTGCTGACCAGGCTCTCCACATCTGCCATGGAGTAATTCAGCGATTCCAATAACTTGCTGGCGCCGTCTGGCAACTGGTATTCCTGTAAGGCACTGGCAAATAATTTAGCGGCACTCATGGGCTGCAGCAGATCATGGCTGACGGCCGCCAGGAATTTAGTCTTGGCAATATTGGCAATTTCCGCCTCACGCTTGGCCTCAAACAACCGGGTTTCAGCCTCTTGACGCTCCGTCACCTCCAGTCGCAACTGCTGGTTCAGCTCGGTCAATTCCTTGGTGCGTTCAAGCACCCGCTTTTCCATGTGACGATAAGCCTGATTGAGGGCCTCGGAGGTCAGTCTTTGCTGGGTGACGTCCTGCTCCAGGGCAAAGAAACCGGCCACCTGGCCATTGCTGTCAAAATTGGGTACATAGGTTTTCAGAACGTATTTACTGCCACCAGGCAATTGCTGCTCAATTTCAAACACCACGCGCTGGCCGCCCAGGGTTCGCTCCAGGTATTCCCTGTGGCGTGCAAACTCTTCCGGGCCCAGCAATTGCGCCATGGATTTCTGATCAATCTCATCCCGGGATTGCTTGAACCATTCCTCAAAGGCACGGTTGGTAAAGTTGTAATTGAGGTCCCTGTCGATATAGGAAATCAGCGCTGGCATGGCATCGGTCACCAGGCGAATGCGATGCTCACTGGCCCGCAATGCCTCTTCATACTGGCGCTGTTCAGTGATATCCGTATAGGTCACCACAATCGCCCCGGTACCGGTATTGTGGCTTTCGATTTCCATAATTGTGCCGTTGTCCAGCGCCTGTTCGAGACGGATGTCCACCTGCCTCAAGGCGAGCCGTTGTACGGTTCTTGGGTCCACACGTCCCAGAGCCAACAGCGTTTGCAACGAGACGCCCTGCTCTGCCAAGTCAGGGGATATGCCTGCCAGAGATATAAACTGCTCATTCCAGGCTTCCAATTGGTGTTCGCTGTTGAACAGCGCCACACCCTGCGACAGGTGATCCAGGGTTGACTGGAGAATTTTTGATTTTTCTGCCAGCGCTCTTTCCCGCTTGGCCTCTTCACTGCGTTTAATGGCAGTGATATCGGTGAAAATCATCACCAGACCACCCTCGCGGGATGGCCGCTCGGTGGCCTGCATCCAGCGACCATCCGTGAGACGGAAAATACCCAAGGTGGAAATCTCACTGCGACTGGTGAGTTTTTCTGACTGTGAAGTGGAGTAATCGATAATGCCTGACTTGAAGATTTTCTTCTGCATTTCCGGCATAGACATGCCATCGATACCTGCTAGCCCTGCGTTTTCCCAGAGCTGATAAAACGCGGTATTGGCCAGCACGAAAATCCGTTGTTGATCGAACAGTACAAAGGCATCGGAGATACTTTCAATAGCATCGATCAGCAGCTGGTGTTTCTGCTCGGCCTCATTCTTCGCATGGAACAGATCCTGATTGACCCGCTCCAGATCTTTCAACGCCTGTTGTAACTGCTGGGTGCGTTCTTTGACCTTTTCAGACAGCACCACGGCACTTTCAAAGCTGGCGTAGGCACCGTTGTCATTTGCCAGGCCCCGCTCAATCCGCTCAATCAAAACCCGGTTAATTTTCTTTAATTTTTCATTTTCGCGCAGCAGCGATTCCATACTCGGCGGATCATCGCTGCCGGCTCTCACAGACACAGGAGGCTGCTGGGCCTGTATTTGCATTTTTCCGGAACGGTTAGCCATTGGGCATACCTATCGCCACACCGGAAAAGGTCTGATTCACATGCCGACCGTTATATTGCTCGCCGTAAGCATCAAAACCGATCACGTTGTAATCCTTGAGGAGAGCGGAAATATCATCGCGAATATCCAGCTGATCAATTTCAAGCTGGCGAAAAATACATTCGCAGGCAATCACCAGCTGCGGCTGTCCGACCTTTTTTTTCAGCTCTTCCAGAGTTTGCTGCAGGTGTTCGACAATATTTCCCCGCTGACAGGTAGACAGCACTACCCCCTCATCAATAGCACAGAAAAATGACAGGCTGAGGTCGTCGTTCACCTTCTGCAGGGAACGAACATGGAACTGATCGTGCAATTTCACCCCGATGGGGTTTAGGGCGAAGGTGTTGATACTCAAATCTTCAATCGGCACACCCACCACCTGGGAGTATTCCAGGGCAGCCGGTTCGGCATTGAGCTCAAGTACGACTCTCTCCTCCGCATCGGCTGCGGTCACCACCAGTTTATTGTCTTCCGGCGTGAGGTGATGGGTGGAGTACACCTCAAAGGGGCAATCGGTGTTGACCAGAATAATCACGGCCGCATTGCGGTAGAAACGGTCGCCGCAGAACACCTGGGTATCCTTGAAAAACAGATCATCCCCGGCAGAGCCACCCACCAGTGGAATATCACCCAGGGAATCATTGAGGCTCTTGAGTACCAACTCTTCCCGGATGGAAAGACCATCGAGTAGCGAAAAAGCAAAACTGTGCCCCTGCACAGGAAGCAATGCCTTTTGATTAAAGTTGAGCATCACCTGCTGTAACAGGGCGCTGGTGTCTGAAAAGGAAAAATGGTGCAGATTTTCGATCAGCGCCGCTTCCACGGCAAAGTGGGCTTTGGGGAGACTGAACCCGGTAATGCTGCCCTTGCAGGTACCCAGGGGCGTTATTTCTCCAGCGGTGGTACAGCCAATCAGCATGGTGTCGCCAAAACGTCTCTTTAACGCCTCAGCCAGAGCCGGCAGATCGTATTCCACAGAACAGAAGAAAATCACACACTCGGTCTGCTCCTGATAGAGGCCTTCATACAGCTCGTCGGCCACCACCTCCGGGTCATGGCTCAACGAATAGTGCCTGCGAATGACGTCGGCATTCGTCATGGATTTACTCCACAGATGCTCTAATAGTTATCACCCCCAGTCTAATTCATCAGTCCCCTTGAAGCATAGGCAGCATCCACCCGATACAGTTCACAAATAAAAAGTGCTTAAACCCCCGCGAGAGGATTTAAGCACCAAGAGGTGGAAGAAAATCAACAGCTTAGAAAAAACCTAGGGGATTAATATCGTAACTCACTAACAAATTCTTGGTTTGCTGGTAGTGATCCAGCATCATCTTGTGGTTCTCGCGACCCACACCGGACTTCTTGTAACCGCCGAAAGCAGCGTGTGCGGGATACATGTGATAACAGTTGGTCCACACACGGCCCGCCTGAATACCACGCCCCATGCGGTAAGCGCGATTGATGTCACGGGTCCAGACACCTGCACCCAGACCAAACTCGGTGTCATTGGCAATGGCCAGTGCTTCCGCTTCGTCTTTAAAGGTAGTGATACCGAGGGTAGGTCCAAAGATTTCTTCCTGGAACACACGCATGGTGTTATCACCTTTCAACAGCGTGGGCTGAACGTAATAGCCGCCTGCAAGGTCTCCACCGAGCATGTTGCGTTTGCCGCCCATCAGGAACTCTGCATTTTCTGACTTGGCGACATCCATATAGGAGAGGACCTTATCCAATTGCTCCTGGGATGCCTGGGCACCAACCATGGTATCGGTATCCAACGGGTTACCCTGAATAATCTGTCCGGCACGGGCGAGTACGCGCTCGATAAATTCATCGTAAATACTCTCTTGTACCAGAACACGTGACGGGCAAGTACAGACTTCACCCTGGTTGAAGAAACCCAGCAACAGACCTTCAACACACTTGCTGATAAAGCTCTCTTCCTGCTGCAGTACGTCTTCAAAATAGATGTTAGGGGATTTACCGCCCAGCTCGACTGTGGAAGGAATAATGTTTTTCGCCGCATATTCCATGATCTTGGCACCGACCGGGGTAGAACCGGTGAAAGCGATCTTGGCAATGCGGGTATTGGTTGCCAGTGCAGCACCGGCTTCGGCACCGAAACCGTTGACCACGTTGACCACGCCGGGTGGCAGCAGGTCACCAATGGTTTCCATCAGTACCAGAATAGAAGCAGGGGTTTGTTCTGCGGGCTTCATCACCACGCAATTACCGGCTGCCAGTGCAGGTGCCAGTTTCCAGGCCGCCATCAACAGCGGGAAATTCCAGGGAATGATCTGACCAACTACACCCAGTGGCTCGTGGAAATGATACGCCGCAGTATGCTCATCCAACTCAGCAGCAGTACCTTCCTGCGCACGGATACAGGCCGCGAAGTAGCGGAAATGATCCACCACCAGGGGAATGTCGGCGTTCAGCGTTTCACGCACGCTCTTGCCGTTATCCCAGGTTTCAGCCACAGCCAGTTTGTCCAGGTTCTGCTCGATACGGTCAGCGATTTTCAGCAGAAGATTGGAGCGCACAGTAACAGAGGATTTTCCCCAGGCGTCTTTTGCTGCGTGAGCGGCATCCAGTGCCGTTTCAATATCCGCAGCTGAGGAGCGTGCGACTTCACAAAATACCTTACCCGTGACTGGCGAGGCATTTTCAAAATATTTGCCTTCTTTGGGCGCTACCCACTCACCCCCAATATAGTTCTCATAACGAGACTTAAAAGAGACTGCAGCACCTTCGGTTCCCGGTTGCGCATAAATCATGACTCACTCCTAACCATGTTCGTTTAATCTGTGTTTATCAGCGGCGTTCCAGAATGGAACAAATTGTGCCGGTTATTATTTGCGGGCTTTATCAGAGCCTGTGTTGCTAAATCGCTTTTTCAGAATCGCCCTTAGTGACCAATAATAGACCCGGGTGGAAAACTTAATATTCTACTTTGGGGTCGAGAAAGCAGGTCTTTAGTAGGAGGCCTGAAGCAACGCCTTAACAGCTGATTTTTCGAGGCTTTTCGGGCGCTCGGGGGAACTCATTTTTATTGTTTTAAATCAATAACCTGAACAATATTCTCGGTTGACTGGCCGCGTTTTTTTTGATTGATCAACGGGGGACACAAATCATCATTGTTGTAATAAACAATGCACTCCAGACACTGTATACATTCGTTGTAATCCACCTTGCCCTGCGGGGTGATCGCAGCAATTTCACATTTGTGTTTACAGAGCTGACAGGGACTGCCGCACTCACTGCGTCGGGTCAGCCATTCAAAGCGATGGAACCACCCCAGTATTGCCAGCCCCGCACCCAGGGGACACAGGTAACGGCAGTACGCCTTGTGCACAAACAGGCTCAGCACCAGCAAACCCACGGCGTAAAGAACGAACGGCCAGGAACGCACAAACACCAAGGTAATCGCTGTTTTGAACGGCTCCACTTCTGACAGTATTTCCGCCGCCGTCAACGAGTAGAAGGAGATACCCACCAGAAGTATCAGCACCACATATTTCACCAACCACAAACGGGTGTGTACGCGGTAGGAAATTTTCCACTGGCGTATATTGAGTTTTTTGGCGATCCAGCTGGCCATTTCCTGCAACACACCGAACGGGCAGAGCCAGCCGCAAAACAGACCACGGCCAATGATGAAAAGAGAAATAAAGACATAGATCCAGAGAATGAACAGCATCGGATCGATCAGATAATCTGACCAGCGGAAGCCGGAAATCATCGCCTGGAAAATGGTGAAAATATTCACCACCGACAGCTGCCCCTGGGCGTACCACCCGATGAAAATCAGGGTAAACCAGAGAAAGCCCCAACGCAGGCGGTGAAAGAGTTTCGGGTAACGGCTGAGTCGGTGCTGGTAGACCATAATAGCCGTCAACAACACCAGGCTAAGAGACAACACTACCACCTCCCAGAAACGCCCCTTCCAGATAATCACCCAGGGCGCATCACGCTTCAGCTCATCGTCGACATTCTCGTTGTAGACAAAGAATGTGCCAGGCAACTGGTAGTTGGAGGGGAATGAAGCACTCAACGTTTCAAATAACATGCCCCGTGAACGGCTGACAACCAGTGACAGCTCCCACGGTGCGCCGGGATCAAAGTCCGACTGGGATTTGATGCGGAAAATTTTGCTGGTGTCGAAATTGCCAATATAGGGAGAGTTGACTTCGTCATAGTCATAGAAATTCATATCGCGAATTTCGATGGGCAGTTCCTGCTGGTGAACCGCGAGACGATCCGGCACAGAACCGGGCACAAAGTCCTCGCCGACAAAGCTGTAATCACCGTCGGCCATCACTGCTACCGCGTGATTGCCCGGCCCCAGCTCCCTAAGCAACCGCGCGTAGTCGGTTTCCCCGAGCAGGTTCTTGCCAATATCGGGCACGTTCAGGTAGCAGTAATAAAATTCGATAAAGATGCCATCGCCATTTTCATCGGCGACGTCGTTGAGGTTTTCGACGGCGGTGCCAGAAAATGCGGCGGCAACCTCATCGTGAGCAATACGTACATGCTGGATATAGCCGCGCTGCAACATCTCGTCCCAACTCAGGGGATGAAATTCCCCGGTTTTGACGGTGGCAATCGCCCTCGGCTCGAAACCTTCCAGGGTTTCACGGGCCACCTTCAGCGCGGACAGCAAAACTGTTTCGTTAACGGCAACCACAGAGGCGGTCGCCTTGGTAATACCATCGATATAAACATTGGCCCCCGCCCGCTGTTTACCGACCTTGATATTGTCGGCCACAGAAAGCCCTTTGTACTGCTGCAAAAATTCCAGCAGAGGCGGTTCGCCGAGGCCGTGGAGAAAGATGGGTTCATGGTGCTTGAGCAACTTGACCCCTTTGAAAATGCCCTGGGTATCGATACCCACGAGCACATTGACAACCTCACCGGAAAAACCGGGAATCGCCACAAAATCATTGGATTCGAAGAGATAGCCGAGTAATGCCGCGCCGCGGAACACCGGCCAGATACCCAGTGCGGTATCTTTTTCACCCAGTTCACTGGCGGTGGGAAATAAGTCTCGCCAGCTTTCTGTCGCCTGCCAATTGGCACGCAATTCCTGGCTTTCCTCGTCGGGTGCCGCATGTACTGTAAACGCTGACAGAAGGGCGAAGATCAACAGCCCGGTCAGCCATAGCGTGTGTGCCAACCCATTTTTCGCGAACATCCGTTCAATCCTTACCATCGCAGCAACCAGCGTGCGTATTTATTATCGGAATTCAGGTGGTAATGATTCGGCTTCTTAAGCCGTCAGGCAGACATCGGCCCGATGCACAAAGTACACCGGGCCTTTGCCACTACTGCTACGGAGAATCAGGATTTAGGCAGTTTAAAGGCCCAAACAGTGCCGCCCTGGTTCAGGTAGTTGACGCGTTTGGCCACATCACCACCCCACAGAGGTACAGCACCACCCCAACCGGAGATAACGGCTACATACTGCTCACCGTCCTGTTCCCAGGTGATCGGGGAGCCAACGATGCCGGAACCAGTCTGGAACTTGTACAGCACCTTACCGGAGTTGGCGTCGAGGCCATACAGGTAACCCTCGGGCGTACCGGTGAACACCAGACCACCGGCAGTGGTCAGCACACCACCCCAGAGAGGCGCGTTGTTTTTGAATTCCCACTTGATCTCACCGGTTTTTGGATCAATGGCTTTCAGAGAACCAATGTGATCTTCAAAAATGGGCTTGATAGTGAAGCCGGCACCCAGGTAAGCAGCACCTTTCTTGTAGGAAATGGGCTCGTTCCAGATATCCATACCCCACTCGTTGGAGGGCACATAGAACAGGCCGGTGTCTTTGCTGAAGGCCATCGGCATCCAGTTTTTACCACCGAGGAAAGACGGAATGGCAAATACAGACTTACCTTTTTTGCCATCTTCGCTTTCAGCCGGGTTACCGGGACGGTTTTCAGGGTTCCAGATTGGCGCGCCTTTGTCATCCAGGCCGCTGGCCCAGTTGATGTTTTTCACAAAGGGAATACCGCGGATGAAGTCGCCATTGGTGCGATTCAGCACGTAGAAATAACCGTTGCGGTCAGCGGTAGCCGCAGCCTTCACAGTTTTTCCGCCATCCTTGTAGTCGAAAGGAATCAGCTCGTTGACGCCATCGTAGTCCCAGCCATCGTGGGGCGTGGTCTGGAAGTGCCAGGCGATTTTACCGGTATCGGCATCAATCGCGACGCGGGAAGAGGTGTAGAGGTTGTTGCCTGGACGGGTGTGGGAGTTCCACGGCGCCGGGTTACCAGTACCCACATAAATCAGGTTGGTTTCCGGATCATAGGTACCGCCGTTCCAGGTTGCACCACCGCCCTGCTTCCAGAGGTCGCCTGGCCAGGTTTTACCGGCTTCACCACCGGTAATGCCGTTTTCCTTACCGTTCAGGTAGCCCATGTGGCCTTCGATAACCGGGCGGGTCCAGACCAGCTCACCAGTTTTCGCGTTGCGGGCATCAACCTTACCGATGATACCGAATTCGCCACCGGAAACACCGGTAACCACCATGCCTTTAATGATTTGAGGCGCGGAGGTGAAAGAATAACCGGCTTTGTAGTCGGCAATTTTCTCTTTCCACACAACCTTGCCAGTTTTACGGTCCAGGGCCACCAGCTTGGCGTCCAGGGTGCCGAAAATCACCAGGTTGTCATACAGAGCAGCACCACGGTTAATCACGTCACAGCAGGGCATGATGTTGTCGGGAAGACGCGCATCGTACTGCCACAGCTCCTCACCAGTGACACTGTCAATGGCAAACAAACGGGAATAGGAACCGGTAATGTACATCACACCGTCTTTCACCAGAGGCTGTGATTCCTGACCGCGCTGCTTCTCGCCACCGAGGGAAAATGCCCAGGCGGGACGCAATTCTTTAACGTTAGTTTTGTCGAGTTTTTTCAGCGGACTATAGCGCTGGGCTTTGGGGCCAAGGCCGTAGCTCACCACATCATTGGTGGTCGCCTGGTCATTAAGAATGTCGGCATCCGTTACCGGACTGAATGATGCAGCCTGAGCGCCAACTGCTACAGCACTGAACAGCGCCGCAGCCAGCGTTGAGTATGCGAACTGCTTATAGTTCGGTCTATGATTACGCAATTTCATCTCTAGAGCTCCTGTTTCTCTTATCTTTCTCAAATGCTTTTTATGCTTAGGCGCGATTATTTAAGTCCCCACACCATTTCTTATCTGGGAAACTAAATAATTTAAAAGTTAGGATTTCCCATACGACCAAGTATCTGCCTGCATATGGCTGCCAACAATGACACTTGGGAATGAACTAAGCTCGTCAATAAGTAGGACGACACCGACCGGATAAGAGGGTCAAATTTTTATCAAAACGAGTCGCCAGGCACCCATAATCACTCTTGACCGCAAAACTAAGGATAGTCCACCCACAGGAAAACGACGGCTAAAACGAACCACCACAGAGACGGCGAATATGGTAGATTGCCGGCGTTTTCACGGAGATAAAGACCAGAGATGACCGCACCGAAAATTCGCTTGCCCGCGGAGTGGGAACCACAGGATGCCATCCAGCTTACCTGGCCCCACAAAGATACTGACTGGCAGCCCCTGCTGCCGGAAGTCATTCCCGTTTACGAGCGACTGGTTCAGCTACTGACGACCAGGGGCCATGTGATTATTGGTGCCCCGGCAAATGAAATTGAGCCCATACAGCAGCGGTTTGCCGCCCTGGGCGTGCCTGAGGAAAAACTGCACCTCTACCCGGTAGTGTCTGATGACACCTGGGCCAGGGATCACGGCCCAATTACCGTTGCAGAAGGCGATACCCTCTGTTTGCTGGATTACCAGTTCAATGGCTGGGGTGAGAAATACGCTTTTCAGCAGGACAACCGCATTACCGGGGAATTGTTTCGCCAGGGGGCTTTCCCCGGTGCCACCCTGCAACCAAAAAACCTGGTATTAGAGGGCGGCTCTATCGAAAGCGATGGTGAGGGCACGTTGCTCACCACGGCTGTCTGTTTGCTGAACCCCAATCGTAATCCTTCTCTGAACCGTGAGGAGATTGAGCAACAACTGTGCGCCGATCTCGGCATCCGCAAAATCAACTGGCTGTACCACGGTGCCATGGAAGGTGACGACACCGATTGCCATATCGACACCCTCGCCCGGCTCTGCCCGAACAACGTCATTGTTTATCAAGCCTGCGATGATGAATCTGACAGTCACTATGCTGAACTGCAACAGATGGCCGAAGAGCTGCAAGCCCTGACCTGCGCCAGCGGACAACCCTACCAACTGGTGCCCATGCCATGGCCCTCGGCGAAATACGACGAGGATGGTCACCGGTTGCCAGCCACCTACGCCAACTTCCTAATTTTCAACGGTATGGTGATCGTTCCCACCTACCGTGATGCCAATGACGAGGCAGCCCTGGCACAAATGGCCCTCGCCTTCCCAGGCTACGACATTCAGGGGCTTGATTGCCTGCCCATAATCCACCAGCATGGCAGTCTTCACTGCATTACCATGCAACTGCCCAGGGGCGTAGTGACCCCGGCAGCGCAACAAAAGCAACAGGGGTAAACACCTTATGACCGAGCTGACCATTGGTGTTGTGCAGCACGCTTGCGGTGCTGATGTCGACGCAAACCTGCAAAAGACTCTGGAAGGTATTCGTGCCACGACAAGCCAGGGTGCCAACTTGGTAGTGCTTCAGGAACTGCACCGCAGCCTGTATTTCTGTCAGCAGGAAAACCCTGATCTGTTTGACCTGGCGGAAACCATTCCCGGCCCCAGCACCGACACACTCGGGGCGCTGGCCAAAGAGCTGGGCGTGGTGATCGTTTCCTCACTGTTTGAACGCCGTGCCGCCGGGCTGTACCACAACACAGCGGTGGTGCTGGACAGCGACGGCAGTATCGCCGGCAAATACCGCAAGATGCATATCCCGGACGATCCCGGCTACTACGAGAAATTCTATTTCACCCCCGGCGACCTCGGTTTTACCCCTATCCAGACCTCTGTGGGCAAACTCGGCGTACTGGTGTGCTGGGATCAGTGGTTCCCGGAAGCCGCGCGTCTGATGGCCATGGCCGGTGCCGACATGCTCATTTACCCCACGGCCATTGGCTGGTATCCACCGGATGACGAAGCCGAGAAACAACGCCAGCGCGATGCCTGGATTACCATCCAGCGCGCCCATGCCGTCGCCAACGGTTTGCCGGTGATCAGCGTCAACCGCATTGGCCATGAAGCAGACCCGAATGGCGGACCCGGTGCAGATTTCTGGGGCTCCAGTTTTGTCGCCGGACCCCAGGGTGAAATTCTCTGGCAGGCAGATACCGAAAGCGAAAGCTTTGCTACGGTGAAAGTAGATTTGGCCCGGGGTGAAGACGTGCGCCGTATGTGGCCCTACCTGCGGGATCGGCGGGTGGATCATTACACCGATCTGACCAAACTTTATCGGGATTAATCACGGCTCAACACAGCATTGAGCTGCCAACGAAAATCGTTTTGAGCTTCACGGGTTTTGTGGTGGCGTTCGGGGTTAATCCAATAGCGCCTCAATTACCCGTTACAGCTTGACTTCGAAAATGCACACACTGAGCCCTGGACTATGCCTTGTCGAGGCTCAACATATTCATAATCAGCCGGATCAATGTCTCTTTCTGTTTCGGGTCCGATTCCGCCACCAGTAGTGTCAACGCAGCCAGGCCGGTGTCGTTAATAATCAGGTAGCCATCACTGCTCAGCAGGCGACCGTTGCGGTGCAGAAAATCCACAAACAGAAATGCGCCGCTGCGTTTGTTACCGTCGGCAAAGGGGTGGTTTTTCACCACAAAATACAACAGATGCGCCGCCTTGCTTTCGACGGTCGGATAAGCCGGTTCGCCAAACACAGATTGATCCAGGTTACCGAATATGCCCGCCAGTCCATGCTCACGCACCTGGGCAAACAGTGGTGTTGCCTCGCCGCGTTCTATCAATTGCTCCTTTAGCTGACCCAGCGATGTCATAGCTTCACCAGGCGAAGGCAACTTGCCACCGGTTTCACCTGCGGGCTCTTCCAGCAAACCTTCATCGTAGCGCTGCAACCACAGGAAAGTCTGGGTATAGCGGGAGACGATATCGACCAGGCCTCTACCCGCGTCCCCGGACAGCTCGGGGCTTAGCGCAGCTTTTTGAATAAGAGCCAGTGCCTGCTCCAGCTCGGCGGCGTTTTTCTCGAAACGACTGCGGTTGAGGGTATAGCCCTGCACCAAATACTCCCTCAGCCGATTGGTAGCCCAGATACGAAACAGAGTCCCCTGCTTGGAATTCACTCGGTAACCGACGGAAATCGCCACATCGAGATTGTAATGTTCAATCTCACGCCGTACCTTACGGCTGCCTTCCTGCCGAACTATCCGGAATTTCCGGATAGTTGCATCTTCGACCAGCTCCTTGTCAGAAAAGATATTTTTAATATGTTCGTTAATCGTTCGCACATCCTTGCCGAAAAGCTCACCCATCTGCGCCTGCGTTAGCCACAGCGTATCCGCCTCCAGCCTGACCTCAATTTCGGTCTGGCCATCGGCGGTTTGGTAGATTTCGATCTGGTTGTTTTCGCTGTTCATATCGCCTCCATGCGATAAGGATATGGTATTACCGAAGCTATCGCAGCCTTTGCGACAACCGAGCCCAAGTATGTCACCTTTCACATGCAGGCGCCCCAACAACACATCAGGACAGAAGCGCTCGTAAAACTCACCACGGTTGGATAGCACATCGCTCCTCTGCTGGTTGATGGCATCTATTTGGTTATAGAAGGAGGCTACATTCAGTGTGTTCACTGCCCGTAAGCAAAATTGCGTTTACGTGAAAGTTTATTTTCGTCTATCTGAAAGTGGGGTTTCGTATATATGGGAGTTCCAGGCAGTGAAAGAGTCTATGCAAAATACAATCTATTTCAGGTTTAGATAATTCCAAGCTAAGTCTGAGCATAAAAAAGGCCCCAATCTAAGTTGGAGCCTTTTCTTCTGGATGGAACTGGCCGCAAACTGACATCAATAAAAAAGCCCCGACCTTTCGGTCGGGGCTTTTTTATTTAGATGGTGCCCAAGGCCGGACTTGAACCGGCACGGCTTACGCCACTACCCCCTCAAGATAGCGTGTCTACCAATTCCACCACTTGGGCAATTAACGGTTGTTACTCTGTACCTGCAGGAGCGGGAATATCTTCCACAGGTGCCGAGGGTATATCTTCATCTACGGAAGGAATGTCCGATTCCTGGACTTCTTCCAGTATTTCCATTTGTACGGCCTCAAGCTCGGGCAGCACTTTATCACCGACTTTGGCGTTATCCTTGGCCATTACCGCCAGGGCAAAGCTGGTGACAAAAAATACGGTCGCCATGATGGCGGTGACCTTGCTGAAAAAGTTCCAGCCACCGGCACTGCCGAATACGGTTTGTGAGGCACCGGAACCAAATGATGCGCCGGCTTCTGCGCCCTTGCCCTGTTGTACCAGGATCAGTCCAATAATGGACAGAGCCGTCAACAGGTGAACAATCAATATCAGTTTTTCCATTTGCCTGCTTCGCCTTGAGGTTAGGCCAGTTTACAAATCTCGCCAAATTCGGCGCTGTTCAGTGAGGCTCCGCCCACTAGAGCGCCGTCGATATCCGGCTGAGCAAACAGCTCCGCCGCATTGGCAGCTTTTACACTGCCGCCGTAGAGCACCCGGGTGCCCTCGCCGTTCGCGCCCAACTGCTGGCGAATGGCCTGATGTACTTCCTGGGCCTGTTCGGCGGTGGCTGTTTTGCCAGTGCCTATGGCCCAAACCGGTTCGTAGGCGATGACCGCACTGCAAACCGCTTTTATACCAGCTGCCTGAATGACTGCATCCAGCTGGCTGTTAATCACTGTCAGGGTTTCACCCTGTTCACGCTGCGCGAGAGTTTCCCCGACACAGAATATGGGCACTAGCCCTTCGGCCTGGGCCGCCATAAATTTGGCTGCCACCTGTGCGTCGTTCTCGCCGTAGAGCGTACGCCGCTCGGAATGGCCAACTATGGCGTAACGGCAACCGATGTCGCGCAACATATCGGCGCTGACTTCACCGGTATAGGCGCCCTGCTGCTGCTCAGAGACATTCTGTGCGCCGACACCAATGTCGGTGTCATGCAGAGTCGCAATCACCTCGGGGAGATACACGTAGGGCGGACAAACCACCACTTCCACTCCACCAAGCTTCGGCAAGCCTGCCAGAAGCGCTGCAATCGATTCGCGAGAACCGTGCATTTTCCAGTTGCCTGCTACCAGGGGACGACGCATATTAAGGTTTTCCCGGCCCTGAAAAGGGGCGCAATATTAACGAAGTTACCGCCAAACTACAACTGATCAAGGTGCGATTCCAAAGGGCCAAATACGCCGTTCTTTGGCTTTCAAACCAACCTGCGCTCAACCGACTTCTTGTGTCACCACTTCCGCCACACGGGTCACCAGTTCATCCACCAGTTTGGCGTCTTCTCCCTCCACCATTACACGCACCAGCGGCTCGGTACCGGAGGGGCGCAATAGCACCCGCCCCCTGTCGCCCAGGGTCTGCTCAGCTTCTGCTACGGCCTCTTGTATGCGGGGGAAATTTTCCAGTTTGAAGTTCTGCTTGATGCGCACATTGATCATCTTTTGCGGGAATTTTTTCATGCCCTTTTTCAGATCGTTCAGCGAGGTGTCTGTTTCGCGCATGGCATAGAGCACCTGTAAAGCTGCCACTACTGCATCGCCGGTGGTAGTCAGGTCGCTACAGATGATGTGGCCAGAACTTTCGCCCCCTAACTGCCATTTGCGTTCGCGCATGGCTTCGATCACGTAGCGGTCACCCACCTTGGCGCGGAAGAAGGGAATACCCAGCTCTTTAAGCGAGATTTCCATGCCGAAGTTGCTCATCAGGGTACCCGCCACACCACTGCATTCGCCTTGTTGGTGGCGGTGCTTGGCAATGACGAACAACAGTTCATCGCCATCCACCATATGACCCTTGTGATCGACGAACAACACGCGGTCGCCATCACCGTCGAAGGCGATGCCCATATCGGCACCTTGGCTGGTCACAGCTTCCTGCAATAATGCCGGTTTGGTCGAGCCGCAGTTTTCGTTGATGTTGAAGCCGTCGGGGTTGACTGCCATTTCCACCACTTCAGCACCCAGTTCGCGGAATACACTCGGCGCGGTATGGTAGGTGGCGCCATTGGCGCAATCCACCACCAGTTTCAAGCCTTGCAGATTGCTTCCCGCTGGCAAGGTACCCTTACAGAATTCAATGTAACGTCCTACCGCATCGGGGACCCGATGCGCTTTGCCCAGTTTGCTGGACTCTTCGGTGACGATGTCATTTTGCAAGTATTGTTCGATGGCCAGCTCCACTTCATCGGGCAGCTTGAAGCCATCACCGCCAAAGAACTTGATGCCGTTATCATAATAAGGATTGTGCGAGGCGCTGATAACAATACCCGCCTGGGCACGGAAGGTGCGGGTCAGGTAGGCAATGGCTGGCGTCGGCATGGGGCCGAGAAGGGCTACATCCACCCCCCCGGCAATCAACCCCGCCTGCAGGGCCGATTCAAACATATAACCGGAGACGCGGGTGTCCTTGCCCATCACAATCAGTTTGCGGCCCTGAGCCTGTTCGCTGAAGACCTTACCCGCCGCCCAGCCCAGTTTCAGGACAAAATCAGCGGTGATCGGGTGAACACCCACTCTGCCACGAATACCATCTGTACCGAAAAATTTTCTTCCCATGTCTATCTCTCGATCGCTGTCATTATTTTCAATGCGTCAGCCGTAGCCGATACGTCGTGCACCCGCACAATGCTGACGCCCTGTTGCGCGGCCAGCATCGCCATGGCCACACTGCCTACCATGCGTTGCTCAACTGGTTTGTCCAGCAGCGCACCAATCATCGATTTTCGGGAGACGCCCACTAACAGAGGCATTCCCAACTGTTGTAACTCCCCCAAACCCCGGAACAAGTCCAGGTTATGTTGCAGGGTTTTGCCAAATCCGAAGCCCGGGTCCAACAGCAGTTTATCTCGCCCGATTCCCGCAGCCTCACAGGTTGCCACACGCTCAGCCAGAAAGTCTTTGACCTCCTGCACAACATCTTCATATTCCGGGCGTTGCTGCATGCTATCCGGCTCGCCGGACATATGCATCAGACACACGGGCAAGCCGGTATCAGCGGCTGCCTGCAATGCCCCAGGACGTCGCAGCGCCCGCACATCGTTGATCAGGCTGGCCCCGGCCTCTGCAGCCGCGGTTATAACCTCAGGGGTACTGGTATCTACAGAAACCGGCACATCGAAACGTGCTGTTATCACCTCGACCACCGGTACTACCCGCTGTAATTCCTCTGCCACTGTAACGGCGGCAGCGCCTGGGCGAGTGGACTCACCACCCACATCGATAATATCTGCTCCTTCCTCAACCATGGTCTCTACCCGCCGCAGGACCCTGGATATATCCAGATGACCATCACGGGCATGAACGGCACCACCATCGGAAAAAGAATCGGGGGTGGCATTCAACACGCCCATAATACGGGGGATTGAGAGGTCCAGCAGGTAGCGCCCCAGCTGCATCAGCTAGAGCTCTGATTGAAGGCAAAGCCAGGGATGAATCTCAACATGGAAAAACAGCTTTCAGAATTGCACAAAAGCCCCCGGCCAGAGACTGGCCGGGGAACTGTTTAATGCTCGTTGGCGGGACCACCCACGGTGCCGACATCATCGGCATCACCGCTATCGGTTTCGCCGCCATCGGGGCCGGGTCGACCACCGAAACCCTGGTCGTGCCAGTCCCGCGGAGGACGTACTGGCTTGCGGGCCATCAGATCATCTACCTGATCGGAGTCGATGGTTTCGTACTCCATCAGAGCATCTTTCATGGCATGCAGCACGTCGATATTGTCTTCAAGGATTTTCTTGGCACGGTCGTAACTCTCATCAAGAACACGACGCACCTCAATATCGATTTCCCGAGCGGTATCTTCCGAATAGGTGGTATTGCCGGTACCGGGCACCTGGGACTCTTCCTGGCCGTACAGCACCGGACCCATGGAATCCGATAGACCCCAGCGAACCACCATATTGCGAGCCATTTGGGTGGCGCGCTCAATATCGTTGGATGCCCCGGTAGTTACCCCATCGGCTCCGTGAATCAGCTCCTCGGCAATACGCCCACCAAACAAACTGCACAACTGGCTGGACAGCTGACGGCGGCTCATACTGTATTTATCTTCTTCCGGCAGGAACTGGGTGACACCCAGAGCCCGGCCTCGGGGAATAATACTCACCTTATGAATCGGGTCGTGCTCCGGCATCATGCGACCGACAATGGCGTGACCGGCTTCATGGTAGGCAGTATTTTCCTTTTCCTTCTCCGACATCACCATGGAGCGCCGCTCGGCACCCATCATGATTTTGTCGCGGGCTTTTTCGAATTCTTCCGTGGTCACAATCCGCTTGTTGGCACGCGCTGCGAACAGGGAGGCCTCGTTCACCAGATTAGCGAGGTCGGCCCCGGAAAAACCGGGAGTTCCGCGGGCGATAATGCCCAGATCAACGTGCTCATCCAGGGGCACCTTGCGCACGTGCACTTTGAGAATCTGCTCGCGACCACGAATATCCGGCAGGCCGACAAACACCTGGCGGTCAAAACGACCGGGGCGCAGCAGTGCCTTGTCGAGCACATCGGGGCGGTTGGTGGCGGCGATGACAATAATGCCTTCGTTGCCCTCGAAACCGTCCATTTCCACCAGCAACTGGTTCAGGGTCTGCTCGCGCTCGTCGTGACCACCACCGTAGCCACCACCACGATGGCGACCCACGGCGTCAATCTCATCGATAAAGATAATACAGGGAGCCTGCTTCTTGGCCTGTTCGAACATGTCGCGCACCCGGGAAGCACCCACACCAACGAACATTTCCACGAAATCGGAACCGGAAATGGAGAAAAATGGGACCTTGGCTTCGCCAGCAATGGCCTTGGCCAGCAGGGTTTTACCGGTACCGGGTGGGCCCACCATCAGCACGCCTTGGGGAATACGGCCACCCAGGCGCTGGAAGCGTGAGGGATCGCGAAGGAAGTCCACCAATTCATGGACATCTTCCTTCGCCTCATCCACACCGGCCACATCGGCAAACGTGGTTTTGATCTGGTCTTCACCCAACAGGCGCGCTTTGCTCTTACCAAAGGCCATGGGGCCGCCACGGCCACCGCCGCCACCCTGCATCTGGCGCATGAAGAACATGAAGATGGCCAGGATCAGCAAAATCGGGAACGATGCCACCAGCAGTTGCGTCCACAGGCTCTGCTGTTCCGGCTCACGTCCCTGAACGGTGACGTTGTTGTTGAGCAGGTCGCCCATCAGCCCGGAATCGGGCACATTCGGGCGAATGGTCTTGAAGCTGCTGCCGTCAGTACGCTTGCCTTCGATGGTCAGACCCTGGATCTCTACATTGGTGATCCGACCTGTCTGCACCTCTTCGATGAAAGAGGAGTAACTGATTTCATCCTCTTTGGCGGGGGGACTAAAATTCTGGAATACCGACAGCAATACCGCCGCGATAATCAGCCACAACACTAGATTTTTGGCCATATCGTTCAACTAAACTTCCTCACATTAATGCTGACGACATCCATCGTGCAGCAACACAGGGGACCACTTCTGAATGGCCCCCGCTAACTAATACTCTTTTACTGTTACTTTAGACCACGGGCCACCAGATAAACTTCCCGCGAACGGGACCGGGAGGCATCGGGTTTGCGGGTTACCACCCGCTGAAAACGGCTTTTAACCTCCTGTAGAAAGCTGTCAAAACCCTCGCCGTGGAATACTTTGGCAACAAAAACGCCCTCAGGTTTCAAAACCTGAGACGCTAAATCAAGCGCTAACTCTACCAGATACATGGCCCGTGGCTGATCCACCGCTTTCATACCACTCATATTGGGGGCCATGTCTGAAATTACAAGGTCTGCCTGCCCATCGTCCAGCAATTGCAGAATTTCTTCAAACACAGCTTCCTCGGTGAAATCGCCCTGCACGAAGTCCACACCGGCAATACTGTCCATGGGCAGTATGTCCGAAGCGACTACCCGCCCTTTATCACCCACCAGTTTAACCGCCACCTGGGACCAGCCTCCGGGTGCAGAACCGAGGTCAACAACAGTCATTCCGGGCTTAAAAAGGCGATCTTTTTCCTGAAGTTCCAGTAACTTATAACTGGCACGGGAGCGATAGCCCTCCTGCTGGGAGCGCTTCACGTAGTGGTCTTTGTTGTGTTCCTGCAGCCAGCGGTGGCTGCTTTTTGAGCGTCCCATATCAACCTGATAGCAGTTCGGCTAGAATACGCGCCGTTAAACAGGACAGCTATTCTATGACACTTTCCAACGAGGACAAAAAGCATCTGCGCCGACTGGGCCATAATCTCAATCCGGTGGTGACCGTGGCTGGCAATGGTCTCAGCGAATCCGTTCTCGCCGAGATTGATCGAGCCCTGAACGATCACGAGTTGATTAAGGTAAAACTGGCGGTTGGCGGCAAAGAAGCCAAGCAACAGGTGATTGCCGAAATCACCGAAAAGCTCCATGCCGAGGCCGTACAGTCCATCGGCCACATCGTGCTGCTGTTGCGCCGCTCAGAAAAACCTAACGCCCACCTGTCCAACCTGCTGCGGTAATCCATACCCGCAGCCACACTGCCCCTCCACTAACCGGCAACTGATTGGTCACCTGGGCTATTTGCCCAGGTGCTGTAGAAACCATTCCTGCGCCGGTCCTGAGGCCGCTTCGAAGTCATTCACATAGGCATCAAAATGTCCGCCTGACAGGGTCACCAACCGTTTTGGACCAAGCGCCTCTTCGTAAGCCTCAAGGGCCAAGTCGGAGACCGTCAGCACATCACCCAGCGCCACAATCATCATAAACGGTGTCGGGCTGATATAGCGGGCATAGCTGATAGGTTCATATTCGGTGAACATTTCCACGGAGCGCAGTGTCACCTCGTTATGCCACGAGGGTGCACGGGTTTTCCCGGTCTCGGTGAACCAGGTCCAACTATCCGGGGTAGGCAGCGCCGAAGGCGCCGCCGGGTCCTCGGCTACCACAGGAATCATGGCCGGTGCCGCGCCGTTCATTCGCGCTCGACGGTCTTCATCGAACATGGCCTGTACCGAGGCAAGGTAATCAGAGCGAATCAGCCTGCGCACATTGCGATGGCCGCTAGCCAGCGGAACCTGGGAAACCACACACTTCACACGGCGATCCAGAGCGCCCACCACCATGACATGCCCGCCACTGTAACTTGACCCCCAAATACCTATCCGCTGGGCATCGGTTTCCGGCAGGGTTTCGGCGTAGGTAATGGCATCGCGGTAATCGCGAACCTGCTGCCAGGGATCAATTTCATAACGGGGCTCACCGTCACTGGCCCCGAAGTTGCGGTTGTCGAACACAATGGACGCCAGGCCGACTTCAGCAAATGCTTCCGCAAAGCGGTCGAGATACATTTCTTTTACGGCCGAAAAACCATGGGCCATGACGATGGTTGGCACTGGCCCCTGGGCGCTCTCCGGCACATAGTGCCAACCCCGCAGCGTCACCCCATCTTCGGTTTTGAACTCAATATCCTTGCGCATGTAAATGCCCCCTGTTTTTATTTTGAGGGCACATACTGGCAGAAAGTAATATTGGCGTCGACAACACGCAACAGGCACCAGATAACCCGTCAGAAACTGGCTTGGCCCACCTCTCCAACCTGCTGCGCTAAGCTACAGCAACCTCTAGGGGATCAGCTGGTTGCGCTGCAAAGCGGTATAAACCTTTCTACAGCTGGCGCCAAAGCGATTTAGCTCCCCAAGATTGGGGGGATGGCCGCCATCCAGGCGGATCTGCCAACTCTCTATCTCGTTCTCGAGAAAGCTCAAAAGCTTTTTCGGGCAACCAATACAGTGCCCGCCACAGATCTGCGCCTCGGGCATATCGAAGGGAATCGCCCGCCTTACATCCAGAATTAACTGCGCCATGGCAGTGGCGGTATCAGGTTTTATCACTCTATCCGGCATAGCACTGACAGTTTAAGAGCAACGGGGCTAGCGCACAGCTAGATCAAAGGGGTACTCCGTCGGCGCAAAAGCGGTAGCTGGCAACCTTCCCTCGCACAAAACACGCACAAAAAAAGAGGGGCTCAACGCCCCTCTTTTTACCGCCTGAGTGACAGACACTCAGATGTGCTTCACATCGTCTATTTCGTATTCCACGTCACCGGACGGCGTTCTGACCACAACAATATCGCCAATTTCCTTGCCAATCAGCGCCCTGGCGATGGGAGACTGGTAGGAAATCTTGTTGGATTTCACATCCGATTCATCGTCACCAACAATCTTGTAGGTCACAGTTTCGTCGTTATCCAGATTGATAATGTTCACAGTGGAACCAAAGATCACCTTATCCCCGGCGGGCATCTTGGTGACATCAATGATCTGCGCATTACCCAGTTTGCCCTCAATCTCCTGAATGCGACCCTCGGCAAAACTTTGCTGCTCTCGGGCCGCATGGTATTCGGCGTTTTCTTTCAGATCACCGTGTTCACGAGCCTCGGCGATTGCCGCCACAATACGCGGGCGTTCCACTTTCTTGAGATTGTCGAGTTCCTTGCGGAGCTTTTCCGCACCCTCAACCGTCATGGGAATTTTTTGCATCAGACATTCCTCTTATGCAGTTCCTGCAATCGTCTCACTTTTATTTCACCTGCTTGAGCCAGGGCCATGCACACCGCCTGACCGCCAGCCAACGTGGTTGTGTAATAAACGCCATGTTGTTCCGCGCTGGAGCGAATGGTGGATGAGTCGGCAATCGCCTGACGACCCTCAGTGGTATTCACAATCAGGTCAATCTGGTCGTTTTTGATCATATCCACAATATGCGGACGACCCTGTTTGACCTTCATCACCCGCTCCACCGGCAAACCGGCATCCTCAATCAGCTGGGCGGTTCCGCCCGTAGCCACAATTTTGAAGCCACAGTTGATCAGCCCCTGGGCGACACTGGCAATGCCGGGCTTGTCCGGATCGCGTACGCTGAGGAACGCCGTTCCCGATGTGGGAATCGGGTCACTGGCACCCAGTTCTGCCTTGGCATAGGCCTCGGCAAAGGTGTCGCCAACCCCCATCACTTCCCCGGTGGACTTCATCTCGGGGCCGAGAATCGGGTCGATACCCGGGAATTTATTGAACGGTAACACTGCCTCTTTCACACTGAAATAGGCCGGAATAATTTCGCGGGTAAAGTTCTGATCCGGGAGGGACATGCCCACCATGCAACGTGCCGCAATTTTTGCCAGGGATGTACCAATACATTTGGACACAAACGGTACAGTACGTGATGCCCGGGGATTCACTTCGATCACATAGATCTTGCCATCCTGCCAGGCAAGCTGAACGTTCATCAGACCCTTCACGTTGAGCTCTACCGCCATGGCCTTAACCACGTCGCGCATGTCGTTCTGCACATCTTCCGGCAGACTGTACGGCGGCAGGGCACAGGCGGAGTCACCGGAGTGAATTCCCGCCTGCTCAATATGTTGCATGATGGCACCAATCACCACATTTTCGCCGTCACTGACCGCGTCGATATCGACTTCAATGGCCGAAGACAGGAAGTAATCCAGCAACACCGGTGCATCTTCTGAAACCTGCACGGCATCACGCATGTAGCGTAGTAACTCTTCCTCACGGTAGACGATTTCCATGGCCCGGCCACCCAGTACGTAGGATGGTCTGACCACCAGCGGATAACCGATACCTGCCGCTGCACCTATCGCTTCTTCACTGGAACGGACAATGGCGTTGGGTGGTTGCAGCAAGTCCAGCTTGTGAATCATCTGCTGGAAGCGTTCACGGTCTTCCGCCCGGTCAATCGCATCCGGGGTGGTACCAACAATCGGCACACCTTCGGCTTCCAGGGCACGGGCCAGTTTTAACGGCGTCTGGCCACCAAACTGAACGATAACACCCTTGGGTTTCTCCAGACGGACGATTTCCAGCACATCCTCCAGGGTAACGGGCTCGAAATACAGCCGGTCAGAGGTGTCGTAATCGGTGGAAACGGTCTCGGGGTTACAGTTGACCATAATGGTCTCGTAACCATCTTCACGCATGGCCAGCGCCGCATGAACACAGCAATAATCGAATTCAATACCCTGACCGATACGGTTGGGACCACCGCCCAGAACCAGGATTTTGTCACGCCCTGAGGGCTGTGACTCACACTCTTCCTCATAGGTTGAGTACATGTAGGCAGTGGCCGTCGCAAATTCCGCTGCACAGGTATCAACCCGCTTGTAAACCGGGTGAATACCGAGGCTGTGACGGTGCTTGCGCACTGCGGCTTCCGACGTCTCCAGCAATACCGCCAGTCGTTTATCGGAAAAGCCCTTACGTTTCAGGCTAAAGAGTTTTTTCTCATCCAACGCCGTCAGAGAATTGCCCTGCAGAGCCTGCTCCTGCTTGATCAGATCTTCGATCTGCACCAGGAACCAGCGATCAATAGCAGAGTGCGCAAATACCTCATCCACCGTCATCCCGGCACGGAAAGCATCACCCACATACCAGATGCGCTCGGCACCGGGGTTGCTGAGCTGCTCGAGCAGTTCGGCCATGCCCTCTTCGGTGGAAGCATCCACCTTCGGTTCAAAGCCGGCAGAGCCTACTTCAAGGCCACGCAGGGCTTTCTGTAGGGACTCCTGGAAAGTGCGACCGATGGCCATCACCTCTCCCACCGATTTCATCTGGGTGGTGAGTTTGGCGTTGGCCTGGTTGAATTTCTCAAAGGCAAAACGCGGAATCTTGGTGACCACGTAGTCGATGCTGGGCTCGAAAGACGCAGGCGTAGCACCGCCAGTGATATCGTTCTGCAATTCATCCAGCGTATAACCCACCGCCAGCTTGGCCGCCACCTTGGCAATGGGGAAGCCGGTAGCTTTCGACGCCAGGGCGGATGAGCGGGAAACCCGGGGGTTCATCTCAATTACCACCAGTCGGCCATCTTTGGGGTTCACTGCAAACTGCACGTTGGAACCGCCGGTTTCCACTCCGATCTCACGCAGCACCGCGATGGAGGCGTTGCGCATGATCTGGTACTCCTTGTCCGTCAAGGTCTGGGCCGGTGCCACAGTGATGGAATCACCGGTGTGCACCCCCATGGGATCGAAGTTCTCGATGGAACAGATGATGATGCAATTGTCGTTTTTGTCTCGCACCACCTCCATTTCATATTCTTTCCAGCCGATCAGAGATTCGTCGATCAACAACTCGTTGGTGGGCGACAAATCCAGACCGCGACGGCAGATTTCCACAAATTCCTCGCGGTTGTAGGCGATGCCACCACCGGAGCCACCCATGGTAAAGGATGGACGAATAATACAGGGGTAACCGAAACGATCCGGTACCTGCAGAGCCTCTTCCAGACTGTGCACAATCACCGCATTGGGGGTTTCCAGGCCGATGGCTTTCATGGCCTTGTCAAAGCGGTCGCGATCTTCCGCCTTGTCGATGGCATCGGAGTCGGCGCCGATCATGTCGACGCCGAATTCTTCCAGCACCCCTTCGCGGGCCAGATCGAGCGCGCAGTTAAGGGCTGTCTGTCCGCCCATGGTGGGCAGCAGAGCATCCGGGCGCTCCTGCTCGATAATCTTCGCCACAGTGCGCCATTCCACCGGTTCGATATAGGTAGCATCGGCCATGGCCGGATCGGTCATGATGGTGGCGGGGTTGGAGTTCACCAGGATCACCCGGTAACCCTCTTCACGCAGGGCTTTACAGGCCTGGGCGCCAGAGTAATCAAACTCGCAGGCCTGTCCGATGACAATGGGACCGGCGCCGAGGATCAGGATACTTTTGATGTCGGTTCTTTTTGGCATAAGTCGTCGTCAGTTTAGGCCGTAGCCGTTAACTTGGTACCTGTCAGCAGGTGTTATTCGGTGCCATTACAGACACCGCGCACGGAATAGAGCCAGGTTCAGCTGGCCTGGCCGCGCGCCTCAATCAATTCGAAAAAGTGGTCAAACAGCGGTGCTGCATCATGGGGGCCGGGACTGGCTTCCGGGTGACCCTGGAAACTGAATGCCGGCTTGTCCGTGCGGTGAATCCCCTGCAGCGAGCCGTCAAACAGTGAACTGTGGGTCGCGCGGAGATTGGCCGGCAGGGTCGCCTCGTCCACGGCAAATCCGTGATTCTGGCTGGTGATCATCACCGTACCGTTATCCAGATCTTTCACCGGATGGTTGGCACCGTGATGGCCGAATTTCATTTTCACGGTCTTGGCGCCACTGGCAAGGGCCAGCAACTGGTGTCCCAGGCAAATGCCAAAAACCGGGATGTCGGTTTCCAAAAACTCGCGTATCGCCTGAATGGCGTAATCGCAGGGCTCCGGGTCCCCCGGGCCATTGGACAGAAAAATACCATCGGGATTCATGGCTAGCACGTCTGCTGCAGGAGTTTTGGCAGGCACTACCGTGAGGTTCGCACCACGGTCCACCAGCATGCGCAAGATGTTGTGCTTGGCGCCGAAATCATAGGCCACCACGTTGTAGGGCTTGTTTTCCGGCGTAGTAAATCCAGCACCCAACTGCCAGCTACCCTCGGACCAAGCGTAGGATTTATCGGTGGTAACTTCCTGGGCCAGATCCATGCCTTTCAGGCCGGAAAAGGCACGCGCTGCGGCCAGCGCTTCGTCACGATCGACACGACCCGCCATCAGGCAGCCACTCTGGGCACCTTTTTCACGCAGGATACGGGTCAGTTTACGGGTATCAATGTCGGCGATACCAAGAATATTGTTCGCCTTCAGGTATTCATCCAGCGCCTGCTCGGAGCGGAAATTACTGACAAGAAGCGGCAGGTCACGAATCACCAGACCCGCAGCCCAGATGCGTTCAGACTCACAGTCTTCGCTGTTAACACCGACATTGCCGATGTGGGGATACGTCAGGGTAACGATCTGGCGCGCATAGGAGGGATCGGTGAGGATTTCCTGATAGCCAGTCAATGCTGTATTGAATACCACTTCACCACTTGAGAGCCCATCTGCGCCAATGGCGATACCCTCAAACACAGTGCCATCCTCAAGCGCGAGAATAGCGGACCGATGGCTATCGGTATTCAAAGCGACCTCCTCAACCTTTTAGGGAATTCTTACTGCGACAGCTCAATCCTTAAGCAATAATCCGGTGCAGTTTAGCTAACGTCAGGCTGTAAAAAAGCGAGATGAAACCGCACGTCTCACCTCGCTTTATAAATTCTACAACCGCGTCCCTCACCGGTAATTACAGGGCTTGCTCTGTCTGCGGAAACTAACGGCGCATTCTAGGGCAAGCCCCCCGATCTGTCCAGCCGATATCATGCCGACCAGGGCAAAAAAATGGCTGTTTTCACGGACATGCCATCACTTCAGACCGAGCACATCCTGCATATCGTAAAGGCCTTTTTCCTGCCCCTGCAGCCAGGCAGCGGCCCGCACAGCCCCGCGGGCAAAGGACATGCGGCTGGAAGCCTTGTGGGTAATTTCCACACGTTCACCATCTGCCGCAAACATCACCGTGTGATCGCCGACGATATCGCCGGCGCGGACCGTGGCAAAACCAATGGTCTGACGCTCCCTGGCACCGGTCTGCCCTTCCCGGCCGTAAACAGCCACCTCAGACAGGTCGCGACCCAGAGTTTTGGCCACCACTTCGCCCATGCTAAGGGCGGTACCCGAAGGGGCATCCACCTTGTGACGGTGATGGGCCTCGTAAACTTCGATATCCACATCGTCGCCAAGCACTTTGGCCGCCATTTCCAGTAATTTGAAGCAGAGGTTGACCCCGGTGCTGAAATTGGACGCTATGCACAGGCCGGTAGTATCGGCTGCCGACAGCAACTGCTGCTTTTGTTCCGGGGTGAACCCGGTGGTACCGACCACCATTTTTTTGCCGGCAGCCGCACAGACCTCGGCATTGGCGAGTGTTGCCAGCGGCGCCGTGAAATCAATCAGGACATCGAACTGATCCAGCACCTGGGTGATATCGCCAACCACCGGCACATTGAGCTTACCGATACCGGCCAGTTCTCCAGCGTCAGCACCGATGAGTGTGCTCTCCGGCCGCTCGATGGCCACTGTCAACTGCGTGTCGGAGTTCAGGGTTACCGCTTCCATCAGGGTTTTCCCCATACGACCGGCCGCACCGGTCACTGCAATTCGTGTCATAGGGTATTCTCGTTATTTTTCAGACGTGAGTCGCACTACAGCGCGAAGCCATCAAAGAATTTCTTTACACCTTCAAACCAGGATGTTTTGCGGGGCGAATGTTTGCCGCCCTCAAGGCTCTCCTGCAATTTACCCAGCAGCTCCTTCTGTTCCGCATTGAGGTTGACCGGGGTTTCCAGAATAACACGGCACAAAAGATCACCCTGACCTCCACCGCGAACGCTGGTGACGCCTTTACCACGGAGCCTGAACAATCTTCCGGTCTGGGTCTCCGCCGGAATTTTCAACTTCACCCGACCATCCAGCGTCGGCACTTCAATTTCACCCCCCAGAGCGGCATCGACAATACTGATCGGCACTTCGCAGTATAAATCGCGACCTTCACGACGGAACAGGGCATGCTCCCTGACGCGGACCTGAACGTACAGGTCCCCTGCAGGGCCACCTTCTGGTCCAGCTTCACCTTCACCGGCCAAACGAATGCGATCACCGGTATCAACGCCGGCAGGAACCTTGACGGATAACGTCTTGGTATCGTGCACCCGACCCTGTCCATGACAGGTGCCACAAGGGTCGCTGATGACCTGACCGCGACCACGACAGGTGGGACAAGTTTGCTGAACTGCAATAAAGCCCTGGGACATGCGCACCTGACCATGCCCACCACAGGTGGAACAGGTAATTGGACTGCTGCCTTTCTTGGCACCGGAACCGTCACAAGTCTTACAGGCCACCAGCGTCGGCACCTTGATCTGGATGGTTTTACCCCTGACGGCATCCTCAAGATCCAGGTCCAGGTCGTAACGCAGGTCAGAACCACGGCGCGGACCGCCGCGACCACCCCGGCCACGTCCACCTTGACCAAAAATATCGCCGAACACATCGCCGAAAATATCGCCAAAATCACCGAAGCCCGCGCCACCGGGACCGCCACCAAAACCGCTATTGGGGTCTACACCCGCGTGGCCGTACTGGTCGTAGGCTGCTTTCTTTTCCTTGTCAGAAAGCACTTCGTAGGCTTCCGTCGCCTCTTTAAAGATGTCCTCGGCCTCTTTGTTGTCCGGATTGCGGTCCGGGTGATTCTTCATCGCTATGCGGCGGTAGGCTTTTTTGATCTCCTCCGCAGAGGCACTTTTGGCTACACCGAGAATCTCGTAAAAATCGCGTTTGGCCATGGCGTATCAACTTCTGTTGTCGGGTTAACTGCCCAGCGGGCAGCGTATCAAACTAATCCGTGCATCCTGCAAAATCATTTCCTGTCAGACGCAGCAAGGCGCGGGCATGACCCGCGCCTGCTTCCGGCTGGAAGGCCGGTAACGACAATCAGGGAAATCCCTTACTTCTTGTCGTCTTCCTTCACTTCCTCGAACTCGGCATCAAGCGCGTCGTCCTGGTTGCCACCGGCTGCGGCAGCACCCTCGTCAGCCGCGCCGGCCTGGGCAGCTTCTGCCTGCTCTGCATACAGTTTCTGCGCCAGGTTGGCAGAGGCTTCAGACAACTTGTTAGCTGCCGCATCCATGGCTTCCTTGTCGTCACCCTTCACCGCCTCTTCCACTTCCTTGATAGCAGATTCGATGGCTTCTTTTTCCTCGGCACTGGCTTTGTCACCGGCTTCCTCGAGGGTCTTCTTGGCCGCGTGGGCCAGACCATCGGCGGCATTGCGAGCCTGTACCAGCTCTTCAAACTTCTTGTCTTCGGCGGCATTGGCCTCCGCATCCTTGACCATGTTTTCAATTTCTTCATCGGACAGGCCGGAAGAAGCCTTGATCACGATGGACTGCTCCTTGCCGGTGGCCTTGTCTTTGGCGCTAACGTTGAGAATACCGTTGGCATCAATATCGAAGGTCACTTCAATCTGGGGCATACCGCGAGGTGCCGGGGGAATATCCGCCAGGTCAAAACGACCCAGGGACTTGTTACCCGCCGCCTGCTTGCGCTCACCCTGAACCACGTGGACAGTTACCGCGGTCTGGTTGTCATCTGCCGTGGAGAAGATTTGTGATTTCTTGGTAGGAATCGTGGTGTTCTTCTCGATCAGCGGGGTCGCCACACCGCCCATGGTTTCAATACCCAGAGTCAGCGGAGTCACATCCAGCAGCAGCACGTCTTTGACATCACCGGACAGAACCGCGGCCTGAATCGCAGCACCTACAGCCACCGCCTCATCAGGGTTTACATCTTTACGTGGTTCCTTGCCAAAAAATTCGGATACGTATTTCTGTACCAGTGGCATGCGTGTCTGACCACCGACCAGAATCACGTCTTCAATATCTGAAGCAGATTTGCCCGCATCTTTCAGAGCCATTTTGACCGGCTCCATGGAGCGGGACACCAGCTCTTCAACCAGGGACTCCAGCTTGGCGCGGGTCAGTTTCACTACCAGGTGCTTCGGACCAGTGGCATCTGCTGTGATATAGGGCAGATTTACCTCGGTCTGCTGGCTGGAAGACAGCTCGATCTTGGCTTTTTCTGCGGCCTCTTTGAGTCGCTGCAGAGCCAGGGGGTCATTGTGCAGATCAATGCTGCTCTCTTTCTTGAACTCTGCGGCCAAGTATTCGATCAGGCGCAGGTCGAAATCTTCACCACCGAGGAAAGTGTCACCATTGGTCGACAGCACTTCAAACTGGTGCTCTCCATCCACATCGGCAATTTCGATGATGGAAATATCGAAGGTACCACCACCCAGGTCATAGACAGCGATAACGCGATCACCCGCGCCCTTGTCCATACCATAGGCCAGGGCTGCAGCCGTCGGCTCATTGATAATCCGTTTGACTTCGAGACCGGCAATCTTACCGGCATCCTTGGTCGCCTGACGCTGGGAATCGTTGAAGTAAGCCGGTACGGTAATAACGGCCTCGGTGACTTTTTCACCCAGGTAATCTTCCGCGGTCTTCTTCATTTTCTTCAGCACTTCGGCAGAGATCTGCGGTGGCGCTTTCTTATCGCCCTTCACTTCAACCCAGGCATCACCGTTGTCGGCCTTGGTGATTTTGTAGGGCACCATCTTGATGTCTTTCTGCACCACATCATCTTCGAAGCGACGACCAATCAACCGCTTCACCGCAAACAGGGTGTTGCTCGGGTTGGTGACAGCCTGACGCTTGGCGGACTGACCCACTAATACTTCGTTATCATCGGTAAAGGCCACGATGGAAGGCGTGGTGCGCGTTCCTTCAGCATTTTCGATGACTTTCGGTTTATCGCCCTCAAGAACAGCCACACAGGAGTTGGTGGTGCCGAGGTCAATGCCGATAATCTTGCCCATTTTCTGAATCTCCGGGTTAAATCAATCTATAAAAATTGGCTTCTGGTTGTGTATATTGGCCCGCTTTTCGGGATTTCAACCCTCACCATCGGTATTTGCTTGCGCGGTAGCAGCTTTGGACACCACGACCATTGCGGGGCGCACCAGGCGTCCGTTCAGGGTGTAGCCTTTCTGGAACACATCTACCACGGTGTTGGGCTTCACTTCCTGCATTTCCAGTATGCTCATAGCCTGGTGCAGCTCGGGGTCAAATGCCTCGCCCTTGGGGTCCAACGTGTCGACCTTGAAACGCCCGAGGACGTCCAGAAAGCTTTTTAGTGTCAGCTCGATGCCTTCTCCCACCGCCTTGAATTCTTCATTGCTGACATCAATGGCGCTGATGGCCCGCTCCAGATTATCTACCACCGGCAGAAGCTCACCCACGAACTTCTCCAGTGCATATTTGTGAGCGTTTTCCACATCACGCTCCATACGGCGACGCAGGTTCTGCATCTCCGCCTGGGTGCGCAAAACGTGGTCCTTTGCCTCGGCCAAATCGGCCAACACTTGTTCCACGCTCAGCTCCTGACTTTCTTCAGCCTGAGATTCCTCCGGCTGAGTTTCGGTAGTCTGTTCCGCCTCCGGCTGCTGTTGTTCCGGTTCCTGCGAATTATGCTTTTCCGTCGACACGCAACGATCCCCCTCTGGACTTTGGTTCACCGGCTATATTGGGTCTTAACAACTAGTTTCAAGGGCAGACGCACTTAAAAATTCTGTATACCATTAGCCTTCGCACAAATCGCAACACTGACTCGGAACAGCCCCTTGCTCACCAGCCTCAGCGTCAACAACTTCACCCTGGTGGAATCTCTGGAAGTGGATTTCAGCGCTGGCATGTCCGCATTGACCGGGGAGACCGGCGCTGGCAAATCCCTGCTGCTGGATGCACTGTCCATGGCCCTTGGGGATAGAGCGGACACTGACCGCATTCGCGAAGGCCAGGAACGGGCAGAAGTAACTGCCCTGTTTGATATTTCGCAAGCCACCCAGACCCATCAATGGCTGATGGACAATGATTTCGCCAATGACAACGATGAATGCCTGTTGCGGCGGGTGATCACTCGGGAAGGCCGTTCCCGGGGCTACATCAATGGTCAGCCGGTGACGATGCAACAGCTGCGGGAACTGGGCGAAATGCTGATCGACATTCACAGTCAGCACGAGCACCAGTCCCTGTTGCGCAAGGAAAGTCATCGCCAGATTCTGGACGCCTTCGCAGGCAGCAGCGATCTGGCTGCGTCTGTGCGCAACTGTCAGCAACAGTGGAGTCGCCTCAACCAGCACCTGCAACAGCTCACCAACGCCAGCGATGAGCTGGACGCCCGCAAGGCCTTGTTACAGTTTCAGCTCCAGGAATTTGAAGAACTGGGTCTGGCTGAGGGCGAACTGGCCCAGCTTGAGGAACAACAGCAGCTCCTGGCCAATGCCGAATCCATTCTGAAAGACAGTCACACCCTGATCGAATTATGCCGGGAGGGAGATAATTTCAACCTTCAGGATGGACTGAACCGTGCTGTACAGCTGTTGAACGCGATGCCAAACAAGCCCCAAGGGTTACTTGAAGCAGAAAAACTGCTGAACAGTGCGCTGATTGAAGTCGAGGAAGCAGGCCGGGAAGTTCAGCACCACCTGGACAGTTTTGAACTGGACCCCGAACAGCTGCAAACCATTGAGGACCGCCTCAGCGCCATCTATCAACTGGCCCGCAAGCACCGCATTCAGGCCGAGCAGCTGACGGAAAAGCAAAATGAGCTGCAACATGAACTGGATGAACTGACCGGCGGCGCAGAAAGCCTGGAAACCTTGCAAGGGCAGGTAGATCAGCTACTGGCGCAGTACCAAAAAATGGCACAAGCCCTGAGCCAACAACGTGCAGAAGCCGCCAAACTACTTTCCAGCCAAGTGGAGCAACAGTTCGCCTCCCTATCCATGAAAGGCGCCCGCTTCGTGGTGGAACTTCGCCCTGGAAATCCTGAAAAACCTTCAGCCCATGGCTTGGAAAGTGTGGAATTTCTTATCGCCACCAATCCAGGGGCAGAACCCAGACCCCTGTCAAAAATTGCTTCCGGTGGCGAGCTGTCCCGTATCAGCCTGGCCATTCAGGTGATCGCCGCCCGCCATGCCACTATTCCAACACTGGTATTTGATGAGGTGGATGTCGGTATTGGTGGCGCCACCGCCAATGTAGTGGGGGAACTGCTGAGGGAACTGGGCAACCGCGGCCAGGTTATCTGTGTTACCCACCAGCCCCAGGTAGCTGCCTGTGCTCACCACCAACTCCTTGTCAGTAAACAGACCGGCACGAACACCGCACACAGCGATATTCAACCCCTTGAGGAATCTGAACGCATTGAGGAGATCGCCCGCATGCTGGGCGGCGCCTCCATCACTGACACCAGTCGCGACCACGCCAGGGAACTGCTGGCACTGGCCAATCTATCCAGTTGATCTGAATCAATACTTCCCCTCAAAGAGAATTTTATGCTTTCGCCTCCAACTATCAGGAGGAAAATAAGATGCTAGCAGAAGATACTGCAACCTTGGGTAGAGTCGGCAAATTGATGTTGATGGGAATTGGCGTGATGTTTGTGCTGATTGCCGTGGCATCTACCATCGCCTAGCCCATTTACACCCTGCTGACGACCAAACTCGTCGGCAGGGTCCCATCTCTTCCCCCATTTACCGCCTCCAAGCTCGACGTAAAGAAATCACTGAGTTACCCTGAAAGCCCTGAGTCTTTCTATGGGTTCATTTGATGATCTCTGAATTTTTCTCCGCTGGCTTTAGTCTTTCCATGCTTCCCGCTAGGTTGGCAGTACGCAACACCAAAGCCACGTTTCAGGCTATACGTGACCTGCCTACCATGATGAAAAATGCCCCTTTCGAGATGTATCAATCCCGTGAGGAGGCACAAGTGCTGATGGCACAACTGATGTCACGCATCGACCAGCAACTGGGTTGCGACCCAGCCAACCTCAGCAATCAGGAACGGGAAATGATTGTCGGCCGCGAACTGGCCATGGCAGAGCAGCATCTGGGACAGTCGCTGATCAATATGCTCACCGCCTGTCGTGTGTTGACAGCAAAACCCTCACGGGTCATTGAGCACGGCCCCGCCGACCGAATCGACTAGTCAGCGGCTATAAAGACGAGATTTTTGTAGCCGCCATCGCAAACTGCCAAGCCTTCATCCAGGGGCTCACAAGAGGCCGCTTTCAGATTGCCGATATCCGGCAGTCGTTCGCTCACTGACATATTCCGTTTATCTTTTTTCAGAAACCCGAACATGGTTTCAAACCGTTGCCTGAAGTCCAGGCCGCGACTGGTCACGTCTTCGTACAGATAAACGAACTTGCGAAATGAGAACGTCGATCCACCCAGACCGATTTCCAGCATCTTCGACAGGTACTGCCGATAGGACAAACGCAGGTAGTCCAGCTGCTGCCCCCCGTTCATCCGACCGGGCAGGTCAGGAATCCCCATGCGGTTAGCGTCACCCAGAACCCCCGGGGGCAGCTGGTCATTCCCCTTGTTTGCCACTAACCGATAGTGACTGTCGCCGCAATGGAGGGATATCCCTTCCAGAAGACAGGCACCACCCTGAACGGTGGACATGAATTGTTCGGCCTTTTGCGGTGCCGGCATTTCTGTTTTTTGCCGCACTGGCATCGCAAGACCAACACCTACCTTTGCCGCAGGTCGTTTGAGCAGTAACGCCTGTGTCATTTCATCATTGCGTCGGAAGTCATAAAAAGCGGGCAATTTCCCTCCTTGCCCCAGCGCCTTCAGCTCGCAGAAAATCTGCTCATAGTAGGTTTCTGCCAACAGCAAACAGGCTTCATCGGCCCAGCCCGGCAGGGAAGCACCCGCGAGCCATAACCACAACACCGGTTTCAACAGCCTTTTCACTCCGGACTCCTGCTTACTGAATATATCGCTCAGATACTTAACCATTAATCGCCACCGGGCACAAAATAGCGGATTGGCTCATAGTGTATATTTACGACACCCTGCCAACCCCTTAGACTGTAGCGAATTCCTTATCGAAGGCGTTCAGATACAGCGAGTTATGACACAATCCCTGGTTCGCCTTCTCCCCCCACTGTTCTGTCTGGTACTGGCACTGCTGACCTACTGGCAGCTGCCCCACCTGGATGCGGAACAGATTTCCCTACTGACCCAATTGCCATTTATCGTCTGCGGACTGGCGGCCTTTATGGCGATTCTGGCCAATCGCTCCCGGGATCTGGGCGGCGCCGGTACCATGCTACTAGGTTACTGGCTGATCACTGTCTTTATGCAGGAACCCCTCAGCACTGAACCCGCCGGACAGATATTCGCCCTCACCTCCCTATGCCTGCCAGTGCTGCTGGGACTATTCATCATTCTGCCCGACACCGGCTGGCGCCACCCGGGATTCCTGGTGCTGATCGCGTTTATTTCCATCTTCGTGCTAATCGTAATCAGCCTGTTCCAATGGCAACCACTGTGGTTTGACAAGCTGATGCCCAGCGCGGGCGATCCAGACCTGCTTAACCTTAAAATTTCCTCGCTGTCCGGACTGTTGTTTTTCCTCGCATTTACCCTGGGCGTTGCGTTACCCATTCTGCATAAGGAGCAACTCGACACCAGCATGCCCAGCTGTGTTCTGTTCAGCTTTATCACCCTCGGCTGGTTTGGCATCCCGCAGATATCCTCGATCATGTTTTCAGCAGCGGGGCTGCTGCTGATTATCAACCAGACCCACAGCCTGTTGAACATGGTTTACCGGGATGAACTCACCCAGATCCCCAACCGACGGGCATTGCTGCGTGATGTGCGCAGCATGGGCAGCACCTATGCTCTGGCCATGGTAGACGTGGATCACTTTAAAAAAATTAATGACAACTACGGGCACGATGTCGGCGATCAGGTATTGAAGGCCGTCGCAACGAAATTACGTAGGGTTTCCGGTGGCGGCAAGGCTTACCGCTTTGGCGGCGAGGAATTTTGTGTGCTATTCAGAGGCCGGCACACCGACCAGGTGCTGGATTTCCTCGAGGACCTGCGCCGGAATATCGCCAATTACGACATGACGGCCCGAGACAAGCAAAGCCGCCCCCGCAGCAAGAAAAGTGGCGAGAAAAAACGTGGAGCCTCCCGTCGTGACGGCAACATACGGGTCACCGTCAGCATGGGCGTGGCCGATTCACAGGATGCCTTGCACTTTGAAGGCGTGATGAAAGCTTCCGACAGCGCCATGTATCGCGCCAAGGAAGGCGGCAGAAACCAGATCAAAACCTGTTAAAGAAGACTACTGGCAGTCAGAAAGCAATTACTGCTTGGGGCGAACGTACAGCACCAGGTTATGCCCCACCAACTCGTAGCCATTTTTTTCCGCGATCGCTTTCTGCAAGTCCTCAATCTCATCACTGTGGAACTCAACCACTTTACCGGTATCCACATTCACCATGTGATCGTGGTGCTCACCACGGTCCATTTCATAAACTGCCGGACCGTTATCAAAGTTGTGACGGGTGATCAGACCTGCGCTTTCAAACTGGGTTAAAACCCGGTAAACCGTGGCGATGCTGACATCGTCCCCGGTTTCCATCATCTTGCGATAAACATCCTCCGCACTCATGTGGCGCTCGCCACTTTCTTCGAGGAGTTGCAAGATTTTCAGGCGTGGAACCGTAACTTTCAGCCCGGCCTTTCGCAATTCACGGTTTTCATCGTTCATTCCCCTAACGCCCCTTCTATACACTGGATGGATTCGGTATTATCGCCCTTCGCTGAAATGACTGGAACCCCACGATGCACTTTACTGCGCGATTGAGCTGTTGCCTGGCCCTGATGGTCTCCCTCTCGGGCTGTTCAGGTATCTCCATGCCCAGCTTCAGCATGCCCAAACTGCCAAGTATCCATAAATTTGATATTCAGCAGGGCAATGTCATCACCCAGGAAATGATCGATCAGCTCAAGCCCGGGATGACCAAGTCCCAGGTGCGATTCATCATGGGCACACCCCTGATCGCAGACACCTTCAACGAGAATCGCTGGGATTACTACTACAGCCTTTACCCTTCAGAAGGTGAAGAGGTGCGTGAACAAGTCTCTATTTACTTCGAAGACGAAAAACTGGTGGGCTTCCGCGGCGATTTCATTCCCTCCGCTTTGGCTCCGCCTCCGGCAGAGCCCGAGCCCGCTGAACAGGAAGCTGACGCTGACGAAGCAGCCGAGTAATTACTCGCTGGCCCCCTGCTTGGCTTTTTCAGCCCGACGTTTTCTGACTTCCTTGGGGTCCACTAGCAGCGGACGATAAATCTCCACCCGATCACCTGCCTGCAGTACCTGCTCTTTAGGTGGCTTCAAACCTTTACTACCCAAAGACTGACCAAAAATCCCCATCTTAGCCGTCTCCAGATCAATTTCCGGAAACTGCTGCACAATGCCCGATTGCTCTACGGCTTCATAGGCAGTGGTCCCCGGCGCCACCTGCAGGGTTGTCAGCTGCTGACGCTGGGGTAAAGCGTAAGCCACTTCGACGGTAATCAATTCAACATCTTTCATCGACCATAAACCTCTTGCGCCCGCTTTGACAAAGAGTCCACCAGGTTGTTAGCCACAGAGGCAAACACACTGCCAGAGGCCAACCCCATCGACAGGCTGTTAAATTCAAATTCCAGGTCCAGCATCACCTTGCAGGCCGATTCGGTCAGCGCCTTGAAACTCCACTCGCCCGAGAGCTTTTTAAAAGGCCCTTCCGACAGCTGCATCACAATACGATCCGGGGGATAAAGCGTATTACAGGTGGTAAAACTGTGTCCCACCCCCCCTTTTTTCAGGTCCAGCCGCGCCGTCATTGATTGCGGATCTTCCGCCAGAATATGCGCCCCGACACAGCCCTCCATGTACAGAGGATAGCTGGCCACATCGTTGACCAGATCAAACATCTGCTGAGCCGAGTACATCACCAGCGCACTGCGCTTTATTGTCGTCAACATCAGGCAAACGTCTTATAAACACCCAGAACAAACACCACCAGCACAGCGAAGGGTGAGAGATAGCGTACAACCCAGCGCCAGGCAGAAAAGACTGCATGGGTTTCATCTTCCAGCTCCCGGCGCACGGTATCGGGCCGCATCAGCCAGCCCACAAACAATGCGATAAACAGCCCCGTCAGGGGCAGCATAACGCTGGAAGTGAGGAAATCCATAAATTCGAAGAAGTTGAACCCGGCCAGGCGTTTTTCTTCCCAAACATTGAAGGACAATACACTACCAAGCCCCACAACCCAGGCAATACCACCCAGCAGCAGGTTAGCGGTGAGACGATTGAACCGCTTTGTTTCAATCAGGTAAGCCACAGCCGGCTCGATCAGCGAAATGGCCGAACTCCAGGCAGCCACAGTCACCAGGACAAAAAACAGGCTGCCAAACAACAGGCCACCGGTCATATTGCCAAACGCCACCGGCAGACTGACAAACATCAATCCCGGGCCCGCCCCAGGCTCTATGGTCGGGTTGGCAAACACGATCGGGAATATCGCCAGCCCGGCCATTAATGCGACCAACGTATCGAGGACTCCCACGGCCAACACCGTGCGACCGATTCTAGCGTGCTCCGGCATGTAGGCACCGTAGGCCATGATGGCTCCCATGCCCAGGCTGAGGGTAAAGAAGGCATGACCCAACGCCTCTAACACCCCCGCCCAGGTGAGTGCTTCTGCATTAAAACTGAACAGAAAACTGAAACCCTGGGCAAAATCACCCCGCTGGATGGAAAAACCCAACAACACCAGCAACAGCACAAACAGCATGGGCATCAGTATACGAACGGCCACCCCCAGTCCCCGGGTAACCCCACCGACAACCACCGCGATGGTGAGCACCATAAAAATACTTTGCCAGAAAATTAACTCCTGGGGGTCTGCCAGCAGTTCACCGAAGATTTCACCAGCCTGTTCCGCGCTGGCACCCAAAAAGGTACCGGAGGCCATTTCCCCGATGTAATAGAGAGCCCAGCCAGCAATCACCGCGTAGTAGGAAAGAATCAGCAATCCCGCAGTGACGCCCAGCCATCCAATGGCGTGCCAGGCACCGTGCAACCCTGCTTCCTCAGTCAGAAAACGCATGGCATTAATGGGGCTCTGGTGACCACGGCGGCCCAACATCACTTCCGCCACCATAATAGGCATCCCGACCAGGAGAATGCATAGCAGATACACCAGTACGAAGGCTCCGCCGCCATTTTCACCGGCAATGTAGGGAAACTTCCAGATATTGCCCAGCCCCACAGCAGAACCTGTGGCCGCCATGATAAATGTCCAACGGCTGGCCCAGGACCCGTGGAGGCCACGCCCCCGGGTCGCAGCTGAAAGTTGTTGTTCTGCCATGAATACTGCTCGAACGTTGTTGAAGCCGATTGTACCGGCATTCCCCCTCTGGAAAAACCAACGGGCAGCCTCACCAGCAACAAAACCATAGGCGCTACCCGGCGCAATCCTTATAATGCCCCGCCATGGCCAAGAAACCTCAGAAAAAGAAACAAAGCGCTACCATCGCACTTAACAAACGAGCGCGACACGAATACCAGCTGGAAGAAAAATTTGAGGCCGGTCTGGTGTTAAAAGGCTGGGAAGTAAAAAGTTTACGGGCCGGAAAAGTTCAGCTCACGGACAGCTACGTTTTGCTGAAGGATGGCGAAGCCTTTCTGCTTGGGACTCATATCACCCCCCTGCCAACCGCCTCCACACACTTTGTGACCGACCCCACCCGCACCCGCAAACTGCTGCTCAACCAGCGGGAACTGAGCCGATTATTCAACGGCGTCAATCAGAAGGGCTATACCTGTGTGGCCACCGCACTCTATTGGAAAAACCACCTGGTGAAATGCGAGATCGCGCTGGCCAAAGGTAAAAAGGAACACGACAAACGTCAGACAGAGAAAAACCGCGACTGGGAACGGCAGAAACAGCGAATTATGCGCCACAATCAGTAACACCCTTCCTCCCAGATTTCAGTATCCAGCGATTGCTGACGACCCACTAAAAATATCCTGAAAAAAAATGCTTTGACATTGATAATTGTTATCATTTAGGATTGATAACAGTTCTCATTAACAAGAAGCGTCTACACCCTATGTATGTCTGTATATGCAATGCCGTGACTGATCGGGATATTCGGGAAGCCGTAGAAAATGGCGCTTTCAACATGAGAGCGTTGAAACAGTGCACAGGGGCTGCCAGCCAATGTGGCAAATGCCTACCCCAGGCAAAAGCCATTCTTAAAGAGGCTATCGCCGAAGCCAACTACTTCGACGCCATGGGCACTGCGTAACTCCCATTACCACCATCCATTTCAGGCTTACACGCCTTATTAACTGATAATAGGACCCCACCAGGTCCTATTTTTTTGTCAATTCATGGTAGTAGCGGCACCCTGAACTCGGTAACCTATTATTGAGAGAGGCCGTGAAACTTACAGAACTTAAAAGGACATCCCATGAAAGGTGATACACAACTGATTGCGTATTTGAACAAAGTACTGGGTAACGAACTGCGCGCCATCAATCAATATTTCCTCCATGCCAAAATGTACAAGGACTGGGGGCTGAAGGAGATTGCCGACAAGGAATACCATGAATCCATTGATGAAATGAAACACGCAGATGCCGTCACAGAGCGTATTTTATTTCTTGAGGGGCTCCCCAATCTTCAGGATCTGGGCAAGTTCTACATCGGTGAAAACACCCAGGAAATGCTGGAGTGCGACCTCAAACTGGAAATGGAAGCCCTTCCCGTATTGCGTGAAGCCATCGCCTACGCGGAATCCATCAAAGACTACGTTAGTCGCGACCTGTTCAACGACATCCTCGAATCCGAGGAAGAGCATGTGGACTGGCTGGAAACCCAGCTGGGGTTGATCGACAAAATCGGCATTCAAAATTATCTGCAAGCCCAGATTATCGAGGAATAACACCCTCGGCCTTGAAAATGAACCTGAAAACCCCATAACAGTCTAAGGATCGTTACGTTGCTGTGGTACTATGCCGCCACAGTTATTAACTGTCATCTTCAGGGGGCGATTTGGATTCGACGCCGGTTACGAAACCCTGGGTGCATGCCGAGATGGCGACCAATCTCGTAAATCCAAAGTCGCAAATTATAGTTGCCAACGACGACAACTACGCACTCGCCGCCTAAGAAACGGTAGAATGCCATCTGACTGGAGCCGTGCTTGTGCGTCCAGCGCTTCAACTACCCTTGGGTAGCGGCGAAGCACTCAGGTGTCATACTCACAAGATCGCGATGAAGCTCGTCCGGGGTGAATTCGCTAAACACTTACCGGAATCGCAGTTTGCGTGCCCTGTCAGTCGGGTTGTAACCTGTTAAATTTAATAGACTGAACTAAGCATGTAGATCCCTCGGCAGAGGACTGACGGACGCGGGTTCAATTCCCGCCGCCTCCACCAAACAACTAAAAAGCCTCACCCTTGGGTGGGGCTTTTTAGTTATCGGCGGCAGATCGAGAGCCCGCGTAGCGGGTTCAGCCGGAGTGAGTGCAACGAACAGAGACAGCGCCCGAATGGGCGACCCTGATAAAGGAGAGTAATTTACAATAATGTCATCTCAGGCCTCAACTTTCCGGTTTATTGCCTTTTTCCTAACGACTCGAAACCCAACCCATTATTGCCAGCCACAAACAGAGCCGTTTATACTAGCTTTTGAAATCTAGTATGAAATACGAAATATAACCGTATCTCATTGTTATTATTGGATAAACAAGTTGCATATACCAAAGAAAGCACCCTCAACTGATGAGTGTTGGGACCAGCTCTTCGTCAGCGCCACAGAAGATGAGCGCCATGTTGCTTTGTCTGTCGGCCCCTGCGATGAAAAAGGGAACTACATACATTGGGACAAGTTAAGATTTAAACACCACCCTGAAGGGATTTCCCCCCAACTATGGTGGGCGGGCATGAAGTTTTCCCGTACCCAGATGTATAAATTGTTGCCATCAGTTGGATTGGAGGAAGATTTTTGTTGGTGCGAGCCATCCCAAGTCAGTGAAGCCTTGCATTGGTTAGACGTAAATGCGGCTGGAGTACTAAGCACATCAGAGCTAATAACCAGTCCTGAGTCTCGAAACACCTATCTAGTGAGGTCATTGGTAGACGAAGCTATCTCTTCAAGCCAACTTGAAGGTGCGTCTACTACCGTTGTTAAAGCTAGGGAAATGATAAGAGAGAATCGTGCCCCTGAAGACAAAGATCAGTCCATGATTCTTAATAACTATCACGCAATGAGCTTTATTCGGGAGATGAAAGGGCAGGCCTTAACCCCAGCCCTGGTTCGTGAGCTACATAAAATCGTTACAGAGAACACTCTTGAGGACCCCGCCAAGGCTGGGCAGCTGAGAGATAATGGCGACGACATCAAAGTTGTAGCAACAACCACAGGAGAGGTTCTACATATCCCTCCAAAGGCTAGTCTTTTAGAAGACAGGCTGAAGTTCATATGTGATTTTGCAAATGGTGACGCTCCTACCCAGTTCGTACACCCTGTGATCCGCGCAATAATCACTCACTTTTTACTGGCTTATGACCACCCTTTTGTTGATGGAAACGGTCGTACTGCCAGGGCATTGTTTTATTGGGTCATGCTAAGGAAAGGCTACTGGTTAATGGAATATATAACCATTTCAAAAGTCATTAAAAGGGCGCCCAGACAATATGGGAAGGCCTACCTATATGCTGAGTCAGATGAAAACGACATAACCTATTTCATTCTTCAACAGTTAGGGGTAATCAAAAAGGCAATTGAGGAGCTTCAGTTCTACCTAGAAAGGAAGCAAGAAGAAATAAGGCGCTCTCGCCAACTAATGGCAAACAATCCCAGATTGCTAAGAGAAATCAACTCAAGACAACTGGCACTTCTACGTCACGCCATTAAAAATCCAAGGCACGCCTACAGGATTGAGGATCATATGCGATCACACGGCATTTCCTATGAAACTGCCAGAAAGGACCTGATTCGGTTGTCCGAACTTAAAACACTTAAGAAAGTAAAAAGTGGGAAGGCATATATATTTACAGTTCCAGCAGACCTTCAAGAAAGACTGGCTGGTTAAACTAAACTTAAAACTCTTGGGTGGTATTTGACCAGCTAGTAAAGTTATCGTCACTAAGAAAAATCTACCAAAAGCCACACCCTAGGGTGTGGCTTTTTTAGTTATCCGGACCAAAGAAAATACCCGAAGACCATACTCAACTCTGCCCTCCAAACATCAACAACCCTTGTAAATTCTAGCCTGGCACTCCTTAGCCAGTTGCTGCGCTTTTGCAATATCTGCCGGCGCCAGAGCTTGTGCCACTGTGTTACGTAACTCTATCGCTTTGGGGTGATCATTGGCTGCGGCCAGGTCTGCCCACATGTAGGCATGAACCGGGTCCTGTGTCACGCCCTGCCCCAGGTTATACATCATGCCGAGGTTGAACTGCGCCTGCGCCAAGCCTTGTTCTGCTACCATGCGATACCACTTAGCCGCTTCCTGATAGTCCTGATCGACACCTTCGCCCTGGTAGTACATCATGCCGACATTGAACTGCGCGGGGGCCAGACCCTGATCCGCCGCCAGGCGGTACCATTTGACCGCTGCTTTGTAGTCCTGATCGACACCATCACCCTGGTAGTACATCACCCCGAGGGTAAACTGCGCATTCGCATGCCCTTGCCCTGCGGCCTGATGAAAACTCTTGGCGGCCGTCTGATAGTCTCCTTCGAGATAAGAGGTCATACCACGATAGAATTGCGATTGAGCCTTTTCCGCCGCAGATAATGCACGGGATTGATCCACCACAGCGGCAGTGTCACTATTCCCGGCATCCGGTTCTTCAGTTTGCGCTGCATAGGCATTGCCTGAAACCCAGACAAACAAAGACAACCCCAGAATTAATGACCTGATTGTGTGTTTCATGATGACCATCCGTTAAAACCAGCCCGCAACTACAACACACGCCCGCATGACGAGCAACTGCAAGCAGGTGCCGAGCTGTGGCTCCAATCCAGAATAAAAAAAGCCCCGCCATAAAGCGGGGCTTTTTTGTTATTTAAATTAACGCAAACTTTCGTTGATCGCTTCCAGCGCCTTGCTGCCCGGGCAAAGTACTTCCTCGTTCTGATCGCGCAGCGGTTTTTCTACGGTACCGAGAATCTGATGCAGATCCTCGCAATCCGGGTCGAGGTATAAGAGACCTGTAAGGATCTCATTTTTTTCCTTGCACCGGTGGATGGCCTGAATGGCACTCAAGCGGTCATGTAAATCCAGGTCGCTATCGTTTTTGTAGAGGTGTATCACCGAGCCGTCGTGCAGGGTAACTTCCTGGGTAAAGCCCGGGTTATATTCCGCCATGATTTCCTTACGCACGGGAATAAAGTCGGTCTTGCCGGTGGCCGCAATATGGTCGCGAACAAACTCGTAACCTTTAGTGGAGTTTGGGTTGTTGTTGAATGTTACACAGGGCGACATCACATCGATCAGTGCGAAGCCGCAATGACTGATGGCAGCCTTGATTAATGGCACGAGCTGGTCTTTATCTCCTGAAAAACTTCGGGCGACAAATGTTGCACCCAACTCCAGTGCCAGGGTACAGAGATCGATCGGCTCAAACAGGTTAGGCGTGCCCTTTTTGCCAATTGAACCGATATCTGAAGTGGCGGAATCCTGACCTTTGGTCAAACCATAACAACCATTGTTTTCCACCAGATACAGCATATTGAGGTTGCGGCGAACCGCGTGGGCAAACTGCCCCATGCCAATTGAAGCAGTATCGCCATCGCCGGAAACACCTATGTAAGTCAAATCACGGTTGGCGAGGTTGGCTCCAGTGGCAACGGAAGGCATCCGCCCATGTACCGAGTTAAACCCATGGGATTTGCCTAAAAAATAGGTGGGCGTTTTGGATGAACAGCCAATGCCTGATATTTTTGCCACTTTATGTGGCTCAATCGCCAACTCGAAACAGGCTTGAATCACTGCAGCGCTGATTGAGTCGTGACCACAGCCAGCACAGAGTGTTGATATGGCCCCTTCGTAGTCCTTTCTGGTGTAGCCCAGGTCGTTGACTGGTAGATCGGGGTGACGGAATTCAGGTCGCATGTAAGTCATGCTTTAACCTCCCTGATAGCAGGCACCGGTCGGGTCGCTTTGCCACCCCCCAAAACGTGATCAATAATCCAGCGGGCAGTCACCGGCATACCGTCAAAACAACAAAGTGCTTTCAGTTTGTCCGGCGCTACCTCACATTCATTAATCAACAGGGTGCGCAGTTGCCCATCTCTGTTCTGTTCTACCACATATATCCGATCATGGTTTTCAAGAAAGGCATCGACATCTGCATTGAAAGGAAAACTTCTAATTCTCATAGCATCCAGATGAACACCCTGCTCGCTCAGGATATCCAGCGCCTCTTCCGCTGAAGCTTTGGTGGTGCCAAAGTAGATAATGCCATCGGTGGTCGTTTTCGCCGCAGGCCGAAATTCAGGTTTCGGCACATAGCCTTTGGCCGTCTCCCACTTGACCAACAAGCGCTCCATATTATCCACGTATGCATCACTGCTTTCGGTGTAAACGGCATAGCGGTCACGTGAGGTGCCGCGTGTAAAAAACGCGCCTTTGGTGGGGTGGGTGCCGGGATAGGTTCGATAACAGATGCCATCATTATCTACATCCAGATAACGACCGTAACGCTCCTTCATGTTTTCCAGATCGGATTCTGATAGCACTTTGCCACGGTTGTAACAGGTTGCATCATCCCATTCCAACGGCTCAGAAAAGTGTTCATTCATACCCAGATCCAGGTCATTCATGATAATCACCGGGGTCTGCAATTGATCCGCCAACTCAAAACTGGCGGCACCCATCTCAAAACATTCTTTTGGCGTCGAGGGGAACAAGAGCACGTGCTTGGTATCACCATGGGACGCATAGGCCGCCAATAAAACATCTGACTGCTGGGTTCGGGTGGGCATACCTGTGGAGGGGCCGGAGCGCTGCACATCAATCAACACCGTCGGCACTTCCGCAAAATAGGCCAAACCCAGGAACTCATTCATCAGGGAAACGCCTGGCCCTGACGTGGCGGTAAATGCCCTGGCACCATTCCAGGAGGCGCCCACGACCACACCAATTGCCGCCAGTTCGTCTTCTGCCTGCACAATCGCGTAGTTACATTTACCGGAACCGGGATCAACTCTCAGCCGCTTGGCATATTTTTCAAATTGCTCCACCACCGAGGTGGACGGTGTAATCGGATACCAGGCTGCAACAGTGGCACCACCATAAATGGCACCCAGCGCCAGGGCCTCGTTACCCTCCATCAAAATATGATTGTTAACCATAGCCCTGCGTTCTATACGAATTCCCAGGGGACAATCGAAATTTTTCCGCGCGTACTGATAACCCAGCTCAAGGGCATGTATATTCGGCGCGATCAGCTTTTCCTTGCCTTTGAACTGCTCGTGAATCAGGTTTTTCAGTACATCGAATTCCATATCCAGCAGCGCTGCTAATGCACCGATATAAATTACATTTTTAAACAGTTGCCTTTGGCGCTGGTCGGTATATTCACGCCGGGAAATATCCGTCAACGGTATTCCCAACAGGTTGATATCATCCCGGAGAAGTCCCGGGTCCAGCGGCTTGGTACTGTCGTAGAGGAAATAACCACCGGGGCTCACCAATTTAATATCTTGGGCGATGCTCTGGGGGTTGATCGCCACCATGAGATCAACACCACCCCGCCGGCCCAAGTAGCCCTTGTCGTTTACCCGTACCTCATACCAGGTGGGCAAGCCCTGAATGTTAGAGGGAAAGACATTCTTGGGGCTGACGGGTATGCCCATGCGAAAAATTGATTTGGCAAACAAATTGTTGGCACTGGCTGAACCCGTACCATTGGTGTTGGCAAAACAAACCACAAAATCATTGACCGATGTTATTTTTTGCATGCTGACGCGGCCTTGGTCACCTGATAATGGAACTGCTGCATATCCCAGGCTGCTGTGGGACATCGTTCCGCACAAAGCCCGCAGTGAAGACAAACGTCCTCATCCTTCACCATCACTTTTCCGGTTTTGAGTTCCCCGGATACATAGAGTGCCTGCTCCACATTCACGGCCTTCACACGGATATTTTGCCGAAGCTGTTCCTCTTCGGCATTCTCTATGAAGTTGATACAGTCCATGGGACAAATGTCGACACAGGCATCGCATTCAATACATTTGTCATCGGTGAATACCGTCTGCACATCACAGTTCAGGCAACGTTGTGCTTCCACAAAGGCTGTCTGCACATCGAATCCCAGCTCCACTTCCAGAGCACGGTTCTGGAGAGCACTGGTCAGTTCCACCAGGGGGACAATTTTTCTGTCATCCGTGGTGATACCGTTATCGTAGCTCCACTCGTGAATACCCATTTTCTGACTGACCAGGTTGGTGCTGGGTGGCAGCCTTTCCTCTACCTTTTGCCCATTGCAGAACAGGTCAATCGAGATGGCTGCCTGATGCCCCTGGGCAACGGCGGTAATAATATTTTTGGGCCCAAATGCCGCATCTCCACCAAAGAAAACCTTTGAAAGGGAAGACTGATAAGTCTGCGGATTCAGTACCGGCATACCCCAATCGTCAAACTCGATACCGATGTCTTTTTCGATCCAGGGGAATGCATTCTCCTGACCGATGGCTACCAACACAGCATCGCAGGGATACAACACAGGTTCTTCACCGGTGGGCACCAGGGATCGTTTGCCATGGTCATCGTAGACAGCGCAGACTTTCTCAAAACGCATACCCACCAACTTCCCACCTTCGTGGACAAACTCCAGGGGCACGTGATTGTCTATGATGGGAATGCCCTCGTGGGTGGCATCTTCTTTTTCCCACGGGGAGGCTTTCATTTCTTCGTAGGGGCTGCGAACAATGACCTTGACGTCTTCACCTCCCAGACGACGGGCGGTTCGGCAGCAATCCATCGCCGTATTACCACCACCCAACACAATCACGCGTTTGCCAATTGACTCCGTATGCTCAAAAGCCACGCTGGCCAGCCAATCAATGCCAATATGGATTGATTCATCAGCTTCCTGACGACCCGGCAGGTTAGTCAGATCCCGCCCGCGAGGGGCACCTGAACCCACAAAAACGGCATCGTATTTCTGATTCAGCAAGTCCTGGAGGCTGTCCACGTAGTGATTGAAGTGGGTCACGAGGCCCATATCGAGGATATAACCGACTTCCTCGTCCAATACGGATTCAGGCAGTCGAAATGACGGTATCTGGCTGCGCATAAAGCCACCGCCTTTCTTCTGCTCGTCGTAAATATGCAGCTCATAGCCGAGGGGGGCCAAATCTCTCGCCACAGTCAATGAAGCCGGACCCGCACCCACCAACGCTATTTTTCGACCATTTTTAGTAGTCGGGATAACTGGCAAATGCGCTGAGATTTCATCTTTATGATCTGCCGCCACACGTTTTAAACGACAGATGGCAACCGGCTCTTCTTCGACTCGACCCCGGCGGCAGGCTGGTTCACAGGGGCGATCACAGGTACGACCCAACACACCGGGGAACACATTGGATTCCCAGTTGATCATGTAGGCTTCTGTGTATCGCTGCTGTGCGATCAGGCGAATATATTCAGGAACAGGAGTATGTGCTGGGCAGGCATACTGACAATCGACGACCCGGTGGAAATACTCTTTGTTTTTTATTATATCGGTTGGCTTCAAGTGGATTCCTCACCTAATACCAAACACTTTGGGACAACAATACTCGCTGACTTGGTCCTCTGCAACAACTATGACAACCCGAATGAAGGCAGGGTACCTAATTGAATATCCTGCCTTACCAGACAACTTATTGAGATATTCACGAGCACTTGCAGATCAACCTGACTTGCCCAGTAAAGCCAGGAAAGTCATATGAATAACCAGTAGATGTTGCAACAATTCCTTTTCCTGCTGGTTGAAGCCCCAGTCATTGTGAGCCCGGGTCAGATCGGAAGGGCTGATCCGTGAGCTGAGTTTTTCAATCACCACATCATCCCTATATTGGCTGGAAGACACCTCCTACCACATTGGACTAAAGCACCGTGGCACTTTGCCAGGCAGACTGCTTCAATGCTCTATAGTGAATCTATTGTCAGCCCGAGCAATTGCCATGTTTACCAAGACGTTTGCCAAGATCCGAACAATGCTGGCCGCACTGCTGGTATCGCTTTGCACCCAGGCGGAGGTGGAACTGCCCGAAGAATTCCATGCCGCAGAACCGAAAATGCAGCTTTATCTGGCCTACGCGGAATTCAAAATGGCTCACTACGAGGTAGCCCGAGAGATGTGGCTGCACATTAGCGGCAAGGGCAGCGGCGAGGCAGCCTTCAATTTGGGCATCTTGTATGAACAGGGAATGGGTGTTGAAAAAGACCTGATGGTAGCGCGGGACTACTATCTGCATGCGGCAGAAAAGGGCAGCCGAGCAGGGGCCTACCAAGTGGGGCTGATGCACATGAACCATCCCGAGCTGGTAAATGCTGAAATAGCGACCCACTGGCTGACCATCGCTGCGCTGGACGGCGACGAGGACGCGGCGGATATGCTGAAATCCATCAATATGGGTGGCGCTGCCGAGGATTCCCCCATGCTCAAGGTCCGGCAGTTGATCGCCAAGGGTGAAGTGGACCAGGCGCGGGAGTTATTGATCGAAATGGCAGAAGCCACCCCACCCAACTACGAAGCCGTCACACGACTGGCCTGGCTGTATGAAACCGGGCTCGGCGTCGAGCAGGATATTGACCGCGCTGGGGAGTTGTTTAAAGTGGCCGCCGAGGCTGGCAATGCTGAGGCCCAATACGCGCTATCGGTGATGTACGAAACCGGCGTTGGACAGCCCATGGACAAAGCACAATCCCGTCACTGGCTGCAGCTATCGGCAGATCAGAACTACCAGCCGGCGCTGGAAAAAAGAGGTGACAATCCGGCCGAAAAACCCTGATCTCTTGACAGCCCCGGTAATGAAACCCTTCTTCCGGTCAACACCTGCCGGGCAATCCGTACGGTAAGGCACAACATGCACGACCCACAACATCCTCCAGGATTCCCGCCCAAGGCGTTTTATAGCCTGCTGGCATTGCATTCGCCATATCCGCGCGCTGTTACCTCTCGCCCTCTGCTCTCACGTACTGACGACATTGGCACAAACACAATTGGCAGCCCCCTCAGCATTGAGTATCACCCGTTGCCTCAACAGTATTGCCAACGGTGTCGTGTTTATTCAGGTATTCAGCACCCAGCTGTTTGGCCATTGCTTCCTACTGGCCGAGTGAGCAAGGACAATCACTTCCGTCCCCATCGCTTTCGCCAGTTTCGCTGGCCATATGACCTAGCCCACCAAATCCGGCCAACGTAATAATCAGCACTGGCCATTTCTGGCTCTAATGGATCATGACAGGTAATTTTCCAGATTTAATGGCCGATAACTGAGCAGTGGCAGTTTTTCCACGGTGACAAACCCCGGTGGTGCATTGATCACATCCGGAATACGGTTTACCAGCTGACTGCAGGTGGTAATCTGGGTGGGCACTGCCCCATTGTCTAACTCCAGCGCCGGCTCTCCCTCAATCCGCCAGTGGTTGATGTCGGCCTCTCCTTCCCGGTAGACACGCCCGGTCATTTCGAAGGTCAGGCGCATGCCCTCCCGCGTTTGGATTTCATCGATATCGGTAAAACCTGCTACCGCACCGGCGGGCACGGTGATCCCGAGACTTTTTGCAGGCAAAGATTGCTCCGTAATCACCGGTTTGGTTGCTGTCGTGACAGAGATAGGTGTGAGGCCCAGTGACGCCACTAGCCCATCTAATATATTTCGTCCGAACGTGGGCGGGCGGGACGATGAGGACAGCCATTGCTCGAAGGCCTCTCGACTGGCACCAACCTGCTGGTCCTTAGCAACTTCCGGGCCGTAATCGTCCACATTCCAGCTGGCCTGCCCCGTCACGGATTCGATGCGGTGTGCGGTTCCCATCAACAGGCGCACCATATTCACCCAATAGGTATCCTGATGCCCTGATCCGGTGAGCGTCACACCGCTACGTTTAGCGATACTGTCCAGCTCTTGGGTGATCTGCGGCGAGGTGTCCCAGGGGTAGATGGCCTCCTCGGAAAGTGTTACCGCATTGACTCCGTGCTCGGCACACAATCGTAGCTGTTGCTGCGCCTCCTCCATGTAACTATTAATGGCGATGACCGCAATATCCGCCCCCAGTGAGAGTACCGCAGCGGGGTCATCGCTGACTGCAACCCCCAAGCTATTTCCCAGACCAGTCAATTCACCCAGGTCCTTCCCCACTTTTTCCGGGCTGCGCGAGATAGCTCCGACGATCTCGACGCCTTTCTCCAGCATCATCCGGGTAATAATGGCGTTCATGGCGCCCACACCGTATACAATTGCTTTAATTTTCCTCATACCCCTATCCTTGATTTCTATTGTTAGTGTGCCCCCAATCTAAGCAGGAGCTCATGCCATCATCAACCGATAGTTCAAACAATACCGACCACACGGAAATGTCCCGGCGCGATATCTTCACCATACTGCTAGCCGGAGCCGCTCTCCTGCTGGTGGTGCACACGCTGGGACGGTTTATCTATACCCCCCTGCTGCCCTACTTTATCGGCGACGGTATGCTGACCCCGCAACAGGGCGCAGCCCTTGCCACATGGAACTACCTTGGCTATCTGCTGGGGGCTCTACTGGCCATTCGCTGGCATAGCATTCCCCATATTCGTGTGCTGTTACCGCTCGCTCTCTGGACCCACGTGCTGACAACTCTGGTGCAAACACAATTGGGGGACCCTTCAGCATTGAGTATCACCCGCTGCCTCAACGGTATTGCCAACGGCGTGGTGTTTGTTCAGGTGCCAGCGCTGATTCTGGAATGGCTGGTAACACGCAATCGTGCTTCACTCAGTGGTCTGGTGTATCTCGGAGTTGGCGTGGGTCTGCTGTTATCCAGTGCGCTTGTCAGTGTCAGCCGGGACTGGCTGCAAGGACCGGAACGCTGGTGGCCAGCGGCACTGTTCTCGCTGCCGCTGGTGTGGTGGGGAATCCGCCAATTACTGCGGCTGGAAATTCCCGTCACCAATCATGACGAAAACCACACCGAACAACCAAAAATGCGACTACTGAATCGCGCCAGCCTGCCACTGTTCCTTTCTTACGCTGGGGCCGGGTTGGGTTACATTCTGCCGATGACCTTTCTGCCACTACTGGCCAGCCTGACCCTCTCAGCAGAGCACTGGCTCACCAATGGTTCCTGGCTGCTGGTAGCGTTGGCCACCATTCCCTCCCCATGGATCTGGAATACACTGGGCTCCCTGATGGGAGACCTGCCAGCATTGCGATTGAATTTTGTGGTGCAGTTGTGCGGCGTGTTGGCAGCAGTGCTGATTGGCGGCACTTTCGGGATTATCTGCTGCGGACTACTGGTAGGCGGCACGTTTCTCGGTACCGTATTGCTAACCCAGCGCATCGGGCGGGCACTGCAACCCCATCAGGGACCCAAACTTTCAGCGGCCCTGGTGGCCCTTTACGGGCTGGCTCAGGTGGCTGGCCCTTGGCTGACCAAAATGTGGCTATCCTCCGGCGGCACCCTCGTTGAGGCATTCGGTATCGGTGCCGCGGCCCTGATCTTCGGCTTACTGTTCAGTCTGCTCACGCGCCTGCCGACAACCCAATAACCTTTAGCGGAACAACACCTGCTGCGGAGTCAGATATCTGTTATGGGTGGCGTAACAGCATTGATCGCAACGCCACCTATCACGGTCACCCAGTGCGTCAAAGCATCGTTCAGGTTATCAATTGAATACATAGCCTATCTCCGGCTGACAGATACCATCAGTAACGCAACATTCATACCACCCGATATTCACCTACAAATCTACCCCAGCCATAACCCTGGTTGTGAACTGAACACAGATTGCAACCTGGTCTCAGCCGTTTCGGTCAGAACAAGTAACTTGGCAGATCAAATACCTGGTAACTGAGCAGCGACCGCTTTCCAGGCAGGGTATTACTGACCCAAGGCTCCCCAACACCCTAAAATCTCCGAAACCAACGTCCAGGACCCCCGCAACCCTAGAGGTCCTTTAGTGGCTGACCCTTGGCTTACTTTTAGCCTGCTTATAAGGTCTCTTCTGCTCTTTAAGGAACCTTTCACTCCCCGATTGACACAAAAAGTTGCCATTTAGTGCGCCAAATAAGATTATTCTGCCCCATGCTTTCTGATTTCAACCAACCTGATATTCCTCCGACTATCGAAGTCGATATTTGTATCCTAGGCGCAGGTGCTGCGGGCATCACTATCGCCCTTGAGTTAATAGATTCTGGACTCAGTGTCCTACTTGTCGAAAGTGGTGCGCTTGAATACGAACAACCAACGCAGGATCTCTACAAGGGTGAGAACGTAAGCTTTATGGACTTCCCCCTAGAAACCACACGCCTGAGATATTTTGGTGGCACAACTAACCATTGGGGAGGGATGTGCCGTCAGCTCGACGCCTACGACCTACAAAGGGACACAAGTTATCAATGGCCAAACTGGCCACTGTCCAAATCTGATCTAGAGCCCTTCTACGCTAAGGCTCAAACGTTGTGTGAGCTTGGAGATGCCATTTACGACAATTACTTGGCAGAGTTCGGCCAGTCTGAAGAAAACCCTTTCCCCGATGAGCAAACCAATCTGAAACCTGTTTTTTTTCAAAGAAGTAAACCTACCCGTTTTGGTCAGAGATATATCGAACAATTAAAACAGGCCAATAACGTGCATGTGCTGCTTAATGCCAACGTCAAAGAACTCATCGACGCAGAAGACAGGACACGAATCATCTCGGCATCTCTAGTGTCCCTGTCAGGAAAAACTGCACAAGTTAAAGCACAACAATACGTGATTGCCGCCGGCGGGTTGGAAACCCCACGAATACTCTTGCTATCGAAACGTAATAGCAGCAAAGGAATAGCCAACGATCACGATCTTGTCGGCCGATCTTACATGGATCATTTTGGAGCCTATGTTGGAAAAATCTTGTTTAATCGGCCCGCTTCTTCCGATTCTGTTTTTTTCAGGGAAAAAGACTTCAAAGGTACTCGCATCGGAGGATGCCTTGCCCCTACTGAAAAATTACTCATTGAAAAAAATATTGGAAATTTTATCTTTTTGTTTAACCCGGGCACCGAGCCGGACCTGTCCATTGAAATGTTAAAGAGCATAAAACAGGATATCGCCAACCGGCGATGGCCAGAAAATATGCTCTCCAAACTCTCAAAAATTGTTGGCAATGCCGACACAATGGCAAATCTTGCCTACAAGAACATTTTTGACACAGACAAGCGCCTGTTTGATGTTGAATCCAGGAAATCCGGGCAGCTTTGCAGTGTTTCCATCAATATGGAACAGTTTCAGAACGACAACAGCAGGGTTCTGCTAAGCGATGAGTTGGATAATCTAGGCCTGCCAAAAATTAAACTTGACTGGCAATTGAGCGATGAAGACAGCCGCACTCTTGAAGTGGCTACACGGGAACTGGCCAGTATGCTTGGCAGGACAAATTCAGGAAGATTGAGGCTCACTTCCGACCTGGCAAACAACACACCAAGCTATTCCATCAGTTGCCACCACTCTGGCACTACCAGAATGGCTTCTGCCCCCGAGCGTGGTGTTGTCGACAAGGATTGCAGAGCCCATGGCATCCAAAATCTTTATATCATCGGCAGTTCGGTTTTTCCTTCCATAGGGTGGGCAAACCCCACGCTCACCATTGTTGCCCTGTCTGTTAGACTCGCGGAAACCCTTAGACATGCTCAAACGGCCCGCAGCAGTGCGTAATCTACCAATAACCAGAAGAAGCTTTTTCCAAGGCGTTGTCTCCGTTTTTGTGGGAGCATGTGCCACTATCGGGTTTTTCAACAGGACGGGCCTGTCGACCCACTCTAGCCTGACCAAAATTATTGCCGAGGCATTCCAGGAAGACGGTCAAATGCTGCCACCGATTTCAAGCCGTTTTCTGGATCAGGATACAGCGTTAGCTACACTGCAAGAAAAACTTTGCTCAATTATCTTCGCAGATGAACCTTCTCATACTTCCTCACTTGTTACGAACCACGAAAGATTGGTTTCTGCCATTACTTCTGATTATGAGCAAGGTACACTGCTCAATGCGGATGGCTGGTACGTATCTGAAACTGAATACCTAATGCTTTCATATCTATCCAGGATGGCATAGCAACACAAAATTCAGCACTCAACCAAAGTGCCACACTCACAAAAAGTTGCCATTTAGTGCCCCAAATAAGATCATTCTGCCCCTCACAAGCACCTTGATCAGGAAGTCTTATGCTGCTCCCTATACTCGCTGTTATCGCAGGACTGATTGTGCTGGTCTGGAGCGCCGACCAGTTTGTCGATGGCGCCGCAGGTACCGCAGGCCACTTCGGCATGCCTCCACTGCTGATCGGTATGGTGATTGTTGGTTTTGGTACGTCCGCGCCGGAGATGGTGGTCTCGGCCCTCGCCGCCTCCCAGGGCAACCCGGGTATTGCACTGGGTAATGCCTACGGCTCTAACATCACTAATATTGCACTGATTCTCGGCCTGACGGCACTGATCAGCCCCATTGCGGTTCACTCTCAGGTGTTGCGCAAGGAATTGCCAATCCTAATAGCCCTTGCCGCTCTGGCGGCCTACCAACTCTGGGATGGTCATGTTTCCAGGACCGATGCCTGGATATTACTGGGGCTGTTTGCCTGCCTCATGGGTTGGACTATTCGCCAGGGGCTTCGAAATAAAACCGATGTACTGGGCAGTGAAGTGGCTGAAGAGTTGGCCGCACACCCGGTTGCGTTGTCAAAGTCGGTGTGGCAGTTAATTCTAGGGCTGGTATTACTGGTTGCCAGTTCAAGATTGCTGGTCTGGGGTGCAGTGGAAATTGCCCAGGGCCTGGGTGTCAGTGATATTGTCATCGGCCTGACCATCATTGCCATTGGCACATCTCTGCCGGAACTGGCCTCCTCCCTGGCCGCCACCCGCAAGGGTGAGCACGACATTGCTCTGGGTAATGTGCTGGGCTCAAATATCTTTAATACCCTGGCGGTAGTAGGTATCGCTGGCGCCATTCATCCCATGTCAGTGGGGCCAGAAGTCCTCAGCCGAGACCTTCTGGTGATGGCAGCGCTGACACTGCTGTTGTTTGTATTCTGCTATGGTTTCCGGGGACCGGGGCGAATCAACCGCCTTGAGGGGTTGGTGCTGTTGTCCTGCTATATCGGTTATATGGTCTATCTGGGCACCACCGTATTCGGCTAGTGCCCACACAGGCAAAAATGATCAGTATCTTTACCGGGAAATGACTGTGCACAGACATGGCTTGGATGGTCTACATGACAATGTCCAAGCCTTTGTCTCCACCGGGTACCAGCTCCGGCATTGCCACAATGCTCATCCATACCCAACCGAGAAGAAGTACTGTTTTTTAAGGAAAGCCTCTAGCCTAAAACGCAAGGCGGAGATTGTCGTGCAACGCTTCCATGCATAAATCCATTGCGTATCGGACATAAAAAAGGCCGCCTAACTAGGCAGCCTTTTTAAATTTGGTGGGTCGTGCTGGATTCGAACCAGCGACCAATTGGTTAAAAGCCAACTGCTCTACCAACTGAGCTAACGACCCTTGGAAGAGGCGCATATCTTACTTATGGGCAATCAAAAATCAAGTATTTATTTCGAGAGAATATAACGGGTTGGATCTCCAACCCCAGCCTGTTCAAAACCAATTTTGCGCAGCCGGCAACTATCGCATTTTCCGCAGGCCAGTCCCTCTTCCGTGGCCTGGTAACAGGACACGGTTTGTGAGTAATCCACACCGGCTTGCATACCCAGTTGAATAATTTCTGCCTTGGTCAGATCAATCAGCGGTTTGTTTATGCGCAAGTAGCGACCTTCAACGCCCGCCTTGGTAGCGAGATTGGCCATATTCTCAAAAGCCTGGATGTATTCTGGCCGACAGTCCGGGTAGCCGGAGTAATCCACAGCATTCACACCAATAAAAATATCACTGGCCTCCAGCACCTCAGCCCAACCCAGGGCGATGGAAAGGAACACTGTATTGCGGGCTGGCACATAGGTGACCGGGATACCACTGGTCTCTTCTTCCGGCACCAGAATGCTGTCATCGGTCAGCGCAGAGCCGCCAATGGTTCGCAGATCCAGCTTAACCACCTTGTGCTGTTCTGCACCCAACTGCTCTGAACAGCGCTGGGCAGCCGCCAATTCTGCATGGGCACGTTGGCCGTAATCAAAACTGAGGGTAAAACAACGAAATCCCTGCTGACGGGCCATGGCAAGCACGGTGGTGGAATCTAACCCCCCCGACACCAATACAACGGCTTTTCTATCTGTTTCATTCATTAATCAATGCCCCGGGGTATCGTTCCAGAGTAGTTTATGCAGTTGTAACTGAAATCTTACCGGTAACCTGTCCTCCAGAATCCACTCTGCCAACTCTTTTGCCTGAAGTGAACCATGGCTTGGGGAGAACAGGATTTCCCCTACCCGCTCGGGCAGGGACAGCTCGTCCAGCTTTAATCTTGCCCACTCGTAATCCTGACGATCACAGATCACAAATTTAATCTGGTCGGTAGTTTGTAATAGCGACAGGTTGTCGTACAGATTGCGATGGGCTTCCCCGGAAGCGGGGGTTTTCAGGTCCATAACCTTGACGACGCGAGGGTCAACGTCTGCGACAGACAACGCGCCAGCCGTTTCCAGCGACACGGCATAGCCACGATCACAAAGTGCCGTCAAAAGTTCGAGACAGGATTTCTGCGCCAATGGTTCACCCCCGGTGACACAAACCCGGGGCGTGGCAAAGACTGCCACCTCGTCGAGTATTTGCGTCAGGGTTTTGCGCTCACCGCCGTAAAAGGCGTATTCCGTATCGCAGTAATGACAGCGCAATGGACAGCCGGTCAGACGCACAAATACCGTTGGCAGGCCAACGGTAGAGGATTCACCCTGCAGGGAGTGAAATATCTCGGTAATTTTTAGGGATGTCTGTTCCATGAAAGCTCGACTACGCGGCAGAAACCGCGCAGTTTAACGGAAAAAGCAGCAACAGGTTACAGCTAGAAATTTTCTCTGAGATAGCTTTGCGCCAACTTGGCGGCATTATCAGTGCCCGCAGCGGCTTTCTCAAGCAGAGACCTGGCCTGGGTGTTATCACCCATCAGGTGGTAAACCAACCCCAGCTTAAATGTGGCATCCGACGCTTTACGGTGTGCCGGGTAACTGGAAGTAACGGTATTGAACGATTGCCTGGCCTGTTCCAGGTTGTTCTGCAACAGGTAAATTTCACCCAGCCAATAGTGTGCATTGGCCGTGTAAGTGCCACTGGGATACTTCTCAACATGCTGCTTGAACAGTGCCGTGGCCTCTGCAGTCTTACCCGCTTTTAACGCATTGTAGGCGGCTGTGTAATCAGCCGCTTCGTTCCCGGATGCCGGCATTGGCTTTACAGTGGGCGAGGTGGCAGCCGACGTGGTGGTAGTAGAAGCTGAATGGTCCGTGGGCGTGGTTTGGGTTTCTGTTGCACCCGCACTCATTCCGCTGAGACGGCGATCCAGGTCCATATAATCATCAAGCTGGCGGGCTTTAAGCTGTTTAATATCATTGCTCAGCTCTTCGACCATACCCCGTAGAGTACGCACCTCATCCTGAAGCATCTGCAGCTGGTAATGGGGGTCACCCACAGCCGCTGGGGCAACCGGCTGTGGTGTCGGAGTCACAGGTACCGGAACGGGTATGGGGGACGGGTTATAGGTGGGCTCACTGCCAATTTCGGACACAGGAGCCGCAGCTTGGAGCGTAAGAGGAATGCAGGCAAATAGGAGAGTGCTGGCAATTAAAGCGCGCATGAGTCATACCCCGATGAGTTAAGCAGACCCTGATATGGACAAGCAGAATGTGCAGAAGTTGTTATGGGCTGAAACTTTCAGGAAAAATCCTGACAACTTAAAGCGTCCGGCGTGACAAGCACACCGGACGCCCTTCACAAAGCTGATAGCTTACGTTACTTCATTTCAACACGACGGTTCAGCGCCCATGAAGCTTCGTTGCTGCCCATGGCAGCCGGGCTTTCTTCACCGTAGCTGATCACTTCCATCACTGCTGCGTTCACACCTTCCTGGATCAGGAAATCACGAACAGAGTTAGCACGACGTTCACCCAGTGCCATGTTGTACTCGCGGGTACCCCGCTCGTCCGCATGGCCTTCCAGACGAATATTGACCGCTGGGTGGGCTTTCAGCCACTCGGCGTGCAGACGCAATGCAGCGCGCGATTCGGCATTCAATACTGCCTTATCGAACTCGAAGTAGAATACACGGGCTACTGCACTGTCTGTGCCCAAGGTAGTGCCACTTACGTCCTGTGTGCTAACTGTACCAGTGGTAACGGATTCGCTCGGCATGGTGGTAGATGCAGAAGCGTCTTCATCGCTACCAGTGGTAGAACAGCCCGACAACAGCGCTGCCATAAAAGAGATGATCGCGCCATATTTGAGCAGTTGTGTCTTCATTGTAATCTCCTGTAACTAAAAACAAGCTTGTTTATTTGGGTGACCAGGCAGGCTCTCGGACATCTCCGAACCTCGCTGGCAATAAAAATTTCACACCCGCATCCAGTGAAACAGCCGCCAGTACTCCCTTGTCGCCTTGTTTGGTGGCATACAAAAGCATAGCACCATTAGGGGCAACGGTTGGGGACTCATCCAGATACGTTTGTGTTAAAACTCGCAGGTCGCCCGTAACCAGATCCTGTGTTGCGATATGAAAGTTACCATTATCGCGGTGTACCATGACCAAAGTACGCCCATCAGGAGCAAGTCTTGGTCTGGCGTTGTACGACCCCGCAAAGGTTAAGCGTTCTACCCGTCCACTTGCAATGGCCAGTTTGTAAATTTGTGGTGTGCCCCCCCTATCCGAGGTAAAAATCAGCGATTTTCCGTCCGGCGTCCAGTTTGGCTCGGTATCAATGGCGAAGTGACTGGTTACTCTGCTGAACTGGCGAGTAGTCAAATCAAAGGTGTAAATTTCCGGATTTCCGTCTTTGGAAAGGACCAGAGCCAGCTTGCGGCCATCCGGGGACCATGAAGGTGCTCCGTTCAGCCCTTTGAAGTTGGTGAGCTGTTCGCGGGCGCCGGTGGCCAGGCGCTGCCTGAAAATGGCCGGCCTGCCGGTTTCAAATGACACATAAACCAGTTCGCTGGCATCCGGGGACCAGGCAGGAGACATGATCGGCTGGCGGGATTCCAGCAACATACGCTCCCTGTGGCCATCTGCATCAGATACCATCAGACGGAAATTCATGCTGCCGTTCTTGGGATAGGCCGTGACATAAGCGACCCGGGTCGAAAAAGCGCCGGGTATTCCGGTGATGGCCTCATACACCTGATCGCTGATGTAGTGGGCCATGTCCCTGAACTGCGTCGATCCTCCATCCACCACTTTGGTAAAGACCGTGCGCCCGCCAGTGATTTCAACCAGGCTAAAGGTAATCCGGTAGCGACCAGCATTTTCAACCACCTGTCCCACCACCAGATACTCGCTCCCGAGTATGCGCCAATCCCGGTAATACACCTCTTTAATAGTGGCGGGAAATGACAGCATATTCTGGCGCGGAATCGGGCTGAACAGACCGCTGCGCTGCAGGTCATTAGAGACAATGTTGCTGACATCCTCCGGCAATGCACGCCCAGACTGGGTGATCGGAGGAATAGCAATACGCGTGGGGTTATCCACCCCCTGGGTAATCTCAATGGTGAACTCGGCCGCAGCCGGTGTCAGCCAAAACAGCGTGGTCAATGTAAGGGAAAGAACCAACCCTAATTTTTTGCTCACAGGTTATAACCTCAAATCATCTGGTCTGAATACCAGCGTCAAGCGACGAAAATACTTGTCGAACACTCTGGGATTCTCTATTTCTTTCAACTTCTCAAAACGGCCCACTTTATGTACCGCCTGCTCGGCAGAGCGGTCAAACGCGGAATTGCCACTGGAACGCACCACACTGACGCTGATGACCTGGCCGGTGGGAACCAGTTGCACCAGCAACTCAACCTCCATCTCTCGACGGGCGCTCGGTGGTCGGCTCCAGTTTGCCGCAATACGTTCAAAAATATAGTCATGGTAACTGGCCGCAATCTCTTCTTCATTCGATGCTGCCAGAAACTCTTCTTCCTCTGCCAGCGCGCTGGCCAGTTGCTGTTGCAACTGCTTTTTATCCGGCTCCGGTTTTGGTGCCGGTTTTGGTGCCGGCTTGGGTTTCGGTTTTGGCGCTGGTTTTGGTGCCGGTTTTGGTGCCGGCTTGGGTTTCGGTTTTGGCGCAGGTTTCGCTACCGGCTTGGGCTTCGGTTTGGGCTTGGCGACAGGCTTAGGCTGCGGCTTGGCCTTTTGCTGCAACGTCATCAACTTAGCCTGCACATATTTGGGCGGCGCCACTTTGCGCTGTTTATGTTCCGGTTCCCAATGCCAGACCATGAGCATCACCACGCCAGCATGCAACAGCAGGCTGACAAGAATGGCGACTGTATATGTGGAGACTTTGCCCGAAAACACAGCGGTCAGTTTCTTCCAGGCGGCTCTGTCACCAACCCGACCGAAGGTGCCCCGGCGCCCTGCAGCTGGCTCATGAGCTGCACCACCGTGCCGTAATCCACGGCTTTATCCCCCCAGACCAGTACCGGTGTCTTGGGCTGCACACCCATCACCTTTTTGACCTTGTCGACAATCACATCCAGGGATTGTTGCTCATTCTGGCCATTGCCCAGATCCAGGTAATAAGTACCGTCTGCTTTGACGGAGACGATCAGCGGCTCCAGGTCTTTATCCTCCAGAGGGGCAGAGGGCGCTTGGGGCAACTCCACCTTAACTCCCTGCATCAGCAGCGGTGCGGTGACCATGAAGACAATCAGCAATACCAGCATCACATCGATGTAAGGCACCACATTAATTTCTGCAACCAGGCGGCGTTTTTGCCGAGGATTTTTCATATTCAATCACCGTGAATGCGGCGGTGGAGAATACTGGAAAATTCTTCGGCAAAGGTTTCGTAGCTACTGTAAATACTGTCTGCCGACGCCGAGTAACGGTTATAGGCCAGCACTGCGGGAATCGCGGCAAACAGCCCCATCGCCGTTGCAATCAACGCTTCGGAAATACCAGGAGCAACAGTTGCCAGAGTTGCCTGCTGCACCGTAGCCAAGCCACGAAACGCATTCATGATGCCCCAGACTGTACCAAACAGGCCGATGTAGGGGCTCACGGAAGCTACGCTGGCCAGAAAGGGCAGATTGCGATTGAGGCGCTCTTCTTCCCGAGATAGGGCCACGCGCATGGAACGCTCCGTGCCCTCCATGACGGTATCGGGATCGACGTGGCTCTTCTGTTGTGCCAGCCGGTTAAATTCACGGAAACCTGCGCGGAACACACTGGACAACCCTTCCACCGAGCCCTGCGCGCCGCAATCATGGTAGAGCTGGTTAAGATCGATACCGGACCAGAAGTTATCCTCGAACTTGCGCAGAGTGTGAGCGGCATTTCTCAAATACAGGCCGCGCTGGACAATCATGACCCACGAGACGATTGAAGCGAAGAACAACAGCAACATGACAAACTGCACCAGCAGCGTGGCATTGGCTATCAGACTCCAAAGGGATAAATGATCGTTCACCGGTTACTCCCGTCAGGTTATCAGAGTGCAGATTTGAGGGTCTGCATCATGTCTTCAGGAATGGCTACCGGGCGTTTGCTGTCATGATCAATACAGGCTGCCCGCACGGTCCCTTCCACTAAAATTTGCTCGTCACGCTTTACCGTCTGGGCGATGGTAAAGGATGTTCTTGTCACGCCCACCAACCGCGCAGTAGCAATGATTTGGTCGTCCAGCACCGCCGGAACACGATATTTCAATCCCACGGAATGCACCACGAACTGCATCCCATCAAACAAAGCCGGCTTGTCATACCCGAGGGTCCGCATCAGTTCGGTACGGGCACGTTCCAGGTATTTCAGGTAGTTGGCGTAGTAGACAATGCCACCCGCGTCGGTATCTTCCACGTAGACGCGAATGGGTAGACAATATTCTTTGGTCATTTATCCGTTAAATCCAATTGCCGGGGCAAATTATCCGGGCTCTGAAGTCCAAAATGTTCGTAAGCAAGAGCCGTCACCATGCGGCCACGGGGCGTTCTGGTGATGTAACCCTGCTGTATCAAATAGGGTTCCAGAACATCCTCGATGGTATCCCGCTCTTCACTGATTGCCGCTGCGATGCTATCGACACCCACCGGCCCACCGGCGAACTTTTCCATGATGGCCAACAACAGGCGGCGGTCCATATGATCAAACCCTTTGCCATCGACATTCAGCATGTTCAGAGCCTGGTCTGCCACATCAGCGGTGATGTTGCCGTCCGCTTTCATTTCCGCGAAATCCCTGACCCGCCGCAACAGGCGATTAGCAATACGCGGCGTACCCCGTGAACGGCGCGCAATTTCAGCGGCACCCGGCTTGTCCAGGCTGACACCGAGAATTCCCGCCGAGCGGTAAACAATCTGGCTCAGCTCCTCCACCGAATAGAACTCGAGCCGCTGCACAATGCCAAAACGATCCCGCAGTGGAGAGGTCAACAGACCTGCCCGGGTGGTCGCCCCGACGAGGGTAAAGGGTGGCAGGTCGAGCTTGATAGAACGGGCCGCCGGACCTTCACCAATCATGATATCCAGCTGGTAATCTTCCATGGCCGGGTAGATCACTTCTTCCACCACCGGGCTGAGGCGGTGAATTTCATCAATAAACAGCACATCCCCCGGTTCCAGATTGGTCATCAACGCCACCAGGTCTCCGGCACGTTCCAGCACCGGCCCCGATGTGGTTTTCAGGGCAACACCGAGTTCATTGGCAATGATATGTGCCAGGGTTGTTTTGCCCAGCCCCGGGGGACCAAACACCAGGGTATGATCCAGTGGTTCGCCGCGATTACGGGCAGCACCGATGAAGATTTCGAGCTGGTCGCGCACAGCCTGCTGACCGACATAATCGGCAAGGCTCAAAGGGCGAATAGCGCGGTCGAAACGATCTTCCTGAACGGAAGCTTCGGGGGAAATCAGACGGTCTGTTTCGATCATAGCGGCCAGTATATCTTGCTGGGCTTAGCTTTTAACCATGCTTTTTAGTGCCAGACGAATCAATTCCTGACTACTTTGCCCTTCCGTGGCTACAGCAGCGACCATGCGCGATGCTTCCTGCGGTTTATAGCCAAGGGACGTCAGCGCACTCTCCGCTTCAAGAACCGCGTCAGGCTGCTGTGCAAGTGTTGCGGTAGAGGTAACCGGCATATTTTTCGTGGCAAAACTTTGCAGGCGATCACGCATTTCAACAATCAATCGCTCAGCGGTTTTCTTGCCAACACCTGGCAATCGAACCAGACCCGCCACATCGTTATTCTGAACGCCTTTGACAAATTCGCTGGCGGTCATGCCGGAAAGAATGGCCAGTGCCAGCTTTGGCCCCACACCGCTGACCTTGATCAGGTGTCGAAACAATTCTCGCTCACTCTGCTCACCAAACCCGAAGAGCTGATGGGCATCTTCGCGCACTACTAGGTGCGTATGCAGCACCACGGTTTCACCCTGTGGGGGCAAGTCAAAAAACGTCGTCAGGGAAACCTGAACCTCATAGCCGACACCCTGCACATCAATGAGCAACTCCTGTGCCTGACGCTCCAGCAACACACCGCTGATACGGCCGATCATTTCACCGGACTCCCCTGCTCACCGCCTACTCCAGGCATGGACTTGATACGACCCCGAGAATACTGAATCCCTCTGGATAACCCGGAGGCTGTGCCCAGCGTTCTGGCATGACAGAGGGCAACCGCCAGGGCATCGGCAGCATCCTCGGTTGGCGCGGCAGACAGTTTGAGCAGACGTGTCACCATAAACTGCACCTGCGACTTGTTGGCCGCTCCTGTGCCCACAACGGACTGCTTGACCAGACGAGCAGCATACTCGGCCACACTCAAGCCAGCATTGGTGCCAGCCGCTATGGCGGCGCCCCGTGCCTGACCCAGTTTTAACGCAGCTCTGGGATCTCGGGCCAGAAAAATATCTTCCACGGCCATGGTGGTAGGGCGATATTCGGAAATCAGGGTGCTCAGACTGTCGAAGATTATTTTCAGCCGCTCGGGAAGGGCGCCTTCGGGCAAACGGATAATGCCGCTGGTGATGTATTCAGCTTTTGCACCAACGGCGTTAATGATGCCAAAACCGGTCTTTCGGGAACCGGGGTCAATGCCGAGTATCAGGGTCATGCCATTCCACCAACATACTGTATATTGCCACAGTATCCTACTGATGCAAAATTACAAGCCCTGATCAGCCACTTGCCCCGCCAAAAATAAAAAAGGCGGCCACTGGGGCCGCCCGATCAAACCGCAAAACGTTACTCAGCTTTGGGTTCTTCATCTTCTGCAGCAGGTGCTTCTTCGGCAGGTGCTTCTTCAGCAGGTGCTTCTTCAGCAGGTGCTTCTTCAGCAGGTGCTTCTTCAGCAGGTGCTTCTTCAGCAGGTGCTTCTTCAGCAGGTGCTTCTTCTACCTTCGGCGCAGCCTGAGTAACGAAGCCTTCGGCAATCAGTATGGCAACCTTTTCATCGCCATTGACAGTGTTTTTATTAGCATCCACTACGGCATAACGGCCTGAACGCTTTTGATATACGGTGTACTCCGCAGTTTTCTTCAGCACTTTCATCGTTTTTCTCCTCTGATTACTCGCTCTGTGATCAATCAGGTGGCATTGAAACCACCCACATTTACCGGCCGTTCAGCCGAGTTCTGCCATCACCTCATCGGGAATATCCGCATTGGTATAGACATTCTGCACATCATCCAAGTCTTCTAGGTGGTCCACCAACGCCAGCAGCTTTTCTGCCGCTTCTTTATCCAGTGCAACGGTGGTTGTCGCCAACATGGTGACCTCGGCCTGCTCCGGCTCCAGACCGGCAGCCGTCAATGATTCTTTGACCGTGGAAAAGTCTTCCCAGGCGGTCAACACATCCACTGAGCCGTCTTCATTGGTGACCACATCTTCGGCACCGGCTTCCAGTGCCGCCTCCATAATCTGATCTTCGTCAGACCCCGGGGGATAGCTGATCTGGCCCGTGCGATTAAACAGGTAGGCGACCGAACCATCGGTGCCCAGATTGCCCCCGCGTTTTGAAAACGCATGACGCACATCAGACACGGTCCGGTTGCGATTGTCCGTCATGCATTCGACCAACACGGCAATACCACCCACGCCATAACCTTCGTAGGTGACTTCTTCATAATTATCGGCGTCGTCAGCACCGGCACCTCTGGCAATGGCCTTATCGATAGTGTCGCGCTTCATATTGTTGCCAAGCGCCTTATCAATGGCCGCTCGCAGGCGCGGATTATCTTCCGGGCTGCCGCCACCACTTTTGGCCGCAACCACAAGCTCGCGGATCAGCTTGGTGAAAATCTTGCCCCGCTTGGCATCCTGGGCTGCCTTGCGGTGTTTTATGTTGGCCCATTTACTGTGACCGGCCATAAAAATACCTCCACTTCATACTGCATCGGGTGTCCTGTCACCCGTTGTCATTATTTTTTTAGACGACGGCCGGTGTTAGCCCTCTTCCTGAGGTTTTTTCTCACGCAGTCGTATGTTCAGTTCCCGCAATTGCTTGGTATCAACACTGCCGGGAGCATCGGTCAGCAGACAGGCCGCGGTTTGGGTTTTCGGGAAAGCGATCACGTCGCGAATCGACTTACTGCCGGTCATCAACATGATCAGGCGATCCAGGCCGAAGGCCAAGCCACCGTGGGGCGGACAACCAAATCGCAATGCATCGATCAGGAACCCGAACTTCTCATCCGCTTCCTCATCGCTGATTCCCAGCACCTCAAACACGGCACGCTGCATATCGGGATTGTGAATACGAATGGAACCGCCACCCAACTCAGTGCCGTTCAACACCATATCGTAGGCAATCGACAGCGCTCCTTCAGGGTTGGATTTCAACTCGTCCGGTGTACAGGCGGGACGGGTAAACGGGTGGTGCAGAGAAGTCCAGCCACCTTCGCCATCCTCTTCGAACATGGGAAAATCCACTACCCAGAGCGGTGCCCAGTCACAGGTGTACAGGTTGAGGTCGGCACCCAGCTTGCAACGCAATGCGCCCAGGGCCTCACTGACCACCCGGCGGTTATCGGCACCAAAGAAGATCAGGTCACCATTTTCTGCGCCGGTGCGTTCGAGAATCGCCGCACGAACCTCATTGGGCAGGAATTTAACAATCGGAGACTGCAGACCTTCTTCAAGGTCGTCTTTGTCATTGACCTTGATGTAAGCCAGGCCACGGGCTCCGTAAATGCTTACATACTTGGTGTAATCATCAATCTGCTTGCGACTGATCTCACTACCACCCGGTACTCTCAACGCCGTTACGCGGCCCTTCGGATCATTGGCGGGACCGGAGAACACCTTGAACTCCACCGCAGCCATCAGATCTTTGATTTCCACCAGTTCCAGCGGGATACGCAGGTCGGGTTTGTCACTGCCGTAACGCAGCATCGCCTCACTGTGGGACATGCGCGGAAATTGGCCCAGATCCACATCCAGCACCTGTTTAAACAGGGTGTGAACCATCTCTTCATTGATGGCCATGATCTCTTCTTCTGTGGTGAAGGAGAGCTCCACATCCACCTGGGTAAATTCCGGTTGGCGATCGGCACGCAAATCTTCATCGCGAAAACATTTGGCAATCTGGTAGTAACGGTCGATTCCGGACACCATCAACAGCTGCTTGAACAACTGTGGCGATTGCGGCAGCGCAAAAAACTTGCCGTCATGGGTGCGGCTGGGCACCAGGTAATCGCGGGCGCCCTCGGGTGTAGCACGGGTCAGAATCGGGGTTTCAATATCCAGAAAACCGCGCTCATCGAGGAAGTTGCGAATCACGTTGGTAACTCGCGAACGGAAGCGCATATTGTCGAGCATTTCCGGACGACGCAGGTCGAGATAGCGATAGCGCAGGCGAACGTCTTCACCGACCTTGTTGTGTTCATCGAGAGGAAACGGCGGTGTGTCGGAACTGTTAAGAATCTCCAGCTCCAGTCCGTAGACTTCAATCTGGCCGGTGGCCATTTCTGGATTGACTGTTTCGGGCGTACGCGCGCGAACCTTGCCGCGCACCTTCAAGACATATTCGCTGCGCACCCTGTCGGCTTGTGCAAAGTGTTCACCGCAGTCGGGATCAAATACCACCTGCACAATGCCTTCGCGATCGCGCATGTCGACAAATATCACACCCCCGTGATCCCGTCGGCGGTCAACCCAACCACAGAGTGTCACTTCCTGATCGATGTGCTCTGAACCAAGCACACCGCAATAACTTGTACGCATTCTCTTATCCCGTATTCAACAATGAGACCGGGGATGGACACCCGGCATGACCGCCATTGACGTCAAAATTAATTCGCGGAGCAGGTACCCGAACTTTTGGCAGGCTTCTCAGTCTTGCCCTCACCGGATTTTTCGCCGGCGATATTTTTTCGGTTGCCCTTTTTAAAGTCGGTTTCGTACCAGCCGCTGCCACTGAGCCGAAAGCCGGCAGCGGAAAGCTGTTTTTTCAGAGCCTGCTCATGACAGGCCGGACATTCCGTTAAGGGACTGTCACTGATTTTCTGCAGAACTTCCAGTTCATGACCACAGGAGTGACACAAATAACCGTAAATCGGCATAACAAACACCTACCAATCTATAACAGGCAAAACGCCCCTGATAAAAGCGGCGCATTATACCCCAGTAAAACCGGGGCTAGAAGATTGAATCCGATCAGAATTGGGGTGGTCGACTATTTATGAAAGCCAGTTGCTAGCACTCTGCACTAGCCGTCGAGCGCAACAAATCCTTCGCCTTCCAGCACATTGGAAATAGACTCAAGTCGCTGACACCGCTGAGCATCCGTATAAGTTGCTGGCGCCTGTGCACCCCAGATGGGATTTGGCCAGGCACCGTCGGTTTTGTAACGCGCCACATGGTGCATGTGAAGCTGCGGTACCATATTCCCCAAAGTGGCAATGTTGATTTTATCTGGGGAGAACACGTCCACCAGCGCCTCTGCCAACTGGCAGGACTCGCGCATCAACTGCTGTCGATCCTCCTCTGAGAGGTGATAGATTTCTGTTACCGCCTCAAGGCGCGGCACCAGAATAAACCACGGATAGTTGGCATCACGGTGCATCAACAGACGACACAACGGAAAGTCACCCACAACCACAGTGTCTGAGACCAACCGGGAATCAAGTTCAAACATTTGACATCCTCTAATCCTGTACCCGAAGCGGGCTGCACCGTAAAATAGCGCCTTTTCCAGCAACCTCCAAGATAAAGAATAGAACATGCGAGCCAGCCAGTATCTAATTGCCACACAGAAAGAAACGCCCTCCGACGCCGAGGTCATCAGCCACCAGTTGATGATTCGAGCAGGGATGATCCGAAAACTGGCGGCGGGCCTCTACAGCTGGTTGCCGCTAGGCCTAAAAGTCCTGCGAAAGGTAGAAGCCATTGTCCGGGAGGAAATGAACCGTGCTGGCGCTCAGGAAGTACTGATGCCGGTCACCCAACCGGCGGAACTCTGGCAGGAATCCGGACGCTGGGAGCAATACGGCCCTGAACTGCTGAGAATGCAGGACCGTCACAGCCGCCCTTTCTGCCTGGGCCCCACCCATGAGGAAGTGATCACCGATCTGGTGCGCAACCAGATCCGCAGCTACAAGCAGCTGCCAGCCAACTTCTACCAGATTCAAACGAAATTTCGGGATGAAATCCGCCCCCGCTTCGGCATTATGCGCGCCCGCGAGTTTCTGATGAAAGATGCCTATTCTTTTCACACCGACCAGGCCAGCCTTCAGGAAACTTATGACATCATGCACAAGGCTTACAGTGCGATCTTTACCCGCCTGGGCCTGGACTTCCGCCCCGTGCTTGCCGATACCGGCAGCATCGGCGGCAGTCACTCCCACGAGTTCCACGTGCTGGCCGCTTCTGGGGAAGATGACATCGCCTTCTCCACCGAAAGCGACTACGCCGCCAATGTGGAAATGGCTGAAGCCATCGCGCCAGAGGGCAGCCGTCCCTCCCCGTCAGAAACCATGCAGGAAGTGGCCACACCCGGCCAACACAGCATTGAGCAGGTCAGCACATTCCTCGATGTACCCGCTGCCAGCGTGGTTAAAACTCTGATTGTGCAGGGCGATGACGAAGAAGCACCACTAGTTGCCCTGGTGGTGCGCGGCGATCACGAGCTCAACGACATCAAAGCGGAAAAGTTACACGGTATTGCTGCACCGCTGACCTTTGCCAGCGAGGAACAGATTCGCGCAAACCTGGGTTGCTCAGTCGGATCTATCGGTCCTGTCGGCCTGAAAATTCCAGTCATTGTTGATCATAGTGCCGCTCACCTGGCTGACTTTGTCTGTGGCGCCAACCGGGACGGCGTTCACCTGACAGGGGTCAACTGGGAGCGGGACTGCCCGATTGACGATGTTGCCGACATTCGCAACGTGGTACCCGGAGACCCCAGCCCCGATGGCAAGGGTGTACTGGAAATCAAACGCGGTATCGAAGTGGGCCACATTTTCCAGCTGGGCACTAAATACAGCGAAGCGATGAACGCCAAGGTACTGAACGAGGAAGGCCGGGAACAGGTCATGATCATGGGCTGTTACGGCATCGGTGTGAGCCGCGTTGTTGCCTCAGCTATTGAACAGAATCACGACGAAAATGGCATCATCTGGCCAGATGCCCTGGCTCCGTTCCAGGTGGCACTGATTCCCATCAACATCCAGAAATCTGAACAGGTTCGCGAAACCTGCGAAAAACTCTACACCCAACTGCAGGAACGCGGCTTGGATGTGCTATTTATGGATGAAGAAAAAGCCCGCTTGGGTGCCATGTTGGCGGACGTTGAACTGGTGGGCATCCCTCACCGGGTAGTGATTGGTGATCGCGGTCTCGAAACTGGTGAAGTCGAGTACCGTCACCGCCGCGAAACCGAAAACCGCACGATTGGCCTGAACGATATTATCGAGTTTCTGACAAAGACCATCGAATGAGAAAAAAATTGTGCAAAGGGTTGATCATCGGGTGGCTGACAGCCATCTTGCTCACCCCTTTTACCACGCTGGCCGAGCAGGAAGTCGACCAGCAGCTGGTAGCCTTGCTCAAGGCAACAATCGCTCAAGCTGACAGCTTTGAAGACCGCTTTGATGCCGAGGTCTGGCTGATGGCAAAATCGAGTCAGCTGGAAAAATTTATTCCCGACAGCCGCGAGCGGCTTGAACTACTTCGCAAAATCCACCTGGCAGCAACCCGAGCCGGGCTTTCACCGGAAATTGTTCTTGCCGTTATCCAGATAGAAAGCCGTTTTGATCCCTACGCCGTATCGCGCGCAGGGGCTCAAGGCCTGATGCAGGTGATGCCGTTCTGGAAACGGGAAATAGGCCGCGAAGAAGACAACCTCACCCACGTAGACACCAATCTGCGCTACGGCTGCACGATTCTGAAATATTATCTGGATATGGAAGATGGCGACCTCACCCCGGCGCTCGCCCGCTACAACGGCAGCTATGGCAAAACCTGGTACTCTGAACTGGTACTGGTAGCCTGGGATAACTGGCGCTAGGCCAAAAGATAACCTCACCTTTCCCCGCAATGCCTTCTCAGCACGTCAGCAGAAAAGTGAACGTCATGTCGACCAATAGGTCGGGTGTTATTTCACGCAATAGAAAACAAAAAATGCCAGCATTTGCTGGCATTTTTTGGGTGTAACACGACTGTTAAAGCCTTACGCAATAACGGTTACGTTCTGAGCCTGAGGGCCTTTCTGGCCTTGGGTCACTTCAAAAGAAACCTGTTGGCCTTCAAACAGTGTGCGACGGCCAGTACCGTTGATAGCACTGAAATGCACGAATACATCCTTTCCACCTTCCTGGGCCAGGAAGCCATATCCTTTTTCTTCATTGAACCACTTAACGGTACCGGTAACTAAATCTGACATATGATCCTCGTAAACACTTGATTGCCAACTTGTTGTATTGGCAGTAATAAATACGGACGTGTTAGACGCCCGCAATGGCCACTTTAACAGCGGCTGTCCGAAACAAGCAAGAAAAAATTTAGCTGCCAGAATCAAGCAACTGCGGCCCGGACAGCCCTAAAGTCGCCTTTCTCAGGGCAATTCGTCGAATTCCGCACCCTCTCTTTCCGGGGGCAGCAGATCCTCACGTTTCATACCCAGAAGCAACAACATGTTGGCTGCCACATAAATAGACGAGTAAGTACCAATGACAACACCCACAATCAGGGCGATGGAAAAGTTGTGGATCAATTCACCACCGAAGACAAACAGTGCCACCAGTACAAAGATAGTGGTCAATGAGGTAATCAAGGTACGCCCCAGGGTCTGGGTTAGAGATTCATTGATCACACTGATCAGATCTTCTTCTCTTAGCAGGCGGATGTTCTCCCGGATTCTGTCAGCAACCACGATGGTGTCATTCAGGGAATAACCGATCACCGCCAGCACCGCGGCAAGCACGGTCAGATCCACTTCCAGGCCGACGATAGAAAAGAAGCCCAGAGTAATAATCACATCGTGAACCAACGCGGCCACTGCACCCAGCGCGAACTTGTACTGGAAGCGAATCGCCACGTACAGCATGACCACGACCAGAGCAGCCAGCATCCCCAGGCCGCCGTCTTCCCGCAACTCTTCACCAACCTGCGGGCCGACGTAATCCACACGACGCAGCTCCAGCTCGCCGGAATTATTCGGATCAAGCGACTTCATTACTGATTCCGCCAGGCCCTCGTCGGGTTTTCCCTGCATACGAATCAGCACATCACTTTCCGAACCGAAATACACAACCACCGGGTTTTCAAACCCGCTGTCAGTGAGCTGCTGACGAACCAGGCTCAGGTCTGCTGCCCGGGGATAACCAACTTCCACCTGAGAACCACCGGTGAAATCCAGCCCCAGCACCAACCCTTTGACTGACAGGGAGACTATGGCGCAGAGCAATAGGGCAATCGAAAAAGCGGCAGCCAACTTGCGGCCACCCATAAAATTGAAAATGCGTTGGGTTGTCATGGCCAGCTCCTAAATCCAGACTCGTTTGATGGTGCGATCACCATAGAAGAGGTTCACCAGCGCGCGGGTACCCAAAATAGCCGTAAACATGGAAGACAGAATACCGATGGACAGCGTTACCGCGAAACCCTGAACCGGACCAGAGCCTATGGCATATAGAATCACCGCCACGATCAGCGTGGTCAGGTTAGCATCAAAGATCGAGACGAAGGCTCGGTCATAACCGGCATTAATAGCCGACTGCGGCGGCATCCCGTTGGCCAGCTCCTCCTTGATTCGCGAAAAGATCAGCACGTTGGCATCCACCGCCATACCGACGGTCAGCACAATACCGGCAATACCCGGCAGTGTTAAGGTCGCCCCCAGAATAGACATGGCAGCCACCAGAATGATCAGGTTGAATCCCAATGCCAGGTTGGCAAAGAGACCGAACATCTTGTAGTAGACCAGCATAAACCCGAGAACCACCAGCATGCCGATGGTGACCGACTTGATACCCAGGGCAATATTTTCGGCACCCAGCGACGGACCGATGGTGCGCTCCTCCACAAAGTACATGGGCGCAGCCAATGCACCCGCTCGGAGCAACAGCGCCAATTCCGAGGCTTCACGGGGGTTATCAAGACCGGTAATGCGGAAAGTTACACCCAGCGCACTGCGAATGGTGGCAAGACTGATAATCTTCTTCTCGACATACCGTTCCGGAATGGCAATCTGCTCACCATTCTCATCGGTGGTGTAGTCCATCCGGGTTTTGTACTCGATAAACAACACCCCGAGGCGCTTGCCGATGTTCTTGCGAGAAGCCCGGTGCATGCGCGCACCGCCCTCACTGTCCAGGTTGATGTTGACCTGGGGCATACCATTTTCATCAAACGAGGATGTGGCATTGGAAACATGATCACCGGTTATCACCACGGTACGTTCCAGGAACGCATCCTTGGGTCGTGCATTCGGATCACGGAATTCAAATTTTTCCCGGTTGGTGATTTTCCCCGGTTCCGCTTCCAGTCGAAATTCCAGATTAGCCGTTTTACCAATGATCCGTTTTGCTTCCGCAGTATCCTGCACACCGGGCAGCTCCACCACGACGCGATTGCGGCCCTGGCGCTGAACTATGGGTTCCGATACGCCTAGCTCATTCACCCGATTGCGCAATGTGGTCAGGTTCTGGTTGAGGGCATAATCCTCAATTTCCCTAACGGCCGCTTCGGACATGCTTGAGCGAATCACAAAGAGGCCGTCCTCCTCACTCAATTGTCTGCCCAAATCCCGAAAGTTTTTACGCAGGATTTCACTGCCCTGATCACGCTCTGCCTCAGTATCGAATTTACTGACAATGGTTGCTCCATCTTCCAGCTTGACACTTGCATAGCGCAGCTTTTCTTCACGCATAGCCGCCCGCACCTCACGGACGGCCGTATCCATTCGTTTGCCGATTGCTTCGTCTGTATTCACTTCCAGCAGGAAATGAACACCACCACTGAGATCGAGACCAAGCTTCATGGGGCTGGCTCCCAGCGAGGACAGCCAGTCTGGCGTGGTGGCAGCAAGATTTAACGCAACAATGTAATCGGAACCCAACGCACGCTGGATAACACGCTTGGCCAGCAATTGTTGCTCGCCATCCCGAAGGCGAATAAGACCGTTTTCACCGCTCACTTCACCACCGAAGTACTCGATACCCTCCTGTTTGAGCGCCGCTTCAACACGCTCGAGCACAGGAGCATCGATTACCGTGCCACTGCTCTGACCGGAGATCTGCACTGCAGGATCGGGGACGTAAAGATTGGGGAGTGCATAAACAACCCCCAGCGTAATCACAAAGACTATCAGCAGGTATTTCCAAATTGGGTAACGGTTCATATCACGGTTCTTGTGTTGTGTCCCGGTTGATAAAGCGGGCCATTATAGGCTGAATTGAACGGGCTTGCCGAACCCGTCAGAAATAAAACTTACCCGACGGTATATGGGGACTAAGCAACGTAACTCAAGTCTGCGGGGTGAGGCCCTGCTCCCGGTAAAACTGCTCGGCAAACTCATCGAGGCACTGCTCCTCAATTGCACGGCGGATATCTGTCATCAGATTCTGGTAATAACGCAGGTTATGAATGGTGTTGAGTTGTGCGCCGAGAATCTCTCCACACTTTTCCAGATGATGCAGGTAGGCCCGGCTGAAGTTCTGGCAGGTATAGCAGTCACAGTTGACATCGAGAGGGGCCGTATCATGGCGGTGAACCGCGTTGCGAATTTTCACCACCCCGCCACTGGTGAACAAATGACCATTGCGGGCATTGCGGGTGGGCATCACGCAATCAAACATATCAATGCCGCGACGCACTGCCTCGAGAATATCCTGGGGCTTGCCCACCCCCATCAGGTAGCGGGGTTTGTCGGCGGGCATTTTTGGTGGAAGGTGATCGAGGATACGAATCATATCTTCCTTGGGCTCTCCTACCGACAAACCACCGATGGCATAGCCGTCAAAACCGATGTCTTCCAGACCGTTAAGGGACTCCTCACGCAGAGCTTCGTACATACCACCCTGAACAATCCCGAACAGCGCCGAGGGATTATCGCCATGGGCATCCTTACTGCGTTTTGCCCAGCGCAGGGATAGCTCCATAGAGGACTTGGCCTGATCTAGCGTCGCTGGATAGGGCGTACACTCATCAAAAATCATCACCACATCGGCGCCAAGTTCATGTTGGACGCGGATCGATGACTCCGGATCGAGAAACACCGGGCTACCGTCGATAGGTGAGCGAAAGGAAACCCCTTCCTCGGAAATCTTACGGATGTCGCCGAGGCTGAAAACCTGAAAACCACCGGAGTCGGTAAGTATGGGGCCAGGCCACTGCATAAAGTCATGCAGATCTCCGTGCTCCATCACTACCTGAGTGCCAGGTCGCAGCATCAAGTGAAAGGTGTTGCCGAGAATGATCTGTGCACCGATTTCCCCGATATCCCGGGGTAGCATACCTTTCACCGTGCCACAGGTACCGACTGGCATAAAAGCTGGTGTTTCCACTACACCCCGGGGAAATTGCATCCGGCCACGTCGTGCCTTGCCATCACTGATATCCAGCTCAAACGACATGAAACAATGACGACTCATTCCGGCATATCCTCTCTGGCATTAGGGTTACACGTCAGGAACATGGCGTCCCCATAACTGAAAAAACGATAACGCTCAGCAACGGCTTCCTTATAAGCCGACATGATGCGGGAAAACCCTGAAAAGGCACTGACCAACATCAGCAATGTAGATTCTGGCAGGTGAAAATTGGTGATCAGCGCATCCACGACCCGGAATTGGTATCCCGGGTAGATGAAAATATCGGTTTCGCTATTCATGGGCACAATCTGCCCTGCTGCCGCAGCACTTTCCAGGCAGCGCACACTGGTAGTGCCCACTGCAATCACCCGACCACCCCGGGCTTGGGTTTCCACCACCTGCCGACAAACCTCTTCAGACACATCAATGACTTCCGTGTGCATCTGGTGGTCGAGGATATTATCCACCCTCACCGGCTGAAATGTGCCGGCCCCCACATGCAGAGTGACATGGGCGATGTCCACACCCAGGGCTCGCAACTGAGCAAGCAGGTCTTCATCGAAGTGCAAACCCGCTGTCGGCGCCGCTACCGCACCGGGTTTTTCTGCATAAACCGTCTGGTAACGTTCGCGATCCAGTTTGCCATCTGCTCGATCAATGTAGGGAGGCAGTGGCATATGGCCATGGGTTTCCAGAATCTCCAGTACCGGCCGATCACCCTGAAAATAGAGGCAGAAAAGCTCCCCTTCCCGACCTGTGACTTGGGCAACAACATCACCCTCGAAATGAATTGTTGTCCCTGGTTTCGGGGACTTGCTGGCGCGCAGATGTGCCAGCACATTGCGTTCATCCACCAGGCGCTCCACCAGCATTTCAACTTTGCCACCGCTGGCTTTATGACCATAGAGACGCGCCGGAATCACCCGGGTGTTGTTAAACACCATCAAGTCACCAGGCCTGACCAGTTCTGCAAGGTCGGGGAACTGTCGATGAGAGAGCTCACCACTTTTCCCGTCCAGCACCAGCAAGCGGCTGCCGCGACGTTGCGCTGCAGGCTGACGCGCTATCAGCTCATCGGGCAAATGGTAGTGAAAATGGTCGCGGCGCATAATTTCTGATCGTGGTGCGGTAAAAGGCCGCAAGGGTAAAGGAAATCACCTGACAGGGCCAGCAAACCCATGCTTCCAAAAGGGTACATCTATTGATTCTGCAAGGGCCGCTGCTATAATCGCGCCCCTGTGCCAGAGTGGTGAAATTGGTAGACACAGGGGATTCAAAATTCTCAAGCGATTTTGTATCCCAAGGGAAAATAGTAAAATCTAAGCAGTGCCAGAGTGGTGAAATTGGTAGACACAGGAGATTCAAAATCTCCCGCCAGCAATGGTGTGCCGGTTCGAGTCCGGCCTCTGGTACCATCCCCCCCTTATATAAACGCAACGGATTATTTTATACCCCACACCCTAGATAGAAATTCTGGGATACAACTGGGATACAAATCTGAGTAATGTGAAGAAATCTAAAGCATGCCTTCTAATAAACATTTCAAGCTACACCACACCTATTACCAAAGCTAAAGACTATAGCTTTCTACCCTCTCGAAATATCTCAGTATGTCCATGAGCAATTGACCAGCTTCTTTAGGTTCTAATAACCTTACATCCGTGACCCCTCTCAACAGGGTCAGAACCAGCCAAACCGGGTAAAAAAACCACCAACCCTGTGGAGACGCCCATCCCCGCTACTGTCGGCAAAAAGGTAAAACGCTGACGCTAACCATTTTACCGTATCTCTCCCGACCCAACCTAAAGAGGTTTCAGTCCCCCTCGATAAGCCTGCCGAAATGCTCAGGGCAAGTGTCGGGAGTTCATTGCGCACCAATGATACTATCGTGCCCTCGAAAAACAGCAGGAACAGCTTTAAATGCGCGAACAACTGGAACGATATCAGGTCTGGCTTTATCTGGTTGCCATCCTGGCCGGCATGGCCATCGGCTGGATGTCACCAGAGCAGACTCGTCATTGGGAAGCGCTGCTTTGGCCGGCCCTGGGTGTTCTCCTGTACACCACTTTCACTCAGGTACCACTGATACATCTCAGGTCGGCATTTCGTGATCGCCGCTTTCTGGCCGCTTTGCTGACGGGCAATTTTATCCTGATACCGGTGGTCGTTGGTCTTCTGTTGTGGCTGTTACCGGATGATCCCGCTATTCGTCTCGGCGTACTGCTGGTACTGATGGTGCCCTGTACGGACTGGTTTATCAGTTTTACACATCTCGGTAGTGGGGACGGTGCCAGGGCCATAGCGGCCGCGCCGATCCTTCTGCTGGTCCAGCTCATTTTGCTACCCATTTATATCTGGCTCTTCATGGGCAATATCGCCATTGAACTGGCGGTTGGCAGCCACTTGCTGCCGGCATTCTTCGGATTGATTGTCACCCCGCTGATCCTGGCCTGGATTACCGAACGATTGACGGAAAAGCACCCGCGCGCGCAAACACTGGTGAACTGGCTTGGGTGGCTGCCCGTGCCATTGCTGGCATTGGTGGTGTTTCTGATTGCCGGCTCCCAGGTCAGCCTGGTGATCGACAATGGCGCCCTGCTGTGGTCGGCGCTCGTGGTCTTTGTGCTTTATCTGGTTGCCGCTGCTGTTATCGGCAAGGGGCTCAGTGAGCTATTCGGGTTCACATCCACTATCGGCCGCACCCTCACGTTCAGCTTTGGTACCCGAAACTCCTTCGTTATGCTGCCACTGGCCCTGTCGCTGCCGGAACCCTGGCGGGCCGCTGTCGTCGTCATTGTTTTCCAATCACTAGTCGAGTTGTTCGGTATGGTCGCGTATCTGCGCTGGCTGCCGCGTCTGATCAAGAATACCCACTGAGCCAGACAATAAGCGGCATGATCGAGGAACTTTCTCTGAACATCACCCCCGGATTTTGACGCGACAATAGCCCAAGTTGATTGAATCCCCCTAGTAAATTATAGTGTGCGCTTATTTCTACTCGGCTCGCTTGATAATCGAATGGCAAAAAACTGGACGCTAATACTGTTTGCGGTATTGATGGTAGTGCAATCACTATCCATCACCGCTGATGTATTGCCTATCCATTCGGATCACCAACCCCATGAGTTGGCGGATATGTCCGGGGGAGACGGTTCAACCCAAGCGACAGACCCGTCACCGGGATCAGACCACAACACGCCACCCGGCCATTGCCACTCCTGCCATTGCCATGGCTCTCATATGCTGCTGTCCATGCAGCTGCCCACGCTGCCGACTGCCTCCTCCAACCAGGTCACACTACGCTATATCGTCGACCACCCGTCTCCCCTCGTCGCTGCGATACTTCGACCGCCCATAGCCTAACCTCACTTTCCGGTCCTAGACCGGCGCCAGGATTTTTCAAAAATCTTTACGTGAGGTAATTCATGTTCATGCTATTCCGTTTGTCCCCGGATTCAGGCCGAAGCCTGATGATCCGGACAGCGCGCCTGCTGATTTGCGGCGCGCTGGTAAGCCTGCCCGGGCTTATCCAGGCCGCTGACCGCGACCCGACAACACTGACCCTACCCAAGGCGTTCGCCCGGGTCCTCAGTGATAACCCCGAATTGGCGATGTATCCCTACGATATTCGCGCGGCCGAGGCGCGGGCCCTCCAGGCCGGGTTTCGGCCCAACCCACAGGTCTCCCTCGACGTCGAGAATATCGCCGGCAATGGCGAGTTCTCGGGCACCGATGCCATGGAAACCACCCTGGCGCTCAGCCAAATCATCGAGATGGGCGGCAAGCGCCCCCTGCGCCGGGATGTCGGCCAGTGGCGTCGCCAAACCGTCGAGCGCGATTACGAACTGGCCCGCCTCGACGCACTGTCGGCGGCGGCCAGCCGCTACCTGGAAGTGGCACAAACCCAGCGCCTACTGGCCTTTGCCCGGCAAGTCGTGGACTTTACCAGCACCGCAGAAAACGTCGCGCAAAGGCGGTTTGACGCAGGCAGCGCCAGTCGGGCGGAACTGAGCCGTGCCCGCACGGATCTGATGCAGGCCAAGCTGGCGGTGAGCAATCTCACCGTGCGCCTGGGCAATACCAAGCGGCGCCTGGCGAGTCTATGGGGCGAAACCTCGGCGGATTTTGGTGATGTAGAGGCCGAACTCTTCGCGTTAGCGCCGACGCCTGAGTTTGCCAGCGTCCAGCGCCAATTGGAACAGGCGCCGCAGCTGCAACGGTTTATGACCCTGGAAAGACTGCGTAAGGCCGAACTGGACCTGGCCATTGCCCGGGGCCGACAGGACATCGAAGTCGGCGCGGGCATCAGACGGGTCGAAGGCACCGGCGATACGGGTGTGGTTTTTTCGTTTTCCATGCCTCTTGGCGTCTCTAACCGCAACCAGGGCGACATCAGGGCCGCGCGGGAGGATCTGGCGAAACTGGATCTCGAAGAGAAAGCCACACGAGTGAAGATTTTTACGGAACTGCGCAATGCCTTCGCCCAACTGGAACAGGCCCGCGAGCGGGTTACCCTGCTGCGTGAACAGATACTGCCCGAGGCACACCAGGCATTGGCGCTGATTCAGGAAGGCTACGGCGACGGGCGTTTTTCCTATCTGGAACTGGTGGAAGCCCGGCGCCAGCTGCTGTCCTTCGAAACCGAGGCCGTTGCCGCCGCCACCGATTTTCACCAAACCCTTATCACCCTGGAGACCTTGACCGGCCAGCCGCTCACGGGGGAGCGTCAGTCACTCTACCCCACCGGCGCGGCCAATGATTTACGGTCCAATCTGCGCCTGCCCACGCTGGACAGCATCGATGATAAAGCGTCTCTTTCGCCACAGGATGAATCACAATGAACAAGTTACTGAATTATTTAATGGGCGGCTTGCTGCTTGCTGCCATGGCATCTCAAAGCACAATCGCCGCCCCATCAGATCAAGGCGCTCACACCGAAGAAGGCGCTCAGCACGCAGATGAAAAGCAACACTCGGAAGAGGAACATGCCGGGGAAGATCACGCTGAAGATGAAGGCGACCATGCCGAAGAAGCCGGTCATGAAGGCCATGAAGACGAAGAGCCCGAGCTGACTTTTAGCGCCGACCTGCTACGGGACTTTGGTGGTGAAATCGACACTGCTGAAGCCGGTGTGATTCGCCAACAGGTCTCGCTGCCCGGCGAGGTGAAACTCAACGAGGAGGCCGTGGCCCATATCACGCCCCGCTTTGCGGCAAAGATCGTCGAGGTACAGGCAAAAACCGGTGACCGGGTCAAGGCCGGCGATGTGCTCGCCGTGGCCGAGAGCTCCGAGACACTGTCCCGCTTTCAGCTGAAATCCCTGATCGACGGCGTGGTTATCAAACGCCACGTCACCCTGGGAGAACACCTGGCGCCCGACGATACCGCTTTTGTGGTCGCGAACCTGTCCACCCTGTGGGTGGATATTGCCCTCTATCCCAAGCAGGTGCCGCTGGTAAAAACCGGACAGCCGGTGCGAATCACTACCAGCCATGGCCCTGCACCCGTGGAGACCAGCCTGGACTATGTGGCGCCGCTGGTAGACGAGGCCACCCGCACAGGCCTGGCGCGGGTCTTCCTGGCCAATCCTGACAATGATTGGAAACCGGGGATGTTCATTGAAGGCCAGATTACTCTGGGTGAATTTCCCGCCGCGGTCGTGGCACCCAGGACCGCCATTATCGACCTGGAGGGCCAACCCACAATATTCGTTCAGCACGACGGCAGCTGGGAACCCCGTCCGGCCAAGCTCGGTCGCGGTGACAGCGACGCAGTGGAGATATTGGCGGGCCTCGACGCGGGTGAACGCTATGTGGCCAAAGGCGGATTCGTGCTCAAGGCCCAGCTGCAAAAAAGCGAATTCGAATCCGGTCACAACCACTAATCGCGGGAGAACAGTATGCAAACTCTTATTCGTTTTGCGCTGGAGAACCGACTGTTAGTGGTCGTGATCTCTTTGGCGATGCTTATCGGCGGTTACTTCGCCTATCGCACCCTGCCGGTTGACGCCTATCCGGATATTTCACCGGCGTTGGTGCAGGTCTTTGTGGAAACCGAAGGCCTGGCGCCGGAGGAAGTCGAGAAATACGTCACCTACCCCATCGAAAGCGCCATGAATGGCCTACCGCAACTGGATCACGTGCGGTCGATCTCCAACTTCGGCTTGTCGGTGGTCAATATCTACTTCGAGGATGGCACCGATATTTACTTTGCCCGCCAGCTGGTGGGGGAACGACTACAGGTGGCCCGGGAGGCTATTCCCGACGGTTTCGGCGAACCGGTGATGGGCCCCATCACGACAGGACTCGGCCAGATTCTGTTCTACGTGCTGGAGGATACCAGCGGGCAATACAGCAACACCGAGCTGCGGGAAATTCAGGACTGGATCGTCAAGTTCAACCTACAGACGGTAAAAGGCGTTACGGAAGTCCTCTCCATCGGCGGTGAGGTCAAGCAGTTCCAGGTGCGTATCGACCCCGACGCACTGATCCGCTACGACGTATCGCTGCCCGACATCAAGGAGCGCATCGAGGCCAACAATGCCAACGCCGGGGCGCAGTTCATCGTCAAAAACGATGAGGAGTACATCGTCCGCTCCGTGGGTCTGGCCACGGATCTTGAAGCCCTGCGCAATATCGTGGTGAAAACCATCGACGGCACACCCGTTTACCTGCACCAGCTGGGCGAGCTGGACATCGGCGGCGAAATCCGCCGCGGACTCACCACCAAGGACGGCGAAGGTGAAGTGGTCGTGGGCATGGTATTGAAGCTGATCGGCAGCAATACCTCCCAGGTGATCGGCGCCGTTAAGCAGGAGCTGGCCACCATCAATGCCAACCTGCCCGAAGGCGTCGAGGTGCAGCCCTATTACGACCAGGCGACATTGGTCAAGGCAGCGGTGAGCACGGTGATCAACGCCCTGTTGCAGGGGATTATTCTGGTGGCCCTGGTGCTGTTGGCCTTTATGGGCGGCCTGCGGCCCAGCCTGGTGGTGGCGCTGTCGATTCCGTTCTCCGTCGGCTTCACCTTCCTCGCCATGAAATTCTTCGATATCTCCGCCAACCTGATGTCGCTGGGCGGGATTGCCATCGCCATCGGCATGATGGTGGATGGCGCGGTGGTCGTGGTGGAGAACATCGACCGGATGCTGCGGGAATCCTCCCCGGACGAATCACGCTTGCACCTGGTGGCGCGGGCCTGTCAGTCAGTGGCGCGCCCGATTCTGTTTGCCATCAGCATTATCATCATTGTGTTCCTGCCGCTGTTCACCTTGCAGGGGGTGGAAGGGGCGACCTTCCGGCCACTGGCCTATACCGTAGCGGTGGCCATGCTTGGCTCGCTGTTCTTTGCCCTGATTGTGGCACCGGTGGCCTCCTCCCTGTTGATGAAGCGCCCGGAAACAGACCCCGACAAACCCCGCAAGGACATTGTCAGTTTACTGCTGAAAGGCTACCAACCTCTGGTTCAGGCCATAGTCGCGCGCCGCTGGATTGCCGTGACCCTGGCGGCAGTGGTTCTGCTCATTGGCGTTGCCGTCGCGCCGCGGCTGGGCTCGGAGTTTGTGCCCCGCTTCAATGAAGGGGATCTGCTGATCCGCGCCACCATGGCGCCGTCCATCTCGCTGGAAAAAGCCGAGACGACCATTGGCGTATTCGAGCGGCAATTGATGGCAGCGTTTCCGGAGGTCACCCAGGTGGTGTCGCGCATTGGCCGCGGTGAAGTCGGCGCCCACGCCGATCCGGTGAATAACGCGGAGATTTTCGTCGCCCTCAAGCCCCAGGATCAATGGCAAAGCGCGGAGACGCTGGATGGCTTGTATGCGGCCATGAGTGAAAAATTCGCGGATTTCCCCGGCGCGCAGTTTAACTTCACCCAACCGATCGCCGCGGCGGTGGATGAACTGCTCACCGGGACCAAAGCCGAACTGGCTGCCAAGCTCTTTGGCGATGACCTGGATGTGCTGGTGGAGAAAGCACAGGCTATAGAAAAGGTGATGCGCACCGTGCAGGGCGCCCAGGACGTGCAGCGCGACCAAATCGGCGGTACGCCGCAGCTGCGCATTTCGTTGAACCGGGAGGCCATTGCCCGTTACGGCCTCAATGTCAGCGATGTGCAACGCACCCTGAGCGTGGCCGTGGGCGGCAGCGAGGCCGGACAGGTGTTCGAGGGCATCCGCCGCTTTGATATCTATGTGCGCCTTGAAGAGCCCGCGCGCAACCAGGCCGATGTCATCGGGCAGCTCATTATCAAGAACGCCGCCGGGCAGCGCATTCCCCTGGAGGAACTGGCAGCCATTGAGGAAGTGGTGGGGCCGCGCCAGATCACCCGGGAAAACAATCAGCGCTTTATCACCATCCAGACCAACGTTCGCGACCGGGACATCGGCTCCTTCGTGGCCGAGGCCGATGCCGCTATCGCGCAGCAGGTGGATTTGCCGCCGGGCTATTTTCTCAAATGGGGTGGACAGTTCGAACTTCAGCAACAGGCCAACAAGCGGCTGATGATCGTGGTGCCCATTACTCTTGCGCTGGTGTTTTTGATGCTGTTCGTCAATTTCAGGTCGCTGCGCAACGCCCTGTTGATCATGCTCAATATCCCGCTGGCGCTGGTGGGCGGTATCGTCGCCCTGTGGCTGAGTGGCCAGAGCCTCTCGGTGCCGGCTTCGGTAGGGTTTATCGCCCTGTTTGGTATCGCTCTGGAAAATGGTCTGGTGCTGGTGAGTTACCTGAATGAACTGGTCAAGGACGGGGTCTCCATTGCCGAAGCCAGTGTGCGGGCGGCCTGCGCAAGGCTGCGGGCGGTGATCATGACCGCCGTCACTACTGCCCTGGGGCTGTTCCCGCTGCTGTTCGCCACCGGCACCGGCAGCGAAGTGCAGCGACCACTGGCCACCGTCGTGGTCGGCGGCCTGGTGACCGCCACCATCCTCACCCTATTGGTTATACCCGCCCTGTATCACTGGTTTGCCGACAAGCCCGCTGATATGAGTGAATCCCATTAACCCGGAGTGACTGTCATGCAAGAGATCAAAGCCTATATCAAACACCGCAAACTGGAAGCCGTGACCCTGGCCCTGCACCGCGTGCAGGGCGTCACCGGCATGAGTGTCGCCCACGTTGTCGGCTTCGGCCGTAGCAAAGTCAATACCAGCGCTGCCAACCCGATTGAGGGCGCGGGGGATTTTGTCAAGCACGTAAAAGTGGAAATCGTGTGTCACGATCAATACGTGGACGAGGTCGTCCGGGTACTGAAAACCGAAGCCCATACAGGACTGCGTGGCGATGGCCGTATTTTTGTCAGCGACGTCAATCGTGCAATCCGGATTGAAGACGGTGCCGAGGACGATACGGTTGTCTGAGAAAAAACCTGCCCTCTTCAGGCGAGCGGGTTCCATTTCAGCTTTCGCTCCCTCTGCGCCTGATGATTCATCTCCAACAGGAGCTGTGGCTCATGACCTTGTACAGTCAGTTCAAGCCGTTTTGGATGGCTTTACTGTGCAGGGTTATGACGACAGGACAAGATTATGAGTGATCCACCCAAGCAACGAAAAGATGACCCGAAGGAAGCTCCACACTTTCGAACACATCGCATCCACGCCATCAACAGTGACTGGTATTTTTTAACCCGTGAAGGTCAAAATATCGGGCCATTCCCGAACAAAAAAGCGGCCGAAGACAGCCTTGCGGAATTCCTGAAAACTGTCAAAAAGGATGAGTAGCCAATGGCCCAAATTCCACAAAGTCACCAAGGCACAGGCGACCAGGCACAGAGTAAGCTGAATACAGCAGATGCCTCTTTATAAATAGCCACCAACAAGGTTAACCCAATGAGTCACGACCATGTGCATATGCCCCCCGAGACCAAGGACAAACGCGTTGCTATCGCCATCTGGGCGAACGGGATCCTGACCCTGGCTCAGATTGGGGGAGGTATCTTTGCCGGTAGTCTCGCCCTTATCGCGGACGCCTTGCATAATTTTTCAGACATGGCGTCACTCGTCATCGCATTCGCGGCGCAAAAAATTGCGCGCCGCCCGGCTGACGCAAAGATGACCTTTGGTTACGGACGCATTGAAATCGTTGCAGCCCTCATCAACTACACTACCTTGATTATTGTCGGGTTCTACCTGATTTACGAAGGTGGCATGCGGATAATCGATCCTCCAGAGGTAAAGGGCTGGTGGGTCGTCTGGCTTGGTGGTATCGCTTTGGCCGTGGACGCATTGACAGCGTTGCTCACCTATTCAATACAAAAAGACAGCGTCAACATCCGCGCACTGTTTCTTCACAATCTGTCGGATGCGCTCGCGTCGGTCGCCGTGGTCATTGGCGGAACCCTTATTTTACTCTACGACATGCGCTGGGTTGATCCTGCCATCACCATCGGCATCGCGGGCTACATTCTCTACCTGGGTCTGACAGAAATCGGCGGTACCATCAGAACCCTCATGCTGGGCAGCCCGGTGGACATCGATACCGATGCCGTCATTGTTGCCCTGTCCAACATCGAAGGCGTTATCGATCTTCATCACGTGCATTTTTGGCAGATGGGCGAACACGATGCCTCGCTGGAAGCTCATGTGATTATCGAGGAAAGTGCATGGGATCAACTTGAGAACATCAAGTACAGGATAAAACAGGCTCTGGCGCAGGAATTCAACATCAGTCATTCGACACTGGAATTCGAACACCCGGACCACATGCACAAGGATGCCCACACCTATGGGCATGGTTAAGAGAGATGTTCTCCGCAAGCACCGGCGAGAGCGGAGACTATTTCGAAGTTAATAGATGAAACCACACGCTCCACTATTTCATGATGGAACGTGTTCCTACTTACCTCATTCCTTGGTTGTTATTACGGTTGCTGCTATCTCACCCATCATGGGCTGGATCATTTCTACGGCCTATGGTACCAACAATCAAAATACATACCCCTATGAATATCGCTGTATCAGCCAGATTGAATGCTGGCCAATGAGAATTGCTCCACTGAAAATCAAGAAAGTCCACTACCGATCCTCGCCATACACGATCAACCATGTTGCCCAATGCACCACCAAGCACCAACGAATAGCTCGCCGCTTCAAGCCGGGTTGGACACTGCCGCATTGTCCAAACCAACCAAACTGATACGCCAGATGCTAATGCAATAAAGAAATAGCGTTGCCAGCCACCAGCATCAGCTAGCAAGCTGAATGCAGCGCCAGGGTTCATCATGTGCACGATATTAAGAACTGAGTTAATCTCCACTCGCTCAGCGTACTCTATCGTACGCTCAACGGCACACTTACTTGCCTGATCCATCAGTAATATCAAACCGGAAAGACCTAGCCAACCACAAAAGGTGTTTGTCCGGTTGGAGTTCGCCATGAAGTTAATTTTCTTTTCCTCCAATAGGCAACGCTTGCTCGACAGGGGTGACGTATACCCAACCGGATATGTTGGGTCCGATTTTCCCGGTTTTGCGAATGATGGATGTCACCTCTTCCACCTGGTTGTCCTCACAAACCAGTGATAACTGCACTTCCGAGATAACCACACCAGCTTCGGACGAATACGCCAGCTCCTGCTCGCCTAAAGGCTTTAAGGTCCCCTTGATGTCGAGCAGCGATATGTTTTTGTAGCCTGCGTCACGCAGTGCTTCAATGACATCGGCTGATCGAACATGGTGAATAAACGCGGTAATTTGTTTCATGTAAATACTCCCAAAAGTGTCGTTTTTGCTATCAGAGGGATCGCGACAAAGGGTTCTATGCCGCAATCCAGAAGGCGTTACTGAGCTATCGTGTCGCCATTGTCATCAATCGCTTTTGGCCTTCGCCAGGCCAGTCGATACAGTCCGGGAAGCACCAATAGCGTAAGTAACGTGGAAGAGATAATGCCGCCGATAACGACCGTGGCCAGTGGCCTCTGGACTTCGGCTCCAGTACTGGTATTGAGTGCCATCGGCAGGAAACCTAATGCGGCCACCAGAGCGACCATCAATATCGGCCGCAATCTCAACATGGCGCCGCCCAGAATCGCCTGCTCGACTGATTCTCCGCGACTGAGCTCATCCCGAAATGCCGACACCATCATGACCCCCGTCAGCACCGATACACCGCACAAAGTAATAAACCCAACGCCAGCGGTGATGGATAAAGGGATATCTCGCAACCACAAGGCGATAACGCCACCAGTCAGCGCCAGCGGTACGCCACTGAAGACTAATGCCGCATCTTTTGCCGAACCAAAGGTCATCATCAGCAATGCAAAAATCATCACCAAAGTGACGGGGACAAGCAGGCTCAACCGCTGCGAGGCCGATTGCAGTTGCTCAAAAGTACCTCCGTACTCCAGCCAATAGCCGGGAGGCAATTTCACCTGTTGCGCAACTTTGTCCTGAACTTCGGCCACAAAGCCACCCAAATCACGACCGCGAACATTGGCGCTGACTACCAACCGCCGCTTGCCGTTTTCACGAGAGATCTGATTAGGTCCAGGGGCCAGCGTGAGACTAGCCACTTCCCGCAGTGGCACGTAGCCGCCGTCTGGCAGCGGTATGGGCAAACGTTCCAACGCGCGCAAATCTCCCCTTACGCGTTCGGCTACCCGCACCACTATCGAGAAACGTTGATCACCCTCAAAGATCAGGCCGGCTTCCTCACCACCCGTGGCGGCGGCGACTACGTCCTGCACATCGGCGACATTCAAGCCATAGCGATACATGGCTGAACGGTCGGCATTAATGGACAGAATAGGCAAGCCGGACACCTGCTCGACCTTAACCTCTTCGGCGCCCTCAATACCGTTCAATACCGCTGCGATTTCGCTGCCCGATTTAAGCAGCTGGTCCAAATCATCGCCGAACACCTTGATCCCGAGGTCTGATCGCACACCAGAAATCAATTCATTGAAGCGCAGTTGGATCGGCTGGCTGATCTCATAGGCATTTCCCGGCAACAACGTCAGTTTCTCACCAATTTCTTCCAACAGCTGCGCTTTGGTTTTATCAGGATCGGGCCATTCACTGCGATCCCTGAGCATGACATAGCCATCGGAAATGTTGGGCCCCATGGGGTCACTGGCAACTTCGGCCGTGCCGACGCGCGCGAAGTAGGTTTTGACTTCAGGGATTTCCAGAACCGCTTTTTCCAGTTGAAACTGCATATCCAGGGATTGAGTGAGACTGGTGCCGGGTATTCGCAGTGCCTGGACGGCAATATCGCCCTCATCCAGATTAGGGATAAATTCCGTCCCCATCCGCGTGGCCAGTGCGCCGACCAAAACCACAAAGATCAGGGCCGCAGACAATACGAGAACGCGAAACTTTAGCGCCCACGCCAAAACCGGGGCGTAAAACCGTTTGGAGTGGCGAACAATAAAATTGTCCTTCTCCTCGATATGCCCCGTCATAAACAGCGCCACGGCGGCAGGGACGAAGGTGAGTGACAGCACCAACGCAGACAGCAAGGCCATGATCACCGCCATAGCCATGGGCGTAAACATTTTGCCTTCCACGCCCGTCAAAGCCAGGATGGGTAAGTTCACCAGAATCACCACTAACACGCTGATCAAACTCGGCGCAAAAACCTCGCGGGTGGCCGCAAACACCGTTTGAAAACGCTCATCCAGTTTTAAGGTGCGCCCAAGATGATGCTGTCGCCCAGCCAAGCGCATGATACAGTTTTCGACAATGATCACCGCACCATCCACAATCAAGCCAAAATCGAGTGCGCCCAAACTCATCAGATTGGCGCTGACCTTGGTTTGCACCATGCCCGTCATCAACATCAACATCGACAATGGAATCACCATTGCGGTGAGTAAGGCCGCCCGGACGTTGCCGAGCATGATCAGGAGCACGACGACAACCAATACCGCACCTTCGGCCAGGTTGGCCTGCACCGTGGCAATGGTTTTATCGACCAGTACCGTACGGTTATAAACCGGTTCGGCAATCACGCCCTCGGGCAGCGTCTTATTGATCTCCAACAACTTGGCCGACACATCCTGGGAAACCGTCCGACTATTACCTCCCAGCAGCATGACGGCGGTACCCAATACAGTCTCCTCACCATCGCGAGTAGCGGCACCTGTGCGCAACTCTTTGCCGAATCCGACCTCGGCCACATCAGCCACGGTAATGGGTAACCCGGCTCGACGAGCGACGATGATTTTTTCGATCGCAGGGATGTCAGCCACCTGTCCGGGGGCGCGGATTAAATATTGCTCACCATTTTTTTCAATATAGCCAGCACCGATATTAGCGTTGTTTTTCTCCAGTGCCGCTACTAAATCATCAAAGCTGAGCTGGTAGGCCAGCAGTCTTGAAGGTTCCGGCGTGATGTGGAACTGCTTCTCGAAGCCGCCAATGGTATTGACTTCGGTGACGCCGGGAACCAGGCGTAACTGCGGACGGATCACCCAATCCTGCAAGGTACGTAAGGCCGTCGCATCATAGGGCTCACCATTTTCTTGCAAGGCGCCCGGTTTCGCATGCACTGCATAGTGAAAGATTTCACCGAGTCCTGTGGCAACGGGCCCCATCACCGGACCGATTCCTGAAGGCATCTCGCTTTTTGCCTGCTGCAAGCGCTCGTTGATAAGATTGCGGGCAAAGTAAATGTCCGTGCCTTTTTCAAACACCACGGTCACTTGGGACAGAGCATAGCGTGATACCGAACGTGTACTCTCCACGTGGGGCAGCCCTGTGATCGCCAGTTCCACCAAGTACGTAATGCGTTGCTCCACTTCCAGCGGTGAGTAGCCGGGAGCTTCGGTATTGATTTGCACCTGGACATTGGTGATATCGGGTACCGCGTCGATGGGTAGGTGCTGATAGTTCCAGACACCCAGGGCACCAGTTACCAGCACCAGAAACATCACCAGCCAACGGCGTGCGATGGAAAATTGAATCAGTTTATCGATCATCAGACACTCCTTCGATGAGCGGCAATGAAAATGCTGTTCCGGCCGATGGTATGCAGAATGTCTTTCAGGAAGTGATTAATCATCATCGCCAACCTCCCCTTTACCCAATTCCGCTTTCAAAATAAAACTGTTGTTGCTGACATACACTTCATCTGCGGACAGGCCGGACACTACTTCGCTTAGCTCGCCGTCGGTGCGTCCCAAGGTTACCGTGCGTGCCTCAAAACCCTCCTTTCCCCGAACAAAAACAACGGGATTGTCGTCGACGATTTGCAGGGCTTCGTTGCGAATCACCACGGGAGTATTAATTTCGGCGCGGGTGATTTGTGCGTTGACAAACAGACCCGGTTTCCAGGTGCCGTTTGGGTTGTCGATCAAAACGCGCGCCGTAATGGCCTGATTGCTACCTTGGCCAAGTGGCGCAATATAGATGATATTTCCCTCTGCGGTTTGGCTCGAATCGAGGCTGAGAATGCGAACTTTCTGCCCTGATTGAACCTGAGCAACATCCTTTGGAAAAATCGACAGCTCTACCCAGACCGTGGAAAAATCCTTCACCTCCAATAGGGGGGCATCGCTGGTTTGTTCGCCAGGGTTAGCGTTGCGCTGTGTAATAACGCCATTGAGTGACGAAACTATCGAATAGGTTTTCAGGCTTTCGTTGGCTTCTACGGTCAACAGGGTTTCGCCCTTACGAACCGGATCACCAACACTTTTTTTAACTTCCCGAATAACACCGTCAAAGCGTGCGGTCACTGATTGTACGCGTTCTGCGTTGGTGGCGACGACGCCGTATACCGGCAATACATCGCGGATGGTGCCAGAAGTCACAGTTGCCAGCGTAATGCCCGAATGTTGTATCTGCTGCTGAGTCAGTTCAATGTGGCCTTCTTCGCCGTGCTCTGCTTCCTCTCCGCGACCTGTTTCGGCAAGAGCATGTCCGGATAGCAGTGCGATTAGGAAGCAACAGCCAAGAAGATGGGGGATGGGTTTGTTAATATGTGTTCTTGATTTCATCGTGATGATCCTGAAAATGTGTTGTCTTCGCCATACTGAGTCAAGGCCAGGGGCTCTGCTGTTAGTTGCTCAATTTCTGCGCCATAGGTTAAAGCGGCTGCCGCCGCTTCGATCTGGGTACGCCTGGCGCTCAATAATTCCTGCCGCGCGCTGACATAGTCGAGATACCCGTAGCGACCGCGTTGATAGGCCACCTGAGTGTCTACCAGGGCCTGCTCAAGGGCGGGAATGATGGCGGTACGCAGTGCTTTTACCGCGACAATGGCTTGTTTGCGGTTGTGATAGGCGCGGAACAGCTGAGTGTGTAAATCCAGCAGCATTACGTCACGTTGTGCCAACACCTGATTTTTTTCGGCCAGCGCAGTCGACACAGCGCCGGTATTTCGTTGGCCGGAAAACAACGGCATGCTGAAGCCAGCCACCAGTGCGGTATCATCGGTTTCCTGTATTCGACGAACCCCCACTGACCAACTGATATCGGCGCTGGATTGGGTTTGGGCAAGGCGTAATTCAGCTTCTTTGAGGCGGGACTCTGCCGCGAATATTTCGATCGCCGGATTTTTTTCCACTTTGGCGTATAGCATCTCAAAGGCGACGTCCTCGCCAAACTGGAATAGATCACCTTGCACCTTGGCAAAGTCAGGTGTAGTCACTCCCCATAGAGCAGACAACGACACTTTCAAATAAGCCAGCCGTTGCTGCTCCGAAAGGAAAGCGAGCTTCGCTTGCTCGGCAGCGGCCTGTGCCCGTTTGACTTCCGCCTCGGGAGTCGCCCCCGCCGTAGCCCGCTTTTTCACAATGCGTAAGCTCTCGTTTGCCAATTGAGCAGCCTCGGCAGCCAGGGTAACCTGCTCCTGTGCGGCCAGCACATCGACATAGCGACGGGTGACTTCGCCTAATAAGGCCAGGGATTCCACCTGTCGGCTGGCATCGAGCACTGACCGACTGTGGGAGACAACGCCTTGTCGAGCCACGCGCTTATTCCCCATTTCGATGACCGAAGACAGGGCAATGGTCAGCTCAGCACCACCTGCGCCGCTAAAATCTCCGGTACCGCCGACATTTTCAGCCTCAAAACCCAACTCATACGCCGGCCTTAACCCGGCCGTCTCTGCCTGCCCCTGAAGGGCGGCATAGCGATAGGGAAAAATTTTCAAGGAAGGGTTTTGAGCTATTAAACGCTCGATGGCGCTATTTAACGTAATGGATGTATCCGTGGAAGCGGCCCAGGCACCCTGGACAAAAAAGAAAATAAATAAACTGAATAAAAAACCAGGGTACCTGCGTGACCACGGTTTGCTAGCGCCATAAACAGACGCGCTGTAATTGGGTAACATGAAATGAATCCTTAGTTCTAGAAATATAGCGGCTCAACACAATGACCATGGCCGTGATGTCTTTGAGTTTCTTAAAGGCCAGGATCAGCCAATAGGAGGGCGATAAAGGGAAGCCGGAATAACAGGAGGTTTAAAGTTTTGATAAAGCGTTATGACACTTCCAAGTAGCGAAGCCTCCATCGGAGAAATACTACTGGGTGCCAAAAAGCAGCAGTGCGCGTGACAACAACTACACTGATAGCAGTCATAGGGGAGCTGCTTGTCCGGCATTTGCTTTCCGAGCCTTCCATCAAAATTCGTGTCCGCATCCAAATATTTATGCGCAGCTGGCAGGAGCTCTGTACCGGATTGATAAAGTTTATACGTATCCGGCATAGCAGCCACTGACTGCAGAGCAATCAAAGCTAACAACAGGTAAATCGTGATTCGTCGGATCACGAAGCTCGCTTCTCAATACCATTAGGTTTAAAGTAATTGTCCAGAATCAGAAAACCGACGAATTTCTTAATGTCCCACTTCATTTTATGCCTTTGCACTCATCAAATGGATGGTTCCCAAGAGAGTTGACACGCAGCCATTACTCTCAGCTTTTACAAATCCGGCTTCGTCGATCAAATAGGGCAGCATACCGTGAACACTATCTCGTGTCGTTTCAAAACCATCAAGACACTGAACCAGCAGAAATAGCATTCGCTGAATCGATGACGAAGGCTTTCCCCAATCAGCAACGAGTAAACTGCCACCAGGTTTAAGGACCCGATGGATTTGCTTTAAGACATCGAGCTTCTGCAGTCGTGTCAAGTGGTGAAAAAACAAGCTCGACACTGCAACGTCAAAAGTCGCTGTTTCGAAGGGCATATCTTGTGCGAAACCCTGCCACAAACTCACACGCTGATCCATTGAAGCAAACTTGGTTTTGGCTAGTTCGAGTGCTCCAGAGTCTGCATCCAGACCAGTAATAGTCAGCGACGGTTCTCTTTCGGCAAACATTTGAGTTAGGGTTCCCGTGCCGCAGCCCACATCCAGTAAGTGTTTCCCCGCTAACGGAGCAGCTTGATTGACCAACGCCGTTTTGAAAATTTTCTCTCGCGTAGTCAAGGAAGCCACCCAGTCGTAATAACGGGTTAGAGCATGATACTTCAAAGCAGGAATATAGGTGGATCGTGGACTCTTCATCACCTTTTCTTATTCAGGACTTGAGCTGCAAAATACGGCGTGCACCATTCAGCACAATCAAACCGATGATCAGGCCAATCACCAAGTCGGGATAACGTGAGCCAGTCCAGGCTACCAATCCACCGGCTAGGATGACACCTAGATTCGCAATTACGTCATTGGCAGAGAATATCCAACTGGCTTTCATATGTGCGCCGCTATCCCGGCTCCTGGCAATCAACAGCAGACAGGTCACATTGGCCGCCAAGGCAACAAGCCCGAAGCTCATCATCAAAGTGGAAACCGGTTCACTACCAAATACTAATCGCCTTACCACCTCGCCCAAAGCGCCTAGGGCAAGAATGATCTGAAGCCAGCCGGAAAAATGGGCTGCGCGCAGCTTCACCCGCACACTGTGCCCTACGGCATACAGCGCCACGCCGTAAACGGCGGCATCCGCAAACATGTCCAACGAATCCGCGATCAAGCCAGTGGATTGCGCCCACCAGCCGACAGTGATTTCAATGACGAACATGATGCCGTTGATGGCAAGTAGCCACTTGAGAATGCCAGCTTCTGTTTGTGCCTCCTGTTTTGCGGACGCCTGTGCTCGGGCGAGGTCATCTCTGGCGACAGGCATTGTGCTTTCCAACGTCGCACCCAAGCCGAGTGCGCGCATTCGCTCCTCAATGGCGTCAGCGTTGTCTCCATGAAAGACACGCACTTTGCGCTTGGGGGTATCGAATTCCAGTACGACTTTAGGTTCCACACTGTCCAACGCCATACGGATCATGCCTTCTTCAGAAGGGCAGTCCATCTTGGGGACAAGATACTCACTGACAAAGCCGCCATGAGTAGCATCGTGTACTTCAGCAGTCTGGGGAGTGTTCTTCATCGCGTCACTATGACAATTGTCGCGGCATGTGTTTGTCATAAAAAGCCCTTGTACTATTCACGACGTACAGCTTAAACTCTATATTAACTATAGAGTCAAGCGCAGAGATTGAATAAATGAAAATCGGCGAACTGTCGAAAGTGACTGGCTGCTCCGTGCAAACCATCCGGCATTATGAAAAGGAACATTTGATTGCCTCTGCTGAACGGAGTGAAGGCAATTTTCGCCTGTACGATGAAGCTGCCGTTGAGCAATTGCTGTTCATCAAACACTGTCGCAGCCTGGATCTCAGTTTGCCGGAGATCCGGCAGCTTTTGGCTTTAAACCGTTCTCCAGGCGCGCAATGTGATGATGTGAATCGGATGATGGATAGGCATATCGAGCAGGTGGAGGCGCGTATCCAGGAGCTCACCAAGCTAAACGAGCAACTGAGAAAGCTGCGCCGCAGTTGCTCAAACCGTCGGACAGTGAAGCAGTGCGGCATATTGCGGAATTTGTCGGCTACTCCGGTTTCGAGCGGGTGACACCCGGTTCCAAAAACTCTCCTGAACGTTCTGCAACAGGGGCATTTTTCCGCTGCCTTCTCGCCAACCCCAGAAAGACCAGGAAAACCACCAGTACCGACAATTGCGCCAGGATCCCCTGCCAGGTGGATTTGACGCCGACCCAATCGAATTCAAAACTGACAGGCAATGGGGTAATACCGATAAGGTCCGCTTCCTGAAGTGCCGACATCGCCTTACCCATGAGGATAAACGCCAGGGCCAGCAACAGGTAGGTGGTGACGGAAAAGAATCTGGCAATGGGTAATTTCACTGAATAACGCACCAGCAACCAGGCCAATACGGCCAAGAAAGCAGTACCGGCTACAAAGCCGCTGAATACGGATGAATATTGAGCGGCTGCAGCCTGGGTCAGCAGCGCCTGATAAAACAAGACCGTTTCAAAGACTTCACGATAAACCGCAATAAATGCCAGCAGCGCAAGGCCCCACAGGGTACCCGCAGTCAGGTGGGAGTTGATGTGCTGCTGGATATAGGCCTGCCACTGGGCAGCATGGGTTTTACTGTGCATCCAGATGCCGACATAGAGCAACACGACCGCCGCCAAAAGGGCCGCAACCCCTTCCATGACTTCGCGGCTGGCGCCGCTGATACTGACCAGGGACTGCGCGGCAGCCCAGGTCGCAACTCCGGCCACCAATGCCGTTACCCAACCCAAATGTACATACCGAAGTCCGTCACGCCGACCGGTTCGCACCAGCACAGTAACCAGGGCAATGACCACGAGCAAGGCTTCAAGCCCCTCCCGCAACAGGATCACCAAGCTGGCACTGAACAGGGTCGCATTGGACAAGGTAGATTCCGAAAGCAATCGATCCGCATCATCCAACCTTGCCAGCGTCCGGCCCACAGCGCTTTCCACCTCGCCCGGGGGCTGTGCCTGCTTCAATAATTGTCTTATCGCCATCATATCGGCTTCGAGCGTCTGGCGGAGTGCTTTATCCTGCGCATCCAGGCTGTTTTCGACCAATTCAAAGCCATCCAGATAAGCGCTGACCGCCAGTGCTTGTGCTGTCTGATAATCGCCGCGCTGGTGTGCCTCTTGTGCTAGCAGCAGTTGGTCGCGGGTGATTTTCAGAGGATTGGTCGATTCCTGGAATAACAGTTCTGGCTTTGCGCGCAGCCGTTCGATCCCCTTCTGCGTCATATCCGGGTGTTCTGCAGCGAGTTGCGCCGGCGTGTGGTTAACCATCTGTGACAAGGTGACGCCAGGTGCCTCGCCTGTAACCTCAGCGCCGGATTGAAATGCCAATCCGCCGACGTGGAACGCCAGCGACCAGCGTTGCTCTTCCGTCAGTTGGGTAAATGCCGGCATTGCGGTATCGGCTATGCCATTGGATATGGCGTCGTACAGGCCCAGAAGTGACCGGTTCAAGGCTCGCTCTTTGCTGGTGAAATCGGTTGGAGCGGGCTCCAGCTGTTCGGCCATCACACCATCGCCCCCACCAGCTGCGCCATGGCAAGAAGCGCACTGGCTCTCATACAACCCTTTGACGGTCGCTTTTGGCAATAGGTGGTCCGGCAGGGACGACTGAGGCATCAGTGCCAACAACGTACCCCGCAGGCTGCCGCTCATTTGCCGAATTGTTTCAATAGCCTGTTTGTTCTGGATGGCTTCCTGTAAAGCCTTGGCCTGATCTGTCAGGTCGCCAGCGTCGGCTGATTTATCCTGAATCTCAGAAATATTCGTCACAATGAGCTGGGAGAACTCCAGCATTTCCTGATATTCACCGTCATTGACCACATGGCCATCTTTGACGGCTTCCACGTAATCCACAGCAATGTATTCGGCCAGCTGTGCCAATTGACGCATCTGAGCCCAGCCGTCATCACTCATCTCGGCCTGACTAGTCGCTGGAAGCAAACACGATAAGCCCAGCAGCAGTACTGAGACATTCAAAACAAATTGCTTCGGGCTTATAAAACGGTATATCCAGTGCGCCTGCATTAACGAGATCTCTACTTGGCTTGTTGCTAATGATAATTAATCTCAATTCTAATGCCTATGGTAGCTATAGAGTCAAGTGTGTGACTGGTTTGTTGGCATTCCTGACAACACGGCTCCTGTCGGCACACGGGATATCCTTCTGCCTCCATTGAGCTGCTCTCATAACCAGTCGTACCCGCAGTCCGGGGCCGTGCAGAATGGCATTACGGTGCGTATCTTCTGTCGGAGCAACCTCACGCATCGCACTCCTCTTGCGTTTGTACATTGGACTGGTTGAGATACACCAGCATGATCATCCTGATCTTCACGGCGACCCCGGACAATGCGATTCTCTAGGCGCCAACAGATTATCGATTTCTTACAAAGTGGATCCTAGCTCTTGGGCTCATTTCATGAAGAAGACCCGCTTCAGAGTGGCTTTTGGGTTGGTGCGGTATCCTTAAGCTGGCTTTAGCGGCTGTTCGATAAGCCCGAGGCGTTCGTAATAACGAATAGTTTCGACACTGACCCGAGCTGCTTGTGCCAGTTTACCGATGGTCAATTGACTCATCACTTTCTCCCGTAGCACTCACCTCTACATCAGCCATGCTGGGTAAACTGATCGTGAAGCGCGTGACGCCGCGTTCGGAGATCACCGCGATGTTTCCTTCATGGGCCTCGACTATGGACTTGACGATAGCCAGCCCCAAGCCAGCACCTTCGCTTTGGCGTTGCCGGGAAGGATCGACCCGGTAAAACCGGTCGAAAATCCTGAGCAAATGCTCGGCTGGAATTTCTGGCCCCGGATTCTGTACGCTGAGTAACGCCCTACCCTCGCCCGATGAATCCAGACGGATCAGCACACTTCTTCCCACTGGTGTGTGGCGTATTGCATTGGACAGCAGATTGGACAATGCGCGACGCAGCATAGCGCGGTCACCTTGTATAATCGGTGCCTTTCCTTCCAACACCAATTGGATGTGCTTTTCCTCCGCCAGGGCCTCGAAAAAATCGAACAGCTCGCGCACTTCCCGAGCCAGATCCAGCGGTTCCCAGACAGGCTTGAGCAGGCCGTGTTCGCTCTGGGCCAGCCAGAGCATGTCGTTGACCATTTTGGTCAGGCGCTCCTGTTCTTCAAGATTCGAGTAGAGCAGTTCGCGATATTCTTCCAGGCTTCTGGACTTACCCAAACCCACCTGGGTCTGGGTGATCAGGTTGGTCAAAGGCGTGCGCAATTCATGGGCAATATCGGCGGAGAAATAGGATAGTCGAACGAAGCTGTCTTCCAAGCGGCCAATCATATGATTAAAGGAACAGACAAGGTTTTGCAGTTCCCGGGGAACGGTGTTAGGGTCTAGACGCACATGAAGGCGATCCGCCTGAATATCACTCATTGTCGCACTCAGCTCGCGCAAGGGCGCGTGCCCCTGGTGCACGCCATACCAGGCCGCCAAGAGAGTCACCGCGCCTGCCAGCACCATAATCATCCACAAACTGCGCCGAAAATTTTCCAGAAAGTGGATATGGAAATCCATATCGATAGCAGCAACGATGCGATAATTCTGGTCTTCAATGCGGGTATGCGTGATAGTGCCACGGTAGGTTTTGCCATCAGTTTGCCAGGTATAAAGATTGTCTACCTGAATACGGCTCACAGGAGAATAGGTGTTTTCTTGTGGCGAAGGTCCACCCTCCTCAGGACCATAGACCAAACGTCCCGCATCATCCCACACTTGAAAGTAGACACCATGGTGACCAGAAACAGCTCGCGCAAGGGCGCCCTCCGGTGCCGAGTCCTGATCTTTCGCCGATTGTAGAGCGTCTTCAACAGCACGAGTAATCACCACCAACTCGTCGGCATCCTGTTCAGCAAAATGGCGCTCTACTTCATTCAGCACGAGATAACCGATCATCAGTAAACTGAAACCGATAGCCATCGCGACAAACAGCATCACCCGGCTGTTGAGTGACAGTGGTCGTCTCCGGGCGAGACTAACTTTCGTCATGGTCGTCCTCGACCTCCAGCTTGTAACCCAAGCCGCGCACAGTGTGAATCAGCTTGGGTTCATAATCGTCATCGATTTTTGCCCTTAGGCGCCGTATGGCCACGTCAATGACATTGGTGTCGGAATCGAAGTTCATGTCCCACACCTGGGAGGCGATCAAGGAGCGCGGCAGTACTTCGCCCTGTCGCCGGACCAACAGCTCCAGCAAACAAAACTCCTTGTGGCTGAGATTGATCTTGCGGCCGGCGCGCGTGGCCCGGTGCCGCGGCAAATCCAGGGTGAGGTCGGCGACTCTGATCTGATCCGTCATCACCGGCACCGCACTGCGGCGCAACAGAGTGCGCACCCGGGCCAGCAGTTCCGCAAAAGCGAAGGGCTTGACCAGGTAATCATCAGCCCCCAATTCAAGGCCTTTAACGCGGTCATCCACGCTGTCGCGGGCGGTCAGGAACAGCACTGGTGTCTGACGGCCAGCCTCGCGCAACGACTGCACGATTCGCCAGCCGTCAACATCCGGCAGCATGACGTCCAGCACCAGCAAATCAAAGGTCTCGGTCATCGCCAAATGATGGCCGTCGAGGCCATTGCGCACCAGCGTGACCAGAAAGCCCGCCTCGGTCAGTCCCTGCTGTAAATAATCGCCGGTCTTGATTTCGTCTTCGACCACCAATAGCCGCATCGTTGCACTGCTCCGTATGTTCAGAATGGGTTTGGAAACAGCCTAAACCTGGCTAACCCACAAGAAGATGACGACTAGATTACAACTTTGTCATTTTGAAGTCATGCGGGTGACAGGCTCGGCTCGCTAGTATGCGGAGTCAGAACGTGGAACAACCATCACTTATTCGAAAAGAGATTGACTCATGACCCATGGTTTCCCCCGACCCAAGCAGCCCTGGCAGCTTAGTCGCCGCCGCTTCGTGCAGGGCCTGGCAGCCGGTGGCGTGCTGGCCGCCACACCGTCCTGGTTGCAGGCCGCCGCAAAAGGCGCGACCGCGCTGGGCTCGGCACCGGTACTCAGCGGCCGTGAAATCGACCTGGTAATCGCCGCAACACCTGTCAATTTTACCGGTGTCACACGTATGGCTACCACCATCAACGGCTCCATTCCGGCACCGACGCTACGGCTGCGCGAGGGCGATGACGTCACCATCCGCGTCACCAACCGATTACCTGTTTCTACCTCTATTCACTGGCACGGCATCTTGCTGCCCTATCAAATGGATGGTGTGCCGGGGATCAGCTACCCAGGCATCGCACCGGGAGAAACCTTTGTTTACCGCTTTACCCTCCGCCAGAGCGGCACCTATTGGTACCACAGCCACTCCGGCTTTCAAGAAATCACGGGCATGTACGGCGCCCTGATCATTGAACCACGGGCAGGCGAAAGACACCGCGCCGATCAGGATTACGTGGTACAGCTTTCCGACTGGACCGACGAAGACCCGATGCGCGCCTTCAGCAAGCTGAAAGTGCAAAGCGATGTCTATAACTTCAATCAGCCCACCTTTTTCGATTTCACAGCCGATGTCTCCAAGCTGGGCTTGCAGGCGGCACTGGAAAAACGCCAGATGTGGAACCAGATGCGGATGAACCCGACCGATCTGGCGGACCTGTCGGCGGCCACCCTCACCTTCCTGATGAATGGCACCACCCCGGCGGGCAATTGGAGCGGCTTGTTCCAGCGCGGTGATCGCGTACGGCTGCGGTTTATCAATGCCGCCAGCAACAGCTTTTATGATGTTCGCATTCCCGGTTTGAAGTTAACGGTGATCCAGGCCGATGGCCAGGATGTCGAGCCGGTCACTGTGGATGAATTCCGCTTTGGCCCCGGCGAAACCTACGATGTCATGGTCGAGCCCCAGGACGACGCTTATACGATCTTCGCCCAGAGCATGGAACGCAGCGGCTATGCCCGCGGCACTCTGGCCGTGCAACAGGGCTTGATCGCACCGGTGCCAGAGCCCGATCCCCCCGAGTGGTTAACCATGAAGGATATGATGGGAGCAATGGGTGGTGGCGCCATGGGCCACGACATGATGAAAATGGACTCCATGGGCCAAACCAAGATGGATCATTCCCAAATGTCCGGCGGTATGGCCATGGACCACAGTATGCACGGCATGCAGCAGGGTTCTGAGAACCCGCTTGCCAAACCTTCATCTACCATACGCCACGCCCGAACCGAATACGGGGCTTCGGTTGACCAACGGGTGGATACGCCAAGTACCAATCTCGACGACCCCGGTATTGGCCTGCGTAACTTAAGCCAGCGTGGGCTGCGCCCACAGGGCCACCGCGTGCTGACGCTGGCCGACCTGAAATCCATCGATGGTGTGCTGGATGACCGCCGCCCGCCCGCAAGAGAGCTGGAACTACACCTTACCGGCAATATGGAACGCTATAGCTGGTCCTTCGACGGGCTTGAATTCGGCAAAAGCACACCAGTCTCCTTGCGTCATAACGAACGCGTTAGAATCATTTTGCAAAATGACACCATGATGACCCACCCCATGCACTTACATGGTATGTGGAGCGAACTGGAAACTGACCAGGGTGAATTGCGAGTGCGCCGCCATACCATTCCCGTGCAACCAGCGCAGCGCATCAGCTACCTGACCACACCCCATGATCTGGGCCGCTGGGCCTGGCATTGTCATTTGCTGTTCCATATGGATGCGGGCATGTTCCGCGAGGTGGTGGTGTCATGAGACTTAATACGGTGAAATATCTCACAACACTGGTTGTTATTGTCGGTGCCCTTCAAGTAAATACGGCCCTGGCGCAAATGGATCACGGCGATATGCAAATGCAGGGTGGTAGTGCGCCAGCCGATGCCCGCGATCCCCACGCTTATTCCGACGGTTACACCTTGACCGAAGGCCCCTATGCACAGCCGGGGCCACGGCAACTGAAACTGGCGGACGAGCACGCCTTCTGGTCCGTTCTGGGCGATCGCCTGGAGTATCAGGAAGACAGCGATAGCACGGTTTACGATATACAGGCCTGGTATGGCACCACCTACAACCGCTTTGTCATCAAAGCGGAGGGTGATATCGCAGACGGCACGCTGGAAGAAAGTTCTACCGAGCTGTTGTGGGGCCATGCGCTCAACGCCTATTTCGACACCCAATTCGGCGTTCGACTTGACCAATATGACGAAGGTAAGGATCGCCAGTGGCTGGCAATTGGTATGCAAGGCCTGGCGCCCTACTGGTTTGAGCTGGATGTGACTGCCTATGTTGGCGACGACGGTCGGACCGCACTCTCTGCCGAGGCCGAGTACGAGTTGCTGCTGACACAGCGGCTCATTTTACAGCCCCGCGCGGAACTGAATCTGTATGGCAAGGATGATCTTGATAATAGATTGGGGTCGGGCCTCTCGGATCTCGCCTTGGGCTTGCGCCTGCGTTACGAATTCAGCCGTCAATTTTCTCCCTACATCGGTGTGGAATGGACAGACACCTATGGCGACACAGCTGATTACCGCCGTGCGGCAGGCGAAGATACGTCAGGCACCCAATTCGTCGCAGGACTGCGATTCTGGTTTTAACAATAACCAAGTTGATACGGAAACTTTTCAAACACCTATGAGGAACACCTTTATGAATATGAAAACACTAGCCACTGTCATCGTGTTCTCCACACTGGGCATCGCTTTCTCTGCACAGGCCCATGATCCTAAAGAACATATGAAAGACGCTGAAAAGCCGGATTGTGCAGCCATGACAAATATGGATCACAGCAAGATGGATATGAATGATCCTGTGATGCAAGCCATGATGAAACAATGCATGAATGACATGCATCATAACGACTCTGAAAAGGATCAAGCGCAGGCTGATCATCAGGACAAAGAAAAAAGCTCAGGCGAGCAACATTCAGAACACCAACACTGATCAACCCAAGGAGTTTTCATGTCGGCGCTCACCACCTTTATCAAGAGTCTGGTCATTACCGCTGTCATCGCGCTGGTGGGTGGTGGGCTGTTTCTCTATTCAGGTCTCTACCCCATGGGCGCCGATGTACCACACAATCGGCTGACCTACTGGCTGCTGGAAACCTTGCGTGAACGTTCAGTTGCACGTGCTGCCAGTGACATTAAGGTTCCTGGCGACCTAAACGCACCGGAGCGGTTACTGGCGGGTGGCGCCGACTACAATGATATGTGTGCAGGGTGCCATTTGAAGCCGGGTAAAACCGAAAGTGATTTCACCCTGGGGTTATATCCCACACCACCCAACCTAACTCTAGCGGGTGATGAACATGGACACGATCATACCGGTAACACCGAAAATGACGACGAGGCCAGTAAACGACAATTCTGGATTGTTAAACATGGCATCAAGGCCTCGGGCATGCCCGCCTGGGGACCGGGGCATGACGATGAACGTATCTGGAACATGGTGGCGTTCCTGAAGCGGTTGCCGGAACTGTCTCCCGACCAATACCAGATACTCACCGCACGTGGGCAAGACTCGGAAGGGCATGGTCACTGATATGGCACCTCATAATCCATCGGCTTACTGCAAGCGGTTGTAAATAGCCGCCAGCAACCACCCGGCGATACCCGCTGACACTGACCAAGCCACCAGTCCCACAACAACGCCAGTGAATGTCAAATGCCAACCCATCTCATTCAGTTGCATATGCACCATTTCCCCAGACATGGATAACATCATGGCGGGCATTAACATCACCAACAGGCTGCAAGCCAGCCACAGTATCGCCGCGGTAATCGCGCTGGCTATCCCGAATTTTAACGCATTAAGTGTCATGACTATTCCTCCGTTTATGGTGGTGTATCTGTAATAAATTAGTGTCTCTACATATCCCCGAACCGGTTGGCAGACTGCGCCATACGCATCATTTCGTGCTCCTCCAGCGACCGGAGTGATCCCATCAACTCCTTGGCAGAGGGGATATCCGCCCTTGAGGCGAGATAACGATACAGCTCAATCACCTGCTGGTGCTGATCCATAATCGCCTCCATGATTTGTATGGCATCCAGATCGGCAAAGGGCGCGTCACAGTGTGCATGTCGGACGATCGGATGCTTGTTGACATATTCCATACACCAGGTGTTCAGCGCATGCTCGTCGCCAGACGTTTCAAAACCGCTGACCACCCGGGTCAGTGCCTTTTCGTGATTGGACAGGTAAGCAAGAATCATTCGGGCTCGTTCATCCGTATTCTTGTCTGCGCAATGGGATAAGCACTGACTGAGATGTTGGTGAAATTCCCGGGTCCAGTGCAGTACATCTTTTAAGGTTTCAATTTGCATGACTATTTCTCCGTTGTGGATTGGCACTTCGATTACAGGCGCAAAATATCGCGATAGCTACGCATATACACCACCGGCTCCTGGTGGGTGTCGATGCCCATATCGATCGCCTTAAGTGTGTTAATTTGATCCATTACCATTTCCCGAACAAAAAAATTTAGCCATTGTCTTTCTTTCAGTGTCTAGCAGGCTCTCTCCACCCTAATTTTTAATGGTGACGTTCATGAGCCTGACTTTGGGACACAGCTTGCTTTCGTTTTTCAGATCCAAGGAATAGTTGCTCTCCGATAGCGATTAGCATCATTGTGACAACGGCCACACCCAACACAAATGGATCTGAATTCAACTTCACCCAAACGAACCCGCTTAGTGCAAGAAAATCTAATATAATCGCGGTAACGGGGACCCAGCTTTTGGCTTTAACATCGTCCAACAAGTAGCGCAGAACACCCCAGTGAATGGCGATATCCATCACCAGATAGAATATGATGCCAAGTGCTGCTATACGGGAAAGATCAAAGAACGCGGTGAGCACAAGTCCAAGAACCACGGTGTACACCAATGTATGCTTCTGAATGCTGCCCGGCATACCGAAATGGCTATGGGGCACCAACTTCATTTCCGTTAGCATCGCCAGCATTCTGGAGACCGCAAAAATACTGGCAAGAATCCCTCCCGCCGTCGCCAGCATGGCAATCGCAACGGTGAACCACACGCCGTACTCACCGAGTGCAGGTCGAGCGGCCGCAGCCAGGGAATAATCTCGAGTTTGAATAATCTCACTAAGCGAGAGATTGCTGGCCACCGCAAAACCAACCAATGTATAGATAACGACACAGGCAGCAATCGAAATAACAATGGCGCGACCAACATTGCGGTGTGGATCGATCACCTCGGAACCACTATTGGTAATGGTGGTAAAGCCTTTGAATGCCAGAATCCCCAGCGCTGTGGCGCCGAGGAAATTACTGGCTGAACCGGTCTCGCTTACATGGTCAAAGTCCACTGCCAGGCTATCAGCTAACCAGATGCCGACGAGACCAAAGATTAGAATTCCACCAATTTTCAGTAGGCCGATAAACCCTGCAACCCCTTGAATCAACCGATTACCCAACAGGTTCACAATGAACGCCGCCAGAATTAGGGAGACGCCGAGTATAGGAGTCATTTGTCCTGAAGGGTCACCGCCAAATAATTGCATGGTGTAAGAACCGAACGTACGCGCTAGAAAACTCTGCGCGATGACCATCGAAAAATACATAAGTAGTGCATTAAACGCAGTGGGCAACCGGTCGCCATAGGCCTTATGCAGATACATGCCGATCCCCCCTGCTGATGGGTAGGCATTGGATATTTTGATGTATGAGTAAGCACTGAAACCAACGATGATCGCGGCCGCGAGGAATGCCAATGGGAATAATGCACCAGTCATCTCTGCCATTTGCCCGGTTAGCGCAAATATTCCTGCGCCGATCATCACCCCAGTCCCGAGCATCACCGTACCTGACAGAGTGAGGCTACCTTCGTTGTAATGTGTCGAACGATCGTCTTTTTCCTCCATTCATGACCCCTTAATATAATGGTCAGCCCTCTTCCTGGGCATTCGTTGCAAGGTATACAGGATGCTTAAAACTGCATTTCTCAACAGACTGCTAGTCATATCGACAGGTTCCAACGTCAATTGGCCCCTCACCAGATTAATTTCCGAGACACCTAATCGATGTTCTTTGTTGCTCATTTTCTCTTTCATCTAATGAGGCGGCATCTTGTTGCAGCAGTGCGCCTCATGTTTAGCGTTATCCCCGATATTCTCATCGGTCTGCCGTTGCCAACTCAGCCTGGTTCGGGACCACCAGCTGTCTTTTATTGCCGCACCATGCTTTTCGACAATGGCGATCATTTCATCGATATTGTGATGAGAAGCGTCGTAGGCGATTTTTAAGGTTTTTCTACGTGCATCGAACTGAACGCTGTCAACACAGGGAAGTTCATCAATTTCCTCAACAATCGCTTTGGTATTGTTTTCATTGATCCCGCACAGGCTCAAGGTATGCTTGGTTAAAAAACCTGGATTGATACCCGATCGATGCTCACTCATAGTGTTTTTCCTCCAATCGACAGGTTGAGTAAGCAACCCATCTATTTTTTGTGTTTGTGGACAGGTGTTTTTTGGGATTCAGACTCATGATCCATCATTTGCCCCATCATCATCTGCATCATGCCCATTCGTTCTTCCATCATGTCCATGCGCTTTATCATATCCATGTCGTCCATTTTTGATGACTCACCTACTGTCATTTCCATTCCCATGCCATCACCCATTAATCGCATACCCTTCTGCATGACTCGCATATGTTCCTGCATCAGTTGCTGGCGTTTTTCCGGATCGGTTTCGGCTTTGATTTTTCCCATCATGTCGTGCATCTTTTGCATGTGCTCATGCATAGCCATCATTTGCTCATGGCCCATCATCATTCCGCCCATCAGCTGATCTTTACTGTCGCCATGTTCGTGCCCTTTTTCCGCAAAGACGGGCGAAGAAATCGCGGCGGCTATTACCAAAGTGGAGATTAGTTTTTTCATCGGAGTACCCTCATCAGTTGGAAACAGTTTTATCGACGTTAAATTTCGGAATCCATGCCGGCGTGACTTCCATATAGCGGCGATAGTCATCACCGAATTCCTTCAATGCCATGCGCTCCTCACGCTTAGCGAGTCGCACGTAAACCACTACCAGAACCGGAAACATAATCACGGTAAGGATCGTCGGCCACTGCAACAGAAATCCAAACATGATCAGGATAAATGCGATGTACTGCGGGTGGCGGCAACGGGCATACCAGCCGGTAGTCGCTAGCGAACGGGTCTGCTGCGCCTTGTGCAGAACACTCCACGCCGAGGCCAGTAAAAAGAAACCCAAAATGATCAGGACATTACTGGCGATATGCAGCGGATCAAAATGAGGGTTGCCTTCAAAACCGAAAAGGGTATGCAGAAGATGGCCGTTTTCGTGGGACAGAAAATCAATACCAGGATATTTTTCCGCCAACCAGCCGGAGAGAAAATAAATGGTTAATGGAAAGCCATACATCTCGGTAAATAGGGCAATAATAAACGCCGAGAAAGCGCCAAAGCTTCGCCAGTCAGTTTTGGTTTGCGGCTTGGTAAAGCTGAAGGCAAAGAAAATAAATATCGCCGAATTAAGTATCACCAGCGTCCAGAGGCCGTAAGCAGATTCACCGTGCATGCTTCTTCTCCTGTAATCTATTGGGTTAATGGTGATGACGGTTTTCGTTTTCCCGACGGCCTTCCTCCAGCCCCCGCTGATAGGCATCCTGCTCGGACTCGCCTTCATGCTGATCATGGCTACCATGACCACCGTGTCCGCCGTGCATAAACAGATGCATAAAGGGGCAGGCAAGGAAAATCAGGAACGGCAGAAATTGCCAGACGTGTTGCCGGTGCTCGACGAGCAGAAAATAGGTGACCGCGCCAATAAGTCCCAGTGCCGCCAGTCCTTTGGGTGTTAACCAGAATGATGTTTTTTGAGTCGCCATGTCACACCTCACCTGTGTAATTGAAAATCGTTGTCTGTTGCGCCGCGTTTATCGTGTATCCACAGACGCCCACGAACTAGATGCAAGGTAAAATCCTTCACCCCATGTCGAATCAAAGTTTCTTCCACGTTTTTCAGGCGAAACTCGTCAAAAATGGCCGTGACTTTGTTGATGTTCATTGGCCTCCTGCTTATTGCACCGTGATTTGTCCACGGTACATCTGCATCTGACAATGAAACGCATACTCGCCGGATGACATTGCTGGCAGCTGAATGGTCTTCAGTTTATTCAACGGTAAGGTGTCGCTGATTTGCAGTTCGGGGATCAATAAAGTTTCAGAACAGGGCGATTGATCTCTGCGCATAAATTTGATTTCTACCGGTTCTCCAGACGGCACTTTAATGCGCGAAGGCGAATAGGTACCGTTTTCCACAGTAATCACCAGATCGTTTTCACCCAGCTCGGCTTCTTTCGGCTTGTAGAGCCAGAACCACCACACAATCAGTGCAATTAGCGCTAAACCCGCAATATTAATAATCATCATCGCAACGCCCTCTTCCCGTCATTCTCATTAGTGCTCCTGCGCTTTAAAGAAGCGCAGCCTATTAGCATTGGTTACAACTGTCAGCGATGAAAACGCCATCGCCGCACCGGCAATCACCGGACTTAACAGCAAACCGAAAAATGGATACAACACCCCGGCTGCAAAAGGCACGCCGGCGACATTGTAAATAAAGGCGCCAAATAGATTTTGTTTGATATTTCGCAACGTAGCCTTGCTGACGGCAATGGCATCCGCCAGGCCATGTAACGAACCCCGCATCAGTGTTATGTCGGCACTCTCAATGGCCACATCCGTACCGGTGCCGATAGCAAAACCGACATTGGCGATAGCCAGGGCCGGCGCATCGTTAATACCGTCACCCGTCATGCCCACCACTTCGCCTTCCATTTGCAGCTTCTGCACTTTTTTGGATTTTTCTTCCGGCAGTACTTCAGCAAAGAATTCCTTGATACCGGCTTTTTCCGCTACCGCTTTGGCTGTGGCGCGGTTGTCGCCGGTGAGCATCACCACCCGAATACCGTTATGTTGCAAACGCTTGATGGCCGCTATGGAGTCTTCCTTAATCGGATCGGCCACAGCGATAATCGCTGCAAGTTGATTATCAATAGCGAAATACATCGGTGTTTTAGCCTCGGCGGCCAACGCCTGGGCCTTTTCGACAAAATCACCGAGCTCAATGGTGCGCTCGCGCATGAGCTTTTCATTGCCGAATAACAGTGTTTTTCCGTCCACCTCCGCCTGCACACCGTGGCCGGCAATGGCGTTAAAATTGGACACCTTGCCCATTTCGATCCCTCTTTCCTGAGCACTTTCAACAATAGCCATGGCCAACGGATGCTCAGAGCCGGATTCAAGCGTTGCTGCCAATCGCAACACCGCCTGCTCATCATACTCACCCGCCACCAGTACATCGGTGACCTTCGGTGCACCCAGGGTAATGGTGCCGGTTTTATCCAGAATCATCGCCGTTATCTTCGACGCGGTTTGCAGGGCTTCTCCGTTGCGAATCAGCACGCCCGCCTCTGCGGCCTTACCCACACCCACCATCACCGACATCGGCGTGGCCAGCCCCAGCGCACAGGGACAGGCGATAATCAATACAGTCGTGGCCGATACTATGGCAAATGCCACCGCCGGTTCCGGTCCAAAATTAAGCCAGGTCAAGGCACTCACCACAGCAATAATCATCACCACCGGTACAAAATATGCCGAGATGACATCAGCCAAACGACCAATCGGCGGCTTGGAGTTTTGTGCGCGCTTGACCATATTGATGATTTGCGCCAGCGCCGTGTCTTTACCAACGCGGGTAGCTTTAAACAAAATTGAGCCGGATTTATTGATGGTGCCCGCCGCTACGGTATTCCCAGTGGCTTTTTCAACCGGCATCGGCTCGCCGGTGAGCATGGATTCGTCAATCGCCGTATGCCCTTCAACCACTTCACCATCGACGGGAATTTTTTCACCTGGGCGCACGCGGACCACATCGTTCAGTAGAACCTGTTCGATAGCGATATCCAGTTCTTTGTCATCGCGAATAACCCGCGCCGTTTTCGCCTGCAATCCAATCAGGCGCTTAATAGCCTCAGAGGTACGACCGCGGGCTTTCAATTCCAGGGCAAGACCGAGATCGATTAAACCAATAATCATCGCGGTCGCCTCGAAATAAACATGGCGCGCCATTTCCGGCACCAAGTGAGGAACAAACACCACCACCATCGAATACACCCACGCCGTACCTGTGCCTAAAGCAATCAAGGTATCCATATTGGCCGAGTGATTTTTAAAGGATTGCCAGGCACCGACATAAAAGTGTTTGCCAGAGAACACCATCACCGCAAGTGTCAGTAATCCAACAGCCAACCAGGCAATGCGCCCACCAGTGCTTGTTACCGTCATTTCGCCGACTACGATGCTGTAAATCATCAGCGGCACGCCCAGACTGAGGGCGATGGTCATTTCCCGCATCAGTCGTTTGTAGTAAGCCCAATCAGCTTTTTCTTTTTCCTCCAATGCATCGTCTTCATTGTCAGCAAGGCTGATTTTGGCGTTATAACCGGCGCCCTCAACGGCTTTTATCAATTGCTCGGCAGGCGCCGAACCGAACACGCTAACGGTTCGCTGAGCGAAATTCATTTCCGCGTTTTCCACACCCGGTATCGCTTTTAGGGCGGATTCGATTTTTCCCACACAGCTGGCACAACCAGCGCCTTCGATCATCAGTTCCTGGCTTACTGCGCTGCCGCCATGAACATGATGGTGGTGATGCTGGCCAGTTTCCGTACGTTCATGACAGGATGGATTGCCAGATTCCGTGTTTGTTGAACTCATATCCATACTCCTGGTTTACTTGACAGCAACTAGCGAATGAGCGTTGCGGGAAAACCCACACGATCCAACGCATCGGTAAGGTTTTTTGGTTCAACCACACCAATGACTGAAGCGACGCCCGTTGCCAGGTCCATCGACACTTCGCTAACCCCTGCAACGGATTTCAACGTCTGCTCGATACTTTTCACGCAACCACCGCAGGTGGCACCCTGAACCTGTAAACGATGAAGAGGAAGAGACGTATCGCTAACGCTGCGGATATCTCGGGCTTCAGCAGAAACGGATGATTTGCCGGCGCAGCAACAACCACCTCGGTGTTGACCCGCACTTGGCGTTTTGTGTGTATTCATAACCTATCCTCCGCAGTGAATTCTTCGATCAGATGACAAAGCATATGGCCCGTTGGCGCCTTATCCGGCTTTTGACTCCACTCCAACACAGCCTGTTGCATGCGATCCCGCAATTTCAACGTTTCCCTAAGCTGTCGCTCGGTTTCATGCAGGCGCTGATCAATCAAGCGGCGCACCGTTGGGCAAGGAGACTTTTTCTTGTCCGCATGGGCGAGAATCTCCTGAATATCCTCTACCGAAAATCCCAACTGTCGGGCACTCAGCACGAACCGTAAGCGATTAACATCTTTATCACTGTATTCCCGGTAACCATTGGCCTTGCTTTTTGTGGGATTCAAAATCTTGATCCGGGTATAAAACCGCACCGTATCGGCCGTAACCCCTAAACGCCTGGCCATTTCGATAACTTTCACACAGCCCTCCTCGCAGCTCAGTCTGACTATCACAGGATTCAGATTAACCCCGAGGATCTGTTCCTTGCCTTGATATGAGTCAATCATCAGTTCTAAACCCGAGAGTAAATCCGAAGTATTTATCCGGCTTTTTGTCACCTTACACCTGTGTCCAAGACACAGGTCAAGCAATTTTTAACAGTCTTCCACTTTTGATTTTCAATATTTCAATCACCCTGAATCTGGCTGTATTTGTCTCGGTCGGTACCGATCAATTGTCTGTCCGCCAGCTTACGTATGAAAAAAAGCAAAGTGCCGATCATAGGAAAACATCCAGCCTATCCTAGGGCTGGGTACCTGACGGTAAGGTGACTCGTTCATTACATTGCTGTAATGGCCTTGTAAGTTCTTCGTCCAGCTATTCATCTACCTTGCCCTGCTTCCAAAGCAAATAAACCGCCGGCAATACCAACAATGTCAATACCAAAGCACTGAGCATGCCCCCCACCATAGGTGCAGCAATTCTGCTGACCACTTCCGCCCCTGTACCGGTACTGAACATGATCGGCAGTAAGCCGACAATAGTAGAGACTGTCGTCATCATCACCGGTCTAACACGTAAGCCTGCACCGTGAAGAACAGCTTCCCGTAATCCTTTCATACTCGGTGTGATGCCCCGCTCCTCACACTGAAGCAAGAAAAGCGTATGTGCCTGGTTGAGATAGACCAGCATAATGACGCCAATTTCTACCGCCACGCCCGCCAACGCGATAAAACCCACACCCACAGCAACGGAAAAGTTGTAACCAAGCAAATACATCAACCAGATGGACCCAATCATTGCCAGTGGTAAGGTGCCCATAATGATGGCGACCTCGGCAACACTGCGGAAATTTAAATAGAGCAGCACGATGATAATTGCCAGAGTCAGAGGCACCACGTAGGAGAGCTTCTCTTTGGCCCGCAACATGTATTCATACTGTCCCGACCAATTCAGGGAGTAGCTTGTTGGTAGTTCGACCTGATCGGCCACCACTTTCATAGCGTCTTCCACATAACTGCCGACATCCACTCCGTCGATATCGACAAAGGTCCAACCATTAAGACGGGCGTTTTCACTCTTGATGGCAGGCGGCCCGTCTTCAACATAAACACGAGCAACATCCCCCAATGCAATGCGCTGACCACTGGTCGTGACAATAGGCAGCAGAGCTAACTGCTCGGGAGAGTTGCGATAATCTTGTGGGTAACGCAGGTTGACGGGGTAACGTTCCAGCCCTTCGATAGTCTGCGCTACGTTCATACCGCCTATAGCGGTGGCAACCACTTGCTGCACATCGGCGATATTGAGGCCATAGCGTGCGGCTTTTTCTCGCTGAATATCCACCTTGATATAACGGCCGCCCGCTACTCGCTCGGAATATACTGAGGCTGTGCCAGGTACATCTTTGAGCACCTGCTCCAAACGCTTGCCGATTTTTTCGATCTCCTTGAGGTCGGGGCCAGCCACCTTAATACCCACCGGGGTTTTTATACCGGTAGCCAGCATGTCGATGCGGGTTTTGATGGGCATCACCCAGGCATTGGTCAAGCCGGGAAACTTCACCAGCGCATCAAGCTCCTTCTTGAGTTTGTCGGTGGTCATGCCATCGCGCCACGCCTCTCTGGGTTTCAACTGAATAAAGGTTTCAATCATGGTTAGCGGCGCCGGATCTGTAGCAGTTTCAGCCCGTCCAATTTTGCCAAATACGGTTTCTACTTCCGGAACTGTGGCAATCAGCTTGTCAGTCTGTTGCAGGATTTCCCGCGCCTTGCCGATGGACAGGCCCGGATAGGTAGTGGGCATGTACATCAGGTCGCCTTCATCCAGATCGGGTATGAATTCGCTGCCAATCTTGTTAAGCGGCCAGATCCCAACAAGAAACACAACGCCAGCCATGGCGAGTGTGATTTTTGGAAAGCGCAAAACACCCTTGAGCAGCGGCATATAGCCTGCAATCAGCAACCTGTTGATGGGGTTTTTTCTCTCGGCGACCACCTTGCCCCTGATAAAATACCCCATCAACACCGGCACCACTGTCACTGCCAACGCGGCGCTGGCGGCCATGGCATAGGTTTTAGTGAAGGCTAGGGGACTAAACATTCGGCCTTCCTGAGCCTCCAGGGTAAATACCGGCACAAAGCTGACGGTGATAATCAGCAGACTGAAAAACAATGCCGGGCCGACTTCGCTGGCAGACTCTGCCACCACTTTCCAACGGTTCTCTGGCGTCAACGGCGTACGTTCCATATGCTTATGCATATTTTCAATCATCACAATCGCACCATCTATCATGGCACCGATGGCAATCGCGATTCCTCCAAGGGACATAATGTTTGCATTAATGCCTTGCCAGTACATCACAATAAAGGCCGTCAGGATTCCCAGCGGCAGGCTAACGACTGCCACCAGTGATGACCTGACATGAAATAAGAAAATGACACAGATCAACGCGACGATAGCAAGCTCTTCAACCAGACTTTTCCATAAACTGTCAATGGCGCTAGAGATCAATCGAGATCGGTCGTAAACCGTGACAATTTCTACGCCTTCCGGCAAACCCACCTTGAGTTTTTCCAACTTTGCTTTGACGCCATCAATGGTTTTCTGGGCATTCTCGCCAAAGCGCATGACGACAATCCCACCTACCACCTCTCCCTCACCATTAAGTTCAGCAATACCACGGCGCATTTGCGGACCCAGTTCAATATCGGCCACATCCTTTAATAACAGCGGTGTGCCATTCATATCCAAACCCAGAGGAATGGTTCTCAGATCGTCAATACCCTGGATATAGCCACTGGCACGCACCATATATTCCGCTTCACTCATCTCCACAACAGAAGCACCAACTTCCTGATTACCACGTTGGATGGCCATCTGGATATGAGAGAGAGGAATATTAAAAGCACGAAGCTTGTCCGGATTTACTTTGACCTGATACTGTTTGACCATACCGCCAAGCGCAGAGACTTCTGACACCCCCGGCACCGTTTGCAGTTCGTATTTCAAAAACCAATCCTGCAGGCTGCGCAACTGACTGATGTCGTGCTGACCAGTTCTATCTACCAACGCGTAGAGATAAACCCATCCCACGCCAGTCGCATCCGGTCCCAATTGTGGTCTGGCACTGGGTGGCAGCGTCGGCGCCACCTGCGACAGGTATTCCAATACCCGCGAGCGGGCCCAGTAAGCATCGGTATCTTCATCAAAAATGACATAGACATAGGAGTCGCCAAAAAACGAGTAGCCGCGTACGGTGACCGCACCCGGTACTGACAACATGGCAGTAGTCAGCGGATAGGTGACCTGATCTTCCACCACCTGCGGCGCCTGCCCCGGATAACTGGTTTTGATAATCACCTGCACGTCCGACAAATCGGGAATAGCATCTACCGGTGTATTTTTAAGGGACCAGCCACCAATTCCCACCAACATCAAGGTGGCCAACAGAACAAAAAAACGGTTATGAACGGACCAGCGAATAATTGCTTCGATCATTGTCCGGCCTCCTGCTGGTGCTCACTGTGATCCATCCCGCTATGATCCATCTCCTGATGATTCATACTTTCAAGATCACTGTGTTCCATGGCATCGGTTGGCTGGACATTGTCTGGATCCATGTCGGGAATATGCACTTGGCTAATCACGAAATTATTGTCTTCCCGGCGAATCTCCACATGGATATTCATTCCAGAACCAAACCGGCTCATATCCACCGCTTCGTCGACCGTAAAGTCCATTACCATAGCCGGCCACTGCCAACCTTCGATGGCTGCATGCGCCAGAGTTACCATTCGATGCTCTGTCATCAGGCTTTCAACACGTGCACTTACCCAGACCGAGTCGGAACTTGCGGTTATCCGATCATCTGCATGGGCCATGCGCTTGAAGTCTGAGGTTTTGCTGGATTCGGAATCAATCAGGAACTGGGCAGACGTAACAATACGCTCACCGTCTTTTAAACCAGAAAGAATTTCCACCTTATCTTCACCAATTCTGCCTACCTTCACTGCGATGGACTTAAAACGCCCTTCACCTTTTGCCAATACCACTCTTGATTGGCTACCGGTACGAATCAGTGCTTCACGGGGAATGAGTAAAGTCTCCCGCGAGGGCTTGGTAACTATTGTCATTTGCGCAAACATGCCCGGCCTCAGGAATCTATCCGAGCTGTCAAAATGCACCCTCACCTGAGCGGTACGCGTTTTGGCGTTCAGAGAGGGGTAAATATAATCAACATTTCCTTTCCACTCGCGACCGGGTAAATAATCCAGTCGCATGCGCACTGCATCACCCACTTGCACACTGGCCGCCTGCCGTTCAAATATTTCACCAATCACCCAGATATGCTCCAGTTGGCCTATGGCCATCATCTCCATACCCGGCTTAACAAACATCCCTTCCCGAGTGTTCAGATTATCCAATACCCCAGATTGAGGTGCAGTGATGGTAATGGTCTGACTAACCTTTGCGGATTTTTTCAGTCGGTGGATCTCCGATTCCGGCACCTGTAAAGCCGACAGCCGCTCCATGGCAGCAGTGATTAGTGTTGGGTTATTTCGCTTTAATGCCAGCAACAGTTCTTCCTGGGCATTGACCAGGGTAGGCGAATATAAGGCATAGAGCGGTTCGCCTTGAGTGACCGGATCTCCGGCGGCTTTAACATGGAGTTTTTCAATCCAGCCTTCTACCCGTGGATGAATGTGAACAAGACGGTCTTCATCATATTGCACATAGCCCACGGTATTGACAGAGACGTCCAGCTGCCCCCGAGTGGCAGGCGCTGTACGTACGCCGAGGTTGTTGACCACATCGGGAGAGATGGTGACCGTGCCAATCTCCTGATCGCCGCCCGCGTCTTTATACACAGGTATCAGATCCATCCCCATAGGGGATTTACCCGGATTATCGCGCTTATAATTGGGATCCATCGGCGCGACCCAGTAGAGTGGTTTTTTCTCGGCAGCAACGTCATCACTGCCTGTGGTCTCTTTCATACGCCATAGGGCCGAGTAGTGCGCAAGGGTCGCTGTCGCAATCAACAAGGCAACTGTAATGAAAAAAGATTTATTCAATTGAATCTTCATGGGGTTAATCCTTCAGCGTGTTCTCTGCTGGTGGCGGGAAACGGTTCTGAACCATTTTTGGACAAGAGGTAATTCAACTCGGCAATCATCTTCAGCCGATCAATCCTGATCGTTAAAAAGTCGATCTTGGCATTTAACTCAGCAATGCGAGCGCGCACCGCTTCGGCAAAGTCGCCGTCGTCGTTGTTGTAGGCGGCCAGGGCAGCTTCGGCCTGCTCTGACATTTGCGGCAATAACTGCTCGGCGTAGAGCGCGCGACGATCATTCAGACGCTGTAGCTGGACCAAGGCCGTATCCAGGTCCGCCATCAGCTTTCGCGCCATCAGTAACTTGTCAGTTTTCAAGGCCTCGGCCCGAGAAGTGGCCGCACTGACGTCTTTATCCTGTCGCTTGCCGGTGAAAAGCGGCAGGTCAAAGGTCACACCGACAGAGAACAAATCAGCGCGGTCGCGACCCATGGGATCATCGTCCCTATAGCCGTATTGGGCGGAAAGACCCCACTCAGGTTTATATTTCTGGCGCGCTAATTCGACCCCGGTCTCCATTGCATCAATACGCTGATCAAGTGCCAGCAAGAGTGGGTGCCGATTGACCTGTTCATAGAGCCAACGATCACTATCCGGCTGACCTCCCACCGACGTCGGCTCATCACCGTACTGACTGGGCACAAGCTGCGCTAACGGCAGACGGGCGCGACCGCCGACCCACTCGGATAAACGCTGTTGGGCTGACTCCGACTGTTGCCGCAGCACCGTCAAACGATCGTCCAACCGAGTAAGCTCCAATTGGGCCCGGATAATATCCTGCTGGCGGGCACGTCCCAGTGCCGACGAATAGCTCGCTTTGGTTGCATCTACCAAATGTTCAAACAGCGAGCGATCCCGCTCAATCAATCGAATGCTCTCCTGGGCCCTGAATGCTTCCAGCCACAGCTGCGAGACAGTAGCCGCTACCTTGGCCTGGCGATTATGCCTGAGCAATGGCTCCTGTTCCGCCAACTCCTGTTTCTGACGGCTGGACAGCGCCAGACTATCGCCGCGAGGAAACATCTGACTAACACCTACAGTGAGCTGCGTCATAGGCTCCTGGTTGATATCGAAGCTATCGGTAGGAAAGTTAGCCGCCATCAGGCTGACCTTGGGGTCTGGAAGCGTCGATGCTGAAATTGATTCGCTGGTCAAAGCGTCTTCGCGATGCCGGCTACCGTTCAGCCAGGGATCCGTGGCAATGGCATGGGCGATGGCCTCATCCAGACTCAACGTATTAGCCGGGCTCTGCGCAAATACAGGAAGCCCCACCAGCAAAAACAATAAAAATACCCATTGAATGTTCATCGTTATATGTCCTATTGCTGATCGCGACTATTCACAGATGCAAACACGTCAGCCGAACCGTCTTTTTTAAGCAGCCATACCTTGTAAGGCGTAAACCTGTCACCCATCTCCATACCAGGGCTGCCTGCCGGCATGCCAGGCACACTAAGGCCGATGGCGTCATCGGGAGGGTTTTCCAGAAACTGCTGAACAAAGCGCGCAGGGATATGGCCTTCGAACACATAACCGTTACTCGTCACTGCTGTATGGCAGGACTGGAACTCAGGTGCTATGCCATAGTCATTTTTAATGCGATTCAAGTCCGACGGGTGGTGGGTTTTTGTGTCAAAACCAACATCTTCCATATGGTGAACCCATTGCTGGCAGCATTGACAGGTGCGGCTTTTATAAACATCCAACGTGGCAATCGTTGCGCTTTTAGTTGCGTGATTTTCGCTTTCGGAACAAGCGGTAAGAAATAACAGGAATACGATCAGCGCCGGAAAGCGCAGATAGGTATGTAACGGCTTCATGATGACTCCCAATCAAGAGTTGCAGTGAACGCGCTCGTAGCGATGGCGCGTTTTAAACATACGTTATGGGAGTTTTGATCTCCCGCTTATCGAGTCGTCAGACGCCTGAATTTCAGGCGTACCAACCCTACTTCAGCGGGAAATGGGGGGGCGAAACAGCGAGGAAGCTGCCTGGGAGAGGAAGGAAACCGAATACGCTGTATTGAGGGTTTGAGAAAACTGGACGGAAAACGACGACAGTGTACTCACCACCGCAACGCTTGCAGAGATGCAATCCAGCTGAGAGCAGTGATCCTGGCTGCAACAATCAGCGGCATCAGCCGTAAGGGCATTATTGATCTGGATATTGTTTGCCTTGGTATGGCTTCCATGATCCATTGCCCCCGTCATTACTGGAACATCGGGTTCGTGACTCATCTTGTGGCAGGGCAATTTCGCAGCAGCAAACGACTGGCTGGTGAAAGCCAGTAACGCGAAGATTGCCATGTAAAATCTGAATCTGCTAAGCCACATAATCTGCAAATGGTTATATTAACCTTAGGAAAGATACCTTATTCTCTCGAAAGTTCAAACATAGCGCCCTTGATGATTGACATAGATCAATCAACGGATTGTTCCATTAAGCGCCAGAACTGCAAATATTGACTTGAGGCCCACCCCGTCAGGATTGAGTGGCTGAGCTAAGTTTTTTTGTTCAACGGCGCTATACTTATATCCGGACTGGAGTAACCCGCAGATGGAGTCTGCCGATGAATACTGTCAACCACATTGCCAATATCCTCAGAGCCAGTGCTGCTTTGCTCGTAACCGCTTTGGGCATTCTATTCAGCGCCGATGACGACGAAAGCGAAGACCGCCCCTTAGGAGATGGCTCAGACCGATTTGGGGATCACAATTTTCGTACCGGACGTATGGACTCTGGAGCTGATCCAGATGGCTGGTATGAGGAGGACTTGTAACAGCTCCCTATTTCTTTTTCATCCCTTTTGAGACGGCCATTTTACCCAAACTGCCGCCCTGCCTTCCTGCATCATCAGCAGGCCTTGCGAGCGGGGAAGTAGCTGCAGTGATAGAGCGCCCTATATTCACCCCCGCCCACGCCATCATCCCACTCCACAGCAGCGGCAATCCCAGGTAGAGGCTGGTTGTGATCATATTCAACAGCATGCGCTTGGCATCGTGTTCACCAGGGTTGGCAAAGATCTGCAGGAAGACATTGACGTCCGGGTACATGGACAGAATCAGGTTCTGATCCACCCACATGGCCAGGTACCAGAGCACTGTCCAGAACTTGATGGTGAAGATGGCCATGCCACCGACCACCATCATGGCAATGGAGTAGCGGGACAAAACCACCACCAGTGGCAGCAGGGCATAGATGCCCAGCAGCATAATGGCCTGGACCATGGGCAATGACTGCAACACGGCGGTCATGGTGACGGAAAACAGGGCCGATGCGGTGACCACACCACCGGTCGCCAGGCCGCCTTTGACGATGGATCCAGCGGTGTTGACCAATCCTGCCCCAGATGCATTATTGGCGATCAGATCATTGCTCGACCAGGAGGGGGGCGCATTGGTGAGAACCGTTTTGGCGACGGCGTCGTTTTGCTGCTCGCTGGCCAGTGCCGGCGCGATAGCGACCACCAGACCGGAGAAGCCGGCCGATGTGGCATCTGCCTCATTGATCAGTTTCTCCCGCAAGCCGATGGCCCCATCTTCCCACCACTGTTTGCAGTAGGGTTTGCCCCAGGCTGGCGGAGTCGTCGGATCGTATTCCGTATCCCTGGCCGCGTTGTAAGCCCAATCGGTGATTTGATTGGCCGGGCGCAGAGTATCGTAATAGCCGGCGGTATCCCGATAGACGTGTGAGCCCATCCAGTCGGGGTCATCGGCGCCATAGGTGGTGATAATGCCATTGATGGCCGCTGTGTTTGGTCGTTCAGTCTGGTATTTGGAACGGGCCGGAATATAGCACTGGCTGAAGAAATCACTCACCTCCTGCCGGAGTCGCGGATCGGCAATGGTGGCCAGGTGTGCTTGTTGCTCGAAGGTGCGCATATCTGCCACGGTTGGCAGGCCTTCGACAATGGCATGATTCAGGCCGGAGCTGAGGGCGATCACGCCGTACCACCAGACGGGAACATTGACGGTTGCGGCAGAACCCGTGAATCCGGTCGAACCATAGGTGCTCTGTGGGGCAGCGACGGTCGCGGTTGTTGGCGCTGGATTCAGCAAGGTCGGCGGCGGCGAGTAGGACAAGGTACCGGCATTGAGTGGCGTGAGGGCAGCGGGTTGCCCGGCCAGCACGACTACCAACAGCGCAATGAACAGCTCGATCTCCATCCGCCGCAGTGAGAGGCCGCTGGCATGGCCCACCTCACCGCCCTGCGCCGGTTCGCGCCAGTTGTCGATCAGGATGCCCAGAAACGGGAGATAGACGATGCCGGTACTGACCAGCACATCCCACAGAATGCCGTAGAAGGTCCAGCCAAAAAGGGAAGTAAAGAGCTCCAGATAGCTATCGACACTCATTGCCCTGTTCCAACGATCAAGCTCTAACCATCAAGCCAATGGCATTGACCAACACACCCTGCCCTAACACCAATTCGAGCAAAACCAACCAGGTGACGGCGCGCCAGCGTAAGCCTGTTAGTCTGGTTGCTTTGGCCTGGCTCAGGATTTTTGCATCAGCCAGCCAGGCAACCAGATGATTCCAGCCAAAGGCAATGACAGCGATCACTGTCCAGCGCATGGCTGTAAGTGTCGTCCGCCAGTCGTCGATGCTCTGTTGAACGGATTGCACGGAATCCGTTTGTAATCGATGCATCAGGAGATACCCCGCCAGCGCTGTCAGCAACACCGCCATGGTGGTGAATAGCAGAAAGTTTTTTCGTCTTGTTCGGATGTTATTGAACACGCCCACCTCGCAACGGATTGGGATCCAGGGTCGGCACTTCCGGTACGGTAAGTGAACTCTGCCGTTTGGCAGCCGCTCGCTCCAGTAATGTGGCAACGGTGTCGGAGACCACTTCTTTGCGTACACGGGTTTCAAACAGCAGGTTTTCGATTTCTTTATCGAGCTCGGCGATGGAGTTGTCCGCATGCTCGCGGGCCACTTCGGTGGCGTAGACCTCAGGGACCTGCCGCCCCGACAGCAGCAGACGTCGGGCGTACAGTGCCTTCTCGACCGTGCGTGCGGTGCTGATCTCGGAGACCAGGCGGCCCATGATCAGGCTCTGCTCTGAGGCCGGCATCTCGCGGATCGCTTCGATCACCTGGCGGGTGATGGCAACGCCGGGTGCGGTGATCTGCTCCAGGTTAGTCAGAGTGAGTGGAGTCGCGCCACTGACCAGGTTCTGGATCTCGGTGGTGACAGTGGCGGATTCCTGATAGAGCTTCGGCAGCAGGCCCGTACCGGGAATGCTGTCCTTGCGGCAGGTGTCGCAGGTAGTGACGATATTCTCGCCCACCACATCCACGGTCCAGTCCCGAGCTTCGGCCGGCGACCCCCAGATTTCCGACAGGCGGGTGGCCGATGCGGCCGGTACCGGGGTGGTGTCAGTCACGGCGCGATTCATATTGATGTTGTAACCGGCCTCGACGATGTCGCCAGTGAACTCCAGCACTGGCTGACCGGTTCCCCCGGCTTGCCCACCGATCCAGGGCACACCGTTATCGCCGTTAGAGGATTCCACCGTGTCTTTGGCGGTGACGGCATCGTTGCCGCCAATACCCATTTGCACCTTCCAATCGTTACCTTTGGATAAGGTGATCAGATCGGCGTAGGGATTCTTGCCCTGGGCAATTTCCGTCTCCATCTGCTCGCAGGACTTGGTGGCCAGTTGCATGGTTTCTTCGGCCTTGATCAAGGCATTCTGGAAGAGATCGTACAGGCCGGGGTTGGCTCGCTGCAGAATGAGCGCAGGTAACGACGCAATAGCACTGGTGGCCGCTGCCGTCATGGCGTTCATCATGTTGTCGACACCGGATCCGATGTCGTTCAAGGTATTGGTGACCGCCGCCACCGGATCGAACTTGCCGCAGCTGTAGCCGAGTCCCAGTTGCGCAGAGCCACCCAACGTTGTGGAGACCACGGCGGGGTTCGCCGGTACCGAGACCGGTTCAGCGCCACCGATCTCGTAATACCACAGCCCATCTTCTGTGGGCGCCTGAGCGGCATAGCTGACCGGACCAATGGCAATCGACAAAGCGATCAGCAGACAGTAAATAGGGTTGTGTTTGATCATGGCGGATAATTGATCCAGTTGATGTCGAACAGAAAAAACTGGCCTTCCTTTTCACAGCACTGATAAGGCCTCCACAGGTTCCAGGCGTAATCACCCTCCTCGTCCACGCGGCCACCACCCCAACCATTGGCGCTGGCGAGATCGTTGGTGCCAAAAACAGCGCAGCTTGATTCTGCTTTGGGGAGCAACATCTGCCACTCACCGGTGGCAGGATCGTCTTCAACCAATGGACCCGGCGACCAAATCCGCTGGTCGGAGCTGGAAGACGGTTCGATCTGATCGTAAATGTGCGGCTGACCGTTCCGGGTCACGATATCCCCGGCTCGCTGCGCATTGATTGCCGCGGCCTTGGGCTCCTCTGCCTGTGTGGTCCAGCCTGTCCTGGGGTAGACACCACCCCAGGTCTGCAGAGGCCAGGTGCCGATTTCCCGCATGCCGGGGATCAGACTCGCTGGATAGAACATCTCCGGGATTTCCATACGCCAGGAGAGCGCATCCAGGCTCGACATAAAATAGGGATAAAAGGAGGTGGTTTCCGATTCACACAAATAGCCGGTACCCGCCAGGACACCCGACAGCGAACCTAAAGGATGGCCGATGACATCGGTCTCCCGAAAGATCAGATTGCGGTGATCCTTGTTGCCCTGCCCACCTTCCGTTCGATTCCCGGCGCTCTCGATGGGCACGGCCAGCAAGCTGCCGAGCAGTCCTGTCGCGGCAGAGCTTTGGGCGGCTCCAAGAATGCTGCGAATCTCTGTCCAGGGATTGCTACCGAGTTCGTTGTAACTGCTCACCACCGCATCCGGCTGGTAATGGCCAACTTTGATGGAGGTCTCGACATCGCATTCATAAATGGAACAGCGCAGCCAAAAACACATCCCCACCGGCATCCAGCGCATGCAGCTGAGCGCGGCACTCGTGGTCTGGGAAACGATTTCCGTGGTGGAGATGGTTCCAGCATTGCTAATAAGGGGCATCCACATCAGCAGGATGAATCCACAACGGCGGATAGCGCGCATCATGGTCGAGCCTCCCCGGCCTGCCACTGCTGATACCGCTGGGTTGCCGCTCGAACATCGGTGATGCCGTAAACCACCGCTTTGCCATCGAAGACAATGGCCGGGTAGCGATCAATGCCGTATTGCATCGCCTGCACAAGGCCTTTCGCAGCATTTTCCAATTCACTGCTGAGATGGCTGTCAATGCGTTGGAAGCGATGAAGGGCAGTCTGTTTTGCGGCTTCGGGATCGGCCGGCAAATCTATGGAGAGTTCTTTCTGAAGTCGGTCAATGCGGTCTATGTAGTACACGGTTATACCGTCCGCATAATTCGCAACAGGGTTCATTGAATCGATGAATACCTCGATCTCACTTGGAGTTTTGTCAGCCAAAACCGGCTCACAGAGCGCCCCTGTTAGAACGATCGAAAGAATGAGATGAGCTCTTGCACTATTCACTGGCGGCCATCCAGATCTACATACCTTTGACAGAGCATTCATGCTGAAGGATTGACGGTTGGGGATAAACGGAAAATCGAGACACGATGCGTTGATGTTTCTGGCAACACTAATTCCGTTAACGAGACTGCTCTATGCGCCGGGCAATTTCGTACACCGCCTCCAGCTCCGAGCAGTTCTTCTCACGCATAATCGCTGCACGTTCAGCCTTCTCATGCTTTTCGGTCATGGCCAGGGCGAGCGATAAGGCTGGCGGTACATTGCGGAACAGCGCTTCGACCTTGTCGGCCAGGACGACTCCCTCCACGTATTTTCCCGGCTCCTTGCGGGCAGACAACAGCAGGTTGCGCTGTTCATCGTTCAGATCTTTGAAGCGGGCGATCTGCTCTACCTCTTCTTTTGGCATGATCAGGCACAGCCACCACTCCATCATGTTGAGCATCTTGCGGCTGGCGTCCGGAAAGTCTTCCAGATTCTGGGTGGCAATCCAGAACCAGGCACCGAGCTTGCGCCACATCTTGGTGATCTTGACTACGTAGCGCGCCAGCAGCGGATTGGTGGTAATGATATGGCCTTCGTCAGTCACCACCAGCGTGGGTCGATCGTCGTGTTGATGGCGTTCCACCAGGTCGTTGATATGGCTCATCATGGACAGGTAGGCAACCGTGAGCTGATCCTCGTAGCCCTCTCTGGCCAACATGCCCATTTCGAGGATGGTGACATCAGCCTCCGGCCAGGACTGTCCCGGCCGGTTGAAGAAGTGGCCCGCCAGGCCCGAACAGAACAGCGCCATACCGTCCCCCATCTCCAGGGCTCGATTACGCCGGTGTTCGGGCAATTCCTGGTTGGTGGCTATGGTCTGGAAGGCGTTGACCACATCCTGGGTAATCACTTGGGTTCGACGGGTCTCTTTCACCGTTTTTGCGGCAAGGAAGATGGCATTGCGAATCAGCAGTCGGTCGGCCCGGGTCAATCGCGCGTCTTCGCGTTCATCGCCACCGGTAATCATGATCCGTGCAGCGATCTCCATTTCGCCGAGAATATCGCGACCGCCCCCTTCCTCCTCGATCTCATCATCTTCGTCTAACGTCTCCTCCATTGTGGATACATCGACATCGAGTGGATTAAACGCGTGACGCCGATCCAGCAGTCGAAGCGCATCGGCAAAGGGCGGCAGGCTGACATCGACATTGGGGTTCAGGGTGATCTGGTTCACTGACAGACCGTGGTGCGCAAAATGCTGCCCCAGCAACGAAAACGAAGCCCCTGCCTCGATGATAAAAATCCGTGGTCGGTGTCGTGCCATCATCTGCTGCAACAGATACACCAGCAGTGCTGACTTACCCGCCCCCGTCGGCCCGAGGATCAGCATGTGGGCGTTCTTCTTGCGGTCATCCCGGTGCAGCGGATCGAAGACCAGCGGTTCGGCACCCCGGTTGTAGAACACCAGGCCGGGATGACCGGTGCCACGGGAACGACCGTAGAACGGTACCAAATTGGCAATATGCCGGGAGAAGATCAGGCGCGAGCGTCGGCGGGATTTGTCCAGGTCGGCGTCGTAGGCCATGGGCAGGTTACGGATGTAACTGTCGAGCGACAGCAGGTCAGCTTCCTGGGCAATGGGCTGCAGACCATTGGGTAAAAGCAGCGCGTGGAGACGATTCAAATTGTTCCGTAGCGCCTTTTGATTATCTCCGCGCACATAGAAGGCCATGCTCACGGGATACAGCTTGTTCCCCTGCGCCATTTCCCGCTCCACGTGTTCCGCATCTTCCCGGGTGATCGACGCCTCAGCGGAATCGCCTACCGAAGCACGCTTGATCTGGGCAATGTGATTGCGGGTAGTGTCTTGCGGTTTGAGCGTGAGAGTTATCGCCATGATGGTGTGCTCGGGTAAACGATCGAACAGCGAATACACCTGATCCCCGGCCTGGCGTTCCGCCGTGAAGTGCCCTATATCTGGCGCCCGCCGCAGACTTTGAATGGTCACCACCGTATGAGGCAAGTTATCGAAGAGCCAAGTCGCTGTTGTCTCGTCGGAACGGGGCATCGACAGGGTCAGCTGTTCGGCAAAGTCATAGCCGAAGGGTAAATTGTCATCGCCCGGGTAGGGTGCCAACTGCAGCATTGATTCTGGATTACCGTCTGCCAGCGGTGGCTTGGGATTAAACCAGCTCAGCAACCACTGATAAAACGACTGACCATTGGCCCGTTGGGCGTTGATTCCGGCAGAGGCCAGTGAGGCGATCCATTTGGTGGCCACGTCATTGAGCGCCTCCTCCACTTCAACAGCGGGTGGCATTTTGCCGTTGCTTTTCAAACGGCGGTAGAGCACAACGCGGATCCGTCGTTGCTGCCCCTGCCAACGCGAACCGGTGACGGTGGTATCGTCAAACAACCCACCCGGTCGGGAAATCGCTTGCAGGTGCTTCGACATCACCGACTGGTAGTGTTGAGAGTAATCCGAAGCACAAACCGCCGGCGACGGATAACGGGCCAACGACTCATTGAATTGAGTTAGCCTGGGCTCGTCCTGCACATAGATCTGTAATACCCAGGGCGCATCGTCGCGCTCGGGAATGGCTTCGTTGATTGCCGTTTGAATGGCGTCACGCAGCTGGGTCATAAAGGCTGGCGTCCTTGCCTCACAACCGACCGGCTGCACCTCGAACAGCGCGCCGAGGCTGACACCATCCTCTAACAAAAAGGCTCTACTCTCGGGAATGTATTCCATCCAGGGCAGCAAATCGGTAAACGACGGCGGGCGGGTATAGTGCTGCTTGATCGTCGCATTGGTTAGCGGCGATGTATCCGAATCATCAGGTTGGTTAGCTGGCATGGGCACCCCTACTGGTCTGACGGCGAATGACTAACTGCCGACGGCGCCTCGCCTGACACTTCTCCCGGCACTTCTCCCGGCAAGGCGTACTCCACCCTTTCATAAAAGGGAAAGGTGGTGACATAACCTGGCACCGGGGTGCGTTCACTGCCCGATAGGTGGGGAAAAATATACATCACCAGCGTGGGATTGGGCAGAAGGGGAAATACCGTGTCGATTTCATTAGCAGCCTCTCGCACAAAGCCCTGGTAGTGGTCGATGCCAGCTTGCGGTAACGGCTGACCACCGATGACTCGCCGGTGGTCTGGCTTCTGAACATCCACCATGTGCTGATCGTAAATGGACTTCATGGTCGGGCCGTCCTGCGGTAGTACTGTCTCTTTAGTACTGGCGCAGCCGACCATCAAGACGCTAGTCCAGACCAGAGCTACCCGAACCAGAGCCAAAGGTAATCGTCGCTTGTTGAAAAAGATTCGTTTCATGATGAAGTTTCCTGCCGTTGGAATGGAAATCGATGGGGAGTTCATGATCAACGTGGATTGCCAGCTCGACACCGGCGGGCACGAAGACCGCATCGAAGCTCTGTGCCTGACGCTCCCGCAACCACTGGGCGACTTCGTCGCTACCGCCGCTCAGGGTTTTGCCCAGTACGTATTTACCGGTCTCACCGGAGACCACACTGGTGGCCGAGCCTGAATCATTGATCAGCGTTGTGGTTTCGGCCTGTGCTGCCGCTTCACCGGCGGCTTCGAGGGCCATCACACCTATGCGTTGTGTCAGGAATGCGGGAGCGTTGGTCTTGCGTTCGCCCGTGATACAGGGGATACCCCGCGCATCGGAGATCCAGCCCAGCGGTCTATCGCTGCTTCCACTGGAACCACCCCGTTGGTTGCCGCCACTGGACTTTTCATCAGAGGAAATGGTCTGAATGGTGCCGTCCTCGAACACGAAGGTCACCGATTCCAATTTCCCGGTCACACAGGAGAGCGTCCAGTCGCCAACAGCCGTTCCACTCCAGATCATGCCCTCAATACCGGGTATGCGCAGTCCATTGGCGGCCAGGTTTTCTTTACCGGTAATCACCTTGAACGGCATGGGGTCGCGCACCTGTCCCTGAATTGGCACCCTGCCCACCAAGGCGGTCATGCCAGTTGATCCAATCAGGGTGGCATTGCGCGGCACGGTGTACACCGGCAGCGCGGTATTGAGGGCTTCGGATCCTTTCGTTACCAGCGATTTCATTTCCGGACCGGCGCTATCTAACGCATTGCGACTGCCGCGGCTGAAGCGGTTGAGCAACGTCTCCTTATCATTGTCAGCTGACGGCGTGAGCTCAAGAGGGCTAACCCACACCAACGCTTCCGATTCCGCCGCCGATGTGCTGACTCCATCCAGACCGAGCCCGACCGGAATATCAGAACCCGTGGAAGTCCGCTGTGTCGATGACGTCCCAAAGCGGTTGGCCAGGGAATCCACCCTCGCCGTCAACGCGGCGATGGCCGACGTGGTTTCGCTTGGCGCGGCATCCATACGTTTTGCCTCCAAAGCTGTCTGCACTCTCGACAGCACGTTGTTTTCGATCTGCTTTCGGTCTTCGATCAAATCGCGGTTTTCCTGTTTGAGTGCGGTGTTATCCCGGCGCAAGGCGTTGAGCTCCGAAGTCATGGCGCTGACATTGGCCGTCAGTGTCTTGATGGTATCCGCTGGGGTATCGGCATCCGGTTTCGGTGCCTGTGGCACGGCTTCCAACAACTGAGGTTGTTCGTCGTTCCGGGAACAGGACTTCACCGCGACGAGCACTGCCATCAGCACGACGGAACCGGCAAGAAGTGGTAACAAACGATTACTGGTGACCATCGACATGGTGGATTCCTATTCTCTCTCAAAGCGCCACATCAAAAGGCCGCATCAAAGCGCCGATCCGACACCAGATAGACGGCTGTGGTATCGGCCTCACTGCCAGCGGGTAACAGGCGATTGTGTTGAAAGGTTGCCGCCAGCCATGACCCGCGCAGTTCGCGTGGATCCAACACGACGGGGCTTTGGGTACGATTGATCAGCTTGACGGCAGTGACGTAACGCAAACCCGCCTTCCAGGCGGCAACCGGCACGGCTTCGATCTTGCCGCCCACTACCAGATCGACCGGTTCGGGGTTCACGGGTATGGCAACCACGCCCAGCTGCTGGGGGATTAGTCGTGTTGGCGCATAGAGTTGTTGCGCGGCATACCGGGTTAAAGCGGCATAACCCAAAGACTGTGATTGCTTGTCCGATGTTGACTGATCGGCACCGGCATCTTCCGACAAATCCTGCGGTGGCTTTTGTGATGCTTGGAGCAGTACCTGCACATCCGGCAATGATCGACTGTCTGCTCCGCCTGGCGCCGCTGAAATATCGAGGACGTAGATCGGGCCGTCGGTTTCCGAGCGCACCATGACACGGGTGGGATCAAAGGCTTGCTTGGCCAACAGGTACAGTGTGCCGTTGATGCTTTGGCTGCGCAGCAACGGTGTCAGTGACTGCGGCAGGCCGATGCTCACCGAATCCGGAAAATGCACCAGGCGCTCTTCACCAACGACCAACGGAATTGCGATGGGCGCTTTGTTCCAGACAACGCGTTCTGGAACGTTCGATGCTGCATCGACTTGTGCGAAGGACAGCAGCGGGAAACACAGACCGAGCAAAGCGATCAAACTCAATGACGCAAAGAAATCACGGGAATTCATTGGGAGGATTCCTTATTGGTAATGGCGCCGGTCACGCTGGGTTCAGCCAGCTCGGCGTCGGTTAATCGACGCGGGCCGTCGCTGGCGTACCCATCGAGTGCCAGCCCCCAGGGATTGGCCTCCGGATCGATAGCCTGGCGTACCACGCGAATCGGGTAGCGAATCGTAGTCTGCTTGACGGTCATGCCTTTCACGGACTCCAGCAGATCCAGATCCAGCCAGACAATCCAGACATCGGGCGACAACACATCGACGCGGCGCTCCTCGTAGCCGTGCCCTGGCACCTCATGGACACCGCGCACCCGGTAGGCCAACTCGCCGCGCCGGGCTTTGAGCTCCATATCGGCGATCAGGTCATTGCGATAGCGCGGTGTGAGATAAGGCGAGATCCGAAAAATTGCGCTGCCGTAATCCGTTGCGCCGTTCTCGGGCCAGCGATTGAGCTGCTGAAAGATATAGAACGCAAAGGCATAGACATTAGCCGGAGGCACCTCCTCGGCTGCCAGAACAGCGCCCGACCGCAGATCGGGTGGCACATAAACACGCAGCTGCTTGGGTGCCTGGCTCCAGCCCATCCAGAGCGCAAGAATGATCAGCCCTTGCAAGCCAATCACGATCCACAGGGAGCGCAAATGGGACCGCACGTTATCGATTTCGAGTCGGTAGCGGCGCATAGTGCGTTCTCCCTATATCCCAGGAACCACTGCGTAGTACCCAGGGCGTGCGATACAGCCCCATCGTCTGCAGACGAATACGCAGCCATTGCTGGTAATAGCCTTCAGGCCGGCCGCGTTTGATACGCTGAAACAGCGTCGCAAGAGTGACCACAGTGGCCACCACACCGACACCGGCAATACCAAAACCCATGGTGATGGCACCCAGCAACCAAGCCAGTAACAGACTGAGGGGCAGCCATATCACAATGGCCAGCCCCACAATCATGCCCAGCTCTGAAGAAGAGCAGCCTTTAAAGATGGCGGGCTCGGCATTGAGCCGATCCGCCAGAATTTCATGGTCGTTGGACATTCGCGTTTCCTGCGGCAAGTTGATATTGACGCTGGCTGTTAAATCACCCCAGCCGCTTCTGTGAGCAGATAGCTGGCGAAGATCAGCACGATCGCGCCGACAATCCCCAGGACACCGACTTCAGCCCACTCCGCCTTGCCCTGGCGAGCCTCATTGAATTTTGCGAAGCCCAGATAGGCGATCCAGAGAAAACCCAGAACCGCGATGGCCAGCCCAAGTACCAAACCACCATCTTTGATGTAGCCCTGAATCAAGCCGATCCAGTCACCCGCCGGCGGCGCGGTACTCGGTGCAACCGGCGTCGGCAACGCCGCCCATAGCGGCAGCGGGAATAGCACCGCGACCGCTGTCGATAGCAACTTGCGGATGGCAACAGATTTCTTGTTGAAACCGCTTTTTGTATTTGATGTGTCCATAACAAATGTCCTCTTCTGTAACGCTGATAAAAAGGGGAAATATCCCCGCATCCCACTGCGCTGCATCGCCGTTTGCCCTTACCGGACTTTCTCGGTCTCAACTCGATCGACTCACCGCAAATAGAAACCCAAAACCATCAACACAATGCTTGCCCGCAGGGTGCTCCAGGTCAGATCAAAGAGCGTGGCCTGCCCTTCCTGCCATGCCCGAAAAGTGCCTAAAGCCACCCAGATCACCCAGACAAATGCCAACACCAGCACCATCGACGCAATGGCCGTCAGCATGGTGGCAGGGGTAATACCGGAACCGGCTTGAAAGGCTGATTGTTGTGCGGCGTTCATGACGAAACCTATCGACGGTAATCGCCGCGCAATGGCGGAAATGAGCGAGGCTGAGCACGGGGAGAATCGATGTGTGACTGGATGCCGTACTTGATGTGCTTCAGGTCCTGCCGCAGCCAGTCATAACGAAATCGGATACGGGAATCCTGCTCGGCGTTGGCCTCAGCACTCTTGATCAGCGGCTCGAGGGCATTGAGTTCATGGATGATTTTCCCCAGCGCCTCGCGCTCGGCGTCTGCATCGGCAAATGCCACCGGCGTGATAGACAAGCCTAGAATTAGAAAAGTCGATGGCCATAATTGGCGTTTCATTGCACTGCTGCTCCCGTGAGTTGTTACGGGGCATAGTGCGAGAATTAGGAACGATGGACGATGGGAAATCTATTCGGTGGGTGGGGTGGTTTTAAGCCTTCAGCCTTCAGCTTCATCCTCGTCGTAGTTCGAGGTGATCCACACTTGCGACGTTGTGGTTCCGCGACTAAGGTGTAGCGAAGGCAGAGAAAAAGTGCTGGCACTTGAATCGGCTGTAATCGATGTAATTCACACCCATGTCAACAAACCGGACCCAGACACCAATAAAAGAATTTTCGGGCGACGCCTTTTCATCTACCTACAGTATTCCGTCTCGATCCATCTTGTCGATGGAATCTATGATCAAGCTTCACGATCATCAATGTCGTCAAATATACTTCTGGAACCGCGCCTTTCTTCAGCGGGCTCCACAGACCCGAGTATCCGTGGGCTTCTGCTCGGCTCAGGAGGATCGGTCTCTACGATCCACTCGTTAGCAAGTTCCGTTTCGCGTTCAATAATCCTGATTGCGTTTACGTCATCACTGAATCGCATTTTTAGCGCATTGAACAACTCGATAGTTCTCTGCATGTGCTCATCCGGAGACTCAGAGGAATCGTGGTTCATTTGCACTCTCTCTCGCACTTCTGCCAGCCTGGGTAAAAGCTTCATACGCACGACCCGGACAAGTTCCTCAAACTCACCATCAGTGAAAACATGACGAATGTCATTATCTTCCAATGCATACACGTCCTCACCATCAATAGCATAGTTGCTAACCGCTTCGACAAATTTCTTCCTGTTTTCCTCGGGAAGGAGGCCAACCTCATGTAAACGCACTGCGAGATCGACCTCAGGTACAACATCTAGGCTCAAGCCTGGTTCTGACACGCGGTTCAAGATATCTGGATCCTCCTCAAGATACAAATCTAGGAACTCTTTCGAACAGCGACGAGCCAGAAATTGGTAAAGCGCCCGTTTAGCCCCCCACGAAGACATCCATTGCACCTTGTACTTGTCACTCACTGAGAACTCACGTAGACGCGTGACCATCATTGAGAATAGTGACTTTGGAACTACGACCGCCTTTTCCAGACCAACGTTGCCACAACTGACTTGTGAAATCAGATTTTCTGTAGAACTCCCGCTTAGAAAAATTCCAAGCAGCTCTGGACTGAAGGCCAGGGTCGCAGCGTAGGCGTCGCCTATAGTCGGGTGCCTGAAGCGCCACACCGGCTGGTCGTCAATCTGCATGTGCGTGACTAGACTGCCGTTCAGCGCATCAAGTGCTGTGATGCACTCTCCTAACGTGCTGCCCAATCTCTCCAGTGCCTGAGACTCAGAGTCCTGAAGCATGATGGGACCCTCAAGGTGATCCTTCCTTATATAGATCAATCCAAGTGCGGCCTTGCTGTTCACATCCAGCCCCTGAATCACTTCAAACAATAGTTGCTCTCGCTTCTCCACAAATTGACCCAGCTGGTATTCACTCAAATAAAGATCCTTGGTGAACAATGGGTCCGCAATGCGGCGCGCCGTCTCCGGAATAAAGCGCGGATGCGCCGCCACGTATTCCAGATGGGGTTTAATCATAGAAAGAAAGTCGGCTGGCTGCTTACCTAACTTCAAATGGTTGTATAGAATCTGCTGCCGTTCGATTTCCGTGAGGTCGTGAACATCGATCACCACCTTGCTTTCGCTTAGCAGAGGAAAAGTGCTTTCCTTAAGATCATGGCGAGCGCGGTTATATATGTAATCTCGCGAGGTCATTACAATCTTGGCTCCCCGACGCAACATAGTCCTAACCTGCACCAAAGAATGATTCCAGCCGTGTACCAACGGCGATTCGTACTGGGTCACCCCGAATGCATCATCAATCCAGAAAAATTGAGAGGGCTCGTCTACGTTCCAGCGCTCGACGACCTTCGCTGGGTCAGCTAGTTTGATCACCGGCGATTTCCATTTGTCAGCAGCGGCCATTGCCAGCATTGAGGCTATGGTGGTCTTTCCTGCCGCAGGCTCTCCGATGAGCAACACAAATCCATGGTCATCAAGAGCGGTTACAGCTTTGCGGTAGGAATCCGTGATGACAACCTTGGAAAGATCCTCCCGCAACGACTCAAGAACTGCACGCGCCTGCGCGTAGGCCCGTTCATCCAAAATCTGGCTTAAATCTCCAAGTCCATATAAACGCGGCACCAGCATCCGCAGACGAGCCGTCTCCCGGATCTGGTCTTCTATCCAAGTTGAACCGTAAAGCACCACATGCTTTGCTCCAGCATCAATCAGCTGAGCTCTGATCTTCCCCTCTTGTCTGCCAGATACCCCAGCGTTCGTCATCAGCACATAGACATCGCAAAGCCCATTTTCTGCGAGCTTGCGTACTTTGGGGATTTCGCCCGCTATGTCGGATTGCGTAAGGGGGTAGTCAGCTTTGCTTGTAAATTTGCATTGAATGACAAACTTGCCGCTAAAATTCTCACCCGAAGCAGACATCCAACTACCGGTGAAAGCCCCATCTCGTCCCGCGTCGTTTGAGTCCAGAAATGACTGCACTGTCTGCCCAAGCACTTCCCTGACTATAGTGAGGCAAAGCTGCTGGAAACTGTTCCATCCAAGGCGGTGCAAGTCGTACATGTTCAATCTCGTGTGAAAACCCTGGTTAAGTAAAGACACTCGTAGACTTGGGTTTAGCTTTTATCCATGCCTTGTACGCCTTGCTGTAGTCGGACTTAATGCTATCGAACTGAGCCAGCTCGTCGGCTAGTACATCCAGCGTGAGCGGCACCTCGTGGAAATCCGGCGAATGCGAATGGGCGTCGATATAGCGCGACAACATCACCATCCGGTTGTGCACTCGAGACGCAATCCCTTCATCAAAGAACACTTTGTCGAGTGTGAATGCGATGTTCTCCCGCCAACGGCGAACAACGTTATTGAACAACTTCTTCTGGATGAAATCCTCATAGGCCGTTCGTAAGTTTCCGCATGCTTTTTCCAGCGCATCGCGCTGCAGATCTCCCGCCAATGTCTGAGCCAGATCGAAGTATTTCTTCGCCCGGTCAAGCGCAGCTCCCTCGTAATACTCGTGCGGAAACGCTAGTCGATCAATGGCGCCAGGCGCATCGGTATCGTCGCGCCAGATGGTGCGCCCCGCAAACGCCACACCCTTTTCCTCCGCCGCCGTCGCCAGATAGTTGGTGAACAAAATGTCGTGGGTGAAGATGATGACCTGACGACGCAAGGCTTCATCCACCAATCGTTGAGCAATCGCCTCCTTACGCACGTGATCCATGGACGTTACCGGATCATCGAATACAATTCCAGCGCAAGCGCCGTTGAGTTCGACTTCGGTTAGAAAGTCTGCGAGCGCTGCGGCGGTCTGCTCCCCTTCACTCAGCACCCGGGATGGGTCAATTCCAGAAACACTTGCATTAGCAATCTCGATTTTCCTATCTGTAGTGCCAGCATCACCAGCGAACCGAAACTGCACAGGCAATTCCAGTTTTAGCGCAGCGCAGTTATCCATGAATCGTGCAATAAAGCCTTGTGCCACGAGCTCCGTCGCAAGAGCTTTCTGCTTGCTCGTTACTTCTCGCTGAATAGTTGGGAATCCTCGAATACATTGGTTTGCTTTCGTTATCCATTTCAGATCCTTAACCGCAGAAGCGACGCCCTCGTACTGCCCTGCAAGGTGTTTTCGATCATTCAGTAATTGCTGCTCAAGCATGAGCGTCTGAATCAACCCGTGGGGATCAGCTAATCGTAATTTTTCATTATCCTGCCGCAATCGTTCAGCCAAGGCGCTAAGACGATCGCTTACAGAGTCATATTCGAGTATTGAGAACCCTGGATCGGACTCGTCCGCAATCACTCGAGCTAAACTTTCAACAATAAACTGATAACCCCCTATATGAGCGGCGATATCCGCTTCCAGCGCACTGTCTAGTTCGCGTAGCGTACGTCGGACAGCACTTTCCTCCGCAAAGAAGGCTAGCCCAACCTTGCCCAATGCCTCGCTACAACCTAACAGCTTCTGCCGAGCAACTGCCAATTCAGTCTCAATATCGTTGGTGGCCATCTGATAAAACCGAGTTAGGCGGTTCACACTGACCTCATCAAGAATCTGATGGCACAACACGCAACGCGCCTTTTCGACCGTGGCTGGGAACGTATCTTCCGGGTAAGCTTCTTTGTTGAAATCAATTGCTGCGGCCAGAAGATCTCGCCATGCCCTGGTTCCGACCGGCTGTACCGGCTCCCCGCCGAACTGTGCTGCAGACAGCGCGGAGCCTCTTTCAGAAAGTACTCGAATCTGTGTGATGGTCTCCCGAATGTTCGCAACATCCACGGGCTTGATACTTGACTTCAGGGCAGTGATAGACCCCTTGATCGCATTCATATCAGTAATACGTTGTTCATTTTTCTTAATGACTTCCTTCGGATCTGTTGTTCTCAATTCAACAAGCTGCTGCTCAATCGCCAACAGCCGCGCTGCTTCAATATCACCGAACATTGCCAGCTCCTTCATGCGCACCAGATTTGTCTGGGCGGTCAGGTTCGCCAGCATCGTTGCTACTTCCGACGTACTATCTTGAATAGAAAACTTGTCCACTACCGGCGTGCGTCGGGTGATTTCTTCGCGCAACTTGCTTTGAAGTTTTCCGAACGCTGCCACCATCCGAGGAAAGACATCAAACAAGTAAGGCATGACCTGGAAGGCATTACGATCATCAAGATGTACGCGGACGCAGGTTGAATCGAAGACGGCGAAACCTTCTCGCAATCGCTGACAGTGATCCTGATGGACAAAGACTTCGCTCGATCCATCGTCAAAGGTGAATGTCGCTGTCGGCTTGGGTTGCCTATTCTTAGCGAGTTTCACGTCGCCCAGAATCCCCGTATCTTTCGACCGCGTGAAACACGCAGACTTCAGTACACGCGCATAACCGGACTTTCCTGCACCGTTTGGTCCGTAGACGACTGTCAGCTTGGGTCCGAAACTGAGAGTTTCACCTGCAGTAAGCGCATTCACACCGGATACTGAGACCATCGCTGTCAACTTACTGACAACCGTTGGACCATTCGCCTGAAACTGCGGCAATTCCATGTCCAAGTTCACGCGCACCGCATCTGATCCAGCCAAGTCTTGATCGATCAGGAATTCAGTGAAGACCTCCTCCAGAACATCATCGGACAAATCTTCCGTCGCCACGAGTTTGCTCAAGAGTAGATACTGCCAGCCTGGGAGAGTATTGCCCCAGGCGGAAAGCGCCTCAAATATGTTAAAAGTTGGTTGCTCCATAACACTCACTCCGTCATATTGCGCCATCTTGAAATGTGAGCCCGTTTATTATGCTTAGCGGAGGCTCAGCTGCATTAGGTAACTGGATACATTTATACCTCTCCGCTAACATCATTATTCCAGGTTTGAATCTCATCCAGACTTCCATAGCATCGCATCACCTCTATAACCCGAGCAGTCTGCCGACTATCAATCCCCGCCCCATGAATCCCGTCAGTTTTATCTCTGAGATTTTCAACGCTCAGAATTTTCGTCAGCGTATCTAACGATGGGCCTCTGTGACTGCACGACAATTCCATTACCTGTGCCCAAGCAATGGCTGCTTTCTGACTGCAAAACACACCTTGAATTGGCGGCATTGATAAACCGTATCTGGCGACGTGATCCAGCAGGATCGGCCAGTCAAAACTGGCGTTGTGGATGACGATGAGTTGATCTTTCAGGTAGTCGGCAATCTGGTACCATTGGGACTCAAAGGAGTCGAATCCTGCAGCCTGTTCGTTGGTAATGCCGTGTATCGACTGCGCTTCTTCTGAAATGCGTTTTTGTGGCCGTGTTTTAAATTCGACGGATTCCGCTATCTTTCGATTTCTCACCACGGTGATGCCGAGTGACACGATATCCGGCAATCCGTTTTCATCGGGGAGTCCGGTGGTTTCGGTATCGAGGACGATGTAATCGTCCGGGAGTTGGGTGAAGATCCACAGCAGTTCTTTATACATTGCCATCACCTCCTGCCACTGACGCCACTATTGCCATTGATGGATTCAACGTCAACGATCTTCCCCTGGTCATAGTGGTAGCGCAGATAACGCCAGTGGACCGCATCGGACAGCGCTCGGGCACGCATCACTCCGTAGCACTCCCCTTTTGCTCTCACGCTTTGGTAGTGAACACCAAAGCTTTTGGCATCACGTAACGCGTAACCGAGCTGCTGGGCTTCGCCGTAATTCTCGCGATCGTAGATGGCGTCTTCGGCCAGGTGGCGTACATCGTTAAGGGTTGTCGGGCCCAGCTGTGCGCGAATCACGCGCATTTCCTGGGTGGTCTTGTCGATTCGGGACTCACGCAGAAATCGCGCCCGGTGGAAAGACGATTCGGCGATGGCGACCGCTTCATCGGCGGCGCAGTAATAGATGCCGAAGTCCCGGTTGAAGCGACCACCTCGGCCATCGACTGGCGGGTGGGTAAAGGCCGCCATGATCCAGGAGGCACCGTCGCCGTAGACCCGGTCTTCCGGCGGCACCAGGCGAATATCGCCGACTTCATCCCGTAGCCTGGGATTCGTCAGGGACTCTACAGCGTAGAGCACGTCCCAATCCTGTGGGTTGGAGACGCGTTCGAACAGGTGGATCTGCGGATAGCGCGACAGGATGATCCGATAGACCGATTCATTGACCTCGCTACTGGGTAGCGTATCGATCGCAATCACCAGCCACCCCGCTCCGCATCAAGAAAATCCCTGACCACGGCCAGGTCGACCACCTGACCAGCGAGTATCCGGTCCAGCGGCGCCGTGCCATTGAACAGCGGGTTGTCGTTCGGTGTGGCCAGCCACTGGTCAGCCAGCACCTGATCAGGCAACAGGATTTGCAAGGACTTGTAGATCCCCAAAATGTAGCTGGCCCGTTCCAATAGGTCTCGCGTCAGCTTGGCCTTCTCGGGTTGGCTCTTCCAGTTGTAGAGGGTCTTCTCATTGCTGAGTCCCAATAGCGTCATCTGCTGGGCACCAGTGAGGCGCCACTGGCTGAAGATAGTGAAAATCGCCGGCAGCAGTGAACTGGTGACACTGGAACCACGTTGCAGCAGTTGTTCGGCTTGAGCGATCATAATTACCTCCTAAACAGCATTCAGACTGTATTTTTACAGTGCTTAAATGCAGCCTAGCAGACTGTAACGGTACAGTCAACTGGTTCAATGACTTTGTCTTAAAGGTACTTTTTAAAGGTACTGGCGGTGATGGTGACGGCGAAGGCAAAGGCCAGCGCGAATGGCAGGATGATCCAGGACGGATGCAAACTGAACGGCAGCGCCAGGTAAAACACCCAGGCCATGATGATCAGCGGTATGGCGGCTCTCTTGGCGTAGTGGTACACGAAAGAGCTTTCCCTGCCGCCGCCCCAGCGCCGCAGGTCGCGCCGCACCAGTCCATCCACCAGCGCCACCAGGGTGAACAGTCCAAATACTGGCGTGGCCAGCGTCAGGATGGCGAGTCGCACCGCAAAGACCTGGGTGATTTGCATACCCGCCAGCACATAGTCAGCGACGGGCCGGTAAAACCGGTGCAGCACCGGTCTGAGACCGGTTTCCTCCGCAGATGGTACCGGTGTGATCCAGTGAATCAGATCCACGAGCCCCGTCCACTCGAAGGCAAACTGGTAGACGCGATCCGAGAGGTTACTGGCGAACACCATCGGCTGGGCGGTTAACCAGCTGCGATGAAAGTCGGTGCCGAGGAACTGCAATTCGTTCACCAGCATCTGTCGACTGTGGCCAAGTCCTTGCTCTTCCCACCAGAACACCATGCCGATCCACTCCACCAGAATGGAGAACAACAGGGAGAGAAACAGCCATTTGAGGCACTGGGCGATGCCCGTCAGCAGCCGGGATACAGTACCCGGCTGTGCAACCGGCCGTCGGGGATCGCGGGGCTCCACCGTGCTCAAGCCTGCTCACCGGCGTCTGAGGATCGGATCGCGGCCTCGGAGACGGTGTGCCACCAGTGGTCGGTGACCCGGTACCAGTGATCGTTGGTGACATAGCTGCGGCGCATGGCCTCGGCTATCGCCTCAAAGTCATCAGGCATGGCCGTATCCTCGCGGTCATCCGGCAGCGGGATACGGATTTTCCAGAGCTGACCGCCTTCCAGCAGGGCGAAGGCCTGCCCCTTGGGTAAGGTGACCATATCCGCGGCAGTCAGCATCGGTACTTCCGAGACACTGATCCGGTCTTCGTTGCGGGATTTGAAGTCGACCCCAGAACCGGGATCCGACGAATCATCGACGCCGGAGACACTCATCAGGGTGAAGACCTCAACCCGCGGTAACTGTTCGGTCAGCATGGCGGCGGTGTCCAGCTCTTTCACCCGCAGCATCAGCAGGGTATTGAAGTTACCGGCCACCTGCCCCGCTTTGGCTCTACTGCCGATTCGCGCTTCCACGTCCGACCAGGTCTGGGTATAGGCCGTGACCTGAAAGCCTGCCCCGCCGGCCTTGTTCAGCAGTGGCACGAATTCATCACCGATCAGCTCGTTAAACTCATCCGCATGCAGTGAGATGGTGGGGGTCGAGCGTGATTTGGTTTCCGGGTCTGGCGCATCACTATCCTTAGCCGCGACACCGTGCTTGTAGATATGCCCTGCCACAGACACCAAATCAGCAAACATGGAATTGCCCACTGCACTGGCGACCGTGGTATCGGTGAGCGCATCCAATCCCACATACACGATACCCTTGCGGCGCACCACATCCATCCATTCAAAGATCGGCCTGGCATCCTGCTCGTCCTGGTAATCCGGTGAGATCAACCCGGCGATGGTGCCGGTGGTCAGCTTTTCCATCAACGGGCCGACGGAGCTGACGATCTTGTCGAAATAGGTCTTGTCGTATTTGAACGCGGAAATCAGCCCGTCCAGGACGGGATCGTAAATGGCCTTCTCCTGCAACAAGCGCATACAGGCGATGGCTTCCATCGACCGCCCACGCAGGGCATTGGGCAGGTTGCGCTCTTTGATATCCGCCGCGCGCGCTTCAACCAGAGACGCCCAGGCTTCAATGCCGGCCACGCCGGCGCAGTGGCCGGCGTATTCCACAAACAAGGGCTCGATGTCGTTGATGTAGCGACGGATCTGCTGGTAATCCGGCCGACGTTTCAGGGCCACCAAAGCGCGCGCAATGATGTTGACGAAACGCCAGGCGAACTCCTTGAAGGCAGCGGAGTTGCCCTCGTTGGGCAACTGATTGGCGATGCGGGTCGCGACCTCGGTGATGCGGGAGAAGTTCCCGATGGCGTTGTAACGCGCCGACAGTTCCGGAAAGCCGAGATGGAACAGATAAAAATCGTCCAGCCGACCGGCGCGCTTTGCCTCGGCGTAGATGCGACGCAACAGATCGGCATCCCCTTTCGGATCGAAAACAATGACGACATCGCCACGGCGGATATCCTGGGTAATCAGCAGTTCCGCCAGGCGTGTCTTACCGACGCGCGTGGTGCCCAACACCAGCGTGTGCCCGACCCGCTCACCCAGATCCATCCACACCGGTTGTTCATGCGGTTCAACCGCGTGCAGGGCGGGCTTGCCGCCGACGGCCGGTAATGGCGCCAGCGGGTTCCAGCGGCTGCGACTACGCAGGGCTTTGGCCAGCAAAGACAGGACTGGCATCGATTCCCAGGCCACTTCCTTTTGTCGCGCCCACTGGTATAACGTGCCCGGTTGAACGTAACGTTGAACCTCGGGCTTCAGGGTATCGCGCAGACGCTGGGTGTGTTGCTGGGTCCAGCGGAAACCTTTGCCCAAAAACAGCTTATGGCGACTAACGGGGATCTGGTTTGCCCGCACGTGGTAATCCGGCAGCCGCTTCATGTGATGCTGGTAGCGCAACACACGCCATGCTTGACGGCCCCGCCACAAGCCAAAACCGAAAAAGGTCAGGCTGGTGGCCATTGCGATACCCGGTGGCATCATCAAGGCCCAGGGGGCGAGCCAGGCCAGCGTACCCGCCGCAAACGCCGTACAGGTGGACCACAACTCCACGGGAGGCCGCAACAGCGCTTCCATCGGATGCAGGCTCATTGCCGGATGCCATCACGGGTAATCAATACCGGGTAATGATGAATACCCAGTGCGGCGGCCAGATCGCTCCCGGAGCCCAGGGTGATGGATAAGCCCTGCGCCGCCTCGGCAACCCGTCGCACATCCGCCTCGGTATCGGCCTGTACCAGCATGCCCACCGCACCCAGGGCTTTGAGAGTGTCGTAGTGAGTCGCCAGCCATTGCACTGACACCGCATCCGAGCCGATGAGAAAGAAGGGGCGTGGATTCCCTTGCGCCAAACGCCCCAGGGCTTCGGGATTCAGTTGGCTATCGGCGGTATCGCCGGCGGCCAATCCGGGTGAACGTATGGGCAATAAATTGCTGAGAGTCGCCGGACCGAGCAAGGACTTTGAAGATAGATTCTGGTCGTTAGATTCAGCCGGGGCGGTCGATTGAGTCTTCTTTGACAAAAGTGGGCTGAGTAACGGCGCTAAGGGCCGGGTCTGACCACTGTCATAAATCACCGCCAGCTCAGCCAATACGGAGGAGTTCATGACCAGCCCGAGCACGAGGACTGGCAACGATCGTTGTCTACGGATTCTCAAAGCGAACCTCCTGTGGTGTATCGGTCAACCGCATCCAGTGCGCCTTGACCCGCTGACCGTATCGATCAGCCCGGGCAGGATCGTTGGGTGCGTGATAGCAGCCGGCGCTTTGAATCCAGTGGCTGTGCTCGACGAAGCAGTCGCGCAGGATCGCGGCGGCCACACGCAGGTTGTGGTAGGGATCCAGTGCTTGCCAGGATGAGCCCAGGACCGAACGATGGTAACGCCAACTGATTTGCATCAGCCCGATATCCACCGAAGTTTTGGTTTCCGTCAATACCGTCTCCAGCGCCAGCCATGCCCTCTGACGCGACGGGAAATAGTGCCCTTCCCCATCAATATTGAGCGCCCACGGCCAGGGGCGGAACTGTCCATCGCTGAGCGAGCTTTGTCCGCTCTCGGTCAAGGCCACCGCGTAGAGCAGACCCGGAGGCAGGCCGTATTCGCTCGCGATTTGCTGATACCCCACTGGCACGGATTGCGACTGCGCGGCCGTCGACCACCACAGTAAACCGATGAGGCAAAGTGTGATCGGCCAATTAGCCATGACCGGCGCCCGCTAGAATCGTGATAGCGGCAAGGGCATCAAGTGATCATCCCGCCGCAGTATCAGTACGGGCAAATCGTGTCCTTGTACGCCCGTATGTGCGGAGACCTTACCTAGCGCACCGGCGTCGATGTTCAGGGTAATCTTGTGCTCGCTCACCCATTGGGGATTGATCTGTTTCGAGGCCGCCCAGTCACGTATGCGGGATTCCTCACCGGCAAACACATCGATCAGGTACAGATCGATGCCAGAGAACTGTTTGATCTGGCTGACCAATCGCTCCAGCACCGCATCGCAGGTCGGGCATTGGGTATCGGTAAAGAACAACACCCGGTCCGACGACTGCCACACGAATTTTCCCGCCAGACCTTGATCCGGCTTGGTGGACGCTACAACACCGGGGTCGATCAATAAACCGTTGGGGAACAGGCGCCGCTGGGCGTCGTCGTAAGCCCGCTGAAACGCCAGGATGCGCTCGGCATCGTCACGCATCATCACTGCCCACTGCTCAGCGTAGCGCCGACGTTCATCGGCACTGCGGGCGTGGATGCCCAGCACTTCTAGGGGTGACAAGGTCGCAGGACTCACGCTGCCCCTGATACCCTGCAGCAAAGATTGGTAACGCTGCCATTCCGATTCATCTAATCCCCACTGGTCAGCACGAAACGTTTGAGAGTCGATACGTTCTATTGCAGATTGCTCAATCGCCAATGTGTTCGAAGATGGTGATTCGGCTACCTGCCGGGTATCCGCGTTAACAGGCAACGTGATGCAAAGACAGAACCCGATTAATGCGATGGCAGGTTTTCTCATGTGATGCTCAATGGTCATCTTCATTGACCTTTTGATCAACGGGCACGGTCAGATCGCGCTGAATGATCAGCTGATACTCCTGATCACAAATACGCACGGAGCATTCTCGATCCTCTACCTGATCGCTGATCGAAACTGCCTTGCTTTCAGCACGCGGTTCCGGATCAACTTGCCTGGACTCAGCACCCCAAAACCATGCGGTAACAAAAACGATGGCAATGACAAAGGCTTCCATTACTGCGCACCTCCCGTCGCATTGGGGGCGGAAATATCCGCGCAACGCTCGAACGCAATGAGGCGGTGAACGGGATCCTGGATAAGGTGAAAAGCAGGACCGATCATAAGTCCCATCACGGTTTGGAGTGGCATGGGCTCAAAGCGACGATGCACCGCTGGCAGTGGCAGCGCCAGCATGGCTTTCGCCTCCTCCGACAGCACAACATCGGCCGCCAGGCGATAGCCGGAATCTCGCAACATCCAGTGGAAGGCCTCCCCCACACTTTCGATGTCGCCTGGAATCGTGATCGCTCTCGTCACCGATAACAGATCCCGCTGCCCGGTGGTCGGCTGAGCGGCCATCACTGAATAGCGACCCGTTTGTATCAGCGTGGTCATCGTTGTGACGGGCTGGTCTGCCGCCACTACCGAATGGCTCCCGACGGCAGCACCAGAACAGCACACCAGTATCGTTAGGAGACGAGGGATTCCGTGATGTTTAAACGAAGACATGTTTTGGCCTCGATCGTGATGAATGGCATCATGATCGCCAAGTGATCTTCTGGCGTGAATGGTTAATCCACTCGGTGAGTGTCGTGCTTATCCATGAGACGCCTCGGCCAAAACTCATCGACCTAAATAAACAGCGCTGATCTGCTCGCGGGCGTGGCCCAATTCGCGACTGATGGTGAGTCGTGCCTGATGGTCCTGCTGTCGTTGCTCGATGCTCAAACTGTTTGCGACCGGTCCACCCGCCGCAGGACAGGCCCAACCCGTCAACGCCTGATAGCGTGACTGGGCATACGCATGGCGCAGGCCATGCAGTTTCGATAAACCTGCCTGAGTGGTATGACGTTCATAGGTCCGCAACTGTTGGATGTAGGTTTTCTGCGGTGGAATCAGGGAACCAGATCCCACCAGTCGGTGGGCACGATTCAAGACGGCACGCTGTTCCTGGGTGAGCACCGGCACGATCCGCATCTTGCCCCCTTTCGTCCAGGTAGCTTTCAGGCGAACGTGATCACCCTGGTCGGCATAAGCTGGGATAAATTTGATCGCCTCCTCCCTGCGCAATCCGAAGGCGCGCTGTAACTCCAGAGTCATTCGCACATGCTCATCTTTAACGCTGGTCAACGCATCGTTACCGACAACCACCGCCTTGGAGTGTTGACTGACGAACTGCCGATCGGGAATGCCGTAGAACTCATTCGATCGGGCAATAACATTGCGCCTATCCACCTTGGCGGCCCACCAGCGCAGGCAATTCATACGGTTTTTGATGGTACCGGCCGCCATGCCCTCGCTGAACCAGCGTTTCACCAGGGCGTCCACGTGCTTCGGCTTTAGGGATCGGGTAGTCATGCGCCGATACCCCATCTCCTGCAGTTGATTGGCAATCTGGTTAAGTATGCGCGCGCGATTGGCTTGCGTACTGTAACTGCCATCGCGATTGCGTTTGCACAACTGTTTCAATTGGTAGTTCAGGTCTCTCATCGTGTACTTTCCAGTCTGGTAAGTGTTTCTGACCAACCACAGGCTCGTGGCCTGACTGGGTCCGCCGAAGCGGATGGGTCAAGGGACACTACTCCCCTTTCGACCTGATAAGCCTGGTCGCAGGCAACCTGGCTGCTCTTCTGCTGAAGATGGTGCCGGGTAAACCAATGGACTCTAAGAGTCAGTTGCGATGGTGAGTACTTCACCTCCTTTTAAATGAGCGGAACCATCGGTCCGCGAGTTGAAAGAAACCGTCGGTGAAACGGCGCGTTGGTAGTCGGCTACTTGCAAGCCGGGTTTGAGGTGGCATTAGCCAGATTGAAGCGAGGACGAACGTCCTGCTATTGAGGAAATATTGAAGATGAGCTGCAGCTGATGCTGTGCGCCAGGGTAGCTCGGCTGGCGCCGTTGCCGTTTTTGCCATTTTTGATGGCGAGGGCGACAATCCTCATCCACGTTACCGCCGTGGCCGCGTATGGAACTGTTTACGTTTCTTGGCCGCTAGTATAGTTAGAGCGAACTCGCTGGGAACACATCAATCCGAGCGCAATCCGTTGTCGTTCCGTGCTCCGCCGCCCTCGTCACTACCCCGCTTCGCTAAGCAGTGACGAGGGCTTCGTTCGAATCAACCACCACGCCAGGTCTGCGACCTGTCATGGCAGTTGAACAGACAAATCTGTTCGACCCACGGTTACAGTGGAACCACCATGGGGCTGTACGCTGGCGGCCGACAATTTTTATCGTACGGGATATATTCTTACTCAAGCAAGCCAATACTCTAATATTTATCCCGTACGGTAAATATTTGTTGATTTAGCTGCGTCTGCATGCTAATTTTTACCGTACGCTCATTTTTTTGGATAGATTATGGCTCACGATCAGGTGCAATACGGTGCAATCCGATCCGCTGAGGATCTCGGCAAGCTGGTGCGTGCTCACCGGAAACAGAGAAAACTGACGTTGGAAACGATCTCGGGACTGGGTAACCTGAGCACCCGCTTTTTATCCGAATTCGAGCGTGGCAAGGAAACTGCGGAGCTGGGCAAAGTGCTAAAAGCGCTGCGCACCCTGGGACTGGAGGTGGTCATCCAGCCGCGCAGGGTTGCCGTGCCCAAGCCGTCGTCCTCACAAGAGGGAGAAGGCCATGCTTGATCCGGATGGTCTCAACGTCTGGAATGATCAGCGACTCGTTGGCTATTTGTGGCGCAACACCCAAGGCCTGATTGGCTTCCGCTACGAAAAGGAATGGCTTACCCAAGGCGGATTTGCCATCTCCCATAGGTTGCCATTGCGACAGGAAGACTTTGTGCCGGAAGAGGGACTCGCCCACCGCTTCTTCGCCAACCTCCTGCCGGAAGGTGGTGCTCGTGATCAGGTTATCCGCGATCTAAAGATCGCCAATACCGATTTTGATCTGCTCAGAGCCATTGGCGGTGAATGCGCCGGAGCCTTGTCGATTCTCCAGGCAGAACAGAAACCTTCCACACAATACGCGTATTACGAACTCTCGGAACAAGAACTCGCCAAGCTGGTGACACGCCGTGGTCAGGTTTACACATGGACTGAAAACGAACGTCCCCGTCTGTCTCTGGCCGGAGCGCAAGACAAGTGTCCTGTGTTGATCAAGAATGGTGCCTGTTGGTTGCCTAAAAAAGAATCGCCTTCCAGCCATATCCTCAAGTTCGAACTGTCTGATTACCGCCACCTGCCCGCCTACGAGACGTTCACGACACTATTGGCGGAGGCTGTCGGTTTGCCTGTGGTCAATATTCAACTGCGATCCATTGCAGACACGCACTATGCATTGATTGAGCGCTATGATCGGCACCTGTTGGGTAGCGGTCAGATGGCGAGACTGCATCAGGAAGATTTCTGTCAGGCGCTGGGTTTCGGCCACGAACGCAAGTATCAGGAGGATGGCGGCCCTTCCTTCGCAGATTGCTATCGGCTCGTCCAGGATGTCTCTAGTGATCCCGCCAACGATCTGCAGTATTTACTGCGATGGCAGATTTTCAATGTCCTGGCGGGTAATTCAGATGGTCATGCCAAAAACCTTTCGCTGCTATACCGGGCCAATGGCGAAATACAGCTAGCCCCTTTTTATGATCTCGTTTGCACTCGGGCCATTGAACGTATTGACTATCATCTGGCATTTTCCGTTGGCAATGAAAGAAATCCAGGCATCGTTTCCACAAAGCACTGGGATGACCTGGCGCAACAATGCGGTTTGCGTGCTCGGTTTCTACAAGGCCAGGTGCAGGATGTTGCTGTCAGTCTGTTGGAGCACCTGCAGCCGACGAGAGAAAAGTTTGAAACGTTGTACGGGAAATATCCCGCGCTGCAACGGATCGAAAAGGTCGTGAATAAACAGTGTCGGCGCACGATCAGCGAATAAGTGCGACTGGCAAGGTTCTCAACGAACAACGAACTATGCATCGGCATTTTAATGAAATGGGGGTGCCACTTTATCCCAAGTGGCCAGGGCAAGGAGCCGATTCGATCGGCGACATTAATCTTCGTTGGGCAGCATGATCGTGACGACCGGTTCACCGGCATCACCAGGGCCAACCATCAGTTTCAAACTCACCTCGCCGGCTTCTGTCGAATGCCCGTCTTTCGGCACGCGGTACAACGAGAACAGCAACCGATCACCAGGAGCAGTAGCCGTTCGAATGGCGTAGAACGCCATAAACAGCACGTCCCACAAACGGCCAGACTCGTCCTGGTGCACTTGAAAGCGGTTATCCCGCTCTGTCCAGGCGACGCAATCACACCAAGCGGTATGGGTAAGTGCGACTGGCCATTTGAAGCCAGCCTCACGTGCCATAGCGGTGACATCGATCAGGACGCCATCTTCGATAGCCTGTGCACGACTGTAACTTGCGACAACAGGACCGAAGACATCTTCCAACGACTTGTGCTCTGAATTTTTCATAAGGTTTCTCCCTGGAGAAATGAATTAAGAAATTCAGGGAGCACCTCCTTCCCATTGGGGAAGAAGACTCCCCAATGGGTTAAGTAAATGGCGTTACAGCAATCCGCGTTCGGCGAAGGAAACTGATTCCCCCACCGTGACCACAAAGTGATCCAGTACACGGATGTCAACGAGTGCCAGCGCATCTTTTAATCGCCGGGTAATCGCTTCGTCCGCGTGACTGGGCTCGGCGACACCACTCGGGTGATTGTGAAAAAACATCACCGCTGCCGCGTTGAGCGTCAGCGCCTGTTGTACCACCACGCGGGGGTACACCGAGGCGCCATCAATGGTTCCCTGGAACAACTCTGCGGCTTCGATTACCCGATGCCGGTTATCCAGGTACACACAACCAAAGACTTCCGCTTTGCGTTCAGCCAACAACATCCGCAAGTAATCACGGGTGTGGTTGGGGCTCGGTAGCTCCAGGCCCGGCTGGTGCAGGTCCTGCAATATCGCAAAGGCCAGCTGCAGCAGGGATTGCTTTTCAGGATCGTTCAACGACGCCATGCGAATGGCCGCAAAACGGTTTTTAGTAATCACCCGGGAGGGTGATGGTTTGGAAGCCATGAGCGGTCTCCTTGAAGAGTCGAGGAGACCTGCCCGGCAAGGGAGAATCTCCCTCGCTGGGTTGAAAGATTGATCGCATCACAAGATGCGATCAGATTTGGTCGTCAGGCTACGGCGTTGTGGGTCTCAGCCGTCGGCGCCGGAAAGGGCTGACCTTCGACTTTGATCCACTGGAACCGCAGTAACCGGGACTTCAGGCTGATGCCCGTCGTACCGGCTCGATCACCGTTTTTGAAGATGAAGGTTTCGGCTTGCAAATCACTGAGGTGAAAACCCACCAGCACTTTAAAGTCAGCTTCCACCGCAGGCAGCAGCTGACGCACCAGATCCTTCGCCTCTTCACCCACCACCACGCACTCGAAATGCGTGTGCTGAACGTTATCGGCTGGCCCTCGTAGCGCCGCGATGGTGACACTGAGAAAGGGGAACCCATTCTCGGGTGTTACTTCGCGAACCCGGTTGAGGTAACCAATGCCGTGGATATCAAGATCGAAATACTTCGGTTTTTCAGGGGTAGATTGTCTACTGGTCATAACAGTTTCTCCTTGAACATAATGGAAAGCCGGAGAACACGATTCCCTGGCGGGAAGGTATTTCCCGGCAGGGTGAGTAAAATCAGGGCAAGCCCTGACACTGGATTGACGGTAAAACCGCGATGTCACTTGCACAATCCGCTGACATCTTCTTTGCCACTGAGACCGCAGTGGCCACGTACAAAGTCGTTACCCCTCCCTCACCGGGGCGTCGCAGACAAACTGCAGGTACTTGAGCATGCCCCTTGCGTTAGCAAAAGCGGCATGGTCGGCAATGGTTTGATTGGGAAACCAGTTGGCAATATCAGCGGCTAACGCGGCACTGCCACCGCCGACGAACAGTACACGATCCAACTCCACACCGAGTCCAAGCTTGCGGCGGGTTTCGGTATAGAGTCGCTCCACCAACTCGCGTTTTGCTTCCGCCACCATGGCCGAGACATCGTGATCCTTGCCATGCAGGCGCAACCGATGTGTATCGACGGCCCGACTGATACTCTGCTCGCCCAGTTCGTTGATATCGAACTGTTCCTGTATACGGTTCGCCACGCGAATCTTGACGTTCAGCATGCCGCGATTCAGAGAGCCGGAGGAACCATGCACAATGCCCTGGTCCTGGACCACCACATAATCCGTGGTGCGGCCACCGATATCGACAATGGCGATGGGCGCGTTGACCCGATCCGCGTCCAACGTCACACCATCATCATCGGTCATAACAATCACATAGTCGTACCAGGCAGCCAGCGCCTCCGGAATAACTTCATGAAAGGCGATGCTCACCTTTAGGAGCCCCTGTTGCGCTGCCCTTTGCGATGCTTTTCTGGCAACAACAGGCTCAACCGCCAATTTCAAACCCTCCCTTTTTGCCTGGATCGCTCGTCGTCGTTGCTGACCATCGTTGCGGTAAAAGGCGGAGACCGGCAACCCCGTCACCACATGGACGGATCGGCCCGACAAACCCGCCTGTTGCAGTGCATGCTGGACGATCACCCGATTCAGGGCCGAGCCCGGGTATTCATCGAATTGAGTGGGCTCACCATCGACCGCACCGACGGAATACACACTGCCACCGGTTTCGTACTCAAAAATTTTCTGTTCCTCATCCCGTATCCAGGTGACACCGGCCGATCCCATGCGTGCCCGTGAAGGCACCGCCAGGAGGCGACCATCCGGTAACGCCACTTTGGTATAGGCATAGCCGTCATCGAGGCCCACCTGCCCAACCGCCATGGGATGAGTGGTCACGGGAGGTTTGTCTTCGTCAGAAAATTTCTCATCGGTCAGTTCTGTCATGGTGCGATTCCTGATATCGGGGTTAGACGTCTTTACTCACCGATCACTCGTCTCAGGTGCGTAAAGGGTTTTCTGGTGTCGTTTGGGGGAGCAAGCCTGGCGCGTTCGCTGTTGTGTGAGCTGCCAGGTGACCGCGCAGCGTGATCGAGCATCGTCTCGGTTGTTCGCGGCTGGACGGAACCCGCTCCGCGACTTCCGTTTATCTGGGTGGATGTACACGGCTGGCTCATAGGCATTGCGTGTGCCGGCAGCGCTTGCTCAGATCGGATGGCCTGACACTCGCTTCGAAATCCCACCAGCAACAGCTGCCGCAACCACTCGTTTTGTCTGCTGTTAGGCAGGCGGCGTAAACGCTGAAGCACCATCGCTTCGAGTGGAATTCGCGTATCGAGCGAGATGACAAGCTGCTGAAGCGTGCTGGTGGCCACGGCGTTCAGCCCTCGTCAGAATCTGCGATGGCGTTGTTATTCAGCTGTTGAAATGCCAGGGGACGCAGAGACGGCAACCGCTCACCATTGAGGATGTCCTGGGGAATCTCGCCCATCCGCTCTCTCGCTTTGATGGCTGCCGGTGTTCCTTGCCGGATATCGGAGCGACGAACGTCCAGGCAGTGATACCCCTGGGGCAACGCAAACACCCGGCGCACCCATCGCCCACTACCCGACACCTGCTCAATGAGGTCAGTGGGCATGTCGAGACCTAAGTAATGCAACGTCATGTCTGCGCACATCAACCGGTCGTACTCACCCAGCAACTGTGCAGCGCGGAAGGCGTAGGGATTGGCGAACTGTAACGATACGCGCTGTGGTCGACTCGATTGTGCGACGCTGAATTCGAGAGCACTGTTGGATTCAGTGATAAGGGCGTCCATCCTTTGCTGCAATCCCTGCAGCTGTGCGCGGATATCGGCAACGCCCTCTTCCACTTTGAGCAACCACCAGTCGGCATAAGGGTCGTCGAAGCGGACGGCCTGCCATAGCGACTTCAGCCGATCTGCAAAACCGATCAATCCCATAATGGCAGGCTTGCCATCGGCTGCACGGCGGCCGCGGATCAGGCTCTGAGCCTGATAGGTCTGAATCGTCAACCAGACTTCACCCTGCAGGGCGCCTGGCACTGACTCGTTTTGATTTTCAGCTGTATTCTCGTGTGACTGTTCTGCGTCTGAATTCATTTGCGTCATTCCCTTCAAGATCAACTCTGACGTGCTATGAATCCACGAATGGGAAAATGGCACCACGGAATATCCATCCGACTGGTGCAGTGTTTTGCGTTGCTGCGATCAGATGGTTCCAGTGGAAACAGTGCAGGGAAGTAACGACGGAGATATGTCACATCACGTGTGATAACGGGCGGTCGCGCTATTTATCCATATTCAATGATGCTCGTAACTTGGCCAGCTGCTCACGCCCATAGGCTTGGTTTCGTGCTCGCTCTTCAGCCGCTTTAGTTTTCTGTTCTTCGTTTTCTGGCGGTGGTACGTGATGTGCCCGATCGTGTCTTGCCTCGGCCACCTTGATCCCGAGGTTGGGCACAAATTCGCCTTGTTGTGCCGCCTTGCACAGCGAATGCAAGAATCGCAGCTCGTCATAAACCGGCTTCATGCCTTTTTGCTCAGACTCCAGACGACCCTGAAGTTCGTCGAGCACCAACTGCCGATCATCAAGATCGATCATGGCAAGATACCTGTCCGCCAGGTGTTTCTGGTTCTCCGACAAGCGCGGCGGATAGATCAGCGCTCGCTCTGTCACCGACGGGACTGATGGATTGGATTCAGAAAATGTTTTCTCTTGATGGTTTGTATTTTGTGTAGTGGTTGTTGTAGTTGTTTTTTTATAATGACTACTACAACGACTACTGTAGTGTTCCTTAGCCTCCGCCTTTGAATTTTGGTCCTGGACGGATTGTGCTGATGCGCAGGCCCCGGACGAATTTTTCAGTTTCCCGATGGTCGCGGCGTGAAAGGTAAAATAACGACCGCTGTTGCCGTGGTTTCCGCTGGAAACTGACAATTGTTGGGCGGCCTGCAGTCGACGCTCAATAGTTGACTCCTTCCGTCCTAACGACTCGCCTTCCTGAATATCCTTATCCAGACTCTCCAACACAGCTTGCGCCACGCGCCGGACGCGGGCGTGATGATGCTCCTGGGATTGGGTAACGAATGCCATGTAGGACTCATCCAGGTACAGGGCATCGACCAGAGGCAGGGGTTCATCGTGAAGACTGTAGACATTGCCGGTGAAACGGCCGCTTTTTTGACGCACTCTGGCACACAGCGTTAGCCAACGCGTCAAGCGCAGAATGGCAATAGCACGAGAGACAGTGGAGGTTGAGGAAACGTTGGTTTTAGCCGCAATGGTATCGTAATCGGGAAACGCCGTTCGTCCTCCAGTCTCTCTGGCATGGAGCATGATAACCATCCATACCAGTTTATCGACGGGTTCCAACACCGGGTCCTGGATGACCATGGCCGGCACGGCCTGATGCCAATTCCCCATGAACAACATGGCATCCGGTAACGATGGATCACTCTGGGCACGAACCTTGGCAACAGTTGCCTTGATTAAAGCGTCGAGAGCAACAGTTTCTGGTCGCAGCGCATCCGCATCATGGGCCATTCTCGACAACCCGCCCGGACGTCGCGGCACTGCTTCCCTCACCGTAGGTTTCCCAACGCTGCACCAGCGCCCAAATCGATCGCAATCCAATGCCTGTCTGTTGCTGTAGGTCGAGATAGTCCTCTGCAGTTAATGTGGATTTGTCATCCGCCTGAACCTTATCCTGCCAGGCATACCAGAGCGCGTGGGTATCGGTTTCATTCAGTTCGGGAGGCCGGCCCACGGCCGGCGCCAGCGTCAACAATCGGCGCCATCGCGTGTACTCCCGAGAACTCACACCAAACAGCTGCTGCATCATCTCTAACGGTGCGTCCGCGACCAGCAATGTTCGCTGCAGATCCTCAGATTCCCGCTGATGACGCAGGTGATCGAGCATCGGCCAAAAAACATCACGATTGAGACCAATCTGCAGACAGTGCACACGCAGTGCATCGGCCCGATAGAGATCGGCCAGATTCATCTCTTTCAGGGCGTCCAGTTCTTTGGGGCCAAAGTTCATGGCGCGCAATGCCTGCTGATCCCCCTCTGCCAGACATCGCATGGCGTACAACAGCACGGCGGTGGTGAGGTCGGCTTCCTTATTGGACGACATCGCTTTCACCTCCTTGTTGCGCCCAAAGCTCGACCCCGGTATCGAAGGCTAACCGTTTAATGCTCCGGTAGGACTCCATCATTTGCAGCAAACGCTGCCAGTCTGGCGGGTTCAGTTGTTGCCAGAGCTGGCTGTTGAGATGGCCGGGATCAGGCGTCCAGACACTGCCAAAGAGCAGACCGGCATCATGGGATGCCAAGGCCTGGTATAGGGGCGAGTCTTTATCCAGGTAGGCCAGGACAATGTCCGTCGGAGCGACGGTCAACTCTGAGCTCGCAGCCAACTGCCACCAGAGTGCGGACACTAAATCCAGCATGTCCTGGTCAAGGGATTCCCGCAGCTCCGGTGAAGGCACATCAATCAGCAGAAAGCCCAAGCCCTGATCCGGCAGATGAATGACTGTCTCGTGCAGTCCGTGGGATGTCGCCAGGGTTACTGCGCAGTCCCACAACTGGCTCCGCAAAACCTCAAGATTTCTTTGCTGACCACCTTTTTGGGAATTCGGCGCAGAGGTCAACTCAGCTGCCATGTTCGGTTGGTCTTTGCTTTTGTCGCGACCACTCGCCGGTGAATCGATGCCAGCGGACTGTTTTTCCAATGTCATCGTATTCGATGACGGCCCACTATCGGAATGCTCCGGGTGTTCCGGGTCCCTGTCCGCCCCCGGCTCTGTATCCTCTTCGGTATGAGCGGGAAGGCTGAATGCGCGGCCCGATAGTTGTGCCTCCATCTCCAGATGAATCACCTGGCGATTCAGTTCGGACTCCACGGCGATCTCATTTTCCAATGCATCGCGCAGTGGCTGAATGTCCCATTCGGCGCCATCATGACGGCGACACAACTCGGCAAAGATCGCATCGAAGACGGTGTTATCCCCCAATTGGCGACGATCCCAGATCGCTCGGGCAGCGCGTTCAAGGGCTCGGATCTTTTCCACCTGTGGTCGACCCAATCCGGCAGCTAAGGCTTTTGGCATCAATGGCCACAAGGTCTCAACGGCATATCCCATTTTGGAAATCATGCTGTGGCTGAGCCCGAAACCTCGCTCTCTGAACAGCTCTTCCAGTTGGCGCTGAGACAGGCTCTCAACCTCCATCTCGCTTTCGAGGAGAGACTTTGCTTCGAAGACGGCCAACGCTTTATCGATGAAAGGCAAACCGCCGCGCAATTCGTTTTCCCGGAGGTGGGCAAAAAGTACATTGGACTCCTGCGACCAGGGCTTGACGACGCAATCGATCCAGCGAAATCGCTCATCGCCGGTTTCGTCCAAAAGCTCCTTCAGTATCCTCAGCCGTGTATTGCCGCCACTGTGGAGCACATAATCAGCAGCCCCCGGCTCCTGTGATAGCACCAATGGTTGATCCAGGCCTTCAGCCTGGATCGACGCCTTTATTCGATCGTATTCCGGGTTCTGCTGCCGGCGGGGATTGCGGGAGTAATGGTGGATACGAGTGACGTCTACACGGGTGATCTCGTGGACGGATGGCGATCTCTCAGGCGTCATCGTTACCACCTGCTTCTTGTGCACCCGATTCAGGCACGACGCCGTAGAAAATCTCTGGATGTCGAACCATGCTCGCCCGAGGCACAGGCTCCAGTCGACCATCCGAAAGGTCCGCCACAGTACGTGTGTAATGCTCGATTTGCGTCGCCATCAATGGACTGGCATATCGATGCTGGCCGGCAATCTGATACAAGTAGGAGACTGAGTCGCCACACGCCGCAGCGACGTCGGCCCGCTCCCGCTTGGTTGCCATCTTGAGGAAATCCTTTAGCTCCATGCGCAGAAACATTAGCACCGTGCGAATCATTGAACAACGCTCAATCACCGCTTTTTGTTTATCACTCTGCTAAAAATCATGCTAAAGTGTTTCGCATGACGCTAAAACTTAACCAGATCCGGCTCCACAATCTTGAAGTTCTGATTGCCGAAGCGGGCTCAGCTGCCAAGTTGGCGCGCGCGGCCGGGACCAATAGCTCCTACCTCAGCCAGGTGCGCAACCAGCTCCCCACCAAAAAAGGAACGCCCCGCTCTATCGGAGATGAGCTGGCGGAAAAACTGGAAAAGGCCATGAATAAAGACCAAGGATGGATGGATACCCCCCATGCGGACGGGGCACGACAAGAGGAACACAACGCCCACGACGGCCCGGATTTGCGCAGTCTCCACCCGCTGATATCCTGGGTCCAAGCGGGAAACTGGTATGAGATTTCTGAAAGTTTCGTGCCGGCCTACGGTTCAGAACTTTTACCCTGCCCGGTGTGCTGTAGTCCTGAATCCTTTGTACTTAGGGTTCGCGGCAGCAGTATGGAACCCAAATTTCATGAGGGCGACCTGATTTTTGTTGACCCCAATGTTTCACCTGACCACGGAAAGTACGTGGTTGTTCGACTCGATGAATCCAATGAAGCCACGTTCAAGCAGTTAATTATTGAAGAGGGCAAGCAGTACCTGAAGGCGCTCAACCCTGATTGGCCGAATCGCATTATCGAAGTGGATGAAGAAGCGACAATCTGTGGAGTCATTGTCTTCAAGGGAGAAGTTGTCTAAACGCTGATCGTAGAATAAGACTCCTACCCACATAAGGACTAACCAGTGATCAGCACAAACAACAGTAAAAAAATAACTACCTTGATCAACCGAAAAACATTGTTGGCAATGATTCCACTTTCGGACCGCGCCATTTACGACATGGAAAAGCGCGGAGAATTTCCATGCCGCATCGTTTTGACGAGCCGTAAGGTGGCCTGGGATTTAGCTGAAATAGAGCATTGGATAGAGGAACGAAAGCAGTCCAGAGATAAAGCCATCAGACCTGGCTCTGCTGCCACGCCAGGGACTCCATCCGGAACAAAGTGACCGCCTCCACAAAGGCTTGTTTAGCTTGCTGATAAAAAGATAGATTCGATTCTGACTTGTAAGAACAATTAGCTCAATGCTAATGTTTTTCCTGGCTTATATGAGCTTTTGACTCTATCGGACATCAAAACATGGATGACATCGCAGCAGCTAATAATGATCGTGAACTCACAACCAAAGAAGCGGCTTCGCTACTTGGCTTATCACCCAGCACACTGAGAAAATGGCGCTGCACTCATGAACACCCCGAATTAACCTGGAGAAAGCGATTTCGCCATGTATTCTATCTCGAATCAGACGTTCTTGAATTCAAAGAATTGAGCACCAAAATCTCATCTAACGAAATTTACATTTAGAACTTTATAACCTTACGTTGCTACCAGCGGCTCGTGAGTTCGTCGATCAAATCAAACCCTGCTTGTTTAACCATGTAGTCAGCAATTTTCTGACTAGCATCTCGAAGCCTTGTCATAGACGGGTGAATATAGTGAGCATCAACACCCTCCCTTGCGTGACTCAGTAACTCATCTACAAGTACGGAATTAATGTCTAGTTCCGTCCCAATAGATTTATACGTTCGTCGGAGGTCATGATTGGTAACAGATATACCCGTTTGGTTTTTAACGATATCACGGACTGCCTTGGTATCTCTGTAATATCCTCGCCCTCCCATGCCAGGGAACAAGTACTCAGTGTCTTCAGGCAAATAATCTTGACGGTTACGAACGATTGCCGCGGTCACTGTATTTAGGGGTAGCTCTACTTGGTCGCCCCCTTTTTTAATAATGTTGAACACTAATCTATTGAGATCAATTCCCTCCATTCGGACAGTCATCGTCCCAGTTCGTCTTACACCGGAAAATAACATGAATAACAATGCATCACGGCCATTACGATAAGCGGATGTATGATCATGCTCTCGAAGTGCTAAGACAGACTTCAGATATGGCTTAAAATCAGCATCATCTAACCGACCAGTACAGCGATTGGTACGATTAATATTTACACCCAGTTGCTTCATTGCACGGCTAACCGGGTTTCGGATAAAGAGATCCGAATCATCGTATTTGGTCTGCGCCCAATTCCAGATCGACCTAAGAATACGCATAGCGCAATCGAGCTGGGTTTTACCACGACCTACTTTCTGGAGATAAACAGTTTTTACCTGCTCTGGCGAAATACTGTGTAATGGCAGGTCTAACAGGTCAACTAAGAGAACCTCGCATTTATTTCTGATATCCACTAAATAACGCTGACCTGATCGCCTCTCGGCAATAAACCCATCTGGCAGGCATTCATCACTTTCATCAACCGGTGTTCCGTAGATCATATCTTTAAATGAGCGCCTTGCCTCTATCAGGACTTGATTATCAGCCTGTTTTGCAGCTTCTTTTTGAGCTATTACTTGAGGGTCCCGGCCCTCCTGAATTTCCAAAAATAAGCTATCAACCTTCTGCCGTAGTTCTGAAATGGTGATCTCAGCATTACGAGCTTCGCCAACCTTCATTATCTGGCGCTTATACATACGACTCTTATATTCACCACGAACTCGAATACGAGCATACATACAAAAAACACTATCAATATAGGAACGTCCAGGCCTAACTCGAACAGCCAGGTGACTATCAGCATCATAAATATAGGTTTCTTTGGTAAACTCTCCTCGATTAATACGATTCTCAATGGCTTTCAGATTCGGTTTATTGAACTTGATTCGGTTGTCAGATATAGCTCCCATAAGATCTCCTTTTGTTCATCCTCACCGGCAAAATCTGGGATGCAAATGGGATGCAAATGAAAGTAATTTTTGCATCCCAAGAGAAATCTTGAGTAACACCAGAATTGCCTACCGCAGACAGAATATAGATACAAAGCCTTTTATATCAACAACATATAGAGCTTTAATCTACTTCGCGGAACGTTATTCAACGTCGAGAAATGAGTATAAAGAGTGAATTCAAAATCCCCCGCCCTTAAAAGCGTGCCGGTTCGAGTCCGGCCTCTGGTACCAATACAAAACTCCGCCTCACTTAGGCGGATTTTTTTTGGCTGCTTGAAGTCGGTGAGAAATGGCATTCCGGTTCGACCAAATGGGAAGCCATCAGGGCGCCGAAGCAAAACGGCGGCGGGGTAAAACCCCGAAAAGCATCACCAAGATGCTTTGAGTCAGTCCAGCCTCTGGTACCACTGCTTTATCATGTAGCCAACAGGCTGCAAATCTCTCCCCATCAAACTGCAAATCTGCCAACTGTAATACCGGCAGGTTTTAATGCTATTGGTGGCATAGAAAAAACAAGGAAAGAATTGTGGGTTCAAAAGAAACTTGTGTGGGCAACGCAAGTGGTTTTGATTGTAATCAGCTCACATGCTCGTCAAGGTATTTGTTTACCTCGGCTTCAATCATGCCTTTGAGGGCTGACATCAACAGACCCAGTTTGACGTTCACTTCCAGGTGGGATTCGTCAAAACTCACTTTGGCATCGACGCCGCTGTACTTGTAGTGAACCATATCTCCCTCCCACCGGTAATCGCCACCGAACTTGCTCTTCAGTTTTTCACCCAGTTCCTGGGTCATACTGCGAACATGTTCCCTATCCATGGTGTGGTGACGGGAAATACAAATATGGCTCATTAACTTCTGCCCTTTTATTTATTCATTTATTTTTGTCAGCAAACTGCCAACACGTGCAAACGGATGCTAGCCCTGTTTCTCCCGCTGGTAAAGTTCTAGGCAGGCTTCCATAAACTGCAGTTGCAGATTTCCCATGTACGGTGCCAATAGCGTCATGATCTGCAAGATCGCACTCTGGATAAAGTCATGCTGCCCCAGCTTTCTGTTGCGCAGAACCTGAAACTGAAACCAGTGGGTAAAGAGCAGCATGATGTTGTCCGTCAGATGCTTGATCCGTTCAGCCGCCAGGTTGGGGTCGGCAATAACACCCTCCTCCAACAAGCCTGTCAACAACTGCTCTACCCACCGTGACTGCTGTTCCATCAGACGTCGGAAACGCGGCTCAATACTTTGATACTTCTGCAGCAGGTCAGAAATATTGCGGAAGAAGAAACGGTAATTGTAGATATGCTCGAATAATACGTAGAGGTGTAGCCAGTATTCTTCCAGTGTGGATTTTGCCTCTAAGCCTTCGTGCAGCAGTAATTCCACTCCCACTTCGAAACGTTGATAGAGCTCTGTCACCAGCTCGTCCTTGCCCTTGAAATGGTAGTAAAGATTACCAGGGCTGATATCCAGCTCGTTGGCAATATCCACAGCAGACAAATTCGACTCGCCTTCGTTGTTAAACAACTCCAGGCTCACCAGCAAAATATGCTCACGTCTTTTCATCCACGATTTCCATCAAATGAAAAAAATTGCATTTTTTATAGAAAGTCCTGTTTTTAGTATGCGTATTCTAAAAATTTTCAATATTGTGGCTGTAAGTTACAGAGCAAACCGCTCATTACCAACTGCTACCGGAGATACTACTATGGCAGAGATTAAGAATGCTATTGACAAGACCGAAGAGCTCGCTCGCAAGATCTGGCTCGCTGGACTTGGCGCCTATGGTCATGGCCTTAGCAACATTCAGGAAGGCTACGAAAAAATGAACGGCTCAACACGTCGTTACTTCGATGACCTGGTAGAGCGCGGCACCAAAATCGAAGCCGAAGCTAAAACCAAACTGGATCAAACCGGTGACAAGCTGAAAGAAGCTGGTGACAAGCTGAAAAGCCAGAGTGAAAAACTGAAAGCCCAAGGCGAAAAACTGAAAATTCAGGGCAAAAACCTGAAAAAAGATGCAGTGAAAGAAAGCATCACAGCCAAGGTTGATGAAATTCGTGGCAAGGTTTCCTCCAAGATCACCATGCCCACTATGCCGTCAATGCCCACCATGCCGTCTTTTGGCAAGGAAGAGAAACTGACTGAACTGAGCGCCAAGCTGGATGAGTTGATCGGCGCGGTAACTGCACTTGTCGCCAAAGAGGCTGAAGAGAAACCAGCTCCCGCTGCGAAAACTCCTACCCCAAGAAAGCCCGCTGCCAAAAAACCTGCAGTGAGCAAAACAGCGGCTGCCAAGCCAGAGTAAGTTAACGAATAGTCTTACCCCCCTTGCTCGCAAGAGCAACTAGTGCCACAGGCCACTTCCCATAGGCCTGATTTTATAGGCCGCCTGCCAAGGCGGCCTTTTTTTATCTGCGTTCTGCATAACCCACAGTACGAATTCTGAAACGCCGAAGAGTTTGCTAGACTCCCCCAGCCCAGAACTAACCGGAATAAAACCTTGAACCTAGAAACAAACACTGCCCTGCCTCCGGCCTCCCTCATCAGGCGACTGATGGCAATGATCTACGATGCATTCCTGCTGCTGGGTATCACCTTTGCGTACGGCGTGGTCGTATTCCTGTTACGCAAATTATTTGGCGACGATACTCTGCAAGCACCCCACGGTGCACTGCAGGCTTTCATTCTCCTTGGACTTCTACTTTGCTGGGCGTTCTTCTATGTCTGGTGCTGGCAACGCAGCGGGCAAACCCTGGGCATGAAATCATGGCGTATACAGTTGCAGGCTGAAGATGGCAGTCTGCCCGACTGGAAAATCTGCTGGATTCGCTGCCTGCTTGCGCCCATCTCACTGGCAGCATTGGGTATTGGATACTTCTGGTGTCTCTTCGATAAAAATGGCGACTGCCTGCACGATAAGTGGAGCCATTCCCGTACTCTGCTGTTACCGAAGCCAGCGAAAAAGAAGAAAGCGTGAAAATAAACCGATTGTCAGGATGCCCGTCGTAATAGCCAGAGGCCAATCAGCGCGCAGATGAGTGCCGGAAAAGCCACAGCAAGAAACGGGTAAAAACCAAACACAACGCTGGCGGGCCCCAGCAGGTCCTGCGCAGTGCGGAAAACCAGTCCTACGACCACACCGGCAAAAATTCGGTAGCCCATGGTGACCTGCCGCAGGGGGCCGAAGACAAAAGAAATCGCTATCAATACCAGGCTCACGATAGTGAATGGCTGCAGAGATTTTTTCCAGAAGGCCAGCTGGTACTTGGACGATTCCTGGCCCTGCTCTTCCAGATAATTGCTGTAATTGTAGAGACTGTGGATGGCCAGGGACTCCGGCGGGAACACGATCAGGTTCAGTAATTCCGGCGACAAATTAGTTTCCCACTTGCGGGTCACAAACTCCTCGACATCAGTGCGATCATCTAGAAAATTAGTCACCACACCACGCTCTTCCACCCAATGCTCGCCCTGGAAGGTGGCGCGCTCGGAGAAGCTCGCCTGCAACAGGCGGTGATCCTCGTTGAAGCGGTAACGGGTAACACCAAACAACACCCCGCCCGGGTAAACTGCATTGAAGTGCATGAAGTCATGGCCTTCCTTGTTCCAGAAGCCGCTGTCAGTTTCCTGGGCGCTCTCCCCCCCTTTTAGCAACATGCGGCGACTCTCGGCATATTGGTCTGAGAAAGGAACGAGATATTCACCCATCAGGGCGCCCGCCAGTATCAGCCAGAGAATGGGGCGGATGACGAGCCAGACGATGCGCATCACCGAGACCCCAGCAGCACGCATGACGACCAGCTCGGAATTATTGGCAAGCACACCGAGACCGATAAGGCAGCCGATCAAGGAGGCAATGGGAATATTTTCGTAGATGCGCGATGGCAGAGTCATCGCGACATAAATCATCACCTGATTAAAGGTGTAGTTGTTGGAGATATCCCCCACGCCATCAATCACCGCACCGATTGCATCCAGAGCCACGATCACCAGCAGTACCAGAGAAATGGCCCCCAACACCGATGCCGTCACATAGCGAGACAGTCGCGGCATGGGCTGGTAATCACGAAGCAGTTTCTTCATGACCAGCCTCCTTCTTCATCTGCCTGACTCTGACGATCAAACCTTTTATTTGGTCACCCAGCTCACTGCGGAAGTAAATCACTGCAGCAATGGCCGCAAACAATAAATGTACGCTCCACAAACCGACAATTGCCGACACTTTGCCATCCTCTGCCATGCCCCTGGCACCGTTCAACATCACCAAGTACACCACATACAACAGTACGGCCGGCACGATCCGGGCAAAGCGCCCTTGGCGAGGATCTGTTTTGCTCAACGGAATGGCGATCAGACTGACCACCAGCACCAGAATGGGAACCGACAACCGCCATTGCACGGCGGCCTTATGAGCGGGTTGATCGGAGTCCAGCAACTCGACGGTGTACATAGTGTCCACCTTGTCACGACGCCGCGGCTGCGGGGGTTTGCCCAGTCGCTGGCCGTATTCCTCAAACCGTGTAATCTGGTAATCCGCCTGCCCGGGGTTTCCCTGGATGCGGAAGCCTTCGCGCAACACCAGGAAACTCGCGCCCTGCTCCGTGCGGCGATGATGGCCACTCTCGGCAATCACCAGCACCAGCTGGCGGCCGTCCTCGGCATCGGGGTTGTTTTCGGCAAGAAATACATCGGTCATTTCCCCATCCTTGGTGACTTCCTCGGTATAAGTCACCGAGCGACCGCCCGAGAGAGGGTGAAAATGCCTTGCCATCAGACCATCCAGCTCGCCCCGCTCTTTCTGTGCATTCAACAGCGCTTCCGCTTTGCGTAAACCGGTAGGGCTGACATCAACACTCAGCCAGCCAACCACCATGGCGATAATGACACCGGGAATCATCGTATAAACGATCAGCCTTTTCGGGCTCATACCACAGGCGACCATCACCGTCATTTCGCTCTGCACGTAGAGTCGTCCGTAGGACAGCAATATCCCAAGGAAAAATGCCAGGGGAAGAATCAGCTCAATGAACCCCGGCAGGCGATAACCGATAATAGCAAGCAAAATGCCGGCATCCAGTTCACCGGCGGCCGCTTGCGCCAGGTACTTCACAAACCGGCCACTGACGATCACCAATAGCAAAACAGCACAGACACCCAGGGTGGTGGAAAGCAGGTCTCTTGCCAGGTAGCGAAATATCAGCAACGAATTATTCCTGTTATGCTTGGCCGATGTTAATGGAAGTTGTTGTCACAATTATCCAGAATTAGACTCCCGATGTCTCGTACTCTCTGCCACTCTGGAGAACCCATGGAACTGAATGCCCTTGCCGGGTCCCTGTCTACCCGCAAAACTGAATGCCTGGCCGTCGCCTTTGGCAAAGACGGTCTCGACAATGCCGAACTGAATTCGCTGGACAAAGCCAGTGGCGGACTGATTGCCCGACTGGTAAAAAAGGGAGACATCAAGCCGACACACAACAATTTTCTCATGATCAGCGAGCCGCCTGGACTGGCCGCCCAACGCCTGCTCATATACAGCACAGGTAAAGACACACTCAACGAACAATCGTTCCTCGAACTGCTTTCGGGTCTCGCTGGACAGCTAACCAAGTTGCCAATCAAATCTGCGGCTGTTTCCCTGGAAGGTGTCGAGGTCTACGACCGTGACACCCCCTGGATGGCACAACAGCTAGGCCGCCGCCTGGGAGAAGCCAGCTACCTCTTTAATCCGTTCAAGTCCGCTGATAAGAAACCCACCACCCTGAAAAAAGTCTCCCTGCTGCAGACAGCACGCACAGGTCTGGAAGCCAACAAGCGTGCCCTGGCCATCGGTTCAGCCATCGGCAGCGGCGTTAACCGGGCCAGAGAACTAGGTGACCTGCCGGGGAATATCTGTACCCCCTCATACCTGGCCACCCAGGCAAAAACTCTGGCAGACCAATACAGCAACATGACCTGCAGGGTGCTCTCAGAAAAGCAGATGCAGGACCTGGGCATGGGTTCCCTGCTGTCAGTCACAGCAGGCACTGAACAGCCGGCAAAAATGATAGTACTGGAATACAAGGGCGGCACACGTGGCAGCAAACCGGTAGTACTGGTCGGCAAAGGAGTCACGTTCGACTCCGGTGGCATCAGCCTGAAGCCCGGGGCTGGCATGGATGAAATGAAATACGACATGTGCGGCGCCGCCAGTGTTTTTGGCACTCTCTCCGCAGCCGCAGACTGCCAGCTGCCCCTCAACGTTGTCGGCATCATCCCCACGGTGGAAAACATGCCCAGTGGCCGGGCCACAAAACCCGGTGACATCGTCACCAGCATGTCCGGGCAGACCATTGAGATTCTGAACACCGATGCTGAAGGACGTTTGATTCTCTGCGACGCCCTGACCTACGCCGGTCGTTACAAACCCTCCGTAGTGGTCGATATCGCCACGCTGACCGGTGCCTGTGTAATGGCCCTGGGCAGTCATGCCAGCGGACTGCTGAGTAATGACGACCCGCTGGCCGAGCAGCTGGAAACAGCCGGCAAAAACAGCGGCGATCGCGTCTGGCGACTGCCGCTGTGGAAGGAATATGACAAGCAACTGAAGAGCAACTTCGCCGATATGGCCAACATCGGCGGGCGCGAGGCCGGAACGATCACGGCTGCTTGTTTCCTCGGCCGCTTCACTAAAAACTATCGCTGGGCGCACCTGGATATTGCTGGCACTGCCTGGAATAGTGGTGCCAATAAAGGGGCTACCGGCAGACCGGTACCCCTGCTAATGCAATTTCTGCTGGAGCAGGCCGCACAGTGACCCACGTTAATTTCTACAAGTTGTCGGGGGATTTCGACGCGGCCCTGATACTCGCCTGTCGTCTTACGGAGAAAGCCTTTCAGCAGGGCTTGCAGGTGTTGTTGTACACCCCGGACGAGGCGACCTCCCGGCAACTGGACGAACTGCTGTGGTCCTTCAAGCCCAGCGCTTTTTTGCCCCATGCCGTGGAAGCGACCCCGGTATCTGACATTGCCATCAGTCACGGCGATGACCCCGGCGAGCACCACGGCATTCTCATCAATCTCGCTGACGAAGCACCCGGCTGGTTCTCACGTTTTGAGAAGACCATTGAAATCGTCTACGATGAGCAGCAGGTAATTGACAGTAAACGTGAGCGCTTTCGTTTTTATAAAAGTCGCGGCTACCCGTTGCAGTACCACGACCTGAGCAAGCCAGAATAATTGATGTGCTGTCGACACCTACTGTTCCGGCCACAAACCATCAGAGGTTCCTGCCTTGACCGACAATACAGGCAAACAGGGCGACACCCAGAAGCACCTTATTGAGGCGCTGGATCAACTGCACTTTTCCCTGCACGATGGCGAGGAATTGCAGCGTGACATTCCACTGTTGAACGAACCACTGCAGCCCGATGAAAACGACTTCGATCTCGACATTCCCATCCTGACCGACAGCTGCGACGAAGAAATCCCGCCAGAGCAGTCTGTCGATTCGACCTTCGCCAATACAGGCGCTGAATATGCAACTGCTGAAGACGACCTATCAACGCCTGCCGGTAATGATCCCATAGATGCCACCGACGAACTGGAAAGCCTACTGGATGAACTGATCGCCGATCATCTGCCAAAGCTTGAGGAAAAACTTCGTGGCCGCCTGCGGGAAATGATCCAACAGGGTCAACTGGATCTTCTGGACAATCCTGATCTCAATAACCACGTCGACGAAGGCTGACCTGATCATTATAATTCCCGCCTTCATCTGTCCCTGCCACAGCGGCGGAGCGCACAGTAATTTCCCGGCCCCTACGAGTAAACATGGAAAAGACCTTCAGCCCCCAGGACATTGAAACCAAGTGGTACCAGACTTGGGAAAGCAACGGCTACTTCAAGCCCAGCGGTGACACCTCGGCCGACCCCTACAGCATCATGATTCCACCGCCGAATGTTACCGGCAGCCTGCACATGGGACACGGCTTCCAGGAAGCCATCATGGATGCCCTGATCCGCTACCACCGCATGCTCGGCAACAACACCCTGTGGCAAGTGGGCACCGACCACGCCGGCATCGCCACTCAGATGGTTGTAGAAAGATTGTTGGGCGCCGATGGCGTGTCACGCCACGATCTGGGCCGCGCCAAGTTCATCGAGAAAGTCTGGGAATGGAAAGAAGAATCCGGCGGCACCATCACCCGCCAGCTGCGCCGCCTCGGCGCCTCCCCGGACTGGTCGCGCGAACGTTTCACCATGGACGACGGCTTTTACAAAGCTGTGCAGGAAGTCTTCATTCGCCTCTATCGGGACGGCCTGATCTACCGCGGCAAGCGACTGGTGAACTGGGACCCGAAATTGCACACTGCTATCTCCGACCTGGAAGTCATTTCCGAGGAAGAAAACGGCTCCCTGTGGCACTTCAAATACCCACTCTCAGACGGCAGCGGCCATCTGGTGGTGGCTACCACCCGTCCGGAAACCATGCTTGGCGACACCGCGGTGGCAGTAAACCCCGACGATGAACGCTATCGGCACCTGATCGGCAAGACCATCACCCTGCCCCTCACCGAACGCGAGATTCCAATCATCGCCGACGATTATGTGGATATGGAGTTCGGCACCGGCTGCGTGAAAATCACCCCAGCCCATGACTTCAACGATTACGATATGGGCCAGCGCCACAGCCTGCCGATGATCAATATCTTCGACCACAACGCCCACCTCAACAGCCAGGTGCCCGAAGCCTACCGGGGCATGGAACGCTTTGAGGCCCGCAAACAGATCGTTGCCGATCTGGACGCGCTGGGGCTGCTGGAAAAAATCGACGACCACAAATTGAAAGTACCCCGCGGCGACCGCTCCGGAGTGGTGATCGAGCCTTACCTGACCGACCAGTGGTACGTGAAAACCGCTCCGCTGGCAGAAAAGGCCATCGCCGCCGTGGAAGACGGCAGCATCCAGTTCGTGCCCAAGCAGTACGAGAACATGTATTTCTCCTGGATGCGCGATATTCAGGACTGGTGTATCTCCCGCCAACTTTGGTGGGGCCATCGCATTCCCGCCTGGTACGACGAAGAAGGCAATGTCTATGTGGGCCGCAGCGAGGAAGAGGTACGCGCGCATCACGAGCTCGGCGATATCGCCCTGACCCAGGACGAGGACGTGCTGGATACCTGGTTCTCCTCCGGGCTGTGGACCTTTGGCACCCTGGGCTGGCCCGACCCCACCGAATTCCTGAAGACCTTCCACCCCAGCAGCGTGCTGGTGACCGGCTTCGACATCATCTTCTTCTGGGTGGCCCGGATGATCATGATGACTCTGTATTTTATGGACGAAGTGCCATTCCACACCGTCTACGTGCACGGCCTGGTGCGCGACAGCCAGGGTCAGAAGATGTCCAAGTCCAAGGGCAACGTGCTCGACCCCATCGATCTGATCGATGGCATCGACCTGGAGTCACTGGTGCAGAAGCGCACCGCCGGTATGATGGTGCCGCACCTGCGGGAGAAGATCGAAAAGCAGACCCGCAAGGAATTCCCCGACGGTATTTCCCCCTACGGCACCGACGCCCTGCGCTACACCTATTACTCGCTGGCCTCCACCGGCCGCGATATCAACTTCGACGTGGGCCGTATCGAGGGCTTCCGCAATTTCTGCAACAAGATTTGGAACGCCGCCCGCTACGTGCTGATGAACACCGAGGGGCAAGACTGTGGTCAGGACGGCAGCACGGATTACCAGCTGTCCCTGGCGGATCGCTGGATCATCAGCCGCCTGCAGCAGGCGGAAAAGACCGTGGCCGAGGCCGTCGCCAGCTACCGCTTTGACCTGGCCTCGCAGGCGATCTACGAATTTATCTGGAACGAATACTGCGACTGGTATCTGGAGCTGTCCAAGCCGGTGCTGTGGGACGACAACGCCGACCCCGCGCTGAAGAAAGGTACCCGTCGCACCCTGATCCGCGTGTTGGAAACCACCCTGCGCCTGGCCCACCCGCTGATGCCCTTTATCACCGAGGAAATCTGGCAGCAGATCAAAACCCTGGCCGGCGCCGAGGGCGACACCATCATGTTGCAGCCCTACCCTCAGGCCGACGACAGCCGCATCGACGAGGCCGCCAGCGCGGACATCGAATGGCTGAAGAAAGTCATTATCGGCATCCGCAATATTCGCGGTGAAATGAACATTGCTCCCGGCAAGCCACTGCCCATCTATTTCAGCAACGGCAGCGCCGAGGACCAGCGCCGCCTGGAGGGCAACTGCCAGTTCCTGTCCAAGCTGGCTAACCTGGACACCATCCACTGGCTCAACCCCGGTGACGAAGCGCCCATGTCCGCCACCGCCCTGGTGGGCGACACGGAGATTCTGGTGCCCATGGCAGGACTAATCGACAAGGATGCAGAACTGGCCCGCCTCACCAAGGAAGTGGACAAGCTGCAAAAGGAACTGCAACGGGTTCAGGGCAAGTTGAGCAACGAAAAGTTTGTGGGCAAGGCCCCGGCAGACGTTGTTGCGAAGGAGCGAGAAAAACTGGCAGACATGGAAGCGGCGCTGGGTAAACTGCAGCAACAACAGCAGGCGATTGCAGCGCTGTAACCCCAGGTAGTTTCCTCCTCAGCGATCTCATCGAAAACCAGCGAGGTGGTCTTATACCAAGCCCATCTCCTGCTCCTCCCAACAATGGGCGACCACCCGGTTTTTACCTTGCTGTTTCGCCTGGTACATGGCTCTGTCGGCATGGCGCAAGGCTTCAGAAAGATTGCTGGCCGACTGCTGTGAGGCCACCCCAAGGCTCAGGGTGATAGATAACCGTAGGTCATCAATGTGAATCTCCGTGTCGGCGATTTGCCTGAGAATTTTTTCCGCAAGCACCTGAGCGCCATCTTGCCCAGTATCGGCTAGCAACAACAGGAACTCCTCCCCACCCCAACGGGTCACCAGATCCTCATCACGGACCATGGATTTCAAGGTTATACCCACCTGTTGCAACACGATATCGCCGACATCGTGACCGTATTGATCATTGATGCGCTTGAAGTTATCGAGGTCACCAACAATCACCGCAAAGCAGCCACGTGCACCATCGCTGCGCTTGTCCTGAGCCCCCAGATACTCCCTGAAGCCGTGTCGGTTGGCTAGGCCAGTCAGCTCATCGGTACGCGACTGCAAATCCATATGATCACGGGCCTGCTGTAGCCTCAGTCTGGTCTGGTAACGCACGTATTCAATCAGGTAAGAAATCCAGGCCAGTACTACATAGGCCACCACGAATCGGGCACTGGTATTGGCGGAATACGGCGGCACCAAATAGTCGGGCGTCGGCAGAAACAACAACCAGAGACTGGGCAGTAACAAGCCGAGCACCATCCAGCCACCCCGGCGGTGACCCAGCAAATGGAAATATAACGGCAGCATCACCAGACACCAGAACATTCCGGACCACTCCACATCGCCGGTAATCAGCCACAGGAAGTGCAGAAACGCCATCAACGCCAGGATCAACGGCAAACTGGTCTTGCCCTGAAACCTCAGCCGAAGATAGAGCAAGCCGGCAATCACGCCGGTCAACAGCGTGGTGATATTGACCCAGTCCGGACCCAGGCCTTTATAGAGATCCCACAGGGAGAGAATTGTGATGACCACCGAACCGGTGGCCATCAGGATTGCAATAATGACGTTCTGGCGACGCGCATCCTCGCCACCGTCTTCAAATAGGCCGGGGTTGACCAGTAGAGCGGATAGTTTAGATTCCATGCAAAGCATCCTGTCCAACACAGCTTGTCCGGGCACTCTCCGAGAGCCCAGGGCTTTTCCTCAAGATGGTCTTACGCCGTGCAGGGCGGTCCCTACCCTAGCAACTACTCTGGTCGCATATGGGGGAACAAAAGCACATCCCTGATAGAAGGTGAATCCGTCAACAACATGACCAATCGATCAATACCGATACCTTCACCAGCGGTGGGTGGCAGGCCGTACTCCAGGGCGCGAATGTAATCCGCATCGTAGTGCATGGCTTCATCATCACCGGCATCCTTCTCTTCCACCTGGGCGCGGAAGCGAGCCGCCTGGTCTTCGGCATCATTCAGCTCCGAAAAGCCATTGGCAATCTCACGGCCACCAACAAAAAATTCAAAGCGATCGGTCACAAACGGATTGGTGTCACTGCGGCGCGCCAGAGGTGAAACCTCTGTGGGGTATTCGGTGATAAAGGTTGGCTGGTCGAGGCGGTGCTCGACGGTTTTTTCAAAAATCTCGATCTGCACCTTACCCAGCCCCCAGTTGTCCTTGAGGGGGATATCCAGGTGTTCGGCAATTTCCCGAGCGCCTTCCTCATCGGCCAAAGCTGCTGCGGAAAGGTCCGGATTGAAGTGCAGAATAGAATCAAACACTGACAGGCGACGGAAAGGCTCAGCAAAGTCGTAGCGGGTTTCCTGCAGCACTTCGCCCTCGGCATTCTTGATGGTGCTAACCACTTCGGTGGTGCCCAAAACTTCCAGGGCCATTTTGCGCAACATATCCTCGGTGAGGTCCATCAAGTCGTTATAGTCCGCATAGGCCTGATAGAACTCCAGCATGGTGAATTCAGGGTTGTGACGAGTAGAAAGACCCTCGTTGCGGAAGTTGCGGTTGATTTCGTAAACACGCTCAAAGCCACCCACGACCAGACGCTTGAGATACAGCTCCGGCGCGATACGCAGGTACATATCAATATCCAGCGCATTGTGGTGGGTCACAAAGGGCCGTGCGGTAGCGCCACCGGGAATCACCTGCAGCATCGGCGTCTCAACTTCCATAAATTGCTGGCCGTTGAGGTAGCGACGAATAAAGTCGATCACCTGTGAGCGCACCCGGAACAGGTCGCGGATTTCCGGGTTGACGATCAAATCCACGTAGCGCTGGCGGTAACGCAATTCCTGGTCAGCCAAACCGTGATATTTATCGGGCAGTGGACGCAGGGATTTGGTGAGCAGCTGGAACTGCTCCATATTGACGTACAGATCACCCTTGCCGGATTTGTGCAGTGCGCCGGAAATACCCACGATATCCCCCAGATCAACACCCTTGGCAAAGGCACGGGCCTCCTTGGTGACATACAACTGGATGGTACCGGACATATCCTGCAGCACCATAAAGGCACCGCGGTTGCGGATCACCCGACCGGCCACACTGACCTGATACCCCATCGTCTCCAGAGCTTCCTTGGAGTGCTCACCAAAACGCGCCTGCAGATCAGCCGCCATATGCTCACGATTGAAATTATTGGGGAAAGCGCTGTTCCCCTCTGCCGCTGACTGCTGGCGAATTTCCACCAGCTTGGCGCGGCGCTCGGCGATCAGTTTGTTTTCTTCGGCCTGGTCAGTGGTCTGTTTCTGAGTATCAGTCATTATTTCTGCAACTTTCTCTGCAACGTGAATTGGCCGGATTTACAACCCGGCTTTGAGTGAGGCTTCGATAAAGCGATCCAGATCGCCATCCAGCACAGCCTGGCAATTGCTGGTCTGCACATTGGTGCGCAGATCCTTGATGCGCTGATCATCCAGCACATAGGAGCGAATCTGGCTGCCCCAGCCGATATCTGACTTGGTGTCCTCTACCGCCTGAGCAGCTTCACTGCGCTTCAGCATTTCCTGTTCATACAGTTTTGCACGCAGCATTTTCCAACATTTGTCACGGTTCTGGTGCTGGGAGCGTTCGCTCTGGCACTGCACCACAATACCCGAAGGCATGTGGGTCAGACGCACCGCCGAATCGGTTTTGTTAACGTGCTGACCACCGGCACCGCTGGCGCGGTAGGTATCCGTGCGCACATCCGCCGAGTTGATATCGATCTCCACATTATCGTCAATTTCCGGAGAGACAAATACCGAGCTGAACGAGGTATGACGGCGGTTACCGGAGTCAAAAGGCGATTTGCGCACCAGGCGGTGCACACCGGTTTCCGTGCGTAGCCAGCCGAAGGCATATTCACCCTCAAAGCGGATGGTGGCACTCTTGATGCCCGCCACTTCACCGGCAGAACACTCTTCCAGAGTGGTCTTGAAACCTTTGTCGTCACCCCAGCGCAGGTACATACGCAGCAGCATTTCTGCCCAATCCTGGGCCTCAGTGCCGCCAGAGCCAGCCTGGATATCCAGGTAGGCATTGTTTTCATCCATCTCGCCGGAAAACATGCGACGGAATTCGAGCTTCTCCAGTTGCGCGGAGAGTTGAGAAATCTCGGCCTCAATATCGGCTACCGCATCGGCGTCGTTTTCCTCCACAGCCATATCCAGCAGTGTCGAAGCGTCCTCAATGCCTGAATCGAGGTTTTCGATGGTTTCCACCACCAGCTCCAGAGAAGCTCGCTCGCGACCCAGCTGCTGGGCACGATCCGGATCGTCCCAAACGCCGGGGTCACCGAGTTCCAGCTCGACTTCGGTCAGACGGTCTTTTTTGTTGGCGTAGTCAAAGGTACCCCCTAAGCACGTCGGTGCGCGCCTGAAGGTCTTCGAGGGTATTCCGGATCGGGTTAATTTCCATGAAAAAAGGCCAAATAGGTGTGGCAAAACAGGGACGCGATTCTACCGGATTCCAGAGCGCTTCTCTAGGGATCGCCCACGGCGAAGCAAACCACACCGCACAAAGACATCACTCGACCTACAGGCTAGGCAAACTGGTTCAAAATCCACCCCACCACCAGCACCTGCGGCAGTGACACCAGCGGTAGAAACAGGGCGATCTTCCAGGACTTTGTCAGGTCGCGAATTACCATGACCTCGGTGTAATCTGTCGCCACACCCGCCATCAGAAAGGCAAACCCGTTACCAGGAGCTGCGGCGCGGGTGACGATATCCGCCGCAATCGGCGTCGACCCCTCTGAGCAAACCTCGATAATGGTGGCTGCCAACATGGTCAACAGCAACCCCACCACGGTCGGGCCAAACAGGGCCTGATAGGTATCCATTGGCACAAAAGCACGAATCGCGGTAGCCAGCACAACACCAAAAAATAGCCAGCGAAACACCATTTTTGAGCCTTTCAGGCCGTCCCACAGCAGCGAGCCCAGACCTTTGGGTGACACCCGGACAGATTTCAGCGCAACACTCATTTGGTGACCAAAGCCTTCTGCTGGGCGATCATCACTGGGCGTATGGGGACTACCTGGCAGAACCCCTTGACTCACCAGGCGATCAAATATCAGGCCGGACACAATGCCGATCAGCATGGAGAGTGCGATAAAGGCCAGCGTCCAACCCAGACCGATCAAGGCCACCAGAATGATGGTCAGAGACAAGGAGTTCCAGGGGCTGGCAATGAGAAACGCCATCAGCTGACCTAAACTGGCGCCGCGTTCGTAAAGCTTGGCCCCCACCATCAGAATGCCGTGACTACACAGGTCGAGCATCAGCCCGGCAAGGGTTGCCCTGGCAATACCGCCCACCGTGCCGCCTTTGCCGAGAGCCGACATCACCAACTCTCTCGGCACCCGGTCCAGCAATCCGACAAAAAAAACTGCAGCTAACAACCCCCACCACATCTGGTTAATCAGCTCGTAAACGCCCGACGTCATCACCACCAGCCAGTCGGGCAACTCCGGGTGGCCATCCACCAGCCAGTAGAGCACATAGCAGAACAGGACAATGCCGCCCGACACCCACAACAGGTAGTCCGGCCGCTGTTTTTCACTATGGCACGGGCCGCTTTCCCCCTGCAGCTTTGGCTTGGGGCCACAACACCCGCCAGACATTTCAGGCTTTGGTGGCTGTTCTGACTCGTTTTTTTTGGAATGGCAATGTTCGCTCACCGGTTTACTCCGTGTCGCTGGCCAGTTTATTGATAATGGAACATTCGGGGCTGTCGTCGCCGGGACATTTTTCCAGCAGCTCACTGAGCAAGGTTTTCATTTCCTGAAGTTCGCGGATATGGCGGTCGATATTCTGCACCTTCTCCGTGACCAGCTTATGCACCTCGGCACTGCGCCGTTGCGGGTTGGCCCACAGCGCAAGTAGCTCCCGGCATTCTTCAACAGAAAAGCCAAACTGCCGGGCATGGCGCAGGAACCAGAGCTGGCGGACATTGCCTTCACCGTAATCCCGATAGCCGTTGGCTTGCCGCCGGGGAGAATCCACCAGACCGATACTTTCGTAATAGCGAATGGTCTTCGCATCCAGACCCGTGCGAAAAGCGACTTCACTGATTTTCATAAGTCACCTAATACATGTCTTGCCTTCACTTTAAACATTGCAGTAACTAGAAGGTCAAGCTATTAAATCCGTCTATTGACCTTCCAGCTAGTGGAAAGTCTAGTATTTGACTGTATCCGACGAGGTCTTGAATTCACTCACAATGAAATATTGTCTTAAATACCTGCCACTGCTATTCATCGCCCTTGCGTTGAGTCCTTCGCTGTTGGCCGCCACCCACACCGTGGATCTGACCATGCGTTACGAAACAGTCACCCTCGGGAAAAAACCTGTCCGGGCGATCAAGATGGACGGTGTTCCCTGGGTTTCCATGCCCCCCGTGATGCCCGGTGAAACATTCCAGTACCGTTTTACCCTGCAACAATCCGGCACTTACTGGTACCACTCCCACAGTAAATTCCACGAGCAGCGCGGGCTCTATGGCGCATTTATCGTGGAACCAAAAAAAGAGCCGCTGACATACGATCGTGAAATGACACTGATGTTGTCTGACTGGGCCGACCGGAATCCCGATGAAACTTATCGCAACCTGAAAAAGGACGGCGATTACTACAAACAATTTCACCCCAGCTGGAAATTCTTCTGGGACGAATACCGCAAAGCTGATGAAGCGGGAAAAAAACAGATTCGCGAGACTATTGCCCACATGCAGCAGATGCGCATGGGTGTCTGGGATTGGGGCGATGTTGCCTACGACGCTTTTCTGCTTAACGGAAAAACCCCAAACCAGCCCTGGACACAACAAGTTGTGCAAGGGGACACCGTGCGGCTAAGAATTATTAACGGTGGTGCCAGCAGCTACTTCAATCTGCGAATTGACGGTGCCGAATACTTTACCGTCGTCGCTGCAGACGGCCAGCCCGTTGAACCTGTTAAGGCCCAGCGATTGTTGATGGGCATGGCGGAAACCTATGACATCCTTCTCAAAATTGATGAAGACAAGCCCTACTATGTCTACGCAGAATCCCAGGACCGCACCGGACACGCTATCGCCACCCTGAAAACCCGCCCCGATCAGGCCGATTCCGCTGAACTGCCAGCTTTCAATGACCCCTGGTTTGCTGAAGGGCACAACCACCACGATATGGCGAAGATGGATCATAGCCAACACTCAGGGCATGACATGTCATCAATGGCAATGACAACACACGTGCCGGAGCCAGTGATCAAGCTGGATTACAACCATCTTCGGGCCACCTACGAATCTCATCGCCAGCAAGAACCCGCCATCGACATCACCCTGCACCTGACTGGCAACATGGAGCGCTATATCTGGTCCTTTGATAACGTGCGCTTTGAAGATGCCGAACCGATCCTGTTTGAAGAGGGCAAAACCTACAAGCTGACCCTGATCAACGACACCATGATGCATCACCCCATTCATATCCATGGGCACTGGTTTGTAATGGATACCGGCAACGGCAATCACAACCCCCGCAAACACACCATTGACGTACCTCCCATGGGGAAACGGGTGGCATGGATCAAAGCTGAGGCAAATGGAAAATGGTTGTTCCACTGCCATAATCTCTACCACATGAAAGCTGGCATGACGCGGCTGATCAACTACCACAACGTGGTGGAGGACGAAGAATGAGCCTCCAAAGATTATTACTTCTAGCCACAGCGCTGATTCCCGGACTGTGCACAGCGGATATGACCAGCGGCAGCTGGTTCCATCGTACCGACGTGGAGATTATTCGCCAGCACGATGAGAATAGCTGGGAGCTCGATACCCGCTATCTGGGAGGCCCGGATTTCCACAAGCTACTGATAGACATGGAGTCGGAAATCACCGATGACCGGCTCGAAGATCTGGACATGGATATTTTTTATGCGCGTCCTTTTGGCCGATACGGCCTGTGGAAAGGTGGCATCAACTATCGCTACCGCCCCGCTGCGGATATCCGGCTGGGTGCAGGGTTGGAATACCTTTTGCCGTATTTCATCCACACGGATCTGGTGTTCTATCAATCGGACGATCATGCCGAAACAACCCTGGAAGTCGAGCGCAAGTTCATGCTCACCAACCGCTGGGGGCTATTACTCAAGTTTGAAACACTCTGGTCCAGCAACGAGGTCGAGGCACAGGAACTCGGCGATGGATGGAATAGCTTAGAACAGCGCACCAGCTTCTTTTATCAACCTAACGCACAGCTTAGAGTGTTTATCGAATACCGGGTGGAGCGCCTCTGGGATGACCGCAAGGAGATGGCGCGTGACGAAGGTGAACACACCAGCGAGGAAGGATTTTTCCTCGGCGCAAAAATGATGTTCTAAACCTCGATAGACCTCAGAGGTTTGATAACACCTGCAACGGAGGCTGCGTTACCGAGCGGCGGGTATAGCCAACCCCCAGACCAGCCACCAGCAATGCCCCCAGCAACGGTCCAGCCAGCCACAGTTCCCAGTGCAGACCGAAAGGCGCTTCAAACATGCGCTGCTGTAACAGAAACAGTGCCAGTTCTGCGCCACTGGCACCCAAAAAACCTGCTAACCCTCCCAGAACACCAAACTCCAGCGACTGAATCGCGAGAATTCGTTTGCCGGTGCTGCCCAGGGTGCGCAACACCGCACTTTCCTGCAGACGCTCTGACATGGACAGTTTTACCGCCGCAAGCATCACCAGCACACCACAGCCCAGAATCAGCAGGGTCATCAGTTCCAGACCATGGGTGATCTGGGACACCATGGTGCGGATTCGGTCAATCACCATGTCCAGCTCAATCACCAGCACTGTCGGGAACTGGCTGAGCAGGTCGTTTACAAAAGCTTTCTGTTCTGGTGGCAGGTACAGGCTGGTCATAAAAATGCGGGGGAATTTTTCCAGGTAACCCTCGGGAAACAGAATATAAAAATTCGGAGTCATGGTGTCCCAGTTGAGACTGCGGATACTGGTCACCACACCGTCAAACGTCAGGCCACCCACACTGAAAGTCAGCCGACTCCCCAGAGTGACACCAATTTCCTCTGCCAGATCCTCTTCAATGGAAAGCGGCGCTACGCCCTCGCCATAACGCTCTGCAAAGCCTTCTATCTGCGGCCACCAGAGCCCTTCCTCCACAGCATTTCCCTGCGGCAGTTCTTCGGTCCAGCTGAGATTGAGTTCGCGGCGCAGTGCTTCATTCTGGTCAATCAGCTCTTCCGAGGGGGTCTCGCCATCGATCAGCGTGATGCGCCCGCGCACCATGGCATACCAACCCACCGTGGTGAGTTCATTGTCTGCCAGCAGCTGTTCAACACCCTGCAACTCGTAGGGGGCGACATTCACCAGAAAGTGGTTTGGAGCATCCTCGGCCAATTGCCAGCGCCATTCTTCCAGCAGCGTGGTGCGGATCATCACCAGTGTCAACAGAATTGCCATGGCACCCGCAAACCCGGCCAACAACACCAGGCTCTGTATTCGCCGCCGCCACAGGTTGCTCAACGCCAATCGCCAGACACTTCCCACACGGGCGCCCAGCCGGTTGAGTTGCCGCAGCAACAACCAACCCGGCCCCATCACGGTAGCGGCAGTCAGCGCCAGTCCACAGAGTACCGCCAACCCCATGGCGAGATTCTGGCTATACCAGAGCAGCAGCAAGGCAACCATTGCAACGCCAATCAGCAATCGTTTTACAACACCCACAGGATGCAGCGACACATCCCGGCGCAAAACCGCCAGCGGCGACAGTGAAGGCAGATGCCACAATGCCGGCAGGGCAAATCCCAGCAAACTCAACAGGCCGGTGGCGATACCGGTAAACCAGGGCCGCCATCCCGGCGTCGGCAGCATGACCGGCAACAACTCCCTCACCAGCACGATCAGCACTTCATGGATTAACCAGCCTAGCAACAGGCCCAGCAACGAACCGATCACACCCAATAACAGCACCTGCTGACCATACAGCTGCCGCACCCGGCTGGCGGAGACACCCCAGCTTTTCAGTAACGCCACGGTGGATGTCTGCCCCTCCGCAAAGTGGCGGCTGGCCAACGCCAGGGCAATGCCCGCCAGAACCACGCCAAGGCTGCCAGCCAGCAACAGGAAACGCCGCCCCTGGGTCAGGGTGTCGGCGAGTCCCGCCTGTGCTGCATCGGGCGATAGCAGTCGGTCGTGCACCGCCAGCTGTGGTTCCAACCAGCCCAGATAATCTTTCAACAGGGCATCTTCTCCGGCCAGCAGCAGGCGGTAATTAACCCGGCTGCCGGGCTGGATGACTCCGGAGGCCGCGAGATCTTCCCAGTTCATCAGCACCCGAGCGCCAAACAACGAAAAGGAACCGCCCCGGTCCGGCTCTTCAACAATTACACGGCTGGCCCGCAGTCGAACTTCGCCCACTTCCAGCGAATCACCAAGGGACATATTCAGCAGTGGCAGTAGGCGGCTATCCACCCAGACTTCGCCGGGCGCCGGTCCGTGATCCAGCTGCAGCATATCGGCAATATCAGTGGCAAACGGGGTGCCAGACAGGGTCAGCAATCCGCGCAGCGGGTAATTCGGTTCAACCACTTTGACCGACGCCAGGTGGTTATAGTCACCGCTGTAAACCATGGAGGCGAACAACGCCACTTTGGCTGTTTCCAAACCGCGCTGCTGCGCCTCCGCCTGCCACTCAGTCGGCATTTCCCGGCTGCTGCGCACCTGCGCATCCGCCGCCAGAAAATGGCTGGATTCTTTCACCAGGGCGCGTTCCACGCGATCGGCCAGCAGGGCGACAGAGGTCACCACCACCACTGCCATCACCAGTGCGCCAAACACCAGCCCCAGCTGGCCACCGCGCCAGCTACGCCATAACAGCTTAAGAGCCATCATCCGGCAGCGACCCACCCGGCGGTTTCAGCGTCCACGATACGGCCCGCCTGTAGTGTGATACGACGATGGCAGCGGTTGGCCAGCACCTGTTCGTGGGTCACCAGCACCAGCGTGGTGCCCGCCTCGGCATTGAGCTGAAACAACAGATCGTTAATGGCTTCACCGGTAGCGGTGTCCAGATTGCCGGTGGGTTCATCGGCAAACAGTATTTTCGGTTGGCTGCCAAAGGCCCGGGCCAGGGCTACGCGCTGTTGCTCACCCCCGGAAAGCTGTCGTGGGTAATGGCTCAACCGTTCTCCGAGCCCAACACGCTGCAGATATTCGGTGGCCATCACCAGCGCATCCCTGTCTCCCCGCAATTCCAGTGGCAACGCCACATTTTCAAGCGCCGTCAGGCTGGGCAACAGGTGGAACGACTGAAACACAAAGCCCACGTAGCGGGCGCGAATGGCCGCACGGCCTTCCTCGTCCATTGTCGTCAGGTCTTCGCCGTTAATCTTTACCTGACCACTGCTGGGCGGGTCCAGCCCAGCCAAAATGCCCAACAGGGTGGACTTGCCCGAACCAGACGGGCCGACAATAGCCAGCGCCTCGCCTTCGGCAACAGCGAGGTTGATGTCATCGAGAATGCAAAGACTTCCGGCAGATGTGTTCACCGTTTTATTGATACTGCTGGCTTCAATCATGAAATACCTCGGTTAGCGTCCTTCTCTTCACCCGAAAAAGCCCCGGCGTTTTACCCGAAAAAGGCCCGGCGTTTTACCCAAAACAGCCCCGGCGCTGTATAAGAGAATGTTGAGCCTGTGTTTAACACCGCATTGACCACACAGATAGAAAAGCAACAACCTGCTAGACTGTATGACTTCTCATCCACCATCAAGCTCTTCTCCCATGTTGCGTTCATTACTGCTCATTCTGTCCCTGCTGTTCAGCCTGCCCGGCTTCAGTGCCACCCTGTTGGTGCTGGGCGACAGTATCAGTGCTGGTTACGGCGTCGACCGCGGCAAGGGCTGGGTGGAACTGATGCAACAACAACTGCGCAACGAGCACCATGTGGTCAATGCCAGTATCAGTGGCGACACCACCGGTGGCGGCCTGTCCCGACTCGATACCCTGATAGAGGAACACGCGCCGGATTTTGTGCTGATCGAACTGGGGGGCAATGACGGCCTGCGCGGTTACCCCATCCATCGCATCAAGGAAAACCTGCGCGCCATGGTCAACCTCATCCGCCTGGCCGACAGCCAGCCGATTCTGTTCGGCATGCGCATTCCACCCAACTACGGCAAGCGCTACAGCGAGCAGTTCTCCAACGCTTATTCCGACATTGCCGAAGAAGAAAATGTCCCACTGCTGCCGTTTCTTTTCGAAGATATCGCAGCCAACCCCGACCTCATGCTGGATGACGGCATTCATCCCAGCGAACAGGCACAACCATTGATTGCCGAGCGCACCCTGAAATTACTCACCCCGCTCCTTAACGGGGATGAATACTGATCACTGCTGGCTGACACCATTCTCTGATAGAATCCGCGGCCTTCTCCACTTGCACAAAAACCGAGTGCCATGAGCCTGATCCGCATTGACGATATTTCCATCGAGTTTGGCGATGTGCCATTGCTGACCCATGCCAGTCTTACGGTGGAAACGGGTGAACGGATCTGCCTGATTGGCCGCAATGGCGCCGGTAAGTCCACCTTGCTGAAAATTATCAACCGGCAGATCAAGCCGGACCACGGCGAACTTCACTATCGCCAGCACCTTCGCATCAGCCAGCTGGAGCAGAACCTGCCCGGTGGCCTGGAGCGCAATGTCGCGGACGTGGTGAAAGAGGGCCTCGCCGACCAGCAGGCGCTAATCGACCAGTTCCACCAGCAATCGAGCCAGACACTGGACAAGGCTGGTATGAAAGCCCTCGAAGACCTGCAGGCGGCCATCGACGCCGGTGGTGGCTGGCAAATCGACAAGCAGGTGGAAACCATCATCAGCCAGCTGGAACTGCCCGCCCACAAAACCCTGGCGGAGCTGTCAGGCGGCTGGCGCAGAAGAGTCGCACTGGGCAAGGCACTGGTTTCCAACCCGGATGTGCTGCTGCTGGACGAACCCACCAACCATCTGGATATCAGCACCATCGAGTGGCTGGAACACCGGGTGCGCGGTTACCAGGGCGCGGTGATCTTCATTACCCACGATCGCAACTTCCTGCAGCGCCTCGCCACCCGCATCGTCGAGATCGACCGCGGCCACCTGGTGAGCTGGCCCGGCAACTACCAGAACTACCTGCGCCTCAAGGAACAGGCCATTGAGGAAGAAGAAACCCGCAACGCCCTGTTCGACAAGAAGCTGGCAGAAGAGGAAACCTGGATACGCCAGGGCATCAAGGCCCGCCGCACCCGCAACGAAGGCCGTGTTCGCGCCCTGGAAGCCATGCGGGACCAGCGTGAGCAACGCATCAAGCGACAGGGCAAAGCCAAAATCAGCGTCGAAACCGCCGAAAACTCTGGCCGCAAGGTTATTGAGGCGCGCAGCCTGTGCCACAGCTACGGCGGCCAGCAACTGATCAACAACTTCAAAATCAAGATCATGCGCGGCGACCGCATCGGCCTGATCGGCAATAACGGGGTGGGCAAATCCACCCTGCTGAAAATTCTGTTGGGACAGATCGAACCGGACCAGGGCTCGGTCAAACTCGGCACCAACCTGGAAATCGGCTATTTCGACCAGATCCGCCGGGAGCTGGATACCACCAAGACCATTGCCGAGAACGTTGGCGACGGCAAGGAATACATCAAGCTCAACGGCAAGGACCGCCACATTATCGGCTACCTGCGCAACTTCCTGTTCTCACCGAAGCGCGCCATGACTCCGGTCAGCGCCCTGTCCGGCGGGGAATGCAACCGGGTTCTCCTAGCCAAACTGTTCACCCGCCCCACCAACCTGCTGGTGCTTGACGAACCCACCAACGACCTCGATGTGGAAATGCTCGAAGTTCTCGAAGAACGACTGGTGGAATACCAAGGCACCCTGATTATCGTCAGCCACGACCGGGAATTTCTCGACAACGTGGTCACCAGCGTGCTGGTGTTCGAGGAAGACGGCAGGATCGAAGAATACGTCGGCGGCTACAGCGACTGGGTGAAACGTGGCAAGCACCTGAAAATTGCCGACACTATCGACCACCCTTCCGGCCACATGGTGGATCACGACACCACCAGCGAAGCCAAAAAGAAACCCTCGGGCAAACTCAGCTACAAACTGCAACGGGAACTGGACCTGTTGCCCGAGCTGATCGACAGACTGGAAACCGAAATTGCTGCTCTGGAAGAACAAACCGCCGACCCGGATTTCTTCAACCGCCCCTACACAGAAACCCAACCGATTCTCGACGAGCTGGGCAAAAAACAGATGGAACTGGATCAGGCCGCCGAGCGCTGGGTAGAACTGGAAGAAATGAAAAGCTGACAATGCCGCCAGTGGCTGCAGTTAAAAAGTTATTAATTTTTTAACTGCCTCACAACGCCATATTCATAAATGTAATTATCTGAAATTCTTATAATTACCATTCCCAAAAGTCATGTTTTTTAGCAGTAAAACCGGCTTTTTTAGATAGTCCTTTCTAAAAAAATTCCTCATTCTTAAATCCACGCTAAAGCAAACGTCTTTAGCAATATCGTTCTTTAACGATGGTTTTATTAACAACTGCTGTATTGAAAACTGCTGTATTGAAAACTGACAGCCCGGCGCGCCACTGAGGGATTGTGCACCCCGAGTACCATGACCACCCCCTCACCACAGTTTCAGCGCGCACAGGCCCAGGCAGTGACGGATTATCTGCGAGGTATTGCCATGTCAAAGCTAATGAACAACTTGTTAACCACGGGCATGACGGTAGAAGTCATGGACCCCAAACACCCCGACTCCGAGCACAAAGCCTCGTTTATGGGCAAGGTCTACCAATGTGACCAAGAGCATGTGCTCGTCAGGGATGCCGAAAACCACACCTACGACGTGTTTCTCGATGAAATCCTGTGCGTGATGAATTACGAGAGCAACGTTTCCAGCTACTGCCTGCGGGTTGGCGAAAACGGTTATGACGTGGTGTGTATTCTGCCCACCGGCATGGTCGAGACGCTGGCCACGGGGTTGGATAACGTCACCGCAACCCATGTGACTGAATTGTTATCCCAACCTGCAGTGAAGCAGCGAATTGCCGCCTGACGATGATGCGACGCAATGGCACCGTTTTTATCTTTCGGACAGCCATTGCAAGCACTCAGGTCCAAAGTAGCCGTTTTCGGGGCTAAAAACCCCGAACGACCCTTTTTCTCCACACGGTTATCCGCACATTACGCCTTTCAACGTCTGCCGATATGACAAGTGAAGGCATGACACACACTGTGAGATATCGCCATGACGAAGCAACTGCACCACATGATCACCAAGGGGACACGCGTAGAGATCGGCGCACCAAAACATCACCAGTCGACGCACTTGGATTCATTCCTGGCTGAAGTCTGCTACTGCCATCAGGACCACGTGCTCGTCAAAGATAGTGAAGACCACACCATCGACGTCTTTCTCGATGAAATCGTCTGCCTGAGAAGCTACGAAGGCAATAATCCCTGCTACTGCCTGAGAATGGCCGAACACGGCTACGACGTGGTGATCGTACAGTCCACCGGCATGGTGGAAACATTGAGCTCGTCCATGGATAAAGCCATGGCCACCCAAATCCTCGACATGCTGAAACAGCCTGCAGAAATTCTCTGGGTTACTGCCTGATTCAAGACACCACTAGAGTATTTTTTATCCGACTTCCCGGGTTGCACTGGGGAGGACATAGGCCGCCACAAAACGCCTTAGAATTTCCTGTGCGAACGGCGTGGGTTTCCTGCTCACAGCCTCTACCAGCTGTTCCGCTTCTTCGGGCAGAAAATAGCCATGGTGCTTATAGGCATCAATCCGTAGCGTGAACTCGGCGGCATCCCCCTCCGGATGAAATTGCGTGGCGTAGACATTATTACCAACACGGAACATCTGCACCGGGCAAGCCTGCCCAGTCATCAGCAGTGCCGCCCCTGCCGGGGTTTCGTCGCAGGCCTCCTTGTGGCCGAGCAGCACGTCAATCTTGTCAGGAAAGTCCACCAGCAACTTATCCCGCTTGCCCTCTTCCGTGATATCCAACTCTACACAACCCACCGCTTCACCATAACGGCTGGAAATACCGGCACCGAGATAATTGCCCAATAAGCCGTTGCCCGAGCAGGCACCGAGAAAGGGAAAATCCAGGGCAATCACCTGTTGCAGCAAGCGCTGAAAATCCGCTTCCACCTGCAACTGCTCTGCGGACTTTTTCTCCAGAGGTGTGCTGATATCGAAGGGGCTGCCACCCACCAGAATTGCCGAGTAATTATCCAATTGCAGGTCAGCGGGAATACCGTGGTGCTCAATGCGCATTCTTTCCGTCATGGATGCGGGTAACTGCCCGTATTTCAGGAAACAGGCGTATTCGCTGTCGGCGATCCGGTCCTCGGGCCGCAGTTGCAGAACCAAAAGGGGTTTATTTTTGGTCATGGTTAGAGAGTGCCTGTAAGAAAATCGAGCTATAGCACGAGTATAAGGCACCCGGTGCAAGGAACGACTTGGGGCAGATCAATTCAGGGCATGTTGGAAGTAATGTGGCCGCCGGGCGGCCCGGCATACTTGATGAGATAAAACGCACTTGCCAGAGAGGCGAGACCACTGACCCTGGAGTCTTTCGGGTTGTTGTTTTTTGGTCTCTGCATCGCTTTACCCCACTGAGTATCGCTATCTATGACTAACCATCACTTGTTTTACTCGCAAGGTTAATTCGACAAGCAAATCACGCTTTACTTGCGGGTCGCTGGACGTGTATTGCTATACGTTCAGAATCACCGGCACCGCAAAGCAGACGGAGGCGAAGAAGGCAACCCTGAAGGGCAGAGGTAGTTTCATGGTGGATGTAGGGGCAGCCCCTGTTCCTTTGTGAACTTACATCCAGTTTAGTCAATAAACATACTCAACCAGCAACTACACTGACTCAAGACCAAGGCACATTGATATCCAGCTTATTACCCAGTTCCACTCACAAAACAGCCAACTGGAAATCTGTTTTGACAGGTACATCTAACCCTAAAAAGACTTCAGATCACACGCCCATGGAGGGCGCGACATGGCACCCCAGAAAGCAGCACCAGCAAGAAATTATTTCAATCCACGCGCCCGCGAGGGGCGCGACTACCGCACGGTCAATGAGTTGATCGACGACTGGGAGTTTCAATCCACGCGCCCGCGAGGGGCGCGACCCAAAAGAAAACGCTTCGGAAATTCTTTCTTCCAGTTTCAATCCACGCGCCCGCGAGGGGCGCGACCATCAATAGCTACCCCCTGACGAAACCCGTAGGAGTTTCAATCCACGCGCCCGCGAGGGGCGCGACAGCTGAGTTGATTGTTTGGGCGTTTGGGCAGCAGTTTCAATCCACGCGCCCGCGAGGGGCGCGACGTAGTTAGTCAGGGCGCTGTCTCGCTGACTGGTGTTTCAATCCACGCGCCCGCGAGGGGCGCGACCATTGACCTGGCGAAAGAGACTTACCAGTCAGGAGTTTCAATCCACGCGCCCGCGAGGGGCGCGACGAACTCCGGTCCGCAGCTTAAAGGTATAAATCATGTTTCAATCCACGCGCCCGCGAGGGGCGCGACATGGTTCAGCTGTGCCTTGATCTAGTCATGCGAGTTTCAATCCACGCGCCCGCGAGGGGCGCGACAGCGCAAGCCTGGTGCCGTAGCACTGGATCTAGTGTTTCAATCCACGCGCCCGCGAGGGGCGCGACCCTGTGTTCAGGAGAACCCAAACTCAGCCGCCACCAGTTTCAATCCACGCGCCCGCGAGGGGCGCGACGATGATGTGCGCAAGTTCAGCATGTTCAGGCTGGTTTCAATCCACGCGCCCGCGAGGGGCGCGACCTGACGGGTATGACTCAGGTGCGCATGCTGATTCTGTTTCAATCCACGCGCCCGCGAGGGGCGCGACATTTTTTTTGCAATTTTTCTATTTTTATTAAATAGTTTCAATCCACGCGCCCGCGAGGGGCGCGACGTCGTCCGCCAGCAGGCCCACCCAGTTAAAGGTGTTTCAATCCACGCGCCCGCGAGGGGCGCGACCTAGCGCAAACAGGCTCACCGCTGCCACCAGGCCGTTTCAATCCACGCGCCCGCGAGGGGCGCGACGCGCGCAGAGGTGGAAATTCGCATTCGCTTCAGGGTTTCAATCCACGCGCCCGCGAGGGGCGCGACCCACTGGAATTTAAACCCGGCGAAGTGGTACAGCTGTTTCAATCCACGCGCCCGCGAGGGGCGCGACCCAGAAATAGTGTTCAGCTTGCCGATATTCCCCTGTTTCAATCCACGCGCCCGCGAGGGGCGCGACCCGCAACCAACCAGGAAGACGACACCATGACACCAGTTTCAATCCACGCGCCCGCGAGGGGCGCGACAGCTGTGAGGCTACAGAATCAAGTCTATGAGGAGTTTCAATCCACGCGCCCGCGAGGGGCGCGACGGAAAAGGGCCGCTGGGAGGACATGCTGCAGCACGTTTCAATCCACGCGCCCGCGAGGGGCGCGACATTATTCCGGTGGGCGATATCGCCACCAAGGATGTTTCAATCCACGCGCCCGCGAGGGGCGCGACTATCTCTTTCACCATAGCTGAATACCCCTCTTTATCGTTTCAATCCACGCGCCCGCGAGGGGCGCGACGCTATTGCACCTACGTAGGCTGAGCCGATGATGGTTTCAATCCACGCGCCCGCGAGGGGCGCGACGGCAGAGCGGATTGACCAGCTGCGCCTTGGAAAAGTTTCAATCCACGCGCCCGCGAGGGGCGCGACGCATCATCAACGCGGTACAGCGTGATGCTGACCTGTTTCAATCCACGCGCCCGCGAGGGGCGCGACAAGCCATCTGATCTCCTTTTTTGATCCTGATGTCGTTTCAATCCACGCGCCCGCGAGGGGCGCGACTTTTTTTACCGCCTGAAGAACAACAACGGCCAGCAGTTTCAATCCACGCGCCCGCGAGGGGCGCGACCCTCACCGTTAATGGTGCGGGCGTTCGGATCGCTGTTTCAATCCACGCGCCCGCGAGGGGCGCGACCCGCGCTTGGCGGCGATCTGGACGTTATTCGGCTGGTTTCAATCCACGCGCCCGCGAGGGGCGCGACATTCGTTGTTGTGATGTTGTTCTCATCCAAAATTGTTTCAATCCACGCGCCCGCGAGGGGCGCGACCGTTCATGCTGTAAATCTCCGTTGTGTCGAGTGGGTTTCAATCCACGCGCCCGCGAGGGGCGCGACCCCTTCACAACCTGTTCGACATTGTCGGTAGTGATGTTTCAATCCACGCGCCCGCGAGGGGCGCGACCGGCGCGGGTCTGGCAACCACTGATATCCATTGGTGTTTCAATCCACGCGCCCGCGAGGGGCGCGACGCGGCAAAAGCTACTCGACAAGGGCCGGGAGGCCAGTTTCAATCCACGCGCCCGCGAGGGGCGCGACGTGGTCAGATGGTCAGATAGATCAGCGTCTGCGCGTTTCAATCCACGCGCCCGCGAGGGGCGCGACCGATGGAAAAGGTATCACTTGTGCGGTCTGTGGTGTTTCAATCCACGCGCCCGCGAGGGGCGCGACAACCCGGCTCGGAGCCGGGTCTCTTCGATGTACTCGTTTCAATCCACGCGCCCGCGAGGGGCGCGACCAGCTCCGACCAACAACTAGGTCAGCCCGGTGATGTTTCAATCCACGCGCCCGCGAGGGGCGCGACCCTGAATCATTGACATTCTCAGAACGATTCAAACCTGTTTCAATCCACGCGCCCGCGAGGGGCGCGACGTCATAATCGAGAAGCTCAAGGATTTTTCTAATGTGTTTCAATCCACGCGCCCGCGAGGGGCGCGACGGGCGGGGGTTCAAATCGTCAACGGTGGGGAGCTTGTTTCAATCCACGCGCCCGCGAGGGGCGCGACATCCAGCCGGAACACTAAACAACATCATATTTACGTTTCAATCCACGCGCCCGCGAGGGGCGCGACCGTCAAATTCTAAGTTTTTAAAAAACAAGAAGAAAGCGGGATTCTTCCGCTAACCTCTGCAAGTTGTCCAATATGTTCTAGCGCAAAAGATCAAAAACAAAAAAACAATAGGAAAATTATATGGTTGAAGAAGCGCTAACTTACCGAAAAAACAATGTTAACCAATGGTTAGCGGACTAAAGAATCAAAGCGTCCCGCAAGGGGTCATCCACGGCTTTGGCACCAACATGTTCAACGCGCTGACGACCTCGCTTCCCAAGAAAGTAGAAGCGAAGACTATCTTCTTCCTCATCAAAAATTTCCATGAGAGTATTTTTGAGAATCGTAAATTGGGCAGGCTCAACTTCGCATTCAAAGACGGAGTTTTGTACTCGCACACCATAATCCAGACAGGTCTTGGCGATATTGCGCAGCCGTCGCCTTCCCTCGGATGTAACAACACTGACATCGTACGTGATCAGCACTAACATAATTTCACTTCGCTAAAAAGGGCGTATAGAACTCAGTATCACCACGAATATGTCTCGCCAACAGCAATGCTTGGCTGTGTGGCAGCAGGCCAATAGGGACTTGTTCCTGTAAATACGGGTGCATAACTTCAACCTGCTTACGCTCTTGATACGAAACCAGCAATGCCTTCCTGGCATCATCGGTTAATCGCACGGCACCACTAGCTTCCTGAATGAAGTCTTTTAACTGGATTTGCCGGCGGTTGATCAAGGTCAGCACAAAGCGGTCTGCCCAAACTGCACGAAACTCTTCCAATAAATCCAGTGCTAGGCTCGCTCGACCGGGTCTATCCTGATGTAGAAAGCCAACATAGGGATCGAGACCGACTCCCTGTAACGCGGACATACACTCTTGTGTGATCAGTGAGTAAACGAATGAAAGCATGGCATTTACCGGGTCGGTCGGCGGTCGCCGAATACGACCGCCAAATGCAAAGCCACTGTCTCGGATCAACTCATTGAAAACGGAAAAATAGTTTGCGGCGGCATCGCCCTCCATACCCATTGCCTCGGCTACCGTTTGTGCTTGCTTAACTCGCCGAAGGCTGGTCGCCAGCTTTTTAGCAGCTTGGGAGAGTGGAGGATTTTCACCGTGGTTGCGGAGTTCCCGCAGCAACACCGAGCGCGAGTTAGCAATTTTTGCCGCCACCATCAGGCGTGCAACGGATACCGCTTTCTCCGGACTATCAGCCCAGCGATACTGGGCACGACGCAACAAGACATTGCCAGTCTGTTTTCCCTGAACTCTGGCAAGAAAACGTCCATATTCGGTATAGAAAGTAAGGCCAATCCCTTTTTCAGCACAGTATCCCATCAAAAATGGTGATACCGACACTTGTCCAAAACAGGTAATACTACCGATGGTTAATGAAGGAAATTGACCCAGCCGGTCATCGCCATTCTTGATCACGATGGTTTCCCGCTCCTTGTGTAAGTAACTTTCCTGGCGGGTGATGTACAAGGCATTAAGCATTTTTTTCATGTATTGAACATCTCTTCCATGTACTTGCGGGAAACGTCCTTGCGGAAAGTTTCAGGTTCACAGAGATTAACCAATGAACAGGCCCGGCAACGTTTAGCATTGGCTGTGGGTTGAGGAGTTAGCCCCTCTTTCAAGATCAGATGTGCTTCGTTGATGGCAGCAATGGTCACTTCACGCAACTCATCTGTTATTGCGATATTCTCGCGTCGCCGGATTTCCCAGTACCACAATGCACCTTCTGTAACTCGGGATTGGCGCATTTCTTCCAGACACAAAGCCTGGGCGCACAGCTGAATACGGTCCCAGTCCTCTACCTTGGGCTTACCGCGTTTGTACTCGACGGGGAAAAACTGGGCTGGATCGCCCAACTCGATTTCGAGCAGGTCCATTTTGCCGCGAATTCGGTACTGCTGCGATTCCAGCATTACCCCGCGCTCAAATCGAGTGCCTCTGCGCTGTTCGGCCAGACCGGAATCCACCCGCTCATGCAGTATCCGGCCCTCGGCGGTAAAACGGTTTTCTTCCCAGGCCTGCTCTAGATGGATCAAGGCAAATTGTCGGGGACAGAAGGCAAGGTGTTGAAGGGCAGAAATGGCTACAAAGTCATCCATGGCTCTGAAAATTATCCGTTGCGTTCGTTTTCCTTTTGGTGCCAAATTCGGAGGATATAAACGTCACCTTGATAACAGGTGTAGCGCAAACAATAATGCTCGGAAAAAAGATCCCGAACATCCCCCCATCGCGCCGATGAATGAACTGTTATACCCAGCTTGGGAAAATCCAAGAGGCGTGTGGCTGATGAGATAAGTCGGTCCTTGATTTCATCAACCTCAACAACGCCTGCTTTAATCAGAAAATCGTGTATATATTCGAGGTCATTCAGTGCTTCATCCGTGAAGATAAGTTGCATTACTTTGGCCTCGGCAGCTCGTTTTCAGTTTCCCAACTACGGATCCACTCAAATACCTTGTCTGCGGGCACCCCCCGACCGGCCATCATGGATTCCAGCGCCGGGAGGGTTTCCTGCCAGCGCTGTTCAGCAAGCTCCTGGTGGGCAATAAACTCTTTAAGCGCCTGATTTATTAGATAGTTTTTACTCCTATCCAATTTTTTGGCAAGCACCTCAAGAGGTTCTTCCAGTTCAGGTTGAAGACGGATACTTGTAACGGTCATGAACCTAACCTCCAGTTTGTAGTGATCTGAAGCCAAGTGTAGTACGTTCGGCTACAAACTGCCTCTCAGGTTTGAGCCGGAGGCTAAACACATCGAATTCGAGGGGTTTAAACCCGTGGAAATCGACGGGTTAGAATCCATTGATTTCTTCTGGCACCAAGTTGTCCAGAGATTCAAGTTCATAGGCCCCACCCGCGTTTACCTTGAGTGTACGGTGAACCTTTGCGGAAGAGTATTGGCCAGACTTACTGTTATGTTTCCACCATATTACTTTTTCCACTGCCATTGATCCTTCTGGACGAGCAGATGAAGCGTCACCCTCAAAAAGACGCGGCAATACATCTTTGATTGCCTGTGCGTCTTCATCTGAAAACCCAGTTCTTTCAGCCAACTGCGGGGTCATCGCGCCAAATGCAACATAAATAGCGGAATCAACACGGTGCTTCATGCCCATTGTGTCAGAGGCGCGTTTTGTTCCATCACCTTCCCCACTAACGCTTTTGGTAATTTGTGTACTGGTAATGCTAACCGGCTCTATTGAAAACGCAGATTGAATAGTTACCGGGCCCCGAATAGGTACAGATACGCCATCTTTCGCTTCACCCTTATAGGCAAATAACTGCCCAAAAGCGCGAACATCGAACCACTTCGCACAGGCCAGTCTGGCAGTTTCGTCAGGGGCAGTCTTCTTCGCGTTAAACGCTTCTTTGCCGAGGCCGAACTCTTCGGAATAGGCGCGATTCTGCAAGCTTGTCATGCCATCGATTTTCTTCTCATCAGATTGAACAAATATGCTTTGTCCATCACTTTGCAGGCGATCCCGAATCTTGCGTTTTAGGCATACGTCTGTAATTTCACCAAGGCCTTCGTAATCCTGACGTGGACGGTTGCCATTCAGTGGATCACCATTAGGATTAGCATTTTTTACAGAAAAGATGATGGCGAAGTCGATTTTGTTTTGCAGGCTCATGCTCCTTGCTCCTCAGTGATTTCAAGTTTGGTATCGATTTTTGTTTCAGGCTTTTGGTTTAGTGTTAAGCGCTGGCAGTGAAAGCCCAGTAAAAATTCGCCAGTTAGAGCTTTAGGGCTGATAAATTGGTCATGGTCGAACAGGTTCATTACAGTATCCAACTCCTTGTTGATATTGGTTAAGAATCCAGGGCGAGAACTTTTCATCTGCCGAATATAGGGATCCAACTGTTTGTAAATCGTCAACCATGTCTCGTAGGGTCTATCGGCAAAACGTTGCATTAAACGATTGGCTGTTGTTGGTCGATTGACATTGGCAGCACGTAATGCAACCTCTTCCAAACGTTCAGCAAGCGCTAAGAGCCTGCCATAAAGATAATCACGAGAGGTATTAGAGGTATCGAGTGACATAGCAAACTCCTTTCTTTGTTCTTTACGTGGATGGCGCAAATAAAAACCGCGAATTAACGAGCAAGCGACACCTAATGCTCGCTCCCATTCCCAATACTCCTGTGCCGCCGGGTTACTGGCCCTTGCCATGCTCAGTTTGACTAAATCAAAGGGAATGGCTCTTCCTTCTAAAACACAAGGAACTAGCCTCTCATAAAAGTTTTTCTTCAAACTGTCGTTACTCTTAATAACATCTCCGTAGACCACCTGTAGCATGGCGTAGGGGGACGGTGCCGAAAGCAACCAAGCAACTTTTGCTTTCGGTTTTCCTTTCGTTTGTGGGATTTCAATCACAACGCGCTGAGGCCAAGCCATATCGGCATGCCACTGGGTAATCCTGTCGATATATTCCTGCGGCAAGGTTTCCCGATAGTAAGTGATGCCCATGCGACCGGGGGTGGCGGAATCGATTGCCATGATTGAAATTTGATCAGTATCGGAGAGCTTTTCGCGATAGCCCCGCATGTAAGAAGTGAGCCTTGCTGCAAAGCTTTGTCCCACATCCGTCGAGTGATCTATCACGGATTTGGTTGCATCTCGACTGTCTTGTTTGGAGTCATCTATCTCGTCAAAATTATCAAGATCAAATTCAGTAGTAGCCACGAGTGGGCTGGGTATTTGTTGGCCTGAAACAGCCCACGCAACTATTGCTTGATCGCCGTTGCGAAAAGCTTGCTTTGGCCTATTGATAAGCCAACGCAACGCATTATGAGCCTTCTGCGTGGTGACTACACCAATCCCCACAGACTGCAACCCATGATTTTCTATAGACGTTTTACTATCGGTAAAACGTCCTTTAAACGTAAATCCACCAAGATCATTAGATGAGATAAGTTTGGCTTTATCTCCCGAATGGCGCAATTTGGCAGGATGACTTAATGCCAACGATTGAATTTCCCCTGATACATAGCACAACCCTGTAATGCCAGCATTTGAACTATCATAGGCTATCCATTGTTGCTGAAGACTACGGTCCTTCCAGGTGTCAGGACACTCAATTTGCTCATCCTCCACAGTCCAACACACCAAAGCATTGCCCTGATCCAGAGTACCTTTTTCTTTGGGGAGCACCTTGAATAGCAGTGGCGGATCACTTTCCTGGTCCGGCCATGCTCGTAAAAGCTTACCGTTGCTATCCAGCCAGACAATCTGACAAGCGATAAGGTCTTGTATAACTTGGCGCTTAGAAACGTAGTCAAGAACAGCTGCGATGCTTGAATGGCCATATTCTGACTGACACCAGTTATCAAGTTGTTGCCGATAGCTTTCAAAATATGCTGATTTCTCTCCTCCATACGTCTTATAGTCACCTGCTATATATTGGAGTTTGTCGGCTAGGGGGTGCGCCGCTTCACCACTGCTTCTACCGGCAGATTTTTCTGTGGCGGGCAACACTATCTGTGTTTTTTCCAGGACGGTGGCACGACGAAAGTTACCTCTGCCATCAATGACGATATTAATATGAGCATTCTGTATGGTATGACCTACCGGAATCGGCTTTAAATCCTCTGATATGTCGAGTTTTATGCCGTCCTCATAGGTTTTATAAAGGCACTGCATCCAACTCATAGCGCAGCCTCCTCTAGCTCAACCGGCAACAGGTTGTCGTTTACGCCAAATGGTTTGGCATCCATTTTTCGTATAAAACGCCGCGTTTCACATTCTTCAGGCCTTGGAAACTCAATGACGCCGTTGCGCATAATCGGTGAAAAGAAACGGCTATGAAGTTCGTCAATACCGGTTTCATCGGGATAGTCGAAACCATGAAACATCAGCCCAAAGCCTAGTTCCGGTATATGGTCGTAAGCACTTTCCCCCGTCCCGAATTCACACGGTTCCACATACCCCTGACAATCCCGAACACCAAGAAAGATATCCTGTCGCCCCCCCTTTTCCAGCATTCGTTTTGCTATGGTGTAGTGCTTGCCATCAATTCTGTCCTGTTCCAGTTCAGGCCGGTGTTCATTCCACTCAAAATGAGCTTCTACCTGGTATTCAACATCATGAAGAAAGGTGTAAATAGCCAGGCTATTGCCGCCACCCCAAACCAGTGGTTTGGTACCTTTGGTTTGGGTTTGAAGCGACTTCATCACTCTGACTCTATCTACGTGCCAGATAAGGGTAGGCTTCCAGTAAATGGATTTGAGCACCCCTTTTAAGGCTTCATAGGTTGGGATGTGGTACGAGCACTTCTCGCCGCCGATTTTGGTAATCGGGTCGGTGAACAGTGCGTAGCGGCCCCATAGCCGAAAACTGATACTGTTTTTCATGATCACATCACTCCATCAATTATCAAATTATCCATTTCCCCGACCTTTTCTGTTGAAACACCGAACTCCTCGCTGTAATGAGTCCCATCAAGAAAGTAGATGGCTTCTCCCGGTTGAGTTTCATGTACAGCGTCTGCATCTTTGAGCTTTTTCCATATATTGGGAAAAACATTAACACTGTACTGCTGTGCCTCTTTCAGTGTTCTGTAATACGCCTGCGGCTCAAATTCCTTGGCGAGTCGGCAAAGTTCAGCGACCAGCTCCTTACCCTTCCCGTGTTGGACTACTACTGCGTGGGTTGGCGCATCTATGGCTTTAAACAACTTACCTGCATCCATAAAGGAATGGCGCATCAGGGGCAACTTCCCTGCCCGGATTATCTCGTCGTTATTAATGTTTAATGCATTCTGACTTAACAGGTTTAGTAACGTTTGCTCCGGAGGGTAATCGTTATCGGAAACCGGATAGTCCATTTCCTCACTGCGGTCATAAAAGTAGTACTGAAAATAGCGTTGCATGATTTCAGGGGAGAGCAATTCGGCCTGGCTATCAATTTCGCTGAATACCCGTTGGGTCTTTTCCTTGCCAACATGAATGTCTTTTAGTATCCCCACTGGTTCGGAGTCAGGGTTAATGACATCGACCTGCCCTTTAATGGATAGGCCATTTTTGTCTTTTAATTCGCCGTGGCGATTACATCGCCCTGCTGCTTGCGCTATGGAGTCCAAACCAGCGAGAAATCGAATGACCGAACCGAATGAAACATCCACACCCGCTTCGATCAGTTGAGTGCTGATGCATAACACTGGTAAATCTCGATTCAAACGATCTATTATGAGATCCAGCTTGGCTTTTCTATGTGCGGGGTAAAGGCTGGTGCTCAGATGAAAGATGGTATCTTTATCTACTTCGCTCATGCACGCATGATAAAGATCCTGTGCCCACTGTTTGGTGTTAACAATAATCAGGCAGCTACCAACCTCATCAAATCGCTCAAGTACAAGTTTTTTGATTTCCTCGGAATTCCAGCCACCTACTTTTACCCGGTTATTTATGTCCACACGAGTTAGGTCTAGGAACAACTTCCGGGTATCTTGAATGTCTCCGACAAGCTCAGCATTTTCCGCCATCAGGAGTTGCCCTTTATCTGCAAAGCGTAAGTTATTTAAAAGCGGCTGGGTGGCGGTGCATAGTAGAGCTGTGGTTTTAGTCTGTTGTGTCAGAAAGTTAAGGGCATTGCAGAACAGATGAACACAGTTAATAGGGAGCGTCTGGATTTCATCAAAAATCAGTACCGAATTGGCGAGTTGATGCAAACGCCGGACACTGCGGGTACCACCACCGAATAATGTTTCCAGAAATTGCACCATAGTAGTAAAGACAATGGGCGCATCCCAGTTATCCGATACCAGTTTGGAGTGCCAGGTTTGCTGCTCCGGCTCTATATTACTGTGATGCTCCAGCACCCAGGGGTGCGTGTCTGTCTTTTGCTCCAATATGTCGCGGACAGCGCGAGCATTTTGCTCAATGATTGAGGTATAGGGAATGATATAGATGATGCGCTCTAGTTTATGCTTGCGAGCGTGATGTAGTGCATAACGAAGGCTGGCCAGGGTTTTTCCGCCACCAGTGGGAACGGTTAGGGAGTATATGCCTTGAGGATCATTGGCCCTTTGCTTGCAGTTGTCAGAGATTTGTCGGCGAATTTCATCAATAGGTTTTGTCTGCTCAAACTGCCCGAGGTGGGATTCAAAACGATCGATAGCAGTATCCCAGTTCAGCCATGCCTGACGGGACAACCGCTGTTGCTTTCTTGAGGGGGTTTCAAACTCCGCGCTGTTAAGCCGATCAGCATCTACCAGACATGAAAATAGAAAACGAGTAAAGAATCCAAGATTGAAGGAATCTGTTTTTGAATACTTTTTCTTCTCCTTTGCTAAAGAAAAATCAGCCAGCTTGCTTAGTTTCTCGTATAGGTTCTTAACCAGTTCTTGATTAGCCAATTCGTCAACGGAAGTCATCAGCTCAGTTTCTGCGTGACTCAGACATTCACGCAAATGGGTTTTTTCATCACCTTTACCCATTCTTATGCTGAATATATTGCTGCCATCTTTATCGATGCAGTTAATTAACCCGCTGTGGTGTGAAGCGATACAAAGCGCCAGCATTTGCGCCACAATTTCTCCTTGCCCGGCACCACCAAAATTGTGCAGTCGCTGCCAGAGAATCTGTGCACCGGCACTGGAGTGATCAATTTTTCCCTTCAGGCTGCCTGCTTCTACATACCCATCTTCATCAGGGTTAATAACACCTGTAGCTGACTTAATATATGTCTGAAAATCTTGGCTGAATTTACCAAAGTCATGAAGTAAGCCAAGCACATTTCCGGCATCCGGAGTGTTTATTTTCTGAGCGAACTCGCAAGCCAGATTACCAACCTCACGCAAATGAGTAACCAAGGGTTGAATATCACCATCTTTTTCTCGAATGTGTGCAATATATTGACTATTCATCATCGCCTCCTTTCAACTCCAAAAATTTAAACGAGTAATTCTTATGGAGACAATCGCCACTAGATCTTGGGGATTCTTTATCCATCACACCCAAATTCCCACCTTAAACTCCAGCGGTTCCCACTGCCTTTCAACAAGGTCTTTCACCACCACATCTATACGCTCACCCTGATCAAGTAGCTGGCTTAGTGCCGCATTGTGGCTTCTGGGCACATACCCCAATTTGTGCCCCCGCCAGAACACCTCGATGGCCTTGCCATCGTGGCGGTTTGCTGACTCCCGTTTCAGTTCGAGCCTGTCTCCCGGCTTGATCCGCGCCAGGCATTGCTCGCCCTGGTAGTAGGCAAATCCGGCGATGCGGGTTTCCAGCACCGGCAGCATCCGCGCCCTGTTTGTATTCGGCCTCTTTATTACTGCCAGAGATGCACCACCGGCCAGGATGCCGGCAAACAGCTTGAGGATGTTCCGCCTTGGGGTGGCAATTGATTTTTCCTTGTCGCCTTCATCTTCGTATTGCGCGGAAGAAGATTGTTCCACTACGGTTTCTTTAACCAAGGGGTTTCCGCTATCTGGAACAAGCGCAGGAGGAGATGAACTGTCTGTGCGCGACAGATACCCCGGCGCGGCGATAAGCCATTTGTGGCCTTCTGCTTCGAAGCGGATACCCACGCGGTTATATTCCTTTTCCGGATCGCCGGCGTTGACGTAGTCGGTGACCACACCCCTGCCAAAGATGCGGTGTAAGACAACCTCGCCCACTTCGTACAACTCATTGTCCCTGGTCATTATTGAGGGCTTCCTGCAGTTCTTTTCCGGCATGCTAGCAACCGAACTGGACAAAACGTGTCTTGGTTATCCATCCAGTAGTGCTACAGCCACCCCAACCCTTTGCCGAGCTGCATTTCCAGCCCCTGCTGCAGTCTGTTCTGCAGTTTTTTGCGCAGTTTTACTGGCGCCTCCACATACACATGGGGCGTATGGCGAAGCAAATCCTGAATCAGTTCGCGGTCATCTGAATAGGGGATGCTGAGCAGGTAATCTTTGCCATCCCACTCGCCCAGCTGTTGCGGGTGCCATTCCTGTGTGGCGATTTCACGGGCAATCTCCCGCGAGAAACGCAGCCTGGCGGTGTGTGTTGCCTCGCCTGCGAAGATCCCGAAACTGCTGGTGAAATGCGCACGCAGGGTTTCTTTGTCTATGGCCTGGCTCTTTGTTTTGAGGATTTCGGCGGCACCGATGCGAGCTATGGAAAAGGTACGCAGTTCGTTTCTGAGGTGACACCAGGCGTCGACGTACCAGTTTTCCCGGTAGTAAACCAGAGTCTGCGGGCTGATGTCGCGACCGGTTTTTTCACCTTTGTAGCTGAGATAATCAATTCGAATGCGTTTGCTTCTGAGCAGCGCTTCGCTGATTTTATTGAAAATGGCACCCGGCAGTTGCCGGTGGGCGATGGGCAACACACGAATGCGATCTGCAAAGGCATTGGGATTGATTCCCCGTGCACTGAGCAGGTTGGCGATCTCTTTTTCGATCACGGCAATTTCATCGTTGAGGATGCCGTTGCCCAGTTGTTCCAGCAGATTGAGCAATACGCTCAGGGATTGCAGTTCCTCACCGGTCAGCCACAGGCCGGGAAGTTCGAAGAGATTGAGGGGGTCTTCCGCGTAATGCCAACCGCGCTGTGACCGATCATATTCCAGCGGCGCATCCACCAACTGCATGGTTTCAAGCAGGCGTTTGACATTGCGTTCACTGCATTCGAGTTCTTCCGCAAGTGCTCGAACGGATACTGCTCGGCGGCGGCTTTTAAAGATGCGATGAAGTTGCTGGATACGGTCGAATTTGTCCACGGGGGGTCATCCATGAAATTGATCCCGCGTTAGATTTAATGCCTATTGGCTAGCGAGTGCAACCCGGCACGTTTAATCCAGGTGCTCCACCATCAACTGCACCGACTCCCTACCCTGCCACAGGTTAATATCCAGCTTGTAAACCAGATTGACCTTCTCCGCCGCCGGGTTGGGCCACTGCTCGGTGTCCACATTAAAGGCGATGGCATCGATTAACTGTTGTTTTCCTTCATCCAGGGCCAACATCAATTTGAGGTGTTTCTCGCCGACGATACGCTGCTGGACGATATAGAACTCGCCCTCGAACAGCGGTTCGGGGAAGTGCTGGCCCCAGGGGCCGGATTCACGCAGTAGTTGGGCGGTGTCGATATTGAGTTCGGTTATATCGAGTGTGCCGTCGGTAAGGATTTCCGCCTCCAGATCTGCAGGGCTGAGCTGGCGGCGCACTTCGGCATCAAAGGCGGTGACAAAATCTTCGTAGCGTTCCCCAGGCAAACTGAGGCCCGCTGCCATGGCGTGTCCGCCGAATTTGCTGATCAGTTCGGGATGGCGACTGGCCACGGCGTCCAGCGCATCGCGGATATGCAGACCCTTGATGGAGCGGGCGGAGCCCTTGTACTCACCGTTGCCGGCATCGGCGAAGGCGATCACCGGACGGTGGATACGATCCTTGATGCGCGAGGCCAACAGACCCACCACACCCTGGTGCCAATTGGCGTCGAACAGGCACAGTCCCCAGGGTAGTTGTTGTTCATCCAGATTCAGTTGCTCCAGGGCTTCCAGGGCTTCGCGCTGCATATCCGCTTCAATCACCCGGCGGTCGCGGTTTAGTTCGTCCAGTTGCAGGGCGTATTCCCGCGCCATGTAAGCATCTTCTTCCAGCAGACACTGAATGCCGATGGAAATATCATCCAGTCGCCCGGCGGCATTCAAACGCGGCCCCAGGGCAAAACCCAGGTCGGCAGCCACCAGCCTTTGTGGATCGCGGCCTGAAAGGTCGAGCAATGTCTGTAACCCCAGGCGGGTTTTACCGGCGCGGATGCGTTGCAGGCCCTGGTGCACCAGGATGCGGTTTACTTCGTCCAGCGGCACCACGTCCGCCACGGTGCCCAGCGCCACCAGGTCGAGCCAGTCCGCCATATTCGGCTCAGGGATGTTGTTTTCGGCAAACCAGCCACTTTCCCGCAGATGACTGCGCAGGGCGCTCATCAGGTAGAACGCCACCCCCACGCCCGCCAGGTTTTTGCTGGGGAATTCACACTGGTTCTGGTTGGGGTTCACGATGGCCGCTGCCTGTGGCAGTTCTTTGCCGGGCAGGTGGTGGTCGGTAATCAGTACCTTGATGCCCGCGGCATTGGCTGCGGCGACACCCTGAATGCTGGAGATGCCGTTATCCACGGTAATGATCAGGTCGGGATTGCGCTCTTTCGCCAGTTCAACAATTTCCGGGGTGAGCCCGTAACCGTATTCAAAGCGGTTGGGCACAATAAAATCCACCTGCTGAAAACCCATGCCCCGCAGTGCCAGCAAGGAGACCGCTGTGCTGGTGGCGCCGTCGGCATCGAAATCGCCAACGATCAATATTTTCTGTTGTTGGCGCAGCGCCTCAGCCAGCAGAGCAATGGCGGCATTGAGGCCGCGCAGGGTTTGCGGCTTGGGCAATCTTGCCAGACTTCTTTCCAGCTGCTGGTCGCTGGTGACGCCCCGCGCGGCATAAATGCGCTGCAACAGCGGCGAAATTTCCGGGCTGAACTGGCATTGGTCGAGGTCGTAGGGGCGTTGCAGAATGACGGGGTTATTCATGGAGTTCGGGGGCATCCCATTTTTGTGAGCGAGCATTTAATTCCCTTTGCAATCGGCTATGATGAGTTGCTAAACGCGAACCAAAATCTACAGCCATGTCTCTGGCCTCTATTGTAAGGCACATAAACCGGCTGGAGTACGGGAGTCTTATTTTGCCCATGACCGAGAACACTGAATTTCGACACTGGCAGCTGAAGCGGGACGCCGAGGACATAGCCTGGCTGGTTCTCGACCGGGAGGGGGAAAAGGTCAATTCCCTCAGCCGCGAGGTGTTGCTGGAACTGGATGCCGTACTGGCAAAACTGGAAGAAGACCTGCCCCGTGGGCTGGTGATTTATTCCGCCAAGAAAAGCGGTTTTATTGCCGGGGCGGATATTCGCGAGTTCGATCACCAGACCGATGCTACAGAGGCCAAGGCCGGTATCGAGATGGCCCACACACTCTTTGACCGACTGGAAGCCCTGCCCTGCTATACCGTCGCCTCCATTCACGGCTTCTGCCTGGGGGGCGGATTGGAACTGGCGCTGGCCTGCGATTACCGGGTGGCGCTGGATTCAGAGAGCACCCGCATTGGCTTTCCGGAAATTCAGCTAGGCATCTTTCCCGCCTTTGGCGGCACTGCACGCAGCATTCGCCTGCTGGGTGGCCGCAAGGCGCTGGAATTGATTCTTACTGCCCGCAGCCTGAGAGCCCAGGCCGCCCGTGGCCTGGGTCTGGTGGACAAGGTGGTATCCGAACACGGCAGCCTGCACTGGGCAGCCCGCAAAGCCATTGTGAAACAGCGTAAGGGGCACCGCGCCAGTCGCCTGAATCGCATGTCCAGCAGCCCCGGTACCCGACAGATTATCGCCAAGGCCATGGAAGCCCAGGTGAGCAAACGGGCGCGCCGCGACCATTACCCTGCACCCTATGTATTGATCGATCTTTGGCGCAAGGTCGGCGACGACTTCAACGCCATGCTGAAAGGCGAAGCCGAGAAAGCCAGCGAACTGCTGATGGGGGATGTGTCCCGCAATCTGCGCCGGGTGTTTCGTCTGCAGGAACAGTTGAAGGAATTGGCCAAGCCGAATAACAGCACCGCCAACTGGCAAGCCCGCCGGGTGCATGTGGTGGGTGCCGGTGTTATGGGTGGCGATATTGCCGCCTGGTGTGCTCTGCGCGGTCTGGAAGTGACCCTACAGGACCGGGAAATGAAATACGTGGCACCCGCGCTGAAACGTGCGGAGGTGCTGTTTAAAAAGAAACTGCGCTCCAGCGCCAAGGTCGCCGCGGCAAAAAGCCGCCTGATGGCAGATGTGTCAGGGGACGGTATTCAACGGGCCGATGTAATTATCGAAGCCATTTTTGAAAACCTCGAAGCCAAGCAACAACTGTTTACCGAACTGGAGCAAAAAGCCAAACCCGATGCTCTGTTGGCCAGCAATACTTCTGCTATTCCACTGGAAGACATCGCCGCTGGACTGCAACAGCCACAACGCCTGATTGGACTGCACTTTTTTAACCCGGTGGCGAAAATGCCGCTGGTGGAAGTGGTGCGAGGCAGCCAATCCGACAGCAGCGATATTAAAAAGGGCTGCATGTTCAGCCAGCGCATTGGCAAATTCCCACTGCCGGTGAAAAGCGCACCCGGCTTTCTGGTAAACCGGGTGCTGGCGCCCTATATGCTGGAAGCGGTCAACCTGCTGGATGAAGGCCACAGCATGGCCACCATTGACGCCGCCGCAGAAACCTTCGGTATGCCCATGGGGCCCATTGAACTGGTGGATACGGTGGGGCTGGATGTGGCCGTGAGCGTGTCGAAAAAACTGGCACCCGACAACATAAAAGCCATCGAGCCGCTGCAGGCCATGGTGGATGCAGGCAAGCTGGGGAAAAAGTCCGGCGAAGGGTTTTATCTCTGGAAAAAAGACCGGCCGGAAAAGGGAAAACCCAGCGATATGGTGGCGCTGGATATTCTCGGTGAACGCCTGATCAAACCCCTGCTGGAGGAATGTCGGTGCTGCCTCGCGGAAGACATTGTCGACAGTGCCGACCTGCTGGATGCCGGGGTGATATTCGGTACCGGCTTTGCGCCGTTCCGCGGCGGACCGATGCACTATCTTGAAGAATCCAAACTGCTGCCGGAGGTGACGCCATGAACAAGACAGGGACACTCCGCAACGTGGCCATTGTCGGTGCCAGCCGTATTCCGTTTTGCCGGGCGGGAACCGCCTACGCCGACCTGACCAATCTGGATATGCTGGTGAGCGCCCTGCAGGGACTGGTTGACCGATACAACCTGCACGGCGTGCAACTGGATGAAGTGGTGGCCGGTGCAGTGAGCAACCACCCGAAAGATTTCAACCTGGCCCGGGAAGCCGTACTCGGCACCAGCCTGTCGCCGCTAACCCCCGGCATCAGTCTGCAACAGGCCTGCGGCACCAGTCTGCAAGCGGCCTTTGGCATTGCCGCAAAAATTGCCTGCGGACAGATTGAATGCGGTATTGCCGCCGGTGCGGACAGCGCCAGCGATCCGCCCATTCTGTTCTCGCGCAAGTTTTCACAGCGGCTGGTGAAATTGTCCAAGGCCAAAACCCTGGGCGAGAAATTTTCGGTGTTCAAGGGCTTCAGCATGTCAGAGCTCTCACCGGTGGCCCCAGCTATTGCCGAACCCCGCACCGAGCTGAGCATGGGCGAACATGCCGAACTGATGGCCCGGGAGTGGAAGATTGAACGGGCCGAGCAGGATGAACTGGCTCTGGCCAGTCACAACCGCGCCCAGGCCGCCTACGCCGACTGTTTTTTTGACGACCTGTTAAGCCCCTGTGCGGGCATGTTGCGGGACAACAACCTGCGCTACGACCTGACTCTGGAACAGTTGTCGGGTTTAAAACCGGTATTTGATCGTTCCGCTACTGGGACATTGACCGCAGGCAACAGCAGCGCGCTTACCGATGGCGCAGCCTCTCTGTTGCTGGCCAGTGAGGATTGGGCTGCCGAAAACGGGCTGCCGGTACTGGCTCGTCTCACTCATATGGAAACCGCTGCCGTGGATCACGTGTCTGGGGAGGGTTTGCTGATGGCACCCACCGTGGCCGTGGCCAATATGTTGCGCAAAGCCGGGCTGTCGCTACAGGATTTTGATTACTACGAAGTTCACGAGGCCTTTGCCGCCCAGGTGCTCTGCACCCTGAAAGCATGGGAATCAGAAGAGTACTGCCGCGAGCGACTGGGACTGGATGCAGCACTGGGCAGCATCGACCGCAGCAAACTGAACATCGTGGGCAGCAGTCTCGCCCTCGGACACCCGTTCGCCGCCACCGGCGCACGCATTGCCGGGACTTTGGCCAAACTGCTAAACGAAGCCGGACAGGGGCGCGGACTAATCTCGATATGCACGGCGGGTGGTATGGGTGTGGCGGCAATACTGGAGAAATAATGACCGAAATAAATACTTAAGGGCGGTTTGAAAAAACCGCCCTTATTTTTTCTGGTAATACTGCATCAGGTCGCGGGTATTCCAGGGGCGGGTCTGTTCCCGTTCGATACCCAGGCGTTTGATCAGCGCCAGCAACGCTTCTTCACTCTGGGCCTCGATTTCCAAAAACTCCGGAATGTGTTCCAGCTCGTCAAAATATTTATCGAACACCAGATGCTGGCCATCGAGAGAAAACTGGGCGCGGTTTTTTCGCAGGGACAGGCCTTCGCGATAACCGAGTGACGCCAGTATCTGGCGCATCACTTCGAAATCATCAACGGCGGTTTCGTGCTCATCCATGATCTTGGCGAGGCCGGTACTCACCGTCTGCTTGTAGGTCAGCTTGACGCCGTCCTGCTCCTTGCGCAGGCGCAAAAGATTGCCCGCGGCCTGAATGGATCCGTCGGCATCATCGAAAAGAATGGCGAAAAACTCGCTCTCGAATTCCTTGTGGCCACCGAGGTCGAGAACTTTTTGTTCCAGGGAAGTCCGGTCAACTTCGAGCACCTTAACCTCAATTTCCTTAATACTTGCCATAGCGATCCCGCTGTCATCTAACTGTCAATTTAGTGTCACACAACCACACCTAAAAACCGGTATGGTTGTTCAAATCCGTGTTTGGCAACGCCATCATACTCTATGAAAAAATACCCTTTTTATCCAAAGGAATTGAGCTGGCTGGCATTTAACGAGCGCGTGCTGCAGGAAGCAAACGACGCCGACAACCCGATTATTGAGCGGGTCCATTTTCTGGGGATTTTCTCCAGCAACCAGGATGAGTTCTTCAAGGTTCGGGTGGCCGATGTACGCCGAAAAATTCTTATTGAGCAGACTTCCGGCACCGCCAAAAAAAGCAAACAACTGCTGCGAGATATTAACAAGGGCATTGCCCGTCACTCTGAGCTTTTCGACCAGGCCTTTGAATCCATTCTAAAGGAGCTGCGCAAACGCCGTATCCATTTTCTGATGCCGGATGATCTCTCCACCAAGCAGAAAACCTGGGTCAGGCATCACTTTAGGGAACATGTGTTGCCGCGCATTGTACCGATCCTGATCACGCCGGACATTGACCTGTCCAGGGTACTTCAGGATGGAGCTAATTACCTCGCGGTAGAAATTCGTAATGGCGATGACGTGAGTTATGCGCTGTTGGAAGTTCCGGATACCAGCAGTCGTTTTCTACGTCTGCCCAATGATGAAAAAAATCGTCGACGCTATTTCATGATTATCGACGAGGCTATCCGACTTTGCCTGGACATGGTGCTTGCTGACTTTTTCTCTTATGACCAGCTCAACGCCTGGTCGATGAAATTTTCCAGGGATGCTGAGTATGTACTCGACGACGATATTGATCGCAGTCTGGTGGAGAAAATGTCCATGGGCATCAAGCAACGCCTGCAGGCCAACCCGGTCCGCTTATCGTTCGATAGAGAGATGCCAGAAGGTATGATCGATCTGCTGAAAACCAAATTCGGTTTTGCCCGTGGCTACAGCATCATTCCCGGTGGCCGCTACCGCAACTTTCGTGACTTTATCGGCTTTACCAATCCCGGGGAAAAATACCTGGGGTTCCCTTCCATGCCACCGCTGTCGGTAAATAAATTCGATAAGTACAGCAATGCGTTTCAGGCCATCGATAAAAATGACATTTTGCTCTATTACCCGTACCACAAATTCAACTACCTGGTTGAATTCCTTCGCCAGGCTGCCTTCGACCCTAAAGTGACATCCATAAAAATTAATATCTACCGGGTAGCCAAGAATTCACGGGTGCTTGAATCCCTCATCGATGCCGCCCGTAATGGCAAACAGGTGACTGTGAATGTTGAACTGAAAGCCCGCTTTGACGAACAACAGAATCTGGATTTATCAGAGAAGCTTTCTGATGAGGGGATTAAGGTGATGTTGGGTATTCCCGGCCTGAAAGTACATTCAAAACTGTGCCTGATCAGCCGCCAGTCACCGCAGGGAGAAAAACGTTATGCCCATATCGGCACGGGTAATTTCAATGAGAAAACTGCAGAGATTTATACAGATTTTGCGCTGTTCACTTCACACCCGGAAATCTGCGAGGAAGTAAGCCATGTGTTCGACTTTATTGAACACAGCTTCAAACACTACGATTTCAAATACTTACAAGTCTCCCCTTTAAATTGCCGCCGGAAAATTCGCGCCCTGATCAACCATGAAATCGCTGCGGCAAAAGAAGGAAAACCCGCAGCAATTACCCTCAAGTTGAATAACCTGGTGGATGAGAACATCGTGCGCCTCCTCTACCAGGCCAGCCAGGCGGGAGTAAAAATACGCATTATTGTGCGCGGCATGTGCGCATTAAAACCCGGCATTGAGGGCATTTCAGAGAACATAACTGTTATCAGTATTGTCGACCGTTTTCTGGAACACCCGCGCTGCATGGTGTTTCACAATGGCGGCGACCCAAAAGTCTACATCTCGTCTGCAGACTGGATGACCCGCAACCTGGACTATCGTCTGGAAGTGGGCGTGCCCGTGTTGGACCCGAAGCTGAAGAAACAGGTGATGGATATTCTGGAAATTCAGTTTACTGACCGCTGCAAGGCCCGCGTGATTGATGCAGAACAGAACAACGCCTATGTGAAGCGTGGGAACCGGAAAAAGGTGCGTTCACAGATGGCCATCTACGACTACCTGAAAAAACTCGAGTGAAGTAAGCAGAAAATTTTGCACGCATCAGGCCGCCACTGGGGATGGCCTGATGTGAGGTATCAGGTTTACTTCAGCGCAAGAGCCGTTCCGGAAAAACCAATTCCGCCCCAGCCGTGTTCAATGAAATTGCGGATATTCTGGTGATCGTCACCCTCGGGGTTTTGCAGCACATCCACACGGTAGTAATCGCCAAAGCAGTGCAGAGTCTGCTGTTCACTTAAACCGTTGAGCTGGCCAAAGGCGAAGATCTTGCAGGAGCCGTTGTTTTGACCGGCGCCATTTTCCGTGCCGCCATTGGTGAAGGCGGTTTCCTGAAAATTGTAGTTTTCATCGATCACGGCAATGGTGTCGCTGAAAGCAATAGATTCAGGTGAGGCTTTCAGTTTTTCCAGAAAGATTTCCACGGACATCACTGATCCCTACTGGCGAATATTGTCTTTCATAAATTGCTGAACGGCAGACAGTTCGTTGTCCTGAACAGCGTAACGCTCTTCGCGCTCGAACAGGTCCGCCATGTGATGAGGCAGTGGCGGGTCCTGCGGGTAACCGGCCTTGCGCACTGCTTCCGGGAATTTCGCCGGGTGTGCGGTGGCCAGGCAGACCATGGGGATATCCTGACGGCGGCGGGTTTTGCGGGCCGCTTCCACGCCGATAGCCGTGTGGGGGTCGAGCAGGTATTCGGTATGTTCCCAGACGTCGGCAATCACACGTACCATTTCATCGTCATCCAGGCGGTAACTGGTGAACAGTTCACGGGCCTTGGTAAGAGCACTGTCGCTCAGTTTGAGGTTGCCGGTAGCCTTGAAGTCGGTCATCAACTTGTTAATGGCTGCACCGTCGCGGTCATACAGGTCGAACAGCATGCGCTCGAAGTTGCTGGACACCATGATATCCATAGACGGCGACAGGCTGTGCACCAGCTGGTGCAGGCTGTGGTCGTTGGCGCTGATGCAGCGGTGCAGAATGTCGTTGGCGTTGGTGCCGATTACCAGCTGGTCTACCGGCAGTCCCATGCGGCTGGCCAGGTAGCCGGCGAAGATGTCACCAAAGTTGCCGGTGGGCACGGAGAACGCCACCGGGCGATGGGGAGCCCCCAGTGCCAGGCCAGCGTAAAAGTAGTAAACGATCTGGGCCATGATGCGCGCCCAGTTGATGGAGTTCACCGCCACCAGCTGACGCCCTTCCGGCAGGAAAGACTGGTCGCCGAAGCTGGCCTTGACCATGTTCTGGCAATCGTCGAAATTGCCTTCCAGGGCAATATTGAAAACGTTGTTCTCCAGCACCGTGGTCATCTGGCGGCGCTGCACCTCGGACACCCGGTTATGCGGGTGTAGGATAAAGATGTCCACGTTGTCGCTGTGGCGACAGCCCTCGATGGCGGCGGAACCGGTGTCACCGGAGGTAGCGCCCATGATCACTACCCGCTGGTCGCGCTTCTTCAGCACGTAGTCCAGCAGGTTGCCAAGAAATTGCAGGGCGAAGTCCTTGAACGCCAGGGTCGGCCCCTGAAACAGCTCGAGAATAAATTCGTTGTGGGCGGTCTGCACCAGCGGCGCGATGGCATCGTGGCGGAAGGTGCTGTAGGTATTGGCAATCAGCTCGCGCAGGTCATCGTCGGGAATCTCACCATCAACAAATGGCGCCATCACCTTGAAGGCCAGCTCCTGATAGGACAGCCCGGCCCAGGAAGCAATTTCCTCTTGGGAAAACTGCGGCAGGGTCTCCGGCACATAGAGGCCACCATCGGTGGCGAGGCCCGCCAGGATGGCATCTTCAAAGCTCAGTACGGGCGCCTGCCCGCGGGTGCTGATGTATTTCACGTTCGTTACCTGTTGTTTATCAGCCCAAAGATTCTACGCGGATGCACACCACGTCACCTTTGGTAGTGGACAGGGACTGGATCTTGTCCACCGCCTCGTCAAGTTTCTGTTCAATGGCTCGGTCGGTCATGATGATCAGGGGCACATATTCCTCGCCCTCTTCACCTTCGTGCTGAATCACCGCCTCAATGCCGATATTCGCTTCACTGAGGATCAGGGTGATTTTCGACAGTACGCCGGGCACATCACGGGCGGTGATGCGCAGGTAGTAAGCGGTTTCCACCTGACCGATGGGCAGCACTTCAAAGTCGTTGAGGGACTCCGGCTGGAATCCGAGGTGCGGCACACGGTGTTCCGGATCGGCGGTCAGGGTGCGAGCCAGGTCGACAATATCGGCGATCACTGCCGATGCGGTGGGTTCAGCACCGGCACCGGGACCGTAATACAGGGTAGGACCGACGGCGTCACCTTTCACCAGCACGGCATTCATCACCCCGTCCACATTGGCGATCAGTCGCTTGCGGGGGATCAATGTGGGGTGAACGCGCAATTCGATACCGCCGTTGTTGCGACGGGCAATACCCAGGTGCTTGATCTGATAACCGAGTTGCTGGGCGTAGGCCACGTCCTGGGTTTCCAGTTGGCTGATGCCTTCAGTAAAGACTTTGTCAAACTGCAATGGGATGCCGAACGCCAGGGAGGCCAGGATCACCAGCTTATGGGCGGCATCGATACCCTCCACGTCGAAGGTGGGATCAGCCTCTGCGTAGCCCTTCTGCTGGGCTTCTGTCAGTACATCCTCAAAGGCTCTGCCCTTGTCACGCATCTCGGTAAGAATGAAGTTGCCAGTGCCGTTAATAATCCCGGCCAGCCACTGAATGCGGTTGGCAGAAAGACCCTCGCGGATCGCTTTAATAATCGGGATGCCGCCAGCAACGGAGGCTTCAAAGGCGACTGTCACACCCTTGTCTTTTGCAGCGGCAAAAATTTCGTTGCCGTGCTCAGCAATGAGCGCCTTATTGGCGGTGACCACATGCTTGCCATTTTCGATCGCGCACAGCATCAAATCGCGGGCCACGGTGGTGCCACCGATCAATTCCACCAGAATGTCGATCTCGGGGTTTTTGGCCACGTCGAAGATATCGCGGGTGACGGGAATATCTCCGAGGTCGCAGGCGGGGTTATCCCTGCGTGCGCCCACCTGAGCAATTTCAATGGAACAACCCGCGCGCGCGTTGATGACTTGCAGGTTGCGTTGCAGCACATTCACGGTGCCACTGCCCACCGTTCCCAGACCACAAAGGCCGATCTTTACAGCGTTCAACGTATTTGCCTTGATTAAACCGGTTGAGTTAATGATATACAGCCGCCATCACAGCACCACGTCCCTGCCGCAAACCTGATAAACGGGTACCCGTTATGAGGCGGCAGAACACTGTATGACTACTGACTTTACAAAGGGATGGCAACCTTAAAGGGCCGGTCCTTCGGTGTCAATCTGGTGACACCGGGTAACCGCTTGATACCGCAGAGCTATGGGCTTTTTAACATACCCTGAGTGACAGTTTTAACCCTGATGACTGGTAGGGCCAACCACTCATACGATGGTGGAAAAAAGCCTGGAAAAATGGATTCAGTACAGCAAACAGGCACTGCAGAATTGGAAAGCCATCAGTTCAGACCCATGATGGCGAGCAGTTCGGGTGCCGGACGGTAACCAGGTATTAGGGTGCCGTCTTCCAGAACCAGTGCGGGTGTGCCGTTGACGCCAATCTTCTGGCCCAGTTCAAACTGGGCGGCGACCGGGTTGTCTTCACAGATATTTTCCGGCACCGGCTGGTTATTCTTCAATGCGGTCAAGGCCGACTGCTTGTCATCCGCACACCAGGCTGAGGCAATCTTTTTAAAGGATTTGGAACCGATTCCAGCACGTGGGTAAGCCAGGTAGCGGACTTCTACACCCGCCATGTTCAGCTCCGGCACAGATTCCAGGTGCAGCTTCCGGCAATAGCCACAATCCACATCGGTAAAGACATAGAGATAAGAGCGCGGCTGGTCAACGGCCGGGAAGATGATCATGTCTTCCTCGGCCACGGCAGACATCATTTGCTGACGCATCTTCGCAGCAGCCAGATCCTTGACCGGCACAAACATTCCGGGACGCGACTGGTACATGTCCCCGCTTATCACATATTCACCATCTGCACTGGCATAGAGAAACTGGGTACCGTTAATACGCACCATGTACAGCCCTTCTATAGGAGACGGCTCAACACCGCCAAACTGCATATCGGGCCGGGCTTCCTTGAGCTTGGCAATAATGGCGGCACTGACATCGGCAGGCACGTCTTCTGCTGCAAATACTGACGGGATAATAAGTGCTGCCAACAGCAGTCCGGCGATTTTCTTGAACATAACAACTTATCTCTTGGGGGAAGCTTTCCATTGCGGAAGGGTCTCTTCCGATGACCAAAGTGCAGGGCTTGGAGTCTATGGGAGAACAGGGGTTCCCTCAACCTCTCGGGTGGTGTTGCGCGTGCAGGGATTTGATCCGGGCGCTGGCGATATGGGTGTAGATCTGGGTAGTCGACAGATCGCTATGACCGAGCAGCAATTGCAGCACCCGCAGGTCGGCGCCGTGATTCAGCAGATGGGTAGCGAAGGCGTGACGCAGGGTATGGGGAGACAACGATTTTTCTATGCCTGCCGCCTTGGCATAGCGTTTGATGCTGTACCAGAATGTTTGTCGCGCCATCTGCCTGGCGCGGTTGCTGGGGAATAACACATCACTTTGTACGGTACCCAGCAGCAGTGGCCGGGCTTCCCGCAGGTAGCGAGCCAGCCAGCTCAGGGACTCTTCACCCATGGGTACCAGACGCTCCTTGCCTCCCTTGCCGAACACCCGCACAACACCCTGCCGAGGGTTTATCTGGTGAATGGTCAGCCCCACCAGTTCGGTGACACGCAAGCCGGTGGCGTAAAGCACTTCCAGCATGGTGCGATCACGCAACCCCAAAGCTTCTTCCGTGTTGGGCTGCTCCAGTAGGGCTTCCACATCAGACTCAGTCAGGCTTTTAGGGAGTGGTCGCCCAAGCTTGGGGTTTTCCACCAGGGCTGTCGGGTCCACCTGAATGCGATTTTCCCGCACCAGGTAGCGGTAAAAGCTTCGCAGACAGGACAGTTGACGGGCAACAGAACGTACAGACACCCCCTGTTGAAAACGGTGAGCCAGGTAACGCTGAATATCGTTGCCGGTCAGGGCAATCAGGTGGTGACCGCCGGACTCCGCCCATTCGGCGATGGCACACAGATCCCGACGATAGGCATCGAGAGTGTTCTGGCCCAACCCCTTTTCAACCCAAAGGGCATCCAGAAAGGTATCGATAAGCTGCTGCGCCGGTTGATTACAAGCCATGACCTACTCTAACCGCCACTTCCGGGACGGGCAATTCTCATTGGAAATCCGCAGGCATAAAAAAAGGCACCAACCAGTGGTGCCTTTTTCATACAAGGTCAGAAACTCAGTTGAGTTTTTCCTTGATGCGGGCTGCTTTACCAGACAGTTCACGCAAGTAGTACAGTTTCGCCTGACGCACGTCACCGCGACGTTTCACCTGCACGCTGTCTACCAGCGGGCTGTAGGTCTGGAAGGTACGCTCAACACCAACACCATTGGAGATTTTGCGCACAGTGAAGGCAGAGTTAACGCCACGGCTGCGTTTGCCAATCACCACACCCTCAAACGCCTGCAGACGCTCACGGTTACCTTCCTTTACTTTTACCTGAACGACTACGGTGTCGCCCGGGGCAAAGGCCGGCAGTTCTTTATTCATTTGTTCCGCTTCAATGGCGGCAATGATCGGGTTTTTGTTACTCATGGTTTGCTCCTCAGCTATTCTCTGTTGGTGGCATGCCACCTTTTTGAGTAGCGTCGCACAGAGAGGAAAACAACTTAGTCGCTTTCATCTGCCGACTCTTTGACTATCCTGTCCAGTAATTGCTGTTGCTCGTCACTGAGCGCCAGCTCATTCAACAGATCCGGGCGTCTCTGCCAGGTTCTTCGCAGTGACTGCTCTAACCGCCACTGCCTGATCTTTTCGTGGTTGCCCGACAGTAAGACTTCGGGAACCTGTAATGTTTCGTACTGCTCCGGCCGCGTGTAGTGCGGGCAATCCAGCAGACCAGCGGCAAAAGAATCCTGGTCTGCAGAATCCTCGTGCCCCAGCGCACCGGGCAGTTGCCTGATCAGTGCATCCATCAGCACCATGGCGGGCAACTCCCCGCCACTGAGAACGTAATCACCGATGGACCATTCTTCGTCAACTTCCAGCTCAATGAGCCGCTCATCAACACCTTCGTAGCGGCCCGCCAGCAGGATCAGGTCCCCATCACTGGCCAGCTGATTAACTGCCGACTGGTCCAGCACCTTTCCCTGGGGAGAAAGGTAGACGACCCTGGCCGGGCCGCCGATCCACTGCCTCGCCTCATGTATGGCCTGCCGCAGCGGTTCTATCATCATCACCATACCGGGTCCGCCGCCGTATGGCCGGCTGTCCACCGTCTGGTGGCGGTCGCTGGTGTATGTTCTGGGATTAAAAAACCCCAGTTCCAGCAACCCCTGCCTGATCGCCCTGCTGCTGATGCCATAGTCGCTCAGCGCGGCGAACATTTCGGGGAACAGGGTGACCAGGGCTATTTTCTTCGCCGCCATTCACGCTGCTCCACGCTTAACCATTCAGAAATCGGGGTCCCAGTCGACCTCGATCTTTGCGGCATCGAGATCGACGCCTAATACAAATTGTTCCACGTAGGGGATCAGGCGCTCTTGCCGATCAAGGCTTTGCGCATCCCCATTGACCACCAGCACATCATTGGCGCCGGTTTCCATCAGGCTCGATACCGTGCCAAGCCTGACACCCTGCTTTGTCACCACGGCCAACCCTTCGAGCTGGTGCCAGTAGTATTCGCCTTCGGTCAAGGCGGGCAAGCAGGCTTTCTCGACAGCGATATCCCGCTGACAGTACTGTCGGGCAACATCGCGATCATCAACACCTTTGAGGTGGACCATCAGTCCCTTGGAGGACATGCGGTACTGATCAACCTCCAGCTGCAGCCACCCCTCAGCGGACTTTAACCACCAGGGGGAGTAACCGGTAATATTCTCAACCGGGTCGGTAAACGCGTGCACCTTTACCCAACCCTTAACGCCGTGAACGGTGGTAATACGCCCGACAATAACCGGATCAATTGGATCCATGGTGCTCAGGCACTCCGCTTCACGCAGGTAATCAGGCGTTGGCTGCTTCTTTTACCAGCTGGTTAACACGTTCTGACAGTGTGGCACCCTGGGCAACCCAGTGTTGTACACGGTCAGTATCAACGCGCAGACGCTCTTCCTGGCCACGGGCGACCGGGTTGAAAAAGCCGATGCGCTCGATGTAACGGCCATCACGCGCCTTGCGGCTATCAGTGACGTGAATGTGATAAAACGGGCGCTTTTTAGAGCCACCACGAGCCAAACGAATGGTTACCATGAAAATTCTCTTCTGTTTCTGTGTTTCAAATTACCGGTAGCCAGGGCCGGTGAGGACCATGGCACGGTGCCCAGCACGGGCCGGGCATCGTTGAAAGGCGCGGGATTATAGCGAAAACATCCCCCTGTGTATACCAGAAATAACCCTCTGGAAGTATTAGCAAACTCCAGCGGTATTAAGGGGTTAGAGGACTGTCGGCAAAAATCAGAACGGGAATTTTTTGCCCCCGGGCATCATCCCACCCGGGGGAAGACCACCGCCCGGCATACCACCACCCTGGGGCAGGTTGCCCGCCATACCGCGCATCATCTGCTGCATGCCTTTGCCCTTCATTTTCTTCATCATTTTGCCCATCTGCTTGTGCTGTTTAAGCAGGCGGTTGAGGTCCTGAAGGGTAGTGCCGGAGCCCACAGTAATGCGACGCTTACGCGAACCGTTAAGGATATCCGGGTTGCGGCGCTCGGCAGGGGTCATAGAGTTGATGATGGCTTCCATTTTGCCAAACTGACCACCCATATTGGCCTGTTCCACCATCTGAGACATATTGCCCATGCCCGGCAGCTTATCCAGCAAGCTGGAAAAGCCGCCCATGTTTTTCATCTGCTGCAACTGGTCTCGCAGATCTTCGAGATCAAACTTTTTACCCTTGACGACTTTGTTAGCCAGTTTTTCCGCTTTTTTGCGATCAACGGTACGCTCTACTTCCTCGATCAGCGACATCACATCGCCCATACCGAGGATACGGGAGGCTATGCGCTCTGGGTGAAAGGGTTCCAGAGCATCGGTCTTCTCGCCAACACCAAGGAACTTGATGGGCTTACCGGTAATCTGGCGTACCGACAGTGCGGCACCGCCTCGGGCATCGCCGTCCACCTTGGTGAGAATCACACCGGTCAGTGGCAGCGCTTCATTGAATGCCTGAGCTGTGGTCACGGCATCCTGACCAATCATGGCATCGATCACGAACAGCGTTTCTACCGGATCTACGGCCTTGTGGATCTGCTGGATTTCCGTCATCAAAGCATCGTCGATGTGTAACCGGCCAGCGGTATCCACCAGCAACACATCCACAAATTTTGTTTTCGCTGCCTGAACGGCATTGCGAACAATATCAACCGGCTTCTGCTCAGCGGTACTGGGGAAATACTCGGCCTCCACTTCGCTGGCCAGGGTTTCCAGTTGCTTGATGGCCGCAGGACGATACACGTCGGCACTGACCACCATGACTTTCTTTTTCTGGCGCTCTTTGAGGTATTTAGCCAACTTGGCCACAGAGGTGGTTTTACCCGCACCCTGCAGACCCGCCATGAGAACCACCGCAGGGGGTTTGGCAGCAAGGTTGAGCTCCTCGTTGCTGTCGCCCATGACGTGCTCGAGTTCTGCCTGCACGATTTTCAGGAATTGCTGACCGGGGTTTAGACTGGAACTGACTTCCTGACCAAGGGCCCGCTGCTTGACGCCATCGACAAAGGTTTTCACCACCGGCAGGGCAACATCGGCTTCCAGCAGCGCCATGCGCACCTCACGCAGAGTCTCCTGAATATTGTCTTCGGTGAGGCTGGCCTTGCCCGAAATTTTCTTCAGGCTGGCGGATAAACGATCACTGAGATTTTCAAACATCGCCATAGCAATTCTTTAATACAACTTTGTAAAAGGGGCACAAAGTATAACTGAAAGGTGATGAGGATTGGGATGGAGTCTTTTCGCTATCGCGCATCTGTGACACACTTTCGGACCTCCAAGGAAAGCTGTCACCTTATGCTCGTTGCTACTGCCGCCATCGCTGTCTACCTCTGTGCCACGCTGTACCAGGTCTTACAGCTGCGCCAGCATCCGAATTTACGGGTCACCCCGTTGTTCCTGGTGGCTGCTGTAGCTATTGCTTTACACGGTTATGTCAGCCTGCGCTGGGTGTTTACCGCTAAGGGGTTGGACTTCAGCCTCTTTCCGATGAGTACGGCCATCAGCTTTACGATTAACCTGATTGTTCTGATCAGCAGTTTCCGCAAGCCGGTTCATAACTTGTTTTTACTGCTTTTTCCACTGGCGGCAATCATTCTGGGCACCACGATTCTGGTGGGCAGTACACATGTTCCCTGGCAGGCCGTTTCGGCTCCCATCGGCTCCCATATTTTTATTTCCATCCTGGCCTACAGCCTGATGTCGATAGCGGCGCTGCAGGCGGCGTTGCTGGCGCTGCAAAACTGGCGGCTTCGCCACAAACGGCTGGGCAGTTGGTTGCAGGTAGTGCCTCCCCTGCAAACCATGGAAGCACTGTTGTTTGAAGTGCTCTGGGCCGGATTTATCCTGCTGACACTGTCCCTCATTACAGGCTTTCTTTTTTTCGAAGACTTTTTTGCCCAGCACCTGGCCCACAAATCGGTATTTGCCCTCTGTTCCTGGCTGTTTTACGCCATTCTGCTGTGGGGCAGGCACATGAAAGGCTGGCGGGGAAATACAGCAATACGCTGGACCCTGATCGGTTTCTTCGCCATGGTTCTGGCCTACTGGGGTAGCAAATTTGTGATTGAGGTCCTTCTGGGCTAACCCGTAACGGTGCGAAAACCTCTCAACACCACTGTTTTCAGCCCTATTTCAGCTCTGAAGTTATCCCACGCAACAGTTGCCAATTCCGGCAAACTTCTTCAACATTGGCTGCCCTGTGGAATGATGAGGTTTTTCCTCCTTTGGATGACGCCCCACTCTGGCTGCTTTTTAGTATATTAGGTGGCCTTTTACTACTTTCTGGTTTCTTCTCTGGCTCCGAAACCGCCATGATGTCCCTCAACCGCTACCGGTTGAAACACCTGCGCAAACGGTCCAGCGGTGCCCGCAAGGCTCACAAGCTCCTGAAACGTCCCGACCGCCTGATCGGCATCATTCTGATCGGCAACAATATGGTGAACATTCTGGCATCGGCCATTGCGACGGTGATTGCGCTACGCTTGTACGGTGATGCTGGCATAGCCATCGCCACCTTGCTGCTGACCATGGCTGTGCTGATTTTTTCTGAAGTGACACCCAAGACGTTGGCGGCACTGCACCCGGAAGGCATCGCCTTTACAGCCAGCCATATCCTGAGGCCTTTGTTGACACTGTTCTACCCCCTGGTCTGGTTGGTTAACCACCTCTCGAACGGGCTGTTGAGAATCTTCGGCGTCAACCCATCAAAGGTCGTGGATGTCAGCCTCAGTAAAGAGGAAATTCGCACCGTGGTGGACATCTCCAGCCGCAACATTCCTGAACATCAGGATATGCTGATCAATATTCTCGATCTCGAGACGGTGACCGTGAATGACATTATGGTGCCGCGCAATGATATTGTCGGACTCAACCTTGAAGACGACATCGATACCCTGTTAACCACGGTGATCAATTGCGGCTACACCCGCTTGCCGGTCTTTACCGGCGATATCAGCCGCGTGGAAGGTTTTCTGCATATGAAAACTATTGCACGCCTGCTACGTTCTGGGGGCGAAGGGTTGACCAAGGAAGCGATCAAGCGATTCTCCCGGGAACCTTATTTCGTGCCTGAGAATACCCCGCTGAACAAACAACTCCTGAACTTCCAACAGGCGCGGCGACGTATCGGTCTGGTGGTTGACGAATATGGAGAAATTGAAGGGCTGGTCACCATGGAGGATATTCTTGAGGAGATCGTCGGCGATTTCACCACTAACCGCGCAGAGGATGGCCAGGACGAAATTGTTGCCCTGGATAAAACCATGTACGACATTGAGGGTTCTGCCACCATCCGCGATATCAACAAGAGTAATCTCTGGGATTTACCCGTCGATGGGCCAAAAACACTGAATGGCCTGATTCTGGAACATCTTGAGAGTATTCCCGACGGCAATGTCAGCTTCAGCATTGGCCGCTATCGATTTGAAACTCTTGAGCTTAGCGAAAAGATGGTAGCCAAGGTGCGGGTAAAACGCATGCTGGGAGGAGTCGTATCTTCAGAAGATCACGAAGACGACGAAGAAGATTAAGTTGGCAGCACTCTAAAGAGCCTTTCTTGCAAAGCACAAACCGTCAGGCAAAAGGGTTATTTTTTTTGCCCCGCTCAGCCGCTTTACAAATCACATCCAGACGCTCGTCATCATCCATCAGCAGCCAGTCACGTATTTCCTTGGCGGTGCGATAGCAGCCGATGCACTCGTCATTTTCGTCCAGCGCACAGATGGATACGCAGGGTGATGTGATGGTGCCGGGTGTAAAAGCCATGTTGAGATTGTCTGGTGGTTATCGGGGAGCGGATTATCGGCGCAATCGGCACGACCTTCAAGCTGGGGGCCTGAGACTGACGCGATCCGGGTAGTGCAATCGCAGACCGGCATCGAGTGTCAGGTTAAGGAAATCCACCAACACCGCCAACGTAAAGCCCCAGATACGGTACCCCTCGTAGATGTAGCATGGCATATCCAGGCTGTAGTCCTCCCCTGAAAAATGATCCACAGTAAGGTTGGACGCATCGAGGAAATAACTGACGGGCACTTCAAATACCGCGTCCAGTTCTTCCGGATTGGCCACCAGCGGCAACGCCGGCTCAATCAATCCCACATAGGGTTTTACCCTTAATAAGTGGCGAGTGCGATTGATGGGCAGCCCCGCCAGCACTTCTGCTTGGTCAATATCCAAATCAATTTCTTCCCAGGTTTCTCGCAGAGCTGTTGCCAGCAGGTCATCGTCCCCCGGCTCCCACTTGCCCCCGGGGAAAGCCACCTCTCCACTGTGGGAATTGAGGTGCTCAGCGCGTTTGGTGAGGACGATCTTCGGGTCATGTACTTCGCGGGTGAGGAGAATCAGAATGGCAGCATCCACACCTTCACCTCCACACGGAGCGAGCCGTTCCAGCGGTACAGGTTTCAGGCTGTCAGTTATTTTCTTCAACATCATTCGGTTATGATACTTTCCATAGACTCTCTGTGTACCAGAACTTTTTCACTGAATTGGCCTTCCATGAATTTTTGCAGTCACTGCGGCAACACCATCACGATGCGGATTCCCGAAGGGGATAACCGGGAACGCCACGTCTGTGATCAATGCGATAGTGTGCATTACCAGAATCCGCGCATTATCGCGGGATGCATACCGATTTCCGGCAAGCGTATTCTGCTTTGCAAACGGGCCATTGCCCCTCGTCTTGGCTACTGGACGCTTCCTGCAGGGTTTCTCGAAAACGGCGAAACTATCATCCAGGGCGCTCTGCGGGAATGTCATGAAGAAGCCCTCGCTCAACTTGAAAACCCCACGCTTTTTGGCATGTACGATATTCCCCATATCAACCAGGTCTATATTTTTTACCAGGGTCAACTGGTGGATGACCGTTATGCCCCAGGGGAAGAGTCTCTAGAGGTAGAGCTTTTTCATGAGCATGAAGTTCCCTGGAATGAATTGGCATTTCCAGTCATTACCCAGGCACTGGAACACTTTTTTAGCGTTCAAGCCACAGATAACACTACCATCTGCACAGGCACAATAAACCGGCGACTACGCTGAAACCCCAGCCCGGGGGCTCCATTTTTCCTAAGGCTTGACGTCTGCGAGCTGCCAAACATCATAGGCAGGTTCTTCGTAGGGGTGGGCTGACAGCATTGCCTGCAGAGCATTTCGGATCAGCTCATCTTCACACACCATTTCCACGCGAAACTCCTCTACCACCTCAAGCTCATTAACTTTTCCCACAAACGGCTTACTCCCGACCATTGGACGAAATTGCCCACTGCCCCTCACCTGCCAACAGCAATGCTCATAATCACCAATGCGCCCGGCCCCACTATTGAATACGGCTTTTTTTACTGTTTCCAGATAATCGACAGGCACATAGAAAACCAGTTTATACACGACTGACGCCTCCTCATAAGATGTACTGAGGTTAACGTGAATACCCTTTATCGGCCAGACTCACCAAGCCCCGGACATCACCAACCGGGCATGACTGCCGCCGCACAGAATAAGCACACGAACTAAAGGGTTTTTATCTATTGCCTCTTTTCTTTCTATAACCGATAATCATTATCATTTAGCGGGCAGCCTTATTAAACTTGGGCAACAGAAAACATGTGAGCTATATGCAATTTAACCAGCTTCAAACAGGTGACTCTGCTGTGGTGCAGGGTTTTAACGATCTCCCGGAGTCCTACCGCAACCGGCTGATGAGCCTTGGCCTCACACCAGGGACAACCTTTACTGTCCAGCACAGGGCTCCCCTTGGCGACCCTATCGCCATCCTGGTCAGGGGATTTCGGCTCAGCTTGAGGCAACACGAAGCAGGCACCATTCAGGTTGAGAAACTATGAGCCGGGAATTCACCATCGCGCTGGTGGGTAACCCGAACTGCGGTAAAACCACGCTCTTTAACGACCTGACCGGCACCCACCAGAAAGTGGGCAACTGGCCCGGCGTCACCGTCGAACAGAAGACCGGCCATTTCCAGCATGCTCAAACCCGCTTCAATGTCATTGATTTACCGGGCACCTATTCACTGCACGCATCCTGTGATGACGACTCCATTGACCAACAGATCGCCCAGCAATTTGTCCTGGAAAAAACTGCCGACCTGATTATCAATATTGTGGATGCCTCTAGCCTGGAGCGCGGCCTTTACCTCACCACCCAATTGATGGAAGCGGAAGTGCCTCTGGTCGTGGCCCTCAATATGATGGATGTGGCTGACCAGAATGGCGTGCACATCGATCCCTATGAGCTATCCGATAAACTCGGCCTGCCTGTTGTAGCTCTGGTGGCCAGTCGTGGCGAGGGCGTCGGTACACTCATTGACGTAGTCGACAACCATCTGCACCGGAACCCTGAAGCCAATTACCCTGTAACTGTGGCCACGCCCGTAGAGACTGCTGCGCAACGTGTACTGGCCCTGATGAAGCAGGAGAAACCGGACACCACTCGCCTGGAAGCCACGGCAGTATTGGAGCGAGATAGCAGGATTCTGCAAGGATTCAGTGAAGAGCTGCAAAACAACCTGTTGCTGGAAGTAAACGCACTGCAGGCACAGTTAAATAGCTCTATTTCAGACACGCTGATCACCAATCGCTATCAGTGGATCAACCAGGCCATCACTACGGCCGTTCACCATGAAGCCTTGCACAGGCGGTCTATTTCCGATTATCTGGATGCCGTCTTGCTGAATCGTTTTCTGGCATTTCCAGCTTTTCTGGGTGTGATGTACCTGATGTTCATGGTAACGATTAACTTTGGTGGCGCCTTCATCGACTTTTTTGACATTGCAGCAGGCGCCATTTTTGTAGAATTGCCCCGGATGCTCCTTACCGCCATTCACTGCCCCGAATGGCTGACTGCTCTCATCGCTGACGGCGCTGGTGGCGGCATCCAACTGGTGGCGAGTTTTGTTCCTGTGATCGGTACCCTGTTCCTGTTCCAGACATTTCTTGAAGATTCCGGGTATATGGCCCGCGCCGCTTTCATTCTTGACCGGCTGATGCGCAGTATTGGTCTGCCTGGAAAATCCTTTGTGCCGTTGGTCGTCGGATTCGGCTGCAATGTTCCCTCGGTCATGGCCAGCCGGACTCTGGACACACAGCAGGATCGACTGCTCACCACATTGATGGCCCCCTTCATGTCCTGTGGAGCCCGCCTCACAGTGTATACCCTGTTCGCCGCGGCCTTTTTTACTCATAACGGTCAAAATGTGGTCTTCGGCCTGTACATCATCGGTATCATGCTGGCTGTCCTGACCGGCCTACTGGTGCGTCGCAAAATGCTCAGCCGAGACATCGCTCCGTTCATCATGGAACTGCCCAATTATCACGTCCCCACCTTGAGGGGATTATTGATCCACAGCTGGCATCGCCTGCGTGGTTTCATGCTACGGGCCGGTAAAGCTATTGTCGCTGTCGTAATCATTCTTAACTTTGTGAATTCCATCGGCACCGATGGCAGCTTCAACAACCAGAACACAGAACGCTCACTACTTTCCAGCATTGGTAAAACCATTACCCCCATTTTTGAGCCCCTGGGTGTAAAAGAGGAAAACTGGCCGGCAACCGTAGGGATTTTCAGCGGCATTTTTGCCAAAGAAGTAGTGGTTGGCACCCTTGATGCCCTCTACACCGACATGGCCCGAGCCGGCAGCAGTACTACCGATGAAACATCGCCCAGTATTGGCGGGATGTTAGGCGAAGCGTTTGCCTCAATACCCGCCAACCTGGCGGAGGTTAACCATATGTGGGGAGATCCACTGGGGCTTAGTGTCGGCGACCTGGCAGATCAACAGGTCGCCGCCCAGGCTCAGGAAGTCGAACTCACGACCATCGGCTTGATGCAACAGTTGTTTGCAACACCCATCGCCGCTTTCAGTTACATACTGTTTGTTCTACTTTACATGCCCTGCGTAGCGACCCTCGGAGCAATCTACAAAGAAGCCGGCGGTACCTGGGCCTTCTTTTCGGCGACCTGGAATACACTGCTGGCCTATGCCGTTGCAGTCATGACCTACCAGCTGGGTACTTTTTCTGAACACCCTGAGCAGTCATTGATGTGGACTGGTGCGATGGCAGCAATCCTGTTGGCGGGTTATTTTCTACTGATGGAATACGGCAAACGGCAGGCGCGACGCCAGAACCTGATTCCGGCTGTCAATTTGCACGGTTAAGCGGTTTTCTGTGAAAACGTCTGGACGCCATTCAACAACTGGCGACAGGTAATCTGGCCCACCAGCTTGCCCTTCTCAACAACCGGGCAGCGGCGAAAACCACGTTGCAACACTTCCTGAGCCACATCGACAATATCTGCGTTTGGAGAGACGCAATAAACATCACGGGTCATTACACCGCTGACGGGGCCGACACTGGTTTCCTGATTGTAGCGGGCGGAAAGAATGGCTCCCAGGCAGTCCACTTCTGACAACATACCCACCAGGTTATTCTCATCGTCCACCACACAAACCCCGGAAACCTTATTGGCCACAATGCGATCAATCGCCACAAACAGGTCATCATTCAGATTGACCTTAATGGGATTGCGGAGCATGTAATCTTTCAGTTCGACTGAATTAAGCATATGTACAAACCTTTAACGACTCTCTGTTTAAGCTTAATCAAGAATTTCAGAAGAGAAACCCCGTCCTGAGAAATTTCTCCCACAGAAAGGTGCTAGAAATACCCCTGAACCATATTGTAGTGGTTCAGGGGCAGAGTGTTTTATAAGAAAAGAACGATCACTTGTCAGGCAAATGGATGTCTTAAAATGATGGTCTCCACCCGATCCGGTCCAGTAGAGATAATATCCACCGGCGTCTTGAGTATTTCCTCAATACGCGAAATATAGGCACGCGCGTTAGCCGGTAGGTCATCCAGTGATTTGGCACCGATTGTAGAATCCTGCCACCCTGGGATTTCCTCATAAATAGGCACCAGCTTTTCGTAGTCATCAGCGTGGCAGGGTGCGGCTGCTTCATTACCTTCGGCATCCTGGTAACCCACACAGAGCTTGATGGTATCCAGACCATCCAGCACATCCAGTTTGGTCAGACACAGGCCAGATACCGAGTTGATACGGATCGCCTGCTTCAGGGCCACAGCATCAAACCAACCACAGCGCCTTTCACGCCCGGTTGTAGCGCCAAATTCATGCCCTTTTTCACCCAAGTGCTTGCCGATAGCATCAAAAAGCTCCGTAGGGAACGGCCCGGAGCCAACCCGGGTGGTGTAGGCTTTGGTAATACCCAGTACGTAATCCAGATAAAGCGGACCAAAGCCGCTACCAGTAGCTGTGCCACCGGCAGTGGTATTAGAAGACGTTACGAAGGGATAGGTGCCGTGATCAATGTCCAACAGGGAACCCTGGGCCCCTTCAAACATGATGTTTTTGCCCGCTTCACGGGCCTCATGCAACTCACCGGTTACGTCGGCAACCATGGGCTCTAGCTCCTCGGCCCATTTCACGGTTAGAGCCAGTGTCTCTTCATAACTGACCGCATCTTCCTGATAATAGTTTGTCAGCATGAAATTGTGATAAGCCATCAACTCTTCCAGCTTGTTGGCAAACAGCTTACGATTAAACATATCACCCAGGCGTAGCCCCCGACGGGCTACTTTATCTTCATAGGCCGGACCAATGCCGCGGCCAGTGGTGCCAATCTTGGCATTGCCCCGGGCGCGCTCGCGGGCCTGATCGAGTGCAATGTGCACGGGCAAGATCAGCGGACAGGCCGGAGACAGTCGCAAACGCTCCCGCACAGGTACACCCTTGCCTTCCAACTCGGCCATTTCCTCCAGCAGCGCCTCTGGCGACAACACCACGCCATTGCCGATCATGCAGGTAACGTTGTCGCGGAGAATGCCGGAAGGAATCAGGTGCAGCACCGTTTTCTGGCCTTCGATTACCAGCGTATGACCCGCGTTATGGCCACCCTGGAATCGCGCTACCACGGAAGCCTGATCAGTCAGCAAGTCAACGATCTTGCCCTTGCCTTCATCACCCCATTGGGTGCCCAGCACCACTACATTCTTACCCATGTGTTCTCTCTAGCCCTGAAATGGTTAAACAGGTTTTACTTGGTAGGTACCGTCCACCAGCAACAACTGGCGGTCACAGTGTAATTCCTCATAGTCAGGCTGCTGGCCGGGAAACCCACAGACCACCCTCTCCCCCTGCTGTCTAAGTCCAGCGATGGTATCGCGAAGCTCATCACCCCCTGTGACAGGCACATAAATACCTGCAGGAATAGGAGTATTTGTAGCGATCTGAGCCAATGCCTGCAAACTCATATTGAAACCGGTGGCTGGCCTGGAGCGACCGAACCCTTCGCCCACGTGGTCATAGCGACCACCATTGCCAATGGCCTGACCCACGCCTTGCGCATAAGCAGCAAACACAATGCCGGTGTGGTAGTGGTAACCGCGAAGTTCACTCAGGTCCATATAAATATTCAGTTCCGGATAACAGGCCTGAAGGCTATCAACAGTCTGCTGCAATTCATCCAAGGCCAACTCAACCTCGGCGGGAGCCTCTGCAAATAATGTGCGGGCGCGGTCAAGAACATCAACACCACCGGCCAAGTCCACCAGTGCACGAAGCAGGGTTGCCATTTCAGGGTCAGACACATTAGCCGTCAGCCAACTGTCCAGCTCCGGCACAGCCTTGCGTTGCAGCAATTCAAACAGTTCAGCTTCCTGATCGGACGACAACTCAGCACATTCCAGCAGACTGCCATAAACGCCCACATGCCCCAGGTCCAGCTGAGGCTTGTCAACACCGATCAACTGCAGCGTTTCCAGCATCAGGCTGATCACTTCGATATCCGCCGCCAGCCCTGCTTCACCGTAGAGCTCGACGCCAATTTGTATCGGCGAGCGGCTTTCCAATGCATGGCGGGGGCGGGTATAGAGCACGGTGCTGGCATAGCACAGACGGCTGGGGCCCTGGCGTTGCAAGCTATGGGCATCCATGCGACTGGTTTGCGGAGTTATATCTGCGCGAATACCCATGGTGCGGCCACTGAGCTGGTCCGTCACTTTGAAGGTCATCAGGTCTAGGTCTGAACCCGTTCCGCTTAGCAGGGAGTCAGTAAATTCCACTAGCGGAGGTATGACCAGGTCATATCCCCAGCTGTGATAAAGATCAAGTACCTGCCGTCTGAGTCGTTCTATCTGCAGTGCCCGGTTGGGAAGAATTTCCTCCACCCCGTCTGGCAACAGCCATCGATCCGCCACAGTCATTGTCATTACCCGTTGATCAAGAAGAGTGCACCGGCTCCGAGCAACATGCTACACAGACCCATGATCCGCATACTGCGATCATCGACCTGAGCCAACAGGGATGCCATATTGCGCCAACGCCCGGGAGCCAGAAAAGGCATAATGCCCTCCAGCACCAACATCAGACAAAACGCCTTGGCCAAATCCACCCACATACAAACACTCAGACAGCCATAAAAAAACCGGGGAACCCCGGTTGCAGAATTCTACCACTGTCTTGCAGCAGTTGCTGCATTTTTGTTGGTACTTCAGGTGACTCCGATCGCCTGTAAAAACGGGCCCCTCGGGGCCCGCTCTATTTTACTTACCCTGCTGCCTGTCAAGATAGCGAAAGAAATCGCTGTCCGGATCAACCAGCAGCACGTCGCCCTTATTGGAAAAGGCCTCACGGTAAGCTTTCAGGCTGCGCTGAAAGGCGTAAAACTCAGGGTCTTTGCTGTAGGCTTCGGCATAAGTTGCCGTCGCCACCGCATCACCTTCACCACGGGACTCTTCCGCTTCTCGGTAGGCGTTCGCCAACAGAATCGTGCGCTGACGATCTGCATCTGCGCGGATTTTTTCCGCTTCTTCCGCGCCTTTTGAGCGCAATTCGCGGGCTTCTTTTTCCCGCTCTGCCGTCATACGACGATACACCTGTTCACTGACCTCAGAGGGCAGATCAATGCGCTTGACCCGCACATCGACAACCTCCACACCCAGAGACTGCCTGACAGTGGTGTTCAGGTAATCTTTGATGTTCTCCATCAGCATGTCACGTTCACCGGACACCACTTCGTGTAACGTGCGCTCGCCGAACTGGTTCCGCAGTCCATCGTTGACCCGGCTGGCCAGGCGATCATGGGCTACGGCCTCATTGCCGCCGGTGGATTTGTAGTAGGTATCCACGTCGGCAATACGCCACTTGGAATAGGCATCCACGATCAGACGTTTTTTCTCTACCGTAAAGAAGCTGGCGGGCTCTGCATCCAGAGTCAGCACCCGGGCATCAAACTTGCGAATCTTGTCTGCCAGTGGGATTTTGACATGCAATCCCGGCGTGATTTCACCCTCAATGAGTCGACCAAAGCGCAGCTTAACGGCGCGCTCGGTTTCCTGAACCACGTAGAGTGAAGAACTCGCCAAAATCAGTGCAAGGGCGATAACCACCAGCAAACCTGTTGAACGGGTAGTCATTAGCGTACCTCCCTACGACTGCTGCTTGTGATGGTTTCGCGCTTCAGGCGATTAACCACTTCATCGGCGATACTTTTGACATCACTGCCTTTGAGTCCAGAGGTAGCACTGCTGCCAGAAGCGCTAGATTCAATGATTTTATCGAGCGGCAGGTACAGCATGTTATTACCGCCCTCAACATCGATCAGCACCTTCGAGCTGTTGCTCATCACATCCTGAACCGCATCCAGGTAGAGTCGCTGGCGCGTCACTTCCGGCGCTTTCTGATATTCGGTCAGCAGTGCCAAAAAGCGGTTCGTCTCACCCTGGGCCTCAGCAACTACCTGTTCTTTGTAGGCCAGCGCCTCCTCAAGCATACGCTGAGCTTTACCACGAGCCTCAGGAATGATGCCGTTTGAATAGGACTGGGCCTCATTGATGAGCCGTTCCTGGTCTTCCCGCGCCTTGATCACATCATCGTAGGCCGCTTTCACCTCTGATGGTGGCTTAGCCTCCTGAATGTTGATTTTGCGTACCAGAATACCGGCACCGTAACTGTCCAGATACTGTTGCAGACGCAGTTTGACTTCTTCGGCAATTTTGCCACGCCCCGTAGAGACCACCTCATCCAGCGAACTACTGCCCACCACATGACGCAGTGCACTGTCGGTGGCATGACGAAGGCTAAGCTCCGGATTTTTCACGTTCAGCACGAAGTCTTTTACATTGTTGATGTTGTACTGCACCGTCAAGGGCAGTTCGACGATGTTTTCATCCTGAGTCAGCATCTGGCCACGGGAGGAGTACTGACGCTCTTCCGTCACGCGCTCCTTGAAAACACGGTCCAGCAACAATGGGCGCCAGTTCAGACCCGGACCTACGGTGTCCAGGTATTTACCCAGACGCAGTACCACGGCCTGTTCTTTTTCATCCACCTGATAAAAACCAAACAGACCCCAACCGGCAACCAACACCACCAGAACGATGGCAAGCAGGTTATTGTTACCAGAACCACCTTTTCCGCCGCCGGAACCGCCAAAAATTTTATCCATACGGGCACGGAGCTTCTGCAGTGCCTCATCCAGGTCTGGCGGACCATCTCCACCGCTGTTGCCACCCCAGGGGTCCTTGCCACCACCGGGCTCATTCCAGGCCATAGTCTTCTCCGTTAATTCGCTCGTTATGAAACGGCTGCTGATTGTACCAAGCCGCCCTGCAAATACTACGTTTTCAGTATCAATTCATCTAAAAGCTTGCCCCCGATAGGGCCCAGCAAAGCCTGATCCGCATTCATTGAGGCATGACGTGTCATGCAATGTGTTGATGATTGCCAGATAGTTTACGTAATTCTTCCAGCGTCAGATTTTCTGCTTTCAACAAGCGTAAAAAATCTGTCTTGGGCAGGGTAATGTCCAATTGGACTTCTCCTGTGCCACCCTGCCTTTCCGACACCACGGCATTACTGCTGTACAACATGGCCCGCAATCGCCCCATGGTAGGCGGCAGGACAATCGTTTCTCGCACCATTTCTGAACCAAGTAATTCGATTAACGCCTCGAACAATAGTTCACAGCCCTCTCCTGTCTGGGCGGATAGCCACACAGCACAGGGGCGCCCACTGTCATCACGCTCCAGTCGGGGGGCGCTGTTTTCAATAAGATCGATTTTGTTAAATACCATCAATGTCGGTAATTCTAGAGCGCCGATCTCCGACAACACCTCATCAACTCGTGCAATGTTGGTCGGCCGCTCCTCACTGTGAGCGTCAATGACATGCAACAACAGTGAAGCACTTGCTGCTTCCTCCAGAGTTGCACGAAACGCTTCCACCAGTTTGTGGGGCAAATGACTGATAAAACCCACCGTATCGGCCAGAATAACCGGCCCCAAGCCGTCCAGTTCAACCCTGCGCATGGTGGGGTCCAGCGTGGCAAAAAGCTGGTCTGCCGCGTAGACCTCGGAATTCGTCAGGCGGTTGAACAGTGTCGATTTTCCGGCATTGGTGTAACCCACCAGGGAAACTGTGGGCAATTCGGCACGCTGACGGGAACGCCGCCCCTGGTCGCGCTGACTACGAACTTTTTCCAGGCGTTTTTGGATAGATTTAATTCTCGCGCGTAACAGCCGCCGATCTGTCTCCAGCTGGGTTTCACCCGGACCGCGCAGACCGATACCACCTTTCTGTCTTTCCAGGTGAGTCCAGCCACGGACCAGGCGGGTCGACATATGCTGCAATTGCGCCAGCTCAACCTGCAATTTACCCTCGTGGGTGCGGGCTCGCTGGGCGAAAATATCGAGAATCAGCCCGGTGCGATCCAGAACACGGCACTTGAGTGCTGCCTCCAGGTTTCGTTCCTGGCTCGGGGAAAGGTTGTGGTTAAAGATTACCAGTTCGGCACAGGTCTCATGAACCAGCTCAATCAGTTCTTCAAGCTTACCAGTGCCAACAAAATATTTTGGATGCGGCGAACTACGCTGCCCTGATACCAGAGCAACCGGATCGCCACCAGCAGATAGTACGAGTTCCTCAAATTCCCGGGGGTCTTCAGGTTCATCCTCACTGCTCAGGTTTAAATGCACCAGAATAGCGAGCTCACCTGACTCCGGTCGTTCAAAAAACAATCAGTACCTCTTCAGTTATTCGCCAACATCCGCCATGTCATCCGGACCGCCGGGGGTCGACATGGGCAAACGCACCGGACGTGAAGGGACCACAGTAGAAATGGCATGCTTGTAGACCATTTGGCTGACGGTGTTTTTTAACAGGACGACAAACTGATCGAAGGACTCAATCTGGCCCTGCAATTTGATACCGTTGACCAGAAAGATCGAGACAGGGATACGTTCTTTTCGTAAGACGTTTAGAAAAGGGTCTTGTAGATTATGCCCTTTTGACATTGTGATTCTCCTAAATAAAGGAACAAAATAAACCGCCGTAAAAACATTCAATCACTTTTTTGCTACGGCGAAACCGGAAATCCATGTAGGAAAGCCATCATACTCGTGGGCCTACAGCTTGTATATGGGTTCATTTTGCAGAATTTTCAAGCACTCTGCCTCAATCTCGGAAAAATTTATTGACTGGCCAGTCACAGTGTCAATAAAAATTTCATGCAACCCGGTCCAGCCCCGCAACCAGGTGAGCTGGCGTTTTGCCAGCTGCCGGGTCGCCGCCATACCGGCCTGTACCATTTCATCATAGGTCAGCTCTCCCGCCAGATATTGCCACATCTGGCGGTAACCCACGGCTCTCATGGAAGGCATGTCTTCCTTAAGATCCCCCCGCTGGTATAAGTGCCGCACCTCATCTTCCAGACCTGCCTCCAACATGGCCAAAAACCGCTGCTCAATACGATGGTGTAACAGGGCCCGCTGATGGACCAGCGAGGCAATTTGGGTCACCTGATAACGCTCACCCACAGGGCCAAGACGACTCCCCTGCTGCTGCTCCTGCCTGAACACGGACATTGGCTTTCCGGTAGCACGAAACACTTCCAGAGCACGTTGTATGCGCTGGGAATGATTAGGATGGATATTGTCAGCTGACTGGGGGTCAACCTGCGCCAGTTGCTGATGCATCCAGGGCCAGCCCTTTTCCTGTGCCTGTCGCTCGATATCCTCGCGGATTTCCGGAGAGGCAGGAGGCATATCCCCCAGCCCATCCAGCAAGGCTTTGAAATACAACATGGTGCCCCCCACCAGCAGAGGAATTTTTCCGGCAGCTCGTATATCGTCCATGGCCTGTCTGGCATCCCGCGCAAACGCAGCAGCAGAATATGGCTCAGCCGGGTCTTTAATATCGATTAAACGGTGGGGGACGTGCTGAAGCACCTCGGTAGAAGGCTTGGCGGTGCCAATATCCATACCCCGGTAGACCAGTGCCGAATCCACGCTGATCAACTCCACCGGCAGGTGTTGCTGCAGAGCAATAGCCAGGTCGGTTTTACCCGTCGCCGTCGGCCCCATCAGGAAAATGGCCGGATGCAGTTTATCTACCATCGGACATTACCCCTTGTGCAAACGGCATGCTCTCGGCAATGGTATCGAGTTTGAGAAGCTGCATGAGGAGGCGATCGACACCTAGTGCTACCCCAGCGCAATCTGGTAACCCGTGGGACAGGGCGGCGAGAAGCTTTTCGTCCACGGGAGGCTCGGATTTACCGGCAGACTTGCGCAACCTCATATCTTCCAGAAAACGGTTCTTCTGCTCCACCGGGTCGGTCAACTCATAGTAACCATTTGCCAATTCCATACGATTGAGAAATGCCTCAAATCGCCGGGCGACCTGCCGACCACCACTATTGGTATCGACTCGAGCCAACGCTGACTGGCAGGCCGGGTAATCGTGGACAAACACCAAGCCATCCTGCAGTGTCGGCTCGACGGCGAGACTGAATATCAAATCCAGGCAAGTGGACCGGCTTTCCTGCGCAAAGCTACTACCCGAAAGGTCTGACGCATATTCTTGCACAGCTACTAAATCTGCCACATGGGGATCGAGACCGGTTGCCTCTTCAAACACCTGACCATAGCTATAGGTCACCGTATTCAGATCGGCGATCAGGGGCGACAATAGCGCCGCCACCTCAGACATCAACTGATGCTCATCCCAGCCCGGGCGATACCATTCAAGCATGGTAAATTCAGGATTATGTCGCGGCCCCACTTCGCCGTCTCGGAAGGCTTTTCCAAGGTAATAAATACTGCCACAACCGTACGCCAGCAAGCGTTTCATGTAGTACTCGGGGGAGCTTTGCAGATACTGCACACTGTCGTTGACACTGGTTTGCAGACAATCAATATGTAAGTCAGATACACAAGACTCCGCTAGCACCGGAACATCCACTTCCATGGCTCCGGTTGCAACGAAATGGGCACGGAGGTGTGACAACAGCTTCGCCCTTTGCACCAGGGTTTCCAGCGTTGCCGTCGGCCACCAACCTGCCTTCCTGTCTAGACTCAACAGAAACTCCCCAAAAACCCTTCACACGACAACCAGGCCATCTTGCCCCGGTCACATCGAAATAAAAAAGGGTGGCCAGTGCCACCCTTATTCAGCCTGCATAGTTCAAGCATATACCCGATATTAATCTGGCTTACTTCATATGCTCAGCTACATGCTACGCACGGCTGAGATATTCGCCGGTACGGGTATCAACACGAACCACATCACCAATATTAAGGAACAGAGGAACCTTCACTACGGCTCCAGTGGCCAGAGTAGCCGGCTTGGTACCACCCTGGGCAGTGTCGCCCTTCAGGCCCGGGTCGGTCTCAACAATTTCCAGTTCCACATGGTTCGGCGGCATCACGGAGAGCGGTGCACCGTTGTAGAGAGTGACAATAACGGTGTCCTGTTCGCGCAACCACTGGGCAGCATCGCCGACTATCTTGGCATCAGCCTGATGCTGCTCAAAGGTGTCCGGCTCCATAAAGTGCCAGTATTCACCATCATTGTAGAGATACTGCATATCCCGGTCTGTGACATCAGCTCCTTCCAGACTGTCGCCCGACTTGAAAGTACGCTCCCAAACCCGACCCGTTTTCAGGTTGCGCAAACGAACACGGTTGAAAGCCTGTCCCTTGCCAGGTTTTACAAATTCATTCTCCACAATGGAGCAGGGATCGCCATCCAGCATGACTTTCAGACCGGAGCGAAATTCGTTGGTAGAATAGTTTGCCATTATTGCCTCAACACTCGGTAAATACTTCCTCAAAATAAGAGCGCGCTATGATAACCGGTTCTGCCACAACTGTGGATAGCCTGAGCTGGCAAGAACAACTTGCCACCAGTATCCGCGATCCCAAAGAGCTCCTGCAGAAGCTGGAGCTCGACCCCGCACTATTGGATGGTGCACTGGCGGCCCACAGCGACTTCCCACTGAGGGTACCCCAGGCTTACCTGCAGCGTATTGAGCGTGGCAACCCCAACGATCCCTTATTGCGCCAAGTGCTACCCCTGGGTACTGAGCTACTGGCCACACCTGGATACAGCAACGACCCTCTGGAAGAGTTGAATGCCAACCCTGTACCGGGCCTGGTACACAAATATCACGGCAGGGTATTACTGATTGTCAGCCCCAACTGCGCCATCAACTGTCGCTACTGCTTCCGTCGCCACTTTCCCTATGGGGACAACAAACCCGGCCGGAGTGAGTGGCAGCAGGCATTGGACTATATTGCCTCCAACCCCTCCATCAGCGAGGTGATTTTCAGTGGGGGCGATCCCCTGGCGGCCAGCGACCGTCAGCTTGAATGGTTGACATCACAACTGGAGGCAATCCACCACGTGAAACGTCTGCGTATTCACACCCGTCTGCCCGTGGTCATCCCCGACAGGATCACCGACCACCTGTTGCAATGGCTGGGCGATTCCCGGCTGTTCACATCAATGGTGATTCACAGCAACCACCCCAACGAGCTCGACGAAAATACTCGCAAAGCACTGGCTCGTTTACGCAATACCGGAATCACACTGCTGAACCAGACTGTGCTGCTGGCAGGCATCAACGACGCGCCCCGGGTTCTTGGCCAGCTCTCCGAGCGCCTGTTCGAGTGCGGCGTACTCCCCTATTATCTCCATCAGCTCGACCATATTGCCGGTGCCGCCCATTTCGCGGTACCCGATGAGCTCGCCCGCTCATTGCATCGGGAATTGCTTGCCACCTTGCCTGGCTACCTGGTGCCAAAACTGGTCAGAGAACTTCCGGGGATCCCTTACAAAATGCCCATAAACCTCCAACACACACCATAATAAATGTGATACACATCTCATAAGGAGTACTATCCGGGCAACATTTCAACTTCAGCTCCCAAGACCAGACTACGACAACTGTAATCTGCGAGTTGCGTTACTCTATAATGTCCAGCCATAACGCCTGCATAATCAGACCTTTAGTGAGGGATTGACTTAAGATGTCATCAGACAACGCACTGACACTACTCCTGGTTCACGATAGCTTTGAAGAAGCCAACCGCATTGTCAGCCTGTTACGGAATGCCAACTATCGCGTTGAATCCAAACACGTCGAGAATGAAGCGGTCCTTTCCAAGTTACTGCAGGACAGAAGCTGGGACCTGATCATCGGTCAGTTCAGTGGCACTCAGACCCCGGTCAAAAGCATTTTTGCACTGTTGCGTCGCCTGAATACAGACACGCCCACCATTCTCATTTCTGACGAGTACAACCCCCAATCTATTGTCGAAGGTCTTCGCCTGGGCGCCGAAGATGTAATCCCCACGGATGAAGACCAGCACCTGCTGCATGTACTGAGTCGCACCCTGTTCAACCTGGAGCAACGCCGTCACTTGCGCCATTGCCGACGCAAATATGCCGACTCGGAGGGCCGTTGTGACCGTCTGCTCGGTTCATCTGTAGACGCCATTGCCATTGTTCAGGAAGGCACCTACCTATTCACCAACGACAGCTTTTCACAACTGTTTGGATATCTGGACAGTGACAGCATGGTTTGCCTGCCGGTCATCGACAGCATTGCCCCGGAAGACCAGGACCGGCTGAAGGAATTCCTCCGCCCCATCGACGGGGAAGAAGATATCTTTGTCGAAAAGCTGACGTTTACCGGCATGACCTACGACCGCATTCCCGTACCCATTGAAGCGCGAATTGCCAAGGTCGACTATCATGGCGAACCCGCGCTGGAATTCCTGATCACCAGCGATTTTCTCGAGGGTGGACATGAGGGCGGGCTCAACGCCACCGTCAGCGGCTTCCTGGAAGATAGTGATGCCGTGAGCATCCAGCGCGACAAAGTAATCGACATGGTGAACATTGCGATACGCCAGGCCGCGACCAAGCACAACAGCGCCATCATGATGTACATCACTCTGGACAACTACCCCAGTATTCTGGAAGAGGTCGGCGTTCAACAGACCGAACAGCTTGTCACCCAGCTGGTTGACAAGATCAACGAAGAAAACCCGGAAGGCTTCCCTCTCAAGCGATTCAAGGAAGACACCCTTGTCATGATCATGACCAACACCGGGACCGACGCGGGGCTGCACTATGCCACCAAACTCTGTGAAACCGTTGCATCACATATTTTCGAGCTGAGTGACGTCACACGAACTGTGACACTGGGTATCGGTGCTTCAGTGATCAGTGAGACAGTGACCACAGCTGAAGGCTGTATTGACCGGGCCCTGTCAGCACTCAATGAACTTTACAGAGCAAATAATGGTAGTTTTGCCAACGGCGCCAAGCTCTATGAATCCGAAGTCGGCCACGAGTTTTGTGAGGAAGATCTCGACGACGTTGCCAGGAACATGCTGGAAAGCAAGCAATTCGAATTGTTCTACCAGCCAATCATTCCACTGCAAAGCCAGAACGACGAGTTCTACGAAGTGCTACTGCACACCAAGGACAATGAGAAAACTGCGGCTTTGCCGGACAACTTCGTTGCCAAAGTGTTTAAAACCAACGTAGCCTCGGAAATTGATCGCTGGGTGATTCTCGAGTCTTTCAAAACACTGTCAGAAAAACTCAAGTCCTCTCCCAAAACCCGGCTATTCATTAACATCAGCAGCCAGACCATCTGTGACGACACCTTTATCACCTGGCTCAAGGTCGCATTGAAGGCATCAAATCTGTCACCCCGGCAGGTGATTTTTCAGATACGGGAAATCGATGTGGCCCGGCAGTTCAACCGCTCGGTTGAACTGATCAACGAGCTCAGCAAGATTAACGGCGATGTGGCGCTGTCTCATTTCGGCCTTGCCATCGAGCCCATGACCCTGCTGCAAAAACTTTCGGTCAACTTTGTCAAATTCGACAGTGTCATTGTCGAGAGAGCCTCCCAACAGGAAGGGGGCATGTCCGAGCTGGAAGAACTGATTGGTCGACTCAAGGAAGATGAAAATGAGCAGATAGTCGTACCGTTTGTGGAGAGCGCAGAAATGATTCCTGCCCTGTGGACTTGTGGTGTGCACTATATCCAGGGCCACTTCCTGCAATCCCCTTCAAGACGAATGGACTACGATTTTAAAGACGAGGAGTCGTAACCCTTCAGCCCCCGTCAGGCTCAGATCAGGACTGGGTCCAGAATAACGTATCCCGATCACTCAACCCCATCAGGTAGAGAATTCCGTCCAATCCCAGCTTGGAAATTGACTGTTTGGCATTTGCCTTCACCAGCGGTTTCGCACGGAAGGCAATGCCCAACCCGGCAATACTCAACATCGGCAGATCATTAGCGCCGTCTCCCACGGCAATCACCTGTTCCAGTGAAATATTTTCACGGGCAGCAATATCACGCAGCAATTGAGCCTTTCGCTGACCGTCCACCACCTCACCAGTAACGCGACCGGTCACCTTGCCCCCTTCAATCTCCAGCTGGTTCGCATAGACATAATCGATACCCAGCTGCTCTTGGATACGCCGCGCAAAAAAATCGAAACCGCCAGACAGAATTGCCGTTTTGTAGCCCAGACGCCGCAAATTGGAAATCAGCAGTTCGGCACCCTCGGTGAGCTTCAGCCGGGCCGAAATGGCATCCAGCACAGAGGCATCAAGCCCCTGCAATAACCCCAGGCGCTTGGAAAAACTGGCATTAAAGTCCAGCTCACCACGCATCGCCGCTTCGGTAATAGCCGCAACTTCATCACCGACACCCGCCTCCCGCGCCAGCTCATCGATGACCTCCGCTTCGATCAACGTGGAATCCATATCAAACACCACCAGGCGCCGGTTACGACGGTAGATATTGTCTTCCTGATAGGCGATATCGATATCCAGTTCCGTGGACAACTCCAGCAGTGAGGCGCGAAGAGCTCCCAGGTCATCGGGTTCTCCGCGAAGGGAAAATTCCACGCATGCCTTGGTATTGGCCTCCATGTGCTCAAGCGGCACACGACCCGAAAGGCGGGTGATTTTGTCGATATTCAATCCCTGTGTGACGGTGACTGCCGTCACTCGGGCAATATGGTGAGCTGCCACCCTGCGCGCCAGCAGCGTCACGATATGCCGTGGCTTGCCCTGTTGGGCGACCCAGTGCTCGTAACTTTCCTCGGAAATTGGCTGAAAACGGACTTTCATATCCATGGCGTGAAGGCTGTAGAGAATTTCTTTCTGTACTTTTTCCGGGGACTGTCCCTCCGGAATCTTAGCCAGGATGCCCAGATTGAGATTGTCGTGAATCACCGCCTGTCCGATATCCAGAATGTCAGCGCCGTGCTCATCCAGCACCCGGGAAACCGCGCTGGTAATACCGGGCTTGTCTTCCCCAGCCACGTTGATCAGTAGAATCTCTCTCACATTGACATCCATTATGGGCAAATCAGTCCACCATCTCTTTGGGGCGGGTATTATAGGAGAGCAACGGATAAGATAGAATGCGCCATTCTTAAACATCGCAGGGAATTATCGCCCCATGGGCAAGCTAGCAAAGTCATACGCCATTCAACTGCCCGCTATTGCCCTCATCTCCTCCATCCTGTTCGGTGCTGCCCTGCTCTTCGCACTTTCTTTACAGCTCAATGAGCTGGCCGAGAAACAGGGAACACAGCTAAGCCAAACCCTGGCCCATCAGTTGGCCAAGGCCGTGCGGGATCCACTAATTCACCGCGACAATCTCAGTCTCCAGGTTGAACTGGATGAATTAATCACCCTACAAGGCGTGCAACGGGCAGCAATTTATGATGTTAACCAGCACCTCATTGCCGAGGCGCAACGTCGCAAAACCAGGGACGACGCCCAACATCAGCAGCGCAGCCCTGTGAGTATAGAAACCGCCACCGTCGGTTATGCCGCGGTGTCACTGACAGAATCCTACATGGCTCAGGGTACTACCCGCGTACTGATAACTGCCGGGGCAATCTGGGCCATGTTCACACTGGCACTGGTGTTACTGACCTATCGCACCGGGAAAAATCTCTCCGAAAGAATTGCCAGGTTAAACGATCAACTCCCCGGCAACGATGAAGATAAAGCACTGGAGGAGCTCGCAACCCTTGAACACAGACTGGTGCCTTTATTGGCCATACCCAGCAGAAAGCCAGTCCCGCAGGACAACAAGCCCGTGGCGCTCCTGGGCATTGCCTGCCGAAATCTGGCTCGTCTGGAAGCGCTAGTAAACCGGGAACACTTTGAGTCGCTTATGAAGCAGCTGGACCAGCTCATAGAACGCACATTGCACCTCTATGGCGGGCGGCGACTGCACGGCGAGCACTACAACGTTTATATCGAATTTTTGGGCAGTGATAACGAAGATGACCAGACCATGAACGCAGCCTACTGTGCTGCCGCACTGCTGCGACTGTCTGGCACCCCGCTGCATGGTGAAGGCGTCACCGTTGACCTTGCCGCCGCTGTATTCCCAGGAATTTCCCACATCACCGGCTCGACACTGCTCGACGAGCAGACACAGGCGCAGCAACTTCAGGAGCTTCGCGACCTGCTGGAAAAATCGGAAAAGGGCGAAATTCTCCTCAACCAGGCAACCAGCGACCACCCCTCAGTCGCCGAACTAGACCTCACACCGCTGGCGGAAGGCAGCCCGTTTTGCCGCATTAATGGCTTTGGCGAAGACGGCGAGAACCTGTTAGCACGGCAACTGGCGGTACTCTCCCACCACTAGGGCCTATCCCACTCATATCCCAGCACCCCCTTCATACGTTTTACGCTTAAAAATTTACGTTTACGTAAACGTAAACTATAGTTTTCGTAGAGAAACAGTTTTAAAGGGGGCCCAAAGGCAGGCTATGGCAGATCATTCCGAGTTCAATATTGGTGAGTTGGCGCGTGAATTCGGCGTCACCACCCGCACCATCCGTCACTACGAGGAGATTGGCCTGTTACAGCCCATGCGTCGAGGCCAGGCCCGCATCTACAGCCCAGCCGATCGCACCCGGCTGAAGCTGATCCTGAGAGGCAAGCGCCTGGGTTTCAGCCTGGATGAGAGCCGTGCCATTGTTGATCTCTACGATCCTGCCCGCGGCAACAAAGAGCAACTTCAGGCCCTGTTGGCACGCATTCAGCAGCAACGTGACAAGCTCAATGCTCAGCTAACCGACATTAAGCAGATGCTGTCATCCCTTGATGACGCCGAAGAAAGCTGCCGCAAGGCCCTTAAAAAGGCCCGGAAACAAGAAAAGAAACAAGCAAAGACTCAAGCAAATAAAAAGGGCAAAACATGATGGGAGGGACAGTATATGACCACCCCGTATCAAAGCCTCGATTTTCAACTTGGCGAAGACATTGACCTGCTGCGCCGCAGCGTCCAGCAGTTTGCCAGCAAGGAAGTAGCACCCAGAGCGGCACAAATCGACCGGGACAATGATTTTCCCCGGGACCTATGGCCAAAGCTGGGGCAACTCGGCCTGCTCGGCATCACCGTGCCGGAGCAATATGGCGGCAGCGGCATGGGTTTTCTGGCCCAGGTAGTGGCCATGGAGGAACTGTCCCGGGCCTCGGCGGCGCTGGGGCTTTCCTACGGCGCCCATGCCAACCTCTGCGTCACCCAGATCTACCGCCACGGCACAGAGCAACAGCGCAGGCACTATCTGCCGAAACTGTGCAGCGGCGAGCACGTGGGGGCATTGGCCATGTCCGAACCCAACGCCGGTTCCGATGTGCTGTCCATGACCCTGAAGGCAGAAAAGCGCGGCGACCAGTTCCTGCTCAGCGGTAACAAAATGTGGATCACAAATGGCCCCGACGCCGACACCTGCGTGGTCTACGCCAGAACTGGTGGCAAGTCCGAAAAGGACGGCATCACCGCCTTTATCGTTGAGCGGGAATTCCCCGGATTCTCCCACCACCAGAAGCTGGACAAGCTGGGCATGCGCGGCTCCAACACCTGCGAGCTGGTGTTTCAGGATTGCCCGGTGCCAGTGGGCAACGTACTCGGCGGTGAAGCCAATGGTGTGGCGGTGCTGATGTCCGGCCTCGACACCGAGCGGGCGGTGCTGGCTGGCGGCCCGGTGGGCATCATGCAGGCCTGCCTGGATGTGGTGCTGCCCTACGTGCACCAACGCCGCCAGTTCGACCGTGCCATCGGCGAATTCCAGCTGGTGCAGGGCAAACTGGCGGACATGTACGCCGGGCTCAACGCCAGCCGCGCCTATCTGTACGCAGTGGCCGGCGCCTGCGACCGCGGCTGTGAGTCCAGAAAGGATGCCGCCGCGGTGATCCTGTTCAGCGCCGAAATGGCCACCCGCATGGCCCTGGATGCTATCCAGCTTCTTGGCGGTAACGGCTACATCAACGAATTCCCCACCGGTCGCCTGCTGCGCGACGCCAAGCTCTACGAGATCGGCGCCGGCACCAGCGAAATCCGCCGCATGCTGATCGGCCGGGAGCTGTTCCGGGAAACCGCCTGAGCGGTGCCCGAGTGAGGCACAGGAGGCTTATGAGATGGCCATCCTCGGCAGCAACATAGAGACGAGCAGCCCCGAGTTCCAGCAGAACCGGCGGCACATGCAGGGGCTGGTAGAGCGACTGGAGCGCACCCTCAAACAAGTGCGCCAGGGCGGCGGTGAAAGCGCTCGCCAGCGCCATGAGGAGCGCGGCAAGCTGCTGCCCCGGGAGCGCATTGCCCACCTGCTCGATACCGACAGCCCCTTCCTGGAACTCTCCCCCCTCGCCGCTTGGCAGGTGTACGAGGAGGCAGTTCCGGCGGCGGGGCTGATCAGCGGCATCGGCAAGGTCTCCGGCCAGGACTGCCTGATCATCGCCAACGACGCCACCGTCAAGGGCGGCACCTACTACCCGCTGACGGTGAAGAAACACCTGCGCGCCCAGCAGATCGCCGCCGACAATCAGCTGCCCTGCATCTACCTGGTGGATTCCGGCGGCGCCCACCTGCCCAGCCAGGATGAGGTGTTCCCGGACCGCGAGCACTTCGGCCGCATCTTCTACAACCAGGCCAACCTGTCGGCGCAGAACATTCCCCAGATCGCCGTGGTGATGGGTTCCTGCACCGCCGGTGGCGCCTATGTACCGGCCATGTCCGACGAGACCATCATCGTCCGTGAACAGGGCACCATCTTTATCGGCGGCCCGCCGCTGGTGAAAGCCGCCACCGGGGAAACCATCAGTGCCGAAGAACTGGGCGGTGCAGAACTGCACTGCCGCACCTCCGGGGTGGCGGATCATCTGGCGGAGGACGATCACCACGCCCTGGAACTGGCGCGGCACTGTGTCGCGCGCCTGAACCGCAAACACCCGACACCATTCGACCTGGCAACACCGGCGGAACCACTATTCGACCCGCTTGAGCTGTACGGGGTGATCCCAGCCGAGCGCCGTCTCGGCTACAACGTCCGCGAGGTCATTGCCCGGCTGGTGGACAGCTCCGAGTTCGACGAATTCAAAGCATTGTATGGCCCCACCCTGGTTTGCGGCTTTGCCCGCTGGCAGGGCTATCCCATCGGCATCGTCGCCAACAACGGCATCCTGTTCAGCGAGTCCGCCCAGAAGGGCGCACACTTTATCGAACTCTGTGCCCAACGCGGCATTCCGCTGCTGTTCCTGCAGAACATCACCGGCTTCATGGTGGGACAGTGCTACGAGGCCGGCGGCATCGCCAAGCACGGCGCCAAGCTGGTAATGGCGGTGGCTTGTGCCAGGGTGCCAAAATTCACGGTACTGATCGGCGGCTCCTACGGCGCCGGCAACTACGGCATGTGCGGTCGCGCCTACGACCCGCGCTTCCTGTTCATGTGGCCCAATGCGCGGATTTCCGTGATGGGTGGCGAACAGGCCGCAGGGGTACTGGCCCAGGTCAAACGGGAGCAGCTGGAGCGTGAAGGCAAACCCTGGAGTGAAGATGAGGAAAAAGCTTTCAAGAAGCCTATCGTCGAGCGCTACGAGGCACAGGGCAACCCCTACTACGCCTCAGCAAGACTCTGGGACGACGGTGTCATCGATCCACTGCAGACCCGCCAGGTGATCGGCCACTGCCTGGCCATTGCCGCCAACCGCCCCGTCGAGGAGACCCGCTTCGGGGTGTTCCGTATGTGATCGCAACAGGTGATTGAAATGAACCAACCCAGTGTCACCACCCAAATCGACCGGCGCGGCGTCGCCACCGTCACCCTCGACCGCCCCGAACGGCACAACGCCTTTGACAATACCGTGATCGCCGAGCTGAGCGAGGCTTTCCAGAACGTGGCGGGCGACAAAGCCATCCGGGTGATGGTGCTAGCGGCCAACGGCAAGCACTTTTCCGCCGGTGCGGACCTTGCTTGGATGCGGCGCATGGGCGACGCCAGTTACGACGACAACCTGGCGGACGCCGAGGCCCTGGCCAATATGCTGCGCGCCCTCAACGAACTGCCGAAGCCAAGCATCGCCCGGGTGCAGGGCAGCGCCTGGGGCGGCGCCCTGGGACTGATCTGCTGCTGCGACCTGGCGGTGGCAGTGAATACCGCCACCTTCCGCTTCAGCGAGGTGCGCCTGGGCTTGGCCCCGGCCACCATCAGCCCCTATGTGATCGCTGCCATCGGCGCGCGCGCGGCGCGGCGCTACTTCCTCAGCGCCGAAGCGATAGATGCCGATTCCGCCAGAGATCTCGGCTTGGTGGGCGAAGAGGTGGAGGAATCCCAGCTGGATCAGGTGGTGGAAAACTGGATCGACAACCTGCTGCAGAATGGCCCCCAAGCCATGGCGGAAGCGAAACAACTGATCGCGGAGGTAAGCGAAAAACCCGTCAGCGACCCGCTAATCTGGCACACCAGCGAGACCATCGCCCGGCTGCGGGTCTCCGACGAGGGCCGCGAGGGACTGAATGCCTTTCTGCAAAAGCGCCCTCCCAGCTGGAGCCACTAGATCACCCACCCCTTATCCTCGCTGACTTCGCGGCGCAGCTCTTCAAATGCCTGCTGCAGGTCAGGGTTCACCGCCCCGGAACGGTAGACAAGGAAAACAGGATAGGAAAATTCCGGCACCCCCTTCACCCTCTGCAGGCGCCCCTGATCCAGGTAGGGCTGGACCACACGGGTGCGGAAATACCCAGTGCCACCCTGCTGTAACATGACCTGCAGTGCAAGTGGTCCAAAATCAAATGCCATAGCGGACAACCTGGGCTTGGGGAGCGCCGCATCGAACTGAGTAACAAAATCTGGCCCCCAGTCGATAAACAGGTCGGGAGCCGTATTTCCCGGGACCTCTACAAGCACCAGTTTTTCTTCCAGAAGCTGTTCGACCACAAAGGATGAATGGTAGTTGGGCAGATGCACAATCGCCGCGTCCAGCAGGCCGTGATCCAACTGCGCAAACAGTTCGCTGCTGCTTTGTACCCGCACCTGTAACGCGACATCCGGCAACTGTTGTCGCAACCGCAGAACCCAGCGGGTCAGCAACGGATTCCACAGGCTGGTTTCAGCCCCCAAACAAATTCTCCTTGCCTGATCGGGTGGAGCCCTCATCACTTCCCTGGCACGCTCCCAGGTTTGCACTAATGCCGAGGCGTGGTCAGCAAAACGTTCTCCCTGGGGTGTTAACCGGGCACCAGAACGGTTGCGAACAAACAGCTCACAACCCACTAGCGATTCCAGGGTCTGTATTCGGGTAGTCACTGTCGTCTGGCTGATATGCAAGCGATGCGCGGCTTCACTAAAACTGCCGGCGCTCATCACGCCCAAAAAGGTTTTTGCCAGTTCTATATCCATCGCCCTTTACGCAACCTCCAAGAGCCCCAAAGACAAACTTAAAATCAATAATTCCAATATATATCATCATTATTATTCGTTATACAGAACAAAATATGACCTTTAGACTCCGCGCCCTTCAAACAGACCCGCCGCACTGGCGGCCCGGTCTAAGGTAGACACGACTAAAGCTGTAAACGCAATGAAATCAAAAACCTCTCTTCTCCACCGCACAGGACAACTTCTGGGCATCACGCCGAGCAATACTTCCCACCTGGAAAAAATGCTCTCCGGACTGGGCAGCTTCATCGCCATCCTCGCAATTTGCCAGGTGACTACGTTAGTTGAAGCCGAGCCGACGCAGCTGCTTCTGCTGACATCCATCGGGGCGGCGACCGTACTGGTCTTTGCCATCCCCCACGGCACCCTTTCACAACCCTGGCCGGTCGTGGCAGGCAATGGTGTTTCAGCGCTGATCGGCATCTGTTGTTACCACTGGGTTCCGGGACAGATGCTGGCCAGTGCAACCGCCGTCGGGCTCGCCGTGGTCGCGATGTATTACCTGCGCTGCCTGCACCCACCCGGTGGCGCTTCAGCCCTGCTCACAGTGATCGGCGGTGATGTCATCCACGAACTGGGCTATGCATTTCTGCTGGTGCCGGTGTTACTGAACACCTGCACCCTGCTACTGGCGGGCACCCTGTTTAACAGTGCCTTTTCCTGGCGTCGCTACCCCCACGGCCTGCAACAACGTCCGGCGGTCAATCATGAGATTCATCTGGACCGACACGCGGTTCTTTCCCAGGAAGATATCGCCGCAGCATTGCATCAACTGGATTCGTTCATGGATATCGCCATGGATGACATCAGTGAAGTCATTGAGCTGGCTCTGCAACACGCCGAAGCGGCCAAAACCATCCCCCGGCGTATCCGTCCCGCCAGTTGCTACAGTAATGCCCAACTCGGCAGCCACTGGAGTGTCCGGGAAGTACTGCAAACCAATGGTGAAAAGGTGATATTCAGGGTGGTGGCTGGCAACGGTACGGGGCAAGTGGGACAGATATCCACCCAGAATTTTCTCGGTTGGATGCGCTATGAGGTAGAACAGAAAGGAAGACTGTGGATCAAGAAAACAGCTCCCGTACAACTGTGTTAGTTGTTATCGATTTCCTGTTGAAGCCGGTTCACCACATCAATAATTTGCAGAAACTTGCTACCAAATTCTGTAAATCTGTATTCCACCCTGGGCGGTGACTCCGGGTACACAGTCTTGTCGATAATTCCGTAACGGGACAACTTCGCCAGCCGTTCATTCAGTACTTTGGTTGTCAGCCCCTCGACCTGCCGCTGCATCTCGCCGGGCCTGTTAATGCCATCTCTCAGCAACTGCAACACCGACAGAGACCATTTGCAGCCGATAATCGACTCCACCATGCGGCCGACGTTCTTCTCAGCGTCCGATGGAAAAACATTTTTTTCCTGTAAATCCATTAAGTTGCACCATCTGGTAAGTACCTTCCCGGAAAGTACCTACTCCCCACCTCTGTTTATCTGTGAATAATAGATTACTCCTATTGATAAAGAGGAGTATCACAATGAAAACCAAAGCCATTTTTTACCATGCTGGTTGCCCAGTCTGTGTCGCAGCAGAGCAGGGACTGGCGACAGCACTGGATCAATCCCAATATGCCGTTGAGATTGTTCACCTCGGCGAACACCGGCAACGTATCAGTGAAGCAGAATCACTGGGCATACAATCTGTTCCCGCACTAGTTTTGGGAGAACAGGTTTTCCATATCAACTTCGGCGCCCACCTCAAGGATTTGCGCTAGACAGCTTTCTCGCTGAAAACCGACCCGGATTTAAACCGGGTCGGCACATTATTCTCAGTCATAGTAAGGCCAACCATCTGACGATTGCCACTAACGTCAGCCCTGAAACTGAGCCGCGCCTTTCGTACCCACGATTCAGATCACCCTCCGCAGGGCCCGGCAACTTGCACTAACGCTGTAACCCCTGCTATCGGACCTCAATAATGACCGAGAAAAACTTCTCCAGTAGCCAGCAACTGTGTAGGTTCATCCCCCGTGCCCTTGTAGACAGCCGCCACTTCGGCAAAATAACGATTGCCGCGGCCACCGGAACAGGGTGGCAGGTAGGCGCCGGGCTCACCACGCCCCCCTTGGTGTGCCTGCTCCAGAAACATCCCCTTGGGCAGATCGAAGGACTCACCGGCCACAACAGGTATCTCGATGCTGTTATGCAACCTTCCTGTCCAGAGACCGATCATGCCATGGCCGCCATGGTCCATCAGAAACCAGCTGCGATCACTAAAGGCAACAATTACGGCATTGGCTTCATCGGGAATACCGCTCACTTTCAATAACGGCGTCGCACCATGGCCACCAAATTTCTTGCACTGTTGCCCTTCGGGAATGGCATAGCCGTCCCATGCCGGGTCCGCCAGGCTAACCTGTAACTCGGCCACCCTATCGGCTAGCTGATATTCAAAGGTGTCGCAACCGGAGAGCACCGACGCAAGAACGAGCAAAGCAGCCATAGGGATTATTTTCATGGGCATATTCCTTCGAATCAAAATGCGCCCATGCTAAAGACGGATACTTAACAGACTATTAAGACAAAGCGCGCTCTTTAGGAACAGTAAATGGAGCAGGGTGAGTGCAACTTAACGGCGCTCAAGAATAACCAGGGCGATTCCTCCCAACACCGCCAGGGAAGCCAGTACCAACCGTATACCCAGAGGCTCACCAAGCAACAACACACCACCAACAGTGGCAATAACCGGCACACTGAGCTGAACGGTGGCGGCACTGGCCGCCTTTAAAAATGGCAACGCGGTATACCATATGGCGTAGCCCATGCCGGAGGCAAAAGCACCGGAGGCCAGCGCATAACCAGCCCCAGCAGGATCAATACTGAATGTTGGAATGGTGAAGACACTCAACAACAATGCGAACGGCACCGCGTAGCGGAAATTGCCGGCGGTCACCCGGGTGGCATCGCCACCACGGCGACCCCGCAGGGAATACAGTCCCCAGGCCACACCCGCCAACACCATCAACCCGGCACCCAGCACAGGCGGTGCCGACACGCCCGGCAGCAGTAATCCCACCAATCCCGCAATGGCCAGACAGACACCAAGCCACTGAAGCGGCCGCAACCGCTCCCCAGCCCACAGGCCGTGGCCTATCATGGTCACCTGCACCGCGGCGAACAGCAGCAGCGCCCCGGTGGCCGCCGTCAGGCTCAGATAGGCAAAGGAAAAGGCCGCCGCGTAGGCAAACAGCCACAGGCCGGACAGCCAACTGCCCTGCCCCTCCCGGTGATCACGGCGCAGGGAAACGATCAGCCATAACACCAGGGCACCGGACAGCAAACGCAGGGAAGTAAAACTGGCGGCGTCGATGCCGGTATCCCGCAAGGCGGCCCGACACAACAGGGAGTTGCCCGCAAACGCCACCATAGCAAGCGCCGTCAGCGACAGTGCTCGCAGGGAAAGACCTTGAGTGACATTAGACATGCTTGGGCTCCGGAAGGAGGAATGCCATCAACCATAGCACCCCACCGCCCGATAGCCCAAGAGCGGTAAATCTGCTTCTCAGCTACTGGCCAGGTAGGCTTTCCACCCCCCCAGATTCGTAATATCGGTGGCACCTTCAACCCCTCTGGGCTCGCAGATAAAACCGGTCACCACTGAGCCATCCTCTACCAGCACTTTGCCGATACCCAGTGGCGCGGGAATCCCCGCCACGAAGCTGCCAAACTCAGCAGAAGGAACAGACCATATTTCCACGTCAATGGCCGCTCCGTTCTGCTCATCCATAATCAGCCCGGGTCGGAACGGCGGCCCACCGGCCAAGGCATACATGCGGTAGCAGGGCTTGGTGCGGGCGCGGCTTTTCAATACTGCGCCCCGCTCGGTGAGCTGCCAGTTCAGCGGCAACCCCTCCAGATGAGCCCCACACACCAGCACATCGATACGGCGATTGTCCGCCACCGGCTGCTGCATCTGCGGCAATCCCGCGGGCTCCGCACCGGCGGCATCGGTGCACTCAATACCTACAGGCAGAGCCAAACCCTGCTGGATGCGATTGGCGATGGACAACAATGTCCGGTCGCTGAAACAGTTTCCCACCAGAGTAATACCGAACGGCAAACCAGCGGCGGTAAAGGCCGTGGGCACCGCCACCGACGTCATGTCCAGCAGGTTCATAAAATTGGTGTAGTAGCCAAGCTGGCTGTTGTAGAGAATCGGCTCCGCCAGCATTTCTTCCACAGTGAACAGACGCCCGGCGGTGGGCGTCAACAGGCAGTCCACCTGATCCAGCGTTGCCACACATACCTGTTTCAGGGCCTCAAGCCTGTACTGGGCACGGAACAGCTCAGTGGCTTTCGGGTTGCCGCCCGGCTCCACAATGGCGCGGACTACCGGGTGTAGCGCCGCGGGGTTTTCCTCGATCAGCGGCTGGCAGGCGATATAGCGCTCCGCCACCCAGGGGCCCTCGTAGAGCAGCCGCGCTGCCTCGTCGAAGGGGCGGTAGTCCACTTCCACCAGCTCGAAACCCAGTTCGGTCAGTTTTGCCAGCGTGGCGGCATAGGCGGTCTGATATCCGCTGTCGCCAAAGAACTGAAGCTGGTCTTCGGGCAGCACCCCCACTTTCAAGGACCCCTGCCGGTAACCGTAGTGGCGACTTAGGTTGTCGTAGCAGTTGCGGCGGCTGTAGCCGTCCCCGGCATCGAAGCCCTCTGCGCAGGCCAGCACCGTGTTAGCGTCATCTGTGTTGAGGGCCATGATACTGATGCAGTCGAGGCTGCGGCAGGCGGGCACCATGCCCCGGGCGGACAGCAGCCCACGGGTCGGTTTCACCCCCACCAGGTTGTTGAAGGCGGCAGGCACCCGGCCGGAACCGGCGGTATCGGTGCCCAGGCTGAAACTCGCCAGCCCCAGCGCCACGGATACGGCAGAACCGGAGCTGGAACCGCCGCTGATATAGTCGGGATCGAAGGCATTGCGGCACGGGCCCCAGGGGGAGCGGGTGCCGTTGAGGCCGGTGGCAAACTGGTCGAGATTGGTCTTGCCCACCGGGATGGCCCCGGCGTCAAGTAACTGCTGCACCACCGGGGCAGACGCCGACGGTGTGAAGGTGAAAGCCTCGCAGCCAGCGGTGGTGGGTATCCCCGCCAGATCGATATTGTCCTTGATGGCGAAAGGGATACCCCACAACGGGCACTGTTGCGGGTCCTTCTCTACAAGCGCCGCCAGGTAGGGTTGTTGCTCCTCGGCGCTGAGCAGATGAATCCAGATGTTGCGGTCAGAAAACTCCTGCGCCCGGTGGCGGATATCCTCCATCACTCCGGCAGGAGTGAGAGAACCTTCCCGGTAGGCGTTGCTCAGGTTGGCTATTGTCATGTTGCTGCTCATTTCACTGCTCCTCAAACCATCTCTTCCAGTACCACCAGCGCCTGTCCCGGCCGCACCCGCTGGCCAGCACTCAGCAGCAGGTGGCTGACCACCCCATCACGGGGCGCCTGAATGGGAATTTCCATCTTCATGGACTCCAGAATCACCAGCGCCTGACCGGCGCGCACGTGATCACCCACCGCCACTTCGGTTTGCCAGACACTGCCGGACACGGGGCTATCAACTACGATGTTATCCTCGGGCCAGCTCACCTCATCCTCTTGCTGTTGCTGCTCCTCGGCCTCGAAATTGAACTGGCCGGTGGCATGCCACTGGGCCAATTCCTCGAGGAAAGCAGCGTGGCGCTTTGCTCGGAACTGCTCGATGTCGGTGGCTTTGTCTTCGATAAATTGTTGGTAATCACTAAGGCTAAAGCTGCTCTCCTCGATCTTCAGGGGATAGTTGCCGCGGGGAAATTCCCGGCGGATCTCCTGCAACTCTTCCTGGCTGACCTCGTAGAAGCGAATCTGGTCAAAGAAGCGCAGCAGCCAGGGTTTGGAAAATTCCGCCGTCTGCCGGTAGCGGTTCCACATCTGCAGGGTGCGACCGACAAACTGGTAACCGCCCGGCCCCTCCATGCCGTAAACACACAGATAGGAGCCGCCGATGCCCACGGAGTTTTCCGCGGTCCAGGTGCGCGCCGGGTTGTACTTGGTGGTCACCAGCCGGTGGCGCGGGTCCACCGGGGTGGCAACCGGCGCCCCCAGGTACACATCCCCCAAACCCATTACCAGGTAGCTGGCCTCAAACAGGATACGTTTTACTTCATCGATGCTGTCCAGGCCGTTGATACGGCGGATGAATTCCAGGTTGCTGGGACACCAGGGGGCATTTTTGCGCACCGACTGGCTGTATTTCTCGATCGCCAACCGGCAGGCCTCGTCGTCCCAGGACAGCGGGATATGGACGATGCGCGACGGCACCGCCAACTGTTCCAGCCGATTCGCCAGTGACTCTTCAGCGGTGCGCAGATGGGCCAGCAGGCGGCGGTGATCCAGTTGCTGGCTGTCGAAATGAATCTGCAGGGAACGGATGCCCGGGGTCAGTTCGCGGATGCCCGGCAGTGAATTCTGTTGCAGCCACTGCATCAGGGCGTGGGCGCGAAAGCGCAGGCGAATATCCAGCACCTGCTCTCCGTATTCCACCAACAGAAAGTGATCCCCGGCGGCGCGATAAACAATTTCGTCACCAAACTCATTGGCTTTCAGTCGCGCCAGTACCGGAGTTACCGGCGTAACCGGCTGCCAGGTCAGTTCATGGGGAGCAAGGCTATCCACCTGCCGCTGCTGCGCCGCCTCCAGCGCCACTGCCTGTTCGATGCTTACCGGCACAAAACGCACCTTGTCCCCCGCGTGGAGCTGGCCCAGTTTCCACAGGTCGGCACTGATTACCGTAGCCGGGCAAACAAAGCCCCCCAGGGAGGGGCCGTCCGGACCGAGGATCACCGGCATATCACCGGTGAAGTCCACGGTGCCAAAGGCGTAGGCGTTGTCGTGAATATTGGACGGATGCAGACCCGCCTCTCCGCCATCCTGCCGTGCCCAGGCCGGTTTCGGGCCAATCAGGCGCACCCCGGTGCGGCTGGAGTTGTAGTGCACTTCCCAGTCGTGAGCGAAGAACGTTTCGATATCCATGTCAGTGAAAAAGTCCGGGGCACCGTGGGGACCGTATATCACCCGCAGCTGCCAGCTGTTGCCAATCTGCGGCAGCAGTGCCGGATCGAGCTGAGCTGGCGCGACCGCAGCGGCAGTCTGGTCCAGATGCAGCACATCACCACTGCACAGGGCGCGACCGTTGTGACCACCGAACTGGCCCAAGGTAAAGGTGGCGCGAGAACCCAGGTACGCGGGGCACTGGATACCGCCGCGTACCGCCAGATAGGCACGGGCACCGCCGTCGCGGATGCGTCCCAGGCTGAGCTGCTGACCGGCCTTGACGTCTACTACCTGCCACAGAGGCACGGGGCGCTGCTCGCCGGATTCAGTATCCAGCAGCTTGGCGTCAATGGCAGCGCCGCCGATCACCAACTGGGTATCGCAGGAGAACGCCATGGTCGGCCCCTGCAATGTAATCTCCAGAGCTGCCGCATCCGCCGGGTTGCCGAGCAGGCGGTTGGCCAGTCGGAAGGAATAGCTGTCGAAGGGGCCCGAGGGAGGCACACCTACATCCCAGTGGCCGCTGCGACCGGGATAGTCCTGCACCGTGGTCTGGGTGCCCCCCTGCAACACATCGATGCGGGCGGGCTGAAAATTAACGCTATTCAAGTAGCGGGTGGTGACCTCGCCACGCGCCAGCACAGGATCGCAGCTGAGGGTACGCAGGTAGTTCAGGTTGGTTTCGCTGCCATACAGAGCGGTGTTGTCCAGGGTCCATTGCAGTTTGGTCAGTGCTGCCTCACGGTCCGTATCGTGCACGATAATCTTGGCCAACATGGGATCAAAAAAAGGTGGCACCTCGGTGCCCGCCTCAATCCAATGGTCAATGCGGACCCCCTCCCCCTTGGGAAACGTCACCTGGGTCAGAAGGCCGGGCGAAGGCTGAAAGTCCCGATAGGGATCCTCTGCATAGACCCGTACCTGTATGGCATGGCCGCTAGGGCGAAGCTGCCCGCGTCGGGTTTCCAGCGATAAATCTTCCCCCGCGGCCAACCGTAGCATCCACTCAACCAAGTCAACGCCGTACACTTCCTCGGTGACACCGTGCTCCACCTGCAGACGGGTATTCACCTCGAGGAAGTAGAAATGGTCGGTGTCGGCGTCGTAAATAAATTCCACGGTGCCGGCATTGCGATAGCTGACACTGGCCAGCAGCAACTCGGCGGTGGCGTGCAGTTGCTGGCGCACCTCGTCGGTGAGGTTGGGCGCCGGGCACTCTTCCACCACTTTCTGGTTGCGACGCTGGCTGGAGCAGTCCCGCTCCCCTAAGGCCAGAGCCTGGCCACAGCCGTCGCCAAAAACCTGCACCTCGATATGGCGGGCTCGGGCGATGAATTTCTCCAGGAACACGCCGTCGTCGGCAAAGTTATTGGCCCCCAAGCGCTTCACCGAATCGAAGGCGCTGCTCAGCTCCTCCTCGCTGTGGCAGAGCTGCATGCCGATGCCGCCGCCACCGGCGGTACTCTTCAGCATCACCGGGTAGCCGATCTGCGCCGCCACAGTTTTGGCCTCATCCAGATCCCGCAACAGGTCGGAACCGGGCAACAGTGGCACTTCAGCAGCGGTGGCCAGCTCCCGGGCCCGGTGTTTGAGACCAAACGCTTCCATCTGCTCTGCAGTGGGACCGATAAAAACGACACCCGCTGCCTCACAGCGGCCCACAAAGCCAGTGTTCTCACTGAGAAAACCGTAGCCCGGGTGAATGGCCTCGGCACCGGATTCGGCGGCGATTTCCAGCAGTCGGTCCATATTCAAATAGGTATCGGCAGCTCCGCCCTCGCCGAGGCGATAGGCTTCATCGGCCAGGCGCACGTGCAGGCTGTCGGCATCGCAATCGGCGTATACCGCCACTGAGCCGATGCCGAGCCGCTTCAGGGTGCGGATGATGCGGGTGGCAATGGCACCGCGGTTGGCAATCAGGACTTTGTTGAACATCTTCTAACCTCGACCGGGTCGTCCCGGTTCTCATGGCTGCGACAGTGGTCGTCCACTGAAGGGGAATCGTGGCGAATCAGTTATCCCAAACCAGAATTTCCACCGGCGTGGGGTTGTAGCCATTGCAGGGGTTGTTGAGTTGCGGGCAGTTGGAAATCAACACCAGCACATCCATTTTTGCGGTCAACTCCACATACTTGCCCGGCGCGGAAATGCCATCCTCGAAGGTCAACCCACCGGAGGCGGTCACCGGCACATTCATGAAGAAATTGATGTTGTGGCTGATGTCCCGTTTGCCGATGCCGAATTCCGGATGCTCGGCAATGGCCAGCATCCAACTGTCCCGGCAGGCATGCATACAGCGCTTTTCGAGGTCGTAGCGCACGGTATTGCTCTCGGTGGCACAGGCGCCGCCAATGGTGTCGTGGCGGCCACAGGTATCGGCGACGATCTCCAGCATCGGCTTGTTCTCATTGGAGCGCAGCACCGAGCCAGTGCTCAGGTAGAGGTTGCCCTGCTCACGGATGGTATCCATGGCGCTGTAATGTTCCGCCGGGTCGACGGCGCTGTAAAACAGGGTGTCAGCCGCCTGGTTGCCCTCGAGGTCGAGGATGCGCAGGGTCTGGCCGGCCTTAACAGCGCCCAGGTAGTAATCACCGGCATCAATCACCTGACGCAGGCAGGCATTTTCGGGTTGGCGTGAACTGCTTGTCAGCATGTCAGCCCCCCCCCTCTAGAAAAGGCAACAACTCGGGAGCCGCCCCCAGGTAATAGAGTGCGTTGTTGGCAAAGCCGCGGCGGTTTTCCGGACAGTGGTTGCGGCAGACGTCATCCAACGTCACTGGCTCCGCTACTCCCAGCTCGATACCCACCGGACGCGCAGGGTACTCGGAGGAAAGGTTGAGGGGATGGGGGCAGCTGTGCAGCAGCACCAGGGTGTCCATCTCGAATCGCAGGCTCAGCTGGCTGCCGGCGGGACTGGCCCCTTCCACCAGCCGCAGATTGCCGTCGTCGTCGGCAGCCACCTGGCTGAACCAATTGATGTTGGCGGCCAGGTCGGCACTACCGAGACCGTATTTAGCCAGTTCCACCAGAAAGGCATCGTGGCCGTTCTGGTGCCACTGGTTGCGGTCTCCCTGGTAGTCCCGCTTGCCCCATCGCGCTGCCACCTGATCGGCGCGGCTGTTGCCGCAGATGGTTTCATGCCAGCCGACGCTGTCCTCGACCACCGAGGCGAAAATCCGCCCCATATCAGAATACAGGCAATTGCCGTGGGTCAGTTTGAATGTGTGCTGGCACTTCAGGGTATCAGGCGCGTTGTAACGCTCCAGCAGGTTTTCCGGGTTGTAAAACAGCATGCCAACGTTGGAGCCGCCCTCGAGGTCGGTAAGCCGCATTAGCGTGCCGCGTCGCAGCCGCAGCGACCAATGGCCGCCGGGTGCAATATCGGTGGTGTAGTACATATTTGTCATGGTTGTCCTTCCAACCCATCTTCACTCTGGCCGGTGTACACCGGCCTCAGGCTGTCGTCGATCTCTTGATAGAGCCGCTGATCCAGTTGGCCAACAGGCAAGTCGTAAGTAATGGAAGCCCCGTAGGCGTTGGGGGCCTGGGGATCGTGGCGAAGTTTGTCGAACACCCACAGCCTGGTGCCCAGGTAAAAGCCCTCCTTGAGGTCGTGGGTAACCATGAAGACGGTGAGTTTGTACTGCCGCCACAGGTTGAGAATCAGTTCGTGCATGTCGGCGCGAATACCCGGGTCCAATGCGCCAAACGGTTCATCCAGTAACAGGATGCGCGGCTTGGCTAACAGGGCCTGGGCGATGGCGAGGCGCTGTTTCATGCCCCCGGACAGTTCGTGAGGGTAGCGGTTGAGAGCATGGCTCAATCCTACCTGCTCGAGAATCTCAGCAGCTTCATGGCGCGCGGCCTTTTTGGCACCGCCAAACAGGTAGCCGGTAATACCGGGGCGCTGAAAGGCTTTGGCCGCCACCACGTTTTCCAGCACGGTCATGTGGGGAAACACCGAGTACTGCTGGAACACGATGCCGCGATCGGGTCCGGGCTCGGAGGAGATGGGCTTGCCGTCCAGCAGCAATGAGCCACTGCTGGGGCTCTCGGTGCCGAGCAGCATTTTCAGGAAGGTGCTCTTGCCGCAACCGGAGGTGCCCACCATGGTGACGAACTCCCGTTCCGCCACGTGCATGTTGATCTGTTCCAACACCACGTTGTCGCCGTAGCGCTTCCAGAGGTTATTTGCCTCGATCATTACTGAGCCCCTCCATTTGCATGCCAGGGGAACAGCCTGCGGCTGAGCCAGGCAAGCGCCACATCAAACAGGAATGCCAACAGGGTAATCCACGCCACATAGGGCAGGATCACATCCATGGACATGTAGCGACGCACCAGAAAAATCCGGTAGCCTAAGCCGTCAGTAGAGGCGATGGCTTCAGCGGCGATCAGGAACAGCCAGCCAGCCCCCAGGGTCAATCGTACTGCGTCAATCAGCTTCGGTAGCAACTGTGGCAACAGTACCCGAATCATGATCTGTGCTGTGTTGGCCCCCAGTGTCTGGGCTTTCACCAGCTGTTCAGCCGGAATTTCCCGGGTACGTCGCTGAATATCCCTGGCGATCACCGGGGTGATACCGATAGCCACCAGCATCACCTTGGACAACTCTCCAAGGCCGAACACGATAAATAGAATCGGCAGCAGCGCCAGCGGCGGAACCAGCGATACCACCGTCAATAGCGGTGAAACGCCAGCATTCACCAGCGGCAGGGCGCCGGTAAAAATCCCCAGTGCCAGCCCCAGCGAAGCTGCAATCAGCACCCCCAGGCCGAGGCGCTGGAGGCTGCTGGCGGTGTCCTGCCAGAACAGGTATTCCCCGGTGCGCTTGCTGGGTTCGAATGCCATGCGGTGGATAGCATCGCCGATCTGGGTGAAGCTTGGCAGCAACTTGTCGTTGGGATTAGCCTCCAGCCTCAGGTCAGAAGAAGCCACGTACATCAGCAGGATCAGTGCGAAGGGCAACAGCGCCAACATCATGCTCACCACTGGCGAAGGGGCCAGATTGATCAGTCGTTTCATGACTCGTCCTCAGGGAGCGGTAAACCGCTCCCGCTTGGTTACGCCAGACTTAGAGTTTTCCGTCAGCTGCCATTTGCATGTAGCTGGGATCAAAACGCAGCTTGACGTTGCTGCTGCTACCGTAAAGACCGGCTGGTGTTTCGACACCGATAAACCCGGCATCGGGGGCACCGTCACCGAGTAGACCGTGATCGAAGGAGAACTCAGCCACAGCCTTCATGGTGGCAGTGAGCTTGTCGCTGTTGGTCAGCTCCAGGGCGGAGCTCGGGGTATAGAACATTTTGGTAGCAGCCAGCTGGGCATCGTAACCGGCCAGGTCGGTGCCGGAAGCCTGCGCCATAAAGGTGCGAGCGGCTTCACCCTCTTCACCCGAGCCGCTCATCAGACCCATGATTTCATACCAGGCGCCGGTCAGAGCCTTACCCAATTTTGGGTTCTCTTTGAGGGTTTCGGTATTGATCACCAGCAGGTCGATGATCTCGCCGGGAATCTGGGAGGAATCGAACACCTTGTAGCTGTTCGGCATATCGAGAATCTCGCTCACCAACGGGTTCCATGTAGTCACCGCGGTTACCCCGTCGGTGCCGTACACGGCCACCATATCGGCATCGGAAGTATTCACCACCTGCACATCAGCTTCGCTCATACCCACCGTTTCCAGGCCCCGTGCCAACAGGTAGTGGGACACACTCAGCTCCACCAGATTGACCTGCTGGCCCTTGATGTCTGCCAGAGACTCCTTGCCCTTAAGAATGACGGCATCGTTGCCGTTGGAGAAATCACCAACAATTAATGCGGTACTGTCCACACCACCGGCGGCGGGAATGGTCAGGGCATCCATATTGGTCATGGTGCAGGCATCAAACTGGCCGGCGGTGTACTGGTTGATGGATTCTACGTAGTCGTTGATCTGTACTACGTCGATAGTGATGTCATATTTATCAGCCCATTTCTTGACGATGCCGGATTCAGCACCATAGGCCCAGGGCATCCAGCCGACATAAATTGACCAGCAAATCTTAAAGTCATCGCGCGCCATGGCGCCGGAGGAGAACAGCAGTGAAGCAAGAAGGATTGCAGCAAGTTTTTTCATGATAAACCTCTCAGTCGGTTCTTTCGTGTATCGGGTTACACCGGTGCAAGTGGAGTACTTTTGGCTCAACGCCAAACAAGTCTCCCGGGCTTTTGTCCCGCCGTGTAACCCCTCATATCACTGAGAGGTCGAGTGCTCTCGGACCAGACACCCATCGACCTGAAAAGACTTTCGATGAATCGGAACCCTAGCGCTCTATTTGCCAGATTGTCTCAATTCGTGTTGCCAAAAGTACGAACACTGATGAAACTGTATTCAGGATATATGCCAACTTTCCCGTGTCAATCGCAAATGCCCCTCTTGCATGGGCTTGAGCGCACACTGACCACGACACATGCCATTAGCACACGAAAAATTCTGTTCCCTGATTGTGCACCCAAACCCTGATGCACCAACACGGTGCACAAAAGTGATAACTTAAGTGCCGACCCAAGGTGGCATTTTTCATTGCATTAGCCGTGGGAACTGTCATATTTCACTAACGCCGAATTTTTATGCTCGATGCACTCGGATAAAAGGACTCTCTGACATGCGAATGAAGGCTTTCGCCCTAACCCCGCTGCTGGGGTCCCTGCTGCTGGGAACTGCCCCGGCCCTCTCAGTCGCGGCCACCCCGGTACCGGTGTTTGTGAAAGCCGCGGTGGTCGAACCCCTTGAAGAAACCATCGAAGCACTGGGCACCCTGAGAGCCAACGAGGCAGTAACCCTCTCTGCCACCGTCACCGAAACCATTACCGCTATTCACTTTGATGATGGTGAACGGGTCGAGTCCGGCAAAGTACTGGTGGAAATGACCAGCGAAGAAGAGCATGCCCTGCTTGAAGAAGCACGCTCAACCCTGCGTGAAGCACAACGCCAATACCAGCGGATCAAGGGGCTGGTAAAAACCAATCTGGCCAGTGAGTCCCTGCTGGATGAACGCCGCGCCGCCTATGAAACAGCTCAGGCCAAACTCCAGGCCACCCAATCCCGACTTCAGGACCGTCTCATCATTGCCCCTTTTGATGGTGTGGTCGGACTCCGCCAGATCAGCGTTGGGGCGCTGGTAACACCTGGGGACAGGATTACCACACTCGACGACGACAGTGTCATGAAGCTGGATATGTCGGTGCCGGCGGTATTCATCAACAGCCTGCGACCAGGACTGACGGTGGTCGCCAATGCCAGGGAATTGGGGGACAAGGATTTTGAGGGCGAAATCACCAGTCTTGATTCCAGGGTCGACCCTGTCACCCGTGCGCTCTCCGTGCGGGCCCTGCTGCCCAACCCGGAACGGCAGCTCAAACCCGGCATGCTAATGACGGTGACCCTAAAAAAACCGCCGGTTAACTACATCATGATTCCCGAGGAGGCTCTGATTCAGGAGGGGTTTAACCAGTTTGCCTTCGTAGTGGATACCAGCAAAGAACCAGCCACTGTGTCCAAACGCCAGCTGTCCACCGGCCCTCGCCGCCCTGGGGTTGTCTCCGTGATAACCGGCATTGAAGCCGGGGAACTGGTGGTCACCCACGGGATTATGCGCCTCAATCAGGGCTCCGCTGTCTCCATCACTGCCACCCAGCAAGGTGAGGAAAGTCTCAGCGAACTACTCAAGCAGTCAAGCACTGACCGCGGAGCTCACTGATTCCATGCTGCTGTCCGATATCAGTATTCGGCGACCGGTTTTTGCCTCGGTCATTTCCCTACTGCTTGTGGCTTTCGGGATGATTGCCTTTGATCGACTACCCCTGCGTGAATACCCTGATATCGACCCACCCATCGTCTCCATCGAAACGAAATATCCGGGCGCTGCAGCCAACGTGGTGGAAACCCGCATCACCCAGGTCCTGGAAGATCGCATCTCGGGGCTGGAGGGCATCAAGTACATCGAGTCGAACAGCTCCGATGGCGAATCTAAAATTAATATTGAGTTTAACCTGTCCCGCAATATTGAGGCGGCCGCCAATGATGTCCGCGACCGGGTTGCCCGTGTACTGGAAGATCTGCCGGAGGAGGCCGACCTGCCCACCGTAGAAAAGCTGGATACGAATGACGAAGTCATTATGTGGCTCAATCTCACCAGCGAAGCGCTCTCGGTGCCCGAACTTACCGATTACGCGGAACGCTATCTGGTGGATCGCTTTTCGATTCTCGACGGTGTGGCGCGGGTGCGTATAGGGGGAGGCCAAAGTCTGGCCATGCGTATCTGGCTGGATCGCATCAAGCTTGCCGCCCACAACCTCACGGTGAGTGATGTGGAAGCTGCCCTGAGGTCGGAGAACGTGGAACTGCCCGCCGGTAAGATCGAATCGATCCAGCAGGAATTTACCGTGCGGGTGAAACGGGTGTTCCGCACTGCGGAAGACTTCAGCCAGCTGGTACTGAGCCGGGGCGAGGATGGCTACCTGGTGCGACTGGCCGATGTGGCCACGGTACACAAGGGCACAGAGGAATACCGCACCCTGTTCCGCGGCAATGGGGAGACTATGGTGGGTCTGGGCATCACCAAACAGTCCACCGCCAACACCATTGAGGTATCGCGGGCCGTCAAGGCGGAAGCAGCAAGACTCAACAAGCTGTTGCCCGACGGCATGCAGATCCACGAAAGTTACGATTCCTCCGTGTTTATTGAGCAGGCCATCGGCGAGGTCTACAAAACCCTGGCCATCAGCATTGGTCTGGTGATCTTTGTGATCTATCTGTTTCTGGGTAGTGCTCGGGCAATGCTGGTGCCCGCGGTCACGGTTCCCATCTCCCTAATCGCAACCTTTACCGTCCTGATGGCCATGGGTTTTACGGTCAACCTGCTGACCCTGCTGGCACTGGTACTGGCCATTGGCCTGGTAGTGGACGACGCCATCGTGGTGCTGGAAAACATCCATCGCCGTATGGCGGAGCACCGTGAGCCCGCCCTGGTCGCGGCTTTCCGGGGCACTCGGCAAGTGGGGTTTGCCGTCATCGCCACCACGCTGGTGCTGGTAGCGGTATTTTCGCCAATCTCCATGCTGGAGGGCGATATGGGCCGGTTATTCTCTGAGTTTGCCCTCATCATGAGCGCTGCGGTGTTATTTTCCAGCCTGGTGGCACTGACCCTGTGCCCGGTGTTGGCATCATTACTGCTCGCCCGGACAGATGGGCAAGCTGCACCCGAAACCCGGGTCGACCGTTTCTTCCAGGGTTGCCGTGGCCATTACCGCCACCTGGTAGAGGCTAGCCTGAATCACCCGCTGCTGGTCGGGCTACTCTTTGCAAGCTGCATCGGCCTCTGTGTCTGGCTGGTGGCCCTTATTCCCAACGAATACGTTCCCAAGGAAGACCGTGGCGCCTTTTTTATCATGGTCAAAGGGCCCGAAGGGGCCAGTTACGCCTACATCAAGGCTTACATCGAAGAGATTGAACAGCGCCTGTTACCCTTGGCAAGCGAAGGAGAAGCAGGCCGGATTCTGGTGCGTGCGCCACGTGATGCCTTTAACACTGGCATTGCCATTGTGGTTCTCAATGAGTGGGGCAGTCGCCGCTCCGCCTGGGACATCATGGCTGAAATCCGCGCCAAAACCTCGGACCTGGTCGGCGTACAGATTCACCCCGTTATGCGCCAGGGCATTGGTAACCGCACAGCCAAACCGGTGCAGTTTGTGCTCGCCGGTGGCACCTACGAGGAGTTGGCCCGCTGGCGGGATACCCTGTACGCAGAGCTGAGTAAAAACAACCCGGGCTTTACCGACATTGACAGCGATTACCGGGAAACCAGTCCCCAGGTACAGGTCAATATTGACTACAACCGCGCGGCAGAACTTGGGGTGTCAGTGCAGAATATCGGGCGAACGCTGGAAAGCATGCTGGCTTCGCGCAAAGTCACCACATACCTCGATGCCGGGGAAGAGTACGACGTGATGATTGAGGGCAAACGCGATCAGCAAAACAGCCCCGATGACCTGACCAATATTTATGTGCGATCAGAGCGCTCCAACCAGCTCATTCCCCTGTCCAACCTGGTGACATTGGAGGAATACGCGGATTCAAAAACACTGAATCGCTACAATCGCAACCGCGCCATCACCATTGATGCCAATCTGGAAGATGACCTGCCCTTGGGTGAAGGCTTGACCTATCTCGAGCAACTGGTGCGCGAGCACTTGCCCGAACACGCGGTGATTGACTACAAGGGGCGCTCACTGGATTTCAAAAAGTCCGGTTCCGCCAGTTACTTCATATTTATTCTGGGTGTGCTGGTGATGTTCCTGGTACTGGCTGCCCAATTTGAAAGCTATATCAGTCCACTGATTATTATTCTGACTGTGCCACTGGCCATAGCTGGGGGATTGCTGGGTCTGTGGGCCAGCGACAATACCCTCAACCTCTACAGCCAGATTGGTCTGATCATGCTGATCGGACTGGCGGCCAAGAACGGCATTCTTATCGTCGAGTTTGCCAATCAGATGCGCGATCAGGGTAGTTCTGTGCAAGAAGCCATTATTACCGCTGCACAGGTGCGGCTGCGCCCTATTGTCATGACCAGCATTACCACCATTGCCGGGTCCATACCGCTGATACTGTCCTTCGGTGCCGGAGCTGAAACCCGCCAGGTGCTGGGTATAACCCTGTTTTGTGGCGTGGCTTTCGCCACAGTGTTTACACTGTTTATCCTACCGGTCGCCTACCACTTGCTGGGGCGTTTCACTCGAGGCCCCAAATATGTTTCCAATAAACTGGATCAACAGTTGAACGACACCCCCGTGCCATAACAAAAAACTAACTTTTCACCACGACCTTGCCCACTGGAGCCAGGGTCAACAGCGCCAGCTTCAGGTGCTGAAGGGCAAAGGGAATACCAATAATGGTAATGAACAGCGCCAATGCCAGGGTGATGTGACCCACCGCCAGCCAGAACCCGGCCAGAATAAACCAGATAATATTGCCCAGCAGCCCCAGCGCACCGGTACCCAGATCTTCCTTGCCTGTGATGACGCTGCGACTCACGGCTTCACGCCCAAAGGGCAGAAACGTGAACTGGCCGATGACAAAACAAGAGCGACCCCAGGGAATACCGATAATGGTAATAAAAGCCACCAGGCCGATCAGCCACCAGGCCAGGCCCATCAGCAGACCACCAAAAATCAACCACAAAAGATTTCCCAAAAAACGCAACATGATGATTACCGCCCCCTCATAAACAGTTTGTCCAATTCTCCCAGTGACATCTGGGTCCATGTAGGCCGGCCGTGGTTACACTGGCCACTGCGTTCTGTCGCTTCCATGTCCCGCAACAGGGCATTCATTTCGGCAATGGATAATTTGCGGTTGGCCCGGACCGAACAATGACAGGCCATGTTGGCCATAATTTCATTTAGGTGTTCCCTGATGCGGTCACTGTTGCCATGGCTAACCAGGTCCGACAGCACGTCCCGAACCAGCGGTTCCACATCCGCATCACGCAGCAGTGCAGGCACCTGCCGCACCAGCAGGCTTTCCGGGCCCGCCCGTTGTAATTGGAAGCCCAGGGATTCAAACACGGCAGACTGTTCCTCTGCGGTATCCGCCTCGGCCTGGCTGACCGCCAGTGTTTTGGGAACCAGCAGCGGTTGGGACATCAGCCCCTCGGCATCAAATGCCTGCTTCATGCGCTCGTAGGTAATGCGTTCATGGGCGGCATGCATATCCACCAGCACCAGGCCCGCAGCATTTTCCGCCAGAATATAAATACCTTTTAACTGGGCTATGGCATAGCCCAGTGGCGGCAGGGTTTCATCGGTTTGCGCCAAAGGCGATGGCGAGATGGATGTCTCCGGCACTTGCAGGTCGCCATACACGGCCATTTGTTCTGCGACGCGATTAGGCCCCGGTGACTTTTCGCTGAAACTGATCGACGCCTGCGTCACAGGGGAACGGTCCACCGCTGGTAAAGGTGTTTCCGTAGGCTCGCTGTCACCAGCTTGGTTGCTATCCCCAGGGCGGATATCGGCCACGCAGCGGTGCAGGCTACGGAACAGGAAATCGTGGACAGTACGACTGTCGCGGAAACGCACTTCGTGCTTGGTGGGGTGTACGTTGACGTCCACATCTGCCGGGTTTAATTCCAGATAGAGGACAAAAGCCGGGTGACGGCCGTGATACATCACATCCTGGTATGCCTGGCGCACCGCGTGGGTCACCAGTTTGTCGCGAATGCTGCGGCCATTGACAAAGAAATGCTGCAGATCTGCCTGGCTGCGGGAAAAAGTCGGCAGCCCCACCCAACCCCAGAGACGCAAGCCAGCGGCTTCCATATCTACGTAGATTGCATTTTCCATAAACGCCGGGCCACAGATGGCCGCAACACGGCGCTCCTGTTCAAGCTGGGTGCCAGCGGCGCGAAACTGGTGGGCCACCTTGCCGTTATTGCGCAGGGTGAAATCAATGTCGAAATGACTGAGGGAGAGTTTTCGCAGTATTTCGTCAATCCGCTTGTATTCAGTGGTCTCTGTGCGCAGAAATTTGCGCCGGGCGGGAGTGTTAAAAAACAGGTCACGCACTTCAACTGTGGTTCCACGCGGGTGGGCCACCGGTGCCAGGTTCACCGCCATATCGCGCCCTTCAGCTTCGGCTTTCCAACCGGGGCCACTGTCCTGATCATTGGTGGCAATAGCAAGTCTGGCGACGGACGAAATACTGGCCAGTGCTTCGCCACGAAAACCGAGAGTAGCCACAGCTTCGAGGTCGTCCAGCTGCTCAATCTTGCTGGTGGCATGACGGCTGAGCGCCAGAGGCAAGTCTTCTTCTCCAATGCCACAGCCGTTATCGCGGACGCGCATGAGCTTAACGCCGCCGCTTTCCACATCAATCTCAATGCGGCTGGCACCACTATCAATACTGTTTTCCAGTAACTCTTTGATCACGGAGGCGGGGCGCTCTACCACCTCACCGGCGGCAATCTGGTTAGCCAACCGGGGACTGAGCAGATGAATTTTGGGCATGAATCAATAATCTTCAGGAAGCGGGAATTTTCAGGCGCTGTCCAACTCTGATGCGCGTGCTATTGAGACCATTATGTCGCAACAGGTCTTCTACGGACACATTGTAACGAACGGCTATATCCGACAGCGTATCACCCCGGGCAATGACGTGTACGCCCCCACCACCCATGGTTTTACGGGCCGCCAGCAATGTCCCGGCCGGAGGGGCTTTCTCGAAGTATCGATTGACACCGTTAAAAATGGCCCTCGCCATCTTTTGCTGATAACTCCGGTCGTTTAACTGCCGGGCTTCCTTGGGGTTGGAGATAAAGCCAGTCTCAACCAGAATGGAAGGGATATCAGGGGACTTGAGCACCACAAAGCCTGCCTGCTCCACATGTTTCTTGTGCAACCTGGCAACGCCACCGATGGAGCGCAATACCTCTGCCCCCACTTCCAGGCTGCTGCTGAGCGTGGCGGTCATGGATAGATCCAGCAGCACGCTGGCCAGCATGTGGTCCTTGTCATCCAGGCTGACGCTGCCGGCACCACCAATCAGGTCCGCCTGGTTTTCCCGGCTGGCCAGGTAGCGGGCCGTTTCACTGGTCGCACCGCGCCGGGAGAGCGCAAACACCGAGGCACCGTTCGCCGATGACTTGGTGAACGCATCAGCATGTATGGAAATAAACATGTCGGCACGGTGGTTACGCGCGATTTCAGTACGCTTGCGCAGGGGAATGTAATAGTCGCCCGTTCGGACCAGCCTGGCGCGAAAACCCGGGGTGCTATCAAGCAGCTTCTGTAATTCCTTACTGATCGCCAGCACCACCTGCTTTTCACGTATACCTTTCGGCCCCAATGCACCCGGATCTTCTCCGCCATGGCCAGCATCGATGGCAATAATGATATCGCGGTTGCCACTTTCTCCTGCGACATCCTTGACTGTTTTCACTGTCTCCTGACCAATGTCGTAGAGATCAACCACCAGGCGATCACCATATTGCTGGTTTTTGGAGAGTGCAAAACTACGGGGTCTGACGGCAGTTTTGAGATCCAACACAATGCGCAGATCAGTCTTGTCCTTGACGCCGGTGCGCAAAGCAGTAACCGGGGTTGTCGACAGGTCCAAACCATTGGTGCTGGTATTGATGGAGGAATGGGCAATATCCATCACCAGGCGGGGAGGGTTATCCAGGGGGAAAATTTTGTGGTTTACCGGGCCACTCAGATCAAAAACCAGTCGGGTATGGTCTGGAGCCCGCCACAAGCGAACACCATCAACCGTCGCCGCTAAAGATGCCTCGCAGAACATCCCCAGCAGCAATAGCAACAAGGTTTTGATACATGCTGAATTCAGCAACAAACTGTCCTCATGACATGGCTGCCAATTGTTTGATCGCGCCTTCGCCCCTCTCGGTGTTGGCCTCGACAAGTACACGCCGCGCGCCATTTTCAATCCTGATCTGTATCCTCAAATCCGGCTCGGGCAACATGCCAGCACCCCGTTCAGGCCACTCCACCAGGCAACAGTTCGCTTGCTGGAGATAATCTCGAATACCAATATATTCGAGTTCTTCGGGATCGCCCAAACGGTACAGGTCAAAATGATAGATTAGTTTTTTCCCCAACTGATAGGGCTCCACCAGTGTGTAGGTGGGGCTTTTCACAACACCGTGATGACCAAAAGCTGACAGCATACCGCGACTCAGGGTGGTTTTTCCTGCACCCAGATCACCTTCCAGAAATACCAGGCAGCCATCGGGCAACATACTGCCCAACTGGCGACCAAAAGCCACCATGGCGTCTTCACCAGTCAGGCGAATTTCAAACGACTCCCTCATGGATTCACTAACCGGCGCAGTGGACCCAGCAGGTCGGTCGCAGTCATTCCCCTCTCACCATCCACCGCAGCTCGGTCAGCGGCTTCCGCATGCAAGCCCACAGCGAGTGACAATGCCTGTCCGGGATCAATACCCTGGGCCAGCAACGCCCCCGCTATACCGCTCAACACATCACCCATGCCGCCAGATGCCATGCCAGGGTTCCCGCCTGTGCAAACGGCCACCGTGAGTTTATCGGAACAGCAAATCAGGGAGCCAACACCTTTTAACAGCACCGGACATTGATACTTTCGCCACAACTCACGCACGGCAGCAAATCGATCTGCCTGCACTTCAGAGACGGTTTTACCGAGCAGTCTGGCGGCCTCACCGGGATGGGGCGTGAGAATCCAGTGTCGGGAATCATGGGTCTGAGACGTCTGAGCGGCCAGCAGGTTCAGGCCATCTGCATCAACAACCGTTGGTTTGCCAGCCATAAATACTTGGCGAAGCAACTGCTCTGACCAGGGTGTTTTCCCCAATCCCGGGCCGACTACCACAACGGACGCTCGCTCGAGCAGAGGCTGAAGTTCCTGCCCGGAAGAGACAGCATTGACCATGAGTTCCGGACAACGGGATAGCACGGCCGACACATGTTCTGAACGGGTTGCCACAGAAACCAGACCCGCCCCGGTGCGTAACGCCGCTTCTGCGGCCATGGCAACAGCGCCGCCAAAACCTCGCTCACCACCCACTACCAGGACATGTCCGAAGTCTCCCTTGTGTGCATCTCTGCGCCGCTTCGGCAACAAGGGCATCAGTTCTTCGAGATCCAACCGTTCACATTCCGGCGTCACCTGGTGGTACACCAACTCGGGAACACGCAAATTGTTAAATACCAGCTCCCCGGTATGCTGCGGGCCTTCACCAGTAAACAATCCCTGTTTCATACCGATAAACGTCACCGTTACATCTGCACCAATCACCGGACCAACTGCTGTGCCGGTATCACTGCAGAGTCCCGAAGGAATATCCACAGCGACAATGGGCAAACCACTGTCGTTAATCAGGCGAATCGCCTGTGCAAAGGGCTCGCGAACTGCACCATTCAAGCCGGTACCCAACAGGGCATCAACTACCACACCTGTTTCCAAACCCATGCCATCACTAAAAGGCTTGATACTGACTCCTGCCTGCACTGCGTAGTTGTAGGCTAACAATGCATCGCCCTGGAGCTTGTGGGCAGCAGCGAGCTGAATGATTTCCACGGGCAAACAGCTTTCGGCGGCCAGTGCCGCGACGATGTATCCATCACCCGCATTGTTGCCAGCTCCACAAAAGACTGTCAGGGGAGCTCCAGGCCAGCGACTGATTATCTGTTGAAATACAGCATAGCCTGCACGTTTCATCAACTTGATGCCGGGAATGCCACAATCCTGAATGGCAATGCGATCCAATTCCCGGACCTGCCGGGCGGAGTAAAGAGGGACTGGCAGATGGTGCGACATAAACTACCGATAATCCGCTGAAAATCTGTCAAAATTATACGTTAACTATAGACTTAAGTTCGACCATGACACTTCAGCACAACGACCCCGACTACACTCAGCTGGCCCTTCAGATCAAGGAGTGGGGAAAGGCGCTGGGCTTTCAGCAGATAGCCATAGCCGACATTGACTTGTCCGACAGTGGTCAACAGCTCAACCGCTGGCTTGAAAAAGGCTACCAGGGAGACATGCGCTGGATGGGTGAGCACGGCAGCAAACGCTACCATCCCGAGCAACTGCTGCCCAATACCCGCCGGGTGATTGTGGTGCGTATGGATTACCTACCCCCAGACGACAACCTGGTTGCCATACTGAAATCCGATGATCGCGCTTATGTTTCCCGGTATGCCCTGGGGCGCGACTATCACAAGCTGATTAGAAAACGCCTCACCACACTGGCGAAAGAAATCGAAAAGGCAGTGCCGGGAGGGGTGACCCAGCGCCCCTTTGTGGACAGCGCCCCGGTGATGGAAAAACCCCTGGCAGTCAAAGCGGGCATTGGTTGGCAGGGCAAGCATACTCTGGTGATCAACAGCCAGGCCGGCTCCTGGTTTTTTCTGGGCGAAATTTACACCAGCCTGCCACTGCCTGTGGACACCCAGCTTGAGGAAGACCAGTGCGGGGAGTGTCAGGCCTGTCTGAAAGTCTGCCCGACGGACGCATTCCCCGAACCCTACGTACTGGACGCAAGACGTTGTATCTCGTATCTGACTATTGAGAACAAAGGAGCAATACCCGAAGAATTTCGGGAGCCCATGGGTAACCGGGTATTCGGTTGTGATGACTGCCAGGCTGTCTGCCCGTGGAATAAAGCCGCCCCCACGTCCAATGAGAAAGATTTTTCACCCCGTCATCAGCTGGACAACAGTGAACTGGCCACCCTGTTTTTATGGAGCGAGGCTGAGTTTATGAAATACACGGAGGGGTCCCCCATCCGGCGTATTGGCTACCAGGGCTGGTTGCGAAATCTGGCTGTGGGGCTGGGGAATGCGCCGACTACTGAAAAGGTATTACAGGCGCTTGAAAGCCGGACCAACTTTCCCTCGCCATTGGTTCAGGAGCATGTCGCCTGGGCATTGCAGCAACATCGTGAACCAAGGCGCCGAAAACGCAAGGTTGCCAACCCAGACTCCCGCCGCAACTGAATCAATAGGCTACTGTTGCGTGGTGAGGTAATCGAGGATTGCCACCACCTGCTGTGGCGTCTGTGCCCAGGCCATAGCGGACCCATCCACTTCCTTCAGCGGATGGATAATATCGGCGTCGTGCAATGTGATATAGGGCGTGCCCAATGCCGCGCAGTAGCCCGCATCGAACGCGGCATTCCACTGCTTGTATTTATCACCGAAGCGGATGATGGCCAGATCACACTGCTCGATCAGTGTTTTGGTACGAATCGCATTGATTTTCGAGGACTTATGATCCCGCCAGAACGGCTCTAGCTCAGTGCCGAGCACATCACCTGCTGCGTCGCTGGCTTCGTGATCGGTGACGGCAGAGCTGAACGTCACCGGCAACTGTTTTTCACTGGCACCCTGAATAATCCGGTCTCGCCAGTCCGTATGAATTTCCCCCGATAAATACACCTGCCACATCAGGGCTGCTCCTCCATCACAAAAAACACATCCCGGTAATATTTCAGCTCGTTGATGGAATCCTTGATGTCATCCATCGCCAGATGTGCCCCTTGCTTGGAAACACCCTTCAACAGCTCTGGCCTCCAGCGGCGAATGATTTCTTTGACGCTGCTAACATCGAGATTTCGGTAGTGAAAAAAGGCTTCCAGTTCCGGCATCTGGCGGGCCAGAAAACGGCGATCCTGGCAGATAGAGTTGCCGCACATGGGGGACTGACGGGCATCAACAAACTGGGACAGGAAATCCAGCGTTGCCTTTTCAGCTGCCGCCATGGAAATGGTGCTGGTACGAACCCGTTCCGTCAGCCCGGATTGGCCATGTTGCCGAGTGTTCCATTCATCCATACCCTCCAGCAGTTCATCGGGCTGATGGATCGCCAACATCGGCCCTTCACCCAGAATATTGAGATGCTTATCAGTCACAATGGTGGCAATTTCAATAATGACATCGTTGTCGGTGTCCAGCCCGGTCATCTCCAGGTCAATCCAGATGAGATTGAGGGGGTCCTTGCTCAGTAATACGTCATTCATGGGGAGTTTCTTTGGCCTTGCTAATGATACTGTCCAGTGCCGCCAGCCTCGTCTCTCGCTGCTCGACTTCTGCTTTTAAAACCTTGGCTTCTTCCTTACCAGCACTCTGCAACTGCTCTTTGAGGGATTTGAGTTCCTGGGTAATGGTCTGCTTTTCATCCTCAAGAGAATGAATTTTTTCAGCGCGGTCAGCCTTGTCAAAAATCATCGCTTCCGGTGCTTCTTGCTCGCTCTGCTTAACCTCCGGCTTGCCCGGAATGCCGATAAATTTCTCACCACTCTGGTACTGACGCTGATTCATGAATGTTGGAGACACAATCTCGATACCGGCCCCATGCAACTTATCCAGAACCTCTTTTCGGAGTTTGCTACGTGTCGTCAACAGGTGTTTCACCTCTGGGTAATAGCCGGAAATCTTGTAGCTGACGGAGAAATCTCCCAGGTTGCGTATCTGCATAAAGGGTTCGGTAAGGCCCGCTGCCAGCGCCGCTTCCTTGAACAGTGGCTCCAGTTGGTGGTGGGCCACATCATAGCCAAGGGACAGTTCACAGGAAACAATGGTGCCGGATGAGCGCACAACGGTGACCGGATTTGAAGCCAGAAAGAGATTTGGCAATGTAATCAAGTCGCGGTCTTCAGACTGAATTTCCGTATGAAACAAACCGCGCTCTGTCACGCGACCAAAGTGCTCACCGGCACGAATAAAATCACCGTGATGAAAGCTTCTCACGGCGCGCAGCATCAAACCGGCCATCGCATTGGAGACAAAGGTGGTAGACGACAGGGCTATGACACCTGTCAGCACCAAACCCAACAGGCTCAGCAAATCACCCCGCGTGGACTCGCTAACCGGCAAGGCCAGAATGACGATCACCAGAGCGATCGCCGTCAGCACCAGCATGGTAACCTGACCCGGCAGCCTCGATTCCGTGGTTAGACTGGCACGTCGCAACAACAACCAGTTGGCAATCCACAGGCACAAAACAATGAAAGCAATTGTCACCAGCAGCGGAATAAATGTTGCCAGCGACTGGTAGATTCCTTCCAGATCAAGCATTTCTGATTCCTGTCCCCCGATGCACTTATGCTATATCCTTGCGCCCAACGAAGCCAGCTAATAACCCCGGGCACCTATTCCAGTCAGGATTGGATTTTGAGCAAACGCCATTTAACCAAACAGCAACAGCGACGCATCCAGCGTAACCAGAACAAGGCTCAGGCTGCTGTTGATAGTGTGCAGGCAGAAGAGTTGCTGGCCACGGATAATCTTGGCTCTGAGCAGAATGGGCGGGTTACGGCCTGTTATGGTTCACAGGTAGATGTTGAGCCTGAAAATGACGGATCTCATGAATCAAAGCGCTGTCACCTACGGGCAAACCTGCCATCCATTGTCACCGGCGATAAGGTCATCTGGCAGGACGGTGAGCCCCAGGGTGTGGTGGTTGCCATCAAGCCACGCAACAGTGAACTCTGCCGTCCGGACAACCGCGGCAAGCTCAAACCTGTAGCTGCCAATATTGACCGCATTGCGATTGTTATCGCACCCTTGCCCGAACCCCACCGGAACCTGATTGATCGCTACCTGGTTGCCTGCGAGCATCAACAGATCACACCCGTGTTAGTGATGAACAAGAGCGACTTGCTCGATGACAATAATCGCGACCGTCTCATGGATATGCTGTCTGACTATCAGGCGCTGGGCTACGCCTGTTCGCAGGTTTCTGCCCACAGTGGCGATGGGATGGGGCTGTTCTCCGATCTTCTCGACCGAACAACCAGCGTGTTTGTCGGCCAGTCGGGTGTTGGCAAATCTTCCTTGTTAAATGCACTGTCTCCCGGGACAAATACTGCGGTTGGCGCGCTGTCAGAAGCAGTGACCAAGGGTACTCACACCACCACCACGGCGCAGTTATTTCACTTACCCGGGGGTGGTGAAATGATCGACTCGCCGGGAATACGTGAATTCGGGTTATGGCACCTGAACCCCGAGGAAGTCGCCAGCGGCTTTATTGAGTTCCGACCTTTTCTGGGTCACTGCAAATTCAGGGATTGCCAACACAGAGGTACCGAGCCCGGCTGCGCCATTAACGAAGCCATAGCTGAAGGCCACATCAGTACCCAGCGAGCAGACAGCTACCGGCATATTCTACAAAGCCTCGAAAGCGGCCATTAAGCCCGACAAAACACAGCAAAATCAGTGTTACAATCGCCGCCTGCTATCAGTACGGGAGGCACCATGTCCACAATTCCAAAGTTACTCGAGCCGCAAGACCTGCTTAACCTGCTCGACCAACCCAATATTCTGATCGTCGATCTGTGTAACGATGGTCTTTATACGCAAAAACATATACCCGGCGCCGTTCACGTCTCGCCAAAAGAACTGATGAATGGTGGCCAGCCCTGGCCTAACAAGCTGGCATTACCCCCACAGTTAAATGCTCTATTTGGACGTCTGGGATTAACCGATGACACCCATGTCGTTGTTTACGATGATGAAGGCGGTGGTTGGGCTGGCCGCTTTGCCTGGACACTTGACGTGATTGGGCACCACAACTGGTCATACCTGAATGGTGGCCTGGTGGCCTGGCACAACGAAGGCTTTGCCGTGACTCAGGAAGTACCTCCTCCCACAGCAGTTGACTTTGATGTAAAGGTCGATCTCGAAGCACTGGTGAGAACCGAAGAAATCATAGCTCACCTGGAATCCGGCGACTGGCAAATCTGGGATGCTCGTACCCCGGCAGAGTTCTGCGGCGAAAAAGTCATGGCCGATAAGGGCGGACACATTCCTGGCGCCATCAACTGCGAGTGGACCAGCCTGATTGATAATCATAGGAATATGCGAATTCGCGAGGATGCCCTGGAGCGACTGGCTGCAATCGGAATCGATCCCAGCAAACCTACCGTGACACACTGCCAATCCCACCACCGCTCTGGTTTTACCTACATGCTGGGCAGAATACTGGGCTTTGTCGATATACGAGCCTATGACGGCTCTTGGTGGGAATGGGGTAACCGTCCAGATACCCCAGTGGAGCAGTAGTTTGAACACATACCTGGCGGAATGGTTTGTCGCACTGCAGCGACTCTTGCCCCAACACGGCTTGTCCCGGTTGGGGAAAAAACTCGCGGAGTCTCAATCTCCGCGAGTGAAAAATGCGCTGATTAGACAGTTTATTAAAACTTACCAGGTCAATATGGAAGAAGCGTTATCTTCATCAGTCGATGACTATGCCAACTTCAATGACTTTTTTACCCGCGCACTGAAGCCGGAAGCCAGGGCTATCGCCAAGGGCGATAGCGTGATCACCTCGCCGGCAGATGGGGCTGTCAGCCAACTGGGCACCATTACCGCAGGCGAAATTTTTCAGGCTAAAGGTAAATCCTTTTCTGTAGAGGCACTGCTAGGTGAAGCTGACGAGGATAGCAGGCTCTTTCAGCAGGGTCAGTTCATAACCATTTACCTGTCGCCAAGCGACTACCACCGTGTCCATATGCCAGTGTCCGGCACACTCGACTACTGTCGCTATATTCCTGGAAAACTGTTTTCGGTCAATGCGGCTACCACTGCCATGGTCGATGGGCTATTTGCCAAAAATGAACGCTTGGTCTGCGTTTTTGACACTGATTTTGGCCGCTGCGCTGTGGTGATGGTTGGCGCGATGATGGTGGCGGGTATTGAAACCGTATGGCAAAAAGGCTATCAGGCAAATCAGCTGCGTGTGGATCAGTTTAAACCAGAAGAGATTACACTGGACAAGGGTGATGAGATGGGCCGTTTTAAATTCGGCTCAACAGCAATTCTGCTGTTTGAACCAAAGACCATTCACTGGTCACCTGAGATTGCCAGTGGTCACAATGTGCAAATGGGCCAGGAGATAGGCCAGCGAGTGCCTAACTGACAGCCAAAGATCAAATTCGAAAACGATCCTTCAGATTGGTAAATATACCGAATTTCTTAGGTGAAGTTTCCACAACGTCCTGATCGCCAGCCAAAGCATCATCCAGAACTTTGCTGGTATTTTTCATAAAAATACTGGTAACTGCGGGCATATCAACATCATAACCTGACATCTCCAAGTCCCTTGCAATCGCCAGTTTGGAGACCGACTGCGCCTTGGCCACGCCACTACTCAGCAAAGCTTCTAGCGACTGCTTCTCGTCCTTCAAGTCCAACAGTATATATTCGCCAGAAGCCTTGGCTTTTTTCTGATTGAAGACCGCCACCTTAGGTGTCAAGCGAGAATCCGCATGTTGCTCTACCACTACACCGACATCACCGGTGGTCAACTCCACCAGAGTACCGGTGGGATACAAGCCGATCGACTGGATAAACTGAACAACCAGGTCATCCTGAAATTTTTTGTCTCGCATGTTGTAAAGCAGACTGACGGCACGAGATGGCGCCACAGGATCCTCAGACTCTTGCGGATTTGAAATGGCATCATATGTCGCGGCAATACCCGCAACGCGGGCCAATAGGGGAATTTTTCCGCCCATAATACCCTCGGGAAAACCACTGCCATCAAAGCGTTCACAATGGTAACGAACCACTGAAATCACCCGAGGCTCAACATTTTTCGAGGCTCGGAGCATTTCTACACCGTACTCAACAAATTGCTGGTATTCCTTGTTTTCTTCAGGGGTGCGACGCTTTTTGCGCAACAGACCATTGGGTAGTTTGACCTTGCCGATGTCTTTCAACAGAGTACCCAGACAAAGTACAGACATATCCCCCGTGGGCATTCCAATGTAGCGGGCAAACTGAACAGCCCAAAGCGCCGCTCGCATACTGTGGTCGTGTGTGTGCTGGTCTTTAAGGCGCAGTCTCAACAACCAGGTAAATGCATCAGGGCAGCGCACAACACTATTGACCATGTCAGCAACCGCATCTTTCAGCAGCTGATAATCGAAGTCGCGGCCTTTGGCAATCTGTTTGGCGGCAAGGGTAAACTGACCGCGCAATTGCAATAATGCTTTTTTAGCATGAACCACTTCACTGCCGAGTGGCACAACCTCAGTATAAACATTGCGCTTGACCTCAATCGGAGTCACATCGCTTTTCTCCGTTACACCGGCCTGAGCTTTTGTCAGTGAAGTAATTATTTTTTTTCCTTGACCAGATTTGGCGGCGTAACCCTCGGTTACAGCTGTGCCGAGTGGGCTTGCGCCCTTGGTCACATCAATGAAAACAAAGTCGCAGTAGTTACTTAGTACGCTTATCTCCTTGGGGCTTTTGACCAACAAGCCCTGGATGGGGAAAGGTGTTTGATTCCACGGGCGATCAAGACAGGAGACGTACATACCAATGGTAACGTCTTCCGCTCTGATTTTAACCTGTTTGATGCTCATAGTATTCACCCCCACCCACTCAGGGGTAGAGATAGCTTTTAGTCTGTGTTAAATCACAAACTGACAATGTAAGGATATACTCGACAAAAAGAAAGGCAAGAGAGAGGGCCTCGCCGGTCAGAAATAACGATAACCGGTTAGTTTAATTAGAGTTTTTGTGGTATTTCTCTGACAGTTCGTGAACTGCGTCAACAAATGCACCGGCGTGTTCCGGGTTGATATCCGGAGTTATCCCGTGACCCAGGTTAAAGATATGACCTGAACCAGCACCATAACTTTCAAGAATCGAAGCAACTTCCTGACGGATCCGGGCTGGGGAAGCCCTGAGCACAGCGGGATCCATATTGCCTTGCAGGGCAACTTGCCCCCCAACGCGTTGACGCGCGGTGCCGATGTCAGTTGTCCAGTCCAGACCTATAGCATCACAACCAGCGCCAGCGATGGCTTCGAGCCACTGACCACCGCCCTTGGTAAAGAGGATAACCGGTACAGGGCGCCCCTCATTTTCTTTCAATAATCCCGAGACAATTTTGCGCATGTAGGCAAGTGAAAATTCCTGGTAAGCACTATGAGAGAGACTCCCACCCCAGGTATCAAAGATTTGTACTGCCTGGGCTCCAGCTGCAATCTGTGCGTTAAGGTACACAATCACCGACTCAGCTAGAACATCCAGCAGTTGGTGCATCAGCTCAGGCTGTTCATACATGAGTGTTTTGCAACGGGCAAAATCACGACTGGAACCGCCTTCAACCATGTAAGTTGCCAGTGTCCAGGGACTCCCTGAAAAACCGATCAGCGGCACCCGCCCATTCAATTCACGTCGGATGGTACTCACTGCATCAACAACATAAGCCAGGTCTTCATGGGGCTTAACTACCTCTAGGGCAGTGATCTCCTTTTCGGTACGTACCGGCTTTCGAAATTTTGGACCCTCGCCCGCTTCAAAATAGAGGCCAAGGCCCATCGCATCAGGGATAGTCAGAATGTCAGAAAATAGAATGGCGGCATCGAGCGGATAGCGCTCAAGAGGCTGTAATGTGACTTCACAGGCAAGGTCCGGATTGGTACACAACCCCATAAAGTCACCGGCTTGACTACGGGTCTCACGGTACTCGGGCAGGTATCTCCCCGCCTGTCGCATCATCCAGACAGGTGTGACATCTACCTGCTGACGCAGCAATGCCCGCAGGAAGCGGTCGTTTTTCAATGCACTCATTAATGCGCCTTAGATTTCCAGGTAATCCAGAATGCCTTCACCGGCCTGACGACCTTCCCAGATAGCTGTCACAACGAGATCTGACCCACGCACCATATCCCCACCAGCAAATACCTTGGGATTACTGGTTTGAAACTTGTAGGGCTGTTCTTCAGGCGCAATCACACCCTGCCAGCTATTCAGCTCTACGTCGATATCACTTAACCAGGGAGCCGGGCTGGGCTGAAAACCAAAAGCAATCAAAACAATATCTGCCGGCAGAATTTCTTCACTCCCAGCAACAGGGACCGGGCGACGGCGGCCTTTTTCATCGGGTTCACCCAGTTCGGTGGTAACAACCTTGATACCTTCCACACGACCATTACCGACAATTTCTATGGGCTGCCGGTTGAACAGGAACTCTACCCCTTCTTCCTTAGCATTCTGAACCTCGCGACGGGAGCCAGGCATATTGGCTTCATCTCGTCGGTATGCACAAACCACAGACTCTGCACCCTGACGGATTGATGTGCGATTACAGTCCATGGCGGTATCACCACCGCCCAACACCACAACTCGCTTGCCTGCCACGCTGATAAAGTCAGAGGAATCTTTTTCCCAACCCATATTGCGGTTCACGTTAGCAATCAGGAAAGGCAACGCATCATACACACCTGGCAGGTTTTCACCGGGAAATCCTCCTTTCATATAGGTGTATGTCCCCATACCGAGAAATACCGCATCAAACTCCTGCAGCAGAGCAGTCATCTCCACGTCCTTGCCCACCTCGGTATTGAGTCGGAATTCGACGCCCATATCCTCGAAAACTCGACGGCGATTCTGCATCACAGACTTTTCCAGCTTGAATTCGGGTATACCGAAGGTGAGCAACCCACCAATTTCAGGGTAACGATCAAAAACGACCGGCTTCACCCCGTTTCTAACCAGAATGTCTGCACATCCCAACCCTGCAGGGCCCGCACCAATAATGGCAACTCGCTTGTCCGTCCACTTCACGTTTGACATATCGGGGCGCCAGCCCATGGCAAATGCCGTGTCAGTGATAAACTTTTCCGCACTGCCGATGGTCACTGCGCCAAAGTCCTGATTGAGGGTACAGGCGCCTTCACAGAGTCGATCCTGCGGGCAAACACGACCACAAACTTCGGGCAACGTATTGGTCATATGGCTGAGTTCAGCCGCCTCAAGGATGTTGCCGTCAGAAAGGAGCTTTAGCCAGTTGGGAATATAGTTGTGTACGGGGCACTTCCACTCACAATAGGGATTCCCGCAGTCCAGACATCGGTGCGCCTGACTGGAAGCATCTTTCTGTTCAAACGGTTCGTAGATCTCAACAAATTCACGTGTGCGACTCAGGAGCCCTTTTTTACTGGGTTCTTCGCGCTCAACCTGAACAAATTGAAAATTGTTGTTCAGCCTCTCGGTCATAAATCCAAACCTATTCTCAGTTGCACCGTTTGCCTGTTACTGGGGTTCTGCCCGAGTATGCTGCAGCAGACCCTGCAGACTCGCCGCCTTGGGTTTTACCAGCCAGAAGCTACTCACATAATGTTCAAAGTTATCGAGAATGGTCTGCCCCCAAGAACTACCCGTTTCCTCGACAAACTCTTTAACAATGCCTTCCAGATTGTGTCGGTACGCCTCAGTGGCTTCGCTAGTAATACGCTGAATATCAACCAGCTCCATATTGTAGCGATCGACAAAATTGCGCTCTTGGTCCAGCACATAAGCAAAACCGCCGGTCATACCTGCGCCGAAGTTGTACCCTGTTTCTCCCAGCACCACGACAATACCGCCGGTCATATATTCACAGCAGTGGTGCCCAGCACCTTCAATCACGGCAAGAGAGCCGGAGTTTCTCACAGCAAAACGTTCACCTGCCCAGCCTGCCGCGAACAGCTTGCCCCCCGTGGCGCCGTAAAGACAGGTATTACCAACAATCGGTGCATCATTTGAGGCGTAACGGCTGTTTTCTGGCGGAGCAATGACAACCTTACCACCGGCCATACCCTTGCCTACGTAGTCATTGGCATCACCAATCAGGTGTATATCCAGGCCACCGGCATTCCAGACGCCCAGTGACTGCCCGGCCACACCCCTCAAGTTCAACTTAATCGGCGCATCAACCATGCCCTGGTTGCCGTAACGCTTGGCTATTTCACCCGACAATCTGGCGCCAATTGAGCGATCACAGTTACTGACCGAATAGCTGAATTCACCGCCGGCCTTACTTTCAATGGCCGGCAGAATTTCTGTAACCATCTGCTCGGCCAAAACACCCTTATCAAATGGGTAGTTTCTGGCAACCTGACAGGTTTGTGGCTTGCTCTGAAGCAGTTCATCGGTGTAGATAATGGGAGAAAGATCCAGCTTTTTATGCTTTTCCGTTGTACCGGAAAGCGTCTCCAAAAGGTCTACCCGACCCACCAGTTCTCCCAGCGTCCTGACACCTAAACGGGACATCCACTCACGGGTTTCTTCTGCCATAAAGCGGAAAAAGTTGCGCGCCATTTCTACCGTTCCGTGGTAATACTCTTCCCGCAGCTGTTTGTCCTGGGTGGCAACACCTGTTGCGCAGTTATTGAGGTGACAGATGCGCAGATATTTACAACCCAGCGCAATCATAGGCGCCGTTCCGAAGCCGAAACTTTCTGCACCTAAAATGGCCGCTTTGACCACATCAAGACCTGTTTTCAAGCCACCATCGGTCTGAACCCTCACTTTGTCGCGCAGATCGTTGGCCCTTAATGTCTGGTGGGTTTCCGCCAAACCAAGCTCCCACGGGGAGCCGGCATAGCGAATAGACGTCAGCGGGCTGGCCGCTGTGCCACCGTCATAACCGGAGATCGTAATCAAATCTGCATAGGCCTTCGCCACACCGGCTGCAATGGTTCCCACGCCAGGTCTGGATACAAGCTTAACGGACACCAATGCCTGCGGATTGACCTGTTTCAGGTCAAAGATAAGCTGAGCCAAGTCCTCAATGGAATAGATATCGTGGTGAGGAGGTGGCGAGATAAGGGTGACACCGGGAACCGAATAACGCAGTCTGGCAATCAAGTCATTGACTTTGCCACCTGGCAGCTGTCCACCTTCACCCGGCTTTGCACCCTGCGCAACCTTGATCTGGATGACTTCAGCACTGGAAAGGTAATGTGGCGTGACACCAAAACGACCTGAGGCAACCTGCTTAATTTTGGAAACCTTGATCGTGCCATATCGGGCAGGATCTTCGCCGCCTTCACCAGAGTTAGACCTGCCGCCGAGGCTATTCATGGCTTCTGCCAACGCCTCATGCGCTTCAGGTGACAATGCACCCAATGACATGCCAGCAGAATCGAACCGTTTGATAATATCTTCAATCGGCTCGACTTCACTCAATGGCACAGGAGCAATATCGCCTCTCACCTTCAACAGATCACGAAGTGTTGCTATCGGCCTGTGATTTACCAGTCCGGCATAATCATGCCAGGCAGCATAATCATTGTTCTGTACCGATTTGTGTAATGCTGTAACGACATCCGGATTGAAAGCATGATATTCCTGACCATGCACATATTTCAGCAAACCACCCGGGTTGATGGGCTTGCGATCACTCCAGGCTTCTGCCGCCAGCAATTTCAAGTCGTTTTGCAGCTCGCCGAAACCGGCACCTTCAATTCGACTTGGAGTATCGGCAAAGCAGATTTCAACAACATCAGATGACAACCCGATGATTTCGAACAACTGGGCTCCCCGGTATGAACCGATCGTAGAGATACCCATCTTGGATAAAATTTTCAGCAGACCCTTATTAATACCCTTGCGGTAGTTTTTAAAGGCCGTCCCCAAATCACACAGTACTTCCCCGGAATTCACAAGGTCTGACAGGATATGGAAACTCAAATAGGGATAAACCGCAGAAGCACCATAGCCAATCAATGCGGCGATCTGGTGCGAATCACGGGCCGAGGCCGTGCTGGCGATAATGTTCGCATTACACCGCTCGCCTACGGCAATCAGATGATGGTGCACAGCCCCCACAGCCATAAGCATCGGAATGGGCAACTTATCGGCAGCAATCTCTGAGTCAGACAGGATACAAAGTACGACACCCTCTTTGACCGCTTTTTCCACTTCCAGACACAGGTTCTGAATAGCGTCTTTGAGGCTACATGTTTGGGGATTGTAATTGACACCAAATTTTTTAACCGGGTATTCGCTCTGGTCAATATTTTTCAGCGCATAATACTTTCGAGGAGACAGCACTGGGCTGTTCAAATTGACACGTCTACCGTGTTCCGGCGTTTCTGAAAAAAGGCATTCTTCCCGACCCAATTGGGTAGCCAATGACATCACCAGTGATTCGCGCAGAGGATCAATAGGTGGGTTTGTCACCTGAGCAAATTGCTGGCGGAAGTAGTCGTAAAGGGAGCGTTGCTTTGCAGAAAGTACAGCCATGGGTGTGTCGTCACCCATGGAGCCAACAGCTTCCTGACCGCCTTCGGCCAGTGGTCTCAGCACCTGGTCTCTTTCTTCCTGGCTGGCAAGAAACAGCTTCATGTAACGGCGCACTTGTTCACGATTGAGCGCACCTTCCACCTCGATGCTGTCTTGCTCCATGGTGGACATGACCTTGACCGTGCCTTCTCGCAACCATTGCTGGTAAGGGTTTCCTGATGCCAGCTCACGATCTATGTCTTCAGCAGTCAACATATTGCCGGTCAGGGTATCAATGGAGAGGATGTCACCAGGCCCAAGTCGGCCTTTTGCAACCACGTTTTCCGGTTGATATTTGTAGACACCAATTTCAGAAGCTACAGTGATGATGTCATCATCTGTCAGCACCCAACGGGAAGGACGAAGACCATTTCGGTCCAAGGTACAGACGGCATAGCGGCCGTCAGTAATCACCATTCCTGCGGGCCCATCCCAGGGTTCCATATGCATGGAAATGTATTCAAAATATGCCCGTTCGTTGGGCCCGTAATCCTGTGTGTTATTCCAGGCAGGTGGCACCAGCAAACGAACGGCCTTGTGCAGATCCATACCACCAGCCACGAGAACTTCCAACATGTTATCCAGGCTGGAAGAGTCAGAGCCCGTCCTATTCACCAAGGGCGCAACATCCAGCAAATCGGGTAACAGCGGGGTCTCAAATTTCGGTGTTCTCGCTACCGACCAGTTACGGTTCCCGGTAATGGTGTTGATTTCACCATTGTGAGCAAGCATTCGGAATGGCTGAGCCAAAGGCCAGCGGGGCATCGTATTTGTCGAGAAACGCTGGTGAAAAACACAAATTGCGGTTTCCAGCGCAGGATCATCCAGATCAAGGTAAAATTTGGGCAGGTCTACCGGCATCATCAGCCCTTTGTAGCTGATAACATTGGCCGACAAACTAGCAATGTAGAACGACTCATCTGCCGCCAGGGCTTTTTCTGCCTTGCGTTTGGCAATAAACAGCCGAGCGTTAAATTGCTGTTCCTCGAGGTTACCTGCACCCACAAACACCTGCGCAAAAACAGGCAGGGATCGCAAGGCAATTTCGCCAAGACAATCTGTATTGGTAGGCACTTCCCGCCAGCCAATAACCTGAAGCCCTTCTTTATGAAGCGTTTCATTAACGACTTGCTGAGACTGTTCACGGAGTACAGCATCCTGGCTCAACATGACGGCACCAACCGCATAGAGCTCCGGCAGGTCTACAGCAAACAGCTCTTGCGCAACCTGACGCATAAAGCTATCTGGTTTTTGCAACAACAAGCCGCAGCCATCACCTGTCTTCCCATCGGCGGCAATACCACCGCGGTGGGTCATACAAGTTAATGACTCAATGGCCGTTTCCAGGATACGGTGACTTGCTTGCCCCTTAGTATGGGCAATCAAACCAAAACCGCAGTTATCTTTGAATTCATCTAACCGATAAAGGCCTGTCGACATAATAAAACTCTAGACAGAAAGCAAGTAAAAACAGCTGGTTATATGGCCCAAAAATAGGTGACTCATATGGGCACAAAAGGAGGGACATTTTACATGGCTGAAGCCTGCGCCACAAATATCTAAAAGATAAAAGCCTATGGCGAAGGGATAACTATGAAGCCAAGAGTTTCATTCTGGTTCATTCTTCTGCTGACAGCAAGCTTCTCAGGTAGTCCGCGTCGAAATCTGAAGTAACCGTGGCCTCCCCCAAAGACTTCAACAATACCAATCGCAAAGTGCCATCAAGAACCTTTTTATCGACGCTCATTAGGGACATGAACGTTTGGCGATCAATACTCTTAGGAGCCCATACTGGCAACTTACATCGCTCCAATAGGTTCAGCACACGCTGCTTGTCTACTTCGCTTACCCAGCCCATCCTTCTGGAGAGCTCGGTCGCCATCACCATTCCCGCTGCAATAGCTTCTCCATGCAGCCATTCTCCATATCCCTGAGCGGTTTCAATGGCATGGCCGAAGGTGTGACCAAAATTAAGAATAGCCCGAACACCACCTTCTTTTTCATCTTCATGAACTAATTTTGCCTTGTTTTCACAGGAACGGTGAACTGCGAATGCAATTGCTTCAGGATCACGAGCCAGCAATCGTTCCATGTTACTTTCCAGCCAGACAAAAAAATCCTCGTCCCGAATCAAACCGTACTTAACCACTTCAGCTAACCCTGCGTGGTATTCTCTGTCGGGCAGCGTGTTAAGGGTATCTGTATCAGCAATCACACATTGCGGCTGGTAGAAAGCTCCAATCATATTTTTCCCTTTCGGGTGATTGACAGCTGTCTTACCTCCTACAGAAGAGTCGACCTGGGCCAGCAAAGTTGTAGGGATCTGGATAAAATTGACTCCTCGCTGATAGCAGGCTGCCGCAAACCCAGTCATATCACCAATGACACCACCACCGAGAGCAATCAGCGTAGTCGTCCGATTATGCTGTTTGCCAAGCAACTCATCAAAAATACTGTTTAATGTTTCCAGGGTTTTAAATTTTTCACCGTCAGGGAGAATAATTGTGTCGACTCGGTAGCCTGCCAGGAGATGACAGACTTTGCTAAGGTATAAAGGTGCTATAGTCTCATTTGACACGATCATGACTTGAGAGCCAGCAATAAATGGGCACAAGTGCTCTGGTTTGGACAGAAGGCCCTCACCGATGAAAATTGGATAACTGCGATCGCCCAGGTCGACCATTAAAGAGGTAGCGGCGGCAAAACTGGTCACTATCATCGACTCCCCGTCAGAAGGGGTGCGAATTTACCACATCAACAGCGATGCTGGCGAACCTCTCTTGTCACCCACTCAGCAACAAACTGAGGTTTTTTTCTTTCTGTTTCGACGATTAGGTCAGCCACTTCCCGATACAACGGGTCTCGCTCTTTCATTAGTCGTGTCAATACAGATAGCGGATCATCGACCTGCAGGAGTGGCCGCGAACGGTCATGCGCCGTCCGTTCAAGCAATTGCCTGGCAGATGCACACAGGTAGACGACACATCCCCGGGACTTGAGCACTTCCCTATTTTGGGGGTTGATAACGGCACCACCACCGGTGGCCAACAGAATACCCTCATCGGCTGCCAACTCTGCCAGCAACAAGCTTTCCCTCTTGCGGAAGCCAGCCTCACCCTCAACATCAAATATCCAGGGAATATCTGCCCCACAACGCTTTTCTATTTCAGCGTCCAGATCAACAAATTTGAGAGAAAGGTTTTTTGCGGCGATACGGCCAATTGTGGTCTTGCCGGCCCCCATGGGACCGACAAGAAAGACATTGTTAGGTTTTGACATTAATCAAGAAGAGCTTCGCTGAGAATTTTCGGCGTAATAAAGACAAGGATTTCGCGCTTTTCCATATCATCCAGGTCCTTACGGAAAAGCCTACCCAGATAGGGGATATCACCAAAGAAAGGCACTTTCTCAACCGCATCAACAGTTGTCATCTGGAACAGCCCACCAAGCACAAGCGTCTGGCCGTCCCCGACGATAGCCTTAGTTTTAACCTGAGTCACATCAATCACAGGCTCTCCAGTAGGAAGGAGATCTCCAATGGAGTCCTGATTTACGTTGATATCCATCACGATGCGGCCATCCGGGGTAATTTGTGGAGTCACCTCGAGTTTGAGCACAGCCTCTTTAAACTGGACAGATGTTGCGCCACTTGACGTCGCATTCTGGTAAGGGATCTCTGTACCCGTTTTGATCGATGCCTTTTGCTTATCACCCGTCAGCACCTTTGGTTGGGAAACAATTTCGCCAGTTCCTTCATTTTCCAAGGCGCTTAACTCCAGGTCGAGGAAAGTGTTCTGCGTAAGCAGCTCAATGGCAAAACTACCTGTTGGGTTGCTGACACCCAAATCCACACCTAGGCCTGCATCATTAACTAGAATTGTGCCCACCCCCTGATTGAATACCTGAATAGGGTTGTTGGGGCTTCTAAAGTTTTCAAGTGAGCCACCAAAACCAAAGTCTGAGCTATCCGGTGTTCTGGCACCCTGAATGCCAAGACGTGCGCCAATTTCTTTTCTGAAATCGGTGTTGGCAATCACGATGCGCGCTTCTATCAGAACCTGCCTAATGGGAATATCGATCTCTTCGATCAACGCCATAAAATCCCTGATCTTGTCTTCTGTATCCGTCAAAATAATGGTGTTGGTCCTGTCATCAACAATAGCCGAGCCACGATTAGACAACATACTATCTGTGGCATTGCGACCGCTACTCCCCCCCCCACCACCATTCCGGCGAACATCAAACAATTCATACAGCTCACGAGCATCAGCGTACTTAATCTTAATAAACTCCGTACGCAACGGCGCCAGCTCTTCCAGCTGTTTATTTGCCTCGACCTGCAGGCGCTCCCTCTCTGCGATCTCTGCAGCAGGAGCCACCATCAACACATTTCCGTCCTGACGCTTATCCAGCCCTTTGGCTTTCAAAACAATATCTAACGCCTGATCCCAAGGCACATTTTCAAGACGTAGCGTAATGCTACCCCTGACAGTATCACTAGCCACTAAGTTCAAATCGGTAAAGTCAGCAATCAACTGCAGGACTGAGCGAACTTCAATATCCTGAAAATTAAGTGAAAGCTTGTCGCCGATATAAGCGAAACGGGACTTTTTCTGCTCAACTTCTTCAGCTGTCAGTGGTTTGACACTAACGATATATTGGTCATCTGCCTGATAGGCCATATAGTCATATTCACCCATGGCATCAACCATCACAGTGGTTGTCGAGCCATCAGAGGTAGTATCGATTTCTTTGACTGGCGTAGCAAAATCCATGACATCCAGACGGCGATCCAGCTCTTCCGGAAGCGATGTGCGGAAGAAGCTCAGCTTAATATCTCCGGCCGTTTGTGTAATATCAACACTGACGGAGGGGTCAGAGAGACCAACTATCACCAACCCCTCGCCTTTTTCTCCACGACGAAAATCCACAGACTTCAGACTAAAGACCTGAGCAACTGGTTTGCTACGAGATGTTACAGCAGTTTGCGTGGCGGCTTTGCTCTTGGTACGAGCGACGCCTTCACTGGTGCCGACCACCATCGTCATAACATTACCAGAGACACTCGTTTCATAGGGTACCATTTGTTGCATATTGAGTATCAGGCGCGTTCTGTCTGATGTACCCAGCAGTACAGCGCTGCGAGCGTTTTCAAACGAAAGCGTGTGTTTTCGCTCCAGATCGCTAGTTACACCCGGCAGATCAAGGACAATTCTAGCCGGACTATCAATCGTGTAGCCCTCTGGAGCTGGAGGGGAATCAGAGAATGACATCTTGACTTCAAACCTGTCTCCCGGCAAAGCCACAAAACTGATATTTTCCAGTGACACCTGAGCCAATACCTGTGATGAAACCCCAAGACTGAGGGACAGCCCAACCAGTATCAACACACTCTTTTTCAGATAGCCTATCATCTCGCAATCCCCAAACATCGATTAGTCCTTCTCTCTCAAAGCCAGGGTCCGTGGACGCTCGACCCAGTTCCCCTTCCCATCGGGAACAATTTCCACCACTTCAACCTTGGACTCAGTGATGGTTCTAATACGCCCATGGTTTTTCCCAAGGTAATTGCCAACTGTTACCCGGTGTATCCCACCACTGCCATCATTAATCAATGACCAGATCATCCCATCTTGCGACAGAAGGCCAACCATCGACAAAGCTGCAAAGTTGTATGATTCTAAATACTCTTTCTTGCGGGACTCATTGGGTGCATCAACCGTATTTTTGCCGGCAAGTTTTTCACCATCAGCCACCAAAAGTGGTGGATCAAATGGGCTACGCATAGCAATTGCGCCATACCTGAATATCTTGTAGGAACGAAAAGTAGGAATCGGTTCAATATCACCGGAAGGACGCGCCTTCACCTCCTTCATAAACTGTTGCAGATCTTTATGTTCACCATCGCCTGCGCAACCCGAAATGAGAACACAGCTGACAAAAACAAAAAACAAACCTATCAATCTGGTCATTTTAAGTCTTCCTGTGTCGTGTAGCGGTAGGTTTTTGCTTCAATCTCAAGGGCTAGAAGGCCACCATTCCCTCTTGCCGACAAGCTGAAATCATGCAACGTCACAATACGAGGCAGGCCCGCAACACCACTCACAAAAGCACCGACATCGTGATAGCCACCTTGAGCGACGATCTTGATAGGTAATTCTACGTAGAATTCAGCGGCACGTTCCGGCTGCAGTGTAATACTGGCAATATTGAGGCTCGCCCCCTGCCCCAATTCGGTAATATCTTCCAGCAAACCAGGTACTTCCGTATCACTGGGGAGTTGAGCCAACAGAGCGCCAAAGATTTTTTCCATTTCAGCCATCTGCTCGCGATACTCTTCAAGATTTGCTGCTTCATCCGCTCTTTTTTCAAAGGTTTTTTTCAGACTCACTTCCTGAGCCTGAACCCTCTGCAATTGCACACCCATTTCTTTTATATGGAAGTAGTACGTGCCCGCCAACACAAGCAATAAAATCAAAACAAGGATTATTGCCCTGACCGGCAGAGGCCAGACACCGACGGTATCAAAATCCGGGTCTGCATAATTGAAGTCTTTTAACTGCTGAAAAGTTTCATTCAGTGCCATCATGCATCTCCCTTACCCTTGGCAGCGTCTTCCTCTGCCGGAGAAGCAATCACTTTTACACGCATCTCAAAGCGGCTTCCGTCTTCACCAAGGGTTTGATCTGCCTGCACCTTGGTCAAATTTGGCTCTGAAAACTTATAGGATGCATCCAACTGTCTCATCAAAGCGGATACGCGATTATTGGATTCGGCATGGCCTACCAGAGAAATGCCACTACCCTTTAATGTCATATTGGTAAAGTAGACACCATCAGGGATTGCCCGCACAAACTCGTCATAAAGCTTAACAATTTCCGGCCTGTTGCCCTGCAGTGCCTGTATCACCTGCATACGATCCAGCAGGTCTTGGCGACGCTTTTTAAGCTCCTTGATTTCAGCAACCTGTTTATCGAGTTTAGCAATCTCACTCTTGAGCAACTGATTTCTGCTTTCTTGATTGGATATTTGAGCGCTGACCACACGATCCCAGCCAAAAGCCACTATCGCCCCCACAATCAACATCACACACATGAGAGTGATAAATTCCTTTTTCTTCTCGGCGCGATAAGCCTCGCGCCAGGGAAGGAGGTTAATCTTGGCCATACTATTCCAATCCCCTCAGCGCCAGGCCCGCTGCAATCAACATAGCAGGAGCATCATTACTTAGTGCAACAGCATTTACCTTGCCCGACACTTCCATATCAGCAAATGGGTTAGCCAGCATCGTTGGCAGTCCCAACTTTTCTTCCACCTCATCCCTCAAACCCTCCATAGCAGAGACACCTCCAGCCATAATCAGCTGGTCAACATAGTTGTATTGGCTAGATGAGAAAAAGAATTGCAATGATCGAGAAATCTGCTGTACAAGTGCGTCCTTGAAGGGCTCAAGAACCTCGGACACATAATCTTCAGGTAGACCACCCTGCTTCTTGGCTTGGCCTGCCTCTTCCAGGGAGAGCCCATAACGTCGTTGGATTTCTTCTGTTACCTGCTTACCCCCGAAAAGCTGTTCCCGGGTGTAGACAGTTTTACCATTCACCAGAACGCTCAATGTCAACATGGTGGCACCTACATCAGCGATTGCTACCACTTGCTCACCCAGCTCTTCCAACTGTGTCGCCAACAACTCAAATGCCCGCTCCACAGCAAAAACTTCAACATCCACAACTTTGGGGTTTAGTCCAGCCATTTCCAGCGACTCTGCACGTGAATCGACATTCTCACGTCGACAGGCCGCCAACAGGACATCAACCTGGCCTGGATTGTTCTGGGACGGCCCAATCACTTCAAAATCAAGTGCAACTTCGTCGAGGGGGTACGGAATATACTGATCTGCCTCAAGAGCGATTTGCGTTTCCATCGCCTGCTCATTGAGGTCAGCCGGCATTTCAATCACTTTTGTGATCACCGAAGAGCCTGAAACTGCCACAGCAGCATCTTTGGCCTTTGCCTTAGCTTGGGAAACAACCTTACGTATAGTCTCTGCCAAGGCCTCAACATTGTTGATATTTTTTTCAACAACTGTATTAGGTGACAGGGGCCTTACAAGGTAACTTTCCACCTTGTAGCGACTACCGCTTCTACTTATCTCCAGCAACTTCACAGCAGAAGAGCTTATATCCAGCCCCAATAAACTTTTGGGTTGCTGGTCTAGAAAACTGAAAATTCCCATTTTTGTTTTCTTTTCCCCAGGTTACGCAAAGCAACTAACGAAGAACTTTAACTATTTTCCACAAGTTTGCAAGTAGTGTATCGCTGTTCCTTTGACTCTATAATATCACGCTGATTTTAAAACGGCTTCAACATGACTCATCCTATTCTCAAAATCACAAGCCTCTTGATTTGGCTGCTTACCTGCGCTGCCGGTGGCGGCCTTATCATCACAGGCAGTTTGTATCTGTACCTTAGCCCCAAACTGCCGTCCGTTGAAAGCCTCAGAGAGATAAAACTACAGACTCCTTTGAGAATCTATTCACAAGATTCACAACTTATCGGTGAATTTGGGGAGATGCGAAGAAACCCTGTCACCTTTGATCAAATTCCAGAGCCTTACATTTATGCCCTTCTATCAGCCGAGGACGACAGCTTTTATACGCATTCCGGCGTAGACATAAAGGGCCTGTTGCGTGCCGCTTCACAATTAATGACATCCGGGGAAATCAAAACAGGTGGCAGCACCATCACCATGCAGGTTGCGAGGAACTTCTTTCTCACCCACAAACAGACGTTCACACGCAAGTTCAACGAAATCCTCCTTGCACTCAGAATTGAAGACGAGCTCACAAAAAACGAGATACTGACGCTGTACGCGAACAAAATTTACCAGGGCAACCGGGCCTACGGTATCGAAGCGGCGGCACAAGTCTATTACGGCAAACACATCAATGAGCTCAATCTCGCCCAATTGGCCATGATTGCAGGCTTACCCAAAGCACCATCGGCCTACAATCCCCTGGCCAATCCGAATCGAGCCCTGATTCGCCGGAACTGGATTTTGAAAAGGATGTTTGCACTGGATTACATCGATGAGGACACCTACACATCAGCCGTTAATGAGCCGGTAACCGCCACTTACCATGGCTATACCAATCAACTCGACGCACCCTATGTTGCTGAGATGGCCAGGCTGGAAATCGTCGACATGGTTGGCACCGCCGCCTACACCGATGGTTATCGGGTATATACCACCGTCGAAAGCAAACTACAGCAAAGTGCGCAAAAAGCTGTTCAGGATGGGTTGATCGCCTACGATAGTCGCCACGGTTACCGCGGGCCTGAAAAAAGGCAACTCAAGAAAGAGCAATGGAAGGGGACACTTAGAGAAACCCCGATGCTAGGCGGCCTGTCACCAGCTATTGTCATGCAAGTAAAAGAACAGTCGTTGCTTGTACAGCTTCCCAATGAAGAACAAACAGAAATTCTCTGGAACCAGGGACTTGAAGGCCTTCGCAAGTTCAACAGCCCAAATAGCCGCTCAGCACCTATCAAGAGCGCCCAGGAAATCTTTACCGTGGGCGATCTCATCCGAGTGCAACAACACGAAGATGGCTGGCACCTTGGCCAGCTTCCCAAGGCCCAGGCAGCTCTGGCTGCACTCGACCCTGAAAACGGCGCCATAAAGGCCATGGTGGGCGGCTTCGACTTCCAGCAAAGTCACTTTAATCGTGTCACCCAGGCCGAAAGGCAGCCTGGCTCAAACTTCAAGCCTTTCATTTATACCACCGCATTAGAGAATGGTTTCACACCCGCCAGCATCATCAATGACGCACCCGTTGTATTCGAGGACGATCTACTGGAAAGCAGTTGGCGACCTGAAAACGACAGTGGAAAATTTTATGGCCCCACTCGCCTCCGGCAGGCACTTTATCTGTCCCGCAACCTGATCTCCATTCGTATCTTGCGGGCACTGGGCATCAACCAGGCATTATCTGGACTGGAGCGCTTTGGATTTGATCCGTCGCAATTGCCTCACGACCTGTCTCTGGCATTGGGCAGCCATGCAGTCACCCCCCTGAAAATAGCCACCGGCTATGCCAGCTTCGCCAATGGCGGCTATCGGGTAGAACCTTTCCTGGTGGAGCGCATAGAAGACAGTGAAGGCAATGTTCTTTTCCAGGCAGCCCCGCTAACGGTGTGCCGAGAATGCGGAAAGGAAGGCAACAGTGTTATTCCTGCAGATGAAAAGATTCAGAGCGAAAGCCCCACCGATTTAGGCACCAACGTTGGGGTTGATCAGATCGCGACACCTGCCGCGCTTCCTCCCCCACAAGCGCCAAGAATTATCGATGAGAGAACGGCTTTTATCATCGACTCTATTCTCAAGGATGTGGTTCGCAAAGGCACCGGGCGGAAGGCACTTGTTCTGAAGCGGGACGATATCGCAGGTAAAACTGGTACCACTAATGGCCCGAGGGACGCGTGGTTTTCCGGCTACAGCACACACATTGTGACGACGACCTGGGTCGGGTTTGATGAAAACCAGCTGCTGGGACGAAATGAATATGGTGGCTCTGCAGCACTGCCCATCTGGATCGACTTTATGAAAACAGCGCTGGCCGACAAACCCCTGTTCATTCGCCCTCAACCGGAAGGGATTGTTATGGCCAGAATAGACCCGGAAAACGGCTTGAGTGTCGGGCCCGAGCACCGCAATGCCATATTTGAAATTTTCCGCAAAGAAGATGTACCACCCATGGCCGAACGACACGGGCCAGGGAATACACAGGGGGCCGCTGGTGACCCGCGACCAGAGGATTTATTCTAGAAACTCTCCAGTTAAAGGCAGCCATCGCCTCCAGTCGAAATCACGATCGGCAATGACATAAAAACTGGGATTGAGAAGGGAAGGCTTACTGTTATAACGCAGGGGTTGAAAGGTGGTATCAACCAGCAGCCCCCCTGCCGCTTCAACTATTGCCTGCCCTGCAGCTGTGTCCCACTCAGAGGTTGGCCAGAAATGGGCGCAAAGGTCAGCCTTTCCTTCTGCAACCAGACAATGTTTGAGCGAACTACCTACCGGCTTCACCTCGGCTCGGCCAAAATGCTCCGACAACGCTTCACCCAATAGGGAAACCCGCTCCCCGCCGTGGCGGCGACTGGCCACCAAGGTCAGTGGTTCGCCTTTGTCTTTGCGCTCAACCATGGTTCGCACGTTGATTGAGCACAAGCTACCCGACTCATACCGGAAAGCACCCCCGCCAATCAGACCGCCATACCCCACGCCCGAAACTGGCACATAGACAACACCGAGGACGGGGCGCCCATGGGAAATCAGCGCAATATTGACGGTAAATTCGCTACTACCGGAAAGAAACTCCCGGGTACCGTCCAAAGGGTCAACCAGCCAGTAATCCGTCCAAGAAGCACGCAGCTCATAAGAAGGATCCTCTGTTTCTTCGGAAAGCACTGGCAGGTTAAGCAGCAAGGGCAATTGCCGTTGCAGAAGGCGATCTGCTGCCCTATCGGCCTGAGTAACTGGAGAACAATCCGCTTTTGTATCAACGCTCAACTCGCCCACTTTGCTATAGAACGGCATGATGGCCTCACCGGCCAATACAGCCAGCGATATAACCTGCTCCAACAGGGAAACATCCAAAGGGAGGCTCGTTTTCATCACATTACACCGAGCTGCCTATACCGCCGCTGCGAACTGCCAGTATATCCCTGACAATATAAAGCGCTGCAAGAGCCCGGCCTTCATTGACATCATCACGCTCGGCCAGTGCTTGCAGATCTTTGATCGGCCATGGAACAACCTCGATAGGTTCGGGTTCATCTCCGGGCATACTTTTTTTATATAGCTCTTCTGCCAACACCACCTGAATATCGTGCTCCATATAGGCCGGCGATAAGGTCAGGCATTTGATCAATTCTAGACGACGGGCACCGTAGCCCACCTCTTCCATCAACTCCCGGTTAGCAGCCTCAAGGGGGCTTTCCCCTTCGTCTATGGCACCTTTCGGAAGCGACAGATGGTAATCTTCAATACCTGCACCATACTCTCGCACAAGCAGGACAGTTTCAACATCCAGCATGGGCACCATCAGCACGGCACCCCGGCCGGGGCGCATCAAACGCTCATAAGTTCGTCGCTCTTTATTAGTAAACTCCAGTCGCATCTGCTCCACCCTAAAAAGGGCAGTTTTAGCCAAGGCCTGGCGCTTCAATATCCGGGGTTTTGTGGGCATACTGGAATCATCACTCGTCTGCGGCGTTTCATTATAACTGTGAAGATTGACTGGACTAACATTGATACAGTGCTGCTGGATATGGACGGCACCCTGCTGGATCTGCATTTTGACAACTATTTCTGGTTGACCCATTTGCCCCAGCGCTATGCCGAGCATCATGGCGTTTGTCCCGACCAAGCCACCAAAGACCTGCATAATCGTTTCAATGAAAAACGAGGAACTCTGGACTGGTACTGCCTGGAATTCTGGTCAAAAGAGCTCGCCGTCAACATCCGCGAGTTGAAAAAAGAGGTTGAGCACCTCATCGTTGAGCGGCCTTTCGTTCAGGAATTCCTGACTCAGCTGGGCGAAACTGGCACACAACGGGTGCTTATTACCAATGCGCATCCCCAGAGTCTGGAACTGAAGCTATCGCTTACCGGCATTGGTCCGTTACTCGACCACATTTACACCTCACATCAGTTTGGCCACCCGAAAGAATCCCCTAACTTCTGGCATGCACTTAAACAACAGCAACATTTTGAGCCACAGAGAACGCTCTTTATCGATGACTCTCTAGAGGTACTCAAGGCGGCCAAAAACTACGGTATCGGCCATTTGCTGGGCATCAGCCAACCAGACAGCAAACAGCAGGCTTGCCAGGTCAACGGCTTTCCCAGCATCCAACATTTTAATGAGATTTTCCCACATGGATGATCAGAGTCAGAACAAGGTTCGACTGGACAAATGGCTCTGGGCTGCACGCTTTTTCAAAACCCGGGCCCTGGTAAAGGCCGCCATTGAGGGCGGCAAGGTACACATTGACGGACAACGCGCCAAGCCCAGCAAAGAAGTGACAGTTGGGATTCAGCTGGTCATCCGCCAGGGCTGGGATGAAAAAACGGTAGTGATCGAGAAGCTGTCAGAACAACGGCGTGGCGCCAGCGAGGCGGTGCACCTTTATCAGGAAACTCAAGACAGTATTGCGCAGCGCGAAAAAAGGGCTGAGGAGCGCAAAGCAGCCAGCCTTTCACGCCCCTCTCTGGATCATCGCCCCAGTAAAAAACAACGCCGACAGATTCATCGTTTCAAGGAACAGAACCTATGATCCGCACAACACTATGCACGCTAGCGCTGATCTTGCCATTGATGGCATTTAGCGAGATATATCAGTGGAAAGATGCCGACGGAAAAATCCATTACTCCGACAAACCTCCAGAGAATGAAACTGCCAGCAAAGACATTTCCGGACAGCTCCGTCCACTTAACAGCGACTCAAGCACGTCGGAAACGGATAAGTTAAAACAGGTGTTCGCCGGTGAAACGCCAGAAGAAAAAAACTACCGGCTGCAAAAGCAGGCTGAAACACAGCAGCAGGAAGCAAACCGACAACAAGCCTGCCAACGGGCAAAAAACCAACTATCGGTGTTGCGCGGCCGGGTTGCCTTTATCGACAAGAACGGCAAGAAGGTCATTGTCACAGAGGAAGAACGGCAGCAACGAGCAGAGAAGCTGGCACAGGAGATCGACAAGCACTGCGCCTGACCCCCTTTGCTAAAAGCACAATACATTGACCCTCTGGACAAAACCTCCAAAGATCTCTACATTCGCCGCCCTTTTATGGAGGCCACAGCATGAGTCATGCCGATCAGCTACAACGCTTCATCTTCGAGCATTCCGATATTCGCGGCGAAATACTGACTCTACAAGAAAGTTATCAGCGCGTACTGTCGAATGCTGACTATCCGGCCCCGGTCAGGGAGCTTCTGGGAGAATTTATGGCGGCCGTCGGCCTGCTGAGCGCCACCCTGAAATTTGATGGCGTCCTGACGCTCCAGGCCCAAGGCAGCGGACCACTGTCGACCATCATGGCTGACTGCACCCGCCACCATCACCTGAGAGCCATCGCCCGTTTTGATCATGAATACGAGTATGAAGAAACACTGGCCCTGCAAGACCTGATCGGAACCGGTACCCTCAGCCTGACTATCACCCCCAATCAGGGAGAGCGCTATCAGGGCATCGTTCCACTGGAAGCCGACAGCCTCTCCGGCTGTCTCGAAGACTATTTTTATCAATCCGAGCAACTCACCACGTGCATCTGGCTCAGTGCCGAGGCACGCACTGAAACACCCCGCGCGGCAGGGCTGCTAATTCAGGCTCTTCCCCATCAAAAAGAAGCCGACCCTGAAGCCAACAAACAACTCTGGGAGCATGTAAGCCAGCTGGCCGCAACTGTGACACCTGAGGAACAACTGAATCTGGAGCACAGCGAACTTCTCTACCGCCTCTTTCACCAGGACGAACTGCGCCTTTTTGATCCCAGCCCTGTGCAATTCGCCTGCAGCTGTTCGGAGGAACGAATTGCACAGGCATTGACTTCATTAGGTAAAAAAGAGCTACAGGGCATTCTGGATGAACAGGGCGTTATCGACATCCATTGTGAGTTCTGTCATCAGCACTATGGCTTCCATCAGGCGGATATCGACCGCTTGTTCGACGAAAGTCCACCAACACTCCACTAGTCCATTTTTTTCTGGCATAATTGCCGACCTTTTTAGCCCGGCAGGGCTTTTTAACCGACCTGAACTTACCCAACAGGACCAAACTGATGACGCAAATCGAAGATTCTGCAGTGAATGTTTACACAGATCTGTGCGAGGCTGAACTGATTGAGCTGGCGCTTCAACGCGGTGAGGGGCACCTCACAGATACGGGTGCACTGCTTTCAGTCACCGGCAACCGAACTGGGCGTTCACCCGCTGACCGGTTCATTGCAGAAGAACCCAGCAGCCAGGATGATATCAACTGGGGCTCAGTGAACCGCCCTATCTCCCTCGAAAAATTCAACGCCCTTTGGGAGCGCGTTGAAGCCCATCTGGCAGATCGCGATCGCTTTGTTTCACACCTCCATGTTGGTCAGGATTCCGAACATTACCTGCCGGTAAAAGTGACCACCGAGACGGCCTGGCACAACCTTTTCGGCCGCAATATGTTTATCCGCCCGGAACGCTACAACCCCTCGAACAAGGAGCAGTGGAAAATTCTCCACGCTGCCAATTTCGTCTGTGATCCTGAGCGCGATGGTACCAACAGTGAAGCGGTGGGCATCATTAACTTCGGTCAGCGCAAGGTGCTTATCGCCGGACTGAAGTACGCCGGCGAAATGAAAAAGGCAATGTTCTCAGTGCAAAACTTCCTGTTGCCGGAAAAAGATGTCATGCCCATGCACTGTGCTGCCAATGTCGGCAGAGATGGCGATGTCTGCCTGTTCTTTGGCCTCTCTGGCACCGGCAAAACCACCCTTTCTGCGGACCCGAATCGTTTCCTGATCGGCGATGACGAACATGGCTGGTCGAAAGGCTCCGTGTTCAATATGGAAGGCGGCTGCTACGCAAAGACCATCAACCTGAGCAAGAAAAACGAGCCGGTCATCTGGGATGCCATTCGTTTTGGCGCAATTGTGGAAAATGTTGTCACCGACGAAAAACGCACTGCCGACTACGACGACACCAGCCTGACTGAAAACGGTCGCTGCAGCTACCCGCTGGAACATGTGGAAATGCGCTGCGAAGAAAACCGTGCGGGCGAGCCTAAAAATGTCATCTTCCTCACCTGCGACGTCTCCGGCGTGCTGCCTCCGGTATCCATTCTTTCCAAAGAAGCAGCCGCCTATCACTTCCTGAGTGGTTATACCGCCCGTGTCGGCTCTACCGAGATGGGTGGTGCTGCCGGTATCCAGCCAACCTTCTCCACCTGTTTTGGTGCACCGTTCATGCCTAGGCCTGCGAATGTCTACGCTGAACTGCTGATGAAACGCATAGAAGATTTTGGCAGCCGGGTATACCTGGTCAATACCGGTTGGACTGGTGGTTCAGGTGCAGCTGGCGGTACCGGCTCACGATTCCCCATTCCTGTTACCCGCGGCATTATTGCTGCCATTCAAAATGGTGACCTGGAAAATGTGGAAACCGTAAAACTGCCCATCATCAATCTGGAAATCCCCACTACAATTCCCGGTGTGGACAGTGGCTATTTGAACCCTCGCGAAACCTGGGAAGATAAAGCTGCCTATGATGAGCAAGCCACCAAGCTGGCCAGCCTGTTTGTAGAGAACATCAAACGCTTCGATGTAACAGACAGCGTATTAAGTGCAGGCCCCCAAATCTGACACTGTCTCACATGAAAAAGGGCGCCAAATGGCGCCCTTTTTTATTAGCCGAGAAAGCCCCGGCGCTTACGTTACTGCTACTTTACAGCTGACAACCCCGTGCTAAGAGTTAACCCCTGCTGGTAATAATGGGCACTTTTCTCATGCTCCCCCAACTGAGCCATCAGCTTGGCCAACTCTGCGTAGGCTTCAGGCTGCGCCCTGAATGCCAGTGAACTCTCCAGGTAGTCGCGAGCTTTACCCCACAACTGATTTTTCATGCTCAGCCTACCCAAAGTGAGCATCAAAGTCGGGTCATTAGGTCGCTCCCTGAGCCAGGCTTCCGCCACCAGTAGCTGTCTTTTCGCGTCACCACCATCCACCAGACCATATAGTCTGACCAACCGTTCATCCCAGGAGTTTTTCAGCGCCTTGCGCAACAGGGTTTCAACCTGAGTCTGCTCACCCAACTGCACCAGACTTTCAATATAGGCTTGCTGCACATGGACATCTGCACGCATATCACGGGACAGGTCCTGCCAGAACCTAGTCAGATTCTGTATGTCTTCGGGGGTTCCGCTCTCCTTCGCCTGCGCCGCAAACTGCAATATCAAAGTGCGGGAAACATCAATGGAGAGATTTTCCAAGTGTTCTTTGTCATACACCTTATAGCGACGTAGGTCCGGCAGCATTTTTTCAAGGTTTTTCCAATCACCCAATCCCTGGTAAGCACTGACCAGCATCCGCAGCACCATAGGGTGATCAGGTGTCTTGGCGTACAACCTTCGCAGGATCGCCAGCGCTTCTTCAAAGTGCTGATCTCTCAAATGCATTCGCGCCTGAGCCAGGCCGATCGCCAGCTCACCACCGGCGTCACTTTCTTCCGCCATAACCAGCAGTCTGTTGGCCTCATCCTGATCACCCAGTTCATAGGCACAATTCGCTGCTGCCAAATAGTTCAGCAAGGGCATATCTGCATGTTTGGCGGAACGCATAAGGTTTCGCCGAGCCTGGCTCCAACGGCCCTCAATAAATTGCAACAACCCTTGAGCGGTGCGATTGCGATGACGGGCCTTGCGTCCTGAGGTACTCACTCGTACCAGCCTCTTACCGGGCTCAACTATCAGTCTTATCAGGTAGGCCAACGCCCGAAGAGCCGCCCATAGCAATAGCAAGAGAAGCAATAAGGTCCACACGCTCATCTCAACACTGTAAAGACCCAGTGTGATGAGAACATAACCGCTGGTTTCACTCAGTTGCCATGCCAGCAGGCCGCCGACAGAAGCCACCACAGCAATCAGCAACAGTAATTTTTTCACTGTTGTGCGCCTCCAGCAGATTCGACCTCGTGGCGATTATGCCAACTGTCGATATAGTCACGTAGCGCATCCAGCCCCTCCGAGATATCCGGTCGAACCTGAACCACAGGCTGCTGCTGCAGCCACGTCAACTGTTCGATTAAAGACTGCGCCGCCAGGTCATTCACTTCAAAGTAATTTTTCGTCAGGGCTATAGCTTCCGCCAGACTCGCCTCATAAACCTGTTGCTGCTCACCCAGCAATGCCAACTGTGATTGCTTGAAAATGACGCCCAACTGCAGACGCAACAGTTTTTCCTGCTCGGGGCTGAGCAACGGGTCAACGGGATTATCGCGACGGCGCACAACGACCAGTTTTTGCGCTTCTGCCAAAACCACGCGGCCCACGTTTAGCAACGGGGTATACCAGGGAGATTCTGCCTCGGTTGGTTGCAGCGGCTCCGGCTCTACTGCCCTTGATGCGGGCATTTTAGGCGGGACCACCGACAGATTTTCAGATGCCTCGGCCAGCACTTTCAGCTTGATGAACAGCCCTTCGCGATCCACCCCCGGCTGACTTTTTAACGCCACGATATTACGCGCCAGAGCCTCTCTCACTGGCAGCAATTTGATGTCATCCAGCTCTCGTAAAATATCATCGGCCGAAAGCAACAGTGCCAAGGCATTCTCGCTGTTTCTTTCTGTCAGCAATCGCTGATTACCAAGACGAAGCAAGTATTCAGCTTCTGCCAATAACCAGTCTGTTCTGGTCGTCGTCGACAGTTCGCGCAGGCGCCGAGCTTGACTATTCAGAGTTTCCTGCTGTTCAAGAATCTGTGTTTCCAGTCGATTCGCCAACGCTTCTCGTGCACGCTCAACCCCCGATAGCTGGCTTCGTAATTGAGACAACTCTTGCCTGAGGTCAGTATTTACATCTTCTTCCGGCTGATTCTGCAGCAGAGTATGCTGTCCATAAAACCACCACCATGCACCAGCGGCGGAAATCAACGCGATTAACAACAGCCAGAGAACGACCGAAGCCCCACTTTTTTTAGAGGGCTGCGGTTTGCTCGTCGGCTGTTGGGGTTTGGCGGCTGGTTCTGCGGTCGATGGTGTAGACACCTCTGGAGTCGACTGCTTTTTTACCTCCCCTTCCTTGGCGTTGCCCTGACTGCCACCACCTGCCGGTGCAGCCGTCGATTCGTTTTTATCCGAAGTTTCGGGTTTGTCGTTATTCACTGGCTTTATTCCTGCAAATGCATTCCATGGTGGCCATCCTCCACCTCCCCCACACCACGCGTGCCGCGCAAAGCGGCCACCCGGGATTATCCGTGATTACTGTACCATTCAAGAATTGTCGAAACCATGTCATCTGGCAAGGCTGAATTTGCCTCCAATACCTCACGACAACCAAGATCTCTGGCCATATCCGCCACCCGCTGACCGGGCACCAGCACAGGCAAAGCCTGCAGTTGATGGCGATTGCCAGCTGCAACACACGAAAAGAGCTGCTGCAGTAATTCACCACTATGGGCAACCACAACATCCACCTGCGACTGTTGTAGCAGGTGATTAATTTCATCAGCGTGCCGGACTGTGCCGCAGCGCTCATAAAGCTCACAGCGATCAACCTCCGCACCCCGTTGCCGCAGTGCCTGAGCCAGCACCTCGCGCCCACCCTTTCCAGCAAAGATCAGCACCTTTTCGCCCGAGACAGTTTGCAGCGATGGCAACGCAAGCAGCCCCTCACTATCAGCACTGTCTATCGGGGTCTCCACTGCAAGCTGGTGTTCGCGTAACAACTCAGCTGTGCTTTGGCCGACAGCATAATATCGCACCCCGTCAGGCAACATCGGCCAGTAATTGTACAACCAGTCCAGTCCAAATCGCGCCGCATTTTTGCTGATAAAAATGGCGATTTGATAATGATCAAAGTCCAATATCCGTGATTTGATAGCCTGCATTTCAGGCCCGTTCACCACAGGTGCAATGTCCATCACCGGGCAGCGAAAGACTTGGGCCCCGAAGCCGATGAGCTTATCAACAAACTCATCATTTGGCTGTTCAGCCCTGACCAGCAATACGCTAATGGACTGGCGCGAGGATGGCATCAACCGCTTCCGTAAACCTCGTTAAGAATCTCTGCCGCACCCTGCGCCAGCAAGGTTTCCGCCAGCAGGATTCCGATCGCTTCCGGATCCTCTGGACTCCCGGTAACCTCCGCCCTTAGCACCCTGGCACCATCAGGTGAACCCACCAACCCCCGCAACCACAATTTTCCATCGGGAACGGGTATCGCATAGCAACCTATTGGCACCTGACAGCCGCCCTCTAACCTGCGATTCATGGCGCGTTCGGCGCGTACGCAGATTGCCGTTGCCTCATGGTGTAGAGGTTGTAAAAGGCTCTGCAATTCTTCGTCATCCACCCGGCACTCGATACCCACCGCACCCTGACCACCCGCGGGTAAGAAGACTTCAGGGGCAATGCGCTGTTGAATGCGATCTTCCATTTCGAGTCTGACAAGACCTGCCGTAGCAAGAACAATGGCATCAAACTCACCCGCATCCAGCTTACTCAAGCGGGTCTGCACATTGCCTCTGAGGCTTCCAACGGTGTGCTGGGGAAACCGTTCCAGAAGCTGCGTCTGCCGCCGCAGACTGGAAGTGCCCACATGACTGCCCGGAGGCAAGTCTTCCAGGGATGAAAACCGGTTTGAGACAAAAGCATCACGGGAGTCTTCCCGCTCACAGATCACGCTTAAACCCAACCCTTCAGGAAATTCCATGGGCACATCTTTCATGGAGTGGACTGCGATATCTGCCCGACCTTCCAACATGGCCACCTCAAGTTCCTTCAGGAACAGCCCCTTACCCCCCACTTTTGCCAGCGGGGTATCCAGAATCTTGTCCCCGCGGGTGGTAAAGGTCACCAGAGATATTTGCAGATCAGGATGTAATTGAAGCAGGCGTCCTTTGACATATTCTGCCTGCCAAAGGGCCAGGGGACTTTTGCGGGTGGCAATACGGAGGTGTCTTGAGGTCATGAATTCAGGCCTTATTGATTGAGGCCACATGATAACAGAAGCAGCTTGATTCTCCCGCTCCACAGCCCCAGGAAAGAGCACCTTACCTGCTAGATTTGTTCCAGTAGTTTGCGCAGCGGCGCCACATGGCGGCGACTCACCTGCGGGCGAATATCCATATTGTGCAGTCGCACAAAGAACTGACCGTCAATATTGCGCTCCAATCCCTCAATATGCGGTATAGATACCAAGGCATTGCGGTGGATTCGCACAAAGCGCCCTTCAAACTCGTCCTCGAGCTCTTTCAGGGTTTCGTCCAACAGGGCTTCACCTTCCGTATGATAGGCCGTGACGTATTTATGGTCGGCCTGAAACAGGCGAATATCGGCCACGGGAACCAGATCAATTCCACGCCGATTCTTAGCTGCGATATGGCTGCGCCCTTCTGCCTGAAAAAAAGGTGAGTCCTGCAACTCGATAAGCAGCGCTTTATTGATGCGCTTGGTGCGCATGATGGCATTTTCCAGCTCCGCCTGTTTGACGGGCTTGAGCAGATACCCCAGTGCCTGTGAGGAAAAGGCTTCCACGGCATAGTCATCGTAGGCGGTACAGAAAATAACTGCCGGTGGCGGATTAAGGTCCGCCAGGTATTGAGCTGCCGCGAGGCCATCCATACCCGGCATGCGCACATCCATAAAAACAAGATCCGGGCTCAGCTCTTCCGCTGCTCCAAGCGCCTGTTCGCCACTGCCAGCTTCACCAACAACCTCACAGCCACCGATAGACGACAACATCCTTTTCAATCGGTCGCGAGCCAGCGGTTCATCATCAACGATCAACACTCTCATCTGACAAGCCCTACCATCCTATGGGGTAGCTAATACGAGTAATATAGCAACTCTCGCTGGGTTCCGCAGTGACCTTGGCCGCGTTCCCGAAATGGGCCTTAAGGCGCTGTCGCACGTTGTGCAATGCCATTTTGTTGCCGCGATGCTGCTGTAATGCCCGATGCAGAGGATTGGAAACCACAATTTCAATCCGTTCGTTGATGCGCTTTACCGAAATAGACACTTCACCACCTTCCTGCAGCAGTTGAATACCGTGATAAATCGCATTTTCCAGAATCGGCTGCAACGTCAGACAGGGGATATGCACCCCCTCCCCGTAATCCCCGATTTCCCAGCGGGCGGTCAGACGGTCACCTAGACGTAGCTTTTCCAGTGACAGGTAGCGACGGCAGAGCGCCAATTCCTCCCTCAGCGGCACCAGCGTGTGAGATTCTGTCAGCGCATAGCGAAACAGATCAGACATGTCCTCCACAACACGTTCAGCTTTTTCCGGATCAGAACCGATCAGGCTAGCAATCATGTTCATACTATTAAACAGAAAGTGCGGCCGAATCCGTGACTGTAACGCTTGGATTCGAGCCTCCAACTCTGCCCGCTGTTGCAATCTGAGCTGCTGCTGAAGAAACAGATATCGCAGCAAAATACCGGCAGGAATGGCCGCCAATAACAGATATTCTACGACGTTCCAGAGATTGTAGCCGCGACTGTCCCGAGGTCCTGAATACCAGGACATAACACCTTCTGCCACCACCCCGCAAATTAACGTCACCAACAAAATCAACAGGAAAGAAACCACTGCAGCCGTGACAAGGCGCGTCCCTGAAAGCAATCGATTAGAAAGACACAGCACTGCCGCACTGAGCAATGCAATCCATAAAGACAGCAGTGATATCTTGGCAAATGCCACCCAATCGAAATACTGTAACCCGGTATCGGATATAGTGACCAGAAGCGCCAGCAATTCGGAAATAACCAGGACCGCCAACAACCCCTGGCCTCGACACAGGTCAGGCAGAAAGTGGTCTCCCTCGCTAAAGAGCATCCGCGCCGGTTTCTGACCACCGGCTTTCGACTTACTCAGCCAACCCATTCAGCCATTTCCATACTGGTCATTCGCTAACTATCCCTCTTTGCTATAATCCCGCCGTCGCCGGACTCTGCGATACTTTATCCTTCGCCACATCAGTAATAAAGGGCCTATTTAGCCATGAGCGATTCAAAAGATACCAACCTGTCCTGGGGTGGACGATTCAGCGAGCCCACCGACGAATTTGTGGCCCGCTTCACCGCCTCGGTAGACTTCGACCAGCGCATGGCCATGCAGGACATTCAGGGTTCCATGGCACACGCCGCCATGTTATCCAGTGTCGGCGTTCTCAGCGAAGACGAACTCCAGTCGATCAAGACCGGCCTGACCGAAATTGTGACGGACATAGAAAATGGCACATTTCAGTGGAGCCTGGCACTGGAAGATGTGCACATGAATATAGAGGCTGCACTGACCTCTCAAATAGGTATCACAGGAAAGAAACTGCATACCGGCCGCTCCAGAAATGATCAGGTAGCCACCGATATCCGCCTTTGGTTGCGGGAAGAAATCGATGTCATCGCCAGGGAACTGACGCGGTTGCAACAGGGCATTTTGCAGCTGGCCGAGAAAGAAGCGGACACGATCATGCCCGGCTTTACTCACTTGCAAACCGCCCAACCGGTGACCTTTGGCCATCATCTTATGGCCTGGTTCGAAATGCTCGAAAGGGACTACAGCCGACTGCAGGACTGCCGCAAACGCCTCAACCAGTCACCTCTCGGTGCCGCCGCACTGGCCGGGACTACGTACCCCATCAACCGCCACATGACAGCCGAATTACTTGGCTTTGATGGTCCCACCCGCAACTCACTGGACTCCGTCAGCGATCGGGATTTCTGCATTGAATTCTGCGCCTTTGCCAGCCTGCTGCTGATCCACCTATCCCGTGCATCGGAAGAGCTTGTGCTCTGGACTTCGGCACAGTTCAACTTTATTGAGCTGCCGGATCGGTTTTGCACCGGATCCTCCATCATGCCCCAGAAGAAAAATCCCGACGTACCGGAACTGGTGCGGGGAAAAACCGGGCGCGTTAACGGTCACCTGGTGGCACTGCTGATGCTGATGAAGTCCCAACCCCTGGCCTACAACAAAGACAATCAGGAAGACAAGGAACCCCTGTTCGACACCGCCGATACGGTCCGGGACTGCCTGCGCGCCTTTGCTGATATGGTGCCTGCCATTGAAGCCAAAAAAGACAATATGCGAGAGGCAGCGCGGCGCGGGTTTTCTACGGCCACCGACCTTGCTGACTACCTGGTACGCAAGGGCATTGCCTTCCGCGATTCCCACGAGATTGTCGGCAAATCCGTGGCATACGGCATTGCCAACAACCGGGATCTGTCAGACATGTCCTTACAGGAGTTACAACAGTTCTCCGATGTCATCGGACAGGATGTGTTTGATGTATTGACACTGGAAGGTTCTGTTGCCGCTCGCAATCACATTGGCGGTACTGCGCCAGAACAGGTCCGACAGGCTATTGCAGACGCAAAAGAGCGGCTAGCTCAACGCGGGTAACAACCAAGAATAAAAAAAGCCGGTATATACCGGCTTTTTTTATTCTTAATGCCCTACTACACCATCGCAATGAGCACTTGCACCCACTCCAGAACTGCGCCTCTTTCCAGGTAAATAGCCATTGCACAGAATACGGCAATGACCAGCGGGAATGAATTCATCAAACCCTCAGGACTGCGCCATTGATACTTCATCATGGTCCAATCCCCCACCTTGTTTTCTGACAACAACCTGGGTACAAACCAACGCTGAACTTCGTTTTGGGGAAAAAACCCGTGCTTATCTGCCCCCATCGGAAGTACGAAGTCACCGACCTTGCAGGCACCCTGTCTATTCCAGTACACATCTTCAAATGTCGTGCGGTGGCGCTGACCCAAAAAATCTATCAACTCAATATGCGAGGGGAATATACCCAAACGCATTTTTGTCATTTTTAACATCGGCCTCGCAATCAACAGCAAAGGAAGCACCAGAAAAACACTCATCATTATCACGTCAAGGGAAATAGCATCCTCATCCCACACAACTGGTAGAGCAAACACAGGTAGTAAGACCACCATCAATATCAACACATAGGGCAACCATTTTGCCGCCCGGGAGGCCTCTATCCAGACCCCAGTCGTCGGGACCGATTCCATGCCATTATCGGATTCGATGAGTGATTCGTTATCCTCAGGGATAGACTGTTTCTGTTGACGAATTGCCACAACAAATCCCACCAGCAACCCAAGCGCAAAAATCACCCAACATGAATATCCCGCATAACGCCAACGCTCAATTTCTGTTCTCTTTTCATTAATCAGCGCAGCGAGAGAGGGCGTGGAAAAATCCACCTGCCGTACACCCCTGCGGTCATAGCGATAAAACGCTAATCGCCCATAGTCAGCTACCAGGATATTATCCCCCCACAACGCTAGGGAAAGTGGGTCAGCCCCAGGAGGCATATCAAGTTGGCCCAGCTCAACACCGGTATCGGTGTAACGCACCACACGCCCGTAGGACATATTGTCCCCCATCGCCAAGACCCACCAATCCCGGTCAACTGGCACAAAGGCCGATGGCCAAATGTGCAGACTATCGGGGGTTATAGCTATTTCAGACAACACGTTGCCGAAGGACTCTGTCTTGGGTGAAACCGCCACAAATCGGTGATTATTGGTGTCCGCAATCCACAGTTTATCGTTCACCAGAGCGATCTGGTTGGGAAACTTAAATCCTTCGGCCGTTGCCAGCAACTTCCCGGTGCTGTCTAGTTTTAGAATACGGTGACGGCTTGTATCGGCGAGATACACGGTATCCGTATCGCGCTCGATAAATACCCTGAAGGCACGATCAAATCCGGGCAAATTGGTGCTAAATTCCTGGCACTCTCTATCACCGAGCTGACAGCGGGCAATAAAGTTACCATCAGCTTTCTCATAATTATGATTGGTGGATCGCATCACCACATTCCACGCCCCCACGATCGACGTCGGGGCAGCTCCCAATCTCAACAGTAGGTCGCCGTTGTCAAAGAAATCGAAATTTCCGATATTGTCAGCAAATCCCAGTCCATCGAGGTCAACGACAACCTCATCACCAGAGTCGCCGTCTATCAGGAACAATTGCCGACCAAATTGGATGGCCAGATGACCATCAGGGGTATTGGTGATAAACGTTGGACGCTCTACCTCCAGCATGTGCTGATTAAAGTAGAAGTTCAGTCCGATTAGGCCACCAAAAAACAAGATGACAAGAAGTGCCACCAGCGGGTTTACCGACTTATTCATATCACATCCCTGTTGCGTTTCTTTGAGTGTCATTACTCATCACAAGCCGCATTATGAATTTATGACGCATCAAAATCCATGTCACATTGCCCTTTGACCATACGGGCTTTTGGGTTGGCTCATAAACACGCCTTACTAACTATTTTATGAATCTACTACTATTGGCATAGCTATTGCTATTTTGTCGCTAAGGGCTCATAACATGTACGAAGCCTTCCGTCACGCTAGGAGGTATGTGACAACCTATGAATAAAAGTTGGAAATCCTACGACTCAGGCTCTTTTTTTGACGAGCTGCTTACCTCCACAGGCAACCCCCGTTTAGCGGCAAGGGGGATCATGAACTTTTTGCGAAACCTCCCCGACGGCGAACTGGAAGAACGAAGAGCCGCAGCCGAGCTGGCCATCCGCGACATGGGCATCTCGTTCACGGTGTATACCGAAGGCGGCAACATCGACCGCAGCTGGCCTTTTGACATTATTCCCAGGGCTATTTCAGCGAAGGAGTGGGACCGGGTCAGCACTGGTCTAAAACAGCGCAGTCGTGCCCTGAATTGTTTTATTGATGACGTATACAACAAACAAAAAATCCTCAAAGACGGTGTAATACCAGCAGACATCGTGCTTGAGTCCACTAATTACAAACCCCAATGTCAGGGCGTTTCGCCCCGTTATGGTGCGTGGGCCCACATCTGCGGCTCTGATCTGGTGCGGAACAAGGATGGAAAATTCTATGTTCTGGAGGACAACCTGCGTGTTCCCTCTGGCGTGTCCTACATGCTGGAAAACCGTGAAATCACAAAACGCGTTCTGCCCGAGCTGTTTCAAAATTACAGCATCATGCCGGTAGATGATTATCCGACGCAGCTGTACAAAACCCTGGCTTCACTGTCACCACAACAGAACCGCAAACCCTGCATTGCCGTCCTCACGCCGGGCATTTACAACTCAGCATATTTTGAACATGCCTTTCTCGCCCAAAGTATGGGGGCTGAACTGGTAGAAGGAAGCGACCTGTTTACAGACGATGACGATTGCGTCTACATGCGCACCGTAGATGGCCCAGTGCGGGTTGATGTTATTTATCGCCGGATTGATGAGGACTTTATCGACCCTGAAGTTTTCCGGGAAGACTCGAAGCTCGGGGTCCCCGGAATCATGCGCGCCTGGAAAGCCGGCAACCTTGCCATCGCCAACGCCCCAGGTAGTGGAGTTGCAGACGACAAGGTAATCTATGCCTATGTGCCGGAGATGATTCGCTACTACCTCAAAGAAGAACCTCTGATGGAAAGCGTCAAAACCTACCTCTGCATGCTGGAGAAGGATCGCGAATACGTCCTCAAAAATCTCGACAAACTGGTGATCAAGCCGGCCAATGAGTCCGGCGGGTACGGCATGATGGTTGGTCCCCATGCCAGTGCAGAGACACGCCGTGAATTTGCCAAACTGATCGAAGAAAATCCTCGCAACTACATTGCCCAACCCACCCTGTCACTCTCTACAGCGCCGACGTGTATTGACCACAAAGTCGAACCCAGGCACCTTGACCTGAGACCCTTTATTCTGCAGGGCAAGGATGTATGGGTTACCCCGGGCGGCCTGACGCGTGTGGCCATGGTGAAAGGCTCGCTGGTGGTGAACTCTTCCCAGGGCGGTGGAAGCAAAGATACCTGGATTGTGGAGAGCAACAAATGACTATGCTGTCTCGCGTCGCTGACCGCCTGTACTGGATGTCCAGGTACCTTGAGCGCGCAGAAAACACGGCCCGCTTTACCAGTGCCTACACCCACCTGATACTGGATTTACCCAGAGGCACCGAACTGGGTGGCTGGCAGGTTCTGGTGGACATTCTCGACGCCGAACCGGTTTTCAAAAAACATTACCGCGTCTTCAACGAACAGAATGTGCTGAGATTTTTAATCGCTGACCTCAACAATTTTTCCAGTATCAATTACGCCATCAAGGCCGCACGCGAAAACGTGAGAACGACCCGCGACGTACTGCCGGAAGAAACCTGGGAGCATGTCAACGAACTACACATTATGTGCAAAGACATGGCCGAGAAATCTGTCGGCAGACGGCACCGCTACGAGTTTCTGGAGCAGATCATTTCCCGGTGCCAGATGATTAATGGCTTGCTGATGACCACGTTGTGCCGGGACCACCCCCACCGCTTTATCAAGCTGGGGCACCTGATGGAACGCGCCGACATGACCACGCGGATTGTCGATGTCGGGGCAGGCGCTATTCTCGAGCGTGAGAACAATAACCCGGCAGAAGACACCTTGCTGTGGAGCAGTATGCTGCAGTCCCTCTCTGCCATCAGCGCCTACCGGCAGAAAATTGGCCCCCTGGTTGAACCCGACCCGGCAGTCAATTTTATTTTCAAGGAACAGACCCTGCCGCGTACAGTGGCCTTCTGCCTGAAGGGTATTCTCGAAGAGCTTCAGCCCTTGAAGAATAATGAAGCTGCTATTGGTATTGCCGAATCAGCATTGCGCAAACTGACCCGTTTTGATGTTCAGAAAAAGAGCTATGAAGAGCTTCACCAGTTCATCGATCAGTTCCAGATCTACCTTTGCGACCTGGACAATGCCATTACCAACACCTGGTTTCTGCCAATCCCCACGGAACCACAAGAAGCCTGAACCCAAAAGCCCCCGCTGCTGAATTTACGGCAAAAGGGGGCTTTAGTCTTATCGTCTTCTAAGCTCAGATGTCTGCGCCAAAGACCAGAGACAGTGGCGGCAGCTCATTAAAGGCTCTGCGAATATTCTCGTCCCAGCTGTGACGCAACTTCACAAGATAGGGGTCATTTTCCTCAAACTTATAGTAATGGGATGTATTGGAGAGGCTGTCTGTGGGATAAAACAGCAATTCTATGGGCGGTCCCACCGTAGCATTACTGCGCATGGTGGAATCCAGTGAAACCAGCGCACAGCGCATGGCTGTCTCATGGGGTGTAGCGGGCCTGATGATCCGGTCCAGGATAGGCTTTCCATATTTGGTCTCACCAATCTGCAAGAATGGGTACTGCTCCGAGGCCGTAATATGATTCCCCTCCGGGTAAATCATGTACAACTCGGGGTCACCGCCCTTGATCTGACCTCCCAGAATAAAGGTCGCCTCAGCATTAAAGCCACCACCGACTGCGCCACCTCTATGCTTGCCCTGTTCCCTGAGACTGAGCGAGCCCACATAATCGGCAATATCTGCCACGTAACTGGCTTTACGCAGATTAAACTCCGCATCCTCTTTCAAATCGCGCTCTATCTGGGCAACCACTGCCTGACTGGTCGCCAGATTGCCAGCGGTAACCATCATCAACTGCCGATCACCATGAATGGAAAAGCGATGCAGCTTGCTGTAGGTACTTACCCTGTCAGGACCTGCGTTTGTGCGCGAATCTGAGCAGAAAACTAATCCTTCATTTAACTTAATGGCAACACAATAGGTCATGGTGGCAAGGAGGCTCCAGAGTTTGGGATGAAGGATTTTAAAAATGGGCTGAAAAGAATAATTCCTCCCCCCGATAAAAGCCATATATCAAACATCAATTATCCGATCATGGCCCACAGACAGAATGTCACCAAACTGCGCCGGCAAGGAGCCAAGGCACCAACATAACGCACAACCGCTGACCAAGTTGGTGCAAAAACAGATTCACTCCTGACCTTTTTTAAAAAAAACCATACAAATCAAACCCCTGCCTTGTGGCACATAAATTGCTTTATTAGATCACTACCTTTTATTGCACAACGAGGTGCGTGTCAGATAACCCCTGACGTCCGCACCTACACCAACCGGTGCAAAAGGCGTCAGACAACTGAGAGAGATGCAATATGTCACTCATAAATGTCGTCGTCATAGGCAACGGGATGGTGGGCCACCATTATGTGGAACAACTAGCCACCTCAGGCGTTTCTGCCAACATTACCGTACTCGGGGCCGAACCACGTCCCGCATACGACAGAGTCCATCTGTCAGAATTTTTCGCTGGACGCAAACCGGAAGAGTTGGCCCTGACAACCCGTGAACATTATGAAGAGCTGGGTATCACCGCCCATTTTGGCGACGCCGTAGTCGCCATCGACCGCGATGCCAAAATTGTCACCACAGACAGTGGCCGCACTTTTTCGTATGACAAACTGGTCATGGCCACGGGTTCCTACCCATTCGTTCCGCCAATACCCGGTTCTGACCTCTCAGACTGTCTGGTATATCGAACCATCGATGACTTGGGCCTGATTCAGGCAAAGAGCAAAAATGCCAAAATAGGTGTCGTTGTCGGCGGCGGCCTGCTCGGACTTGAAGCGGCCAATGCGCTCCAGAACCTCGGCCTTGAAACCCACGTGGTGGAATTTGCGCCAGGACTCATGGGTGTTCAGCTCGACGGTGGCGGCAGCTCCATGCTGCGCCGCAAGATTGAAGCTTTGGGCGTCCAGGTGCACACCAGCAAGGCAACCCAGGCCATTGTAGAAACAAATGGCGAGGGCGATACCCGGCTGGTCATGAAGTTTGCGGATGGTGAAACCCTAGAAACCGATGTTATCGTGTTTTCTGCCGGCATTCGTCCCAGTGACCAACTGGCAAAAGATTGCGGTCTGGAAGTCGGCCCTCGCGGGGGCATCGATGTTGACTACCACTGCCGCACCAGCGATTCCGATATTTATGCCATCGGCGAATGCGCCCTATACGGCGGTATGATCTATGGTCTGGTAGCACCCGGTTACCGCATGGCAGAAGTAGCCGTGAGTCAGCTCACCGGTGAACACAATACCTTCAAAGGGGCTGACATGAGCACCAAGCTGAAGCTGCTCGGTGTGGATGTAGGCTCCATCGGCGATTCCCACGGCAAGACCCCGGGCTCCATCGCCTATACCTTCAGCGACGAACGCGCCGAGGTGTACAAGCGCATGATCGTCAGCGCAGACGGCAAAACCGTGCTCGGCGCCGTACTGGTGGGCGACTGCTCTGATTACGACACCCTGCTGCAATATTACCTGAACGACATCGAACTACCCGAGAATCCGGAAGCCATGATCCTGCCGGCCAGTGAAGGCGGTGCACCCCTGCTGGGTGCAGCCGCCCTGCCCGCTACGGCCACCATCTGTTCCTGCCACAACGTCAGCAAGGGCGACATCATCAGCGCCATCGACGGCGGCTGTTGCTCTCTGGCGGATGTGAAGTCCTGCACCGCCGCCAGCACCGGTTGTGGCGGTTGTGCCGCGCTGCTGAAGAATGTGGTGGACGACGAGATGGCCGCCCGCGGTATGGAAGTGAACAAGTCCATCTGCGAGCACTTCAATTTTACCCGCCAGGAGTTGTTCCACATCATCAAGGTGGAATCCATCAAGTCTTTCGAGGACCTCATCAAACACCACGGCAGCGGTCGCGGCTGCGATATCTGCAAGCCAGCGGTGGGCTCCATTCTCGCCTCCCTGTGGAACGACTACATCCTCGAAGAGAAGCATGTGGGCCTGCAGGACACCAATGACACCTTCCTGGCCAACATGCAGAAAAACGGCACTTACTCCGTGGTACCCCGGGTACCCGGCGGCGAAATCACCCCGGACAAGCTGATTGTGCTCGGCGAGGTCGCCAAGAAGTACAACCTATACACCAAGATCACCGGCGGTCAGCGCATCGACCTTTTCGGCGCTCGTGTCGAAGAGCTGCCGGAAATCTGGAAAGAACTGATCGACGCCGGCTTTGAGACCGGCCACGCTTACGGCAAGGCGCTGCGCACCGTGAAGTCCTGTGTCGGCAGCACCTGGTGCCGCTACGGCGTGCAGGACAGTGTCGGCATGGCGATCTACGTTGAGGATCGTTACAAAGGGCTGCGCTCTCCCCACAAGCTGAAGTCCGCGGTGTCCGGTTGTACCCGGGAATGTGCGGAAGCACAGTCCAAGGATTTTGGCGTGATTGCCACCGAGCATGGCTGGAATCTTTACCTGTGCGGCAACGGCGGCATGAAGCCCCGCCACGCCGACCTGTTCGCCACCGACCTCGACGATGAAACCCTGATCAAGTACATCGACCGCTTCCTGATGTTCTACGTGCGCACCGCCGATCGCCTGCAGCGCACCTCAGTGTGGCTGGATAACCTGGAGGGCGGCCTCGACTACCTGAAAGAAGTGATCATCGACGACAAGCTGGGTATCTGCGCCGAACTGGAGGAGCAGATGAACAGCATCGTCGGCACCTACCAGTGCGAGTGGAAAACCACCATCGAGGACCCGGAAAAACTGAAGCGCTTCCGCCAGTTCGTCAACGTCCCGGACGCGAAAGACGAAACCGTCGTGTTTGTTGAGGAACGCGGCCAGATCCGCCCCGCCAACGAAGACGAACTCCAGAACATCATCGCCAAGTCAGCGTAGGAGGAATTGCTGATGAACACTGCAGAAAACAGACTCTCCGAAAACCCACTGGTGATATGCCAGCGCGAGGACCTGATTCCCAACTCCGGTATCTGCGCACTGGTGAACGGCCAACAGGTCGCCATTTTTTACCTGCCGGAAGAAGAGCCACAGGTCTACGCCATCGGCAATTGGGACCCCATCGGCAAGGCGAACGTGCTGTCACGGGGAATTGTCGGCGATGCCCAGGGGCGAATCGTGGTCGCCTCGCCACTCTACAAACAACATTTTGACCTCGCCACCGGCGAGTGCCTGGAAAACGAAGACACCCCTGTGCCGGTTTTTCCTGTTGAATTGATCGATGGGCAGGTAATCCTTAGGGGATGATCCAGGTATCACAACAACTGAACCGAGAAAATGCCACGCCAGTTGGACGTAAGTACCGGAAGCCCATTGTCATTCCGGCAAAAAAGTGAAGGAGTGGAAATACACCACCTATAACCACTGCTCTACCGGCTGCCACATCGAGATTGGCCTTAACGAGGAAGACAAAGTTGTGACCTGGCGGGGCATGCAGGTGCCGACCAGAACCGCTACAAGCTCTGTATTAAGGGCACCCTGGAACACGACCTGTTCCATTCACCCGACCACTACGCTTCTACCGCGGGTTCAACAACCTGTGACATTCGCCAGTGCGCCGCGAGGGGCTGGGCATCGCGCTGTTTATTGCATTCACCAACCTGTATCTGCTGTGCGCCCTGTCGACTAAAAGTCTGTTCGACAAGCTGTGGCAAATACTGACGGATAGCACGGAGAGTCAGGGATTTGGCGGAGATTTATTGCCACCTCAGACAGTACATGCAGCGCTAGCACTAGGATTGACAGTCTGTTGTTTGGTGGGCCGGGCACTGTTCTATGTACTGGTGATACCCACTACCATGCCCGGCGCGTTCTTCTGGCGCAACAAGGGCTTCGAACAGCACGCCAGGGATAGTGGATTGGCGCATATGCCGCAGTCGGCATTGCTCCCTTAAGACATTAGGCACAATCTGGCTGGCCCGGGAAGATAAGGTGTCCTGCCAGAGTATGCCAACACCGTATTTATAGCTGACCGAGAACGCCCCCTGCCCAGCCAATACTCTCCAGATAGAAGCGTCCCAGATCGTACATATTACTGTTCTGGAAATTAGCATCTGTCAGTTTCCACTGCTCGTAGCTAATCACGTCAGCGAGAATGGAGCCCGCAACGCCCTCACGGCTGAGAATGGCACTTACGGTGACAGCACCTACAGGAATCTGCTCCAGCGCATGCTCGATAGGAATATCGAGAATGGCATCAATACAGGACAGCATGCCAATCAGGAATAAATTGCCCGAAGGCTCTCCGCAGCTCTTGGCTACCAACTCACACATTTTTCCACGAACCAGCGCCTGCTGAAACTGAACTCCCGGCTTCCCTGACAAGGATGTCAGTGTCAGGATATTCACCCAACGACGCACTTCATTCAGACCAAGGTAGGAAACTGCATTTGGCAGGGAATCAATTTTATTGGGCAAGCCAAAAAAGGCCGAATTGATGTAGCGAAGCAATTTGAAACTCAGGCCAGCATCCTGAGATATAATTGTCGCCAGCTCATCAAAGGAAACATCGGGATCGTTGACTTTTGTCAGCAACTTGATAGCAGCCAGCTGGTTGATGCCCAACCGCCTGCCAGCCACCGTTTTTGGCTTATTGAAGAAAAATCCCTGGAACAGCTCACAACCGGCTTCCCGGAACAACTCATACTGTTCATTAGTTTCAACTTTCTCAGCCAATAACGTTACGTTGTACTTTTTAAGTTTTTTTATCATTGCCAGAGTGTCTTCCACAGGCCTTGCCAGAACATCCAGTTTGACGATGTCGGCAAGTTCCAGCAAAGGCTCCCACTCCTGATGCATTTCAAAATCATCCAGAGCCAATGTATAACCGGCCACCTTGATTTCCTTGAGGTTGTTTATAATACGCAAATCGACTGCAACGTCTTCAAGAACCTCGACAACCACCCTGTCTTTGGGAAGATAAAGTGGGATTTTTTCTCTCAGGTTCTGGGCTGTGAAATTTATAAAGGCTTTGGCGTCTCCAACAACGGCGTTCAGGCCTACCTCCAGCAGCGTATCCGTAATAATCTGAGCGGTGGCGCCCGAAGCCCCCTCTTTGGTAGCCAGATCAAAATCTCTGCCCCTGAAGAGGAGCTCATAGGCGTAAATGCCAAGCTGGCCATCCAGAATTTCCTGACGACCAATCACTACTTCTGCCATTTTTATTTTCCCTTACCTAAAAGGCCTTATTTACCTGTCAGCAGCTATTCGGGCTGTCAGCTATCTCGCCACATTCTATGGCGGGCCGCACTTTCCATTTTTTTAGGCCACATTGAAGAGGACGGAAGGCGGAAAACCAGAACTAGAACTAGAACTCCAACGGCTCGGTACCGACGGGAAACTGCTCCGCCAACACCCGGCTCAGCAAAACAGTAAGTATTTCCCCTGTACTCCCACAAACCCATTCGCTACCAACATAGTCACAGTGATAGCCCCCGGATTTTGCAGCAATCCACACCTGACCGAGAGCCGGCTGTCTGGAAATGATCACTTTCGAACCATTCGCTTCCACCGTCAGCGTCATAACACCCGAGGAGGTTTCATAATCAAGATCAGCACCACTCTCATCAATCGTCTCTTCAATGGCGAGCATGAGCTCGTCAACTTGAGTATTAAACTCTGACTCTTTCACGGGAAACGGGCTCCAAAATAGCGCCTAGATAAGATCTGCGGAGTATACACAATTGAGTGTTATGGGCCACAGCCGGTATACTCGCGGGCTTGTCATCATTCAAATTACGGGTTTTTCCATGCAACAATTTTTTGCATTGGTGCTGTTGGTAGCGCTGTCTCTCATTGGCCTGACTGGATGCGGTAACAAAGGGCCTCTGTATCTGCCGCCCGAACCGGTTGAGGAAATTCCCGCTGAGGTGGAAACACCTGTAGATACCGAACCATCCTGATTGCCAACAAGACATCTAACATGACTCATTTCTCCTACCGCGACGGCGAACTGTTTGCCGAAAAGGTGTCGTTGACTGCTATTGCCGAACGCTATGGCACGCCAACCTATGTCTACAGCCGTGCCGCGCTCACGGAACACTTCAAGGCCTACAGCGAAGCCCTGAACGATTACCCGCATCTTGTCTGTTATGCCGTCAAAGCCAATTCCAATATTGGTGTACTGAATGTGCTGGCCAGGCTTGGCGCCGGTTTTGACATCGTCTCCGTTGGAGAACTGGAGCGGGTACTGGCTGCTGGTGGTGATGCCAGTAAAGTCATTTTTTCCGGTGTCGGGAAATTACCCCATGAAATGGCGCGCGCTCTGGAAGCTGGTATTCACTGCTTTAATGTCGAATCCGAGGCAGAACTTGAAGTGCTGAATGAAGTGGCAGGTGAATGTGGCACCGTTGCCAATATCTCACTCAGAGTGAATCCCGATGTGGATGCCAAAACCCACCCCTATATATCCACCGGGTTGAAAGAAAATAAATTTGGTATCGATATTCATCGAGCACCCGATGTCTACTCACGGGCCAGCGGGCTGCCCAACATCAATATCGTCGGAGTCGACTGCCATATCGGTTCGCAGTTGACTGACACCTCACCCTTTATTGATGCGTTGCAACGGGTGCTGGCATTGGTTGATGAGCTCTCAGCCAGGGGCATTGCATTGCAACATCTTGATCTCGGTGGTGGGCTGGGCGTTCGTTACCAGAACGAGCAACCCCCTCACCCTGCAGAATATATTGCTGCCTTGCGCCGGGAGCTGGGCGATCGTGACCTGACACTGGTGCTGGAACCGGGCCGCTCCATTGCCGCCAATGCCGGCGTACTCCTCACCCGGGTGCAGTATTTAAAACCGGGGGATGAAAAGAATTTTGCCATCGTCGATGCCGCCATGAATGACATGATACGACCAGCTCTGTATCAGGCCTGGTTGAGCATTGATCCAGTGGTCCCAAGAGAAAACACACAAACTCAAAATTGGGATATCGTCGGCCCGGTGTGCGAAACCGGGGATTTCCTTGGCAAGGATCGGGCGCTGGCCATTGAACCCAACGACCTGCTCTGTGTCGGCTCTTCGGGTGCCTACGGGTTTACCATGAGTTCGAATTACAACAGCCGGGGTCGTGCCGCCGAAATCATGGTGGATGGCGATCAGGCTTATGAAGTACGCCAACGGGAGAGTCTTGCGGATTTGATTCGCGGCGAAACCATTCTTCCTGTATAAACGACAAGGACTGTCAGGCAGGCAACATGAACACTCGGCGACACAATCAAAACGGCATGCTATTACGTTTTACTAAAATGCATGGCCTGGGTAACGACTTCGTTGTGATCGATGGCGTTTCCCAGGGTGTCGCCATGACTCCTGAGCTGGCACGCAAGCTGGGTGATCGGCGCTTTGGCATTGGCTGTGATCAGATCCTGCTGGTGGAGCCACCCACAACCCATGACGTAGATTTCCGCTACCGTATTTTCAATCAGGATGGCAGCGAGGTGGAACAGTGCGGCAACGGTGCCCGTTGTTTTGCCAAGTTTGTTCGCGATCGCCACCTCACCGGTAAAAGCGATATTCGGGTGGAAACGGCTTCAGGTATCATCACCCTGCATGTTCGCCGCAACAATCTGATTGAGGTGAATATGGGAGTGCCGATTCTGGAGCCAGAGAAAATACCGTTTCTGGCCGATCACAGGCAAACCCGCTACCCCATTGAAGTGCTTGGACAACAATTTTTGGTCGGTGCCGTTTCCATGGGCAACCCCCACGTAGTGCTCAACGTGGAAAGTACAGCGACAGCACCGGTAGACACACTGGGTCCAGCGCTCGAAGGTCACGCCCTATTCCCCAACCGGGTCAATGTCGGTTTCATGGAAGTGGTCAATCGCCATGAAATCAACCTGCGTGTCTACGAACGCGGCGCTGGGGAAACACTGGCCTGCGGCACCGGTGCCTGCGCAGCGGCGGTAGCCGGTCAATTGCAAGACCTGATAGACTCAACGGTAACCGTAAACCTGCCGGGAGGGAGCCTGGAAGTGAGCTGGTCCGGCGAAGGAGAGCCGGTCATCATGACAGGAAGCGCCACCACGGTGTTTCACGGGCGGATAAGAATATGACAACAGAACAACAAGCGCCGGCAATGGCCGATCTGGATACCGAACAGGTCAAAGCCTATCTGCAGCAGCACCCCGATTTTTTTGAAGACCATCCCGAGTTGCTGGAAATGATCAGTCTTCCCCACGAAAGTGGAGCGGCGGTTTCCCTGGTGGAACGTCAGATTGCAGTACTGCGTGAACGCAATCTGGAAATGCGGCAACGTCTGAACGGCATGCTCGACTCCGCCAAGGTCAATGACAAGCTGTTTGAAAAGACGAAGCGCCTGATTCTCACCCTGCTGGAAGCTGGCGACCGGCAGGCCGTACTCGAAGCAGTTTCAACCAGCCTGAACAGCGACTTTCAGGTCGAATTTCATAGCGTACTACTGTTTGCCGACCAGGCGCAGTCATTGCCCTCCTCGCATACGCGAATCGTGAGCCACGAGGAAGCAAAATCCCGGATCGGCACATTGTTGCGCAACAGTCGCACCATCTGCGGGGTTCTGGGTACTGATGAACTGTCCTTCCTGTTTGGCGATGCCGCGGGCGATGTGGGATCCGTTGCAGCAGTGCCACTTATACAAGGGAGTCCTTTTGGCTTCCTCGCCATTGCCCACAGTGACCCCAACTACTATCGCAGCAGCATGGGCACACTGTTTCTCAGTTATATCGCCGAGGTCCTGAGCCGGGTCATTCCCCGGCTGGATCGCTGAGGGCTGAGTGCGACTCCATGGGCAGCACACTTCCTGAGCAGCTGGCCCGGTTTGAAGAACACCTGCGTAGCGAGCGCCGACTGTCGCCCTATACCGTGCAGAGCTATGGCCGCGATCTGCAAAAACTTGCTGACTGGTGTCAGCGGCAGCAACAGTCCGATCTGTCTCGACTGAATAGCCAGCATATCCGCCTCTGCCTCTCCGAACTCCACCGCCAGGGTCTCGGTGGGCGCAGTCTGCAGAGATGGCTGTCATCATTGCGAACTTTTTTTAACTACGCACTGAAACAGCAATGGGTCAAAACCAACCCCTGTGCAGGCCTTAATGCACCCAAATCGCCAAAAAAACTGCCTCGCACACTGGATGTTGATCAAGCCACGCAATTTGTCAGCACACCAGGTGATAGCTGGATAGACTGCCGGGATCACGCCATCATCGAGCTGTTCTACTCCTCTGGATTGCGTCTTTCCGAACTGATTTCTCTGGACCTGGTGGATATCGACTTCGCTGACCAGATAGTCAGGGTCACCGGTAAAGGAAGTAAAACCAGGCAGGTGCCCATTGGCAGCCACGCCATCAAGGCATTGCGGCAGTGGCTGAAACGCCGCCAGGAAAATCAGTCAGATACGGATCAGGAAGCAGTTTTCATCTCAGCCCGCGGCAAACGTATTGCACCGCGCACAGTGCAGGAGCGCCTGCGCCTGATCAGTCTACAGCAGGGCATGCAAGGCAAAGTTCACCCTCACATGCTGCGCCACTCATTTGCCAGCCATCTGCTCGAGTCCAGCGGAGACCTCCGCGCCATCCAGGAACTACTGGGACATGCCAATTTGTCCACCACTCAGATCTATACCCATCTGGATTTTCAGCACCTCTCGAAAATTTACGACCAGGCCCATCCCCGCGCCAAACGCAAAAGCGATCCGGAGTAAACGGTTCTCTTTTGCCTTTATTGTTTACATGGCAATTTAAGTGATTTTTACAAAACTTTTTCCGCGATTAGGACTCTAACCTCCGTTGTCTTGCACCCCTACACGGAGTACCTCGTGCGCCAATTACTGATTATTTCCCTAGCCCTTTTTTCAATAACCTGTCTTGCCGACGATGATAATCGCCGCCTTATCTCCACCAATGGTTACGGCGAAATCAAGGCCAGCGCCGATACGGCCATTATCGATCTGAGCATTCGCGCAACCCGCAAGTCCGGACAGGATGCCAAACAGGAAGTGGATGATCGCTTCAACAATTTTCTGGACCAACTGCAATCCATGGCTGTTGATCGCAAGGATATTGTGGCCTCAACATTGCGCGTCTATCCCCGCTACGAACACAGCAACGGTAGCCGTCATTTCAGTGGCTATGAGGCCATCAGAACCCTGTCTGTCACCCTGCACAAGCTTGACCAACTGACCCACGTGATGGATCAGGCTTTGGCGCAAAAGCTGGAAGGTATCGATAACATTCGCTATGAGAGCAGCCTTGCGGAGGAATACCGCATGAAGGCTCACCAACAGGCGATTGAGGATTCAAAACTGAAAGCCGCCGCCCTGGCAAAAGCCTACGGCGCAGAACTGGGGCCCATCGTGCGCATTGATTACCACCGCAATACGCCCATGTATGCGTCAAAAATGCAGGATGGCATGGAGTCGGCACAGATGTTGCGCACCGCATCATCCAGACCCGGCACTTATCTGCCGGATGAGCTGACCTACAGCGACAATATCCAGGTGGTCTTTGACCTGATCATTAACCCATAACAATAAAGTATTATCATGACCGATCTCTCTGCCATACATATGACCCCACACCGTGAGCACCAACCCAAAGTGGGTATCAGTGCCTGCCTGGCAGGCCATGAGGTACGCTACGACGCCGGACACAAATATCACGATCTGATTATGAGGGAACTGGGACCATGGCTTGACCTTCAGGTTTTCTGCCCTGAAGCTGATGCCGGGCTGGGAATACCAAGACCGCCCATCACGCTGGTGAAAACATCGGAGGGGGCGATCTCCGCAATTGGCGTGGAAACACCTGAGCTGGATGTCACATCAGCACTTAAAGAGGGAACAGAAGAGTTTGCCTTAAAACAGGCACAGGAATTGTGTGCTTATATCGTCAAGTCCCGCTCACCCAGTTGCGGTTCAGGATCAACGCCCGTTCACGATGAAGCTGGATCAATAAGCCGGGACGGTGATGGCCTTCTGGTCAGCGCCCTGAAAAAGACCTGCCCCGGACTATTGATTATTGAAGAATCTGATCTGGATTCTGTAGAGAAGTGCCGGGCGTTCCTTGAAGAATGCTACGCATTGAGTGAACGTTAAGCTCCGGCAACCACTTAAATCGCGTCGCTGCCGGTTTCACCGGTACGAATACGGATTACCTGCTCAAGCTCTGATATAAAGATTTTGCCATCACCGATCTTGCCGGTCTGGGCAGATTTGGTAATCGCGTCCACCACAGTTTCTGCATGGCCATCTTCTACAGCAATTTCCAACTTAACCTTGGGTAGGAAATCCACAACATATTCTGCGCCGCGATACAGTTCTGTATGGCCTTTCTGGCGGCCAAAACCTTTTACTTCGGTAACTGTAATACCCTGGATTCCCACCTCGGCCAGCGCCTCACGGACATCATCCAGTTTAAAGGGTTTAACAATGGCGGTAATAAGCTTCATAGGAGTTTACCTTGCTCTCTTTTCGTTGTTATTGGGATAGCGGAAAAAGATACACCTTCCTTTTGGAAATTGCACCTTTTGGGGAAGTCTCTTACAGGTTTAAGAGGTCTCATACAGGCAAAAAAACAGGGGATTGACCATGCGGCCAACCCCCTGCAACCGAGAACAGACTTACTTACTGCTTCCAGCGAACTCAGGATAGGCTTCAATGCCACATTCAGACATATCAACACCTTCGTACTCTTCCTGCTCACCAACACGAATACCCATGGTGGCTTTGATGATCGCCCAGACAATCAGGCTGGTCACAAAGGTCCAGACAAAGATCACACCGATACCGGTCAACTGACCAATCAGCGTGGCGTCTTCATTGCCTGACAAGCAAACCGCGAGAAGACCCCAGATACCGACAACACCGTGTACGGAGATAGCACCAACCGGGTCATCGATTTTCATCTTGTCCATGGTGATAACAGCGAAGACAACTATCACGCCGCCAACAGCACCGATAAGTGTTGCACCGATACCACCCCAGTTCAGAGGTTCAGCAGTGATCGCAACCAGACCGGCCAATGCGCCGTTCACAGCCATGGTCAAATCCGCTTTACCAAATACCAGGTGAGCGACAATCAGGGCAGCAATCAAGCCACCACACGCCGCCGCGTTGGTGTTGACGAAGACATCAGCAACCGCGTTGGCTTCACCGATATCAGAAACTTTCAGCTCCGAACCGCCGTTGAAACCGAACCAGCCCATCCACAGAATGAACATACCAATGGCAGCCAGAGGCATATTGGCACCAGGAATCGCATTGATACGACCGTCGGCAGTGTATTTACCCTTACGAGGCCCAAGCAGCAGTACGCCAGCAAGCGCTGCAGCCGCACCACACATATGGACCACACCAGAACCAGCGAAATCCTGGAAGCCCGCAGCGTCAAGGAAGCCACCGCCCCATTTCCACATACCCTGCATTGGGTAGATGAAACCAGTCATCACAACGGCGAAGGCCAGGAATGCCCACAGTTTCATCCGCTCAGCAACTGCACCAGATACGATAGACATGGCCGTTGCCACAAATACTACCTGGAAGAAGAAATCCGAAGCACCGGAGTAATAGGTATCACCGTTGCTGGCAAGCACTTCTTCTGCTGTAGCATTAGCAATAGCATTACCAAACCAGGCATCAGGCAGAATGCCACCTTCACTGCCTCCGTACATGATGGTGTAACCCATCAGCAGGTACATAATACAGGCGATCGCAAACAGCGCGACATTCTTGGTTAGAATTTCAGTGGTGTTTTTGGCGCGAACCAGGCCCGCTTCCAGCATGGCAAAACCTGCTGCCATCCACATCACCAGTACACCGGATATCAGAAAGTAAAACGTATCCAGCGCGTATTTGACTTCAATTATCTCAGGACTCATTGTTGTAGTCTCCCGTCTCGTTAAACCGCTTCGGCACCGGTTTCACCGGTACGGATTCGAATTACGTCTTGCAAATCCGAAATGAATATTTTGCCATCGCCAATCTTGCCGGTCTGGGCAGCCGAGGTAATCGCCTCGATGGCGCTATCGACCATTTCATCCGCAAGGGCCAGTTCCAGTTTTACCTTGGGCAGAAAGTCCACAACATATTCGGCACCGCGATAGAGTTCTGTGTGCCCTTTCTGACGACCAAAGCCTTTGACTTCTGTGACGGTCACGCCCTGCACGCCGATGGCAGCCAGTGCTTCACGCACATCATCGAGCTTGAAGGGCTTGACTACTGCTGTAATCATTTTCATCGCATTGCTCCTTAGGAAAAAACGGCACCCTGTCTGCTGACAGGGTGCCGACGGTCAATTACATGCTTTTGCTGACAGAGAACACAACAGAGCTGTCACACCAGTCAGTGCCACCACACTCGTCGTCATCCAGGTCGGTATCAACCCAGCTCAGGGAGAAATCCAAACCCACGTAGGACTTGCTTAGAGTAATAGAGTAGTCAGAGTAGCTGTCTTCGCCATCGAACAAAAATGCTTGCTCTTGATCTTTGGGATCGCTGTCGTCATCAGCATATTCGAAGTCGTTATAGCCATAGTGTAAGCCAAGGCTGAAGCCAGCAGGCAGCTCGAAGCCATAGTCTGCATACACGTAGTAGAAGTCACCAGTTTCCAACCAGTAGTCATCGGAATAGGCAAAACCGACTGTCAGGTCGTTGAAAGACAAGCTGGCATAGAATTCCTGGTAATCCAGATCGCGCTTACCCGTGAGGGGAAACTCTGTCTCATTAGAAGTCGGGTAATCGTAGTAGATGTAGCCTACGTCATAGCTGAGGCTATCAGTTAAATCGCCTGCAAAACCAGCGTAGTAGTCCAGCTCCATGCTTGCATCTGCCACATCAGATCCATCATTAGTATCGAAATCTACGGATGAACCCCAGATACCGGCGTAGAAGCCGCTCTCAAAGCCCACATCAAAACCACCTTGAATAGCAGGGGCAGTATCTGATTGAGAAATACCACGGAACTTATAGTCGGTGGTCAAAGTAACGTTAGCGGAAGTTTCAAAAGCCTGTGCAACATTGGCAGCCAAAGGCATGGTCAGCGCAATAGAGGTTGCAATCAGTGATTTTTTAAAAGTGTTCATATGCTTCTCCAAAAATATAAACAACAGCAAATAATTAAATAAATTCAGTGGTGCGATAGGATTTAAGGTCGCACGCCAAGGGTTAATGCATTTGGCGTGCCAACAATCTACCGCCCGAAAAGACACTAAAATCAGCAGAAAAAACTTTTTCTGCACACATGTGGTGCATTAATTTTGCAATCGGGCACTGACGAGCACCAAAATAACGCGATATCTGTTTTCGCAAGCTTTTCCGTATCCCATCCTGTACAGCCTCGACAAAGCCACTAAAATAGGCAGCTCTTATCACCATGGAATAAACGTTGTGAAACCAGACCAGTTACTCCATCAGTTCCTGCAGCAGTTAAATGCCGTGATATCCCCGGGCGCAGACGTACTGGGGAAGGAAGCTCAGCAGAAAATCAAGGCGGCGGCACAGGCCACATTTGACAAACTGGACCTGGTGACCAGGGACGAGTTTGATGCCCAGCGCGCTGTACTCGCGCGTAGTCGCGAAAAAATTGAACAGATGGAAAAACTGCTGGCTGAGCTGGAAGCGCGCCTGGAAAATCAGCAAAACTAACCCGTCATCGTCCGGCGAAGGAGAAAATCGCAGGCTATGACGCACCGCTAGAGAGCACTACCAAGGAGGGTAGTCATGGCACTGGCCATTGTTCACAGCCGGGCAAAAATCGGCGTTGATGCACCATCAGTTACCATTGAGGTCCACCTGTCCAACGGTTTACCCGGGCTGACCATTGTCGGTATGCCCGAGACCGCAGTGAGGGAAAGCAAGGACCGTGTCCGCAGCGCCCTTTTGAACTCCCACTTTGAATTTCCAGCCCGACGCATCACGATCAATCTGGCACCTGCCGACCTCCCCAAGGAAGGTGGGCGCTTTGATCTCGCCATAGCTTTAGGCATTCTCGCAGCCTCAGAACAATTGCCAGCAGAGCAACTCGCTGACACTGAGGTCATTGGCGAACTGGCGCTTTCCGGCGAACTGCGCTCTATTGACGGAGTGCTGCCCACCGCCCTTGCCTGCGCCAGAGCCGGAAAAAGCCTGATCGCACCCATAGGCAATGCCAGCGAGGCAGCACTCAGCAAGAATACGGTTGTCTACGGTGCTCAACATTTACTGGAGGTTTGTGCGCACCTCAACGGCAAGCAACCTTTAGTACCCAGTACGACGAGCATCCCGGGATCAATCGACATTCCTGCAGGGGATATCAGCGATATTGTCGGCCAGCATCAGGCCAAACGCGCTCTGGAAATTGCCGCAGCCGGTGGACACAACCTGCTGTTTAAGGGACCACCGGGCACCGGTAAAACCATGCTGGCTTCACGCCTGCCCGGTATCCTGCCACCGCTCTCGGCAGACGAGCTGCTGGAAGTTGCAGCCATCCACTCTGTGGCCGGCCTGGGACTTCGCCGTACTCTGTCACAACCACCCTTTCGCTCACCCCACCACACGGCTTCGGCTACCGCGCTGGTTGGAGGTGGCAGCGTGCCCAGACCAGGGGAAATTTCTCTGGCCCATCACGGCGTTCTGTTCCTGGACGAACTTCCGGAATTTCCCCGCAAGGTGCTGGAAGTGCTGCGTGAGCCCCTGGAGTCGGGGGAAATCATGATCTCCAGAGTACAGGCGCAAACCCGCTACCCGGCCCGATTCCAACTGGTTGCCGCCATGAATCCCTGCCCCTGTGGTTATCAAGGCAGTGAGCGCTGTCGCTGCACCCCGGACCAGGTGCGCCGTTACCGGGAAAAAATTTCCGGACCATTACTGGACCGCATAGACCTTCAGGTAGATGTGCCGGCCCTGCCTAGCAAGGAGCTCATGCAGGGCAACCCGGAAAGTGAACGCAGTGACGTGGTGAGGCAACGGGTCACACTGGCCAGAGACAAACAGAGGCAACGAAACAATGTGCTTAACAGCCAACTGAGCAGTCAGCAGCTCCAGCAGTACTGTCCATTGCAAGCTGATCAAAAACAGTTGCTCCAACGGGCCAGCGAGCGAATGGATCTTTCCGCACGGGCCATCCATCGCGTCCTGAAAGTGGCCAGAACTATTGCCGACCTGGAATCCAGCGAAACTATTGAGGTCAGTCACCTCAGTGAAGCACTTAGCTACCGCTACAAATTCAGTCATTGATTTCTACCACGTCCCAGTGGCAATCTTGATGACATTGCCACGAAAATGACACGTGGCCAGTGGTAAAGTCCACACAAACTGAGGATCAATACGTGGCCGAAAAACCGGACAGAACCATCTCCAAGGTGATCGATGAGCTCGACAACCTGATCGCCGAAATACCCCGCCTGAACGATGACACCGTTAACAAAGTTGATACCCGCCTCCGCGCCATCATCGGCAAAAGCGCCAGGGGACTATCGCCCATACAGATGATCCTCGCCTATACGGACTGGCTGGCACACCTGTCCATTTCCCCGGCGCGCCGGGTACAGCTTTTACAGAGCTTCGCGGAAAAGGTGCTGTATCTGACCACATCAACTGCACGTCAGCTGGCGGAACGTTCCGAGGAACCCCTGCCCCGCTCTTCCTCCCTGTTCAAACATGAACTGTGGAAGAAATTACCCTTCAACATGATGGCCAGGAGTCACGGCCTGGTAATGGAATGGTTGCGGGAAGCCGATACCGAAGTGCCCGGCATGGATCGACTCAATGTCGAGCTGGTCAATTTCATGAACGAGCAGTTGCTTGATATCGCCTCTCCTTCCAACTTCTTGCCCACCAACCCCGAGGTACTCAAGGTCACCTGGGACAACAAAGGCAAGAACCTGCTGGAAGGCATTGGCAACATGCAGCGGGATATCCAGAAAAAACTGCTCAAAGATGATCGCCCGGATATGGGCGACTACAAGGTGGGTGAGAACCTCGGGGTCACCCCGGGCCAGGTGATTTATCAAAACCACCTTATTGAGGTCATCCAGTACAGCCCGGCAACAGAAACTGTCGCAAAAGAGCCACTGCTGATCGTCCCCGCCTGGATCATGAAATACTACATTCTCGACCTGCTGCCGGAAAATTCCATGGTGAATTATCTGGTTGGCCAGGGCAAAACTGTATTTATGATCTCCTGGAAAAACCCTGACAAGGACGACCGCGAGCTGGACCTGGATGATTACCTTAAACACGGTTTTCTCGCAGCTCTAAATGCCGTCAAAGCCGTGGTTCCCGACACTAAAATCAACACCATGGGCTATTGCATCGGCGGTACCCTGCTTTCCATTGGCGCGGCTTATTTGGCCAGAGAAGACGACGACAGCCTGAACAGCGTCACCCTGTTGGCAGCACAGGTGGATTTCACCGAAGCCGGAGAGATTACACGCTTCCTCGGCGCCAGCCAGCTGGCATTCCTTGACAGCATGATGTGGACCGACGGCTACCTTGAAGCAGCCAGTATGGGCGGTGCCTTTAAAGCACTGCGAGCCCAGGACATGATCTGGAATCCCGCCGTGGAACGCTACTACATGGGCCGGGAGTCAAAACCCATTCCACTGATGGCCTGGAATGCCGACGGCACCCGAATGCCCGCAGCCATGCACAGCCGCTACCTGCATGAACTCTTCGTGGAAAACCGCCTGACGCAATGCAAATTCCTGATCGATGACAAGCCCATTGCTATTCAGGATATTCGCGTACCGTTTTTTGTAGTCGGCACTACCGCCGATCACGTCGCACCCTGGGTATCCGTTTACAAAATTCATCATATCGCACGCAGTGATATCACCTTCCTGCTCACCAGCGGCGGCCACAACGCCGGTATCGCCTGTGGCCCGGAGCACCCCCGGCGCACTTACCAGGTGGCGTTTCGGGAGCCCACCGACAAGTACATCGACCCCGACAGCTGGGTGGCATCGCAGGAAACACACACCGGCTCCTGGTGGCCTGTGCTTGACCTGTGGCTCAACCAGCAGTGCAGTGAAGAAGTGGCACCACCCCCCATGGGCGCACCTGATCAGGGTTACAAAGTGTTGTGGCCGGCGCCGGGAAAATACGTGTTTGGATAATGCCACTCAAGCACTGGCATTCTGATGCCCGGTTGCTACAATCCGCCGCCCGACAAACTCACCATTGGCTGACCAGCTTTGACGACGCTGAATCCACAACAACGCGCTGCCGTTAAATACATTGACGGACCCTTGCTGGTACTGGCCGGTGCGGGCAGCGGTAAAACCAGTGTGATCACCCAGAAAATTGCCTACCTGATCCAGCAATGCGGCATCAGCGCCCGCCATATTGCCGCGGTGACCTTTACCAACAAGGCCGCCAGGGAAATGAAGGAACGCGCAGGCAAGCTGGTCAAGGGTAATGAAGCCAGCGGCCTGACAGTTTCCACTTTCCACAACCTCGGCCTGAATATTATCCGTCGAGAAATCAGACAGCTGGGATACAAACCGGGGTTTTCCATTTTTGATGCCGAAGACGGGAAAACATTGCTGCGTGAGTTGATGGTCAAGAGCTCCGACCTGGATTCAGATCACCTTGACCTGATGCAACACCAAATATCCCAGTGGAAGAATGATCTACAGACACCGGAAGACGCACTCTCAAAAGCCGGCAGTGGCGGCGAGCAGGCCATGGCCTTGGTCTACAAGCGCTACACGGAAGCACTGCGCGCCTATAACGCAGTGGATTTTGACGACCTGATTCTTATCCCTACGCTGCTGTTCCAACGGTCTCCAGAGACTCTGGAAAAATGGCAGAACCGGATTCGCTACCTACTGGTGGACGAATACCAGGACACCAACTTTGCCCAGTACCAACTGGTAAAACTACTGGTGGGCACTCGCCGCTCTCTGACCGTGGTCGGCGATGATGACCAGTCCATCTATGCCTGGCGCGGTGCCCGACCTGAAAACTTGCAACAGCTGCAGGATGACTTCCCGGAACTTCATGTGATCAAACTGGAACAGAATTATCGTTCCACCGGGCGTATTCTGCGTGCGGCCAACCGCCTGATCGACAACAATCCCCACCTGTTCAGTAAATCTCTGTGGAGCGAACTGGGACCTGGGGACCCACTACGGCTGATTCGCACCGATAACGAAGATGCGGAAACGGAGCGGGTGGTCAATGAAATTATCAACCTGCGCCTGCGCAAAAGCTGCCATTACCGCGACTTCGCCGTGCTCTACCGGGGCAATCACCAGGCACGATTACTGGAATTGAAACTCCAGGCCCAGGGCGTTCCCTACCACCTCAGCGGCGGCACTTCGTTTTATGCCCGCACGGAAATCAAGGACATCATGGCCTACCTGAGACTGATGGTGAACAGTGCCGACGACAACGCTTTCCTGCGCATTATCAACACTCCACGTCGCCAGATCGGGACCAGCACACTGGAAAAGCTGGGCACCTACGCGAACCAGAGGGAAATCCCCCTGATGGAAGCCATCGACGAGGTGGGTTTTCAGTCCCAACTGTCGCCACAACACCTGGAACGACTCCAGCGTTTCCGCCACTGGATAGAACAGGTGGCACGCCAGTGCAGCAACGGCGACCCTGTGGCGGCGATACAGGAGATGATCAACGACATCGATTACGAGGGGTGGCTGCATCAAAACGCCAGCAGCTCAGCAGTGGCTGAAAAGCGCATGGAAAATGTTCACTTCCTGGTAGCACAAATCAAACAGCTGTTGCTTAAGGATGACCTGGATATTCCGGGAGAAGAAAGCAGTGGCGACACCGCCGTGGAAGACGCCATAGCCAAACTGATTTTGCGAGACCTGCTCGACCGCCAGGAAGAAGACTCTGCCGATGACAAGGTGCAACTCATGACACTGCACGCAGCCAAGGGCCTGGAATTCCCCCACGTATTCCTGATCGGCATGGAAGAGGGGTTACTGCCACACCGCAACAGTATTGACGAAGACAATATTGAAGAGGAACGTCGCCTCGCCTATGTCGGCATCACCCGTGCCCGCCAGACCCTGACCATGACCATGGCGGCACGGCGTAAATTGTTCGGGGAAGTCTCGGAAACCACGCCAAGCCGTTTTCTCGACGAGCTACCCCAGGAAGATCTGGAAACAGAAGGTATGGGTAATAGCGATCCGGAAGTCGGTAAAAAGAAAGGCCGGGAATCTCTGGATGCCTTGAAAGGCCTGTTTGCCTGAATGCCACAAGACTCCGCTAATACCCATTGACCAGGCATCACTCTTCATACGATATTGCCTTACACCACCCACCTCAAACATGCTTTTTAACGAGCCGTCAGCAATACTTTTCTCCCACGCATAATTGACTGATCGTTCTGCTTAGTTAAACTTGCATCTTTTCAGGGCAAGGAATGTTAGGGAATGACCGCAGCCGAAACGACCAGCGACCAAAGTGCACTCACTAGCATGCTGGAAACATTGCCTGTCTTGCCCACCGCGGCTTCAAGAATCATGGCCATGGACAAAGACAGCGATGACTATTATGAACAGGTGCTGTTTCTGGCCTAGGAAGACCCGGTGATTGCAGCAAAAATAACCAGCTAGCGAACTCCACTGCCATGGCGGGAATCAAACGGATTGAGCTCCCAGCCGCTGGCACGAGTGGGCATCAACCAATCCTCGCCCCTGATTTTCAATACACGGGAAGGTATTAGAAAATAAATCTAAAGAAGCCCACAATAAAACTGTGGTAACTTAGGTTCGTTTAACACAGCAAGCACAACTCTATATATGATCAAACATAAAATAGTAAGCAATGCATGGATATTGATAATATTTGGACTGGCAGCCTGCGCACCACTGCCAATGGATATTTCAGAGCAACATATCTCATCTGATCACGCTGTTCCGTCAGGTGCCATTCCGAAACCCATTCTCAACCAGGCGCCACCGGCAAAAAGTACTCCGGCAGAAGCGGAGGATGTCTATTCGGTGGTGGTCAATGACGTCGACCTCCGCGAACTTCTATTTGCACTTAGCCGTGATGCCTCATTAAACATTGATATTTCACCGGATATTCAGGGCACCATTACTTTAAACGCAGTGGACCAAACCCTTCCTCAGATTCTGGACCGAATTGCCGCCTTCACTGATATACGTTACAGCCTCAAGAATGATGTATTAGTGATTGAAAAAGATAGCCCCTATTTCGTGCACTACGATATCGGCTATCTGAATATGGATCGCTCCAGTGAATCCTTTGTATCCATATCCACCGAAGTCGCCACCACCGGTGTCGGCGCCGTGGAGGGAAGCTCGTCGGGTGGCGATGGCAACAATAATTCGGCAACAACCATCGAAAACCGGTCTGCATACAATTTCTGGCAAACTCTCATTAGTAATATTGAAGCCATTGTTTACGGCGGCGATAGCACAGAGTCCATCTCCACGACAGAAGAGGACTCATCGGATACAGAGACGGAACATTCGCCACAGGCAGATACCAGCATTATCGCCAATGCTGAAAGTGGCATTCTCAGCATTAAGGCTCCACGGAAAAAACACCTTGAAATCCAGACCTTTCTCGACGAAGTACTGAATGGGGCCAAACGCCAAGTGCTCATTGAAGCCAGTATTGTTGAGGTCACACTGAACGACGAATACCAGGCGGGTGTTGACTGGTCTCGTCTCGCACAGTCTGGTGGCAGCGGCCTCAGCTTTACCCAGAGTCTGATTGGCACAAACCTGGCTGATGCCCCAGTGTCCACCTTGAACTATACCGACAGTGGTAAACATGGCTTTGATGCCACCATTAAACTACTCAGCGAATACGGTAATGCAAAGGTACTATCAACGCCCAAACTGATGGTCATGAATAACCAGACGGCGCTATTAAAGGTGGTCGACAACCTGATCTATTTCACCATTGATGTGGAAGAGGATGTACAGGAAAATTTCATCAACCGTACCTTTACCTCTGACATCCACAGCGTTCCTGTGGGCCTGGTCATGAGCGTCACACCTCAGATATCCGATATTGACACTGTGACAATCAATGTGCGTCCAACCATTTCCAGGGTGCTCCGGTTTGTTCAAGACCCCAACCCAGCCCTCGCGGACAGCAATACCACTAGCCTCATTCCTGAAATCTCGGTACGAGAAATGGAGTCCGTCATGCAGGTAAATGGCGGGGATACCGCCATTATTGGTGGCCTAATGCAAGACAAGCATGATGACGATAGCGCCGGGGTACCTGGCCTCAGCAAACTGCCCTGGGTTGGCGATTTGTTCAGTTACAAAGATAAAAGCTATACCAAATCTGAATTGATCATCTTTATCCGGCCAACAGTAATCAAGCAGGCCAGCCTGAATACCACAGAACTAAAAACCTATGAAAAGTACCTGCCGGAAAACCTTCAGTAAGGCATAACAACGACGGAGTATGACGCAGTGAGCCTATTACTGGACGCCCTGAAAGAGGCAGAAAAGAGTCGAAAAGGGCATCGCCTAGAGGAGTCCAAAAAGGATTCAATTCGTCCCCAACAAGAAGATCCCGAAGTACTGGATCTGGACCTTTTTGAAGAAGAGGATGGGAATAGCTGCCCCACAGCAACCCAGCCAGAGGCAGAACCCGTATCGACAGAGCTCACATCAACAGAACCGTCGCCAGCAGCACCATCACAAACAGAATCCGTTCCAACAAAGCATCCTGCGACTGCTGCCAATATCAAAGAAACAGAAGACACCCGAGCGAGAACCAAGAAAACGGATTCCGCAGTGGTTGGTAGTGACCATCTAACCACAACACCCATTTCCCCGATAGAGACACATTCAGCACCCAAAACTGCAGCTGCAGAACTTAACGGCAACGCCCGCGTGGCAGCAGAGGTGTTCCAGAACCGGGAAAATAAACCGTCTCGTCCCATGTCTCGACTGCCACTGTTGCTGCTGCTTCTCGTGCTCGTCACCATTGGACTTATGGCCCTGTATTTTCTGTTGCTGCCCAAAGATGATTCCTCTTTTTTGCCATCTCACCAAACCACGATGATGGAACCCAATGTCAGCGAATCCGATAAACTTTTAGAGAGCATCAATACATCAATCCATATAGAAACAATACCTGCTGAAACAATCACCGACGCCAAAGTGACTGATAGTCAAGCCGCCCCCTCAGTTCAAGCCGACCAAACAGCTCTGAATGCTTTTCCTAAGGACAAGTTCATTCATGACAGTACCCACCAGGTCAGCACCAGCCAAGCGAGTAGCAGTCAAAGCAGCGCAGAGACCACTGCAACGGCACTGCAACAGCTAACCCAGCAGTCTTCCGATTATTCGGCAGCAAAACCACAGGGAACAATATCGTCCAGCCAGACAGCGCGCCCCGTGATAACCAAAACAGCACAATCAGACAGGGCGCAACCTCAACACTCAGAGATTAAAATCTCGAAGCGGCAATTATCGCCCCGTACCAGTCAAACACTGGCAGAGGCAAATCAAGCACTGGAACAGGGCAACCTCAATGCTGCAGAGCTGTCTTACCGTCAAATCTTGAAACAATCTCCCGACAATCTGGCTGCAACCTCAGCCCTAGGTCATCTGTTAATGCAGCGTGGCATGACAGATGAGGCCGAGAGACTGTATTTACAGGTTCTTGACCAAGACCCGGGAAATCTTGAGGCAAAAATAGCCTTGATTAATATCAGTGCCGCAGACCCGACAAATCTGTCAGCGGGAAGCCAGCTCAAACAACTTCTAACAAAGCACCCCAAACAACCCTATTTACACGCCAGCCTGGGCAATTTTTATGCGAGACGAAATGACTGGTCAGCAGCACAGCCAGCTTACTTTGAAGCCTTTGCTCTTGAGAACAAAAATGCTGAGTACGCCTACAACCTGGCCGTCAGTCTGGATCAACTGGGCAAATCCGATATCGCGGCCAATTACTATGAAAAAGCATTGGCACTGCATGACAATCATCCCACTCAATTCAACAAGTCCGATGTTGCGCGCCGATTGAAGGAAATAAAAGGAGCCAACCAATGAGTGCGCTGTCACCCAAACGCAAACCCATTGGCGAACAGCTGATCGACAAGGGTGTCATTGGACCCGACCAGTTAAAAATTGCTTTGCTGGAGCAAAAACGTTCGAACGAAAAACTGGGGAAAACACTGGTTCGGTTAGGTTTTCTGACAGAGTCTGTGCTGAACGAAGCGCTCGGGGAATCGCTAGGACAGGACAGTATTAACCTTAAGGAAATCGTGCCCGATATCGAGGCCATCAAATTACTGGATAAATCACTGGCCACCAAACTCAATATCATGCCCTTTAGCTATACCGCAGAGAGCAACACTCTGATGGTAGCCATGCCTGATACCTTCGATATTTTAGCACTGGATCGCTTGACCGCCGCACTCCCAAAAGGCATGCATATTGAGCCAGTTCTCGCCAGCGCGACTGACATCAGTGGCGCAATTGATCAGTTTTTTGGTTATGAACTCTCCATTGACGGCATTCTCAACGAAATTGAAACCGGTGAAGTGGATACTACCCAGATCGCGGGCCTGGAGGGTGCCGAATACAGTCACCCCACCGTACGACTGGTCGATGCCTTTCTCACCGATGCGGTCAAACAGGAAGCCTCCGATATTCACTTTGAACCAGAAGAAGGTTTTCTTCGGGTTCGCTACCGCATTGATGGTGTACTGCGCCAGGTACGAAGTCTGCACAAAAAATACTGGCCATCGATTGTGGTCCGGCTCAAAGTCCTGTCCAACATGAATATCGCAGAAACCCGCGCACCTCAGGATGGCCATATTTCACTGCAAATAACTGGTCATCCCATTGATTTTCGAGTGGCAACACAACCCACTATTCACGGGGAAAATATCGTTCTGCGTATTCTTGACCGCAGTAAGGCGATTATTCCTCTGGAAAACCTGGATATTCCCGATCATCATCGCAGTACATTGAAACTGATGATGGCTCGCCCGGAGGGGATCATTCTGGTCACCGGCCCTACCGGTAGTGGTAAAACTACCACGCTGTATTCCCTACTCAATTATTTAAATGATGAAACGGTCAATATCATGACCCTCGAAGATCCTGTTGAATACCCCATCAGCATGATCCGGCAATCATCACTAAACTCATCGGTAAAAATGGACTTTGCTGACGGAATTCGCTCCCTGATGAGACAGGACCCGGACATTATCCTGGTGGGGGAAATGAGAGATCTGGATACCGCCAGCATGGGGTTTCGAGCGGCAATGACCGGACATCAGGTATTTTCCACCCTGCATACCAATTCTGCGCTTGGCGCCTTCTCCCGCCTCAAAGATATTGGTGTTGAATCTAGCCTCATTGCCGGCAACATCATCGGTATTGTTGCTCAGCGGTTAATTCGAAAACTCTGTATGCATTGCCGGGAACGAGCTGAACCCAATGACATCGAGAAGAAATTATTCGCCGCCACAGGTGACACCCCCGAATTTGTTTATCGTGCCGTAGGGTGTGAACGCTGTGGACAACGGGGCTACAAGGGACGATTGGGGCTTTTGGAAATCCTTAAAATGGATGAAGAACTCGATGAGCTGGTGGCCAAAAATGCCTCCATTGGCGAACTGAGCAAAATGGCTTCCGCCAAGGGTTTCCAGCGTTTGGTAGATGACGGTATGGCCCGGGTCAAACTCGGTGAAACCACACTGGATGAGTTGTCCCGTGTAGTCGACTTCAGCGCCAGACTGGGCCTGTAATCATGGTGCAATACGCTTACAAGGCTATTGATCACAACGGAAAAAAAGTGTCAGGACACTTTGATGCTACTGGCCTCGATGATCTGGAATCGAGGCTGGACAAACACGGATTGGATTTGGTCAGTGCCAGCCCAAAGGGAAAAGACTGGATCCTGTTGTTTAAGAAAGGGGTGGAACGGCGGGATTTGATCGTCTTTTTTATTGACCTCGAACAAATGGCTGTGGCCGGTATTCCCATTATTGACTCACTGATTGAAATCCGTGATAGCGCCTCTACGCCGGCTATGCGGGAAGTGACTGCAGGACTGATTGACGGCATTTCAAGCGGGCAAACATTATCTGAAGCTATGTCAGGCTACCCAAAAGTATTTAATGACATGATGATCAAGTTAATTATTGCCGGCGAACAAACAGGCAATATGGGTCATATTTTCGGTGAACTAAAAGAGACGCTACGTTGGCAGGAAGACCTGATTCGAAAAACCAAAAAACTGATGTCTTACCCTCTCTTTGTAGGCGTTATAGTTATCGCGGTGGTTTGCTTTCTGATGATCTATCTGGTGCCCAAGCTGGTGGACTTTATCCTGTCGATGAACCAGGACATTCCGCTGATGACACGGCTGCTCATCTCCGTTTCTGATACATTCGTCAACCACTGGGAAATGATTCTGTTTATGCCGCTGATACTGTTCTTTGGCGGCAAAATGCTGTTAAAAAGAAGTCAATCCGCCCGCTACTGGTACGACGAACACAAACTTAAAATACCCTTATTGGGCGAAGCGATGCAGAAACTCATGCTATCCCGGTTCACCCGTAATTTCTCGCTCCTTTACGAGGCGGGAATCAGTGTACTGGATTGCCTGAAAATCAGTGAACAAACCGTGACAAACACCTACCTCGCCAGCGAGCTGGAATATATTTACAAACAGGTTGAGGAAGGCGCCACCATTGCCGACGCTTTTTCCAGAGGTCAGCTCTTTCCGGCACTGGTGCTGAGAATGATACAGGTTGGCGAAATGACAGGCGGACTTGGCCAATCGCTGTCAAATGTCAGTGATTTTTACTCCCGGGATGTCTCCGATTTAATCGACAAAATTCAGTCAATGATCGAGCCCTTTATGACGGTGTTTATGGGCCTGATTCTTGGCTGGATTATGCTGGCAGTGCTTGGTCCAATTTATGACATTATTAGTACGGTACAGTTTTGAAGCAGAAAATTATTTTTCAGTTTACGGATAAAACACTGACCGTTTACCAATGGTCCGGGGCCGGTCAGGTAACCGATTCCGTCTACTACCTGCACAACCCGGAAGATCATCAACGTTTTGCTGAAACTGCGATTAATTGGGCAACGTCTATTGGTTACATTCTGCTCAACCTATCCAGTGAGGAATATCACCAAGAACAGCTACCCCACATTCAGGGTAAAGACCGACAATTGATGCTTGAGCGCAAGCTGAAAAAACTTTTCCCCAATAGTGACTACACCCATTACCGGTTTCTAAAGCGGGAAAAAACGGGCCGAAGAGACGATATTTATCAGCTATCGGGGGTCACTGATACTGTCGCTATTGAGCCCTATGTCGATCTGATCAACGGCCACCAGATTGAAATTAAGGGTGTCTACTCAACGCCGTTAATTATTCATAACATTATCAAACCACTTAAATCAGCCTCGCAGGTACTGGTCATTGCTACCGGGAAGCCGGGGGAAAATAATCTACCCTTTCGCCAAACCTATCTGGATGGCAAGCTGGTTCATTTCAATCGACTCACCGCCATCTCTTTCGAAAATCAGGAGGAGTTAGCTCGCAAATTTAACCGTGAGATTCAACGCAGCTGGCAATACCTCAACAACCGTCGAGAAATAAAACCGGGGGTTACCCTTGAAGTCATCCTGATCGTGCCGGAAAACGTAAAAACGGCGTTGAATGAACAGGGCATGGCAGACCATTGTCATTATGTCTATGTGTCAATGGAGGAGCTGGTTCAAGCGCATCAGGCAGAGAATAAAATTGAACAGCCTAATTTTGCCTCTCTAACCGCATTCCTATTGGGCAAAACGGCCTACAAAAAGCCTCACTACAACCCCGAAAAACTATCGTTTGTTCATTTGCACCAGCAAATGAAACGGTACCTGATGGCAGCCAGTATTTTACTGGCCGTCGTAACTGCTGGAATGTTCACAAACAACCTGATCCAAAGCGCCCGTATAAAACAGGCCTACCAGCAAATTGACCAATCGCTCTTGCAGCAAAGCGAGCATATTGGAACGCTGCAATCCTGGTTTGAAGCGCGACAAACGTCACCCGAAAAGATGGAAGTTGTGGTGACAACAGCGAGAAAGCTCACGGAAACAAATCCGTTGCCTCGTTCTATCTTTGAAATCATCAGTCGTGGCTACGAAGATTATGATGACCTTTCTCTCAATAGCCTTGAGTGGAAACTCACGTCCAAAACAGGAAATAGCATAGACAATCTGGGTAACGACTACCTGAATGAAGACCCTCTAGATGAAGGCTATATGGATGACAGCTATACCGACTCAGCGAAACCAACCCCCTCAAGCCAGGTAACTGTCACCCTAAAAGGGGAAGCACTTAATTTTCAGGGAAACTATCGACGATCTATAGAGCGTATAGAGGCCTTTGCCGAGAACTTAAGAAGTCTCCCTCCAGTTGCCATGGTCACCATTCAAAAATTACCACTGGATATTAATCCAAAGACAAACATTAGCCGGTCAGTGGCAGAAAGACCTGTGCCCTCCTTTGTGCTGGATATACAGCTCCAGTCAGGTGCGCGCCAATGAACGGAATGAACCGACTAGACCTTTCACAGCTGCGCAATCACATTATTCTGTTTGCGACAGTGGTAATGGTTTGCAGTCTTTTACTCTGGTTCAGTTTTTATCAGCTCACAAAACAACAACAGATCATAGACAATGCTCAAACAGACATGAGTAGCGCCGAGGAGGAAATTGAAAACCTCAATTATCTGATCTCATTGTTTGATCATTTTAGTGCCGACTACAACAGATACGTCTCCAGAGGGTTTCTTGGCGACGAGAAAAGACTTTCGTGGATAGAAACACTCGACGCTACCGCGAGCCAGCTCGGCCTGGATGACCTTCGTTATCAAATTACCCCTCGACAACAGGCTGTTGATCTCGACCTTGTACTATCACCCAATATCAAGGTGTTCGAATCGACCCTAACACTGGAAACGGGGCTGGCTCACGAGGGCGATCTCGTCACGCTTACGGAAGATTTATACCAATTAAATGGCGGATTGTTTGTCATTAGCCACTGCAAGGTTGAACGCGTCACATCAGATATCCGTTTATCAACCAGCGGTAATTTTCAGGGCTCCTGTTCAATAACTTCCTACACCGCCGGTTACGATCAACAGGTTGATAACTTTATGGAGGAAGAAGAATGAACAAAACGACCTCAATAAAGTTTTTGGGGGCTATATTTATCTTTGCTCTCACACTTGATGCCTGTGCCTTTGGGACATTATTTACCTCACCACAACAACGTGACAATTTGGACCAACAGCGCGCTCACGGATACGCGTTCAAATCATCACCGGACGCCGCGAGGCAGTCTTCCGTTAGTGCCTCACCGACAAAGAATCTGAAGCAAGTATTCTTTAATGGCTACGTTATACGGAAATCCGGACCCAGTACTACCTGGACTAATCAAAAAGTATTACCTGAGGGTGATCATTCGCAACAGGGGATATCACTCCAGCCCGGCAACGGCAGTGGCAAGAAAGGCACCGCGCTATCAGTTCAGTCATCATCAACACCTGTTCAGCTATTACCCGGACAAACCCTGAACCTTGAAAACGGCCAGATAATCGAAAGCTATTACCGACACAAGCCACCAAAAACAGCCAAAGTAAAAACCCCGGCAGCATCCGGACCGACAGAATCATCATCTGCCACACACCCCGAGGAGTCTGATCATCAATCATTGGAGCAGGAATGAGCCAGCAAAAGAAGGAATACAGCTCAAATGCTCACCAGCGTGGCGCTGTCTTAATCATACTGGTGATGCTCATGGTGCTGGCCTTGTCCTCTGCCCTTCTGACAGGCATTAGCGCCACAAAAACAAAGCTCACTCAATCAGCACAAACCCGGCTGAATTTAGCAGAAGCCAAATCCGCCATCATTGCCTATGCACGATTATCAGACCCAGATAAAACATCATCCGGCCTAAACCTCAGGTATCTCCCTTGCCCTGATACCGATGGTGACGGTTTGGAGGAAACACCCTGTGGCACCAGTGCCGCCTCAGGCTGGTTACCCTGGCAGACCCTCGGCGTTCCACCATTAAAGGACAGCAGCGGTTATTGTTTCCGTTATTTTGTTGCCGCTGCCTACAAAAGGGGCTCGGCTATTCCCCCTGACATAGCAGCACTACCACCGGCAGAATTTCAGGTTTACAACCATCAGGGGACCTTAATATCAAATGATGTTATCGCCATGATTTTTGCCGTCAATGAACCTGTGGCCGGACAACGCCGCAATATCAACCCCGGTGTCGCCACAGAATGTGGCAGCACTGCTTTGAGTGCGGCCATCAATCAAGATCAGAATCTGCTGGAGAGTATCAATGGCATCAGTAATGCCAGTGCACCCCAGTTTATCGTAGCCCCGGAAGGTAGTAGTAGCACATTTAACGACACAGCCATTTGGATTTCCCGCACCGAGTTTTAGCAAAAAAAACCAGCGGCACAAAATAGACCGTAAAAAAACATATAGCCCATAAAATGAGAACCGTTATGCGGAGCACAGGACATAAAACAAAATCAAAGACCGGAGCTACCCATTTTCAGTCACTTCAGAAGGGGTTTTCCTTATTGGAAATGGCCATCGTTCTGGTGGTACTCGGGTTGATATTAGGTGGTGTGCTACTGCCGCTTTCAACACAAATGGAAAAACAGGACCGGGATGAAACCCAGAGAACACTGGAAGAGATACAGGAAGCTTTAATAGGCTACACCATGACGAATGGCCGACTTCCCTGCCCCGATACTAATGGTGACGGCATCATGGATATGTTGACAACTTGCACCAACAATCAGGGCACTATTCCCTGGGTTGACCTAGGGACAGGAAAAGCAGATGCCTGGGGACAACTATTCACCTATCGGGTGACAGGTAATTTTGCCGACACCACTGATGGTACCGGCTGTGGCACACCCACGGCCGGGGTTTCATTTGAGCTTTGCTCTACCGCTGATATTAATATTCTGGATGCGAGCGCCGGGAATCCGGTGGCCTCTCAAATACCCGCCATCATCATTTCCCACGGTAAAAATTGGGCCACCACTACCAGTGCAAATGAAAGTGAGAACACGGACACGGACACAACATTTGTCGATCGACTCTATTCCAATAATACAGCCGCTCCATTTGACGACCAGGTTATCTGGATATCACCAAACGTGCTGAAAGCTCGTCTGGTGTCTGCCGGGCGGCTTCCGTGAACCAGCCCTCAAAATAAAGATAGTTATTTGAAATTAATAAGTTATATGTTAAATTTCAACCACTTTATTTGGCTTTAATCCTTATTAAAACAAACAAAACAACTGAGCAAAAACCATTCACCATCAAGGTTAGCAATCAGGGAGATCGAAATGTCCAAGCAAATAAACCTAAAATCCAGCCAAGGGGGTTTTACCCTGGTAGAAATTGCCATTGTCTTGGTCATTATCGGCCTGATTCTAGGCGGTGTTCTTCAGGGGCAAACCATGATTGAGAATGCCCGTTATAAAAACTTCCAGAAGGAAATTGACAGCTACCGTGCAGCCTTTCATACCTTTAGGGATATGCAAAGAGCCCTGCCGGGCGATATCACCACCGCCCAGGCAAGGGCCAATTTAAATGCCTCAGCAACAGGTGGAAACGGTAATGGCGTTATAACTGGCGGCGACTGCTCGGCAAACAACGAAGAGACTTGCCGTGTCTGGTCTCACTTGCGCTATGCAGAATTAATTCCCGGTGACCCCACCGTCAATGGAACAGCCTCTCGCCCCAACCATGCCTATGGCGGCCTGGTCAGCTCAATGGAAACAAGCAATGCAGGCAACAATGTTACCGAGCACAAACTCCGCCTCCTTAATGTGCCTGGCGAAGTGGCCCAACGTTATGATAGTGAAAATGATGACAACGACCCCAAGACGGGTTCTGTATCAAAGACGGGGGCAGCTAATTACGGTACAGGCAATGTTACCTTGCTGATCAAACTTTAATTCAGTCAGTGGTATGTGGATTGCCCCGATTTATCGCCCCCCTTGTTGGGGCGATACTTTTTCAGGATCTCAAACAGGGATTACAAAAGCCCGAATAATGACTCCCAGACATCATTTTGAGCGGTTAACATGCTGAATGCATAAAATGTTGAATATAACTAACCTGTTAAATAAATAGTTGAGTCAATAAAGTGCCAACAGATTCTAACAACCGCCGACAGGATACTCGCTTCAGCGCACCTTTTGCCAATGTCAAAATACGCAAACGGGGGTTTGGCATCCATCGCTGGAACACCGATTCAACCCTGGTTGATGTCAGCTCCAGTGGCATATCTGTTAGCTCCCGGAGTCTTCGGCTTAACACGCTCAACACGGTCGAATTTGAATTATCCATTGATGGTAAAAACATCGCTGGCAGCGCCATTGTCTGTTATACAACCAGACAAGGTACCGACAATAAGTATGGCCTTTTGTTTATCCAGGCCAATACTGGTGTAGAGCAATTGTTTAATCACCTGTCGTTCTCGGCAGATCAGGCCAAACGTCTGGGTGAGGAATTGGCTGAACGATTTATTCAACAGCGAATAGCCAACTCTTCTCACCGCGAATTAAAAACACACAATCAATTGATGCTAGATGCAGTAAAAGCCATGGCTATTCGGCTAGGAGAAATGGGCTTGCTGATTAAGACAGAATCAGGCGATTACACCACGCCTGATCAGGCGCTAACAGTCAGCGTAACAGGTAAATTGGGTTTCCCATCATTGTCTCCATCTAATCAGATAAACCGGGTAACGGTTACCACCGTAGAAATACCAGGCAACAGGGAAACCGACCAAGCGTTTGGCTATCAACTTTCCTCAGGAGAACAACTCAACAGCTTGGTTGATTTGCTGGACCATGTCTGCGCAACCTTTGAAACAATTGCCATTCCAGCCTAATGTCTGGTTGAAAAACTCATGTACTTGCTCGCTCAGTGACCCTCACTGTTTACTAAAAAGCCGGTTATACTGACCCCGATCAATCACTGTAACCTTTTGGGTATATCGCTGGCATGTACTGTGATTTTTTTGGCCTGACAACGTCACCCTTTCGGGTGACACCGGATACTTCGCTATTTTATGCCGGAGGAGAACGCGAGGCGTTACTCAACGCCATTGTCTATGCCATATCCCACGGTGATGGCATGGTCAAGGTCGTGGGTGAAGTCGGCAGTGGCAAAACCATGCTCACCCGCATGCTAGAAAAGAAACTGCCGGAAAGCGTCACGATTATCTACCTTCCTAACCCGAGCCTGGCGGCAAAAGATCTGGTCTTCGCCATTGGTCATGAACTGGGGTTAGCACTGGATCAGAGCCAGACCAAAACCCATGCGCTCGTGGCCATTCAAAAAAGACTGCTGGAAATCCACGCCGACAATCAGCGTGTTGTGGTATTCATTGATGAAGCCCAATGCATGCCCCTGGACACACTGGAAGAATTACGGCTTCTTACCAATCTGGAAACAGAAACTGACAAATTGCTTCAGTTAGTTCTATTTGGTCAGCCAGAACTGGATGAACATCTGAGCCACCCCTCCGTTCGCCAGATCAAGGAACGGATTATTCATAACCTTTACCTGAAACCTTTCAGTGAAGCTGAGATCTCAGAATACCTCGCCTTTCGCCTCCACAAAACAGGCTATAACAGGTCGTCCCTCTTCTCCCGCTCGGCACTTAAGTCACTTGCCAAATACTCCGATGGCCTTCCCCGCAGGCTCAGTATATTGGCAGACAAAAGTCTACTGGCCGCTTATGCCGAACAGTCGCGGACCGTCTCTGCCTCACATGTCCATATCGCCCAGGGCGACCATCAACCTGGAGCACTCTCTGCTCACAAGGGTGCAGCAAAGACTATGGTAAAAATTTCTGCCGTGTTCGCCGTGTTGCTCATCATCCTGTGCATATCTTTAGAATCTTAGGAGGCGGATTGATTAAATTGGCGTCAACGTTAACTGATCATTCCACGTTTCCAGCCCAGAACTAGAAAACGCCGACGAAAGCGAATGTGCTGAACCCATCAAAACCCTGTTTGCCGATATCAACGGAAATGGGATTTTTCTTCCTCATCAATTCGTTACTCAGGCCTACAGCGGCTGATTGCAAGAAGCCGCTGAACTGACCTCATCATTGGGCATCAGCCAGAATAACTAACGGCTAGGCCCTGCTATAAATAAAATGGCAGGGCCGACTTCAGGTTGATTTCCTCAGCAGAAAGATCACAGCCATAGGCCAGTACTTCCACACCGGCATCCATCGCTTCCCGCAAAGTCTGCCCGTACACCGGATCAATCTCATCCGCAGGCCCCACCGATTGCGCACCGCTGTGTTGTACACAGAAGACCAGTACGGCCCGGTGCCCCTGCTCCACCATCGCCATCAACTCCCGCAAGTGCTTGGTGCCCCGAGTTGTGACTGCATCCGGAAATAGTACGCGCCCATCTCCAACACCCAAGGTAGTATTTTTCACTTCCACGTAGCAGCGTCGCTCGCCGTCGATCAACAACAGATCGATACGGCTGTTCTCATCCCCGTACTTCACCTCAGGGCGAATTTCACTGTACCCCTGCAACTCGGCTATCACCCCACTTTCAATGGCTTCACGCACCAGCTTGTTGGGCCGCCCGGTATTCACCCCGACAAGAAATCCATCCGGTGTGCTGGTAATTTCCAGAGTACCGGGCAACTTACGTTTCGGGTCATTGGAGCGGGAAAACCAGCATGGAGTTTCCGGTGCCCAGCAGTTCTTCATGGAACCGGTGTTGGGACAATGAATGGTCATCTCTTCACCATTTGCCAGACGGATGTCCGCAAGAAAGCGCTTATAGCGCTTCAGCAATATTGCCTGCTCCAGTGGCGGCTCTATCTTCATAACTTCTTCATTCCGTCAGCGCCCGCCCCAAACGATCTACTGCCACCTCCAGCCGCGGCAATGATTCTGTATAGGCAAAGCGAATATGTTGGCGGGCCTTGTTATGCCCAAAGTCAGTCCCCGGCGTGCAGGCAATGCCGTGCTCACGAAGCAACTGCCAGCAGAACGCCTCGCAATCATCAGTAAAGGTGGAGACATCGGCATAAAGATAAAATGCACCCTCAGGCACACGATCAATACGGAACCCCAGTTCTCGCAGGGCCGGCAGTAAAAAATCACGACGCTCCTGGAAGGCCTGACGCCGTTGCTCAAGAATCTCTCGAGTGTCCGGTTGAAATGCGGCCAGCGCGGCATACTGGGCAATACTGGGGCTGGCGATATAAAAATTCTGCGCCATCACGGTCAGGGTATCGATCACTGCCTCGGGGACGACCATCCAGCCAAGCCGCCAGCCGGTCATGCCGAAATACTTGGAAAAGCTGTTAATGACAAACAGGTCGTCGGCCACAGACAGAGCTGAGCTCAATGGCACATCACTATAGGTCAGACCATGGTAGATCTCATCAACGATCAAGGTCCCCTGTTGCGTCTTCACCTGACGATACAGCTCCGCCAGTTGCTGTTGATCGATCACGGTACCGGTTGGGTTACTCGGAGAAGCCACCATAGCGGCCACCGAATTGGGGCGCCAGTATTCCTCCACACTGGCGGCAGTGAGCTGATAATTCTCCTCCGGCCCCACCGGCACCAACTGCGGCTCGGCATCCAGGCGCCTCACAAAATTGGCATTGCAGGGATAGCCCGGGTCGGCCAGCAACAAGCCGTCGCCGGGATTCAGCAACAGCTCACAGACCATACCCAGCGCCGCACTGCTGCCGGTAGTAACAATCACGCGGCGAGCATCAATCGCGACCTCGTACTGTTCTGCGTAGAAATCGGCAATGGCCTGACGCAGCTCGGGAATCCCACAGGAAGGGGTATAACCCGTGCGCCCCTCCGTCATAGCCACCCGGGCGGCTTCGAGAATTGGCGCAGCGGTTTCAAACCGCGGCTCACCAATTTCCATGTGAATAATATCCCGCCCCTGCGCTTCAAGAGACTGTGCCGCCTCTAGAAAATCCACCACTTTAAAGGACGTGAGGTTGTGGGTGCGGTTGGCCAGTTTCGTCACTGCGGCTCCATCATGATCAGAGAACGCCATTCTCAAGGAAGGCTATGGCACGGCATTATGTCCTGAATGCCGGACAAAGCCTACAGCGCCAAACCCGCACCAGAGGCCCGCCGGGCCTGGTGATTTGACCTTCCACTGACACCACCAATCAAAAAAGCACGTTTTTACTTGAAAAAATTCTCCGCTGGCACTATAAACGCGGGTCTCGTAACTCACCGAGACTGAAAAGATGCCAAAAAAAGCAGAAACAGCCACCGTTGCTTCCCTTCACGGCTTTTCTCCCTATAAGGAGAAAAAGAATGAGGAGTACATGAATGAGAGCCAGCGTGAGCATTTCAAACAAATTCTGCTGGCCTGGAAAAGAGAACTCATGGAAGAAGTGGACCGCACCGTCTCTCATATGAAAGATGAGGCTGCCAACTTCCCTGATCCAGCTGACCGGGCGACTCAAGAAGAAGAATTTAGCCTTGAACTGCGCACCCGTGATCGCGAACGCAAACTGATCAAGAAAATTGACAGCACCATGGAGCGTATCGAAAACGACGACTATGGTTTCTGCGATCAGTGCGGTATCGAAATCGGTATTCGTCGACTCGAAGCACGCCCTACAGCCAACCTGTGCGTGGACTGTAAAACCCTCGACGAAATCAAGGAAAAACAGCTCACCGGCGGCTGATCCTGAAGGAAGCGGCAGTGCCGCTTCCAATCCCCTCGCATGGTATCCCCTGCAACGCCTTATATCGGACGCTTCGCGCCTTCACCCACCGGCCCCCTGCATTTTGGCTCCTTGGCTACTGCTGTCGCCAGTTATCTCGATGCCCGGCATTACCACGGGCAATGGCTGCTGCGCATGGAAGATATCGACCCCCCACGGGAAATGGCAGGTGCCGCAGATCTGATTCTCAAGCAATTGGAAAATCATGCCCTGCACTGGGATAGCAAGGTACTTTTCCAGAGCACACGCAGTGATGCCTATCGGGAGACGTTAAAGCAGCTCGAGGCTGATGGCTTAATCTACCGCTGTCATTGCAGTCGCCAGCAACTGCAGGAACGAGGTGGTCTTCACCCCCACCGCTGCACCTACACCGGGAACCCGGATAAGCCCCATGCATTGCGCCTGGTGGTGGCCAACCAGAGCGAAATCACCTATACCGACCTTTTCCAGGGTCAGCAGCACCAGCACATCAAACAGGAAGTCGGTGACTTTGTGTTGCACCGTAAAGACGGCTTATTCGCCTATCAGTTAGCGGTGGTACTGGACGATGCCTTTCAGGGCGTAAACCACGTCATACGCGGCAGCGACCTGCTGGATTCCACAGCACGACAGATCTACCTGCAGCAACTGCTGGGTGTCGCTTCACCTCAGTATGGCCACCTACCTGTTGCCGTGGATGCTGCAGGTAACAAACTCAGCAAACAGAACATGGCCGACCCTATTGAAAGAACCACACCCACGCTTAATCTCTGGGTCGCCATGCAATGGCTGGGGATGACTCCGCCTCAAGCCCTGCAACAGGCAACACCGGGCGAACTGATTACCTGGGCCATACCCCACTGGGATCGCAAGGCCATTCCGGGCCTCATCCAGCAGTTGGCGCCATAAATTTTACAATTGCCCATGTCACAGGGAGGTGTGCTACCAGCAAGTTATTCCCCGGGCTTGCATCCAGGTAACAACAAGGTAACACTAACAACGGCACGAACATTCCCCTTTGCGGCAGGCGTTTCATGGATTCCATCCTGATTGTCGAAGACGAAGACAGCATTCGAAGCTCTATCAAGAAACTGCTTAACGGCCAGCTCTTTGAAACCAGCGAGGCCAACAGCATCCAGGATGCACTCGACAAATACGATCTGACAGACTTCTCGCTAATCATCAGCGACTTGCGACTTCCGGGTGCCCCCGGCACCGACCTGATCCAGCTAGCCGGCGATGTGCCAGTGCTGATCATGACCAGCTATGCAAGCCTCAAGTCCGCCGTGGAAACCATGCGTATGGGCGCCGTGGACTTTATTCCAAAGCCCTTCGATTCCAAGGAACTGCTTGATGCCGTGCGGCGAATTCTGGACAACCCCAAGCCAGCTCATTCTCTCAAGGCACCGGACCTGTCCGGAAGAGGCATGATCGGCTCCAGTGCCGCGATGAAGTCCGTGTTTAATATTATTCAGAAAGTGGCGCAGACCGATGCCACGGTACTGATTCATGGTGAAACCGGCACCGGCAAGGAACTTGCCGCCAGCGCCATACACAACGAAAGCAATCGCTACCGTCGCCAGCTTATCTGCGTCAACTGTGCAGCCATTCCCGAAACACTTATCGAAGCGGAACTATTTGGCCATGAAAAAGGCGCATTCACCGGCGCATCCTCAGCCCGCAAGGGCCTGGTCACGGCGGCGGATGGCGGCACTCTGTTTCTAGACGAGATTGGAGAACTTCCCCTCGAAGCCCAAGCGAGGCTACTGCGCGTTCTACAGGAAAAAGAAGTTCGCCCTATCGGTTCAGTGAAGTCACACAAGGTGGATGTACGACTGGTCGCGGCAACCCACCGCAACCTGAAAAAGCTCTGCGAACAGGGCAGCTTCCGGGAAGACCTTTTTTACCGCATCAATGTTGTCAATCTCGACCTGCCCCCGTTACGAGAACGCGGTAAGGACGTTCTGGAGATTGCCGACATGCTGCTGGAAAAGCAGTGTGAAAAACTTAAAAAGCCCCATCTCAAACTTGCCCCTGATGCCATTCAGGCAATCACCACCTACCACTGGCCAGGTAATATCCGTGAGCTGGAGAACTCCCTGGAACGCGCCACCATTCTCTGCGACGAAAACGAACAGATCACCCACGACCTGCTAGGCATTGACCTGTCGCTGTTTGAGATTGACGAGGAGGCGGAGCAGCGCAGCAGCCATACATTCCGTCAGACCAATATCGATCCCCCGGAAGGGCTCTCACTGGAAGACTATTTCACCCGGTTTGTACTCGAACACCAGGAAGCCATGAGTGAAACAGAGCTGGCCAAAAAGCTGGGTATCAGCCGTAAGTGCCTCTGGGAACGCCGCCAAAAACTGGGTATCCCGCGCAAGAAAGACGCCTAACCCATTCAAGTGTCACCTAGTTTGTTACTTTTTTCTGCACCCATGCGTGTATATAGGTAACACTTTTAGCCCAAAAAGTGTGATCCGCGTCTCAAAAAAAAATTAACTTATTGTATGATAAATAAATTTTATTTTTGGCACACTTCCTGCTCTATCACATGTACAATAAAAACAGCTGATAATTAAAAAAATAAATAATAAAAATAAACAATTGGATGGATTGCTAACCGGTTGATTAGGGGGGTAGACCCGTCGACCTACAGCCTATGGGATACAAGGGAAGCTTTCGGGCTTCCCTTTTTTAATGCCAATCGCCAGGGTCTCGACACCAATATCGTCAACAGGAGCGTCCTTCGTACCCCCTGTGCTAGAATGCCTCTTTCCTGTTTAAGCACATCACCAATGCTGAAAAAGATCGCCAGCTACTTCCGTAAAGACCCGCTACCCATCCTCCCGGGGGAACCCCATACAATCCCCTCCGGCGACCACCCTATTAGTCCCCGTCAAATCACTTCCGGTGCAAAAAAAGTGGTGGAGCAGTTGGTCAGCGATGGCTATGAAGCCTACCTGGTCGGCGGCTGTGTACGCGACCTCCTGTTGGGTATGCAACCCAAGGATTTTGATGTCGCCACTGACGCCACCCCTGAAGAGGTCAACCGACTGTTTCGCCGCGCGCGTATCATTGGCAGACGCTTCCAGATTGTTCATGTACGCATGGGCAAGGAAGTCATCGAGGTCACCACATTCCGTGCCAGCCACACGGCAGAGCACAAGGGACGTGATCAGTCACGACGCTCTTCCAAGGGCCTGTTGTTGAGAGACAATATTTTTGGCTCGGTAACCGAAGATGCCTGCCGCCGTGACTTCACCATGAATGCCCTGTATTACCACCCACAGGACAACAGTGTTTTTGACTATGCCAATGGGTTAAACGACATTCAGCAGCGGCTGATACGCGTTATCGGCAACGCCGAAGAGCGTTACCGGGAAGACCCGGTGAGAATGCTCAGAGCTGTGCGCTTTGCCGCCAAGCTGGGATTCAGGATCGAAGAAAACAGTGCCCGAGCCATTGGCAAACTCGGACACCTGCTCGCCGATATTCCTCCCGCCAGACTATTTGATGAAGTACTAAAGCTGCTGATGCATGGCCATGCACTGGCCACCTTCCGACTGCTGCGGGAGTTCGGCCTGTTCAAACTGCTGTTCCCCGCCACAGAAGAAGCGCTGTCAAAGGACCCTGGCTATTACCTCGAATTTCTCGAGCAGGCCATGACCAATACCGACAAACGCATTCGTGCGGATAAACGGGTGACACCCGCTTTCCTGCTGGGCGCCATCCTCTGGCCTGCCGTTCTGGAAAGACGCAAGGCCTTTGAAAGCGGTAACAGCTCCCCCGTCTATGCCCTGCAACAGGCGGCCGGTGAAGTGGTTCACCGTGCCTGCCAGCGCATATCCATTCCGAGGCGCTTCAGCATGCCCATGAGGGAGATCTGGGAACTGCAACTGCGCCTGCCGCGCCGCGCCGGCACCCAGGCATCGCGCCTGATGGAAAACAACCGTTTCCGTGCGGGCTATGACTTTCTACTCTTGCGTGAAGACGCCGGAGAAATCGAACCGGGTCTGGGTGAATGGTGGACCCGCTTCCAGGAAGCCAATGAACACGCGCGCGAGGAAATGACCAGCAACCTGGATCAACCCAAATCGCGCCGCCGTCGCCGCCGCCCGCGCAAACGCCCCTCGTCACCCCAGGACAATCATGACTGAAGTGGTCTATATTGGCCTCGGCAGTAACCTGGCCGACCCACTGGATCAATTGCAACGTGCCGCCCTCGCCCTCAGCAACCTGCCAGATACCACCCTGACCACCTTATCCAGCTGGTATCAGACCCCACCCATGGGGCCGCAGGATCAGCCCGACTACCTCAACGGCGTGGCGCAACTGAACACTACCCTCACCCCGACCCAACTGTTACAGGCACTGCAGGCCATTGAGCAGGATCATCAACGAGTACGGGAACGCCACTGGGGACCGAGAACGTTGGATCTGGATATTTTGCTCTACGGCGATCAGGTCATTGACCTTCCGGAATTAAAAATTCCTCACCCCGGTATGTACCAGAGAAATTTCGTGTTGTTGCCGCTGGCGGAGATCAATCCTCAACTGCAATTCCCGGACGGCAGCATCCTGGCAATGCGCTTGGAAAATTGTCCATCTGAAGGTATCGTTCGCCTCTCGCCTGGAGATTTCTGTGGAACAACTGGCTAACGATCTGGATCTTGCTCTCGAGGATTACAAGCTGCCGGGCTTCATTGCCGTGGAAGGTCCCATCGGCGTGGGAAAAACCACACTGGCCAAGCGCCTGGCCAGCAGCTTCAACTACGAAACCCTGCTGGAACAGGCCGAGCACAACCCGTTTCTCGAACGCTTTTACGAAGACCCCCGCAGCGGTGCTCTGCCCACCCAACTTCACTTCCTGTTCCAGCGCACCAAACAGATTCAGGAGTTACGCCAGGGGGATATCTTCCAGCAGGTACGAGTGGCAGACTTCCTTATCGATAAAGACCAGCTTTTCGCCCAGGTCACCCTCGACGACGACGAACTCAAACTCTATCAGACGGTATATCAGCAGCTCACGATCGACGCACCAAAACCCGATTTGGTGATCTACCTGCAAGCTCCCACCGAGGTGTTGCTGGAACGCATACAGCGCCGCGGCATTGAGATCGAGCAGTCCATTGAAGCGCGCTATCTGGAACAGCTCAACGAAGCTTACACACGTTTTTTCTATTATTACGATGATGCCCCTCTGCTGATCGTCAATGCCACTGACATCGATCTCAGCAGTAATGAAGAGGACTACCAGAATCTGGTGAGCTACATGCTCAACATCAAGTCCGGGCGCCATTACTACAACCCCCAGGCAAGCCTCTGAACACCTCCTGGGTACCAAGCCATCCAATGGAACCGATTCGTCCATGAAAACTGTCACCATCCACACCCTGCGCGACCTCAAATCCCGGGGAGAAAAGTTTCCGGTCATCACCGCCTATGACGCCTCCTTTGCCCGCTTGATCGAACAAGTCGGTATCGAAGTGGTGTTGGTGGGGGATTCCCTGGGCAATGTTATTCAGGGTCAGGACAGCACCGTACCGGTGACCATGGACGACATGGTCTACCATGTCAGCGCCGTGCGCCGCGGCAACAGCAAGTCCCTGATCATCGCCGACCTGCCGTTTATGGCCTACGCCAGCGAAGAACAAGCGATGATGAATGCTGCCGAGCTGATGCAGGCCGGTGCGCACATGGTGAAACTGGAAGGTGGCGCCTGGCTCGAACACACCGTTCGCCTACTTGCCGAACGCGGTATTCCGGTATGCGGACATCTGGGACTGACCCCACAATCTGTCAACAAATTGGGCGGCTACAAGGTTCAGGGCCGGGATGAACAGGCTGCGGAAATGATGCTGAAGGATGCCAAATTGCTGGAACAGTCGGGTATCGACCTGCTGGTGCTGGAATGTGTACCAGCCGCCCTGGCGAAACAGATTTCAGAGGAATTGTCCGTGCCGGTAATCGGCATCGGCGCTGGTGCCGATACCGACGCCCAGGTTCTGGTAATTTACGACATGCTCGGCCTGTCTCCCAAAGTGCCGAAGTTCTCACGCAACTTCCTGGCGGAAACCGGCAGTCTCGAAGGAGCCCTCAGTGCCTACGCCGCAGCGGTCCGCGACGGCTCATTCCCGGGACCTGAACACGGCTTCTAGGTCCACAGCAGCGGCCACAGGAGAACACTCCCTGTCGCCACCAGAAATACCAGTGCAGCGCACAGCATCATGCGTTTGGGGTTGGGGCCAATTCTCTGGATATAGACAATCGCCAGCGCCGACGAGAATGCAAGCGGCTTGGCAAGCGTCACTGCCTGCGGCCCCAGCCAACTTCCCAGCACCAATAGCCCCAGCGACAACGACCACAGTAGCGAAGCTGCACGATAGGTGCTGTCGGCGCCGTGGCGCACCGCAAAGGAGCGCTTGCCCGCCTGGCGGTCCGTTACAATTTGTGGCGGCTGGTGGGAAAACAGCAGTGCCGTGGCAAACGCCGCAAAGGCCAAGGTGCCCAGCAATGCAATTAGGCCCGGCGGTTGCCCACTGACAAACCACAACCCGCTGAATACCCCGCCGTAACAGACTGCCGTAGCCCACTCCCCGGCGGGGCTATAAGAAAGCGGTCGCTTCCCGACGTTATACAACACCCCCAACACCGCCAGGGGCAGGGCAAACCCGAGAATCCACAGCTGCTGAAACAGTAACAGCACCAGCTGCCCCAAAGCGCTGCCGACGGACAGGCTGATCACGCCATGATAGAACGCTGTGCGCACACTGCCACCGTGGGCACGCACCCAGGAATCGTACTTTTCGGTATCGGCACCCAACTGCCAATCTTTGGCATCGTTGAGCAGATTGATGCCATGTTGCAACAGCACCACAGCCAGAGTCGCCAGCCACAGCGCCTCGTGATTGACCGACGCCTGCGCCAGCAACCACACCGCCACACCGGGCAAAATGGACACCAGGTAGATGGCAGGGTTGAGCGCCTGCCACCACCGGGTAGGGTGAGAGTCCGCAACGACTACCGTCAAGGCGCGAACCCTACGGGAAAGCAAAAATGAATCAGACTGAGACCTGAGACTGGGATTGCTGCTGGGTACGGAAATTAACCAGGGCCGCTTCGAACCACAGCGCGTGCTCGCGCTCAGAGTCGATCACCTTCTGGTAAACCTCGGCGGTATCGGCATCATTAGCCGCCAGCGCCTGGTCACGGAAACGAGGATAGATATCGCGGTATTCACGCTCTTCCACGCGAATCGCCACTTCCAGTGCTTTCTCCACCACACCTTCAGGGTTCATGGCAATCAGTTCATCACAATTGGCACGAATGGTCTCCAGAGCATCGATAGCCCGCTGGGTATCTTCGCCACGCTGGGGCACACCAATATCACTGTACAGCGCCCGCAGCCACACGGCGTGCAGCTTTTCTTCGCCCGCCACTTTTCGAAACAGGGTCGCCAATTCAGGATAGCCCGCAGAACTCGCCCAGCGGGCAAACTCCGGGTACATCACCCGGTTCTCGTATTCCTCCACGTCCACAAACGATTCAGCCGTTTTGGCCATATCGTCAGATTGGCACGCTGCCGCAAAGCATTGAAAAATCATCTCTTCCGTAATGTCTGCCTTGGCCATTTCTTTCCTCCGGAAAATGGTTGGGTTTGAACAAGATTAAATCAGGTCTGTTACGTTAACGTGTAACAGTGTATTGAAAAAGTGCTTTTTCGACTCCCGATCCTAAACAGGGAAGAGTTGCGGAACATCACCTTCTTTCCACACCGGATACTTGGCCATCGCCGCCAGAAACAGGTCCGAAAGCAGTAGCCTTTGCAGCCACGCTTGCAAGTGGGGGTATGGCGCACTGTCGAACCAGCCCTTATCCACAAAGGCGAACTGGCGGACAAAGGGAAAGATCGCCACGTCGGCAAAACACAATGTATCCCGCAGCAGGTAGGCCTGTTGCTGCAAGCGTGTTTCCAGCCTCTGCAAAAATAGATCGCTCTGGCTGCGGTAGTACTCGGCAGAATATTCCGGATGGCGGTCCGCATACTTATAGCGGTCCAGCCACGGTTTGAACTCAACATCATTCTGACGCACCAGTTCGTCAATCTGCTCCACCAGCGAATCGTCCCACCAACTATCGGGGTCATTTTGTGCCAACGCCCAGCGCATCACATCGTAGCTTTCATCCAGCACCGTGCCGTCTTCCAGCACCAGCACCGGCACCGTGCCTTTTGCCGAGGCTTCCAGCATCGCGGTGGGTTTGTCCTTAAGCAGCACCTCCCGCAGTTCGACCTGAATTTCGGCATAGCACAGCGCCATTCGAGCGCGAATGGCATAGGGGCAGCGGCGGAAGGAGTAGAGAGCAGAAAGCATGAGTTTATTGATAAAAATTATTTTGAGACAAATACATTTGGCATGGTTACAAGCACTTTTTCTACAATCTGTTCAAGCTTCGTCAGCTCAGGAATATTGTAAAAACCTGAATATGTCTCGACCAAGAATTCAGGTGTCAAATATTCAAATCCTTTTTTTGAGTAAAATTCATTACACCTTACAAGCACGGCAAATTGATCATCAGAAAGACACTTATAGCTTTCTGGCAAGTTATTGTATGAGCCTACCAAATCATGGCCATACTCACTCCGGACTTTTCTATGGGACTTCTCTCTCAAATGTATAGCCTTAAGAAAAAGCTCTAATGAACGACATAACAAAAAATAAGGTACAGGGGAATTAAGACGCTTATCCATCGTCTTATACGCGCTAAAAAACTGCTCTCCCCACACCTTAAAGGTGACACCACCAACCCTCGAATGGCCAACACCAATATGAATATCAATCATAATGAGATAATCCAACTCAAATTAAGTTATGTAATTATTGATTACATCCATAACCAAAGTAGAAACTCACTGTCCAATTAGATTTTGTGTCATACACACCACCTCACCAACAGCCAAATACCGACTTTACAATTTCTGACGTCCAAGAAAGTTCTGAGCAATCAACACTGCCACCCCGACCTCCACCAAACTCCAGGGCACCGCAATCTTCAGTAACTCAAAGGGCAGCACATCCATATTGCCCACCACCAGCCACATCAGTACAAAGCCCATCAGCCAGCCGATTGATAGCGTTTCCATAAAGCTCAACTTGCGGCTCAGATAGACCAGACAACCGGCAAATAGAAAACCCCACAATCCCCAGATGGCGCCATTGAGCGGGTCAGATGGAAATTCAAGTCCCAGCGATGCGTATTTATCTAACCAATATTGTTTGAAGAGAAATTCGTTGCGGACAAATTCAGAGAAATTCACCCAAATTCCTGACACCAAAATGGCTAGCGCGAACTTTTTCATATTCATATCTCTTTTTTATTTCCAGCTGTTTTACTTTTATTCTGGCCTGACAAAATGTTTGCGGGCGGCTTCCACTTCTTCCCTGATGACGCAACCCACGGCGTGGTCGTTGATCAAACCCATAGCCTGCATAAAGGCATACACGGTAGTCGGGCCGACAAATTTCCAGCCGAGTTTTTTTAATGTTTTGGAAAGTGCCACGGATTCTTCCGAGGTGGACTGTGTTTGTGGTGCCGGCAGTGTTTCTATGTCCGGCTCAAAGCGCCAGAAGAAAGCAGCCAGGGAGCCCTCGGATGCAGCCATCTCTCTGGCCCGCTGGGCGTTGTTGATGACCGCCTTAATCTTACCGCGATGGCGAACGATACCCTTGTCCTGCAACAGGCGCTCCACATCCAGCTCGGTGAATTCAGCGACCTTGTGAAAATCAAAGTGCTGGAACGCGGCGCGGAAGTTTTCCCGCTTGGCGAGTATGGTTCGCCAGCTCAAACCAGACTGAAAACCTTCGAGACAGATTTTTTCAAACAGGCGAATGTCGTCGGCAACCGGGAAGCCCCACTCCCGATCGTGATATTCAACATATTCCTCAGTGGCGGCACACCAGGCACAACGCGGTTTGCCATCGGGGCCAATAAAGTTTGCAGACATATCTAATTCCTTTTTCCTAACGGGTATCGAGACATCCTCAACGCACTGTCTCAGGACTCTCTACTTGAACGCCGTAGGACACCGAAACAGAGGGCACACACAAGACTAGAGCATCCGGGTATCAAAGCAAGTCATAACCCCTATAATGCCGGTTCATCCAATTCATTTTAATTTGAGGGCTACCCATGAGTCTTTTGCCCTGTGTGGAAGTTGAATCCGCACAACCCGCCACCGCTGCGGTGATCTGGCTACACGGCCTCGGTGCCAATGGCCACGACTTTGAACCCATCGTTCCTGAGCTGCGACTGCCAGCAACCCTGCCGGTGCGCTTCGTATTTCCCCACGCGCCGCAACTGCCGGTGACCATCAACGGCGGCTATGTGATGCCTGCCTGGTACGACATCCTGGAAATGAGCCTGGAGCGCAAGGTCGATGAAAAGCAATTAAAGGCCTCCGCCCGCTGTGTGCATGACCTGATCGACCGCGAGATTCAGCGCGGCATCGACAGCAATCGCATTGTGATCGCTGGATTTTCCCAAGGCGGCGCGGTCGGTTTTGAGGCGGCACTGAGCTATCCCAAACCGCTGGCAGGCCTGCTGGCAATGTCGACCTACTTCGCCACCGCCAATTCCGTCCAGGTTAACCCGGCCAATGCCAAACTGCCGATCCAGATTTTCCACGGCAGCTACGACGACGTGGTCCCGGAATTCCACGGCCAGAACAGCGTGAAGGTTCTCACCGATAAAGGCTTTGAGCCTGGCTACCAGACCTTCCCCATGGACCACTCGGTATGCATGGAGGAGATCACCGCCATTTCCGACTGGTTGCAAAAGATTCTGGGCTGAACGGCGAACTCACCCCCGCCCCGGCGCTTTTATCCCCAGGCGCTGGGCCAGCTTGTGCAGGTTGCTGGCATCCACGCCCAGCAGCCTCGCCGCCGCCGCCCAATTGCCATGGCTGGCCAGCAGCGCCTGATGAACAGCCTGTCGCTGGCTGTGCTCCACAACCTCGCGCAGGGGCAGCACCTCCTCAACTACCGCGTGCTCGTCCCCAGAGGATGAGACCGAAGCACTAGTAGCCGAACTGGGTACGCGCTCAGCGGCAACACCGACAGATCCCTCATCCAGATCCAGTAGTTCCGCCCCCAGGGAAATGATTTCGGTGCGTGCCGCACCGCGGCTCACCGCCTTCAGGGCGGCGCGACTGATGACGTGCTCCAGCTCCCGCACATTGCCCGGCCAACCGTAGCGGCACAACGCAACCTCGGCGTCGGAAGACAGGCGCAGGCTGCGCAGGCCGAGTCGCGCCCGGTTCAACTCCAGGAAACGACCCGCCAGCAACAGTACATCGTTGCCGCGCTCCCGCAGTGGCGGGATCGGCACCGGGTAGACAGACAGGCGATGGTAGAGGTCGGCGCGAAAGTCGCCGTCGCGCACGCTGTCGTGAAGGTTGCGATTGGTGGCGGCGATCACCCGCACATTGACCCGGCGTGGACGATCTGAACCGAGGCGCTGGATTTCACCGTTTTGCAACGCCCGCAGCAGCTTTGCCTGTACCGGTAGCGGCAGCTCCCCCACCTCATCGAGAAACAGGGTGCCGCCATCCGCCGCCTCGAAGCGACCGGGGCGCTCGCTGGTGGCCCCAGAGAATGCGCCTTTTTCGTGGCCGAACAATTCACTTTCCGCCAGGGATTCCGGCAGCGCGGCACAGTTGACGTGCACCATCGGCTTGTCTGCGCGACGCGACAGCATGTGCACCCGCCGCGCAAACAACTCCTTGCCCACGCCGGTTTCCCCCAGCAACAGCACCGGCAGTTCCGAGTCCGCCACCACCGATAATTCGTGCAACAGGGCCTGCAACGCTTCACTCTGGCCGACGATTTCCTCTTCCGCCTCGACCACCGACATCCCATCACCCGGATGGGATTCCCGCACCAGGCGCAGGCCTCGCAATTCCTGTTCCAGCCGGGTGACACGAATGGCCGCTTCAGCCACCAGGCCACAGTGTTTCAGGGCCTGCATGGCCTCACCACCAAAGGCACCGGCATCCAGCGCGTCCAGGGTCAGCGCACCCCACTGCATCCCCTCCACGTAGAGACTGATGCCCATGCAGTCGTGCACTGGCAACGGCTCCCCCACCTGGCTGTCGAGCAGGCCGTCATAAGGGTCGGGCAGTTCGCTACCGGGCTCAAAGCGGGTTGGCTCCCGTCGGGACAGGATCGCCGCCAAGCGGGGATGCTGGGCCACCACAAAGCGCCGCCCCAATGCCTCGTGAACCAGGCCGTCCACCGCCACCGGTCGCAGGCAGTCTTCTTCCAGGCGCAACACAGCCACGGCGCCGCAGCGAAACTGTTCGCGCAACACCCCGACCAGCCGCTGCAGGCGCACCGCCGACGGCAAATCCACCACCAGATCAGAGAGCAACACCAGATCAATCATGGTTAAAAACACCCTTTAATGGTTTTTTTAACCCTAACAAATAAGGGTAAAAATCACCATATTATTTTTAACCTATTGATTATATATGGTTATTTAAGTTGGCACAGCTTGTGCTCTGATAGTAGTGACAACATCACAAACCTTGAGAGAGAACACCATGAACATTCTCGAGCAACCGCTGGGCACACTGGCCCGCACCATTCCCGGTGCCACCCGGGTTTTCTACCAGCACCGCCTGGACTTTTGTTGCGGCGGTCGGCAGAGCCTGCAGGACGCCGCCATATACCGGGGGCTGGACCCCACCACCATCGCCGAGCAACTGAGAGCGCTGCAACAAGCCGAAAATGACGGTGGTGGCGGACAACCGGCCACACCGGAAACGCTGATCCCCCACATTCTGGAGCACTACCACGAGCGCCATCGCCAGCAACTGCCTGAGCTGATTCGCTTGGCAAGTCGCGTGGAACTAGTCCACAGCGATCATCCGGATTGCCCCAAGGGCCTCGCCGACCACCTCAGAGCCATGCACCAGGAGCTGGAAAGTCACATGATCAAAGAGGAGAACGTGCTGTTCCCGATGCTGCTGCGCCACCAGTTCGATCACGCCGGCAGCCCCATCGCTATGATGCGCTATGAGCACGACCAGCACGGCGAGGCGCTGCAACAACTGGAGCGCCTCACCCACAACCTGTCCCTGCCCGATAACGCCTGCGATACCTGGCAGGCGCTGTACTGGCAACTGGACTGGCTGCGCGCCGACCTGATGGAACACATCCACCTTGAAAACAACATTCTTTTCGATTTCGCCCAGCGGGCAAGGGAGCACAGCCATGTCTGATTACCGCAAACTCTGGACCCTGCTGGTCATTACCCTGATCGCGACCTTCTCGCTGCTGGGGTATTTCGGCAAGGAGATTTACCGTGTCGCGCCGCCGATCCCCACAAAGGTGGTCGACGCCAACGGCGAATTACTCTTTACCCGGGAAACCATTCTCAACGGCCAGACCGCCTGGCAATCCATCGGCGGCATGCAGCTGGGCTCGGTGTGGGGTCACGGCGCTTACCAGGCCCCGGACTGGAGCGCCGACTGGTTGCACCGGGAACTGGAAAACTGGCTGGCGCTGGCCGCCCAGGAACAATTCGGGCTGCCGTTCGCCGAGCTGAACGAGAATGACCAGGCAAACCTGCGCTTCCAACTGAAGCGGGAATACCGCCTCAACCACGTCGACCCCGAAAGCGAGGTACTGCACCTGTCAGCCACCCGCACCATGGCATTTGCCCAGACCGCGGATTACTACCAGCGCCTGTTCGGTGACGCCGCCGAATTGCAGGGCACCCGCGAAAGCTACGCCATGAAGGAAAACACCCTGCCCAGCGCCGAGCGCCGGGCAGACCTGAACGCGTTTTTCTTCTGGACCAGCTGGGTAGCGGCCACCCAGCGCCCCGATGGCGAGGCCACCTACACCAACAACTGGCCCCACGAACCGCTGATCGACAACCGCCCCACCGGTGAAAACATCCTCTGGTCGGTGGTCAGTGTGGCGATTCTCATCGCCGGGATTGGCCTGCTGATCTGGGGCTGGTCATTCCTGCGCAACCACGATGAGGAAGCGCCGCCCACCCCGGCACAGGACCCGCTCACCGGCTTTGCCCTGACCGCCTCACAAAAAGCGCTGGGAAAATACCTGGCACTGGTGGTGGCACTGTTCAGCTTCCAGGTGATGCTGGGAGGCCTGACCGCCCACTACACCGTGGAAGGACAGCAGTTCTACGGCATCGACATTTCCCAGTGGCTGCCCTACTCCCTGGCCCGCACCTGGCATATCCAGAGCGCGCTGTTCTGGATCGCCACCGGCTTCCTCGCCGCCGGGCTGTTCCTGGCACCGATCATCAACGGTGGCCGCGACCCCAAATACCAGAAGCTCGGTGTGGACATCCTGTTCTGGGCACTGGTACTGGTGGTCGGCGGCTCGTTTACCGGCAACTGGCTGGCCATCGCCCAGGTGATGCCCCCGGAGCTGAACTTCTGGCTCGGCCACCAGGGCTATGAATACGTCGACCTGGGCCGCCTCTGGCAGATCGGCAAACTGGCCGGTGTTGCCTTCTGGCTGCTGCTGATGCTGCGCGGCATCCTGCCGGCACTGCGCCAGCCCGGCGACAAACACCTGCTGGTGCTGCTCACCGCCTCGGTAATCGCCATCGGCCTGTTCTACGGCGCAGGCCTGTTCTACGGCGAGCGCACCCACATCTCGGTGATGGAATACTGGCGCTGGTGGGTGGTGCACCTGTGGGTGGAAGGCTTCTTCGAAGTGTTCGCCACCACCGCCTTGGCCTTCATTTTCTGCAACATGGGGCTGGTGTCGAAGCGCATGGCCACCACCGCCAGCCTCGCCTCCGCCTGCCTGTTCATGCTCGGCGGCATCCCCGGCACGTTCCACCACCTGTACTTCTCCGGCACCACCACCCCGGTGATGGCGGTGGGTGCCTGCTTCAGCGCCCTGGAAGTGGTACCGCTGGTGGTACTCGGCTACGAGGCCTGGGAGCACTGGCACCTGCGCCAGCGGGCCGACTGGATGGCGCGGGTGAAATGGCCCCTGGCCTGCTTCGTCGCCGTGGCCTTCTGGAACATGATGGGTGCCGGGGTGTTCGGCTTCATGATCAACCCGCCGGTCTCCCTGTACTACCTGCAGGGTCTCAACACCACCCCGGTTCACGCCCACGCGGCCCTGTTCGGGGTATACGGCTTCCTGGCGCTGGGCTTCACCCTGCTGGTGCTGCGCTACATCCGCCCGGGGCTGATCTTCAACGAGCAACTGATGCGCACCGGCTTCTGGTGCCTCAACGCCGGCATCGTGCTGATGATCGCCACCAGCCTGCTACCCATCGGCCTGTTCCAGTTCCACGCCAGCGCCACCCAGGGACTCTGGTACGCCCGCAGCGAAGCGTTTATGCAACAGGACTTTCTTGAAGTGCTGCGCTGGCTGCGCACCGTTGGCGACCTGGTATTCATCTACGGCGCGCTGAGCGTCAGCTGGCAGGTGGTGAAAGGCGTCTGGCCCTCACTTGGCCGCGATGCACAAAACATCTATGGCGAAGACTTCACCGCCTGACACCTACCCCACAGCAGAGACAGGAGACAGATGATGTTGAGACCGTTCAGAACAATAGCCGCAGCCGCGCTGGTCGCCCGGGCTGGCGGCGACCGCTACAAGGTGAGGACGGAACAGGGGGAAACCCGTTCATTTCACAGCCCCATCCGACAATTCGAGATCGGCGACCGGGTGACCATCGACGGCATTCGCCTGTAACCGGAACAGTAAAGGCAAAGAGGCCGGTGTGCGCGCCCCCACATCGGCATCCCCCAGCTTACCCCAGGGGCGCACCTCACCGCTAACACACCACTCTGCTATCATTGCCTGTCCCCGCCACGCTGTGAGGTCGACATGGCAAACACTTCCCCAAACTACCCGTTTCCCAAACCACCCGAACAGGGCCAACCACAGCAAGTAGCCGACGGCGTCTACTGGCTACGGATGCCGTTGCCGTTCCGCCTTGATCACATCAACCTGTGGCTGCTGGAAGAGGACGATGGTTGGACGATTGTCGATACTGGACTGGCCTCCGATGACACCACCGAACTGTGGCTGAAGCTGTGCCCGATGCTTTCCGAGGAGAAACCGATCAAGCGGCTCATCGGCACCCATATGCACCCGGACCATATCGGCCTGGCGGCCTGGCTTTGCAGACACAGCGGTGCGGAATTCTGGATGTCTCGCGGCGAGTACATGCACTGCCGCATCCTATTGGAAGACAGTACCCGGCAAGCACCGGACGAGGCCGTCAACTTCTACCACGCCGCGGGCTTCAACGACGAACAGCTTAACTACTACCGCTCAAAATTTGGTGCCTTCGGCAATATGATTCGCGGCATGCCGAGCATCTACCACCGACTGCGGGACGGCCAGATTTTTACCATCAACAACCGCGAGTGGCACATTGTGATGGGGGAAGGCCATTCACCGGAGCACGCCTGCCTGCACTGCCCGGAACTGGGGCTACTGATTTCCGGTGACCAGTTGCTGCCCACTATTTCCTCCAATGTCAGCGTCTGGCCCATCGAACCAGCGGGCAACCCATTGCAGGACTGGATCGATTCCTGCCACAAACTACGGAACCTGCTGCCAGAAGATACCCTGGTGTTGCCTTCCCACGGCCTGCCGTTCACGGGTGCGCTGCCAAGACTGCAAAGTCTGATCGACGAACACGAGAGGGATTTGCAGACTGTGTTGGATAACTGCGGCGAGGCAAAGCGGGTGGTGGACCTGTTCCCTCTGATTTTCAAATCATCAATACCCCATTCCATGCTGACGCTCGCCACCGGTGAGAGCTATGCCCACCTGCACTGCCTGATGGCACGGGGTCAGATCAAAATGGAAAAGGATGCCGACGGAGTAAACTGGTATCAGCGTAGCTGAAGCCGTCAGCGACCGCTCACCAGCGCGATTTGTCGATGGTGGAGTCGCCCCAGCAATAGTTGGGCTGCAATAGCGCCAATCAATGCCATCATCATGTCCCACTGGGCATCCCAGACATCCCCTTGGGTACCGAGAAACTCAATGGAGCCATCCCCACCGATCAACGCCGTCCACCACTCAATCAACTCATAGAAAGCACTGAATGCCAGACAGAAACAGGTGGTAAGGAAAAACAGCCAACCTCTGCGAGTGACGGCACCGGTGCGCCAGAGAATTTCACGGGCCAGAATGGCCGGCACAAAGCCTTGGGCCAGGTGACCAATGCGGTCGTAATGATTACGTGAGAAATCAAACCAATCCGCCATCCAGAAGCCCAGCGGCACCCGGGCATAGGTGTAATGGGCGCCCACCACCAGAATGACGGCGTGCACAAAGATCAGGTAGTAGGCGAGCCGGGTCAACGGGAAGCGATTGCGGGTCCAGGCCAGTAGCGGGAGCGCCACCACCACGGGAATGGCCTCAAGCCACCAAGTGGCGCGATCGAAAGGGCCAATCCAGGACCAGGCCATAACGGCCAGTAACAATACCAGTAGAGCCAACAGCTCACGATTGGACGCCATCAGCTGCCCCAGCGCGGCAACAGATTCTGCTCAATATCCAGATGATCGAGAATGCGCGCCACCACGAAGTCCACCAGGTCATCAATGCTTTGCGGGTTCTGGTAAAAGCCCGGCATGGCGGGCATGACGGTGACACCCATTTTTGCAAGTTTCAGCATGTTTTCCAGGTGAATTTCAGACAGGGGCGTCTCCCTGGGCACCACAATCAGCTGTTGTTTTTCCTTGATGGCGACATCCGCTGCCCGCTCGATGAGGTTATTGCTGGCGCCACAAGCTATCGCAGAGAGCGTGCCACCGCTGGCGGGACAGATGACCATGGACGACGGCGCCGAGGAGCCGGAAGCCACCGGGGAGAACCAGTCGCGGGCGGTGTTCAGCACTATCTGCCCCGGCTCGGCATCGAAATTCAGTGTCAGAAATTCTTCCAGGTCATCATCGTTGGGCAGTTCCAGCTCTGTTTCCGTATCCACCACGATACGGGCTGCCTCTGAGATCAGGAACTGAATCTGACAATTGGCCTGCACCAGACACTCCAGCAGGCGCAACCCATACTGGGCACCGGATGCCCCGGTCATGGCCAGGGTGATGGAACGGTCAAAATCAGCCACGGGATTTTCCCTCCAGCAGGTCTACCAATCGACGGTGGAATCCACTGAAACCGCCATTGCTCATGATCACCACATGGCCATTATCACCGGCTTGTTCAAGGGTTCTCAGCAGCAGGCGGTCAATACTGTGTACCACTTCTGAAGGAACAGTGCTGCGGTCAACCACATCCTGCAACGACCACTCTATGTTGTCCGGCTGGAACCAGAACACCTTGTCGGCATCCATCACGGACTCGGCAAGCTGGTTTTTATGCACACCGAGCTTCATGGTGTTGGAGCGAGGTTCAATGACCGCAATGATCTTTTCGTCCCCAACGCGCTTGCGCAAACCTGCCAGGGTTGTGGCAATGGCCGTAGGGTGGTGGGCAAAGTCATCGTAGACGCGAATACCGTTCACGGCGGCGATCTGCTCCATCCGCCGCTTCACGCCCTGGAATTCACTCAGTGCCTCGCAGGCTACTTCTGGGGTGACTCCCACATGCCGCGCCGCCGCAATGGCCGCGAGCCCATTAAACATATTGTGCTCACCCGTCTGATCCCAGCTAACGATGCCCCGTTGCTTGCCCTGAAAGCTGACACTGTATACGGAACTGTCATCTTCCAGAGGCTGGGCTTCCCAACTGCTGGCGAGTCCCAACGGCTGATATTCCGACCAGTGCCCGAGAGCCAGCACTTCCTGCAAATGGGCATCGGCAAAGGGTGCCACAATCAGGCCATGGCCAGGAATGGTGCGCACAAAGTGGTGGAACTGGGTCTGAATGGCTTTGAGGTCGGGAAAAATATCCGCGTGGTCGAATTCCAGATTGTTGAGAATGGCGGTGCGAGGACGGTAGTGGACAAACTTGGCGCGTTTGTCAAAAAATGCGCTGTCGTACTCGTCGGCTTCAACCACAAAAAAAGGTGAACCCCCAAGGCGGGCAGAAACACCGAAATTGTTGGGCACACCACCGATCAGAAAACCCGGTTCCATGCCTGCCCACTCCAGAATCCAGGCCAGCATGCTTGACGTCGTGGTCTTGCCATGGGTACCGGAAACAGCCAGCACCCAGCGATCGCGCAGGAAAAAATCACCCAGCCACTGGGGGCCGGAGGTATAGGGAATACCGTTGTCGAGTACGTATTCCACGGCGGGGTTTCCCCGGGATAGTGCGTTGCCGATCACCACCAGGTCCGGCGGCGGATCGAGCTGCTCTGTGCCATACCCTTCGGTGAGTTCAATACCGGCATTTTCCAGCTGGGTACTCATGGGCGGATAGACATTGGCGTCACATCCGGAAACCTCATGACCCGCAGCTTTCGCCAGCTGTGCCAGCGATCCCATGAACGTGCCACAAATACCCAGAATATGAATATGCATTGTTACTTCCCTACTCGCTTTCTTTATTTGTCTTACTCGGCGGTACTCGCCCTTTTATCGCACACAACATAGCCTAAATTGGCTTCACTGCATATCCGGTGCCTCCTACAACGGGAATTTGGCCATAAAAAATGAAATCCCCGCCGCTTTCCAGTATTATTCGCGGCTGCTGAAATGGGCGGTACAACGAGGGTATCCATGCCAAAAAAGAACGCGTTTTACGCCCAGTCTGGTGGCGTTACGGCAGTCATTAATGCCAGCGCCTGCGGGGTGATTGAAACAGCTCGCCAACACAGTGACTCTATCGGCAAGGTCTATGCTGGTCACAACGGCATTATCGGCGCCCTGCGTGAAGACATGATCGACACCAGCCACGAGTCAGATGCCACCATTGCTGCTCTGCGCCACACCCCTTCCGGCGCTTTTGGCTCCTGTCGCTACAAACTCAAAAGCCTGGAAGAAAACCGCGCCGAATACGAGCGTCTGATTGAAGTCTTCAAGGCCCACGACATCGGCTACTTCTTTTATAACGGCGGCGGCGACTCAGCCGATACCTGTCTGAAAGTCTCGCAACTTTCCGAGAAAATGGGCTACCCGATTCAGGCCATACATATTCCCAAAACCGTCGACAACGACCTGCCCTTTACCGACAACTGCCCCGGTTTTGGCTCAGTAGCCAAATATGTGGCCGTGTCCACCAGGGAAGCCAGTTTGGATGTCGCCTCCATGTGCGAGTCATCCACCAAGGTATTCATTCTGGAAGTGATGGGCCGGCACGCTGGCTGGATTGCCGCCGCCAGCGCACTGGCCGCCGATTCAGCCGGAGAACCACCCCATATCATTCTTTTCCCGGAAGTCCCCTTTAATGAGAAAGAGTTTCTTGCCCTGGTTGACAAGACCGTCAAGGAAAAAGGCTTCTGTGTGATCGTCGCCTCAGAGGGCGCACAGTACAACGATGGCACCCTGATCGCCGGCTCTGCCCATACCGATGCCTTCGGCCACAAACAACTGGGTGGCGTGGCCCCCACTCTGGCGGCGCTGATCAAACATGAGCTGGGTTACAAGTACCACTGGGCTCTGGCGGACTATCTGCAACGCTCTGCACGTCATATCGCCTCCGCCACCGATGTCGAACAAGCCTACGCGGTCGGCAAAGCTGCGGTGGAGTATGCCCTGGCAGGCAAGAATTCAGTCATGGTAACCATTGAGCGCCACAATGGCGAAGGCTACCGTTGGGAGCTTGGTGAGGCCCCGCTGGATCAGGTGGCCAACATTGAGAAAAAAATGCCCAGTGACTTTATTAGCCGTGACGGCTTTGGCATTACGCAGCTGGCCCGGGATTATCTAAGCCCTCTGATAGCCGGTGAGGATTATCCACCCTACAATAATGGCGTACCGCAATATGCCAAACTGGCCAAGGTGGCGGTGGCAAAAAAGCTCAATACACCGTTTGACATCTAAAGGGGGGTGAGGACAATAGTCTTTCGCGCCCCGGGCCGACTAAAACTGCACATGGATCTATGGATACGTGAATATAAAGGAGTCTGTTGTGACTGCCAGTAAACGTTCTTTTTTTATCTGTCTCGTCCTCGCGGCGGCCAGCCTCATCAATCCAGCAATCGCTGCTGAGAAGCCCTGCGTAGCCATCGCACCACCCAAGGCCCAACTGGGACAGGGTGCGACCGGTCAGGATGTATCCGCGCCGGTACAAAACATGCTTATCTCCTATCTGAGCGGCCCGATGCTGGAGGTGGTCAACCTGCAATCCAGACTGCCAGCACAGCTGGAAGCCGAAGCGAAACAATCCGGCTGCTCATACATGCTGTCCACCGATGTTGAGTACAAGAAGAAAAAGAGCTGGGGCAAGGCGCTGTCCATTGGCGCCGGGGTGATTTCATCAGCACTACCCTATGCGGGCGTCGGCGGTGGCGTAGGCACTTTTGTGGCAGCAACAACAGCAGCAAACGTGGCTAACACTGCAGCCAATGTGCAGATGCAGCAGGAATCCATGGAAAAACTGACGGCGGCCCAGGGCACCATCCGCAAAGGGGATTCAATCGCCCTCAGTTACAATCTGAAAAGTATCTCCAACGGTAAAAAAATTATCGGCAATGATCTGCAAACCAAGGCAGAGCAGGATGGTCAGGACTTACTGATACCCATGATCGAGCAAACCGCCACAGAAGTGTTCAACAAACTGACCCAGTAACACCGAAATATTCGATCAACCCTAAAAGGGCGCTATCTTGTTGGATGGCGCCTTTTTTATTCTGGATTTTTATTCTGGGCTTCAGCCCTCCAGCAAAAACGTCACCGGCCCGTCGTTGCACAGGCTGACCTGCATATCGGCGCCAAAAATGCCCGACGCAACATCCGGGTAGAGGTGCTCTGCCCGGCTGATGAAATAATTGTAGAGTTTCTCGGCCTGCTCGGGAGGCGCGGCAGACGTAAAACTGGGACGCAGCCCCTTGCGGGTATTGGCTGCCAGGGTAAATTGCGACACCACCAGTAGTCCACCACCCACCTGCTCCACATTCAGGTTCATCCGGCCCTGCTCATCGGGGAAAATTCTGTACTGCAACACCTTGTCCTGAAGACGGTCGACATTTTCTTCCGTGTCACCCACTTGGATGCCCAGCAACAATAAAATACCGTGACCGATCTCCCCGACCTTGTCGCCGTTGACTTCCACATGGGCATAGCTGACACGCTGAATCAAACCCAACATCTACTCACCACCCTATTCTTTTTTATTCACCACGTTGACCGGATGACCGGCCAGAAAGGCCCGTAAATTATCGGCTGCCTGCTGCACCAGCCGCTGCCGGGACTCCCGCGCTACCCAGGCACTGTGAGGTGTAACAATCAGGTTTGGCAGTTCAGGATTAAGCAGGGGGTTACCATTAACCGGTGGCTCCTCAGCGAGCACATCCACACCGGCTCCGGCAATCTCACCATCCTCCAGCGCTTCGGCCAGGGCAGCCTCATCCACCAAGCCACCGCGGGCACAATTAATCAACAGGGCCTGGGATTTCATCATCGCCAGCTGGCGGCGACCGATCAGCCCCCGGGTCTCGTCGGTCAACGGACAGTGCAGGCTCAATACATCCACTTCCCGCAACAGTGTTTCCAGCGGTACCCGGCCAGGCTGGTCATCGTGTCGCCACGGCAGGGATGCCACATTGACCTGCATCCCAAATGCCCGGCCAATCTCCGCCACGGCCCTGCCCAGTTGGCCATAGCCAATAATACCCAGAGTTTTCCCCGCCAACTCCATCACCGGGTAATCCATCAGGCAGAAGCGGCCGCTGCTGGACCAGCTGCCATCCAGTGCCGCCACATTGTAGTCCGGCAAACGGGTAGCCAGTGCCAGAATCATCGCCCAGGTGTGCTGCACCACTGACCCGGTGCCGTAATTAGTGACGTTGCTGACAACCACACCCCGGGCGGAGGCCGCTTCAAGATCAACCACGTTAGTGCCCGTGGCCAGTACGCCGATATAGCGCAGCCCTGGAGCTGAATCCATCTCCTTGGCACCAATGATTACCTTATTGGTCAACACTACGTCAGCATTGGCCAGGCGTGCGGCAACCTGCTCAGGATCGCTGGCCTCATAAACGTTCCACTGCAGCGGCTGACCAGTGAGGGGTGCCAAGCTGACATCATCGTTTCCCAGCGTATCTGCATCGAGAATGACCGCTTTCATCTTGGCTGCCCGGAGGTTATCTTGACCATGCTTTTTACTTTCCATACTGATACCCGGAGTGTACCCGATGTCCGCAAAACCGCGCATTGTGATCGTCTACTGCCCGCGCTGCCATTGGTTGTTACGTTCTGCCTGGCTCGCGCAGGAACTGTTGACCACGTTTATGGATGACCTGGCAGAGGTTACTCTGCGGCCCTCTGAAACCGGTGGCGCTTTTGAGGTTTTTCTCGACGAACAATCCATCTGGGAGCGCGTTCGCGATGGCGGCTTTCCCGACGCCAAAGAGTTAAAACAGCGAGTACGTGACGTGATTGACCCGGAACGCTCTCTGGGCCACAACGACCGGTAGGGCCTGCTGGGAGTCATTTTTGCTTCCAGCAAAGCGAAATGAGAGACGTTTAGTGATTCTAAATGAACGAACTTCAACACAGTTGGGGGCTAGAATAGCCCCAGCCCTCCGGGTTGTGCCTAAAAAAACGCCGCTCATCGTTATTCCTCATTCATTTGGAATAACCAAACCACGTTCCTCCCGCCTCAATCGGCACTTTTTTAGACACAACCAAGCTAACCCCGCGAGTATTAACAGGCCCACACAATTCCATCGCCGACAGTGCACGCAATTTGCCCAGTTCTGGCATAATACGGCGCTTTCGCCCACTCCATAGAATAAGAAGGAAATAGTCGGATGTCTGAGAGGCTTCTGGGAATCTACGAAAAACTGGTTTTGCGCCATCCGCTGGCAGCAATTATCTTCATCATTCTGCTGGCCGTTGGCATGGCGTTCGGGCTACCCAATTTCAAATTGGATGCTTCCGCCGACTCCCTGACCCTGGAGCACGACACCGCCCTCGATTACTTCCGGGAAACCCTGCAGCACTATGGCAGCAGCGACTTTCTGGTGGTGACCTACACCCCAAATGAAGGTGACCTGTTTGATGACGCCTCACTGAACACACTGGCTCAAATGAGCGACGAATTGAAAACCATCAGTGGCGTCGCCAACGTCACCTCGATTCTCGATGTACCGCTACTTTACAGCCCCAAGGTCACCGTATCCCAGCTCAAGGAAGAACCCCGCACACTTAGAAACCCGGACACCGACCGCGATCTGGCTCGCAAGGAATTCCTGGAAAGCCCGATTTACCGCAAACTGATTCTCAGCCCCGACGGCCAGACCACCGCATTGATGGCCACCATGGAACTGGATCGGCAATACCTCACCCTGGTTCGTCAACGCGATTCCCTGCGTCTCAAGCGGGACACCGAAGGCCTCTCCCCTGAAGAAGAAATCGAACTGAAACGAGTCAGTAAAGAGTTTCTCGACTACCGTACTGCACGGGCGGTGGAAGAGCATCAGCGGGTAGCGGAAATTCGTGAAAAAATGGCCCAGTTTAAGGACCGCGCACAAATCTTCCTGGGTGGCCCCAGTATGATCACTGCGGACATGATCGAATTTATCAAGAGCGACCTTCGTATCTTCGGCACCGGCATTGTGCTGTTCATCATCGCCACCCTGGCCATTATTTTCCGCCAGATACGCTGGGTTGTTCTACCGTTGCTGACCTGTGTGCTGTCAGTGGAAATCATGCTCGGCTACCTCAGCTGGATCGATTGGCGCCTGACGGTTATCTCCTCGAATTTTGTCGCGCTGTTGCTGATTATCACCCTGGCCCTGACGATCCACTTGATCGTCCGCTACCGCGAACTGCAGACGGATAATCCCGAGCAAAGCCAGCTGGAACTGGTACGCGGCACCGTGTCCTATATGGCTCGCCCCTGCCTGTACACCGTACTCACCACCGGCGTTGCTTTTGTATCGCTGGTGGTCAGCGATATCCGCCCGGTCATCGACTTTGGCTGGATGATGACCATGGGTATTGCCCTGGCATTGACCCTGGCATTCATCGTGATTCCCGCCGGCATGATGCTGATTGGCAAGGGCAAAAATAACGACAAGGGCGACAACTCCGCCGCCTATACCATGATTTTTGCCCGCTTTACCGAAAACCACGGCAAGCTGGTGCTGACACTGGCATTACTGGCCGGCGTCATCAGCTGCTGGGGCATTTCCCAACTGCAGGTGGAAAACCGCTTTATCGATTACTTCCGCTCCGACACCGAGATCTATCAGGGTCTGTCCGTTATTGATGAAAAACTGGGTGGCACCACGCCCCTGGATATCATCCTCGATGCACCTCCGGTTCCGCCCATGCCCACCGTGACCGAAGACGATCCGTTTGCGGAGGAAGACCCCTTTGCGGCCGATGATCCGTTCGCCGCGGATGATCCATTTGCCTCTGACGATCCCTTTGGTGATGAGAGCCCAAAAAGTAATGATGACAAGCCCAACAGCTACTGGTTTACCGGCGTGGGCCTGCAGGATCTTTCAAAGATTCACAATTACCTGGATTCCCTGCCAGAAGTGGGCAAGGTCAGCTCGCTGGTGACCATTGCCGATGTCGCCGAAGACTTGATGGAACACAAGCTTAACGACCTGGAACTGGCGTTTGTACGCAGAAGCCTGTCACCCGAAAACGCGGCACTGTTATTTGACCCCTATATCGATGACGAACTGAATCAGGCACGCATAACCTTGCGCATCAAGGAAACCGGCAGTGAGCTGAAACGTCCCGAGCTGTTGGCCAACATCCGCAGCTACATCGTCGATGAAGTGGGCCTGCAGGACGACCAGGTACATTTCACCAGCCTGCTGGTGCTTTACAACAACATGCTGCAAAGCCTGTTCCGCTCACAGATCCTCACTCTCGGTGCGGTATTCCTGGGCATCATGGTGATGTTCATGGTGCTGTTCCGCTCCATTTCCATCTCGCTGATTGCCATGCTGCCCAACATGCTGGCAGCCACCGTGGTACTGGGGGGTATGGGCCTGGCACGTATCCCGCTGGACATGATGACCATCACCATTGCCGCCATCACCGTGGGTATCGGCGTGGATAACTCCATTCACTACATCACTCGCTTCAAGCGGGAATTCGCTGTCGATAGGGATTACCTGGCCGCGATGCATCGCGCCCATGGCAGTATTGGTCGCGCACTGTTCTATACCGCTATTACCATCATCGTCGGCTTTTCCATTCTGTCGTTGTCGAACTTTATTCCCTCGGTCTACTTTGGCCTGCTCACCGGTCTCGCCATGCTGACCGCCCTGCTGGGCTCCATGACCCTGCTGCCCAAGCTAATCCTGATTTTCAAGCCACTGGGCAAATAAACCCTCTAATCCCCGCGGCAGTCTCTCTGCCGCGGGTAATTGGCCCTTCCCACCGCCGAGCTGACTGCTAAACTTTCCTCAAGAGTCCGATCGGGAAAACGCATACAGATCATGCAGCCGGATATACCGAATTTTGAACCTTGGGAGCTGGTGGCAGGGCTGGGCCTGTTCCTGTTTGGCATGACCATGCTGGAGCAGGCACTGAGAACGCTTGGTACCCGCTCCTTCCGACACCTGCTGCGGGATTACACCAAAACCCCGGTGCGAGGGGTATTCATCGGCATTATCAGCACGGCCTGCCTGCAGAGCAGCTCCATGGTTGGCCTGTTTGTCCTGGCTTTCGTGGGCGCGGGCATCCTGTCCATGAGCAATGCCCTGGGTGTGATTTTTGGCGCCAACCTCGGCACCACCTTTACCGGCTGGATCGTCGCGACCATTGGCTTCAAGATGAGTCTGACGGAATACGCCATGCCATTGCTGGCACTGGGAACACTGGGCGTGGTGTTTCTCAATCCCGACTATCGCCGCCACAGCCAGGCACGACTGCTGCTAGGGCTGGGGTTGTTACTGATGGGCCTGGATTTCATGAAAACCAGTATGGGCTTTCTATCCGATCACATCTCCCCGTCGGTTTTCAGCGAATACCCGATACTACTCTACGTTCTTGGCGGCGTGCTTTTTACCGCACTGATCCAGTCCAGTTCCGCCACCATGATGATCGTACTAAGCGCTATCCATGCTGGCGTCCTGCCACTCACCACCGCAGCGGCCATTGTGATTGGCGCTAATCTCGGCACTACCAGCACAGTAATCATAGGCGGCGTGAAGGGTTCGTCCGACAAGCGCCGGGTCGCCCTGTCGCATTTTATTTTCAACCTGGTCGTCAGCGCCGTGGCTCTGCTGCTGATGTACCCACTGCTGAATTTCATCACCGACAAGCTGGATGTAACTGATCCCATGTATGTGCTGGTGCTGTTTCACTCTCTATTCAATGGCCTGGGCATTCTGATTTTCCTGCCCATCGTGTCGCCTTTTGCCAAATGGCTGCAGGGTCGTTTCGCCGATGATGACCTGATTGGCTGTCAGTACATCACCAAGGTATCGCCCACGGTCAGCGATGCCGCTAGCGAAGCAATCCGCCAGGAAGTGATTCGGCTCTATTACAAGGTGACAATTCTCAATCTGCGGGTGTTGCGCATTCGCCCGGAAGAATTGCTGCTTGGCTTCAATGGCCTGGAAGTCTACGAACAGATCAAGCAGGCTAAATCCAGCTACGATGATCAGTATTCCGAAATCAAGCATACCGAGCAGCAGGTTCTGCAATATGCCAACCGCGTCCTGCGTGAAAAGTCAGGGGAAGGGGTCACAGCTAAGGTCTCTCAACTGGTGCACGCCTCCCGCGATCTGGTCTACGGTGCCAAAAGCCTCAAAAATGTGCGTCAGAATATTGTGGAGCTGCGCACCCAGTCCGACGATGAGGAGTTGATCGAAACCCTGCGTCATGACACCCGCAATATTTACCGGCATTTACTCAACCTGGTGGAACATACCGACCCGGTGCTGCTGGAAGAAAAGCATGTTCAACTCCAGGAAGAAATCAACCTTTCCCATGACCGGTTGCACCAGTTGATGACCCGCTATGACAGCACTGATGCTATTGGTATTCCCCTGTCCTCACTACTGAATATCAACCGGGAACTGTTGGTCTCCAATCAGATGCTGGCCAGCGCTGTCAGGGACCTGGTGATGATCAAGCCTTAAAATCCACACCAGAATGGCATTTACTAACCCGCTGGCAACTGTCTATAGTCAGCCAACCGTAAATATCGACTCAATCAGGAGTACAGAATGAAAACACGTGCGGCGGTCGCTTTTGGCGCAGGGAGTCCACTGGAAGTGGTCGAAGTAGATTTACAGGGACCCAGAGCCGGTGAGGTTCTGGTGGAAATCAAGGCCACTGGCGTTTGCCACACAGATGCTTTCACCCTGTCCGGCGATGATCCGGAAGGCGCGTTTCCCGCCATCCTCGGCCACGAAGGTGCAGGTGTGGTTGTCGATGTTGGCCCCGGCGTCAAAAGCCTCAAGCCAGGCGACCATGTGATCCCCCTGTATACACCTGAATGCCGAGAGTGCGACTACTGCCTGCACCCCAAAACCAATCTCTGCCAGGCTATTCGCAGCACACAGGGCCAGGGCCTGATGCCCGATGGCACCAGCCGCTTTTCCCTGGATGGCAAACCCATCCTTCACTACATGGGCTGCTCCACTTTTTCCAACTACACCGTGCTGCCGGAAATCGCTCTGGCCAAGGTCCGCGAGGACGCCCCTTTCGACAAGATCTGCTATATCGGCTGTGGCGTCACCACTGGTATCGGTGCCGTGGCTTTCACCATGAAAGTGGAACCAGGCTCTACCGTGGCGGTATTCGGGCTCGGAGGCATCGGCCTCAACGTTATCCAGGGCGCAAAAATGGTCGGCGCCACCCGCATTATCGGTATCGATTTAAATCCCTCCAAAGTAGCGCTGGCCAAACAGTTCGGCATGACCGACTTCGTGAACCCTTCCGAGGTGGATGACGTGGTGGGCCACCTGGTTGAAATCACCGGCGGCGGCGTTGACTACAGTTTCGAGTGCATTGGCAATGTCAATGTCATGCGACAGGCACTGGAGTGTTGCCACAAGGGCTGGGGCGAAAGCTGCATTATCGGCGTAGCCGGTGCTGGTCAGGAAATTTCCACCCGGCCATTTCAGCTGGTCACCGGTCGTTCCTGGCGAGGCACGGCCTTTGGTGGCGCACGTGGTCGCACCGATGTACCGAAAATCGTCGACTGGTACATGGAGGGGAAGATCAACATTGACGCGCTGATCACCCACACCATGCCCCTGCAGGACATCAACCGCGCCTTTGATCTGATGCACAGCGGCGAAAGCATTCGCTCTGTAGTGCTCTACTGAGGGCTGGGATAACCAATGGAACAGATCGACGTCCACCGCTGTTTCGGCGGCCAGCAACTGCGCTTTCGGCACCCCTCTGCGGTGCTTAACTGTAACATGACCTTTTCCATCTACCTGCCGCCGCAGGCAGAGCGGGGGGTTGTGCCAGTGCTGTACTGGCTGTCCGGACTCACCTGCACGGACGAAAATTTTGTTACCAAAGCGGGCGCCCAGCGCTATGCAGCGGAACGCGGCATCGCCATCGTAGCACCAGATACCAGCCCACGCGGGGAAGGAGTGCCCGACGACCCGGAAGGTGCCTACGATTTCGGCCTGGGCGCGGGATTCTATGTCAATGCCACCCAGGCGCCCTGGTCCAACCACTACCGCATGTACGACTACGTGGTGGAGGAACTACCAGCCCTGATTAACGAACACTTCCCGGTGGATGGAGACAAGATGGCTATCAGCGGCCACTCCATGGGTGGCCACGGCGCGCTAACCATCGCCCTGAAAAATCCCGGCCGCTACCGCTCGGTATCGGCCTTTGCCCCCATCTGTTCCCCCATGCACTGCCCCTGGGGTGAAAAAGCCCTCGCTAACTACCTGGGAAGTAATCGTGAAACCTGGCGCGACTACGACAGCAGCGAACTGATGCGGAGTGCGCAGCAACAGCTTCCCATGCTGATAGACCAGGGGGATGCCGACAACTTCCTGCAGGAACAGCTCAAGCCAGAGCTATTACAGCAAGCGGCAAAGGAGGCGGGTTACCCCCTGCAACTGCGAATGCAGCCGGGCTACGACCACAGCTACTTTTTCATCGCCAGCCTGATCGGCGACCACCTGCGTTTTCACGCGCAGTACCTGTAACGCACAGTCGTCATCATGAGTCGCCAGCCACCCAGAACCCCATCCGATCATATTGTTGGCGGTGGCCCAAAGAAGGTGCTCTACACCCTCAGTACCGTTCGCAAAATTGGTCTGCTTAATTCATCCAAGGCTCTGCGTGCCAACAATGCCTGCAAGGCCTGCGGACTGGGGATGGGCGGTCAACAAGGTGGGATGACCAATGAGTTGGGAGAATTTCCCGCCGTCTGCAACAAGAGCATTCAGGCCCAGTCCACCGATATCCAGCCGGCCATTCCTTCAGAGATTTTTGATCACCCCTTGGCGCAGCTGCGGGAATTGAGCGGCCGCGAGCTGGAACACTTGGGGCGGCTCGGCAAGCCGATTTATAAAGGTGCCAACGACGGGCTTTTCCGGGAAGTGAGCTGGGACTGGGCGCTGGATTATGCCGCCGGCAAGTTTGCCGAGACCCTGCCGTCACGCAGCTTCTTCTATTCCTCCGGACGTTCCTCCAACGAAGCCGGATTTGTGTTGCAGTTGCTAGCGCGACTCTACGGCACCAACAACATTAACAACTGCTCATACTACTGCCACCAGGCCACCAGTGAAGCCTTGGGCAGCACCATCGGCACCGGCACAGCCACGGTGGAGTTGGAGGATCTGAGTCATTGCGACCTGGTGTTCCTGATAGGTGCCAACCCCGCGTCCAACCATCCCCGACTGCTGCACCAATTACAACGATTGCGGGAGCGCGGCGGCCAAGTCATTGTGATCAACCCGGCAAAAGAACCGGGGCTGGTGCGCTTTGCGGTACCCAAAAGCGCAAAATCCATGGCCAGCGGCGGCACCTGGATCGCCAGTCAATACCTGCAACCGGCCATCGGCAGTGATATCGCCCTGTTCAAGGGCATCGCCAAGGCAGTTTTGGCGGGCGGCCATCAGGACATTGCCTATATCGAGCAGCACACCGAGGGCTTCGAGGCGTTTCTGGAGGATATCCAGCAGACCGACTGGGAGGCCATCGAGCGGGATACAGGCATTGCCCGCAGCCAGATCGAGCAGGCCGCCAGTGCGTATGTGGCCTCCGAACGCACAATCTTCGCCTGGGGTATGGGTATGACCCACCATCGCCACGGTGTTGAGAACATTGAATACATCGCCAACCTGGCGCTGTTGCGCGGCATGGTGGGCAAACCCGGTGCTGGATTACTTCCCCTGCGCGGCCACAGCAATGTGCAAGGCATCGGCACCATCGGTGTCAAACCGGTGCTCGCAGCGGAAGTATTCGAACGTCTGGAAACAGAACTGGGGGCCAGCCTACCCACCGGGCCCGGCATGGATACCCTGGCCTGCATGAACGCCAGCTACCGCGGCGACATCGACGCAGCACTGATCATGGGCGGTAACCTGTACGGTGCCACTCCACACGCCAGCTGGGCTGGGGAGTCACTAGACCGGATCGGTTTCAAGTTGTTCCTCACCACCACCCTGAACCTGGGCCACATTCACGGCTGTGACCACAGCGAGAGCCTGATCCTGCCGGTCACCGCCCGGGATGAGGAATGGCAACCCACTACCCAGGAATCCATGTTCAACTTCGTGCGCCTTAGCGACGGCGGAATTAAACGACATGCTCACACCCGCCCGGAGGTGGAAATCCTGGTGGGGCTGGCGGAACGGCTACTGCCCAGCAGCCCGGTGGACTTTGAGCGCTTTCGCCAACACCGCACGGTGCGCGAAGCCATCGCCCGGGTGATTCCCGGCATGGAGGATCTGGCAGATATCGACGTGGCGCGCAAGGAATTCCATATTCGCGGACGGCTGAAACACCGCCCAGAGTTCTCCCGTCCCAACAGTCGCGCCCGCTTTGCGGTACATCCATTGCCCGGTGCCGTGGCAAATGAAGACTATCCGTTTACCCTGATGACAGTGCGCAGCGAGGGGCAATTCAATACCATCGTCTACGAAGAACGGGACAGCTACCGGGATACCGACGACCGCTGGTCGGTGCTGATGCACCCAACCACCATCGAGCGGCTCGGTATTGCCAATGTGGTGGATCTGGTGTCAGAGCATGGCCGTATGGACCGGGTGCGAGTCTACCCCTTCGACCTGCCGGAAAATAACCTGATGGCGTACTTTCCCGAGGCCAATGTTCTGGTGGGTACCGACAGCGACCCACGCAGTAAAACCCCCGCCTTTAAATCAGTACCCGTGCGGGTTGAGCAGCCTTAAGGGTATAGAAAGCCTTGAGCGGCTATAAACAGCCATGAGCGTATAAAAAGCCCCGAGTGACTCTAAGTAAATAACTAGATTACGGATTCAAAGCCTTCAAACTGCGGCGGACCCAGGTAGATTTCCTTCCTGCTACCTCCAGCATTGGCATGGGCTTTCCGAAAGGCTTCCGATTTGGTCCAGTCTTCAAATGCCTGGCGTGATTCCCAAACGGAGTGAGAAGCGAACAGCGTGTATTCCTCGCTGCTCGGCCCCCTGAGCAGATGAAATTCCTTAAAGCCGGGCACCGTATCCAGAAAAGTTTCCCGGTTCTTCCAGATACTGACGAATTCGTCTTCACTGCCCAGGGCGATTTTAAAACGGTTCATTGCGATAAACATGGATGCCTCAATGGTTTTTAATGGCGTCACTGACTAAATGCCCTATAGACATCATGCTTCAGGTTTCGCCTATGATTCTACCCAGGCTTTCCTCAGCGCTTTTGTATCCAAGCTCTATCATTTCAGCAGCACAATCAAAATCTATAATCCCACATGCATTTCTGGGTATCTCAATTAAATAATCAGCCGGGTAAGCCGCCAACTTCTGCCTCGCAATTGCACCTTGCATCGTATCAAAAGCCTGATTGGCGATATCATACGCACCCCAATCTTTGCCGACGTTGTTTACTGTCGAATCCTTAAAGACTTTCACGAAAGAGGAAACCTTCTCTATCAGGGGAGACCTCTCTTCCTCTGACGAATCTTCACTTGCCGTTGGCTCGCTCTTTTTATCCACCCTGCCACCAAGATTCACGGCCACGGTTAAATCTGTTTGGTCATTAAAGGTAGGCGCTATCGGCACAGGGTTTAACACACCGCCATCAATGAGTTCGACTCCCTCATATCTGAACGGCGTAAAAAGAAGGGGCAATGAGATAGACGCCCGGATAGCATCAAACAGTTTTCCTGAATTCATCCAGACTTCTTTTTCTACTGACACATCGGTGGCCACAGCAGTATAGGAGATAGGCAAGTCCTCAATAGCCACATCGCCCACAAGGTCCCTCAACGTATCAAACAGTTTATCGCCTTTCACAAGACCACTTTTATCCCATGAAAGATCGAGCAACTTAAAAACATCAATCTTGGTTATTTGTCGTACCCAGCTCTCGAAATCATCCAACTTTCCAGCGGCGTAAATGCCACCCACAAGAGCACCTATTGAACAACCAGAAATAGATTCTATTTTGAAATCATTTTTTTCAAGCCAATCAATGACACCGATGTGAGCCAGGCCGCGAGCACCGCCACTCCCCAGAACCAGGGATACCGTTTTTTGGGACTTTTCCGATGTCATTTTTTATCGCCTTTCTACGATCAGTCAGTTCTCTCAGTATTCACACCCAAGAATGGATTCACAGGCACAATGGCAACAGCACAGCCATACCAATACCCGGCACTTTCTTTATCATCTTACAGAAGCCGTGACTGAAACTGCCAGCTCCTCCATTATCCACCCGTCAACCTCTCTACTCGACCCGGCAATCACATCCAGTCAACTTGCCCCAAGTTTTGATGTTTTTCTATGGCGTCATAAAAAAAAGAACTGGAAGCCACCGAGATACGTAGAGTAAAAACAACCCATTATGGATCAATGTCTATGTTTTCCCTCTTTAAAAAAGACCCCGCCAAAAAATTACAAAAAAGTTATGAAGCAAAGCTGGAGCAAGCCATGCACGCCCAAAGAAAAGGCGATATAGAATCCTATTCAATGATAACGGCTGAAGCCGAAGTCATCAGGCAAAAAATAAATGCACAGGAAAATGCAAAAAAAGCCTAACGCCCAAAAAAGCTACCGCAATTCTTTCTTCCATAACACGTTAAAATCTCATTGACATGTATCGGACACCTCAGCGCCGACACTGCGAACAGTGCCGACGCACTTCGACAATATACCCTCAGGCTGCGGCTGATTGTGCACCCACCCGCTCCAACACTACCGGCACCGGGCTGACACCGAGCCAGTACCGGCGCATGTTCCAGCCGGTACTGGAAGAGGCGGATACATCGCCGTTGCGGAGGAGGTAAGCGTGGCCAAGATACTGATGGTATTGGGGGCTGTCCTGCTGGCGCTGGGAACCCTTTGGCATTTTTTTCCCGGCGCGCTGAACTGGTTCGGCAAGCTGCCCGGCGATATCAATATCAAGACCGAGCACAGTCAGGTTTTTATTCCTATCACCTCGATGCTGATTGTCAGTGCTGTGCTGAGCCTGCTGATGTATTTTTTCCGGCGCTGATTTTTCTTTCCGCTTGAATACTGTTTATATATACAGTATTTTGATGGCATGAAAACCTCCCCCCTGAAACCGGCGGCCGATGTGCCGCCCGATGCCCTGCCGCTGTTCGCCACGGCAGTACGCGCCGGCTTTCCCAGCCCGGCGGACGACTTCGTGGAAACCCCGCTGGATATTCACGACTACCTGGTGAAACATCCGGCGGCCACCTTCTTCGCCCGTGCCGAGGGGGATTCCATGACCGGCTTCGGCATTTTCAGCGGCGACCTGCTAATCGTCGACCGCGCCCTGCAACCCCAGCACGGGGATGTGGTGATCGCCGCCATCGACGGCGAGCTAACCTGCAAGGTACTGGATCTGCACAACCGCCTGCTGCGGGCTGGCAACCGTCGCTATCCGCCCATCGAACTGCACGACAACGCAGAATTGCTGATTGAAGGGGTGGTGATTCATTCGGTGCGCCATCACCGATGTTCGCGCTGGTAGACTGCAACAGCTGCTACGCCAGTTGTGAACAGATTTTCCGCCCCGACCTGCGCGACAAGCCGGTGGTGGTACTGAGCAACAACGACGGCTGCGTGATCGCCCGCTCGAAGGAAGCCAAGGCCCTCGGCATACCCGACCTGCATGCCTATTTCAAGATTCGCCACCTGCTGGAACGCCACCGGGTAGCTGTATTCTCTGGCAACTTCCGGCTCTACGGCGATATTTCCCGGCGGGTGATGGATTGCCTGCGTCACTTCAGCCCGGATATTGAAATCTACAGTATCGATGAAATGTTCCTGTCGCTGGATGGCATCTACCAACCGCTGCAGGACTACGGCCAAACCATCAAGCAGAATGTCTGGCGACAGGTACGCATGCCGGTGAGTATTGGTATTGCCCCCAGCAAAACCCTGGCAAAGCTGGCCAACTACGCCGCCAAGAATATCCCTGGCCAGCACGGTGTCTGCCTACTCGACGCCCCTCACAAATGGCAGTGGCTGCTGCGACGGGTACCAGCCACCAAAGTATGGGGCATCGGTCGCCGACTGGGGGCACGGTTGGCGGACATGGGAATCCACAGCGCCTGGGAACTGGCCAGCAGCGATCCTAAAACCATCCGCCGCCGCTTCAATGTCTGTGTAGAACGCACGCTGGAAGAACTGAATGGCAGCCCCTGTCTGGCACTGGAGGAGGTAACCCCGGATAAAAAACAGATTTACTGTACCCGTTCTTTCGGAGACAAACCCACTGAGCTGGACCCCCTATTGCGGGCCGTCGCACTCTACGCCAGCCGGGCGGCGGAAAAACTGCGCGCCCAGCAACACCTGGCGCTGACCCTGCACGTGTTCATTCACACTTCGCCCCATCGGCCCAACTACTACAGCAACAGCACCGTGGTGCAATTGCCCTACGCCACTGACGACAGCCGGGTGATCGCTGCCTGTGCACAGCAGGGCGTACGCCGTATCTTCCGACCGGGACATGCCTATCTGAAAGCAGGTGTGGGGTTAATCGAGCTGGTGTCGAAACGCTACCACCAGGGGGATATCTTCGAGGTGGGACAGAGTCCTCGCGCGGATGCGCTGATGCAAACCCTGGACGGCATCAATCGCCGCTACGGCCGGGGCACCGCTGTCCTTGCCAGCGAAGGCAAAAAACGGGGTTGGCCGATGCGCCAGCAGTACTGTTCTCCGGCCTATACCACCCGATGGACAGACATCCCCATCATTAAAAGCTAAATCAGGCCACCTGCTGTCGTTGCAGTTGTGGCGGCGCGATATCGGACTCGGACCAGAGCTGATGACACAACGTTTCGACGGGTTCTGCGCAGCCTTCGCTGATCCAACGCGCCAAAGCCTCCGCCACATTCGGGTAACAGGGTCGCGCCGCGTTCGGTTCGCAGTCAAACCAGAACTCCAGGGCACGCCGGTCGATGCGCTCCTCAATGGACGCGTATCCCAGCTGTTCCAGGGCAGCGGCGTTGGACAGCTGCTCCATCTGTCCACTCAGGGGTTTAGCCATAATGCGTTTGCCCAGTTGCAGGGCCTCACTGATCAGTTCAAAACCGGCATTGCAGATGACCCAATCGCTGTCTGCCAGGTCGCGCCGGAATCCATCGCGGCTCAGGGGACGGGTATGCAGATTGTCGTCGTCCCGCCACTCGTGGACAGAGGCATAGATATGGAATTGAAAGTCGGGGAACTGCCTGAACAACGCCAGCAACGGCGCCTGGTCTTCAAATGGCAGATATACAAGTACTTTGTTTTGCTCACAACCACCTGCTAAGTCATCGTGGTCGATATCGACAATAGGCGGCAAAATCGGCTTGTCAAAGTGGTGCCAGTGCAGGCCCACCGCAGTGGTCACTGGGGCAAACTGCTGCAAAATGGCACGTGTGAACGGGTTGCCACCGCGCTCGGGAACATCGTGACAGAAGGCATACTGATGGCCAATACCCACACAGGGCAGTTGCTGGCGACGTGCGGCCCTGGCGGTGATGGGTTCATAATCGCTGATCACCAGATCGTAACCGCTGAGATCCAGAGCTCGGATATCCCGGCGCAGGCCCAACAAATCGACATTGCGGAGGGTTTTCAGTGGTTGTACCCGCCCGGCTTCAGAGTGAAACGTGAGACCGGAGCGACAATGGAAGTCACCAAAGAGCTCCATGTCAAAATAATGCTCCCGGGGCCGCCCGGAAAACAACCATTCGATTTCGATATCGGGATATTGTGAAAGTGCACCGGCCATGGCACGGGCACGGGACAGATGGCCATTGCCCGTCCCCTGAACTCCATAAAAAATTTTCAAATCGGATTCTCTTATAGGGTTATGAGTTGTACTGCCCACCAGCCAATACTGCTACCAAGCAGGGCTCCGGCTACGGTATCCAGGGGAAAATGAACCCCCAGAACCACACGGGACAATGCCACCAGAGAGGCCCAGACATAGAGGTAACCGGCAACGTTCAGCGGCAATAACAGCACCAACACCGTGGCAACCAGGAAGGCTGCAGAGGTGTGACCTGAGGGAAAGCTGAATTCATCCGATGCGGTAATTACGCTCTGAAAACCGGGAATCACATTGGGCGGACGGTTGCGCTTGAAGCTGTTTTTCAACAAGTAGTAGCTGAGTCGCTCAATCGCCAACCCCGTCACCAATGTCGCTGTCAGCGGCCATATAATCTCCGGCCACAACAGTCCCAGAAGCAGGGGAATCAACAGATAGAACCAGCCATCGGCGCTGGTGGATACCAGCCTGGCCATGCGACACAGACTACGGCGAGTATTCCACTGAACGATGCGCGTGAAGGTGGCAACATCCAGGGAATGTAGGGTTTGCAATGCTTTTATCGTTGTCATAATTGGCACAGTAGCGCTGCCCTGTGACAGCCCTGTGTACAAAATATGACCATTCTGTGACTTTTTCGTCGTACAACTTTATGGTGGCAAGAGTGTCAAACCCAATAAGAAGCAGGCGTAGAAGTCGCCGGGACGGGCAATGAAAAAAATAGGGCTAACACTGCTGATAATGGTGGCCACCGCTACACAGGGGCAGACCATTTACAAAGCCATCGACGCCAATGGGAATATCGTCTACAGCGATACCCCGATGGAAAACACCCTATTGCTGGAAACCCTGTCACTGCAGACAGATGCCTCCAATAACAGCCCCGAGGAGCAATCCCAGGCCCGTATCGACCAGATGGCGGAGACCACCGAGCGCCTGAAGGGTGACCGGGAAGACCGTGAACAGTTGCGCCGGGAAGAGGAAGAGCAACTGCGCGCAAGACAGCGGGCGGCCACACCCCCTCAAATTTACCGGGAAGAGTATTACCACGACTATTATCCCTACAGAAGCTACTACCCATATACAGACCGCTACCCCTACCGGCACCCGCACCCCAGGCGCCCCCATTATCCCCAGGAGATGGAAAGTGGCCGCTACCTGAACAATGATGCCATTCTGATCCCCCGCTCAAAATTACTGACACCCGGCACCCGTCGGTGAGACAATCTGTGCTTCACGGGGTGCTGTAACCCCCTTGCCGGACAGACCATGACCACCACCCAGATACCACTGTTTCCCCTGTTACAACCGCTATTTCCCGGTACGCGCCTCAACCTGCAGATTTTTGAGCAGCGCTACCTGCGCATGATCACCCAGTGCCTGAAGACAGAAGGCACCTTCGGCGTGGTGCCTATTCTGGAAGGTGGCGAAGTTGGTGCCACACCTCAGGTGCACCCCTGGGGCGTCACCGCCAGCATCATCGACTGGAACCAGCTGGACAATGGTTTGCTGGGTATTGCCATTGAGGGCGATCGACGCTTTCAGCTGCTCAGCAGCAGTATCGAAAATGATGGTCTGGTGGTGGGGAAAGTCAGTTTCTGCCCCGAGGAAGTCAGCGTGCCGCTGGAAGAAGACAGTGAAGACCTGCAGGAATTGCTCACCGATCTGGCAAAAGAGTTTTATCCGGCAGATGCCCAATGGCAACCACCGGAGGACAGCAACGCCCTGGGTTGGCAGCTGGCACAACTGCTGCCGGTGGAGCCAGTGCTGCCCATGAGCCTGCTGGAGGTCGACGACCCTCTGCTGCGCCTGGAACGTATCCGCGACTGGCTGGATACCGTCATCCAGAGCCAAATGAGCTAATTTAGCTCCCGCCTTTCAACGCTGCCACCAATGGCGGCAGCACTGCGTCACAGGGCATGTCCACCTTCAGTGACAGCATGTCATCTGCTCGAGTGGTTCCCTGGTTGATCGCCACTATCGGCTTTTGCTGATCCTCAGCCCAACGGCAGAAACGAAAACCTGAGTAGATCATCAGCGAGGAACCCACCACCAGCAGGGCATCGGACTGCTGCATCGCTGAAGCAGCCCTGGCCACCACCTCAGAAGGCACACTGCCCCCGAAAAACACCGCATTCGGTTTCAGAATCCCGCCACACCGCTCACAATCACGCACCTGCAGACGGCTAAAATCCAGATCGTCCACGTTGGCATCGCCATCCGGACCAATGCTCCCTGCCTGTTCTGTAAAACCCGGATTGTGTTGCTCCAGCCATTGCTGAATATCTTCCCGGTGGGACTCCTCACCACACGTCTGGCAGCTGACCCGGTCAATGCGACCGTGCAGATCAATCACCTCGCGACTTCCCGCACGCTGGTGCAAACCGTCCACATTCTGTGTCACCAGCGACTGCACATAACCGAGGCTCTCCAGCTCTGCCAGGGCATAGTGAGATACACTGGGTCGAGCATCGCGCATAAAACGCCAGCCCACCATGTTGCGGGCCCAGAAGCGCTGCCGGGTCAGGAGGTCGGCCAGAAAATCCGCATGTTGTACAGGAGGTTTGCGCTGCCACTGACCATTGCTATCGCGGTAAGTGGGCACACCGGACGCGGCGCTGATCCCGGCACCGGTCAGCACCAATAGTCGGGGATGGCTGAGGGTAAACGTCAGCAGATCAGTCAGAGCATTGGCAGCTTTCATCACCTCTGATTGTGCCCGCCCTTGGTCGGATTCCCAAGTAACTTCTAGTAAGGCCCAGGGCCACGGGGAACCCATTTCTTTCTCCAGCGGTCTGTGACAACAATAAGCCACAGACAACCAGCCCACAGGTGCACTGCCAATGTCGCCCCATGTTGCAGCCAACAGAACGTATCGCTCGGCCCAGCCCCTCTACCTGCGCGGGGATCACCACACTGAGGTGTACCAGGTACTGGGTGGCTATGTACTGCTGGACTGCGACAGCCTGGACGGACGCCCCTGTATCGTCGGCCTGCTGGGGCCCGGCGATTACTTCGGCCCCGGCCTGAACGGCGGCCCCGCCACCCACCGGGCGGTGGCAAAGGCGGGTTGTCATCTGCGCAGGGAGTCGCGGCAGGCCTTTCAGGCACGCCTGCGCTCAGAGCCTGAACTGGCCCTGACTCTCACCAGCCAACTGGCCGCACGGGAGGCACGGCTGCAGCAGTCCCTGTTTTTACAGCAGGCTGCCGACCTGCCCCAGCGGCTGGCCTGGACACTGGCCGAACTGTTTACAGAGTGTGGCGGACCCTGTCGACACGGCCATCAACGGGATATCAAGTTGTCCCAACAGGAACTGGCGGCGATGGTGGGCGGCAGCCGCCAGAGCGTCAGCCAGATTCTCAATGACTGGCGCCGCGCCGGCATCATTGATTACACCCGCCACTATCTGTGCCTGGAAAATCGCCACAAACTGCAGCACCTGCTCGCCTCCTGAATAGCGTTGACTGTCAGCCAGCTGACAGACCCGCTTAGCGTTTCGCGCTACGTTATCAGCGGTCAATCCACACAGGAGCCATACCGTGAACCATAAACTCAGCACACTGGTGCTGCTGGCTTGCGCCAGCCTCAGCGCCCACTCGGCACCACCGGATACATTCGATAGCCTGGTCGACAAACAGGGCAATATCAGCCTGCCGAACAACCTCCGCACAAGCTGGACCCACTTGGGCAGCTATGTGGTCGGCAACGCCGGCATGGCTGAAGTGGAAACCCCTGCCGTGGATCTGCACCAGGTCTACACGCAACCCGACAGCATTCGCTATTACCGGCAGCACGGGAAGTTTCCCGACGGCGCCGTGCTGGTGAAAACCGTCTCTGCCACGCAGATGGAGACCATGACCACCGGTCAGGTCCACTACGATGCCGCGCCCAAGGTGACCTTTGTGATGGTCAAGGACCGACAGAATCGCTTTCCGGACAACAGCGCCTGGGGCGAAGGCTGGGGTTGGGCGCTATTCAATGGTGACCAGCCGGGGCCGAGCCAAACTACAAACTGGAAAGGCGAAGGGTTTAACAACTGCTACGGCTGCCATCTGCCTGCCCGCGATGACGACTGGGTCTATACCCGGGGCTACAGCAAGGTACTGTCTCCCTGAACTGCGGCAAAGAGGCCCTCACCAACAGCCCCGGAAAAACCCATGTAAATTTCAGGACTTATCGGTGGCGCAACGATATAATGCGCGGTCCTGAAATTACTGCTATCACAATTGTATGGATATCAAGTCTTACATGATGGAGCTGGGGCAGCGGGCAAGGGCCGCCGCCCGCATCATCGCCGCTGCCGACAGCGCCACCAAAAATGCGGCGCTGCGGGCCATTGCCGGCACCATTGACAGCCGTCGCGGCCAACTGCTGGCAGCCAACGCCATCGACCTGGAAAACGGTCGCGACAACGGCCTGGATGCCGCCCTGCTGGACCGCTTGGAACTCAACGACGCCCGGGTAGACGCCATGATCGAGGGCCTGCGCCAGGTGGCGGAGCTGCCGGACCCGGTGGGCGTGATCAGCGACCGTCAGGTGCGCCCCAGCGGCATTGAGATCGCCAAGATGCGCGTTCCCCTGGGCGTGGTGGGCATCATTTACGAATCCCGCCCCAACGTCACCGTGGACGCCGCCAGCCTCTGCCTGAAATCAGGCAATGCCACCATATTGCGCGGTGGCAGCGAAGCCATTCATTCCAATCGCGCCATTGCCGAGTGCATTTCCCTCGGCCTGGCGGAAACCGGCCTGCCGGAAGCTGCCGTACAGGTGATCGAGACTACCGACCGCGCCGCCGTCGGCGAATTGATCACCATGACCGAGTACGTGGATGTGATCGTACCCCGCGGCGGCAAGAGCCTGATCGAGCGCATCAGCCGCGAGGCGCGGGTGCCGGTGATCAAACATCTGGATGGGATCTGCCACGTCTACATCGACGACAAAGCCGACCTGGACATGGCATTCAACATCGCCTTTAACGCCAAGACCCACCGCTACGGCGTGTGCAACGCCATGGAAACCCTGATGGTGGCAGAAGGGGTGGCGAGTGACATTCTGCCGCGCCTGGCAGACGCCTACCGCGCCGAGGGTGTGGAGCTGCGCGGCTGCGACAAAACCCGCGCCATCATCGACTGCCTGCCCGCCACCGAGGAGGATTGGCAGACCGAATACCTGGCGCCGATCCTGTCGATCAAAGTGGTAGCGGACATGGATGAGGCCATGGACCACATCGCCCGCTACAGCTCCCACCACACGGAATCCATCGTTACCAGCGACGAAGCCCGCAGTAACCGCTTTCTCGCAGAAGTGGACTCCAGCTCGGTGATGGTCAATGCCTCCACCCGCTTCGCCGACGGTTTCGAGTACGGCCTGGGCGCGGAGATCGGAATTTCCACCGACAAGATCCACGCCCGCGGTCCGGTGGGACTGGAAGGCCTCACCTCCCAGAAATGGGTGGTGTATGGCCACGGCGAAATCCGTCAGTAACATGAAGCGGGCTGGCGACCAAGTGGGCGTGGGGCTGTTCGGAGGCACCTTCGATCCGGTGCATATCGGCCACCTGCGCACCGCCCTGGAATTGAAGGACGCGCTGGGCCTGGCGGAAATGAGGCTGTTGCCCAGCGCCCAGCCGCCCCACCGGGCACAACCCCAGGCCTCGGCGGCACACCGCCTGGCCATGTTGCGGCACGGCGTCGACGCAGAACCGGGACTGGCGGCTGACGACCGGGAACTGCGCCGCGAAGGCCCCTCCTACACCCTCGACACGCTGGCGGAGATCCGCGCCGAAATTGGGCCGGAAACACCCCTGTGCCTGTGTATCGGCATGGACTCCCTGGTGAGCATGAACCAGTGGCACCACTGGCGTGAATTCACTGACTATGCCCACATCGTGGTTGCGGCGCGCCCCGGCTGGCATTTACCCAAGACCGGAGAAGTGCTGGAGTTTGTGCGCGCCCACCGGGTCGAGGAAGCTGCGGCACTGAATACAGGTCCGGCGGGCAAGTTGCTGATCGTCGAAATGACCCTGCTGCCCATTTCTGCCACTGGCATTCGCCAGGCGCGGGCACGGGGTGAATCCATCCGTTATCTGGTACCGGACAGCGTGATTGAGTACATTAACCAGAACCAGCTGTACAACACATAGGTATTGAATGAGTAATGAACTGATCGACATCGTGATAGACGCGCTGGAAGGCGTGAAAGGTAAGGATATTGTCACCCTGGATGTGAGCGAACTCACGGATGTCATGGACCATATTGTCGTCGCCAGCGGCACTTCCAACCGCCAGGTCAAGGCACTGGCCGACAATGTGGTGGAAGAAGGCAAAAAGGCCGGTTTCCGACCCATTGGTGTAGAGGGAATGGACACCGCCGAATGGGTGCTGGTGGATTATGGTGACCTGGTCGTGCATGTGATGCTGCCCACCACCCGCCAGTTTTACGACCTGGAAAAACTCTGGTCTGTCCGCCCGGCCGACCTCAAGGCCAGCGGCCACGAGGAATAATTACTCCATGCGGCTGAGAGTGCTTGCCGTGGGCACCAAAATGCCCGACTGGGTTTACACCGGCTGCAGGGAGTACATCAAGCGACTGCCACCTGAACTAAACGTCGAATTCGTCGAGCTACCCATGGGTCAGCGTGGCAAGGGCGCTGACATCCAACGCGCCATCACCCGCGAAGGTGAAGCCATGCTCAAGGCCATTGGCGATCACGACCAGGTCATTGCGCTGGATGTGAAGGGCAAGCCCTGGGGAACAGAGGATCTGGCGGAACGGTTGCAGCAATGGCAGCTATCCGGCGACAACTTCAGCCTGTTGATTGGTGGCCCCGACGGCCTCGCACCGGAATGCCTGGCCCGGGCAAACATACGCTGGTCACTGTCCGCCCTGACCCTGCCACACCCGCTGGTGCGCATTGTGCTCGCCGAACAACTGTACCGCGCCTGGAGTATCAACGCCGGGCATCCCTACCATCGCTAGCAGCGGTTTCTCGATCTATAACGAAACCCATAACAACAACGTGGCAAACAGTGCCGCTACCGCCCAGAAAGCCACTGCTTTATTCAGACGCCGACTGGTACGCCAGGCATTGATCAGCCCAATCAGGCTGACAACACCCAAAGCCATCCCCCCTATGCGGGAAACACCAGCGGCGATATCCGCACCACCAGCCATAGCGTAGTAACCCGCACAGGCAATGAGCGGAACCATCAGAATGACCGCTATTTTCAACAGGTTTTCCAGCCACACTGATCGGCTCACAACCATGCCTCAAGTGTTCGATGAACCATCAGAAAGCGGACCTCGACCGGGGCTGTACGGGTTATCGTAAAAGACATTAATGGACTCTCAGTCACGGCAAATACTGCAAACTTGGCTGCGCCAATCATTCCTCTTCATCGGGCACAAAAATCAGTGCATCGGAATTAATGCAATAACGCAGGCCGGTGGGTGCCGGGCCATCATTGAAGACATGTCCGAGATGTTCGCCGCAGGCGGAAAGCACTTCGGTTCGCTTACCCAGCCATGACCAGTCATCTTCCAGCAGAATATTGTCCTTGTCGGACACTTCCCAGAAACTGGGCCAACCGGTGCCAGATTTGAATTTGTGTTCAGAGCGAAATACAGGGATACGGCAGCCAGCCGTCACATAGGTACCCTTGCGCTTGTTGTTAAGCAGCTCACCGGTGAAGGCGCGCTCGGTACCCTGGCGCCAAAGAATGTTGTACTGCTCCGGGGTCAACAGTTGTTTCCAGATGGCTTTAGGGATGGTGTCGAGATCACGACCAGTCTCAATCAGCTGTTTTGCCTGCGCAACCGTCATATCGGCGGCCTGGGAGGGCAAGGCGAAGAGGGACAGCATGGCAAACAGGGCAAAAATCAGATTCTTCATAATAACGCTCTACGGGTTAATCTGAAGTTTTGACCACACTGAAGCGGCGGTGTTCATGCACCGGCATTTTTTGTCTGAGCTTACGCAAATAATTGAGGTTAATGTCCGCACTGACCACACCCGGGCCCTCCGCCATATCGGATAACACCACCCCCCAGGGATCAATAATCGCTGAACCACCCCAGGTGGGGCGTTTCTCGTGATAGCGATCGCCCATATTCGCCCCCACCACATAGCAGAGGTTTTCCACCGCCCGTGCCCGCAGTAATAGCTCCCAGTGCGATTCACCGGTGGCCGCGGTAAAGGCCGACGGCGCCAGAAGAATCTCGGCACCCGCGCCCGCGAGGTGGCGATACAGTTCAGGAAAGCGCAGGTCGTAACAAACCGTCAATCCCAGCTTGCCAAACGGCGTATCAACCACCACCGGTTCACTGCCATGACAGTAATCATCCGATTCCCGGTAACTACCCCTGGCATCATCCACATCGACATCAAACAGGTGGATCTTCTGATAGCACGCCACTTCCTCGCCCTGCGGATTGACCACAAAGCAGCTGGCTGCTGCACGATTGTCTCCACCCGTTTCCGGATCAACAGCCACCGGAATCGTGCCGCCCACCAGCCAGATGCCGTGCTGCCGGGCCATGCGCGCCAGAAATTGCCTTGCCGGGCCGGAGGCATCGCGTTCGTTCCTGGCAATCTCTGCTATGTTGCGGCAACCGTGGTAGGCAAAATACTCGGGAAGGACTAGCAGCTCTGAACCTTGCTCCGCTGCCTGCGCAATTAATGCCGCCGCCTGCTGCAGGTTGCTGTCCAGGCTGCCGCCACTGGTCATCTGCACTGCGGCGATACGGCCCATTTTAATTGCCGCCACCGTCACTGAAGATTTTTTCCACATCCACCTCTGGATCATCCCAGGGCCCGGTGATGTGATAGCTGATGCTCGACAATTTATCGACCTGCTTCTCGAAAATCTTACCGGTGATATAGACCCCGGCAGCAGCGGGCAAACCACCCACCAGCGCTGCCACCCAGGGCAGGTTGGTGCCCACCGGCAAAGTGGTCACCAGATTGGCATCTATGTCCTCGCGGATAAGATTGGCGGTGCCGTTCATCTTGAAACGGCCGGAGGGCATTTTTACCACCAGCGGTGGGTCAAAACTCATGTTGCCGGCGTCGAATACCAGACCACCCTTCATCTCATCAAAGCTCATACCTTTTTCAAACAGGTCGGAAAAATCCAGGCTCAGGCGGCGCAACCAGTTATCAAAATTAAACAGGCTGATCAGCCTGAGCAGGGCATTGGCAGCACCGGCGGGCGATTTGTAGAAGCGCCCTTTTTCAACCTGCAGGGACATAGCGCCATTGAGCTGAGAGGGCTTGATTTCCCAGGGTTTGCCGCTCCAGCCCAAGTCGGCAAAAAAGAGGGCATCTTTACTTTCCAACGCCGCGGGCGTGCCCCAGGCCTCCATGACCTCTCCCACATCCCCAGCCTTCAGCATGCCGCTGAACTGACTATAGTGAACGCCCGCCTGACGCTCCCACAACAACGTGGTCTCGACCTCGTCACCGCCCAGACGCAGCCCTTTCAGGTTGGCATCAATCCCCGAAAACAGCACGCCGTGAGGAGTCGGTTCAGATCGAAATTTCGCATAGCCCAGGTGGGAATCCCCTACGGAAAATCCCTGAATGGAGGCTTCCATTAACGGGAAGCTGGAGGGATCCAAGTCCTGTGCTTCAGCCTCTCCTTCGGGGGGCGAAGGCAATACCAGTTTTTCGAGATCCAGCCTGATCGGCCGAGCGGTGTCTGTGGGCACCAAAGCCTGACCTGCCGCTTCATTGCTGGCCAACACCACCTGCCAGCCACCGTCCACATAGCGCCCACTGGCGACAGCCCCTGTGACGTCAAGACCGGCCACTTCCAGACTGACTATGCGCCCGTCGAACAGGATCTTAAGCGACTGTTCCTGATTGGTTTTTTCACCCACCAGTTCAGTAAAGTAGGGCAGCCACTCTGTCAGGGAGAAATGCTCCATTTCACCAGTAATGCGGAATTGCCCCTCTCCCGGCAGTTCCGCATCCTCACTGTAGACAGCTAGCAGACTTCGTCGCAACGAACTACCGCGCAATTGCAGGTGCGCACTGACACCGCCTTCCGCTGTGATCTGGATATCCTGAAGATCACTGATGGCTACATCCACCTTGATATCCCTGGAAGCTGAAGCGACCTTAGCAAAGGGTGCAGGCAAGTCAATGGTTGCGCCTTGTAACTGGCTGTTGACCTGTAAGCGGATGGGCGTTCCAGCGTCTATCAAAGGCACATTGAGCCGAGCCTCCACATCCGTTTTACCCTGTAGAATGCGCTTGGAATCCAGCTTGATAAACTCACTCAGCGCCTGCATGTCCAGCTGCCCACGACCGCTCACTAGCAGGTTATCCTTGCCGGTGGCGATATCTGCCACCAACGGCTCACCCCAGAACTGCCCTTGCAGCCCGTTGGCATACAATCCTTTCCCGTCGCGGTAGCTCAACCTGCCCCGTAACTGGGAAAAGCGGATATTGGTATCCGGCAACCCCAGATAGGCGTCGCTCAAATCGGCATCGACTGCGTAGTCACCTTCCGTACCATCCCGTGATAGTGGAATACGCAGATCCAGATCAATTTTTGAGGGGCCGGAAATATCCCAGTTGACCACACCCGCCACCCGGGAGCGCAGTGGCGACTTTGCCAACACGGCCACGGCTTCCCCGGCATCGGCATCGATATTCGCCCTGACAAAAAGCTGTTGCCCGGTGTCTCCCGGTGTTGAGCGCAACAGCACTTCCCCGCGTTTGACGCGGGTGTTGCCAAGGGTGCCACCGACAATATCTACATTGAGTTCACCGTTATCCAATGTCATGGCGCTACTGAGATGCTCGAGGGGCGGCCAGTCCGGTTGAAACTGCAACGTGCCATCGGCAACCCGCAGATAGAGCTGGATAGATCGCATCCCTTTTTCGCCACCGATCAGGGGACCGCGCCAGACAAACCCCACTTCCGGAACGGCCATCTCACCCAGCGCACCATCGAGCCAGTCCAACAGTCCCTGATTGAGAGTGGCAGGCAGGTAGCGGTCGCGATAGCGGCTATGGGTATCTCGCACCCCCACCATCAGGTACATTTCCGGTTTCAGTTCAGGGCGGCCGATGGGAATATCCAGGTAGAGATGGGCATTGCCATCGCCCTCTTCTCCACCCATGTCGATCCTGCCACTGGCAATTTTCAACCGATGGTTTTCCCCATCCCACTGCCAGCGCAGTTGCCCCCTGAAGCTGCTGTGCTCCATGTAATCGTCAAAGGTTTTAGGGTAATACAGTGCCAATCCTTCGGGACTGTCCAGCTCCAGAAACCCGTTGGCATTATCCGTTTCAACATAACCATTCAGCTGGCGCGCCCCCGGCGCACCGCGCCAGGACTGAATAGCAACATTATCCAGGTTGGCCTTCACGCTCACCTCTGGATGTTCGCCGTCGAGATCGAGATCGAGATGCACTGCCCGCAAGATGCCAGAGGGCTGTATATCCAAGAGCATCTCTTCCAGTTTTGGTGAGGCGAGTCCGGTCTGAACCATCAGGTCGTCCACCAATGACAGGTTAATCTGGCTCAACGCCATGGAGCCCTGCCCCCAGAGTGCACCCACTTTCTGTTCATAGTTGAGCGTTAAGGGATCAATCGCCACATCACCCCAGTCAAAATCCAGTCCCTGCAGGCGCAAACCCCAGCTCTCGCCCGGATCAAACCAGCCCGTGATATCCGTTTTGAACTGGGTCACTGGCGGCACATCTTCCAGCCAGTTAAGGGGGATTTCTGCAGCGGACAGGCGTCCCACCAGTTCCGCATTGCCACCCTTGGTCAGATCAATCCAGATATCGCCTTCGATATCAGTTTCAATATCTCCAACCCGCTCCACCAGGTCGGGGAACCAGCTTTTGGCCAGGGCGCTAAACGAACCGCTGAGGTCCACGCGATTGATACTCAGGTAACCTGCCGCCTTGAGTTTATCCAACTTGGCCGGATTGCCCTCCGCCTCCACAATCAGGCTCGCTGCCTGCTCGTGACCGGTGAGACTCAAGCCGGCCATTAACCGGTGAAAGTCGCCGCTGTTTTCCAGCAGAATATCGCGGCCTTCGAGGCTTGTGTGCGTGCCGGAATAAAAATTCAGGTGGGCGATAATCTTGTCCACCCCCAGCAGGTCACTATCAAACAGCATGTTCAGGAGGACACTGGGATCTTTCTCCGATTGTTTTTCCGGCAGGGTGAGATGGCTGATGGACCAGCCTCCAGTGGCATCCTCCTGCAGTGACAACTGCACGCCACCCACCCACAGTTCCCGCCACACCAACTGCCTTGCCAGCACACTGCGCAGCAGGTCCACTTCTAGGGTAATGCGCTCCAGCTGAATGGCCGGTTCTGGTGCCCCCGGGGTACGTATTGACAGATCCAGTGCCGTCACCCTGGGTTTCAGGCGCCGCCACTCACCCAGCATCTGCTGGCTTTCCACCTGCAGACCCAGCTTTTCCGAGGCGAAGTAGTTGATTTCGGCACGATAATTATCGAGGCTGCCGATAGTTTCGCGCCCCAGTGACACGAGCACAGCAATGCCAATGACTGACAGGGCAGCCAACATCAATAAACGTCTGGTCAGGAATTTCAGAACTCGGCTGCCGTTCAAAACCAGCTCCGGGCAATGGCTTTAATATGGGTCAGTGTCATGCTGTCTGCCGGGTCCTTGGAAGCACACCTTTCAGGTGGTAGATCGTTACCATGGCACCCATGATACTCGAGCAGCATAAAAATAAAATAACAGGCATATGGCCTCAAAAAATCTGCTTCGAACCGTGGTTCTATATCGGAATAATGTCGTATTGGTCGCGGCTATACATAGACTCCACACGGAACTGAATAGTTCGGCCCACGAAGCCTTCCAGGTCCGCCACATAGGCTGAGTCCTCATCCAGCAGGCGATCAATCACCACCGGCGCGGCGAGCACCAGAAAGCCCTCGCATTCAAAGGTCCGTGCTTCTCGCAGCAGCTCCCGGAGAATTTCATAACAGACAGTCTCCGCCGATTTCAGGCTGCCCTTGCCATCGCACACCGGGCAGGCCTCGCACAGCAACTGGCCCAAGCTCTCACTGGTTCGCTTGCGGGTCATTTCCACCAGCCCCAACTCGGACACACTGACAACTGCCGTTTTGGCGCGATCCCGGGACAGAGCTTTCTCCAGCGCCCGCAGTACCTGGCGCCGGTGTTCCGGGTCCTGCATATCAATAAAGTCGATGATGATAATGCCACCCAGATTGCGCAGCCTCAGTTGCCGGGCAATGGTCGCCGTAGCCTCCAGGTTGGTCTTGAATATCGTCTCTTCCAGGTTGCGCTTGCCAACGAATGCACCGGTATTGATGTCGATGGTGGTCATCGCCTCAGTCTGCTCGATGACCAGATATCCCCCGGATTTCAGCGGCACCTTTTTCTCCAGGGCACGGCTGATTTCATCTTCCACCCCGTAAAGGTAAAACAGTGGTCGGTCCGCCGAGTAGCATTCAATCAGCCCCACCATGTCGGGGTTGAACTGCGCGGCGAAGTCGCACAGCTTGGCATAGGCTTCACCTGAATCCACCCGTACTTTTTCCACTAATGGCTGGGGCATGTCACGCATGGAACGCAGGTAAAGGGGTAGATCTTCATAGACAGTAGCTGGCGCCTGTACCTGCCCGGCTTTGTCGTGTACATGGGACCAAAGGCGATGCAGGTACTGAATATCCTTGCCCAGTTCCTCCACATCGACCCCTTCGGCAGCCGTACGGATAATGTAGCCACCCCTGGTTTCCATACCCGTCAACGCTTGCTCCATGCCGTTGATCAAGCGTTCACGCTCGGTTTCATCCTCAATGCGCTGGGAAATACCGAGGTGGTCGACTTCCGGCATATAGACGAGGTACCGGGAAGAGACTGTGAGACGGGTGGAAAGCCGCGCGCCCTTGGTACTGATGGGGTCCTTGATGACCTGGGCCACCACCGACTGACCTTCGCGAAGGCACTGCACGATGTCCCATGAAGCCCCGTTGTCTCCAGGGGCTGACGGTTTGTGAATATCATCCACGTGAATAAAGCCGGCCTTTTCCAGACCAATATCCACGAAAGCCGCCTGCATGCCCGGCAGCACGCGCACCACTTTTCCCTTGTAGATATTGCCAACAATGCCGCGGCTGGAGGTGCGCTCCACCATCACGTCCTGAAGCACGCCGTTTTCCACCAGCGCCACCCGGGTTTCCATGGGCGTGATATTAATGAGAATTTCCGAACTCATGCCGACTCCCACCAGGACAAACCAAACGCCGACAACAGGTCACAGGTCTCAGCCAGCGGCAGTCCCACAACCCCCGAATAACTGCCCTGAATCGACGTAATAAAGACCGCACCATAACCCTGAATGCCATAGCCCCCGGCTTTGTCGGCGGGCTCACCGGTATCCCAGTATCGCTGGCATTCCGCTTCGTCGATTACCCTGAATCGCACCTCCGTTTCCGACAAGCGGGATTCACAGCGGGACGCATCGCATAGTGCTACAGCTGACAGCACCTGGTGACTTCTGCCGGACAGGCGTCTCAGCATAACCACGGCCTCATCCCGGTTAGCCGGTTTACCAAAGATTTCTCCCTCACACACCACCGTGGTATCGGCGGCCAATACCGGTTTGCCCTGCTCCCGACTGGCATTCCAACCAGCCCTGGCTTTTTCCAGCGCCATTCTCACCACGTAGAGCTCCGGCAACTCTCCGGGCATGGGTGTTTCATCGAGATTCACCGGTGCGACCTGAAAGAGGCAACCAATCTGCTGCAGCAGTTCCCGGCGCCGGGGGGAAGCCGAAGCCAGAACAAACTCAGCGCTGGACTCTGTGCTTACCATGGCAAATTCTCTCCCGACACCTGGTTCAGGATGAGGAAATTTCTTCATCTTCGTAGGCTTCCGATGTACCAAATTTGGCTAACACCCAGGCCAGCAAGGGCCAGATCAGCAACGAAGAAACTGCAGGTGCCACCACCAGCTCACCCTGCCAGGTGGGTCTCAGCATTAACGTAGTGCTGTGTACCAGCAGTTGATGCAGCAACACCAGCGGAAACACCAGAAACAATTGATGAAAAATAGTCATGTACTGAAAGCGCTGCTGCAACAATCGAAGCAGATAGGCGCAGAGGGCAAAAGACATGGCATGTCGGCCAATCAGTTCACCCATCACCAGGTCCAGCATCAGACCGCACATCCATGCGAAGGCAATACCGTGGAAGGACGGCGCCCTGAACAGCCAGTAGATCGCTACCAGGAACACGAACTGGGGGCGCCAATGTGCCATCGCTACAGACAATGGCAGAATTTGCAGCATCAATGCCAGCACAAGACTGAGTGCGCTCCAGAAATAGATAGACGGATCAGTCTCTTCCAATTTCACCGTCTCCCAGGGTTTCCACTTCGGAAAACAACAGTAATAAATGACGGCTGCGATCAATGCGCGCAGAGGGCTTAAGCTTGACGGACAAGTAGGGTTCACCGGCAACGGTCTGCACTTCCGTGACCACACCCACCGGGTATCCCACAGGAAAGCGCCCGCCCAGCCCGGAACTGACCAACCGATCACCCACCACAATATCCATGGTCGGAGGCACATAACGCAGAGATAATTGGTTGTAATCGCCACTGCCTTCGGCGATGGAACGAGCGCCGTTGCGCAATGTCTGTACCGGCAGCGCGTGGGCCGTATCTGTCACCAGCAGCACCTTGCTGCTGCTGCGGTGTACTTCCACCACCTGCCCCATCAGGCCATCGGCATCAAGCAGGGCCTGACCAACATACACACCGTTTTCCTCACCACGGTTGATAAGAATGGTGTGCCGGGTCGGGTCCGGCGACACGCCGATCAACTCCGCCACCAGCACCTGGTCTTTGAGCATTTCTGTGGCATTCAGCAAATTGCGCAGGCGCACGTTCTCAGCCACCACTTCCGTGGTGCGCTGCATACGACCCTTGAGGATGAGCAGCTCGGTACGCAGCTGTTCGTTTTCCTCTTCGAGCTGCTGGCGACTGACCACTGACTCATCGCCGAACTCACTCAGGCGGGCGGGAATATTGGTGATCCAATAGAGGGGCACTGTGGCCTCGGCCACCCACTTGCGGGCAGGCTGAAGCCAGGGCGTAAAACTGTCGATTGCCAGCAGCAGCAGGGACGCGGCTACCAGAAACAGCACTCTACGCCCCGAGGAAGCACCCTTGGAAAACAGGTTTTTAATAGTGACACCCATTCATTATTGGAGATGTTCCCGGGGCCGGAACACAGACAGGCCGGTCAGTGTGAGGACGACATGACATCCATACGGCGTTTGTCCATGATTTCCAGCGCCTTACCGCCGCCACGGGCAACACAGGTCAGTGGATCTTCGGCCACAATCACCGGCAGGCCGGTTTCATGGGTCAGCAAGCGATCCAGATCGCGCAGCAGCGCGCCACCACCTGTCAGCACTATACCGGTCTCGGCAATATCTGATGCCAGTTCCGGAGGTGACTGTTCCAGCACCCGCTTGACCGCCTGAACGATGGCCGCCAGCGGTTCCTGCAACGCTTCCAGAATTTCATCGCTGTTGAGCGTAAAGCTTTTCGGCACACCTTCGGCAAGATTGCGGCCGCGCACGTCGATCTCGCGCACCTCACTGGCCGGGTAGGCACTGCCAATTTCCATCTTGATGCGCTCAGCGGTGGTATCGCCGATCACGCTGCCATATTTGCGGCGCACGTAGTTGCTGATGGATTCATCAAAACGGTCGCCGCCAATGCGAACGGAATCGGAAAACACAACGCCGTTTAATGACAGAATGGCAATTTCGGTAGTACCGCCACCGATATCCACCACCATGGAACCGCAGGCTTCATCCACTGGCATCCCGGCACCAATCGCCGCAGCCATTGGCTCCTCGATCAGAAACACCTCGCGGGCACCAGCACTGTAGGCAGATTCGCGGATGGCGCGCTTTTCCACTTCTGTCGCCATACAGGGCACACAGATCAGCACCCGGGGGCTGGGGGGGATCAGACTGTGGGAATGCACTTTCTTGATAAAGTGCTGCAGCATTTTTTCTGTGACCTGGAAGTCGGCGATCACGCCGTCTTTCATGGGGCGAATCGCTGTAATGTTGCCAGGCGTCCGGCCCAGCATGCGCTTGGCTTCCACCCCAACGGCTTCCACCACTTTCTGACCATGATGGTGACGAATCGCAACCACTGATGGCTCGTTGAGAACAATGCCCTTCTCGCGCACATAAATCAGAGTATTGGCGGTGCCCAAATCGATGGACAGGTCGTTGGAGAAAACACCGCGCAGTCTTTTCAGCATCTATCTTTTCCCTTGTTGGCACAGCACTTCTTCGCGTGCGGGCCGATGGTTCCGAAAACTCGCGACTCTATCAATCGGAGCAGTTGAGGGCAAGGTTTAAGTCCTTGATCCCGTAGAAAAATCAGTATCAAAATGCCGTTTCACAGTACCCCTGCCGAAACGGATGTGGTAACTTACGCCCCCTCATTTCGTCAGGCCGGGAAACCGGCACTGGCCGTCTCTGTCAACAGCGCAGAAACTATACCATGACTATCGAACGTGCAGACATCGAAAAGCTCGCAGAACTGGCGCGCATTGAACTGAATGAAGCGACTATCACCGAGACCACCCGCAGTATTGCCGACGTGCTTGCCCTGGTGGACCAGTTACAGGCTGCCGACACCGACGGTGTGGAGCCCATGGCTCACCCCACAGATGCCGTGCAGCGCCTGCGGCCCGACGAGGTCACAGAAACCAACCAGCGGGAGGCTTTCCAGGCCATCGCGCCCGCAACCGAAGAGGGCCTGTATCTGGTCCCCAAAGTGATCGAGTGAGGCAGCCGGTCCATAATGCATAACAAAACCCTTGCCGACATCATTGTCGGCCTGAACAACGGTGACTTTTCCAGTGTGGAAGTCACACAACATTTTCTTGGCCGTATCAAGGCAATGGACGGTCAGTACAATAGCTTTGTGACCGTCACCGAAGATGCAGCCCTGGCCAAAGCCGCCGCGGCAGACCAGCTGCGGGCTTCGGGCAATAGCACCGTCCTGTGCGGTGTACCCATTGCCCACAAGGACATCTTCTGCACCAACGGTGTGCGCACCAGTTGCGGCTCGAAAATGCTCGACAACTTTGTGCCACCATACGATGCCACCGTGGTAGACAACTTTTCCCGCGCCGGTGCGATCGTGCTGGGCAAAACCAATATGGACGAGTTCGCCATGGGCTCCTCCAACGAAACCAGCTACTACGGCCCGGTAAAAAATCCGTGGGATACCAACTGCGTGCCCGGCGGCTCCTCAGGCGGCTCTGCAGCCGCGGTAGCGGCAAGACTGACGCCAGCGGCCACAGCCACCGATACCGGCGGCTCCATTCGCCAACCCGCCGCCCTGTGCGGCATTACCGGCCTGAAACCCACCTACGGGCGGGTATCGCGCTGGGGCATGATTGCCTTTGCCTCCAGCCTTGATCAAGGCGGCCCCATGGCACGCACTGCCGAAGACTGCGCCCTGATGCTCAACACCATGGCCAATTTTGACCCCAAGGATTCCACCTCCATAGATCGCCCGGTACCGGATTACACCGCCGAGCTCCAGAACTCATTACAGGGTTTGAAGATCGGCGTACCCAAAGAATACTTTAGTGAGGGACTCAACAGCGGCACCGAACAGGCCGTGCGCGACGCCCTGGCAGAATACGAAAAACTTGGCGCGCAACTGGTGGAAATCAGCCTGCCCCACTCTCACCTCGCCGTACCTGCTTACTACGTGATTGCACCGGCGGAAGCCTCTGCCAACCTGTCGCGCTTTGACGGCGTACGTTACGGTTACCGCTGCGAAGACCCGAAAGATCTGCGTGACCTGTACATGCGCACCCGTGGTGAGGGTTTTGGCGACGAAGTAAAACGCCGCATTCTGGTGGGCGCATACTGCCTCTCCGCTGGATACTACGACGCTTACTACCGCAAAGCACAGCAGGTGCGCCGCCTGATCAAGCAGGACTTTGTCGACGCCTTCAAAGAAGTGGATGTGATCATGGGCCCCACCTCGCCATCCCCGGCATTTGCCTTTGGCGCTAAAGGCAACGATCCGGTGGCCATGTACCTCGAAGACATTTACACCATCGCCACTAACCTGGCGGGCCTGCCCGGCATGTCCGTACCTTGCGGCTTGGTGGATAACAAGCCGGTGGGCCTGCAGATTATTGGCGACTACTTTGATGAAGACCTGATGCTGAATGTGGCACATCAGTTCCAGCAGGCAACCGACTGGCACCAGCGCACACCGGAGGGCCTTGAATAATGCAATGGGAAACCGTTATCGGCCTTGAAGTGCACTTGCAGCTGGCCACTAAGTCGAAAATCTTTTCCGGGGCCAGTACCGCTTTTGGCGCGGAACCCAACACCCAGGCCTGCGCCATCGACCTGGCCATGCCCGGCACACTGCCGGTGCCCAACGAACAGGCGTTTCGCGATGCCATCATGTTCGGCCTGGCCATCGACGCGGACATCGCCCACACCTCGATGTTCGAACGCAAAAACTATTTCTACCCGGACCTGCCCAAGGCCTACCAGACCACTCAGCTGGAAAAACCCATTGTCGGCCGCGGCCACGTGGAGATAGAACTGGCAGACGGTAGTAAAAAATCTATCCGCATTCACCACGCGCACCTGGAAGAGGATGCGGGCAAGTCATTACACGAAGATTTTCATGGCATGTCCGGCATCGATCTCAACCGCGCCGGTACGCCGCTGATCGAAATTGTTTCCGAACCGGATTTGCGCAGCGCCGAAGAAGCGGTGGCGTTTGCCCGCAAGCTGCACAGCATTGTCACTTCGCTGGGCATCTGCGACGGCAACATGTCCCAGGGTTCCATGCGCTTTGACGTCAACATCTCCGTTCGTCCCGCAGGCAGCGATACTTTTGGCACCCGCACCGAGACCAAAAACCTCAACTCCTTTAAATTCATGGAAGATGCCATTGCCCTGGAAGTGGAACGGCAGATCGACCTCATCGAGGACGGCGGCAAGGTGATTCAGGAAACCCGTCTCTACAACGGCGACACCAAAAAAGCCCGCTCCATGCGCAGCAAGGAAGAAGCCAACGATTACCGCTACTTTCCCTGCCCGGATCTGTTGCCCATCGTGTTCGACGACGACTACATCGAGCAGATTCGCCAGACCCTGCCGGAACTGCCGGACGCCCGCCGCGACCGCTTTATGGAGCAGTACGGGCTATCTCACTACGACGCCAATATTATTAGCGGTGATGCCAACGTAGCACGTTACTTCGAAACCGCCGCCGACAGCGACGCCAAACTGGCAGCCAACTGGATCATGGGCGAACTGTCCGCACGCCTTAACGCCGATGATATGGCCATTCAGGACAGTCCCGTCAGCGCCGAACAGCTCGCGGGTATGATTGCCCGCCTGAAAGACGGCACCATCTCCAGCAAAATGGCCAAGGAAGTGTTTGATGCCATGTGGGATGGCGAAGGCGATGCCGACAGCATTATTGAAGCCCGCGGCCTGAAACAGGTTTCCGACAGCGGCGCCATCGAAGCCATGGTGGACGACGTCATTGCCAACAGCCCGCAACAGGTTGAAAACTACCGCACCGCCGATGAAGCCAAGCGCCCGAAAATGCTCGGTTACTTTGTCGGCCAGATCATGAAAGCCTCCAAGGGCCAAGCGAACCCTCAGCAGGTGAATGAAGTCCTGCTGAAGAAACTCAACGAACTTCTTTAATCATTAACTTATTTATTGCAGTTATTTTTTATGTCACTGAAAAAAGATAAACAAAAAGTTCTCGGTGAAGTATTCGACGACGAGCGCATTAAAACCTTCCTGGATTTTGAAGCTCCCGAAGGCGTTAACCCCGATTTCCACCTGCTGGAAAAAGCCTATCGCGGCATGAAGGCAGAAAACTTTGAGACCTTCGTGAAATTCTTCCTGGAAGCGGGCCACGACATCAATGCCACCAACTCCGACGGCAAGACCCTGCTGGCCATCGCCAGCCAGCACCGTCATGCGGAAGACTACGTCGCAGCACTCAAGTCTAACGGCGCGCAGTAATTTAACCTCAACCCAGTTACACAAAGTCCCCTACAGGAAACTGAGGGGGCTTTTTACTCCATGTGCGCCCTGCTTCAGTACATGGGTATAGATTTCAGTGGTTTTCACATCGCTATGCCCCAACTGTTCCTGCACCGTGCGGATATCTGTGCCTGACTGCAGCAGATGGGTTGCGAAGGAATGACGAAGGGTGTGACAGGTGACCGGTTTTTTAATGCCGGCATCGAAAGCAGCCTGCTTCACCAGTTTATTCAAGGCCGACTCATCAAAATGATGTCGACGAAGCCATCCCCCGTCGGGATCAGTACTCAATTTACTGGCCGGGAACAAATATTGCCAACCGATGCTTTTCGCCGCATTCGGGTATTTCCGCGCCAGTGCATCCGGCATAAACACACCGGCGTAATCCTGAACAGCCAAGTCTTCCTCAAGATACCGTGCAACCCTGCGAACCTCAGCCTCCAAGGGCTCCACCAATTCCGGTGCCAGAGTTGTCAATCTGTGCTTAAAGCCCTTGCCATTCCAGATGCGCAACTGCAAATGATCCAGGTCCACATCATTCACCCGCAACCGCACCAACTCGATACGCCTTAAACCTGAGCCATAGAGCAAACACACCATCAGCTTATGGTACCCGTGCATACCCTGTATAAGACGTTTCACTTCACTAGCCGTCAGCACTATAGGAAGCTTGGGCTGCCGGGTCGATTTGCGAAATTCAGCGAGCGTGATGGGCCGCTGTAAAAACTGGTTGTACAGGAATGCCAAGGCATTAAGCACAATCGCCTGAGTTGAGGCCGAGACATGCCGGTCGACTGCCAGGTGCGTCAGAAACTGCTCAACATGGGCCTCTGACAGCCTCTCCGGGTGTGCCTTGCCATGAAAAAGGATATAGCGTTTAATCCAGTGCAGGTACGATTGAACGGTGCGGCGACTGTAGCGCCTGACCAGCATGTACTCTTTAATGGAACCAAGGAACGGTGACTCAGCCATGATCGAACTCCCTTTCAAAAATACTGTTCATATAAACAGTATTCCGCTTTTTTATCAAAATCAATGGCCAACCGTGATCTTCAGGCCAGCCTATTTGAGCACTCGCCTGAACAACAAATTAAACATCATATATAACAATAAGTTAGAGGCCGCATGACCACCGCCCTAATATATTACAGTGGCCGCCTTTTAATAATTATTATGAGGCCGAAGGCCTCATTAACAGACTGTTATGAATATTGAAGCATTTTTCGCCATAGGAACATTCTTGATCGTCGCAGGTGTGATACTTGCAGCTCCGTGTTTGTGGTTTGCTCGTCGCCGAGCTGAGAACTTATCCGAGAACTCCAACTTAAAGTTTCATGTTACCAAGAGTGGATTATGTTTCTTCGCTGTATTTATTTCATTGCTCATGATTGCCTTGGGAGGGAAAACTCTTTGGCCTCAAATCTCACCTACATTAAGAACATTCTCCGTCCTTTTTGTATTTTTAGTTGGCATCGTAATAGAAAAGATTCTTGATAAGATCGGCTTTCCTCTTTTTAAGAAGGCAAGGCATGAAAGCAATTCATAACAAGGGCGTGTTGTTTGCCGCTGCGCGGCTGGGACAACCTACGCTTCGCTTCGGTTGCCCCAAACGCTGGCGTTATGTAGCTTAAGGAGAATAGATGGGACAATCGGCATCGCAGGCCGCGGCTTTTTATAAAGAAGTAGGCAAAAATAAAAAACTGTGGACGTGCAAAGATGAAGGAGGAGTTCCCGCTCCACTTAAATCGGATGGTCGGCGGGCAATGCCGTTTTGGTCAAGTTTGTCTCGTGTCCAAAAAATTATCAAAACAGTCCCCGCGTACAAAGTATTTGAGCCTTTAGAACTATCTTGGGAATCATTCGTTAAAGATTGGGCGCCTGGCTTAAAGAAAGATGGCTTACTTGTTGGGCTTAACTGGAGTGGTGCTAATGCAACAGGTTATGACATTGAACCAGACGATGTTGTTTCAAATACAAATCACTATGCAAACACAGCTACATAACAAGGTGTTGTTGTTTAGCCGCGAAAAACGCGGCTGGGACAAGCATTACGTTGCACTTCATGCTTGCCCCAAAACACGGCGTTATAAGCCAACGAGAACATGATTACGTTTGCAAATCCAACAACACAGAAAATGGCATCAGGTTGTGAAAGCTTAGAGCTTACCGAAGCAGGTACCTGGGAGTCGTTCCCATCGTTTGCTGCTAAGTTTGTAGAGCAAATTGGTGCAACAGTGATTGAAAAAATTGAAGCACCGGATATGCATTTGTGGGTAATTGAATACGAAGGAACCAAGCTAAATTTCGTATACGATGACTTTCCAAACGGTGTTTCAGTTGAACCATTAAATAAAAATGGACAACCGGCTATCAACAAACTTTATAAACTGGTTCGGGAGCAAAGTCAGCCAAATGGCTTATAACAAAACAATCAACCGGACTCCGCATTGCGTGGTTCGCTTCGCTCATTTTACCACGCAATGCTCCGCTCGGTTATTGTGGCGTTAAGTGTACGAATGAACTACGACGAATATATCAAGGAAACCGATAGATTCTCAAAAGATGAAGTGGTATCGCGCTTAAAAAAGCATTTGGTGTCATGGAAGTATGACGACACTAATATCTTGGAATTGGCCGATACTATCGAGAGGTTTTTCGGCAACTCTTGGATTGAAAGCGAAGAAGCACATAGTCACTTGTACCGACTGTGGTCCGCTTTCAAAAAAGAGGCCATCGACGGCGTCGGAGGCATGACAATGAACGAGCGGTTGTATTGGTTTGGGTTGTTCGAGCGTTTCGATAAATCAGAATCAGAGCAAAAAGTTATTTATGCCAAACTCTGTGCACACACTTAACAAGCCGCTCAAATTCGTTCCAGCCACAAAAGGCGTGGCCTCCACCAGACTCGCTAACGCTCGCCGTTTAGCGGGGCGTTATGCATAAGGGAGAGATATGGGAATTACCGAAAGTGTTTTAATCTTGGCAGGCTATGTTTTAGCACATTCTGCCTACAGTATCTCCGATGTTCCGAAAGGTGAGCTGTTATGTCCACTAGCTATTATCGAAAGCTCAGATGGGCAAAGACTCATCCGTTTTGAAGCTGATACTCAAGAAGAAGCTATTGCAAATGCTAAGGAAGAACTTGAAAAATTAAAATCGACATCTGTTGCTTGGGCTTTTGGAAGAGAAAGTATCATCAGGGATGATAATGGAAATCCAAGGGATTTCATTACTGTTAGTGCTTGGTCTGAAGGGATGGAAGTTGAAGTCTATATGCTTCAACAATTTAAACCGTATCACATAGACAAAGAATTTAAACTAATTGGTGAAATCCAAATTGCCATAGATGGGCAGTTGTTAGAACAATCACAAGCCAAAAAGCTAATCGAAATAGTAAACTCGGGTGTAGAACAACATCCGCAATTTATAGCTTGGCAAAAATGGCGGTCGTAATGCATAACAAGCAGCTGCACTGGACTCCGCAAACTGTCGCGCTTTTTGCTTTCGCAAAAATACGCGCCAGCTTGCTCCGCCAGTGAGCCGGGCGTTAAAAGCATCCGCTTATGAGTGAAATTGAGTATTTCAGCTTCAGACAGGTGAACCCAAAAGATTTCTTAAAAATCGTCAATGATGATTCCTTGAGGTCTCATTTAATTGATCACCCCTATTTCGATAGGGACAGCCTTCAAGAGTGGATGAAGGAAAAAATAAGTATCGATGAAACCCAGGGTTGCCGTGTTCGGGCAGTTTACATAGGGGGTGTGTTAGCAGGCTGGTGTGGTATTCAGCCAGATGACAAGGGATTTGAAATAGCGATTGTTATCGCAAAAAAGTTTTGGGGCTTTGGTTTGCCCATATTCAGAACTCTCATGTGCTGGGCAGGTGAACTGGGACATAAAGAAATACTATTCCATTTGCTCGACAGCAGACCCGAATATAAGGCACTAAAAAAAATATCTACTAAATATGAGAAAACTGAGTTAGCTGGTCGCCGCTTCACAACTTATTATTTTTCGGTAGGCTAGCGCTGCACTTCGGTTACCTATCTTGACGGCATTAGACAAAAAGTACCCTTGCCAGAAGTTATGTATAAATAGCAAGGACCCGAGCTTTCCGCCTCTCTAGCCTTCGCGATAAATACCGTTCCACAACGACCTTTTTCTTCGCTTTAACCATCACTCTCGTTATTCCCCTGTATGAGAAAAAACAGTTAGACCCACCCTTTTTTTGAATTAAGCTCTTGTTATGGTCAAGTTCCCCTACATATTGGTAACCCGAAGCGAGCTAAACCTCTATGTATAAAGTTTTTTTAGTTATCGGCATACTGGTTTGTCAGCTTGCAGTGGCTGGCGAGCGGCTTGTCGCCGACAGCGTTCTGGTAGACAAATCAGAGAGGATGCTTTATCTGCTTCGGGACGGAGTTAAGTACCAGGCCTATCCCATCGCTTTAGGGCCAAGGCCGCGTGGCCACAAACAGCATGCGGGTGATGAGCGTACGCCAGAGGGGCGTTATATTCTGGATTTCAAGACGGAAAAGAGTGATTTTTACAAGGCCATCCATATTTCCTATCCTAATGAACAGGATATAAACCGGGCCCTGGAGAATGGCGCGAGCCCAGGAGGGTCGATCATGATTCACGGCATGCCCAGCAATACACCGTTACCCCACGACCAGATGCAGATATTCAATTGGACGGATGGCTGCATTGGTGTGACCAATGAAGACATGGACCAAATCTGGTCGGCGATTAAGCCAGGGATTCCGATTGTTATTGTACCCTGATGGCCACCTGGAAACCTGTTCAGGACACAATGAACACATTTAGTGCTTCGGGCCTGTTGTTATTGACCCTTTTCTCCATACCCTGCCTGGCCCAGAACCAGTTTGTCCTGTCTCCGGCAACAAACACTGATCTGGTTGGTAGCAACAGCCGCACCTACATTTCGCGGGAAGAGACGCTGATTGATGTCGCCGCACGATACCGAGTGGGATACAACATGATTCGCTCTGCAAATCCGGGTATTGATCCCTGGCTTCCCGATGACGGGAGTAAGGTCTTGCTGCCATTCAATGTGATTTTGCCGGATGCGCCCCGGGAAGGCATGGTCATCAATACGGCGGAAATGCGTCTTTTTTTTTACAGTAAGGACGAGCAGGGCAAGGATACAGTAGCGGTTTACCCCATCAGCGTCGGTCGCCGGGATTGGGCCACACCACTCACAAAAACTCGCGTGACCCTGCGCGTTGAACACCCGCCCTGGTATCCCCCGGAAAGCATTCGTGAGGAACACGCTTCCCGAGGTGACTTTCTGCCCAGAATCGTACCCGCTGGTCCAGATAACCCCCTGGGCGAGTATTTACTAGGGTTGGCAATTCCCAGTTATTTTATTCACGGCACCAACAAGCGCTTTGGCATTGGCATGCAGGTGACCCATGGCTGTATTCGCATGTACCCCGAGCACATTGAAGAACTCTATAACCTCGTGCCAATTAACACTCCGGTCGCTATCGTGAACCAGCCTTATAAAATCGGCTGGCAAGGCAAGATGCTGTTTCTGGAAGTGCATCAGCCTCTGGAGCTTGATGGCGTGGTACAGGAGGGAAACCGCTCGGGTGTTATAAAAAAGCTAACATCGATACAGCAGGCGCTGCCTGAAATCCTGATCAACTGGGGTAGGGTTGATGTGATAGTCGCACAGGCCACGGGCATACCTGTACTCGTGGGAATAGAGCCCCACTCACTGACAGATTTTGAGTTTTACCAGAATCATATCCAGCCAGACCGCTCAGACTGGCTGGATATCATTGAATAACTGCTCTACTTTTGCATGGCTTTTTTAAAGGCCCGGTCAATTTTCTCGTTGGCTTCGTTGGCTGTGGTTTGCGCCGCGTCAGCGGTACTTTGTGCATTGGCAGCAGCCTTGTTGGCAGCATCAGCAGTTCGCTGTGCCGCAGCGGCAGCACTTTTGGCTTCAGCAGCAGCGCGCTGCGCTTCCTCAGCCATAGCCCTGACCTCATCAACCGAAGAGTTGCTGGCACACCCGGCGACAGCCACAACAAACAGAACAGGTAATAACTTGACTAAAACTTTCATAAAGCTCCCCTTACTGAAAATATGAGTATTAAGACTTACAAATAAGATGACTGATTTTTTGAGTATGGATGCGAGTTAAAGGACTTTCAAATCCATCGCCTACTCAGTGCTTTCCAGCACTGACCAGAATACCCCTTCGATGAATGAAACAAAATATCCTCTTAGAGTGAGCGCTCTCCAAATCGTAGTACCTTTAGCCGATGTCCACTTACCAAATTTGCGCCTATGGTGGGATTGCATCTGCCGTTCGACCATCTAACCTGAACTCTATGAAGTTCTCTACATAGATCAAGCTGTTCGTCAGCCCCTATGTTATCGAGTTATTTATTCATTCAGAGGAAAACAACAATGATAAAAGTCAGTGTGATGTACCCCAACAGCGCAGAAGCGACCTTCGATATTGATTATTACTGCAATACTCACGTGCCACTGGTGGTATCTCTGCTGGGCGATGCCCTGAAAGCTGGCGCAGTCGATCATGGCATTGCCGGTGGTGCGCCAGGAGATGCCCCTGCGTTTATTGCCATGGGGCACCTGACCTTTGATTCCGTAGAAGCATTCCAGCAATCATTTGGCCCTCACGCTGAAGAGATTCTGGGAGATCTTCCCAATTTCACTAACGTGCAGCCCACTATCCAGATCAGCGAAATCAAGATCTAATCCTGCAGCATGGGGCGGGATGTGTAAAATACACTGACCATCTCCGCTGAGGATCTCGCCCCCATGCACAACTGGTTTGCCATCCACTTGGGCGACGCCCTCTTAGCTAGTCCCGATTTTGATGACCTGCAACTCGAGCTGACAGAAATATACGAACAGGCAGGAAAACCGGCAGACATGGCTGCCTTCTATCGCCATGAAACGTCTGCCAGCCTGTTTTGCAGCGTATCTGTTTACCTCAGCCCTGCCTTTTCTGCTTATGCAGAAGCACTGAACGCCACCCCTTGTCCGACACCGGAACCCTTCGGATTGACTTTTTTTGCCGGCTCCACTGACCTAGAAATCAACTAACCACCGACTTTCTTTCCCACAAGAAGTCATACTGTCCTGTATTACCCCATTGCAGATACGCTCGTTCAACGCGATAGTTAAACCATATCGCAACATAAACGAGTGAGTTTGAGGCTAAACCATGAAGATTGATGTCTGGTTCGACTTTGCGAGCACCTATTCATACCCGGCTGTGATGAGAATCGGGGAGCTGGCCACCAACCAAGGAATCGACATCAACTGGCGCGCCTTTCTGCTCGGCCCAATTTTTAACCAGCAGGGCTGGACCGACTCGCCTTTTAATATCTACCCCGCCAAGGGCGCCTATATGTGGCGCGACCTGGAACGCCTTTGTAGCGACTTACAGCTACCCTATCAAAAACCCACTGCTTTCCCCCGCAATGGGCTGTTAGCCGCCCGCATTACCTGTTTCTTTGCCGATGAGCCATGGATAACCGACTTTGTCCAAGCAGTCTTTCGCGCCAATTTCGCCCGGGATGAAGATATTGCCTTGCCCGAAGTTATCTCCACCTGTCTGCTGGAAGCGGGCCGGGATGCCGAGAATATTCTAGTAGCTGCAAACTCAACGGAAGCCAAACAGGCATTACGCGAGCAAACGGAAAGAGCCAGCCAAATGGGACTCTTTGGCGCGCCTTTTTTTGTTGTTGGTGACGAACAGTTCTGGGGGAATGGCCGACTGGAGCGCGCTCTGGAGTGGGCCCAGGGGCAGAGGATTAGCTAACGACACACGGTTTTTTGTTGACAGAACCAGCAAGGCTAGGTGTATATGTATGTGTAGCAGTTTGTCGTCGTATGACTGCCATAACCAACAACAATAAGAGGTACCACTATGCCCTATTCCAGTGATCACCTGGACGAACTCAACCTGCTTAGCCTGTTTGATACTCACTCGCTACAGAACGGCATCAAGGTCCACAGCCACGAAGCCCCAACGTCAATGGTTGAGGCCGCCCGCAGACTTTATAAAAAGGGACTGATCACCCAGGTGGATGGTGGCTATCTCACCGATCTGGGTTTTGAGGCCATGGAACACGCCCTAAAGCTTCTGGGCATTCTTTCCACACAACCCACCATGGATATCCACTAGCATTTCTTTAGCCATGAACTGCTTTACTGATGTTTTTGAGCTTTAGAGCAATCGCCTTCCTAGTTGGTCAGATATTTGATCGCCAACTGGGAGGCGGTAAAGCAGATCAGAAAAAAAATGATCATCGAAAGAATGCCGGCCGCAATAACGGACTTGGGGTTGCTTTCCAACAAATCTGTGGCTCTTTTCAACCCTTTACCGCGCTGTAGCTGAAAGACCAGGCAGAAGGCTTGGGCAATGATCTCAAAAAAGCCAAGATTTTTGTTGTTGGTCTCTTCCGGAACGGTTTTGAAAACGGGATGCGCATCGTAGTCGAGCTTTTCAGGTTCAGGTTTTTCTACCATGAAGGCTTTTCTCCAAAAAATATAAACACCCTTATTCTTCACTCAGAGCTGATTGATTCGAACTCGTGTTCTGACAAGGGGGCGAAGGAATAGTTTAAATTTTAACCAATAAAATAGAATCTTATTAGAAAGTAAGCACTCACATTCCAGCACCGCTCTGAACGGCACTACCAATGGAGTCTTGAATCGGCCCCAATGGATTTTTCCGTGTTTCGAACTCATCAATAATCGGCATACCACTCCAGATCTTGTACACCACAATATCGTGGTCTATGACCACCAGTGCATTGAAGTTCCAGCCCGTACGGATGCGCTCGCGCTTGAATTTAAGCAAATCCAGAAACACATTACCCACGCGCTTACTGGAACTGACCTGCGGTGTAGCCTGGTAAGCCAGGCATTCTTCGCGGGCCTTGATACAGTCCCGCACACTGGGAGGCAGGTCATCAGGTTTTACGGAGTCGTTGGGGCTGAACACCTGGATGATGTCGAGGTAGGATAAAATCCTCACATTAGGCGCGCTGTAGGGGTCAAATCCCAGCTGCTGGAGATCCAGTGTGGTGGTCTCATGAAGGGTAATACTGTCGTAGGCAGCCTTTGCCTCTTCAAAGGTCTGCCACTGGGACTGGGTTTTGGCTTCACCTTTGGGAAGAGAGCTCCCACAGCCAACCAATATCAGTGGCAACGTGCATATCAAACCCAGGCTCAGATGACGAAAAAACTTGATTCTTATCATGAACTTCCAACCATAGATACAGGGCTCATCATTACATCAAAGCAAATCCCCCGTCCAGTACGAACATTTCAAAAGCCCTGTTATTTCGCACTGCAAGGCCCACCAAGAACAATCAGCCCGTAACGTAGCTTCGGCAGAGATATGAGCCCGATCGGTTATCAAGCCCAACTCCTGCAGCTAGTGCCAACATGTCCCAGAAAGCGGAACTACGAATCCAGAAAAGGTCAAGTGAAAAATCTCTGCAGACACCCCAAACTCAGACCCCTCTGACCCATCAGTCACATACAAGCATCAAACAAGATGCATAGCATTAACATGTGGTTGTCTTAATATATTTTTCTCTCATATTATTTCTTATTTAATACATCATATAAACCATAAAAAATATATTGTTAACTATATTTTTATCATAATAAGTTATTTGTTATTAACCCCCACCAACTCGGAGCGAAAGTAGATTTTACATGCCTCAGAGAACTCCGGCATTAATCCATATAAAACAACACGATAGGCAAAGAAAAGGCGTTATTTTTTGGCCTTAAAATTGCCCTTTTTTTGCCCCATAAAAAGGGCTGTAAATTACATATAAATCAAATATCTAAGATAGATTTAAAAAAGGTTATTTGGACAAAAATCATTAATCTGGTCAAAAAAATCACCACAAACAATATTGAATAAATATTTATCTTGGATTGATACTCTGAGCCCTAACGCTGGCTTATCAGGTTGTTTGTGAAGTTAAAGGGTCTGCCGGCAGTCAGTTCACGCAAGTGTCTGATGAGGAAGACGCGATACCCACCATCAAGGGTCATCACAAGGCAGCCCTAAAACAGCATCAAGCTGCCTGTTAAAAAAGCTGTTAGAGATAAAAAAACTAAGAGTGAGCAATCTCTCAAGATCGATATAAGCAAGGAGACGGGTATGTCTAGGTTTGAACTAAACAAAAGTGACGACGGTAAATTCAACTTTTCTTTGAAAGGCGACAATGGAGAAACCTTGCTAGTAAACAGCAAGCCATACTTCTCCAAGGGTTCTGCGATGAGTGACATCAGCAGTATTCGCAACAATTGCGAATACGAAGATCGTTATGAGCGCAAAGAAGCCAATGGCAAGTATTTTTTCAATCTTCAAGCAGCAAATCATGCTGTACTCGGGGTAAGTGAAGAATACCCCAGCGCACAGATGCTGGAAGATGCCATTGCTTTAGCCAAGTCGCAAGGCACCACAGGCGATATTCAGGCATCCGCCTGATATCCCTGACAGAGGTCCAAGGCCCGGGGATGTCCCGGGTCCAGGGACTTCTGGTTGCATGACTTTGCAGGTGTCACTCACCTGCCAATCTTTAACCTCCCTGCGAAAGGGAGTATGTATTCTTGTTTCTACTAAGCCAATACACCGCACCACCTCTGACTTTTTTGTGAACATTGAGCCCCGAGCTTAAACCATCCACAGCACTCTGATCCGGCACTTGCCATTTCTGGTATACACTGAAGAAAACTCAATGGAATACTTGGCATGAAAAAACTGCTTCTGTTGTTTGCTGCGGGCTGCATAGGTGGATTTGCCAATAGCCTTACCGTCTGGCTGTTTGGTGATATTGGAATTTCCCAGTTTATGGGTGTTGCTATCGCCCCTAGTCTTTCTCCGCAATGGCTCTATCCCCGAATTGTCTGGGGTGGACTATGGGGTCTTCTGTTCGTCATGCCCTTCATGTCCTCCAGGATCTTCTGGAAAGGTTCGCTCCTGAGCCTGGCACCCACTGCCGTTCAGCTATTCATCGTGTTTCCTTTAAAAGCCCACAAGGGTATAGCCGGCCTTGACCTCGGCCTGCTTACACCATTACTGGTAGTCTTTTTTAATTGGATCTGGGGCGTGGCCACCGCAGCAACACTCAAGCTTGCAAAATAATTTTTGCCTACAGTCAGATTACAGAATAATAAGCTGGCTGAAATCGACCCCGGCAATAGAGATATGGGGGGGGGTTGCCAAGACACACCACACTATTTTCGAGGAGCACCATGCAGGACAAGATTAATCGCCAGGTCATTTTGACCAGCCGACCCAGCGATATACCCCAAGCTGAGAATTTCTCCATCGACACATCTGATATCCCCGCCATTACTGACGGGGAGATTCTGGTTCGCAATATCTACCTCTCTGTGGAACCGGCTATGCGCGGCTGGGTAAGCGCAGTGGCCAATTATTCGGAACCAGTGCCACTGGGCGGGGTGATGCGTGCCCTGACAGTGGGAAAAGTTATTGAGTCCCGCCACCCGGATTATGGTGTTGGAGATATCGTTACCGGCATGTTTGGCTGGCAGGATTATGCTGCAGTCGACGGTGACAAGGTACAACGCAGGGTAGAAGCCAACGGATTACCCATCTCAACGGCCTTGGGAATACTGGGTATCAATGGTGTGACAGCCTATTTTGGCCTGCTGGATGTCGGGCAACCAAAAACGGGAGAAACCGTGGTTGTTTCCACTGCCGCCGGAGCCGTCGGCTCCTGTGTTGGGCAGTTGGCCAAACTGCAAGACTGCCACACTGTGGGCATTACTGGCGGACCGGAAAAAGTTGCACTGTGTCACGAGGCTTTTCAGTACGACCATGCCATCGACTACCGCAGCGAAGATGTGGATGCGGCGCTGGCCGCCGCCTGCCCCAACGGAGTCGATGTCTATTTTGATAATACCTGCGGCCCGATCAGCGATGCTGTGATGAAGCATATTAATGTCGGTGCACGCATTGTGCTGTGTGGCACGGCCTCTATAACCAATTGGGACCCAATCCCCATGGGCCCCCGCGTCCAGCGCCAGCTACTGGTCAAACGGGCGCGCATGCAGGGATTTCTCGTATTCGACTATAACGACCGCTACGGCGAAGCCATTTCGGCCCTGACACCTCTGATCAAGGCTGACAAGCTACGCTATCGCGAGGATGTTCTGGAGGGTATCGACAAAGCACCAGATGCTATCGCCAGCCTCTACCGTGGAGATAATCTGGGCAAGCGGCTGATTCGCATCGCCAACGAATCGGAATAAGCTGCGAGCCCATCACTTTTCTGCAACTTGTAAACGACGTTATAGTGGCCGCTCTGAGGCCACTTACACAATAATTCCAATACTGGGAAGACACGATGAAACTCGAATCACTGGCACTGCACTGCGGCTATGAGTCTGAACCGACAACTAAAGCGGCCGCCGTTCCCATTTATCAGACCACCTCTTATACCTTTGACGATACCCAGCACGGCGCGGATCTGTTTGACCTGAAGGTCCAAGGTAATATTTACACCCGAATCATGAACCCCACCACCGCGGTGCTGGAACAACGCATGGCAGCCATGGAAGGGGGCATTGGTGCCCTGGCCGTGGCATCCGGAATGGCCGCCATCACCTACAGTATTCAGTGCCTCTGTACTGTGGGGGACAATATCGTCAGCACCAGCCAGCTCTATGGCGGCACCTATAACCTGTTCGCCCACAGCCTGCCTAATCAGGGAATTGAAGCGCGCATGGTTGCCCACGACGATTTCTCCGGCTTTGAACAGGCCATTGATGACCGCACCAAAGCCATTTTCTGTGAATCCATTGGCAACCCTGCAGGCAACATCGTCGACATTGAGAAACTGGCAGAAATCGCCCATCGCGCAGGCATCCCCCTGATTGTCGACAACACCGTGGCAACCCCTTTTCTGTGCCGACCCTTTGAGCTCGGTGCTGACATCGTGGTGCACTCCCTGACCAAATACATCGGTGGGCACGGAACTTCCATTGGCGGCATTATCATCGACTCAGGCAAATTCGACTGGGCCGCCCACAAGGAACGCTTTCCTATTTTCAGCCAGCCCGACCCCTCCTACCACGGCGTGGTCTATACCGATGCATTGGGTCCGGCAGCATATATCGGCCGCTGCCGGGTGGTCCCTCTGCGCAATACCGGCGCAGCGCTGTCTCCGATGAACACCTTCCTGATTCTGCAGGGCCTGGAAACACTTGGCCTGCGCATGGAACGTCATTGCGCGAATGCAGAGCAGGTCGCCCGCTACCTCAAAGCTCATCCGAAAGTCAGCTGGGTAAACTATGCTGCCCTGGAAGATAGTCCCTATCAGGTAACCTGCCAGAAGATTACCGGCGGCAAGGCATCGGGCATTCTCAGCTTCGGCATTGTTGGCGGTCGCGAGGCCGGTGCCCAGTTTATTGATGCGCTACAGATGATTCTGAGACTGGTTAATATCGGTGACGCCAAATCGCTGGCCTGCCACCCTGCCACCACCACTCACCGGCAGCTCAATGAAGAAGAGCTGAAAAAGGCTGGTGTCAGTAGCGACCTGGTACGGATTTCTGTGGGCATTGAAAATATAGAAGACATCATTAGTGATATCTCACAGGCCCTTGATGCCGTCAAGTAGCGGTTTTTCTTAGGAAAAATGCCCTGACGATTGGCGGGCGGGCGCCTGTAGGGTATCGTAGGGCCATACCCTACCGACTATTTGGATAAGCCCTAAATATGCCCGCCTCCTACCTAACGGACATCATTGCCCTTTTGGTTGCCGCCGTCATTGCCGTACCTCTTGCCCAAACCCTGAGACTGGGGGCTGTCCCCGGTTTCCTGCTGGCCGGGGTCATCGTCGGCCCCTCCGGCTTTGGACTGATCAGTAACATCAGTGACATCAGCCACTTGTCAGAAATCGGGGTGGTGTTCCTGCTCTTTGTGATCGGCATCGAACTCAAACCTTCTCTGCTATGGAAGATGCGACGACTGGTGTTTGGGCTGGGCTCTCTTCAGATTTTGATCACCGGACTGATCTTCACTGCACTGGCGTATTTCCTGTTCGATGTCAGCGCCAATGCCGCCATTCTGATAGGCCCAACCCTGGCGCTATCCTCCACCGCATTTGTTATTCAACTGCTGGTAAGCCAGAAAATGGTGACATCCACCTATGGCCGATCCTCCCTCGCAGTATTGCTGATGCAGGATCTGGCAGTTGTGCCCCTTCTTGCACTGGTGCCCCTGCTGTCAGCCCCTGAGCTGACCATCGACAATAGTATCTGGCTGACGCTGATCGAATCCGTTTCCATTGTGGTTATGGTGGTCTTTCTGGGGCGCTTTTTCCTGCACCCGATTCTCCATCGCGTGGCGCTTTCAGGTAGCCCGGAAGTGTTTACCGCATCGGCCGTGCTGATTGTCATGGGTACCGCACTGGCCACCGAGCACGCCGGCCTCTCCATGGCCATGGGTGCTTTCCTGGCAGGTATGCTGATTTCCGATTCGTTTTATCGCCACCAGGTCATTGCTGAAATACAGCCTTTCCGCGGACTGCTGCTGGGCTTGTTCTTTATGTCCATGGGCATGTCACTGAACCTCCAGCTGCTAATCGATAAGCCAGTACTCACCTTTGCTCTGTTGGCCCTACTGATTGCCATCAAGGTGATCGCTCTGTTCCCCATCAACTATTTCTTCGGTCTGAAAACCAAAAATAGCCTGGCGGTGGCACTGCTCCTGGCTCAGAGCGGTGAATTTTCGCTGGTACTGTTCTCCTTGGCCAACCAGTCCAACCTCATACCAACCCCGCTCTTCCAGCAACTGTTGCTAGTGGTTCTACTCAGCATGCTCGTCACCCCGCTACTGGCCAGATGGGCAGAGTCGCTGGCCAGAAAGCCGGAACAGGAAGTGGATACCACATCCCAGGACATCACCGAAGCCCCTATAGTGCTGGCGGGGTACGGCCGGGTCGGGCATACCATTGGAGAAATCCTCACCCTGTCGGACAAACCTTTTGTGGCACTGGATGGCGACGCAGCCATCGTGGGACGAGAGCGAGCCAACGGTCACCCCGTGTATTTTGGCGATGTGCGCAAACCGGAAGTGTTGAAATCGGCGGGGGCCAGTGATGCCAAGGTGATCATTGTTACTATCAATGACCCGGAAGCAACGGAAGAAATCATTACCTCCCTGCGCAAGACCTACCCGGACAAGCAGGTCTATGCCCGCGGCCATAACCTGTCCCAGTGTCAGGTTCTTAGCCAGCTGGGGGCCACTGGCGTGGTATCAGAAAATATTGAAGCCAGCCTGGAGTTGGCCCGAATGGCACTGAGCGGACTGGGCGAGAAGGAGGAAGATCTGACACGAACCATTGAAGACTTCCGCCACACTTGCCATGGGCGTATTGCCAACGCCAGCCCCATGGAATCCGAGGATGAAACCAAAGTTTCAGGATGATAAGACCCTATCAGCGGCAGGGTCACGGGAAATCATTGCTTTCTGGCAAAAAAGGTCTATAGTTCCCACTGCTTGAAAGTAAGCTCTATCTTTATGTACCACTTCGACGCGCCTTTCAGATCGTCGTCCTGTTTTTCATAATTACCAGCAATACTTCCAGCACCACCGCCCTTGACCGGGCATATCTTTATTTATTAAGAATTTACAGGATGACATTATGTCTACAGTAACTGGCACCGTTAAGTGGTTTAACGAATCTAAAGGCTTTGGCTTCATTCAACGTGAGTCTGGCCCCGATGTTTTTGCACACTACAGCGCAATCTCCAGCTCCGGGTTTCGCACCCTGAACGAAGGTCAACGCGTTGAATTTACCGTCACCCAAGGCCAAAAAGGTCCTCAGGCGGAAAACATCGTCGTTATCGACTAATATTTGCTGCCGCTCCGGCGGACTGCAAATACATAAAAGGGCAAGGTATCACTACCTTGCCCTTTTTATTTATGCTTCTATGCTTGTGATACCAACAGATTCCACTTGGAGATAATAATGAGCGGTACACTCAACTTTGACGGTGTGAAAAAAGTTAACTGGAAAGATGTTGAGCCTGTGGAGCTACTCCCCGGCATCACGGAAAGGATACTCTGGGAAGGCGAGAACGGTAAACGTGCCGCTGTCTATGAGTTTGCACCCGGCGCGGAATTTCCTGGCATAGATCTACATGAAAGCGGACCCGAACAGATCTTCGTGATTTCCGGCGTATTTGAAGGTGGCAAGGAAGACTACCGGGAAGGTGACTTTATTCACCAGCCCAAAAATTCCTCCCACGCACCGAAGTCTCATACCGGGTGTACCTTGCTGGTCATGTACCCCGAAGGATAACCTCAACACCTCTCTCGTAGCGATTGGCCTAACCAACGCCATACTGCGGGACAAACTGTCCCACACTTGGAGTTTTTATGTCATCGCTACGCGTACGCTATCAAACCATTGAATTTGGCGAGGTGGACATTCACCTGCGAACCCTGAGAGACAACCAAGAATTTCAGGACAAAGATGGCGAGGCCGAAAAGCTGGGGATTTCTTCCGCCAGCTGGCCACTGTTTGGGGTTGTTTGGGATGCCGGCAAAGTGCTGGCTCACCACATGTGTGATTACGACATCACGGGCAAGCGGATTCTCGAAGTGGGTTGTGGGATTGGGCTGACCAGCCTGCTGTTGAATCACCGCCTGGCAGATATTACCGCCACCGATTATCACCCGGAAGCTGGCAACTTTCTCAAGGAGAATGTCGACCTCAACAATGGTTCACACATCCCTTTCGAGCGGACCGGCTGGGCTGATACCAATGATGAGCTGGGGTTATTTGACCTGATTATCGGGAGCGACCTTCTCTATGAACGTGAACATGTCGCACTGCTGTCTGAATTCATCCACCTGCACGCCCAACCCAGCTGCCAGGTGGTTATTGTTGACCCGGGCCGGGGACACCATGCGCCGTTCAGCAAAAAAATGGCAACCTTCGGCTTCGACCACCAACAACATCAACCGTCTGAGACAGATTACTTATCACAGCCGTTTCGCGGCCAGATCATTGAATACCATCGCTGACACGCTGCTCTTGCTGCTGCCCTTGAACTACAAACCCAGTTCAGAGAGCCCTGGATGGTTGACAGGCCTCGGGCCCTGCGGCCATTTAAACTTTCTGTCCTCCTCCGCAATCGGCACGTCATTAAACCGTTTTCGTCAAACGCCCAGTTTTCATTACCGGAGGTATCCATCATGATTTACCGGGGAAGCTGTCATTGCGGTGCCGTGTCGTTTGAGGCTGAAGCGCCGGACTCGGTGGAAGTGGAGAACTGCAATTGCTCTATTTGCAGCAAATCCGGGTATCTGCACCTGATCGTGCCAAAGAAAAATTTCCGGCTTCTAAGCGGCGAGGAGCAGTTACAGACATACACGTTTAATAGCGGTGTCGCCAAACACACCTTCTGCCGGATCTGCGGCATCAAACCATTTTATATACCCCGCTCCAACCCGGACGGCGTGGACATCAATCTGCGCTGCTTGAATGAGCAGCCAAAATCCATAACCATAGTCGAGTTTGATGGGCAGAATTGGGAACAGAATGCCCACACACTGGCCCACAAAAGCCGGGAATAATAATAAATACGCCACAGTCGATGATGGCCCATACTAACGACAACAGGGGTCTGAAGCGGCAAGCCAGAGGGAAACACATGAACAATTCACTGCGTAGTGCCGCGGATTCTGTGCTGCATAAAACGGTCACTCAGGCGGGCGGCGCTCCCGGCGTGGTGGCCATGGCCACCGACAGACATGGCAACTTCTACGAAGGTGCTGCCGGGTTGCGGGAAATGGGCAAAGAACAACCCATGACCACCGACTCCGTATTTGCCATTTTCTCCTGTACCAAAGCACTAACAGGCACCGCACTGATGCAACTGGTGGAGGAAGGACTGGTTAGTCTGGACGACCCGGCCAAGGACTACGTACCGGAAATTGCTGAGATTCAGGTGCTGGAAGGCTTCGACAATGACGGACAGCCGAAACTGCGCCCGCCAAAATCCGACATCACCCTCAACCAGCTGATGCTGCATACCGCTGGTTTCTCCTACGAGTTTTTCAGCCACGATGACTTGGCCTTTCGCACCGCCATGGAAACCCCAACCGTGGTTTCAAGCACCTTTGACGGCATCAGGACCGTATTGCTGTTCGACCCGGGTGAGCAATGGGCCTACGGGGTTAATATCGACTGGATCGGGAAGGTAGTAGAAGCAGTGCGCGGCAAGCGCCTTGGCCAGGTCATGCAAGAGAACATCTTTGCACCACTGGAGATGCACGACAGTGCCTTTGAAATCACTCCCGCCATGCAATCACGACTGACCAGCCTGCACACCCGCGCAGAAGATGGCCAGCTGGCACCCTGGGATCTGGTGCTGCCACAACCCCCGGAAATGGACATGGGCGGTCACGGCCTCTACGCCACCGTGGGCGACTACATGAAATTTATCCGCATGCTGCTGAATGACGGCGAAGGTGCCAATGGCAGGGTATTAAAACCGGAGACTGTGGCAAAGATGGCGCAAAATGGTCTCGAGGGCCTGCAGAGTGGTGGCTGGACCAGTTCCATACCAGCACTCTCCAATGACGGTGAGTTCTTTCCCGGCCTGAAAAAATCCTGGGCCTATACCTTCCAGGTCAATGAGGAAGCGACACCCTCCGGGCGACCGGCGGGTCAATTGATGTGGGCAGGGCTAGCCAATCTGTTCTACTGGATTGACCGACAAAATGGCATTGGTGGCATGTGGGCCTCGCAAGTACTGCCATTTCAGGATATCGCCTCATACCCGGGGTTTGTCGATTTCGAGTCAGTGGTCTATCGCCACCTGAAATAGTCACCCGTAACCATAAAAAAATGCCCGGACATTTGTCCGGGCATTTTTGCTTAGGCCATGGTGCCCCAACTGGAGCGGGATGAATTACTGCGGGCTTTCTGACCGCCAGCCCGTCGCTGTGCACCCTGTGACCGGTTATCCCGGTTGCCACTTGGGCGACTGTCTCTGTTACCGCTGGGACGGCTGTCCCGATTCGCACCTGGGCGACCATCCCTGTTACCGCTCGGACGGCTATCCCTATTGCCACTGGCACGGTTACCTTCTCTGCTACCGGGACGGCTGTCGCGACGTTCTCCAGATGCGCCCTCACGGCTGCCGCCGGGACGGGCCGTTCTGTTGCCGCCTGGGCGACGATTTTGTGAGCTGGCATTGCGGCGGCGCTGACCAGAAGCATTTCCTGTACGACGGCCATTGCCAGCGCCGCGACCGTTCTGAATGGGCTCTGCCCTGATACTCGGATCCGGCTCAAAACCATTGATTGCCACTTTGGGCACATCACGTTTCAGCAAGTGCTCAATATCCCGCAACAGCTTATGTTCATCCACACAAACCAGCGAGACGGCTTCGCCTTCATTGCCAGCGCGGCCAGTGCGGCCAATGCGGTGCACATAATCCTCAGGAACATTGGGAAGTTCAAAGTTCACAACGTGGGGCAACTGGTCGATATCCAGACCGCGGGCGGCAATATCCGTGGCCACCAACACGCGAACAGCACCTTTCTTGAAGTCTGCCAGTGCCTTGGTTCGGGCGCCCTGGCTCTTGTTACCGTGAATCGCCGCCGCGGTGAGGCCGTCCATCTCCAGCTGCTGTGCCAGCCTGTTGGCACCGTGCTTGGTACGGGTAAAAACCAGCACCTGACGCCAGTTGCCTGAACCGATCAGATAAGACAACAGCTCGCGCTTGCGGTTTTTATCCACCAGGTGAACTACCTGCTCCACTCGCTCGGAGGCCGTATTGCGGCGGGCTACTTCAATCAGTGTGGGCTTATTCAGCAGGCCATCGGCCAGCTGTTTGATTTCATTGGAAAACGTGGCCGAAAACAGCAGGTTCTGGCGTTGCTTGGGCAACAGGGCCAGCACCTTGCGAATATCATGAATAAAGCCCATATCGAGCATGCGATCCGCTTCATCCAGCACCAGGATTTCCACTTGGGACAGGTCCAGGGTACGTTGCTGAACGTGGTCCAGCAAACGGCCAGGGGTAGCAACCAGGATATCAACGCCTTTACGCAGCATGGAAATTTGCGGGTTGATATTCACGCCACCAAAAATAATGCCGGACTTGATCGGCAGGTGCTTACCATACGTATTTACACTCTCACCCACCTGAGCTGCCAGCTCACGGGTAGGAGTCAACACCAGCGCTCGCACCGGGCGGCGACCGCCAGCAGGTTTGTGAGCGCTCAGGAGCTGCAACAGCGGCAGGGTAAAACCGGCTGTTTTACCGGTGCCGGTCTGGGCACCGGCGAGCACGTCTTTTCCTTCCAGCACAATGGGAATGGCTTGCGCCTGAATAGGGGTGGGTTGGCTGTAGCCCTGTTCGGACACAGCACGCAACAATTCGGCCGACAGGCCGAGTTCAGAAAATAACATATAAATTTTAACTCCGGGACCAGCCTATCCATGCAGTGCAGGGAAACGGTCTTAGGCGGGAAACATTTTGCTAAGGGGTGTCGGAGGGAGAACCAAAGAGGAAAAACCGGGGGACACATCTGGTACCGACCGATGGGTACCATGAGGCGCGAACTATAACAGGACGCCTTCCATACGTCCAAGACTCTGCAAAACATTTTTCAGAAAGATACGAAACAGTTGTCTAGAACGAACCTTCTGTGTAGTTTTGGAACAACTATTCCAATATCCACTAACTGCCCATAATAATAAATAGCAGACATCCCAGTTTTTTACCATGCTGGGGTTCGCCTCTATCTGTGAAAGCAGCAGAGGGCCTTTTTGCACTCAGGTTCGCGATGTCGTTTGCCCACTACTTTTAACGTTGGTACTGACGGTGCTGGTGGGGTATCTGTTCAATGCTGCCCACCTATTCGAACAAGCCAATGATTTGCTCACCTCCATACAAACACTCTTTTGCATGTTATCTATCACCAGCGCACTGTTGATTGCCCAGATGCACTACAGATATTTTTCCATCGTCGCATGAGTCGGTATTGGCAGCCGATGAGCGGATGTATGAGAGCAAGCGCAATAAAAAAGCAAACCTCAGGGCAAAAAGAATCACCGCCACACAGATGGCTAGCACTGCAAGCTGACCGCTACGGGACTTGTTTAAAAAAATCAATTAATCCCATAGGTGGCTTCTGTCTGACAAGAAACGCTAGAATCAGCGCCAGTTCGGGCAGGAAGTATTTAAGGTGTAGCCACCGGGCATCTGGCTTTCGGAACCACTTCCCCCTTTAAGCGGTTCCAGGACACGAAAACCCCCAGCTATTTTTTTATTTCCACAGGCGTTCAGGCTACACCTGTCCCTTCCACCAGCTGTTCTGCACCAGTGCAGGCCGCCTTCCTCCCGAGCCAACCGTGACGTTCAATACCAACAGGAGTGACGCTATGAACCCTCGGAAATCCATCCATACTTTTAGAATCTTGCTGGCTGCCGGCCTTTTTTCGGCAGCGCTCCCCACCCTGGCAGAAGAACCCATTCAGCCCATCGATCCGGTCAAGGACATCAATTTGGCTGAAGTGGAATTGGGCAAGAAACTGTATTTTGATCCACGTCTCTCCAAGTCCGGTTTTATCTCCTGCAACTCCTGCCACAACCTGAGCATGGGGGGTACCGATAACCTGAAGACGTCTATCGGCCACAACTGGCAACAGGGGCCCATCAATGCCCCAACGGTTCTCAACTCCAGTCTAAATGTGGCACAGTTCTGGGATGGCCGTGCCACAGATTTGAAAGAGCAGGCCGGCGGTCCTATCGCTAACCCCAAGGAAATGGCTTTCAGCCACACCCTCACCATCGAGATACTGGAATCTATCCCCGAATATGTCATGGAATTCAAGCAGGTTTTTGGCTCCGATGAAATCAATATCGACAGTGTCACTGAAGCCATTGCCGAATTCGAAAAAACCTTGGTAACTCCCAACTCTCGTTTTGACCAGTGGCTACTGGGCAACAAAAACGCTATCACTGAACAGGAACTGGCGGGCTATGAATTGTTCAAGAACAGCGGATGCGTGGCCTGCCACAACGGACCAGCCGTGGGCGGTACCTCATTCCAGAAAATGGGTATTGTGGAGCCTTACCAGACCAAGAACGATGCCATCGGCCTAGCGGGGGTAACCGGTAAAGACGCAGACCGTTTCAAGTTTAAAGTGCCCACCCTGCGCAACGTAGAAATGACTTACCCCTACTTCCACGATGGCGAGGCAGAAACCCTGACTGAAGCCGTGGACATCATGGGCCGACTGCAACTGGGGCGCAAATTCAGTGATGAGGAAAATGCCAAAATTGTGGCATTCCTGAAAACCCTGACAGGCCAGCAACCGGCGTTTATGCTGCCGATACTCCCGCCATCCACGGATGAAACACGGCCTCCAGTACCATTTGATTAAACAGGCCCAGATTGAACTCAAACAACAATAGCCCGGCATACCACCGGGCTATTGTTAGGTAATGCGAATTCGCAGCAACAATACTTACTCATCCTTTTTCAGCAGGCTTTTAAACCCACCAAGCTTTTCCTCGACCTGTTGCTTCAACTGATTGCCAGCATCTTTCAAGGCTCCGGAATTGGTCACCGCGCCTGCAGCACTCTTGTTGATGGCGGCCAACACCTGCTTCACCACCTCTGCAGCACTGGCGCCATTGGATTTTTCACCTATACCTGTCAGGCGGATATCCGGCAACGTTAATGCCAGGGGTTTATCACCCAGCAACGGATTGCTGTAGCTGACTTTGCCTGCATTGATCTGTAGGTCGCGAATAATCATCTTCTTCTCGGCGCCGCCATCAGAGGAGCCCGCTTCAGAGGAAGTTGAGCCAGAGCTGGCACCGGTTGCCTGCTCCACATTTTTCTGCAGTTGCGCCAGGTTAGTGGTGCCATTGGCAGACTCATAGGTAATTTCCGGTGCCACAATGCGGATACTGTTCACCACAATGGTGTCTGTGGTGAGGGAATCCGGATCTACCGCCAGGAAAATTTCCCCGAGAGAGAAAGCACTAGGCGTTCTGAATCCCGCCGGATTGCCAACCAGCAATCCGTGGAGGCTACCTTCACCGGTCGCCAGGGATAATTCCACATCATCAAGGGTGACACTGGACTGGGTCAGTTTCGGCCCGACCGTCTCCACTGCCGCTTTGATACCTTTATCCAGGTTGAGGATGGCAAATACCACCACCAGCAACAACACCACCAGTAAACCGGCAACAATTTTGAGAAGGGTTTTCATCACTATTCTCCTTATTCTGATTTCCCTGCCTGTCGATACTGCCACTTAAATCTTACAATAACATGATCAGGCTCAAACCATCACAAGGATACCCAATGCCTCGCCACCTTCACAGCGGACCAGGTTACCTACTGCAGGGACTACAACTGATGACACACCCCAGGCTGCGCTGGTTTGTGCTCGGCCCGCTGCTGATCAACCTGTTACTGTTTATTGGACTGAGCTGGCTGGCTGTCACCCAGTTCGGGCAACTGCTCGATAGTCTCATGGCGAGAATACCCGAAGCCCTGAGATTCCTGGCCTGGATCTTCTGGATTTTGTTTGCCGCATTTTTATTGCTCGTCTATGGCTACAGCTTTGCCATTATCGGCAACCTGCTAGCCTCGCCTTTCTATGGTCCTCTGGCAGAACGGGCGGAGGAAGTGCTGAGCGGACGAGTCAACGACACCCCCATGACGACGCAGCAACTGCTGGCACTAGCGGGCAGGGCCATGCAACGGGAGCTGATCAAGATGGGATATTTCCTGCCACGGATTGTAGGGGTATTACTACTGACGCTGGTGCTGTCCCTGATACCGGTCGTGAACCTGATCGGACCGGCAATTGCCTTTTTGTGGGGTGCCTGGTCCCTGGCTTTGCAGTACCTGGATTACCCGGCAGACAACCACCAGATGGACTTTAGAAATCTGCGGGAGACAATGGCAAAAAGGCGGTTGGTTTCGCTCAGCTTTGGTGGCTCTGTACTGATTGCCACCACTATCCCGCTATTCAACCTGTTTGCGATGCCAGCATCGGTGATCGGTGCCAGCAGTTTCTGGCTGGAGCGCATCGACAAGCCTGCACCCCAGTCAAACTAGTTTTCAGGACTTGCCGAGCAGGGCCTCGTCGGGCTGCACACAGTCCAGCTTTCTGCCCAGCAACTTCTGAATGGGCTCCAGCAGGAAGGCATCATCCTCACAGGCAAAACTGATGGAGGTGCCCAGCTTACCAGCACGGCCTGTACGACCAATGCGGTGAACATAGTCTTCCGACTCCTCCGGCAGGGTGTAATTCACCACATGACTGATACCATCAATGTGGATACCCCGGCCAGCCACATCCGTAGCCACCAGCACCTTCAGTTTTCCGGATTTGAAGTCATCCAGAGTTCTCACACGCTTGTTCTGGGGCACATCCCCCGACAACAGGCCTACGCTAAACCCCTTGTTCTGGAGCTTTTCCTGCAACCTGCGACATTGGTCACGACGGTTAGCAAATACAATTACGCTCTCTACTTCGTCCTGGCGAATAATGTTGTAAAGCAAGCGGAATTTTTCTTCGGCAGAGGTGATAAAAACCTTTTGATCAACCGTATCTGTGGCAACATTTTCCGGCTCGATTTCCACGTGGATAGGATCCACCGTCCACTGATCGGCCAGACTGATCACCTCTGGGGTAAAAGTCGCCGAGAAAAACAGTGTCTGGCGATTTTCCCGGTAGGGAGTTAAACGCACGATACGCCTCACCTGGGGGATAAAGCCCATATCCAGCATGCGGTCCGCTTCATCCAGAACCAGAATTTCCACACGGTCCAGATAGACATCGCGACTGCTGGCAAAATCCAGCAAACGTCCCGGTGTCGCCACCAGGATATCGCATTGACTCTCACTCAGGTGACGCTTCTGCTTGTCGTAATCCATGCCCCCCACCAGGGTGTGGACATGAAGTTCCGTGTGTTTACACAGCGCACGCGCATCATCGGCAATTTGCATGACCAGCTCACGGGTAGGAGCAATGATCAACGCCCTCGCCTCACCGGCATAATGTTCATCCTCAACAACCGGATGATTGAGCAGCTCCGTGATAATGGTCACCAGGAAGGCCGCGGTTTTACCGGTACCGGTCTGTGCCTTGCCGACCACATCGTGGGCGCGCAGACTGAAAGGTAATGAACGGGCCTGAATGGGCGAGCAGTATTTAAAGCCTAGATCAGCGATGCCGCGCATCAGAGGTAGAGGCAAACCCAGATCATGGAAACGCAGCTTGCCCTCTTCTGGTGCCACCTCAAACTGGGAAAGATCCCAGTTGGAGTTAGTGTCGGGCTTTCTGCTCCGACCACCGCGACGTCGACGACCGCGACGTCCCGATTGCTTGGATTGCTGATCACCGGAAGGGGAATTTTTTTGCTCACTCATAGTTACTGCCAATAGATAAAGTGCCGCGTGCGGCCTTGTGCTTGAAAGGGGCGGCAGTATACCACGGTCGGGGGATTCTCGCCCGACCTGACATTTTTCTCCTAAGCGGTGGTCAGTGTGTTTTCTGACACCGTCGAGACAATTCTTCGATGCAGCCAGTCATCGATACTGGTATAGCGCCCACCGCCCATGAAAAACAACGTCAGTAACATCAGAAAATAGGTTGCGGAATACTCGATGCCATTTTTAAGGACTGTTATCGATCCCGCGGCACTTAGATAGTCGTAATTGCCATGTTCCTGGAGAATGGCAACAGCGCGGCTTTTTCGCTCTAAGCCCTCATCGATCAGGTCGGCCCGCCACTCCCAGGGGACCGTCAATTTGGTTTCCGGCAGCGCGTGCCAGCCGTTGTCCCAGTGTGCTGTCACAGCGGCAACCACCATGGTGATCATCAACGGCACTGCCACCAGGCGTGTCATCAATCCCACCAACAACAACCAGCCACCCAGAAACTCAGTCCAGCCCGCCAGAAAGGCCAGCACTTCCGGCGCCGGCAACCCCAGGCCCCAGTCGGCATTGCCAAACCAGGACACCACATTCGGGTCGGCCAACAGGCGCTCCGGGAAACCCACCGACGTATCACCCAGCTGCAACTTTCCATACCCGGCCTTAATCAGAATCGGTGCCAGGAATATGCGCAACAATAACGGAGCCAGACCTTCAACATGGCTTAACTTTCCGAGGACAGTGGTATAGGTACGATGACAGGAGGCAGCAAAACGACTCATGGGAAATCCTTGTGATACGAGTACAGGTAGTGGACCAACTGGTCCACAACTGGGAGGTTAGACCCATAATTCGCAAAAAATTCACTGCAGCAGGCGAATCGGTACTCGCTTTGATCCCCAGCTGCCCGGCTGAGCCTCAAACACACCGGCAATAACGGCCTGGCAGGTCCGACAGCTCCCACCGGCATCAAGCCCCCAGTAACCCAGCTCGTACCAGTCCCGCTCAATCAGCACTTCATGGCAGGAAGGACAAAAGGTACTGCCGCCGGTCTTGTCGTGCACGTTGCCGGTATAGGCATAATTGACGCCGTTGGACAAGGCAATCTGTCGCGCCCGGGTCAGTGTTTCAGCTGGTGTAGGAGGAATATCCTGCATTTTCCAATCGGGATGAAATGCGGTGAAATGCATCGGCACATTCGGCCCCAGTTGCTCCACCACCCAGCGAGTCATTTCATCCAGCTCCCGATCGGAGTCGTGCTCACCGGGGATCAACAGCGTGGTCAGTTCCAACCAAACATCGGTGTGATGGACGATGTACTTCAGGGTGTCGAGAATATTCTGCAAATGCCCACCGCAGACCTTGTGGTAAAAACTCTCGGTAAAGGCCTTCAAGTCAATATTGGCGGCATCCATGTAGGAGAAGAATTCCCGCCGAGGGGCATCGTCCATATACCCGGCACTGACTGCCACGGTTTTCACCCCCACGTCCCGGCACGCCCTGGCAACATCAATGGCGTACTCCATAAAAATCACCGGGTCATTGTAGGTAAAGGCAATGCTACGACAACCCAATTCCACAGCGGTTTGCGCCAGTCGATCCGGCATGGCGGCATCTGCCAAGGTATCCATTTCCCGGGATTTGCTCATATCCCAATTCTGGCAAAATTTGCAGGCCAAATTACAGCCGGCGGTGCCAAAAGACAGTACCGCCGAACCGGGCAGGAAGTGGTTGAGTGGCTTTTTTTCAATGGGATCGATACAGAAGCCACTGGAGCGTCCATAGGTGTAGAGCACGATTTCATCGCCCTCCCTGCCTCGCACATAGCAAAGTCCACGCTGCCCCTCGTGCAGACGGCAGTGTCTTGGACAGACATCGCACTGCACCCGGCCATCGTCGACCTTGTGCCAGTATCGGGTAGGATAACTTTCCGGAGGGGTCTCTTTGCCTGTTGCCATCGAAGTTACACTCAACCTGAAAAAAATTTTCTATAACTTATATATAGCAGGTTATGGTCACCCAACGACCGGGAGGAGAGGAAAATGCTGGCACGTGTACCCGCTGTGGCAGGCGCGTTCTATCCGGGCAACCCCCTGTCCCTGCAACGGAAGATAGATGACATGCTCAATAGCCAACCGGGCACCCCTCTGCGCCCGAAGGCGTTGATCGTTCCCCACGCAGGCTATATCTACTCCGGCCCGATTGCCGCCAGCGCCTACCGGCTGCTGCAGACCTATGCCGACCGGATTCGCCGAGTGGTGTTACTCGGCCCATCTCACCAGGTCGCTTTTCGGGGCCTTGCCGCTCCGGAAGAAGACCTGTTTCAAACCCCCCTGGGTGACATTACTATCGACCGGTCGTCAATTAACCAGCTGCAAAGCCAGGGCTTGATCGCCGTGCGCAGCGATGCCCACCAATGGGAACACAGCCTGGAAGTCCAGCTGCCATTTTTGCAAAGTGTCTTGGGAGAATTTCTGTTGCTGCCACTGGTGGTGGGAGATGCCAGCCCACAACTGGTGGCCGACACCCTGCGCGCCAGCTGGGGTGGCGAGGAAACACTGATCGTAGTCAGCAGTGATCTCAGTCACTACCATTCCTACAGTGAAGCCCGACAAATCGACCGCCATACCAGCGCGATGATCGAATCATTAAATGGTACGCTAAACGGCGAGCAGGCTTGCGGATGCAGGGCCGTAAACGGATTATTAGCCGTGGCAAAGGAAAAACAACTTGCCATCACCACTCTGGATCTACGCAACTCGGGGGACACCGCAGGTGACCGCGATCGCGTGGTAGGATATGGCGCCTATGCCCTGTGTTGAACGCTATGCCCTTTATTAAGCTGAATTACGATGACCGCCAGACGCTGCTATCCCTGTGCCGTGAAAGCATCCGCGTCAGGCTGTTGTTTGACCGGGACCTGAACATCGACAAGACTGCTTTCAGCCCCGCTCTACAACAGACAGCTGCCTGTTTTGTCACCCTGAAAATTGATGGCAAACTGCGGGGCTGTATAGGCTCACTCGAAGCACATCAACCACTAGTCGAAAACGCGGTGCATAATGCGGCTTCAGCCGCCGTGGATGACCCGAGATTTCCCCGGCTCACCCTGGACGAGGAAGCCCATATCGACATCGATATTTCCGTGCTGACCACCCCCATAGCACTGGAGTTCGACAGCGAGGAGGCACTGCTGGAACAACTCACACCGGGCAAGGATGGGTTAATTATCGAGTCCAGCCACTACCGGGCCACGTTCCTGCCCAGCGTGTGGAATAGCCTGCCAGGGAAAGCCGCTTTTCTGGCGCAATTGAAAGAAAAAGCCGGGATACCCCAGAATATTGAACCTGAAAAACTCACCGCCTGGCGTTACCAGACGCTGAGTTTTAGCGAGTAACCCGGAAAGCCACCAACTGACCCCCAAGGGATAATAACAATGACCAATAACCCTCAGCGCGAGCTGCGCAATGCTATGGGTAACTTTGCCACCGGCATCACTGTGATTACGGCCCTGGATGGACAGGGCAACCCCAGGGGGATGACCGCCAACAGTTTCTCTTCTGTTTCACTCGAACCTGCCATGGTCTCCTGGTGCGTGGGGCGTGACTCTCGGCTGTTTGAGCTGTTTCAGCAGACGGATCATTTTGCCGTAAACATTCTGCACAGCGGCCAACAGGCTATTTCACAACTGTTTGCCGGTTCCGAGCAGAACAAGTTTGATCATGTTACCTGGCATCCGGGCCTGCATGGACTGCCCATCCTGGACGACTGCCCCTGCCATTTCCAGTGCCGAATTGAACACCGGCACCCCGGCGGAGATCACATCATTCTTGTGGGCCGGGTACTGGAGTTCAGCAATGAGCCTCTGGAACCGCTAATTTTCCACGGCGGCCAATACCGCACACTGAAATAGTTTTTCAGGCGGAGTCCGTCCACTGGCCCAGTGTCGCGCGGTCCCGCCCGCCGAGATCCTGACGGGTTTCGACCCGATCAAACCCCGCTGCCTGCATTAGCTCCCTGACCGCCTGTGCCTGCTGCCAGCCGTGTTCCAGCAACAGCCATCCACCGTTATTCAGGTGCACTGGCGCCTGCTGGATAATGGTTTCCAGGTCCGCCAACCCTCTCCCCTCAGCCACCAGTGCAGACTTCGGCTCGAAGCGCACATCGCCCTGTTGCAGGTGTGGGTCTGATGAATCGATGTAGGGTGGATTACTGACCACCAGGTCAAACCGCTGGTCTCCTAGAGCGGCAAACCAGTCACTTTGGCGAATATCCACATTGAGCAGCCCCAATCGGCGGCGGTTTGTGTCCGCCAGTGTCACGGCGTCTTCAACTGCATCAACGGCAACTACCTGCCATGCGGGTTGCTCACAGGCTAGCGCCAATGCAATCGCACCGGTGCCAGTGCCCAAATCGATTACCTTCGCGCTTTCAGGCAATGGCAGTTGAAGTGCAGTTTCTACCAATAGTTCGGTATCAGGGCGCGGTATCAGCGTGGCCGGGGAAACCGACAGGGACAGGGACCAGAATTCCCGGCTCCCCGTCAGGTGGGCTACCGGTTCGCCCCGCATGCGCCTCTCGAACAGCGCTTCAAACAACCGGTATTCGTCTTCACTAAGGGCATGCTCTGGCCAGGTAAAAAGATAAGTTCGGGATTTTTGCAGCACATGGCCCAGCAGTACTTCGATATCCAGACGCGGGGTATCGCTGACACTGGCAAGTGCTGCACTGCGCCGTAACAGGCTGGCAATAGTCTCGACCACAGTCTACCCGGACAGGGCGGCTAGTTGCTCCGCCTGGTACTCGTTAATCAACGGCTGAATGACTTCATTGAGCTCACCCTCCATGATCTCATCGAGCTTGTAGAGGGTCAGATTGATGCGGTGATCGGTGACGCGTCCCTGGGGGTAATTGTAGGTGCGGATACGTTCGGAGCGATCGCCGCTGCCCACCAGTGAACGGCGCTCATCGGCGATATTCTTGGCCGCCGATTCTTCCTGGGCATTTTTCAATCGTGCCGCCAGCAGCGACATGGCCTTGGACTTGTTCTTGTGCTGTGAGCGCTCGTCCTGACATTCCACAACGATACCCGAGGGAATATGAGTAATACGGATGGCCGAGTCCGTCTTGTTAACGTGCTGACCACCTGCACCGGATGCCCGGAAGGTATCAATACGCAGGTCATTTTTGTTGATATCCACGTCTTCCAGCTCATCGGCTTCGGCCATAATCGCCACCGTGCAGGCGGAAGTGTGAATACGCCCCTGGGATTCCGTATCCGGCACCCGCTGCACACGGTGCGCACCGGATTCAAACTTCAACAGGGAATACACCCCCTGCCCGACAATGCGACTAATGATTTCCTTGTAGCCACCGTGCTCCCCCGGGCTCTCGCTGATAACCTCAACCTGCCAGCGCTGTTTTTCGGCATATCTGCTGTACATACGAAACAGGTCACCGGAAAAAATGGCCGCCTCATCGCCACCGGTACCGGCGCGAATCTCCAGGAATACGTTTTTTTCATCGTTGGGGTCCTTGGGCAACAGCAATTTTTGCAGGTCGACTTCCAACTCAGCGCGACGCGCCTCCCCCTCCTGAAGCTCTTCCTGGGCCATTTCCCGCATATCAGCATCAGCATCTTTCAGCAATTGGCTGGCTTCATCGATATTGGCCTGAACCCGCTGATAGTCCCCATAACTTTTAACCACCGGCTCAAGCTCCGCATATTCGCGGGATAAATCGCGAAAACGATTCTGCTGAGCAATCACCTCGGGATCGCTCAGGAGTGCACTCACTTCTTCATAGCGGTCGGAAAGATGCTGTAATTTTTCCAGGATGGAGGCTTTCATTAACTCTCTTTATTTTCTTACAGATGGTTAAGGTTCAGACCCGTCGTCGGGTTTTTTGAGACCAAACAGGTGATGCGCCAAGTCAATATGTTCTGTCAGGCCCTGTTCACCGGCCTGCTTCAACCGCGTAGTCGGGGTGTGCATTAATTTGTTGGTGAGGTTACGCGCCAGGCTTTTCAGGACCAGCTCCGGAGCCTGGCCGGCGCGCAGTGAAGCCAGCGCCTTTTCCAGTTCATGATCCCTGGCTTCCTCGGCGCTGCTGCGAAATGCACGAATCGTGTCCACCACGTTCAGCGCGCGCAACTGACTCTGCCAGCCCGCAACGCCCTGTTCGACAATATCCTCTGCCTCACCAGCGGCACTCTGCCGGGAGCGTATGTTTTCATCGATAACGGCCTGCAGGTCGTCAACGGTATACAGGTAGACATCCTGAAGCTTTGCCACTTCCGGCTCGATATCTCGCGGTACCGCAATATCCACCATAAAGATGGGTTTGTGCTTGCGTAGTTTGAGTGCCGATTCAACAGCGCCCTTGCCAAGAATCGGCAACTGACTGGCCGTGGAGGAAATCACCATATCTGCCCTGTGCAGATAGTCGGGTATTTCGGACAACAGGATGCCCTGGGCTGAAAACTGCTCCGCAAGGTCTTGCGCCCGACTGAGGGTGCGGTTTGCAACCGTGATTTCCCTGACGCCTTTCTCCTGAAGGTGACGGGCGACCAGCTCAATCGTCTCCCCCGCGCCGATCAAGAGCGCCCGCACATCCCGCAAGTCAGAAAAAATCTGCTGAGAGAGACTGACGGCAGCGTAGGCCACCGATACTGGACTTTGCCCGATGGCGGTCTCAGTTCTCACCCGCTTGGCAATACTGAAGGCCTGTTGGAACAGCTGATTCAGCACTGTCGACACTTTTCCTGCCTCACGGGCCACGGCGTAGCAGGATTTCAATTGACCCAGAATTTGCGGCTCACCGAGCACCATGGAATCGAGTCCACAGGCAACCTTCATAATATGGCGAACGGCGTCGGAATCGGTCAAGAGATAATGACAACTCTGCAGCTGCTCCAGGGAGATACGCCGCTGTTGGGCAAGCCAGTGTAGTACCTGATCCGCCTGCTCACCTTCCGCGTATATTTCCGTACGATTACAGGTAGAAAGTATCGCGACTTCCTTAAGCGCGGCAGCATCTGCCAGGCCCTGCAACGCTTCCATCATCTGTTCCGGGGCAAAAGCCACCTTCTCCCGGATATCGAGAGGGGCGGTTCGGTGGTTGATGCCCAGAGCAAAAATGGTCATGAAAACGGAGCTTGGAAGTGAGCCCGCAATTGTCCGATTCTCGACCTGCAAAGACAAGCGGTATCGAAATTCCGGCTCTTGGCACTAAAGGCCTTGATTTATTGTCTGAGTTATTGGCTACAATGAGGCCGCCTATAATGACATTAATCCAACCATTGTCCGACGAATCCGATATTCACCATTGAAAGAGCCAAAATTGTTTCAACACTTTACCCGTCTCTCCGGCATCGCCATGCCGATGCTCTTGGCTTGTTCAGTCATCCTGACTGGCTGTTCCACCCCCCAAGGCAATCAGGTCGTCAGTGATCAGCCAGCAGCGGTTTTCCCCACTACAGCTCCCGGGGAAGAGCCAAAGGCTGACGAAGAGGCTGTGGAATACCCGGTGCGGGCATTCCCCACAGAAACCCTCTACGACCTCCTGGTGGCAGAACTGGCAGGCATGGATAATAACCTGCCTTTGGCGCTATCCAATTATCTGATACAGGCCAGAGCGACCCGGGACCCGGGAATTGTTGCGAGAGCGGCCCGCGTCGCCGCCTATGCCGAAAACCACCCTGCATTGCTGGAAATGTCCTTGCTGTGGAGCGACATTGAACCGGACAACCTCGACGCCCGTAGCGTTGCCACATTGTCGCTGGGCAGGGAAGGCCGTCTGACAGAAGCTCTGCAACATGCGGAATTTGCACTTAAACAGGGTGACCAGGAACCCATCATGGGCCTGACGGTGAGTGCGGGCGGCTCCACACCGGCACAACGCCAGACGTTACTGGATGCCTACACCGATTTGCGCTCACGACTGCCCAAAGATGAAACCGTGTTGCTGACCTATGCCATGCTTCTCCGCCAGCAAGGCCAGTTCTTGACGGCGCTGGCCACCGTCGATGAGTTGCTTGAACAGGCACCGGCGAAAGAGAGTGCCATCATGCTGAAAGCCCAGTTACTTCACCAGCTGGGCAAAAAACAGGAAGCCACAAAATTCCTCGGCACCGTGCTGGATGGTCTAGCCGATAGCAAAAGACTGCGACTGCAATATGCCCGCTTCCTGGCTGAAGATGACCTGCTCGGAGCCTATCAACAACTGAATACCCTGATAGCGCAGTACCCCCACGATGCCGAACTGGCATACACCCTGGCTTTGGTCTGCCGCGGGCTCAACAAAAACGAGGAAGCCAGGGAACTGTATACCCAGCTCAGCAAGAACCCCAACATGGCGTCAGCCGCCCACTACGAACTGGGCCAACTGGCTGAAGAAGAAAACAACGGCGATGCGGTGCTTCTGCATTATCGCGCGGTGAGAAACGGTCCCAAATTCTTGCCGGCCGTGGTGAAGCTGGGCAGATTCATGGCCGACAATGGACAACTTAGCAGCGCACAACTTTATATGGGCCAGCTGCGACTGGAATACCCCCACTATTCCGCGCAACTCTATCAGATCGAATCTGAATTGCTGGTGGAGAATCAATTGATCGGCGATGCGCGCCTGATTCTGAGCGAAGCACTGGACCATTTCCCCAACAACATTTCACTGCTTTACAGTCGCTCTATCCTCAGTGAACGAGAAAATGATTTTGCTAGCTCGGAGCAGGACCTCCGCGCCATCCTTGCCCAGGATGCCAATAATTCCATGGCGCTTAACGCCCTCGGCTACACCCTCACTCTGCATACGGATCGCTACGAGGAAGCGCGACAACTGATCCTGCGAGCACTGGAACTGAACCCCGGCGATCCAGCCATTATCGACAGCCTGGGATGGGTGCTCTTCCAACTGGGAGAATACGATACGGCCATCATCCACCTGCGGGAAGCGCTGGAAAAAATGCCAGACCCCGAAATTGCAGCGCATCTGGGCGAAGCGCTGTGGGCCAATGACCAGCGGGAAGAAGCGCTTCAGATTTGGCAGCAAATCCTCGAGCAGCATCCCGACAACCCCATCATTCTCGAAACCATGCAGCGCCTGCAGGCGGAATAGTTTGTGCGCCTGTTAGCCCTGATATTTGCCACGCTGTTTCTTGGCGCCTGCGCCAGCCAGACACCCCGACCCGAGCCGGTCATATCAGACTGGCAACAACACCAGTCCGCGCTCCAGAACTTCAACAGATGGCAGCTGGAAGGCAAGTTGGGCTATCGTGACAGCCGCGATGGCGGCAGTGCATGGCTGAACTGGCAGCAGTCATCAGACGCGTTCAAGTTACTGTTAAGCGGGCCTTTCGGCACGGGGGCCACCCAGATTCTGGGCAATAGTCATCACGCAGAGCTGCGCCGCAGCGGCAAGGAGACCCTCTATTCGCCTTCGCCTGCCGCCCTCACCGAACAGCTGTTTGGCTGGCAGTGGCCCGTGGATGAACTACATTTCTGGATTCGCGGCATACCTGCACCCAACACGATCCAGGATGTCAGCAGCCACAATCTGGACGGCACCCTGTCGACCCTTACCCAGGCCAACTGGCAATTACAATTCTCAGGCTACCAACAGGTCGGCCCGTGGATACTGCCCGGTCGTATCCGCGGAAACAGCGGGGAATACAGTTTCACGCTAATCATCAAGCAGTGGCACCTGGACATGGAAAATCATTGATGCTGTCACTGCCTGCTCCTGCGAAAATCAACCTGTTCCTGCATATCACCGGACGCCGTCCAGATGGTTATCACAACCTACAAACCCTGTTTCAGTTGTTGGACTTTGGAGATCAGCTGGATATTGAAGTCGATTCCAGCGGAGTCATCAGGGTCACACCAACCTTGGAGGCGGTTCCTCCTGAGGACAATCTGATTTATCGGGCAGCTCGACTGCTACAGCAAGAAAGCGGCTGCAAAATGGGGGCCACCATCCATCTACACAAGCGACTACCAATGGGCGGCGGCTTGGGTGGTGGCAGCAGTGATGCTGCCACAACACTGATGGCGCTAAACACGCTCTGGCAGCTGGACTGGCCCAGGGAAAAACTGATGCACCTTGGCCAACAACTGGGCGCCGATGTACCTGTATTTATCTTTGGTCACAGCGCTTGGGCAGAAGGGGTTGGCGAGCAGCTCACAAAAGTGGAAATGAAGCCTTCCTGGTACCTGGTTTTGGCCCCGGACACACAGGTTTCCACCGCTACAATTTTCGCGCATCAGGGTTTGACAAGAAACACGCATCCGATCAAAATACGCGCCTTTCTCGAGCAGGGTGGCCAGAATGACTGTCAGGCAGTCGTTGAGGCTCTATATCCTCAGGTAAAAAAAGCACGCCTCTGGCTCGCTCAATTTGCCGATGCTCGATTGACGGGAACAGGTGCCTGCCTATTTGCCCGCTTTGATTCAGAATCTGATGCGAGATCAGTCCTGAAACAAATGCCGGCGCCTTGGCAAGGCTTTGTTGCACAAGGGGTCAACCGGTCACCCTTGCTTGACAAGCTCCCGTCACACAACTGACTACTGGGGTGTCGCCAAGTGGCTAAGGCAACGGGTTTTGATCCCGTCATTCGGAGGTTCGAGTCCTCCCACCCCAGCCATATTCCTTTGGGTTAGCTGTACCAAGACCCCGATCAGGAAAAAAGCCGTGGCAAATATGATGGTTTTCTCCGGGAATGCTAACCCGGAGCTGGCAAATGAAATCGCTCGCTACCTCAGCCTGAGTCTGGGTGATGCGCTGGTGTGCCAGTTTTCTGATGGCGAGATCAATGTCGAGATTCGCGAGAACGTGCGCGGTCGCGATGTCTTTGTGGTTCAGCCCACCTGTGTACCGACACATAAAAACCTGATGGAGTTGATGCTCATCATCGACGCCCTTCGCCGCTCTTCTGCGGGTCGCATAACCGCCGTACTGCCCTATTTCGGCTATGCCCGCCAAGATCGCCGCGTTCGCTCCATCCGCGTTCCCATCAGCGCCAAAGTGGTCGCCGATATGCTCACTAATGTAGGCGTTGACCGCGTGATGACCGTTGACCTTCACGCCGAGCAAATTCAGGGCTTCTTCGACTGTGCCGTGGATAACGTCTACGGTCTGCCCGTTATGCTCTCCGATGTTGAGCGGCAGAACTATGAAGACCTGACCGTTGTTTCGCCCGATATTGGCGGCGTTGTCCGCGCCCGGGCCATGGCCAAACAACTGAACACTGACCTGGCCATTATCGACAAGCGTCGTCCCGAAGCGAATCAGGCGCAGGTAATGAACATTATTGGTGAGGTTGAAGGCCGCACCTGCCTATTGGTTGACGACATTGTGGATACTGCCGGCACCCTGTGCAAAGCTGCCGATGCGCTCAAAGAGCACGGAGCGAAAAGGGTTGTTGCCTGCTGTACCCACCCTGTACTGTCGGGTAAAGCTATCGAAAACCTCGAGAACTCCTCCCTCGACACTCTCGTGGTCACCAACAGTATTCCACTCAGTGAAGCTGCCCGTCACTGCGGGAAAGTTCGCGTCCTGAGCCTGGCTCCCATGCTGGCAGAAGCCATGCGCCGGGTCAGCAATGAGGAATCCATCAGCGCTATGTTCGACTAGCGCTGTTTACTTAACTGCCCATCAGGGCTTATTCAACTCCCACTACGATTCTGGTCGCGGATCGCAATGGGAATAATTAGGAGTCAAGGCAATGTCCGATGATTTTAAATTAAATGCCATGGTCCGCAATGACATGGGGAAAGGTGCGAGCCGCCGCCTGCGTCGTGAGGCCAACCTAGTGCCTGCCATTATCTATGGTGGTAAAAACGCACCGGAAAACATCAGCATCGCGAGCAACGAGCTGGAACACGCGCTGCAAAATGAAGCGTTTTACTCGCACATCATCACCATTTCGGTGGACGGTAACGACCAGGACGTGATCCTCAAGGATCTTCAGCGTCACCCGTCTAAAACCGTCGTGACCCATGCAGACTTCCTGCGCGTCAGTAAGACCCAGAAACTGCACACCAAGGTTCCCCTCCACTACATCAACGAAGATATCTGCGTCGGTGTAAAAATGGGTGGCGGTATCATTTCCCACAACATGACAGAGCTGGACATCAGCTGTCTGCCCGCAGATCTGCCCGAGTACATCGAAGTGGATGTCAGTGCAGTTGATGTTGGCGGTGTTCTGCACATTTCTGACATTGCCCTGCCATCCGGGGTGGAAAGTGTAGAGCTGAGCCATGGTGCAGAGCACGACCAGCCCATCTTCACCATCAACAAGCCCAAGGCAGCTGTTGAAACAACGGATGAAGAAGGTGATAACGAAGAGACTTCCGAAGAGTAATTAACCACTCTTTCTGTCTTTAGAGACACCAGCAGGCCCCGACATTGGATACGCCCGTTCAGCTCATTGTGGGGCTGGGAAACCCCGGCCCACAATATGACCGAACCCGTCACAATGCCGGGGCCGATTTTGTTGCGGCCCTGGCAAACCGCTACTCCGTAGAATTGACGCCCGAAAGCAAGTTTTTTGGCAAGACTGCCAAAGCTATCATCGATGGCGCTCCGGTGTGGCTGTTGATCCCCGACACGTTCATGAATCGCAGCGGCAAGGCCATCGCAGCGCTGGCCAGCTTCTACCGTATCCCGGCAGCAGCCATTCTGGTGGCCCACGACGAACTCGACCTGAGCCCCGGTACAGCGCGCCTGAAATTGGGCGGCGGCCACGGTGGACACAATGGTCTACGGGATACCATCCAGGCATTGGGCAACAACCGTGACTTTGCGCGATTAAGGCTGGGTATCGGTCACCCCGGACACGCCAGTGAAGTTGTTAATTTTGTGTTGAAACGCGCCCCGGCCAGCGAGCAGCAACTCATCGAACAGAGTATTGATCAGGCGTTAGATGTCATAGGCGATACCGTTGCCGGACGCTGGAACGACGCCATGAAAAAACTTCATACCAATAACTAGGCCCACCGGGCAGAAACAGTATTCAGGAAATCATTATGGGTTTTAATTGCGGAATCGTCGGCCTGCCCAACGTGGGCAAATCCACCCTGTTCAATGCGCTGACCCAAGCGGGTATTGACGCGGCAAATTTCCCATTCTGCACCATTGAACCCAACACCGGCATTGTGCCCATTCCAGACCCACGGCAGGACAAACTGGCCGAGATCGTCAAACCTGAACGCATCATTCCCACCACCATGGAGTTCGTGGATATTGCCGGCCTGGTTGCAGGAGCATCCAAGGGAGAGGGGCTCGGCAACCAATTCCTTGCCAACATCCGCGAAACCGACGCCATTGCTCACGTGGTCCGCTGTTTTGATGACGACAACGTCGTGCACGTGGAGGGCAAGATCAACCCCGCCGCAGATATCGACGTCATCAATACTGAATTGGCCCTGGCCGATCTGGAAACGGTTGAGAAAGCTCTGCTGCGATCCGCCAAGGCTGCCAAGGGTCAGGATAAAGATGCCATCGCCCTCAAGGCTGTACTGGAAAAAATCCTGCCCCACCTGAATGAAGCCAGGCCCCTACGCTCTTTGGGTCTGGACAAAGAGGATTTGAAAACGATCCGCCCCCTGAGCCTGCTGACCCTGAAACCCACCATGTATATCGCCAATGTCGACGAGAGCGGTTTCGAGAACAATCCATATCTCGATCAGGTACAGGCAATTGCCGACTCGGAAGGGGCTGTGGTCGTACCTATCTGTAACAAACTGGAAGCAGAAATCGCTGAATTGGAAGACGAGGAAAAACTCGAATTTCTGCAGGAAATGGGCATGGAGGAGCCGGGACTTAACCGCGTGATCCGCGCCGGTTATTCCCTACTAGGGCTGCAGACCTACTTCACCGCCGGCGTCAAGGAAGTCCGCGCATGGACTATTCCTGTTGGTGCCACAGCCCCTCAATCTGCAGGGAAAATCCACACCGACTTCGAAAAAGGCTTTATTCGCGCAGAAGTCGTAGCCTACGACGATTTTGTCGCGTGCAAAGGTGAGCAGGGTGCCAAGGACGCCGGCAAATGGCGCCTCGAAGGTAAGGACTACGTGGTCCAAGACGGCGACGTCATCCACTTCCGGTTTAACGTCTGAACCCAAGCCTCTAACTGCCGGCATGGGAGACACCCATGCCGGACTGTCATACGGGTGCGTAGCTTCTATAATGAAGCGATGCACTATTCACTCAGGATCTTCACACTGCTGCTGTTACTGCTTGTTCTGGCAGTTTTCCTCGCCACTCGCTTTGTGCCGGGACTGCAGATCAGCAGCTTCGCCGTCATTTTCAATTCTATCTCGGGTGCCGGCAGCCCGGAAACCAGCCACCGCATCGCCGATTCACTGGTTACAGCACCCAACTTACAACTAACGGTATTTGCCGACAATCTCACCAAACCACGGATTTTAAAAACCACACCCCATGGCCAGTTGCTGGTCAGCTCACCCCCTACCGGTTCGATCATCCTTCTTGCCGATACCAATGGTGATGGACAGGCAGATGATAACCGGGTAATTCTCTCCAACCTGAAACGCCCTCACGGTATCGAGATTTTTGATGACGGCAACACCAGCTGGCTGTATGTGGCAGAAACCAATGCCGTGGGGCGCGTGGCGATGGACTGGACATCCGGCGAGCCAGTGGGCGACTACCAGCGACTGATCACCGACCTGCCCCCCGGCGGCGGCCACTGGACACGGAGCATCCGCTTTGGCCCTGACGGCCTGCTGTATTTAACTGTCGGTTCAAGCTGCAATGTCTGCGAGGAATCAGACCCGCGCCGTGCTGCAATGATGCGCTACCAAGCGGATGGTAGTGGCGAGGAGATTATTGCTACCGGCCTGAGAAACAGTGTCGGCTTCGACTGGACACCCTGGAGCAACCAGCTCTACGCCACCGATAACGGACGCGACATGCTGGGGGATCATTTCCCCCCCTGTGAGCTCAACCTGATTCAGGCTGGCGGGTTTTATGGCTGGCCTTATATCAATGGCTTCGGGAAGCTGGACCCCGATCTCGGCCAGGGTAAAGAACATTTGCTGACATCCAGTCTTTCACCGTCCTATGGTTTTCCTGCCCACAATGCACCCTTGGGCATCCATTTTCTGCACCATAGCAACAGACCAGAAACTTTTCAGCGCACCGCGTTAGTTGCGCTGCACGGCTCCTGGAACCGCAGCGAGCCCGACGGTTACAAGGTGGTTGCTTTGCGCTGGGACCAGCAGGGCACTATCAGTAGCAGAGATGTTCTCACAGGCTTTCTAAGACAAAACCAACAGGTGATTGGTAGACCTGTGGATATCGAGGAAGGGTCCGATGGCAGCATTTATATCTCCGATGATTACGCCGGCAGCATCTACCGCATGCTATATATAGATTAACTCTCTATAAACAATCACCAGGAGGGAACATCATGTTTATGAAAGAGAAACCTTCCGACCACCTGGTTGAAATTCTGTCTTTGCAGGATCTGTTCGATCCTTTTCGCCAAGACGTTGCCGGGCGCTATCACTTCGGTGAAGAAGCGCAGGAGCCGGAAACCATTCCCAAAACACACCTGGTTTTTCTATCCGGAGAATCCCTGCCCCAATGCTGGCTGGACCCACATTACCGGGATCATGAATTGCCCACTAAAGGATAAAAGCGTCGCGCAACCGACTGCGGAAAACGCCTTGACAACCCCTAGCAAAATCGAGAAAATTCGCGCCCTCTCTAAAAGAGCAATGGCTACGTAGCTCAGCTGGTTAGAGCACAGCATTCATAATGCTGGGGTCGGTGGTTCAAGTCCACCCGTAGCTACCATACTTATCAAAAAGACCTGCAGACTTGCAGGTCTTTTTTTTTACCTGCCACCATGGCAAAGACGGTATTTCAGAATACTGCATTGCTCGGTAGAATAGTAAAAAGTTCCATCAGGGGAGAGATGTGCGAACTATCAAAGGGTTATACCCGGTGCGAATCCTATGGCTAATGCTGATTTTCGCCAGCCATGCATCCGCCGGGCAAATAAACCACGACTCTCCCTATAAAGATGGAAAAGCATTGGCCCAGGCCGTTTACGACAGCCCTTCGGGAGAAGATGCCAGCTCGAAAGTCATCATGCAGGTAGACAATGGCAACTCCACCAAACAGCGCCTGCTCTATAGCTACGCCAAGGATATCGGCGATGGTGAGCGTTGGACCCTGCTTCGCTTTATCAAACCCAATGATGTAGCGAATACGGGCCTTCTTACCGCCGACTATAAGGGTGATGACAGTGACCAGTGGCTATATCTTCCTGCCCTGGACCGCGTGCGCAGAATCGCCTCTTCTCGCAAGGGGGGCAGGTTTGTTGGTTCAGATTTTTATTACGAGGACTTGTCCTCCAGGGAAGTCTCCATGGACCATCACACCATTATCGGCGAGGACAAGGTAGGAGGGGCCAGCTGCACTCTTCTCGAAAGTATTCCGATTGAGAGGAAAAACTCCGTCTACAAAAAGCGGGTCAGTTGTATACACCCCAAGATTTTGATCCCCCTTCGAATCGACTACTACGAAAACGACCTCGAGCATCCGAGTAAACGACTTCAAGCCAGAAAAATAAAGCGCGTACAAGGCTATTGGACTGTTTTTGACAGTACTATGTACAACCTCAAGCGGGGGAGCAGCACCAAGTTGGTTACCCTGGCAATACGATATGACCAGGGTATTCCGGAAAATCTTTTCAGCCAGAGAGGACTTTCTGACGATAGCCGGGAAATTCCCTACCGCCCCGAGAATGAGTTAACACAAGGAAAAACTGATGAAACTCACTGAGATTAGCCCTTCGCTACTCGCGACCCTGTTGTTCACAATGACAGCACCAGGCATACACGCCGAGGATATCGACACGCTGGTTATTGAAGACGAAGCAAGCGAAACGCTAATCATCGACGGTGGCAGTAGTGAAGACTCCGACATTTTACTTTTCGGCGAGAAAGAAGATGAAGGTCTACTGATTGACTTAGCCGAGGAAACCACCCCCGTGCAGGATAGTGGTTCAGATATCGCCCCTGTATCCACTTTTACCGCTAAGCTCGACCGCCTTTGGATCGAATACGGCCATTTTACTCAACAGGGGGCGAGCAAAAACCAACAGGGATATGCCCGTGGCCTGGCCAGCCTGGAGTGGAAGCCATCTGACCACTGGGAATTCAAGGCATCTGTCAGAGCCGATGGCTACACAGAAAGCGGTCGCAACGACTGGGGCGACTTCCGGCTCGACTACGACGAAACCTATCTGCGCTACAAAGCAGAAAATTCCACACTCACCGTTGGCATGCAGAAAATTCTCTGGGGGAGGATTGATGAATTCCCTCCAACTGACCGCCTAAGCACACAGGATTTTCGCCGCTTCATTCTGGATGACCTCGAAGATCGCCGTCTTGCCTCTCTGGCTATTCGCGTAGAGCACTTTTTTGATAATAAAAAAATCGACCTCGTTTACTACCCGCATTTTCGCGAAGCCCAACTGGCCGATAAAGACAGCATCTGGTACCCCGTCAACAAGGAAACGGGGGAGATACTCAGTCTCGAAACCACCGGTCCTGCCGAGGCCATTGTCAAAGCCGTTCCGGTCATTGAGGACGCACCGGATACTGATGGCGGCTTCGGCGCCCGTTTCAGCAGTATCGGTAGCGGATTTGATTACGGCGTAACCGTGCAGCATGGTCACCAGACCGTTCCCTATTTCAGTTACAACCCGGCAAAAAATATTATCGAAGGCCGTTATCCCCGCTCCTGGATTGTCGGTGGAGATTTTGGTGTTGAAGCCCTTGGCGGAACACTAAAATTTGAAGCAAATTGGATGAGCGATACCCCCGTCACCCGAATGGATGGCAGCTACACTACGGTAAAAAGCCTCACCTGGGGGGCAGCACTGGAGCTTTTCCCCGGTGATAGCGACGCGAGACTTAATTTGCAACTGATGGGCGTCAAGTTGCTACGCGCTCCGTCCGTGATGGACAGGGATGAGATGTACGCCTTCAACGGCTCTTATCAAATTCCCTTTGCAGACCACCGGTGGCGAGCAACGACCCGCTTTAATGTGGGCCTGGACGAAAAAGACATCTACCTGAACCCCGAGATTGCCTATACCGGCTGGGAAGCTCAGGAAGTTTATGTTGAGTTCCACTTCTTTGATGGCGACAAGGGGACCCCGGGTGGCTTTTATGAAGACAACAGCATCATTACCCTGGGGTGGCGGGCTGCCTTCTAGGCCTCCAATAAAAATAGGCTAAAACCATCAACGACCAATTCACACAGCACTGCCAAAACCTTTCCAACAAGCGTGAGGCTGTCGCGGTATTTCATGAGGGCATTCTTCTCTATGCCAACGACAGGTTTGTCGAGCGCTTGGGCTTTAATACCGAAGACGACCTGACCAACACCCCTCTGCTGGACTTACTCAGCACCCCCGACAAGGAAGAAGTGAGGGATTTCCTCAGGAAAAGCACCCAGCCTCTCCACCAGGGTGCCCAGCCACCCACGCTGGAAGCCAGCCTGAAACAGAAAGATGCAAAAACTAAAAAGGGTCGATTGGTAGCAACCTGCCGCAAGCTCGATGGGGAGTCTTACATTGAGCTCCAACTACTTACGGAAGAAGATTTCAAGGTTCACAAACGCTTTATTCGACTTCCCTGGAAGCTCTATTTCAGCTTTCTCTGCTTGTTGGCGATCACTATCTTTCCAAATGCCCTGCTTCCCAATCTCAATATTAATAACGCTCCGAGCACCTACCTGCCACCTGACGCGCCCTCGTTAGAAATCGACCGGCAGATCAGGGAAAAATTTCCAAATGACGAGGTCATCGTACTGCTTTTTGAAGGTGTAGCGCTGTTCTCGGATGGCTTTATCAGCGCCTACGATGAACTGACGGAAGCACTGGAAGGACACCCGCTGATAACAGATGTTATCAGCGCAACAAGACAGGATCATATCAGTGGCTCCGAAGACGGCTTTCTGGTCGAACCGCTGATCGACCCACAAGAGTTGGACCAGTCTCGCCCTAAAGAAAGACAGCGCAGAGCCCTCTCAGATCGATTTGCGCGCAACTCATTAATCGCACCAGACGGATCGGCTATTGCTCTGGTCGTTATTCCCACCAAACTGGATGACAGTATTCGCCACCTGGCGCTGGAAGAAGAAATTCTGGACATCGTTCGAGCTCAACGGCTAGAGGGATACCTCTCGGCATTGGCCGGGAACATAGCAACCGATGTCGCACAAATGCGGGCCATCCTTCATGACAACATGATCTTTATCCCAGCAACGGTTGCCGTAGGTCTTATCCTGATATGGTGGCTATTCCACCGCTGGCTCGCCGTCATTGTCACCGGCGTGGTGACAGGCGCTGTCGTAAGCTCAACAATAGCTTTCTACGTCATCCTGCAACAACCATTCAACTCTATCTCTGGCATCATTCCCCCACTGCTATCGGCGCTTACAATTGCCGCCCTGGTGCATTTTTTTAACGCACTGCATTACGCCTCCAAGCGGGGGCTTGCCGGCAAAAAAAGAGTGCGTGCCGCATTATCAGAGATACGCCGCCCAGCACTTTTCAGCACACTCACCACGGCGGCCGGCTTGGCCTCGCTGGGCCTTAGCCCAATTCCGCCCATAAGCACATTTGGCTTAACATCGGCCGTCGGGGTGTGCCTGATTTACTTAATTGTCATCCATGTGTTACCCACCATTTTCTCCCGGTTCGACAACCGGGACTGGCCCAGCCGCAAGTCCGGGCTCGCTCTTATGGACACCTTGGTCAATAAATTATTTCATTTGGGCATTCGCTACCCGGTTTGGGTCATCAGCCTCGGCCTGATCGCCCTTCTTGCGGCCACCCCGCAAATTGCAAAAGTAAAAGTCGAAACCAATATTCTGGAATTTTTTTCGCCAAGCCACCCTCTGCGAATAGCAACGCAAAAAATTGAACAAAAACTGGTAGGCACAACACCACTGGAAGTTCTTTTCACCGCCACCGACGGTGCGTCGCTTATCGCGCCCACAACTCTGGACAACATCAAGTCGCTCCAACTCTGGCTCGAGCAGCAACCTGAAGTTGACAAGTCGGTTTCAATCGCAGATTTCGTAGAAGAAATGAACTGGGGATTCAATGAAGAAGATGACGACTACCGAATTATCCCCGACAGCCAGGAACTGATCACTCAATATCTATTTATTTACGATGGGACAGACCTGTTTGACTTCATTGATCAGGATTATCAACAGGCGCGTGTTGCCCTGAATCTGAACGTACACGGTGCTCATGAAATCAGCGGCCTCATGGAGCGCATACAGGCCTATTTAAATGAACATCCCGTACACAAAGCCACCTGGGATATTGCTGGGGCAGGAAGACTCTTCGCCGACCAGGAAAAACTGTTAATCAAAGGACAGATCTACAGTCTGGCAGGCGCTCTGCTACTGATTTTTCTGCTGATGCTGGGGCTGTGGAGGTCTTTAAAAGACACCCTGGTCTGTATGATTCCCAATATCTCCCCGATTCTGCTGATCTTTATTCTCATGGGAGTGTTCGGAATCTGGCTGGATATGGCCACCGCCATGATCGCCAGCGTTTCTGTCGGCATCGCAATTGACGATACCATCCATATTTTTCACGGCTTTATTCAACGTGTGCGACGGGGCCACAGCCCTATACTGGCTCTGGCCCGCACCTACGCACAAGCCGGGCGCGCGGTGATGACAACCTCGATTATCCTCTGTACCCAGTTCTGCCTGCTACTGGCCAGCGCCTTTGTGCCCATGGGGCACTTTGGCGCTCTGACCAGCATAGGCCTGCTGACGGCACTTGTTTTTGACTTGTTGCTGATGCCAGCGTTACTGGTAGTCTTTTACTGCAAAAAAACTACTTAAGCTCAGCCAACAAGTTCTCAGCATCTTTCCGCTCTGGGAAATCCTTTTCACCCGAGAGCAGTTTTTGCAACTTGTTAACTGCCTCTTCACTCGCACCCGACTGACTGTCGATCAACGCGCTGTGATAAATGATCGCTGGATCATCCCCGGCCATGGACAACGCACGCTCAATCGTGCGCTGGGCTTTAACCGTATCACCACTCTTGAGCAGGACGATCGCCAGAGTATCCAACGTTTGTGCAGTCTGGCCGAGATCCACAGCCTGCTTTGCATACTCCAAAGCCTGGTCCGTATCTCGTTCTCTGAGCAACCAACCGAGATTGTTCAACGCCAGGACATTTTTCGGAGAGGCATCAAGCACTGCCTCATACTGCTTGATGGCCTTATCTTCTTCGCCAGTGGCTACATAGGCGGCGCCCACCTCGAGCATCACGGGAATATCCCCGGAGTGTTCTTTCAGCCAGCTTTCCATCATGCTAAGTGATTCAGACTTCTCATCTAGGGTCCATAGTTGCTGGGCCACAACCAGCATATTGCGAGAGGTGCGCGCTTTCTCAAAAGCCTGCTTTGAAAGCGCCAGCGACTCGGATGGTTTTCCGTCCCGCATTGCCTTCACCGCCTGCAGTTGCAACACTTCGGGGTGCTCAGGCGCTAGCTTTTTCAACGCGGCCAGTGCATCTTCTACCCCGGCCCTGTCATTGAGGCGGAAAAACATCCTCGTCAGCTCTATTCTCGGTTCCAGAAAGCTCGGAGCCATCTCTATGGCTTTTTCAAATTCCAGCCGCTCTTTTTCAGTTTCCCCCAAACCCCGGAATACCATTCCCAGATTGTGATGAGGTTGCGGAGCCTCCGGACGCAGGCCAATAAGTCGCTCAAAGGCCAAACGGGCATTCGGATAATCCCCCCTGTTGAGATAAGACAACCCGATGACGTTAATGACATCTGGCTGACTCTGTCCCTCTTGATCCAACTCATTGAGGACCAACGTTACTTGCTCAGGCTGACCGAGGGACAAATACAACCGCGCCAACATTACACGGGGCTCAACGGCTTTCGGATGTGCCTCCATGGCTTTTCGCAAAAAAGACTCCATCCCTTCAGCGTCTTTTTGTAGCTCTGAAAGCGCCGCCTGTTTTAACATCGTAGGCAGGTGATCTGGCTGGGCGCTGAGAATTGCATTGTAGTGCTTACGCGCCTCTGCATACTTCCCTTCAGAAATATCCAGAAATGCTAATCGGTCATTGGCTGAAAAATCATCTGCAGCAATCTGCAAAGCTCGCTGAAATGACTCACGCGCTTCTATCGTTTTTTTCTGGGATAGATATACCTCACCACGAAGATTGTGTGGAGCAGCACTTCCTGGGTTTTTCGCTTCGAAAGAATCCACCGCCTTCAATGCAGCCTCAGGATTACCCTGACGAAGATAAGCCGACACCAGAAGCACATCCGCTTGTTTGAAATTCGGATCCAGTTCTAATGCAGCCTCAATGGATTCAAAGCTTTTCACCACATCCCCACTGGCAAGCAAGCTCGCTCCCAACCGTGTTTGAGCTACTGGAGACTTAGGCTGTAACGCGGCCACTTTGGCAAGCAAGGTTTGTCCCTCCTCTATTTCACCTCTGTTTAAGAAAACATTGGCAAGAATATTGAGGGCATCAGTATCTTCATTATTACTTTCAAACACGGGGCGAATCAGCTCTTCAGCTTCATCGTTCTCCCCAGATGCAACCTTCATCGCTGCCAGCAATTTACGGCCCTGTACACTATTAGGCGCAATCGCCAGAAATCGGTAAGCGTAATCTTCTGCCTGAGCTGGATTGCCCAGTAATTGATGTGCCGAGGCAAGATAGAACAAAGACATGGGATATCTGTTTTCGTCAAGACGTGCAACGTCTAACGCTGTTACAGCGTCTTTAATTTTGCCCTGTTTGAGCAGCAGGATCCCATTAAGATATTGCGTCCCAGGGGTCTTGGGTGCACGTTGTAACAGGTAGGCCGCATCTTCTTCTGCACCCTTCAGGTTTTCTTCCTGTAACCTGACCAGCCCCCGCTTATAACGGTCTTCCAGGCGGCTAGCATCTGTTGCCAGCGCCTTTGTATAGGCCTCTTCTGCGCCTTTGGAGTTTAATCCCTGCAGCTCAATATCACCAAGCAAACTCAATGCCGGCGCATAATTCGGATCAAGCTCAAGGATATCGTTCAAAATAGTCCGAACACTGTTCCAATCCCCACCGCTCTCAACACCCTGCAGCTTGGCCTTGGCCAGCAGTACATAGGATGCTGTCGGCGCCAACACAACAGCCTCTCTGATCAAATCGGCTGCTTCCCTGGCACGACCACTCATGAGCTCCCCCTGGCCTTTTGCTGCCAGAACAATGGCGCGAGCATCCCCTATTAAGCGATCAGTTGACAGTGCCTGCAACGACTCCATATCCATTTGCGCAAGATAGGATTTAGCCAGTAACGGCAACACAGCCTCGTCCGTCTTGCCCAACTCTCTCGCCTTAACCAGTTCCTTCACAGCATCAGCATAGGCTCCGCGGTTAAAATACAGCTCACCCAAAAGCCATCGAGCCTCCTGGTTGTCAGTATTTTTCTGCAAAGCATTCTTTAACTCGATGACGGCCGCATCAAGTTTCCCTGCAGCCAGATGCTCCCTAGCTTCTTCAACATTTTTATTGCCTGTGACATCTCCGGCACAGGCGGTCAAAAACCCTATCCACGCCCCCAAAACCAGAATTCGAACGAGTTTAATCATATTGAAAATTCCCTTTGCACCATGCAGATAGAAGAACAGACTTTAATCTTTTGACAACCCCAATAAAAAAGCCCTTTAGTGAAAATCGATAATAAAAGGCCCTTTGGGGTTAAAGCAAATACCAATGAAACATTATCGATAGCATGACACACATTAGTTGCACAAACACTCAGACAAAAAAACGGCGGCCATTGGGCCGCCGTTTTTTATAACCAACCTAGAATTAGGCGGCGAAATCGCCTTTTACCTTTCTGCGACGGACCAGACCCATCAACAGTAGGCTGCCTGCGAACAAAGCCAGAGTAGCTGGCTCAGGAATGTTTTCAGAGGCAATGATACCAAAAGCCAGTTGGAAGGCATTCACCTGATTCTCGAAAGTAGTGAAGCCAATACAGCCGGAAGCCTCACCAACCGCAGCACAAGCAGCATCAGTCAGCACATTCAGGCCAGGGGCAGTAATGTAAACATCGTAGTTGTAACCGTCTAAGAGGAAGCTATCAATCAGGAATGCCACGATGGAACCATTCAGAAGGGTCGGCACACCCAACAGACCGCCGGACAGGGCAAAGATATCACCACAACCAAACCCGTTGAAGGCTACGCCTGCAGGACAAGCACCTGGGTTACCCGGATTGTTGGGTGTCTCGTAGAAATCGATCCCGAAAGTGATCTGCTGGATTTGATCAACACCGCCACCCAATGGAGACAGGACAACATAATCTTCTGCCGTAGCACTATCCAGCGAAGTACCTGTGATCACAAAGTTGTTGTGAGTAACGACCGGACCGAGTCCAAAACTAACGGCATTAATATCCGTAGAAGTTGTTACAGTACCAGCGGTCAGCACATTACTAGGGGTGGTGGAATCACCCGGAAGTGGGTTGATCACCAAGCTGCTGATTTCATTAAATGAATTCGATTCTGTACCCCAGCTCAGCTTGGTAAAGCCGTCAACGTCAGAGGCGCCAGCAGTAGCACCTTCCTTATTTACGCCTGCCGGAGCAATAGGCTCAACAAACTCAAATTCCTGGGTGTAATCAAATGACGCTATTGGGTCCGCGATCGCAGAGCCCATCAGGGCTGCACCGAAGCTAACGCCAATAGCAACTTGTTTTAAGAGTTGACTTGCTTTCATGTATTTTCTCCTTCAGTCAGAACCATTACAGCACGTTCCATTGTTATGATTCGCCAGTTGTGTTGGCGTAGCACAGGCTTTAATGCATCTTTTTACCGCATAGCTTGGTATAAAAAACAATCTTCACTTGCGCTTACCAAACATAATGCAGAATGCGTGCCAAAAAAATAAAAAACTAGATAGCGCGCTGATAAATAAGGGTTTTATCAAAATCATCGCCGGATCGAACATATCTATACACCGTCATACTCCCCCGCGTATGTAAAAAAAATCGACGCATAAAACCACAACCACCCTCCTACTTCTTTTGATGGCCAGAAACCAAATTTTTGACCATTACCCAGTGGACATCAGATAATCGCTCCATGATAGAAAAAACCACCATAGAAATGTTGATTCGGGCTGGCCAGGCTGCACCTTCGGCTGACAATTCCCAACCATTAAGATTCACCTGGGATGAAAACCAGCTTTCAGTACATTACGATGCCGACCGCGTTAGAGACAAAACCTTCCCTGCAGACAACCCCGCCACGTTACTAGCTGCGGGGGCTGCAATTTATAATATTTGCGAAACTGCTCGCGAGTTAGGTCTCTCGACTGAAATAGAAAGACTTTCAGCAGATGCTGTTCCACCTAACCCCTATGCAAGCATCCGGGTCCTGCAGAATACCCCGCACACCGAGCCCCGGGATCCATCACCTGCAAAGGCTATTTTTGACCGACACACCAACAGATTCCCGTTTACTGGCGAAAAAATCCCCCACCAAGTGCTGACTCAGCTGGAAAAGATGCAGCAAGACGAGGCCAGACTTCTGACGATAACAGAGCCCTCAAGGATTAAGCGCGTTGGTCAACTGGTAAAAAAGGCTTCGGAAATACGCTTTCAAACCCGCGAGGTCCACGAGTGGCTAGCATCCAGCCTCCGCTTTCCTCGCAAAGGCGTAAAAAAAGCTGACGGCTTGGACCTTAAGACACTGGCACTCCCTCCAGGTGGAGGTTTGCTATTAAAACTGATCAGCGATTGGGGAAGAATGTCCACCCTGAACCGCCTGGGTTTTCATAAGCTGCTGTCAGCTATTGATGCACGCCCAGTTGAACACGCGCCTGCCCTCATTGCCATCATTGCCCCTGATACAACACAAGGAATACTGTCAGCGGGTCAGCTACTGGAGAGATGCTGGATTTACCTCAACAGCCAGAAGATTGCCGTTCATCCGTATTACGTCATCTCAGACCAACTGGTCCGTTTAAAAAGCAACAGTGTTCCGCCACACCTGGCCGGACTGGCCGAAACCATAAAGGCCTCGGCCCGACAGGAATTGGGTTATTCAAGCAATGAACATCTGTGCATGCTTTTGCGAATCGGACGCCCCAAGAATCCTTCTCCGGAAAGGTCTCTCAGACTGGAACTGGAGGAAGTTTTCAGCTGCCCGGAACCGCTATCCAGGCATGCTAACTAAGCCCCAAACGCCTCCTGGCAATGGCCAACCCCAACCGTTGAATAGGATTTGCATTGCCCCAGGGGCGCCAGGTTTTCTTGAAACGATTTCGATAGGCGTCAAAGTGTAAGCCAAACGGTGCTGCAATAATCGGCCCCCGCTTGAGCAAAATCTTTAAGGCATATGTTGCAGCAAAGCCTGCACAAAGATCACAGGCCATCGGTATTGATGGCCCCTTGTGTGCGGCCAAATCAACTGTGCTTTTATCAACAAGATACGCTGTCTGTAGCATGGCCGGAGAGAGGCCCAGTAAAAACCGCAGCAACTGCTCTTCTTCTGAACACCCTTCCATTCGAAAATACTCTTCGAAAGACATCCCTCCTGGCATAAAACATAACAAGGCAACCCCCATTCCAAGGGGAGCCGCGGTTATTGCGGGGATACCCCGCTCAGCACAGGCCGCAAACACCGCTCGACGGATATCCAATTCAAAAAAATCCAGACCATCGACATAGAGGTCCACACCAGAAAGAAACGTATCTATATTTTCATTCACCACGCCACTTGGGAACGCCGTGATAGTCAAATCCGGGTTAATGTCTTTGGCCATTTCGACCAACACATCAACTTTTGCTCGTCCCATATGAGACAGGCTGGCGCCTGCCTGCCGGTTAAGGTTCGCGAGTTCAAAGATGTCGAGATCAGCCACGTGAAAGTTACCAACCCCCAAACGGGTCAGAGTGAGCAGATGACTACCACCCACTCCGCCGAGACCGGCTATCGCTATCTGTTTCGAGGAAAGTATCGACTGCTCATCTTGCGTAACCCAACCGATATTTCTAGAGAAAGCTTTCTGGTAATCAAAATGGTACATCACTTCACCTTATGAGCGGAGAGAAACCACCCCGGATTCTGATCATCAACAGCCAGAGAAGACATCAACACAAAAACACCTAACGCAAGCAAAGCTGCCCGCGGGCTACTGGGAGCTGGCTTTAGGCAAAACGGCTTCAACTGCCTTCAAATGCTGTAGGTAATCGGATTTAACTTCCTTGTAGATGGCATCGTACAACTTTCTCAGGTCCGCTTGCATACCATCGATGGCAGAGGAGGTAGTGGAAAAATACGGCGCCCGGTAGCCATGGTATTCAATTTCTTTCCCGATCTTCTGAAAGGTGATTCCGGAACGAGCCAGCAACTTGGGGAGGAAAGGTTCCATCATTGCAAAAACGTTTGTCCTGCCGGATAGGTCTGTCAGCGCCGTCGCAGCAAGGAAGGCCGCCACTGAAATGAGAGAAAATGTCCGCCGCTCATGAAACGTACAATCTATGGCATCAACATCACCGAAGCGGGTCCTGGTCTCACCAGCCCGTCTTCGAAAGGCACCATCCACCGCCAACCTGGACACTTCACAGATAGTTTTATCCGGTAGACACAACTGAGCTAATAAGTGCGCATCGAGACTATCTGCACAGAACCGGCCTAGAGGCAAATCCTCAAATGTCTTACCATCTGCAGGGAATACCAAGCGAACACAACCAGCCCCTCGCCCCGTCGCTTTATGGGTGACCAGGCAGTGCAATGACCTGCTATCAAAGTCATCGAACTCCATCTGGTTGGGAAAATTTGCTAGAGGTTCATAACCAAACTCTTCGCAATAAACCCGGTAGCGAATACCATAAACCGACTGTTTCTGCTCTTCTGACAGTGCAAGATTAATTTTAAAATAATGCCTAAAACTGTCCGTTAAAGATAGGCTGGTAACTGTCATTTTGTTTTTTTACACCTATTCCTTTGGACCATTGGCCGCAAATAAGTCCTGGGCTAATTCTCGACTCTCCTTCTAATCGAGAACCGTTTTCCAAGGATTTGCAGTCACTACTCCATATGTCATGGCACTTGTTAAACCAAAGATTAACTAAATGTGAGCAAGATCACATTGGAACAAGAAACCAGTTAAAAACCAAACTGTCAACTCACGGCCGGACAATTCCCATCTTGGGGAACACTTCATTCTCAAGAACACCGTCTATCGCTTCCTGCACCAGATGAAACACTTTTTCAAACCCATTCAGATTTCCGTAGTAAGGATCAGGGATGCCTACCAGGCCACCTGGCCCGGAAAAGTCCACCAACAACTGCACCTTCTCACAGTATGCTTCAGGGCATATTTCCAATAAATCAGCCAGGTTCTCTTGATCCATGGCAAAAATATAGTCGAAACGTTGGAAATCTCTCGGTTTTATCGCTCTGGATCGACCTCGCCCCAATTTCACGCCATGTTCCGAGGCTACTGTTCTCGCCCGCTCATCGGTCCTTTGGCCCGACACAGCCACATGAGTTCCAGCAGAAGCTACTTTGACCTTCCACCCCAAACCTGAATGTTTTAATGCATGCCTCATTAATCCTTCTGCCATCGGTGATCGGCAAATATTGTGTCGGCAGACCATCAGCAGGGATAACCGACTCATCATCCCTCTGGGACCTCATCACATAGCACATCATCTGCGGGCCTCAGCAATGCAACAAATAGATAGAAATAAAATATCCAGCTGACCCGAGCTGAATCCAGCGGAGACCCAAACAGCCCAAAAGCACCCATGCCAATCACTCCAACGGCAAAAACTGTATAGAGGCTCGGCACCCGCGGGTGAAAGACTGGAAGCAAAGCAACTGCCACCCCCATGACCAGGAACAGCATGAGCCCGATCAAGCCGTTGTCATACCACGACTGAACATAAATATTTTTAACGTGCCACGGCAAGTGCTGGTAATCGTTGTAAAAAAACCAGCCATCAAGCCCTGCAGAAAAACTGCCGTTATCGAGGAGATTTCCGTCATCGAGACGAAACGAAATATTGTCTATGTCGATGACGGCCTGTCTGGACATATTTTTGATATAGACCGTCGTGGGCCAGCGGGACCATATGTGTCGAGCACCAACTCTCCCAGACTCAACCGTCAACACAACGGGCTTAAACTCTCCCCCGGTATCTTCAAGCCGAACCGATTTAGCACTGCAGTTAGACTGAAAGTTGCTGGCGAAAATCAGGTTCCTTTCACAGACGAATACAGCCAATTTTGTGCGTTCCCCCACTCTGACGAGCAACTCGGCCTTGTACTGACGCTCAGGTAATACAGGCACACGCTGCCCGAAAGCCAGGTCCTCACCCGCCCCCATTCGCAGGTAAGAGCCGCCGCCCTCCTGCTCTACAACAAAGCTGCCAACCTTTTTAACCACCTCGGGAAAATGGTAAGCGTAGTTGGCGGGAAATGTGCCGTTCCCATTACCCAGCAGAGCAGTCTGTAAACTCCTGCCTGAACTCGTCTCCACATCCCTCCAATGGGACAGGCGGGTCTCCAGATCATCAACAACCGTTTCCATCCTTTCGTTTATCTTGTAACCGCCCAGAGCAATGGCAAAGATGGACGGCAGCATGATCAGCAACACCCCCAGCAACAGGTTGTTAAAATTGCTCTGGGACCGGAAACCCAGAAAAAGCCGGGTAGCCAGACCGAAAAAAAAAGTCTGCAACAGAGCAATGACAATGGCACTGTTAATCGAGTGCTCCACCCAACGGCTATCGAGGTGGGCCTTCACCGCAAAGACCACCAGCAACAGCGCAATAAACAGTCCACCAGCCATCGCGGCCAAGCGATGCCAACTCACGGCTTTAACGGCCACCAGGGCCACAACAACCAGAGCATTACAGGCAAACAGCGCATAACTTCCTCCCCGGGAATAGGATGAGAAAGAAGCAACGACACCGACCAGCAATGTCGCCAGAATCAGCAGGTAAGGGATATCGTCCCGATGTGTACCATTGAGCCAGCGGGATACCATATGAAGCAGTGCAAAAGCACTGCACGCCAGGAAAAAGCTAACGTAAGTGGCTCGGGTAAAACCAACCGTTGCGCAGTAAGCCAGGGCACAGAAAGCAAGTAGCGCAAAAACCTTCAAACGAAGATTATCGGCATACAGTACACCGAAGATACTTGCAGGTAGCAGCAGCAACAGAACCCCATCAACGACCTCCCCACCCGTATGCATATCAGAAAAAATGCCAGTGGTGCGATACGAAGATGTTAGATCCAGAACAGAATTAACAATGTGATACCAGGCGGCTCCTGAGAGTACAACGCCAAGCGAACCCCGCTCCCACAAAATGATCAGCCCTAACAGTAATGCTGCCGCACACTGGCCACAGATAAACCAGTTCACCGTCCGCCGCTGATCCCGTTTATACAAATGCAACCACAAAGGGGTAAGCAGGAATGCCCAAAGCAAACCCCTCACCAATTTGTAGCTGTATTCCGGCAAATAGTACGGATTGCTACCCACTGATTCCGGTGGAAAAAGGAACACGGACCAAGCATCAAACGTTGACATAACCACAGCAAAATAAGCCACAACAAGCGAAAAAGCCCATTTGCGATGGGTAATCCCCACGTCGAAACGGCCACTGATCAGGGCAAACGAAATCGTAATCAAAAAGAACAGATCATATTCATTAAAGAGAAAACGACCTGTATAGGTGGCCAGATCGATAGACACCGTCATCATCGGCAAAATCAACAGCCAGCAAAAAGGGAAAAAAAAGAGCAGCAACAGATACCCGGCCCCCGCCATCAGAAGCCAAAGCCCCACGACGGGAAAATCGAGAAATGGGTAGAGAGAAAGCAGTAGCAATGCCATCCCCACCGCAAGGAATAGCCAACGACTCAAGGAAAAACTATTAGCTCCAACACCCGTTTCCATACTTACCACCTATCATACGGACTGACTTGTGCAGTTTTTATTGTTGGCCGGGCCCGACACTGTCGACCAACGACTGAATATGAATCGCCGGTATTGCATAACTAATATTTGATGGATCAGTCAGCATGGCTTCTCGAGCCTCCTTGACGAAGACACTATTAATTACCGCCAAGACCTCACCCGTCTCAACATCGTAAACGGGACTACCGCTATTGCCGGGATAAGCCGTCGCATCCAACTGGTATACGTTAAATGGCTCACGGGCCCTTTTGATTTGCTCTGGTGTCAGCATCTTCGCCGACAATGCAGGCATGACGATTGGCGTCACCGCTGAGATAATCCCCCGGTGGGTGACGGGCTGCAGGCCGAGAACAAGCCCTATGGGAAAACCCGTGAAAGCGATATTTTCGCCTTCCCTCACTAGGCGGGTAGCATTCAGAACCATTGGGGGGTGTCGGCCACCATTGAACTCCAAAAGAGCCAAATCATGGGCGGCATCTGTCCTGACAATGCGTGCCGGGTATGCCCTGGCAACTTTCCCCTCCCCGGTAAAAATCGTCAGACGCTCTCCAGCGGCTTCGTTCAACGGCTTCTGGACAACGTGGAAGTTGGTCACCACAAACCGTCCATTGCCCACCACAAACCCTGTACCTCGCAATGATACCGGTGACTCAACAGCCTTTGGCCCCTTCACAGGAAGCACCGAACCCACGCCAACAACACTTGCCTTCACCTTGGCGATGGTGTCCGGCAAACCCGCAAAGACCACATCTGCAAAAATCGCCATCGTTAAAAAAATGGCCATGGATAAAAAAGAATGACAGCGTTTCACAGGATAGGCTCTGCCCAGCAACAGCAAAGCACACAGGTTACGTGCATTTAATAAAAATCGCTATAATCGGTTGCGACTGCCCCATAGATGGGAACCCTGCCAACACTGGACACCTCTGTCGATGTCAAATCTTCTTCACCAGCTAATTACACACCAGGCAAATGAAACCCCAGAAGCACTGGCGCTGCAACACAAGGAAACCGAGGTCAGTTACGCTGCGCTCGCTGAGAAAATTGAGCAAGTCTCCCGGGGATTACTCGCTCTCGGCCTGAAACGCAACGACCGGGTTGCCACCTACCTCCCCAAACAACCAGAGAATGTGTTCACGATTTTTGGCACCGCCCTGGCGGGAGGGGTTTTTGTGCCAGTAAACCCATTGTTAAAACCCAATCAGGTGGCTTATATCCTGCGCGATTGCAACGTGAGGGTATTGGTAACATCAGTGCAACGAGTCGCGCAGTTGGTGGATGTGCTGCCCGAATGTCCCGACTTAAAAGCCGTCATCGTTGTCGATAGCGAATCCCCTGTAACTACCCTTCCGGGGCACTATTCCTTGCTCGGTTGGGAACACGCCCTGGCCACCGACGCAACCCTCCGCTCACACCCGCATATTGATGGGGATATGGCAGCAATTCTTTACACATCAGGCAGCACTGGTAATCCAAAGGGTGTGGTGCTGTCCCACAAAAACATGGTGACCGGAGCCCGAAGTGTAGCCTCCTACCTGGGCAATCATGCCGATGATCGCCTACTGGCAGTTCTCCCCTTTAGCTTTGATTACGGCCTCAGCCAGCTCACCACGGCTTTTTCCGTGGGGGCTTCTGTCGCCCTCATGGATTACCTGCTTCCCAGGGATGTAATCCGTGCTGTTGATCGATACAACATTTCCGGCCTGGCTGCAGTCCCCCCTATCTGGAACCAGCTCGCACAATTGGAATGGTCTGAGTCCGCGACCTCTTCATTGCGCTATATCACCAATAGCGGCGGTGCGATGCCTCAAGCGACGACAACAAAATTACGCACCTCCCTGCCTCGCACCCAGGTGTTTCTGATGTATGGACTGACGGAGGCATTTCGCTCTACCTACCTGCCCCCGGACCAGATCGACCGGCGTCCCGATTCCATTGGCAAGGCCATTCCCAATGCAGAAATTATGGTTGTTCGCCAAGACGGCACCGAGTGCGGCCCAAATGAACCCGGCGAACTTGTGCATCGCGGTTCACTGGTGGCCCTTGGCTACTGGAATGACCCGACCAAAACAGCGGAGCGATTTAAACCCAGCCCCGGCCGTCCCGCGGGGATTCCCCTGCAGGAAATTGCAGTCTGGTCTGGCGATCAAGTGCGCTGTGACAAAGAGGGATACCTGTACTTCATCAGTCGTCTGGACGAAATGATCAAAACCTCCGGCTACCGCGTCAGCCCCTCAGAAGTCGAAGAGGTTGTGTACCACCTTCCGGGCGTCAAGGAAGCTGCCGCCATCGGACTGCCCCACCCGATGATCGGTCAGGCAATCCTCCTTGTCGTCCACGGTGATGAACATCTCACGGAAAAAGATATACTCGGTCACTGTAAAAAAGAGTTGCCCAATTTTATGGTGCCACAGGAAATCCTGTTGCTAGATGAAATGCCCCACAACCAGAATGGCAAAATTGACCGCAAGCAACTTTCCACTGAATACGCGACATTATTCCAGGATGCCCAACCGTGAGTAAGACAACCCCACAACATATCCCGATGGAACAATTTCAGGTCAAGAACAACCAGCTACTTGTGGGCGGCGTGAACATCCGGCAGCTTGCGGACCGGGTCGGCCAGACCCCTTTTTATGCCTATGACCGCGCCGTGATTTCGCGCCGGGTCAGCGAGCTAAGATCCATACTACCCGAAGGCATACACCTCCACTACGCCATGAAGGCAAACCCGATGCCCGCCGTCGTACAACAACTTGCTGCACTCACGGACGGGTTGGATGTTGCCTCGCTCAGGGAACTGCGAGTCGCCCTCGACACCGGTATCGACCCGATCAATATCAGTTTTGCCGGACCGGGAAAGGATGATCGTGAACTGAAAGCAGCCGCTGCCGCCGGCATCATTATCAACCTGGAGTCAGAGGGGGAAATGGAGCGACTGGCGGACATCTGCCAGCAAACAGGCCACCGGGCCAACGTGGCCGTGCGAGTCAATCCCGACTTTGAGCTAAAAACCTCCGGCATGAAAATGGCCGGCGGTCCCAAGCCCTTTGGTGTTGATGCCGAGCGCGTACCTGCAATGCTGAAGCGGATAGGCGAGCTCGACCTGAATTTCCAGGGATTCCATATCTTCAGCGGCTCCCAGAACCTCAAGACCGATGCTCTTATTGAAGCTCAGACCAACACCTTCCACCTGGCGCGACAGCTAGCAGATTCCGCACCGTCACCAGTTCGCTGGCTCAATATTGGCGGGGGCTTCGGGATCCCCTATTTCCCAGGAGAGCAAAACCTCGACCTGAACCCGGTGACAGACAATCTGAACAGACTGCTATCCCAATACAGACCAGATTTTCCCGATACCGAAATCGTCATTGAACTGGGGCGCTATCTGGTGGGAGAAGCCGGGGTATACGTCTGCGAAGTCGTGGATGTGAAATCCTCCCGCGGCACCACCTATGCCATTACCAACGGCGGCCTGCACCATCATCTAGCGGCCTCTGGGAACTTTGGTCAGGTCATTCGCAAGAATTATCCTGTCTGTATCGGCAATCGCGTCTGCAGTGACCACTTATCGCCCATCAATATCGTGGGCCCACTCTGCACACCACTGGATATCCTGGCCGATAAATATGAACTGCCAGAAGTGAACATCGGAGATTTGATTGTCGTATTTCAATCTGGAGCTTACGGGTTCACAGCTAGTCCCCATCAGTTCCTCAGCCATCCAGCGCCCGTCGAGGTACTGGTGTAGGAGCCGCACTGAAGTCATTAACGAATATGACCTGAATCTCAACTCACCCGAGAAGAACGCTTTCCTCTCTACATAATTCCCACCAGAGCTGGCAAAATGCGTTTCAGCCAAACAGCTCCTAATGATCAACAATGGAACCACGCCTATGAGCTTGCAGAAGGAAATAATTGACATCATCAATGATGTACTCATGCTAGACGGAAACACCGATGACTTTGATGGTGATACGGGCTTGTTGGGTTCTATTCCCGAATTCGACTCCATTGCCGTCGTTTCACTGGTTACCGCCTTGGAGGAAGAGTTTGGCTGCGCATTTGATGATGACGAACTGAATGCCGATGTCTTTGCCACCATTGGCAGCCTCACCACCGTGGTACAACAAAAACTCGACGAATGAGCAACCCCTACAAACTCGATCCGGGCTACATCAGCGGTGGCAGGGGTGCACTGTTCTCCCTGCATTACGAACCGGCCACTCGCACGGAGAAGACCCCGTGTGTGATCGTGGTTCCCTCCTTTGCCGAGGAAATGAACCGCTGCCGTTACATGCAAACCCTGCTGGCCCAGGCCATCACTGCACAAGGCATCGCCCTGTTGGCTGTGGATCCCTTTGGCACTGGTGACAGCCAGGGTGAGTTTGAACAGGCCAGCTGGGAACAATGGATAAATGACACCGTTTCCGCCTGCGACCACGCCACCCGGCTCGGCTACAACCAACAGTCCATGCTTGGCATCAGGCTCGGCGCCCTGCTGGCAGCCGCCGCAGCAGAAAAACGCGATCACATCCAGCAGCTGATCTTCTGGCAGCCGGTCACCAGCGGTAAAGTAGCCCTCAATCAGTTCCTTCGCATCAAGATCGCTGCCTCAATCGGCCGCGAGGAAGAAGCGGGAACAACGGCCCAGTTCGAGGGACAGCTGGCTGGGGGCAACAGCATAGAAGTGGCCGGTTACGACGTTTCACCCGAGCTTTATTACGGCATCCAGTCTGCTCATATGAACAACCACATGTCCCTGGTCGGCACTCCCATTCACTGGTTTACCGTACTGGCCAGTGAAGAGCGCAAAACTCCGCGGGGCGACATTCAGGTGATGGACAAGTGGCGCGAAAACGGTGCCCAAGTGTCCCACCAAACGGTGATTGGCCCAGCATTCTGGCAGGCCCACGAGCGCACGCTGGCACCCGACCTTATAACCGCCACGGCAGCACATCTGGCGGGGGATCCGAACCATGAATGAACACGCCGTCGTGTTTGACTGCGGAAATGACCCGCTACTGGGCATCATTCACGCCCCCCCCGAACCTGTTGATACAGGGCTGATCATCATTGTCGCCGGCGGACCGCAATACCGGGTAGGCGCCCATCGTCAGTTTGTGGTGCTAAGCCGCCAGCTGGCGGAAAAGGGAATTCCGGTGTTGCGTTTTGACCACCGCGGCACCGGGGACAGCGGCGGCGAATACCGTGGCTTCATGGATATGGGCGATGATATTCGCGCGGCCATTGATAATCTGTGCACGCGTTTCCCGAACATAAAGCAGGTAATGCTGTGGGGCGAATGCGAATCGGCCTCGGCGGCAGCGTTTTATGCCGCTACGGACGAGCGTGTCAACGGTATCTTCATGGTTAACCCTTGGATTCGCACCGAAGCCGGCCAGGCAAAAACCTATTTGAAACACTATTACTGGAACCGGCTGAAAGATCCCGAATTCTGGAAAAAAATCAGGTCGGGCAAATTTTCTCTGGCACGCTCCGTGAAATCCTGGCTCCAACTTCTTTCAAATGCACGCCAAGATAAAACTACTACCGCCAAAGCCCAGCAGGAAGATGACATCTCTGCCCTACCACTACCGGAGCGACTGACTAAAAGCCTGCAATGCTTCGATGGCAAGATCTATATCCTGACCAGCGGTTTTGACTATATAGCGCAGGAATTCAACGACTTTATCGCCAGCTCTCCACTCTGGAAAAATTCTGATCTCAACACACGCATCGTATTCAATGAGATGACAGATGCCGACCACACCTTCTCCAGACCAGAATGGCGCCGACAGCTATTTACAGAAACCGAGCAATGGCTTCTTGATCACACAACTGAGCGGTCTCAACCTCAAGCGAAGCCAGCATCGCTTTGAGGAGAGAAAAATGCCCTCCGAGCTATGGAAACCAAGGGATTAGCCATGATGCCAACAACCGCCACAATGCGTAGCCACACACTTGGTGGCTGGAAGTGCGAGAGCGGCCAGACTTGTCAGGAAGAGGTCTGCCTCGAAGCCATGGTTCGCGCGGCGAACAGCACCCTACCCAGCCACCACACCAACCTCGACAATACCGCTTGTCTCAGCAGCGACAGCCTGTTCCAACGGGACAACATCAGCTGTGCCATCACCGGGCGCCCCCGCTGGAACAACCGCGGGTTAGAGGAAGCAGCCAAGAACGAAGGCCAGGCTGCAGCCCTGGCAAACGCCTACACCCTATTTGGCACGGAATTACTCAACTATCTGGAAGGCGCATTTTCACTGCTCCTTTTCGATAACAATGCCGGCATCACCCTCGCCGCCACCGACCGGCTGGGACAACACCCCCTCTACTACGCCAGGCAGAACGGTACGCTGGTACTCGGTTCATCCGCATCCATTGTGCTCGCCCACGAACATATCGAACGACGCATCCAGCCACAGGGCCTGTATAACTATGTCTACTTTCACATGGTGCCAAGCCCCCACGCTATTTTTGAGGGGCTGGACAAATTGCCCGCCGGGCACCGCCTGGTTCAGATCAACGAGCAACTTCAGGTCACCCCCTACTACGTGCCACGTTTTGAGGAGCATCCGCCAAAAGACTTTACTTCACTTGGTAACGACCTGAAAAACACCCTGAAAAGTGCCGTGGAAAGAGCCATTTCTGCAGATACACGGGTTGGAGCCTTCCTCAGCGGCGGCCTGGACAGCTCAAGCGTCGCCGGCATGCTTGCCGAGATTCAACCCGGCAACGCACACGCCTATTCCATCGGTTTTTCCGCCAAAGGCTACGATGAGATGGAATTTGCACGGTTGACCGCCAAGCACTTCGGCATTCAGCTCCACGAGTACTACGTGACGCCAGAAGATGTGGTGAATGCCCTGCCACTGGTGGCCGCCAGCTACGATGAGCCCTTTGGCAACTCTTCGGCGCTTCCCGCCTATTTTTGCGCCAAACTGGCCGCACAGGACGGCGTGCAATGCCTACTGGCCGGGGACGGTGGCGATGAACTATTCGGCGGCAACGAACGCTATGCCAAGCAAGCCGTTTTCGAGTATTACGGCAAGATTCCTGGCGCCCTGCGCCGGGGACTGATTGAGCCCATCATCAATCACATACCAGATGCCATTCCGCTTTCCAGCAAGGCCAGAAGCTACATTCAACAGGCCAATGTTCCCTTGCCGGACCGGATGCAAACCTACAATTTCCTGCATCGCCATGCAGCCAATGAAATTTTTACCGACGAATTCCTGACGCAGGTGGACACCCAATTACCTCTGGAACTCCAACGAGATGTCTACCATCGACCCGGGGAGGCAAGCAGCCTCAATCGTATGCTCTACCTCGATTGGCAGTACACACTGGCCGATAACGACCTGAGGAAGGTCAGTCATATGTGTTCGCTGGCCGGGATTGATGTCACCTATCCCATGCTGGACGATGAGCTGTTGTCACTTTGCTGTCAGGTGCCCAGCCACTGGAAAATCAAAAATGGCAACCTGCGCCACTTCTATAAAGAGTCCCTGAAGGACTGGCTCCATGAAGGCACTATCAACAAGAAGAAACAAGGATTCGGCCTGCCATTCGGCGTATGGATGGAAACCCACAAGCCATTGCAGGACATGGCCTATGACCATCTGCTGGAACTGAAGAAACGTCCCTATTTCAACAGTACCTTCATCGACAACACCATCGATATGCATCGCAACCAGCACGCCGCCTACTACGGGGAACTGATCTGGATTCTGACTGTGCTGGAAATGTGGTTAACCGAACATTGCTGAATGTGACGACTACAAGTCACCCCGTTCGGGGCTCAACAGCGTTACCCTGAGCTCTAACCACTTAGGCTTTTTCAGACTCCGATACAGGCGCCTCAGCCTCCCGTCCAACAGACTCTTGTCCATCATGGAAGTCAACTTGCTACGCTGGTATTTCCGATACTGCTTCTTGAGTATTTTATAAACCTTTTCATTTCCAACCTCCCTTGCAAGAAAAATCAAATCCTCCAGCGAAGTTGCCGCGCTATCGGTTGAAGGCCGTAATTTTTTCAACTGTCCCAGATCCTGCAAGGGTGGTAGGGAATCCACCTGTTTACCCAGCAGGTAAACTGCCGCCATGGTGCGGACGCATTTGGCGCATTCACCACAGTTTTTATCTATGTTCCTCCAGCACACCTTGAGGTTGTTGGCCACATCCGGTTGCTCAAGAATGGTCCGTGTTTTCTGGGTGCGTCGGGCATCCGAGCCGTGATGAATAACCGTCGTCGACTCCGTCCCCCACATCGGGTCCGTCAGGGGATGAGAGCCCCAAGGAAACAGGTGGTCATATGTGTGTGAGGACGGCACATAAAGCCTTTTCATGCCCAAATTCCCTCCTGCAGAAGATATCAACAGTCCGTGGGCAAAGCCCCAGGCAATACCTTTGTCATCTGTCCAATCTCGAGCATTGGTTTCTACCGGAATCAGAACCTTCCCCCATCGGCTGGCGAATCCAGACTGGGTCTCTACGCGCTTAGCCCATGATTCATCGTCGTCACCCATATCAAAGACACGAAGCAGGATCAAGTGGGAGATATCATCCCCTTTACGAACCAGGGTATGGGAACTGTCTACACCTGCCGAGAAGTAGCTTCCTACGTTCTCAAAACACTGATCTCTATCACTGACCTGCGCTGACAGTCCAATCTTTTTCAATCTTGGATTCCAACATGAAAAAACTGCCTGAAGTTCACCAAAACGATCCAAAAACGCTTTCGATACCGGCACCCGAGCATCCACTTCGATATCTCGCCCGGAAACCATTGCATCCAGAAGGGCTATCGCAATAAACCATTCCGCATTCAAAAACAGGGGAAATTTTTCAGGTACTTTGAAGAAAATATAATCGTCATCCAGGTAGGCACTCAGCACATTAAACCCGCCATCCACCTTGACGCTGATATCACGAATTACAAAAGGCTGATTTCCCATTTTTTTCTCCTGATTAGCCAACCGACAGGCTTCCTAAAAGAGATACGGCACCCTGGCTTCAATCCGCCATTTCACTCCGGCGGGAAGATATTTTCTGACTGCAGACCAAATTGATGCCGCCAAACGATGTGGCAAAAGTTTTATGCCATATCGTTTATTCAACTCATCAACAATCTCCAAATCCAGACTGTCTTTCTTGGCACTTGCATATAGCCCAACTAACAGACCTGTTCGCTTTTTCTGGTAAATCTCATAATCAAAGCTCTCCGGGATCAATGCCTGCAGGTGAATACTTTCCAGCGCCAGCTGAGTCCTTCGACATTTAAAACACAATCCACAGTTGCGTATGGGGAGATCTTTCTCGATACAGACATATAACTTTTTACTGAATCTTTTCTGTTCAGCAATAAATCGCAGCTTATCAATACGAGTGGTCCCCACCCCTATAGAAACAAACTCAGCCCTTTCAGTACTTAATAGTGGCAAAAGGTAGGGGTCCATAATCGCCATATCATAATGAGTAACAATGCCGGACTCTTGATCTGAATAAGATGCGGAATATGCATACCTTGATATACCATTCTGCAGGGCCAGCACACAGGAAATATTGCCGATAACATCTCGCTGTTGAAAACGCTCCCTGAAAACCTGATCAATATTGGTATTAACTACGATCAGGGGGCGTTCCATTGTTTTCAAAGAACGTTCAGCGACACCAGCTCTTTGACTGACGACCTCATCAATACTGTGCAACCCATGCTGTCCAGTATTGGCAAACACATAACAGGTATAAGGTTGCCCCTTTTCCTCGGCCTTGAGTGCGGTATACCAGCTATCTACTCCCGCGCTGAACCCAGTCCCGCTCTCATAATGATCGGCTTTAGGCCAGATAGCCTGGGGAGCAAGCACCCGGACATCAATATCATGCAGTCTGGAGCACAGAATCAGAAACATTGACTGAATATCTTTGGTCACAGCATTGCTTAACTTCTGGGATACGGGGGCCTCAACACAGAGGTCCACCCCGTTTTCCATGGCCAACCAGAGATACAGGATAAAAAATGCATCCACTGAAGATGTGTCCAACATATCTTGATAGCAGGCCTCCACTTCAAACCAGAGGGACTCAGCACCAGACACTCTTGCCGTCAAACGGGCCTTACCCCCCAGGCTCTCAAGCTCGCATCCTTTTAATACGATCTGATTCATACCCCCCCATTTCCTAACATCGTTACATAACAGGCCTTCGCTTAAGGGCAAACTGTTTCTACCCCTCTTTATGCGACAGGCCAGTTCCCCCCTTATCCTGTCTAATGGCTCTCAATAGCCGCCTCAACATTTCATTAAGTCCCGACAACTCAGCCTCAAACTCAAGCTCGGAAACTGCTTCACCGTCCAAAACCCTCGGCAACGCATATCGATGCGAGTCCTTCTCCACCAAACCCGACTGCGTGGTTGCAGCCGACTTCACACCCAATTCAGACATAACCGACCACAGAACAGGCCTATGGTCAGATCTTTAAAGTGGGTAGGTATAATATTCAGAAGCACTAAACCCGCGAATCGACCAAAAAGCAATGTCTATGAGCTGGCGAGCCCTTGATATGCCACGTTCATTTCTTACGTTATCCCTATTCTCAATCCAAAATTTGAAAACATCTCTTATTGCCTGATACGTAGCAATTACAAAAGTTATGAGGGTGAAATACTATAGTTACTCTCGATTTTCACTCTGGACTCTTCCCAATTTCCTAACATACGATAAACAAGCAACTTCCCGAAAACCCATTTGGAGGTTAGCCTTTATGGCTACTTTGTTACTTTCTTCAATTGCTGTAACAACATGTTGGCTATCAGTATTTTTAAAACACCATTCAACTATCCCATTGAGTACCCTTTTATAATAGCCTTTGCCCCGATAACCAATGTGAGTATAGACGTTATAGATTGCCGAGCTCTTTGCTGGGAATGTGAACTCTTGTTTCACTAAAGGAAAGTATGCTGAGGACTGATTAGGGTTCAACCATCCATAGCTAGCAAGCACCCCTTCATCATTAATAGCCGCCATAACTTCACCGCGATCAAGGCGGGAACAAAAATCCCTAACGATTGATTTAGAATCATGCCATGGTTCACATGCATCAAAATTCAACACGTCCCCATAACCATTAAATGACACTCCATCACTAGGGGCTGTAGGGGTATAATCCGCTTTTTTTAAAACAAATATTAACAGCCTTCTCTTATCATAAAACCAACACACTAAAGGCGATCGCTTAATTGCACCAATAAAGCGCATTAAAAGTTGCGAACAAAACCTCATGTCAAAACCCCAAGAACCTAAGCAAGTTGATAAAATATAGCTTCCTATCTCCTGGATAAAGCAAGTCAAACTTTACATTCGGGTTAAAGTAGTGGCTAAAAAAAGTGGCGACGGATGATATTTTTTTTGAGACTCCAACCTCAGGATCCTTCAATATGGAAGAAACGTGAGCAATTTCCCCTGGCACATCGTAGCAACAGCTTATTTTTTTCCATTTTTCAGGTATATCTGCTTGATTACCAAAGTGTAAGGCTGCCAGATACAACGGAAAATTGGCACCCGAATAAAGAGCCAAATGTAATGCGGCCCAAAAACGGGCATTTATTTCAATACATGAAAAACTGCCATTTAATGGATTAACCTTATACTCGACCATCGCAACCCCTTGCCAACCCAAGGCATTCAGCCTAGATTTAGCGTCTTCTCTCATCTCTGCGCAATCCCAACCCCTTCTTAGCGTAGACAACCCGCCTTTATGCGGCGACTCATGATCGCAGTAGTTTAAAAAAACTGCCGGGTACTCGTCATTCCATCTTATACAATTAACTCCAGCACCTTTTCCCTCAACATGCCCCTGAACTATCACATGTGAAAATTCAAGCAACAACTCTTCAACAACCTCTAATGCATCATCACTTGTATTCGCAGGAACAACTCTTCCACCAACACAACCGGAAAGAGAATCTATAGCATCTGTTTTAACGTAAACAGGAAAATCCAATTCATCCAGCCTACTTTTATTATCATCATAATTTTTTTTAGTTATAACGATAGCTGGCGGGGTGTTCTCATATAACTCCCGGCTTTCATACAATTGATGAGTGCGCGCTTTGCTATATGCAATAGATATTTTTTCCGGATCAATTGTAATGGGCAGAACATCTTCAAACTCTTTCAGATTATTCCGCAATGCCAGCATTATCCCTTCCGTAGGAATGAGGATTTTTATTTCTTCCGAAGAACAATAATTGCGCAACCAACCTACGAACTCCGGATGTCCGATTGGCGGACAAATCAAAGGCCTAGAAGTAAATTTTGATCTAAGACCCAGAGCATTAGATTGTGAACTTGCCGCATGAACTTCTAAACCCGCAGAGCCTAACGATCGAATTACACCAATCATTCCTAAGGCTTCCGCCTGTGGCACCAAAACCTTAACACCTACTAATTCGTCCATAACAGCCCAAAAGGATAATTACCCACCTTGTCAACAGCGATTTAGAAACAAATATTTTATTTTTATTACATAAAGCCCTTTAGGTAATTCATTTGCCTTAGCACTCTTCGCTTCACCTCACAAAATCCAGACAATTCCGCTTCAAACTCAATCTCTGAAACCATCTCGCCGTCTAGAATACGAGGCCAAGCATAAAAATGCGACTTATTGTCGACCAACCCGGACTCTGTTGTTGTAGCCGTGACCATGCTCAATTTTTCCAGTGCCGACCAATCTTCTTCATCATAAAGACCACTGGGATAGCAAAAATGTACAAGAGGGTTTTTCGCCACAAGCTCTAGTCGGAGTTTATTTTCCAATACCTCCTGCTCCATGCAGCTCAACCCCTTGAATGAAATTCTATGTCGATGCGTGTGTAGCTGAATATCTATCCCCTTAGATGACATTTCCTTCAGCTCCGTCCTATCCATCAAGTGAAACAATCTTTTTTCCACTATTTCTGAGTAACTAACCCCTAGATTTACAGCTAAAAATTTTAAAAGCTCTTGTCGCTCGCGCTCCGTCTTCAATTGACTGGCATACTTTTTTAACCGTGCAATAAAATTTTGCTTTTCAATTGATGACGCTAGATCCACCACATCCCCGCCACCCAGCTTCAGCTCTTTGGCATCCAGAAACCTCTCGGAAGCAATGGCAAAGATATATTGTAAAGCCACATCAAAAACAGGCTGTTGCTTCTCTGAATAATAAGTTGTGACATACAATGTCGCAGGAAACTGACGCATCTCTAGTTCGGGAAGCATATATTTATAAGTGCTATACCAACCATCATCTATAGTGATGACAGTAGCACAGTCTGGTAGCGTTCCTTTCTTTATATTGATCGCAGCTTCATTGAGAGAAATAATTGGAAATCCCATCTCATTGAGCTTTGCCATCCTAGACGCAAACTTCTCCGAACTCATGAAAAGAAAGTTGCCAAAATGCTCCTCTCCAAGCCAAATACCGTGATAGCCAAGAACGCGAACTTTCTTGCGAGTCAGCCATTTGCATATTGCAAATAGACCAATACATTTGGACACCCTGTAAACAGCTTGCTTCATAAGTCTCTATAAAAACTGTAATCTCTAAAAACCGTTGCCATGTAGTATATTTTAACAACGCAAACTGGATGTGAGCCTCTTCTCTTTTTATTCAAAAAAGAGGCATGCTCATCGAAAGAGTAATCACTGCAAATGAAGCTATTTTACTTTTTTTATCGTTATGTAGTTCAATGACATAACCCTATAACTTACCTACGGGCTTCAGAATGTCTGCTCCATACTGCAAACCCCATCATCATATTCTAATCACCCTTCTACTACTAGGGACGGCTTCTATTTCTCATGGGGGCCCTGTCGGTCATGCCCCATGGGTTGGCTATACTCTGGAAGGAGCACCATGCAAAGGAGGTAGCGAAAACTTTGGCCCCTTTGATTACCTGTTAAGGAGCCAGCTTCAAGGGGAACTCGGCATTGTCGAACGCCATCACTTTACTCCCGAGGTCGAACAGCTCATCAAGGGGCATACCAGCCTCTCTCCCCTTGGCGATCTTGGCTATACTTTGAAAGCCTGGCCAAACCACCATCGTGCGCTTTACAGTGTTATTCAGTATCGCGCCAGTTCCTGGCCATCGCCGCACCCGGTGCGATATCCACCGGCAGAGTGCTACCTTAAGCGCGCCATCAAGTTCAGCCCCAAGGATGCCACAACTCGAATGCTTTACGGCATTCTGCTACAACGCACCGGCCATATGGCCGAAGCACTAACGGCTTATGAAACAGCACTAGAACTGGACCCAGACAATGTGCAGATCAAATACAATCTTGCATTGCTGCTTGTGGATCTAAAGAAGTTCAGTGAAGCACGCACATACGCCAATGAGCTCTATGGTCGTGGATTTCCCTTACCCGGCCTGAAGAACAAACTGAAAGCCGCGGGCCAGTGGCCATAGAAAAAGTATTTCAGCCTGGGTTTCTGTAATTAAGTAACAAACGAGTCATAAATCGCAGAGGGGTGCGATCCCAGGGAGTGAAGCGGGGCAGTTGCCACTTGTCACTCAAGCGGCTGACCGCTCCCCACTGAGTGGAGGCTGCAGACTCAAAACCGGCACTCTCAACGATGTCTCGGTGCTCAAAGGTATAGTCAATACCCGGCCTGCCATTCGGATAGGCAAAATGCCTGACAGGCTTCTTTAACAGATTCTCAAGGTATGTTTTGGAACCAACAATCTCATCCCGAGATTGTTCAGTATCCAGTGTGGCAAGAATCGGGTGACTTTTTGTGTGGGCACCCACCTCTACCCCTTCAGAGCTCAATTGCCTGACCTGGTCATCCGTCATCATCAGGTTATCTGGCAAGGCGCCAACCATAGACTCGATCACCATTACGGCATGCGCCCTTTTTTCCGGAGGCCAGTGCTTGATCTCCCTGATAATCATCACAGCTGCCGCTTTTCGCATTTCAAAGCCACCGATGTCATAGGTATCCAGACCGATCTCTCGAAGGTCAAAATCGGGACCCTCGGCAACGCGAATAGCCTCTATCACGGAATCGTTCCACATCCTCCCCCCATTCAGAAAGTCTGTGGCGACATAAACCGTTGCCGGGATTCGCCAGCGCTTTAACACCGGCAGTGCCAACTCAAAATTATTGGCGTAGCCATCATCAAATGTCACACACACAGCCCGCTCGGGAAGCGATCGGGAACCTATCTTTGATAATGCCTCTGGAAGGGACAGGGGAGAAAAGTGCTTAAACAGCAGTTCCATCTGCCAATCAAGCGCCGCAACGGTAGGCTCCCACGGGCGCATGTAGTCATGTTCACTCATGACTCCGTGATAGGTCAAAATGGTGAGCCTTTGCTTGCACTTCGTTCCAATAAGAGAAGGCAATGCTTTCGCAACTGCACCATGCAGAAGATTATTCATTCGCCCCACCTATACAACCCTGTTGAAGTGATTTTGCCAGTGACGGGAGACACTCACAACCGTCGGTTTTTTTTACAGTTTTTCATTTTTTACAGATATTTTAGATAAACCTTTTACAGGGCCTGAGTGTAAATAACTCCTCTGTTTCCTCCTTATTCCTTTCAATGACAATAAATTACGATAAACTTGGCGGCCTGCACTCTAGCGAATCTGGTACAGGAGCTCCGCGAATTCATGACTGTTTCGATTCGTTCGGCTGTAGCACTTAGTGTCATTGGCCGATACCTGACACTGTCCTGCCAATTTGTATCAACTATGATTTTGGCCCGCCTGCTGACACCGGAAGATATCGGTGTATACAGCGCGGGATTCTCTATTGTTGCCCTGGCCCACTTGTTCCGCGACTTTGGCCTCAATCAATACATCATTCAAGAAAAGAATCTTGATCCACAAAAAATACGGGTGACATTTACGCTCAGCCTAATCATCGCCTGGTTCCTGAGCGGACTGCTTTACCTGCTTGCCACACCTGCAGCGACTTTTTTTAACGAATCAGGCGTAGAGCTACTAGTCCATATACTGGCGTTCAACTTTCTCATTATCCCCTTCGGCACTATTACCCTAGCGCTACTACGTAAGCAGCTAAAGTTTCACATTACTGCCAGCATTTCATTTGTTGCAACAATTATTGGCATTGTAGTGGCCGTCTCAACTGCCTACCAAGGCGCTCGCTACCTCTCCTTGGCCTATGGAGCAATTACCGAAACCTCAACGCTAGTAATCCTTTCGCTCTTATTCAGGCCTAATGAGTCAACGATGATGCCAAGCCTGCAGGGAGCAAAAAAAATATTCAGATTTGGCTCCATTGTCGGTATAGGAAACATACTGACCCAGGCTGCGACCTCAGTAACCGACGCGATGATTGCGAGGATTCTCGGGCTGACAGCCCTGGGGTTTTATTCAAGAGCTTATGGTACCTTTTCACTGTTTGACAATGTGTTTGTCAGTAGCATTAGGCCAACGATTTTGCCACTTTTTGCACAAAACAATCACGACACCGTAAAGCTGGCTGACAACTATCTTAAAGCTGTGAGCTACTCCCTGATTTTTGCCTGGCCATTTTTTACATTCCTATTCCTGTTTACCGACGAAGTCATCAGAACACTCTATGGTACCCAGTGGGGCGAAGCCGTTCCCCTGGTCAAAATTCTTTGCGGTGCGGGGCTTGTTCTCCCCCTGATTTTGTTTACAGAAAATCTGTTTGTCGCCAACGAGCAGCCCGAGATCACATTGCGAATACAGATCATCACGAATATAGCCAAAATTGCACTGGTCGTGACCGGATGCTTTATCAGTGTCAAGGCAGTTTGCATCGCGCTGGTCGTTTCGTTTTTTATTAAATTTATCGTGGTTTCCAGATTTGTTCGCATCCAGTTTGGCATTCTCATTTCAGATCTGATACCACTAGCCAAACCAGCTCTCATACCCCTTGCCACCACAATCCTTCCCACGTTAATTGCAGATCAACTCATGCGAGGGTTGGTGGAAAATCACATCACTTATTTCGCTATCCTAGTCGTCTGCGGTTTTCTGGGATGGCTATTTGGATTAAAAGCCTCCAGGCATGCCTTTTACGATGAGCTGAAACCCTTTTTCAGTCGCAAATGTGTTGCCAAACAAACTGACACACCCAAAGCCAACGAGAATTGATTCATGAATCTCTACAATGAAGTACGCATTCGAACCGGTAGGCTCCTGCCCAGACGCTTTCATTGTTATTGCCTGGGAGCAGCCAAGACCGCTACCACCTCAGTATCAGCTATGTTCAAAAATAATTTTGATACATGCCACGAACCAGATATTAAGTCGACAAATCACCATATCATCGATTATCTGGAGGGTCGTATCTCGGTGGGTGACATCAAGGATTACATCGTTGCCAGGGACAAGCGATTCAAGCTGGAGATGGAGTCCACCCATTCACTGATCTACATCTCCAGAGAACTGGCTGAGATTTTCCCATCGGCAAAATTTATTGTCACCGTTCGCGAACCATTAAGCTGGATCAGATCTAGAATTAATTTCCATTTCAAAAAACACCCTCAGGAGTGGGAGGAATACCGACAGTATTTCTGGATGGACCGCACCAAGGGATATGCTGAAGAGGAGCGTTCTCTGGAAGAGCATGGTCTTGCCTCTCTCGACGCCTATCTGGAGCAATATGCAGAGCATTACCAGCTGGCAATGGCAAACCTTCCCTCAGACCGTCGGCTTTTCTTAACCACTGACAATATCTCGGATGAAACGTCTAAAATAGCTGACTTTCTGAATATCAAAAGCTCATTGATTAAGATTGCCCACTCCAATGCGGAACCCGACAAGGCCGCTTTTATCGATGAAATAGACAAAGACTTTCTTCTACGCAAAGTCTGGATGCACTGTGAATCGACGATTCGCCAATTCTTTCCCGAGCGCGTCCCCTTTTACGAGGAAAATATGAATCAGTTGGGTTCGAATAACAGCCAATTAACACGGAAAGAACCATGAAACTCTGCTACTTTCATGACACTGAAGGAAACTTTGGCGACGATTTGAACGCCTGGCTTTGGCCAAAAGTGTTACCTGATTTTTTTGACGGCACCTGCCAACACGGTCAGGAGTTCTATGAGGATAACAACCGGGAAGACGCACTTTTTTATGGGATCGGAACAGTCCTTGATCACCGCATTCCGCCATCACCGATCAAGTTTGTTGCCGGCTCGGGGGTAGGCTATTTTTCCCCACCAAAAATTGATGACAAGTACCATATATACTTTGTAAGAGGACCGAAGTCCGCAGCAAAACTCGGTATTGATACCTCTCTCGCGATCACCGACCCAGCCATTTTGTTACGCGAGTTTCTGCCACCTGCCCCCGCCGAACATCAGGTGTCATTGATGATGCATTGCGATACAGCAAAAAGTGGTTACTGGGAGCAGGTGGCTGCTGAATTGGGAATTCATTATATTGATCCTAGGAGCACCGACCCCATAGCCGTGATACAACAGCTGATCGCATCAGAGTATGTGATTACGGAATCACTGCACGGTGCCATTATCGCCGATGCCTACGGCATTCCTTGGAGGCCCATTAACTCCATGCCCCATATCAATGCGTTCAAATGGCATGACTGGTGTGCCTCTGTAGGCATTTCCTATGAACCGGAAAATTTAATTTCGATCTACAGCGACGAGCATGCCAGCATCGCCAAGAAGCTGCTGAATAAGGGAAAAGTGCGGGTTGCCAAAGGACAACTCAAGAAACTCCTACTCGATAGAAAATCCTACAACAGTAGCGAACAGACTATTCAGAACCATCTGGACCACATGCAGGTACAACTGGTTAAGCTACGGAAGGATGCAGATTCTCTGGGGTTGTTATGAGTGAAGCACCACCAATGGGAGCCGTTCTTGTCCTCGATGGAGATACCATTCCTGCACTGGATATCACCCGCTCTCTTGGTGGCCAGGGAGTGCCCGTTGACATTGCTTCCCATTTAGCCAACCCCATCAGCGGGTACTCCAGATATACTCAAAAGATTCTCTGTTACCCACATCCACTGGAGGCAACCAATCAGTTTTTAACCTGGCTAGAACAACAATTGACCGATAATCGATATCGACTGATCATTCCTGCCACCGAACGCACACTTGTGCCCATTGCCCGGCATTTTCAGGGCCTCCCTCAAACAGACCGCATCACCATGGCGGCACTGGAGGCGCTGGAAACAGTGTTAGACAAGGCAAAGACCAGCCAATTGGCCATTGATTGCGATGTTCCCCAACCCCCGAGCTGGACCATCAGCCAACTGTCAGAGCTGAATGATCTCGAAGATCAACTCCGTTACCCAGTGGTCGTCAAACCGGGGCGATCCATTTCCGACAACAAAGTTCGTGTTCCGCTGACAGTCCGTTACGCCCACTCAGGGGAAGAGCTGCGCAAACTGGGACATGAGTTACTGGGTCACGTGCACCTGGTACTTCAGGAGTACTTCACCGGCATCGGCGTGGGCATTGAACTCATTGCCAACAAGGGAGAAATTCTCTATGCCTTTCAGCACCAGCGCATTCACGAGATGCCGCTTACCGGCGGGGGTAGCAGTTATCGTAAGAGTGTGGAAATTGACCCGGAGTTGCTGGAAGCCAGCCGCCGCCTGATAGCCCGACTAAACTGGCACGGCGTGGCCATGGTGGAATTCAAAAAAAACCCGCAGACCGGGGAGTTTATTCTCATTGAAATCAATGGTCGGTTCTGGGGGTCCCTGCCCCTGGCAACTGCCGCGGGAGCCGACTTCCCCTACCAGCTCTATCAGCTCTACACCAACGGGACTGTCTCTGCTCTCCAACCATACCGCCGCGAAGTCTATTGCCGCAAACTCGCCAGCGACCTGACCTGGCTTGAGGCGGTGATCCGCAAGGATGCCGACACCCGACTGGTCACTATTCCCAGTATTGGCAGTGCCCTCAAGGACTGGCTGAAGGTTTTTTCCCCGAACCACTACTTTGACGTACAGTCATTCAGCGACATCAAACCGGGGCTGGTGGACATCGGCCGTATTGTCAGAAGCTATGTCGAGCGTATTACCGGTCTTTTCCGTGAACGCGCATTTCTAAAAAAAATCATTAAGCGCAGCCACCACCGAGTCCTGGCCAAAAAGCTAGCGAACGCGAATAACATCCTGTTTCTCTGCTACGGTAATATCAATCGCAGTGCCATCGCCCACGTGCTGGCGGACGAGATGATTGGAACTGATGGACTGACCTTTCGCTCCGCCGGTTTCCACCCGGAGGAGAATCGGCCGTCAGACCCTAGGATGGTGTCCATTGCCTCCGATCACGGCATTTCAATGAACAGTTTCCGCTCTACCACCCTGACTCAGGAACTGGCTGACTGGGCCGACCTTATCTTTGTAATGGAGGCCACCCATATCAGCCGTCTGGAAACACTCTCTGCACAGGTGGCAGAAAAAGCTTACCTGTTGGGGGGGTTGACCCTGGAAGAGGAGGCTATAGAAATAGCCGACCCCTACAACCAATCGGAGTCAGTTTACCGCTCAACGTACCAGCAAGTGGCTCGATGCATCGAGGGAATGAAAATGTTGATCCCTGCCGATAAAGCAGCTCACCAGAAGCGGGTAATATGACTTGGGGCAGAGATTTCATGCCCTGGCTGGTTAGCCTGGCGGGGATGACCACCCTGCTCTGGCTGTTTTACTGGATGATTGCACCGGGGAAACCGGTCGTAAGAGAATTTATTTACAAACAAACATCCCAGGCCAACCTGGCTATCAGGGTATTCCTCCCCAGCGACTGGGCACCACATAACCAGCGCCCGGCTATCCTGTTCTTTTTTGGCGGCGGTTGGATCGGTGGTGGAATTGATCATTTCAAATGGCAGGCGGACGTTCTGGCACGTGAAGGTATGGTGGCCGCACTGGTAGATTACCGGGTAGACAGTCGCCACCACACAACCCCGGATGCAGCAGTAGCTGACGGGTTTGATGCTTTTAACTGGCTGCTTGAAAACGCCAATCGTTTTGGCATTGATCCTAAAAAAATTATTTCTTCAGGCAGTTCGGCCGGCGGCCATATCGCGGCCTGCCTGGCACTTTGCACCCTGCCACCGGGAATAAAAACACCTGGGGAGCGCCCAGCCCTGCTGGTGCTGTTCAATCCGGTGCTGGACCTGACCAATGCCACCCCCGATCTGGAATTCAGTCCCCGGGAACTGGAACTGATTGCCATGATGTCTACAGAAACCGTAGCCGCTATCTCACCAAACCAACATGTGGATAACCACACTCCACCGAGCCTGTTAATTTTTGGTGATCTCGATCCCCTGACTCAGCAGGGTGAACAGTTTAGTCGCATGGCGGAGGCAGCAGGAGTGGAGACACGAACAGAAATCTTTCCGAAGCAGAAACATGGCTTTTTCAATCGAGAGCCATGGCGCAGCCACACCATGCGATCCGTCAAACAGTATCTTCAGGAGCGAGGATACCTGAACAAGTAGCCCCATATTGGCTGGCAACAGGTGTCATGACAGTCATTGTCCCCTTCGTACACACTATCGTGCAGCTCCACTATCAAGCCAGTCGCCAATTGCCTTCAGTTCAACTCCGGTTATGTCCGTCGGGTGGTCCGGCCCAAAATCGATGTCATTCGGGTAGGTCCCATCCGACCGACCATCGGTGCGGCGGTTAGCGGCTTTCCAGTACAGTAGGCTCTCTCTGGCGTACATGCTGTTGACATATTTACTGGTGTAAGGGCGCTGCAGGCCATAGCGACGCTTTTCCTTATCGGCGTTGCTGACCTGTATGCGCTTCTCCACTGGCACGGACTGCTGAAAGTAATCCCAAACCAGTTTCTCATAGTCCATCAAGGGCAAGTCGCTCTTGTGGCAGCTAGAACACCTGGCTTCAAAGACCGGTCTAATGTCCCGCTCGTAGGAGGGCACTGGAGTAGTCGTCAACAGGGGCACGGCATTAGCTGTAAACGCCATTGATTGCTCGTAGGGCCGTCCGACCTTACTGTGAAGGTGGCAACCGGTACACACCCTCTTCTCCCCAGGGCGCAGGGATTGGGGCACTTGATCGCGCTTAATTAATCTCCCGTCTTTATCCACTCCAGCCATGATGTAGGGCGTATCGCAGGGCAATCGGGCTTTAAAAGAATTGTCGGCCAGTAAAGGAACATCACCTAACAGTTTCACACGATTGCCGATACTGTTTTTGAAGCCGGCAGTTTTACTGGTATTGGGAATCAATTGATAGAAACGTATGGCCGCCAACTCATTATGGGGTAACCCGTCAATCTCTCCACCATTGTTGGCGCTGGCATGGTAATTATTGTTAAAGCGGTAACCAGCATAATTGTGGGAATCGGTACTACCCGCATCCGAGCTGGCGATCTGGCAAGTACCGTCACCACTGTTCACCAAATCGGGAATTTTTACATCCCGCGGGCGAATAACCCGAGCGCCAAACTCATGCCAGGCGGGATCATCGACAATTTTTTGCAGGTCGTCTGGAGAACGACTGGGAATGACCGTGGTTTTATAGAGCCCCACATCGCAGCCTTTCCGCCCTTTTGCATCCAGTTGGTTGGTAGTCCCCGGTACTGTGTAGGTCACCTGAGTGCAGTAACCTTGCCCCACAGAGAGAATCAACTGGTTGTCACCAGTCCCCTCAGGCCACCCTACTTTCCCCAGGTATTTTCCGTCCCGTCCCAACCGAGATGCTGCATCTTCAGAGGTAGACCAGGTCGCAACACTATAAAGTCCGCGCGGGACAAAGTTTGGCACATCTCCCTCTACCCCAACCGGTTCAGGGGGCCAACAGACCACATCACCCAATCCCAGGTTATTGCCACGGTAGTAGTTAACTGTACAAATGTCGTGGTTGACTCTCTGGCCCAGAAAATGAAGTGCTTTTGCGGTCTCACTGCGGGGGTTAGAACCGGTCAGTCTTGTGCGGTGGGCCCCCAACAGGGCAGTCATGTCGCCGCCCCGGGAATCCATATCCAGAATAGACCAGAAATTACTGGTAGTGCCCGGCCAATTGATGCCGCCGTTAGTCGAGTTGTAAGGGAGATTATGACTCAGCCACTGGGAGCTGTAGGCCACCCGACCACTATCGAGCAGGTACGGGTGCAATGCCGCTGTGATCTCATGGGGCGTGATATCCACAACGTTACTGCCGTCGGCATCGGCGATATATAGCCTGGGTTCCGGCGCTTTCGAGGTGCCGATTTTGTTCAAAAATGGGGCAAAGAACCCACCCCGGTCAGAGCCAAACATGATTCGGCCATCCGGCAGCCATATCGGGCTGATATCGTGAATACCTGTGCTATGAGGCCAAGGAGTTAAGGACGCTTCTGAAATGTCATATAAATAGATTTTTGCCTCTGAACCCCGATTACAGAGTTTTATTGATGGGTATTTTGCAGCCTGAGGCCAAGGGTGTTGAAGACAATCTGCGGAGAGCACAGAGAAGGCAATCTTTTTGCCATCCAGCGACGGCATGGGGTCAAGGGGCACACAGGGCCTCCGGGCCTTCATGCAATCATAAATAATTGTCTCTTTACCATCCGGCTTGAGCAACACCAACTGTCCTGGTGCATTAAACCCACTGAACTGCCTGGCAACCTCAGGGAGGCTATCCATAAAATCCCATTTTTCGGATGTGTACAAAGATCCGTCGCCCAAGGTAACTGAATGTTTCCCGACAGTTCGCGGCACTCGGGTATAAACAACATCCTCAATAAGGCCTGCGCTAATAGCCCCTATATTCTTGTGGGGCTTTTCAGCTGGTTTTGGAGCAGGCCTGATCTCCAGCCTGCGGTAACCCTCACCGGACACCAGCTTTAAACCGTCAATTGTCGCCAGCCCATCGGAAGCGACGACAGAGACACCTTGCTGCATCCCAAACTTCCACTGCACTTGCTTGCCTGGCTGGAGCGGGAAGTTTTTTACATGCCTAGGGGTCACCGAAAACGTGACCTGTTTGGGCTGGTCTGGCAGATCGGGCCCCAAATTCGTCATGGCTTTGTACTGAAGAGGAATTACGATCTGATCTGAGAGGTCTTCTATCGCACGATAATTCCAGGTCACACCCCGGTTATGATAACCACGCAATTTTCCATGGTGGTTCGAGGTATTGTTAGTGATTACTGGCAGTATCTCATCGAGCGTTACGTCCTGATTAGGATCAGTAAACAGATCCATATTCAGGGAATAACCAGATTCAGTGGTGCCATGACCACTTTGTAGCCAGGTCAGCGAACAACTGATTTTGCGTTTTTCACAGATATTAATAAACTCCAGGTCGAATCTGCCAAGGTTGTCATTGGAACCACCCCGCCAATGAAAATGAATACCCTGCACCTTCTGCCACTGCTTACGGATATCCGCCGCGCCATATAACGTCGGCTGTTCTCCCGGCGGTCCCCATGACCTCTGTACGCTGGCAACATCATTTTTCGGGATCATCATTTTCGCGATGATGCCATCAACAATAGCAATCTTGTCCTGATATTTCGGCAGAATCATCGACTGGTGCATGACGCCTGCGCCCCCCAAAGACTTACCAACCAGGTAGATCCCCTTGCTCAGTGAGATACGGTCGCCGTACCGCTCCCGCACGTAATCAATCGCAGCAGCGATTTGCCTGCCGTTATAGTTGGCCACAGCACCGACCTGGTTCCCCGAATAACCCCACCAGCCCGTGAACTTTCCACCGGAACCGTATTGCTGTTCTACCGGATGAATTTCCACCGTATCCTGCCGCCAGGCAAACGACGACGGTCCCGTCGCATAACTGGCACTGCCATTTTCATCCGGGTGGAGAAACACCCTGATTCTGGCAGGATTATCTGCGGTGAATTTGTCCTCCCTCGGCGTCATATACGACAGAGGAAAGTCCTTACCGTAGGGTGTAAAAAAAGTGCTGGATGATGACTGGAGGGAGCAGAGGTACCATTGCACCCCAGCATTATTGCGATGATCAGGCGAGGCCGGGCAGTGAACGATCCCCCCCCAGTTTTGCAGTGGCTTTTCAGCGGGCTGACGTATCACGGCAGGTTTTAACTCAGAACTACTTTCAGCAGAACAGGCGTGGTCCCCATGTTTAACACAGGGGTCTTCCTGTTGTCTCTTTTCGGACTTCAAGCGGATTGAGCGATAAACCTCCCAAGGATTGTCGGCAGCCATTGCTATATGAGGTACCACAAGGCACAGAACACATAGCAAAGTGACAGCCAACCTCAGGTATTGCACTGAAAACAACCCCTTGGAAGAGGGATGGGTATACCAAAAGATGCAGCCGTGGGGAAACATGGTTTTATTGTAGCTGATCAACCCGGCGTTCCCTCCCTGACGGCCAACACTTCCTGAAGAGAGACTAAAAGCGCCCCCTCAGAGACAGCCAAAGCGAATATAGCCCCCATTTGAAACTCGGACTGGAAGCCCAGGCCATGCGAGAAACAGGCCCTGCAGCCTTGTGAGCCGCTCTATTCTGCAATTCCCCTGTGAGAAGTTTGGCATTGGATGCCAACGAACGCTGGGCATAACGAAGCGCCTCTGTATCACTACAATTAGCCAACAGGTGCCAGTACACCGAGTTTTCCAACAGCCTCCGATTGACATCTCCCACTGCCTTCGACGCCGATTCCCGGTCATGCTGGACAGGCGCATTATGAGTTGAGCAGACATCCGGACGGAACAGAATACCCTGTGCCTGATCGCACAGTCGCACAAACAGATCGACATCTTCTGCATACCGGGTCTCTTCCCAAAAACCCCCAATTTGCTCCAACAATTTTTTGCGGGCGATGGTGATATTCAGGTGAGCATAGTCAGGGAAGCTCAATATTTGCCGCAGCTTTACCCGGTAAGCAGGGAGATCACTCACACGATCTTCAGGCTTGAGGGTAGCTTCCACGTTGATAAAACTACTTTCGGCAACGACGGTATCTCCGCTCAAAATTCGCTGATTGGCGAAGTGCAAATCCGCATCTGTTTTCAGCAATGCCTCAGCAGCCATAAACAAATAATCCGGCCGGCACCAGTAGTCGTCATCATCACAGAATGCAATATATTCTCCCTGAGCTGCGTGAATACCCAGGTTTCGAATTACCGATGGGCCGAGCCGTCGTCCACCCGGGCTATTAACTTCCAGCAATCGGTATCGATGACCAAACTCCACCATCATCTGCCGATAGCGGTCAATCACATCCGATGAAGAGCCGTCATCAACAACAATGACTTCGTAATCGTCAAATGTCTGCTCAGCAATACCATCCAGACAACGACTCAGCCAATCAACCCGGTTGCGGGTCGGTACAACAATTGAAAACGAGGGTTGGCTCTCTGACATAGTAGTTATCCGTTCATCTTTACGAGTTATCAGTCGCACTATCAGCGTGATAATTTTGAGCGGTCAGGGCTTCAGGTGATGAGGGAACCTGGTGTTCGCTCCCGTCTTTCAGCTGCCACATATTTTGGTGCCGGTAGTTCAGCAGTACCGCGATCGCAATTAAATGCCAGGGTAGGTCGAAGTAGGAAAGACTCAAAAAAGCGCCACCGGCCATATAAGCAATCAGGCTCACCTGAAGCATACGCGCCAACACATTGGGTGGCGAGGAAGGGTCATCCTTGGTGCGCTTGATCACCTTTGTTAGATTTCGCCATGTCAAACCCAGCACTGATAAGAAAAGAATAAGCCCAGGCCAACCGTGGTCCGCCAGCACGGAGAAATAAATACTGTGGGCCACAAATACCCAATTGGGATTAGGAGCGTACATCGCAAAACTGGACTTCGACCAGGATTGCAGCCCCCCGCCCGTAATTCGGTCATCTGCCACATTAATACTGTACTGCCACGAGTTTAACCGCTGCAGAGAGGAAATATCCTGCTGATAGTTTTTGATGCTATCCATCCGCTCGTGCCAGCTTTCTGGCATAAATGTCACCAGCAAGGCAAGCAGTAACACAATGGCAAAACCGCTGACGATTTTTGTTTTTGTCTTTAGCCAGAAAAAGCCCCCAACGGCCAACATAGCCAGCAGCGCACCGCGGGACTGCGAGCCAACCACCGCCACCAGGCTCATAACAATGCTGAATACAAGGCCATACCGAATCCACTTGTTCATAGAGATGCGATAAAGGTAGACCATCAATGGAATAACCATTAGCACAGCAACAGCCAATGCATTATTTTCCTGAATATTGCTCGACGGTGGTCCGTACACATGAAATGAGCCACCCGTCATCAGGGTGAAAACTCCCCCTTTCACACTAAAAAAGCCAATGGAACCCACAATCACCCAAATCAGCAGATTGAGCTTTTTCTCGTCGGTTATCAGGATCATGGTAATAAACGTCATAACCTGCACCTTTAAAATTTCGGTGTACATGGTCATGGCGGCTTCTGGATTGAGCGCATTGAACGTAGTAATCGCCATCCAGATAATAAAAATTATCCAAATGACAACGGTGAGATTTAATGGGATCTTCTGTCTGTCTTTGCAAAATAGAAGCGAGGTAAACAGTGTTATCGCCACAATCATGGCAAAGGGCATGTCATAGGCAAACCCCCAGGCCAGACGGTGAGGGTTCATGTAGCTGATCCACGACCACACCAACACACCGATGTAGGCATGCCGCAGAATAAGCGGCAAGGTACCGAAGATCATCAAGGTAACCAGAATGTCCCTCATATCGCCCGTCTATCCTCCTTTTGGAGAGGACTTCCCATTTCAGGCCACCTTGCTGATGACATAGCGGAACTTTCCGGATTTCTCAGGCTTGATCTCGTCACAATAATTGAATTCCACCGTGACACCCTGGCCCAGCCGTTGCTTGAAGACATCCTCAATGGCCTGCTCATTGGTAGTAACAAACCCCTCCCCTCGTACGATATCCACTCGGGTCAGCTGCAGGGATTCCTGTGTGATTTTGAATGAGGCGATGCCCGGCAGGTCGCGCAGAATATAAATCAGTGCCAGCCCGTGCATGACCGTGCCGTCCTGCCCCACCAAGAAATCAGTGGAGCGCCCCTGAATATCCTGCAACACCGGTAGGCCGCGGCCACAAGCGCAACCGCCTGTACTTAGAGTTCCCACGTCACCAGTGCGGTAGCGGACAAACGGGTAGTCGCGGGTGGCCAGGTGGGTGACAACAATTTCACCAGATTGCCCCGGGGGTAGCACCTTCCCATGGGCATCGATAATTTCAACGATAATGTCCTCGGCCGTGATGTGCATACTGCCGGACGGACACTGATGGGCGATAAAACCGGCATCCCGACCACCATAACCATTGGCTACCGGGCAGCCAAACACCTGCTCAATCTTTTCCCGCTGGTGATCGTATAACCGCTCAGAGGTGACAAATGCCACCCGGATACCGAGACCGGACAGATCAATGCCACGCTTCTGGCCGTGTTCCGCAATATGTGCCAGGGCCGATGGGTACCCGAACAACATGGCGGGTTTTACCTGGCAGATAGTGTTCACAAACTCATCCAGCTTTTGCTCTGACATTTCGAAAGCCGGCAGAAGTTGGGTGCGGAACAACTTGTCCCGCCATTGCCTGACCCGATCCTGCGCCCCCAGTTCGATCGGGGAACCCCAGACCACGATTTCCGGATCGCCGATATCCACGCCCCACCAGCGCGTGGCCCGCCATTTGGCGGCCACATCGTGACTAACCCGCTGACTGCCGATAAAGAAAATCAACGGTTCACCGCTGGAGCCACCCGTGTTGAAGCGCGCCAGTCCCAGGGCATCATCGGCCTTCATCTGCTCACTGTGGGCCCGGATTTCCGGCTTACCCATCAATGGCAACTGCTGTAATGCCTGTAGTGCATCCACTTTTTCAGGACGGAAACCCAGGGAGTCAAAGAGCTGGCGATAATAGGGCACATGCTCGCCAATATCCTCAAGAAACGTCCTCAACCGCGACAGTTGCAGCATTTCCAACTCGCCCGCTGGCAGCCACTGGCTACGCTCCATATTCCGATGCACGGAGACCGTAGAATGATGTTTCAAACGTTCGTGCAAGGGGAACAACACCCCGGAGACGAGTTTTGTGTACAGGCTCATTTTTCCGCTCTCAGCGATTCATACAGTGCCAACCATTGGCCTTCAACCTGTGGCCAGGCATAGGGCTTCACAGCATCCAGGCCATTTTCCACCAGGTGTCGACGGGTACCCTCTTCGCGAAACAGTCGCACGATGGCTTTGGCCATCGCCTCTACATCGCCCTCGGGGACCAACAGTGCTGTTTCTTCATCACGCACAATATACGGAATTCCTCCCACATTAGTTGTGACGACGGGCACACCACAGGCGAGAGACTCCAACACCGAGTTAGGCATATTGTCCACAGTGGTGGGATTAATCATGACATCCGCTGTATGGTAAAAATCGACAATTTCTGAGGCGTCGAGACGGCCGACAAAACTGACACAATCCTGTAGCTCCAGCGCCGCCACCTGGGCTTCCAATTCTGCTTTCTGGGGACCCGACCCAGCAATGGCCAGTTGTACCGACGGCACCTGATCGCGCACCAAAGCCAGTGCCGCAATGGCCGTGGGAATACCATAGATGGGTTCCAGGTTGCGAGTAATAATCAACCGAAATGAACGTTCCGTTGCGGAATCCCCCCCAGTATTACCCGACACAGGGCGGAAACGCTCCAGATTGATGATATTGGGAATGACCTGAGTCTCCACTCCGTATTGCGCGAACACCTGTTTGAGGAAGCCGGAGGGAACCACAATACGGCTGGCGCGCTGCAATGTTGGGCGAACCCGGCGGAAGGAGCGCTCAAAATAACTGCGCGCCTCCCCTCCCCGGTAATTGACGATCACCGGGGTCTTACGCAGGGACGCCAACCAGATGACCGGTGCGGAAAAAAGCTGCCAGGACCAGCCGGAATTGGCCATCAGGTGAATCACATCCACCCGGCCCGCCAGGCGCCAGGCGGCAAAAAGATAGGGGATCAGTCGGAACAGTGCTCGAACACCCCGCAGCTTTTCGACGATTCTGGGACGATAGGGGCGATTGGTCTGCACTAAGATCACATCCAGACCCGCTTCCTGAAACAGGTTGACCAGTTGCCGAGTCTGGGTCGCCATACCACCCGCCGGTGGTGGCAACGGACCAACCACCCCCAGCCGCAAGGCCCTGTCAGGCAGGTTGCTCATGAGATCAGCTTGCCGTAGACATCCCGGTAGCGGGCAACACTATTGGCCCAGTTGCGATCCTGCTCCACAAATTCCCGGCCACGGCTGCGCATTGCCGGCCACTGCTCGCGTTCGCGCAACATGGATGCGACAGACTGGGCCAGCGCCTCAGCACTGCCAGCCCGGAACAGGCAACCGTTGTCGCCGTGGCTGATCAGTTCCTTGTGCCCCCCGACATCTGATGCCAGCACCAGCTTGCCCTGCGCCATCGCCTCCAGGGGCTTGAGCGGCGTAACCAACTCCGTTAATCGCATGGCCAGACGTGGATAGACAAAAATATCCACCAGGTTGTAGTAATTTTGAACATCGCCGTGGGGCACCCGCCCGGTCATGATGACCTGTTGCTCCAGCCCCAGCTCTTTCACCCTGGCTTTAATCAACGCATCCTGGGGCCCGCCACCCACCAATAGCAGCCGTAATTCTGGGCACTCCGCCAGCATGAGGGGCATGGCATCCAGTAACAGAGGGATACCCTCATAGGCGTAAAAAGAGCCAATAAAGCCCAAAACGGTTTTACCCGTAAGATTGAGGGATGCCTGCAACCCAGCATCCGCTTCGGCGCCGATACTGAAGTGCTCAATATCCACCGCATTGGGAATCACCGTCACTTTTCCGGCCGAAATTCCACGCGCCACGATATCATTTCGCAATCCCTCACAAATGGTGGTGACAGCATCAGCCCGCCGGAATACCCGACTTTCCAAGGCTCGAGTCAACCGGTAACGGAGACCATGCTCTGTACTCGTGCCGTGGTCCACCGCAGCATCTTCCCAGAAGGCGCGACATTCATAGACCACCGGCAGACGATATTTTTTGCTGGCCTGTAGCGCCGCCAGCCCATTCAGCGCCGGGGAATGGGCGTGCAGAATATCAGGCTTTTCGATCTCAATGACTTTGGCGATTTGCTTGGCCAGTGTCTGTACCACCCGCCACTGGTTCAACACCGGCAAGCGCGCTGTCAGCCCAGGTTGGTCAGGGGTCCGATAAAAGCGCAAGCCATCCACCTCCTCGACCGGCTGTGTGGCCCCAAGATGTTTGAGCCCGGTCACATGGACGGTTTCCCAGCCCATCGCCCTCTGATGACGCAGGATATTGCGGGTGCGAAAGGTGTAACCGCTCTGTAGTGGAATGGAATGATCCAGAATATGAAGAATACGCATGGGAAACTAGAATCCAAAGTCATCGTGTTTGGTCGTGGCCTCGAACATCAGCAGAGACCAAAGCACGGCGCTGTGATCACGCCGCCCTGACAGGTGCTGTCCCACCAACTTCTCTAGGTACTCTTGATTAAATAAGCCGGTTTCAGCCAGGCCACCTTCGGTAATGGAGCTATGCAGGCGCTGCCTTAGCGGGCCACGGAACCAGTTGGCCAACGGCACACCAAAGCCCATCTTTGAACGGTACAGCACATCGTTGGGAAGCAGCGGCTCCATGGTCTTTTTGAGAATGTACTTGCCTTCCTGACCGCGTAACTTGAGGTCAGTGGGCAGCCCGGACACCCACTCCATCAATGAGTGATCCAACAGTGGCACCCTCACTTCCAGAGAGTGGGCCATACTGGCCCGGTCTACCTTAGTGAGAATATCGCCGACCAGGTAGGTTTTCATGTCCAGATACTGAATCAGCGACAGGGGGTCTTCCGTAGGGGAGCGATCCGCGTAGTGATTAAACGTCTCGATCGCCCGATAGCCCTGCAGCTCCCGGTTCAGACGCTCACTGAACAATTGCTCCCGCTGATCGTCCTTGGCCAGGGAAACCGAGTGCAAATAGGCTTCCACCGAGTTACGCGCCAGGGACTGGAATGTGCTTTTTGCCCTAAATACCCGCGGCGCCCAATCCGCTTTTGGATAAATACGGCCGAGAGCGCCAAATACCGGCTTGCGCAGCCCCAGGGGCAGTGATGACCGCAGTTTCTCTTCATTCATATGCCAGCGATAACGCCGGTAGCCGGCAAAGCTCTCATCCCCGCCATCACCGGACAACGCCACCGTCACTCGCTGCCTCGCCAGCTGGCAAACCCGGTAGGTGGGAATGGCCGAACTGTCCGCGTAAGGCTCGTCGTAAAGGGTGGCGAGAATGTCCACAAGATCGAAATCATCGCTGCTTACGGTCTGCTCGAAATGATTGGTCTTGTAACGGTCCGCCACCATACGGGCGAATTCCGTTTCATTAAACTGTTTGACATCAAAACCGATGGCACAGGTGTTGACCGGGTCCGATTGCAGGCCCGCCATCATCGCGACCACGGCACTGGAGTCCACACCACCTGACAGGAAGGCTCCAAGCGGTACTTCCGCTACCATTCGGATATCCACCGCCTCTTTCATTCTATCCATCAGTTCCCGGCGAGTATCCTCCTCGGAACCGAGCTGGACGGAGGCAAAGGGAATATCCCAATACTGCTGGGAGGATGGCACCGGGATACCGCGCTTCAGCAACAGTGTGTGCCCGGGATGCAGTTTGTGCACTCCACGGTAAATGGTTTTAGGCTCAGGAATGTAGCCCAGCGCAAAATAGTCTTCTACTGCCCGGGGTTCCAGTTCTCTGGGCAGCTGGGGGTGTGCCTTCAACACTTTCAGTTCCGAGCCGAAAATCAACTGCCCATCCGGCAGTACCGCATAGAAGAGCGGTTTGATTCCAAAACGATCCCGAGCCAGAAATAGCGTCTGCTCACGCCGATCATAGATGGCAAAGGCAAACATGCCGCGGAACCTTTCCACACAGCGCGGCCCCCACTCCTGCCAGGCGTAGAGGATCACCTCTGTGTCACAGCGGGTGCGAAATTGATACCCCTTCGCTTTTAATTCCTCGGCCAAGGCCCTGAAATTGTAGATTTCGCCGTTGTAGACAACACACAGGTTGCCATCGTCACTGGACATGGGCTGCTGCCCGGATGAGAGGTCAATAATAGAAAGCCGCCTGTGAGCCAATGCTACACCGGGCTCAAGGAACTGCCCCCCCTCATCGGGCCCACGATGGAACTGGGTCTGGTTCATTGCCGCCAGCAATTCAGCATTGAATTCCCGGTGACCGGCTAGGTCAAAGATTCCCGCTATACCACACATCTATTCATTGCCCAGTACATTGTTGTCGGTTTCGCACTGCGTCTGTATGCCGAGCAGTGCATCGTAAACACTGAGGTAGTTGTCCACGGCACGGTCCCAATTAAAGGTGCGTCGCACCCGCTCAAGTCCTGCTTCGCCCATCCGCTCCCTGGTGCTTTCATTCTCTACCAGGTCACTCAGCACACGGGCCAATGCCATATGGTCGTTCACCGGCACCAGATGCCCGTTAATCCCGTCATCCACCAGCTCGGGATTGCCACCAACATCGGTGGCAACCACAGGCAGCCCGGTGGCCATGGCTTCAAGCACTGTATTGGAAATCCCCTCCGCCAGAGAAGGAAGCACAAAAATATCCATCGCTTGTAACAGTGCGGAAATATCCTCCCGGTCTCCGGTCATGCAGACAATGTCCGTCAGTCCCAATTGACCGATGCGCTGCTCCAGCTTGCCATACAGCGGCCCTCCGCCAACCAGTAACAGACGCACCCTTTCGCGCAAATGGGGGCTTCGCGAAAACAGCTCCGCTATCGCCTCCACCAACATGGACTGGTTTTTTACTTCAGCCAGTCTACCAACGGTACCCACTACTACCGTATCTTCTTCACGGAAAGTCTCGGGAACACCGGTCGGCTTTCCTCCGGAATACGGAACAAATTTTTCAGCATCCACACCGTTGTATATCTGCACCAATCGCTGCTCGGGTACATGAATCGTATCCCGCAACCACTGTTGCAGGTCTTTACTGACGGCAATATAACGGTGGATCAACGGCCTGAGGGCTTTTCGCAGCAGATTGTACTTTCGATTACTGCCATCAAGGTCGTGGATATCGCGACCATGTTCTCCCTGCACTCGCCTGACACCGGGTAGCGCAAGCGTCACAGACTGCATTTCCAGGCTGGCAAGATTCCGGGTGTGAACCACAGCGGGGCGCAAATGCCGCAACACCCGCCACAACCTGAGATAGACGCCAAAATCATGCCCGGGCTTTTTTTCCAGCTCTATCACCTGAACGCCAGGCAGAGTTATACGGTTGGCAAAGTTATCGGCCTTGGTCAGGCAGATTATGGCATGGCGGTATCGCTCAGGCGGCGTCCGGTTGATGATATTGACCAGGCCGTTTTCCAGGCCACCGGTACCCAGTGCGTAGATGATGTGGGCGACCAGGGGCGGCTGATTCACAGATCTGCCCCATTGACCATTCCCCGATCAAGCGAACTCTCCAGTTCAGGCAACATCTCGGCCACGAAATCGGCCAACACTTCTCCGGCGCGAAGCCTTTGATCTTCATCCGGACCATCGATAGGAATCGCAACGGTGATAATGGATGCGTCACGGCGGCCTTTAAACAGGCGGCTCATGGCCTCCCGGACCTTGGCCATATATTTATCCGCCGTGTAGTAGTCACCAACACGGTACCACTGCCAGGCCAGTAACTCCTGCCCAGGCCCGCGAATAATCGCTTCATTTACTTTGGTATTCAGTTCGCCAGCCTGCACATTACGCAATTGCTGAGAAGCGACTCGCCAGTAACGAAACTCGCGGTTAAACAACCGATTATTTACATTAACGACTTCCTTGCCCTGCTGCTGGGCCAGATAGTTCGCTACGTGCAATCTGAGACTGACTGTCGTCGCTTCTGGAGCCTCGCGCTGGTAGAACCGGTCAAGGAGGCGATCCTCCCCCGATGAGCGTGGATACCACTCCCAGGCATCACTTGGCTCTTGCCTCCAGCCCTTCAACTCTGCAGGGACAGATAAGGGGGTCTCACCCCAACTGCGTTGCACGTGGTTCATGGCATAAACCCATGATGGCCACAGCGTACTCAGCCCCAGAACCAAGACCAGTGCCAGAGCAGTGCTCGACCACGATAAGTTGCCAACTGTATCTGTTCTCGCCTCTGCAACAGGCTCAGGATCGGGATCACGCCAGCGAGAGCCGATCAGAAAGAGGATAAACATGACCAACCCGAAAAAGAGCCAACCGTAAATCAGGTGATCAACACCCACCGCCAGCTGCATGTCACTGAGATGCCCTATCATCACGATCATATAGGCACGCAACCCGTTGGCAAGGATGGGAACAATGGCTGAAATAGCGATAAAGCCCAGCCTTTTCCAGATACTGGAATAATTGATGTAGGCAAAAAGGCAACCCAGTGCCAGAGAGGCAATAAGATAACGAATGCCACTGCAGGCCTGCACCACTGACCAGTTTCCCGAAGGCAGAGAAATGAACATGCCATCTCGGTAGACGGGAATACCAGACAGCTTCACCAGCAACGTGGTGACTGTCGCAGTGTATTCCATCAGCGGGGGCACCAGCGCCTCACCCATGGGAACGGCAAAGAAAAGATAGGCGAGGGGAAACGCTAAAGTGCGTGAAATCGCTGTGCCCATCACAACCACAAAAGCACTCACGAATATGCTAACCAGGGAAAAATGCTGGACAACCTGTACATCAACCAGCGTAGCCAACATCCAGGCCGCCCCACTTGCCGCCAAAGGCAAAATGGCTGTGAAACAGGGTGTTATCGACTGACACCCCCAGGACTTCCTTGAGCGCCAAAGCAACCAGCCGAACAGGGGCAGTATAAGGATGCCATGGGTATAGGTCTCAGCCTGCAACCAGGTCATCAACATGGACTGGGCAGTGCCGTAAAAAAGCCCGATAAGGACAACAAGCAAAATAGCGGATAATGCGGGCATCGCCCACCTTGTTGGGCATGGCAAATGCGCCTCCTCAACTGTTCCGGCTTTACGGTCTTCCATGAATGCTATCCTGTGACTGACCCCTGTCTGCTTCAAGGCATGCTTTTACTAGCGGCAAGTTATCCTCCCAACAAAAGTCTGACATGACTTTTGCCCGGGCCGCATCCCCCAGTTCACCGAGATCACCATCCATGACGGACTTTATTAAAGTCAGCCATTCCTGACCTTCGCTTGCCAGCAACACATGACGACCATGGTCAGCGGCAATGCCTTCGAGGGCTTGAGGAGAAACCACAACCGTCTTGGCCATTGCCATCGCCTCCAACACCTTGTTCTGTATCCCCCTGGCAACTCTCATGGGGGCTATCGCCAACAATGCGTGTTTCAGATAGGGGCGAACATCCTTTACTCGCCCGGTAACAACCACCCCCGACATACGGCCTAATTTTTTCACGGTACCAGAAGGGTTGCTGCCTACGATATAAAAACGTAACCGGTTATCTACCATACGCAACAATGGGAAGACTTCATTGGCAAACCAACACACGGCATCGACATTTGGCCAGTAATCCATGGCGCCGGTAAACACCAAAGGCTTTTCATCGCGATCAAAAGGGTCGGATAACACATGCTGGGGAGAGAAATATTCCACATCCACCCCATTGTTATAAAACCCGGTTTTTTCTGCCACTTCAGGTGCCAACTTTTTAAACAGGTCGGCTTCGGCCGAGGAGACAAACAAACTACCGTGGCTATCGGCAGCTACCTGTCTCTCAAAAGCCAGCAGACGATCAGCCTCTCGCCGATACACCCAGCTAAGCGGCCAAGGCTTTCTCACGGAATACTGCCGCCACTTATCCGAGTCGATATCGACAAAATCAACCACCTTACTGGCGATGGGCGGCATCTCTCCCCGCACGTACTGGGCCATAGCAGAAGAGTAAACAACAGCCCGCTGGATATTATGCTGCCGCAAACGTTCATTGACCCACTTGGACAGCGTGTCACTCTGAAAATAGGGCAGAGTCAGGGCGTCGCCACTTAACAACCCTTTCAGGCTTTTCCACTTTGCCTTGCGCGGATTTAACGCCACAAAGCAGCTATCCTCACACAACTCCCGGACTCGAGACTCGTATTGCCAATCCTCCGGGTCATCGATGAATCCCCCCAAAAACACACGGTAGTGTTCACTCAGGTAACGCAGCAAATGGTAGGAACGTATCTTGTCGCCCTTGTTAGGGGGGAATGGAATCCGATGAACGAGAAACAATAATGCTGGCTTCATGGCTTGGTGCATCAACCTAGGTTTTTAGCAAGAAAAGGACCAATCCGGTTGGCCACGGGCAGCGGAAGCTTTTTCCAAGCGCGGATAAACAGCTGGTATTTGGGGTTGAGAGGATTCACCTCTGGAACAGCAGTGGCTTTAACAAGGTGATATTCGTAGTGCAACGGCTCAGGCTCGAAGCCCCAGTGTTTCTTAAATTTGTAGGGCCCCGTGTCATTTTTACTGCGCCCGAAATCAAAGACCTGAATACCCTGCTCCGCCGAGCGACGCATCAGCTCCCAGTACATAAAATCATTAACGCCTTTAATGTCCCGGGCCTCGGCAATACTACCACCATAGTAAGGAATAACTTCATTGCGGAAGTAAAAGCTGACCACTGCCGCCACATCCCGTTCCCCATGGGTAATCATCAAAGTTCCGGCATCGTCACCAAAAACATCACGCAGCACGGAGAAGTATTTACGTGAAAAAACTGGGGTTCCGAGGTTCCTCACACTTTCCGAGTAGACCCTATAGGCTCTGTCCCAGTGATCGCCGGGTTCACTGACCAGGCCGTTTTTAATCCCCTTGCGAACCATGGTGCGCTGCTTACTGGGGATTGCCTTCATATTGACCTCGGGATCCGGGTCAATGGTCTTACGGAAGGTAGAATAGAGTGCTTTGGCTGGCCAACCACTATTAGAGTCGGTCATGCTGCGCAGTTCGAGCGCATCTACACCGAGAGTATGAGCCAGGTCACAGGCGGCTGTCCTGAGCGCCCCGGCCACCTTGTCATTGTCTGCAACCACGCCGCCATAAACACAGAACGGGGATGAAACCAGGTGGTTGCCAAACAACCAGCTTTTATTGTGTGCCAGGGGCAGAATTCCCTCTATCTGCCCGTCACGTTCAGCATAGAGGTAGTAGGGGCGATGCCCGAAAGCGCGCTCCAGAACTGTTTTCCAGCCGGCGCGATGAAAAAAGGTAGCCTGAGGGCTACCATTGACGTACTCATCCCAACGCGCTATATCCGCGTCAGACAGTTGGCGAATCGCAAGTGCCATGAAGCTCCCATCGGTTATCCTTCACCCGGCCCTTATGGCCAGTCAGAAATACTTCGTCAACTCGGCCCCACTGAAAATCATCTGCCAGCCGCTCCAGACGATGATACATCTTCTGCAAATTTAAATAATGGCGAAATTTCGCCTTGCGGCTGGCACCCGAAATTCTCGGTTGCTCCGGATCGATTTCCCAGGGATGGAAATAAAAAATACAGGGCTCGCCCTCCTTGCGGTTAATCTGCCCCATGGCCCAACGGGTAAACGCGTAGGGAAAAAGACGAAACCACCCACCACCACCACAGTTAATATTCCGGCCCGCGACCGGGATAGTGGTGATAGGAATTTCCAGCAACCGTTCTTCTGATGTGCGAAAAGCAAATCGGGGCGCATCAGGGATACCGTACAGATCATGATGAATAGGCACGATACTGGAACTGTACTGGTAACCGGCCTCAGCGAGGCAATCCAAAGCCCAGAGGTTAGAGCTGCCGATAGAATAACTGGCTGCCCGATAACCCAACACTGGTTTGCCGGAAATATCCTCTAGCAACGCCCGTGAACGGCGCACATCGGCACTAAAAGCCTGAGGATTCTGCTGGGTCACACGGACATGCTCCCAGCCGTGACTGGCCAATTCATGTCCCTGATCAACGATATCCCTCACCATGCTCTTGTAGCGCTCAGCAATCCAGCCCAGGGTAAAAAATGTCGCTTTGATGTTTTTCCTTTCGAATAACGACAGAATCCTTTCCACATTTGCCTCAACCCGGCATGGGAGACTGTCCCAGTCCGACTTGTTCACACAGTTTTCAAAGGCGGACACCTGGAAATAATCTTCCACATCCACTGTCATGGCATTGCGTATCAGTGGCGATGTCATTGGTGCTGCTCCTCGAGCTTGCACCGAATAATTTCGGCGATACGTTCGGCAGCACGGCCATCCCACAATTCGGGAATGCGGCCAGACTTTCCGCCGTTGTCCAATATTTCCCTCACGCTCGCACGTATTTTTTCGGGATCAGTTCCCGCGATGGTATTGGTACCCTGCTCGACTGTGATCGGTCGTTCGGTATTCTCCCGTAGGGTAACGCAGGGAACACCCAGCGCAGTGGTTTCCTCCTGAATACCTCCGGAGTCGGTCAGTACGAGCCGGGCATCTTTCATCATGCCAAGCATTTCCAGATAGCCTAACGGCGGCACCATGTAAAAAGCAGTGCCTGCCAGCAAAGAATCAAGCCCCGAATCCACAATACGCTGGCGGGTTCTAGGATGCACAGGAAAGACAAGCGGAACCTCTGTGCCAACCTCTGCGAGAACCCGCAACAATCGCTCCAATACCACAGGGTCATCCACATTAGCCGGTCGATGCAACGTTACCAAGCCGTAGCCCCGTGAGAAATCACTCTGCTGGCCACATTCCAGCAACGTATCAATAGTTGCCTTGGAAGGTACTGCATCGGTGAGATTAAAGCGCAGAGTATCGATCATCACGTTGCCAACAAAGTGTATTTTGTCAGTAGCAATGCCTTCTTTTTCCAGATTTGCAGCTGCAGATTTTTCCGTGGTAAATAGCAGGTCAGAAATCTGGTCGGTCAGCACCCTATTAATTTCCTCCGGCATAGTGCGATCGCCGCTACGCAAACCCGCCTCCACATGAATCACGGGAACAGCTTTTTTTACCGCCACCAGCGCGCAAGCTATGGTCGAGTTTACGTCGCCCACAACCAGAATGGCATCGGGTTGCAGCTCATCCAGAACCGGCTCGAACCGTTTCATGATTTCGGCGGTCTGCACCGCATGGGAGCCGGAACCAACACCGAGGTCCACATCAGGTTCCGGAATATTCAACTGATCAAAAAAGGATGCCTTCATAGCCGCATCATAGTGCTGACCAGTATGCAGCAGTTTCCCAGACAGCCCTAATCGCTCATGGTTGATCGCGCGCATAATGGGGGCAATCTTCATGAAGTTAGGACGCGCACCCACCACACAGAGAACCTGCAACGGCCTGGAACTTTTAGCCATAAACAATCTGCTCAAAAATCAATGGTAAGGCTTACGCTTACCCGGTTTTCCTTGTAGTTGTCACTGGAAATTTCCGAGTCACGATCAGAAAAACTATAGGCAATACCCAATTTGGTCTTAGGGCCAAGTTCACGATCGACACTAACATAAAAACGTGTCGTATCCTCTTGGTTAGCCAGTTGACTTACTCTTTCATCCCAGGATAAACGGGATGTAACACTCAAGACGGAGGAAAGATCTCGTTTGAGCCTGATTCCGGTAGACTTGAAAACAGCATCGCTATCAACATCCTCCCGGATCTGTTTTGACTCCTTCAAAAAGAGTGTCAACGATGTCCGTTTTCCCTTGAGAGTCCATTCGGAATCAAACTTTTCATTAATAAAAATGCCCTGATCCTGAAAGGTGAAATTATCCGTCAGAAAAAGCGGTTCTCCTGTAATCGGATCAACAATATCTCCCAACGCGTCGAGAAAACTAAAAAACTGGGCATTGCGGCGTTCAGAACGAGTATCTGACAGGCTCCTTGAATAGCTCATAGACAGGACTGAGCGGCGGTGCTTATGGGTAATTTTAAAACGCGGTGTGGTGCTGTAGAAGTGCTTCCCATATCCAACATCAAAGGTTGTGCGCAGGGTCGGGGTCCACAACACACCCACATCCCAAAACTGGTCATCGGTGTCATCATCATCGTAGGTTTGATAATTATTCCACTCTTTACCCAGTGTTGCATTGACCTGCCATTGGTCAGTGAAACGATACCCGATATTGACACTGCTTGAGAGGCGTTCGTTATCCCCGGACTGATTTAAAGAACCCTCTCCGTCTCCGTCAAATTCGGTCTTGTTGTATTCATTGGTCAATCCCCAACTAATACGACCAAATTCCGGACCACTCTTAAGGGTCATCAAGGCCGTTTCGTGTGAGCTATCGGACAATTCATCACTTCTATTAATCTGATCATCAAAGGTATAGCGCAGTTGATACTCGGCTGTCTGTCCGAACCGATGGACAATGTAAGGGCTGACACTGTAATCGTAAGTGGTCGTAAGGTTATCGGTTTTATTTAACGTGCTATCACCAGCAGCGGCAAAGGGGTCTATCATTGACTGGTTAGAGTAAACATCGCCCTCTATGAAGAAAAAATCCTCGAGCACTTCAACCTTACCATCTCCCTTGACTCTCGGGTTAAACGAATCAGCACCCCCACCCACATCGTTGAACTCAAAAGCTGCAGCCAATGACATCTCTGCACGCCGCCCCTTACCGGTCAGCTCAACGGAAGGCCGAACCACATTGATAAATTCACTATCCTTGTCATTGTCTCTTAACTCAACATTATCGGTGTATATTCCACTGAAAGTGACACTGCCCTTTTGAGTCCACTCTCCCCCAAGGGCGCTCATTGACAGCGCCAACACAAGAGAAGCTGCGACCAGCTGCCTGGTCAATTGTCGAGATTTAAGCATCTTGACGGCCACCTGACGCGGTTCTGTCGGCCCCATAGCCATAGCCGTAACCATAACCGTAACCTTGGGTGTAATTATCCCATGGATAATTTCTGGCCTTATTCAGCACCAACCCTACAATTTTATCCCTGCCAAAGTGAGAAACCGCCTGCTTGACCATATCTGGAGAGGTTTTCTCCGCCTCGACAACGAACATCACCTGCCCCATGAAACTAGCCAGAACACTCGCCTCATTTGTCTGAAGGAGCGGAGGGGAATCAAAAATAATGACCCGGTCAGGGTAGCGTAGCGATAATTCAGCCATTAATTGCCTCATTTTCTCACTGGCAAAAAGTTCGGTTGAATGATCATGGGCTCTACCCGCCGGGATAATACGGAGGTTAGGCAAATTAGTCGTGAGCAACACATCTTCAACGCCCAGACTGTCATCTTCTAACAGATCAATTAGTCCCGGGGCATCTTCTGGAATCCCCAAGAGCTTGCCCGCCGACGCTTTGGCGATATCACTATCCACAAATAAGACCGTTTTATCTTTCTCCATGGAAATGCTCAACATGAGATTGATGGCAGAAAAGGTTTTGCCTTCACCCTCAAAAGAGCTACTCACCATGATCAGATTAGTATTGCTGACAGAGTCGGCCATCTGACCGTCAATATTTTTCAGCAAAGGCCTTTTAATGGTCCTATACTCCTCGGCTATCCTACTCCGGGGATTGATGGAAGAGATAAAGCCGGCTTTTTCCAGCTGGGCTAAAGGCAGTTCAAGGTCCACCACCGTCGGCACCTGGCCCGCATCCTCAACAAATTCTGTCGCGCGTTCAAGCATGTGATCGGGCAGATCGCTTTTATCGACAAAACCGCCAGAAGTGTCAAAACTCTTCTCGGCCTCGCTCTCACCAGATACATCCTTAGCTTGAGAGGTGCTCTTTCCCAGCTTTTCCACTGCCTTTTCAATTGTGCTCATAAAAGCCCCCATTGATGGCCCATGCTCACGCCTCCGTAAGCGACAAGCAAGCAGAGAAACAACGCGGCGAACTGAAGGTTGCCAACAACAGTCTTACGACGCTGGCTCTCGGTGTTTATGCGCATAACCGCTCCCAATATGGGCAATCCGGTTACGGCAGCCAGCCTCCGCCGGTCTGAGATTACTGGCTTTAAGAGGGTGAAGAGCAAGGCAACCCCAACCCCCACTCCTAACGAAGCAATCAGCACGCCGCCGTTCAATAACACTTTGTTTGGCTTATTGGGCTTCAAGGGCACAAACGGCGGATCAACAACCTTAAAGACCAGATCATTGCCCTGCTGCTCTACATCTTCAGATATACGCGCAGATTCCCTGCGCTCAAGGAGTTCGGTATGCTGCTGGGAAACAACATCGTAATCACGATTCAACTGCGTTAGCTCGGCCTCTATCACCGGGATTTGATCAACCATTTGATCCAGATCATCGACGCGCTTCTGGTACTCGGCAGCCCGCACAGTCAGCTCCGCAGCATTCGCCTCGGCTTCGGCAAGCATGGCGCGCATCTGCTGATATACAGGACTCACATTCAGGCCCGAAAGGTCTGACAAGTCGCCCGATTTGATTTTGGCCAACTCATCTACCTTCTCTTTTTCCAGTTCAGCAATCAGATTTTTAATCTGAACAACTTCAGGGTGTCTATCGGTATACTTAGACAAAAGTTCATCCAATTTGGCATTGAGTGAGCTAATACGCCCATCCAGGGACGAAGCTCCCTGAGAAGTAGCACTTGGCATAAAAACAGGCTGCTCGCCAGACAGCTGCCTCTTAAGCTCATTCCTCCTGTTTTGCATTTCCTTGAGCTGCAGCCGCGCCTCACTCAGGTCCTGCCTAGCTGAAACCAGCCTATGGAAATAAGTGGCACCTTCACCCATAAGTACGCCTGCATGCTTCTGCTTAAAGCTTGCGAGCGCAGACTCCGCCTCAGACAAACGTTTTTCATACTCAGCTATTTGTCTATCGAGAAATGATTGGGCGTTACCGGTATCGCCAGCCTTTTCACCAACGGAACTCTCTACAAAAACGGAAATAAGGGCCTGGACAACTTTCTTGGCAAACTCCCGATCTTTGTGGTGAAAAGAGATGGAATAGAGAGATGCGTTACGCCTGTCACCAGACAGCTCAATTGACTTGGCAAGGCTCTCAAGCAGCGCCTCCTCCTGCGCCTCCGTTTTTACCTGAATATCCATGTCCGTCATACGAACCAATTTCTCCAGGTTAGGCCGGCTGAGCAGCGTGCGGCTCATGAGTGCAACGCGTTGGTTAATATCAGGCTGAACCGCCAACCCACGCAGCAGTGGTCGAAGAATACTATTCGTATCCACATGCACACGAGCTGCCGCCAAGTACTGGTCAGGCATCTGCGAAACCCAGAGCCAGCCCAAGATGGCCACCAACCAGGCAACGCCCAACCCCAACCAACGGAAACGCCACAGTCCCGCCAAATGACCAAACAGATGGCCCAACATCTCTTGCATTAGTGATTCTTCCCTAAACTCTAATCGACAGAAAAAATTAGAACCACGCCTCAGGAATGATCACAGTATCACCGGGGAAAAGCACAACGTTTGCTGACATTTCCCCCTTATCCAAAAGGTCGTCGAGTCGAAGGTGGTAGCTGTCTTGAGTGCCGCCATGGGACCGAATCAATACAGCCTTATTACCGGCAGCAAATTCCGTCAAACCACCCACCTCTACCATGAGATCAAGAAGGGTCATGTGTTTACGGTATGGAATACCCGCAGGCTCAGCGGCCTCACCGACCACCTTGACCTGCTGAGAGGGCACCCCTTCAAATTCATCCAAAATCACGCTCACAACAGCACTTTTTACATATTCGGAGTAAGCGCTTTCGATTTCACGGGCAAGCTCTGATGGAGTCTTTCCACTTGCGTCAATATTTTCAACCAGACGGGTACTGATCTTTCCATCAGGGCGAACCTTAACACCACTGATTGTGAGCTCTTCGTTCCCCCAGACAAACACCTCCATGCTGTCCCCGGGTCCAATCACATAAGTGTACTCAACTGGCGCCGCCCTTTGACCTTCAGGGACTTCTGGCAAACTGGTAGAAGCACAACCCGTTAAACCCGCGACTAACAAGCAAATACAAGTTAAAAAAGAACCTCTTGAGAGGGAAATGAAATGTGACACAGCCTAGCTCCTCCATTGAGTGCCCAAAGCAAAAACCCGAGTGAGTCTATCATCACACCAAAGTGGTGACTAGAAACATGCCACCCCTTCGGAATGACCGGGAAAGTTTAACAGCCCCCCGCTCGGTTAGGCTACCGTTCAGCCCTCTAGAGCACCCATTGGCTCCAACGGCGATATCACCAAAACGCTCCAAATAACATAAATAGCTGCTATGATGTGTCGCTGCTTAATGGGGGAAAAGGCAAAATCAGATCGCAAAAGCTGCTTGATTGTAAAAAATGCGGTGAGCCCCACCTGAAAAACAAATAGCGCCTGCGACAGAGAAGAAGAGCAATAAATAATTAAGAAACTGCGCATGCAGTCCAAACAAGGTGTCACATAAACGCAAGAATGGAACGAGATAGTTACGGACAATGACAAGAACCAATTTCAGAGACCTTTCTATCGGTTACAAGATATTAACCATTGTCGAGTTTTGCCTTTATATAACCGCTATATACAGCTCACTGTTTTTTAATGAGGTTTTTGGCTGGTCAACACAACCAGCCCTCGAACCCAACATCATCGCCATCTACGCAATCATCTATACCCTGCTGATCCTGCTAACATCATTATCTCTTGGGCTATATAACCCAAGGATGCGAGAACATTTCCGCAGTATTCTGCGCAGAATACTCATTTCCGTCACAATGGGATCTGCCGAGTTCACCATCATTACAAGCTTGATGATCGGCTCCCTGCCATTCACTACGGAAGTACTCATATCAGCAGCCTTCCTCGGGTTTGTCTTGACCTGCTCATGCAGATATATCGCCACCCACTTTGATTTACTCGGCTTCAACAAGTCAAATGTACTGGTGCTTGGCTCTGGAGAACGGGCGTCCATTATCGAAAGGAGGATGCGGCGCAAAGTTGATAGGCACGGATTCAACATGAAAGGGTTTGTCGTCATGTCGGGTGACTCAGAAGATGGCATCCGGACAGAAAAAAGAATCACCCTGGAAAAAGGCGCCTTGCTATCCTTTGTTCTTGAAAACAGCATCGACGAAATCGTTGTCGCTTGCGATGAAAGACGCAACAACCTCCCTGTAGATGAACTCTTTGCCTGCAAAATCAGGGGGATAAATATCGTCGACATCCTGGATTTCATAGAGAGGGAAACCGGCCAGATTGCCGTCAACCTCATCTATCCGAGCTGGGTCATCTACTCAAACGGGTTCGCTTCTACACATTATCTGAGGAATGCTCTGGACTGGATCTTCAACGCCTCAATGGCTTTGGTCGTTCTTTGTGTGAGCTGGCCGTTCATGTTGCTCACCTTTATCGCCATCAAAATGGAAGAGGGTCTTGGAGCTCCAATCCTCTATTCACAGGAAAGAGTGGGGCAGGACGGAAGAATTTTTAGAATTCTGAAATTCAGAAGCATGCGCACTGATGCCGAAAGCAACGGGGCTGTCTGGGCGGCAACAAATGACACCAGAACTACCCGCGTCGGGAACTTTATCAGAAAATACCGTATCGACGAGCTCCCCCAGATTTACAACGTTCTCAGAGGGGACATGGGGTTTGTTGGCCCAAGGCCAGAGCGGCCCGAGTTTGTTCAGCAGTTAATCAGAAATATCCCTTATTACAACGAGCGCCACAATGTAAAACCAGGCCTAACTGGCTGGGCGCAACTGAAGTACCCCTACGGCGCTTCCGATCAGGACTCAATGGAAAAACTCAAATATGACCTTTACTACATCAAGCACAGAAGCTTTTTACTGGATCTGAATATTCTTCTGCGCACGGTGGAAGTGGTGCTTTTTGGCAAAGGCCGGTAACCAAACAACCCCGCCCGCCAGATTAGCGCATTTTATATTTCTCCAAAAAATTGTAGAGCGTTGGCCGGGTAACCCCCAGCAACTTGGCCGCTTCTGATAGATTTTCATCTGTATTCAACAGCGCACGCTGTATAGCCCTTTTTTCGGCGTCCTCTCGCACCTGCCTCAAATTGAACGGCGCCGCTTCCGATTCCGAAGACACGGGCAGCTCCAGATCCTCAACAGAAATATAGGAATTATCCGCCATGATGATCGCCCGCTTCACACGACTTTCCAGCTCCCGCACATTTCCCGGCCACTCGTAGTTCTCGATAGCTCTTTTTGCCTGAAGATCAAAACCTTTAATAGACCGCCCCTGATCTTTATTGAAACGCGTAAGAAAAGCTCTGGCCAATAACAGCGCGTCTTCTTTTCTTTCTTTCAAAGGGGGGATATGAATCGTAATTTCACTGATCCGGTAATATAAGTCTTCTCTGAATCTCCCCTCGCTAATAGCTTTCGTTAAATCCTGGTGAGTTGCACAAATGATCCTGGCATCAATAGGTATTTCCGCCCGGCCACCAACGCGCTCGATCACGCGCTCCTGCAAAAACCTTAACAGTTTGGCCTGAAGCTCAAGGGGAAGATCACCTATCTCGTCCAGAAAGAGCGTTCCCTCATGAGCGTACTCAATCTTCCCTGGCGTCTGCTTAACGGCACCAGTAAAAGCACCCTTCTCATAGCCAAACAGCTCACTTTCAAGCAGGTTTTCAGGAATAGCGGCACAATTTATCGCCACCATTTTTTCTCCTGCACGCGGGCTCATCTCGTGCAACGCTCTGGCTACTACCTCTTTTCCTGTACCGCTTGCCCCCAGCAGCAAGGTCGTAATATCGGACGGAGCCACCTTTTCAACGGTGCGGCAAACCTTCAGCATCTCAGGACTGGCGGCAATGATACCCTTCAGGGGCGATCCAGCACCCTCCAGAAGCTGACGATTCTCCATTTCCAGCTCACAAACCCGGTAGGCACGATCCACCATCAGCGAAAGCACCTCGGGTTCAACAGGTTTCTGATAGAAATCATAGGCACCAAGCCCAATCGCCTTGACTGCGTTAGCGCGATCATTATCACCGGTGACTACAATGATTTTTGTTTCTGGCGAGATGGCCAGCACCTCACTCAAGGTTGCAAACCCTTCGGTCACTCCGCCTGGGTCCGGTGGCAGCCCCAAGTCCAGCAACATGACCTTGGGGGTATGTCTTCTGAGCTGAGCAATTGCCGACTCTCTGTCGCCGGCAATTGCCACATCGTATCCGTCAAAGCACCAGCGAAGCTGACTCTGTAACCCAACATCATCTTCGACCACCAACAATTGCTTCGCTCTGTCACTCACCACTCACTCCTTCTGTCACTTCCAGACCCTCATTGACATCCAACCTGTCCGCTGGCAGCAGGATGCTAAACGTTGATCCCACACCCAGCTGGCTATCGACGAGGATATCTCCACCAAGAGAGCGAATATATTCCCTGCTCTCAAAAGCTCCCACCCCCATACCAACTAATCCTTTTGTAGAATCAAACGGCTTAAACAGTCTGTCACGAATAAACTCCTTGTCCATACCAACGCCGGTATCGGTCACCTCAACACAGACTTTATCACCCCGCCAGCAGGCACTCACACGCACACAACCATCTTTTGGTGTCGCCTCCTGAGCATTGGTAATCAAATGGCCGAATACTGTCCCCAACTGCTCCCTGTCCGCATCAACCATTACTTTTCCCGCCGAGAAATCCAGGCTGGGCACCGGGGTCCGACCAGAAAGGCTTGCGACAACTCCCTCCAAAACTTCCGCCAGAAGAACATTTTCGCGCCGCTCCCCTCGCACACCACTTCTCATCTGATCCATTAACTTTGTCATTCTTGCAACAGAATTCTTGATTGTTGCAATGACATCATCAACAAACTCTTCCTTGTGCTTGTGTTTCTCCGCATTAGCTACAATCAAGGACTGCTGAGCAAGAATATTTTTTAAATCGTGAACGATATAGGCAGAGAGCCGGTGAAACGCCTCAAACTGCCTGGATCTCATTAACTCCTGATCCGATTGGTACTGGGCCAAATGGCTGGCCGCATGTTGGCCCGCCATCTTCAACAGATCACGGTCTTCCCAGTTGATACTTACCTGCAGCTCTGACCGCCTGACTAACACAAACCCCAAGCACTCATCCCTGAAGACAAGAGGAACCAGCAACCAGGCATTAGGAATTGAAAGCAACCACGCAGGCAACTCAAGATCGCCATAAACCTCCCTCGAGTCACGGTACTCATCAAGGTCTACCACCCAGTGCGTCCTGCCCAGAAACTCAGCCAACGGCTGCAGGGATAAGGCATTCACCCCCTCGGGCTCAGGCATATGCCACCTGAACAGTAATCCATAGTGACCAAGCTGATCCTTTTCCCACAACATACCCCCAGGACTGGAGGTCAACTTTGCTATTGACTGAATCACCCTGCCGGGAACGCTACCCTCTCCCTCAGAAAGGTTGTGTGTAAACTTGAGCCACTCCTCACGATAGTCGTGCTTGTATGAAAAGAAATGCTTACTCAGAAATACCCTGACTTTTGCCCTTATCTTGTCCGAAAACAACAGCGCCAGCAGCAGCACCAATGCTCCGGAGAAAAAGACAACCTGGACCACCCCACCCCAGTTTCCACCGTAAAACCGGATAAAGTACCCAAAGACCGCCATGGAAAGTAAGTAGACCCCTGCACCAACTATTGTTGCCGTGTGAAAGACAACATTTCTTGATACGTGTATATCCACCTCAAACTTTGGATTGCGAGCGATTCCTATGGCGATTAACGGAACCACCATCCCATGAACAAACCCTCGCGATTCCCACAGGTTCAAACTGATTTTTTTAAACAGTAGCGCATCTGCATACATAAATAGGTCGTATGCAAAGAACCCCCCGACCCCCAAACATAAAAATTTAACCGCCCAGCGTTGAGTTTCACTTGAATTTCTATAAATTTGCTCAATCAATACAAGACCGGCGATAGATATTGCCACCCACCAGACGAGCACGATATCCCTGAAGACTACACCAGACGCCAGCAAGAGTTTGGCTGAAGCAGGGATCGCAAACGCCGCACCACCAGCCGCCAACAATACCGCCACACCGATCGCGCCGCCAAATACCGCCGGGCGCACCTCACCACCACCTCTATTTTTCTCCATCGCATAAAAAAGGAACAGACACCACAAGAGGCTTCGGATTAACTCGGCAAACTGCATTATCTCAAAGGTGATGGGAAGACCCAGCTCTGCCAGAGAGACCGTCGCGGCCCAACCACTTGAAACCAAAAGTGAGAGAATAATCAAGACGGCACCGGCCCTTCTCCGCCATGAAAAAAGAACCAGAACCAGCAAGGAAAGGTGTGCAAGACTTGCAAACAGGTAACCTATGGCACCGACATTCATTAGAAAAACCTTTTATACACTCAGCAACAACATGACCAACACCTACAGACTCTTCACCGCAATACGACACCGAGACCTTCAGCCTAGATTAAGGGTGGAGGAACAAATATACTGTTTATCGCCTCTACGCTGACGGAAAAAGCGAAGACAACACAATATTTCTTACCGAACACGAGAAACACGTCACATATTCCACTCGAATAGATCGACATCACAAATGCGCAATGTAACCCTAGTATTATCCGACCACAGAACGTACTCCACCCACAAGTAGAAGAAAACGTGTCAACTTATAGCTCAATCAAGGATTCATTATCAAAAGAGCCAAAAACATGGCTCATCACCGGTGTTGCAGGATTTATTGGCTCCAACCTCCTTGAAACCCTTCTGGAGCTGGGCCAGACAGTGGTAGGCATCGACAACTTTGCCACCGGCCACCAAAAAAACCTTGATGCCGTAAAACATCAATGTGGCTCCAACTGGCAAAACTTTACCTTCTATGCATACGACATCCGAAACATTGAGGAATGTCATAAAGCTTGCAAAGGGGTCGACTTTGTTCTTCACCAGGCAGCCTTGGGCAGCGTTCCCCGCTCCATCGAAGACCCCATCAGCACCAACCAGGCAAATATTGATGGCTTTCTTAATATGTTGGCCGCGGCACATGCAGCCAACGTCAAACGGTTTGTTTATGCCGCATCCTCATCGACCTACGGAGATCATCCAGGACTGCCAAAAGTTGAAGATCAGATAGGGAAACCCCTGTCCCCGTATGCCGTAACAAAATATGTTAATGAACTATATGCGGATGTTTTTTCTCGCACCTATGGCATCGAAACCGTGGGCCTGCGTTATTTCAATGTTTTTGGTCCCAGACAAGACCCTAATGGGGCATATGCAGCGGTCATTCCAAAGTGGTTCGCCCGCCTGATTGACAAACAACCGTGCGACATCAATGGTGATGGAGAAACATCCCGCGACTTCTGCTATATAGATAACGCAGTCCAGGCCAATATTCTGGCGGCATGCGCAAAAGACCAGACTGCAATCAATCAGGTATACAACATCGCCTATGGACAAAGAACAAGCTTAAATGAGCTTTTCCACTGCATCAGAGACCTTCTGGCTGAAAAGGACCCAACCATAGCGGAACAAAAACCGAACTACAGGGACTTCCGCCCCGGTGATGTCAGGCACTCTTTAGCTGACATCAGCAAGGCACAAACACTGTTGGGATATAAGCCATCTGATAGCGCCATTGAAGGCTTAAAGAAAACTGCCGTCTGGTTTACCCAAGCAACCATTTAACTTCAGAATAATCACCAGAAGGGAACACCGTGAAAACTTTAGCTGTTGTTGGACTAGGATATGTAGGCCTACCCCTTGCCGTGGCTTTTGGTAAAAAGCACGACACCATCGGTTTTGATCTGGACGAGAAAAAACTCGCCAACTATCGCGTTGGCAGAGACCCCAGCGGAGAGGTTGATGAATCACAATTCTCCGCCTCCAGGCAGCTGGCTTTTACAAGCGATCCGGCAGAACTAAAGCGTGCCAACATCATCATTGTGGCTGTTCCCACACCTATAGATCATGCCCACCAACCGGATTTGAGGGCGCTCCAGGGTGCCTGCCGCACCATTGCAGCAAACCTTTCACCTGGAACCATCGTTGTTTTTGAGTCGACAGTCTATCCCGGCTGCACCGAAGAAATATGTATCCCAACCCTGGAAGCGGGGTCAGGACTTGCCTGGCTCGGAAAAGAGGGCGAAACGCCAGCTGACGATCGCCAGGGCTTTTTCGTCGGTTATTCTCCCGAGCGAATCAACCCGGGCGACAAAGAAAGACGCCTGGAAACCATTGTCAAAGTTGTATCGGGTGACACCCCGGAAACACTGGACACGGTAGCAGAAACCTACAGCAGTATTATTGATGCTGGCGTATACAAAGCCTCCAGCATTAAAGTCGCGGAGGCCGCCAAGGTGATTGAAAACACCCAACGCGACCTGAACATTGCCCTGATGAACGAACTGGCGCTGATCTTTCACAAAATCGGTATCGACACACTGGAGGTACTTGAAACAGCCGGCACCAAGTGGAACTTTCTACCCTTCCGCCCCGGTCTTGTCGGAGGACACTGCATTGGCGTCGACCCCTACTACCTGACCCACAAAGCCGAAGCGGTTGGCCATCACCCCCAAGTCATTCTTGCAGGAAGGCAAACCAATGACAGCATGGGCAAGTACATTGCAGAGCAGACTGTAAAACAGCTTGCCCAGAAAGGCCGCCCCATAAACGGAGCCCGGATTGCACTGTTGGGACTCACCTTTAAAGAGGACTGCCCCGACTTGAGAAACTCGAAGGTCATTGACATCATCAGGGAACTACAGGACTACCATTGCTCCCTGAGCATCCACGACCCCGCAGCCGACTCCGCAGAAGCGATGGAGGAATACGGTGTTGAGCTGACCCCTTGGGATTCGCTGAAAAATATGGATGCCGTCATTCTGGCCGTCGCTCACAAACAATACCGACAACTCACATCGGAACAATTGGATGCCATCACCACGGACGGAGCAGTCATTGTGGACGTCAAATCCATATTGGATCGCCAACAGTTTGCCGATTCATCAGTAGACATCTGGCGACTTTAGCGGCATAAATGGCGTACTAACGACACCCAGAACAAGCTATAGTTGCCTTTAATCTTTGAGGGCCATACTGCACGTGTCAATAATTTTTACACCACTGCATTAAAAACCGGGGCCAGCCCCGAGCCCCAAAAGGCGAATACGATACAACCAACTGAAAAACAAAAGGAATTTTTTTTTGGCTCGCTTCTTGCGTTAGTTAAAACAGATAACCTTTTGCAGGTAACCAGAATGATGGATAATTCAAACAAACAAACAACAGAGGCCAAAGAAGCTCCGATGGGCGAACAACAGAAGGAATCCAGCTCCGGCTTGTCCCGTCGGCAATTTTCGCGGCTCGGAGCTCCTGTACTTCTAACATTAGCGAGCAGGCCCGTTTTTGGTGGCAATTGCCTGTCCAACATGTTGTCTGGAAACCTGTCCGACCCCGGTCGCGGCGAATGCGGCCCAGGCTGGAGTCCTGGCGGCTGGAGAAACCCCGTTGGCCAAGTTGGCGGCATGGATACTCTAGATGCCTGGCGGGCAGCGGGTTACTTCTACGGCAACTTTGACCCGAGCAACGACCCATCCTCCTGCTTAAAGAAAAACGGTCAGCCTAAGAATCAAGCTGATAAAAAACTTGAATGCTACTCCGGCGGCTCCGTTTATGGCGACACGCCGCTGCCTGGGAGTGACTCCAGGACTCTGGTTGAAATTCTGCGCACCAATAACATCAAGAAGTTCTATGTCACCGCGTTGCTCAATGCCAGCCTGAGTGAAAATGTCGAAGGGTTTAACTACATTCTTACGGTTGACCAGCTCGTTGGTCTTATCAATGGGACCATTCCGGTACCGGGAGGCATGTCTCTACAAGCTTTCCTGGATTCCACCTGGATCTGACAAAAAGCCAAGGCCGCCATCAGGCGGCCTTTTTTACGCCCCGCGATAAACAACCACTTTCAGACATATGACAAGCAACGTGTCCGATTTTAGCAACCATCTGTTTAGCGCCCCGGATAACGCTCACTTTCTCTTCAAAAACTGGGGTGAGGAATACGTGGTTTATAACAACCTGTCTGGCGAGACACACCTGCTACAACAGGAAACCGGCGAGCTGCTCTCATTTATTCACAAACGTCCCATGCATTACCAGGACCTCTTGAGCAAACTCTCATCGTCTTTCGAAGTGATAACGCCAGAAGACGCTGAGAACTACCTTGGCCATTCACTCAAGCTTTTTCACGAGCTAAGCCTAATAAAATCAACGCCAGTGAGCGATTCCCAAGCCTGATATAAAGTCCATCTTAGGATCAGACGAAGCCATCGTATCAAGCGACAGGCGCCTTTCAGGCATCAAAAAAGTATGTTCAAATTACCTGTGTCAATAGGGATGGGCTGGGCAAAAAAGGTAATACTGACATGCAGTTTACCTACCTCTCTAAGTAGCACAGCAGTTAGCAGAACAGGCCAATCATTGAAGATTTCACAGCTATCAACCCGCGAACTTTCACGAAACCTGCGCAATGGTGGAATCAACGTAAAAATTGGCCCTTTCACTATTAACCTGTCGTCAAGCTTGGCCAGCATTACCGACAACCTAAATGTCTACTACCGCGATTATCGCGTTGCCCCATCAGAAGCAATCGCGGATTTCTATATTAAGCTGGATGCCCCTGGCCTTTTAAGGCGCTGGTTGCGGCCTCAGGTCACTTTTTCTTTTGACAGCCATATTCCGTTCAAACCACTCCCTCAATCACAAGCATTTGCCATGTTTGAATGGGGGCTGAATTGGGTGATTGCCAACCACGCCCATCAATTTCTTATCATCCATGCCGCAGTCTTGGAGAAGCAGGGCAAGGCCTTGATTTTTCCCGGTACCCCCGGAAGCGGGAAAAGCACTCTTTGCGCGGGTCTTGTAACCCAGGGATGGCGACTTCTATCGGATGAAATGGCACTTGTTTCAATGAAAAGCGGAAGGCTCATTCCCGTACCAAGACCAATCAGCCTGAAAAACGAGTCCATCAATATCATCAAAACAATACCGGGAGAATTTTATGTCGGCAGCCCAGTTTACGATACGGCAAAAGGAACGGTAGCCCACATGCGCGTGCCGGAAGACTGCATTGCGAAAAGCGAAGAACAGGCCAAGCCTGCCGCAATCATTTTCCCCAAGTATCGCAAGGGCTCAACGACGGATCTTTCTCCCCTCAATAAGGGACGGACCTTTCTCGCCCTGGCTGACAACAGCTTCAACTACCACGTCCTCGGCGCGCGAGCCTTCAATGTGATGACAGCCCTTATTGATCAATGCGGGTGTTATGACTTTACTTATCAGCACCTGGATGAGGCATATACAACCATGGAAGGCTTGATCGATGGCTAGCTCATTAACCCACATGCAGGTCGTCGAATTCTTCAGAGATGCGGAAAACGCAAGCTCTCGCTTCACGCCAAAAGACTGGGAGCTTCTACTGCGCCAGGCGAGGCGCACCAATCTTTTGTGCAGGACGGCTTTTTTAGTTGACAAAAAGAACCTGATCGACCGGGTTCCAGAGCAACTGCGCTATCACCTTGAAGGCGCGACAATGACTGCTGACAGCAACCTGCGCTCTGTGCGTTGGGAGGTGTCAAAAATCTATGAGGCACTCGAGCAAATCAAAAGCCCGTTGGTGTTACTCAAAGGTGCGGCCTATGTGTTGCAAAACTGTGATGCCGCCAATGGCCGCCTGTTTTCCGATGTGGACATTATGGTGAAGAAGGATCGGCTGGAAGACTCTGAGCGCAACCTTTACCAAAACGGTTGGATAAGCACCAAAATTGATGCATATGACCAGAAGTATTACCGAGAATGGATGCACGAGCTCCCACCGATGCGAAATCTTAAACGCCGCTCGGAACTGGATGTACACCATACGATCATCCCGCCTACTGCCCACCTAAAAACTGACATACAAAAAATTTGGGATAGAGTTGAACCTATTCCTGGTTATCCCGGAATGTTTGCACTCTCCAGTATCGACATGATTCTGCACAGCGCAGCACATTTATTTCACGAAGGTGAGTTTGATCAGGGGCTGAGAGACCTGGTGGATTTGGATGCCTTACTGAAAGAGCAAGCCGGAAAAGACCCCAGCTTTTGGGAAAAACTGCCAGAAAGAGCTCAGGAGTTAAATCTCAGCAGACCTTTGTATTATGGGCTGAGGTATTGCCGGAAACTATTGGCGACACCTATTCCCGAGGATTGTTATCGGAAAGTATCAACCCTCGGCGCACCCATCCATCTCTACCGGTATGTGATGGATAAAATGCTGCTAAAAGCAATGACGCCTTCATGTATCCACCACCCCAACAGCTTTGCCGGGCTTTCGAAATTTATTTTATTTGTGCGCTCACACTACCTGCGGATGCCTTTAACTCTGTTAATCCCACATCTGATTCGAAAATCTCTGCGACCGGAATAGCTTTTTTCTAGTGCTTTAGCGCATCTGAATCAAATGCAGTTTTAGCAGACACGCAAAAATCATCACGGCAGAACCGCCATCAAAAAACGTCATCACTTCAAAACCGGCAAAGTGATATATTCCGGACAACCGCAGAAACCCGGCAACAAGACACAATAATATCCCTGCTAGCGCAGCTATGTTGGAAATCAATGGCAACAGCTTCATGAGTCCTCTCCTTGAGCAAAAATGATAAGTGGCACACAAACAATTTATCTCTTTACAGGTCAATTAGTTGCTGACCACACACCGCCAACTTATACTCCAATTATGAGCACCCAACCAACTCTTTTGACGGCCTAACCTATCATGTATGAACAATTTTATAATTTAAAGGCCGAACCTTTTCGACTGAGCCCGGACCACAGGTTCTGCTACAAGCATAAAAGCTATACCAAGGCGAAAGCCTATATGCAGTATGCTTTCCAGAGAGCTGAAGGTTTTGTCATGATTACCGGCCGCCCGGGAACAGGAAAAACCACCCTCGTGAGCGACCTGCTTGAAAGCCTCAGGCAGGATCAGGTAACAGTAGGCATGCTGGTTTGCACACAGCTGGGTGCCGATGACTTATTGAGAATGGTCGCGGACGCCTTTGGCCTCTCATCCAATACCGACCACAAATCCCTGCTTCTTCAGCAACTGACCCGGCTTTTTGTCAATAGTTACAAGGCTGGCAAGAGGGCCTTATTAATTATTGATGAAGCTCAAGATCTCTCTATACACGCCCTGGAAGAATTGAGGTTGCTCACCAACCTGCAAATGAATCGGGAGCCCTTGCTACAGATATTTTTGCTGGGCCAGGAAGAACTCAGGGAGATGGTTCAAAAGCCGAGTATGGAGCAGGTGCACCAGCGCCTGGTTGCGGCCTGTCATTTGTCCTCACTGAATGCTGATGACACAAAGGCGTATATCAAACATCGCCTCACTCAGGTTGGCTGGGCAAACGACCCAGCCATCAGCGAGCCCGTCTACGACATCATCCACAAAGCCAGCGAAGGTGTTCCGCGCCGCATAAACATGATATGCAGCCGCCTGCTGTTACACGGATGCGTCGAAGACCTTCACCAGATAAGTCTCAACGATGCCCGCACCGTACTCGAAGAAATCGAGCAGGAACAGCTCGCGTCAATCAAAATGCTATCCCCGCTTGATTTCGATACTCCGGATGTTTATGAGACGGAACAAGTGAAAGAAGTCGCCTCCGACGATAAAAAAAAAATTATTGAAATCCCCATAAAAAAAACTGCCAATAGGTCACCATCTCCCGAGTTATCCCTAACACCTGTAGAAGCACCTAAAAAGCAGGACGATATTGCAGCCTCCACAGACACCGAAAAATATCTGGGGCCGGATACGAGAAAAAATGAACGCCGCTCTTATGAGGAACGCCGCGCTCAGGTGCGCTATGAACCTGGGAAACAGGATAGAAGACAAAACCCCGGCAGACGCATGTCTGACAAGCAAGCCAGAAAACATCCCTGGCAGTTTTGGGTATAAGGATATTGCTGCCAATACACCCCTCTAGCGCGTACAATTCCACCTATTACCTTTTTTATTTACCCAATATCCTTTTAACACAACCCACGAGGAACCTACGTGTACGTCGAACAGGCAACCCGCGAGCAGTTGCAACAATGGCATAAAGAACTTACCACCAACCACCAGTCTTTTGTGGCAGGAGGTCTCAATCTGGACCTGACCAGAGGCAAGCCCTCTGCCAGCCAGCTATCCCTGGCCAATGACCTGGATGGAGCTCTGAAGGGCAACTATATTGCCGACGACGGCACGGACACCCGCAACTACGGCGGCATTGATGGACTCCCCGGCATGAAGACATTGGCCGCGGATATTCTCGGCGTCAAAGCCGAAGACATTCTGGTCGGCGGCAACAGCAGCCTGACGTTAATGTATTTCTCAGCCCTGTTTGGCTGGCAATTTGGCTTTACCGGCCCTTCATCAGCCTGGCGCAACGAGGACAAGGTGAAATTCCTCTGCCCGGTTCCCGGCTATGACCGCCATTTTGCCATTTGCGAAGAGCTTGGCATTGAGATGGTCAATGTGCCCATGGATGACAACGGCCCTGATATGGATGTGGTTGAGTCTCTGGTCCGCAACGACCAGTCCATCAAAGGCATCTGGTGCGTCCCCAAATATTCCAACCCAACGGGCTGTATCTACAGTGCCGAGACGGTAGAACGGCTGGCCAATCTGGGCACTATTGCTGCCGATAATTTCCGTATTTTCTACGACAATGCCTATGTGGTTCACGACCTGACAGATAATCCTGCGGAGCTCCCCAATATCAAGGATTATTGCCGAAAAGCAGGCACTGAAGACTCGGTGCTGCAGTTCGGTTCCACCTCAAAAGTCACATTCGCCGGAGCTGGCGTTGCCTTTATGGCCGCTTCGGCCGTCAATCTGAAGGCCATGAAAAACCATCTGGGAATCGCCACCATCGGCCCGGACAAGGTAAATCAACTACGCCATCTCCGTGTCATCAGTAACATGCAACAATTGCGTGCTCATATGATCAAGCATGCAGAATTGCTGAAGCCACGCTTTGCCTGCGTTCTGGACCACTTGCAGAAAAATTTTGCGGAATCTGATCTAGGCAGCTGGAGCACCCCTGAGGGCGGCTACTTTATTTCCTTTGACACCCGTCCGGGGCTGGCCAGTGAAGTAGTGAAGCTGGCGGCGGAAGCTGGTGTCAAGCTCACCCCTGCTGGCGCAACCTTCCCCTATGGCAAAGATCCACAGGACTGTAATATTCGCCTGGCCCCTTCTTTCCCCTCTGTTGAGGATATCGACAAGGCCATGGCCGTCTTCTGCAACTCGGTCAAGCTGGCATCGGTCAGCCAGCGCCTGCAGGCCGGCTAGCTAACAGCGACACCCAAGAAATGACCAATAAAAAAGGGCAGCTTTAGCTGCCCTTTTTTATTCGCGACCCTTCATATTGTTCAGTCGCCTTTATTCGGGTTTGGCACCAGATTGGGGTAAGGGAACGGCGTAATATTGCCGGTACCTTTTATCTCGCTCACCTTACAAGCGCCTTCTTTTTCCACTTCATCAATACGCACCACGGCATGTAAAGGAATAAAGCTTCGTTTCACCGATGCAAATTCAGTTTTGAGTTTTTCTTCGGCCGGGTCAACGATCATTTGTGAGCGCTCGCCAAACACAAACTCTTCAACCTCAAGAAATCCCCAGAGATCGCTCTGGTAGACCTGCCGAGCATAGATTTCATACATCTCGCCCTGGTTGAGAAACATGATTTTGTAGATGGGAGCTGAAGCCATGTCGCTTGTCTGTCCAACGGTTGTTCAAGGGGGCGAGAGAATACCACAATTTGTGCAAATTTCACCCAATCACCGCGATGTGTATGGGCTTCCTCCACGTCCATCGCTATAATGCGCGACCCGAGCAATTGCCCATAAATTAAACACTTGCCCTCACCATGCCTGAAGAGAACGTTAAAAAGCTGCACATTGTGACCCACGGTTGCCAGATGAATGAGTACGATTCATCGCGCATGCGTGATCTGCTGGGTGACAGCTATCAGATGGTGTCAACGGACAATCCGGAAGAAGCCGACGTCATCCTGCTTAATACTTGCTCCATTCGCGAGAAAGCACAGGAGAAGGTATTTCACCAGTTGGGCCGCTGGAAACACCTGAAAGAATTAAATCCCGACCTCGTCATTGGCGTCGGCGGTTGCGTGGCGAGCCAGGAAGGTGAGGCCATCGCCAAGCGTGCACCCTATGTGGACCTCGTCTTTGGCCCCCAAACCCTGCACAGACTGCCGGAAATGCTGTCCGAGAGAAAACAGGGTGACGGCACAACCATTGTCGATATCAGCTTCCCGGAAATCGAAAAGTTTGACCGACTGCCCCAACCGGATGCCGACGGTGTCAGCGCTTTTGTCTCAGTAATGGAAGGCTGCTCAAAATACTGCACCTTCTGCGTGGTGCCCTATACCCGTGGCGAGGAAGTCAGTCGTCCCGCTGAGGATGTTCTGGCCGAAGTCGCTCATCTGGCCAAGCAAGGTGTCCGCGAAATCAATTTGCTGGGCCAGAATGTGAACGCCTACCGTGGAGAAATGCCCGACGGCCATATCTGCGACCTGGCTGAACTGATCACCTATGTGGCGGATATCGACGGCATTGACCGTATTCGTTTCACCACGTCTCATCCGGTTGAGTTCTCCGACAGCCTGATTGCTGTCTATGCCCAGGTTCCAGAGTTGGTCAGCCATCTGCACCTTCCAGTGCAGAGTGGTTCCGATCGGGTGCTGGCTGCCATGAAGCGCGGGCACACCGCCCTTGAATACAAGTCAAAAATTCGAAAGTTACGGCAAATCCGCCCGAACATCAGCATCTCATCCGATTTCATCGTGGGCTTCCCGGGAGAAACGGAGAAAGATTTTGAGGACACCATGAAGCTGATTAACGATATCGGCTTTGATCACAGTTTCAGTTTTATCTACAGCGCCCGGCCCGGCACCCCTGCCGCAGATCTTCCAGATGAAACCCTTGAAGCAGTGAAAAAACAACGCCTGCAGATTTTGCAGAACCGTATCAACCAGAACGCCATGCGTATCAGTGAAGAGATGGTAGGCAGCCAGCAGTCCGTTCTGGTGACCGGCATATCCAAGAAGGACCCCGGCCAGCTCCAGGGCCGCACAGAAAATAACCGGGTGGTGAATTTCCCCAGCCAGGACCACAGCCTGATCGGCCAATTTGTAGAACTTGCCATTACAGAAGCCCTGCCCAACTCGTTACGGGGCATGCTGGCATAACCCGCAAATAACCTGAAAATATATAAAAATTCCTGGTTGCCCGTATTTTTGTATATAAACACCGCTTAAAAGTATTTGCAGGTCTTACCAAAGGGGATATGCTAAGTAAAAGTCACTGCCGCAGAGGGCGGCCTATTGGCAAATTTGAATAAACTGACAGCAGTACACACCATTACTCTCGAGCCTAGCGATACTCGACGACTTGCAACACTCTGCGGCCAATTCGACGAACACCTTAAGCAAATAGAACAGCGGTTGAATATTGAAATTCGTAACCGCGGCAATGTCTTTGCCCTTTATGGTGACAACAGAACAACCCAGGCGGCCGGGAAGCTGCTACACAACCTTTATCAGGAAACCAACAGCAACGGCGATCTGACCCCCGATCAGGTTCATCTTGCCATCCAGCAATCCAACACAGAGATGCCTATGGAAAACTATGCTGCCAACACCCCGATACATGCCCCCAATGGAGAAAACGTGGAAAGCTTTACCGTCATCCGCACCAAGAAAGGCAACATCAAGCCGCGAGGGGCGAGCCAGCAGAAATATGTTCGGGCTATCCAGACCCACGATATCAACTTTGGCGTCGGGCCTGCGGGTACGGGCAAAACCTACCTGGCGGTCGCCTGTGCAGTAGAAGCGCTGTTGCGTGATGAAGTCGAGCGCATCCTGCTGGTGCGCCCTGCCGTTGAAGCGGGTGAGAAGCTGGGCTTTTTACCTGGAGACCTGAGCCAGAAAGTCGATCCTTATCTGCGCCCGCTATACGACGCGTTGTATGAGATGCTCGGCGTTGAGACCGTCGCCAAACTGATCGACCGCAACGTGATTGAAGTGGCACCACTGGCCTATATGCGGGGCCGCACGCTGAACAATTCCTACATTATTCTCGACGAAAGCCAGAACACCACCCGTGAGCAGATGAAAATGTTCCTGACGCGTATCGGCTTTGGTTCCACTGCGGTCATTACCGGTGACACGTCACAAATTGACCTGCCCCGCCGCAGCCAGTCAGGCCTGCTGCATGTGTGCCAGGTCCTGAAGGATGTTGAGGATATCAGCTTCACATTCTTCGGCTCCAAGGATGTGGTCCGCCACCCCCTCGTCCAGCAGATTGTAGATGCCTATGACATCCATGAGAGTGAGGCAGGCGACGAACAACCGTGACGGAACTCACCCTGGATATGGAGAACGTCTCCTCTGCTGTTAGGGTGCCAAACGAGGACCAGATATTCCAATGGGCATCTGCCGCTCTCAACGACATTGACAGGGCGCTGGAATTAAGCGTTCGAATCGTTGATGAAGCCGAGAGCACCGAGCTCAACGAGCATTACCGTCACAAAACCGGCCCCACTAATGTATTATCGTTTCCGGCTGACCTTCCGGATGAACTCAATCTACCGCTGTTGGGTGACTTGGTCATCTGCGCGCCGGTGGTCGAGCGGGAGGCCATCCAGCAAACCAAAACTGCTGAGGCCCACTGGGCGCACATGGTTATTCATGGCTGCCTGCACCTGATCGGCTACGATCATGTGCAAGATGAAGATGCAGAAGTGATGGAAACACTTGAAACCAATATACTTGTAGGCCTAGGATTTCCTCCTCCTTACGAAGAGACCCTATCCAAGAGCAATTGAAGAACCCAAATGACTGACGACGATTCGAGTAGCTCACAGGAAAAAACCTGGCTGGGCAAACTGGCCAACGCATTCTCCGGTGAGCCGCAATCACGGGATGAGCTCGCAGGTACTCTGCGGGCTGCTTACGAAAACAAGATTATCGATCACGATGCCCTCGAAATTATTGAGGGGGCATTGCATGTCTCGGATCAACAGGTCCGGGAAATCATGATCCCACGCTCCCAGATGGTGGTTATCCAGCACGACGCCAGTCTGGAAGACATCCTCAAGCTGGTCATCGACTCCAGCCACTCTCGCTTTCCGGTTATCGGCGACAATGCCGACGACATTACTGGAATCCTGTTGGCCAAGGAATTATTGCCACTGGTTCTCACCGGGCGGGAGAACTTCGACATGGCAAAAGTCGTCCGCCCCGCTACTATTATCCCAGAGAGCAAGCGACTCAATGTTCTGTTAAGGGAATTCCGAGAACAGCGCTATCACATGGCCATTGTGGTCGATGAATATGGCGGCATTGCAGGCCTGATCACTATTGAAGACATCCTTGAGGAAATTGTCGGGGATATCGAAGACGAGACTGACGAAGACGAAGGGGCCATGATCAGGCCGCAATCGGATAAGACGTATCTCGTCGATGCACTGACCCCGATTGAAGATTTTAACGAATATTTCGATACCGGTATCAGCGATGAAGATTTTGACACCATCGGCGGTATTATCGTCCAGGCTTTTGGCCGCATGCCAAAAGTGGATGAATCCGTCAGGGTCGACAATTTTCTTTTTCGCGTCGCCGAAGGGGACAGTCGCCAGGTGAAACTGCTTGAAATGAGCATTGCCAACTAAGCCACCCACTCCTTCAGGGACGACCGTTCACCATGGCCATAACCCCCATGTATCCCGGCCTTAAAGGCCATATTGCCGCCCTGCTGTTCGGTGTCATGCTGCCCTTTTCAATGGCGCCCTGGAACTGGTGGCCCGTTGGCCTTCTGTCGATCGCCGGCCTTCTAATCCTGCTCCGCCAGCTGTCATCAAATGCCTCTTTCTGGCGAAGCTTCTGTTACGGACTAGGCCTGTTTGGTTGCGGCGCCTCTTGGGTGTTTGTCAGCATTCACGATCATGGCCAGGCCTCCGTATTACTGGCTTCATTACTTACTGGCCTGTTTGTCATCGCCCTGGCGCTGGTATTTGCAGTGCCCTTCGCACTTTACGGTGCAGGGCTCAACCGACATGCGGGCATGATGGTGATCACTTTCCCCGCGATTTGGGTATTGGGGGAATGGTGGCGTGGCTGGATCTTCAGCGGCTTTCCCTGGCTATACCTGGGCTATGGCCATCTGGACACCTGGCTATCTGGCTGGGCACCCATTGCCGGAGTTCTCGGCATCAGCTGGGTTGCGGCGCTGAGCGGCTCATTGATAGGCATTATTGTGTTGCCCCGCCAGAAGTTCACCCTGAGCAATTTTGCTCTTCTGATTGCGCTATTCTGGCTGGGAGGCTGGTATTTACAAAATGAAACCTGGACCCGGCCCGTAGGGGAAGCGATCAAAATCGGCATCGTCCAGCCAGCACTCCCCCTGAACGTAAAGTGGGACAGTGATCAGCTGAACAACATACTGACGCTATACCGAGAAGAGACTGAGCCGCTCCTTGGAGCAGACTTGGTGATCTGGCCTGAATCAGCTATTCCGGCTTTTTCCGACGAAGTGAAACCATTTTTAAAAGAGATCGCGGCTGAAGCCATTGATCAGGACACTGGTTTGATCACTGGCATACCAACCCGCGAATTCGGCCAGCAGTACTTCAACTCTGTCATCGGACTGGGCATCGCCAGCGGTACTTATCACAAACAGCACCTGGTGCCATTTGGGGAATATGTTCCCCTCGAACGCTGGCTGAGGGGTACCATCGCCTTTTTTGATCTGCCGATGTCGGCATTCAGCCCCGGCCCTGCGACACAACCGCCCATTACCGCCAACGGCATCGCCATCGGCACCGCTATTTGTTACGAAATTGTCTTCCAGGACCTGGTTGCCCGCTCTGCCCGGGAGACCAACCTGTTGCTGACAGTAAGCAACGACACTTGGTTTGGTCGCTCTATCGGCCCCCACCAGCACTTTCAAATGGCGCGTATGCGTGCCATGGAAAACCGCAAACCCTTAATTCGCGCCACCAACGATGGCATCACAGCATTGATCAGCAGCCAGGGGGAAGTGGTCGCCAAAGTTCCCGCCTACTCCAGGCAAACACTCAGCGGCTACCTGACCCCAAAACGCGGCACTACCCCCTTCACAGAGAGAGGTTCTTTGCCAGTTTTGGCACTGTGTCTGCTGACACTTCTTGCGGCTGCGTTTACCCAGCAACGCAGCGGCAACCGTCACTGAAGCAGGCTATTGACGACGAGTAGCAATCGGACTGTGTCTGCTGTTCCCTTTAGCCTATAATTGGCGGCTTTTCCGGCCCTGGGCCCAACCACCAAGACAAACAATGAAAGAGCAATACCACCCCCTAGAAGTTGAAACTATCGCCCAGCAACACTGGCACGACAGTGGCGCGTTTAATGTCACGGAACAGCCAGACCGGGAAAAATATTACTGCCTTGCCATGTTTCCCTACCCCAGTGGCAAGCTGCATATGGGCCATGTTCGCAACTATACGATTGCCGATGTCATTGCACGTTACCAGCGCATGCTGGGGAAAAACGTGCTGCAACCCATGGGTTGGGATGCCTTTGGCCTGCCGGCCGAAAATGCTGCCATCAAGAATCAGACAGCGCCGGCCAAATGGACGTACGAAAACATTGACTACATGAAAGCCCAGCTCAAGCGCCTGGGCTTTGGTTATGACTGGTCACGTGAGTTGGCCACCTGCAAGCCTGAGTACTATCGTTGGGAACAGTGGTTTTTTACCCGGCTCTACGAGAAAGGCCTGGTCTACAAAAAAACGGCCGCAGTAAATTGGTGCCCCAATGACCAGACAGTTCTAGCCAACGAACAGGTCATTGATGGCTGCTGTTGGCGCTGCGATACCACTGTTGAGCGCAAGGAAATACCCCAGTGGTTTATCAAGATCACCGACTACGCCGAAGAATTGTTAAACGACCTGGACAAGCTTGATGGCTGGCCCGAACAGGTGCGCACCATGCAGCGCAACTGGATCGGCAAAAGCCGTGGCGTGCAATTCAGCTTTAAACTGGACAGCCCTGTTGCAAATATCGACAGCTTTGCGGTCTACACTACTCGACCCGATACGCTGATGGGCGTCACCTACGCGAGTATCGCTGCCGAGCACCCCATCGCCCTGGCTCTGGCCAAAAACAATCCAGTGCTGGCGGAATTTATCCAGAGCTGCAAAACCCAATCCGTGGCAGAGGCCGATATGGCCACCATGGAGAAAAAAGGCATGGCGACCGGCCTGAATGCCCTGCATCCCATCACTGGAGAGCCCGTACCGGTATGGGTCGCCAATTATGTGCTGATGGATTATGGAACCGGCGCCATTATGGCCGTGCCGGCCCACGACGAGCGGGATTTCGAATTTGCCAACAAGCATGGACTCGCCATAAAGCAGGTTTTTGCGCATACCGATAGTGCTAACCATCCCTTCGACCTGCAACATTGGAGCGAGTGGTATGCCTCCAAGGCCAATGACGTATCGATGGTGAATTCAGAAGATTTCAATGGACTGACACCCGCCGAGGGCTTTGATGCCATCGCTGCTAAGCTTGAAGCTTTAGGCTGTGGAGAAATCGTGACCAACTACAGGTTGCGGGACTGGGGTGTTTCCCGGCAGCGCTACTGGGGCGCGCCGATTCCCATGTTTAATCTCCCGGATGGCGGTGAAATTCCGGTTCCGGCCGACAGACTACCGGTGTTGCTGCCGGAAGATGTGGAAATGGATGGCGTACAATCACCCATCAAAGCTGACCCCCAGTGGCGCACAGCGGAACTGGACGGCAACCCTGTTGAGCACGAAACTGATACCTTTGACACCTTTATGGAATCCAGCTGGTATTACGCCCGCTATACCTGCCCCGATTATCAGGACGGCATGCTGGACAGCGCCGCGGCCAACTACTGGCTGCCTGTTGATCAGTATGTCGGTGGTATTGAACACGCCATTCTGCACCTGTTGTATGCCCGTTTTTTTCACAAACTGATGCGCGACGAGGGCCTGCTCTCTTCAGACGAGCCGTTCACCAAACTGCTCTGCCAGGGCATGGTCCTGAAAGACGGCACCAAAATGTCCAAGTCCAAGGGCAATACCGTCGACCCACAGCAACTGATTGACCAGTACGGTGCCGACACCGTGCGCCTATTCACCATGTTTGCCGCGCCACCGGAGCAATCACTGGAATGGAGCGACAGTGGTGTTGAAGGCGCTCACCGCTTTCTGCGCAAGCTCTGGAAGCTGGTCCATGGGCACTTGCAAGCTGGCGCACCAGCCCCGCTGAATGCCGAGGCTCTTGAGCAAAATCATAAAGGCCTGCGCCGTAAAACCCATGAAACCATCGCCAAAGTCAGCGATGATTACGGTCGCCGGCAAACATTTAACACTGCCATTGCTGCCGTAATGGAGTTACTCAACGAGCTGAACCGCCTGTCTGACAGGGAATCTGCCAATGGTCTCGCAGTGGAAAGAGAAGCCCTGGATACTGCGGTGTTGCTACTGGCGCCAATCGTTCCCCATATCTCCCATCAACTCTGGCATGCTCTGGGACACAGCGAAGAACTGCTCGACAGCCCCTGGCCAGTTGTCGATGAAGCGGCGCTGGTGAAGAGCACTATCCAGATGGCGGTTCAGGTTAACGGCAAGCTGCGGGCACAGATTGATGTCGCAGTCGAGGCCAGCCGAGAGTCCATCGAAGAAACAGCGCTGGCCCACGAGAACGTTCTTCGCTTTACGGAAGGCCAAACCATCCGTAAAGTAATCGTCGTTCCCAACAAGCTGGTGAATATTGTTGCCAATTGAGAGCCGCCAAATCAGGGCGAGCGAGCAAGACGTTAAGGATTATCCATGAAAAAATTGAGCTGCCTGCTGATCACAGGTCTATTGGTTGCCGCCACCCTCTCCGGTTGTGGCTGGCACCTGCGCGGCACGGCACAAGTCAACAACATTTCCAGCGTGCACATCAGTGCAGCAGATCGCTTCAACGACTTCTACGGCTCCCTTAGCAGATCACTGGAAGCCAACGATGTCGTTGTGGAAAACAATGCTACAAAAGCCCAGTACAGCGTAGTGATCCTTGATCAAAGCAGCCGACGCCGCACCGGCTCTGTTAGTGTCAGCGCCAGAGTCTCCGAGTACCAGTTGACAGAAAACGTGACCATCATGATTCTCGACGGTAATGGTAAAACCCTGTTGCCCAGATCCACCCTCACGGCAGAACGCTATTTCGACTTCGATGAAAACGATGTGCAATCGAAAGAGGGTGAAGCGGAGATGCTGAAGCGGGAAATGCGTGACGACCTGGTACGTCAGATCATTATTCGCTTGAATGCCGTCGCCAATCGCCCGGCCGCCTCCAGCACATCGGCGGAGCAAGATGCGGCTGCGAACTGAGCAGCTTTCCGAACACCTTGCCCAGGGGCCGTTGGCTCCTGTCTACCTGATTAGCGGTGATGAACCCCTGCTAGCTCAGGAGGCTGCTGACCATATTCGCAATACAGCACGTGCCGAGGGCTTTAACGAGCGCGAATTACTCCACGCCGAGCCCGGCTTCGACTGGGACACAGTACTCACCGAAGCCAACAGCCTGTCCCTGTTCGCTGAAAAAAAAATCATTGAACTGCGCATTGCCAATGGCAAACCGGGGGACAAGGGTTCCAGAGTATTGCAGGAATATGCGGCCAACCCCAGCCCTGACAACCTGTTACTGATCATCACCCCCAAACTGGAAAGTACTGCCACCCGCAGCAAATGGGTTAAAAGCATCGAAGCTGCCGGAGTCTTTATTCAGGCGTGGCCCGTACCTCCGGGTCAGCTACCGGCCTGGATTGGCAAACGACTGCAGCAGGCCGGCATACAAGCCAGCAGGCAGGCTGTGGACATTCTGGCCGACCGGGTGGAAGGCAATCTGCTGGCCGCCGTGCAGGAAATCGAAAAGCTGAAACTTCTGCTGCCCGAGGGCGAAGTCGATGCCGCAACAATGTCCACCGTGGTAGCAGACAGCGCCCGCTTTAATGTCTTTGCCCTGGTCGACAAGGCCCTGGAAGGGGATGCCCAGGGGGCCAGCCGCAACCTCAGGGGCTTGAGAGATGAAGGCACCGATGCAACGGTGATCCTCTGGGCACTGGCCCGTGAATTGCGCACCTTGATAAAAGCCCGGGAGTCCCTGGATGCGGGCGACCACATGGACTGGGTGCTAAAAAATCTCGGCGTCTGGGAAAAGCGCAAACGCCCGGTGAAGATGGCCCTGAAACGCCTGTCGATCAATCACCTGAAACAGATGCTGCGGCTGGCCGGCGGCATCGATCGGGTAATCAAGGGCATGCGCACAGCCAACCCCTGGGATGACCTGACCACCCTGACCCTGATGTTTTGCGGCAGCCCGGTATTACAGCCTGCTAATTTGCGCCTGGCACTCAGGGATTAACCACAACAACCCTGGGATGGTTTCTTTTTGAGCACCCAGAACCACCCCACCAGTAATCCCGCCATATCCGCCACCGCATCCCAGGCTTCCATTGAACGGTAACCACTCAGTCCTTGCAGCAACTCAATCGCAATACCGTAACCCAGCAGTCCGACAAACAGCTTGTTCCGATAACCTGCCTGGGGAAATGCTTTGGCGCCCAGCAAATACAGCAGCGTGAAAGTGACACCATGGAGCACCTTGTCCTGCCCTGGCAGCATGCTTCCAGGCCCCGAGGGTAACAACATAATAACCAGCACGGCACAGAGGCTGCCCACAAAACTCCACAGCCAAACAGATCTCATTGTTTACCCCTCATTCAAATACCGTATTGAACAAACTCCGTGACACACATTACAGCAAATCAACCCCGCACCGAAGTTTGTATATACTGCCATGGTATGGCGGCGCTTTTCACCGAGGATAGCCCATGAGCAAACAGCCCGATAACCCCAAAGAAGAGGAAGTGAGCGCACTTGAAGGCTTGAGTGTTTTCCTGGATGGATGGAAGGAGCTATCCACATCAGCACTGAAATACGCCGCCGAAAAAACCCGTGACCAGGCTGCCAAAACCATTATGCAATCACCGGAGCAGTTGGAGCGCATGGGTAAAGCCGGGCGGTCATTGCGAGACCTCAGGGAGGTTGCCGGACTCACCATAAACGAGCTGGCCAACGCCATCGACCTGAAAGACCCGAGCTTGCTCAAAGCTGTGGAAGAGGGGAAAGCGGCGCTCCCCCTGGAGATCATTCTGAGGCTGGCATCCCTCTATTCCCGAAATGATCCGCTGCCCTTTATCGTCAAATATGTGCGTACCTACAGCCCGCGTGTTTCGGAGCTGTTGGAAAAAATTGGCATCGACCGCCTGGTCATCACGGCGGAGAGAGAAGTCCAGCTGCTGAAAATCTACCGCAACCGCGACGCCGCCCGCAAACTTTCAGACGAGGGTTTCAGCAAAGTACTGGCATTTACCGATCAGGCATTCGAAATGGCGCTGCATTTCGCCCAGGAACAGGAAAAGCCGTCTGATACTCAGGAACAGCACGAATCTCCTGAAGAAAAAAAACCGTCAGACTAGCCGGCCTTCAGTAGTGTCTTTTTTCCGGGCACCACCGCCGAACCAGTTACCAGAGTATTGAGGGCTTCGAGGCGCTCCAAGGTACCCACATCCCACCAGGTCCCTGTAAATACCTCACCACTCACATAACCATCGCGAATACCCCCGGCCAACACTTCACGGATTGGAAAACGCTCACTGGCCGAGCTGTACATGGCAAAGATTTCCGGCCTCATCACGCTGATACCGCTAAACGTGAAAGTCGCCTGATCCTCTGTGGGATAACGGACACACTGCTGGCTATCCAGGACAAAATCCCCGTTGGGGTGATGGGCAGGATTGGGAACCAGCACGAGGTGGGCATCCATCTCCTCCGTCCACTCCCTTTGCACTAGGTTCTGCAACGGGTAATCCGTCCAGACATCACCGTTGACGACCATGAACGGTTCTCCACCTAACAGAGGCAAGGCCCGACGGATACCACCGCCAGTCTCCAGTGGATCACTTTCTCTGGACCACTTGATGTCCACACCAAACCGGGAACCATCTCCCAGAAACGACTCGATCTGGTCGCCGAGCCAGGAGGTATTGATCACCAGGTCTCGGACTCCGGCTGCTGCCAGGCGCTCTATGTGGTATTGAATCAGGGGTTTGTTGGCAATTTTTAACAGCGGTTTTGGGGTGTCATTGGTCAGGGGACGAAGGCGTTCGCCAAATCCGGCGGCCAGAATCATAGCTTTCATAGTAGTTCCCGTTGCGAGTCACCGGCCTGCTGCCAGGGCTGATACCAGGACTGGCTTTCTGCAACAGGCAACACCCGCTGCTCAAACCAGGCTCTAAAGTCTTTCAGCTCCGAATAGGAGTCCAGCTGTTCCAGGGTGTAGCGGATAACGAGAGGCAAGTCATTGAGGTAGCCCGCCTTTCCATCACGCAAAAACAGGCGGGCAAAAATACCCAGGACCTTGATATGCCGCTGCAACCCCATCAGATCAAACCAGCGAAAAAACTGCTTGTCGGACACCGGGGTAGCGATGCCGGCAGCTACTGCACGCCGATAATAATTAAGCGCCCGCCTAGAAACCTCTCCAGCGGGCCAACGAATATAGCAGTCCCGCAACAGGGACACCAAGTCATATGTGAACGGACCTGTGACCGCATCCTGAAAATCGATCACGCCAATATCACTGTTACTCAACAACATCAGGTTGCGGGAATGATAATCCCGATGCACCAGAACCGCCGGCTGTGACAACGCACTCTCCACAAGCACTTCAATCGTAGAGGCTATCAGCTGTTGCTCAGAATCGGAGAGCTCGACACCCAGCAACTGCGTAACAAACCACTCTGGAAACAGGTTCATTTCCGCCAACAGTCTCGAGTGGTCATAAATCGGTATCGAATGACCGGCAACGTCAATCTGCTGAATAGCCAGCAGTGTCGACTCGGCTTTTGTATAAAGTACATCCACTGTCTTTTCATTAAGCAGGGGCAACAGCAGCTGGTCCCCAAAGTCCTCCAGCAACAGGTAGCCCCGCTCGAAATCCACGGCAATAATCTGTGGCGCATGAACACCCTGCTCCTTGAGCAGCAAAGCAATATTGACAAAGGCCTCGTTATTTTCATGCTCTGGAGGTGCGGAAACCGCCAGTAACGTGGGACGGCAGCTCACCCGGTAATAGTTGCGAAAGCCGGCATCGCCACTAAGGGGTTGCAGTGAAAAAGGCATGACCGGTCGGTATTGATCAGGGAGATAGCTTTCCACCCATTCTGGGAGGCTCAAATCAGCAGCCATATTTGAAGGAACTGGTAGAAAAAAGGTGCCTCATTCTACCCCAAACCCTCGCATGATGTCGCAGAATGGGTAAAATGTACCGTCGCGTTAAAGCCACAGCCCGCCAGAGAGATCACGGATCATAAGAATGCCAACAAAACCGAGTCATTTCCGCACCAGGCTCTACCAAGCTATGCGTTCACAGTTTGTACAAACATCCACTCTGATTCTCTCCGGATTGCTGTTGGCCCCTTCAATTCATGCAGAAAGCAGCTCGGGCAAAATGCAGTGGGAATGTAAAGCCTCGCCTAGTGGCGAGTGGCAATGTGGCGAGCGCTCCTTACCCGGCAGGACATTCTCCCGTCCCACCCACCCCGAGCCGGAAGCCTATGAGCCAGAGCCCGATGATGACGGCCCCAAAGTAGAACTGGCCCGCAACCTGGACTGGGTGGAACAGGATGCGCTGACCGAAGAACAACAGAAAACCATGGCACCGGGATGCTGTGGTGCCTATGTAGAACCCCCGCGGGACTACCCTGAAAGTGACCTGGACCCTGCCGACGCCCCCCTCCGAGTGGCATCTGAAACCACAGAGGTGGAACAGGAAAATGTCGCGCACCTGCGTGGCAAGGTACAACTGACCCAGGGGTATCGTCAGGTCCGCAGCCAGAATGCCACCGTTGACCAAAACACCCGAACGGTCGACCTGGATGGCGATGTTCAGTTCCGCGAACCCGGCTTGCTACTCACCGGTGACCATGCGCAGATCAACATGGACACCAAGGACGTCACCATCGATAACGCAACCTACCTGTTGCACGAATCCAATGTGCGTGGCACCGCGACCCAAATGAATCGCCGCGATGCCGTGTTCTATATCGACAATGCCACCTATACCACCTGCGAACCTGGCAGTAATGCCTGGCAATTGGTCAGCTCCGAGGTTGATATCAACCCCGAAACCGGTATTGCCCACGCGAAACATGTTCGCCTGGAAGTCAAAGACATTCCCATCATGTACGCGCCCTGGCTGCGTTTCCCCATTGATGACCGGCGCGCCTCGGGCCTGCTGTTCCCCAGCTTTCAATTTGGCGATGAGAACGGCATTGATTTCGCGCAGCCCATTTATCTGAACCTGGCACCTAACTACGATGCCACCATCACGCCCCGTTACATTCAGGAGCGCGGCCCGATGGCTGAAGTCGAGCTGCGCCATCTGTCGAAACTGACCAACACGGTGCTGGGCGGAGCATTTCTCTCCGATGATGACGGTGGGGATGACGACGATGAAGAACCCGATGTTATTACCGGTGATCGCAACTACGAGGGCGAAGACCGCTGGCTCGTGAGTGTTGATCACGAAGGTGGCTTCGGCAAACGCTGGAGCACGCTTGTTGATTACACCAAAGTCAGCGACAGTGACTACTTCCGTGATCTGGACAATACCACCCTGGAAGTCAACAGCCAGACTCACCTGAAACAGGTGGCTTCCACCAGCTATCGTCTGGACCACTGGTTCTTCAACATCAAGGGACAAAAATTCCAGACGCTTAACGATGACTTTGACCGCATCGAGCAATACAAACAACTACCCCGCGTGGATGCCAATGGCGATTACCGCTTCGGCGACTTCGTGGTCAACCTCGACAACCAGTACACCTATTTTGACCACGATGACGATGACAACCTGGCGCCGACCAACACCTATATGCAGGACGACCTCGGCACCTTCGTCACCGGTGAGCGTCTGCGCCTAAATTACAGTGTTACCTGGGACAAGCAATGGGCCTGGGGCTATTTCCGCCCCACCGCCAAAGTCAGGCACCTGACCTATAACCTGGACGACCCCATCATGGGGCAGAATGATGACAGCCCGTCTGTTACCGTCCCAACCGGAGTCATTGATGCCGGTATCTACCTGGAGCGGGGCACCACCTGGCTGCAGGGCTTTACCCAGACACTGGAACCGCGGGTGTACATGGTCCACACCAAATACGAGGACCAGAGCGACATTCCGGACTTTGATACCTCGCTGATGACCTTCAGCTATAGCCAACTGTTCCGCGATGACCGCTTTACCGGTGGCGACCGCATTGGCGATACCGAGCAGGTTTCTGTGGGTCTCACCAGCCGCCTGATTGACCAGAATACCGGCGTAGAGTGGCTGCGAGCCAGTTTTGGCCAGATTTTCTACCTGGATGACAGATACGTCACCCTCGACCCCACACTGAACAAGGCCTTCCTGAAAGCACTGGGTGATCCCGACAGCCTGTCTGCCGCACAGCGCGAAGTGGCTACCGACATGCTCAGTGATGAATCAGCCTACGCGGCAGAAATTGCCCTGCGCCTGAGCGAAAACTGGCGAGCCCAGGCCGACCTGCTCTACGACGAAGACGACAGCCAGCTGGACAGAGGCACCGCCAGCCTCCGTTACAACGACAGGAACAACCGCCTGTTTAATGTCAGCTACCGCTTCAACCGCAGGATTCCTCGAATTGTTGGCAGTGAAATCATTGATACGGATATCGAACAGGCCGACTTCTCCACCATGCTACCCATCGGTCGCAACTGGAGCCTGATCGCTAAGCACAATTTCGATCTGACCAACAGCCGTGAACTTGAGACGTTTTTTGGTTTCCAATATGACAGCTGCTGCTGGCGATTCAGCCTTCTCGCCCGTCGCTGGCTGGATCGGGATGACTACATCCTGCTGCCGGACGAAGACCTTGAAGAAGATGATGGCATTTTCTTCCAGATACAGTTCAAGGGACTGGCTGGCAGCGGCCGAAAAGTAGATGCCCTCCTCGAAGATGGCATTTATGGCTATGTACCGACCGAATAATTTCTTACAGGCAACTTCATGAAATTACGCAGTAACCTATTTTTACCTTTTGCTGCCACCCTGGCTGTACTCTGGGGAGCTTCCGTCCCCAGCAATGCAGAAGAAGTACTGATTGACAGCATTGCGGCCATAGTCGATGAAGACGTGGTCATGGCCAGTGAGCTGGATGAACGCGTTCGGGAAATCTACGTGCGGCTAAAAGACAGCAACACCCAGATCCCCCCCGGCGATGTTCTGGTCCCCCAGGTGCTGGAACGACTGATCCTGGAACGTATTCAGCTGAGCCGCGGTCAACGCGCAGGTGTTCGCATCAGTGATGATGAAGTCAATCAGTCAATCTCTCAACTGGCGCAAAGCCGTGGCATGACGGTAGACCAGATGGTAGAACACGCGCACCAGAGCGGTATCAGCCTCAACCGTCTCCGGGAACAGATACGCACAGAAATGATTATCAAGCGGGTACAGGAAGGACTCGTTAATCGCCGTATCAATGTCTCCGAGCAGGAAATCGACAACTTCCTGAAGTCCGAAGAAGGACAGCAATGGAGCTCCCCGGACCTCAACCTCGGCCATATTATTCTGCCTCTTTCCGCTGGCGCACCCCGCGATGAAGTTACCATGGTGGAAAACAAGGCTCGGGAACTGTTTGAACAACTGCAGGCTGGAGCGGATTTCAGAAGTCTCGCTATTGCCAATTCTGCAGGACAAAACGCCCTGCAAGGTGGCGATCTTGGCTGGCGTAAAACCACCCAGCTGCCCAGCATTTTTATTACCGCCACCGATAAACTACTCCCCGGGGAAGTCAGTGTGCCGATTCGCAGTGATGCCGGCTACCACATTCTTAAGCTCTATGATCGCCGCGGCGGCAGCGAGAGAATCGTGCTTCAACACAATGTCCGCCATATCCTGATCAAGCCCAACGAGATTCGCACGGAAGAAGAAACCAAGGCCATGCTGGAAGGCATTCGCGCTGACATTATGAACGGTGCGGACTTCGCGGAACTGGCGCGGGAAAACTCTGAAGACATTGGGACTGCCTTAGCTGGAGGAAGCCTGGGCTGGTCCGTGCCGGGTCAATTTGTGCCCGACTTTGAAAACACGATGAACAACATTCCCCTCAACGAAGTCAGCGAACCTTTTCGCAGCCAGTTTGGCTGGCACATCCTGCAAGTCACAGAACGGCGGCGTCAGGATTTCAGTGAGAATATGCGCCGCGGCCAGGCAAAAAATATTCTCCATAAGCGTAAATTTGAGGAAGAACTTCAGATCTGGCTTCAGGAAATTCGCGACGAGGCCTTTGTAGAAATCAAGCTGTGACCAGGCTGGCCATCACGCCGGGGGAACCCGCAGGCATTGGCCCTGACCTGGTCGTGCAACTGGCCCAAAAGCCGCAGTCCTGCGAACTGGTCGTTTATGCCGACCCGCAATTATTGCTTTCCCGCGCCGACCAGCTCGGGCTGCGCCTGAGTATCCGGGAGTTTACTGGCGAAATCGCTGGCCCTACCGCTCAAGGTGAGCTTCGGGTACGACCGGTGCAGCTTAGCCATGCCGTCACCCCTGGCCAACTCTGTGCCGATAATGCCCCCTACGTTCTGGACACGCTCACCGCCGCGGCCTCGGATTGCCAGAATGGTCTGGTGGATGCCATGGTAACAGGCCCCGTTCACAAGGGAATTATCAATGAGGCTGGCATCGCCTTTAGTGGTCACACTGAATTCCTGGCACACCTCACGCAGACGCCACGTGTAGTGATGATGCTGGCCACCGAGGGGTTGCGTGTGGCGCTGGCCACCACTCACCTGCCCCTCGCCCAAGTTCCCGACGCGATATCGCAAGCCTCTCTCACGGAAGTGATCACCATTCTGCATCGGGACCTGAAGCAGAAGTTCGGCATCGACAAGCCACATATTCTTGTCTGCGGACTAAATCCCCATGCAGGCGAAGGCGGGCACCTGGGACGGGAAGAAATTGATGTCATTATTCCTGTGCTGGACAGCTTACGTAGTTCCGGCTTCTCTCTTGAAGGCCCCCTTCCGGCAGACACACTATTTACCCCCAAATATCTGGCTCACGGTGATGCGGTGCTTGCCATGTACCACGATCAGGGATTGCCCGTATTGAAGTACGTAGGTTTTGGCGCCGCAGTCAACATCACACTGGGATTACCGATCATTCGCACATCTGTGGACCACGGTACGGCTCTGGACCTGGCGGGTACAGGCCAGGCTGGCATCGGCAGCCTGTTGACTGCCATTGCCTACGCCAAAACCATGGCGGAATCCAGCCAATGAGTGAACGTGCACACAGCGGCCATCAGGCACGCAAACGCTTTGGGCAAAACTTTCTTGTGGACGCCAACATCATTGCCAACATTGTTGCCGCCATCGCCCCCAAACCCACCGACAATCTGATTGAAATTGGACCGGGCCAGGGAGCCATTACGGAGCCGGTACTGTCCCGTTGCCCGACACTCAAGGTGGTTGAACTGGATCGCGACCTGATCCCGTTACTCAAGGCAAAATTTCTGCAGTACCCCTCTTTACAAATTCATCAGGGCGACGCGCTGAAAACAGATTTCAGCCAGTTTTATGAAGCTGACCGTCCACTGCGCATCATCGGCAATCTGCCCTATAACATCTCAACACCCCTGCTGTTCCACCTGCTCAGCTACAGCGACAAAATTTACGACATGCACTTTATGCTGCAAAAAGAGGTGGTAGACCGCCTAGCCGCGGCTCCCGGCGATAATCACTACGGGCGACTCAGTGTGATGGTGCAGTACCACAGTCAAGTACAGCCCCTGTTTCCAGTGCCTCCCGGGGCCTTTCGCCCAGCACCCAAAGTGGATTCAGCCATCGTGCGTCTACTGCCCTATTCACAACCACCCCACCCTGCAAAGAATCTTGCAAAAATGGCACACTTGGTAAACGCCTGCTTCCAGCAACGCAGGAAAACCATACGCAATACGCTCAAGCACCTGGTGAACGCCGAACAACTCGCCACCCTGGACATTGACCTGTCATTGCGACCGGAAAAGCTCAGTGTGGCTGACTTTGTGCAACTGAGTAACCAACTGACGGAGATGACATGAACCATATTGTTGTACTCGTCACCACGGAGTACCTACCCCGGCAATCAGAACCCGGACGAGGCAAATACGCTTTCGCTTACCATATCCGCATTGAAAATCACGGCACAGAAGCGGCCAAGCTACTTAGCAGACACTGGTTCATCACCGATGGCAATTCCCGCGTTAAAGAGGTTCGCGGACCAGGCGTCGTCGGCGAGACGCCGCGAATTAACCCCGGTGACCACTACGAATATAGCAGCAGCGCCATCCTTGAGACCGAAGCAGGCACCATGGAAGGCAGCTATCAGATGATCACCGACAGTGGCGAAATGTTTGACGCGGATATTCCCCCTTTCCTATTGGCTGTGCCCGGAGCCATCCATTGACCACCTTTGTGGTAGGTGATCTGCAAGGCTGTCTCACTCCCCTGCAACGGCTTTTGGAGACTGTGAAGTTTGATCCGGGAAAGGATCAGCTCTGGTCAGTTGGCGACTTGGTCAACCGCGGCCCGCAATCCTTAGAAACATTACGTTTTTGCTATCAACTGGGGGATGCTTTCCGCGCTGTACTCGGCAATCACGACCTGCACCTTCTGGCAGTGGCCCGCGGCGTTCGCAAACCACACCCCTCCGACACCCTGAATGACATTCTCGACGCTGCCGACCGGGAGGAGCTGTTGAAGTGGCTTGCCAAACAACCACTGCTCTTGGCTCATGAGGAATACCTGCTGGTTCATGCAGGCATTCCACCTCAATGGTCCCGTGAAGAGGCGCTCTCACTGGCTGAGGAAATGCACCAGGTGTTAACCGACGAACAACAGTCCGCGGCCTTCTTTGAAGTTATGTACGGCAACGAACCGGACCTGTGGCACAACGCGCTATTACCACCACTACGCTGGCGACTGATCACCAATTACCTCACCCGTATGCGTTTCTGCTCGACAGAAGGACAACTGGAGCTCACGTCCAAAGCGCCGCCCCAGGAACCACCCGAGGGCTTTGCCCCCTGGTACGCACACACCCACCGAAAAACACGCCATTGCAAAATTATCTTCGGTCACTGGGCGGCTCTTGAGGGAAAACCCATTGGTGACAACCTATACCCCCTCGACACGGGTTGTGTTTGGGGCGGGCCACTACGCATGATGGCGCTGGACTCAGGCCACTACTACCACTGCCAACCCTAAGAACGCTGGATTTTTGAGATAACGACTGAAGCGGCTAGAATAGCCCTGAAAATTGCAATTCGCTGATAACGCATAACAAAAAGGTGATGCAAGTGATCCGCACACTATCCAATTTTTTCACCAACATCATGCAGCGCTGGCTGCCCGATGCTTTCATCTTTGCCATTATCCTCACCTTTATCGTATTTATTGCCGGCATGCTGGGCGAATCAAAGTCTCCCTCCCAGATGGCCAACTACTGGGGCGATGGGGTCTGGAATCTGCTGGTCTTTTCAATGCAGGTGACCATCAGTCTGGTGACAGGCAGTGTTCTGGCGCAGACGACCGCGGTGAAACGGGTGTTGCGTGGCCTCGCAACGCTGGCCAAAAATCCAAGTCAGGCCATTCTGTTAATGACCTTTATTGCCCTGATCTGTGGATGGATCAGCTGGGCATTCGGGCTGATTGCCAGCGCGCTGATGGCCAGGGAGATTGCCCGTCATGTCAAAGGTGTTCACTACCCTCTATTGGTCGCTTCTGCCTACTCGGGCATGGTGATATGGCACGCCGGGTTATCGGGGTCCATTCCGCTAAAAATTGCGGTATCCGATGGCGATGTACTCAGCTCACTGATGCCGGGCATTGAAATTCCGTTGCAGGAAACCATTTTTAGCTGGGAAGTCTTGTCGGTTTGCCTGGTTGTGCTGCTCACCCTACCTGTCATTTTTCGCCTCATGATTCCGCCAGCCCACGAGACCCAGGAGGTGGACCCCAGCCAACTGGGAGAGACAGAGCAGGTAGACATCAGGATCAAGACTCCCTCTGACCGCATCGAACACAGCCGTCTTCCCACCTTGCTACTGGGATTGCTTGGCGGCTACTACCTGGTTGAATTTTTTCTTGATGGCGGCAGTGTCGGCTTGAACACACTGAACCTGATTTTTCTTGTTTCCGGCCTGTTGTTACATCGATCCACCACCAGTTATCTCTTTGCTGTCAATGAGGCGGTCAAGGGCCTGTCCGGCATTGTTCTACAGTTCCCCCTATACGCGGGCATCATGGGCATGATGGCGCAGTCGGGGCTGGCGGCATCGGTTTCCACCTGGTTTATTGACATATCGACGGTCGAGACCTTCAATCTCTTTACTTTCCTCAGTGCCGGGATTGTGAACTTCTTCGTGCCATCCGGCGGCGGCCAATGGGCCGTACAGGCACCGATCGTTATTCCCGCCGCACAGTCACTGGGGATCCCCCTGAATCACGCCGCCATGGCGGTAGCCTTCGGGGATGCCTGGACCAACATGGTACAGCCCTTCTGGGCACTGCCCCTGCTAGGAATTGCGCGGTTGGGCATTCGGGATATCATGGGTTACTGCACGGTCGCCCTGTTGTGGACAGGGCTGATTTTCGGGCTAGCCATGGTCTTTCTCTTCTAGTGAATATTGAGACTGATGGCCTACCATTGAATCCCGCACGATCTGCAGTGCCCCCTCCTGACTTTTGGGTGCGCTCGCACATCCACCGCATCCAGCTGGGGCCTGTACTCGACCTGGCCTGCGGCAGTGGCCGTCACGGTCGCCTGTTTCTCGAACGGGGGCTATCCGTTCACTTCCTGGACAGGGACCTATCCGGAGTGGAGGATCTCAGCGGATCGAGCTCGGCCCGCCTCCATTGCCACGACCTTGAGAACGGTACCGCCTGGCCTTTCAGTGCCGAGTATTTTCAAGGCATTGTCGTGGTCAATTATTTGCACCGCCCCCTTCTGGCAGAGTTAGCCCACTGGCTAAAACCTGGAGGCGTGCTCCTTTACAAAACCTTTGCCTGTGGAAATGAGCAATATGGCAGGCCATCCAACCCCGACTATTTATTGCACAAAAATGAATTGATGGATGTGTTTGGCGATGCCATGGATGTGGTAGATTGCCGGCAACAAATGGAAACGTCGCCACAACGTGTAACCCAACACCTTTGTGCAGTGAAGCCTGCCCCGGGCAACTACAATGCATGAAACTAATGTGGACGTTGCCGAATCTAATCGTCCAGCTTGTCTATCACCGACAATCCAAAAGACCTACAGACATTGAATAAATTGATCATGACAAATAAATACTTCTGGCTACTGACATCATGGCTGATCAGCCAACCCGCTTCAGCCAGTATCATTGAATATTTCCGTGAGGAAGATGGCCATACCAACTGGCAGTACGTCGCCAACTGGTCCAGCGGGATTCTCATTGTTCTGTTGTCGATAACGGTGCTGACACTTTTTTTCAGTCGTCGTCAGGCACACCTGGCCAACAAGGCGCTTGAGGCCATTCGCCAGGAACTGGAGGAAAGGGTCAGGGAACGTACAGCTACACTGGATGAATCCAACCGGCTGCTACAGGAAGCCAACCAGCTGTTACAGGGTGAAATAGCCCAGCACCGGGAGACAGCCAACCGCTTGCGCAACTCGGAGTCCTATATCCGGGACATACTCAGTTCGATGCCGTTGATGCTTATCGGGCTTACCTCGGATGGGCTGATCACCCAATGGAACCGACGTGCAGAGGAAATCACAGGGATTCCTGCCACCAAAGCACTAGGGACCAATCTGTGGCAGACCTATCCCACCATCACCCTCAGCCAGCAACAGGTAAAACGTTCCCTGCAGGAGAAAAAGCCGCTCACCATCAAGCACAGCCAGCGCGGCCAATACCATTTTGATATCACCATTTACCCTCTGCGCGAGCAGGCAGAAACAGGCGCTGTCATCCTCGTCGACGATGTCACACAACACATCCTGGCGGCCAACATGCTGATCCAGAGGGATAAGATGTCATCCATGGGTGAGCTTGCGGCAACCATGGCCCACGATATCAACCCGCCCTTGCATCAGATTCTCACCGATGTACAAACTGTCAAAGAGGCATTGCAACAGCAGCCGCCATCATCGGTTGAGACCGTTACCCAGCTGATGGATGAGGCCGACGCCAATGGTAAGCAGGCACTGGCCATTATTCAGAACCTGCTGGATTTTGCCCGCAGTCGCGGAGGCGAACGCCATCAGGCCAGTATCATTGATATCATTGAGCACAGCCTGCAATTGGCCAAGGATGTTCTCTCCGTTCCCTCGGGGCTGCATTTCCGGGATATCTCGATCGAGCGACACTACAATCAGAATCTTCCCGATATCCCCTGCTATGCAACAGAATTGCAACAGGTCTTTCTGAGCCTGTTCAGGCACGCCTGTCATGCACTCGGACAGGTCCAGAAAGCGGGGCACACCCCAATTATTCGAATACAGGTAATGGTGTGTTACGACATGCTGTGGATCAAAGTGCAGCACAATGGCGTCGGCATTACCAACGAGGAACAACAGTATATTTTTGAACCCTTCTTCACCCACACGCCTGGCAAAGCAGAAGATTATGATGCGGGGAAACGGCTGTCCTTCTCCCACTTCATCATTACCGAACAGCATCAGGGGCAACTGGCCGTAACATCAGATCTGAATGTCGGCACCACTTTTCACCTGCAATTGCCTTTGACCTAGGCAATGTGGGATCAGGGAATCTGGGCCACAGAAATAAAGACCTCGTCAGCTCTCCAGATCGGGATAGCCATCGGGGTTATTGCGCTGCCAACGCCAACTGTCCGCCATCATTTCACTGAGACTGCGCCGGGCTTTCCAACCCAATTCTCGCTCAGCCTTGCTGGCATCAGACCAACACTCGGCCACATCCCCTGGACGGCGTGCCACAATCTCGTAGGGAATCCTGCACTGTGCAACTGATTCAAAAGCTCGAATCATTTCAAGTACAGACACGCCGTTACCCGTCCCCAGATTCCAGGTTTGACAGCCATAGGGAGCACCGGGCCTTGTCAGAGCCTCCAGCGCACGCACATGTCCTTCAGCAAGATCCATCACGTGCAGATAATCCCTCACCCCGGTGCCGTCGGGGGTAGGGTAATCACCGCCAAACACGGAAAGCTTCGCCAATTTTCCCACCGCAACCTGGGTAATGTAGGGCAATAGGTTGTTGGGGATACCTTTTGGGTCTTCGCCCACAAGTCCACTGGAGTGTGCACCCACTGGATTGAAATATCTCAGGATGGCTACTCGCCAGAACGGGGTTTCAGCAATGTTGTCAGCGCTCTCCAGATCCTGAAGGATCTCCTCAATCATCAACTTGGAACGTCCGTAGGGATTAGTAGCCTGCAGAGGAAAATCCTCTGTGATGGGCGTACTCGCCGGGTCGCCATAAACAGTCGCAGAAGAACTGAAGATAAAATCCTTTATCCCTGCAGCCTTCATCGCTTCCAACAGGGTCACAGATCCAGTCACATTGTTGCGATAATAGGTAAGCGGCTCCAGACACGACTCACCTACCGCTTTGAAACCGGCAAAATGCATTACCGCATCGATGGCGTGGTGACTGAACAAATCATCCAGAACATCGCGATCATTGACGCTCGCTTCCACGACCGGGAAATCACAACCCGTGATCTGCATGACCCGCTGTAAAGAAAGCGGGGAACTATTACTGTAATTATCCAGCGCCACAATCCTGTGGCCAGCATCAATCAATGCAATGCAGGCATGACAGCCTATATATCCGGCGGCACCGGTTACCAGTACGTTCACGTGTATTCCCTGCCAAGTGTAACTAGCGTTTATTATCCCACAGGCTGTGGGAAATGGTGTGGCTGAAACGACAAAAACCACACACAAAAAAGCCGGGCTAATTGCCCGGCTTTTTTATCAGGATTGAACACTATCCGATATTACTCTTCAGTGTCATCAATCTCGACTGCTTCCACTTCGGGACGGTCAACCAGCTCTACGTAAGCCATAGGCGCCGCGTCACCGGAACGCAGACCACACTTGAGAATACGAATATAACCGCCGGGACGACCCTCATAACGGGGACCCAGTTCACCAAACAGTTTGCCTACAGAAGCTTTATCGCGCAGACGGCTGAACGCCAGACGACGGTTGGCCACGCTGTCCTGCTTTGCCAGCGTGATCAGTGGCTCAGCCACACGACGCAGCTCCTTGGCTTTTGGCAAGGTGGTTTTGATCAGCTCATGCTCTACCAGAGAGTTTGTCATGTTGCGGAACATGGCACGACGGTGAGCACCTGTACGGCTAAGTTTGCGGCCACTATAACGATGACGCATGATTCTACTTCCTTTAAAAGTGTTGCTATCTCAGCAATAAACTCAATTTCACGGAGTCTGCGTAGCAGGCTCCGCAGCAATTAAATATGGTCGTTTTCAGTGCGCAGGCTTGAAGGCGGCCAGTTTTCCAGGCGCATGCCCAAGGACAAGCCGCGTGATGCCAGCACATCTTTAATTTCTGTCAGTGACTTTTTACCCAGGTTAGGGGTTTTCAGCAGCTCTACTTCTGTGCGCTGAATCAGGTCACCAATATAATAAATACTCTCGGCCTTCAGGCAGTTGGCAGAGCGTACGGTCAGTTCCAGGTCATCAACCGGGCGTAGCAAGATCGGATCGACTTCTTCCTCTTTCTCAACAGGCTCGGAGAGGCTTTCACTTTCCAGGTCAACGAAGACAGCCAATTGCTGCTGCAGGATGGTCGCTGCGCGGCGGATCGCCTCTTCAGGATCGATCGTACCGTTGGTTTCGAGATCCAGTACCAGCTTGTCCAGGTCCGTGCGCTGCTCAACACGGGCACTTTCAACCACATAGGCCACTCGGCGCACGGGGCTGAACGTAGCATCAAGGTGAAGACGGCCAATTGAACGTGTCTCGTCCTCGTCAGAAGCACGGCTGTCTGCAGGCTGGTAACCGCGACCAAGCGCAACGTGCAGCGTCATTTCCAGAGAAGTATCACCGGTGATATTGGCAATTACATGCTCAGGATTTTTGATTTCAGTGGCGTTGTCCACCTGAATGTCGCCGGCTGTAACTACACCTTTACCCTTCTTGCTCAGAGTCAGGGTAACTTCTTCTTTGTCATGCAGGACGATGGCGACATCCTTGAGGTTCAGGAGGATTTCAATGACATCTTCCTGAACACCTTCAATACTGCTGTATTCATGCAGTACGCCTTCAATTTCCACTTCAACGATGGCAGCACCTGCCATTGAAGAGAGAAGAATGCGACGCAGTGCATTGCCCAGCGTATGTCCAAAACCGCGCTCGAGCGGTTCCAAAACAACCTTGGCACGAGTGGAGCCATACTCGGTTACATCAATGTTTCTGGGCGTCAAAAATTCATGTACTGATGTCTGCATATTTGTTCCTGCTCGTTGGTGTCGCTTCGCTATCTATTAATGACAACGCGTTACTTGGAGTAGAGTTCCACAATCAGGTTTTCATTGATTTCGGCAGGAAGATCGGCACGCTCTGGAGTGCGTTTGAAAACACCTTCCAGTTTATTGGCATCGACTTCTACCCAATCAACCAGACCACGCTGTGAAGCGATCTGAAGAGCTGATTGAATACGCAATTGATTCTTGGACTTTTCACGGATGCTCACGACATCACCGTCAGCGACACGGTAAGAAGCAATATTCACTTTCTTGCCGTTAACGAGAATGGCGTTGTGCGCCACCAGCTGACGAGCTTCTGCACGTGTTGAGCCAAAGCCCATGCGATACACGACATTGTCCAGACGACGCTCCAACAACTGCAGCAGGTTCTCGCCGGTTGCACCTTTGATGCGAGCGGCTTCCTTGTAGTAGTTGCGGAATTGTTTTTCCAGCACACCGTAGAGACGACGTACTTTTTGTTTTTCACGCAGCTGAACGCCATAGTCAGACAGGCGACCACGACGCTGGCCATGTTGTCCGGGAGCACTTTCTGCACGGCATTTGGATTCCAGAGGACGGATACCGCTCTTCAGGAAAAGATCAGTGCCTTCGCGACGGGAAAGTTTACACGTTGGTCCGAGATATCTTGCCATTAGTTCACTTCCTCGTTATACCCGACGTTTCTTCGGCGGACGACAGCCGTTGTGCGGGATTGGCGTCACGTCGGTGATATTGGTAATTTTAAAGCCGGCGTTGTTCAGCGCACGCACGGCAGATTCGCGACCCGGACCAGGACCTTTAACCTGCACATCCAGATTCTTCAAACCATATTCCTGTGCAGCCAGGCCAGCGCGTTCTGCTGCCACCTGAGCGGCGAACGGTGTACTTTTTCGTGATCCGCGGAAACCGGAACCACCAGAAGTTGCCCAGCTCAGGGTATTTCCCTGGCGGTCAGTGATGGTCACGATGGTGTTGTTGAAGGAGGCATGAATATGAGCCACACCGTCAACAACATTCTTTTTGACCTTCTTACGAACAGTTTTTTGTCCAGGCTTTGCCATTTGTTTGCCTTCCTATCGCTTGATGGGCTTGCGGGGCCCTTTGCGGGTGCGCGCATTAGTTTTGGTGCGCTGGCCACGCAAAGGCAGGCCGCGACGATGACGGAGACCGCGGTAACAACCGAGATCCATCAATCGCTTGATGTTCATACTGACCTCACGACGCAGGTCACCTTCTACAGTACGTTCACCAACGGCATTGCGCACTGCGTCCATTTGCTCATCGCTGAGATCAGCAATTTTAACGTCTTCAGCAATACCCACCTGGGCGCAGATAGCCCGGGCAGTGGTACGACCAATCCCGAAAACATACGTAAGTGAGATCACCGCATGTTTGTTATCTGGGATGTTGACACCGGCAATACGGGCCATCACTACACTCCACTTTAATGTTTAACAGTTTTCCGGCTAATTTTGCATTGCCAGCACCTAGGCTGGCGAAAAAGGCGCAAAAGGATAGCTTTCGAAACAATAAAAATCAATAACTCCGTGCAATTAACCCTGACGCTGCTTATGGCGGGGTTCTGCACTGCAAATTACTCTGACAACACTTTTGCGCTTCACGACTTTACAGTTGCGGCACATTTTTTTTACAGAAGCACGTACTTTCATTTCGTCACCTCAACTTCTACTAGCGAATTCCACTGCCATAACCTTTCAAATTTGATTTCTTCATCAGTGATTCATACTGATGGGACATCAAATGAGATTGCACCTGGGCCATGAAATCCATGGTTACAACTACTGCGATTAGCAGAGACGTACCACCAAGATAAAATGGCACGTTGAAATAGATATTCAAAAACTGTGGCAGCAAACAGACAGCTGTCATGTACAGACCACCCACCAGTGTCAGGCGAGTCATCACACCATCAATGTATTTGGCCGTTTGCTCACCGGGGCGAATTCCGGGCAGGAACGCTCCGCCACGTTTCAGGTTATCTGCCATTTCACGGGGGTTGAACATCAACGCCGAGTAGAAAAAGCAGAAGAAAATAATCAGGCCAGCAAACAGCAGCACGTTCAATGGCTGGCCGGGGCCGATAAACAGTGCCACGTCCTGCAGCCAGTCCGGGCTGTCAGCACCTTGTCCAAACCACTGGGCAATGGATGCCGGGAACAGCAGAATGCTGCTGGCAAAAATGGCCGGGATAACGCCTGCCATGTTGACCTTCAAGGGCAAGTGGCTGGTCTGAGCCGGGCCACGGCCTGGCTGGCGCTGTGCGTAATTGACAGTCACCCGACGCTGTCCCCGCTCGACAAAGACAACAAAGTAGACAACCGCAATTGCCAGTAATGCCACAAACAGCAACGCCAGAATATGCAGATCTCCCTGGCGGGAAGACTCAAATGCCTGCCCAATCGCTGAGGGTATGCCGGCAACGATGCCAGCAAAAATCAGCATTGAAATACCGTTACCTACACCGCGTTCAGTAATCTGCTCTCCGAGCCACATCATAAAGACGGCACCGGTCACCAGAGACACAACGGCAATAAAGTAGAAGCTGAAATCAGCAGTAAACGCCAAACCCTGACCAGCCAAACCGACAGACATACCAATTGCCTGTACAGTTGCCAACAGCACGGTGCCGTAGCGGGTGTACTGATTGATTTTGCGACGTCCGGCATCGCCTTCTTTCTTTAGCTGCTCCAGAGACGGCGTTACTGCAGTCAACAGCTGCATGATAATCGACGCAGAAATGTACGGCATGATTCCCAAAGCGAGGATACTCATGCGCTCCAGTGCACCACCGGAAAACATGTTGAACAGACCGATGATGGTACCCTGATTCTGATTGAACATATCCGCCAGGCGATCAGGATCGATCCCAGGAACAGGGATATGGGTACCGATTCGGTAAATCACCAGAGCAATAAATAAAAAGCGAAGGCGAGCCCACAGCTCGCCCAAACCTTTTATGTTGCCCTGCGGCATATTCCCGGGTTTAGCCATCAGGCGTTACTCTTCTACCTTGCCACCAGCTGCTTCAATCGCAGCTTTGGCACCTTTGGTCACACGCAGACCTTTAACAGTGACAGCTTTATTCACTTCACCGGAAAGGAACACTTTCGCACGCTCGATGGAACCATTAATCACACCGGCTTCGCGCAGCGACGCGATATCAACAGTCTCACCGGCAACCTTGTTCAGCTCACTCAAACGAATTTCTGCAGTAACGCGAGAAATACGAGAAGTGAAGCCGTACTTGGGCAGGCGTTTTTGCAAAGGCATCTGACCGCCTTCAAAACCTGGACGCACACGTCCACCGGAGCGGGACTTTTGACCTTTGTGCCCACGACCACCAGTTTTGCCCAAGCCGCTGCCGATACCACGACCAACGCGCTTGCCTTCTTTAATTCTGCCCGGTGCGGGACTCAGCGTATTCAGACGCATTATTACTCTCCCTCAACCTTAACCAGATAGTTCACTTTATTAATCATGCCACGCACTGAGGGAGTGTCTTCTACTTCCACAGTGTGGTTTATGCGACGCAGACCAAGTCCGGCAACACAAGCTTTGTGCGCTGCAAGGCGGCCATGGATGCTACGCACCTGAGTAACCTTAATTTTTTTAACGTTCGACATGGTAAAGCTTCCGTTGTACTTCGCCCGGCGTCAGCCGCACGCTTAATTCAGAATTTCTTCTACGCTCTTGCCGCGTTTTGCAGCAACTTCTTCCGGAGAGCGCATGTTTTTCAGTGCTTTAAAAGTTGCACGAACGACGTTCACCGGGTTGGTAGAGCCATAACATTTGGCCAATACGTTTTGCACACCTGCGATCTCAAGCACAGCACGCATCGCACCACCAGCAATAACACCCGTACCATCAGAAGCCGGCTGCATATAAACTTTCGATGCACCGTGATTGGCTTTTGTCGGGTACTGGATGGTTGTACCCTTCAGGTCAACCTGGATCATGTTGCGACGGGCAGACTCCATAGCTTTTTGGATAGCTTGGGGCACTTCGCGGGCTTTACCGCGACCGAAGCCAACCTTGCCATTGCCATCACCAACTACAGTCAGTGCAGTAAAGGCAAAAATACGCCCACCTTTTACAGTTTTGGCAACACGGTTGACCTGTACCAGTTTTTCCTGGAGGCCTTCATCCGCGGCTGCTGTATCTTTCTGATCTCTCGACATAACGGTAAACCTTTAGAATTCCAGTCCGGCTTCACGGGCGGCATCCGCCAGAGCCTTTACACGACCGTGATATTTGAAACCACTGCGGTCAAATGCCACCTGAGTGATACCTGCTTCTTTTGCGCGCTCAGCAATCAAAGTGCCGACACTTTTTGCAGCGTCAACATTGCCTGTCTGACCGGCACGCAGGGACTTGTCCAACGTAGAAGCGCTGGCCAGCACGGTTCCACCATCGGGAGAAATCACTTGCGCGTAAATATGACGCGGCGTGCGATTCACACACAGACGGTTGGCTCCCAACTCGCGGATCTTGCAGCGGGCACGGCGTGCACGACGCAAACGTGATTGTTTCTTGTCGCTCATAATCCTGACCTACTTCTTCTTCGCTTCTTTACGTAATACTTGCTCATCCGCGTAACGAACACCTTTACCTTTGTAGGGCTCTGGCGGGCGGTAAGCTCTGATTTCTGATGCCACCTGGCCAAGCAGTTGCTTGTCGGCGGACTTCAAAACGATTTCTGTCTGACTGGGCGTCTCGGCAGTTACACCTTCGGGAAGGCTGTACTCAACTGGATGAGAAAATCCGAGTGTCAGATTGACCTTGTTACCCTGTGCCTGGGCACGGTAACCAACACCGATCAATTGCAGCTTTTTCTCAAAACCTGCACTGACACCAACAACCATGTTGTTTACCAGCGCACGGGTTGTACCCGCCAGCGCATTGGCCTGCTTGCTGCCATCTTTCGGTGAAAATGTCAGTACATTGTCATCTTGCTTGATTTCAACATTACTGCTAACAGCAAGAGACAATGAGCTTTTGCCACCCTTGACGATAATTTCGCTGGAGCTGAGTGTGACCTCTACGCCAGCCGGCAGTGTGACCGGATTTTTTGCAACTCTAGACATCTCGACTATCCCGTTAGAATACTGTGCAGAGAACCTCGCCACCGACACCGGCTGCGCGAGCTGCACGATCTGTCATCACACCCTTACTGGTGGAAACAATCGCCACACCCAAGCCGCCACGTACGCTTGGCAGTTCTTTGGAGCCTGCGTATTGGCGCAGGCCTGGACGGCTGTAGCGGTCGATCGCCTCAATCACCGGCTTGCCTTCAAAATATTTGAGGCTCAGCGTCAGCTCCGGCTTTGTACCTTCAGCTACACTCCAATCGTTAATGTAACCCTCTTCTTGTAAGACTTTGGCTACCGCCACTTTCAAGTTAGAAGAAGGCATAGTGACATCTTTCTTAGCCGTCATCTGCGCGTTGCGGATACGGGTCAGCATGTCTGCCAATGAATCTTGCATGCTCATCAGTTCAGTTCCTCAATTTACCGCGCTTTACCAGCTCGCCTTAACCAGGCCAGGTACATCACCGCGCATGGCGGCTTCACGTAATTTGTTACGACACAGGCCAAACTTGCGATACACCGCGTGCGGACGACCAGTCTGACGACAGCGGCGTTGCTGACGGCTTGGGCTGGCATTGCGTGGCAGTTGTTGCAGTTTCAGCTGCGCTTCCCAACGCTCGTCTTCTGTACTGGAAGCACTGTTGATAACGGCTTTTAATGCAGTTCGCTTATCTGCATATTTTGCAACTGTACGCGCACGTTTCTTTTCGCGTTCAATCATGGATCTTTTGGCCATTTCTCTCACCTCATCCTTTCAGCGGGAAGCTGAATGCACGCAGCAATGCACGACCTTCATCGTCGTTGCGCGCTGTGGTTGTAATCGTGATGTCCAAACCGCGCAGGGCGTCCACCTTGTCATAATCAATTTCAGGGAAAATGATCTGCTCTGTAACACCCATGGCAAAGTTGCCACGGCCATCAAATGACTTGGGGCTGATTCCGCGGAAATCACGAATACGCGGGATTGCAATGGAAATCAGACGCTCCAGGAATTCATACATACGCTCGCTGCGCAGTGTGACCTTACAGCCAATCGGCCAGCCTTCACGCACTTTAAATCCAGCGATAGATTTGCGCGCCTTGGTAATCACTGGTTTTTGACCCGCAATCAACGCCATATCGGCGACCGCACTCTCCAGCGCTTTTTTATCGCCGAGAGCCTCACCCACGCCCATATTCAGAGTGATCTTGGTGATTTTCGGCACTTCCATTACGTTCGCCAGGCCCAGCTCTTCTTTCAGCTTGGGAGAGATTTCTTTTTTGTAAACTTCTTTCAGCCTTGCCATGTCAGTTTCCTGTCAAATTAGGCGTCAACGGCGTTGCCGTCGGACTTGAAAACGCGAATCTTTTTGCCGTTCTCCATCACCTTGAAACCAATACGGTCGGCCTTGTTGGCCACAGGGTTGAAGATAGCCACATTGGAAGCCTGAATTGGGGCTTCTTTCTCAATAATGCCGCCAGCAATGTTCATCTGCGGGTTCGGTTTCTGATGTTTTTTCATCATGTTGACACCGGAAATCAGCAGGCGACCGTCATCTTGGACTTTCAGCACTTTGCCGCGCTTGCCCTTGTCTTTGCCAGCAATCACGATGACATCATCATCACGTTTGATCTTGCGCATATCTCTTTCCTCTCCTCCGGCTTAGAGCACTTCTGGTGCCAGAGAGATAATTTTCATAAACCGCTCACTGCGCAGCTCACGGGTCACAGGCCCGAAGATGCGGGTGCCAATCGGCGCCAGCTGCGTGTTCAGAAGAACCGCGGCATTATCATCAAACTTGATCAGGCTGCCGTCTTGACGACGCACACCTTTTTTAGTGCGAACCACAACTGCGTTCATCACCTGACCTTTTTTCACTTTGCCACGCGGAATCGCTTCCTTGACGGTAACCTTGATAATGTCACCCACGTTGGCATAGCGGCGATGTGAGCCACCAAGAACCTTGATACACATAACACGGCGTGCACCACTGTTGTCTGCCACATCCAGATAACTTTCTGTCTGAATCATCGTATTTCTCCGATCCCGTTACTGCTTAACGCCGATCAAACTTCGGCAGCACGCTCATCAATGTTGACCAGCGTCCAGGATTTTGTTTTGGACAGTGGACGAGTTTCCGCAATAGTCACCTGATCGCCTGCACGACACTGATTTTCTTCATCGTGCGCCTTGATTTTGGTGGACTTGTTTACAATCTTTCCGTACACCGGGTGCTTTACACGGCGCTCAATCAGTACGGTGATGGATTTGTCCATCTTGTCACTGATGACACGGCCAGATAGCGTACGAGCGCTTTTTTCTACTTCACTCATCTCAGTTACCTGCCTTCTCGTTCAGCACAGTCTTGACACGCGCAATATCGAGTCGCGTCTCTTTAACCTTGTGGCTTTGACCCAGTTGGCCAGTAGCAGCTTGCATACGCAGCTTGAATTGCTGCTCGCGCAACTGAAGCAACTCCTGGTTCAGTTCTTCAACTGACTTTTCACGTAATTCGCTGGCTTTCATCACATCACCGACCGTTTAACAAAGGAGGTTTGCACCGGCAGTTTGGCTGCAGCGAGAGCAAACGCTTCACGAGCCAGTTCTTCGGAAACACCTTCCATTTCGTAGAGCACCTTACCGGGACGAATCTGCGCAACCCAGTACTCCACGTTACCTTTACCTTTACCCATCCGCACTTCGAGAGGCTTGTTGGAGATCGGCTTGTCAGGGAACACCCTGATCCAGATCTTTCCACCCCGTTTAATGTGACGGGTCATAGCCCGACGAGCAGATTCAATCTGACGCGCGGTGATACGACCGCGCGCAGTGGCCTTCAGGCCGTACTCGCCAAAGCTTACTTTGCTACCGCGCAATGCCAGGCCACGGTTGCGACCTTTCTGTTGCTTACGGAATTTTGTACGTTTCGGTTGCAGCATCTCGCTTGACCCTTAACTCGCAAACTTACTTCTTTTTAGCCGGTGCTTTTTTGGCTGGCGCTTGCGCCGCCTCTTCACCACCAATGACTTCGCCCTTGAAGATCCAAACCTTGACGCCAATGATGCCGTAGGTGGTTGAACCTTCCGCTGTACCGTAATCAATGTCGGCACGCAGTGTATGCAGCGGCACTCGACCCTCGCGGTACCATTCGGTCCGGGCAATCTCGGCACCGCCAAGACGACCACTAACCTGAATCTTGATGCCCTTAGCACCTTGACGCATGGCGTTCTGCACAGCGCGCTTCATGGCGCGGCGGAACATCACACGACGCTCCAACTGCTGAGCCACATTCTGGGCAACCAGCGTGGCGTCGAGATCGGGCTTGCGCACTTCTTCAATATTGATATGAACAGGAACACCCATTTGCGCCGAAACTTCATTGCGCAGGGATTCCACATCCTCACCCTTCTTGCCGATCACAATGCCTGGACGGGCAGTGTGAATGGTGATGCGCGCGCTTTGCGCCGGGCGCTCAATCTCGATACGACTTACTGAGGCATGGGCCAGTTTTTTACTGATGAAATCCCTAACCTTCAGATCGGCGTTCAGCTTGTCTGCATAGTCTTTCTGGCTGGCGTACCAAACAGAGGTATGCTTTTTAACAATACCCAGACGAATGCCAGTTGGATGTACTTTCTGACCCATTAAACGGTCTCCTCGTCGGCAACTTTTACGGTGATATGACAGGAGCGCTTGAAAATCCGGTCAGCACGGCCCTTTGCACGGGGCTTAATGCGCTTCATGGTTGTGCCTTCGTCCACAAAAATGGTCGATACACGCAGCTCATCCACATCTGCACCTTCATTGTGCTCGGCATTTGCAATAGCAGATTCGAGCACTTTCTTAATAATCGCGGCGCCTTTTTTAGGGCTGAAAGCCAGAATATCCAGGGCTTCTTCAACCGCTTTGCCACGCACCTGATCGGCCACCAGACGAGCCTTCTGAGCTGACAGTCTGACTCCGCGTAATTTTGCTGCTACTTCCACAGTCATTTACCTCTCAAACCGCCGCTTAGCGCTTGGCCTTTTTATCCGCGACATGGCCGCGGTAAGTGCGGGTTGGAGCAAACTCACCGAGTTTGTGCCCAACCATTTCTTCGTTGACCAACACCGGTACATGTTGACGGCCGTTATGCACAGCAATCGTCAAACCGACCATATCGGGGCTGACCATGGAACGACGCGACCAGGTTTTGATCGGACGTCTGTCATTTTTTTCCAGCGCTTCATCAACCTTCTTAATCAGATGCAGGTCGATGAATGGGCCTTTTTTGAGAGAGCGTGGCACTATAGTTTCCTCTTCTCTATCAATTACTTGCCGCGACGGCGCACAATCATATTGTCAGTGCGCTTGTTCTTGCGGGTTTTGTAACCCTTAGTAGGAACACCCCAAGGAGTCACCGGATGACGACCACCGGAAGTGCGACCTTCACCACCACCATGGGGGTGATCTACCGGGTTCATAACAACACCACGAACCGTAGGTCTAACTCCGCGCCAACGAGTGGCACCGGCTTTACCCAGGGAGCGCAGGTTGTGCTCGCTGTTGGAAACCTCACCAATGGTGGCGCGGCACTCAACAGGCACTTTACGCATCTCACCACTGCGCAGACGCAGGGTGGCATATTGTCCTTCACGGGCGACCAGCTGTACCGCCGCGCCGGCGCTACGTGCCAGCTGGGCACCTTTGCCAGGCTTCATTTCCACACAGTGGATAACAGTACCAACCGGGATATTACGCAGCGGCAGTGTGTTACCAACCTTGATGGAAGCATCAACGCCGGACTTAACGGTATCACCCGCCTGCAGTCCTTTCGGCGCAATGATGTAGCGACGCTCACCATCGGCATAGCACAGCAGCGCAATATAGGGAGTACGGTTTGGATCGTATTCCAGACGCTCGACCTTCGCAGGCACACCATCTTTCTGGCGCTTGAAGTCGATAACACGGTAATGCTGTTTATGACCACCGCCCACATGACGGGTAGTGATACGGCCATTGTTGTTACGCCCACCGGACTTGTTTTTCTTTTCCAGCAAAGGCGCGTAAGGCGCACCTTTATGCAAGTTCGGGTTGACGACGCTGACTACAAAGCGGCGTCCGGGAGACGTTGGCTTTCTCTTTACAACAGGCATCTCAACAACCCCTTACTCAGTAACCGCAAAGTCAATTTCCTGACCCTGCTCTAGACGAACGTACGCCTTTTTCCAATCAGAGCGCTTGCCCAGACCGAAGCGAGTACGCTTGGTTTTTCCTTTCACGTTGGCAACCCGAACATCAGCCACCTTAACGTCAAACAACTGCTCAACCGCCGCCTTTACTTGAGGCTTTGTCGCATCAGCAGTCACCTTAAACACAACAAGGTTTTGGGCGTCTGCAGCAACGGCAGTTTTTTCTGTAATGTGCGGTCTCAGCAGCACATTGAAGATGCGCTCTTGATTCATACCAGCATCTCCTCAATCTTTTTCAGCGCAGGCACTGTCACCAGCACTTTTTCAAAACGAATCAGACTGACCGGGTCGAGACCCACCGCATCACGCACATCCACCTTATGCAGGTTGCGGGATGACAGATACAGGTTCTCGGTGACCTCTTCAGTCACAATCAGCACGTCCTGAACACCGTAGTCACCCAGCTTCTGTACCAGAGCCTTGGTTTTTGGCGCTTCCAGGTCGAAAGACTCAACCACCACCAAACGCTCCTGACGGGCCAACTCAGACATAATCGAACGCAGTGCGGCGCGATACATCTTACGGTTCAGCTTCTGGGAATGATCCTGAGGCTTGGCAGCAAAGGTCACACCACCGGTGCGCCAGATTGGGGAACGGATGGTCCCGGCACGTGCACGACCAGTACCCTTCTGACGCCAAGGCTTCTTGCCACCACCGCTGACTTCAGAGCGCGTCTTTTGAGCACGAGTGCCCTGACGAGCGCCGGCCAAGTAGGCGGTAACTGCCTGGTGAACCAGATCCTGATTAAATTCTTTGCCAAAAGCGACGTCAGAAACTTCTACGGTTCCTGCATTACCTTTGGGTGTTGCGATATTCAATTCCATCGATGATCCCCTCAGCCCTTCACAGCAGCACGAATGATCACGTCACCACCCGGCGCACCAGGCACAGCGCCCTTAACAAGCAGCAGATTACGCTCAGCATCGACACGGACAACTTCAAGATTTTGCGTGGTTACGCGCTCAGCACCCATGTGGCCGCTCATCTTCTTACCTTTGAAGACACGACCGGGAGTCTGACACTGACCGATAGAGCCAGGTGCGCGGTGAGACAGGGAGTTACCGTGAGTAGCATCCTGCATGCTGAAATTCCAGCGCTTGATGACACCCTGGAAACCTTTACCTTTCGAGGTTCCTGTCACGTCAATTTTCTGACCAGCCTCAAACTGCTCAACACTGATGGTGCCGCCAACCTGCAGCTCATCCTGAACACCGTCCACACGGAACTCCCAGCAGCCACGGCCCGCCTCAACACTCGCCTTGGCGAAGTGACCGGCTTCGGACTTGCTGACACGTGAAACACGACGGGCACCAGTGGTCACCTGCACAGCCGTGTAGCCGTCAGTTTCACCGGTCTTAATTTGAGTAATACGATTGGGTTCTGCCTCGATCACAGTGACCGGGATAGACACACCTTCGTCGGTAAATACGCGAGTCATGCCACATTTGCGGCCGACAATACCAATAGTCATTTGAGTAACCTCATAGTGTACGGGGCTGTTACCCGCTATGGCCGCCCATTTCAGAGCGTTACACCCACCCTGCGTTGGCCGGGCCTGGGTTTTTTTGTTGCAATGCTGCTTATGTCAGGCTGATTTGAACCTCAACACCAGCAGCCAGATCCAGCTTCATCAATGCATCGACAGTCTTCTCTGTCGGTTCAACAATATCCAGCAAACGTTTGTGAGTGCGGATTTCATATTGATCTCGTGCATCTTTATTTACGTGCGGTGAAATCAATACAGTAAAGCGTTCTTTGCGAGTCGGCAGCGGAATGGGGCCACGAATCTGGGCACCGGTACGCTTAGCCGTTTCAACGATTTCCTGAGTAGAGGCGTCAATCAACTTGTGATCAAAGGCCTTCAGGCGAATTCGAATGCGTTGATCCTGCATGGAATCAAACTCCAACTGTTTAAAGAGCCATCGAACCCCGCTCATCGGGGCCCGGAAAAATGGAGGCGAGATTCTAAGTCCGCCCCCAACCCCTGTCAAGGGAAATTCCCGTCACAATCCCAGGAATTTTTTACCGCCGCCCATACCTCTAAAGATATTTCTCACAGCGATAAAAAGGGGGCCCCTAAGGGCCCCCACACTCTATTCAGAATGCTTTACTCGATAATTTTAGCGACGACGCCGGCGCCTACAGTGCGGCCACCTTCACGGATCGCAAAACGCAGACCGTCATCCATCGCAATCGGTGCAATCAACGTCACAACCATCTGCACGTTGTCACCC